>Ga0102591_1000010_pt1 | contig 814511 bp, 692 predicted proteins | sample AraplaCol_mCL_r2_2_FD_76860 | JGI IMG/M metagenome (GOLD analysis project Ga0102591, IMG submission 76860) | Arabidopsis root microbial communities from North Carolina, USA - plate scrape MF_Col_mCL_r2 (SPADES assembly) (version 2) | ecosystem: Host-associated > Plants > Roots > Endosphere...
TAGCCGAACGCTTCTTCCTGAACCTGAAGATGGAGCGAGTCTGGCAGAGGCGGTACGTCGACCGGGCCGAAGCCCGGCGCGACATTACGCAGTACATCGTTGGCTTCTACAACCCGGTGCGCCTGCACTCGACACTGGGCTACGCGTCGCCAACAGACTACGAGGACAAGTTCCAACAGACCACCTTAATACCTGTCTGAAAAAACTTGACCACTACAAGTTCCCTGGGGGCAAGCGTCTTCGCGCCCCTTCGCCATCCGCGAAATCCCCCTTTCGCCAATGACCGTCGCCCGGACGGGCGGTCCGGCCCGCTGGCGGCCGGCGGCAATGGCATAATCGCTTGCGATGTCAAGCAATCACCCGGCCCGGCCGGAAACGCAGCAGAATAGCCTGCCTGCCCGCGAAGGCATCCGGAAAAACAAATTCCCCTGCAAACCAACGCGCGGATCCGCGCCAGTTGCCCATGGGCGATTGGACGGTCTGCCCCCCGCATCATGGCCAAGACGCTCTACGACAAACTCTGGGATGACCATACGGTCCACGTCGAGGAAGACGGCACCACGCTGCTCTACATCGACCGTCATCTGCTGCATGAAGTGACCAGCCCGCAGGCCTTCGAGGGCCTGAAGCTGGCGCAGCGTCCGGTATGGCGCATCAGCGCGAACCTGGCCGTGTCGGACCACAACGTGCCGACCACCGACCGCACGCAAGGCATTGCCGACCCGGTGTCGAAGCTGCAGGTCGATACGCTGGACAGCAACTGCGATGCCTTCGGCATCACCCAGTTCAAGATGAACGACCACCGCCAGGGCATCGTGCACGTGATCGGGCCGGAGCAGGGCGCCACGCTGCCCGGCATGACCGTGGTCTGCGGCGATTCGCACACCAGCACCCATGGCGCGTTCGGCGCGCTGGCGCACGGCATTGGCACGTCGGAAGTGGAGCACGTGCTGGCCACCCAGACGCTGCTGGGCAAGAAGGCCAAGAACATGCTGATCCGCGTGGAAGGCAAGCTGCCGCGCGGCTGCACCGCCAAAGACATCGTGCTGGCCGTCATTGGCAAGATCGGCACGGCCGGCGGCACGGGCTACACGATGGAATTCGCTGGCTCGGCCATTCGCGACCTGACCATGGAAGGCCGCATGACCGTCTGCAACATGGCCATCGAAGCCGGCGCGCGCGCCGGTCTGGTAGCCGTGGACGACGTCACGCTCGAATACGTGAAGGGCCGCCCGTACGCGCCGCAGGGCGTGGAGTGGGAGCAGGCCGTGGCCTACTGGCGCACGCTGCATTCGGACGCAGGCGCCCACTTCGACAAGGTGGTGGAGCTGCGCGCCGAGGACATCCGCCCGCAGGTGACGTGGGGCACCTCGCCCGAGATGGTTGTCAGCATTGAAGACCGTGTGCCGGACCCCGACAAGGAAAAGGACCCGAACAAGCGCAACGCCATGGAGCGCGCGCTGGAGTACATGAACCTGCAGCCGAACGTGCCGATGGAGTCGATCAACATCGACAAGGTGTTCATCGGCTCGTGCACCAACAGCCGCATCGAGGACATGCGCGCCGCCGCGTGGGTGGTGCAGAAGCTGGGCCGCAAGGTGGCGTCGAACGTGAAGCTGGCGATGGTGGTGCCCGGTTCGGGCCTGGTCAAGGAACAGGCCGAGCGCGAAGGGCTGGACAAGGTCTTCAAGGCCGCCGGCTTCGAATGGCGCGAGCCCGGCTGCTCGATGTGCCTGGCGATGAACGCCGACCGGCTGGAGCCGGGCGAGCGCTGCGCCTCCACGTCGAACCGCAACTTCGAAGGGCGTCAGGGCGCCGGTGGCCGTACGCACCTGGTAAGCCCGGCCATGGCGGCCGCGGCAGCCATCGAAGGGCATTTCGTCGATATCCGCAAACTCGGCTGAACGCCGGGCGCGGTCATCAGGTCAACCACGACTTTCGAATAGAGAAAACATGAAAAAGATCGTGATCACACTGCTGGCATGCCTGGGCATGCTGCAACTGGCTGGCTGCAACACGATTGCCGGGTTTGGCAAGGACACGCAGGCTGCCGGGCAGGCGCTCGAGAACGCCGCCCGGAAGTAAGGACACATCATGGAAAAGTTCACCGTACATAGCGGGCTCGTGGCGCCGCTCGATCGCGAGAATGTCGACACCGACGCGATCATCCCGAAGCAGTTCCTGAAGTCGATCAAGCGCACGGGCTTCGGCCCGAACCTGTTCGACGAGTGGCGCTACAAGGACGTGGGCCAGCCGGGGCAGGACAACAGCCGCCGTCCGCTGAACCCGGACTTCGTGCTGAACCAGCCGCGCTACCAGGGCGCCTCGATCCTGCTGGCGCGCAACAACTTCGGCTGCGGCAGCTCGCGCGAGCACGCGCCGTGGGCGCTCACGCAATATGGCTTCCGCGCCGTGATCGCGCCGAGCTTTGCCGACATCTTCTTCAACAACTGCTACAAGAACGGGCTGCTGCCGGTGGCACTGACCGACCAGCAGATGGACCAGCTGTTCGACGAGACCAACGCGTTCGTGGGCTACAAGCTGACCATCGACCTGGACAAACAGGTGGTGCTCACGCCGGGCGGCCAGGCCTTCCCGTTCGACATCGCCCCGTTCCGCAAGTACTGCATGCTGAACGGCTTCGACGACATCGGCCTGACGCTGCGCCAGAAGGACAAGATCAAGGCCTATGAAGCCGAGCGCCTGACGAAGATGCCGTGGCTGGGCAACCGTCTGGTCGGCTGAGCCGGACCCGATCACACACCCATTAGGAAGACACATGAAGATTGCAGTCCTGCCGGGCGACGGCATTGGTCCCGAGATCGTTGCCGAAGCCGTCAAGGTGCTCAACGCGCTCGACGAGAAGTTCGAAATGGAAACCGCCCCGGTGGGCGGCGCCGGCTACGAGGCCGAAGGGCATCCGCTGCCCGACAACACGCTGAAGCTGGCCAAGGAAGCGGATGCCATCCTGTTTGGCGCCGTGGGCGACTGGAAGTACGACAGCCTGGAGCGTCCGCTGCGCCCCGAGCAGGCCATCCTGGGCCTGCGCAAGCACCTGCAGCTGTTTGCCAACTTCCGCCCGGCGATCTGTTATCCGGAGCTGACCGGCGCTTCGAGCCTGAAGCCCGAACTGGTGGCCGGCCTGGACATCCTGATCGTGCGCGAACTGAACGGCGACATCTACTTCGGCCAGCCGCGCGGCGTGCGCGAGGCGCCGGACGGCCTGTTCAAGGGCGCCCGCGAAGGCTTCGACACGATGCGCTACAGCGAGCCGGAAATCCGCCGCATCGCCCACGTGGCCTTCCAGGCGGCGGCCAAGCGCGGCAAGAAGCTGTGCAGCGTGGACAAGGCCAACGTGCTGGAGACGTTCCAGTTCTGGAAGGACATCGTGATCGATGTCAGCAAGGAGTATCCGGACGTCGAGCTGTCGCACATGTATGTGGACAACGCCGCCATGCAACTGGTGAAGGCGCCGAAGAGCTTCGACGTGATCGTCACCGGCAACATGTTCGGCGATATCCTGTCGGACGAAGCCGCGATGCTGACCGGCTCCATCGGCATGCTGCCGTCGGCGTCGCTCGATGCCAACAACAAGGGCCTGTACGAGCCGTCGCACGGCTCGGCACCGGACATCGCCGGCAAGGGCGTGGCCAACCCGCTGGCCACCATCCTGTCCGCCGCGATGATGCTGCGCTACTCGCTGAACCGCGCCGAACAGGCCGACCGCATCGAGAACGCCGTCAAGAAGGTGCTGGCCCAGGGCTACCGCACCGGCGACATCCTCACGCCGGGCTGCAAGCAGGTTGGCACGAAGGAAATGGGTGAGGCGGTGCTGGCTGCGCTGTAAGGTGAAGCTGGTTTGATGCCAAAGAAAGGGCGACGGTTGAACCGTCGCCTTTCTCGTTCCGGTTGCCTGATCAGAAGTACTGGATCTGGAAGGTAAGGGAGCCGTCGAGCGGTACGCCATCAGTCAGTGGGGGTAGTGTATCAATTGAGTTGGCGTAGACGCCGATGAGCATCGGTTGTACGACGGTGCTAAACGCAGACGGCGTCGTCTCGCCGGTGATGCTATACGCATGAAGACGCTCTCCTGGCATGACAAAGGCACCCTCTGCGTGAGGTCCATTGACGCCGCTTGGCCGATAGCTAACGCCGCCGTCTGCCGAATAGATGTTAGTAATGGAATTGCCGTCGCCAGTCGTGCCGGCGGTTATCAGGCGCGCGTAATAGGCTCCAACACTTGTACCGTTCACAGCGCCAAGGCCCATGAACTGGCCGGGCGCACCGTTTGCAGCCGCATTAGCAGTTTGGCCTAGCGTGCCGGCGCGGTTGTCGATAGTCGTAATCCCGAAAATTGTCGGGGCTTCGCAAGAGATGGTCATAGTCATCGGGCTCTCTGCAATTTGAGTGCCTTCTGTCTTGCTGAGCGTGTTCGCCGAGATGGTGCCAAGGTCAAGCCGTCCAGCGCCAGACAAGTCGACGTTGCACGCCGGGGGGCGGATTGTGCCCCTGATAGCCATGTCCGCCGATTCGGTGGCAAATGCGCCGACGGATGCCGTGGCCAGCGTGGTGAGCAGCAGTGCCTTGAGTGTGTTGCGTGTCATGGTGTTATTCCGTCGTTTGGTTCGTGAAGACGAACTGAATTCTGGGTCGCATCAACGGCACGATAAATGGCATTACCTTGATTCTTGAGGTGCGCAGCACGACATGTCAGGGCTTGGGAGGCATTGAAACCCTGCAAGTTATCGAGGCTATTGGTGTTTCAAGATGCGAGTTCGCAATTTGTTGCCACTTATCGTCCCTACCGACCGTGCTCCCGGGCGTTAAGACAGCGACAAAAACTTCGGCAAGCTACAAAACACCCATTATTTCCCCTGCGGCGGCGCCGCAAATTCGTGTAGACTTCTCCGCTATGGTCCGAATCCCCCAGTCCCTCCTGACTGCTTTTGCTGCGCGCACCGCTACGCGGGGCGAACTTGGCATGGATTCGCGCGGCCTGACTGCAACGACGATTAAAACCATTACCAAAACGATCCCCTAGATCGTTCGTCGTGCCTGCCCGTCTTCCCCGCGCAGCCACGCCGGGCGAGGAAAATGGCGGGGAAGTTCACATCACATCGAGGTAAGTCATGATTGTAGGTCTCGTCGGTTGGCGGGGAATGGTCGGTAGCGTCCTGATGCAGCGCATGCAGGAAGAGGGCGATTTCGACCATATCGAGCCCGTTTTCTTCAGCACGTCCAACGCTGGCGGCAAGGCCCCGGCCATGGCGAAGAACGAAACCACGCTGAAAGATGCGAACGACATCGACGCACTGAAGAAGTGCGACGTGGTGCTGACCGCCCAGGGCGGCGACTACACGAACGATGTCTTCCCGCGCCTGCGCGCCGCCGGCTGGAACGGCTACTGGATCGACGCCGCCTCGTCGCTGCGCATGAAGGACGACGCCATCATCGTCCTGGACCCGGTCAACCTCGGCGTGATCAAGGATGCGCTGTCGAAGGGCGTGAAGAACTTCATCGGCGGCAACTGCACGGTCAGCTGCATGATGATGGGCCTGGGCGGCCTGTTCCAGCACGACCTGATCGAGTGGATGACCTCGATGACCTACCAGGCCGCCTCCGGCGGTGGCGCCCAGCACATGCGCGAGCTGCTGACGCAGTTCGGTACGCTGAACGCCGCGGTCAAGCCGCTGCTGGACAACCCGGCCTCGGCCATCCTGGAAATCGACCGTCAGATCCTGTCGACCCAGCACGGCTTGTCGGCCGAGGAAACCAAGCAGTTTGGCGTGCCGCTGGCCGGCAACCTGATTCCCTGGATCGACAAGGACCTGGGCAACGGCGTGTCGAAGGAAGAATGGAAGGGCGGCGCCGAGACCAACAAGATCCTGGGCCGGGGCGAAGGCTTCGTGGGCGCCACCGGCGCCAGCCCGATCGCCGTGGACGGCCTGTGCGTGCGGATTGGCGCAATGCGCTGCCACTCGCAGGCGCTGACCATCAAGCTGCGCCGCGACGTGCCGCTGGACGAAATCGAGGGCATGCTGGCCGCCAACAACCAGTGGGCCAAGGTGGTGCCGAATACGCGTGAGGCCAGCATGAAGGACCTGACGCCGGCGGCCGTGACCGGCACGCTGACCATTCCGGTGGGCCGTCTGCGCAAGATGCAGATGGGCGGCGAGTACCTTTCGGCCTTTACCGTGGGCGACCAGCTGCTGTGGGGTGCCGCCGAGCCCCTGCGGCGTATGCTGCGCATTCTGATCGAGGGTTGACCCCCGGTTTGCCTCGCCGCTTTCGTTGCGGGGAGGCAACAGAATCCATCGCTTTCAGAATAACGCCGCGCCCGGAGCGCGGCGTTGTCGTATCCGGGGCCCTATTTTTCCGGCGTTAGGTCACAATACAGCCGGCATGCGCTTGGCCACGGGGTCATCGCGCCGGCTGCTTTAGTGGCCGGTCGCGACATGGGCGAGAGAGCAGGGCGGGTCTGGGCCCGCACCGGTTTCCGTCCGCCAGCCAGCCTTTTGTTGGGATCGGGTTAATTTTCGCTACTAAAACCATAAATGGAGCACGAGGTGAGTGTGAGCCTACATCGCCGGAAAGATGCGCCTACTGTCCGTCAGCGCTGGTCAACGCTGGCCGTCACGGCTCTCGGTCTGCTGCTTGCGCAGCCAGCCGCGTATGCCGCGGGGTTCGGACAATTGAGGGTACAGAGCAACCTGGGGCAGCCGCTCCAGGCTGAAATCGATATCACTGGGGTGTCCGCCGAGGAAGCGGACAGCCTGCAGGTCAAGCTGGCGCCGCCGTCTGCGTACTCGCGTGCCGGGCTGACCTACCTGTCGGCCATTTCGGGCGTGAGGCTCGACGTGCAGAAGCGTCCGAACGGCAGCTACGTGGCTACCGTGCGGTCCAACCAGCCGCTGAGCGAACCGTTCGTCGACATCCTCGTCGACATGAGCTGGTCCAGCGGCAAGGTCACGCGTGCCTACACCTTCCTGCTGGATCCAGCCGGCGCCAAGCCGTCGAACCAGTCGTTCTCGCCGGCCACCGTGGTGCAGGCCGCTACCCCCGATGCCTCGCCCGCCGCCGCGCCGGCGCCGGTGCCGGCTCCGGTAGCCGCAGCGCCGGCCGCCGTGGCGCCGTCTCCGGCTCCCGCCGCCCGCGCGCCGCGCCGCGCCGCCGCGCCCGCGCCGGCCCCGGTTGGCGATGGCGTTGCCGCCAATGGCAGCTACACCGTGCAGCGTGGCGACACGCTCTATGCAATCGCCGGTGAAGCCGCCCAGGGCCAGGATTCGGTATCGCTCGAGCAGATGCTGCTGGCCCTGCATCGGAACAATCCCAATGCCTTCATCGGCGGCAATATCAACCGGATCAAGTCCGGCGCCGTGCTGAAGGTGCCGAGTGCGCAGCAGGCGCAGTCGGTCAGCCCGCGTGAAGCGCGCCGCGAAGTGCTGGCCCGCACGCAGGGCTTCGACAGCTACCGCAGCCGTCTGGCCGCCGCCGCCGCCGCGAAGTCGGTGGAAGCGGGTTCGGGCCGCGAGCAGTCGGGCAATGTCACGGCTCGCGTGCAGGACACCACGGTGCCGAACGCCGGCCCGCGCGACGAGCTGAAGCTCTCGAAGGCCGAGAAGGGCGCGCAGGCCAAGGCCGAAGCCGAGGTGGCCAATCAGCGCAAGCTGAAGGAAGCGGAAAGCCGCGTGGCCGATCTGGAGAAGAACATCTCCGATATGCAGCGCCTGATGGAGCTGAAGAACTCGGAGATCGCCAAGCTCAACCAGAACAGCCAGGCCGCCAAGCCGGCTGCTGCTGCGGGTGCCGCCGCTGGTGCGACGGCCGCAGCCGCTGCCGGCAAGGCCGCCGAAGCCGTGGCCGACAAGGCTGCCGCACCGGCCCCGACCGTGGTGCCGGCCGAGCCAGCCAAGGCCGCGGACGCATCGACCACTGCCACGCCGAGCACCGCCACGCCGGAACCGGCGCCGGCCGCCACGGCCGCCGCCTCGGCACCGGATGCGGCGGTTGCCGCCGCCGCTTCGGCCCCGCAGGCTGCCGCCTCGACGCCCGCCGCCGCAGTGCCGGCTTCGGCTCCGGCTGTGGCCAAGAAGAAGCCGCCGGTCGTGCAGCCGGTGCCCCAGCCGTCGTTCCTCGACGAGCTGTTGGCCAACCCGATGCTGCTGCCCGGCGCCGGTGTGCTGGTTGCGTTGCTTGGCGGATATGCGTACTATCGCCGCCGCCAGAAGCAGAAGGCCGGCGAGAACACCGGTTTCGGTGACAGCATCCTGTCCCAGGAAAGCACGGTCATGGCGGGCGGACATTCGTTGTTCGGTACCGCTGGTGGCCAGAGCGTCGACACCTCGCAGCACAGCGTGTTCGGCGCCGACTTCCGCATCGGCAACAACTCGCCCGAAGCGACGGAAGTGGATCCGATTGCCGAGGCCGAGGTGTACATCGCGTACGGACGCGACGTGCAGGCCGAGGAAATCCTGCGCGAAGCGTTGCAACAGAATCCGGAGCGCCAGGCCATTCGCCTGAAGCTGCTGGAGATTTACAACACTCGTCAGGATGTGGAAGGTTTCCGGGTGATTGCAGAAGAAATGTTCGCCCAGGTAGGCGGACAAAGCGCGGACTGGCAACAGGTCGCGGAAATGGGTCGCAAGCTCGATCCGAGCAACGCGCTGTACCTGGCCGTGACGCCCGATATGGGCGCGGAGCTCGACACCACCACGCCGGTGGCCGATCAATGGCGCACGCAGGATCCGGCGCAACAGCCGCAGCAGGCGCCTCAGGTTTCGGCCATGCCGGACCTGGCCTTGCCGCTCGACGCCTTCCCGGCGCCGGCGGCGGGCGAGCCCATCGTGGCATCGGAATCGGCCGCGCTGGTGTTCGGCAACGATACGCTGGCGGAGCCGGTGGCGCGCCTCGATGACGTGCTGGACGAGCGCCATGACGCCGGCCTCGACGTTGATGTGCCGGCGCTCGACACGCCGACCCGCTCGCGTCCGTTGGAGTTCGACATGTCCAGCCTGTCGCTGGACCTGAACGCCGGCGCCGCGCCGGAAGCGGCACCGGTGGCCACGCTCGACGTGCCGTCGCTAGCCGAATCGACGGTGCCGCTGCCGGCGCCGACGATGCTCCAGAATGGCCGTCTGGTGGAGCCGATCGACCTGAGCCGCGTGACGTCGGAAGGCCATGGCGATTCCACGCACGGGGTGTCCGCCAGCACGCTGTCGGCCACGGGCATGGATGGTGGCCGCGACATGCAGATCAAGCTCGATCTGGCACGTGCCTACATCGAGATCGGTGACAAGGAAGGCGCCCGCGAACTGCTGCAGGAAGTGGTCGAGCAGTCGGAAGATCCGCTGCAGTCCGAAGCCCGCACGCTGCTGCGCGACGTGGCCTGACCGAGGAACGGCCCGAGGGTTTCGACCGAGGTTCGACCGAGGTTCGACCGAGCTTCGACCCAAAGGCCGGTATGATTCAGGGTTTGCGACGCGCCGGCGAGCTGGCGCGGCGTGGCCCGAAGCGATGCGCCGGAAGCGTCCCTTCCGGCGCATTTTGTTTTGGCGCATCACAACCCTCATGAACCGCATCGCCCTCGGACTCCACTACGACGGGTCGGCCTTTTCCGGCTGGCAGTCGCAGCCCCACCGCAATACCGTGCAGGACCACCTGGAAGACGCCATCGAGCGATTCGCCGGGACGCGCCTGCTGACCACGGTGGCCGGGCGGACCGATACCGGCGTGCACGCGTTGGGGCAGGTGATCCATCTCGATACCGAACTGGAGCGCGACCGCTTCTCGTGGGTGCGCGGCGTCAACGCGTTCCTGCCGTCGTCGATCGCCGTGCAGTGGGCCCAGCCGGTGGACGAGAACTTCCACGCGCGCTTCCTGGCGTTCGAGCGCATGTACTACTACGCGCTCTACACCGGCCCGCACCGCGTGCCGATGATCCATGGCCGCGCCGGCTACCAGATGCTGCCGCCGGGGCAGCGGCTCGACGTGGCGGCGATGCGTGCCGCGGCGGCCTGCCTGATTGGCGAGCACGATTTTTCGTCGTTCCGCGCCGCCGAGTGCCAGGCGAAGTCGCCGGTCAAGACCATGTACGACGTGACGATCCAGCAGGATGGCCACTGGGTGTTCCTGCGGTTTCGCGCCAGCGCGTTCCTGCATCACATGGTGCGCAACCTGATGGGCTGCCTGGTGGCGGTGGGGCGGGGCCGTTATCCGCCCGAATGGCTGGCCGACGTGCTGGCCGCGCGCAACCGGGCGAAGGCCGCTCCCACGTTCATGCCCGATGGCCTGTACCTCGTGGACGTGAAGTATCCTGAGCCGTACCAGCTACCCCGCGCGGATGCGTCCGCCAGTGTCTTCCACGGAGTATTTCCCGATGATGGTGTCTGAATCTGGCGGCGTGCCCCCACGCACCCGTGTCAAGATCTGCGGCCTGACCCGCCCCGGGGATGTGCAGGCGGCCGTCGATGCCGGCGCCGACGCCATTGGCCTGGTGTTCTACGACAAGAGCCCCCGCTACTTGGACGTGGCGCGCGCGGCGGCTCTGGCCGAGCGGGTGCCGCCGTTCGTCACCGTGACCGGCCTGTTCGTCAATGCGGACCCCGAAGAGGTGGCCCATGTGACCGAGCGTGTGCCGTTGACGTTGCTTCAGTTCCATGGCGACGAGTCGGCGCAGCAGTGCGAGGCCATCGCGCGGCGGTGCCGGCTGCCCTTTATGCGCGCTGCCCGTGTTCGGCCGGGGCTCGATTTGGTAGAATTCGCCGATCAATTCCGTGACGCCGCCGGGCTGTTGCTCGATGCCTTCGTCGAAGGCTATGGCGGTGGCGGCCACGTCTTCGACTGGACCCTGATTCCTGCGCAATGGCTTCCGCCCACTCCTTCCAACCCAGCCGCAAACGGCGCTCCTCGCATCGTTTTGAGTGGTGGGTTGAACGCGCAAAACGTCGCTGGTGCGATTGAGCGCGTGCGCCCCTATGCCGTGGATGTCAGCAGCGGCGTGGAGGCGTCGAAGGGTGTGAAGGATCACGCCCGCATTGCCGCATTCGTGCGCGCGGTGCGCGCGGCGGACGCGAGGCAGGCCGGCAGCTGAACCGCGATTGTTCAGCCCGCGCCGGTCTTGCACCGCTGTTGCGCCACCTCCCGCGTCGCCCGATTCCGAATTTTCGCGTTCCGCCGCACCACCGGCTGTGCGGAACGCTCTCCTGAGAGCCTGGACATGTACGACCTGCCCGATTCCCGTGGCCATTTCGGCCCCTATGGCGGTACCTTCGTTTCCGAAACCCTGGTCCACGCGCTGGACGAACTGCGCGATGCCTATGCGCACTTCCAGAAGGACCCGGACTTCGTCGCCGAGTTCGAGCGCGAGCTGAAGCACTTCGTCGGCCGTCCGTCGCCGATCTACCACGCGCAACGCTGGAGCGAGACGCTGGGCGGCGCGCAGATCTTCTTCAAGCGCGAAGACCTGAACCACACCGGCGCGCACAAGATCAACAACGTCATCGGCCAGGCGCTGCTGGCCCGGCGCATGGGCAAGAAGCGCGTGATTGCCGAAACCGGTGCCGGCCAGCACGGCGTGGCCACGGCCACGATTGCGGCCCGCTTCGGCATGGAGTGCGTGGTCTATATGGGCTCGGAGGACGTGCGCCGCCAGGCGGCCAACGTCTATCGCATGAAGCTGCTGGGCGCCACCGTGGTGCCCGTGGAAAGCGGCTCGAAGACGCTCAAGGACGCACTGAACGAGGCCATGCGCGACTGGGTGACCAACGTGGAAAGCACCTTCTACATCATCGGCACGGTGGCCGGCCCGCACCCGTACCCGATGATGGTGCGCGACTTCCAGTGCGTGATCGGCGAGGAGTCGAAGGTGCAGATGCCCGAGCTGACCGGCCGCCAGCCCGATGCCGTGATCGCCTGCGTGGGCGGCGGTTCGAACGCGATGGGCATTTTCTATCCGTACATCGAGCACCAGGACGTGCAGCTGATCGGCGTGGAAGCGGCCGGCGACGGCCTGGACACCGGCCGTCATGCGGCGTCGCTGACCGGCGGTTCGCCGGGCGTGCTGCACGGCAACCGCACGTACCTGCTGCAGGACGCCAACGGCCAGATCATCGAGACCCACTCGGTGTCGGCCGGCCTGGACTATCCGGGCGTGGGCCCCGAGCACGCCTGGCTCAAGGACACGGCGCGCGCCCAGTACGTGCCGATCACCGATGAGGAAGCGCTGAAGGCGTTCCACGACTGCTGCCGCATCGAGGGGATCATCCCGGCGCTGGAGTCGAGCCATGCCATCGCCTATGCCTGCAAGCTGGCGCCCACGCTGCCGAAAGACAAGCTGCTGCTGGTGAACCTCTCCGGCCGGGGCGACAAGGACATGCATACCGTGGCCGAACGCGCGGGGTTGAAGCTGTAATGCGCGCGCTGCCTCCTGACACTGCCTCGTTGCAAGTGGATGCGGGCGGCGCTGCGGCGCCGTTCGACATCCTCGACACCGACACCATGCGCCTGTACCAGGAAGATGCGCTTGACGGCATCCGGCGCATCGAGGACGGCTCGATCGACCTGATCGTCGCCGATCCGCCCTACGGCCTGGGCAAGGACTACGGCAACGATTCCGACCTGCTGTCTGGCGACGCCTACCTGGAATGGTCCGAGCGCTGGATGGATGCGGTCATCCCGAAGCTCGCGCCCAAGGGCACGCTGTACCTGTTCTGCACCTGGCAGTACTCGCCCGAGCTGTTCGTGATGCTCAAGAAGCGGCTGACGATGATCAACGAGATCATCTGGGACCGCCGCGTGCCGAGCATGGGCGGCACCACGCGCAAGTTCTCGTCGGTGCACGACAACATCGGCTTCTTCGCCCGCCAGCGCGATTACTACTTCGACCTGGACCCGGTGCGCATTCCGTATGACGCCGAGACCAAGAAGGCCCGCAGCCGGCCGCGCTTCGAGGGCAAGAAGTGGCTCGAGGTGGGCTACAACCCCAAGGACCTGTGGAGCGTGCCCCGCATCCACCGGCAGGATCCCGAGCGCGCGGATCATCCCACGCAGAAGCCGCTGGAAATTGTGGAGCGCATGGTGCTGTCGAGCTGCCCGCCGGGCGGCCTGGTGCTGGACCCGTTCACGGGCAGCGGCACCACGGCGGTGGCCTGCGTGCGCCACGGCCGGCGCTTTGTCGGCTTCGAGATGAATCCGCAGTATGCGGCGCTGGTGCGCGAGCGGGTGACCGCCGCGCAGCCGGTGTACGCGCAGATCCAGCCCGATACCCCTGAAACGACTCCGGCCGCTGCCAACGACGATGCCAATGACGAGGCCTCGACCGTGCAGCGCCTGATCTGATACCTGATGGCCAACGACATGTCCCGTATCCAGAAGACTTTCGCGGCACTGGCCGCGCAGAACAAGAAGGGCCTGATTCCGTTCGTGACCGCCGGTGACCCAGAGCCGGGCCTGACCGTGGCGCTGATGCACGCGCTGGTGAAGGGCGGCGCCGACGTCATCGAGCTTGGCGTGCCGTTTTCCGATCCGATGGCCGATGGTCCGGTGATTCAGCGTGCCTCGGAGCGCGCGCTGGCGCAGGGCGTCTCGCTGACGCAGGTACTGGGCTGGGTCAGGGAATTCCGCCAGACCGACGACGCCACTCCGGTGGTGCTGATGGGCTACGCGAACCCGATCGAACGGATGGGCGAGGAGGTGTTCGCCAAGGCGGCCGCCGCGGCCGGCGTGGACGGCGTGCTGGTGGTGGACTACCCGCCTGAGGAGTGCGAGTCCTTTGCGTCGCTGATGCGTGCCAACCAGATGGATCCGATCTTCCTGCTGGCGCCGACCTCGACCGATGCCCGCATCGCCGCCGTGGCGAAGGTGGCCAGCGGCTACCTCTATTACGTGTCGCTCAAGGGCGTGACGGGCTCGGCCACGCTCGACCTCGACAGCGTGGCGGCACGCCTGCCGCTGATCAAGCAGCACGCCAACCTGCCCGTGGGTGTCGGTTTCGGCATTCGCGACGCGCAGACCGCGCGGGCCATCGGGAGCGTGGCCGACGCCGTGGTGATTGGCAGCCGCCTGGTGCAGCTGCTCGAAGACACCCCGCGCGACCAGTCCGTGGAGGCCTTGCGGGCCTTCATCGCCGAGATTCGCCAGGCGCTCGACGCCTGAGTTTGTTTCTCCGGCGTGACGCTTGCTGAAGAAATCAGCGCCGATTGTGCTTTATCAGGCTCAATCGGCGCGTTTTGCTTAGGCGCGTCGTGGTCCGGCATGGTAAATTCGCGGCCTGATTCCCTGCCGTCCCGGTGTCCGACTCCTCAGAGAGGGGTTGTCGATGCGCGGCCGGCGGCTATCCGAAAGGAGCTTTCATGAGCTGGTTGGATAAACTCCTGCCTCCCAAGATTCAACAGACCGACCCCTCCACCCGCAAGGGCATTCCCGAAGGGCTGTGGGTCAAGTGCCCGTCGTGCGAGTCCACCCTGTACCGCACCGACGTGGAAGCCAATCTGCACGTCTGCCCGAAGTGCGACCACCACATGCGCATTCGTTCGCGCGAGCGTCTGGACAAGCTGCTGGACGCCGAAGGTCGCTACGAAATCGGCCAGGAAATCGTGCCGGTGGACGCGCTGAAGTTCAAGGACACGAAAAAGTACCCGGACCGCATCAAGGCCGCCATGGATGACACGGGCGAGACCGATGCCATGGTGGTGGTGGGCGGTGCCATCCACACGATTCCCGTGGTGGTGGCCTGCTTCGAGTTCGAGTTCATGGGCGGTTCGATGGGCTCCGTGGTGGGCGAGCGTTTTGCCCGTGGCGCGCAGGCCGCGCTGGAGCAGAAGGTGCCGTTCATCTGCGTGACCGCCACCGGCGGCGCGCGCATGCAGGAAAGCCTGCTGTCGCTGATGCAGATGGCCAAGACCACGGCCATGCTGAACCAGCTGTCGAACGCCAGGCTGCCGTTCATCAGCGTGCTGACCGATCCGACCATGGGCGGCGTGTCGGCCTCGTTCGCGTTCCTGGGCGATGTGGTCATCGCCGAGCCGAAGGCGCTGATCGGGTTTGCCGGCCCGCGCGTGATCGAGCAGACCGTGCGCGAGAAGCTGCCGGAAGGCTTCCAGCGCGCCGAGTTCCTGCTGCAGAAGGGCGCCATCGACATGATCGTCGACCGCCGCCGCCTGCGCGCGGAACTGGCCCAGCTGCTGGCGCTGCTGCAGAAGCAGCCAGCCGATGCGGTGGCCTGACGCGGTAGCGTGATTTGCAGGACAATGGCGCGGGTGCCAACCCGCGCCATTTTCTTTTTGTAGTGTCGCAGTCCCCGAAGTTCTGAAGTTCGACAGACAGCATGCCCATCTTCCACACTCTTCCCGACTGGCTCCAACACCTTGAAACCGCCCATCCCGTGGGCATCGACATGGGTCTGACGCGCATCACACGGGTCAAGGAAGCGCTGGGCCTGCGCATCGACGCGGTGGTGTTCACGGTGGGCGGCACCAACGGCAAGGGTTCGACGTGCGCCATGCTCGAGCGCATCCTGCTGGAGGCCGGCTACAAGGTGGGCCTGCATACGTCGCCGCACCTGATCACGTTCAACGAGCGTGCCCGCCTGAACGGCGAGCAGGCCACCGACGCGCAACTGCTGCCGCACTTCGAGGCCGTGGAACGCGCCCGTACCAGCTTTGCCGACCCCGTCAGCCTGACGTACTTCGAATTCACCACGCTGGCCATCATCCACATGTTCGCGTCGGCCGGGCTCGACGCCATCATCCTGGAAGTGGGCCTGGGCGGCCGGCTCGACGCGGTCAACGTGATCGATACCGACTGCGCCGTCATTACCAGCGTGGACATCGATCACACCCAGTACCTGGGCGACACGCGCGAGAAGATCGGCTATGAAAAGGCCGGCATCTTCCGCCCGAACGTGCCGGCCATCTGTGGCGACCCCGTGCCGCCGCAATCGGTGATCGACCATGCCGAGGCCATCGGTGCCGACCTGTGGCTGGTGGGGCGCGATTTCCGCCACCAGGCGGCGCCGGGCCAGGAGCGCCAGCAATGGGACTGGACCGGCCGCGACCGCAAGCTCAATGGCCTGGGCTACCCCGCGCTGCGGGGAGCCAACCAACTGCTCAACGCCTCCGCCGCCCTCGCTGCGCTGCAGGCCATGCGCCCGCGCCTGCCGGTCAGCGCGCAGGAAGTGCGCAACGGCCTGGCATTCGTGGAATTGCCGGGGCGTTTTCAGGTAATGCCGGGGCGGCCCGCGGTGATCCTGGATGTGGCGCATAATCCGCACGCGTCGGCCACGCTGGGCCAGAACCTCGAGAACATGGGCTTCTTCCGCTACACCTACGCCGTGTTTGGCGCGATGGCGGACAAGGACATCGCCGGTGTGCTGCAGCACGTGGCCGACAAGGTGGATCACTGGTGCCTGTGCGACCTGCCCACCGAACGGGCCGCTACCGCCGCGCAGCTGCGCGAACAACTCGACACTACGGGCTTCCGCGAGGGCCCCGACAATACCGCCGCGTGCTTCTCGAGTCCGGAACTGGCGTATCGCGATGCCATCGAGCGGGCAACCGAGAATGATAGAATCCTGGTCTTCGGATCGTTCTACACCGTGGCCGGCGTGCTGGCGTATCGCGCCACGCAGGCCAACTGAAAGCCCGGCTGAGGGTCTGACTGGGTCTGACTGAGGCCGCGGCTGGAACGACATCACACCGAACATATTCTTTGGGCATCTATGGGCCTGCTTTCGCTGTTCTCGTCCCGCAAGGGCACTGATCCGGCGCCCGAACGGGCACGCCGCACTCGCGCAGAGGCAGGCGTCGGCATCGGCGCGTCGCGCCGCACGGCCGACGAATATGCCGACGACACGCTCGACCCCGATTTTCCCCAGAAGCAACGCGCCCGGCGCCGCCTGATCGGCGCCGTGGTACTGCTGGCCGCCGCGGTGATCGTCCTGCCGATCGTGTTCGAGCACAAGCCGCGGCCGGTGTCTGAAGACGTTGCCGTGAAGGTGGCGAACGGGCAGGGCGCGCAGAAGCCCAAGGTGGAGCCGCGCAAGGCCGATCCGCTGCCGCCGTCGGCCAATGCCAGCCGCAACGACGCGGCGCTCGACGCCGGCGAGGAAATCGTCGCCACGCCGGCCGCCGACAAGCCCAGGGCGGCCGAGAAGGTGGCCGACGCCAAGCCGGCCGAGAAGCCCGCGGAAAAGCCGGCCGAGAAAGTCGCAGACAAGGCCACGGCCAATACCAAATACCTGATCCTGATTGGTGCGTTTTCCTCGGAAGAGCGCGCCAGGAACTGGCTGGCCAAGCTCAAGGAGAGCAAGGTGCCTGCGTATGTGGAAAAGAAGACGATGGCCGATGGCGACCGCATCCTGTTGCGTGCCGGGCCGTTCACGGGCCGTGAAGCGGCGGATGCGGCAGACCGCAAGGTGCGGTCGATCGGGCTGACCTCGAAGGTGGTTGAGCAGTAACGCCCCCGATTGCAGGGCGACGAATCGCCCCCATCTGACAGGACTTCAGGTCGTACATCCGATCGCGCGCATGGCTTTTACTTTCTTTGACTACGGCGTGGCATTCATCCTGGTGGCGTCGGCGCTGATCGGCGTGCTGCGCGGCCTGGTGCGCGAGGTGCTGGCGCTGGTGGGCTGGGTGGTGGCATTCGTGCTGGCCTATCACTTTGGCGGCATGGCCGCCAAATGGATGCCCGAAGCGCTGCCGGGCGGCGAACTGACGCGCAGCGCGCTGGGTTTCCTGGCGGTGTTCCTCGGCACGTGGATCGTGTCGGCGCTGGCGGGGGCCATTCTCGGCCAGCTGCTGGAAACCACTGGCCTGAAGCCGGCGGACCGCGGCCTGGGCCTGGTGTTCGGGCTGGCGCGTGGCGTGCTGATCGTGATGCTGATCGTCGTGGTGGCGGGCCTCACGAAGCTGCCTGAGGAGCCGTTCTGGCGCGACGCGGTGTCGCGTCCGTATGTGATCCAGGCCATGGAGGAACTGCGGCAATGGCTGCCGCCCGACCTGGCCAGGTATGTGAAGGCCTGATTTGAGTTTTTGAAGACGCGGGTGCTGGACGAACCCATGCCCGCGGCGCAGTATCAACGCAGATTCCGTCGCGTACATGACGGGATGGCGCCCCTGAATCTTTTGCTTTTCCCCTGGGAGTTTGGCATGTGCGGTATCGTCGGCGTGGTTTCCACCAGCCCTGTCAACCAACTGATCTATGACAGCCTGCTGCTGTTGCAACACCGCGGACAGGATGCAGCCGGCATCGCCACGGCCAACGGCAGCACCTTCCACATGCACAAGGCCAATGGCCTGGTGCGCGACGTGTTCCGCACGCGCAACATGCGCAGCCTGCCGGGCACGTCCGGTATTGGCCAGGTGCGTTACCCGACCGCCGGCTCCGCATCGAGCGAGGAAGAGGCCCAGCCGTTCTACGTGAACGCGCCGTACGGCATCATCCTGGCCCACAACGGCAACCTGACCAATTCGGAACAGCTGCGCGAGGAGATGTTCCGCCGCGACCGTCGCCACATCAACACGCATTCGGACTCCGAAGTGCTGCTGAACGTGCTGGCCGACGAACTGCAGCGCGCCAGCAACGGCAAGGCGCTGGAGCCCGAGACGATCTTCACGGCCGTGGCCGGCATGCACCGCCGCGTGAAGGGCGCCTACGCCATCACCGCGCAGATCGCCGGCTATGGCCTGCTGGCCGTGCGCGACCCGTTCGGCATCCGTCCGCTGTGCATCGGCAGCATGGACACCCCGACCGGCAAGGAATACCTGATTGCCTCGGAATCGGTGGCGCTCGAAGGCATGGGTTACCAGATGGATCGCGACGTGGCGCCGGGCGAGGCGATCTTCATCGACCTCGAAGGCAAGTTCCACAGCAAGCAGTGCGCGGACAACCCGCAGCTGACGCCGTGCATCTTCGAATACGTGTACCTGGCCCGTCCGGACTCGTGCATCGATGGCGTGCCCGTGTACGACGCGCGTCTGCGCATGGGCGACTACCTGGCCGAGAAGATCCGCCGCGAAGTGCCGGCGGGCGAGATCGACGTGGTCATGCCGATTCCCGATTCGAGCCGTCCGGCGGCCATGCAGGTGGCCAACGCGCTGGGCGTGCCGTATCGCGAAGGCTTCTTCAAGAACCGCTATGTGGGCCGCACGTTCATCATGCCGGGCCAGGCGGTGCGCAAGAAGTCGGTGCGCCAGAAGCTCAACGCCATGGGCGTGGAGTTCCAGGGCAAGAACGTGCTGATCGTCGACGACTCGATCGTGCGCGGCACCACGTCGTTCGAGATCGTGCAGATGGCCCGCGACGCCGGCGCCAAGAAGGTGATCTTCGCCTCGGCCGCGCCGCCCGTGAAGTTCCCGAACGTGTATGGCATCGACATGCCCACGCGCGCCGAACTGGTGGCCCATGGCCGCACCGACGAAGAAGTGGCCCGCATGATCGGCGCGGACCAGCTCGTGTACCAGGACGTTGAAGCGATGAAGCAGGCCGTGCGCGACATCAACCCGAACCTGCGCGATTTCGATGCGTCGTGCTTCGACGGCAAGTACGTCACCGGCGATATCGACGAGGCCTATCTGGACCGCCTGGAGACGGCGCGCAGCCAGGCCGACCGCGACGGCACCAACGCCGGCGAGACCGAACGCTCGCAGCTGCACCTGCAGCGCTCGGGCGGCAACGAATAACAACAGTCAACCAATTGGGCAGCAGAGCAGCATGAGCGAACCGTTCCAACCCGACTCCTACGGCATTGACACGCTCGGCGTACGCGCCGGCACGCTGCGCACCGGCGAGTTCATGGAGCATTCCGAGGCGATGTACCTGACCTCGAGCTTCTGCTTCAACAGCGCCGCCGAGGCCGCCGAGCGTTTTGCCAACTCGGAAGAGGGCTACACCTACTCGCGCTTCACGAACCCGACGGTGTCGATGTTCCAGTCGCGGCTGGCCGCGCTGGAAGGGGCCGAGGCCTGCATGGCCACGGCCTCGGGCATGAGCGCCATCCTGTCGGTGGCGCTGGCTACGCTGCAGTCTGGCGACCACCTGGTCAGCTCGCGGTCGATCTTCGGATCCACCATGACGCTGTTCAACACGATCCTGGCCAAGTTCGGCGTGGAGACGACCTACGTCGACGGCACCGACCTGGCCGCGTGGCGCGCGGCAGTGAAGCCCAATACGAAGCTGTTCTTCCTGGAAACGCCGTCGAACCCGCTGACCGAGGTGTCCGACATCGCGGCCATCGGCGAGATCGCGCACAACGCGGGCGCGATTTTCGTGGTCGACAACTGCTTCTGCTCGCCGGCGCTGCAGCAGCCGATCAAGTTTGGCGCGGACGTGGTGGTGCACTCTGCCACCAAGCACATCGACGGCCAGGGCCGCGTGCTGGGCGGCGCCGTGGTGGGCAAGCACGACTTCATCATGGGCAAGGTGTTCCCGTTCGTACGGACGGCGGGCCCGACGCTGTCGGCGTTCAACGCCTGGGTGATGCTCAAGGGCATGGAGACGCTGGCCATCCGCATGGAGCGCCATTCGCAGAGCGCGCTGGCGCTGGCAGGGTTCCTGGAGTCGCATCCGGCGGTGAACCGCGTGTTTCATCCGGCGCTGAAGTCGCATCCGCAGTACGAGGTGGCGCGGCGCCAGCAAAGCGGCGGCGGCGCCATTGTCTCGTTCGAGCTGAAGGGCGACACGCCCGAGCAGATGCGTGCGAATGCATGGCGCGTGATCGACAGCACGAAGCTGTGCTCGATCACCGGCAACCTCGGTGACACGCGCACCACCATCACGCATCCGTACACCACCACCCATGGCCGTGTGGCGCCGGAAGCGAAGGCTGCCGCCGGCATCAGCGAAGGGCTGATCCGCCTGGCCGTGGGCCTGGAGTCGGTAGAGGACCTGAAGGCCGATCTGCTACGCGGCCTGGGTCAGTAAGTACCCGCCGGGTGTCGCCCGTTCCCCGCATGCGGGGAAGGGCGGGCCACCCTGTCAGGGCCGCTAGCTCCGCTGCGGCCTTCGCTTCATCGCAGCAGGCGCCGGCGCAGCAGCACCAGCGCCACCATCAGCGCCACGGCCGCATAGGCCAGCAGCACGGCCACGTGCAACGCGGCGTTCTCCACCGGCCTTCCCAACATCAACGGACGAATCAGCGCCACCGCGTGCGCCAGCGGCAGCACCATCGTGGCCTTCTGCGCGCCTTCCGGTAGCTGCTCCAGCGGGAAAAACACGCCCGACAGCAGCAGCATCGGCGTCATCACCAGCGTCTGGTAGAACATGAAGAAGTCGTAGCTCGGTGCCAGCGCGGTGACGATCATGGCCAGGCTCGCAAAGGCAACGCCAGCCAGCACGATCACGGGCAGGGCGGCCAGCGCCCCCGGGAACTGGGCGTAGCCCAGCAGGCCGGCCACCAGCATGATGGCCGCGCCGGACAGCACGGCCTTGCTGGTGGCCCAGAAGACCTCGCCCAGCACCACGTCGCCCAGCGTCAGCGGCGCATGCATGATGGCTTCCCAGGTACGCTGCACGTGCATGCGCGAGAACGCCGAATACATCGACTCGAAGCTGGCCGACATCATCACGCTCGATGCCGTGGTGCCGGCGGCCAGGAAGGCGATGTACGACACCCCGTGCACCTGACCCACCAGCAAGCCAAGGCCGAGCCCCAGGCCGAACAGGTAGATCATCGGGTCCGCCAGGTTGCCGATCATCGACGGCACCGCCAGCTTCTTCCAGACCATGTAGTTGCGATACCAGACCATGATCCAGTTGCGCGCGTTGCGTGGCAGCAGCGGCTGCGGATAGTGCTGGTGCGGGGTCGACGCCGCCGATTCTGGCGAAATAGCGACGTCGGGATTGCGGGGATCCTGTTCGCTCATCTCAATCTCTCATTTCGCGGCCGGTCAGCTTGAGAAACACGTCCTCAAGGTTGGCGGGCCGGTGCAGGTAGCGGACGCCGCCCTTGCCATGCAGGGCGGCCAGCAGGGCATCGGGCTCGCGCACGTAGCAGAACAGCGTCTCGCCGCGCGTTTCACAGCGATCGGCCAGCGGCGTCAGGGTGTCGCGCAGCGGTTCCAGTTCGTCGCCATAGACTTCCACCACATCGCAGCCGATTTCGCGGTCGATCAGCTCGTGCGGCTTGCCTTCGGCGATCTTGCGCCCCGCATCGATCACGCAGAGGTAGTTGCAGAGCCGCTCCGCTTCCTCCATGAAGTGCGTGGTCAGCAGGATGGTCTTGCCGGCGCCGAGCAGCTGTTTCAGGCGCTCCCAGATCAGGTGGCGCGCCTGGGGGTCGAGCCCGGTCGTGGGTTCGTCCATGACGAGCAGGTCGGGGTCGTTGATCAGCGCGCGCGCCACGGTCAGGCGCCGCCGCATGCCGCCGGAGAGGTCGCGCACCTGGGCGTTGGCCTTGTTTTCGAGCCGGGCGAATTCCAGCAGCTTCGGCACGCGCTCGGCAATCTGGGCCGACGACAGGCCGAAGTAGCGGCCGAAGATACGCAGGTTCTCGATGACCGAAAAATCGGGGTCGAGGTTGTCGAACTGCGGCACCACGCCCACCCGCATGCGTGCCTGGGGCGCGCGCTCGGGTATGGGCTCGCCGCACAGCGTCAGCGTGCCCGAGGCGGGCGTGGTGAGGCCCAGCAGCATGCGCAGGGTGGTGGTCTTGCCGGCGCCGTTGGGGCCCAGCAGGCCATAGCACTGGCCGGGCTGGACTTCCAGGTCGAGGTTGTCGACGACAACCTGGCTGCCATAGAGCTTGCGCACGTTGCGCATCTGAAGAATGGCGGTCAAGGGAGGGTCCTTGCGAGCGATATCCGCCATTATGCCGGCCATCGCGTGACGCATTGTTGGCGCATTGCAGCAAGACAATTCCATTGGCGGGCGATAACACGGTCTGGCGGAGCGGCGGCCGCAGGGGTAGTCTCTGTGGTTCAGAACAACATCGACCGAGGAGCACTTATGTCTTTCGAGCACTGGATCACGTTCGTGGTGACCAGCATGGTCCTGCTGATCATTCCGGGCCCAACCATCCTGCTGGTGATTGGCGATGCGCTGGCGCACCGCGGCCGCAGCGCCTACGCCACGGTGGCCGGGGTGGCCGCCGGTGACCTCACGGCCTTTACGTTGTCGATGGCGGGCCTGGGCGCCGTGCTGGCGACGTCTGCCATGCTGTTCACGGCCCTGAAGTGGGCCGGGGCGGCCTATCTGGTGTATCTCGGCGTGCAGGCGCTGCGCACGGCCAGCCGCGCCACGTCGCTCGACGTGTCGTCACAGTCGGGCAGCGGTCGCCAGCGCTTTGCCAAGGCCTGGCTGGTGACGGCGCTCAACCCGAAGAGCATCGTGTTCTTCGTGGCCTTCGTGCCCCAGTTCATCGACGCCAGGCTGGCCTTCTGGCCGCAGGCCGTGGTGCTGATTCCCACGTTCGTGGTGCTGGCCACGGCCAATGCCATGGTCTACGCGCTGCTGGCGCGCTCGCTGGCCAGCCGGCTGACGTCGCGGCGTGCGCACGCCAATGTGCAACGGGCCGGCGGCGTCACGCTGATCGGGGCCGGTGCGCTGATCGCCACGCGCACCTGAAACCTGGCAAAGCGCGGACGAAAAAAAACCGCCAGCATGCTGGCGGCTTTTTTATGGCAATGCGCGAATCAGTAGAGCTTCTTCGGCAGCATTTGCATGCGCAGACGCTTGCGCAGACGGGCCTCGGCAGCCTTCTTCTTGCGCTTGCGCTCGGTCGTCGGCTTTTCGTAGGCGGTGCGGCTCTTCAGTTCCACGATCAGGCCAGTCTGCAGAATGGCGCGACGGAAACGACGCATTGCAACTTCAACGGGCTCGCCCGGTTTCAGAACGATCTTAGTCAATTCAGTCCTTCAGGAATAACCGCCAGGGGGCGGTGGGTTCATAGGAGGGAAACTTGTCACATCGGGCTCCGGAGCCTTCCGTGACGGTGGTATCGCACACTGCGGCGGATGCCGTGGTGCGCCCCCTAGAACCTGCTGCGGACCGAAATCCGTGCTGCCTGTGTCAGGGGTGACGGGCCAAATTTTCCTAGCTAGGTAAAAACTTGGCGACTACCTGTTTCCGTGGATATTGCGCAAGAAATACGCCGGTAAGCTTTTACAGGTATACCGGCGGAGAGTCAAGCTATTCAGGGCAATCCAAGATCATACACCAGATTATGTGCCGGAGAGCCCTCAGCCGGGGTCGTCAGATTACTGCAACAGGCCGGCCCAGGCGGCGGCGAGCAGCAGCAGCGCCATGAGGCGGTCGAAGCGCTTCATCCATGCCGGCGAGCGGATGAAACGGGCCGCGCCAGCGCCGAGGGCGGCCCATGCGCCCATGCACGGCAGCGAGACGAGAAAAAACAGTAGTGACAGCAGCATCACCTGATGGGCCTGGCCCGTGCCCGGGCCGGCAAAGACACTGACGACGGCCAGCGCCATCATCCAGGTCTTCGGGTTCACGAGTTGCAGGCCGGCAGCGCCGAGCAGCCCCAGTTGTCGTCCGGTATCACCGCCGTTCTCCGTGTTGGTCTCCACGCCGGCAGCGGGGCTACGCCAGATCTGCCAGGCCAGCCAGCTCAGCCAGAGCACGCCGGCCCACGCCATGGCGTGCTGCAGGCCGGGGTGGGCTGCCAGAGTGTCGCCAATGCCGATGCCGACGGTCAGCACCAGCAGCGCCGCACCACCGCAGCCGCCGAGGATGATCGGCAGCGTGGCCGCCACGCCGCGCCGCGCGCTGTGGCTCAGCACGATGACGTTGGTCGGGCCTGGCGTGATCGACGCGACGAGCGCGAACATCAGGAACGGAAGGTAGGAAGCAATATCGGGCATGCGGCCATTGTTGAGGCCGTCGCCTCAGGCGTCTGGAAGATTTGTGCAGTGCCTGCGGTAGTGAGCCGGCGTGAGGCCATAGGCACGGCGGAACCATCGGCCCAGGTGGCTCTGGTCGGCAAAGCCGAGCACCATCGCCACGTCGGCCGGCGTGGCGCCGCGTGCGAGCAGATGGCGCGCGCGGGCCAGGCGCAACTGCACCAGGTAGGCGTGCGGCGCGAGCCCGAACGCGGCCTTGAAGGCGCGCGTCAGGCGATAGCGGTCCACGCTGCTGGCGGCGGCCAGGTCGTCCAGGCCGATATCGGTATCGATGTGGTCGTGCAGGTAGTCGCGCGCACGCTGGGCCACGAGCGGCAGGCGCGGATCGATGGCTTGATGCGTGCGCCAGTGGAGGCGCGCGGTAAGTTGGCCCAGCAGGGCATCCAGCGCAGACTGGCGCACGATGCGCAATTCCGGCTGCCGCAACACCGCGTAGGCGCGCCCGATGGCGCCGATCAGGTGGGCATCCTCGCTGAGCACGTGGTTGAAGCCCGGCTGGCAATGCGCGGGGGCATCCTCGAACAGCCCGCGCAGTTCCCGCTCCATCCACTGGGCGTCGAGGTAGAGCATCGAATAGGTAAAGCCTTCCGGCGCCACAGCAAAGCCGTCATGCACCTCGCCCGGTTCCAGCGTGAACACCAGCCCGGGCACGCTGCGCTGGATCTCCCCGCGGCAATGAAACTGCTGGATGCCTTGCTCGGTGTAGCCGATCAGGTAGCTGTCGTGCCAGTGCGGGTCGTAGGCGTGGCCTTCGAAATGGGCGCGGATCGTCTCGATGCCTGTCTCGGCGTCCTGCTTGAGTTCAATCCAGCTTTTGGGGCTCACTGCGGTCTGCGTTCACGGGCGCTCAGGGTTGGCGGCCATCCATCATAGCCACGCCGATGCGAATTTTCTGGAACGTTTGTGCGAGAGAAGGGTGGGCTTGCGTGTGCCCGGGTGCCCGGTCAGGCAAGGCGACACGGCCTGAGATGGGATGGGATGGGATCGCGAGGGTGCGAAGGCATCGCGCAAAACGGATCTGGCAAAAGAAAAAGGCCGATGCTTTCGCATCGGCCTTCCTCTTCTATCGGTTGGCTCCCCGACCTGGGCTCGAACCAGGGACCTACGGATTAACAGTCCGGCGCTCTACCGACTGAGCTATCGGGGAACAGCTGAGAAAGAAATTATAACCAGCTTCTCTTCGTTTCGTCAACAACTTTTTAACGTTTTGTTTTCGTCAGAAGTTGTTGCCGTTACTCTGGTCCGCCTCGAAACCGGCTTGCAGTGGGCGTTTCCGCCTTTTGCTGCGTTGCCGTGTTCAACAGCGAGGCCGCATTATAGCCAGCTTTTTGATTTGTGCAAACAAAAAAACTGCCCGGAGGCAGTTTTTTTGTTCGGCTTGCTCGCGATCAGTCGAACACCGGCGATTCGACGCCCAGCACCTTGTGCAGCTTCGGCGAAGTCGTCGTGTATTGCATGTGGATCTTCTTGTCCGGGAAGATGTACGGCGCGGCGCCAAACGCTGCCAGGGCGGCTTCGTGGAAGCCCGACAGGATCAGCTTCTTCTTGCCCGGGTAGGTGTTGATATCGCCCACGGCGAAGATGCCCGGGATGTTCGTCTCGAACTTCTCGGTATCCACCTTGATCTGCTTGCGTTCCAGCTCCAGGCCCCACTCGGCGATCGGGCCCAGCTTCGGCGACAGGCCGAAGAACACCAGCAGGTCGTCCAGCGGCATGCGGCGGGTCACGCCGTCGCCACCGGTCACCTTGATCTCGGTGAGCACGCCGTCCTTCTCTTCATAGCCGCCGATCTGGCCGACCATGAATTGCATTTCCATCTGTTCGCACAGGTCGCGCATCTTGGCCACCGAGGCCGGCGCGGCGCGGAAGCCGTCGCGGCGGTGAATCAGCACGATCGACTCGGCCTTGCCATGGAGGTCCAGCGCCCAGTCCAGCGCGGAGTCGCCGCCGCCCACGATGACGAGGTTGCGGCCGTGGAAGCGGCTCGGATCCTTCACGCGGTAGAACAGCTGCTTGCCTTCGAACTTGTCGATGCCTTCCACCTTGACCGTACGCGGCTGGAACGAGCCCACGCCGGCGGCGATGAAGATGGTCTTGGTGATGAAGCGGGTTCCGAGGGAGGTCTCGACGAAGAAGCGGCCGTCTTCGCGGCGCTCCACGACGCTCACTTCCTGGCCCAGGTGGAACGTGGGCGAGAACGGCTCGATCTGCTTGAGCAGGTTGTCGGTCAGTTCCTGGCCCGTGCAGATGGGCACCGCCGGGATGTCGTAGATCGGCTTGTCCGGATACAGCTCCACGCACTGGCCGCCCACTACCTTGAGCGAGTCGATCACGTGCGCCTTGATTTCGAGCAGGCCGAGTTCGAACACCTGGAACAGGCCAACGGGGCCCGCGCCCACGATCAGCGCATCGATTTCCAGCGGCTGGCCGCCATGGTTGCCGCCAGCCTGCTGGGTCGCGTCGGCCACGGGATTTGGAATGCTCAAGTCCATATTCGTCCTGATACGTTGTGGGCACGCAGGTGCCCGGTATTACGGGAAAGCGCGTGGGGACGGGCTTTCAGTGACGCGGTGCGCCGGCGGCGCCAGCTTGGCCGCCCGCCGCGTCTAACTCTTCTTAGCGCTGCAGATACTGCAGCTTGTCGGTGGCGTCCTTCCATTCCTCGGCCTCGGCCAGCGGGGCCTTGGTCTTGGTGATGGACGGCCAGCCACGGGCCAGCTCGGCGTTCAGGTCGATGAACTGCTGCTGGTCGCCGGGTACGTCTTCCTCGGCATAAATGGCGTTCACCGGGCACTCGGCCACGCACACGGCGCAGTCGATGCATTCGTCGGGGTCGATGGCCAGGAAGTTCGGGCCTTCGCGGAAACAATCGACCGGACACACATCAACGCAGTCGGTGTAGCGGCAACGGATGCAGGATTCGGTGACAACGTGAGTCATTTCGGTTCCAGAAAAACGGATCGGTCTTCGATGGGGGTATTGTCCAGGGCCGGTTTCTTGCCAGCTCTTGCGAGTTGTCCGCTACGCGTCGAAGATCGCGCGTGTCAATCGGGATAACTTGGGGCGAGCGAGGGCCGAGGCCTTTCAAAGACCGATATTGTAGCTGAGCCTTCCCGCAAGGATAGTCAGTCTATATAGCCGGGTCAGATAGTTTTCTTATTTCTTTATGTACTTTTGGTGCAACCTGTGCGGGAAAGCGGCGCGGGAGGCCGGTTTGCGGGTGGCTGAGGGTCCGCGCGCCCGCCTTGCCGACCACTCACGGACTACTATTCCCCTGTGTGACACGTGGCTTTTTCGCCGGCGGCAGCGGCCGCCACGCCGGTTTTTTCACCGCTCGACCTCCAGACATCGAGGATTTCCATCATGCCTGCCCGACTTCCGGTCTCCCCGATCCGCCTGATCCGATGGGCTATTGGCGCCGCGCTGCTTGCCGCCACGCTGGGCGCCGGCAGCGTGGCCGCCCAGCCCGCGCCGGCGCGGCAGGGCGAAATGGCCGACAGCGTGGTGTCCCGGCTGGTGGCCTGGCGCGCCCGCACCGAGCAGCCCGTGGCGCTCACAGCACTGACCGCGTTCGACTGGGACAGCTTCAGCGTCGTCCGCACCCCCGCCGGCCTGGCCCTGGCCAATTGCAACCGCGAGGGATTCCTTCCCTGCGACAAGGACTTGCAGCCGCCGCCCGACGCGCTGATCCAGGTGCTGCGCTTTGATCGCGCGGGGCAGGCGGTCTACCAGGAGCGCATCATGGTGGCCTCCGGCAACTTCGCCGATCCGCTGCCGGCCGCCGTGCCACGCACGCAGGCTACGCTGGTGACCTGCCACGACGGCCAGGGCCAACAGCTCTGGTGCCTGCAATCGCAGCGCCGGTGGCAGCCGGCCCCCGCGGCGCTGCGCAGCCTCGATGGCGGCTGACCCGACGGCCACCAAGGTGCGGCCGATGGCGTGACTTTCGGTTAGCATGGTGGCCTGACTTCGCCGTGCCCGGCCCCCCTGGCTTCGTTATGATCATCCGCTCGCTGCTCGACACCGACCTGTACAAGTTCACGATGATGCAGGTGGTGCTGCACCATTTTCCGCAAGCCCAGGTCGAGTACCGCTTCAAGTGCCGCAATGCCGGGGTGGACCTCACGCCGTACGTCGACGACATCCGTGCCGAAATCGCGCTGCTGTGCCAGCTGCGGTTTTCCGACGACGAGCTGGACTACCTGCGCGGCATGCGCTTCATCAAGAGCGATTTCGTCGATTTCCTCGCGCTGTTCCACCTGAACGAGAAATATGTGGTGGTGCAGCCGTCGGCCCTTGGCAATGGCGAAATCGATATCACGATCCGCGGCCCGTGGCTGCACACGATCCTGTTCGAGATTCCGCTGCTTGCCATCGTCAACGAGGTGTACTTTCGCCGCACGCAGCCCCAGGCGGACCTGGCCGAGGGCCGGCGCCGCCTGGAGGCCAAGCTGGCTCTGCTGAAGGCCACGCGCTACAACGATTGCGTGATCGCCGACTACGGCACGCGCCGGCGCTTCTCGCGCGACTGGCAGGAAGAGGTGCTGCTGTCGATGCGCGGCATCCTTGGTCCGCAGCTGGCCGGCACCAGCAACGTCCATTTCGCGCGGCTGCACAACATGACCCCGCTCGGCACCATGGCCCACGAGTACCTGCAGGCGTGCCAGGCGCTGGGGCCGCGCCTGCGCGATTCGCAGGTCTATGCGCTCGAGAACTGGGCGCGTGAGTATCGCGGCGACCTCGGTATCGCGCTGTCCGATACCTACGGCTTCGACGCGTTCCTGCGCGATTTCGACCTGTATTTCTGCAAGCTGTTCGACGGCGTGCGCCACGATTCCGGCGACCCGTTCGAATGGGGCGAACGGATGATTGCGCACTACGCCGCCAACCGGGTGGACCCGCGCGGCAAGACGCTGATCTTCAGCGACGCGCTGAACATCCCGAAGGTGATCGAGCTCTACGAGCGCTTCCACGGGCGCGTCAAGCTGGCGTTCGGCGTAGGCACCAACCTGACCAACGATCTCGGCTACACGCCGCTGCAGATCGTGGTCAAGATGGTGCGCTGCAACGGCCAGCCGGTGGCCAAGCTGTCGGACACGCCAGAGAAGACCATGTGCGATGACCCCGGCTACCTGTCGTACCTGCGGCAGGTGTTTGAAATTCAACCGGCCGCCTAGCCATATTCATGTGACCGCCGCCGCCGATTGCGTATCATCGGCAAGCCTCCGACATCGAAAATCCAGACCATGGAAACCAACGCCGCCCGTGACCGCATCTTTGCCCGTATCCGCGCCGCCCAGGGCAGGGGGGCGACGGTGACGCAGGGCGAGCGCGACGCGGTGGCCGACTACCTGACGCGGCATCCGCAGGGGCCGCAACCGGCCATCGCGGACGATCGTGCCGAAGCGTTCAGCGTCCAGGCACAGAAGATGGCATCGACCGTCGATCGCGTGGCCACGCTGGCCGATGTACCCGGCGCGGTGGCGCGCTATCTCGACGGCCTCACACTGCCACGCCGTGCTGTGGCCTGGACCGGACTGGGCAACCTGCCGTGGGCCGCGCAGGGTGTGGACGTCGAGTGCCGCCCGCCAGTTCGCGACCCGCTGCAGGACCGCGAGCATGGCGACCTGGTCGGCATCACGGGCTGTTTCGTGGCGATTGCCGAGACCGGCTCGCTGATGCTGCTGTCGGGGCCTGATACCTTCGCATCGGCAGCGCTGCTGCCCGAAACCCATATCGCCGTGGTGCCGGTCTCGCGCATCGAGTCCAACCTGGAAGCGGCGTTCGCGCGCCTGCGCGCCGAGCATGGCCAGCTGCCGCGCGCCACCAACATCATCAGCGGCCCGTCGCGCACGGGCGATATCGAACAGACCATCGTGCTTGGCGCCCACGGACCGTACCGCGTGCACGTGATACTGGTCGACCAGGGCTAACTGGCACGGCCGGTTTGGTGCACTTTCAGACCTTTCTCAAAGGTCTTTGCTTTACACTGGCCCCTTCGTCGCGTGCCAACGTCCCTGCGCCCTGGTAACCCCGGACGCGTACGCCTTTCGTCTGTGCCACCCCCGGCTGATTGCGCCGGCGCGCGTGGCGATCCGGGAGAATCCTGTCCGATGCGTCGTGTTGCCACGCTGCTTTCTCAATGTCTGTTTGCGTCGTTGTTGCTGACGCCTGCCTTGGCGCGGGCGGCCGATGTCGACGGCGCAGCGCTCTCGCCGGTCTGGGGCGTGCCGTTCGCGGGCATCCTGCTGTCGATCGCGCTGTTTCCGCTGTTCGCGGCGAAGTTCTGGCATCACCACTACGGCAAGATTGCCGGCGCGTGGGCGCTGCTGTTTCTGGTGCCGTTTGCCGTGCAGTTCGGCATGCACGCCGCGGTGGCCAACATCGTGCATGCGCTGCTGGCCGAATATGTGCCGTTCATCGTGCTGCTGACGGCGCTCTACGTGGTGGCGGGCGGTATCTGCGTACGCGGCAACCTGCACGGCACGCCAAAGCTGAACACCGGCATCCTGGCACTGGGCACGCTGCTGGCCAGCCTCATGGGCACCACCGGCGCGGCGATGCTGCTGATACGTCCGCTGCTGCGCGCCAACGACAACCGGCGCCACGTGTCGCACGTCGTGGTGTTCTTCATCTTCCTGGTGGCCAACGCGGGCGGCGCGCTGACGCCGCTGGGCGATCCGCCCCTGTTCCTGGGCTTCCTGAAAGGCGTGGAGTTCACCTGGACGTTGCGCAACATCCTGCCGGAGACCGTGTTCATCTGGGTGGTGCTGCTGGCGCTTTTCTACGTGATCGATCGCCATTACTACCTCAACCGCGAGGAAGAACTGCCGCACGCGCAGGATCCCACGCCGGATTCGCCTGCCATCCGTATCGAAGGCAAGATCAATTTCGTGCTGCTGCTGGCCGTGATCGGGCTGGTGCTGATGAGCGGGCTGTGGAAGCCCGGCATCGCCTTCGACGTGATGGGTACCGAGGTGCCCTTGCCCGCACTGTTGCGTGACGTGCTGCTGATCGGCGTGACGCTCGTTTCGCTGTTCGCCACGCCGCACGCTGCCCGCAGCGGCAACGAGTTCAACTGGGAACCGATGCTGGAAGTCGGCAAGCTGTTCGCGGGCATCTTCCTGACCATCATTCCGGTCATCGCCATGCTCAAGGCCGGCACGGACGGCGCCTTCGCGGGCGTGATCCGGGCGGTCAGCGATGGCAATGGGCAGCCCATTGACAGCATGTACTTCTGGGCCACCGGCATCCTGTCGTCGTTCCTCGACAATGCGCCTACCTACCTGGTGTTCTTCAACACGGCGGGCGGCGACGCGGCCACGCTGATGACGCGCGATGCGTCCACGCTGGCGGCGATCTCGGCCGGCGCCGTGTTCATGGGCGCCAACACATATATCGGCAATGCGCCCAACCTGATGGTCAAGGCGATTGCCGAAAGCCGGGGCGTGCGCATGCCGAGTTTCTTCGGCTACATGGCATGGTCCTGCGCCGTGCTGGTGCCGCTGTTCCTGGTGATGACGTTCCTCTTCTTCCACGTATGACTGCCATGAAGCTCTCCGTCCTGGTTACCCGCGCGATCTTTCCCGATGTGATCGACCGTCTTGCGCAGTATTTCGATGTGGACGCCAACCAGGAGGACCTGGTGCTCGACGCCCCCGCGCTGCGCGCGCGGCTGGCGGGCAAGGCCGGGGTGCTGGCCAACGCCGCCGACAGGATCGACGGCAACCTGGTGGCCGCGCTGCCCCAGCTGCGGGCGGTCTGCAACATGGCGGTCGGCTACAACAACCTCGACGTGCCGGCGCTCACCGCGGCCGGCATCGTGGCCACCAACACGCCTGACGTGCTGACGGAAACCACGGCCGATTTCGGCTGGGCGCTGCTGATGGCCACGGCCCGTCGCGTGACCGAATCCGAGCACTATCTGCGCGCCGGCAAATGGGAGCGCTGGAGCTACGACATGCTGGTGGGCGTGGATGTGCACGGCAGCACGCTGGGCATCCTTGGCATGGGGCGCATCGGGCAGGGGCTGGCACGGCGGGCGGCAGGCTTCGGCATGCAGGTGCTCTATCACAACCGCAGCCAGTTGCCGGCCGATGTGGAGCAGTCGCTCAACGCGCGCTACGTCAGCAAGGCCGAACTGCTGCAGCAGGCCGACCACCTGATCCTGGTGCTGCCCTACAGCGCCGAAAGCCATCACAGCATCGGCGCAGCGGAGCTTGCCCAGATGAAGCCGAGCGCGACGCTGATCAACCTGGCGCGTGGCGGCATCGTCGATGATGGCGCGCTCGCGGCGGCGCTACGCGACCGGAAGATCTTTGCCGCCGGCCTCGATGTGTTCGAAGGCGAGCCCGCCGTGCATCCCGACCTGCTGACCGTGCCCAATGTCGTGCTGACCCCGCATATTGCGAGCGCGTCGGAGAAGACGCGTCGGGCCATGGCCAACCTGGCGGCTGACAACCTGATTGCCGCGCTCGATGTCGGGCCGCAGGCCGGCAAGCCGCCGACCGTGATCAATCCCGATGTCATGACGCGTCGTCGCTGACGGACAGGATTTCACCATCTTCGACATGACGCTGATTTCCTTGTTGACACTGGCTGCCGCTCTCGTGGCGGTGGCTTTGCTGATCGTGTTGCTGTGGCGCATGCCGCGCGGCGCGTCAGCGGATCTGCTGCCGATGCTCGGCGATTTGCGCGACGATGTGCGCGAAGACACGGCGCGCGGCCTGGAGCGACTGGAGCGTGAACTGCGCGCGGAGCTGGCCGAGACCGCTCGCGCCAACCGCGGAGAGGCGGGCCAGCACATGCTGCGCTTTCAGCAGCAGCTGTCGGCGCAGCTGACCAGCATGGCTACGATGCAGCAACAGCAACTGGCGCAGATGTCGGAGGCGAACGAGCGACGCCTGGCCGATGTGCGGGCCACGCTTGAGCAGAAGCTCCGCGACATCGAAGCCAACAACGCGGCCAAGCTGGAAGAGATGCGCCGGACGGTCGACGAGAAGCTGCATGCCACGCTGGAGCAACGGCTGGGCGAATCGTTCAAGCTGGTTTCCGAGCGGCTGGAGCAGGTACACCGTGGCCTGGGCGAAATGCAGATGCTGGCGCAGGGCGTGGGCGACCTCAAGCGCGTGCTGACCAATGTGAAGGCGCGCGGCACCTGGGGCGAAGTGCAACTGGCCATGTTGCTGGAACAGATCCTGACGCCGGAGCAGTATGGCAAGAACGTCGAAACCATCCGCAACTCGGGCGCGCGCGTGGAGTTCGCGATCCGGTTGCCGGGGCGCGAGGTAGGCGGGCAACCGGTCTGGCTGCCGATTGACGCCAAGTTTCCCAAGGAACAGTACGAACGGCTGGTGGAGGCGCAGGAGCGTGGCGACGTCGACGGTGTCAACGCGGCCAGTCGCGAGTTGGAAGTGGCCGTACGTCACGAGGCGCAGAAGATTGCGGAAAAGTATCTGTCACCGCCCGCGACCACCGATTTCGCGATCTTGTTCCTGCCGACCGAGGGGCTTTACGCCGAAGTGCTGCGTCGTCCGGGCCTGACGGATCTGCTGCAGCGCGATTTCCGGGTGACGGTGGCGGGGCCGACCACGCTGACGGCCTTGCTCAACAGCCTGCAGATGGGTTTCCGCACGCTGGCGCTGGAGAAACGCTCGAGCGAAGTCTGGGAAGTGCTGGGTGCCGTGAAGACCGAATTCGGCAAATTTGGCGAAGTTCTGGCCAAGACGCGCGATACGCTGGTGCGCGCGGCGCGCAATATCGAACAGGCGGAAGTCAGGACGCGGCAGATGGAGCGCAAGCTGCGCACCGTGGAAGCGTTGCCGGGGGAGATGGCAGAGCAGTTGCTGGGGACGGCGGCGGCCAGCATCGGCGGCGATACCGCAGCGGCGTCCGCCCCGGCGGATACCGGCACGGGGCAGGAAGACCGGCTGGCCTAGGGCACAGGCGGGCGCCGCCGGTCCGCCTTGCGAACCAGCCGCGGAGAGCTTACTGGCGGTCTTCGGGGCTCAGTTCGCGGACGTGCACCTCGATACCGCCGAAGCGGTCAGCCACCCAGTTGTAGGCGCGGCATCCGAGCCAGAGCAGGCCAAAGCCGATCAGCGCGTTCAGGATCAGGGCCGTGACGACTGCGATACCCGGCAGTTCACCGTAGCGCACGAATGCCACGAACAGGCCCATGGCAACGATTGGTACCGAAAAGCACAGATAGACGAGTACGAGCGCGCGTGCGGTCTTGACGGGGTGGAGGTACGCGATCTCCTGGTGCATGACGACAGACAAGATATATGGGGGAATTCGGTTTTTCGTGCTGCAAGTGTAGCGATTGGGACCTGCGACGCCTAGCCTGCTTGATCGAAGGATGAGGCATTTACGGGGCGGGCCGTGCTTTCGCGCAAGGAGTGCGGCACAAAAACGACACCGGTCGCCCGTTCAGCACGTTCATCGATGGGCCGAATGAGTGGATGCCATTCATGTATGGCCCATGTTGTTCCGCGTAGCGGACTCACGTGCCGAGCTTGGCGTGAAATCGGCGCCTGACAGCGTCGTCGACCGTCACTGCGTCTCTGCCCGGCTTGTCTCAGATCAGCCCGTCGAACAGCATGACTTCCACGCTGTCTCCCGCAGCCACCGACCCCTGATCGTGGCCGAGCACGATAAAACAGTTGGCTTCGCTCATCGAGCGCAAGACGCCCGAGCCTTGTTGGCCCGTCAGTCGCACTTCGAGGTTTCCATCCGTGCCCGGCGCGACAATGCCGCGCTGGTATTCGGTGCGTCCGGGCTTTTTGCGGATGGGCATGGTGCTCGTGACGCGGATGCGCGGCAGGGGTGCCACGTCGGCGCCCATCAGTCGGTGCAGCGCAGCACGCACGAAGTGATAGAAGGTGACCATCACCGCAACGGGGTTGCCCGGCAGGCCAAACAGCATGGCGTCATGGCCGTTCGACGAAATCCGGCCAAAAGCCATCGGCCGACCGGGTCGCATGGCGATTTTCCAGAACGTGACATCGCCAAGCTTTTCCATGATCTGCTTCGTGTAGTCGGCCTCGCCCACCGACACGCCGCCGGAGGTGATGATGGCGTCGGCGTTCTCGCACGCACTCCGAAACGCAGCCTCCATGAGTTCGGGGTCGTCACGCACCACGCCCATGTCGATCAGGTCGACATTGAGCCGGCGCAACATGCCGTGCAGCGTATAGCGGTTCGAATCGTAGACGCACCCGGCGTCGAGCGGCTCGCCAATCGAGCGCAGTTCATCGCCCGTCGAGAAGAAGGCCACGCGCAGACGTCGGCGGACCTTGACTTCGGGAACGCCGAGCGACGCCAGCAACCCTAGATCGGCCGGGGTCAGGATGCGGCCGGCCTGCAGCGCGGGCTGTCCGCACGCGAGGTCTTCGCCGCGCAAGCGCCGGTTGTCGCCAGGTTGCACCGCACCGGGCGAGAAGCGGACCAGATTGCCGCCGGCCTGGATCTCGACAAATTCCTGCGGGATCACCGTGTCGCAGCCCGCCGGCATGATCGCGCCGGTCATGATGCGCACGGCTTGCCCGGCTTTCACGTCGTCCGGAAATGCGCGGCCCGCGTAGGCCGTGCCGATGACCTCCAGCGCGATCGTGCTATCGGCCGATCCATCGCCGCCCTGCAATGCGGCGCCCGGGAAGGCATAGCCGTCCATCGCGGAATTGTCGTGCGACGGCACGTCGATCGGCGACGTGACGTCGACGGCCAGCACGCGGTCCAGCGCCGAGCGAACGGCGACCTGTTCGACGCCTTGCACCGGTTCGATCACGTCCGTGATGATGGCGTTGGCCTGGGCCACCGGCAGTGCGGAAGGGTCGTAGTCGGACTGGCACGAAATGACGGATCGCAACGAAGGCATGGCTCTGGATGGTGAAATCTAGCCCGATCGGCCGCCGCCCTCATGGCGCTGCAGCTCGTCAAGCGTATTGATATTAAGGAAGGCGAGGGCGTCGTCGAATATCACCTGCGCCAGCCGATGGCCGGTGACCCAGCTCTCGATCTTGCGGTGGCCGGCTTCGATATACGTTCGCAAGCTCGCCGCAGCCGTGACCGGCATCAGGCAGAACACCGGTTGCAGGCGTCGGCGGCCGTCCGCGTCAACGGTCACCGGAATCGCCAGCTCGGCACCTTCGGTCTCGATGGCTCGCGCGAGGCGGGCGACCAGATCGGTCGGCAGGAATGGGGTATCACAGGGCGCCGTGACCAGCCACGGTGTCTGGCACTGGGCAAGGCCGGCCAGCATGCCGGCGAGCGGGCCGGCGAAATCGGATATGGCATCGGCAACCACGGGCGGGCCGAACGCGGCGTAGCGGTCGGCATTGCGATTGGCATTGATCAGCAGCGCGCCGGTCTGCGGCGCCAGGCGTTGCAGCGTGTGCTGCGCCATCGGCATGCCCTGGAACGGTTGCAGACCTTTGTCGACGCCGCCCATGCGGCTGCCGCGGCCGCCCGCCAGAATCAGTCCGGTGACTTCCTCGCGCGCAATCATCAGCCGCCGATGTACGACATTTCGATCTTGCTTTCGGCACGGGCTGCCCGCACCGCGGGGTCGCTGCGCTGCTCGGAATAGTTGTCGGTGCGCCCGCGCCATATCTGCGCGATGGCGTTGCCGATTTCCAGGTCGCTGTAGTCTCCGCGCAGCAGCGCACGCAGGTCGTAGCCCTCGGTGGCGAACAGGCAGAGGTAGAGGCGGCCTTCCGTCGAGAGCCGGATGCGGCTGCAGTCGCCGCAGAACGCGTGCGTGACACTCGAAATGACGCCGATCTCGCCGCCGCCGTCGCAATAGCGCCAGCGTTCGGCGGTCTCGCCCGTGTAGTTCGCGTGCACGGCCTCCAGCGGAAAGCTGGCGTCGATGCGACGCACCACTTCGGCCGACGGCAGCACTTCGTTCATCTGCCAGTGGTTGCTGGCACCCACGTCCATGAACTCGATGAAGCGGACGATGATGCCGCTGCCGTGGAAATGGCGCGCCATCGGCACGATTTCCTGATCGTTGGTGCCGCGCTTGACCACCATGTTGACCTTGATCGGCGCCAGGCCCACTGCCTGGGCTACCTCGATGCCGTGCAGCACATCGCGCACGGCGAAGTCCACATCGTTCATCTTGCGGAACGTGGCGTCGTCGATGGCGTCCAGGCTGACCGTCACGCGCGACAAGCCGGCGTCGCGCAGCGACTGGGCCTTGCGCGCCAGCAGCGACGCGTTGGTGGTCAGCGTCAGGTCGAGGGGTTTGCCAGAGGCGGTCTCGATGCGCGCGAGCATTTCCACCAGGCGTTCGATGTTCTTGCGCAGCAGCGGCTCGCCGCCGGTGAGGCGAATCTTTTCCACCCCTTGCGCCACGAACAGCCGCGCCACGCGCTCGATTTCCTCGAAGCTCAGCAATTCCGAATGCGGCAGGAACGTGTAGTCCTTGTCGAACACCTCCTTCGGCATGCAATAGACGCAGCGGAAGTTGCAGCGGTCGGTGACCGAGATGCGCAGGTCATGCAGCGGCCGCCCGCGCGTGTCGGCAACAAGCCCGCCCGGCGCCAGCAGGCGCGACGGAATGCTCGGCACCATCGACTTGGAGCGATGGTCACGCAGGTCAAGGATCGGAATGACAGTATCGGTCATGGCAGAGTGGGGCCGCGGCTGGCAGGCGCATGGACGCCAACGCCCGGGGTCTGTTCTGCCTGCCATTCTAGCCGAGGGTGGCATATCGCCGGGCGCAACACTGTCGTGACACCAGTACAGATTGCGGTGGGGAACGGCGGTACAGCCGCGAAGCTTGCGGCTAAGCCATGTTGACGACACAAATGAAAAAGGGACGGCGGTTGCCGTCCCTTTCTGTTGCCAGCGTGTCAGCCCGTTATTGCTGCTGGGCTGCCTGTTGCTGGGCGCTCGCCGTTTCCACCAGAATCATCGGGCCTTCCGGCAGCGGCGGCAGCGGCTTGCGCTCGCGCGGGGCGCGCTGGACCGGCGCCACGCGTGCGGCGGCTTCCTGGGCGGCGGCGTGCTTGGCGTTATCCGTATGCACCCACTCCAGCCCGGCGGCGGCCAGCATCGTTTCCAGCTTCTGCTCGCTCGGCGCGGCCGCTGCTGCCACCGGGGCCGGGGCGGCGGCTTGCGTCACCGGCGAAACCGGTTCGGCGGCCGGCGTCTCGATGGCAGCCACCGGAGCCGGTGCGGCTTCCGGCGTCACGACTGCGGGCTCCGGCGTGGCCGGTGCCGTGGCGACAGGCGCCGGCGCTTCCACTGCCGGGGCTGCCGGCACTTCCTGGGCCGGGGCCGGCGCGGCGTATGCCGGGGCAGGCGTCACCACCGGTGCGGCCTGCGGCTCGGCCACGGCGGCAAACACCGGTGCAGCCGGTGCCGGTGCCGGTGCGACCGGCGCCGGGGTGGCGACCGGTTCGACCGCGGCGACAGCCACGACGGCGGCTGCCGGGGCGGCCTCGGCGATGGCAGGCTGACGGGCCGGCACTTCTGCCTGCACATCGGCCTTCGTCACATTTGCCGCTTCCAGCGATGCCGGTTCCGTTTCCGATTCCGTCACGCCGCTGCTGACTTCGGCCAGGTTGGCTTCGTTGACTTCGAGGTTTTGTGCCTCGTCGTCGCGCTCGCGGCGGTAGCGGTTGCGGCCACGACGGTTGCGGCGGCGGCGTTCTTCGCCTTCGGCGCTCTCACCGGTTGCCGCGTCAAAGCCCTCGGCACCGGCCGGCATGTCCACGGTTGCGAGCACGGTCGGCGCTGCCTGGATGGCTTCGAGGTCGGTTTGCGGGGCGACGCCCTCGGCGCTCAGCGCCTCTTCACCCTCGCGGGACTCGGCACGCTCGCGCTGGCGTTCGCGTTGGCGCTCGCGGCGCTCCTGGTTGCGCTCGCGGCGGCCTTCCTGGCGGTTTTCGCCACGCTCTCCTTGCGGGGCGGCGGCGATGGCCGGGGTGGCCTGGCCTTCACGCGGCTGGCGCGGCTGGCGCTCGCCACGCGGCTCGCGCGGTTCACGCGGTTCACGCGGTTCACGTTGTTCGCGGGCCTCGCCACGCTGCTCGGCGCGTTCGCCACGCTCCGCACGGTCTCCGCGTTCGCCACGCTGGCCACGGCCCTGGCGCTCACCGCGCTCGCCGCGTTGTTCGCCGCGCTGCTCGCCACGTTCGCCACGGCCCTGGCGTCCTTCGCCACGGCCTTCACCACGTTCGCCGCGCTCACCACGCTGGCCGCGCTGGCCACGGCCTTCGCCGCGAGCCTGGGGTTCGGCGGCCGGCTTGACCGGCTCGGCCGCGGGCGCGGCAGCCGGCTTGGCGCCGAACAGGCTCTTGAGCCAGCCGATGATGCCGCCGCCGGACACCGGCTGCGTGGCCGGCGTGGGGCGTGCGGCCGGCGCCTCGGGCTTGGGCGCGCGCTCGGGGCGCGGCACCGAAACCGGTGCGGGGGCGTCGGGCGTGATGCCCTTGACCGCCGCTTCCTGGCGCGGACGTGCATCTTCCTTCTTGCGGCTGCTGTAGCTCGTGTCGGCTTCCAGTTCCTTCGCGGCAGCCTCGGCCATGCGGTAGCTGGCGGTGGAGTCTTCCAGGCGCGGGTCGTCGTGGCGCAGGCGCTCGAGCTTGTAGTGCGGCGTTTCCAGATGCTTGTTCGGAATCAGCAGCACGTTCACCTTGAAGCGCAGTTCGATCAGGTTGATGTCCTGACGCTTCTCGTTCAGCAGGAAAGCGGCCACTTCCACCGGCACCTGGCAGTGGATGGCGGCCGTGTTTTCCTTCATCGCCTCTTCCTGGATGATGCGGAGCACCTGCAGGGCGGACGATTCGGTATCGCGGATGTGACCTGTTCCATTGCAGCGCGGGCAGGTGATGTGCGAGCCTTCCGACAACGACGGACGCAGGCGCTGGCGCGACAGCTCCATCAGGCCGAAACGGCTGATCTTGCCCATCTGCACGCGGGCGCGATCGTGGCGCAGGGCGTCCTTCAGGCGCGTTTCCACGTCCTTCTGGGCCTTGCCGGACTCCATGTCGATGAAGTCGATCACGATCAGGCCGCCCAGGTCGCGCAGGCGCAGCTGGCGGGCGATTTCGTCGGCCGCTTCCAGGTTGGTGCGCAGCGCGGTTTCCTCGATGTCCGCACCCTTGGTGGCGCGGGCCGAGTTCACGTCAACGGATACGAGGGCTTCGGTATGGTCGATCACGATGGCGCCGCCCGACGGCAGCATCACCATCCGCGAGTACGCGGATTCGATCTGGTGTTCGATCTGGAAACGCGAGAACAGCGGCACATCGTCGCGATACTTCTTCACGCGGTTCATGTTGTCGGGCATGACCACGCTCATGAAGGCGCGGGCCTGCTCGTAGATCTCGTCGGTATCGATCAGGATCTCGCCGATATCGGGCTGGAAGTAGTCGCGGATGGCGCGGATGACCAGGCTCGATTCCAGATAGATCAGCAGTGGGGCCTTGTTGTCGCCGGCAGCGCCGTCGATGGCCTTCCACAGTTGCAGCAGGTAGTTCAGGTCCCACTGCAGTTCCTCGGCGGCACGGCCGATACCCGCGGTGCGGGCGATGATGCTCATGCCTTCCGGCACCTGCAGCTGCGCCATGGTTTCGCGCAGTTCCTGGCGGTCCTCGCCCTCGATGCGGCGCGACACGCCACCGCCACGCGGGTTGTTCGGCATCAGCACCAGGTAGCGGCCGGCCAGCGAGATGAACGTGGTCAGGGCAGCGCCCTTGTTGCCGCGTTCTTCCTTTTCCACCTGGACGATCAGTTCCTGGCCTTCGTGCAGGGCGTCCTGGATGCGCGCGTTGCGCACATCCACGCCGTCCTTGAAGAAGGCACGAGCCACTTCCTTGAACGGCAGGAAGCCGTGGCGCTCTTCGCCGTAGTTGACGAAGCAGGCCTCGAGCGACGGCTCGATGCGGGTAATGACACCCTTGTAGATGTTGCCCTTGCGCTGTTCGCGCCCGGCGGTTTCGATGTCGATGTCGATCAGTTTCTGGCCATCGACGATCGCGACGCGCAACTCCTCCTGTTGCGTCGCGTTAAACAGCATGCGTTTCATCGCAATACCTCACTCCAGTGTCGCGGATGGCCCTTTGGTCATGAGTGGGCCACGCCTGCGACGGTCCAGGGAGCACGCGAGGAAAGTGAGCGAGGGCGGGAGAATTGCCGGAATTGCCGACGCGTACTGCAACGCGGCCGGCTGGGCGCGGGTGAAAGGAGAGGCTGTCGGCGTCCGGTCATCCGCGCGCAACATGCGCGGATCCACTGCTGGGTAGGGAGAGGGCAAATGGGCACTGCTCCGGATGCAGCGATTGCTGGCGGATGCCCGGGGCCGGGGGCGACGGGGTGGCTTGGCCGTGCCTGCGGCACTGGCCTGGATCCCGTCGCGGCCGGGCCGGGATGGCCAGGACGCGTCAAAGAGCAAGTCATCGGGCGCAGCAGTCGCATGCCTTTGCCAATCTGACCTGTTCCGCTGGCGGGCGCGCCGCTGCTTCTTCGCGTTCTGCGCTTGGGCGCCTGCATCGGATCGTCGAACTACGACGACCATCGACGGGTCGCGGCCAATACTGCAGGTCAGATGGCAGGGTGTCTCCTGCCGGGCCGGCACCGGTTCCCGGTGCGGGCGGTCTTCTCTCACCGATGCGGATGCCTCGAGGCGCATCCGCATTGAATTCTTTTCTACCTGAACACTCAGTTCCCACGTGTCGGCCGGCAAGATTGCCGAAGCCGCCTCTGGGCGGCTTCCTGCGCGCCGGCGCGGCGCGTGCGTGCTGCTGATTGCCACCATTTACCTGTCTGGCGCCTGCGGGGTACGCAACATGCGGGAGACGGGCCGGGCTGATGGCAACCCGAAGTGTAAAATGCGAGATCTCGCGCGAATACTGGTGTGAATACCCAAGACAATCATCGTCCGGGCCCCTGCATCTTTCGTTCCGGGTTGCCATGGTTCAAGGGCAATGGTCCGGAAGGACTTCGCGCAAAACGTTGCTTACACAGGTCTGCGTCACCGGTCTTTGGCCGGGAACGGCCGGGAAATTATATTGAAAATGAATGAGTTACGCCATCAAATTGAAACGGAGCCGCAGTCTCGTCCGAGCGGGCTCCAGGTGGCGTATGTCACGATCGACGAGAGTGCCGAAGGCCAGCGCATCGACAACTTCCTGCTGAAGGTTGCGAAGGGGGTGCCAAAGAGCCACATCTACCGGGTGCTGCGCTCGGGCGAGGTGCGGGTCAACAAGGGGCGGATCGATGCGACTTACCGGCTGATGCTGGGAGATGTGGTGCGGATACCGCCGATGCGGGTGGCCGAGAAGTCGGCCGAAAGCACGGCTTTCGTGCCCGCGGCGGAATTTCCGGTGCTGTTCGAGGATGCCCACCTGCTGGTCATCGACAAGCCGGCGGGCGTGGCTGTACACGGTGGCTCGGGCGTGGCATTTGGCGTGATCGAGCAATTGCGCCGCACCCGTCCGGAAGCGAAGTTTCTGGAACTGGTACACCGGCTGGATCGTGAAACGTCCGGGGTGCTGGTCTTGGCCAAAAAGCGCTCGGCGCTGGTGCACCTGCACGAGCAGATTCGCGGCAATGGCATGGACAAGCGGTATTTCGCCTGCGTCGTGGGCGAATTCCCGAATGCGCGGCAGCATGTGAAGTTGCCACTATTCAAATACAGCACGCCGGATGGCGAGCGCCGCGTCCGCGTGCAAGCCGACGGACTGCCATCGCATACGGTATTCAACCGGGTGAAGGCATTCGAAGGATTTACGTTGCTGGAGGCCGAACTCAAGACCGGGCGCACGCACCAGATTCGCGTTCACTTGCAATCGTCGGGTTTTCCGATCGTCGGCGATGACAAGTATGGCGATTTTGCGCTTAACAAGGCACTTTCGCGTAGCGGGGCCAAGCCGGGCATCAAGCGGATGTTCCTCCACGCCCATCGGCTGACCTTCACGCATCCCGCCACGGGCGCGCCGGTGACCGTTTCCGCGTCGTTGCCCGCCGAATGTGTTGAATTTCTGCAACAATTGCCCCACGCAGGGGCCGGCGCCTGACGCTGGCGCGCCCCGCGCGACCCTCATCCGCAACAATTCCGGCATCGACCAAGGACCGCAATGGCCAGGCAGCGCTACGACCTGATCGTTTTCGACTGGGATGGAACCCTGATGGATTCCGCCCCGACCATCGCCAAATGCATTCAGCTGGCCAGCCGCGACCTTGGGTTGCCGGTGCCCGACGACAGCGCGGCGAGCCATGTGATCGGGCTGGGTCTCAAGGACGCCCTGTCGTACGCCGTGCCCACGCTCGATCCCGTTGACTACCCGCGCCTGGCGGAGCGCTATCGCTATCACTTCCTGACACGCGACGCCGAACTGGTGCTGTTTGCGGGCGTGCGCGAGATGCTCGAAGCGCTGCACGCCGAGCACTACTTCCTGGGCGTGGCCACCGGCAAGACCCGCGTGGGTCTTGAGCGCGCACTCGCCAGCACCGGGCTGGGCAAACTGTTCGACGCCACGCGCTGTGCGGACGAAACGTTCTCGAAGCCGCACCCGGCCATGCTGCACGAACTGACCCGCGAGCTGGGCCAGGACATCGAGCGCACGCTCATGATCGGTGACACGACGCACGATCTCCAGATGGCGATCAATGCCGGGGCACAGGGGCTGGGCGTATGCTACGGCGCCCATCCGGCCGATTCGTTGCGCGCGATGGCGCCGGTGCACTGCGCCACCTCGATCGAGGACCTGCAGCAGTGGCTGCTCGCACATGCCTGATAGCGAACTGGCGCCCCGACGCCTGTGCGCCGTCGACGATCTGGTCGATGGCGGCGCCGGCGTGCGATTCAGCGTACGCGTCGACACGCGAGAGATCAGCGCCTTCGTGGTTCGCTTCGACGGTGTGGCGCACGGTTACCTGAATCAGTGTGCGCACGTGCCGATGGAGCTGGACTGGCAGGAGGGCCAGTTTTTCGATAGCGCGGGCCTATACTTGATGTGCGCGACACATGGCGCGGTGTATGCGCCAGACACAGGCCTTTGCGTGGGCGGCCCTTGCCGGGGCGCCGCGCTGGCCAAACTCCGCATCGAGGAACGCGAGGGTGCCGTCTTCTGGCTGCCCGAAGCCCCTTTTTTTCCGCCCGACGCCAGTTAGCGGGGCCGGGACATCGTTTGACGCATGAGTCTTGAGTCCAATTGCATGACAGAACAGCAAAAACCGCCATCGCATTCCGATCAACCGGGTCAACCTGATCAGCGTCCCGACACGCCGCCGGCCGGCAACGAATCACTCGAAACCGTGGCACGTGCTGACTATCCGCTCGAGCGCGAACTCAAGGCCGGCGACGACGCCGCGAAGCGCGAGGCCGACGAGCGCCGCGCGCGCATGGCCGGCAAGTCCGGCCCGGTTGGGGCGGCCGCGGCCGGCGGCTGGGAGCGCGACGTACTGGAAAAGGTGCTGATGGCCAGCCTGCGCGAGCAGCGCGCGGCGCGGCGCTGGAAAATCTTCTTCCGGCTGGTGGGGCTGGCCATCCTGGCACTGATCCTGTTCGCCGTGATCGATTTCAAGGGGGATGGCCTGGCCAGCACGACCGGCCGGCATACGGCCATGGTGACGCTGGAGGGCGAGATCGCCGCCGGCACGCCCGCCAGCGCGGAGTCGATCAATGCCTCGCTGCAGGCCGCGTTTGCCGATACCACGGCCGCCGGGGTCATCCTGAAGATCAATTCGCCGGGCGGCTCGCCGGTGCAGGCCGGCATCATCAACGACGAGATCCACCGCCTGCGCAAGATCTATCCGGACAAGCCGTTCTATGTCGTCATCGAGGAAATCTGCGCGTCCGGCGGTTACTACGTGGCGGCGGCGGCCGACAAGATCTATGTCGACAAGGCCAGTATCGTGGGCTCGATCGGTGTGCTGATGGACGGATTCGGCTTCACGGGCCTGATGGACAAGCTCGGCGTGCAGCGCCGGCTCTACACGTCGGGGGCCAACAAGGGCATGCTCGATCCGTTCTCGCCCGAGGTGCCGCGCCAGAAGGCGTTCGCCGAGTCGATGCTGAAAGAGATCCACCAGCAGTTCATCAACGTGGTGAAGGAAGGCCGTGGCGACCGGCTCAAGAACGATCCGGATCTGTTCTCGGGGCTGTTCTGGTCGGGCGAGCGCGCGATCGAACTGGGCCTGGCCGATGAGCTGGGCAGCGCCGACTACGTGGCGCGTGACGTGCTCAAGGCCGAGGACATCGTCGACTACACGGTGAAGGAGAATATTGCCGAGCGCGTGGCCAAACGATTTGGCGCGGCCGTGGGGTCGGCGGCAATGAAGGTCATGCTGAGCGTCAACGCGCCGGTGGTGCGTTGACCGACTGGGGTGGCTGACGAAGCGCCGCACCGGCTTTTCGGCGGGTGCGGCGCTTCGTGTTTTTACCTTTCGACTACGCCGCCAGCAGCGAGAAAATCGCTGGTCGCTTGTGCAGCGCCAGGCGATCCGGCCGCCAGGCCGAAATCGGCAGCGTCACAATGGACTCGGTCGGCAGCGTCAGATCCACGGCGATCGACAGCAGTGTCGTGCCGGCGCAATGCTGGCGCAGCGCATCGAGCAAGGCGCCGTTGCGATACGGTGTTTCGATCCACACCTGCGTCTGCCGCGCCTTGCGCGAATGCTGCTCCAGATCGCGCAGCTTCTTCGCCCGCTCATTGGCATCGACCGGCAGGTAGCCATTGAATGCAAAGCTCTGGCCGTTCAGGCCGGACCCCATCACGGCCAGCAGGATCGAACTGGGGCCCACCAGCGGCCGCACCGTGATGCCGCGCGCGTGGGCCAGGCGAACGAGGTCGGCGCCGGGGTCGGCCACGGCCGGGACGCCGGCCTCGGACAGCAGCCCGCCATCGCGGCCGGCGCTGATTGGCTCCAGCAGCGCGGCCAGCGCATCGGCCTTGGTGTTGACGTTCAGCTCGCGGATCTCGATCTGCTGGATCGCATGGGCCAGCGGTGCGGTCTCGCCCAGCTTTTTCAGGAATGCACGCGCCGTCTTGGCGTTTTCGGCCACGAGGTAGTCGAGCCGCGCGGCAATGTGCTGGACGCCGACGGGAATCACATCGATCAGCGGGTCGGCTTCGTCGCGCTTGCCCAGCGTATTGGGAATCAGGTAGAGCGTGGCGGCCATCGTTCAGACTCCAAAGAAGGGGTAGCCAACCTGGCGCAGCATGCCGGTCAGTGCGATCAGCGGCAGGCCGATCAGCGCGGTTGGGTCGTCCGATTCCACGCGAGACAGCAGGGCGATTCCCAACCCTTCGGCCTTGGCGCTGCCGGCGCAGTCATAGGGTGTCTCGGTATGGAGATAGGCGTTCAACTCGGCGTCGCTCAGGTCGCGGAAGGTGACATGCGTTTGCACGTCAGCGAGTTGCGCCACGCCGGTGCGGCTGTCGAGCAGACACAGTGCCGAATGGAATGTGACGCTGCGACCACGCATGAGCTTCAGCTGTGCGAGCGCCTTGTCATGGGTGCCGGGTTTGCCGATCTGCGCGCCATCGAGCGTGCAAACCTGGTCGGACCCGATGACCAGCGCCCCGGGGTGCCGCGCCGCGATGGCCTCGGCTTTCAGGCGCGACAGGCGCAGGGCGGTGGCCTCGGCACGCTCGCCGGGAAGGGGTGTCTCGTCGATGTCGGGCGTTGCCACCTCGAACGGGATGCGCAGGCGCGCCAGCAGGTCGCGGCGATACGGGGAGCTCGACCCGAGAATCAGGGGAGGGCGGGCGTCGGAAGACATATATATAGGGAGAAGAGGATATGAGCGGTTTCTGTCGCGTTGCGCGCCGTATACTTTGACGGTCCGGCAATTTTCCAGGTATAATCGCGCGTTTAGCTGCACAGGCGCATTCGTCGCCGCAACGCTGTGGCAAACAAGGCATTTTCTGCGATTCAGTCAGTATGAGTCAGCCGACCCGGCCAGCGGCGCCCGCCGCGGCAATCGATCTGCGTGAAACCGACCTCTTCGCCTTCTGTCGCAAGGGTGACAGCCTGGCAGGCGAGGTACCGGTGCGCGAATTGCCGCGCATCTTAGCCGAGACGGCTGCTGGTGCGCCAGCGTCGGCCACTGACGACACATTCGCCTATACGCTGGACGGCTTCGTCCGTGAAGAGGCGGCCGAGCCCGGTGCGGCGGTCACGCAGCGCCTGTTTGTCGATGTGACGGTGAAGGGACGTGTCTGGCTCGACTGCCAGCGCTGCCTGGGTGTCTACGCGGAGCCGGTTGCGACGAAAATGCGGTTTGAGGTGGTAGCCAATGAGGCGGCCGCCGACTCGGCACCGATGGATGACGACGAACTGGACGTACTCGTGGGTTCGAAGAAATTCTCGATGCTGGAGCTGATTGAGGATGAAGTGCTGTTGGCGTTGCCAACGGCACCCAAGCACGTGGTCTGCCCGGAAGTGCACGAATCGCTCGTGACCGGCGCGGACGGCGAGGTGGAGCCAGAGGCTGCACCGGAAGAAGAAAAGCGGCCGTCGCCCTTTGCGGCGCTGGCCGGCCTGAAGACGAAGCACTGAAACCACGCGCAAGCGCGGCTGACGTGTCGGTCATCAAGGTAGTTAAGTCAAGCATCCGGCCGGGCCCCGGCTACGCCTCGCGCAGGATGCGTGTGTTAATATCGCGAAATTCTCGAAGGAGTCATCATGGCTGTTCAACAGAACAAGAAGTCGCCGTCCAAGCGCGGCATGCATCGTTCGCACGACCACCTGTCGGTCGCCCCGCTGGCTGTCGAGCCGACCACCGGCGAAACGCACCTGCGTCACCACGTGAGCCCGAACGGCTACTACCGTGGCCGCAAGGTCATCAAGACCAAGAACGACTGACCAGGTCGTCTGGCGTGACCCTGTGTCTCGCTCGCGCACGTTGTCAGGTGTGAAACGAGAAAGCGGCAAGTTCGTTGCCGCTTTTTTGTTGGGCGCTCGGCGCCCGCACGGCAACGTATCCGCGCGTCCGGCTGGTTACGTCCCCGCGAACCGATGCGGCGGGTGCCGGCGCGCTTTCCGTATCAGGAAATAATGACGATCAAGCTCGCTATCGACTGCATGGGCGGCGATCACGGTGTTGCCGTGACGGTGCCTGCGGCGATCAGTTTTCTTTCCCGTCACGACGACGCCGAGATGATCCTCGTCGGCCTGCCCGACGCCATCGGCGCGCAGCTCAAGAAGCTGCATGCAACCGATCATCCGCGCGTGTCCATTGTGCCCGCGACCGAAGTCATCACCATGGATGACCCGGTGGAAGTGGCGCTGCGCAAGAAGAAAGATTCTTCGATGCGCGTTGCAGTGACGCAAGTCAAGGAAGGCAAGGCCGGCGCGTGTATTTCCGCCGGCAACACGGGCGCGCTGATGGCCGTGTCGCGCTACGTGCTCAAGACGCTCGAAGGCATCGAGCGGCCCGCCATCGCCACCACCATTCCCAACGAGCAGGGCTGGGGCACCACGGTGCTCGATCTTGGCGCCAATGCCGATTGCGAGCCGGGCCACCTGCTGCAGTTCGCGCGCATGGCGGAAGCCATGGTTTCGGTGGTGGATCACAAGGACCATCCCACGGTGGGCCTGCTGAACATCGGCGAGGAAGTCATCAAGGGCAACGAGGTGGTGAAAGCCGCCGGCGAGTTGCTGCGCGCATCCGAGCTGAACTTCTACGGCAACGTGGAAGGCAACGACATCTTCAAGGGCACCACCGACATCGTGGTGTGCGACGGCTTCGTCGGCAACGTGGCGCTCAAGAGCACCGAAGGCCTGGCCAAGATGATCGGCAGCATGATCAAGGAAGAGTTCACGCGGTCCTGGTTTACCAAGCTGCTGGCCGCCGTGGCCATGCCGGTGCTGTCGCGCCTGGCGCGCCGGCTGGACCCGGCCCGCTACAACGGCGCATCGCTGCTCGGCCTGCGCGGCCTGGTGATCAAGAGCCACGGATCCGCCGATGCCCATTCCTTTGAGTGGGCGATCAATCGCGGGTATGATGCGGCCAGAAATGGCGTCATCGAGCGCATTGCCAAGGCTTTTGCCAACAAGTCAGGCGCCGCGACCGGCGGCCCGGAGACAGACGCACCCGATCCACATTCCGACACCCGTGCCGCCTGAGGCCGCATGCCCGCGTGGCGGGTGGCCGGCCGGTACGTCCTGGCGTGCGCCGGGGCGGCCCGGAGAGCACCACGATCCGACACATTCATGACCAAGTACGCAAAAATCATCGGCACGGGGAGCTATCTGCCCCCGCGACGCGTGACGAATCACGAACTGGCAGCGCAGCTGGCCGAGCGGGGCATTGAAACCAGCGACGAGTGGATCGTCTCGCGCAGTGGCATCTCCGCCCGCCATTGGGCCGACGCCGACGTCACGTCGAGCGACCTGGCCGTCAAGGCGGCCGAGGCAGCGATTGCCACCGCCGGCATCGATCGCCAGGACATCGACCTGATCATCGTGGCGACGTCGACCCCCGATTTCGTGTTCCCGAGCACGGCCTGCCTGGTGCAGCAGAAGCTCGGCATCACGAACAACTGCGCGGCGTTCGATCTCCAGGCGGTCTGTTCGGGCTTTGTCTATGCGATGTCGACGGCGGACAAGTTCATCCGCAGCGGTTCGCACAAGAACGTGCTCGTGATCGGCACGGAAGTGTTCTCGCGCATTCTCGATTTCAACGACCGCACCACCTGCGTGCTGTTTGGCGACGGCGCGGGCGCCGTGCTGCTGTCGGCGTCGGACGAACCGGGCATCCTGTCGTCGGCCATGCATGCCGATGGCAGCCACGTCGACATCCTGTGCGTGCCGGGCAATGTGTCCGGCGGCGCCATTGTCGGCAATGCCTTCCTGCACATGGACGGCCAGGCCGTGTTCAAGCTGGCGGTGACCGTGCTGGACAAGGTGGCGCGCGAAGCGATTGCCGAGGCCGAAATGCAGGCCGACCAGATCGACTGGCTGGTGCCGCACCAGGCCAACATCCGCATCATGCAGGGCACGGCCCGCAAGCTGGGCCTGCCGGCCGAGCGCATGGTGGCAACGGTGCACGAGCATGGCAATACGTCGGCGGCCTCGATTCCGCTGGCGCTGGACGTGGCCGTGCGCGATGGCCGTATCAAGCCGGGCCAGACCGTGCTGATGGAAGGCGTTGGCGGCGGCTTCACCTGGGGCGCGGTGCTGCTGCGCATGTAATATGCGGCCGGTGCGAAGCATCAGCAGCCCTCGCACCGTTCGACAAGATGAATAGCTAGGACTGGATTTCCGATGAAATTCGCATTCGTATTCCCCGGACAGGGTTCGCAGTCGGTTGGCATGCTGAACGCATTTGCCGACAACCCCGTGGTACGCGCCACGCTCGAGGAAGCCTCGACGGCGCTGGGCCAGGACATCGGCAAGATGATCGCCGAAGGCCCCGCGGAAGAACTGAACCTGACGACCAACACGCAGCCGGTCATGCTGACCGCCGCCGTTGCCGTGTATCGCGCCTGGCTCGACGCCGGTGGTCCGGCCCCGGCCCTGGTGGCCGGCCACAGCCTGGGCGAATATTCGGCCCTGGTTGCCGCGGGTGTGATTCCGTTTGCCGATGCGGTACCCCTGGTGCGCTTCCGCGCCCAGGCCATGCAGGAAGCCGTGCCCGTGGGCGAGGGTGGCATGGCTGCCATCCTGGGTCTGTCGGACGACGACGTGCGCGCGGCGTGTGCCGAAGCTGCCGCCGCAGGCGCTGGCGTGGTGGAAGCCGTCAACTTTAACGCGCCGGCCCAGGTCGTGATCGCCGGCCACAAGGGCGCGGTGGAAAAGGCCTGCGAAATCGCCAAGGGCAAGGGCGCCAAGCGCGCGCTGCCGCTGCCGGTGTCGGCCCCGTTCCATTCGTCGCTGCTCAAGCCCGCCTCCGACCGCCTGCGCGAGCGCATGGCCGGACTGGCGTTCTCGGCGCCGTCCATTCCCCTGGTCAACAACGTGGACGTGGCCATCGTCAACGATCCCGCGCAGATCAAGGATGCGCTGGTTCGCCAGGCGGCGGCGCCGGTGCGTTGGGTCGAGTGCGTGCAGAAGATGGCCGCCGAAGGCGTGACCCACGTGATCGAGTGCGGACCGGGCAAGGTGCTGGCCGGCATGACCAAGCGCATCGACGGCAACCTCGTTGGTGGGGCAATCTTTGATCCGGCGTCGCTGCAGGACACGCTGGCGCTGCTGAAGTAAGACCAAGGAACAAACGCAACATGAGCAAGACATTGGAGAATCAGGCCGCGTTGGTGACGGGTGCCTCGCGTGGCATTGGCCGCGCGATTGCACTGGAACTCGCGCGCCAGGGCGCCACGGTGATCGGCACGGCCACGAGCGAATCGGGTGCGGCCGGCATCAGCGAATACCTGGCGGCCGAAGGGCTGAAGGGCCACGGCGTGGTGCTGAACGTGAACGACGCCGCGCGCTGTGAAGCCGTGATCGACGAAATCGTGAAGGCGCATGGCGGCCTGGCGGTGCTGGTCAACAATGCCGGCATCACGCAGGACCAACTGGCCATGCGCATGAAGGACGAAGACTGGACGGCGGTGATCGACACGAACCTGACGGCCGTGTTCCGTCTGGCCCGTGCGGTGCTGCGCCCGATGATGAAGGCGCGCGGCGGCCGTATCATCAACATCACTTCGGTGGTGGGTTCCACCGGCAATCCGGGGCAGATGAACTACGCGGCGGCCAAGGCCGGCGTGGAGGGCATGACCCGTGCGCTGGCCGCCGAAATCGGCAGCCGCAACGTGACGGTGAACTGCGTGGCGCCTGGCTTTATCGATACGGACATGACGAAGGTCCTGTCCGAAGAACAGCATGCGGCCCTGAAGACCCGTATTCCGCTGGGTCGGCTGGGTCAGCCGGAAGACATCGCCAATGCGGTGGCTTTCCTGGCCGGTCCGCAGGCCGCCTACATCACGGGCACTACGCTGCACGTGAACGGCGGCATGTACATGAACTGATGTTTTGAACCGGTTTCGGTTTCGAGGGAGAAGCCGAAAGAAGCCGGTTGAAGCTGCAGTTTTTTAAACCAATCGGGCGCGATTCTTGCAAAGCTTGGCAGGCGGATTTTTTGTGGTCCAAACCTGCTAAAATGCGCCCACTTTTTGTCGAACTTCCCTGGAGGGTTACATGGACAATATCGAACAACGCGTCAAGAAAATCGTGGCAGAACAGCTTGGCGTGGCCGAGGCAGACATCAAGAACGAATCGTCGTTCGTGAATGATCTCGGTGCGGACTCGCTGGACACGGTTGAACTCGTGATGGCGTTGGAAGATGAATTCGGCATGGAAATTCCGGATGAGGAAGCCGAAAAGATCACGACCGTGCAACAAGCCATCGACTACGCTACCGCGCACGTCAAGGCCTAAGCCGTCGTCATCGCATTCCGAGCCACAGAAAGCGCATGAGCGGGGCCGTCACGGTCCTGTCGTGCCGTTTTCTGTGGCTTTCGTCTGTTCGAAGAAGCGGGTCTCGACCGGTCTCAAGCAGCGCAGTGCCCTTGGCAATGCCTAACGGCACGTGCGGCGAGAACCTGAATCCATCGTTTTCCGCTTCACGTACTCGTAGGAAAAAATAGTGAGCCGTCGTCGCGTCGTCGTCACTGGGCTTGGCCTTGTGTCTCCGGTCGGAAACACGGTTGCCGAAGGCTGGGCCAACCTGGTTGCTGGCAAGTCCGGCATCGCCACCGTTACCAAATTCGATCACTCCGCCTTGGCCGTGCATTTCGCCGGCGAAGTGAAGGGCTTCAACGCCGAGGATTACATCCCGGCCAAGGAAGCCCGCAACATGGATACCTTTATCCATTACGGCATTGCCGCCGGTACCCAGGCGCTGAAGGACAGCGGCCTGGAAATTACCGACGCCAATGCCGACCGCGTAGGCGTGCTGGTGGGCTCGGGTATCGGCGGTCTGCCGATGATCGAGGACACCCAGATGACGCTGGCCAATCGCGGCCCGCGCCGGATTTCGCCGTTCTTCGTGCCGGGTTCGATCATCAACATGATCTCCGGGCACCTGTCGATCATCCACGGCCTCAAGGGCCCGAACCTGGCGGCCGTGACGGCCTGCACCACGGGCCTGCACAGCATTGGCCTGGCCGCGCGCCTGATCCAGGCCGGTGACGCCGACGTGATGGTGGCCGGTGGCGCCGAATCGACGGTCTCGCCGCTGGGCATCGGCGGATTTGCCGCTGCGCGCGCACTGTCCACGCGCAACGACGATCCGGCTACGGCTTCGCGTCCGTGGGACAAGGATCGCGACGGTTTCGTCCTGGGTGAAGGCGCCGGCGTGATGGTGCTGGAAGAGTACGAGTCCGCCAAGGCACGTGGCGCGCGCATCTATGCCGAGCTGGTTGGCTTCGGCATGAGCGGCGATGCGTTCCACATGACCGCCCCGAATACCGACGGCCCGCGCCGCTGCATGGTGGCAGCGCTGAAGGATGCCGGCGTCAACCCGGACGAGGTGAACTACCTCAACGCGCATGGCACTTCGACGCCGCTGGGCGACAAGAACGAGTCCGACGCCATCAAGCTGGCGCTGGGCGACGCCGCCTACAAGGTTGCCGTCAATTCGACCAAGTCGATGACGGGCCACCTGCTGGGTGGTGCCGGCGGCCTCGAGTCGGTGTTCACCGTGCTGGCGATTCACAACCAGGTTTCGCCGCCGACCATCAACATCTTCAACCAGGATCCCGAGTGCGACCTGGACTACGTGGCCAACACTGCCCGTGACATGAAGATCGACGTGGCCGTGAAGAACAACTTCGGCTTCGGTGGTACCAACGGCACGCTGGTGTTCCGTCGCGTCTGACGGCCGCGCCTTGCAGCCTACGGAGCCCGTCCATTGGCGGGCTCCGCTTCCCCTCCCAGCTCCCGTCGCCAGCCCGGTCGGGGTTGCACGCGGTGCAACCGGATGGCCGGTCGATGGAACCAACTTGCGTTGTTGCGGTCACAGAATGCGCTTTGCGACACCCGAAGGCGCACCGATCGTAGGTAAAATACAACGCTTGTCGTGACGACGAAACCAAGAGATACACTGCAGCAGGTGAACCATACGTGAGCGAACGCGAAGCCGATCAGCTTCTTGTTGAACGCGTCCAGCAGGGCGACAAACGGGCTTTTGAGCTGCTGGTGGCCAAATACCACCGGAAGATCATTCGCCTGATCTCGCGCCTCGTCCGTGATCCCGCCGAAGTGGAGGATGTGGCGCAGGATGCCTTTATCAAGGCTTACCGCGCGTTGCCCCAGTTTCGGGGGGAGTCCGCCTTCTACACCTGGCTGTACCGTATCGCGGTCAACACCGCCAAGAACTACCTGGCTACCCAGGGACGCCGCCCGGAAGCCTTGAGCGATATCGATGCTGAAGAGGCTGAAACTTTTGCGGACGGTGAACAACTAAGGGATATCAATACGCCGGAGTCCATGCTCCACACGCGCCAGGTTGCCGATACGGTGAACCGCGCCATGGAAGCGCTGCCGGAAGAATTACGCACCGCCATCACGTTGCGCGAGATCGAAGGCCTCAGCTATGAGGAGATCGCCGAAGCGATGGGGTGCCCGATCGGCACGGTGCGCTCGCGGATCTTCCGGGCGCGCGAGGCGATCGCGGAGAAATTGCGACCCCTGCTGGGAACGGCAGAAGGGAAGCGGTGGTAAGTGAGAATGTCGTGCAGCCAGCGTTGCAGCCTATTCCTGCATCGATAAACGACAAGCGGTAGTGACGGGATTTATCGGTGTTCAATGGAATTTCTTGGGGTTGGAAATGGGTCAGGCTCATAAGCAGTCGGTTCATGTAATGGAAGCAGCGGAGCAGGTCTCGATCCTGATGGATGGGGAACTGGCAGCGCACGAAGTCGACGCGGCACTCGATATCGCCAAGAGCGATACCGGCATGGCCGACTGGTCGATGTATCAACTGATCGGCGACTCGCTGCGCTCGGAAGACCTGGCGCACGCGGGCTCCACCGCCGACTTTCTCTCCCGTTTTTCCGCGCAACTGGAAGCCGAGCCGCACGTGCTCGTGCCGGCCGTGGCGGCTGCGGGCCGTCAACGGCTGCTGGTGCGCCCGTCGTGGGTGCGTCGCGTGGTACCCGGCACGGCAATCGCCGCCGCGGTGGCTGCCGTGAGCTGGGTGGTCGTGCCGCAAATGGTCGGTTCCCGCGATGGCGGCACCCCCGATGCGATCGTGGCCCAGGTGGAGCAACAACCCGGTGCGGCGCTGAAGGCTGGCGCGCCGGCTGCCGGCTCGATCGTCACCGTGTCGGCGGACAGCGCCCAGATGATTCGTGACCCGCGGCTCGACGAGTACCTGCGTGCGCATCGCACGTCCGTTGCGACGGACGCCTTTGTGCCGACCATGCGCACGGTGGCCAACGGTGCCAACTTCTCCCAGGACAATTCGCAGGAATAATGCTGGACATGCATAAAGGACGGTCGTCCGCCGACGTAGCGGGCGTACAGGGAAGGAAGGGCCTGCGCAGGTCCTTTTTTCTGGCCTTGTGTCTGACCGCTGCCGCGGCCACCGCGCAGCCGGCTGACAGCACGCTGAGCCGGCGCGACGCCACGGCGTGGCTGAACAAGATTCACCGCGCCGCACAACGCGAAAACTATGTCGGAACGCTGATCTATCAGCGCGGCAGCGTCATGCACGCCTCGCGGATCCAGCACTACAGCGATCTCGTCAACAACGAGTACGAACGCCTGGAAACGCTCGATGGCAAGCCGCGCGAGGTGTTGCGGCAGAACGATGTCGTGCACAGCCTGATTCCGGAGGCGAAGCTCGTCGTGATCGAGAAGCAGGAAGCGAAGGATCGCTTCCCGGCGCTGCTGGCCACGAACAAGAGTGATGTGCTCGATCTTTACGACATGCGCAAGCTGCAGGCGGAGCGCGTGGCGGGCGTGGAGTGCGAAGTGTTTGCGCTGGAGCCTCACGATACCGCGCGCTACGCGGTCAGGCTGTGGGCCGACAAGAACTCTGGCCTGCTGATGCGGGCGCAGACGATCGGCGAGGGCGGCAAGGTGCTCGAGCAGGTGGCATTTTCGCAGGTCGATATCGGCGTGCCGTCCGACAAGCAGCGGATCCTGAGTGCGATCAAGGGTGCCAGTTCGTGGAATCACTACGAAGTCACCTACCAGCCGGCCAACGTTGCCGATGAGGGCTGGACCATCCATTCGCCGATCAAGGGTTTCCAGAAAATCCGCGAGGTTCGCCGCCCGCTCGGCGAACTACGCGCGCCGGCGCAGGGCAGCAAGCCCGCCGGTGTCTTCGAGGTGCTCCAGATCGTGTACAGCGACGGCTTGACCGGTCTGTCCGTGTTTATCGAGCCGGTTTCCGAGCAGCGCGCCCGTCGTGAAGGTGTGGCGTCGCTGGGCGCCACGCAGGTGGTGGTGCGTCGCGTCGCCGATTACTGGATTACGGTGGTGGGCGAGGTGCCCGCCGCAACTGTCAGGCAGTTTGCCGCCGGCGTGGAGTATCGTCCGCCCAAGACGTTACACTGAGCAGATCTTGGCGTGGCGGTGCCGGGACAGCGAATCCCGCGCCGTACCACCAGGCAGTGCGCTTCGCAGGCGCCTGGCCCCCAGCCTGCCGCGAAGCATCCGTTTCTCGCTGATTCTCCCGGGAGTTCTTCGATGATTTCCAGATCCCCCGCCCTGGCGCGGGTCATGGTCATGGCGGCCATGCTCGTGCTCGGACCGGCTGTTTCCGAGCTGGGGCACGCTCAGGCGGCTGCCTCGAATTACAACCTGCCCGATTTCACCGACCTGGTCGAAAAGGCCAGCCCCGCGGTGGTCAATATTCGAACCACCGAACGCGTACGCGCGCGCGGCAATTCGCCTGAGGACGACGAAATGGCGGAGTTCTTCCGCCGCTTCTTCGGGGTGCCGATGCCTGGCGCACCCACGCCGCCACGGCGCGGTCAGCCGCAGACCCCGCCGCAAGGCGAAGAGCAAAGCCGTGGCGTGGGCTCGGGGTTCATCATCAGCGCCGATGGCTATGTGATGACAAATGCCCACGTGGTGGCGGACGCCGAGACGATTTACGTGACCCTGCCCGACAAGCGCGAGTTCAAGGCCAAGCTGATCGGCTCGGACAAGCGGACCGATGTGGCGCTGCTCAAGATCGAGGCGAACGGGCTGCCCCGACTGCAACTGGGCGACTCCGACAAGATTCGCCCGGGTGAGTGGGTGCTCGCCATCGGGTCGCCGTTCGGGCTCGACAACAGCGTGACCGCCGGCATCGTGTCCGCCAAGGGCCGTGACACGGGCGATTACCTGCCGTTCATCCAGACCGACGTGGCGGTGAATCCGGGCAACTCCGGTGGTCCGCTGATCAACCTGCGCGGCGAGGTCATCGGCATCAATTCGCAGATCTACAGCCGCAGCGGCGGTTACATGGGGATCTCGTTCGCGATTCCGATCGACGAGGCGATGCGGGTGTCCGAGCAGCTCAAGGCGAGCGGCAAGGTCACGCGCGGCCGCATTGCCGTGGCGATCGGCGATGTCTCCAAGGAAGCCGCCGATTCGCTGGGCCTTGGTCGGGCGCGCGGTGCGCTGGTGGGCAGTGTCGAACCTGGCGGGCCTGCGGAGAAGGCGGGTATCGAGGCGGGCGACATCATCCTGAAGTTCAACGGCCGTGATATCGAGAAGGCGTCGGATCTGCCGCGCATGGTGGGCGACACCAAGCCGGGTACGCGCGTGCCGCTGCAGGTATGGCGCAAGGGTCAGACGCGCGACGTCCAGATCACGGTGGCCGAACTCGAGCCCGACAACGCCAAGGCCGCTGCCCGCAAGGGCGATCGCCGCGGCAACGGCGGTGGCGAAGAGCAGCCGGCCTCCAAGCCGAATGCGCTGGGCCTGGTCGTCAACGACCTCTCCGAGGCGCGTCTGCGCGAGCTGAAGATCAAGTCGGGCGTGGAAGTTGATACGGCCGACGGCCCGGCCGCACGCGCCGGTATCCGCCCGGGTGACATCATCCTGCGCGTGGGCGATACCGATGTGACGGGAGCGCGGCAATTCAACGAGCTCGTGAAGGGGCTGGACAAGAGCAAGATGGCCGCAGTGTTCGTGCGGCGTGGCGATGCCACCCAGGTGCTGACGCTGCGCCCGAGCCAGAGCCGGTAACTTCATCGGCAGCCGGCAAGCAGCCTCAATGGGCGGTGCCGGCACCAGACCAGATCGCGTCGGCACCTGTCCGGCGCGATCTTTTTTGCAGGTGCGTCTTCCGCCATGCCAAGGCGCGCCCCTCGCTATCTCCGGCGATCATTTCGAGCGACGGAAGTCCTTGAAAATCCGGTAAAATCGCGGATTGGCGCAAATCCGTGCGCCCCACTTTTCTGCCGCTCCCGTGCCATCCTGACCTGGCGGGCAGCGCCGGCGTTTCCCAGATCATTAGATGGACCATATTCGTAATTTCTCGATCATTGCCCACATCGACCACGGCAAGTCGACCCTGGCGGACCGGATCATTCAGCGCTGCGGTGGGCTGTCCGATCGGGAAATGGAAGCGCAGGTGCTCGATTCGATGGACATCGAGAAAGAGCGCGGCATCACGATCAAGGCCCAGACCGCGGCGCTGAGCTACAAGGCGCGCGACGGGAAAACCTACAACCTCAACCTCATCGACACGCCGGGGCACGTCGACTTCAGCTACGAAGTCAGCCGCTCGCTGTCGGCCTGCGAAGGCGCGCTGCTGGTTGTGGACGCGTCGCAGGGCGTGGAAGCCCAGACTGTGGCCAACTGCTACACGGCGATCGAGCTGGGCGTGGAAGTGGTGCCGGTGCTGAACAAGATCGACCTGCCGCAAGCCGATCCGGACAACGCCAAGCAAGAAATTGAGGACGTCATCGGCATTGACGCCAGCGATGCCACGCCTTGCTCGGCCAAGACCGGCCAGGGCGTGGAAGATGTCATCGAGGCCCTGATCGCCAAGGTGCCGCCGCCCAAGGGCGACGCCACGGCGCCGCTGCAGGCCTTGATCATCGACTCGTGGTTCGACAACTACGTTGGCGTGGTGATGCTGGTGCGCGTGGTCAACGGCACGCTTCGCCCCAAGGACAAGGTGCTGCTGATGGCCACGGGCTCGCAGCATCTGGTGGAGCAGGTTGGCGTGTTTTCGCCGAAGTCGATCCAGCGCGAGGCGCTGACTGCCGGCGAGGTGGGTTTTGTGATCGCCGGCATCAAGGAGCTGAAGGCGGCCAAGGTGGGCGACACGATCACCACCGTGGCCAAGCGTGCCGAGGCACCGCTGCCGGGTTTCAAGGAAGTGAAGCCGCAGGTGTTTGCCGGGTTGTATCCGGTGGAGGCCAACCAGTATGAAGCGCTGCGGGAATCGCTGGAAAAGCTGCGGCTGAACGACGCATCGCTGCAATTCGAGCCGGAAGTTTCGCAGGCGCTCGGTTTCGGTTTCCGCTGCGGCTTCCTGGGCCTGCTGCACATGGAGATCGTGCAGGAGCGGCTCGAGCGCGAGTTCGACATGGACCTGATTACGACCGCGCCGACCGTGGTCTATCAGGTGCAGCAGCGCGATGGCACGACGGTGACCGTCGAGAATCCGGCCAAGATGCCCGATCCGAGCAAGATCGATGCCATTCTGGAGCCGATCGTCACGGTGAATCTGTATATGCCGCAGGACTACGTGGGCTCTGTGATCACGCTGTGCACGCAGAAGCGCGGCTCGCAGATCAACATGAGCTACCACGGCAAGCAGGTGCAGCTCACGTACGAAATTCCGATGGCGGAAATCGTGATGGATTTCTTCGATCGCCTGAAGTCGGTGTCGCGCGGTTATGCGTCGATGGATTACGAGTTCAAGGAATATCGCCCGTCGGATGTGGTGAAGGTCGACATCCTGATCAACGGCGACAAGGTGGATGCGCTGTCGGTGATCGTGCACCGCTCGAATTCGCAATATCGCGGGCGAGAGGTAGCCGCCAAGATGCGCGAGATTATTCCGCGCCAGATGTATGACGTGGCTATCCAGGCGGCAATCGGCTCGAACATTATCGCGCGTGAAAACGTCAAGGCGCTGCGCAAGAACGTGCTGGCCAAGTGCTACGGCGGCGATATCTCGCGCAAGAAGAAGCTGCTGGAAAAGCAGAAGGCCGGCAAGAAGCGCATGAAACAGGTGGGCACCGTGGAGATCCCGCAGGAAGCTTTCCTCGCGATCCTGCAGGTGGACGAAAAGTAAGCGCGCGCGCTCTGGCGATAACAAGCTGGCGATACCAACAAATCGACATCATTCCAAGCCGTCATGAATTTCGCACTGATCCTTTTTGTGCTGGTGGTCATTACGGGCATTGCCTGGGTTGCTGACAAGCTGGTGTTCGAGCGCCAGCGCCGCAGCGTGATGCAGCTGGCGCTGGCCGAGTTCGACGCCCAGCGCCAACAGGCGCAGGCCGTGCAGGCCGGCGCCGAGATGGACCGCTCGCGCGCCAAGCTGGCCGAGGAAAAGATGCGCCAGCCGTGGTGGCTAGAGTATTCGGCGAGCTTCTTCCCGGTGATTCTGGCCGTGTTCGTGCTGCGGTCGTTCGTGGTGGAGCCGTTCAAGATTCCGTCCGGCTCGATGATCCCGACGCTGCTGATCGGCGATTTCATCCTCGTGAACAAGTACGACTACGGTATTCGCCTGCCGGTGGTGAACAAGAAGATCATCAACGTTGGCGAACCGCAGCGCGGCGACGTGATGGTATTCCGCTACCCGAAGGATGAGTCGCTCGACTACATCAAGCGTGTGATCGGAGTGCCGGGCGACGTGGTGCGCTACGAGAACAAAAAGCTCACGATCAATGGCAAGCCGGCCGAGTACACGGCACTCCCCGATTATCTCGACGAGGAGCGGCTGTCATACTCGAAGCATTTCACTGAAACACTGCCGGGCGGCCCGCAACATGGCATCCTGAACGACACCGACCGGCCGGCCTTCGTGGCGGGCGCGGATCCGGATTTTCCGTTCCGCGAAAACTGCACTTACAATCAGCAAGGGCTGACGTGCAAAGTGCCGGAAGGCCACTATTTCGTCATGGGGGACAACCGTGACAACAGCCTGGATTCCCGATACTGGGGCTTCGTGCCAGACAAGAATATCGTCGGCCGGGCGTTCCTGATCTGGATGAATCTGGGCAATTTCGGGCGCGTGGGATCGTTCAAATAATCGGTACCGGCGGTACCACGCAGCGCAAAACACTCAATAAACGAGGGCAGCGCAATGGGTCAGAAGGTTTTGGGAAGGGTCGGAATCCGTCGTTTTGTGGCTAAAAAGCCACGTGGATTCTCGATGGGGTCGTTGCTGGTGGTGGTAATTCTGGTGGTGGCGGTGGCGTTGCCGGCGCTGAAGTCGATACCCAGCTTCATGGAATACTTCTCGGTGAAGCGGGCAGTCAATTATGCCAAGGACAATTCGACCAACCGGAAGGAATTGGCGGCAAATTTCGACAAGCAGGCGCAGGTCGACAATATCAACTCGATCCATGGTGAAGATCTGGATGTGATCGAGGACGAAGGCGGGCGGGTTCGCTCGGTGGCCTTCGAATACCGGACCGAAGTCCAGATCTATGGCCCACTCAGTTTTTTGATTACCTATTCGGGAACGCAGTAAAGACATGACGCTCGACGCCTTGCAGCAACGTCTCGGCTACCGGTTCAGCAAGCCCGAATTGCTGCAGCAGGCGCTTACGCATCGCAGCCATAGCGCGCATCACAACGAACGCCTGGAATTCCTCGGCGACTCGGTCCTGAATTGTGCCGTGGCTGACATGCTTTACGGCATGTTCGGCAAGCTGGACGAGGGCGACCTCTCCCGCGTGCGCGCCAACCTCGTCAAGCAGCAGGCGCTGTACGAGATTGCCCAGATGCTGCAGCTGTCCGATGCCCTGCGGCTGGGCGAGGGCGAGTTGAAGAGTGGCGGCTTCCGCCGCCCCTCGATTCTTGCCGATGCGCTCGAGGCCATCGTTGGCGCCGTGTTTCTCGATAGCGGGTTCGACGCCGCCCGGGCGCTGATCCGCAAGCTGTATATCCCCATTCTGGAACAGGTCGATCCGCGCACGCTGGGCAAGGATGCCAAGACGCTGCTCCAGGAGTACCTGCAGGGCCACAAGATCGCCCTGCCGCAGTACAACGTCATTGCCACGCATGGTGCGGCGCACAGCCAGCAATTTGAAGTCGAGTGCATCGTGCCTAAACTGGAGGTGCGCGTGTTTGGCACCGGCGCCTCGCGCCGTGCGGCCGAGCAGGCGGCAGCCAAGCTGGCGCTGGACGAAGTCCAGAAGCTCGTGCCCCAGTTGCTCAAGCGCAGCCGGGCCGAACGCACCGGCAAGACGCGCAAGCAGCCGGTGCCGCCGGATCCCCAGTTGTCTCTCAGGTTGAAGGAATGACCGATTCTCTCCCTCCGTCGCAAGATGCGGCGGAAACATCCGGTGCCCCGGCATTTCGCTGCGGCACCGTGGCCATCGTTGGCCGCCCCAATGTTGGCAAATCCACGCTGATGAACGCGCTGGTTGGCCAGAAGGTCAGCATTACATCGCGCAAGGCGCAAACCACGCGCCACCGCATCGTCGGCATCCAGACTACCGACGACACCCAGTTCGTGTTCGCCGATACGCCAGGTTTCCAGACACGCCATGCCAGCGCGCTGAACCGCTCGCTGAATCGCGCCGTCACGTCCACGCTGTCTTCGGTGGATGTGGTGCTGTTCGTGGTGGAAGCGGGCTATTTCGGCCCCGACGACGAGAAGGTGCTGTCGCTGCTGCCGAAGAACGTGCCCGTGCTGCTGGTCTGCAACAAGCTCGACCGCATCGGCGAAGGGCGCTCCGAAGTGATGATGCCGTTCCTGGAACAGATGGGGCAGCGCTTTCCGTTCACGGAAGTGGTGCCGATGTCGGCCAAGACGCGCGACCACATCGAGCGCCTGCTGGCCATCATCCGCCCGTACCTGCCGGAAGGCGAGCCGATGTACGACGTGGATGCCATGACCGATCGCAGCGAGCGATTCCTGGCTTCGGAAATCATCCGCGAGAAGGTGTTCCGCTGGACCGGTGACGAGCTGCCCTACACGAGCACCGTGGTGATCGACAAGTTCGAGACCGAAGGGCGCCTGCGCCGGATTTTTGCCACGATTCTGGTCGAGCGCGACGCCCACAAGGCGATGATCATCGGCAACAAGGGCAGCAAGCTCAAGCAGATCTCCACCGAGGCACGCCTGGACATGGAGAAGCTGTTCGACGGCAAGGTCTACCTGGAGATGTGGATCAAGGTCAAGAGCGGCTGGGCCGACAACGAAGCCGGATTGCGTGCCTACGGCTACGAGTGAGCAAGATGCCTGACGTGCGCCGCGCCGCGCCGCCGCGTGCGCGCAGTGCCGACCCGGTTGCCGAGGAAGCCGCCGAGGTGCTGGAGTCCGGCGCCATTCCGGCGTTGAGCCCGGCCGTGGCCGCCGGGCGCGAGATGATGGACCGCGCGATGCGGATCGCGCCGCCGCGTTCCGAATTGCGCGTCACGAACGAGGCGGGGTTTGTCCTCCACGCCTATCCGTACCGCGAAACGAGCCTGATTCTCGATGTCTTCACGCGCGACCATGGCCGCATGGCAATGGTGGCCAAGGGTGCCAAGCGCCCCCACTCGGCGTTGCGGGCGGTGCTGCAGCATTTCCACCCGATATCGCTTTCCTGGACCGGGCGTGGCGAGGTCAAGACGCTGACCAAGGCCGAATATGTCGGGGGCATGCTGCCGCTGGCTGGCGATGGGCTGCTGTCGGGCTTCTACCTGAACGAGCTGCTGCTGCGTTTCTGCCCGCGCGAGGATGCGCATCCCGCGCTGTTCAAGCACTACATGATCACGCTCACGCGCCTGGCGCATGGGGAATCGGCCAGTCTGGTGCTGCGCAGCTTCGAACGCGTGCTACTGCAGGAGACCGGCTTCGCTGTGGGCTTCGACCAGTGCACCAAGACTGGCGAGCGCGTGCAGCCCGGGCTCGACTACGTCTACCAGCCCGAGCGCGGCGTGCGGCGCGCGCATGCCAGCGACCCGTCGAGCTGGCCCGTCGTGGCCGGCCAGACGCTGCTGGACATGGCGCAGGACGACTACACGCGCGCACAAACGGTTACGCAAAGCCGCGCGCTGATGCGGTTCCTGCTGCATTATTATCTGCAGGGTGAACCGCTGAAAACGCGGCAGATCCTGATCGATCTGCAGTACCTCTGATTTCCACTTCTTCCGAGCAAGCCGGCATGATCTTCCACGCGAATCCCGGGGTTATCGACCTGGGTGTCAACATCGATCACGTTGCCACGCTGCGCAATGCGCGCGGTACGGCCTATCCCGATCCGATCCAGGCCGCGCTGCAGGCGGAAGAGGCCGGCTCCGACCTGATCACGCTGCATCTGCGCGAGGATCGTCGCCATATCCGCGATGCCGATGTGCGCGCACTGCGGCCGAAGCTGGCCACCCGCATGAACCTGGAATGCGCCATCACGGCCGAGATGCTCGATATTGCCTGCGAGATCCGGCCCCAGGACGTGTGCCTGGTGCCCGAGAAGCGCGAGGAAGTGACCACCGAAGGCGGGCTCGACGTGGCCGGCCATTTCGAGCAGGTCAGCGCCGCGTGCCGCCAGCTGGCGGACGCCGGCATCCGCGTCTCGCTGTTCATCGATGCCGATCCGGACCAGATCGCTGCCGCCGCCGCGTGCAAGGCGCCCGTGATCGAGATCCATACTGGCGCCTACGCCGACGCGCACACGCCCGAGCAGCAGGACGCCGAGTTCCTCCGCGTGGCCGAAGGCGTTGTCGCCGGCCAGAAGCACGGCCTGATCGTGAATGCCGGCCACGGGCTGCACTATACGAACGTGCAGCGGGTTGCCGCGCTGCCGGGCATCAAGGAGCTGAACATCGGCCATGCCATCGTGGCGCATGCCGTGTTCGTGGGCTGGCAGAACGCCGTGCGCGAGATGAAGGCCATCATGGTGGCCGCGCGCCTGGGCACCCGTTACCCGGTACCGGGGCAGGGCACGTGATCTACGGCGTCGGCACCGACATCATCCAGATCGATCGCGTGCAGGGCGTGATGGAGCGCACGCGCGAGCGATTTGCCGAGAAGGTGCTCGGCCCGCGCGAACTCAAGATCTATCACGCCCGCAAGGCCCGCTCCGCAAAGCGCGGACTGGCCTTCCTGGCCACGCGCTTCGCAGCCAAGGAGGCGTTCTCGAAGGCCATCGGCCTGGGCATGCGCTGGCCGATGACGTGGCGCGCCATGGAATTGCTGAACCTGCCATCGGGCGAGCCCACGCCGCAATGCACGGGCGAACTGGCCGAGTGGGTGCGGGAACGCGGCCTGACCATCCGGGTCAGTGTCAGTGATGAACATGACTATGCGGTCGCCTTCGCGATTGCGGAGCGGACCGGCCAATCCGGCCCGCTGCCTGAACCAGCCTCGAACTGAATCGATATGAACAATAAAGTGTCCGGCAAGCGCCCGGGTCCGGTGGTGCTCGACGTCGTCGGCAAGCACCTCAACGCCGATGACGAGCGTCGCATCGCGCATCCGCTGACCGGCGGCGTGATCCTGTTCGCGCGCAACTTCGAATCGCGCGCACAGCTGACCGCGCTGACCCGTGCCATTCGCAACGTGCGCAGCGACGTGCTGATCTGCATCGACCACGAAGGTGGCCGCGTGCAGCGGGCCAAGACCGATGGCTTCACCCATCTGCCGGCCATGGCCAAGCTCGGCGCCCTGTGGGACCGCGACGTGCTGATGGCGACCAAGGCCGCCATCGCTTGCGGCTACGTGCTGGCTGCCGAGCTGCGTGCGTGCGATATCGACCTGAGTTTCACACCGGTGCTGGACCTGGACTTCGGCCGCAGCGGCGTGATTGGCGATCGCGCTTTCCACGCCGATCCGCGCGTGGTCACGATGCTGGCCAACCATCTGGCACATGGCCTGCTGCTGGCAGGCATGGCCAATTGCGGCAAGCATTTTCCGGGACACGGCTACGTGGAAGCCGATTCGCACGTGGCGGTGCCGGTGGACGAGCGCACGCTGGACGAGATCCTGGCGCATGACGCGCGCCCGTACGACTGGATGGGGCCGGCGCTGGCGTCGGTGATGCCGGCCCACGTGATCTATCCGAAGGTGGATCCGAGCCCGGCCGGTTTTTCGCGCTTCTGGCTGCAGGATGTGCTGCGCGCCCAGCTCGGTTTCGAGGGGGTGATCTTCAGCGATGACCTCAGCATGGAAGGCGCCAGCGTTGCCGGCACCGTTACCCAGGGCGCCCGGGCCGCGCTCGACGCTGGCTGCGACATGGTGTTGATCTGCAACAGCCCGGACAAGGCCGATCAGTTGCTGGCCGAGCTCGATACGTCGACCAGCAAGGCCTCGCAGCGCCGTATCCGCAAGCTGTTCGGCCGCCGGAAGCCGCTCGACTGGAACAAGCTCGAGCAGGAGGGCGAGTATCGTGCAGCCGTCCGACTCCTGAAGGACTTGCAGCTGATCAAATAACCTTCGATCAGTCGGGCCGCCGATCCAGCGATCGACGGTCAACAAAAAAGGCAGCCCGATGGGCTGCCTTTTCGCTTTTTGCGCGTTTCCGCGCTGGTGCGGCGCCGTCGTGCTTAGTTGGCGCGGCTGCGGTATTCGCCGGTACGCGTGTCGATTTCGATCTTGTCACCGATGTTGCAGAACAGCGGCACTTGCAGTTCGAAACCGGTGTTGATCTTGGCGCCCTTCAGTACCTTGCCCGACGAGGTGTCGCCCTTGACGGCCGGCTCGGTGTAGATGATTTCGCGGACCAGCGTGGTCGGCATTTCCACCGAGATCGCCTTGTCGTTGTAGAACACCACTTCCACGGCCATGCCGTCTTCGAGGTAGTTCAGCGCGTCGCCCATGCTGTCCTTCTCGACTTCGTACTGGTTGTATTCGGTGTCCATGAACACGTACATCGGATCGGCGAAGTACGAGTAGGTGCACTCGCGGCGGTCCAGCACCACCACTTCGAACTTGTCGTCAGCCTTGAAGACCGACTCGCCCGGGGCGTCCGTCAGCAGGTTCTTGTACTTCATCTTGACGACGGCGGCGTTGCGGCCGGACTTGTTGTACTCGGCCTTCTGCACAACCATCGGGTCGGAACCGATCATGAACACGTTGCCGACGCGGAGTTCCTGTGCGATTTTCATCTGAACTGTCTTCCTGAAAAAATGATCCGGGACAATCTCTGCCCGGAAATCGGTATGGCGAAGGCGCGCCGGCAGTTTGCTCTTGGCCTGTAACCCTGGCCGCCATCTACATTGAAATCAACCGGCTATTTTACCTGATTTTCGCTGAAAGCCACGAGATTCGCGGCCAGGTCGCCCAAGTGCTGCAGTTGCCGCTGCCACCGCTCCATGCCCGCGTCCAGCGCGGGCAATTGTGATTGCAGCGACACCCAGTCGGGCGCATCGCCGTAGCCGTTCCACGCGTGCGAAAACGCGGTCAGCGCGGCGCTGGCCTGCGGCGCCACGCCAGCACGCGCGAAGCGTTCCAGCCAGGCGTCTAGCTTGACGCGATGCGCATGGTCGTCCTGCGGATAGATTTGCCAGACCATCGGGCGCGCGGCCCAGTGCGCACGCACGAAAGAATCTTCGCCGCGCACGAAATTGACGTCGCAAGCCCACAGCAGTTCGTCGTAGTGTTCCTGCCGCACAAACGGTATGCCATGCACGGCGAGGTTGCCGCGGATGTGCGTGGTGCCTGGCGTCGGCGCGGCGCCTAGCCATTCCGCGATCTTGGTGGCGGCCAGGCCCTGGGGCACGAAGCACTCGATCGTCGTGCTGCCGTCGCGCCATTGTTCGAGTAGCGCCGGCAAGGCTGGGTTGGCGTAGGCGAACAGGCTGACCTTCAAAGTGCCCGTCGCGGGGCGCACGCCGAGCCGATGCCAAAGCGTGGCGTGCGCGGCCGGGCTGGCCCGAAAGGCGTCGCGCGATGCGCCGAGCATCGACTCGCGCGGCAAGCCTCCCGTGCCGTGCGCGAAGCCGGGAAAGAAGAAGTGCTTGGTCAGCGGCAGCCGCGGATGCGGCGAAGCCATCGCGTGATTCTCGCTGACCCAGTGCTCGGCGCTCAGGTACTCCAGGTTGATCCACACCGGCTTGCGCGGCGCTGCCGCCATGGCCGCCAGAAACGATTCGGGCAGGTGGCAGGCGAATGCCTCGATCACGACGTCATGCGGCGCCGGGGCATCGAACGGCTGGTCTGCCTCCGTATGCCAGCGATGGACGTCCACACCCGCCAGGCGCTGGCGCGTGGCCGCCGGATCGATTTCGGGCGCCAGCCTCGCAAAGCTGCCCAGGTCATCCACCCAGAGCCGTACCGTGTGTCCGTGTTCCTGTGCGAGCTGGCGCGCCAGGCGCCAGCAAACGCCGATATCACCGAAATTGTCGATGACTGTGCAGAAAATGTCCCAGGAACGGATTGTCATGAGGGTGCCGACGATGTGCCGCATGAGAAAAGTCTTGCGGGCGAATTGCTCTAAACTTGCGATTCTAGGCCAGCGCCGTCTGTCGGCGCACGCATATCCCCAATATCGTCCCCGATGCCCGAGCAGGAACCCGTTCCACCGACAGATCCCGTGCTGTCCGACACTGACGCCGATAACGACGCAGATAGCGACGCCGATACCGCCGCAGATAGCGACGCCGTGCCGGCGCCGGCGCCACCCGAGCCGCCCGACGTGCCCGATTTCGATCCGCGCCCCATCCTGGCGCGGATGCCCGGTCTGCCCGGCGTTTACCGGTACTTCGACGCCAACGGCAGCGTGCTCTATGTTGGCAAGGCGCGCGACCTGAAGAAGCGTGTGTCGAGCTACTTCAACAAGACGCAACTGTCGCCGCGCATCGCGATGATGGTGGGCAAGATTGCCCGCATCGAAACCACCGTGGTGCGAACCGAGGCCGAGGCGCTGCTGCTTGAGAACAATCTCATCAAGGCGCTGGCGCCGCGTTACAACATCCTGTTTCGCGATGACAAGTCGTATCCGTTCCTGAAGCTCACCGGTCACAAGTTTCCGCGCATGGCCTACTACCGTGGCGCCACCGACCGCAAGCACCAGTATTTCGGCCCGTTCCCCAGCGCGCATGCCGTGCGCGAGAGCATGCAGATCCTGCAGAAGGTGTTTCAGCTTCGCACCTGCGAGGACACCGTGTTCAACAACCGCACGCGACCGTGTCTGCTGCACCAGATTCACCGTTGCACGGCCCCCTGCGTGAGCGCGATTTCGGCAGACGACTATGCGCGCGACGTCGGCAACGCCGCGCGCTTCCTCCAGGGGCGCGAGACCGAGGTGCTGGAGGGGCTGCAGCAGAAGATGGAGTCGCACGCGATGCAGTTGCAGTTCGAGCAGGCGGCCGCGGTGCGAGACCAGATCGGGGCCTTGTCCACCGTCTTGAAGCGCCAGGCTGTGGAAGAGGTGGGGCAGGCGCGCGATATCGACATCCTGGCCGTGGCGGTGCAGGGCGGCCGCGCGTGCGTGAATCTGGCGATGGTGCGCGGCGGCCGGCATCTGGGCGACAAGGCCTATTTCCCGGCGCACGCCGACGAGGCGGCGATGATCGTGGAGGAAAGCGACGACGCCGGCGAAGAGGTTTCGGAAGCGGGTGTGGACCCCGGCGTGGCTGCGGTCACTGCACCAGGTACGGAACCGGGCACGGAAGCCGTCTCGGAAGCCGTCACCGAAGGCGCGGTGCGTGACGCGGGCCCGCTGTCCGTGGAGCGCATCGCTGCGCGCGTGTTGTCGGCGTTCATGGTCCAGCACTACCTCGACCAGGCGGCGCCGCCGATCGTCGTGGTCAGCCATCTACCGGCGGACAATGCCGTCGTCGAGGCCTTGTCGTTGCAGGCAGGCCGCAAGGTGTCGCTGGTGCGGCAGCCGCAAGGCCAGCGCAAGGTCTGGCTGGAGATGGCCGTGCAGGGTGCGAACCTGGCCCTGGCCCGACGGCTGGCAGAGCAGGGCAGCCAGGAAGCGCGCACGCGCGCGCTGGCGGAAACCATCGCGCTCGACATGGAAGACCTGGCGATGCTGCGGATCGAATGCTTCGACATCAGCCACACGGCCGGCGAGGCCACGCAGGCCTCGTGCGTCGTGTTCCATCACCACACGATGCAAAACAGCGAATACCGGCGCTTCAACATTACCGATATCACGCCGGGCGACGACTATGCGGCCATGCGCCAGGTGCTTACGCGCCGCTATCAGAAGCTGGTGGAGCAAATCCAGGAAGACGGCGGCGATCCCAACGCCGCCGGCGCCGACGGCGTGCCCCGCCTGCCGCGCGTGGTGCTGATCGATGGCGGCAAGGGCCAGGTCGAGGTGGCGCGGCAGGTATTCGAGGAACTCGGGCTCGACATCGGACTGCTGGTAGGCGTGGCCAAGGGCGAAGGCCGCAAGGTGGGGCTCGAGACGCTGGTGTTTGCCGACGGCCGCCCCTCGCTGGAACTGGGGCAGGGCAGTGCCGCGCTGATGCTGGTGGCGCAGATTCGCGACGAAGCGCACCGCTTTGCCATTACTGGCATGCGTGCCAAGCGTGCCAAGGCGCGCACCACTTCGCGGCTCGAAGAAATCGAGGGGGTGGGCGCGCGCCGCCGCCAGAAGCTGCTCACGCGGTTTGGCGGGCTGCGCGGCGTGATGGCCGCCAGCATCGACGAACTGGCCAGTGTGGAGGGTATCTCGCGCACGCTTGCCGAAGAGATCTATCGCCAGTTGCATTGATCCGGTGGCCCGGGCCACGCGGCGACAGAACAACCGGGTGGCAAGTATTGGGCGTCTTTCGGCCTGAAAGTTACGGCTTCAGGCTGAAATCGGCGACAATCGCGCCATCCGCCTAGACGATATCGCAGACCGCCAGTCACCTGGCGCCAGATCGTACCGCACATGCCCTTGAACATACCTATCCTGCTGACCTGGCTTCGCGTGGCCATGATCCCGCTTGTCGTGGGGGTCTATTACCTGCCCGAGGCCTGGTTGCCGATGCACACCAAGAACGTGACGGCGGCATCGTTCTTCATCATTGCCGCGGTAACAGACTGGCTGGACGGATTTCTCGCCCGGCGCTGGAACCAGACTTCCGCGTTCGGGGCGTTCCTCGATCCCGTGGCCGACAAGCTGATGGTGACGGCGGCGCTGCTGTCTCTGCTGGCGCTGGGCCGCGTAGCCGACCTGATCGCCCTGGTCATCATTGGTCGCGAGATCACGATTTCGGCGCTGCGGGAGTGGATGGCGCAGATTGGCGCGTCGAAGAGCGTGGCGGTCAACTTCCTGGGCAAGCTGAAAACCACGGTGCAGATGATTGCGATTCCGCTGCTGCTGTTCAACGATGCCCTGTTCGGCATGGATGCCGCACTGCTCGGCACGATCATGATCTACGTGGCGGCCGTGCTGACGCTGTGGTCGATGATCTACTACATGAAGCTGGCGTGGCCGCAGATTCGCGAGCGCAGCGATGCCTTGAGTGGGGCGCGCACGCAAAAATAGAAAATCGTGCAAAAAGTTGTTGACGAGCCGGTTCGTCCTTTGCAATAATCTCGTTCTCGCTGCTGACGACGAAAACGAAAGCAGCAAGATAAGCGGTACTTAGCGCGAATTGCCAGCATAAAGCTGCGTAGTTAAAAGAAGTTGCGCGATAGTCTGCTTTTAGGTATGATGCAGGGCCCTGCGGGAGTAGCTCAGTTGGTAGAGCGCAACCTTGCCAAGGTTGAGGTCGCGAGTTCGAGACTCGTCTCCCGCTCCAGGTTAATGGCATCCGGTGACATGATGATGTTCGGTCAGGTCGGCGGGTAGGCGGTGCAAGCCGCCAGGCAGTAAAAGTTGTACGCGGGAGTAGCTCAGTTGGTAGAGCGCAACCTTGCCAAGGTTGAGGTCGCGAGTTCGAGACTCGTCTCCCGCTCCAATCCCAAAGGGAAGCAGCGCTTCCCTTTTTCATTACTGGGGTTGTTTCCTGTTGCGATGTGTGTGGTCACGACGCTCGCAGCGAATGCGGATACAATCCAGCATCGTCACCTGGCGGGGTGGCAGAGTGGTTATGCAGCGGCCTGCAAAGCCGTGTACGCCGGTTCGATTCCGACCTCCGCCTCCAGTTGCAAGCCAACGGCGCCCATTGTGGCGCCGTTGTGTTTTCCGGCGCCAGCTTCGCTATCTGCCGATTTCCCTAAGTTTTTTCCGATTTTTCTCACGCTGAGCGATGCGACGCGCATGCTACATTACGTCATGCCGTACGCATCCGGGACGGCGCCTGTCGTGGCATGCCACCTCGCGTAGTCGTATTCCGATGCACATCCCTTGCCGTGGCGCCTGCTTTTCGCGTCCACGGTCCACGGCCGTTCTTCCCCGTGCCGCCAGCGATCGTCCACGTCGTCCCAAGGCGCACCGTGCCATCCGGCATGCTGCGTAGCCGGGCAGGCGTGCCGGCGTGCCGGCGGTATCCATGACCCAGCAGACGACCGGATAAGGAACCCCACCCGCATGCATCACGCTACCCCGCTCATCAGCACCATTGTCGGCGGCATTGTGCTGGCATTTATCCTGGGAGCGATTGCCAACAAGTTCCGTCTGCCGCCGCTGATCGGCTACCTCTGTGCCGGTATCGTGGTGGGGCCGCATACGCCCGGTTATACGGCCGACCAGGCGCTGGCGCCGGAACTGGCCGAGCTTGGGGTAATCCTGCTGATGTTCGGCGTCGGGTTGCATTTCTCCATCAAGGATCTGATGGCGGTGAAGAAGATCGCGATTCCGGGTGCCATCGTGCAAATCGGCATTGCCACGGCGCTGGGCATGCTGGTGGCCTGGGGATTCGACTGGCACTGGGGACAGGGCCTGGTATTTGGTCTGGCGTTGTCGGTGGCCAGCACGGTGGTGTTGCTGCGGGCCTTGCAGGAGCGCGACCTGATCGAAACCCCGCAAGGGCGCATTGCCGTGGGCTGGCTGATCGTGGAAGACCTCGCGATGGTGCTGACGCTGGTGCTGCTGCCGGCCATGGCCAATCTGCTTGGCGGGGGCGAAGGCGAGGGTGTCGCCGCGTCCGCGCCTTCCACGACGGATGTTCTGGTCGAGATCATGTGGACGCTGGGCAAGGTGGCGGCATTCGTTGCCGTCATGCTGGTGATCGGCCGGCGCTTCATCCCGTGGATGCTCGAACGTATCGTCTGGGCGGGCAGCCGCGAACTGTTCCGGCTTGGCGTGCTCGCCACCGCGCTGGGCGTGGCGTACGGCGCTTATGCGTTGTTTGGCGTGTCCTTTGCACTCGGCGCGTTCTTCGCTGGCATGGTGCTCGCCGAATCGGAGTTCAGCCATCGTGCCGCGGAAGAATCGTTGCCGTTGCGCGATGCCTTTGCCGTACTGTTCTTCGTCTCGGTCGGCATGCTGTTCGATCCGATGGTGCTGGTGAGCGATCCTTGGGGCGTGCTGGCGACGCTGTTGATCATTCTGGTGGGCAAGTCGGCGGCGGCGTTGGGCATCGTCAGGATCTTCGGCCACAGCCATCGCGTGGGCTTGACCATTGCCGTCAGCCTGGCCCAGATCGGCGAGTTCTCGTTCATCCTGGCCAGCCTGGGCGTGTATCTGAATATCCTGCCGGAGCGGGGACAGGCGCTGATCCTGGCCGGTGCGCTGTTGTCGATCCTGCTGAATCCGGTGCTGTTCCACCTGCTCGATCGCTACATGGCGCGTACCCCGGACGAGGGGCGAGGCGACCCTCAGCCGGCCTGATCCAATGCCATGGATGGCGCCGCGCCGCGCAGGTATTCAGTGAATGCGAGCAGGCCCTGCGTGGGGAACTTGTCCTGGTGGACGACCAACTGCAGTGGGCGAATCACGCGCGGCAGGCCGCTACGTAGTGCCACGAGCAGCCCACGCTCGATTTCGTCGCGCACCACGTGCAGCGACAGGCAACTGACACCGAATCCACTCATCACCGCGCGCTTGATGGCTTCGGCATTGCCGAGTTCTAGCGCATAACGCAACGCGCCGAGTTCGGGCGCGAGCCGCGCCTCGATGATCTCCCGCGTGCCCGACCCCGGTTCGCGCACAATCCAGTCCGCGTCGCGGAGCATGGCGTGCCGCTCGCGGGCGTCTTCACCTGACGTGGCCAGTGGGTGGGAAGGGCCCACTACCACCACCATCTCGTCGTCGCACCAGTGCATGCTGCGCAGATCGCGTTCATGGCTGGTGCCTTCGATCAGCCCGATATCGGCCTCGAATTTCATCAGCGACTCCAGCACGTCCTGGGTATTGCCGATACGCAGGTCGAGCGCGCACGGGCCGGTCTGCGCGTTGCGGAACCCCGCGAGCAGTGCAGGGAGGATGTAGCTGCCAATGGTGTTGCTGGCGGCGATACGAAGCTGCACGCCGCCTTCGGAGGCAAAGCGTTCAAGTTCGTGGGCTTGGTCCAGCAACGACAGCGCGCGCGGAAAGAATTGCCGCCCGGCTTCATTGATGGCCAGCCGGCGCGCTACGCGATCGAACAGCGCGCTGTTCAGCGCACGTTCCAGTTCGGTGAGCGACGCGCTGACCGCCGACTGCGACATCGCCAGCGCATTGCCGGCCGCAATGGTGCTGCCGTGCTGGGCCACCGAAACGAACACCTGAAGCTGGCGTAACGTGAGGCGGAGTGGGCGCTGTTCCATGATCTATCGATATAACTGATTACGCATAACGATATTACCCGTTTTACGGGTTAGGGGCGGGTGCGTACGCTTCAAGCATCGAATCGGAACAACTGTCGCTGCCATGTCCACGGCTCCTGCACCCCACCAGATTTCTGCCGCGCTGAGCACCTCCACGCTGACGCTGTGGCGCAAACGCATCCTGACGCTGATCCCGCTAGGCGCCATTGCGTGGCTGGCGCAGGTGCTGGCAGATCACCCGGCCATCTCCCAATACGGGTTGTCGGCGCTGACCCTGGCGATGTTCGCGGGCATGATCGCGGCCAACACGATGCCGAAGCACTGGCTCACGCCGCTGGCGCCGGGCATGCAGGTGGCACGCCACCATATGCTGCGGCTTGGCGTGGCACTTTATGGCTTGCGACTGACATTCGGGGCGATTGCCGCGCTGGGTGTCGGTGGCGTGGTGGTGCCGCTGTTGATGCTGGCGGCCACGCTCCTGTTCGGCACGTGGGTCGGCTCTTCCCTCTTCGGTCTGAGCCGGCGTGAAGCCATCCTGGTTAGCGCGGGCAGTGCGGTATGCGGTGCTGCTGCCGCCATCGCGGTGTCTTCGGTCGTGCGCACCGATGATCGTCAAACGGCGGTGGCCGTGGCCACCGTGGTGCTGTTCGGCACCGTCGGCATGCTGCTCTATCCGTGGATCTTCGAGTTGGCCACGCAACATTGGCACCTTGGCGTGAGCGAGCGCGCGTTCGGCATCTTCACCGGTGCCACGCTGCACGAGGTGGCTCAGGTGATTGCTGCGGGCAAGATGATCGGCGATACCACGGCCGACGCAGCCGTGGTGGCAAAAATGGTGCGCGTCCTTGCCCTGGGTCCGCTGCTGCTGGTGATGGCGCTGTGGCCGCGCACGAGCTGGTCGCAGGAGGCCGGCGGCACGCGTAATCTGCGGGGCCTGATGCGCTCGGTGCCGTGGTTTGCCGTGGGGTTTGTCGCGGTCATGGCTTTGAATTCGGCGGCGCTGGTGCCTGCCGAATGGAAGCCCGCCCTGACCGCGCTGGACAACTGGCTGCTCGCCTGTGCAATGCTGGCCATCGGACTGCACACCCGTATCGGCGATCTGCTGCGTGCCGGCCGCAAGCCGCTGGCGCTGGCCGGCCTGCTCTTCGTCTTTCTGATGGTGGTGGGGGCGGCGCTCTGCGCGATCCTGGTATAAATCGCAGCCGAAGGCGAGGCGACCGTCAGGGGAGGGCCCGCAAGAGGCAGGCAAGAGGCAGGCGAGGGGACTGGTGCGGCCGACGGGACTCGAACCCGTAAGCCTGGAAAGGCGGCAGATTTTAAGTCTGCTGAGTCTACCAATTTCTCCACGGCCGCACGGCAAGCCCGGTATTGTGGTGGCTTCGTCCGCAGGAAGCAAGCCGCACAACCCGTGCGCGCCATGTGATCTGGCTGTTACCGCCGGTAACAATGTCGATACCTCCGTTTCACCTGGAATGTCGGGGTCTCGTAAAATAGCGGGTATCAGGATTCCTTCCTAACTCGTAGAGGCACGATCATGAAACGTTGGTTGTTCGCAGCATTCGGTGTAGCCGCCGCGCTGGCGTCGGGCGCTGCAATGGCGCGTGTGAACGTCGACGTGGCGATCGGTGTCCCGGGCGTCGTCGTAGGCGGCCCCGCATACTATCCGCCGGCGCCGGCTTATTACGCACCCCCGCCTCCGGTGGTCGTGGCGCCCGCGCCGGTCTACTATGGTCCGCCGCCGGTTGTTGTACGGCCGGCACCGGTGTATTACGGCGCGCCGCGCTACTACGGCGGTGGCCCGCGCTACTACTACGGTCCGGGTTGGCGCGGTCATGGCTACTACGGTGGCGGCCGCGGCCATGGTCATGGTCACGGACATCATCACTGATTCCAGCACGCACCTGCTACTTGAAAGGTGTTTGTCAGAAAGAGCCCCGAAACGGGGCTTTTTCTTTTGCAAAAGTGTCTCGTACGCGCAGTCGGGCGGCTAATCGACGGCGAGGGTTGAACAAAGATTGCGCGCATTGGTTCCCGACCAGTTTCGATGCTCAAACTTTTTGATGCGACAGGTCAAGCGATCTGGATGTTCGGGTCAGGGTTTCTCCCTAAACTGCTTCACGTGACGCCGTTCCCACAGCCCAGCACTGCTTGAGGCTACGCCCGCTGATGGCACGGCGCCTGTTGTCAACAGAAATAGGGGATTCACATGCTTATCAACAAGCGCTTGGCGGCCATTGCCGCAATCGGGGCACTGGCCGGGCTTTCGACATTTACGACTTCCGCTTTCGCTGCTCCGGTCAAGTACGACATCTACAGCGGCGGCCAACGTGTGGCTGACTCGCGCGACGTCTATACCGACGGCGCCAGGGTAACCGGCGCACGCGATGTCTATTCGGACGGTGCACGCGTCAATGACCGGCGCGATACTTTCTCGGATGGCGCCTGACCCGGCGCTGGATCAGACAGCAGAGAGGCCCGCGGACTGCGGGCCTTATTGTTTTTGGGGCCGGTCGTGCAGCGTTTCGATGACCGGTCAAGCATCGGAAGGGTGAAGCACTTTCACCTTCGGCATGCGTGTGGCACGCCATGTGGCGCTGGTTTCGCGCGATATACTGCGGCTTCAACCCTGAACCGATGGAGAGAGGTATGCAGCAAAAAACCGTACTGACGGCGGATGACGTGAAGAAGATGCTGGCCGCCGCCGAGGCGGAAGCCAAGGCCAATAACTGGGCCGTCACGATTACTGTCGTCGATGACGGTGGTCATCCGCTCGGCATGGTGCGTCTGGACGGCGTGGCGCCGATCTCGGCCTACATCGCCACGGAGAAGGCACGCACGGCTTCGCTGGGCCGTCGCGAGAGCAAGATCTACGAAGACATGATCAACAACGGCCGCTATTCGTTCATGACCGCGCCCGTGCTGCACGGCATGCTGGAAGGCGGCGTGCCCATCGTGGTAAACAACCAGGTGGTGGGTGCCGTGGGCGTGTCGGGTGTGAAGTCGACGGAAGACGCGCAGATCGCGCGTGCGGGCATCGCCGCGCTGGGCGTCTGACGAGCAAAGCAGGCCGACGGCAGCAAGCCGTCGCGCAATGAAAATGCCCCGCAGGCGCAATGCCTGCGGGGCGGAATAAAAAGATGGCATGGCTGGCATCGGCGAACCCGGCAAGGGGTCTGGAATTCTTGCCTGGCTCGGAGACCCGATCGTCTGGCTACTGCCCAACACCCGCTAGGGGTGGTCCCCACAAAAGTCTTTACAGTCAGGCCGTCAGCGGCGCGCGTCCGGCGAGTGGCCCGGCGACGTCCTTACTTGGTCAGAATCAGCTTGCCGTAGCGCGTCACGCGCAGCGTGTAGACATCGCCGTTGTGCAGAATGGGCAGCGTGGTCGCGCCCTGCATGATGGCTTCCAGCGGCACGGCTGCGGCGTCATTGCTGTTCGGCGGCGTCTGGCGCATCAGCGCTTCCAGCCGCGCCGGCAGGGCGGCCACGGCCGACTTGACCGATTCCAGCGCCGAAGATGCCGTCGATGCGGCAGCCGGGGTATCGCGGCGGGCCTGCGGGGCAACCTCCACGCGGCGCAGTGACAGGCGGCGGCGCGTGACTTCACGCGGTTGCGACAGCGGCAGGCTCAGGGTGCTCATGGTCTTCTCCGTTCGAAGCGTTCGGTACGTAGCGGTCAGGGGATCCGGCAGTGCGAATCACGATGGAGTGGATCTTAAATGAGAACCGTTATCATTACAAGCGACTTCGCATGAAGTTACATCTGTGACGCAATCGATGCGTCCACACGCGCAGCTGCTCCTTCCAATTCAGAGCCGAAGCGCGCCGCGTAAAGCAAAAAAGCACCCCGAAGGGTGCTTTTCCACAGTCCGGCGAGATGTTGCCGGTCAGTGCTTGGGCTCTGTAATGAAGCCGATCTTGCCAAGCCCGCCGTGCTGCGCGGCGGCCATCACCTCGGCCACGCGCTCGTAGCGTACGTCGCGGTCGGCGCGCAGGTGCAGCTCGGGTTGCGGCTCCATCCGCGCAGCTTCCGCAATGCGTTGTTCGAGCTGGGTTTGGTCCACCTCGGCCTGGTTCCAGAACACCTTGCCTTGCGCATCCACGGAAACGTTGATGTTTTGCGGCTTGGTGTCGTTGGGCTGGTTGGTGGCGCGCGGCAAGTCGATCTTGACCGCGTGGTTGATGACGGGAATCGTGATGATGAAGATGATCAGCAGCACCAGCATGACGTCCACCAGCGGCGTCATGTTGATTTCACTCATCACCTCGTCATCGTCGCCGTCGAGCGTGCCGAATGCCATGATGCTTTCCTTCAGGCGCTAGCGGTGCCAGCGCTTAGTTCTTGACGGCCAGGCGCATCGACGCATCGTCGGTAGCGCGGGCAGCGGAGGTCGGACGCACACGGGCGCCGGTCACGAAGTAGGCGTGCAGGTCATGCGCGAAGCGGTTCAGCTTGCTGATCACGCCCTTGTTGCCGCGGCTCAGGGCGTTGTAGCCCAGCACCGCCGGAATGGCCACGGCCAGGCCGAAGGCGGTCATGATCAGCGCTTCGCCCACGGGGCCGGCCACCTTGTCGATCGTCGGCACGCCCGAGGCGCCGATACCGATCAGTGCATGGTAGATGCCCCACACGGTACCGAAGAGACCCACGAACGGAGCGGTCGAACCGACCGACGCCAGCACGGCCAGGCCCGACTGCATGCGTGCCACGGCTTCGTCGATCGAGCTCTTGAGCGAGCGGGTCAGCCAGTCAGAGATATCGAGCGCGTCATGCAGTTGCGGCTGGCTGGCGCGGTGATGCTGCGCGGCTTCCCGGCCGGTCACGGCCAGCGTGCGGAACGGGTTGGCATCGCTGGCGCCCAGGGTGTCGAGCGCGTGGTCGAAGTCGTCCGAATGCCAGAAGCGCTTTTCCGCGCCATGCGCCATCTTCTTGAGGCGGACCAGATCCCACGCCTTGGTGAGAATCACGATCCACGACAGCAGCGACATGATCAGCAGAATGATGGCGGTCGCGCGCATGACGAAATCGCCTTGCGACCAGAGGTGGGAGAGTCCGAGGTCCTGCATGGTGGTTCCTGAAAGGTCAGTGTTTAGGGTATCGGAAAATTCCGGGAAATCAGTTCAGCTCGAATTTGATCGGTTGCTGCGCGGTGGCGGCCATGGCGCGGCCGTTCTCCATATAGGGCTTGCAGCGGATCGACTTCGCGGCGGTCATTGCGGCGTCATCGAGGCGCTCGGAGCCGCTGGACTTCGACACCACGGCCTTCACGACCTTGCCATTCTCGTCGAAGTTCAGGCGGACCACCGTGGTGCCGGTCTCGCCCATGCGCTGCGACTGCCGCGGATAGACGGGCTGGGGCGGCGAGCACGCCATTTCGCCAATGCCCACGGCACGCGGTGCGGCATTCGTGGCAGCAGGCGGCGGCGCGGGCGGTTCGGGTGCCGGCGGCGCGGGCGGTGCGGGCGGCGCTTCGATCGCAGTCGGCGTCGGCGGCAGGGTTGCCACGGGCGTGGGCGTCGGCTGCGGCTTCGGCGGCGTCGGGCGCGGCGTGACCACCTTCACCTGCTTGGGCGGTGTCGGTTGCGGCTTGGGCGGCTGAGGCGCAGGCGGCTCGGGCTTCGGCTGCTCCATCGGAATGATGCGGGCGATGATCTCGGGAGCAATGATGGTCTCCGTCAACTTGCGAGCCAACCCGCTCTGGATCAGGTACAGCAGTCCGGCATGGAACAACAGGACTGCGATGGTGATCTTGAAGAATCGTTGATCGAACATGAGAGGGACGACAGGTGTACACCTTGCGGCGCAATCACTTGCGGTAGAACAGGATCAGCGAGATTCCACATCCAACCAGCAGGCTCAATAGCAATTCCATGATGATAACGCTCCAAAGAAACACAGCCGTGAAGTAACCGGTTACCGGGGGGAGCGCCACTCTTGGGCAGCGTATCAGCGCGATAGTATAAACGATAATGATTCTTATTTGTTGCACATTGTGCAATGCGTGACGGCTGCTGGCGCCGCCTTCATTGCGCCGGGCGCAGCAATCTGGCGCCGCCGCCGCATAGCCGTATTACGTGACCGGGGCCGCGTGCCGACATGCCAGCAGTGCCCCATGCCCGGAAAACCGCGCTACGATTAGGAGAAAACCCAGTTAGCGGCAGACACGGCACAGGCAATGGCGATCCCCGCGGTCCGGACGCCTCCCCATTCCTGTGCGAAGGGAACCAGCCATGGACTTCACCCGTTTTGCTGAAGACGACCGCACGATGGATGACCGCAGCACGCTTCTGCGTGCGTCGTCCGGCGCGCCAGGGACATCGGCCCTGGACTGGATGTGCGCCCAGTTTGCGCTGCGCGTGGTGTGCGCGCTCGGGCCACGTTTCAATCTGCGCAGCAATATCAATGACGTGCTGACCGTCAGCGCGCAGGAAATGGTGTGGCCATACGGCGTAGTGCTGCGGGTGCAGCGCTTTCTGTCGGCGCGCTGCGCCGACATGCCGGCGTGGAAGGGCGCGTCGCGGCTGTCGCCCGAGGAATTCCTTGATCGCCATGGTCAGTGGAACAGTGCCTTCGACGAAAGCGCGCTGTTTTACTACCTCGACGAATACGTCAAGCACCACGCCAAGGACATGTTTGCGGTGTTCGCCGCGTCGTCCGCGGCCATTGCCGCGCGGCTCGATGGCGAGCGGGTGCTGCTGGTGCGCAATATCGACATGCTTAGCCACGTGCTCAACCTGCCCGAGCATGAGCGCAAGCTGCTGCTCTTCGCGGCGCTGGCCAAATACAAACGCGATCTGCGCGCGGTGATGGTCGACTGCAAGGTGGCGCACAGCCAGGAAGCGTTCCAGATCCTGTCTCAACTGGCGGGCGCCAGCCCCGCCGATGTCGCGGCGTCGCTGCGCCCCGGCTCGCGCCTGGAAACGCTCAACCTGATCGAACAGCCGTTGCCCGAGAACAGCGTGACGGACCTGGGCGACCTCATGCGGCTCTCCGACCGCCTGTTGCATGTGTTGCTGGGCAACTATGCGAGCGAGGCCGAGATGATGGCCGTCTTCACCCGGCCCGCCGCGCCGCCCACGCTGGGCACGAGCGACTATCCCCACGTGGAGACCGATGCGCGTTACCTGACTGCCCTGCTGGCCAACGCCACGCGCCAGAACGCCTCGGGTGTGAACGTGCTGATCTATGGTCCGCCGGGCACCGGCAAGACCGAGTTCGCGCGGCTCATTGCCCGTGAAGCCGGCTGCGAGCTTTACGAAGTTGACTGCTTCGATCGCGATGGCAACAGCCTGTCGGGCAAGGACCGGTATCGGTCGCTGCAGGTATCGCAAGCCTTCCTGCGCGGGCGCCCGCGCACGGCCCTGCTGTTCGATGAGGTGGAGGATGTCTTTCCCGGCAGCGCCCGCGAGTTGATGAGCCTGTTCGGCCAGGAGGATACGCGCGGGTCGGTCAACGGCAAGGCGTGGGTGAACCAGACACTGGAGCAGAACCCGGTGCCGGTGATCTGGATTTCGAACTCGATCCGTCAGATCGATCCGGCCTACCTGCGGCGCTTCCAGTTTCATCTGGAACTGAAGATTCCACCACCGCTGGTGCGCGAGAACATCATCCGCAAGCATCTGGGCAGCTTGGCGGTGAGCGATGCCTTTGTCTCGGCGCTGGCGGCGCGCAAGACCCTGACGCCTGCCCAGGTGCAATCCGCCGCACGCTTTGTGGAACTGGCGCGGCCCGACGTGGACGAGCCGGTGGAAGCGCTGATCGTGCGCCAGCTCGAACATGCGGACCGGGCGATGGGCCTGCGCCCCGAGGCCGAGGCGCGCCCGGTGGTCACCCGCTACCGTCTGGACAACCTGAACCTCGAGACGCGCTACGCCGTCGACAAGATCGTGCAGGCGCTGGGCTTGCGCCAGCGCGGCACGCTGTGTTTCTACGGGCCGCCGGGCACCGGCAAGACCGCGCTGGCCGAGCACATTGCGCATGCGCTGGACATGCCGCTGATGATCCGCCGCGCGTCTGACCTGATGAGCAAGTACGTGGGCGAAACCGAGCAGCAGATCGCGGCCATGTTCGCGCGCGCGGAAGAGGACGGCGCGGTGCTGCTGCTGGACGAGGCAGACAGCTTCATGCAGAGCCGCCAGCAGGCGGTGCGCAACTACGAGGTGTCCGAAGTCAACGAGATGCTCCAGGGCATGGAGCGCTTCAACGGCATCTTCGTCTGCACTACGAACCTGTTCGATCGCATCGACGGGGCGGCGCTACGGCGCTTTTCGTTCAAGATCCGCTTCCTGCCGCTCAGGCCCACGCAGCGCGAGACCATGTTCGTCGACGAGGCGCTTGGCGGCGATGCCGGCGGCATGACCGACGCCATCCGGAGCGGGCTCGATGCGATGGATTGCCTCACGCCTGGCGATTTCGCCACGGTCAAGCGGCAATCGGTGGTGCTGGGCGAAGCGTTGACGCCCGACGAATTCCTGGCGCAGTTGCGGCAGGAGCATGCCGTGAAGCCCGAGGTGCGGCATCACCGTCCGGTGGGCTTCACGCGATAGCGGGCGCCGGTTCGATCGTCACGGTCTCGGCCACCGCATCCACCTGGAGCAGCGCCGCGGCCATCTCGCGCAGGTGCGCGGCGTCTTTGGTGGACAGGTAGCGCACGGCGCCTTCGCCCGTGGGCGCGGCGGCGAGGTCGAATTCGTCGAGCTTGCGTGCAAGCTGGCGCGCGATGGCGGTGCCGGTGTCGATCAGCGCCAGCCGGTTGCCCACCATGTCCCGGATCGTGTCGGAGAGGAAAGGGTAGTGCGTGCAGCCGAGCACCAGCGTGTCGGCGCCTGCGTCCAACATCGGCTGCAGATAGGCATGGAGCTTCTCGCGCAGCGCCGCGCTGGAGACATCGCCCTGTTCGATCAGTGACACCAGCCCATGGCCGGCCGCGCACAGGTAACGGCTCTCCTGCGACAGCGAGTTCAGCAGCCGGTTGAACTTCGCGCTTTTCAGCGTGTTGGCCGTGGCCAGCACGCCCACCACCTTGCTCTGGCTGCTGGCTGCCGCGGGCTTAAGGCCCGGTTCCACGCCGATGATGGGCACGTGCAACCGCTCGCGCAGCGTCTGCACCGCATGCATCGTCGCCGTGTTGCAGGCGATGACCAGCGCCTTGCATCCTTGCGCCACCAGCCAGTGGCAGACCTGCAGGGTGCGGGCCTCCACGAACGTTTCGGGCTTGTCGCCATAGGGCGCGTAGCGGGAATCGGCAAAGTAGACCAGCGGTTCGTGCGGCAGCATGGCACGCACTTCACGCAGGACCGAGAGGCCGCCAAGGCCGGAGTCGAAGATGCCGATGGGGGAGGGGTTCACGCCAGAGCTCGGAATGAAAAAAGCCGGACAGCAATTGTCCGGCTTTGCACTGCAATTGACCAGCTGGCGATCACGCCGCGGCGACCGGAATCTTGCCGATCTTGGCCTGCCACTCGGCGGGGCCCGTCTTGTGCACCGACGTGCCCGAGCTGTCCACGGCCACCGTCACCGGCATGTCCTTGACGTCGAACTCGTAGATGGCTTCCATGCCCAGGTCTTCGAAAGCCAGCACCTTGGCGCCGCGAATGGCCTTCGACACCAGGTAGGCAGCGCCGCCCACGGCCATCAGGTACGCCGACTTGTGCCTCTGGATCGATTCGATCGCCACGGGGCCGCGCTCGGCCTTGCCGATCATCGCGATCAGGCCGGTCTGCGACAGCATCGTCTCGGTGAACTTGTCCATGCGGGTGGCCGTGGTCGGGCCTGCCGGGCCAACCACCTCGTCGCGCACCGGATCCACGGGGCCGACGTAGTAGATCACGCGGTTCGTGAAGTCGATGGGCAGTTGCTCGCCCTTGGCCAGCATGTCGGCGATGCGCTTGTGCGCGGCGTCGCGGCCGGTCAGCATCTTGCCGTTCAGCAGCAGCGTCTGGCCCGGCTTCCACGAAGCCACTTCTTCCGGCGTCAGCGTGTTCAGGTCCACGCGCTTCGACGTCTCGGTGTTCGGCGCCCATTCCACCTTAGGCCACGCGTTCAGGTCCGGCGCCTCGAGCTTGGCCGGGCCGCTGCCGTCCAGCGTGAAGTGCACGTGGCGGGTGGCCGCGCAGTTCGGAATCATTGCCACGGGCTTCGACGCAGCGTGCGTCGGCGAGGCCATGATCTTGACGTCCAGCACGGTGGCCAGGCCGCCCAGGCCCTGCGCGCCAATGCCGAGCGCGTTGACCTTTTCGAACAGCTCCACGCGCATTTCCTCGATCCAGTCGCGCGGACCGCGGGCGATGATGTCCTGGATGTCGATGTGTTCCATCAGCGATTCCTTGGCCATCACCATCGCCTTCTCGGCGGTGCCGCCAATGCCGATGCCGAGCATGCCCGGCGGGCACCAGCCGGCGCCCATCGTCGGCACGGTCTTCAGCACCCAGTCGACGATCGAGTCGGACGGGTTCAGCATCACGAACTTCGACTTGTTCTCGGAACCACCGCCCTTGGCGGCCACCTGGATGTCCACCGTGTTGCCGGGCACCACTTCGTAGTGGATCACGGCCGGGGTGTTGTCCTTGGTGTTCTTGCGGGCGCCTTCGGGCGGGCTGACGATCGATGCGCGCAGCACGTTGTCCGGATGCGTGTAACCGCGGCGCACGCCCTCGTTGATCATGTCCGAGAGGCCCATCGTGGCGCCATCCCAGCGCACGTCCATCCCCACCTTGACGAAGATCGTGACGATGCCGGTGTCCTGGCACAGCGGGCGCTTGCCCTCGGCGCACATGCGGCTGTTGGTCAGGATCTGTGCAATCGCATCCTTGGCGGCCGGACTCTGCTCCAGCTCATAGGCACGGCCCAGGCTGGTGATGTAGTCCATCGGGTGGTAATAGCTGATGTACTGCAGCGAGTCGGCGACGCTCTGGATGAGGTCTTCTTGCTTGATGACTGTCATTTTGTGGGGGAGGGCAGCGGTGAAACACAGCCCGGGATGATACACCGTGGCGAGGACGGCTGTATGAGGTGCATACAGCCGTCGACAGCTTTGCTCGGGTATTGCAGGGGGCGCGGAAAGCACCCCGGCGGGAAGAAAGGGTCAGTGTGCCTGCTGCGCCGCACCATCGGTGCCGCTGGCGCCATGCGGGGCCGGGCCGTGCGGATGCGTGACCATGCGGTCAACCCACGCCATGGCCACCGCGGACGCCAGGAACGCCACGTGGATGATGACCTGCCACATGATCGTATGCTGGCTGCGCTGTTCGGCGTCGATGAACGTCTTCAGCAGGTGGATCGACGAAATGCCGATCAGCGCCATCGACAGTTTCACCTTCAGCACGCCGGCGTTGACGTGGTCCAGCCACTCGGGCTCGTCGGGGTGGTTGTCGATGCCCAGGCGCGACACGAACGTCTCGTAGCCTCCCACGATCACCATGATCAGCAGGTTCGAGATCATGACCACGTCGATCAGGCCCAGCACCACCAGCATGATCTTGGTTTCGTCGTAGGTGGTGACGTGCGACAGCAGGTGCCAGACCTCGACCAGGAAGTGATAGACGTAGACGCCCTGGGCGACGATCAGGCCGAGGTAGAGCGGCAACTGCAGCCAGCGCGAGGCGAAGATGATGCGGGGAATCGGACGTAGCGGGGTGTATTGAGCCATGGACAGTGCCAGAAACGGATGTAATGTCACCAGACAATCGAAGTGGGGCTCGATTGTACCGTGCGCTCCATGACACCTGACAGCGCGGCCCGGTAACGATTGGTTAGCAATGCCGGTCCCGCGGCTGGCCCGCCGAAAGCGCATTGAAAGCGCATTGAAAGGGCGCGTGCCGCGTTCGGGTATTCGGGCCGGGTGCATGATGGCTGTGCTAACTTAGTAGAGCCGACTGCACTTGTGCCCCCAGTCTCCCGCGCCCCCAACCGAAGCGGGCTGTTGCGTCGCAGCATCCGGAAGCGTCAGGTTAAGCGTCAGTTCAAGCGTCAGGTTTAAGTAAGGCGCCGGGCGTACCTTGCACCCAAAGCAGTCAAAGCCAAACAGGAGACAACCCATGTCCGCCATCGAGTCGGTGATGCAGGAGCATCGCGTTTTCAATCCCCCCGAGGCATTCGCAAAGAACGCCGCGATCCCGAGCATGGAGGCCTACAACGCGCTGTGCGCCGAGGCCGAAAAGGACTACGAGGGCTTCTGGGCGCGCCACGCCCGCGAACTGCTGCACTGGCACAAGCCGTTCAACAAGGTGCTCGACGAGAGCAATGCGCCGTTCTACAAGTGGTTCGAGGACGGCCAGCTCAATGCGTCGTACAACTGCCTCGAACGGAATATCGAAAAGGGCAACGCCGACAAGACCGCCATCGTCTTCGAAGCCGATGACGGCACGGTCTCGCGCGTCAGCTACAAGGACCTGCTGGCGAAGGTCAGCCGCTTCGCCAACGGCATGAAGGCGCTGGGCATCAAGAAGGGCGACCGCGTGGTCATCTACATGCCGATGTCGGTCGAAGGCGTGGTGGCCATGCAGGCCTGCGCGCGCATCGGCGCCACGCACTCGGTGGTGTTCGGCGGTTTCTCGGCCAAGTCGCTGCAGGAGCGTCTGGTGGACGTGGGCGCCGTGGCGCTGATCACGGCCGACGAGCAGATGCGCGGCGGCAAGGCGCTGCCGCTGAAGGCCATTGCCGACGAGGCGCTGGCGCTGGGCGGCTGCGAAGCCGTGAAGCATGTGGTGGTCTATCGCCGCACCGGCGGCAAGGTGGGCTGGACCGAAGGCCGCGACCGCTATATGGAAGACGTGTCCGCCGGCCAGCCCGACCATTGCGAAGCCGAACCGGTCGATGCCGAGCATCCGCTGTTCGTGCTCTACACCTCCGGCTCCACGGGCAAGCCCAAGGGCGTGCAGCACAGCACGGGCGGCTACCTGCTGTGGGCGCTGATGACGATGCGCTGGACCTTCGACGTCAAGCCCGACGACATGTTCTGGTGTACCGCCGATATCGGCTGGGTCACCGGTCATACTTATATTGCTTACGGCCCGCTGGCCGCTGGCGCCACGCAGATCGTGTTCGAAGGCGTGCCGACGTTCCCGAACGCGGGCCGCTTCTGGGAGATGATCCAGCGCCACAAGGTCAGCATCTTCTACACGGCACCGACCGCGATCCGCTCGCTGATCAAGGCGGCCGAAGCCGACGAGAAAATCCACCCGAAGCAGTACGATCTCTCCAGCCTGCGCCTGCTGGGCACCGTGGGCGAGCCCATCAATCCCGAAGCGTGGATGTGGTACTACAAGAACATCGGTGGCGAGCGCTGCCCGATCGTCGATACGTTCTGGCAGACCGAGACCGGCGGCCACGTGATCACGCCGCTGCCGGGCGCCACGCCGCTGGTGCCGGGCTCGTGCACGCTGCCGCTGCCCGGCATCATGGCCGCGATTGTCGACGAGACCGGGCAGGACGTGCCGAACGGCAGTGGCGGCATCCTGGTGATCAAGCGCCCGTGGCCGTCGATGATCCGCACCATCTGGGGCGACCCGGAACGCTTCAAGAAGAGCTACTTCCCCGAGGAACTGGGCGGCACGCTCTACCTGGCCGGCGATGGCTCCATCCGCGACAAGGACACCGGCTACTTCACGATCATGGGCCGGATCGACGACGTGCTGAACGTGTCGGGCCACCGCATGGGCACGATGGAGATCGAGTCGGCGCTGGTGTCGAACCCGATCGTCGCCGAGGCAGCCGTGGTGGGCCGCCCCGATGACACCACCGGCGAAGCCATCTGCGCGTTCGTGGTGCTCAAGCGCTCGCGTCCCACTGGCGACGAAGCCACCAAGATTGCCGCCGAGCTGCGCAACTGGGTGGGCAAGGAGATCGGCCCGATCGCCAAGCCCAAGGACATCCGCTTTGGCGACAACCTCCCGAAGACGCGTTCGGGCAAGATCATGCGGCGGCTGCTGCGGTCGCTGGCCAAGGGCGAGGAAATCACGCAGGACACCTCGACGCTGGAAAACCCGGCCATCCTGGACCAACTGAAGCAGGCCCAGTAACCGCTGTTCATGCACGCTAGCTGCTGGCGTGTTCCCGTTGTGCCCGCCCCGGCGCCGTCCGGTGCGGGCACAATGCTTTCCTCGCCCGCCATTTTCTGACTGATGCCAGATACCCAGCAGCGCTTCCGCCGCAGGCTGATGCTGTACTACGGCCTGTTCACGCTCGGCCTGTTCGGCTTCGTCGGCATGATGGGGCTGCTGGAGCATTCGAACGCCGATGCGCTCTGGCTCGGCTACGTCTTCCTGTTCGTCACGATCGCGATCTATGCCTGCATCGGGCTGATCTGCCGCACATCGGATCTCAACGAATACTACGTAGCCGGGCGGCGCGTGCCCGCCATGTTCAACGGCATGGCCATCGCGGCCGACTGGATGAGCGCGGCGTCGTTCATCGGCCTGGCCGGCATCATCTTCGCGTCGGGCTATGAGGGGCTGGCCTATGTGATGGGCTGGACCGGCGGCTATTGCCTGGTGGCGTTCCTGCTGGCGCCGTACCTGCGCAAATATGGCGGCTATACGATTCCCGATTTCCTGGCGGCGCGCTATGGCAACGGCAAGCCGGGCGGCAATATCCCGGTGCGGGCCATCGCGGTGCTGGCCGCCTCGCTGTGTTCCTTCGTCTACCTGGTGGCGCAGATCCAGGGCGTGGGGCTGATCGTCACGCGCTTCATCGGCGTGGAGTTCGCGGTGGGCGTGTTCTTCGGCCTGGCCGGCATCCTGGTCTGTTCGTTCCTGGGCGGCATGCGCGCGGTGACGTGGACGCAGGTGGCGCAGTACATCATGCTGATCGTGGCGTTCCTGCTGGCGGTGTCGCTGATCGCCTGGAAACATCACCAGCAAGTGCTGCCGCAGGTGAGCTACGGCGGGTTGCTGCAGCGGATCGATGCCGAGGAGCGGCGGCTGGACCGTGATCCGGCCGAGCAGCAGGTGCGCGAGATGTTCCGTCAGCAGGCCATCGCCTTGCAGGAACGCATTGCCCGGCTGCCGCTGTCGTTCAACGAGGAACGGCAGGTGCTGGACGCGCGGCTGCTGGAGCTGCGGGCCCGCAATGCGCCGCTGCGCGAGATCAAGACGGTCGAGCGCGAGCGGCAGGCCTTTCCCGTGGACGCTGCCGATGCGCTGCAGCAGTGGACCCAGCAGCGTGAGGAAGCGCTGGCCCGCAGCCAGCCGCTGACGCCATCGACCGAGCCGTATCCGGCGTCTTCCGAGGAGGAACGCCGGACGCGCCGGCTCAATTTCGTGCTGCTGGTGTTCTGCCTGATGGTGGGAACGGCCAGCCTGCCGCACATCCTGACGCGGCTCTACACCACACCTTCGGTCAAGGAAACCCGCAATTCGGTGGCGTGGGCGGTGTTCTGCATCGCGCTGCTCTACGTGTCTGCCCCCACGCTGGCCGCGCTGGTAAAGGTGGAGTTTTTCCAGCACCTGGTTGGCACGGCTTATACGGAACTGCCGCAATGGGTGGTGCAATGGCGCAAGGTGGATCCACCGGTGTTTGGCATCCGCGACATCAACGGCGACGGCATCGTGCAGTGGGCGGAAATCCTGATCCAGCCCGACATGATCGTCCTCGCGGCGCCTGAAATTGCCGGCTTGCCGTATGTCATCTCGGGGCTGGTGGCCGCCGGAGCGCTGGCGGCGGCGCTGTCCACCGCCGACGGCCTGCTGCTGACCATCGCCAATGCGCTATCGCACGACGTCTACTACCACATGATCGATCGCGAGGCGTCGCACCAGCGTCGCGTGACCACAGCCAAGGTGGTGCTGCTGGGCGTAGCGCTGTTCGCCTCGTACGTGACCTCGCTGCGGCCCGGCAACATCCTGTTCCTGGTTGGTGCGGCATTCTCGCTCGCCGCTTCGAGCTTCTTCCCGGTGCTGGTACTGGCCATCTTCTGGCGCCGCACCACCGCCGCCGGCGCGGTGGCAGGCATGGCCACCGGGCTGGCCGTGGCGGTCTACTACATCTTCGTCAACTATCCGTTCTTCACGCGGATGACGGGCATCTTCGGCAACCGCTGGTTCGGCGTGGACCCCATCGCCTCGGGCGCATTCGGCGTACCCGCCGGGTTCGCGGCCGCGATTCTGGTGAGTCTGATTACACCCAGGAATGCGCCGGTGATCGACCGGCTCGTTAATTATTTGCGGAAAGGGTAGGGGGTCGGAAGGTGGGGCGGGATTCGCCTACACCGGCGCAGGCCGCGGATTCGCTTGCAAGCGAATCCCTTCGAATCCCCACGCAAGCCAAACTATTGGCTTGCTTCTCTCCGGAAACGACAATGCCCGCTGACGCGGGCATTGGAATCTGGCGGAGAGAGGGGGATTCGCCTACACCTGCGCAGGCCGCGGATTCGCTTGCAAGCGAATCCCTTCGAATCCCCCACGCAAGCCAAACTATTGGCTTGCTTCTCTCCGGAAACGACAATGCCCGCTGACGCGGGCATTGAAATTCTGGCGGAGAGAGGGGGATTCGAACCCCCGATAGGCTATTAACCTATACACGCTTTCCAGGCGTGCGACTTAAACCACTCATCCATCTCTCCGGGAAGTCCGCGATTATAGCAGAGCCGTTCAGGCTGTCCAGAGCGGAATGACGGCAGGGTCGCAGGGCAAAAAAACGCCCGCTGCGCGGGGGCGAGCGGGCTGGGATCAATGTCATGGGGTCAATCATGACTGGGGCTGATTGTCTTCTAATGTATGCCCCGCGTCTTCCCTACCGTGGAGGGGAAGTGGCTTCGATGGCGCGCGGCGCAAGGCGGCAGGGGGTGGAGAACCAGCGGCGGCAGCGCGGTTGGCCCCTGCCGTGGCCAAGGCCATGTCTCTGCCCCACGCCATCGCTTCGAAGAGGTTCGACATCATCGATGCGTTCAGGCTTGCCAGCGCGATGGCGGTGGCGCACGCGGCGGTCCAGATGTTCCATTTCAGCGCCTTCCATTCCTTGCGTGTTTCGAGCAGTTCCTTGCGGCTCTGTCTGATCTGTGCCGCCACGCGCTGGCGTTCTTCCTTTTCGCGCTGGTCGCCCTCGGCGATTTTTGCTTCCAGGCGCTCGCGTGCCTCGCGCTGTTCGGCCCGGCTTTGGGCGACGTATTCGGCCAGCCGTCTGTCTGCCTCGGCGGACCGCTCGTCGATCCTCGCGAACCGCTCGTCGATTCTCGCGAACCGCTCGTCGATTCTCGCGAACATCAGTTCGGCGCGTTCGTCGAAGCGTCGCAGATGCGCGTCCAGCTCGCCGCGCGTGACCCATCCTGTACGGTGCCGCGCCGCGCCCGTCCTGGATCGAGGCTTGTCCGATGGCCGGGATTTGTTCCGAGCGCGCATGAAGGGGTCTCCGGTTGAAGCATGTTCAATCGGAGTGTCGGGCTTCTGGGCGGGGAAATCTATAAGACAGTTCGCAAAGTGCAGGCGCGGCGCCTACCATGCAAGGACGCCGTCAAAGGAAGGAGCATTGCATGTCGAATGAAAGCCGGGGCATTGCCTTGCCCACGCTGATTGCCTTTGCCGTGGCCGGCATGGCCTTCACTGCCTCGCTGGTGCTGGCCTACTACGCCACGCATCCGGACCGCATCCGGTCATAGCGCGCCGCCGCCAGGCCCTGCCACATCACGCAGCCATGGCGTGGTGCACGCGGTTGCGGCCGCTGCGCTTGGCGGCGTACAGGGCTTCGTCCGCGCGTCCGTAGGCGTGCTCGAACGAGCGGCCCTGCGCCGACCAGCTGACGCCGAAGCTGGCCGTCACCTGGCGATTGATGGGGGTGGGGAAGCTGTAGCCGGCGATGGCCAGGCGCATGCATTCGGCCAGCGCCAGCGCGTCGTCGATCGAGAAGCCCGGCAGCAGCGCGGCAAACTCCTCGCCGCCCACGCGGCCGATGGCACCTTCGGCGCGGATCGTATCCTTCAGGCAGGCGGTGACGCCGCAAATCACCGCGTCGCCCGCCGGATGGCCGAAATCGTCGTTGAGCCGCTTGAAGTGGTCGATGTCCAGCACGATCAGCGCCAGGCTGCCGCGTGCCAGCGCCGCCGTGCCACGGTCCACCACCGCGCCGCGGTTCAGCGCGCCCGTCAGCGTATCGTGCGTGGCGCGATATTCAAGCTCCTGCGCCAGTTCCTGCAGCCGGTGGTTCAGCCGGTTCATTTCCAGCTCTTCACGATCGCTGCGGCGAATCAGGCGGCGCGTCTCGCGCATCAGCCGCTCGTAGTAGCTGATCAGCTGGCCGAGCGTATGGCGATAGGCTTCCTCGCCTGCGTCAACGTCGCAGAACACGGCCTTGGCGTGCGCCAGCACGCTGTTCTCTGACTCGAACAGGTCGGGTTCCGGCATGGCTGCGGCAGATGGCATGTCGCGCGGGGCGTTCAACTGCTGGTCGTTACCTGGTCGATGAAATCGATGGCGGGGAAGTCGTCGTGCAGTTCCTGGCCGAATTCCAGGATGGTGTCGTCGTCTTCATCGTGGAACCAGTACAGGGTCACGTGGTTGCCGCGTTCGGCCGCCTCGTTGAGCGCGTCGAACATGCTGAACAGCATCTTGGTGCTGGAGCTGTTGAAGTACGTGAGCGCCACGTTGACGGTGATGTCCATGTCCTCGCAGTCGGCCAGGTACTTGCGCAGACGCGTGATGGCTTCGCCGTAGAAGACGGCGGCGTTCTCGGGATAGGACTCACCCTTGAGCGAGAGCGTGTGCCGCGCGAAGTCGAAGCTCACTTCGGGCGAGCTTGGCGTGGCGGCGATAAACAGGTTTTCCATGGATGTTCTGTGCGATCGGGCGGGTCAGATGGTGGCAACGAGCTGGAACATCGTCGAGACCGGGTCCGTGTCGATCGGCTGAAAGTTGTACTCCAGGGGCGCGCTGGCATCGCGCGCCATCGTCAGGAAGCCTAGCCCGGCTCCCTTGCTGCCTTCGGGGGCTTCTGCGCGCAGCGTTTCCTTGTAGGCGCGCTTGATCTCGTCCAGCGTCATCGTCCGCACCTTCTCGAGCGTGCCGCGCAGCTGTTCCACGCGTATCGACGACACCGGGTTGGAACACATCAGGCGATAGTGGTCGTCCACCATGCTGATGCAGACCGAGCCGTGGCGCAGGTGGCCCTCGGCCTGCGACGGCGAGGTCAGCGAATCGGAGGAGTAGTGGACGATGTTCTGCGCCATTTCCACGAACGACGAGAACAGCTTGCGCCGGGTGGCTCCGTCCACGCCGCTCACGGTCAGCTGCAGGCGCACCGCGTCGGACATGGCGGCGATGATGTTCTGCGAAAAGTACCCGACGTAGTAGAAGATCACGTTGCGTTCCCGAGCCATCTGGAAGAACGGCTCATATTCCTTGTCAATCGAATGTGCGGCAGTCATGTACGAAGCGTTGTGGCGCGGTCAGTGAGCGCGGGAAAGGTCGGTCATTGCGCGCGGAAGCAGAAGAAAGTCAGGTCGTCGCGACGGCGCTGGGTGCCCTGCCAGGCGCGGTGCACGTCCAGCACCGCATCGCCGAGCGCGGGTGCCGGCGCGTGGCGATGCGCGCAGATCGCCTCGCGCATGCGGCGCTTGCCGAAGGCGATTTCCCTGGGGCCGCCAATCTGGTCGATCAGTCCGTCGGTGGTCACGAACACGAGCGTGCCGGTCTGCGTGGGCACGACGCTGTTCTGCCACATGAAGTCCATGGCCGTATCGACATAGCCCACGCCCATGCGCGCGCCGTTCACCATCTCGCCGTCGGCCTCGTCCGGCTGCAGCACGAACAGCGACGCCTTCGCGCCGGCAAAGGTCAGCTGGCGCGTGGCGTTGTCGAACCAGAAGAAGGCGGCGTCCATGCCGTCGTCCGAAGCGGAGGTGTCGGGCATCCGGCGCGGCTCGCGGTCGGTCTGGCCCAGCATCTGCTTGATGCCGCGATTCACGGCCATCAGCAGCGCGCCGGGATCGCGCGGCCCCATCTGTTCCAGCGCCTGGGTCAGCAGCGACGAGGCGATCAGCGTCATGAAGGCGCCGGGCACGCCGTGTCCGGTGCAGTCGGCCAGGGCCGCGAACCAGCCGTCCTCGAAGGCGGCAAAGTGATAGAAGTCGCCGCCCACCACGTCGCGCGGCTCCCACACCAGCGCCGCATCGGGCAGGGTGGCCGCCAGCGATTCGCGCGAGGTGCGCAGCATGGCGCGCTGGATCGTGCTCGCGTAGTCGATGCTGTGCATGATCTGGCGGTTGCGCTCGGCCTGCATGTCGGCCACCACGCGCATCAGCTGCAAGCCCTGGCCCAGGCCGATGTACTGGCCGTCGCGCGCGATGATGAAGCCGTCGGCCAGTGCCTTCTCGCCGTACTCCACGGTGCGGAACGTCAGCGCGTCGATGCTCATGGCGGCGTCGACGATCAGCGGCTCCTTGTCCATGAAGGCGATGCAGCTCTTGCGGTTGTACAGCTCGCGGTGATACGGCTTGCTCATCTGCGAGAGGAAGATCGACCGGTTGATCAGGCCGATGGGCCGGCCCGTCTCCGTGACCGGCAGGCACGCCAGGTCGCGATGCATCGCGAAGACTTCCAGTACGTCCTGGTTGGTCTGCTCCGTGGTAACCGATGGCGTGGGCACCGCAAGATCCTCTGCGCAGGGCTGCCGGAAGCGCGGTCGGGCAGCGGAAGGATCCACCAGGAAGCCGGACATGACGAAGGGACTGGGAGCAAGAAAGGTGGCCCAGAGTCTAGGCGGCGTTTATGTCGAATCCGTGACGGAAAAGCCTGGAAACCAAGGCGCGCGGCCCTACTCGCGAGGGGTGGCGGCATTAATGCTTCAGGCGGGTGTGCCGCGCGGGCCGTCCGCGCCGTCCGCCCCCTTCGCGCCGCCCTCCGGGGGCGGAATGGCCGTGCCGCCGTCGCCCGAAGGCGTCAGTCCCAGCGTGCGCGCCAGCAGCGGCCAGCGCCGCATGGCTTCGCCGGTCTCTACTTCGCCTTGCTGGTCGAAGTAGTGGCGGCCGTCGAAGCCGTCCACCTTCTGCGCCAGCGCGTCGATGTCGTTGTAGGCGAGGGCCGCCTTGCGCGAGGTGATGGGCTTGCTCATTTCTGCTCCACCCAGACGCCGTCTGGCGTGTGGATGACATAGCCGTCGGTGCGTTTCATCGTGATCGTGCCCTCGTTCTCGCCCACCATCTGGGTTTGCGGCAGGTCGTCGGCGTAGTGCTGCAACCCCGGCGCACCCTGTCGGAACGGGCTGTCGGCCACCAGGTTGAACACCAGCTGCGCCAGGCCCAGGTAGCTCATCGGCGCGTCGATGGTCACGGGCTCGGGCGCCTGGGCGGCGGGCAGCCCCACCAGTTTCACGCCGGCCGGCACATGGACGATGTTTGGCGTGGGCACCTCGCGCAGGCCCGAGATCTGGTTGCGGTCGCCGCGCAGCGCGGCGCCATGCTCTGGCACGAAAACCACCACGGCCTTGCGGCCGGACTTCGCGATGGTGTCGATGATCTTGTCCACGTCGTCGAGCAGCGCCTTGAGCCGCAGCGGATAAGACTCCAGGCTGGTCAGCCGCTTGCCGGGCAGGCGATTGCCGTCGTGCAGGGTGACGGTGTTGTAGTAGAGCGCCACCGGCTTCTTGTCGCCGGACAGGCGCTGCTGGTACCAGTGGTTGAACGTGTCGAAGTCCCCCAGCACCGGGGAGTCGTCGAAGGCGCGCATGGCCACTGGCACGCCGGCGTTGGATTCCGGCTTCAGGCCGGGCACGCCGATTTCCTTCTCCACCACGCCCAGGAAGTTGTCGAACCGGCCGTCGTGATTCATCAGCATCTGCGTCGTGAAGCCGGCCTGGGCCAGGTCGGCGAAGACATGGCATTCGGCCGGCGCCGGGTCGTACAGGTTCTTGTGCGGTTGCTGTCCGCACGCGCTGCGCAGCACGCGGATGGCGGCGGGGCCGCTGTAGCTGGCGGCCGAGCTGAAGTTCTTGAACAGGTAGTCGAAGCGCGACAGCAGCGGATGGTTCAGGCTCTTGGCCGCGTCGAGGTCGTCCCACGAGAGCGAGCAGATGTGCAGCACGATCACGTCGAACTGGGCGTCGGGGCTCGCCGTCAACGGCGCCACCGTGGCGCTGCGCTGCGCCTCCTGCTCGCGGAACGCGGTAAGGATGGCATCGTAGTTGTTGGTGGCGTTGATGTCCGCGCGCGGGCTGTCGGCGGCGCGCGCCACGGCCGCCTCCCGGCCGGGCAGCGTGATGCCAAGCCCGTACCAGAACGGCATGGCGAACAGGGCCAGCAGCACGAAGGTCGTGGTGCGCAGCCACCGGTTGACCAGCAGGAACGCCGCCAGCACCAGCAGCGCCGCCACAACCATCTGGATCGTCACCAGCCGCTGGAACAGCTCCACCAGGTAGGCCGGCGTGAACGCGCGGATATTGGCGAACTGCGAGATCACGCGCTCGAACGGCGGCAGGTTCGACTCGCGCCATGCCAGCGCGGCACCCACGCCAATGGCCAGCACCTGCCGGATCACGCGCAGCACCCGCGACTCCATCGGCGCCGCCAGCAGCAGCGCGAAGACGATGTTCAGTATCCATATCGGCTTCATCTGCCCGGTATGGAACAGGTAGAGCTTGGCGAGGAAGTAGAGGTTCCAGATTCCCATGTCGTCTCGCGTGTCAGGTGGGGTGGGCGCCGCGCATCACGGTGCGCGCGACCGGTGCCGCGCGGTGACCACTTCCACGGCGTCCATGAAGGCATCGTAGAGCCGCAGCAGGCCCTGGTAGCCCATCTCGATGACTTCCTTGAGACTGCGCAGCGGCGCGTCCACCCGCTCGTCGTCCAGCCAGTCGATCCAGGCGTCGGCCCGGCCGAACGTGCACTGGATCAGCTGCGTCTCGCGCGCCATGGTCAGGTCGTCCATCCGCACGCCCAGGTGCCGGTTCACGTTGCGGGTGACCACGGCCGGAAAGTGATACGTGCGTGCGCCGCGCGACAGGCACAGGCCCACGCGCGCGCCTTCTTCCAGCGGTACGTCGATGGGCAGCACCACGCCCAGGCCACCCATCGAGTAGTTCTCGGTCTTGCACGCCAGCGTGCGGCCGTCCGGCAGCAGCAGCGTGGCGGGCACGCGCATCGGAATGCGGTGCGACACGCGCACCTGCCGCGCCTCGCGCGCCACGCCAACGGCCGCGCCCAGCATGATCAGGTTGAACAGCGCCCACGCCATGTTCATCAGCACGGTGGCCGGCTCCTCGGTGCCCTGCAGCAGCAGCCGCGCCACGCCCGCGCCGAGCCCGATCACGTTCAGCGCCAGCAGGAACAGGTAGGGCTTGGAGATGGTCCAGTCGAGGTAGTCGTCGGCAATCTGCCCACCCTTGGCCGTCACGTTGAACTTGCCGGCGCGCGGGTTGATGAAGGCGACCGTGGTGGGCAGCACGATGTACCACGCCAGCACCGATTCGTAGACCTCGGCCCAGAACGAATGCCGGAAGCGCCCCTGCAGCCGCGAATTGGTGATGTTGGCGATCAGCAGGTAGGGCACCACATACACGGTGATCAGCAGCGCCGAGGTGTTGATCACGTGCAGCCCGAAGTACAGGTAGGCGATCGGCATGGTCAGGAAGATCAGCCGGGGAATGCCGTAGAAGAAGTGCAGCATCGCATTGCTGTAGCACAGGCGCTGGAAGAACTTGAGGCCGGGGCCGAACATCGGGTTGTCGAGCCGGAAGATCTGCGCCATGCCGCGCGCCCAGCGAATGCGCTGGCCGATATGGCCGGACAGGCTTTCCGTCGCCAGCCCGGCGGCCTGCACCGTGCGCAGGTAGGCGCTGTTGTAGCCGCGCCGGTGCAGCTTGAGCGCGGTGTGGGCGTCTTCGGTCACGGTTTCCACGGCAATCCCGCCGATCTCCAGCAGCGGCCCGCGCTTGATGACTGCGCACGATCCGCAGAAGAACGTGGCATTCCAGAAGTCGTTGCCGTCCTGGATCAGTCCGTAGAACAGGCTCCCTTCGTTGGGCACCCGGCGGAAGGTGTCGAAGTTGCGCTCGAACGGATCGGGCGAGAAGAAGTGGTGTGGCGTCTGCACCAGCGCGCACTTCTCGTCGGCCAGGAACTCGCCCATCGTCATCTGCAGAAACGAGCGCGTGGGGATGTGGTCGCAGTCGAAGATGGCAATGAAGTCGCCGTCGGTTTTCGGCAGCGCCGCGTTGATGTTGCCGGCCTTGGCGTGCCGGTTGTCGGTGCGGGTCAGGTAGCCCACGCCGGCGGCCTCCGCGAACTCGCGGATATGCGGCCGCCGGCCGTCGTCGAGAATGTAGACGCGCAGCTTGTGCGCGGGCCAGTCCATGCTGCGCGCGGCAAACACGGTGGGCTGAATCACATTCAGCGACTCGTTGTAGGTGGGAATGAAGACATCGACGGTGGGCCACGACTCGGGGTCGGCGGGCAGCGGCTTGGGCCGGCGGTGCAGCGGCCAGGCCGTCTGCATGTAGCCAAGCGCCAGCACGATCCATGTGTAGATCTCGGCGGCGAACAGCACGTAGCCAACGGCGGCCTCCACGGGCGTGGCGAAATGCAGCGTGTGCGTGGACCGCCACCACATGTAGCGGCCCGCCATCAGCGTGGAAATGGCGATCATCGTGATGGTGGCCAGCCGGCCCGGCACGCGGCGCACCACGCTCAGCACCACCCAAACCACCGCGAACAGCACCAGCTGGTCGGTGAACGGCAGCGGGGTGGTGCTGACCGCCAGCACGGCAATGGCCGCCAGCACCAGCGACACCGGCAGCACGAACGGAATCCGGCCCACGCGGGCCGAGATGCCTTCCGTCACATAGGCCACGCGGTTCCAGTCGGGCCGCGGCAAGCGCATCAGAATCTTGTGGCGCAGCCGTGAAGCGGCATGCCAGACCGGTTCCAGCACGCGATCGAGCGCCCGGCGCAGCCAGCCGGTGCGTTCCGGTTCGGCTGGCCCGCGCTGCTTGCGCGGGTCGGCGGCCAGTCGCTGGCGTGGCCTGGGCGGCCGGACGAATAGCCGCCATACCCACAGTCCGGCGGTGGGACGCTTGCCCACGCCCAGCCGGGCCACCGCGCGCCGGTAGATCAGCGTGGCCCATTCGGCGGGGATGTCGGGCTTGCCGGGGCGCGGGGGCTGGAAGAACAGCCGCAACAGCCAGTCGCCGGCATGCGGCGTGTCGCGCGTGCTGGTGCGCACGCCAAGCTCGCGCGCCAGCCGCGCAACTTCTGGCCGATGCAGCAGCGCGGCCAGCCAATGCCGCAGCGATGTGCCGCGCGGGCTCATGATGTGCCTCCGGCCACGGGGTTCGATTCCAGCCATGCCGACAACCACGACGCCAGTCCGTTCAGGTCATGCGCGGCCTGCGAATGCGGCGTGCTGCGGCTGAAGCATTCGCTGCGCGCCAGCGCCTCGGGCACGCTGCTGTCCTCGTGCACGTGATAGGGCAGCATGGCGGCGCCAAGCATTGCCTGCAGCATCGCCACGATATCCACATGCAGGGGCCGGGCTGGCTGCAGGCGCGTGGCCAGATAGCGGGCGGTCTTGCCGCGCGTGGCGAGGCTGTCCACCACGCGCCGCAGGGTCAGGCAGGTTTCAGGGTGCGCCGGCACCAGCACGAGCACGAGGTCGGCGGCATCGATGGCCTGCTCGGCAAAGGCCGACGGCCACGGCGCGGTGTCCACCAGCACCACGCTGCCGGCAGGCAGATCTACCTGCGCAAGCTGGCGCGCCAGCCAGTTCGACGGCGCGCGCTCGATCGCACCCTGTTCCACGCTGTCGCCCCAGGGCACGAACAGCACGCCGTCGTCGCTGCGCTGGCCGGCGTCGGCCCAGGCCGTGGCGCCGGCGGCGTGCAGTGCGCCGCCCATGCCGCGCGCCGGCGCTTCGCGCAGGCCGAAGTGGAAGCCCAGCACGTTGCGCGGATCGCACTCCACGGCCAGCACGTCGTGCTTGCGCCACGCCAGCAGCGATGCCAGCTCGGCGGCCAGCGTGCTGCGGCCCGCGCCGCCCACGGTGGAGACGATGGCGATGGTGGCCGGCCTCATCCGCGGCCTCCGGCACCATCGCGCTGCCGCTTGCCGCGGATCACCAGCGGCTGCACCTGCGGAGGCAGCCGCACGGCGCGGCGCGGACGCGGGGCCGTCCAGCGCGGCAGCCAGCGCAGCAGTTCGAAGCGCCAGGTAATCCAGGCCAGCGGCGCGGCCAGGATCAGCCCCCAGATGAAGTAGCCAAGAAAGATGGGCATGGGTCAGTCCTCGCGCTTCAAGGGCACCGGATGGGGCGCCGGCAGCGCACGCGGCGCGGCGCTGGCGGTGGGCCGGCGCGGCGCCAGCAGCGGCAGGGTTACCGCTTCGGGTATCGGCTCGACGGTTTCTGGCGGCGCTTCCAGCGCGTCGGGCGGCGCCGATGCGGGCGCGCCGGACGATGCGGGCAGCCACGCGCCGTAGTCAGGCGGCGGATGCTCGGCGGTCTCGGCTGCGAAGCGCGTGAGCACGGCGGCAATCGACTCGGTGTCGCCGCTGCGCAGGTCGCCCTGGAACAGGTCCGCCATCGGGCGCTTGAACACGCGCTGGCACACCGCATCCACATCGTCCATGCGGCAGGCAAAGAAGAACACGTAAAGGCTGTCGCTGCCGGCCGTGCACAGGTCGCCGGCGCGGTTCATCTGGCACGCGCGCAACGCGTCGATATGCGCCACCTCGGGCAGCAGCGGCAATTCCAGCAGCACGTGGGGCAGGCGGATCATGCGGCTGCGCTCCAGTGCGTCGCGCACCAGCGCGATAAAGGTGGGCGCCGCCACATAGCCGCTGGCCGTGGTGGTCAGCACGGCCGACAGCGCGGCGTGATAATCGGCCAGGATGGGCCGCGAGAACACCTGCCCCTGCAGCCCCTCGATCATCGCCTGCATGCGCGCGAACGGCGTGCGTTGCGCGATCACTGCGTTGGCGCCGAGGTTGAGCATCAGCAGTTCGTAGTGCTGGCGCATGGCCTCGCGGTCCTCGCGAATCACGATCTTGAGCGCGCGGCCCGCGCTGCGCCGCAGCCGGTGCACCTGGCCGGCAAGGATTTCCAGGTCGCGCGTGCCCGCGTAGTGCAGGATCACGGTTGCGGCCACCGACAGGCTCGCCGTGGCTACGGCCGCCTCGTTGCTGTCCACCAGGCGCCAGGATTCGGGGATGAAGCGCTCGCGCAGCACGGCGTCGCGGCTCACGATCACGCGCTGCTCGTCGGGCGCCAGCATGCCGGCTTCCTCGATCGTGTCGCCATAGGTGTCCGACGCCACGATCAGGCGCTGCTCGTGCTGCGCGAAGCGCAGGCGTATCACCTCGCCGGCCACCACTGCCTGGTTGTCGCGCCAGAAGGCCACTTCCCAGGTGTACTGGCCCTGTTGCTGGGAGAGCTGTACCGCGCCGGCGAAGCGGCCATGGAAGCCATGCAGGTCAGGCGGCGCAACGCCCTCGTCCAGCGCGGGCGGTGCCATCACCAGCAGCAGCGCGCAGCGCTGCGCCGCGCACCAGTCGCCGATGCGCGTGCCTTCCTGGGCCAGCGCCGTGGCATCGTGCCAGCTGAAAAAGTCCTCGGCGCCTTCGATCAGGAATGGCGTGCCGCGCGCGCCGCATTGGTCGACCAGGGCGTCCAGCGCCTCGATCAGCGCATTGACCGGCGCATTGACTGGCGCATTGACCGGCGCATTGACAACCGGCGCACCCTTGCCGGCATGTGCCGGCTGCGGCCGCAGCGCGCACAGGTTGGCGCGCGCGTGGAGGGCCCGGTTCACCTCGATATCGAGGCCGTGCTCGCGCAGCGCGCTGGCAATGCCGGCGGCATCGCGCGTCGACAGCACGCACGCGGGCCCGCGCAATGCAGTGGCCGCCGATTGCCAGAACAGCGCGTCGCGCGCCGGCGAGGGACGTGCGTAGACCACATGCGCCCGGCCCGGGGCCAGTGTTGCCAGGGCCGGTGCGAGCCCTTCGATGGCCAGCATCGCGCGTGCCTGCAGGCGCGCGATCAGCGGGGCGCGTGGCGGTGGGCTGGTGGGGCGGGCGGCGTCGTTCATGGCTTGTGTGTGGCTCGATATGCGCTCAATACGCCGAGTAGGGCCGCACTGGCGTGGGCGGGAAGGGCACCGGCAGCTCGCGCTTGTCGAACAGGTAGCGCAGCCAGGCCATGGCGCGATTCGGTGCGTAGTCGCGCGAGCGGTCGATCGAGAAGCCGGCCCCGATCACCCAGTGCGGCGCGAAGGTGTATTCGACCGTGGCCCCCAGCGTGTAGCTGAAACCGCCGCCCGAGCCGCCGCCGTAGGTGGCGTTGCCGCTCAGCGCCTGCAGGTCGGGCCGCGTCGGGAAGAACGGTGCGTCGTTCTCGTACGTCCACGACCAGCCCGCCGACCCGAGGAAGCGCCACGACCACTTGGCGTAGCGGCCGGTCCAGTCCAGCGGGATGCCCACCGACACATAGCGCTGCGGGCTGTAGTAGCCGCCATGGCCGAACGTATAGAAGCGCTGGTTTTCCGAGTAGTGCCAGTAGTTGAGCACCAGGCCGCTGCTCACCCGCTGGTCGCGCCTGGCATAGACGGGCATGTCGAAGCCGGTGCGCACCGTGAACTCCCGGTTCGTCTTGACGTTGTCACCCGTGTAGAGGCCGGCGCCGACGTCGGCAAAGAGGCCCAGGCGCCCCACGTCGCGCGCGTAGCGCAGGTGCACCCCGTTGCGGACGATGCCGCCCCAGTGCTCGCCGGTCACGGGGTCACGCGCGCCGGCGTACGAGATCAGCGAACTGGTCTGCGCGCGCCGCGAGACGTCCACGGTCACCGACTGCACGCCCAGGTCCGCCCGATAGCGCAAGCCGCCGACAACAGTGGTCTCCAGGAAGCCCAGCGGCGTGGTGCCGATGTCTGCCCGCCAGCTGTTGTAGGCGCCGTCATATTCATAGCCGGCGGCCAGTGCCACGCCCTTGTCGGTCTGGCCGATCGCGCCAAGGCCGGCATTGCCCAGCGCCGGAATCTTGCCGAATTCGAGGTTGCGCACCGGGGCGTTGCCGCGCAGCGTGCCGGCATCGAGCAGCACGGTGTCGGCATGAAAGAACATGTGGCCTGTGTATCCGTGCGGCACGCGCACGTACAGTGGAATTTCGGTGGCATGCAGCTTCGAGATACCGTCGTCGCCAGACTTGTTCGATTGCATGACGGCCGTGGCCACCTCGCCCTGGCGCCGCGCCTCCAGGCCGGCCAATGCCCGTTGCGCGGGGGTGCCGTCGGCGCCGGGCAACACGCTCTCGCGCTGCTCCATGCCCAGCGCCGAGCGGTAGATGCCGGCAGCCTCGTCGAAGTTGCCGCGCGACTGGGCGATGCGGCCCCGCTGCACGGTGATATCGGCGCGCTCCGGAAAGCGCGCGTCGAGCGCGTCCACCACCTTGGCGGCTTCGTCTTCATGCCGCATGGCCGTGAAGCGCCGCGCCACCGACAGCCGCGTGTCGATGTCGTCCTCCGGCGCCTCGGCCAGCACCGTGCGCACGATGTCGAGCGCCTCGCCGGTGCGGCCCATCAGTTCGTACTGGCGCGCCAGCGTCAGCTGCGCGCCGGCATCGTGCGGCTGCGTGGCCAGCACCTGGCGCGCGGCGTCGGCCGCGCCCCGATAATCGCCGGCCGCCTGGCGCAGGTCGGCCAGTTCCAGCAGCCAGCGCCGGTCTTGCTGTTGCGCGGCCGGCACGGCGTGCAGCACCGCGTGCGCGCGCGTGAGGTCGCCGGCCGCGATCTGCCGGTCGGTCTCGCGCAGGGCCAGCCGCAGCGATTGGTCGGCAATGTCGGCCCGTTGTTCGTCGGTGATGCCGGGCAGGGCGCTGGTGTCGGCCATCCACTGGCGCAGGTCGTCGTCGCGATCGGCCGCGGCCAGCAGTTCGCCATAGCGCAGCCGGATGTCGATATTGGGGTCCTGCGGATGCGCGGCCAGCCAGTCGCTCACCAGGCGCAGGCCCTTGTCGGTGTCGCCCAGGGCAATCCATTCGCGGCCAATCGAGGCCAGCATGTGCGGGTCGTCTTGCGCTTCCACGGCGGCCTGGTCCAGCAGGCGGCGCGCCTCGTCGTCGCGGCCCTCGGCCACCCGCTGGCGCGCATCGCGCAGCATCCGCTGGGCGGCCAGGTTATGGGCCAGGTTGCGCATGCCTTCGGAGCGGTCTGCCTCGGGCACGGCGGCCAGTGTCGTGGCGGCCGTGTCGAGGTCGTCGACGCTGTTCAGGTAGAGCGCCGTGGCGTAGCGCATGTCGCTGCCGGGCGCGGCCCGCATGCCGTCGTCCATCACGCTGCGGCCCAGCGCGGGCAGGTTCAGGTCGCGATAGATGCGCGCCAGCGTGAAGCGCGTCCATGGGTCGTCGGGGCGCAGCTTGATCGACGCTTCGAGATCGCGGATGGCCGGGCTGCGCTTGCGCTGCGCCAGCCACTGGTCGGCGCGCACGGACAGCAGGTCGGCCCGCATCGCGTTCAGCTCGGCGGTTGAACCTTTCATGCGCGAGGCCTGGCTGGCAATCAGCGGCTCCACCTCGGCGTCTCGCCCTTCCTTCTGCAGGATGCCGACGAGCGTGCGCAGCGCGCCGACATCGGGCCTGGGCCCGGCCAGCATCTGGCGCAGCAGCGCTTCGGCTTCCTGGTTCTTGTTCTGCGCCACGAGCGCTTCGGCCAGGATGTTGCGCGCGTCCTCGTTGTTCGGCTGCTGTGCCAGCGCCTGGCGCGCCAGGCGTTCGGCCTCGGCGGGCTTGCCTTGTCGGTTGGCCTCGCGGGCCTTGGCTACCGTGCCCCAGAACGTGGCCGTGGCGATCAGCCCGCGCCATTTGTTGCTCGGGTCGAGCTGGTTGGCGCGCGTGAACAGTTCGCGGGCCTCGTCATGCCTGCCTTCGCGCAAGCGCACGAGCCCCAGGCCGCCCACCACCTCGGCATCGTTGCGGCGCTTCTGATAGGCCTTCTGCAGTGCGATGTCGGCGTCCTTGAGCTGCCCGCGCTCAAGCTGCGCCAGCCCGCGCTGGCGGGCCTGGTAGGCGGGGTCGGCCTGCAGGGCCTGCTGTTCGGCGGCGCGCTTGCCGAGCGCGGCCACGGTGTCCTGTGCGGCCTTGTCGTCGGGCACCTCCTTCAGGTAGCGCTGGAACCAGACGTAATAGGCCGGGTCTTCGTTGACGCGATACAGCGTGCGCCGCCAGATGTCGAGCGCGGTGGCGCGGTCGCCATCGGGGCGCTGCGCCACCTCGTAGAGCAGGGCCATGCCTTCCTGGCGCGTGCCCTCGCGGTCGGTCAGCAGGTCGCCCAGCGCCAGCTTCATCTGCAGGTCGTTCGGATTGGCGCGGATGCGCTGGCGCAGTTCGGCAATGGCGCGCGTGCGGCCCTCGGGCGTGCCCGCCAGGATGCGGTAGTAGTCGCGCGCCAGGCTGCCGGCCGGCGCGCCACGCGGAAACAGCTTCTGCAGCCGCTGTACCGCTTCAACGTCCTTGCCGCTGCGCGACAGCAGGCGGATATTGGCCATCTCGCGCTTGTCGCGCGTGGCAATGCGATAGGCGTCGTCCAGTTCCAGGGTGGCCGCGCTGCCGGGTGCTACGGCCTGGAGCTTCTTGAGCAGCTTCTCGGCTTCGGCGGCGCGGTTCGAGCGGATCTCGATCAGACCCATCAGCTTGAGCGCCTCGGGCTGGTCGGGATCGATCAGCAGCGCCTTCTCCAGCACGCCGCGCGCCATGTCGGCGCGGTTCTTGGCCTCCCACATCCTGGCGGACGCCAGCAGTTGCGCCATCTGGTTCGAAGGCGCGGCGCGCGACGGCGGTGGGGGATCGGCGGCAAGGGCGGGCATGGCGGAACTGGCCAGCAACAGCGCCAGCGTGGGGGCTAGCGCGTGGCGGGGCATGTGGATTCCCAGGCCGGCACCAGCGTGCCGTCCGCTTCGAAGCGGTATTGACCGTCGAGATGGCCGAGTGCGAACAGCGCCAGTACCTGGCTGTAGTAGCCGAGCGGCTCCTGCGCGGCCATCGTGCGCGTGCGCTGTACCTGGGCGCGCGCCGCATCGGTGAGGCCCAGCGCGGCCAGGTACGGCGCCACCGCCGCCGAGAAGCCGGCGTTGCCCGCGTTGGGGCCGAACGTGCCAGCTTGCGTGTTCACGCGCTCTGGCGGATGGCCGTGCGTGACCACGTAGTCGGCCATCGGGCGGAATGCCTGCAACACCGAAGCCCGCAGCGGATCGCGCGGCGCCGTCAGGCCGGCCCACAGGTAGACGCGGATGGCGTTGTACGAGCCGCCGGCCTCGGTCTGTGCGTCCGGCGCGAAGCCATGGCCCTTGCGGTACGTCACCCAGTCCGGCGAGAAACCCTTCGGCGCGGTATCGACGATCAGCCGCGCCGAGGTGTCGACCAGCGTTTTCCAGCTGCTGTCTTCGGCGAGTACGGTGGCCAGCCGGCGCATCACTGGCAGCGGCACATAGCTGGGGTTCAGGCGCCACGTGTCGGGCGTGGGATGGAAGCCGGCCGGGCCCGGCAGCAGCGTGCGGCCCAGGCCGGGCAGCACGGCGGTTTCCTCGCGCAGCACGCGCCGTGCCACGAGCGTGCCCAGCGCGGTATAGCGGCGCTCTTTCCAGAGCCGGCCCGCTTCGAGCAGCGCATAGGCAATCCAGAGGTCGGCATCGGAGGCGGGGTTCTGGTCGATCACGCCCCAGGTGCCAGCCTGCTGGCCCTCGGTCCGCTTGCCCCAGATCCACGCGGGCAGATGAGCGGTCAGGTCGCCTTGCGCCAGATTGTTCTCGGTCCAGGCCAGCAGCTTGTCGAACGTGACGCGGTCGTTGGCCACCAGCGCGAAGAACAGCGCGTACGACTGGCCTTCGGACACCGTGACCTGCTGGTCGGTGCTGGCGTCCACCACGCGTCCGTCCTGGCTGATCGTGTGGCGTCGAAAGGCGTCCCAGTCCGCCCACGGGCACGTGGCCGCCATGGCGGAGAGCGCCGCGCCGCCCAGCATGCACGCAACGGCGCAGCGGACCGACACACGCAGCAGCCAGGCTTGTGCCCGCCGCATGTCAGCCCCCGTTGCGGCGTGCCGCCAGCCGGCCGAGCGCCCAGAACAGGGTCAGCGCCACCAGCAGCCCGGCCAGGATGCCGGCGATGGCCAGCAGCGCCGGGTGCGCGGACATCTGCATCCACAGCCGCGCGTACCACGGCAGGTTGCCCACGTAATAGGTGTCGCCCAGCCGCAGCCCTTCGAGATCGCGCTGGCGGATCACGGTCAGGTCGCCGCGGATCTGCGACACCTTGCCGGGGTCTTCCAGCACATCGAGCACGTCACGCACGCGGTCGTCGCTGGAAGCGGTCAGCGCCACCACGCTGCGCCGCTCGGTGTACGGCGATTCGAAGCCGACCAGTGCCGCCAGCGGACCGTCGGCGGAGAGAATGGCCCGGCCCGTGGGCGAGATGTTCTCGGCCTCGATGCCGCTGAGCCAGTTCGACCACGCATGCGCGCGCTGGTCGCGCAGCGCGATTTCGGTCTTGCCACGCTCGATCAGCAGCGGCAGCGACTTGCCCCATTGCTGCAGCACCTGCGCCGCGCTGCCGGTGCCGATAACGACCAGGTCGCGATCCTTGACCGTGTCGATGGCGCGCGCCGGCGTCACGGTCACGCGCAGCGACGGCAGGCCTGTCCATTTGCCCATGTGGCCCAGCACGGTCAGCAGCGCTTCCTGGTCGATCGTCGACGGCGCGTCCGGTATTACCACCGCGGTGCCGGCCAGGTCGGCCAGCCGCGTGAACGGGTAGCCGCTGTTGGCGAAGAACGCCAGGTTGGGCATCGCCGCGTAGTGCAGGAAGCCGCTGAAATCGATCGACGAATCGGGGTCCACGGCGGCCCGCGCCACGTTGGGCACGCTGGACGCGCAGAGCCCGGTCTTCTGCGAATCGATGTGGAAGCGGAACTGCATCTGGTTGTTGCTGCCCACCCGGAAGGCCGGAATCAGGATCTCGTTGCTGATGCTGGCACTGCCGCCGGAGATCAGCGGCACGCTCACCAGGTTCTCGTCGGTCTGCACGGTCAGCGGCTTGAGCCGGTAAGAACGCACGAGCTGGTCGTTAACGTCGATGCTGAGCACCGAATCGTTGTATGTGGAAGGCGCCGTGTAGCGGTATTTCATGTTCAGCGGCACTGCACGGTCGTTCCAGCCGAACAGGTCGGCGGGCACGCGCAGGTTCACGCGGATGGCGTCGGGGCTGGCGCCGGAGACCTGCAGCTGCTGCGGATCGGTCACGAGTTCCTTGAACATGACCGGCCGGTCCACCGGAGCCCACGCCGGCGCATCGTAGGGGCGCCGGGGCTTGCCGAGATCCACCGACTTGACCGTGGTGCTGGCGCCCGCCATGCCGGCCTTGCCCAGCACCACGGCGTTGGCGGCCACCTCCAGTTCCTGCGGCGTGCGGCCGGCCAGTACCAGCACCTTGCGCGCCGGATTTGCCGGGTTGGCCATCACGCTGATGGTAGGGCCGTCGATCTTGTCGAGGCGGATGCCATCGGGCTGCGCGTTGGGCTCGGCATTGGGCAGCACCAGTGCAATGGCGTGCGCGTCCGCGGGCGCGGTGCGCGCCACCGGAAAGCGCAGTTCGCGGTAGCTGGCCAGCGCGCCCAGCCACGAGGCCACCACCCCCGCCGCGCGCAGCGTCACCGGGTCGGCGTTGGCCGGCAGCACGAACGGCACCGTCACGCGGCGATTGTCACGGCGGTCGAAGAACGGAGCCGGCAGCAGGGCCAGGTTGTCGGGCAGCGTGACGGTGGCCTTGGTCAGCGTCAGCGAGCTGGTGGGGCTGATGTCGGTCCACAGGCTCGAATGGTAGGGGTCCTCGCAGTGATCGAGCGTGTAGTGCGCAATCATCTGCACGTTGATGCGGTTGAAGTCCGTGAAGAAGCGCGGGTCGAGGTCGATCTCGCGCGTCACCTGCTGGCCGGCGTGTTCCTTGTCGAGCGGCAGCGTGGCCACCACCTCGTCGTTGAGCCGGATCTTCAGATGGGAAAGCGGATAGACCAGCGATGGCGAGTACGTGAAGACGAGCCTGAGCCTGGCCGCCGTCACCACCTCGTCGAGCCGCACGCCGACGTTGACCGTGCGGTCGGGGTCCACGCCGCGCAATGGAATCGTGTAGTTGGCGCCCATTTGCGCGAACGTCAGCGTCTGCGCGCGGCCGGGCGGTGCCGCCGTGGTGTCGGCGGGCGCTGTCTGCGGGGCGGGGGAGGCAGGAGCCGCTGGTGCGGCTGGCGTGACCGGTGCGGCTGGTGTGGCCGGCTGGGTGCGGGGCGCCTGGGCGGCCACTTGCCGGGGCAGCAGGGCCGGTGCGATGGCCAGCATCAGCACGGCAATCCAATGAAAACCACGTTGCAGGCCTGACACGCGTACCGTCATATCGAGCGCCCCTGATTGGACATGCGATGCCGAATCACATCGCACTCTGGGAATACTGCGTGGCGAATATAGCACGCGCTTTTCGGCCTGCAGCAAGGGTTTCCGGGCAGGGGCGCCTGAATTAAGAAAGATTCAATTCAAACGCGCGACAGTTTCCAAATAATTTCAATCACCGCTGTCGAGGCGGGGCGTGTGCGGTAATTTCTACTCGTGACGACATGCCGAATTTGCATAAAGGCACGGAGCGCCATGTGGAAGAATGCCGTCATCCTCATCCGAACCGGAATGCCGTCATGTCTGAAGCCGTCGTGTACCTGAACGGGGAACTGCTCCCCTTGTCCGAAGCCCGCATCCCCGTGCTCGATCGCGGCTTCATCTTCGGCGACGGCATCTACGAGGTGATTCCGATCTACCGCGGCAAGCCTTTCCGCGGCGCGCAGCACCTGGCGCGGCTGGCGCGCAGCCTGGCGGCCATCGGCATTCCGAACCCCCATGCCGAATCGGAATGGCTGGACCGCATCGACCGCGTGGTGCAGGCCAACGGCCTGGCGGACCAGATGATCTATATCCAGGTCACGCGTGGCGTGGCCAGGCGCGCCCATGCCTTCCCGAAGGAAGTGACGCCGACGGTGCTGATCATGACCAACCCGATGGCGCTGCCGCCGGCCGCCGCCGTGGAGCAGGGCGTGGCCTGCGTGACCATGGAAGACCGCCGCTGGCTCAACTGCCAGATCAAGTCGACCTCGCTGCTGGGCAACGTGCTGGCTGCCCAGGTGGCGGCCGAGGCCGGCGTGACCGAGGCCATCCAGTTCCGCGACGGCCTGCTGACCGAGGCGTCGGCGTCGAACGTCTGGGTGGTAAAGCAGGGCGCCGTGTCGGCCCCGCCCAAGGACAACCTGATCCTCGAAGGCATTCGCTACGGCCTGATGGAAGAGCTGTGCGCGGCCATGGACATCCGCTTCGAAGCGCGTCGCATCACGCGTGACGAGGTGTTCGGCGCGGACGAGATCCTGATTTCGTCGGCCAGCAAGGAGCTGCTGCCCGTGGTGACGCTCGATGGCAAGACCATCGGCAGCGGCCAGCCGGGGCCGGTGTTCCAGCGGCTCTATGCGGCGTACCAGGCGGCCAAGGCGGCGCTGTAGCCACATCCGCGCCTGCGCGGCGCGCGCGTGCTAGCATGGCCGGCGGAAGGAACCACCGACAGGAGGCCTGCCCATGGCCAAGCGCGAGCGCAGCCGGCGCGTCATCAAGGAAGAGGTCAGCCGGCGCATCCAGAACATCGACGAGATTGCGGATGACGGCACCAGGGTTCGGGTGCCAGATCCGACGCCGCACGCGCGCGATGCGCGTGGCCGCAACTGGGACATGGCACGCTTTGGCAACGTCCGCGGCTACGAGGCGGCCATTCGCGCGGTGGTCGACGAGGTGCGCGAGGAATTCGATCTCGTCGACGATCCGGCGAGCACGGTGCCCAACCCGTTCGACTGAGGCGGATTGCACACCAGCGCCGGTCGATCCATACCGGCTCCCGATACCAGATCGGCAAGCTCAGTAAGCGGCCCCCGGCTCCACGGACTGGGGCTGCCACCCCGCGATGGCGCGTGCCGGCAGGGGCTGGGCGAACAGGTAGCCTTGTCCGACATGGCAGCCCTGGTCGAGCAGGAACTGGCGCTGGAACGCGCTGGTAACCCCTTCGGCCACCACGGTCAGCTTGCGAGCCCGGCCGATGCGGATCACCGCTTCCACCAGCGTGCGCGTGGCCTCGCTGGTTTCCAGGTCGGTCAGGAAGCTACGGTCCAGCTTGATCTCTTCCACCGGCAGCCGCGTGAGCTGGCTCAGGCTCGAAAATCCCGTTCCGAAATCGTCGATCGACAGGCGCACGCCCAGGTGGCGCAGCGCGTTGATGGTGGACTCCGCTTCCGGCGTGTGGTCCAGGAACACGCCTTCCGTGATCTCGATGGTCAGGTTGTCTGGCGGCAGCGCGTTGACGCGCAGCGCCTCCGCCACCACGTCCACCAGGCCGGGGTCGCGGATGCAGAGCGGCGACAGGTTGACCGAGATGGCCGGCACCGTCGCACCCTGCGCCAGCCACTGCGCCTGCTGGGCGCATGCCTCGTGCACCGCCCAGTACCCGAGTGCCACGATCAGGCCCGATTCCTCGGCCAGCGGCACGAACACCGAGGGTGGGATGTCGCCGCGCCGGCGGTGCGGCCAGCGCGCCAGCGCTTCCACCGCCCAGAGTTCGCCAGTGGCCAGGTTCACCTGCGGCTGGTAATGCATGTGCAACTGGCCATCGGCGATGGCATCGCGCAGTTCGATCTCGAGCGTGCGGCGGTCTCCCAGCCGACGCGCCAGCGCGGCATCGTAGACGCAGATCTGGTTGCCCTGCGACTTCGCGCGGCGGCGCTTGGCCTGGTAGACGGCCAGGTCCGCATGGTGCAGCAGCGTCTCGCGATCACGCACCTGCTCGGTCAGCAGGCTGATGCCGATGCTGGCGGACGGCGACAGGCTGAGCCGGTTGGCAATCCGCAGCGGCGCGGCCAGCGCGTGCAGCATGGCCTGCGCGGCGGCCATGGCATCGTCCGGGCCGTGGTCGGGCAGTAGCACCGCGAATTCGTCGCCCGACAGGCGGCCCACGGCGGCCTCGGGGTGCCGCGCCTGCGTAGCCGCCTGCAGCCGCGTGGCCACTTCGATCAGGAAGCGGTCGCCTGCCACGTGGCCCTGCACGTCGTTGACGCGCTTGAAATCGTTGAGGTCGATGAACAGCAGCGCCAGCGCGGTGCCGTTGGCGTTGGCATGCGCCACCGCGTCGTCGGCACGCGCCAGCAGCAGTTGCCGGTTCGGCAGCCCGGTGAGCGCGTCGTAGTAGGCCAGCCGGTGGATGCGTTCCTGGGCCTGGTCGCGCGCCAGCGCCAGCGCGCAGAGATCGGCCGCCACCGCCACCAGGTTCTCGTGGAACGCGTCGGGCAGGCGCGATTCGGTGAAGCAGAGCCCGAAGGTGCCCAGCACCCGCCCGTCGGCGGCCCGTACCGGCGTGGACCAGCTTGCGGCCAGGCCAGCGGCCAGCGCCGCGTCGCGCAGCGATTCCCAGCGCGGGTCCTGGGCGATGTCGCCCACGGCCACGGGCTTGCCGAGGAAGGCCGCCGCGCCGCAGGAACCCGATTGCAGCCCGATGGGCAGGCTTTCGAAGTCAGCGCGGGCCCTGGCATCGGCAGACGGCATCGCCACCAGTTGCAGGCGGCCGCCTGCCACGCGGGTGACGGCGGCAATCGCGCCGGGCGCCATGCGCTCCACGCGGCGGCAGAGGTCGGCCATGATCTCGGCGGTGGGCAAGTCGCGCGCCAGTGCTTCGAGCGTGCGGTGCTGGATCGACTCGCGCACCTTAGTGGCCGTGATGTCTGTCAGCACGCTGACGGTGTTGACCATCTCGCCCGGCGCGCGCGCCGCCTTGGCGGGGGAGGCCGGGTTGGCGGGAGAGGCAGGCGCCGTGGCGGCCATGATCGGGCTGACGGCGATGGACAGCCAGCGCGGTTGTCCGGCCTTGTCGGCCACCAGAGACTCATGCTGCAGCGGCTTGCCGTCGGCCAGTGGCGCCAGCAGGGCGCCGATCACGTCCGCGCGCGCGTTGAGCGGCTTCAGCAGTTCGTGCCACAGGCGCCCCACGGCCTGGTGCCGCGCATAACCGAGCAGGCGGGCGAAACCGCCGTTCACATGGCAGATGATGCCGCGGCCATCGGTGATCATGACCGGGTTTTCGGCATGGTCCAGGCACAGCGACAGCATCCGCAGCCCGGCCGGGCTCAATGTTTCGCCTAATTCATCGTGGTGGCCGTCATGGTGGTCGCGCAGGAACGCGGCGAATTGCACCGGCGAGCCGTGGTCGCCGGCCAGCGGCGCGAAGGCGGTGGTGTGCAGCCATACGCGTCGCACCGTGCCGTCGGGCCGTGCGATGACGATTTCCCGCGCGGCGGTGCCCGCCCCATTGGCCGCCGGATCCTCGCCGGCAGGGGCGTTCAGCGCACCTAAAGATAGGGTGCGGGCGCATTGCCCAATCACGGCCGCTCGCCGCAGCCCGAACAACGCTTCGGCGGCGGCATTGAACAGGGTGACCTGGTTGTGCGCGTTGACTGCGACCACGGCATCGATCGCCTGCTCAAGCGCCTGGGTACGCATGCTGTCTGACTTTCTCGTTATTTTGAAGAATTGCGGTGCGCGTCCCGGCAAGCTCCCTCGATTGCCGTACGGCGGCGCGCCCCCGCGAGTGTACGGCTGAACCCTACCGCCCAAGGGGAGGGTTTGCCCGAACTTTTGTAGATCTTGCAACGACGTCAACCCCACTTTCGGGGCGCGGCGGGCTGTGCGGCCATGCCGGGCGTGGATCAGCCGCGCAGCGGGCCCGCGCTGCCCCGCGGCGACGGTGGAATTAGAGGGTTTGTTCGGTTTGCCGTCGTGCGGGTGTCGTATGACGGTGCTAGTCGACGGACACGATGATGGCCACGCGCCGGTTCTCGGCGCGCCCGGCGGCGGTACGGTTGTCGGCGATCGGGCGGCTCTTGCCCAGCGCGCGCACTTCCAGATGGTCGCGCGGGAATCCGCAACTGATCAGCACGCGCGCCACGGCCTCGGCCCGGCGCTGGGAGAGCTGGCGGTTGTATTCGACCGTGCCGGCGTCGTCGGTGTGGCCGTCGATGCGCAGCGCGTCGATGCCGGCGTCGTGCAGCAGGCGCCCGATGCGCAGCAGCGCCGTCTGGCGATCCGGCGTAATCACGTCCTCGTCGAAGCCGAACAGCACCTTGTCGGGCAGGCCCAGTTCCCAGCCGTTGTCGGTCAGCGCGAAACCCTGGCTCTTGAGCACGGCCACCTGAGCCGGCGACAGCTTGCCCGCCGGGGCGCTTGCGCAGCCGGCCAGCGACAGCCCCTGCCCCAGCAGCCCGGCTGCCACGAGGCGCAGGCAGGTGCGGCGGCGGGGGGCTGGGCGGTGCGGCATCGCGTCTTCAGGCGTGGGACTCCGGCGGCGCCGCTTCCGCGCTGCGCCAGGTGGCGCCGGACTGACGCTTGGCGCCATACATGGCGGCATCGGCCGCGTGCAGCAGGGCCGTGCCGTTGCGGGCATGCAGCGGGAAGATCGCCACGCCAATGCTGAGCGGGGCCACGATGGTCGTGCCGTCCGGCAGGCTGATCGGGCGGATCATCGCGTCGAGGATGTCTTCGGCAATGCGCACCGCGTCGTCGGGGTGGCGCAGGGCGGCAATCAGCACGGCGAACTCGTCGCCGCCCAGCCGCGCCACGCTGTCGGTCTCGCGCAGGCAGCCGCGAATGCGCTGGGCGATGCCCATGAGCACGGCGTCGCCGGCGGCATGGCCGTGGCGGTCGTTGATGCCCTTGAAGTCGTCACTGTCGAGATAGAGCACGGCGGTATGGCAGTTGCAGGCCGCTGCGGCGCGCACGGCCAGGTCGAGCGCTTCCGTGAATGCGGCACGGTTGAGCAATCCTGTCAGGCTGTCATGTGTCGCGCGGTGCGCCAGCGAACGGTTCTCATGTTGCAGCTGTTTCTGCCATGCCTCCAGTTCGTCGAGCAGGACGTTGAAGTCCTCGGACAGCGCGTTCAGTTCCTCGATGCGGGCTGGCGGCATGCGCTGGCCAAACGCCCGCTCGGAGCGCACGGCGTGGGCCACGCGCATCAGGTTGCGCAGCGGGTCCACGATATTGGCCAGCATCCGCGTGGACATGTAGTGCGCGCCCACCGCGGTCAGCAGCAGGCAGGCCAGCAGCCCGAGCGTGCCCTGCAACAGGAAGTGGAGCAGGGCGACCGGATCGCCCGCCACCCGCACGCTGCCCACTTGCTGCGATTCATGGACGATCGGTTGTTCCACCGGCCCCGAGGTCAGCAGCTCCCCGGCCAGTCCGCGCAGCGCCGGAAAGCGGTCGTGGCTGGGGCGCTGCCAGGTGGCCAGCTGCTGATGTTCGCGATCGAAGACGGTGACTGTTGCCACGTCCTCGGCGGCGGCGATGGCCGACAGCGCATCGGCGGCGGCCGCTTCGTCGCGAAACACGACCGGCGCCTCGACGGTATAGGCGATGGAGCGGGCCACCAGCCGCAGGTTGTGGTCGGCGTAGGCGCGCAGTGCGGTCAGGCCCAGGAACGTGAGCGAAATGCCGGCCGTGAACACCGCGATCAGCGCCACGCCCAGGTGGATGCGGCGCAGCGCGCCGTACAGCGTGGGGCGCGCGGGCGTGGCCGGGGCGGAAACGGAGGAGGAGGAAGGGCGGCGGCCGGGCAGGTTCATGGCAGCGGCGCCTTGCGACGTCCCAGTTGCAGCACGCCCGGATGGATATGGATGCCGCTGCGTGCGATGGCGTCGAGGTTGATGCGGAACGACACCTGGTGCTCGCGGATGTTCAGGCAGAACATGCTGCCGCCCTCACACTCGAAATCCTCCTCGGCCACCACCAGCACGGGCTTGCCGACCAGCTCGGCGGTGAGCTTGCGGCGCCGCGCGTCGGACACGGCGCCCAGGTACAGCGCATCGCACGCGGCGGCCAGCGGTTCACCAAGCATGTCCACGCGCCGCGCTTCCACCAGCCGGCCCGTGGAAAGCGGGCCGCCTTCCATCAGCTTGCCGGCGTAGCGGGCCGAATTGTCCACGCAAAGCCGCACGGTCTCGCGCTCGCTGGGCCAGCGCGCGTAGCTCAGCAGGCTCATCACCACGCGGGCGACGGCGTCGGGCCGCGACAACTGTGCCGGCGGCAGTGCTGAAGGGGGTGCGGACGGGGCTGCGGTGGCCGGGGCGTTGACCGGCATGGAGGCCGGAGCGGCCGGAGCGGCCGGAGCGGCCGTGGGCGACGCCAGCGCGGCCACCGGCTGCAGGGCGATCAGCGCGGCCAGCAACAGCGTGGCCAGCCCGGGCGGCACCGGCAGGCCCAGGCGAGCACGGCGGCACACGGCAGACAATCGATCGGAAGGGCGGAACGCGTAGCGCAGCAATTGGGCGGCGGGCGAAGGATCGGCCGGACCGGCCGGTCCGGCAGGCAAATGACTCCATGGAAATTTCGGCAGGATCTGCGAAAACTGTAGCCACAATCGCCTGCGCCCGCAGCCGGCTAAACGCCCTAGGCCGGCCGGCGGGGCCGGTTGGATGTGCTAGAGTTTTTGGCAATGCGTACCTGCCAGCGCGCTGTCTCGTTGTCCGCCACCGGAGAAGCAACATGACGACCGAATCCAGACCGCAGTTGAAGGCTTTCGTGCAGACCGCGCCCCAGGCCGGGCGCTATGTGTGGGTGATCTCCCTTGTGGATTTCGGGGCGCAGCAGATCCGCCGCACCATCGTCTCCGACGACACCTTCACCACGTCCGATGCCGCCCGCGTGGCCGGCGACGCCGAACTCAAGGCCATGGCGGCCGACCACTGACCCCCGGCGCGTAACGCGCCGATACCGTTTTTTTACGATTCTTACATCACACCGGGCGGCCGGTGGGTAGACTGCCGCCTGTCTATCCACAACAAAAGGGTCAATCGATGCAACGCCAAACCTTCCTGCGCGCCGCCGCAGGTGCCGCACTGCTGTGGTCCGCCGTTGCCCTGTCGCCGGCCGCGCTGGCACAGGTCAACATCAACATCGGGATTGGCACGCCGCCGCCGGCACCGATCTACGAGGTGGTGCCGGCACCGCGTGCCGGCTATGTCTGGGCGCCGGGCTTCTGGGTCTGGGACGACCACCGTCACAAGCACGCATGGAAGAAGGGCCACTGGGTGACCGCGCGGCCAGGCTATGTCTACGAGGCACCGCGCTGGGTGCAGGCCAGCAACGGCTGGGTGATGGCGCCCGAGCGCTGGAACCGCGGGCCCGACTACGACCGCTATCACGGCCCGCATCGCCACGACGACCACGGCCGTGGCCCCGGCCCGCGCGGCTATCACTGCCCGCCGGGACACGCCAAGAAAGGGGAGTGCTAGGAGACTGGCGGGATGGGCGCCGGGAAGGCGCCCCCCAACGACGCGCCCGAAACGCTACCGAAACGAGCGATAGGGGTGACGGGCAGGCGCGAGGCCATGCTAGGATTTCAGCGCCAGACCGACTATCCAGCTGACCATCCGGAGCCTCCGACATGCCCAAGCAGGTGTTTTCGCGCGCGCAATATCTCGATGTCCTCAACGACAGTCTGCGTCGCCATCCGGGGTTCCAGCCCGGCATGGCGTTCGTGTTCCTGCCCCCGGGCGCCAGCGCCAGCCAGGCGTCGGGCGTGGGCTGCACGGGGCCGCTCGAGGCGATGCCAGTCTATTGCGAGATCGAACGCGTGGCGTCGGGGCTGATCGAGGTACAGGAGCAGGCGGAGTAGGCGGAGCAGGCCCCACGGCCGACGCCACCGCCGGCGCCGCCAAAAAAAACGCACCCGAGGGTGCGCTTTTTTTTCGTTTCAGCCTTCGTCTTCCTCGTCGTCGAGGAATTCGCGGCGCAGCATCCAGTTGGCGATGGCTTCGTCGCAGACCTTCTTGAGCTTGCCCTTGTCCGGCAGCTTGTCGAACATCTGGAAGTTCACCAGCGCCATGCCGGCGTCGGTGATGTAGAACAGGCGGTCCGGCTCGTCGTAGTGCACCACGCGGCCATCGATGCCGGCGTCCTCGCTGTCGGCGGGCATGTCTTCCAGTTCCACCACGCGGCACGTGAAACGCGGGCTGCGCGTGTGGGTCAGGTATTCGAATTCGTCGTGCGTGACTTCGCCGCCCTGGCCGGCGGTGATGGCGAAGCCCCAGATGAAGCGGGGCATCGGCAGATCGGACAGATCATCAATCTCGTCCATCTCGTCCATGGTGTTCTCCGTGATGCGTTTAGCCGGCATTATCACCGAAGTCGAACCCCGATGGCACGCCGGGCCCGCCTGCACCAGTATTTACACCAGCATGTAGCCCCGGGCCAGCCTGCCGAAGTCCTCCAGCTCCGCGGTTTGCCATGCCGCATCGTGTCCCAGCTCCTCGGCCAGGATCTGGGCCACGCGCGGCGCGCCGGCCAGCGCGGCGGCGGCGTCGAGGAACAATGCGCGGTTGCGGCGACCCAGCACGTCTTCCACCCGGCGGGCCAGTTCGTGGCGGGCCGCGAAGCGGACGTGGGCCTCGGTCAGGCCGGAGGCGGGCACGATCATGGTGTCCGCGCCGGGCAGCGCCCGCACCAGCGGCAGGTCGCCGCCGTAGTAGCGGTCGGGCGAGCCGGAGTTGGGGGGCGGCAGGTCATCGGGCATGCCCGCCGCGCCGTGCAGCGGCAGGTCGGCCGTGCGGCACGGGGCGGCGCGCAGCATCTGGCGCTGGATGGCCGTCTCCACCACGTCTTCGGCCATCTTGCGATAGGTGGTCCACTTGCCGCCCGTCACGGTGATCAGGCCGGCCTTCGACACCAGGATGGTGTGCTCGCGCGACAGCGACGCCGTGGACGACTCGCCCGTGGCCTTCACCAGCGGCCGCAGTCCGGCCCATACGCTGGTAACGTCGGCCCGCGACGGATCGCGCGCCAGGTAGCGCGACGCGGTTTCGAGGATGAAGTCGATGTCATCGCCGCTCGCGTGCGGCTCCAGCGGCAGGTCCTTGCGCGGGGTGTCGGTGGTGCCCACGATGACGTGGCCGTTCCAGGGCACCAGGAACAGCACGCGGCCGTCGTCGGTCTTCGGAATCAGCACCGCGCGGTCGCCGGGCAGGAAGCTGCGCGGGATGGTCAGGTGCACGCCCTGGCTGGGGGCCACCATCGTGCGCGCCTGGTTGTCTTCCATCTGCCGCACGGCGTCCACCCAGACGCCGGTGGCGTTGATCACGCAGTCTGCGCGAAGCTGGAATTCGGCGTCGCCCAGCGCGTCGCGCGCGGTCACGCCGGTGATCACGCCGTTGGCCTGCGTGAGGCCGGTCACGCGCAGGTAATTGATGGCCGTGCCGCCCACGTCGAACAGTGTGCGCATCAGCGCCATGGCCAGCCGCGCATCGTCGAACTGTCCGTCGAAATAGAGATTGCCGCCGCGCAAGGGCCGGCCGCCCACGTGCTCGGCCAGTGTGGGCACCGCTGCCAGCGTTTCACGGTGGCTCAGCCAGCGGCTGCCCGACAGGTTCAGGCCGCCGGCCAGCATGTCGTACACCTTCAGGCCGATGCCGTAGAACGGCTGGTCGAACATCTGGTAGGCCGGCACCACGAAGCCCAGCGGCCACACCACGTGCGGTGCGTTGCGGGCCAGCAGGCCGCGCTCGTGCAGGGCCTCGCGCACGAGGCTGATATTGCCCTGCGCCAGGTAGCGCACGCCGCCGTGTACCAGCTTGGTGGCCTTGCTCGACGTGCCCTTGGCAAAGTCGGCGGCTTCCAGCAGCAGGGTGCGATAGCCGCGCGCGGCCGCGTCGAGCGCGGTGCCCAGGCCCGTGGCGCCGCCGCCGATGACGATGACATCCCAGCGTGCCGTGCGTGACAGCGTATCGAGCAGGGCGCCGCGCGAGGGTGGCTGGACCGGAGGGACGGATATGGACATGGGATCTTCGGAATTTCTTGAGACTTGTCTCGGACTATCGGATTCGTTGCCTGGACCTTCAGCGCTTCAGGACTAGACGCTGCCGGCGTCGCCGCCGTCAGTGTCGCGGGCCCAGTCGCGGGCGCGGTCCACGGCGCGGTGCCAGCGCGCGATGCGATGGGCGCGCGCATCGGCCGACAGCTTGGGCTCGAAACGCTGTTCCACCTGCCACTGGCGCGTGATTTCCTCGGGGTCGGTCCAGTAGCCGGTGGCCAGCCCCGCCAGGTAGGCCGCGCCGAGCGCCGTGGTTTCCGTCACGCGCGGACGCACCACCGGCGTGCCGAGCAGGTCGGCCTGCATCTGCATGAGCAGGTCGCTGCGCGAGGCGCCGCCATCCACGCGCAGCTCGGCCAGCGAGATGCCGGCGTCCTTCTGCATGGCATCGAGCACGTCCACGCTCTGCAGCGCAATCGATTCAAGTGCGGCGCGGGCGATGTGCGGGCCGCCGGTGCCGCGCGTGATGCCAACCAGCGTGCCGCGCGCAAAAGGGTCCCAGTGCGGGGCGCCCAGGCCGGCAAACGCCGGCACCAGCACCACGCCGCCGGTGTCCTCGCACTGGCGGGCCAGCGGATCGACTTCCGGCGCGCTGTGAATCAGCTTGAGCCCGTCGCGCAGCCACTGGATCGTGGCGCCGCCCATGAACACGCCGCCTTCCAGGCAGTATTGCGTGTCCTGGCCGATCTGCCAGCCGATGGTGGTGATCAGCCGGTTGCGCGACGTCACGGGCTGGTCGCCCGTATTCATCAGGATGAAGCAGCCGGTGCCATAGGTGTTCTTGGCCATGCCGGGCCGCAGGCAGGCCTGGCCGAACGTGGCCGCCTGCTGGTCGCCGGCGATGCCCGCGATGGGCACCGCCACGCCGAACAGCCGCGCCGAGGTACGCGCCACCTCGCCGCTGGACGGCACCACTTCGGGCAGCAGGCTGCGCGGAATGCCGAGGATGCCGAGCAGCTCGTCGTCCCAGCGGAAATCGTGGATGTTGAACAGCAGCGTGCGCGAGGCGTTGGACACATCGGTCACATGCCGCGCGCCATCGGTCAACTGCCAGATCAGCCAGCTGTCCACGGTGCCGAAGGCCAGTTCGCCGCGCTCGGCGCGTTCGCGCGCGCCGTCGTAGTGGTCCAGCATCCAGCGCAGCTTGGTGCCCGAGAAATAGGCGTCGATGATCAGGCCGGTCTTCTGCTGGAACGTGTCGCCGTGCCCGGCCGCCTGCAGGTCTTCGCACATCGGCGCGGTGCGGCGGTCCTGCCAGACCAGCGCGCGGCCCACGGGTTCGCCGGTCTTGCGGTCCCACAGCACGGTGGTCTCGCGCTGGTTGGTAATGCCGATGGCGCGCAGCTGCGAGCCGCTGACGTTGGCGTCGCCCAGCACCTCGTGGGCCACGGCCAGCTGCGATTGCCAGATTTCGTAGGGATCGTGCTCGACGTGGCCGGGATGCGGATAATATTGCCGGAATTCGCGCTGGGCGATACGCACCACGTTGCCGGCGTGATCGAACAGGATGGCGCGCGAGCTGCTGGTGCCCTGGTCCAGGGCCAGCACGTACTGCGGCGCTTGCGTGGAAGGCGTGGATGTCATGCGGTCCATCCGTAACGGTGAGAGTATTTGCACATGTCCGATATCGTCAATGCAGTCATCGCGGGCGTGGCCGCGCGCAGCCCGTTTGATCCTGCCGCGCACCTGCGGCTGCTCGTCGAAGACGCGCAGGTGGGCTGGCTGCCGCGCCGCCATGCGCAGGCGCTGCGCGCGTTCGGCAACGTGCTGGGGCCGGAGCGGGGCGGGGCGGTAACGCTGCTGCCCGGCTGCACCGACGTGGCGGAGCGCAGCGCCGCGCTGGCCACGCTCGCGCGGCAACTGGTGGAGGCGGGCGAGCTGAACGGCTGGCGCGACGAGCTGTTCGCCGTCACGCCGGCGCACGACGCCACGCCATTCGCGGTGATCGAGCGCTCGGCGGCACGCTTCCTGGGGTTGCTGACCTTCGGCTCGCACATGAACGGCATCGTGGCCGGGCAGCGCGCATTCTGGATTTCGCGCCGCAGCGCCACCAAGTCTGTGGACCCGGGCATGTGGGACAACCTCGTGGCCGGCGGCATGCCTGCCGGCAGCGATCCGCTCGAAACGCTGGTGCGCGAGTGCGACGAGGAATCGGGCATTGCGCCGGCGCTGGCCAGCCAGGCCGAGGCCCACGGGGTGATCGACGTGCTGCGCGAAATTCCGGAGGGGCTGCAGTGGGAGCGCGTGTATATATATGACCTGCTGCTGCCGCCGGACTTCGTGCCGCACAACCGCGACGGCGAGGTGGCCGAGCATCGCCATATCGATCCGGAGGCATTGCTTGCTATCATGGCGGGTCGCGCCATGACCGTCGATGCCACGCTGGTGACGCTGGATGCCCTCCGCCGGCGCGGCTGGACCCACGTCCAGCCCTGAACACCCTGCATCGCGGTCCGGGCTTGCCCAACCCCGAATTGCCCAAGATGAGCTCCACCGGTTTTATCCTGACCCTCTCCTGCCCGGACCAGCCGGGCATCGTGCACGCCGTTTCCGGCCTGCTGTTCCAGCACGGCTGCAATATCGTCGATTCCGACCAGTACGGTGATGCGTTCACCGGCCGCTTCTTCATGCGCGTGCATTTCAGCACCGCGGCCGGCGGCCCCGGCCTGTCGGAGCTGCGCGCCGCGTTCGCGCCGGTGGGCGACCAGTTCGGCATGCAGTGGGAGGTGTTCGACGCCACCACCAAGCCGCGCGTGATGATCATGGTCTCGAAGATCGGCCATTGCCTGAACGACCTGCTGTTCCGCGCCAAGGCCGGCGGCCTGCCCGTGGAGATCGCCGCGATCGTCTCGAACCATCGCGACTTCTACCAGCTGGCCGCGTCGTACGACGTGCCGTTCTTCCATCTGCCGCTGATGAACGCGTCGGCCGAGCAGAAGGCGGCCCAGGAAGCGCGCGTGTTCGAGGTGGTGCGCGACCAGAACATCGACCTGGTGGTGCTGGCCCGCTACATGCAGGTGCTGTCCAACGACCTGTGCCGCAAGCTGGAAGGCCGCGCCATCAATATCCACCACTCGTTCCTGCCCAGCTTCAAGGGCGCCAAGCCTTACTACCAGGCGCATGACCGCGGCGTGAAGCTGATCGGCGCCACGGCGCACTACGTGACGGCCGACCTGGACGAAGGCCCGATCATCGAGCAGGAAATCGAGCGCGTGGATCACAGCATGGACCCCGACCAGCTGACGGCCGTGGGCCGCGATGTGGAATGCGTCGCCCTGGCCCGTGCGGTCAAGTGGCATGCAGAGCATCGTATCTTGCTGAACGGCCATAAGACGGTGGTGTTCAAGTAAGCCCTTGTCGCACCGAGGGTTTGCGCCCCTCTCCCGGGCCCGGGAGAGGGGCGGGGGAGAGGGCGGAAGGGTCGAATTGCGAGGTGTCGCAACCGGATCGGCTGCGCCCTCTCCCCCAACCCCTCTCCCGCCTGCGGGAGAGGGGAGCCGGGTCCCCGGACGTATTTCATCCCTCATCGGCCACCACGCATTTCACGCCGCTCTCCGCCAGCATCGTGTCGAACGGTGGGCGTAGCGCCTCGTCGGTGAACAGCCGGTCGATGCGCGTCAGCGGCGCCAGTTCCACCATCGCCCGGCGGTTGAACTTGCTGGCATCGGCCGCCAGCCACACTTCGCGCGCGTGTTCCATGATCGTGCGCGCCACCTTCACCTCGCGGAAGTCGTAGTCGCGCAGCGTGCCGTCGGTCTCGATGCCCGAGATGCCGATCAGGCCGATATCCACCTTGAACTGGCGGATGAACTCCACCGTGGCCTCGCCCACGATGCCGCGATCGCGCGAGCGCAGCACGCCTCCCGCCACGATCACCTCGCAGTCCGGGTTGTCGGCCAGGATATTGGCCACATGCAGGTTGTTGGTGATCACGCGCAGCCCGCGATGATGGATCAGCGCGCGCGCCACTTCCTCCACCGTGGTGCCGATGTTCAGGATCAGCGAACAACCCTCCGGCACCGCCGCCGCCACCGCGCGCGCGATGCGCACCTTGCCTTCGGCGTTGAGCACCTGCCGCTGCCGGTAGGCGATGTTCTCGGTGGTCGACCCCTCCATGCGTACCCCGCCATGAAACCGGGCCAGCATGCCGTTCTCGGCCAGCAGGTTCACGTCGCGGCGCACGGTCTGCAGCGTCACGCCGAACTTGCGCGCGAGTTCGTCGATGGAGGCGAAGCCCTGGTTGCGGACTTCCTCTAGCAGGGCGGTCTGGCGGGGATTAAGCGTCATGCCCGGCATTCTAGTTCAATCACAAACGAAAACAAATGACGCACTGTAGTATTGTTTTATGTTCGTTTTTGCGCTAAAACGCACCCGTTGACTTGAAAAGTGCGCCTTGGCCGCGGTTTTCGGAGTGGCTGAGCAAGCACAGGAACATTGGAGACTGGATGCAGCTGAGCCTGGAAGGCATTGCGCAGCAAGTTGGGTCGCAAGCCTATCTTTATCCGATGTCGCTGGCCCCCGTGCCCGGCGCCGTCACCATCCTGCTAGGGGCCACCCAGGCCGGCAAGACGTCGCTGATGCGTGTCATGGCCGGCCTCGACAAGCCAGCCGCCGGCCGCGTGACCGTGGACGGCGTGGACGTGACCGGCGTGCCGGTGCGCGAGCGCAACGTGTCGATGGTCTACCAGCAGTTCATCAACTACCCGTCGCTGACCGTCTTCGACAACATTGCGTCGCCGCTGCGCCTGCGGCGCGACAGCCGTGACGACGTTTCCGCGCGCGTGCGCAGCCTGGCCGGGCGCCTGCATATCGAACATCTGCTGCAGCGCTATCCGTCGGAACTGTCCGGCGGCCAGCAGCAGCGCGTGGCGCTGGCCCGCGCGCTGGCCAAGAACGCGCCGCTGATGCTGCTGGACGAGCCGCTGGTCAACCTTGACTACAAGCTGCGCGAGGAACTGCGCGAGGAACTGACCCAGCTGTTCGCGCAGGGCGATGCCACGGTGATCTACGCCACCACGGAGCCCGCCGAGGCGCTGCTGCTGGGCGGATACACCGCCGTGCTCGACGCCGGCGAGCTGCTGCAATACGGCCCCACGCCCGAAGTCTTCCACTATCCCGCGTCGCTGCGCGTGGCGCGGGCCTTCAGCGATCCGCCAATGAACCTCGTGGAGGGCGTGCTGGCGGGCGGCACGGTGACGCTGCCGGGCCAGATCGTGATTCCAATGCCCGACGTGGCGGCGCCCGACGGCCCGGTGACGGTGGGCGTGCGCGCCGCCGCGCTGCGCCCGCAGGCCGTGCCCGGCGCGGTGGCGGTGCCGGGCAAGGTGGCGTTGGCCGAGCTGTCGGGCTCCGACACGTTCGTGCACCTGGACACCGCCGCCGGCAACCTCGTGGCGCAGTTCGCGGGGGTGCTCGACCTCCAGCTTGGCGCGTCGCTGTCGCTCCATATCGAACCGGGCCAGCTCTACCTGTTCAACGCCGCCGGCAACCGCATCCACGCGCCGCGCCGGCCTGGCGCGCTGGCGGATGTGATTAGTACGCCGCTGGCCGGATCGGGAGCCTGACATGGCACGCATCGATCTCGATCTCGCCCATTCCTACGTAGCCCACCCCCAGCAGGACGAGGACTACGCGCTGCTGCCGCTGAACTTCACGTTCGAGGACGGTGGCGCCTATGCGCTGCTGGGCCCTTCCGGCTGCGGCAAGACCACGCTGCTGAACTGCATCTCGGGGCTGCTGCGGCCGTCGCAGGGCACCATCCGCTTCAACGGCCAGGACGTCACCGACGCCTCGCCGCAGGCCCGCAATATCGCGCAGGTGTTCCAGTTCCCGGTGATCTACGACACGATGACCGTGGGCGACAACCTTGCCTTCCCGCTGCGCAACCGTGGCGTGCCGGCCGACAAGATCCGCGAGCGCGTGGGCCGCGTGGCCGAGATGCTGGACCTGTCGGGCTCGCTCGACCGGCGCGCGAGCGGGCTGGCGGCCGACGCCAAGCAGAAGATCTCGCTCGGGCGCGGGCTGGTGCGGCAGGACGTGTCCGCCATCCTGTTCGACGAGCCGCTGACGGTGATCGATCCGCACCTGAAATGGCAGCTGCGCCGCAAGCTCAAGGAAATTCACCACGAGTTCCGGCTCACGCTGATCTACGTCACGCATGACCAGACCGAGGCGCTGACCTTTGCCGACCAGGTGGTGGTGATGTCGCGCGGCAAGGCCGTGCAGGTGGGCTCGGCCGATGCGCTGTTCGAGCGGCCCGCGCATACGTTCGTGGGCCATTTCATCGGCTCGCCGGGCATGAACTTCCTGCCGGGCCAGTGGCGCGACGGTGCCATCGAGGTGGCCGGGCGGCGCTACCGGCCGGAACTGCCGCCCGCCACGCAGGCGGCGCTGCAGGCGGCCGGCAGCTTCAAGATCGGCGTGCGGCCCGAGTACCTGGAACTGGCGCCGGCCGAGGCCCCGCACGCGCTGCCCGTGCGCGTGGCGCGCGCGCAGGACATCGGCACCTACTGGCTGATGACGGCCACCGTGAACCATGGCGCCGAGGCCACCATCCGGGCGCGCCTGGGTACCGAGGCGGCGGCGCTGCGGGAGGGCGATACCGCCTGGCTCACGGTGTTCAACCGCCATACCTGCTTCTATATCAACGAGGAACTGGTGTCATGAAGCCCGTCCACCAGAAGGCCTGGCTGTTGGTGCTGCCCGTAGTGGTCTGCGTCGCGTTCTCGGCCATCCTGCCGCTGATGACCATCGTCAACTATTCGGTGCAGGACATCATCTCGCCGGAGCGCCGCGTGTTCGTGGGCACCGAGTGGTTCGCCACGGTGCTGCGCGACGGCGAGCTGCACGACGCGCTGCTGCGCCAGCTTGGCTTTTCGCTGGCCGTGCTGTGCGTGGAAATTCCGCTTGGCATATTGCTGGCGCTGGCCATGCCGGCCAAGGGCTGGAAGGCGTCGGCGGTGCTGGTGATCATTGCGCTGTCGCTGCTGATTCCGTGGAACGTGGTAGGCACCATCTGGCAGATCTTCGGGCGTACCGATATCGGCCTGCTCGGGGCGGCGCTGGACGGCATGGGCTTCGACTACAACTACACGGGCAGCGCGGTGGATGCCTGGGTGACCGTGCTGGTGATGGACGTCTGGCACTGGACGCCGCTGGTGGCGCTGCTGTGCTACGCCGGCCTGCGGGCCATTCCCGATGCCTACTACCAGGCGGCGCAGATCGACGGCGCGTCGCGCCTGGCGGTGTTCCGCTTCATCCAGCTGCCCAAGCTGCGCGGCGTGCTGATGATTGCCGTGCTGCTGCGCTTCATGGACAGCTTCATGATCTACACCGAGCCGTTCGTGCTGACTGGGGGCGGCCCCGGCAACGCCACCACGTTCCTGTCGCAGTACCTGACGCAGAAGGCGGTGGGGCAGTTCGACCTGGGCCCGGCCGCGGCGTTCTCGATCGTGTACTTCCTGATCATCCTGCTGACCTGTTTCGTGCTCTATAACTGGATGCAGCGCGCCGGCACGGCGGGCACCGAGGAGGTATCGAATGGCTGACCGCAAGCTTCCCGGCCAGCGTCCGGGCTGGTGGCGTCCCGTCTTCCTGACGCTGTACCTGCTGTTCGCCATCGTTCCCATCTACTGGATGGTGAACATGTCGTTCAAGACCAACGAGGAGATTGTCTCGTCGCTGTCACTGTGGCCGGCGTCGTTCACGCTCGAGCACTACGTGACGATCTTCACCGACGCCTCGTGGTACTCGGGCTACATCAACTCGCTGATCTACGTCGTGCTGAACACGGTGATCTCGATCAGCGTGGCGCTGCCAGCGGCCTACGCGTTCTCGCGCTACCAGTTCATCGGCGACAAGCACGTGTTCTTCTGGCTGCTGACCAACCGCATGACGCCGCCGGCCGTGTTTCTGCTGCCGTTCTTCCAGCTCTACACGACCATGGGCCTGATGGATACCCACCTGGGCGTGGCGCTGGCCCACCTGGTGTTCAATGTGCCGCTGGCGGTATGGATCCTGGAGGGCTTCATGTCCGGGGTGCCGCGCGAGATCGACGAAACCGCCTACGTGGATGGCTACACCTTTCCGCGCTTCTTCCTGACGATCTTCCTGCCGCTGATCAAGGCCGGCGTGGGTGTGGCCGCGTTCTTCTGCTTCATGTTCAGCTGGGTGGAACTGCTGCTGGCGCGCACGCTGACGTCGGTCAACGCCAAGCCGATCGTGGCGACGATGACGCGCACCGTGTCGGCGTCGGGCATGGACTGGGGCGTACTGGCGGCGGCCGGCGTGCTGACCATCGTGCCGGGCGCCATCGTGATCTGGTTCGTCCGGCACTACATCGCGAAGGGCTTCGCGATGGGCCGCGTGTAAGGAGGGGGCGATGCTGAGCTGGATGGTATGGACTACGCCCGTGGCCGTGTTCTTCGCGCTGGTGGTGCTGATGCTGGTGGGCATGACGATCTGGGAAGTGCGGTCGCCAACGGTGGAGCGCAAGGGCTTCCTGCCCATCGCCACCACGCGCGGAGACCGCCTGTTCATCGGCCTGATGTGCGCGGCCTGGATCAACCTGGCCTGGGTGGGCCTGGGCGAGAAGATGCAGGGCTGGTTCGGGCTGGCCGAGGCGCCGTCGGTGTGGATCAGCGCCGGGCTGGCCTTCGTGGTGCTGCTGGTGATCATGCGCCGCGGCTGACGGCGCGCGCGCCCCAGGTGGAGCTGGCGCGCTGCGAACTCTGGATGTGCATGGGCTGCGAGATCTTGTCCCCTTTCCCGGGGCCGCAACCCAGTGAGAGAACCGGGAAAGGGTACCTGAGGAGACACGAATGAAAGAGCGCGTGAAGTTGGGGATGTCGGCCCTGGCCTTTGCGGCCGCGCTGACATGCGGGCACGCCGCCTGGGCCGACGAGGCCGCGGCGAAGAAGTGGATCGACAGCGAGTTCCAGCCGTCGTCGCTGTCCAAGGACAAGCAACAGGCGGAAATGAAGTGGTTCATCGACGCCGCCGCCAAACTCAAGGCCAAGGGCGTGACGCAGATCAACGTGGTGTCGGAGACCATCACCACGCACGAGTACGAGTCGAAGACGCTGGCCAAGGCCTTCGAGGAGATCACGGGCATCAAGGTCAACCATGACCTGATCCAGGAAGGCGACGTGGTGGAGAAGCTGCAGACGTCGATGCAGTCGGGCAAGTCGATCTACGACGGCTGGATCTCGGACTCCGACCTGATCGGCACGCACTACCGCTACGGCGCCATCCTGCCGCTGACCGACTACATGAACGGCGCGGGCAAGGAGTTCACCAACCCCGGCATCGACGTGAAGGACTTCATCGGCACGAAGTTCACCACGGCGCCGGACGGCAAGCTCTACCAGCTGCCCGACCAGCAGTTTGCCAACCTGTACTGGTTCCGCGCCGACTGGTTCGCGCGCAAGGACTTGCAGGACAAGTTCAAGGCCAAGTACGGCTATGACCTGGGCGTGCCGACGAACTGGAGCGCCTACGAGGACATCGCCAACTTCTTCACCAACGACGTGAAGGAGCTCGACGGCAAGAAGGTGTTCGGCCACATGGACTACGGCAAGAAAGACCCGTCGCTGGGCTGGCGTTTCACCGACGCCTGGCTGTCGATGGCCGGCTCGGCCGACAAGGGCCTGCCGAACGGCATGCCGGTGGATGAATGGGGCATTCGCGTGGCCGAGGACAAGTGCACGCCGGTGGGCGCCTCGGTCTCGCGCGGCGGCGCCACCAACAGCCCGGCCGCGGTCTATGCGCTGACCAAGTACATCGACTGGATGAAGAAGTACGCGCCGCCGCAGGCCATGGGCATGACGTTCTCGGAAGCCGGCCCGGTGCCCGCGCAGGGCCAGGTGGCCCAGCAGATCTTCTGGTACACGGCCTTCACGGCCGACATGACCAAGAAGGGCCTGCCGGTGGTGAACGCCGATGGCTCGCCGAAGTGGCGCATGGCGCCGTCGCCGTACGGCCCGTACTGGAAGCAGGGCATGCAGAACGGCTATCAGGACGTGGGCTCGTGGACGTTCTTCAAGAACACCGACGCCAACCGCCTGGCCGCCGCGTGGCTGTACGCGCAGTTCGTGACGTCGAAGACCGTGTCGCTGAAGAAGTCGCTGACCGGCCTGACGTTCATCCGCGACAGCGACATCAACCACGAGTACCTGACCAAGAACGCGGCCAAGTACGGCGGCCTGGTGGAGTTCTACCGCAGCCCGGCCCGCGTGGCCTGGACGCCCACCGGCAACAACGTGCCCGACTATCCGAAGCTGGCGCAGCTGTGGTGGAAGAACGTGGCCACCGCGGTGACCGGCGAGAAGACGCCGCAAGCCGCCATGGACAACCTGGCCGAGGAAATGGACCAGGTCATGGCACGGCTGCAGCGCGCGGGCATGGCCCAGTGCGCGCCGAAGCTGAATCCGAAGAGCGATCCGTCGAAGTGGCTGTCGACGGAACACGCGCCGTGGAAGAAGCTCGACAACGAGAAGCCGAAGGGCGAGACCATCGCCTACGACAAACTGCTGCAGGCGTGGAAGGAAGGGCGGGTTCGCTGATCCTTCGCCGAACGGGGTGTTCGGCTTGCAGTGGAAGCGGTGGCGCGGTTCGCGTCACCGCTTTTTTTTCGGCCGGCAGGGTACGCAGGCAGTACCATGCGCGTTTCCGCCCTCGATTGGAAGGTTCGCCATGCAGATACTGGTTGACGCAGACGCCTGCCCGGTGGTCGTCAAGGACATGCTGTATCGGGCCGCCCAGCGCGTGGAGGTATGCGTCACGCTGGTGGCCAACCGCTATCTGCGCACGCCGCCGTCCCGCTTTATCAAGACCGTTCAGGTGCCGGCCGGCTTCGATGCCGCCGACGACCGCATCGTCGAGCTGGCCGCCGCGGGTGACCTGGTGATCACGGCGGACATTCCGCTTGCCGCCGCCGCGCTCGACAAGGGCGCCCATGTGCTGGACCCGCGTGGGGTCTGGTTCAGTCACGAAAATATCCAGGAGCGCCTGACGCTGCGCGAGGTGATGGACCAACTGCGCGGCGCTGGGATCGATACGGGCGGCCCGGCGGCGTATTCGCCGCAGGATGGCAAGACTTTCGCCAGCCAGTTCGACCGCTTTCTGGCGCGCCACGCGCGGCCCGGCACGCCCGGCTGACTCGGGGCGCGGGCGCGTGACGGGGCTGGGCCTCAGACCTCCGACCGCACTTCCTCCGGCCGCACTTCCTCCGGCCGCCGGCTTCCCATCGATGCATAGCACGCCTTGCCGTGCCGCTTGGCATCGTAGAGCGCCATGTCCGCGCGCATGAACAGCTCGCTGACCGAGGTGCCCTGGTCCGGCAGGTGCATGGCGCTGCCGACGCTACCCGTCGACACCAGCCGGTGGCCGTCGATGTCGAAGGGCCGCATCGCCGCGTGCACCACGGTGTGGGCGATGCGCTCCACGGTGTTGGGGTTGCTGACGTTGTCGAGGATGATGGCGAACTCGTCGCCGCCGATGCGCGCCACCGCATCGCCATTGCGCACGCAGGCGCGCAGCCGCTCCGCGAACGCCACCAGCAGCTGGTCGCCCACGGGGTGTCCGAAGGTGTCGTTGACGGCCTTGAAGTCGTCCAGGTCCACCAGCAGCAGGGCAGCGCGATAGGCGCCGGCATCGGCGCGCGCCATGGTCTCCTGCAGGCGACGGTCGAAGCCCTTGCGGTTGAGCAGGCCCGTCAGGTGGTCTGACAGCGTTTGCGCTTCAAGGCTGCGCAGCTTCTGGCGCTCGCCGGTGATATCGCGCGCGAACATGTGCAGGCCGGCCACGGCGTCCTTGGTCTCGTTCCAGGCCGGCTGGAATGTCATCTCCCAGGCCACGCCTTCGGCGTTCTCGCGCGTGTAGGTCACCGCCTGGCCGGCGCTGGCCTGCGCCAGGTACGGCTTGCTGGCCACGTACTCGGGCGTGCCCCAGAGTTCGCGCAGCGTCAGCCCCGTGATCTGGTCGGCCGGCAGGCCGAAATGGCGCGCGTAGGCCCGGTTGACGAACACGAAGCGCTCGGCGGCGTCGACGAAGGCCACCAGGTCCGGCACGTGGTTGGCAATCGCCTCCAGCCGCTTCTCGCTGGCGGCGGCGGCGGCGTTGGCGGCCTTCAGCGCGGCCTCGCGCTCGGTCAGCTGGGTCATTACCTCTGAGAACGCGCCAGCCAGTTCGCCGATTTCGTCGTCGCGCTGCACCGGCAGTTCCGCCACGGCGTCGGGTTGCTCGCAGAGCCGGCGCACCGAGCGATGCAGGTGTTCGAGCGGGGCCAGCAGGTAGCGGATCGCGGCCCACATCAGCAGGCCGGCCGCCAGCAGCGTCACGATGCCCAGGATGATGGCCCGCTGGCGTACTTCCACCAGCGGCGCGTAGGCTTCGGCCGCCGGCAGCACGGACACCACTTCCCAGCCATTCGATTCGAGCAGGTAGCGCGCCACCACCGGCTGCACCGGCGCTACCGACTCCCACTCCGTTTCGGGTTGCTCGGCGCCGCAGGACTCGCCCAGCGGCAGCGCCGGGGCAAGCACCTTCGAGGCATCGGGATGCATTGCGTAGCGCGGATTCGGGCCAGCCGAAACCAGGCAGTAGAAGCCGGTCACGCCCACGCGATGGTGGGCCAGTTCGCGCAGGAAGTTGTCCGCCGACAGGTTCAGCACCCCGCCCACCACGCCGCGCAACTGGCCATGCGCGTCGCGCAGCGGCACGGCGAGGATCACGCCGGGGGCGCTGCTGTGCTTGCCCTGCAGCAGGTCTGACACGGCGAAGTCCGCGCCGGCCATGATGTTCTTGAAGTAGTCGCGCTCGCCCACCGTCATCTTCACGCCCTCGGGCACGGCGGTGCTGAAGGCCACGGTGCCGTCGGGCCATGCCAGGAACGTGGCGTTGAAGTGCTCGGGCATGTCGACGGTGTCGGCGGCCAGCTTCCGCAATTGCGCGGGCGGCTGGTTCAGCACAGGCGCGAGCGTGCGCGCCAGCCGGCGTAGCACCACCTGGCGCGACTCCAGCTTTTCGTCGAGTTGATCGGCCACCAGCTTGACCAGCGTGTCCTGCTGGGCCTGAATGACTTCGTTCAGGCGCGTGTACGCGTAGTGCTGGGTGAACCCGACTCGCACCACGAATACCAGCGTGACAACCGTCGCTGCGGCGATGGCCATCCGATACTTCAATGAGTGCCGCATGAATCTCTTCTTGTTCTGCGCACTGACCCGTTTTTGCGGTTGCCTGGGCTTCAATGCAACGACCCTGCCCATCTGTTGCCCGCATCGTGCCGATGCAGGGCTGGCAGCCGGTTCAAAGCGTAGCAGAAGTCTTAAATTTTTCGACGCGAGGGTGCGTTTGACCGCGTTCGTCAACGCACATGGAGAGACTTATGCGGCGCGTCGTGGCGGCGACGCGACACTCGGGTGTCCAGGGCGCCGCCAGCCTCGCCGTTACGGGCAGGTCGCGAGCGTCTCGCCGAGCCAGTCGATCACCGGCCGGAAGCGCGAAGCGCCCCGGAATTCCACCGGATAGGCCAGCCAGATCTCGCGCACCACCTCCTGCACATTGCGGATGCAAACCAGCCCGGCTTCATTGGCGCCGAGGTAGTGGGGCAGCAGCGCCACGCCAAGGCCCGCGCGCACGCCTTCGCGCACGGCCAGGAAGCTGTTCGACTGGAACGCGAAGCGCCGGCCCTGGGCCTGCGGCCAGTCCACCTCCGGTAGCGCGAAGCCCTCGTCGAGCAGGCCGCACAGCGGCGTATCGCGCGATTCGGCCTCGCTGGCCGGCATGCCGGCCGGGGCGTAGAGCCCGAAATGCATGGTGCCGGCGCGCTGGGCCACCATGGTGTCTTCGTTAGGGCGGGCTAGCCGCACGGCGATATGCGCGCGCCGCTTGGCCAGGCTCGTCACGCGGTTGTCCACTTCGAGGCGCACCTCCATTTCGGGATTGGCCGCGTAGAGCGCGGGCAGGCGCGGCGTCAGCAGATGGCTGCCCAAGGAGGCGGTGGCCGCCACGCGCACGATGCCGGACACGCCCGTGGCCGCGCCTTCGATCTCGCGCAGCAGGCGGTCGGCTGCCTGTTCCATCTGCCGTGCCGCCGTCAGCGCGTTGCGGCCGGCGGCGGTCAGCACGAAGGTGCCGTCAGCGCGCGTGGCCACTGGCTTGCCGAGGGCGGTTTCGAGCCGGCGGATACGCCGGATGGCCGTGGCGTGCGTGATATCGAGTTCCCGCGCGCAGGCCGAATAACTGCCGGCCCGCATCAGCGTGGTGAGGGTCAGCAGGTCGTCCCAGGAGATTGTGCTTTTTTGCACAGCAAGTGTGATTTTGTGGCGAATTGGCGCACAGCTTACCGGGCCCTACGATGCCTGCATAGTCGCCGGCCCCGTCACTTCGGGCACGGCCCCGTCGCCGCTCTCGTCCCATTCCGGAGAACCGCCATGTCCGCCCCCTCGTCCGCCCCCTCGTCCGCTACCTCGTCCGCGCCGTTCACGTTGCTCGATGCCGCAGGCGCCAGCCGCAAGCCCTCGGCCTGGTCCGAGGCCGTGCTGGTCCTGGTGGATCATCAGCGCGAGTACGTCGATGGCCGGCTGCCGCTGACCGGCATGCCGGCGGCCGTGGCCGAGTGCGCGGCGCTGCTGCGCCTGGCGCGGGAGCACGGCACCCCGGTCATCCACGTCGTGCATCACGGCAAGGCCGGCGGCGCCTTCGATCCGGCCGGCCCCTACGCCGCCATCATCGAGGGCCTGACGCCGGTGGACGGGGAGCAGACCATGGACAAGGGCCTGCCGAACAGCTTCGCCGGCACCGACCTTGCCGCGCGCTTGGCCGCCTTGGGCCGCAAGGAGCTGATCGTGGCCGGATTCCAGACCCATATGTGCATCAGCGCCACGGTGCGCTCGGCACTGGATCACGGCTACCGCGTCACGCTGGTGGCGGCGGCCTGCGCCACGCGCGACCTGCCCGATCCGCTCGGCGGCGATCCGCTGTCGGCCGCCGAACTGCATCGCGTCACGCTGGCCGCGCTGAACGACCGGTTCGCGACGGTGGTGTGCGACGCGAAGGCCTGGCAATAAGGCACCGGCTGCGGCCGAGGTCGTTCAGGCCGTGGACGTGCGCCACGCTGCCGCCGGCATCGTATCGGCGTAACGCCAGTATTCGAAGTCGAGGATCGTGGTGTCTTCGTGCGCGGTCACCAGGTTGACCATGAACGGCTGGCGCCTGACCAGCATGCGCGCCAGGTAGCGCCTGGCGTCGGGTTGGGCCAGCGGCGGGGCGGCGCGTTCGCCGTGGCTGATGGCCAGGCGCAGGATATGGACGGGCAGGAAGCGCTGCGGATCTTCCATGCGCGCCAGCGCCGCTTCGCTGTAGAGCAGCGGCGACCGCGCCAGTGCGGCAAAGCGGCTGCGTAGCGATGCGGTGACCGAGGCCGACAGCGGGGCGCCGGTGCCGGTCAGGCCCAGCGCCGTCACGCCGCGCGCGTTTTCGACCCACAGCCCACCCACCACGAGTACCGGATCGCGCTTCTCGGGCGGCGGAAGGGGCTGCGTCTCTTCCCAGACCCAGCACGCGTTGGCGTCCAGATCGAACAGATGGGCCCGGGCGCCAAAGCGGCGGTAGTAGCCAATGATGCAATCGAGGTCGTCGTCGAGTACGGGCCGGACATCGGCCGGCAGGAATCTCGGCCGGATCTCGAACAGCCCGGCCGACACCGCGTGGCGGCCGGTCCAGGGCTTCAACGGGGACGCGTGGGGCACGGCGGATTCGGCCTGCCCGGTAGGCGGTTCCAGCGACATCATCATCCAGTAGAGCGTTGGGGAAGTTCGCACGCTACGCGCCGCCGGGCCCGAAGTCGGTAGGATGATGCTTAAACTGTTTGCTGAAATTTCCCTTCCCGGGGCCGGTCTTGATCTCGGGCAAGCGGCTTCGAGGCCGTGGGTCAGTGAATGAAGCCGCCCTGCACGAAGCGCACCGGCTCGGCGTCCATGCGCAGCAGCAGCGCGGTGAGCCCGTCGGCGGGGTTGGTGGCGTTGCTGACACCCTGCACACCACGCGCTTTTGCCGTTCCTTCCGCCATTCCTTTCGCCGTTCCTTCCGCCGCCCCTTCCGCCGTCCCTTGCCCCGCCGGCTGTCCGGTCGTGCACAGCAAATCGGCGTCGCGCCACGCGGCCTGGCCGGGCAGGGCGCGTGCGCGCAGCCATCCGTCGCGGTCGGCCAGCCAGGCGGTGCCCGGCAGTTGCGCGGCATCGATGCCGGACAGGCGCGCGAAAGCCGGCCATGCCTCGGTGGAAGCGGCCACGCACCCGGCGCGGAACGGTGGCACGTTGGCCAGCGGCGCGCCGTCGCGCGTGACCAGCAGCGTGCGGTAGCGCGGATCTTCCAGCGGCAGGGCGGCCGGCGCACCGTCGAACGCCACCACGCGCACGCGTTGCCGGCCGCGCCAGTCGGCCAGCCGTTGCGGCAGCTCGCGGCCGCAACGCACCGCCACATCGGGCAGCCGCAGCGGTATCGGCCAGTTGCCCTGAGTGGCCGCGCCCGTGCCGGCGGCCAGCGTCTTCAGGTAATCGATCACGGCCCATGCCTGGTCGTCGCCGATCTGGCTGCCAAAGGCCGGCATCGTCGCGTGGCCCTGCGCGTCGCGCATGCCGGCCACGATGTGCCAGAACAGTTCGCCTTCGGCCCGGCGAGCCAGCAGCGGGCTGGCGAACGTGGGCGGCCAGCGCGACAGCGAAGCCGAGCGCGGACCTTCGCCACGCCCGTCGTCGCCATGGCACGCGGCGCAGTGCTGCCGGTAGATGCTGGCGCCCTCGGCGATGGTGCGCACGGCAAAGCCGGTGGGACTGGTATGGAAGCTCGTCGGGGCGGCGGGCGTCAGCAGCAGGGCCGGGGCGGGCCAGGGCGCCAGCACCAGCGCCAGCGCGCCAACACCGAGCCACGCCATGCGACGCCGCCGCCAGAACGCGGCGATGCCCAGGCAGGCCAGCGCGATGGCAATGGCAACCAGCGTCAGCGCGAGCTGGCGCGCCAGCCCCAGGTCGATCCACAGCGTTTCGCCGGCAATGCGTTGCGCGAACGGCCAGGCGGGCTGGCCGTGCAGGTCGCCCGTCCAGCCCAGCGCGTGCCACGCCTGCAGCAGCGTCAGCTGCGCCTGTTGCAGCAGCGCCAGCAGCGCGTTGAGCCACGCCTGCGGCGGCGGGGCGCTCATGGCTTACCAGCTGGCATCGAGGCCCAGGTGCCGCAGCGCTTGGTGCCGCAGCGCGGCCAGGCGCGGATCGCCACGATGGCGCGGATAGGGCAGGTCGACGTGGATCTCTGCCGTGATGCGGGCCGGACGCTGGCTGAACACGATCACGCGTTGCGCCAGGAACAGCGCTTCTTCCACGTCGTGGGTCACCAGCAGGGCCGAGAAGCCGGCGCGCTGCCATAGCTCGACCAGGTCGCCCTGCATGGCCAGGCGCGTCAGCGAATCGAGCTTGCCCAGCGGTTCGTCCAGCACCAGCAGGCGCGGATCGTTGACCAGCGCGCGTGCCAGCGCCACGCGCTGTGCCATGCCGCCGGACAGCTGGTGCGGAAACGCGCGCGCAAACGCTTCGAGCCCCACGCGCTTGAGCGCCGCGTCCACGCGGTGGCCTTCGCGTCGCAGCAGGCCCCGAGCCTGCAGGCCCAGCGCAACGTTGTCGCGCACGCGGCGCCACGGGTAGAGCGTGGGGTCCTGGAACACCACGATGCGCGACGGGTCGGGGCGGTCGATCGGGATGTCGTCCTGCAGGATCTGGCCCGCGCTGGGGCGGTCCAGTCCGGCCACCAGCCGCAGCAGCGTGGACTTGCCGCAGCCGCTGGGCCCCAGCAGCGCCACGAACTCGCCCGGCGCCACGTTCAGGTTCACGCCATCGAGCACCGGCAACTGGCCATCGCCATCGCCGAAGGCATGGCTGACGGCGCGGATGTCGATGCGCGCGCCACGGGCCGCCTCGGGCGACGGCGCGGTGTTCGGACTTACCATTTGACGGTTCCTTTCTGCCACGACAGCGCGCGGTCGCGCACCGCGAACAGCAATGTGATGACGCCCGAGAACAGCAGGGCCATGACGATCAGCGCGGCATACATGTTCACGTACGAAGCCCAGCCTTGCGCCCAGGTCAGGTACCAGCCCAGCCCGGACTTCACGCCCATCATCTCGGCCGTGACCAGCACCGAGAACGAGGCGCCCAGGCCCATGAACAGGCCGACGAAGACCTGCGGCAGCGCCGCCGGAATGGCCACGCGCAGCACCAGGAACCATTCGGACGCCCCCAAGGTGCGCGCCACGTCGTAGTAGCTCTTGTTGACGCTGGCCACGCCGGACCACGTCAGCACGGCCACCGGAAACGCCGTGGCCAGCGCAATCAGGAACACCGCGGCCGAGTAGCTCGACGGAAAGAAGTAGAAGGTCAGCGGCAGCAGCGCGGTGGACGGCAGCGGCCCCAGTACGCGCAGCACCGGATGCACCCAGTAGCCGATGCGCCGCGACCAGCCGATCGACACGCCGATCAGGAAGCCCGCCACCCCGCCATAGGCCACCCCGAACCCGAGCAGCCTGACCGTGTTGAGCACGCTGTCGCCAAGCCGGCGCCAGTCGTCCACATACACCTCGATCAGCGCCTGCGGCGGGGCGAAGAATGGCGTGGGCAGCACGGCCGTCTTCGCGGTCAGCACCTCCCAGGCCGTGAAGCCCAGCGGCAGCGCAATCAGCCACGGGCCGGCATGGCGCAGCGCCGGCAGCGTGCGCTGCAGCGGCCGCAGCCGGGCGCCGGCCACGGCCACCAGCAGCAGCGCGGCGGCGGCCACCAGCACGGCGATGCCCAGTTCCTCGGTAAAGGCCCAGTCGCTGAAGCCGGCCACCTTGTTCGGCCAGCGCCAGGTGATGGCGCCGAATACGCCCCAGGCCAGTGCGGCGGCGATGCCGGTGGGCCAGACGCTGGCCGCCGCGCGCGGCGTGCCGGCGTGCAGCAGCGGGACATCGAGCGTTTGCTGCGACGTTGCCATGTGGCTCTCCTGTGTCAGCCGAGTACGTTGGCGTAGACGTGCTGCGCCAGCTTCTTCGTGTCCGTGGTTTTCTTGAGCACGCCAATGCGCTGGAAGTCGCCGGCGTAGAACGCGATTTCTTCCTGCAGGTCCACGCCGACGGGATGGTGCGTGTAGGTCAGCGTGGCGTAGAGCTTGCGCAGGTCCTCGGTGCTGATCTTCGGCGAGTATTTGGCGAAGACCCTGGCGGCCTCGTTGGGGTTTTCGTTGACGAAGTTGGTGGCCTGCACGATCGAGCGCGCCAGCGCGGCCGCCGCGGGCCGGTCGTTGCGCACCAGCTCGCCGCGCGCGCCAATCACGCAGCAGACCTTGCGGGCGTACTCGCCGGTCAGGTTGGTGGCCAGTTCCACGTAGGCGCCGTTGGTGCGCTTTTCCAGCAGATAGAGGTTGGGATCGCCGTCGGCAATGGCCTGGATCTCGCCCTTGTCCACGGCCACCCCGAGCAGGTCCGCCGGGTACTGGCGCCAGGTGATGTCGCGGTCCGGGTCGATGCCGTGCTTGGCCAGCAGGATCGTGAAGAAGTGCTTGCCCGGCGCCGCGAGGTCGCTGACGCCCACGGTCTTGCCCTTGAGCGCCTGCAGGTTCGTCACACCCGCCGCCTTCGCGCCCACCAGCCGCACACAGCCGCCATGCGAGCTGCCGATGATCTTGACGTCGAAGCCGGCTTCCAGCGGCTTGAGCCAGCGATGGATCATGCCCACCGCCGCGTCGGCCTTGCCCGTGGCAATCGATTCGAGCAACTGGTCGGTGGACCCGCTGTAGTTGATCAGGTCCACCTGCAGGCCGTTCTTCTCGAAGAAGCCTTTCTCCTGCGCCACCACGATGGGGGTCAGGCAGAACGAGTTCTGGTTCCACGCGAAGGTCAGCTTGCGCGGCGCCGACCAGGCCTGGCGTCCGAGGATCAGGGCCGGCGCGGCCACGGCGGCGGTGGCGGCCAGGCGCAGCGCCTGGCGGCGGCGTGCATTGGGTTGATGTGTGTCTTGGCTCATGATTTCCCGCTCCCCGTTTATGGGTGGTGTCAGGTGAGTGATGGATGTTCAGGCGGCGCGGCGGCGCTGGCCGGCGTCGTGCCGGGCCACCAGTTCGCGCACGCGGGGAATCAGTTCGCGGCCGTAGTCGATGGCGTCTTCGAGCGGATCGAAGCCACGGATCAGGAAGGTGGTCACGCCCAGCTCGTAATAGGCCAGCAGCGCGTCGGCCACCTGCGCGGGCGTGCCCACCAGTCCGGTGGAGTTCGAACGGCCGCCGGTCTCGCGGGCGATGGCCGTCCACAGGCGCTGGTCGACGCGGTCGCCCTGGTCGGCCGCCGCCAGCAGGCGCCGGGCGCCCTCGCTCTGCTGTGGGCCGCCCCGGCTGTAGCCGGCCTGCACGCGCAGTGCCCGGGTGCGTTCGAGGATCTGGTCGGCGCGCTGCCAGGCTTGCGCTTCGGTCTCGGCCAGCACGGGCCGGAACGACACCGAGAAGCGCACCTCGCGGCCATGTTTGGCCGCCTCGGCGCGCACGCGCGTGGTCAGCTCCCGCACCTGGTCGAGCGATTCTCCCCACAGCGCGTAGACGTCGGCATGCTTGCCGGCCACCGTCAGCGCGGCGCTGGACGCGCCGCCGAAGTAGATCGGCACGTGCGGCTTCTGCGCTGGCTTGACCTCCGAGAAGCCGCGCTCGAAGCGATAGAACTGGCCTTCGTGGTCGAACGGCTGCGTCTCGGTCCAGACGCGCTTGAGCACGTCGAGGTATTCGTCGGTGCGCGCGTAGCGCTGGTCGTGGTCGAGGTAGTCGCCGTCGCGCTTCTGCTCGTCGTCGGAGCCGCCCGAGATGAAATGCACGCCAAGCCGGCCGCCGGTGAACTGGTCGAGCGTGGCGATCTGCCGCGCCGCCAGCGTGGGCGAGGTAAAGCCCGGGCGGTGCGCCAGCATGAAATGGATGCGCTCGGTGACCGCCGCCGCGTATGAGATGGTGAGCGTGGCCGACGGCCCGGTGGAGTGGTGCGGCACCAGGATGCGGTCGAAGCCGGCCTGCTCGTGGGCCTGCGCGAAGGCGCGCACGTAGTCGCGATCCACCACGGGCCCGCTGGGCGGATGGATTTCGGATTGCTTCTGGCTCTGGATCATGCCGATGAATTCGACGCTCATGCGGGGCTCTCCTGTTGCGTTGCCGATAGGCTCGGGAAGTCGGGGTCAGCCCAGACCGTACGCCGCCGCCGCCTGCGTCCCAACGAATAAAAACGCCGGTCCATATTCAGCAAAATCCGCCGCTCGATATGCGATATGCGTCGTTACGGGCGCCGGGCTTGGGCGGTACGCTAGTGTCGTTTGCTTGGTCCCCCCACAGGATTTTCATGTCTTCGTCATCGCTACACCGCCTTCCCGTGCCGTCCGCCCGGCTGGACGACGTGCTGGCCGAACTGGCCGCCCGGTTCGCCGCCACCGCCGCCGACCATGACGCCGCCGGCAGCTTTCCGCACGACAACTTCGCGCTGCTGCACCAGTACGGCCTGATTGCGCAGGTGGTGCCGGCCGCGCAGGGCGGCGGCGGGGCGAACCTGGCCGAGGCGCGGCGCATCGTCGCCGCCGTGGCCCGGGGCGATGCCGCCACGGCGCTGGTGCTGACGATGACCTACCTGCAGCACCGCGCCATCGGCCGTGCCGACACGCACTGGCCCCCGGCGCTGCGCCAGCAGGTGTTCCGCAGCGCGGTGGAGCAGGGCGCGCTGATCAATTCGCTGCGCGTGGAGCCGCAACTGGGCTCGCCGGCGCGCGGCGGGCTGCCATCGACCGTGGCCACGCGCGTGGGCGACCGCTGGCGCGTGCGCGGGCACAAGCTCTACACCACCGGCATTCCCGCGCTGCGCTGGCTGGCCGTGTGGGCCCGCACCCACGAGCCCGAGCCGCGCGTGGGCATCTTTCTGGTGCCGAAGCCGGCCGCCGATACGCCGGGCATCCGCGTGATCGAAAGCTGGAACCACATGGGCCTGCGCGCCTCGGGCAGCCACGAGACAGTCTTCGAGGACGTCTGGATTCCGCTGGAGAATGCCGTCGATATCCGGCCGCCCGAAGCATGGGCACCGGCCGGCGCCAGTCAGGCCGACATCGACGCCAACGGCGACCAGCAGGCATGGATGATCGCGCTGCTGGGCAGCCTCTACGACGCCGTGGCGCGCGCCGGCTTCGACTGGATTTGCCAGTTCGTGCGCGAGCGTGCGCCGGGCAGCCTTGGCAACCCGCTGGCCACGCTGCCGCGCGTGCAGGAGTCGGTCGGCGAGATGGCCGCGCTGCTGCGTACCAGCCAGGTGCTGCTGAACGACCTGGCCGCGCGCACCGATGCCGGTACGCCGCCATCGGCGGCCGATAGCGGGCTGGTCAAGTACACCGTGACATCGAACGCGATCCGCGTGCTGGAACTGGCGTTGCAGCTCTCCGGCAACCATGGTCTGAGCCGGGGCAATCCGCTCGAACGCCACTACCGCGACGTGCTCTGCAGCCGCATCCACACGCCGCAGAACGACTCGATCCTGACCGCTGCCGGCCGCGCCGCGCTGGGTGCCTGAGCCGCCCCACGGCCTTTTCCTCATCGTGCTATGGTGGGGGCGATTCGCCGCGACCACAGACGGTGAACCTATCCGGAGACATGCCCATGGCTGAGACGCTTGCTGCCGCGCAGCGGTTGGCCCCGCTGCGCGATTTCATTACGGCCTTCTCGGCGCTGCTGGACCAGCAGCCGGACGAAGCGCGCATCCTCGCCGAAGGCGGCACGCTGCTGGCAACGCTGGTGGCGCGCGACGACTGGCTGCCCGACGCCTACGCCCAGCCGCATCCCGAGTACTACCAGCAGATGCTGCTGCATTGCGATTCCGCCGAACGCTTCTCGATCGTCAGCTTTGTCTGGGGGCCGGGGCAGCGCACGCCGATTCACGACCACACCGTGTGGGGCCTGATCGGCATGCTGCGCGGCGCCGAGTACGCGCAGGCTTATGCCGTGGACGCCGACGGCGTGCCCCGGCCGCAGGGCCAGGCCGTGCGGCTGGAGCCGGGCCATGTGGAGGCGGTGTCGCCCACGGTGGGCGACATCCACCGCGTGCACAACGCGTTCGACGACCGGGTGTCCATCAGCATTCACGTCTACGGCGCCAATATCGGCGCGGTGCGCCGCCACGTGTACCCCGATGCCGGCGGCACCAAGGCGTTCATCTCCGGCTACTCCAATTCCACCTTGCCCAACCCCTGGGACCGCTCGAAGGATCCCGTCGCGTCATGACCGAAGCCCAACATCCGTTTCCGACCACGAACAGCCAGGCGGTGCGCCAGGCGCTGCTGAGCCGCGCCGAGATCGCGCTGATCGACGTGCGCGAGGAAGACCCGTTCGCGCAGGCGCATCCGCTGTGGGCCGCCAACTTCCCGCTCTCGAAGATCGAACTGGAGGCGTGGACGCGCATTCCGCGCCGTGACACGCGCATCGTGGTGTACGGCGAGCACGACGGCACGGACCTCGCGCCGCGCGCGGCGGCCGTGCTGCGCGCGCTGGGCTATACCGACGTGTCGCTGCTGGAAGGCGGGCTGGCGGCCTGGATTGCCGGCGGCGGCGAGGTGTTCCGCGACGTCAACGTGCCGAGCAAGTCGTTCGGCGAACTGGTGGAGGCGCGCCGGCATACGCCGTCGCTGAGCGCCCCCGAGGTGCAGGCGCTGATCGACCGGCAGGCGGACGTGGTGATCGTCGATGCGCGCCGCTTCGACGAATACCAGACCATGAACATTCCCACCTCGACCAGCGTGCCGGGCGCCGAGCTGGTGCTGCGCGTGCGCGAGCTGGCGCCGGACCCGCGCACGCAGGTGATCGTCAATTGCGCGGGCCGCACGCGCAGCATCATCGGCACGCAATCGCTGGTCAACGCCGGCATTCCGAACCCGGTGGCCGCGCTGCGCAATGGCACGATCGGCTGGACGCTGGCGGGCCAGACGCTGTCACATGGCGCCAGCCGCCGCGCCCCGGTGGCGGTGAGCGCCGAGCACCTGGCGCAGGCCCAGGCCGGCGCCCGCGATATCGCGGCGCGCGCGGGCGTGCGTCGCATCGCCTACGAGGCGCTGGATTCGCTGGAAGCCCCGGGCCGCACCGTCTATCGCTTCGACGTCCGTACGCCGGAGGAATATGCCGACGGCCACCTGCCGGGCTTCGCCAGCGCGCCGGGCGGGCAACTGGTGCAGGAAACCGATCACAACGCGCCGGTGCGCGGCGCGCGCATCGTGCTGGCCGATGACGACGAGGTGCGGGCCAATATGAGCGCGTCGTGGCTGGCCCAGATGGGCTGGGAGGTGTACGTGGTGGAGCCGGTGGCCGAGGCGGCGCGCAGCGCGCGTGGCGTGCCGGCGGCAAACCGGCCAGAGGCGCCGGCCGTGGACACGGTGGCGCCCGCCACGCTGGCGGCGTGGATCGAGGCCGGCGACGTCGCCGTGATCGACGTCACGGCCAGCGCCAACTACGTCAAGCGCCACATTCCGGGCGCGTGGTTCGCCATCCGCGCGCAACTGGCGCAGGCCCTGCGCGAGATGCCGCCCGCCAGCCGCTATGTGCTGACGTGCGGGTCCAGCCTGCTGGCCCGCTTTGCGGCGGCCGACCTGAAGCGGCTGACGTCGGCGCCCGTGTTCGTGCTCGAAGGCGGCACAGCGGCCTGGGCTGACGCCGGCTTGCCGGTGGAGCAGGGCGAGACCCGCCTGGCCGTGCCCCGCACGGACCGCTATCGGCGCCCGTACGAGGGCACCGACAATGCCGCCGCCGCCATGCAGGCCTATCTCGACTGGGAATTCGGCTTGATCGCCCAGCTGGAGCGCGATCGGACGCACTTCTTCGAAGTGGTCTGACCGCGGGCCAAGGGCTGCGGTGAACCAGGCGGTTCAGAGATCCCGCGTGCGCGGGATGATCACGGCCTGGCCGTGCAGCACGCCGTCGGCATCGATCATCTGCCACAGCGTGGCTTCCTCGATCATGAAGCGCTTGCCCGACTTGGTGATGCGCACGCCTTTGTAGCCGGCCTCGTAGCCAAGCCGCTGCACGCGCGCCAGGAACTGCTGGCGCTCTTCGCGGTTCGGCGCTTCGGCCGACAGCCGCGAGGGCAGCCGCGTGATCTCGTCCCAGTCATAGCCAAAGCGGCGTTGCGCGGCCTTGTTGCCATAGATGAAGACCGGATCGGGGGCGGTGTTGTGGGCCAGGATGGCGAACGGGGCTTCCTCGTAGAGCCAGGCGGTGGCTTGCGCCAGCGGCATCGGCTCGGGTACCAGCGGCTTGCCGAGCAGGCGCTGGTAGCTGGTGGCGAGGAGTTCGTAAAAGGCTGGGTCGCTATGACGGTGCAGCAAAGACGGCTCCTGCTGCGTTCAGACCGATTTCCAGGCGGACGTCGGGGGGTGCTCGGGCGTGTCAGACGTGCCGCCGAACTCGGCGAACACGCGCGCCTGCACGCCTTCCATGACCAGCAGCGCCTGCGCATCGGCGCCGTCGCTGGCCGTCACGCCGGTGGCGTCCTTCGGCTTCGCGCCGAGCGGGTGGAAGACAAAGGCGGCGCCAAAATTCTTGCCAGCTTCCTGCTTCAGGCTCCGGTTCAGGGCCTTGAGATATTTCTTCTTCGCGGTCTTCGTCATTGCCATCTTGGGTGTTTAGTGATGAGCCTGCCTGCCGCGCAGCGCCTGTACGGCTTTGCGCTCGGTCAGCACCAGCAGGTAGTCCGGAAACTTCGCGTCGACCAGCAAGCCATCCCAGGCGTGCCAGAACTCCCAGCGGACCTGTTCCACGGGCAGATCCAGCGATGCGGCGATGCGCGCAATGGCATCCTCGCCCGCTGACGGCCGCGCCTTGCTGGCCGCATCCGGCTGGCCCGCGGCCTTGATGTCGTCCTGGACAAAGTCTTGAGAGTGATTCATCTGGCACTCCAAAAAACATCGACGTGCGGCTATGGTAGACGGCCCCGGCGGGGTGGATCAACTTCTGATTCCCCCGCTTTCACGCTTTCGCAATGGCACCAAAGCAGGGCTTTACGTCACACGGCCAGCTTCTTGAGGCCCTCCAGCACGGCGGCGCCCTTGAACGGCTTGACGATCCAGCCCTTCACGCCGGCCGCCTTGCCACGATCCTTCATGGCCGGACTGCTTTCGGTGGTCAGCATCACCACGTTCACGGTCTTGTTGGCCAGTTCGCCACGCATCTTCTCGACCATCGTCAGGCCGTCCATATTCGGCATGTTGACGTCGCTGATGACCAGCCGGATGCCGGCGTCGGCCTTGAGCCGGGCCAGGCCGTCGCGGCCGTCCACGGCCGTGGCCACGTCCAGGCCGTTGCCGCGCAGAAAGCTCGCCACCTCGTCACGTACCGCGCTCGAATCGTCCACTACCAGAATTTTTGCCACGTCTTTTCTCCTGCCAATATCAGTACAGCTTCAGAACAGTTCCAGCTCGCCTTCCGACGACGCTTCCTCGATTTCCTGGCCCGCGTGGAAGTCCACGGGCACGCGCGTGAACACGCACATCGTCACGCCAACCTGCACCGTGCCAGCCGGGCTGACGGCGAAGTTCGTTCCACAGTTGGCGCCACAGTTGACCCGATAGTCGGCGCGATAGTCGGGGTGCAGGCTGTCGATGTGCCGCAGGCTCTGGCCCCCCAGCACGTAGGGCGTGGACATGCCCAGGTCAGGGAAGTGATGCACGAGGTCCTGGTTGATCGCGCCACAGCACAGGTTGCCGAGTTCCAGCAGCGCGTCGTGCAGCGGCATGCCGCCGCGCGCGAAGTAGTTGGCCGTGGCGGTGTCGCTGCCGAAGCGCAGGAACAGCATGAAACGGAAACCCATCGACGAGATGGTCAGCGCCACTACGGGATCGCTGTCGGCGTTCCGGCTGTCGTCAGCGCCGGGTTCCACGCGCGCGAAGTCGCAGGCGTCGCCGGCGTGCTGCACCAGCCGCGCCTGCACCGCGCGCTGCAGCACGCGCTCGAAGCTCTGCCGAGCCTGGGCGCTGATCATGCCGGCGCGCATTGGTATGCCGCTTCGAACTGCTCGGCCATCAGGGCCACGCTGGCCAGTGATGCCGTCACCATCTTGCCGCCCGCCTGGATGTCCTGGAACGTGGCGGTGGTGGTGAGGTCGCTCTGGTGCAGGCTGTCGCCGTAGCTCTTCGAGAGCGCCTCCGAGCGGGCCGCCAGCGCGCGTACCTCGCTGGCCACCACGGCAAAGCCCCGACCGGCCGTGCCGGCGCGCGCGGCCTCGATCGATGCATTGAGCGACACGATGATCACGTGCCGGACGATCGCCGACAGTTCCTGGTTCTGCTCGTGCATGGCCCGGTTGCGGCTCATCAGCGAGATCATCTGCTCGTGCCAGCGCTCGAACGTATGGGCCAGGCCGCGCAGCCGCACGGTTTCCTCGGCAATGCGGTGGGCCTGGCGCAGCGCATCGGCCTGCTGCTGGCGGCCCTGCGACAGCTCGGCGCGCAACTGCTGCAGCGTGGCTGCCTGTTCGGCCGCCGCGGCCAGCATGCGCTGCACATCGGCTTGCAGGGTCTGTTTGTCGTGTTCCAGTTGTGCCGCATGCGCGCCGTGCGCGTCCCGGGCCTGGCTCAGCGCCAGTTGAGCCTGCGCGTGCGCGTCCTGTCCGGCGGCAGCCGCGCGGCGGATGGCGCCGCGACACATCAGCCATGCCGGCACGGCAACCGTGAGCGCGCCGAGCAGCGCGCCTGCAAGATACTCACCCATACCAACCCTTCCTTGATCCTGTTGTGCGACGCCCGGGCGCCTACAGCGTGATGACGGGCGCGTCGGCCAGCGCCGCCACGCTATCCACCGCGAACCGGTCGGGCAGGCTCACCACGGTCTGGAACTGCCGGTACGGTGCGCCGACGTGGGTGTCGGTAAAGCGCAGAGCGATGGTGCCGCCCGAGCGCTGCAGGAACTCGCGCACGGCGTCCATGCCCACGCCGCGCCCCGAGATCGTCGTCACGGTAGCGGCGGTGGAGAAGCCGGCGTGGAAGATGAACTGGGCCACCGCCTCGTCGCTGACCACGGCGTCGGCGTTAATCCAGCCGCGTGCCAAGGCCGTGGCGCGGATGCGGGCCAGCGCCAGGCCCCGGCCATCGTCGGCCACGGTGATCTGCAGCGTCTGCTGGTCGACGCCGGCTTCCACGCGGATGCTGCCGGCCGCGGGCTTGCCGGCGGCCAGCCGTGCCTCGGCCGGCTCGATGCCATGGTCGATGGCATTGCGCAGCAGGTGCGTGAACACGTTCTCCAGCATGCCCGTCACTTCGGCGCGCAGGCGGTAGCCGTTGTCCTGGATGCTGATCTGCGGCGCGGCCTTGCCGAGTTCGGCGGCCAGCGAGGGCAGGGCGTTGACCACTGGCGCCAGTACCTCGGCCAGCGGCGTGGCATCGAGCACGCGCAGGATGCGGTGCACGGCGGCGCGCATCGACAGCAGTTCGGCCAGGCTGTCGGTGCGGGCGCCTTCCAGCAGGCGCAGGCTCTCGCGGATGCCGTCCAGCCCGGCGTCGGCCACACGCGCCGGCGCGAGCGCCTTGCCCTTGCGGCCCAACTTGTCGTGGTTGATCGTGGCGTAGCGGGTCAGCGTATCGCGCACGCGCGCCACATCCTGCAGCAGCGCGTCGGGGTTCCATTCGCTGGCTTCGCGCTCCAGGTTGCGCAGCAGCTCCAGCCGCTGCTCGGCCTCGTGCACCACGTCGGTCAGGTGCTGGAGCTTGTAGGTCCGCGCGTTGCCCTTGATCGTGTGCATGTTGCGGAACAGCGCCGCGATGGCTGCCTTGTCGGCCTCGGTGGACTGGCGAATGATGTGCTCGTTCTCGTGCACGAAGCCATGCGCGGTGTCCATGAACTGGTGGAACTTCTCCTCGCTCACGGCCAGGATCTCGCCGATGATTTCCAGGCTGCGGCGCTGCTCGCTGGCCTCGGCCGCCAGCTCGCGCAGCTGGGTCACGTCGCGCACGCACAGCATCAGGCGGATCACGGTGTCGGCGTCGTCGGTAATGGCCGACCAGCTCAGGTCCAGCACCTTGACCTTGCCGTCAGGCATGCGCCGCTCCACTTCGGTGGGCAGCAGGTGCTCGTTGAAGACGAAGTTGATGCCGTCCTGACCCAGGCAGGCATCGATGGCGGCATCCACCTGCGACAGCGCGTCGGCGCCCAGGCGGGTGTCGGCGAACACGAGGTCCATGAAGCGGCGCCCGGCGATGTCACCGGTCTCGAAGATCTGTTCGAGATAGGCCGAGTACTCCGGGTGCACCACGCCGCCTTCCACCACGGTAAGGATGCCCTGCTGCATGTTCTGCAGGATCGCCTGGATGTCGGTGGTCTTCTGGCGCAGCAGCGAGGCGTTTTCCTGGATGCGCTCGATCATCTGGTTGAACGCCACGATCGAGTGACCGATCTCGTCCATGCGGCCCACCTCGATCCGCCGCGTGAAGTCCTGGCTGGCGGCGATGTCGCTCATGGTGGACTGCATGCGCGTCAGCGGCCGGGCAATCTGACGGTGCAGCAGCCAGCCGATGGCCGACAGCAGCAGCACGGCTGCCGCGCTGACCAGCCCGATGGTGCCGGCCGCGCTGGCCAGCTTGCCGTTGAGCGCCGCGATGGCGTCGTCCTTCTCGCGATTCTTCTCGACGCGCAGCGTATCGACGATCTTCTCCATCTCGTCGCGATAGCGTGCCACGTTGGCGAACAGGAACGCCTGCGCGATCTCGTCACGGCCGGCGGCCTTCATCTCGGCCGTCTCGCGGATGGCGTCGAAATAGTTGTCGAGGCTTTCGCCGGCCTGGGCCAGCAGCCCCTTCTGGGCATGCGTGACCGCGCTGTTGGCCTGCCTGGCCAGCGCATCGCGCAGCGCGGCCTGCCGCACCTTGAGGTCGTCCTGCGCCTGCGCCAGCAAATTAGCGTCAGGGGCATAGACCAGCGTCATGGTGGCGAGCTGGATGTCCTTGACGAGGGACACCACATCGGCGGAGGCCAACGCACTGGGCACCACGCCCTCGGTGACCTGTTTCACTTCGGATGCGCTGGAACGTGTCTGCAATACGGCGTAGCCACCAATAGCGGCCAGCGCCAGACACATCAGCACGATCAGCAGCACAATGCGCTGACGAATGGTCATGGCAAAGCTCCCCGGCGTTACGAACATCAAGCCCATCTCAAGCCCGTCTCAAGCTGATCAAGAGCGGGCATTTGCCTCGTCTTGTGCGAGGCATCGAAATTTTCGGGGAGATTATGCGGACGGCTTCGTGACCTCGGGATGACGGTCACGGTGCGGCGGTGCCCCACGGTGGGAGGGGGGCGGAGGTTGCTGGCGGGAAAGCGGGGAGGCGCGGGGGCAGAGAACCAAAACAAAAAGCCCAGCATTTCTGCTGGGCTTTTCGATGAAACTGGTGGGTGGTACAGGGATTGAACCTGTGACCCCTGCCGTGTGAAGGCAGTGCTCTACCGCTGAGCTAACCACCCCTTGCTGCTGCGACACCGTTGTTGCTTCGTGTCGTGCAGTGGAGAAACGAGATTATGCCGATGGGTCAGTATCTTGTAAAGCCCTTTTTCGAACTTTCTGCAAAAAAGTTGTGAGGGGCGAGGCACTGGGCTATTGGACTGTCGCGGTGGCGGGCACTTCGGCCGGCACTTCGATCTGCCAGACCGTCTTGCCGCCGCTGGCCTTGTCCAGTTCCTTGAGCACGGCGGCGTGCGCGGTGATCTCGGTTTCGGTGGCCAGCAGCACAGGCAGGGTCAGGGCCGACAGGTCGGCCGTGGCGCGGGCCTCGCCGCCCGTGGCGCCGCCGTCGAGCATGTCGATGACCAGCGAGTTCTGGCCGCGCGTCATGGCCAGGTAGACCTCGGCCAGCAGTTCGGCGTCGAGCAGTGCGCCGTGCAGCGTACGGTGGGCGTTGCTCACGCCCAGGCGGTCGCACAGGGCGTCCAGCGAGTTGCGCTTGCCCGGGAACATCTGGCGCGCTTCGCGCAGGGTGTCGATCACGTTGGCCACGTGGCTGCGGAACGTGGGCAGGCCGTGCAGCTGGAATTCCATTTCCAGGAAGCCCATGTCGAACGCGGCGTTATGGATGATCAACTCGGCGTCGCGCACGAATGCCTGGATCTCGTGCATGACCTCGGCGAACTTCGGCTTGTCGGCCAGGAAGTCGCCGGTCAGCCCGTGAATGGCCACGGCGTCTTCGGGCACGTCGCGCTCCGGGTTGATATAGAAGTGCAGGTTGCGGCCGGTCAGGCGGCGGTTCACCAGTTCCACGCAGCCAATTTCGATCAGGCGATCGCCGGTGGCGTGGTTCAGGCCGGTGGTTTCGGTGTCGAGGACGATCTGTCGCATGGGGCAGGATTGTAATCGCTTGCTTGGGGGTGCCGGAGATCGGCGCCGGTAAAAGGCGCTGATGAGGACGCCGCCGTCAGGCGTTGAGCGACTCCACGCCCCGGTTGGCCAGGCGGTCGGCGCGTTCGTTGCCGGGGTGGCCGGCGTGGCCGCGCACCCAGTGCCATTCGATCACGTGCGGCTGGCGCACTTCATCAAGCATCTGCCAGAGGTCGGCGTTCTTGACCGGCTTCTTGTCGGCCGTCTTCCAGCCGCGCGCCTTCCAGCCGGTAATCCATTCGCTGATGCCTTTCTGCACGTACTGCGAGTCTGTATAGATATTGACGACGCAGGGCCGCTTGAGCGCGCGCAGGGCCTCGATCACGGCCATCAGTTCCATGCGGTTGTTCGTGGTCGGGTTCTCGCCGCCGAACAGTTCCTTCTCGTGGCCGCCGGCCACCAGCACGGCGCCCCAGCCGCCGCGGCCGGGATTGCCCTTGCAGGCGCCGTCGGAGTAAATCGTGACTTCTTGCATTGACTAAAATCTGTTGGGCCCGGCGCTAGTTGCCGGGCGTGGTCTTATGGTGCTTGCCGTGGGTGCCCGTGGGCGTGGCCACGGGGGCGGATACCGGCGTGAGCGCGGTCTTGGGGTTCTTCCAGGCCGGGCCCACCAGCCGGATGTTTTTGACGCGCTTGACGGCCGAGATCATGTACGTGGCGCCGAAGATCGGCCACCAGCGGTCGCCGGCCTTCTCCATGAACGCGGCGCGCTGCAGCCAGCGGTCGGTGCGGTAGGGCGGGCAGTAGCAGCCAAAGCGCCCGCGGATGATCTCGAAGCCCAGCAGCTTGAGCCAGTCCTTGATCCGGACGAAGCCGATGGTCTGCGCGTCGCTGGGCAGGAACGGCGAGGCGCCCAGCCGGTTCAGGCCCTGGCGCGCGCCCCACAGGCTCATCGGGTTGAAACAGGTCACCACCACGCGGCCCTCGGGCATCAGCACGCGCGACACTTCGCGCAGCACTTCATGCGGATCTTCCGAGAATTCCAGGATGTGGGGCAGGGTGACCAGGTCGATGCTCTGCGTGTCGAATGGCAGTTCGTCGAAGCGGCACAGCAGCTGGCGGGCATCGGGATGGGTCTGGCGCGGGCCGTGGGGGCCGGCGCGGTCGTCCAGGGCCAGCGCCGTGAACGGCATGCGGTTCTCGCGCAGCGTGTCCATGTGCGGCATGCCCATCTGCACGGCGTGGTAGCCGAAGATGTCTGCCACCGTCCGGTCATACTGCCGCGCTTCCCAGCCGAGCATGTACTGCCCGGGCGGCGAGGCGAGCCATTCTTCCCAATCTATAATCGGTCGGTTGGACATAGGAGCACACATGTTGAAAGTGGAGCCGATCCCCGCCTTTCAGGACAACTATATCTGGGCCATTCACGACGGCAAAAGCGCCGCCGTGGTGGATCCAGGCGAGGCCGAGCCGGTGGAGCGCTTTCTGGCGCAACGCGGGCTGGCACTGGGCGCTATTGTAATCACGCATCACCACGGCGATCACCAGGGCGGTGTGGCGGCGCTGCTCGAACGCCATGCCACGGGGCCCGACGGGGCGCCGCTGCCGGTGGTCGGGCCGGCCGGCGAGCGCATCGGCCACCGCACCCAGGCGGTGCGCGAAGGCGATACGGTGACGCTGGACCATCCGCCCGCCAGCTTCCAGGTGCTCGACGTGCCGGGCCATACCGCCGGCCACGTGGCCTACGTGGGCGACCTGCCGGGCGCTGGCCCGGTGGTGTTCTGCGGCGACACCCTGTTCGCCAGCGGTTGTGGCCGGCTGTTCGAAGGGTCGCCGGCCCAGATGCTCACCTCGCTGGACAAGCTGGCCGCCTTGCCCGGCGCGACCCGCGTCTATTGCGCCCATGAATACACGCGCAGCAACGTGCGCTTTGCCCAGGCCGTGGAGCCGGGCAATGCCGACCTGTCCGCCTGGTCGGCGCGCGTGGACGCGCTGCGTCAGGCCGATACGCCGACCGTGCCCACCACGGTGGCCCTGGAACGTGCCGTCAACCCGTTCCTGCGTTCGCGCGAGCCGGCGGTGCGGCAGGCAGTACAGGCGCAGGGCGGCGACGTCAGCACGGACGCGGCGGCGTTCGGCGCGCTGCGCGGCTGGAAGGACAATTTCCGGTAAGACATTGAAGACGTTAGGGGCGGCGCGGGACAACCCGCGCCGCATCTTCTTTATCGGAAGATGTCCAAATTGCATCTTGGGGAAAATCTCATTGACGCCAACCCGCCTTTTCCATAGGATCAGGCCAAATTTTTGGCGTCACTTTCAGAGAACTTAATGCGATTTGGTCGATTTCTGGCGGTAGTTGCGTGTGCCGCGCTGCTTGCAGCCTGCGCCAGCACACCCACACCGCCTGCCGGCGAGATGGCCGGCACACCGACCGCCCTGGAATCCGGTCCGCCCAAGGACCCGCTCAATACCCTGAACAGCACCGGCCGCGCCGGCTCGCTCTCCAGCACCACCGTGGTCAATGTCGACCAGGTCAGCGTGGACTGGCTGCGCGGCCCGTCCAGCGATATCTGGGACCGCATCCGCAAGGGCTTTGGCATGCCCGACCTCGAGGGCACGCTGGTCGATGACCGCACCCAGTGGTATGCCGCCAAGCCCGACTATATGGAGCGGATGGTGGGCCGGTCGAGCCGCTACCTCTACCACATCGTGGAGGAGCTCGAGCGCCGCAAGATGCCTACCGAGCTGGCCCTGCTGCCGTTCGTGGAGAGCGCGTTCAACCCCCAGGCGGAATCCACGGCCAAGGCGGCCGGGATGTGGCAGTTCATCCCCAGCACGGGCAAGTCCTACAACCTCAAGCAGAACATGTTCCGCGACGAGCGGCGCGACGTGCTGGCGTCCACCGACGCCGCGCTCGACTACCTCTCGCGGCTCTATGACATGTTCGGCGACTGGCACCTGGCGCTGGCGGCCTACAACTGGGGTGAGGGCGCGGTGTCGCGGGCCATCGCGCGCAACCAGGCGCGCGGGCTGCCCACCGACTACGCCAGCCTGACCATGCCGAACGAGACGCGCTACTACGTGCCGAAGCTGCAGGCGGTGAAGAACATCATCGCCAACCCGGCCGCGTATGGCGTGAAGCTGCCCGAGATTCCGGACCACCCGTACTTTGTGACGGTTACCACGTCGCGCGATATCGACGTGGCGCTGGCGGCCAAGCTCGCCAACATGCCGCTGGACGAATTCAAGGCGCTGAACCCGTCGTTCAACCGGCCGGTGATCCTGGGCGCGGCCAATCCGCAGATTCTGCTGCCGTTCGATAACGCGGAGCGGTTCCAGTACAACCTCAACACCTACCGCGGCGGCCTGTCGAGCTGGACGGCGCTGACCGTGGACAGCCGCGAACGCGTGGAGGCGCTGGCGGCGCGGCTCAATGTCGATGCCGACACGCTGCGCGAGATCAACCGCATTCCCAAGGGCATGCGGCTGAAGGCGGGCTCGACGGTGATGATTCCGCGCACCGGCCACCATGACCAGGACATCAGCGCCTCGCTGGTGGACACCGCCATGCTGGCCGTGGAGCCCGACGTGCCGGACGCGCGGCGCGTGGTGGTCAAGGCGGGCCGCAAGGATACGGTGGCCTCGGTGGCGCGGCGCTATGGCGTGTCCGCCAGGCAGGTGCAGTCGTGGAACAAGCTGTCGGGCAGCAAGCTGGTGGCCGGGCAGAGCCTGGTGCTGATGGTGCGGCCCAACTCGCCGGCGGCGGCGCGTGCCGAACGTGGCGACGACGGCGACGACACGCCGGCGCGCGCCGCGACGGGCAAGGCCCGCGGCAAGGCGCAGCCGGCAGCCAAGTCGGCCAGGAGCGAGAAGGCCGAGCCGCGCAAGCGCATGGTGGTGGAAGCCTCGTCGCGCAAATCGGCCGCCAAGCCAGCCGGCAAGGCTACGGCCACGCCGGCCAAGTCGGCATCGTCGAAGACCAGCAAGGGCCATACGCGCTAACGCGGCGTAGCCATACGCCGACGCGCCGGGCGGACCGTCATGGTCCGCCTGCGCGTGCGTTGCGCCCGATCAAGGACCCATCCCGCCTTGCCCGGCCACAGTGACGGCTTTCCATCCGGAGCCGCCGTCACATGGCACTTTCCCGAGTTTTTCTGACATTGCCGCTCGTCGTGGCTTGCATGGGCGCCGCGTGCGATACCGTGCGCGACGACGCCGAGCCGCAACATCCGATACCGAAGCTGATGGCCCACCGGGGCGGCACGGCCGATCACCCCGAAAACACGCTGGTTGCCATCGAATCGTCGCTGGCAGAGCGGGCCGACATGATCTGGCTGTCGGTGCAGTTGAGCGCCGACCACGAACCGGTGCTGTACCGGCCCGCCACGCTGGACGCGCTGACGAATGGCAGCGGCAGGGTGGCCGACTGGAGCGCTGCGGCGTTGGCCCGGCTCAACGCAGGATGGCAGTTTGCCGAAACCATGGCCGACGGCACGCGGCACTACCCGTATCGCAACCACCCGGTAGGTATTCCGACGCTGCGCGACGCGTTGCAAAGCATTCCCGCCCACGTGCCCGTGGTGCTGGACATGAAATCGAACCCGGCCCAGGCGCTGACGGTGGCCGTGGCGCAGGTGCTGACCGCCGAGAACGCGTGGGGCCGCGTGCTGATCTATTCCACTGACGCCGAATTCCAGCGCACCTTTGCCGCCTGGCCCCGGGCGCGCCTGTTCGAGTCGCGCGATACCACGCGCGGCCGGCTGGTGCGCGCCACGCTGGGGCAGGCCTGCGGTACGCCGGCGACGTCGGGCACCTGGGCGGGCTTCGAGCTTCGCCGCGACGTCGAGGTGGTGGAGACCTTCACGCTCGGGCAAGGCCGATCGCCGGTCAACGCGGTGTTCTGGACCGATGCGTCGGTGCAGTGCTATCGCCAGGCGTCGCCGGTGAATCTGGTGGCGTTTGGCATCCACGACATGGCTGGCCTGTGCGAGTCCAAAAGGCTGGGGCTTGATGCGGTCATGGTAGATTCTCCAAAAAAGATGGCCGGCATCCGGGACCAGCTGATGCGGAACCCGGCGCTGTGCGGCAAGTAGTGTGGCCAGCAGTGCGGCAACAGCGCCCCGCGCCGGCAGTCGCCGCCACTCCAGCCCTGGCTGCCGCCATCGGTACCGCATTCACGACAGATGACAAAGCGGAGGAGACACATCATGACGGCAAGCCGCGCGCTGCACGCGCGCTCCCTGTCCGACAAGGCAGGATTCTGGGCCGAACAGGCAGCACGGATCGATTGGGAAACCCCGTTCGAACGTGTGCTGGACGACAGTCACCCGCCATTCGCCCGCTGGTTCGTCGGCGGGCGCACCAACCTTTGCCATAACGCGATCGATCGCCACCTCGCGGCGCGCGGCGACCAGCGCGCGCTGGTCTATGTGTCCACCGAGACCGATGCCGAGCGCGTCTACACCTACCGCGAACTGCATGACGAGGTGAGCCGCATGGCCGCCATCCTGCTGGCGCTGGGCGTGGGGCGCGGTGACCGCGTGCTGGTCTATATGCCGATGATTCCCGAGGCGATGTTCGCGATGCTGGCGTGCGCCCGGATTGGCGCGGTGCATTCGGTGGTGTTCGGCGGGTTTGCCTCGGTAAGCCTGGCGGCGCGCATCGACGACGCGAAGCCGAAGGTGATCGTCAGTGCCGATGCCGGCTCGCGCGCGGGCAAGGTCGTGCCGTACAAGCCGCTGCTCGACGAGGCCATCCGGCTGGCCGGCCATCATCCGGACAAGGTGCTGCTGGTGGATCGCAAACTGGCCGACATGCCACGTACCGACGGGCGGGACGAGGACTACGCCGCCTGGCGGGAAAAGGTGGCCGGCCAGCCCGTGCCGTGTGTCTGGCTGGAGTCGAGCGAGCCGTCGTATGTGCTCTATACCTCGGGCACCACGGGCAAGCCCAAGGGCGTGCAGCGCGACACCGGCGGCTATGCGGTGGCGCTGGCTACCTCGATGGCCTATATCTTCTGCGGCCAGCCGGGCGACACCATGTTCACGGCCTCGGACGTGGGCTGGGTGGTGGGCCACAGCTATATCATCTACGCGCCGCTGCTGGCCGGCATGACGACGGTGATGTACGAGGGCACGCCGATCCGCCCCGACGGCGGCATCCTGTGGCGCATCGTCGAAAAGCATGGCGTGAACATCATGTTCAGCGCGCCCACGGCCATCCGCGTGCTCAAGAAACAGGATCCGGCGCTGCTCCGGCGCCATGATTTGTCCAGCCTGCGCCTGCTGTTCCTGGCGGGCGAGCCGCTGGACGAACCGACCGCGCGCTGGATTCAGGACGGCATCGGCAAGCCAGTGGTCGACAACTACTGGCAGACCGAATCGGGCTGGCCGATCATCGCCATCCAGCGCGGCGTGGAGGCCTTGCCCGCGAAACTGGGCTCGCCCGGCGTGCCGGCCTATGGCTATGACGTGCGCATCGTGGACGAGGTGACCGGCGAGGAATGCCCTCCGAACCAGAAGGGCGTGGTGGCCATCGACTACCCGCTGCCGCCTGGCTGCATGACCACGGTCTGGGGCGACGACGAGCGCTTCGTCCGCACGTACTGGTCGTCGGTGCCGAACCGGCAGTGCTATTCCACGTTCGACTGGGGCGTGCGCGACGAAGACGGCTACGTGTTCATCCTGGGCCGTACCGACGATGTGATCAACGTGGCCGGGCACCGGCTGGGCACCCGCGAGATCGAGGAAAGCCTGTCGTCGCATCCGGGCGTGGCCGAGGTGGCCGTGGTCGGCGTGCAGGATGCGCTGAAAGGGCAGGTGGCGCTGGGGTTCTGCATTGCCCGCGATGCCAGCCGCACCGGCTCCGAGGCCGACCGTCTGGCCTTCGAGGGCGAACTGATGAAGACCGTGGAGCAGCAACTGGGCGCGGTGGCGCGGCCGGCACGCGTGTTCTTCGTCAACGCGCTGCCAAAGACGCGGTCTGGCAAGCTGCTGCGGCGCGCCATCCAGGCGGTGGCGGAAGGGCGCGATCCGGGCGACCTGACGACTATCGAGGACCCGACGGCGCTGGATCAGGTGAAGACCGCATTGGTGCATCCGGCCGGTTAGCCGTCAGTCGTATTCGTCGCGCGGCCTGAGCACGGCTCCGGATGACGTAAAAAGCACCGGAGCCGTTCAACCCCTTCGAAATACCGCTTGCCACGCGCCCGTCCCCGGCCTAATATTTTAAGCATAAAATATTTAACCCTGATGTGATCCTCGCGGCGGCGTGGCCGGTGGCGGGCAGGAGACGAATCAAATGCGTGTGCTCTGTATCGGTGGCGGGCCGTCCGGCTTGTACTTCGGCCTGCTGATGAAGCTGCAGGATCCGTCCAACGAGGTGGTGGTGGTGGAGCGCAACCGCCCCTACGACACGTTTGGCTGGGGCGTGGTCTTCTCCGACGCCACGCTGGAGAACCTGAAGCAGGCCGACCCGGCAAGCGCGGCCGAGATCAACGCGGCCTTCAACCACTGGGACGATATCGACATCCACATCGGCGGCCGGACCATCCGCTCCGGCGGCCACGGCTTTATCGGCATCGGCCGCAAGCGCCTGCTCAACATCCTCCAGGCGCGCTGCGAGGCGCTGGGCGTGAAGCTGGTGTTCGAGACCGATGTCAGCGACGACCAGGCTCTGGCGCAGCAGTACCAGGCCGACCTGGTGATTGCCGCCGACGGCATCAACAGCCGCATCCGCACGCGCTACGCCGACACCTTCGCGCCCGATATCGACACCCGCCAGTGCCGCTTTGTCTGGCTCGGCACGCACAAGCTGTTCGACGCGTTCACGTTCGCGTTCGAAAAGACCGAGCATGGCTGGTTTCAGGCCCACGCCTACCGGTTCGACGACAGCACATCCACGTTCATCGTCGAGGCGCCGGAGCGCGTGTGGCGCGCCGCCGGCATCGAGCAGATGAGCCAGGAAGAGGGCGTGGCGTACTGCGAGACGCTGTTCGCACGCTATCTGGACGGCCACAAGCTCATCAGCAACGCCACGCATCTGCGCGGCTCGGCGAACTGGATTCGCTTTCCGCGCGTGATCTGCCACCGCTGGGTGCACTGGAACACGCTGGCCGACGGGCGTCGCGTGCCCGTGGTGCTGATGGGCGATGCCGCGCACACGGCGCACTTCTCGATCGGGTCTGGCACCAAGCTGGCGCTGGAAGACGCGATCGACCTGGCCAAGGAGATCGGCACGCAGCGCGCCACCGGCGTCGATGGCCTGCCCGAAGCGCTGGCGCGCTACGAAGCCACGCGCAGCGTGGAGGTGCTGAAGATCCAGAACGCTGCGCGCAATTCCACGGAATGGTTCGAGAACGTCGAGCGCTACGCGGGCATGGCGCCCGAGCAGTTCGCCTATTCGCTGCTGACGCGCTCGCAGCGTATTTCGCATGAAAACCTGCGCGTGCGCGACGCGGCCTACGTGGATGGTTTCGAGCAGTGGCTGGCCGCGCAGGCGGGCGTGCCGGCGCACACGCTGAAGCTGCGGGCCGATGCGGGCGATGCGGCGCTGCCGCCGATGTTCACGCCGTTCACGGTTCGCGGCGTCACGCTGAAGAACCGCGTGGTGGTGAGCCCGATGGCGATGTACTCGGCGGTCGATGGCGTGCCGGGCGACTTTCATCTGGTTCACCTGGGCGCGCGCGCGATGGGCGGCGCGGCGATGGTGGTGGCCGAAATGACCTGCGTGTCGCCCGAGGCGCGTATCACGCCCGGATGCCCGGGGCTGTGGAACGACGCCCAGCGCGATGCCTGGAAGCGCATTGTCGACTTCGTGCACGCGACCGGCGACGCGAAGATCGCCATCCAGCTTGGCCATGCGGGGCGCAAGGGCTCCACGCAGCTTGGCTGGGAAAAGATGGACTATCCGCTGGCCGAGGGCAACTGGCCGCTGGAATCGGCCTCGGCCCTGCCGTACCTGCCTGGCATCTCGCAGGTGCCGCGCGAGATGACGCGCGACGACATGGTGCGCGTGCGCGACGACTTCGTGGCCAACGCGCGCCGTGCGGCCGAAGCGGGGTTCGACTGGCTCGAACTGCATTGTGCGCACGGCTACCTGCTGTCCAGCTTCATCTCGCCGCTGACCAACGTGCGCACCGACACGTACGGCGGCACGCTGGCCAACCGGCTGCGCTTTCCGCTCGAAGTGTTTGCCGCCGTGCGCGCCGTGTGGCCGCAGGACAAGCCGATGTCGGTGCGGATTTCGGCGCACGACTGGGTGGACGGCGGCATCACTGCCGACGACGCGGTGGAGATCGCCCGGGCGTTCAAGGCCGCGGGTGCCGACATGATCGACTGCTCGTCCGGGCAGGTAAGCCCCGACCAGGCGCCGGTCTACGGCCGCATGTACCAGACGCCGTTTGCCGACCGCATCCGCAACGAGGCCGGCATTCCGACGATTGCCGTGGGCGCCATCTTCGAGGCCGACCACGTCGACAGCATCGTCGCCGCCGGCCGCGCCGACCTCTGCGCCATCGCGCGACCGCATCTGGCAGACCCTGCCTGGACGCTGCACGAGGCGGCCCGGCTCGGCTTCCGCGACGTGGCGTGGCCGAAGCAGTACGTGGCGGGCAAGCGGCAACTGGAAACCAATCTGGCGCGCGCGGCTGCGTACGCGCAGCAACCGGGGAAGTGACGATGACACTCCCCTTGCAAGGCCAGCACGCGCTGGTGACAGGTGGCGGACGCGGTATCGGCGCAGCCATCGCGCGCCGGCTGCTGGAAGACGGCGCCAGCGTCACGCTGGTGGGGCGCGACTGCACCGTGCTGGATGCGGCGATGCAGGCGCTGGCACCGCTGGCCGTGGCAGGCGCCAAGCTCGGCACGGCGCCAGCCGACGTGACCGACCCCGACGCCATCGGCGCGGCATTCGCCCGGGCCGCCGCCGAACGCGGGCCGGTAACGCTGCTGATCAACAACGCCGGCCAGGCGCACAGCGTGCCGTTCCTCAAGACCGACCTGGCGGTGTGGCAACGCATGCTCGACGTCAACCTGACCGGCACCTTCCTGTGCACCCAGGCCGCGCTGCCGGCGATGCTGGAGGAAGGCGCGGGCCGCATCGTGAACGTGGCGAGCACGGCGGGGCTGGTGGGCTACGGCTACGTCAGCGCGTACTGCGCGGCCAAGCATGGCGTCATCGGCCTGACGCGGGCGCTGGCACTGGAGCTGGCGCCCAAGGGCATCACGGTCAATGCGGTGTGCCCGGGCTATACCGAAACCGACATCGTGCGCGATGCGGTGGCGAACATCGTGGCCAAGACCGGCCGCACCGAGGACCAGGCGCGCGCCGAACTGGCCGCCCGCAACCCGCAGAAGCGGCTGGTGCGGCCCGACGAGGTAGCCGACGCCGTGGCATGGCTGTGCCGTCCGGGCGCATCGGCAATCACCGGGCAAGCCATCCCGGTGGCCGGCGGCGAAGTAATGGCGGGTTGAAATGCTTGATTGGCTCCCCTCTCCCACGCAGTGGGAGAGGGGTCGGGGGAGAGGGCACAGCGCTTCAAGCCACGGCGGCGGCATCGTGAACGGCCGACCCTCTCCCCCAGCCCCTCTCCCGCGAGCGGGAGAGGGGAGAAACACAGACTGTGGGCGGGAGAGGTTGAAATACTTGTTTGGCTCCCCTCTCCCGCGGGCGGGAGAGGGGAGAACAGAGACTGGAGTGAGACAACAGATGACCGACATTGCACTGGATATGCGCCATCACCGGCGCGCATTCGCCAGCTATCAGCCGAAGCACTTCCTGTGGTCGGTTTCGGCCGACGGCAAGGTGGCCACGATCACGCTGAACCGGCCCGAGCGCAAGAATCCGCTGACGTTCGATTCCTACGCGGAGCTGCGCGATCTGTTCCGCGGCCTGTGCTATGCCACCGACATCAAGACTGTGGTGGTCACTGGCGCCGGCGGCAACTTCTGCTCGGGCGGCGACGTGCACGAGATCATCGGGCCGCTGACGCGCATGTCGATGCCGGAGCTGCTCGACTTCACGCGCATGACTGGCGACCTGGTTAAGGCGATGCGCGCCTGCCCGCAGCCGATTGTCAGCGCGATCGACGGCATCTGCGCCGGCGCCGGCGCCATGATGGCGCTGGCCTCTGACATGCGGCTGGGCACCGCGCAGGCCAGGACGGCGTTCCTGTTCGTGCGCGTGGGCCTGGCCGGCGCCGACATGGGCGCCTGCACGCTGCTGCCGCGCATGATCGGGCAGGGCCGCGCCAGCGAGCTGCTCTATACCGGGCGCGCGATGAGCGCCGAGGAAGGGCTGCAGTGGGGCTTCTTCAATGCCCTGCATCCGTCCGATGCGGTGCTGGCCGAGGCCCAGGCGCTGGCGGCGCAGATCGCGGCGGGCCCGACGTTCGCCCATGGGGTGACCAAGAAGCTGCTGCATCAGGAATGGAACATGGGGCTGGACGAGGCCATCGAGGCCGAGGCCGAGGCGCAGGCCATCTGCATGCAGACGCGCGATTTCCGCCGGGCCTACGACGCGTTCGTGGCGAAGCAGAAGCCCGTATTCGGAGGCGATTGAGGAGCCAGCATGAGCGACAAGACGTATCTGGACCTGCCGTTCTTCGATGACGCGCACCGCTCGCTGGAGCGCGAGCTCGATGCCTGGAGCACGGCGCATCTGCGCGATATCGACCACCACGACGCCGACGCGGCATGCCGCGCGCTGGTGCGGCAACTCGGGCAGGCCGGCTGGCTGCGCTACTGCGTGCCGGCGGCGTTCGGCGGCGCGTTGCCCGCGCTCGACTCGCGCGCGCTGTGCGTGCTGCGCGAGACGCTGGCACGGCACGACGGCCTGGCCGACTTCGCCTTCGCGATGCAGGGGCTGGGCTCGGGCGCCATCACGCTGGCCGGCAGCGACGCCGTGCGCGAACGCTACCTGCCACGCGTGGCGCGGGGCGAGGCGATTGCGGCGTTTGCGCTGTCGGAGCCCGAGGCCGGCTCCGACGTGGCGGCGATGCAGTGCAGCGCGCGGCTGTCGGCGGACGGCAGCCACTATGTGCTGGATGGCGCCAAGACGTGGATCTCGAACGGCGGCATTGCCGACTTCTATTGCGTGTTCGCGCGCACCGGCGAGGCGCCGGGCGCGCGCGGCATCACGGCGTTCGTGGTAGACGCTGATACGCCGGGCCTGACGATTGCCGAGCGCATCGACGTGATCGCCCCGCACCCGCTGGCCACGCTGCGCTTCGACCAGTGCCGCGTACCGGTGGGCCACCGCCTGGGCGAAGCCGGGCAGGGCTTCAAGGTGGCGATGATGACGCTGGACATCTTCCGCGCCTCGGTGGCTGCCGCCGCGCTCGGGTTCGGCCGCGCGGCGCTGGACGATGCGCTGGCGCGCGCCACGTCGCGCCCGATGTTCGGCGGCGTGCTGGCCGACCTGCAACTGACGCAGGCCGCAATTGGCGACATGGCCACCGCCATCGACGCCGCCGCCTTGCTGACCTACCGCGCGGCCTGGCTGCGCGACGTGCGCCGGCAGCGCACCACGCGCGAGGCGGCGATGGCCAAGATGGTGGCCACCGAGAACGCGCAGCAGGTGATCGACCGCGCGGTGCAGATCTTCGGCGGCCTGGGCGTGAAGGTCGGCACGCGCGTGGAAAGCCTGTACCGCGAAATCCGCTCGCTGCGGATCTACGAAGGCGCCACCGAGGTGCAGAAGCTGATCATCGCGCGCGAAACGCTGGCCGCGCGGCAGCCCCAGGCTCACGCCCAGGCTCAGGCCCAGGCCTAACGAATTCAGGCATCCAGAACCCAGGAGACAAGCATGGTCGCCCCCAACGTCACCACGTCTCATGTCGACACATTCGCGCAGGATCGCCTGCCGCCGCTGCAGTCGTGGCCCGTGTTCCAGTTCAACGACGATACCCGCTACCCGGCACGGCTCAACGCGGCCGTGGAGCTGGTGGACCGGCACGTCGCCGAGGGCAAGGGCAAGCGCGTGGCGGTGCGCCACGAGCGCGATGGCCGGATCGAAACGGTCACGTACGCCCAGCTGGCCGCGCTGGTCAGCCGCATCGCCCATGTGCTGGTGGAAGACATGGGGCTGGTGCCGGGCAACCGCGTGCTGCTGCGCGGGCCGAACAACCTGATGATGGCGGCGAGCTGGCTGGCCACCGTGAAGGCAGGGCTGATCGCCGTGCCGACCATGCCGCTGCTGCGCGCCAAGGAGCTGCGGCAGATCATCGACAAGGCGCAGGTCACGGCCGCGCTGTGCGATGCCCGGCTGCGCGAGGAACTGGACGCCAACCAGCGTGCCGATGGCGAGCACTACTGCCCGACGCTGCAGACGGTGCGCTACTTCCACGGCACGGGCGCCGATGCGCTGGAGGCCGCGATGGACAGCAAGCCGGAGACGTTTGCCGCGTGCGATACGGCCGTCGACGACATCTGCCTGATCGCGTTCACCAGCGGCACCACGGGCCAGCCCAAGGGCACCATGCACTTTCACCGCGACGTGCTGGCCATGTGCGACCTGTTTCCGCGCCACGTGCTCAAGCCCACGCCGGACGACGTGTTCTGCGGCACGCCGCCCATCGCGTTCACGTTCGGGCTGGGCGGCATGCTGTGCTTTCCGCTGCGGATCGGGGCCAGCGCCGTGCTGGCGGAGAAGCTCACGCCCGAGACGTTGCTCAAGCTGATCCAGGATCATCGCGCGACCATCGTCTTCACGGCACCGACGTTCTACCGGCAGATGGCCACGCTGGCGGGCCATTTCGATATCGGCAGCCTCCGCAAGAGCGTGTCGGCCGGCGAGGCGCTGCCCGATGCCACGCGCCAGGCGTGGAAGGCCGCCACCGGCATCGAGATGACCGATGGCCTGGGCGGCACCGAGATGATGCATATCTTCATCTCCAGCGCCGGCGCGGAGGTGCGGCCCGGCGCGGTAGGGCGCGTGGTGCCGGGCTACGAAGCGCGGATCGTCGACGAGCACATGCAGCCGGTGCCGCCCGGCACCGTCGGCAAGCTGGCCGTGCGCGGGCCCACCGGCTGCCGCTACCTGGATGATCCGCGCCAGGACGTCTATGTGCGCGAGGGCTGGAACCTGCCCGGCGACACGTTCATGGCCGATGAAGACGGCTATTACTTCTATCAGGCCCGCTCGGACGACATGATCATCTCCGCTGGCTACAACATCGCCGGGCCGGAGGTGGAGGGCACGCTGATGAAGCATGCCTTCGTGGCGGAGTGCGGGGTGGTGGGTGCGGCCGACACCGAACGCGGCCAGGTGGTAACCGCCTACGTGGTGCTGCGCGCGGGCGTGGAGGCCGGCGAAGCCACGCGTACCGCGCTGCAGGACTATTGCAAGCGCGAGATCGCGCCCTACAAGTACCCGCGCCGCATCGAGTTCGTTACGGCGCTGCCGCGCACCGAGACTGGCAAGCTGCAGCGCTTCCGGCTGCGCCAGATGGCCAACGACGGCGGGCAGCCATGAGCGAGGCCCGCCAGGCAGGCCTGGGCCAGGTATTCCGCAACCAGGTGCTGATTCGCTTCAAGCATTGCGACGCCGCCGGCATCGTGTTCTATCCGCGCTATTTCGAGATGCTGAACGACTTCATCGAGGACTGGTGTGCCGAGGGGCTCGACTGGCCGTTCGATGCCATGCACGTGACCGCTCATGCGGGCATTCCCACGGCCGCGCTGGAATGCCGCTTCGAGGCGCCCAGCCGGCTGGGCGAGCGGCTGACGCGCGAACTGCGCGTGACCCATGTAGGGCGCAGCAGCTTCGCCGTGAACATCCGCTTCGCCGGTGACCGCGACGACACTCGCATGGCCATCAGCCAGCGACTGGTGTGCGTGGACACCCGGACCATGACATCGCAGCCGCTGCCGGAGCCGGTGCGCACCGCCATGGTGCGATACCTGGCGCCGGCCGCCGCAGCCACCCCATCCCGCTCGGATATATAGAGAGTCAAAGGACACCGATCATGCTTAAGACATTGCAACCGCCCGACTGGGCACCGCCGAAGGGCTACGCCAATGGCATCATGGCGGAGATGCAGGTGGGCAGCCGCCTGCTCTTTGTGGGCGGCCAGATTGGCTGGAACGGCCAGTGCGAGTTCGAGACCGATGACTTCGCGTTGCAGGTGGCGCAGGCGCTGCGCAATATCGTGGCGGTACTGGAGCAGGGCGGGGCGCGTCCGGAGCACATTGCGCGCATGACCTGGTACGTAAAGGACAAGGTCGAATACGTGGGCGCCTACAAGGCCATCGGCCAGCACTATCGCGACATCATCGGCCGGCATTTCCCGGCGATGACCGCCGTGGAAGTGGCGGATCTGGTGGAGCCGCGCGCCAAGGTGGAAATCGAAGTGACGGCGGTAGTGCCGCCCGCCGCCTGAATGGTTGCGGAAATGTAAAGGCGCGGACGGAGGCGGCCTGCGGGGCGGCATGACAGATAAGCCGCCCGGCAGGCGTGTCCATCGTAAGTTCTTGAATACTTGAGAATTTGGGTGCGGCGGGATATAATTCGAAAGTTTCGCTTTCAGAACCCTTCACCCTAGCGCCTACCGTATTCCACCTTCCGCCGCCCTGTCTGCGCGCGTTTTTCATGCACTGCACAAATGTGATGAAAGCGCCATGCGCGAGCTGGCCCTGCACGGGCCGCACGGGGCACGAGGCGTTGAGCAGGTCGGTCACGGGGTGAGTCCAGCAGGAGCCTACCCGTGTTACCGTCTTTTCCGTCCGCCATCCTCGCGCTTGCAGACGGCACGGTCTTTCGTGGCTATTCCATCGGCGCTTCCGGCCATACGATCGGCGAAGTGGTGTTCAACACCGCCATCACCGGTTATCAGGAAATCCTCACCGACCCGAGCTATTCCCGGCAGATCGTCACGCTGACGTATCCGCATATCGGCAATTACGGCGTCAATCCTGAGGATGTAGAAGCCACGAAAGTCCATGCCGCCGGCCTGATCATCAAGGATCTGCCGCTTCTGGCCTCCAATTTCCGCAAGGAACACACGCTCTCGCACTACCTGAAGCAGGAAAAGGTCGTGGCGATTGCCGGCATCGATACCCGCAAGCTGACCCGTATCCTCCGCGAGAAGGGCGCCCAGAACGGCTGCATCCTGGCTGGCGAAGACAACGTCCAGAAGGCCATCGACCTGGCGCGCTCGTTCCCGGGCCTGGCCGGCATGGACCTGGCCAAGGTGGTGTCGGTCAAGGAGCCGTACACGTGGACCGAGACCGAATGGAAGCTGGGCGAGGGCTACGGCCGCCAGGACCATCCGCAGTTCCACGTGGTGGCCTTCGACTACGGCGTGAAGTTCAACATCCTGCGCATGCTGGCCGAGCGCGGCTGCAAGGTCACGGTGCTGCCGGCGCAAGCCAGCGCGGCCGAGGCCCTGGCGCTGAATCCGGACGGCATCTTCCTGTCGAACGGCCCCGGCGACCCCGAGCCGTGCGACTACGCCATCGCCGCCACCCGTGAATTCATCGCGCGCGGCATCCCGACGTTCGGCATCTGCCTGGGTCACCAGATCATGGCGCTGGCCGTGGGCGCGAAGACGCTGAAGATGAGCACGGGCCACCATGGCGCGAACCATCCGGTGAAGGATCATGACGATGGCCGCGTGGTGATCACGTCGCAGAACCACGGCTTCGCGGTTGACGCCTCGACGCTGCCGGCCAACGCACGCGTCACGCACACGTCGCTGTTCGACGGCACGCTGCAGGGTTTCGCGCTGACCGACAAGCCTGCGTTCTGCTTCCAGGGCCACCCGGAAGCGTCGCCTGGTCCGCACGACATCGCGTACCTGTTCGACCGCTTCACGAAGCTGATGCAGGACGCGCGCGCCAAGGCCGCCGCCTGACCCAACGAGAAACAGAACCGGATTGAACGGGATTCGCCCATGACCGAATTCATGCACGCCAGCTTCGGCGTTACCGATTTCTGGACCTATGTGCTGGGCACGATCTTCATCGTGCTGCTGCCGGGTCCGAACTCGATGTACGTGCTGTCGGTGGCCGCGCAGCGCGGCGTGCGTGCCGGCTACAAGGGCGCGTGCGGCGTGTTCGTGGGCGATGCGATCCTGATGGTGCTGTCGGCCGCAGGCGTGGCGTCGCTGCTGAAGGCCAGCCCGGCGCTGTTCCACGTGATCAAGTACGTGGGCGCCGGCTACCTGGCGTGGATCGGCTTGCAGATGCTGCGCGGCGCGCTGCGCAACTGGTCGAAGCCGGCCGACGCCGGCGCGCAGGCTGCCAGCGCACCGGTGGACCGGTCGACCAACCCGTTCACCAAGGCGCTGGTCATCAGCTTGCTGAATCCGAAGGCCATCCTGTTCTTCATCTCGTTCTTCATCCAGTTCGTGGATCCGCAGTTCGCGTATCCGGCGCTGTCGTTCGTGGCGCTGGGGCTGGTCTGCCAGATCTGCAGCTTCGCCTACCTGACCACGATCATCTTCGTGGGCGCGAAGCTGGCCGACGCGTTCCGTCGCCGTCGCCGCCTGTCCGCGGGCATGTCGAGCGGTGTGGGCGCGATGTTCATCGGCTTCGGCGCCAAGCTGGCCACGGCCACCCTGGGCTGACGGTCAAAACCTGATATCCGGTACGGCGCGCGGGAACCTGCGGGCCGGCCAACAAAGAGAGCGTGCAATGCCAAAGCGCACAGACATCAAGAGCATCCTTATCATCGGCGCCGGCCCGATCATCATCGGCCAGGCGTGTGAATTCGACTACTCCGGCGCACAGGCCTGCAAGGCGCTGCGCGAAGAGGGCTTCAAGGTCATCCTGGTCAACTCGAACCCGGCGACCATCATGACGGACCCGAACACGGCCGACGTGACCTACATCGAGCCCATCACCTGGGAAGTGGTCGAGCGCATCATCGAGAAGGAGCGCCCGGATGCCATCCTGCCGACCATGGGCGGCCAGACCGCGCTGAACTGCGCGCTGGACCTGCATCGCCATGGCGTGCTGGACAAGTACAAGGTGGAACTGATCGGCGCATCGCCCGAGGCGATCGACAAGGCCGAGGACCGCCAGAAGTTCAAGGACGCGATGACCAAGATCGGTCTCGGTTCGGCCAAGTCGGGCATCGCCCATTCGATGGACGAGGCGGTGGCGGTGCAGTCGCGCATCGCGCAGGAAACCGGTTCGGCCGGCTACCCGATCGTGATCCGTCCGTCGTTCACGCTGGGCGGCACGGGCGGCGGCATTGCCTACAACCGCGAAGAGTTCGAAGAGATCTGCAAGCGCGGCCTGGACCTGTCGCCCACGCGCGAGCTGCTGATCGAGGAATCGCTGCTCGGCTGGAAGGAATACGAGATGGAAGTGGTCCGCGACAAGGCGGACAACTGCATCATCATCTGCTCGATCGAAAACCTGGACCCGATGGGCATCCACACCGGTGACTCGATCACCGTGGCCCCGGCCCAGACGCTGACCGACAAGGAATACCAGATCCTGCGTAACGCCTCGCTGGCCGTGCTGCGCGAGATTGGCGTGGACACCGGCGGTTCGAACGTGCAGTTTTCGATCAACCCGGTGGACGGCCGGATGATCGTGATCGAGATGAACCCGCGCGTGTCGCGTTCGTCGGCGCTGGCCTCGAAGGCCACGGGCTTCCCGATCGCCAAGGTGGCGGCCAAGCTGGCCGTGGGCTACACGCTGGACGAGCTCAAGAACGAAATCACCGGCGGCGCAACCCCGGCATCGTTCGAGCCGTCGATCGACTACGTGGTGACCAAGGTGCCGCGTTTCGCGTTCGAGAAATTCCCGGCGGCCGACAGCCACCTCACCACGCAGATGAAGTCGGTGGGCGAGGTGATGGCCATGGGCCGTACGTTCCAGGAATCGTTCCAGAAGGCGCTGCGCGGCCTGGAAGTGGGCGTGGACGGCCTGGACGAGAAGTCGACCGACCGCGACGAAGTGATCGAGGAAATCGGCGAGGCCGGCCCGGACCGCATCTGGTACGTGGGCGACGCGTTCCGCCTGGGCATGTCGCTGGAAGAAGTGCATGCCGAGACCGCCATCGATCCGTGGTTCCTGGCCCAGATCGAAGACATCGTGCGCACCGAAACCCAGGTGCGCGCACGCACGCTGGAGAGCCTGTCGGCCGCCGAGCTACGCTACCTGAAGCAGAAGGGCTTCTCGGACCGCCGCCTGGCCCGCCTGCTGAAGACCGACGCCAAGGCCGTGCGCCAGGCGCGCCTGGCGCAGAACGTGCGCCCGGTGTACAAGCGCGTGGACACCTGCGCGGCCGAGTTCGCCACCAACACCGCTTACATGTACGGCACCTACGAGGCCGAGCATGGCGAGTGCGAGGCAGACCCGACCAGCAACAAGAAGATCATGGTGCTGGGCGGTGGCCCGAACCGGATCGGCCAGGGCATCGAGTTCGACTACTGCTGCGTGCACGCCGCGCTGGCGCTGCGCGAAGACGGGTACGAGACCATCATGGTCAACTGCAACCCGGAGACCGTGTCGACCGACTATGACACCTCGGACCGCCTGTACTTCGAGCCGCTGACGCTCGAAGACGTGCTGGAAATCGTCGACAAGGAAAAGCCGGTGGGCGTGATCGTCCAGTACGGCGGCCAGACCCCGCTGAAGCTGGCGCTGGACCTGGAAGCCAACGGCGTGCCCATCATCGGCACGAGCCCGGACATGATCGACGCCGCGGAAGACCGCGAGCGCTTCCAGAAGCTGCTGCAGGACCTGGGCCTGCGCCAGCCGCCCAACCGCACGGCCCGTGCCGAGGACGAGGCGCTGCGCCTGGCCGAGGAAATCGGCTATCCGCTGGTGGTGCGTCCGTCGTACGTGCTGGGTGGCCGCGCGATGGAAATCGTGCACGAGCCGCGCGACCTGGAGCGCTACATGCGCGAGGCCGTGAAGGTGTCGAACGACTCGCCGGTGCTGCTGGACCGCTTCCTGAACGACGCGATCGAGTGCGACGTGGACGCCCTGTGCGACGGCCAGCGCGTGTTCATCGGCGGCGTGATGGAGCACATCGAGCAGGCGGGCGTGCACTCGGGCGATTCGGCCTGCTCGCTGCCGCCGTACTCGCTGTCGCAAGCCACCGTGGACGAACTGAAGCGCCAGACCGCCGCGATGGCCAAGGCCCTCAACGTGGTCGGCCTGATGAACGTGCAGTTCGCCATCCAGCAGAAGAACGGCGAGGACATCGTCTACGTGCTGGAAGTGAACCCGCGTGCGTCGCGGACGGTGCCGTACGTATCAAAGGCCACCGGCCTGTCGCTGGCCAAGATCGCCGCGCGCTGCATGGCCGGCCAGTCGCTGGACTCGCAGGGTATCGGCGCCGAGGTGGTGCCGCCGTACTTCAGCGTCAAGGAAGCCGTGTTCCCGTTCAACAAGTTCCCGGGCGTGGATCCGGTCCTCGGACCTGAAATGCGTTCCACCGGTGAAGTGATGGGCGTGGGCAAGGTGTTCGGCGAAGCGTTGTTCAAGAGCCAGCTGGCCGCCGGTTCGCGCCTGCCCGAGAAGGGCACGGTGCTGATCACGGTCAAGGATAGCGACAAGCCGCGCGCCGTGACCGTGGCCCGCATGCTGCACGACCTGGGCTACCCGATCGTCGCCACGCGCGGCACGGCTTCGGCCATCGAGGCCGCCGGCATCCCGGTGCGGGTGGTCAACAAGGTGAAGGACGGCCGTCCGCACATTGTGGACATGATCAAGAACGGCGAACTGGCCCTGGTCTTCACGACCGTGGACGAAACGCGCACGGCCATCGCCGATTCGCGTTCGATCCGTATCGCCGCGCTGGCCAACCGCGTGCCGTACTACACCACCATCGCCGGCGCCAATGCCGCGGTGGAGGGCCTGAAGCACATGCAGAGCCTGGAGGTCTACGACCTGCAGGGCCTGCACAAGCAACTGGCCTGACGACCTGGCCGATGCTGCGCCGCGGGAATCGTTCCCAAGGTGCGGCCCTGCCGCCGGGTTGAAACCGGCGGCGGTTCTGGCCTACACTACGTCGAATTCGCTGATCGATCTGGCGCTGCGCCGGTCGGTCCCATCTGAAAGCCGCGGTCGAGCGGAAGTGCCTTCCGGCAGTTGTTGCCGGGGCATGGTTCCAGCTCCGCTGCGGCTCATTTTTTTGTTGAACGAGACATGAGCACCATTCCGATTACCAAGCGTGGCGCCGAACTGCTGAAGGAAGAGCTGCAGCGCCTCAAGGCCGTTGAACGTCCCGCGGTGATCAACGCCATTTCCGAGGCGCGTGCGCAGGGCGACCTGTCGGAAAATGCCGAATACGACGCCGCCAAGGAAAAGCAGGCCTTTATCGAAGGCCGCATCCAGGAAGTGGAAGCCAAGCTGTCCGCTGCACAGGTCATCGATCCGACCCAGCTCGACACCGATGGCCGCATCGTCTTTGGCGCCACCGTGGACCTGGAAGACCTGGAATCGGGCAAGGCCGTGAGCTACCAGATCGTCGGCGACGACGAGGCCGACCTGGATACCGGCAAGATCTCGGTGAGCTCGCCGATCGCCCGTGCCCTGATCGGCAAGTTCGAGGGCGATGTCGCCACCGTGCTGGCCCCGGGCGGCGAGCGCGAGTACGAAGTCATTACGGTCCGCTACATCTGACGCGGCGGGGCAGGCGTGTTCTCGTCGTCCTATTCGAATCTGCCGCCGCTGCCGCACCGGGTGTTCCTGGTGCTGACGGTCATCTGGGCCGGAAGCCTGTGGACGGTGGGGTACATGGTGGCGCCGACGCTGTTCGCGGTGCTGCCGAGCCGGGAAACGGCGGGAATGATCGCCGGACACCTGTTCCGCTATGAGGCCATCCTCGGGGTGACCGTCGGCGTGCTGCAACTGGTGTTGTGCAATGTGCTGATCCGCCGCGGTGCGGCGCGCTATCGCGCCTTGCGCTGGATCGTGCTGGCCATGCTGGTGTGCGTGCTGGCGGGCTACTTCGGCGTGCAGCCGTTCATGGAAGGGCTCAAGGTCAAGGCCCAGGCGATGAACCTGGGCGTGTCGGAGTCGCCATACAAGAGCCAGTTCGGAATGCTGCACGGCCTGTCGAGCCTGTTCTACCTGCTGCAGAGCCTGCTGGCCCTGATACTCGTATGGCGTGCAAGCGCGCCACGCGCCGCAGGGGAATGAAAAAAGGCGGCCATGGCCGCCTTTCTTTCGGGCTGGAGGAACCGACCGGCGCCTGGCCGATCTGATCCTTCCGGGTCAGCCCAGCGCCTTCTTCTTCTGGCTGGACGGCCGGGCACGGGCCCGCTTCACGGTGCCGGCCTGGGTGACGCGCTCGTTGCCAAGCACCTTCACTGCCGTACGCGGCGAGCGACGCTGGCCCGAGCCAGCCTGCTTGCGGACCATGACGGTGCGCGGTGCGGCACCGGTTCCCAGGCGGCGACGGGCGCCCAGGTCTTCCGGCTGGTTTTCCTTGAGCCGGGCCGGGCCCGGACGCCAGATGACGAGCAGCTTGCCGATGTGCTGGATCGGCGCGGCGTCGAGTTCGTCGCAAATGGCTTCATAAATGGCAATGCGCGTGTCGCGCTCGTCGCCGAACACCCGGATCTTGATCAGGTCGTGCGCCGCAAGGCTGCGGTCGATTTCGGCCAGGACCGAAGGGGTCAGGCCCTCGGCGCCGATCATGACCACGGGATTGAGGCCGTGGGCGCGCGAGCGCAGGTCGGAGCGTTGGGCGGGAATCAGTTGAAGAGCGGGCATCGGGGAAGCAAATATCGGATTGGCGCGTATTATCCGTCAAAAATACGTCAGAATGTCGCCGCAAGACGGTAAAGATCATCAAATCGGGAGAAAAATGCTCTCCCGTCAATCAGGCAAGTCTCAGGAATGGCCAAGGGCAAGAACAAGTTCAACCAGTCGTGGTTGCACGACCACATCAACGATCCGTATGTGAAGATGGCCCAGCGCGAGGGCTATCGCGCCCGGGCGGCCTACAAGCTCAAGGAAATCGACGATCAGGACAAGCTGATCCTGCCGGGCCACGTCATCGTGGACCTGGGCGCCGCGCCGGGCAGCTGGAGCCAGTACGCCCGCAACAAGCTGGCGGCGTCGCCCCGGGCCCGCGACGGCAAGCCGGACGGTGCCGTCGTGGCCATCGATATCCTGCCGATGGAGCCGGTGGCCGACGTCACCTTCATCCAGGGCGATTTCCGCGAGGAAGAAGTATTCCGGGAGCTTGAAAAGGTGGTGCTGGAAGCCTCCGGCGGCTCAAGAATCGACCTTGTTATCTCGGATATGGCCCCCAATTTGAGCGGTGTGGCCTCGGCCGATTCGGCGCGGATCGAGTATTTGTGCGATTTGGCGCTGGAGTTCGCCCAGGCGCACCTGAAGCCCGAGGGTTCGCTGCTGGTCAAGTGCTTCCATGGCTCCGGCTATAGCCAGATCGTGGAGAAGTTCAAACGTCAGTTCAAGGTCGTCGCCAAGCGCAAGCCCAAGGCGTCGCGCGACAAGTCTTCAGAAACCTTTATTCTTGGGCGTTACCTGAAGTCAGTGGACTGACGTGGGGTGTGGCCGTGTGAGGTCGGCTCCCTCTGAAAGGGGGGGTATAGGGGTTTTTGGGGTGACTGCCCCGCTTGCCCTGAACCGGTCGGCTCGGGCACTATCAGCCTCATAGAATCAGATTTCCCTGTGGGGACGGACGCTGCATTACAATGCAATGCAGCTATCCGTTGGCAAGGCAATTGCAAAGGAGTTCGGCCTTGAATAACAACCTGTTTCAAAAGGCGGCAATCTGGCTCGTGATCGCGCTGGTTTTGTTCACCGTCTTCAAGCAGTTCGACAAACCGCGTGCCCAGGACGGTGTCACCTATTCGCAGTTCATGGATGACGCCAAGAACGGCAAGGTCTCGCGCGTCGACGTGCAGGGCCGCAACCTCGTGGTGTCGCCCAAGGAAGGGTCGAAGTACACCATCATCTCGCCGGGCGACATCTGGATGGTCGGCGACCTGATGAAGTACGGCGTCCAGGTGACCGGCAAGGCCGATGACGAACCGAACGTGCTGGTCCAGGCGCTGTATTACCTGGGACCGACGTTGCTGATCATCGTCTTCTGGTTCTACATGATGCGGCAGATGCAGGGCGGCGGGAAAGGGGGTGCCTTCTCGTTCGGCAAATCCCGCGCGCGCCTGATCGACGAGAACCAGAACGCCGTGACCTTCGCCGACGTGGCGGGTTGCGACGAATCCAAGGAAGAAGTGGTCGAACTGGTCGACTTCCTCAAGGATCCGCAGAAATTCCAGAAGCTGGGTGGCCGGATTCCGCGCGGCGTGCTGCTGGTCGGGCCTCCGGGTACCGGCAAGACGCTGCTGGCGCGTGCCATTGCCGGCGAGGCCAAGGTACCGTTCTTCAGCATCTCGGGTTCCGACTTCGTGGAAATGTTCGTCGGCGTGGGTGCTGCCCGCGTGCGCGACATGTTCGAGAACGCCAAGAAGCAGGCACCGTGCATCGTGTTCATCGATGAAATCGACGCGGTCGGCCGCCATCGTGGCGCCGGCATGGGCGGCGGCAACGACGAGCGCGAGCAGACGCTGAACCAGATGCTGGTGGAAATGGACGGCTTCGAAGCCAACTCGGGCGTGATCGTCATTGCTGCGACGAACCGTGCCGACGTGCTGGACAAGGCGCTGCTGCGTCCGGGCCGTTTCGACCGCCAGGTCTACGTGGGCCTGCCGGACATCCGTGGCCGCGAGCAGATCCTGAAGGTGCACATGCGCAAGGTGCCGATCGGCAACGACGTGGACGCTTCGGTGATCGCGCGTGGTACGCCTGGCTTCTCGGGTGCCGACCTGGCCAACCTGGTCAACGAGGCCGCACTGTTTGCCGCCCGCCGCAACAAGCGCGTGGTGGACATGCAGGACTTCGAGGACGCGAAGGACAAGATCTACATGGGTCCGGAGCGCAAGTCGACGGTCATGCGCGAGGAAGAGCGCAAGGCCACGGCTTACCACGAGTCCGGTCACGCCGTGGTGGCCAAGCTGCTGCCGAAGGCCGACCCGGTGCACAAGGTCACGATCATGCCGCGTGGCTGGGCCCTGGGCGTGACCTGGCAGCTGCCGGAGCATGACAAGTACTCGAAGTACAAGGACAACATGCTTGAGGAAATCGCGATCCTGTTCGGTGGCCGTGCCGCGGAAGAGGTCTTCCTCAACGCCATGAGCACCGGTGCTTCGAACGACTTCGAGCGCGCCACCAAGATCGCCCGCGACATGGTGACCCGTTTCGGCATGAGCGATTCGCTGGGTGCCATGGTCTACGTGGATACGGAGCAGGACGGCATGTTCGGCAAGCTGTCTTCGAAGACCGTATCGGAAGCCACGCAGCAGAAGGTTGACGCCGAGATCCGCAACATCATCGACGAGCAGTACGCGCTGGCCAAGCGCCTGCTGGAAGAGAACCGCGACAAGGTCGAGGCCATGACCAACGCGCTGATGGAGTGGGAAACGATCGACGCCGAACAGGTGAACGACATCATGGCCGGCAAGCCGCCGCGTCCGCCGCGTGGCCTGCAGGGCCCGAGCGGTGGCGGTAGCACGCCGCCGTCGGGTGGTTCGCCGGTGGCGCCGAGCAACGCGCCTGCCACGGCGCGCGTCGACGACACGGTGTAATGCCCCTGGCTCGCGCCGCGTAACAGACCGTTTGCAACGGTTTCAAACGCGGCGGATTCTGATAGCCTCCGAAGCCGGTGCCTGGTGCACCGGCTTTTTGTTTTTCAGGACGCAGACCTTGTCGACCGAGTATTTCCAGTGCGGGCGTTTTCGCTTTGCCCGCAACCGCCGCCCGCTGGTGATGGGCATCCTCAACGTAACCCCGGATTCGTTCTCGGACGGCGGACGGCATGCCACGCGCGATGCCGCGCTGCGTCATGCGGAACAGATGATCGGCGAAGGGGTGGACATCATCGATATCGGCGGCGAATCGAGTCGGCCGGGGTCGGCGGCGCTGCCGCTGGACCAGGAGCTAGACCGCGTCATGCCCATCGTGGAGGCGCTGGCCAACTGCGGCAAACCGTTGTCAATCGACACGTACAAGCCCGAAGTCATGAGGGCCGCGCTGGCGGGCGGAGCGGATTTGATCAACGATATCTGGGGCTTCCGGATGCCCGGTGCGGTGGAGGCCGTGGCAGCGGGGCAGGCGGGGCTGTGCGTCATGCACATGCAGCGCGATCCGCAGACGATGCAGGAAGACCCGCAATACGTCGATGTGGTGGCCGACGTCGAGGCGTTTCTGCGCGAGCGGGTGTCAACCCTGCGTGCGGCGGGCGTGACCGATGCGCGGATTTCGCTTGATCCGGGCTTTGGGTTTGGCAAGACTCCGGATCATAATCTGCGCCTGCTGGGCCAGATGCCGCGCCTGGCCATAGACGGCCTGCCGGTGCTGGCAGGACTGTCGCGCAAGTCGACGCTGGGTGCCATTGTCGGCGGCAAACCGCCCCAGGCGCGCGTGGCCGCCAGCATTGCGGCCGCCGTCTGCGCGGCGGAGAAGGGTGCTTTTATCGTGCGCGTGCACGACGTGGAACAAACCGTGGACGCCCTCAAGGTCTGGTGGGCGATCCGCCATGAGTCAGTTGCCCCGTGAGGGCAACAGGGAGAATGATTAAATGACACGCAAGTATTTCGGGACGGATGGTGTGCGGGGCAGGGTGGGCGAGACGCCGATCACGCCCGATTTTGTGATGCGGCTGGGCTATGCGGCCGGCAAGGTGCTGGCGCTGGGGCAGAAGACCGCCCAGGGCAGGCCGACCGTGCTGATCGGCAAGGACACGCGCATCTCGGGCTATATGCTCGAAGCCGCGCTGGAGGCCGGTTTCACGGCGGCTGGCGTGAACGTGCAGCTGACGGGGCCGCTGCCGACGCCCGCCATTGCCTACCTGACGCGTGCGTTGCGTCTGGCCGCGGGCGTGGTGATTTCCGCGAGCCACAACCCGTACTACGACAACGGCATCAAGTTCTTCTCGGCCTCGGGCGACAAGCTGCCCGACGAGGTAGAGGCGAAGATCGAGTCCCTGCTCGACGAACCGATGACCTGCGTGCGCTCGGAAGACCTGGGTCGGGCCAAGCGCATCGAGGACGCGGCGGGCCGCTACATCGAATTCTGCAAGAGCACGTTCCCCTACGAGCAGGACCTGCGCGGCCTGCGCATCGTGGTGGATTGCGCACACGGCGCCGCGTATCACATCGCCCCGCATGTGTTCCATGAACTCGGCGCGGAAGTGATTGCGATCGGCAACCAGCCGGACGGCCGCAACATCAACGCCGGCTATGGCGCGACCGCACCGGAGAAGCTGGTGGAAGCCGTACGTGCCCACCGTGCCGACGTGGGCCTGGCCTTCGATGGCGATGCAGACCGCCTGCAGGTGGTGGACGCCCAGGGTCGCCTCTACAACGGCGACGAACTGCTGTACCTGATCGTGCGTGATCGTCAGGCAGCCGGCCAAGCAGTGGAAGGCGCCGTGGGCACGCTGATGACGAACATGGCCGTCGAGCTGGCGCTCCAGCGTCTGGGCGTGGAATTCGTACGTGCCAAGGTTGGTGATCGCTACGTGCTCGAGGAACTCAACAAGCGCGGCTGGCAGCTTGGTGGCGAAGGCTCGGGGCACCTGCTGTGCCTGGATCGGCACACCACCGGTGACGGCATCGTGTCGTCGCTGCAGGTTCTGGCCGCGCTGCGCCGCAGCGGCAAGACGCTGTCGCAACTGCTGGAGGGCGTGAGCCTGTTCCCGCAGACGCTGATCAACGTGCGCGTGGAGAAGGGCTTTGACTGGCAGAGCCATGCCGGCCTGAAGGCGGCTCGCGAGCAGGTGGAGCCCGAACTCGAGGGCCGCGGGCGCGTGCTGATTCGCGCTTCGGGCACCGAGCCCGTGGTGCGGGTGATGGTGGAAGCCGAGCAGGTGGAAACCGCCGAGCGTGCCGCGCAGACCCTGGCAAACGCCTTGCGCGCCTGACGCGCAATCAAGCCCGTGGCATGCGCGCTCCGTCGCGCATGATCAAAAGCGCCTCCCGTCGGAGGCGCTTTTTGTTTGGCAGTCACTTGTCCATGTCCGGCCAAGCCCAAGCCTGGGCAGCATTCTGTAAGCCGTACTGTCACAGAAGACAGGTCGCAGCAAACAAATCAATTAACCGCCGAAGCATTGAGCATTCAACCATGTAGCGCGCCATCAACATGAGCGTTCGAAAGGCCATCTGAAATGTGTCCGATTGTGACGACAGAGGCATTGGCGGCCCCATCTCAGGTTCTTCGAAGAAGATTTGGAGATGTCATGGAACTGTCATACAGAAAGCCTAAAGTTCGCCTTGTCAAAAATTTGTCATTCCCAACCAATGTTCTCTGGAGGACATATGAAGCTGGTCAAGACTGCCGTGGCAGGCATCGTTTCGATGGTGGTGGCGGGTACTGCGTTCGCGGCGGAAATTACCGGTGCAGGCGCTTCTTTCCCGGCGCCCGTGTATTCCAAGTGGGCCGACGCCTACCAAAAAGCAACGGGTAACAAGGTCAACTATCAATCCATCGGCTCGTCGGGCGGCATCAAGCAGATCAATGCCAAGACGGTGGACTTCGGCGCTTCGGACGCTCCCCTCAAGGACGACGAGCTGGCCAAGGGCAACCTGATCCAGTTCCCCACCGTGATCGGCGGCGTGGTGCCCGTGATCAACCTGCAAGGCGTGAAGCCGGGCGAGCTGACCATCACCGGCGAAGTGCTGGCCAACATCTACCTGGGCAAGATCAAGAAGTGGGACGATCCCGCGATCAAGGCCCTGAACCCGAAGGCCAAGCTGCCGAGCCAGGACATCCTGCCGGTGCGCCGCGCCGACGGCTCGGGCACGACGTTTATCTTCACGAACTACCTCTCGAAGGTCAGCAATGACTGGAAGAGCACGGTGGGCGAGGGCACGACCGTGAACTGGCCGGGTGGCGGCACGGGCGGCAAGGGCAACGAAGGCGTGGCCGCTTTCGTGCAGCGCCTGAACGGCGCCATCGGCTATGTCGAGTACGCCTACGCCAAGCAGAACAAGATGACGTACCTGACGATGAAGAACGCGGCAGGTGAAGTGGTGCAGCCGAGCGACGACGCCTTCAAGGCCGCCGCCGCCGGTGCCGACTGGAACAAGTCGTTCTACCAGATCCTGACCAACCAGTCGGGCAAGGGCGCATGGCCGATCGCTGGTGCCACGTTCATCCTGCTGCACAAGACGCAGGAAAAGTCGGCGCAGGGCGCGGAAGTCATGAAGTTCTTCGACTGGGCCTACAAGAGCGGCGCCTCGATGGCTTCTGACCTGGACTACGTGCCGCTGCCGGAAGCCGTCGTGAACCAGATCCGCGCGACGTGGAAGCAGAGCGTCAAGGACGGTTCGGGCAAGGCCCTGTACTAAGCTGGTGCTGTACTGAAGTCCGACCCGGCGCGCGCGACCGGCCTGCAAGGGCCGGCGCCGCGTGACGGGGCCGCGGTGACCGGCGCGTCACCGCGGCACATGTTCCACCTACCGATTTCCATCATGGCGACTACGTCCGATCTTCCCGCCGTCCGGCCCCCCAGCCGCCTTGGCGACATCCTGTTCGGTGGCCTGACCCGCGGCGCCGCCATTGTCACGCTGTTGCTGCTGGGCGGCATCATCGTATCGCTCGCCATCAGCGCATGGCCCTCGATCAAGCAGTTCGGCCTGCCGTTCCTCTGGGCGGCCGAGTGGGATCCGCCCGCCGACGTGTACGGCGCGCTCGTGCCGATCTACGGCACGCTGGTCACCTCGCTGATCGCCCTCATCATCGCCGTGCCGGTCAGCTTCGGCATCGCACTGTTTCTTACCGAGCTGTCGCCCGTGTGGCTGCGCCGGCCGCTCGGCACCGCCATCGAGCTGCTCGCCGCCGTGCCGTCCATCGTCTACGGCATGTGGGGCCTGCTCGTGTTCGCGCCGATCTTCGGCGAATACTTCCAGAAGCCGCTCGCCAACACCGTGGGCCAGTTGCCGTTGATCGGCAAGCTGTTCCAGGGCGCGCCGCTCGGTATCGGCCTGCTGTGCGCGGGCGTGATCCTGGCGATCATGATCATTCCGTACATCGCCTCGGTGATGCGCGACGTGTTCGAAGTCACCCCGGTGCTGCTGAAGGAATCTGCCTACGGCATCGGCTGCACCACGTGGGAAGTGATGTGGAAGGTGGTGCTGCCCTACACGCGCGCCGGTGTGATCGGCGGCGTCATGCTCGGCCTGGGCCGTGCCTTGGGCGAGACCATGGCCGTCACCTTCGTGATCGGCAACACCAACCTGCTCGACAACGTCTCGCTGTTCTCGCCGGGCAACAGCATTACCTCGGCGCTGGCCAACGAATTCGCCGAAGCCGGTGCCGGCCTGCATACCGCCGCGCTGATGGAACTGGGCCTGATCCTGTTCTTCATCACGTTCGTGGTGCTGGCCCTGTCCAAGATCCTGCTGCTGCGCCTTGCCAAGAATGAGGGTGGCAAATGAACCAAGCCCAAGCCGTGTCTACCTCGTCCATTCCCGCCGTCCGCCCCGACTCCGAAGCCGTTCGCACCCGGCTGCAGGGCTCGCGCCGACGCACCAACGTGTTCGCGCTGACGGCCTCGCTCGGCGCCATGATCTTCGGCCTGTTCTGGCTGGCGTGGATTCTCTGGACCACCATCTCGCTGGGCGTGGGCGGTCTCTCGATCGACCTCTTCACGCAGATGACGCCGGCGCCGAACACCGCCGGTGGCGGCCTGGCCAATGCCATCTTCGGCAGCTTCGTGCTGGTGGGTGTGGCCACGCTGGTCGGCACGCCGCTCGGCATCCTGGCGGGCATCTACCTGGCCGAGTATGGCCAGAAGTCGCCGCTGGCCAGCCTGATCCGCTTCATCAACGACATCCTGCTGTCGGCACCGTCGATCGTGATCGGTCTGTTCGTCTACGCGCTGGTCGTGACGCGTATGGGTCATTTCTCGGGCTGGGCCGGCGTTTGCGCGCTGGCGCTGCTGCAGATTCCCATCGTCGTGCGCACCACCGAGAACATGCTGAACCTGGTGCCGAACGCGCTGCGCGAAGCCGCGGTGGCCCTGGGTACGCCGAAGTGGAAGATGGTGATGTCGATCACCGTCAAGTCGTCGTATGCAGGCATCGTCACCGGCGTGCTGCTGGCCGTGGCCCGTATCGCCGGCGAGACCGCGCCGCTGCTGTTCACCGCGCTCTCGAACCAGTTCTGGAGCACGGACCTGAACAAGCCGATGGCCAACCTGCCGGTGACGATTTTCCGCTTCGCCATGAGCCCGTTCACGGAATGGCAGCAACTGGCCTGGGCCGGTGTGTTCCTGATTACCGTCGGGGTGCTTGCGCTGAACATCGTTGCGCGCGTCCTGTTCAAGAAATAAGCGGCGGCACTGCCTCACGCCCGACCTGACTACCGAATTCAAGCGAGACATCAGCATGACCTCTACCGTCATCGATATTCCCGATACCGTGCGCGCCAAGATCGACGTGCGGAACCTGAACTTCTACTACAACCAGTTCCACGCGCTGAAGAACATCAACATGTCGATCCCGGACCGCAAGGTCACGGCGTTCATCGGCCCGTCGGGCTGCGGCAAGTCCACGCTGCTGCGCACGTTCAACAAGATGTTCGCGCTGTACCCGGAGCAACGTGCCGAGGGCGAGATCAACATGGACGGCGAAAACCTGCTGACCAGCAAGCAGGACATCTCGCTGCTGCGCGCCAAGGTGGGCATGGTGTTCCAGAAGCCGACGCCGTTCCCGATGTCGATTTATGACAATATTGCATTCGGCGTGCGCCTGTTCGAGAAGCTGTCGCGTTCGGAAATGGACGACCGCGTGGAGTGGGCGCTGTCGAAGGCCGCGCTGTGGACCGAAGCCAAGGACAAGCTGCACCAGTCGGGCTATGGCCTGTCGGGCGGCCAGCAACAGCGCCTGTGCATCGCGCGTGGCATCGCCATCCGCCCGGAAGTGCTGCTGCTGGACGAACCGTGCTCGGCGCTGGACCCGATCTCCACGGGCCGCATCGAGGAACTGATCGCCGAGCTGAAGGACGAGTACACGGTGGTGATCGTCACGCACAACATGCAGCAGGCCGCGCGTTGCTCGGACTACACGGCGTACATGTACCTGGGCGAGCTGATCGAGTTCGGCGAGACCGAGAAGATCTTCATCAAGCCGCACCGCAAGGAAACCGAAGACTACATCACCGGCCGTTTCGGCTGATACGCGGCGCGCCCTGCAGGACATATCCCGTTTTCGGAAAGCGGCCAGGAGAACACCATGACTGACAAGCACCTGTCGACGCAGTTCGACGCCGACCTCAACGCCATCAACACCAAGCTGCTGCAGATGGGCGGCCTGGTGGAGTCGCAGATCGAGACCGCCATGCGCGCGCTGGCCGCTTTCGATGCCGACCTGGCCGACCAGGTCATTTCCCGCGAGCACGAACTCAATGCGCTGGAAGTGGAGATCGATGCCGACTGCGGCAACATCATCGCGCGTCGCCAGCCCACCGCCCGCGACCTGCGCCTGGTGATGGCGATTTCCAAGACCATCACCAACCTCGAGCGCGCTGGCGACGAGGCCGAGAAGATCGCCAAGCGCACCAAGCACATCATGGAGGACGCGGCGGCGCACACCATCAACTACGCCGAAGTAAAGCTGTCGGGCGAGATGGCCATCTCGTTGCTGCGCCACGCGCTGGACGCGTTTGCGCGTCTGGACACCGTGGCCGCGGCGCGTATCGTCAAGGACGACAAGGCCATCGACGAGGAATTCCGCGCCTTCGTGCGCAAGCTGATCACGTACATGATGGAAGATCCGCGCACGATTTCGGTGGCGCTGGACTTCCTGTTCATCGCCAAGGCCGTCGAGCGTATCGGCGACCACGCAAAGAACATTGCCGAGTTCATTATTTACATCGTGAAGGGCACGGATGTTCGCCATGCCTCACGCGAAGACATGGAGCGCGAAGCCTTGAGCTGAGAACGCGCCAGGACTGATAAGCGGAGAACCATTACATGCCGAGCAGTATTCTCGTTGTCGAAGACGAACCGGCGATCGCCGAGTTGATCGCCGTCAATCTCCAGCACGCGGGCCATTATCCGATTCGCGCGTACAACGCCGAGCAGGCGTTGTCGCTGATGAGCGATGTCCTGCCAGACCTCGTGTTGCTGGACTGGATGCTCCCGGGCAAGTCGGGGGCCACCTTCGCCAAGGAGCTACGCACCAACGATCGCACCAAGCAGATCCCGATCATCATGCTCACCGCGCGCAGCGAGGAGCAGGACAAGGTCATGGGTCTGGAAGCCGGCGCGGACGACTATGTGACCAAGCCTTTCTCGCCGAAGGAACTGCTGGCCCGCATCAAGGCCGTGCTGCGCCGCCGCGCGCCGCAGCTGACCGACGACGTGGTGGCCATCAACGGCCTGCGGCTGGATCCCGCCACCCATCGGGTGACGGGGCAGGACGACAGCGGCCCGATCAAGCTGGACCTGGGCCCCACCGAGTTCCGCCTGCTGCATTTCCTGATGACGCATCCGGAGCGTGTGCATAGCCGATCACAATTGCTGGATCAGGTGTGGGGCGATCACGTGTTTGTGGAAGAGCGCACCGTCGACGTCCACATCAAGCGTCTGCGCGCCGCGCTGACGCCTGGCGGGTACAGCAACATGATCGAGACGGTTCGCGGCAGCGGCTATCGCCTGGCGCGTTCGCCCAATCACTGACCGGAAAAGGCCGGAGGCGGTGCCGCGAGGGCCGCGCCGGCGTATGCCGGATTCTGCCGGCGCTGTGCAATACTGCGTCCATTGATGTGGCAGACGCCGCGCGCGGTGCGCGCCGCAGATTGAACTCCTACTCCTCGCATGAATGTCATCTGGGCCCGTTCCGTGGCCATCCTCGTCGGCCTGGCAGTTGTTGCCGCCGGTCTGTACGTCTGGAAAGGGGCTGTCGCCGGCCTGCTGTTCCTCTGCATTTCCCTGCTTGGCCTGCTTGGCTACTACCTGTTCCAGATCAATCGCCTGTGGCGGGTGCTGGATGCGCCAGCCTATGGCGAAATTCCCAGCGCGCTTGGCCTGTGGGGCGAGGTCTATTACCGGCTGCACCGGCTGGTCAAGCGCTGGCGTACCCAGGTGCTGCAGGTGGAACAGCAGCACACGCGCTTTATCCAGGCCATCCAGGCGTCGCCGTACGGCGTGCTGATGCTCGACGATGTCGACCAGATCGAGTGGTGCAACGGCGTGGCCGAGCAGCATTTCGGCCTCAACGCGCGGCGCGACGTGCGCCAGCGCATCACCCACCTGATCCGCCGGCCCGAATTCGTGCACTACCTCACGCGCGAGCGCTATGACGAGCCGCTGGTCATGCGCGACATGGGCGAGCACAAGCGCAACATCACGTCCGTGCAGATCCTGCCGTATGGCGAGAACCGCAAGCTGGTGCTGACGCAGGACATCACCAAGGTCGAGAATACCGAGGCCATGCGCCGCGACTTCGTGGCCAACGTCTCGCATGAACTGAAGACGCCGCTGACGGTGCTGACCGGATTCCTCGAAACCGTGCGCGACCTGCCGGTCTCCGAGGAAGACCGCAAGCGCTACATCGACATGATGCTCGTGCAGTCGATGCGGATGCAGCATATCGTTGAGGACTTGCTGGCGCTGGCCAAGCTGGAGTCCGACGCCCAGCCGCCCTCGCATGACCGCGTGAACGTGGGTGGACTGGCCGCGCACCTGGTGCACGATGCCGAAGCGCTGTCGCAGGGCCGGCACGAGATCGAGAGCGAGATCGATACAGCCGTGGTGCTGCGGGGCGCGGAAGGCGAACTGCTGTCGGCGCTGGGCAACCTGGTGTCGAACGCGGTGCGCTACACGCCGGACGGTGGCCGGATTGCCATTCGCATGACCTTTACCGATGGGCATTCGGTGTTTTCGGTCAGCGATACGGGCCTGGGCATAGCGCCCGAGCATATCCCGCGCCTGACCGAGCGGTTCTATCGCGTGGACCGGAGCCGGTCGCGCGACACCGGCGGCACCGGGCTGGGCCTGGCCATCGTCAAGCACGTGCTGTCGCGCCATCATGCCGACCTGCGCGTGACCAGCGAGGTGGGCCGGGGCAGCACGTTCCGCATCGTTTTCCCGGCCGACCGCAGCGGCTACGAGCCCGACGCCGCCCAGCCGCTGCCGCAACCTGGAGCTGGCTCGCGCCACGCCGCCTGAGCGTCGGCTTTCGGCAGGTTGGGCGCCGCCTGGTCAGACCAACGGCGACCGGCATCGAACACGAAAAAGGCCGCTACGGATTTCCCGTAGCGGCCTTTTTCATATGGCGGATGTGAAGGGCGTCAGGTTCCAAATCGTAGGAGCAGTTCCTGCTGGCTGACCCGCTGCACCTTGGCGCGCGACGGGCGGCGCACGTACTCGCCGTCGGGTTCCATGATCCAGGCCGAGGCGTTGTCGCGCAGATGCACCTGCAGCCCCTCCTTGATCACGCGCGCCTTCAGGGTGCGATCGAGGATAGGGAAGGCCACCTCCACGCGGCGGAACAGGTTGCGATCCATCCAGTCGGCGCTGGAAAGATAGAGCACGTCCTCGCCGGCCGCGTGGAAATAGTAGACGCGATGGTGCTCCAGAAAGCGCCCGACGATCGACCGCACCGAGATGTTGTCGGACAGGCCCGGCACCCCGGCCCGCAACGCGCACACGCCGCGCACGATCAGGTCGATCTTCACGCCCGCCCGCGAAGCCTTGTAGAGCTCGTCGATGATCGTCGGCTCCAGCAGCGCGTTCATCTTGGCGATGATGCGCGCCCGCTTGCCGCTGCGCGCATGGCGGGCCTCGGCGCGGATATGCTCGATCAGGTTGCTGTGCATCGTGAACGGCGACTGCCACAGGTGATTGAGCCGGATCGTGCCGGCCGTGCCCGTGAGCAGCTGGAACACGTGGTGCACGTCCTCGCACACCTGTTCGTTGGCCGTGAGCAGGCCAAAGTCTGTATAGAGCCGTGCCGTGCGCGGGTGATAGTTGCCCGTGCCCAGGTGCACGTACCGGCGCAGCACCGCGTTCTTGGCCTTGGGGCCCGCCGGCTCGCGGCGCACCACCAGCAGCATCTTGGCATGGCACTTGTGGCCCACCACGCCGTACACCACGTGGGCGCCGGCCGATTCCAGGCGCTCGGCCCAGTTGATGTTGGTTTCCTCGTCGAAGCGGGCCAGCAGTTCCACCACGACGGTCACTTCCTTGCCGTTGCGCGCGGCAGTCATCAACGCCTCCATCACGGCCGACTCGTTGCCGGTGCGATAGACGGTCTGCTTGATGGCCACGACGTTCGGGTCGCTGGCGGCGGCCTGCAAAAAGTCCAGCACGGAGGAGAAGCTCTCGTATGGATGATGCAGGAGCACGTCGCGCTGGCGGATCACGTCGAACATGTTGGTGCCGGGCGCAAATGCCTTGACCGGGGCGGGCACGTGAGGCGGGTACTTGAGGGCAGGGCGGTCCACCAGGTCCGGGATCTGCATCAGCCGCACCAGGTTCACCGGGCCGCTGACGCGATACAGGTCAGATTCGGTCAGCCCCGATTCCAGCAGCAGGCGGCGCGACAGCGCGGGCGGGATGTCGGACGATACCTCGAGCCGCACCATGTCGCCAAAATGCCGGGTCGGCAGCTCGCCCTGCAGCGCTTCGCGCAGGTCGGTGATGTCGTCTTCGGACACGAACAGGTCGGAGTTGCGCGTGACGCGGAACTGGTAGCAGCCTTGTACCTCGATGGCCGGAAACAGTTCATGCACGAAGGCCTGCATGAACGACGACAGCATCACGAACCCGAACGGGTAGCCCGACAGTTTCTCGGGCATGCGCACCACGCGCGGCAACGCGCGGGGCGCCTGCACGATGGCGAGGTCCGCGTCGCGGCCGAAGGCGTCCTTGCCGGACAGCTCCACCACGAAATTCAGGCTCTTGTTCAGCACGCGCGGGAACGGATGTGCCGGGTCAAGCGCGATGGGGGTAAGCACCGGCCCCAGCTCGCGGACGAAGAAGTCGCGGGCCCAGTCGCGCTGGGCGTCGGTCCAGGTTCCGGTCAGGTGGAAGAAGACGCCTTCTTTTTCCAGCGCCGGAAAGATCGTGTTCTGCAGCATGTCATACTGCGAGGCCACGAGCCGCTGCGTGCGCTCGGTGACGAGCTGGTAGGTCTGCTGGAACGAGAGGCCATCGGGTGTCACGCCCGACGCGTTGTTCCGTATCTGTTCCTTCAGGCCGGCCATCCGGATTTCGAAGAATTCGTCCAGGTTGCTGGACACGATGCAGATGAACTTCAGCCTTTCAAGCAGCGGGACATTGGGGTCGGCGGCTTGCGCGAGGACGCGCGAATTGAATTCCAGAATGCCCAGCTCGCGATTCCACAGCGTGCCGGGCGGCGTCGTCGACATGTCTATAACCTTGTTTTGGCGATGAGGCGACTTTTTCATAGAATCGTGTCACTTTGATGACACTTTGATTTTGTCATGATGTGGACATGACAGAGACATAATCTTTGAGGTTTGGCCCGCTCGGGTCCATCCCGCGTAATACTGACGCAATGACACAGAATCCCCGCTTGCTGGCCGCCGTCGACATGGGCTCCAACAGCTTCCGCCTGATGATCGGGCGAGTGGATGAGACGCCCACGGCGTCGGGTCCCGCCAGCCAGATCTTCCAGGTCGATGCGCTGCGTGAGCCCGTGCGGCTGGCCGCCGGCCTGACGCCGGACAAATACCTGGACCAGCCCGCGCGCCGCCGCGGCGTGGACGCGCTGCGCCGCTTTGGCGACCGCCTGCGTGATTTCGCGCCCGAGCAGGTCCGCGCCGTCGCCACCAACACCTTGCGGGTGGCCAAGAACGCCTCGGACTTCCTGATCGAGGCAGAGGCCGCCCTGGGTTTCCCGATCGAAGTGATTGCCGGCCGCGAAGAAGCGCGCCTGATCTACCTGGGCGCCTCGCACGACGCGCCGGCCTGCCAGGGCAACCGGCTCGTGGTCGACATCGGCGGCGGTTCCACCGAGTTCATCATTGGCAATGGCTATCAGTCCAAGTTGATGGAAAGCCTTTACATCGGCTGTGTGTCGCATAGCCGCCAGTTCTTCCCGAGCGGCAACGTGGACGAATACGCGTTCAAGCAGGCCGAACTGGCTGCGCGCCGCGAGATCCAGGTGCTGGTGCGGCAATACAAGGCCGCCGGCTGGCAGCAGGCCGTTGGGTCGTCCGGCACGGCCCGCGCGCTGGCCGAACTGATCGAGCTCAACGGCATGAACGACAGCACCTCGGAGCACGGCATCACGCGCGAAGGGCTGGAGCGCCTGAAGCGGGCGCTGGTCAAGGCCGAGAACACCAATCGCGTGAAGCTGACCGGCCTCAAGGCCGACCGCATTCCGGTGCTGCCCGGTGGCTTGTCGATCATGCTAGGCGTGTTTGCCGAACTCGATATCGACCGCATGGACGTGACCGACGGCGCGCTGCGGCTCGGCGTGCTGTACGACCTGCTCGGCCGCAGCCACCACGAGGATATGCGCACGGTGACGGTAGACCAGTTCATGCGCCGCTATGCGGTGGATCGCGCCCAGGCCATCCGGGTAGGGCAAGCCGCGCGCGAATTGCTGGCCCAGTTCCCCGAGCCGCGCAACGAACGCCGCGAAGACAACCTCGCGCTGCTGGGCTGGGCCGCCAGCCTGCACGAGATCGGCATGTCGATTTCTCACAGCGGTTACCACAAGCACTCGGCCTATATCGCCACGCACGCCGATATGCCGGGCTTCTCGAAGACCGACCAGGCGCGGCTGGCCACGCTGCTGCTGGGCCACGCGGGCAAGCTCGGCAAGCTGTCGGGCAGCAACCGGTTCCTGGACTGGCGCATGCTGTTCAGCCTGCGGCTGGCCTTTGTGCTATGCCGCCGGCGCGGCGACATGAAGCTGCCGGAGATTCGTGTCAGGCAGCGCTCTGACGAACTCGACGAAGGGTTCGAAGTGCGTCTGCCCAAGGCCTGGATCGACGCCAATCCGCTGGTCGAATATAGCCTGGCGCAGGAGGCCGACGAGTGGGAGCGCGTTGGCAAGCGCTACAAGGTGGTGTACGTCTGAACGCGCGCTCATCCAATAAAAACGGCGACTCGTATGGAGTCGCCGTTTTTACTTGTGGTGCCGGATCGAAAGCCGTTTCGTCCGGTGGGAAGAAGCTGCCGATCAGCGGTTCAGGCCAAGGAAGTGCCGGGCGTAGCGCGGGTTCATGTCGCGCACGCGCAGCAGCGTCAGGAAATCGGCCACGTTGAAATCGGGGTCCCAGGCGGGCAGGCCGCAAATCTTCGCGCCGAGGCGCAGGTAGCCCTTGATCAGCGCCGGCGGTTCCACGTCGAGCGTCTGGTTCAGATCGTCGACGGGCAGCGGCACGCGCGGGAACGCGTGATATTCGATGGGGGCCAGCGACTTTTCAGCGAACTGACGGTAGAGGCTGGCGGCGAAGTGGCCGCCGTCGCTCATCGGCACGCTGGCGCAGCCCAGCATCGTTTCGAGGTTGTAGCGCTGCAGGTATTCACCCAGCCCGCCCCACAGCGCCATGATGACGCTGCCCGAACGATAGTCGCGGTGCACGCACGAACGGCCCAGTTCCAGCATCTTCGGGCGCAGGTGCGCCAGGCGGACGAGGTCGAATTCGGATTCCGCGTACAGGCAGCCCAGGCGCTTGGCCTGGTGCGGCGGCAGCACGCGGTAGGTGCCAACCACCTTCAGCGTTTCCTGGTCGCGCACGATCAGGTGGTCGCAGTAGGCGTCGAACATGTCGACATCGGTCTCGTTGACCGACGAGGGCAGGCGCGCGCCCATTTCCTCGGCGAATACCTTGTAGCGCAGGCGCTGCGCCTCGGCTACTTCGTCCTGGTGACGTGCCCACGCCACGCTGAAAGCAGGCGCCGGAGCTTGAATCTGGGTTTGGTGTTGTGCTGGCTGACGAGGAAGACGCCTCCGCGCCGACTGGCCAGTCAGGCCAGTGGGCAAGGAGTCGAACAGCGGCTGGGTAGGCGTCGGTAGATCTCGCATCAGTGTGTCCTTTCGGTGACGAAACGGCTTCGAAACAATGTAGAGAGGCCGGGTGACAGCGCCATGAATTGATGATGACGGTTCCGTGACCGACACATCGGTGTCGCTATCGCAAACCTGAACCATAGGACAGGTCGTCAAGCGTGCACATGGCGGATCGTCCAAAAGTGACGAAAAGACTGCGAAACGCTGAAAGCTGCGGTGTATTTCAATAAACCGCCATCAGTTTTCTAAAGGAGGTCGGGCTGGATGACGGCGCGCAGCACTACCTGGGCTTCACTCTCGCGCGTGCGGCCGGCTAGCCACCAGATGCCGCTTTTCTTTACGCTCCATGGCATTTCCTCGCCAGCCATCAGCAGGCTGGCGAGCAACCCAATCCACGGCTGATGGCCCACCACCACGGTGTGCTCGTGGCCCTGCGGCCAGTCGATCGCGGCGAGGATCGCGCCGACGTCGGCGCCGGGCGCCAGCTCGTCCAGGACTTCGGGCTTGCCGGAGAGTGCGGCCGCGGTTTCACGGGTGCGCAGGGCGGGGCTGCACACCACCCGGTAATCGGCGGGCAGGCGCGCGCGCAGCCAGGCCGCGGAGGCTTCGGCCTGCTTGCGGCCGCGGCGCGTCAGCGGGCGCTGCAAATCCGCGCTGCGCGAGATGCTGAGCGCATCAGGCAGGTCTTCGGCTTCGGCATGGCGCCACAGGATCAGGTTCATATCGGGCAGGGGCTTCGTCGAGCCTTGAGTATGGTGATGCACTACGCCCGCACGCAAGTGATCCGGTTCAGGCGCCAAAAACAAAACGGGCCATCCAGTGGGGCGAGGCCCACGGATAGCCCGTCAGTGTCGGCAGCAGCGATGTCAGCCGCGTGACAGCGGCGCACCGCCAGCAGCGCGCGAACGCAGCGAACTCAGGACTTGTGGCGGAAGTTGATGCGGCCCTTGGTCAGGTCGTAGGGCGACATTTCCAGGGTGACGCGATCGCCGGCCAAAATGCGGATGCGGTGCTTTTGCATCTTGCCCGAAGCGTATGCCCAGATTTCCACGCCGTTTTCCAGCGTGACGCGATAACGGTTATCGGGCAGGGCTTCCGACACCACGCCGCCAAATTCAATGAGTTCTTCCTTAGCCAATCTGTTTTCCTTTGTGGCAGCCCCGATGGCTGCATGGTTAGTAGGGATCCTGTGAAACGCTCCGGCGTTGCCGTCGGCACAGGCTTCGCCGCCTTGGCGGCAGCCGCGCGAGACAATCCGGATAGCAAGCTGACGGGCCTGGCCAAAGAAAAGCCGGGCGGGTCAGGAAATCGGGGAGGGGCGCGGATGACCCTGACGATTGCCTTGCCACTTGTGGCCGCGCAAGTTGATGGCGCGTCCGTGTACGTCACGGGGACAGGCGGGCAAGGTGTTTCCGGGGCAGGAAATGCTTTCGATCTTTCCGATATGGGGCAAATCGGCGGTTTTTCCAGTGCGCCTGGCGGCGCGCACCCGGTTACAGGGCATGCTCAGATACCCCGAACTGACGCGCGATTGTAGCACGCCCGCACTGCCTTCGCAGTTGCAGCATCAGTGTTCCTCCATTTGGAGGCATGACAGCCGCTCGGAGCGGATTGCCAATGAAAAAAGGGCCTGCGTCGCCGGACGCAGGCCCTTGATCCTTCTACCTAAAACAGCTTGCAAATATGGTCGGAGCGATAGGATTCGAACCTACGACCCTCTGATCCCAAATCAGATGCGCTACCAGGCTGCGCTACGCTCCGAAGCCGGCGATTCTATCCCGAGCAGAGTGCCGAGGTCAAATGTGGCGAACCAACATGGCATCGGGAGGGCCTCGGCACGCTGCCGTGCAGCCACGGGCCGGAGACGCCCCCCTGCTTCAGGCGGGGGCGGATTTGGCTTGACTTGATGCGTCGCGCTGACATAATCCGCACACCGCAACGGTCCGAACCGGCGCCTCGCGCCGCATTGCATTACCCCCCGGACCTGGTCCCGACTATCACAACTATGGCACGCCAGCCCCGCTTTGCGACGTGGGTTGCCTGCGCGATGCCTGAGCCATGCCCGCCCGGTGCTTCACGCACCGCTGGCACCGAGGGCGGCCGGACCTGCGGAAAACAATACAGGACGGCTGTTCGCAAGCCGCAATCAGAAGGCGTGCCGGTGCCGTGCGGAGCACTGGCAACGCCTTTGTGAACGGGAATGAAGATGTTTCAGTCGCAGGTGGTGGTGCTGATCGCAGGCTTGTTCGCGCTGCAGATGGCGATCGTCTGTGCCGTGTTGCGGCGCTCGGCTGGTATGGAGCGCAGCGGGCTCACCTCGTGGGCGCTCGGCGATGTGGCGGTGGCACTGGCCGTGGTACTGCTGGCCGCACATTTGTATCGTCCCGAGTGGCCGCTGGCGGCCTTGCCGGAGCTGGCATTGACGGCCGGTCTGTCGATGATGGTGCATGGCACGCGGCATTTCGTGGGCAAGCCGGGCCGCGCGGTGGTGTTGTTCGTCCTGAACCTGCCGGGTCTGGCCATGCTGGTCATACTCGCCATGCACGCGGGTGGGCAACTGGCAGGCCACGCGCCCCAGGCGGCGTTGCTGGCGTCATCCGAGGCGGTGGCCGGGCTGGCGCTGCTGGCGGCGGCGGTGCAGGTGCTGTTGCTGCTGGAGGTGATTCGCGTTGCCGCGCCGCTCGTGCCGGCCAAACGCGGCACGGGGCGCCTGGCCGCGCTGTCGCTGACCCTGGTGGCGCTGGCCTGCACCGTGCTGGCGGGCGCCCAGGCGTGGGAGCCGTTGGCTACGCTGGTGGATGGCCATCGATTGGCCATGCCCGAGGAGCGCGGCAGCGTCACCATCGCGTTTGTGTTTGGGGTGGTCGGCCTGTCGGTCAGCTTTGCGCTGATGGCGCATGACCGCTTGCGCCGGATCATCGAGCGCCGCGCGCGCCATGATGACCTGACCGACGTGCTCTCGCGCGGCGCCTTCTGGGAAGAACTCGAACTGGCCTGCAAGCAGGCCGAGCGGCAGCGCGCGCCATTCACGGTGGCGTTCATCGACCTCGATCACTTCAAGGCCATCAACGATCTCTACGGACATCTGGCCGGCGACAGCGTGCTGCGCCATTTCGCGGGCCAGCTGCGCAAGGCCGCGCCGGCGCGCGCGCTGCTGGGCCGCCTGGGCGGCGAGGAATTCGCGATCGTGATGCCGGACATGACGCTGGAAACGGGCCGGGCCATCAGCCTGCGCCTGAGTGCGCTCGTGCGCTCCACGCCGTGCCCGTCCGAGCCCGATGCGATTGCCTATACGGTCAGTATCGGCATGGCCGAGCGCCAGCCCGGCGAGAATGCCGACGATGTGATGCGCCGCGCCGATCGGGCGCTCTACGATGCCAAGCAGATGGGGCGAAACTGCGTCTCGTCGCACGACGCGGCGGAAGGCGTCGGCATGCCGCGCCGGCCCCGCGTACGCGAGCGTGAATCGTCCTGATTGCGTCGCCTGGCTCGGCTGGGCGGCGTATCCCCGCGCCAGCCGAGTGGTCAGCGGTGCGTATTTGGGTGGGGTTCCGGGGACATATTTGATAGAATCTCGTCCTCTTCTTCAGGCCGCCCTTAGCTCAGTTGGATAGAGCACTCGCCTTCTAAGCGAGCGGTCACACGTTCGAATCGTGTAGGGCGGGTTCCTGTTTCCCATCACAGGTAAATTGGCAACGTCGTTGCCGCGTACGACTGGCTTCAGTCGTGGATGTGGTTGCCTGTGCTGTAGACCTTCTCGCACCATCCCGAACTCGCGCCGAGCAGCCTCGATAGTTTCGTGGCCGCCACCAGTTGCACGCGCGCGATCTCGGTGCGATCGGCGGCCTGCAGGCGCGATGCCGGGCCGGACAGCGTGAGCGAAGCCATGAACTTGTCGCCAGCACCGAACAATGGCGTGGCGAAAGCTGCGGTATAGATGTCCCGCACGCCGGCCGTGAACCATGGCAGCGCCTCGTCGCGCCTGGCCGATTCTTCTCCTTTCCCCCAGTACTTGAGCACGGACCCGATCGCGGTGTCGTCCAGCGGCAGGATCGTGCCAGGCAAGCGTGTCTCACGCAGGCCTTCGCTGGGCTCGGCACGATACAGGCACATGCGCTGTTCGTCGCCGTGCAGCACGTAGTACGACGCGCTTTCCTTCGTTGCCAGCGCCAGTTCCTGCAGCACGGGCTCGATAAGCGAGCCAAGCTGGAACGATTGTTCGTAGAGCTTGCCGAGATAGAGCACGCGCGGCCCCAGCGCGTACCGGCCGTCGGCCGTGCGCACGACATAGCTCATGCGCTCCAGCGAATTGAGCAGACGAAACACGGTCGTCTTGTGCATGCCGGACGTGCTGGACAGTTGCGCAAGCGACTGGATTTCGGCGCCCAGGCGAAAACAGTCCAGCAAACCTAGCGCCTTTTCGACGGCGGCTACCCCGTGGTTACTCATCGATCCATCCCGGTACAAGTTTTGGTCATTGTACTGTGTACAACGATATTTTGTAGAGTACAAGGGTAAACGCCAGATGGAAGGTTGCGCCCGACGAACTATAGTTGAGTCAAATTTATGAAACGACGTTGTACATAGTACAACGATATAAACGGAGACAACCAATGCGTCAATTCCGATCCCTGCTGCTTGCGGCATGTGCGATGACGGCGATGTCCGCGCACGCTGCCTGGCCGGATGACCGGCCCATCGAGGTCTATGTGGGCTTTGCGGCGGGCGGCGGCACGGATCTGCTGGCCCGCGCCATGACGCCCTATCTGCAGAAGCATCTCGGCGGCAAGGCCCGCATCGTGGTGGTGAACAAGCCGGGCGCGTCGGGCGAGATCGCGTATTCAGCGCTGTCGCGGGCGGCTGCCGACGGCTACACGATCGGCATCGTTTCCACGCCGTCGCTGCTGACCATCCCGATCCAGCGCAAGCCCAAGTACGACCCCGCCAGCATCGTGCCGCTGGCACGCGTGATCGACGATCCGGCCATGTTCGTGGTGGCCGGAGACAGCAAGCTCGCATCGATGGCAGACCTCGTGAAGCAGCTCAAGGCCAACCCGGAAGGGCTGTCGATGGGCAGCAACGGCATCGGCACCAACGGGCACATGGCCGCGCTGGCGCTGCAGCAGGCTACCGGCGCCAAGGTCAACCACATCCCGTTTGCCGGCACGTCCCAGACCAAGACGAGCCTGCTGGGCCACCACATCGACGTGATGGCCATGAGCACGACCGAATTCACCGAGGCCGACCGTGCGTCGAAGGACGTCAAGGTGCTGGCGCAACTGGGCGACGAGCGCCGCCCGGGCCTGGTGGCCGATGTGCCGACGGCCCGCGAGCAGAAGCTCGACATCGCCATTTCATCGGAACGCGGCTTCGCGGCCCCGCGCGGCCTGCCGCCGGCGATTGCAAAGCGCCTGCAAGAGGCCATCGAGGCCACCACCAAGGACCCCGAATTCCTGGCCCGTGCCGTCAACGAGGCGCGCGGCATCTCCTATCTGTCCGGCGCGGCGTGGACGCAGCACATGGCCACGCAGCGCGGCAAGTTCGAAAGCCTCTGGAAGATCGCTTCCACGAAGTAAGTCCCTCGATTTTTTCGCCATATCTGGAGTCGTACATGAGCACCCAAGCTACCAAGGCATCCCCCGCGATCCGTCGCGATTTTCAGCGCGTTTCGCCCGAACTGGTTGCGCGTGCGTCGGAGTTTCAGGCCGCCATCCTGGCCGATGTGGTGGGCCGTCGCGGCACGCTGAATGCCCGCGTGCAGGGCCTGTCGCCGGCGATGAAGGTGTGCGGCCCGGCGCTGACCGTCGAGGTGCGCCCCGGTGACAACCTCATGTTCCATGTGGCACTGGCCATCGGCAAGCCCGGCGATGTCATCGTGGTGGACGGCAAGGGCGACCAGACCGCCGCGCTGTGCGGCGAGATCATGGCGACGCAGGCGCAGGCGTCCGGTCTTGCCGGCTTTGTGATCGACGCCGCCGTGCGCGACTCGCACGAACTGGGCAACGGCCCGTTTCCGGTGTTTTCGGCCGGCACCAATCCGTGCGGCCCAACCAAGGCCATCGGCGGGCTGGTGAACTGGCCGGCCTCGGTGGCTGGCGTGGCTGTCAACCCGGGCGATCTGATCGTGGGCGATGCCGATGGCGTGGTGGTGATTCCGCGTGAAGATGTGGAGGTGATCCTGGAACTGGCGCAGAAGAAGGTGGATGCCGAAGCGAAGCGCATTGCCGCCATCAAGGCTGGCGAACTGCGTCCGGGCTGGCTGGACAAGGAACTGCGCACGGCCGGCGTGCTGGCCGAAGGGGAGTCGCTGTGAGCATGACAAAGCCCCCCGTGTTGCTGGTCACGGGCAACGACCTGGCGCCCGAGGCGCTCGAACTGCTCAAGAATTTCGAAGTGCGCTTCGCCGGCAAGCAGTGCAGTGAAGAGACCTTGCTCGCGCTGGCGAAGGAAGCGGACCCGGTAGCCATCATCGTGCGATACGGCAAGGTCGGCGCCAGCATCATGGATGCCGCGCCCTCTCTGAAGGTGATCTCCAAGCACGGCAGCGGCATCGACGTGATCGACCAGCGGGCCGCCGCCGCGCGAGGCATTGCCGTGAAGGCAGCGGTGGGAGCCAATGCGGCCGCCGTGGCCGAGCACGCCTGGGCGCTGATCCTGGCTTGCGCCAAAGCCGTGCCGCACCTGAACGACCGCATGCGTGCGGGCCACTGGGACAAATCCATCCACAAGACCATCGAGCTGAATGGCCGCACGCTCGGTATCGTGGGCCTGGGCGAGATCGGCCGCCGCGCAGCGGTAACCGGTGTGGCGCTGGGCATGCGTGTGATGGCGTTCGACCCCTATGCGAAGACCGTGCCGGAAGGTGTCACGGTGGTGGCCGACCTGCACGACATCTATCGTCAGGCCGATGTGGTGTCGCTGCACTGCCCGCTGACCGACGAAAACCGCCGCATGGTGAACCGCGATACGCTGGCGCTGTTCAAGGACGGCGCGATCCTGGTCAACACGGCGCGCGGCGGCCTGATCGACGAGCCGGCGCTGGCCGAGGCGTTGACCAGCGGCAAGCTGTACGCGGCGGGCCTCGACAGCTTTGCCGTGGAGCCGATGACCGTGCCGCACCCGTTCCAGCAGATTCCGAACCTGATCCTGTCGCCGCACATTGGCGGCGTCAGCGATGCGGCCTACGTGAACATGGGCGTGGGCGCCGCGAAGAACGTGCTGGCGGTATTGCAGGAAGCTGCCTCGCCGGCCTGAGACCGGCACGCAGTCAGACAGTAAAAAATCAGGCACCGTGGCGGGTCCGGGCATCGGACCTGCCGCAGGCGCCAGGAGACAACGATGTTGCATCGCGCATTTTCCCTTTTGGCCATCGCCGCCGCGCTGGCCGGCTTGGCTACGCCCGCTGTGGCCGCCTATCCAGACAAGCCCGTCCGCATCGTGGTGCCGAATCCCCCGGGCGGCGCCGTCGACGTGGTGACCCGCAAGGTCGCCCAGAAACTCACCGTGCAGACGGGCCAGAGCTTCGTGGTCGAGAACAAGCCCGGCGCCTCGGGCACCATTGGCACCACGCAGGTCGTCAACGCACCGGCCGACGGCTACACGCTGCTGGCCAATGACAATTCGTACACCACGCTGCCTTACGTCTTCAAGAAGCTGAACTGGGATCACCAGAACGCGCTGGTGCCGATCGCCCCGTTCGCGTTTTCACCAGTGGTGCTGGGCGTGAAGGCCGATTCGAGGTTCAAGGATCTCGCCTCACTGATCAGCTATGCGAAGGCGCATCCCGGCGAGGTGACCTTTGGCACGGGCGGCCCCGGCAGCTCGCCGCACTTTGCCGCCGAGGCTTTCCAGCAGGCCGCCGGCATCAAGCTGATGCACGTGCCATACAAGGGCGCTGGCGAAGCCATGATCGGGCTGCTGGGCGGCAGCGTCGATCTGCTCGTGGTGTCCACGCCCACCGCGCTGGCGCCGGTCAAGGGCAACCAGATGCGCCTGCTGGGCATCAGCGGCAAGAGCCGTGTCGACGTGTTCCCCGACGTGCCGACGTTTGCCGAAGCGGGCGTGCCGACGTTCAACCTGTTCAACTGGTCTGGCCTGGCGGCGCCGAAGGGCACGCCGAAGGAAGTCATCGCGCGTCTGCAGGCGGAAGTCCAGAAGGCCCTGCAGGCGCCCGACATGAAAGACTTCCTGGCGCAGATGGGTTCGCAGCCGGGCAACCTCGATAGCCCCGCCTTTGCGCAGTTGATCGAGCGCGAGACGGCGCAATGGGCGTCCGTCGCCCAAAAAGCTAACATCGAAAAGCAATAAGCCCGACAACGCGGAGATCACGATGCTGCTGCTTCAGCCACCATCCGTGCGTGACGCCACGATACTGACCCGGCTGCCGGATGCTTTTCGGCGGGCGGATCGCAACAATGCCTGGTCGCTGGCCAATCGCGGCGGCGCGCTCACCGACTCGTTCCTGGAAGGCCCGGTCTGGTCCGATGGCCATCTCTGGGTGACCGATATCCCGTACGGCCGGGTTTTCCGCGTCTCGATGCAGGGCGATTGGGAGCTGGTGGCCGAGTACGACGGTGAGCCGAACGGCATGAAGCGCCTGGCCAATGGCGATTTTTTGATCACCGACTATCGCCACGGCCTGATGCGGCTCGACGCGAAGGCCGGTGCGGTCACGCCGTTTCTCGAACGCCGGAATTCGGAGCGCTTTCGCGGTGTGAACGACCTGACCTTCGACGCCGCGGGCAACCTGTACTTCACCGATCAGGGGCAGACCGGCATGCACGATCCCACCGGCCGCGTCTATCGGCTGGCGCCCGACGGGCGGCTGGACGTGCTGCTGGCCAACGCGCCGAGCCCGAACGGGCTCGTGCTGTCGCCCGACGAAAAAGTGCTGTACGTGGCGATGACGCGCGGCAACTGCGTGTGGCGCGTGCCGCTGCAGGCCGACGGCTCGGTCAGCAAGGTTGGCCAGTTCTTCGCGTCATACGGCCCGAGCGGCCCCGATGGCCTGGCGATGCGCGCCGACGGCTGCCTGCTGGTGGCCAATCCGGGGCTTGGCTATGTCTGGGTGCTCAACCATCGCGCCGAGCCGGTGGAAGTGATTCGCACCCCCGTTGGCGCGTCGCTGACCAACCTGTGCTTTGGCGGCCCCGACGGCAAGACGCTGCTGATGACGGAATCGACCACCGGTTCGATCTTGCTCGCCGAGATGCCGCAGGGTGGGGCGCCGGTGCATGGCGGACGCGCGGCATGACGGGCGAGCCCCGGGGGCGAAGATCGACTGACGCGGCAGGTGGCTGGCCGGTGCCGCGTTGAAGGCAGGGCGTTGGCCACGGCGACACAAGGGGCTACGGAGCGGGTCCGTGGCCCCTTGTTGTTTGCGGCGTCAGAACTTGTGTCGAATGCCCGTGGTCACGCCGATGCGGCTGCTATGGCCGTAGAACGGCGTGACGAAGGTCGGCTGCGCGGCGAGCGTGCGCCAGGTGCCGGTGAGCGTGGTGTAGTCGGCCTCCACGTACACATCGGTGCGCTTGCTGAAGTTGTAGTCGAGCATCACCGCACCGGTGAAGCGGCTGCCGCTGTCGCCGTTGATCTTCATGCGGTCGTAGGTGCCGGTGACCAGCAGCATCCAGGCGTCGCCGAACGGATGCTTGGCGCCGGCGTAGAAGGCGTTGTCACGGTAGCCGGCGTTGTCGTAGGTGCTGCGCGTAAAGCCGGCGTTGAATTGCGTCTTGCCAAGCTTGTAGGTGCCGCCAACGGACCACACCTGCTGGTCGCTGCGCGGTACGGCGGTGCCGAAGTAGGTGCTGGTATCGCGCATGATCTGGTAGCCGCCCGCGAGCTTGAGCGGTCCGCTGGCGTACGTGACGCTGGCCCCGGTTGACGACGAGGTGGTGAAGCTGCCCGCCACTTCGCCAAACGCATGCTGCGCAGCCAGCGTGACGGGGCCGAACGTGCCGGCATACTTCAGCATGTTGTCTTGCCGCACGCCGCCCGTGTAGTTGCCGCTCTGGAAGGCCACCAGGCCCAGGTTGGGCAGGGCCATGGTGTCGTAGCTGGCAATGACTTCATGGATCACCGTGAAATCGCGCCCGAGCTTCAGCGTGCCGAAGTCGCCGGCCAGGCCGACATAGGCCTTGCGGCCGAACAGCCGGCCGCCTTGCGAGGCCATGCCGGTGTCCGGCAGGAAGCCGTTTTCGAGCACGAACAGCGCCTGATAGCCGCCGCCGAGCTCCTCGGTGCCCGCCAGCCCGAAGCGCGTGCCGGTGAGCACGCCGTCTCCCATCTGTACCTTGCCGCTGCCGCTCGCATTCTCGTGCGTGGTGTAGCGGATGGTCGTGTCGACCAGGCCGTACAGCGTCACGCTCGATTGCGCCATGGCCAGTGTGGGGCTCGCGCCGCCGCAGGCAAGGCACAGCGGCAGGATGATCTTCCTCATGTTGTCTCCGTATTTTTCTGGATGGATGTGGGCGACCGCCGTTGCCGGTCAGCCGCCTTGGGACTGCGAAACGTGTGATCAGGCGTGATGACGTGTGATCGAGGTGTGCGATGTCAGGCGCGGATGTACGCGGTCTTGCTCGTGGTGAAGAACTCGCGTGCCGCCCAGCCCTGCTCGTGCGGGCCGCAGGACGACCCCTTGGTGCCGCCGAAGGGCACGTGATAGTCGACGCGCGCCGTTGGCGCGTTCACCATGACCATGCCGGCCTGCAGGCCGCGCCGAAACCGCGTGGCATGCGCCAGCGATTGCGTACAGACGCCGGCAGACAGGCCCAGGCCGGAGTCGTTGGCGAGTGCCAGGGCATGATCGTTGTCGTCGGCCCGCAGCACGGCGGCGATCGGGCCAAAGATCTCGTCTCGCGCGATCCGCATGCCCGGGCGGCAGTCGGCAAAGATCGCCGGCGAGAAGTAGAAGCCCTCGGTGGCGGCACGGACGCGTTCGCCGCCGGTGAGCAGCCGCGCGCCTTCTTCCTGGCCGAGCGCGACATAGCGCAGGTTCCTGGCAAGCTGCACTTCGTCGACAACCGGGCCGATCCCGGTGCTGTCCTCGAGGGCGTGGCCAACACGCAGCAGATCCGTGGCGGCCACGAATGCAGCCAGGAAGCGGTCGTGCATGCCGTCGGTGACGATGATGCGGGACGCGGCAGTGCAGCGCTGGCCGGTGGAATAGAAGGCGCTCTGGACCGCGGCGTCCACGGCCACGTCGAGCGCGGCGTCGTCCAGCACCACGAGCGGGTTCTTGCCTCCCATCTCCAGTTGCACCCGCTTGCCTGCGGCGGCGGCCGCCTGGGCGATATGTCGGCCGGTGGCCTCCGAACCGGTAAAGGAGATGGCCGTCACGCGCGGGTCGGTCGTGAGCACCGGACCAAGTTCGGCGCCGTGGCCCATCACCAGGTTGAACGCGCCGGCCGGCAGGCCGCTACGCGAGAGGATTTCCGCCAACGCCCACGCGCAGCCGGGCACCAGTTCGGCCGGCTTGAACACCACACAGTTGCCGAAGGCGAGGGCGGGGGCGATTTTCCAGGCCGGAATCGCGATCGGGAAGTTCCACGGCGTGATGATGCTGACCACGCCGACCGGCTCCGCGGTGACCTCGATGTCGATGCCGGGCCGCACTGAAGCCAAGTGCTGGCCATGCGGACGCAGCGCTTCCTGTGCGTAGTACTTGAAGATCTGGCCGGCGCGTACCACTTCGCCAATCGCCTCGCGAAGCGTCTTGCCTTCCTCCCTGGCAAGCAGCCGGCCCAGCTCATCCTTGCGGGCCACGATCTCCAGCCCCACGCGCTCAAGAATCTCCGCGCGCTGCTGGACAGGGCTCCGCGACCACGCGCCGAAGGCGTTCGACGCGGCTGCGACGGCCTGTGCTGCCGCATCCGGCGTAGCCATGGCGGCATATCCCACCACGTCCGCAAGGTCGGACGGATTGATGTTCGGCATCCACCGCTCGCTGCCTATCCATTGCCCGTCGATGAAGTTTTCGTATCTCATTGGATTTTGGATTTTGGAAAATCCAATGTATAGTAAGCTCACGTTTCACCAAACGCAACCGGGTTTCCACGACCATGCAACGGATCAACACCCCTACATACGTTCGTCTGCGCGAGCAGATTCGGGCCGATATTGCCGCTGGCATCTGGCCACTCGGTGCGCACATCACGCTGGCGCAGATGGTTGACCGGTACGAGGTCAGCCTCAATCCGGTGCGCGAGGCGCTGCTGCACCTGCAGGGCGAGGGCATCATCGACATGCAGATGCACCGCGGCGCGGTGATTCCCACGGTCGACGCGACCTACATCGCCAACATCTACGACATGCGCGGCGCCATCGAGCAGATGCTGGCCGCCAAGGTTGCCACGCTGGCCACGCCCGAAGACCTGGAGGCCATCGATGCGGCGCGGCTGCGGCATGAGGAACTGGTGACCGGTACCGACATCGGCGCGTGCGTGGCCGCCAACCGTGAATTCCACCGCGTGTTCAACGGCGTGGCCGGCAACCAGCCGGCCGTTGACGTGCTGGGCTCGCGGTCGAGCCTGGTGGATGCGCTGCGGCGCTCGCTGGGCTATGGCGCGCAGCGCAAGGACGCCGTGATCACGCAACACCGCAAACTGGTGGCCGCGGTGCGCAAGGGCGATGCGGCGCTGGCCGCGAAGATTGCCCTTGAACACGCGGAGTCTGCGCGAGACGACCTGCTGCGCATGATCGAAAAGTCGCACTAGCCGTGCGCGCCCGCCCGGGCGCCACGAGAAAAACTTCCAACCAACAAAGGAGACAGCCGAAATGAAATTCGGTAAGGGCGTCCTGCGCCTTGCGTTTTTGATGACTGCCGGCCTTGGGCTGGCCAGCACCGGCGCCGCCGCGCCAGCCTATCCTTCCCGGCCCATCCAGCTCGTGGTTGGCTTCGCGCCCGGCGGCGCGGCCGACACTGTGGCGCGCGCTGTGGCCGAGCAGATGGCCAAGACGCTCGGACAACCAGTCGTGATCGATAACCGGAGCGGCGCCTCGGGCAACATCGCCACGCAAACCGTGCTGGCCGCGCCCGCCGATGGCTATTCGGTGATCTTTGCGGCGATCCACCTGGCCACCAATCCGTCGATGATCGGCGTGCCCTACAACCCGCGCACCGATATCGCGATGGTTGGCCAGATGACCAGCGTGCCCGTGCTGATGCTGGCCGCCGCTTCGTCGCCCTACAAGACGGCCGCCGATGTGGTGGCGGCTTCCAGGCGCACCGATGGCGGGCTGCGGGTTGGCAGCGGCGGCATCGGAACCTCGTCCCACCTGGCGCTCGAACTGTTCAAGCGCGCGGAACACCTGCCGGCGCTGCACGTGCCGTACCGCGGTGGCACGCCTGCGCTGCAGGGGCTGATGTCCGGCGAGGTGGACGTGATGTTCGATCTGGGCTCGGGCACCCTCAAGTCCTACATCGAAGCCGGCAAGGTGCGTCCGCTGGCGGTGATGCAGGCGGAGCCCGTTGTCAGCATTGCGGCGCCCACCGCGCCGGTGGCCGGGCTGCCCAGGGAAACCTATATCAGGAGCTGGCAGGGCCTGGCCGTCAAGGCGGGAACGCCGCCGCAAGTTATCGCGCGGCTGCACGATGCGCTGAACCAGGCCCTGCAGCAACCGGCCGTGCGCGCGCGGGTGCAGGCGCTTGGCATGGAGGTCAAGCCCAGCGCGGCACCGGCCGACTTCCAGAAGCTCTATGTCGACGAGCTGGACCGCTGGTCCGCGCTGATCAAGTCGGCCAACATCAAGCCGCAGTAACCGCATTGGCAAACATGAAAATCACTCGGGTCAATGTCCATCTGATGCAGGCGGGCGCCCCCACCCATACCGCATGGGGCGGGGCGGGAAAAAGCGCGCTGGCATCGGGGCGCAACTGGTTGTTCGCGGAAGTCCATACGGAGGAAGGGCTCGTGGGCCTGGGCGAGGGTTCCGGCTGGCCCCGCGTGGTGGCGGCGGCCCTGCCTGACCTGGCGCCGCTGCTGGCTGGGGAAGACGCGTTCCAGACCGAGCGGCTGCACCAGAAGCTGCGCGTCGCGATGATGGGCCACGGCCACCTGGGCGTGGTTGGCAGCGGCGCATTGGCGGCCATCGACACCGCGCTGTGGGACCTCAAGGCGCAGGCACTGGGGCGTCCGCTATGCGATTTGCTGGGCGGCCGCGTCAGGAGCAAGGTGCCGTACTACGCGCACGTCAAGGACGCCGAAACCGCGCGGGCCGCCGTGGCGCGTGGCGTGCGGGCGCTGAAGGTGGGCGGCACGCGCCAGATCGTGGAGCGTGCGTGGGCAATCCGGGAAGCCATCGGTCCGGATGTCGACCTGATCGTCGATCTGCATGGCCCGGCCTGGCTGACCGGCGCCGACGCGGTGGCGGTGGGCCGGGCACTCGAAGGCGCGCGGCTGCTGTTCCTGGAGGAACCGGTAGCGCCCGACGATGCGCTCGGCTGGCGCCGCGTGCGCGATAGCGTGGCGCTGCCGCTGGCGGCCGGCGAGCGGCTCGGCACGCTGGCCGAATTCGACCAGCTCATGGCCAGCGGCCTGGTGGACGTGGTGCAGCCCGATACCGGCCGCACCGGTGGCCCGACACAGCTCAAGAAGATCGCGGCGCTGGCCGAGGCCAGGGCGCTGCTGCTTGCGCCGCATTCGGGGTCGCTCGGGCCGGTGGCCGAGTTTGCCGCCGTCCATTGGATGGCCGCTTCGACCCACGGCCTGATCCTGGAGCGCCTGGAGCCGGACTGGGACGGCAAGCAAGCCGCCGTGACCCGCTCGCTGCAGGCCAGCGGCGGCTACATCGCGGTGCCCACCGACGCGGGTCTTGGCACCGCGCTTGATCGCGCCTTTGTGGCCGCGCATCCGAGCGAGCGCAACGTCGCATTGCCGGCCGGCGGCTGGGAGCCCGGTACCGAGCACGAGATTCCCTACCTGCAGGCGCGGCGCAGCCGGGCTCGCATCATCGACCGATAAACGTAGACAAATAGAAACTCAGAGACCACGACCATGCCTTTGTCCGAAAAATCGCGCGAGATCCTGATGCGGGTCTCCACCGCCACCTTGACCACCATCATGTTCAAGCGCGGCTTCCGCAATGTCTTCCTGCAGGGCCTGAAGCCGCTGAACCCGCAGGCCTGCCGCTTCGTCGGGCCGGCCTTCACGCTGCGCTACATCCCCGCCCGCGAGGATCTCGATCCGATTACCGCGTTCGAGGATCCGCGGCATCCGCAGCGCGTTGCCATCGAGGAATGTCCGGCCGGCCACGTGCTGGTGATGGATAGCCGGGGCGATGCCAGCGCGGCGTCGTCGGGCAACCTGCTTGTCACGCGCCTGTGGAAGCGGGGCGGGGCGGCCGTGGTCACCGATGGCGGCTTCCGCGACAGCCCCGAGATCGCGGAGATGGCATTCCCGGCGTGGCACACGCGCCCGTCGGCACCGACCAACCTGATCCGCCACCATGCCGTCGATCTGCAACTGCCGATTGCGTGTGCTGGCGTGAGCGTCTACCCCGGCGACATCATGGTGGCCGACGAGGAAGGCATCGTCTGCATCCCCCAGCATCTGGCCGAAGAGGTGGCGCTGGAGTCGGTGGGCCAGACGATGTACGAGGACTGGGTCAACGAGAAGATCCTGGAGGGCACCGGCCTGCCGGGTCTGTATCCGCTGCTGGACCCGGCGTTGCAGGCGGAGTACGCGGCGTGGAAGTCGCGGGAGAGCCATCGCTATGCCTGAGCAGACCCCACCGGTGGTGGCGCTGACCGGCGCCGCGGGCCGCCTGGCGCAGCATGTGCGGCCGATGCTGGCGCAACTGGCTACGGAAGTGCGGCTGTGCGACCAGCGCGCCGTGACGCCGGTGCATGCGAACGAGACGGCGTGGCAGTGCGCACTGGAAGACGCCGATGCGCTGCGCAAGCTGCTGAAGGGCGTGGACGTGATCGTGCATTTCGCTGGCTATCCGCGCGAAGCCGCGTGGGACGTGATCCTGGCGGCAAACGTTGCCGGTGTGGCCAACCTGTGGGAGGCCGCGCGGGAAGCAGGGGTGGGCCGCATCGTCTATGCCAGCTCCAACCACGCGGTGGGCATGTATCCGCGCTCGGTGATCGTGGGCAGCAACGACGCGCCGCGTCCGGACTCGCGCTACGGGGTGTCGAAGGTGTTCATGGAGGCGGTGGCCAGCCTCTACGCGCAGAAGTTCGGCATCAAGGCGTTTGGCATGCGCATCGGCCATTGCGCCGAGGCGCCCGTGGATGCGCGCATGTTGTCGCACTGGATCAGCCCGCGCGACCTCGCGCAACTGGTTCGCGTGGGGATGTCGGCGGAGATCGACGAGGCCATCGTGTACGGCGCATCGCACAATGCGATGACGTGGTGGGACAACTCGCGCGCCTATGCGCTCGGCTATGCGCCTCAGGATTCGGCCGATGGCTATTTCGAGGCGCTGCGCGACAAGACGTCGTCGGATCCGGTTGCGGAGTTCTATCAAGGCGGCAGCTTTGCCGCGCAGGAGTACGACGGTGATCGTTCCGCATTCGACACGCCTCGTTGAAGTCCGGGAACGGCGTACGGCCAAGGGGGTGCGGCTGCGCGAGTTCCGCGTGGACAACCGCGTGGGCGAGTGTCCGGTGTGGGATGCCGGCCAGTTGGCGTGGATCGACGTGCGCGCACCGGCCTTCCATGTGCTGGACCCGCAGACGCGCCTGATGTCGACCTGGCATCTGGAGAAGCCCGTCGGCGCCCATTGCCGGCGGGTGGACGGCTGCGTCGTCCTGGCACTCCGCGACGAAGTGGCCGTCCTGGACCCCGCCACCGGCGCGTTGCGCCAGTTGGCATGGCCCGAGCCGGACCGGCCGGGCAACCGGCTCAACGAAGGGCGCGTATCGCCGTGCGGCAACTGGTTCCTGTTCGGTTCGATGGACGACTCCGGGGCGCGCCAGCCAAGCGGGCGCATCCACGCGCTGCATGCGTCGGGCCGCTGCCACGTGGTGCACGATGGTCTGTACATCGCCAACGGCTTCGCATGGGCACCCGACGGCCACACGTTCTACTTTTCCGACAGCCTGGCCGCTGTGGTTTATCGCGCGCGGTGGCAGGCCGATGCCGGAACCATCGCGGACATCGAACCGTGGGTGCATAGCAACGAGCAGGCTGGGAGACCGGACGGCGCCTTCGTGGATGACCATGGCAACTACTGGTCAGCGGGCGTCTCGGCCGGATGCCTCAACATCCATGCGCCCGGGGGCGAGCGGCTTGCCGTCGTGGCGCTGCCGTGCCGGGCGCCCAGCATGCCCTGCCCGGGGCCGGACGGTTCCGTGTTCGTGACCTCGCTGGTCCGGCCGCAATGGCAGGCCCACGAAGTGCGCCCGGAGGACGGGCAACTGTTTCAACTGCTGGATGTGCTGCGGACCGGCGCCCGGCCGTCACCGCGTCTGTCCCTTCCCTAGGAGGCCAACCAACCGAGTAGCTGTGGAAGTCAGCCTGTCGTTCGCCTGCGTGGATTATGGATTATCCAAAATTGAAGCAGGCATGGTTACGTGATCGAAAAACTCAAAAGAGGAGACATATGTACCCGCGCAACTTGACCCGCATCGCCCCTATCGCCCATCTCGCCACCATTGCCGCCATTGCCACCGTTGCCGCGGTACTCGCCGCCTGCGGAGGCGAAGACTCGCCTGGGGCGGGGAGCGCGACGGCGCCGCCGCAAGGCGGCCAGACGTCGCAACCGGCCCCCACCCCCTCCGTCAATCCGCCCGTCAGCGCCGCCACGCGGGCAATCCTCGACGCGGACCCACCCAGCTATGCCGCGTTGCAGCCCGTTGCCGAAAGCGGCTACACCCAGGTCGGACGCATCAAGCCGCGCACCACGATGGAACTGAAGGCGCAGGGCCTGAGCAGCGCGCTGATGATCGGCGGGGAGACCACGGACAGAGGCTTCAGCGTCTTTACCAACTGGCGCGAATACCTGAACCCGCTCGGTACGACGAAGGTGCGCATCCAGTCCGGCTGGAACGATATCGAGCAAACCATCACCACGCCCGCTACCTACAACTTTGCCAAGCTCGACGAGATCGTCGACGGCGCACTGGCCCAGGGGCAGGCACCGCTGGTCTTCCTGGGCTATGGCAACGTGCGGCCCGGATGCACGGACTGCGGCACCGCGGGGCTGGGCGGCACCTTCCCGACCGGCGAGGGCAAGGAGCGCTTCCTGAATTTCGTGGCCGCCACGGTCACGCGCTACAAGGACAAGGTGACCGACTGGCAGATCTGGAACGAGCCCACCAAGGACCTCGATACCTACAAGAGCCTGATCGTCGATACCGCCAAGCTGATCAAGCGCATCCAGCCAACCGCCAAGCTGACGATCGGTTCCTGGTACACGGTGCACTATGTGCTGGGCTGCATGGAGAACTGCAACGACAGTGCCGCGAACCAGGCAGACCGCAACTACATCCTCACCTCGCTGAAGTACTTCTATGACAACAAGGGGCCCGCGGTGCCGAGCGAGGACGTGTACGTGGCCTTCCATCCCTACACGACAAGCGTCGACTACAACTACGGGGCCTGGGGCAAGCAGAGCATGGACAACTTCCTGACCCTGCTGGCCGGCTACGGCTTCCGCGCGCGCATGGACGAGAACGGGGCGCCGTCCACGCCGTGCAACACCTACGCCATGTGCAATCAGGGCGCCCTCGGGTGGACCGAGAAGAACCAGGCCAAGTACAACCTGCGCCGGGTGCTGGGCGATCTGGCGCGCGGCATCGAGACGAGCATGTTCACGATCACGGACCTGCACTACGACGATGCCAAGAACACCAAGGGCCTGTTGACGACCGGCGTGTGGGACCCCACCAAGGACTCGCCCTTCCTGAACGGCGACCAGCACATCAACGGCAAGAAGCTTGCGTACGGCGCTTTCCAGAACGTCACGGCGCTGTTCGACAACCGGATGCAACCGGCGCCGAACCACGGCTGCGTGGCGCCGGCCGGCTACACCGCCCACGCCTGGCGGCGCGTGTCGGGCGGTGCGTCGTCCACCGTCATCGGCGTATGGAAGATGACCAACTTGCCCGTGCCGGACAGCGCGGAACCGCGCGCCGTCGTGCAGGTTACCTGCAGCGGTATCGGGTTCACCGAGATGGCCACCGCTGGCCGCCAGCCGCGCTATGTCGACATGATGGACGGCCGGGTGTACGCGCTGCCGGCCGGCAGCATCGCCGCGAATGGCCCCGATGCCGTGACGTTCTCGGTGCCGGTGGCGGACTGGCCGGTGCTGGTGACCGATGCGTCGGTGACCGCGGGCGCCTTGCGATAGGGGGCGGCCCGCCTCTACATGTCGACCGGCACCACGGTCAAGCCGGACGCGCCGTTCGACGTGGTTCTGCGCTGGCTTCTTAGCACGCCGTTCTCGTCGAACTCGAACAACGCGGTTGACGAGCGGATGGCGCCGCCGGAGAACAGCGGGCCGATGAACGGGATGAAGCTCTCGGGGTGGGGTCTGGAAATGGCGAAGGTATAGATCAGGACGGTGGAGCCGTTTTTCAGCGTCACCTCGGAAGTGGGCTTGCCGAGCTGGCCGGTCACGTCTTCAACGGTGGAGAAGCCGGGCAGGAAATTCGACAGATGCTCCGGCCTGACTTCGACGCCGGTCGATACACAGGCAGTCAACATGACGCAAGGCACGGTCAGTGCGTAGATGAGCTTCATGTCGTCGGTGCCTACGTGCCATGGCGTGGCCACGCGCCGGCGCCCACGACGCCAGCGCGCCACCCCTTCCAAAAAGCATAGATCGTCGCGGGTTGCCTTGCCGGGGCATCGGCCGGCGATTCCGCCCTTTGCGCGGCACGGCCTGTCGCGGAGGGTCCTTGCCGGCTAGAAGGCGACGCTCACCGCCGCAATCACCACTTGTTCGTGGGAGCCCGGGTTGAACCAGTAGACGCCGCCCGTGACCTTGCCGAACGTCAGTTGCAGCAGGCCGCCGCGTTGGAATTCGCGATCGCCGCCATAGATGCGGGTACGTTGCGCCACCAGGCCCATGCGCAGCCACGGCACCGGCCGGTAGCCCAGCTCGCTCCAGGCGTAGGTATAGGGCGTGGTGGAGCCGGTGCCGGGCAGGTATTCCGCTTCGAGGTAGTAATCGAACTTGCCGATGGCAACGCTGGCCTCCACGCCGCCAATCGGCCCGTGTGCACTGCCCACCACAACGCCGACGATGGGCGTGACCTTGTACTGCACCGTCTCCCCGCCCGAGAACGACCAGCCGACAAAGCCGGACTGGGCATGCATCGCCTCGTAGTTGACGCGCGCCTCCAGATGCAGTGCGCCACGGTCGGCGCCAAAGATGCCGGACCCGTAGCTGCCTTCCTGTCGGGGCATGTTCCAGAACCCGGTTGCCAGGAAGCTCCAGGTTGGCGGGGCCGCCTCGGCGCCGCCCGGCGGGGCGACGGACATTTCCTGCGCATGGAGGCAACCCGACGCCACGCAGATGGCGGCGGCAGCCAGGGGCGCGCGCATCTCAGCCGCCCAGGGCAATCACGGCCATGGTGACCACCACGCCGAGCGCCATCATGCCGAAGCCGGCCCGCCAGGGATTGATGCCGCCGTAGTGGCCCAGCGCGGCACCGCCGACGAACAGCATGATCAGCGTCAGCGTGCGCGACACCAGCAGCGCCGTTGGCACGTCGGACAGCAGCACGAACGGCAGCGCAACGGGGAAGGTCGACAACACGACGATGAAGAAGATGCGTATCGCGGCCAGAACGTCGGCGGCATGCAGCGAGGGACGGTTGGCCACCACGGCGCCGCGCACCAGGCGCGACCGAAGCGGTTCAAGGTCTTCGTCGGAGACGTGCGGGTTCAGGGCGGGCGGCAGGGCATCGCGAATCGCCGCGATGCTGGAGGATTGGTCGCCGTGCTTCGCCGTCAGGGCCAGCTTCTGCAGCATGCCGCGTCCTGCCAGCGTCCGCACCAGGAACATGACGGCGTCGACCAGCCCCCAGGCCAGGTTGCAGCCGATGGCGGCCCGCAGCATGGTGTGGGCCGCGTCGGGGCCGGCGGTGGCGGACGACACCGCGCCGACGAACGTCAGCGCCATATACAGCCCGAAACACATCTCGGACACGCGGTCCACCACGTCCAGGACTGGCGCGTGGGCCGGTGCAGCGTGCCGCTCGTGCGACGAGTTCAGGGTCGGCATCCCGAATCCTCCCAGATTCGAAGAACGCTTGATCGGTAGTCGAACCGGATCGGCACGATGCCGCAACGGTCCGGCACCCGGAACGCGCCGGGCGCCGGCTTTCCTCCGACGGTGAGAAGACGGGCCGTGTCGTCGCTAGGACTTCTTCTGGTTCGCCGTGGCACGTGCCGCAGAGATGGCGGCATCGCGTTCCTTGGCCGCCGCGGCCTTGGCCTCGTCATACACCTTCTTGGCTTCGGCAACCTTCTCGTTGTAGGTCTTGCGCGCCGCGGAGATTTCCTGGCGCATATGAACGATTTCGTCGCTGGGCGGCTGCGACTTGTTTGTGCTCGCCGTCTGGCCGATGGCGGGCAGGGCTGAAAGCGCGAGGACGGCGGTGGCGAGAATGGCTAGGCGTTTCATGCTCGGGCTCCGGGGTTGATTCCGGATACGGTAGACCCATCACCAGCGCTCTTCCATTGGACCAAGGCCCTATGGCCCCTATGGCCCTATGACCCCTATGGCCCCTATGTCCCCTATGGTCGTAAAGGCGTGCCCTGCGCGCCGTGGCGCTCCAGGCCATGGCGCGGCACCTCGCGCCCGGGGCGGAATGGGGCGCTTCTGCGCGCGGAACGCGCTGGCTCCGACATGGCGGCCACGACCAGCCGGCCTTCGCGGGTGAGTTGCACGACACCGCCAGCGGGTGAATGGGCGTGCACCTCGATCAGGCTGCGGTGGGCCAATGCATCGACGTCGCCGGGATCGAGGCCGGCTGGCGAGCCCCGGGAACCGAGGATCAGCAGCGCGGCAATTTCATGTGCGCTCAGCATCGGGTTGTCTCCATACGAAATTCGCGTTCATCGCTGTTTGGCTAAAAAATAGCGACAGTGCGAGGTGCACGCTCAAGAAAGGCCAGCGTATTTGATGACAATCAACTACTTGAGAACTACTTGAGAACTACTTGAGAACGACTTGAGCCGGCGGCTGGGCGCGCCATGCCTTACGAGGCTTTTCAAGGGCGGGGCAAGCGTCACTTGGGCGGGCGGATGCGCTGAGTGGCCAGCCCGCCCTGTTGTCACGGCGAGTGCGTCGGTGTCAGCTCGCTCATGCGCGTCTGGTAGCTCCGTAGCAGGCACGCCTTGTCTGCGCAGGCATTGCGCGATTCCCGAATCCAGGTGCGTTGTTCCGCGCGCAGCCTTTCCTTGTTCGTGGACGTCTTCAGCCGCTGGTTGTAGCGCGCGGCCAGTGCGCTGTCGGCGCTGGCCAGTTCGGCGTCGCCGCAGATCAGTTGTGCCGCAATTGATGGCAGCCTGCTGCATTCGAGGCTGCGCGCCAGCAAGGCGCCGGTTTCGCGATGCGTTTCGAGCCGTCCGGGTTTGCACAGCCCTTGCAGGAAGTTGCAGGCGGCGTCGCGGCCAACCCATGCCATGTCTCGCGCACCGTACTGCTTGACGAACCGGTTGATGCCGGCGTGGCTGACGCCCCGCTGCATGGCATTCGCCGCAATGATTTCGTTGCAAAGCGAATCCGCGGCGAGGGTCTTGCCGTCGCGCCGGTAGCAGCTGTGAAAGCCGAGCTGTCCGGTGCCGAGCAGGCCACGGCGGTCTCCGGACGCGAAGAGGATCGACGCACAGGCAGACGCGCATTTGGCGCCATCCGGCACGACGGTGTAGACGCGCACCTTGTCCATTTCGTCGACCAGGCGGAAGGCGGCTTCGACATTGCCGCCCGGGCTGTCGAGGATCAGCGTGACGAGCCCTTCGGCGTCGCGGTCGGCCAGCCGTGCCACCGCCTGGAACTTGCGGGCGTCGCCGTCCTCGATCACGCCTTGGCCGATCAGCATCCGCTTCTGCATCTGCGGCTGGTAATAGAACTTGAAATCCATGCCCGCCGCCATCCCGGGAAGCAGGGCGGCGACAACGCAGCAGCAGAGGGCGCGCCAATGCGTGGCGGGGTGCGGGGCGGGGCGGTGCCGGGTGGGGCGGCCAGCGGCTCGATTCGGTGTTCGGCGCATCCGCCGACTGTCGATCCGCGTGACCGGGTCGTCTATTGGACGAAAGGCCATGGCTCAGGAGCGCTAACGCGTCCGTGCCGCCGGCAATCACAAAAAAAACGCCAACCCGTCATGGGCTGGCGTTTTTGCGAGATTGCGAGGGAGATCTGGCCGGGCTCAGAACTGGTTCATCGTGTTGTCCTTGCCCGCCGCCTTCAGGGCCGCTTCGCCGCTGAAGTATTCCTTGTGGTCATCGCCGATGTCCGAGCCCGACATGTTCTGGTGCTTGACGCAGGCGATGCCCTGGCGGATTTCCTTGCGCTGCACGCCAGCCACGTAGCCCAGCATGCCCTGGTCGCCGAAGTATTCCTTGGCCAGGTTGTCGGTCGACAGCGCGGCGGTGTGGTACGTCGGCAGCGTGATCAGGTGGTGGAAGATGCCGGCTTCACGCGATGCGTCGGCCTGGAACGTGCGGATCTTCTCGTCGGCCAGCTTGGCCAGTTCGCTGTCGTCGTATTCCGCGCTCATCAGTTGGCCGCGTTCGTAGTTCGACACGTCCTTGCCGGCGGCCTTCATGGCGTCGTAGGCCTGCTGGCGGAAGTTCAGCGTCCAGTTGAACGACGGGCTGTTGTTGTACACCAGCTTGGCGTTCGGAATGACCTTGCGAATCTCGCGCACCATGCCGGCAATCTGTTCGATATGCGGCTTTTCGGTTTCGATCCACAGCAGGTCGGCGCCGTTCTGCAGCGACGTGATGCTGTCCAGCACGCAGCGCGCTTCGCCCGTGCCGGCGCGGAACTGGAACAGGTTGCTCGGCAGGCGCTTCGGACGCATCAGCTTGCCGCCTTGCTTGATCACGACGTCGCCGTTACCGAGCGTGTCGGCCGAGATTTCCTCGCAGTCGAGGAACGAGTTGTACTGGTCGCCCAGGTCGCCCGGCGTGTGCGTCACGGCGATCTGCTTGGTCAGGCCGGCGCCCAGCGAGTCGGTGCGGGTCACGATGATGCCGTCGTCCACGCCCAGTTCCAGGAAGGCGTAGCGGATGGCGCGCACCTTGGCCAGGAAGTCTTCGTGCGGCACGGTGACCTTGCCGTCCTGGTGGCCACACTGCTTCTCGTCAGACACCTGGTTCTCGATCTGGATGCAGCAGGCGCCCGCTTCGATGAACTGCTTGGCCAGCAGGTACGTGGCTTCGGCGTTGCCGAAACCGGCGTCGATGTCGGCGATGATGGGCACCACGTGCGTCACGTGGTTGTCGATCTTTTCCTGGATGGCGGCCTTGGCGGCGGCAGTCGGCGCGGCATCCAGTTCGCGGAACAGGCCGCCCAGTTCACGGGCGTCGGCCTGGCGCAGGAACGTGTACAGCTCGCGGATCAGCGCGCTGACCGAAGTCTTCTCGTGCATCGACTGGTCCGGCAGCGGGCCGAACTCCGAGCGCAGCGCAGCCACCATCCAGCCGGACAGGTAAAGGTAGCGGCGGTCGGTGCTGTTGAAGTGCTTCTTGATGGAGATCATCTTCTGCTGGCCGATGAAGCCGTGCCAGCAACCCAGCGACTGGGTGTACTTCGACGGGTCCGCATCGTAGGCGGCCATGTCGGCGCGCATGATCTTGGCGGTGTACCTGGCGATGTCCAGGCCCGTCTTGAACTTGTTCTGGGCCCGCATGCGCGCCGCGTACTCGGGATTGATCGCGTTCCATGCGCTGCCGTGGGTCTCTTTCAAAGCGGCAATTGCCTTGATGTCGTCTTGATACTGGGCCATGAGAAGTTCCTAAGAAGAAAGCGCGTTTGAAGAATCGTTTGCGTGCATCGCTGCGGGTTTGGAAGCGATCAGCGTGGACTCATTGTATGGCGCTTCTGGCGCATCAAGACCTAGTCTTATATAAGACATAAGACTTTGTTTATCGTTATCTTTCAATAGGTTACGCAACTATTTTTACGATGTGGAACGTGTTTTTGCAAAACGAAACCGAGTCGTCGCCGCGGAAGGGCGAAATTTCCGCAATATGAAACGTGCTTTCAGGTGCCGAAGAAAACAGCCCTGGCAGCAACGGCGAGCGGCGCCCCCTGATATCAGGCACGTGACTTGCGGGAGCCCAGTGCGCCAGCGCTGTGAACTCGGAGGAATGCGATGCAGGACGCCGTGCGTTCGATCCTGATGTATGGACTGGTCCCGCTCTGGATCCTGGCCGGGGTGGGCGACTGGTGGTGCCACAAGCGCACGCGGATCGAGCACAACGCGGGTGTGGCGGAGTCTTTGATGCACAGCCTGATGATGATCGAAGTGGGCCTGCCGGTGCTGCTGGCGCTCTTCCTCGAAGTCAATGCGCTGCTGCTGGCCATCATGATCGGGGCGGCGCTGATCCATGCCGTCACTGCCTGGATCGATGTCCAGTACGCCTCCAGCCGTCGACAGATCCGGCCGGTGGAGCAGCACATGCACAGCCTGCTGGAAGTGCTGCCGCTGGCTGCCGTGGCACTGATCGCCAGCGTCCACTGGGGCCAGTTCCTGGCCTTGTTCGGCGCGGGCGGCGAGGCAGCCGATTTCTCGCTGCGCCTCAAGGCCGACCCATTGCCGGTGGCCTATATCGCAGCACTACTCACGACGCTGGCCGTGCTGGTGGTGGCACCCTATGCCGAGGAACTGTGGCGCTGCGCCCGCGTGCAGGGCGGCGGGCGCATCGGCCGCTTCTCCCGGGAACGCAGCCCGGGTGCCCCATAGCCATCGCGGCGGGCAGGACGGGATTGCAGAAGCGGCGGCGCAGAACTTGCACGGACTGCAAAAAATCAATGGGTTAGTGCGGTATCCGACGGATCGACGCAATGGCCGGGGCACCCTCCATGAACGAAAAGAAGCGCGGCAGCAGCCAGGCATCTGCCCGGGCGGGTTCGTCGCCCGCCGTGGCCGATAGCGAACCGGACAATTTCGTGCGTGTGCGCGGCGCCCGGGAACACAACCTCAAGAACGTGGATGTCGCCATCCCGCGCAACGCGCTGGTGGTCTTTACCGGGGTATCGGGGTCCGGAAAATCGTCGCTCGCGTTCGGCACCCTGTATGCCGAAGCCCAGCGGCGGTACTTCGAGTCGGTGGCGCCGTACGCCAGACGGCTGATCGACCAGGTCGGCGTGCCGGACGTCGATGCCATCGAGGGCTTGCCGCCGGCTGTCGCCCTGCAGCAGCAGCGCGGCGCACCCAATGCCCGTTCCACGGTCGGCAGCGTGACGACGCTGGCCAGCCTCGTGCGCATGCTGTACTCGCGCGCCGGCACGTATCCGGCCCGGCAGCCGATGCTGTACGCCGAGGACTTCTCGCCGAACACCGTGGACGGCGCGTGCCCAACCTGCCACGGTCTCGGCCGCGTCTACGATGTTACCGAGCAGTCACTGGTGCCCGACGATACGCTGTCGATCCGCGAGCGCGCGATTGCCGCATGGCCGCCCGCATGGCACGGGCAGAACCTGCGCGACATCCTCGTCACGCTCGGCTACGACGTCGACAAGCCGTGGCGCGACCTGCCGAAGAAGGCGCGCGACTGGATTCTGTTCACCGACGAGCAGCCCACCGTGCCGGTGTATGCGGGGTTCACGCCCGCTGAAGTGCGCGCGGCGCTCAAGCGCAAGCTCGAACCAAGCTACCAGGGCACGTTCACCGGTGCCCGCCGCTACGTGCTCCAAACCTTCGCCACGACGCAGAGCGCGCTGATGAAGAAGCGGGTGGCGCAATACATGATCGGACGCGACTGCCCGGCCTGTCATGGCAAACGGCTCAAGAAGGAAGCGCTGGCGGTCACGTTCGCGGGCATGGATATCGCGGAGTTCGGGCGTCTGCCGTTGAGCCGCGTGGCCGAGATCATGCGCGCGATCGCGGCCGGCGAATGGATCGATGCCGCGCCATCGGGCGCCGTCCTGAGCCAGGCGGTGCGCCGCTCCGCCACGGCGCGGCGCGTGGCGGCCGGAAAGTCCGCCCACAAGGCGGCGCCCGATGTCCGCCGAACGCCCAACCTGTCTGAGGAAAAGCGCCTTGCCGCGCAGCGCATCGCCGAGGAGTTGATGGAGCGGCTGGCCACGCTCACCGACCTGGGCCTGGGATACCTCTCGATGGATCGCAGCACGCCCACGCTGTCGTCGGGCGAGCTGCAACGCATGCGGCTGGCCACCCAGGTGTCTTCCCAGCTGTTCGGCGTGGTCTACGTGCTGGACGAACCGTCGGCCGGCCTGCATCCGGCAGACGGCGAGGCGCTGCTGCAGGCGCTGCGCCGCCTGAAGGCGGCCGGCAACTCGCTGTTCGTGGTCGAGCATGACGTGGAGACGATGCGCCAGGCCGACTGGATTGTCGACGTGGGCCCCGCTGCGGGCGAAGGCGGCGGGCGCGTGCTGTATAGCGGCACGCCAGACGGCCTGGCGGCGATCGCGTCGTCGCGCACCGCCCACTATCTGTTTGGCCAGCACCGGGCCTCGCCGCGAACGCCCCGTGACCCAGCAGGCTGGCTCAAGCTCGCCCAGGTATCACGCAACAACCTGAGCAAGGTCGATGCAGCCATACCGCTGGGCTGCTTCACGGCGGTCACCGGGGTCTCGGGGTCAGGCAAGTCGAGTCTGGTTAGCCAGGCGCTGCCCGAGCTGGTCAACCGTCACCTGGGCCGCGCGCCGGAGCGGGATGCCGATGAGGCGCCCGATCCGCTGTTCGCGGCCACGGACGCGCCCACGCAGGGTCGGCTCGCCGGCGGCATGGAGACGATACGCCGTCTGGTGCGCGTCGATCAGAAGCCCATCGGGCGCACGCCGCGATCGAACCTTGCCACCTACACCGGCCTCTTCGACCATGTGCGCAAGTTGTTCGCCGACACGCCGGCCGCGCGCAGCCGGCGCTATACGCCCGGGCGCTTTTCCTTCAACGTCGCGCAGGGCCGTTGCCCGACGTGCGAAGGGGAGGGCTTCATCAGCGTGGAACTGCTGTTTCTGCCGAGCGTCTATGCGCCGTGTTCGGTCTGCCACGGCACCCGCTATCAGCCGAAGACGCTGGAGATCACCTGGCGCGGCCGCAATATCGCCGAAGTTCTCGATCTGACGGTGGAGCACGCGTGCGAGGTGTTCGCCGACGAGGCGCCGGCCATGCGCACGCTGAAGGTGTTGCGCGATATCGGGCTCGGCTACCTGCGGCTCGGGCAGCCTGCCACCGAGCTGTCGGGGGGCGAGGCGCAACGCATCAAGCTGGCCACCGAACTGCAGCGTGCCCAGCGCGGCGACACGCTATACGTGCTGGACGAACCGACGAACGGCCTGCATCCGGCCGATGTGGACCGCCTGCTCTTGCAATTGCAGGAACTGGTCGACGCGGGCAATGCCGTGGTGGTGGTGGAGCACGACATGCGCGTGGTGGCGCAGGCTGACTGGGTGATCGACATGGGGCCCGGGGCGGGCGATGCGGGCGGCCGCGTGATGGGTTGCGGCCGCCCGGCCGAGATCGCCGCCATGGCCGATAGCCGGACGGCGCGCTATCTGGCCAGGGCGCTAGATTGAGACGGCGTCGGGCGCGCGTTGCGACGCGCCGGCGGTGCGGGCATCGTCGCGCAGGAAGTCGGCGGCACGCTCGGCAATCATGATGGTGGGCGCGTTGGTGTTGCCGCCGATCAGCGTCGGCATGACCGAGGCATCCACCACGCGCAGGCCCTCCACGCCATGCACCCGCAGTTGCGGGTCCACCACCGCCATGTCGTCGATCCCCATCTTGCAGGTGCCCACCGGGTGGTAGATGGTGTCCGCGTGCGCGCGCACGAAGTCGCGGATCGCGGCGTCGTCGCCTTCGCCGGGGCCCAGCACGCTGGCCAGCGGATCGCCGCCGCCTGCGTCGGCCAGGGCCGACTGCGCGAAGATCCGGCGCATCAGTTTCACGCCGGCGACCATGCCGTCCAGATCGGATGGCACCGACAGGAAGCGCGGATCGATCAACGGCGCGTCGCGCATGTCAGCCGATTGCAGCTGTACGGTGCCCCGGCTTTCTGGGCGCAGCACGCAGGCGTGGCACGAGTAGCCATGCCCGGGGCGGCCATTGCGCAGCACGTTCGAGTTACCGAGCAGCGCCGGCGCGAAATGCAGTTGCAGGTCGGGCGCGGGCAGGTCGGGGCGCGTCTTGACGAAGGCGCCGGCCTCGGCCACCGGCGACGCCAGCATGCCCGTGCGATGCCAGCGGTAGCGCAACGCTTCGCCGGCCATGCGCGCCACGCCGCGCAGCGAGTAGCCATACAGATGCCACGAGTTCACGGGCCGGCCGATGATCACGTCCAGGTGGTCCTGGAGGTTCTGGCCAACGCCCGGCAGGTCATGCACGACATCGACGCCAACGCTGCGCAGATGGCTGGCGGGGCCGATGCCCGAGGCCATCAGCAGTTGCGGCGAATGGAAGGCGCCGCCGCTGACGATGACTTCGCGCCGCGCGCGCAGCGTGCGGGTCTGGCCGTCGCGCACAATCTCCACGCCCACCGCACGCTTGCCGTCGAACACGATGCGCAACGCCTGGGTGCCGGTCATCACGCGCAGGTTGCCACGTCCGCCGTTGAGGCCGGCATCTGCCCGATTGCCGCGATGCAGGTAGGCACGCGCGGCGTTCCAGCGCTCGCCGTTGAACTGCGTGGCCTGGTACAGGCCCACGCCTTCCTGGTCGGCACCGTTGAAATCATTGTTGCGCGGCAGCCCGGCCTGTGCGGCGGCCTCGATGAAGCGGCGCGAAAACGGGTTGGGCGTGCGCAGGTCGCTCACGTGCAGCGGGCCGCTGCCGCCATGCCAGGCGTCGTCGCGGCCGGCGTTGCGCTGGTTGCATTCGCTGCGACGGAAGTAGGGCAGCACATCCTCGTGGCGCCAGCCGTGGCAGCCCAGCGCGGCCCAGCGGTCGTAGTCGCTGCGGTGTCCGCGCACATACAGCATGGCGTTGATCGACGAACTGCCGCCCAGGCCGCGCCCGCGCGGCTGGTACGACGGCCGGCCGTTGAGCCCCGCCTGCGGCACGGTGCGAAAGCCGTAGTTGCGGGGGCCGGGGTTTGGCACGGTGCGCGCAATGGCCAGCGGCGTCCAGACGCTGGGGTGGTGATCGTCGGGCCCGGTCTCCACCAGTGCCACCGTCACGTCCGGCTGGTCTGCCAGCCGTCCGGCCAGCGTGCAGCCGGCCGACCCGGCGCCCACGATGATGTAGTCGAAGCTTGTTTCGCTCATGGCTGGCCGTCTCCTCTGCCTGTTCGTTGTGTTATTTCTGGAAGCCGTGCGGCGTCACGATATTGAAGTTCGGATCGAACGTGTCGAGCATGCCGAACAAGCCTGCCACGGCCTGCGGATTGCCGTCGATCCGGACTGCCCCCGACTGCATGGCCTGCGGCAGCGTCAGCTGCTTCAGGCTGATCTGGTCGAGCGTGGCCTTGGTCAGCGTGACGGTGGCCGTGGGCTGCGCATGTTCGCTGTCGCCAACATAGGTCAGGGCGCTGTTGCGCAGCGTCATCGCATAGCGCTGGTTCAGGTCGGTGAACCTCCAGTTCAGCGTCAGCGTCTTGCCGGCGGCCTTGTCGGCGTTCAGCCGCACGGCCAGGAAATCGAAGAAATTGGGCACCGTCAGCGCACGCACCAGATCGGACGAACTGGTGGCCGCGCTGTTGGGCCGGGCCACGCCGTCGCGCAATTCCTGCGCGCCGGTCAGGTAGATGTTCCGCCAGGTGGCGTTCTCGCTCTGGTAGCCGAGCTGCTCCAGCGCATCGGCCTGCAGCGCGCGCGCGGCGGCATTCGACGGGTCGGCGAACACGAGTTCGTTGCCGATCTGGCTGACCCAGCGGTATTCGCCGCGCGCGTAGGCGTCGCGCATCCTGGCCAGCACGGCGTCGGGGCCACCCATCCATTCGATCGTCTTCTTCGCGGCCTGCTCGGGCGGCAGCGGATTCAGGTGCGCCGGATTGCCGTCGTAGAAGCCCAGGTAGCGCTGGTACACCGCCCGGACGTTGTGGCTCACCGAGCCGTAGTAGTCCCGCGCGTACCACTTGCTGGCCAGCGGCTGCGGCAGTGCCTTCAGCTGGTCGGCAATCTCCAGCGGCGTGTAGCCGTGGTTCATCAGGCGCAGGGTCTGGTCGTTCAGGTAGGCGTACATGTCGCGCTGGTCGGACAGCAGCTCCACGATGCGCGCGCGGCCCCAGGTGGGCCAGTGGTGCTGGCCGATCAGCACGTCGGTGCGCTCGCCGTAGCGCAGCAGCGACTGGGCCAGGAAATACGACCAGCCCTTGGCATCGCGCACCTGCGCGCCGCGCAGCGTCAGCAGGTTGTGCTGGGTGCGCACGGCATTCTCGGCGATGCACAGCGTGCGGAACTGCGGCAGGTAGACGTTCATCTCCGCCGGTGCCTCGGTGCCCGGCGTGAGCTGGAATTCGAAGTCGACGCCGTCGATGCGGCGCGTCTCGATGGGCTTGGTGACCAGCGAGGTGGGCGCCAGCAGGGTCATCGTGCCGCGGGCCGTGGCCTTGCCCAGCCCGGTGTCGACCTGGCCCGTGGCGCGCTTCGGCAGCTGGGTGCCATACATATATTGAGCGCGGCGGCTCATGGCGGTGCCGGCCAGCACGTTCTCGCTGACCGCCTCGTCCATGAAGCCGTTCGGCGCCAGGATCTGGACCTTGCCGCTTTTGACGTCGGCTTCGTCGACGATGCCGCGCACGCCGCCAAAGTGGTCGACGTGGCTATGGGTGTAGATCACCGCCAGCACCGGCTTGCGCGGACGGTGCGCGTAATAGAGGTCGAGGGCCGCGCGCGCCGTTTCGGCGGTAAGCAGCGTATCGATCACGATCAGGCCGGTATCGCCCTCGATGATGTTCATATTGGCCAGGTCCGCGCCGCGCACCTGGTAGACGCGGTCGGTCACCTTGAACAGGCCCGCTTCGTTGTTCAGCTGGGCCAGGCGCCAGAGGCTGGGATTGACGGTGTCCGGCGCCTGCGCGGCCGATTCGAAGGCGTAGGCGTCGAAATCCCACACGGTCTTGCCGTCGGCGGTCTGGATCGTGCGCGCGGGAAAGCGCGCCACCAGGCCGCGCTGTGCGTCCTCGTAATCGGCCCGGTCGGCAAACGGCAGCTTGCCCAGCCATTCGGCGTTCTGCTTCGCGGTGAGCGGCGTGGCCGGATTGGGGCCGGCATGGGCGGGCGACACGACGGCCGGCAGGGCGGCGGACAGCGCGACGGCCATTGTCAGCGCGGCGGTGGTCGGCATGGCAGGACGGACAAGGCGGGCAGGGCGCATGGAAATCGATTCCCGAGAAAAGCGAAGCGTCTATTGGATGCGCGCCGAACATATAATTCAATTGCAAATTTAGTATCGCAGACATGCGTTTGATGCATATATGAACCTGAAGCGGCTTGAACATCTGGTGGCGGTGGTGGAAGAAGGCTCGTTGGCCGCGGCGGCTCGGCGCGTGCATCTGAGTCAGCCGGCGCTCACACGCAGCATCCAGGCGCTTGAGGAAGAGGCCGGCGTGGTGCTGTTCGACCGCGGCGCACGCGGCGTGACGCTGACCACCGTGGGGCGGATGGTGACCGAGCGCGCGCGCCGCATCCTGTTCGAATCGGGCTGCCTGGCCCGCGACCTCGCCCTGGTGCGGCAGCACGAGATCGGCAGCGTGCAGATCGGGCTCGGCGCGTTTCCGGCGGCCATCCTGCTGCCGGAACTGCTGTGCCGGTTGCACCGCCAGTGGCCGAAATTGCGAATCGCCACCGAGGTGAGCCATCCGGCAGCGCTGCTCGACGCGCTGCGCGCCGAGCAGGTGGATTTCGTGGTGATCGAGCACAGCACCGTGCCCACGGCTGCCGAGCTTGAGGTGGTACGGCTGCCCGCCGGGCCCGGTGGCGTCTTTGTCAGGGCGGGGCACCCCTTGGCGGCTGGCCCGGTGGACCTGGCCACGTTGCGCGGGTCGGCGCTGGTTTCGGTGGTGTTCCCGCCGGAGCAGCACGAACGGCTACGCAAGCTGCTGCGCTGCAAGCCGGGCGAGGATCTGCCGTTCCAGGTGGAAAGCAACGACTTCCGCGCGCTGACGCACCTGGTGCGCGATGCCGACGCGCTGCTGCTGGCGCCCGAGCGCGCGGTGCGCGAGGAGGTGGCGGCTGGACGGCTCGTGGCGCTCGAGATTCCGGAGCTTCCGGAAATTGCGATGCAGTTCGCGGTGGTCAGGCTGGCGCAGCGCACGCTGTCGCCGGCGGCGGCGCGCGCGGTGGCCGTGCTGGAAGCCGTGGCGCGGGAATAAAAAAGCGCCCCGGTCGGGGCGCTTCGATCACGGCCGGAGCAGGGCTGCTTACTCTTCGACGGCGGTGCCGACGATGTTGTAGCCGCCGTCGACGTAGGTGATCTCACCGGTCACGCCGCTGGACAGGTCCGACAGCAGGAAGGCGGCCACGTTGCCCACTTCCTCGATCGTCACGTTGCGGCGCATCGGTGCCACGTCCTCGAAATGCTTGAGCAGCTTGCCGAAGTCCTTGATGCCCGAGGCGGCCAGCGTCTTGATCGGGCCCGCCGAAATGCCATTGGCACGGATGCCCTTGGGGCCGACGGCCGAAGCCAGGTAGCGCACGCTGGCTTCCAGCGACGCCTTGGCCAGGCCCATCGTGTTGTAGTTCGGCACCACGCGCTCGGCGCCAAGGTACGTCAGCGTCAGCAGCGAGGCCTTGTCGTTCAGCAGCGGCATCGCGGCCTTGGCCAGTGCCGGGAAGCTGTAGGCCGAGATGTCGTGCGCAATGCGGAAGCCTTCGCGCGACAGGCCATCGAGGAAGTCGCCGGCAATGGCTTCGCGCGGCGCAAAGCCGATGGAATGCACCAGACCGTCGAATTTTTCCCAGCGCTGCCCCAAGGCGGCGAACGTCGCGGCGATCTGCTCGTCGCTGCTCACGTCGCACTCATAGATCATGTCGGAGCCGAATTCCTTGGCGAAGTCCGTGATGCGGTCCTTGAACCGTTCGCCCACGTAGGTGAAGGCAAGCTCGGCGCCTTCGCGTTTGCAGGCCGAGGCAATGCCGTAGGCGATGGAACGATTCGAAAGCAAGCCCGTGATCAGGATCCGCTTACCTGCCAGAAAACCCATGGATACTCCAAGATGTTTGTGAGGACGGGCATGTTTCGTGCACTGGCCGTGGCCGGTGCACGGCGGGATTGGTTGCCCGCAGTTTGTTGCGCCGCGTAAAGGGAATGTCCGGATGGCTGGTCGCCACCCGAACGCATGTAAAATTGTCGCACAACTTCGCCCGGCCACAAGCCGCCGGGCCGTCTCGGGCATTGTGGAGGTCTGCAACCGGATGCTGATTCATGCACGTTGGCCGCTTCAGGCGGCAGGGCAGTGCTTCCGTCGACGCGCGGTGGTGCATTGGGGGCTCGCACTGGCAATCGTGCTGGGTTCGGGTTTTCCCGCATCGGGGTTTGCCGCCCACGGCTTCGCGCTCCACGGCGATCTCAAGTACCCGCCGGAATTCGCGCATTTCGAGTACGTCAACCCGGACGCCCCGCAGGGCGGCACGCTCACGCTGGCCAACCCCGACCGACGTACCAGTTTCGACAAGTTCAATCCGTTCACACTGAAAGGCACCTCGGCGCCGGGCCTGACCTCGCTGATGTTCGAGACGCTGCTGATCAGCAGCGCCGACGAGACCGCCAGCGCCTACGGCCTGCTGGCCGACGACGTGACCGTGGCGCCCGACCAGTTGTCGGTGACCTTCCATATCCGCCCGCAGGCCCGCTTCGCTAATGGCGATCCGGTGCTGGCCTCGGACGTCAAGTATTCCTACGACATGCTCATGAGCAAGGCGGCCAGCCCTGGCTACCGCAGCATGTGCATGGACGTGAAAGCCGTGGTGGTGACCGGCGAACGCACCATCCGGTTCGACTTCAAGCAGCGCAACGCCGAGTTGCCGCTGATCGTCGGGCAACTGCCGGTGTTCTCGAAGAAATGGACCGCCAAGGTGCCGTTCGAGAAGCTGACCTTCGAAGAGCCGATCACGAGCGGCCCGTACCGGATCGAGCGCTATGACGCCGGCCGGGGCATCGTATTCCAGCGAGATCCCAAGTACTGGGGCCGCGACCTCGCCGTGCGGCGCGGCACGTTCAACTTCGGCCGGGTGGTCTATCGCCTGTACAAGGACGAGACGGCCAAGCTGGAAGCGTTCAAGGCGGGTGAGTTCGACGCGATCGTCGAATACCGCTCCAAGAACTGGGCCAAGAGCTATGTCGGCACCCGCTTCCGCGACGGCGGGCTGATCAAGACCGAATTTCCGCACCGCAACGGCGCCGGCATGCAGGGCTTCGTGATGAACATGCGCAAGCCGATGTTCCAGGACGTGCGGGTGCGCCAGGCACTGATCCTGGCACTCGATTTCGAATGGCTGAACCGCCAGTTGTTCTACGGCGCGTACAAGCGGCTCGACAGCTGGTTCTCGAACAGCGAGCTGGCCGCCAGCACCACGTTCGACGGCAAGCCGGGCGCGGGCGAGCTCAAGCTGCTGGAGCCGCTGCGCGCCCAGTTGCCGCCCGAGGTGTTCGGCGCCGACGTGACCCAGCCGAGTACCAACCCGCCGCGCTCGCTGCGCGACAACCTGCGCGAGGCCCGGCGCCTGCTGGCGCAGGCCGGCTGGACGTACGAGGACGGGGCGCTGCGCAATGCCAAGGGCGAAGCCATGGCCTTCGAGTTTCTCGACGATGGCGGCGCCATGAGCCGGGTCATCACGGCTTATGTGCGCAACCTGGAGAAGCTGGGCATCCAGGTCAACCAGCGCACCACGGACTTTGCCCTGTACCAGAAGCGGCTCGAAGACTTCGACTTCGATATGGTGTCGATCCGCTTCCCGGACTCGCAAAGTCCCGGCAATGAATTGCGTGACCGCTTCAGCGCCGAGGCGGCGGGCACGCCGGGGTCGGACAACCTGTTCGGGCTGAAATCCGCGCCGGTGGACAAGCTGGTGGACGCCGTGCTCCATGCCGAGACGCGCGACGACCTGATCACCGCCGGCCGGGCGCTGGACCGCGTGCTGATGCACGGCTACTACATCGTGCCGAACTGGTACAGTGCCTTCCATCGGGTGTCATACCGCAAGGAGCTGTCGTACCCGACGCGCCTGCCGTACTACTACACCGCGGAAGGCTGGATCCTCTCCAACTGGTGGCGCAAGGACTTGACGCCGAAGACCCAGTCATCCCGACTTCCCACGGACGGCTAATGCTTGCCTATCTGCTGAAGCGCATCCTGCTGATGATCCCGACGCTGATCGGGGTCATCACGCTTACCTTTGTGGTGATCCAGTTCGTGCCGGGCGGCCCCGTCGAGCAGATGATGCTCGAGATGAAGGGGCGCGGCGGCGCGGGCGAGGCCAGTGGCGGCGGGGCGGAATATCGTGGCCGGCGCGGCGTGGACCCCGACAAGATCAAGGAAATCCAGGCGCTCTACGGCTTCGACAAGCCGCCCATCGAGCGCTACTTCATGATGCTCAAGCGCTTTGCCCAGTTCGACCTAGGGCAGAGCTACTTCCAGCACCGCAGCGTCTGGGAGCTGGTCAAGTCCAAGATGCCGGTGTCGGTCAGCCTGGGGCTCTGGACGTTTTTCCTGACCTATCTGATATCGGTGCCGCTCGGCATCTCCAAGGCCATCCGGGCCGGCAGCCGCTTCGACGTGATCAGCAGCATGATCGTGCTGGTGGGCTACGCCATTCCGGGGTTCGTGCTGGGCGTGCTGCTGCTGGTGCTGTTCGGCGGCGGCACCTTCGTCCAGTGGTTCCCGCTGCGCGGCCTGACCTCGGACGACTGGGACCAGCTCTCGCTGATGGGCAAGGTCATGGATTACCTGTGGCACCTGGTGCTGCCGATCACGGCCTCGGTCGTCGGCAGCTTCGCCGTGGTGACGATGCTGACCAAGAACGCGTTCCTCGAGGAAATCCGCAAGCAGTACGTGCTGACGGCGCGCGCCAAGGGCCTGGCCGAGCGGCGCGTGCTCTGGAAGCACGTGTTCCGCAACGCGTTGATCCCGCTGGTGACCGGCTTCCCGGCGGCGTTCATCGGCGCTTTCTTTACGGGCTCGCTGCTGATCGAGACGCTGTTCTCGCTCGACGGCCTGGGCCTGCTCTCGTATGAAGCCGTGCTGCGCCGCGACTATCCGGTGGTGCTGGGCACGCTGTACCTGTTCACGCTGATCGGCCTCGTGACGCGCCTGATCTCAGATGTCTGCTACGTGATGGTGGATCCGCGCATTCACTTCGAAGGGATGCACCGATGAAATTCGGTCCCAAAACCGCGGTGGCGGCCATGCCGCATTCGATGTCGCCACGCCAGCGCGCATGGCAGCGCTTTCGTCGCAACCGGCTTGGCTACTGGAGCCTGGTGCTGTTCGTGATCCTGTTCGTGCTCAGCATGGGCGCCGAGCTGCTGTCGAGCGACCGGCCGCTGGTGGTGCGCTACAAGGGCGAATACTACTTCCCGATCGTCAAGACGTATTCGGAAACCACGTTCGACGGCGATTTTCCGACGCGGGCCGACTTTCTCGACCCGTTCATCCGCGACCGGATCACGAGCAATGGCAATTTCGCCATTTTCCCGCCGAACCGGTACTCCTACGACTCGATCAACTATTTCGCCAAGGAGCCCAATCCGGCGGCGCCGTCGGCCGACAACTGGCTGGGCACCGATGACCGGGGGCGCGACGTGCTGGCGCGGCTGCTGTACGGCTTCCGGGTATCGGTGCTGTTTGGCCTGGCGCTGACCGTGATCGGCGTGCTGATCGGTACGCTGACCGGCGCGCTGATGGGCTTCTTCGGCGGGCGCTTCGACCTGGTCTCGCAGCGCGCCATCGAGATCTGGAGCTCGATGCCCGAGCTGTACCTGCTGATCATCTTTGCCTCGATCTTCGAGCCGAGCCTGGCGCTGCTGATCATCCTGCTGTCGCTGTTCGGGTGGATGGGCCTGTCGGACTACGTCCGCGCGGAGTTCTACCGCAACCGGTCGCTGGACTACGTCAAGGCGGCGCGGGCGCTGGGTTTGTCGAACGTGCAGATCATGTGGCGGCATATCCTGCCGAACAGCCTGACACCGGTAATCACGTTCCTGCCGTTCCGCATGAGCGCGGCCATCCTGGCGCTGACCAGCCTCGACTTCCTGGGCCTGGGCGTGCCGCCCACCACGCCGAGCCTGGGTGAGCTGCTGGCGCAGGGCAAGGCCAATCTCGATGCGTGGTGGATCTCGCTGTCGACGTTCGCGGTGCTGGTGATCACGCTGCTGCTGCTGACGTTTATGGGCGACGCACTGCGCGACGCATTCGATACGCGCCTGGGCCTGGCCCAACTGCGCGGCCGCGTGGAGCCCAAGGTGCCGGCTGGCACCCCGGCCGCGGAGGCCACGCCATGAGTTCCGTGACACCGCTGTTCACCGAGCCGGTGATGGCGCCGGCGCCGGGCACCAAGCTGATGTGCGTGGACCGCCTGTCCGTGACGTTCGGCGAGGGCGAGCACGCCACGCGCGCCGTGCGCGACGTGAGCTTCGACCTGCGCGCCGGCGAGCGCTACGCGCTGGTGGGGGAGTCGGGCTCGGGCAAGACCGTGACCGCGCTGGCGATGCTGCGGCTCGTGGAGGATGCGCATTACCAGGGCGCCATCCGCTTCGAGGGCGAGGATCTGCTGCAGGTGTCCGACCGCGAAATGCGCCGCATTCGCGGGTCGGAAATCGCGATGATCTTCCAGGAGCCGATGACGGCGCTGAATCCGCTCTATACGATCGGCAACCAGATCGTCGAAACCCTGGCGCTGCACGAGGGGCTGGACCGGCGGGCTGCCCGTGACCGGGCCATTGCGCTGCTGGAGCGCACCGGCATCAGCGACGCGGCCAACCGGTTCAACAGTTTTCCGCATCAGTTGTCGGGCGGGCAGCGCCAGCGCGCCATGATTGCCATGGCGCTGGCCTGCCGGCCGAAGCTGCTGCTGGCCGACGAGCCAACCACGGCGCTGGACGTGACCATCCGCGCCCAGATCCTCGACCTGCTGCGTAGCCTGCAGGCGGAGTTCGGCATGGCTGTCATGCTGATCACGCACGACCTGAACATGGTGCGCGCCTTCGCACAGCGCGTGGGCGTGATGGAGAAGGGCGTGCTGGTGGAAACCGGCGAGACCACCGAGGTCTTTGCCAACCCGCACCATCCTTACACCCGCAAGCTGATCGACAGCCGCCCGAAGCGCGAGGTGCTGCCACTGGTGCCATTGGCGCCGGTGCTGCTGGAGACCGATGCGCTGTGCGTGAACTACCAGAAGAAGCGCGCCGGCTTTGCCGGCTGGTTCGGCAAGGAGGCATTTGCGGCGGTCAAGGACGTGACCCTGCAACTGCGCGAAGGCGAGACGCTGGGCATCGTCGGCGAATCGGGGTCGGGCAAGACCACGCTGGCGCATACGGTGCTGGCGTTGCAGCGCAAGAGCGCCGGGGCCATCCAGTTCCTGGGGCGCAGCTTCGATACCTGCTCGCAAAAGGAGCGCAGCGCGCTGCGCAAGCGCATGCAGGTGGTGTTCCAGGACCCGTTCGGCTCGCTCTCGCCGCGTATGACCATCGAGCAGATCGTAGGGGAGGGGCTGGCGCTGCATCAGCCCGGCCTGACGCGGGACGCCATGCGCGAGCGGGTGATCGAAGCCTTGCGCGAAGTGGGGCTCGACCGCACTGCGCTGGGACGCTATCCGCACGAGTTCTCGGGCGGACAGCGCCAGCGGATTGCCATTGCCCGGGTGCTGATCCTGAAGCCGCAGGTGCTTGTGCTCGATGAGCCGACTTCGGCACTTGATGTGTCGATCCAGCAGCAGGTGCTGGCGCTGCTTTCGCAACTCCAGCACAAGTACAACCTCAGCTACCTGTTCATCAGCCACGATCTTGCAGTGATCCGTGCGATGGCGCACCGCGTGATCGTGATGAAAAACGGTGAAGTGGTGGAATCAGGCGAGACCGAGACCGTACTCGGTGCGCCGCAGCATCCGTATACGCGCAAACTGATGGCCGCAGCCCACTTGGGCGCCGCCTGAATGATGTGCGTTGCAGCGCGCTTTGTCATGGCGGAGTAACACGGTTTCTTTATAAGCAAACCGAGAAACAGAATAAGTTTTTCGCGCTAGTTCGTTGATTATCTAGCGAATTGCGGGAAAGTTGTAACCATCTTTGACATGTCAAGGGTGGGTACTTTACTATCCCGCGATACGTTTTATCGGGGGTGGTTCGTCCGCCGCATGCAGGCCTTGGGGAAGGTTGAAGTTGCACGCGGCTGGTGCAGTCGCGCTGGCGTACTTCTTGCGTACGTTCCGCCCTGATGTTTTCACGCTGTCCGGCTTTGTCTGATTCGCCGGTCAGATTTGTCCGATCATCAGGAGAGCCAATGCAAACGGTACTTCATTCCCTGGCGCGCGCTGCCATTGGAATTGCCATTGCCTGCGGTGCGACTGTGTCGAATGGAGTGCTGGCGGATACGGTGTTCAAGGACCCCGACGCCCGGATCGAAGCCCGTGTCGATGGCACGGACGCGCATCCGGAAGGCAAGCGCGGCTTGCTGTCGTCGGTGATGAACTCCACCAGCAACGTTGCCAGCAAGGCTGGCGACCTGGTCATGAACGCGCTGGGCCTGATTGGCGTGCGTTACCGCTTTGGCGGTAACAGCCCCGAATCGGGTCTGGATTGCAGCGGCTTTGTTCGCTACGTGTTCAACGACACCTTCGGCTTCATGTTGCCGCGCCGGTCCGTTGAAATGAGCCAGGTGGGCACCACCGTGGCCGTGAACGAACTCCGCCCGGGCGATCTCGTGTTCTTTAACACGATGCGCCATACGTTCTCGCACGTCGGCATCTATATTGGCGACAACAAGTTCGTGCACGCACCGTCCACCGGCAGCAAGATCCGTGTGGACGACATGCGCGCCGCCTACTGGGTGACCCGCTACAACGGCGCCCGCCGGATCGACGATTCGGCGCGCGGTTCGGTGGAGAACACCGGCAGCATGATCGAGACGCTCAAGCGTTACGATCCGAGCGCCCAGGGCCGCACGCTGTTTGGCGGCTGAAGGTTGACCTCCGGGTCTGGAAAAAAAGGACTGCCTCGGCAGTCCTTTTTTGTTGTCCGGCTTGCTGCCCGGCGCCACCGGCCCCTGCCCGGATACCCCACTTAGGGGTGACATCGCCTGTCACGCCGCTGACATTTCCTGTCAGCAGGCGCGGCAAAGTGACAGGGCTGGTCGCCGCCGGGGTTCCTGGCTCACTGGGCGGCGACGGCGCCCACCGTTGCGGCGGGGCGCAGCCGCGCGGCCGCCAGCTTCTCGCGCAGCGAGGCCAGCACGGCCGAGGTTGCCTGCTCGCCGGCCAGGATGGCGCGGTTGCGCGAGGCGAAGTCACTGCCGCCCATGTCAGGCAGGTCGGGGCGGATCACCACGTCCGCACGCGCCAGCGTCATGCGATTGATCGACTGGCCCATGATCGACGTGGTTTGCAGCAGCACGCCGCTCTGGCCGTTGTTCTTCTGGCTCGAAGGGTCGGCCGAGATGTTCACTGCAATCACGAACTCGGCGCCCATCTCGCGCGCCGCATCCACCGGCACGGGCTCGACGAGGCCGCCATCCACATAGTCGTGCCCGGCAATCGACACCGGCTGGAATACGCCCGGCACGCTGCTCGAAGCGCGCACGGCCTGGCCGGTGTTGCCGCGCCGGAAGACGATGCGCTCACCGGTCTTCAGGTCGGTGGCAACAATCCCCAGCGGCAGCTTCATGGCCTCGATCGGTCGGTTCTTGACCAGGCGGTTCACGTAGTTCTGCAACGCCTCGCCCTTGAGCCAGCCGCCAAACTTCGTGCCGAACGGCAGCGCCCAGTCGGCAATCGCCGCCTCGTCCATCGTCAACGCCAGCTTGTTGAGCTGAAAGCCGTCCATGCCCGTGGCATAGAGCGCCGCCACCACGGAGCCCGCGCTGGTGCCGGTAACGATATCCGGATGAATGCCCTGCGCCTCGAGCGCCTTGATCACGCCGATATGGGCAAAGCCGCGCGCGGCGCCGCCGCCCAGCGCCAGGCCGATGCGGATGGGGCGCGGCGCCGGTGCGACCGGAGTGGTCGTGGCGGTGGGGCCCGGATTGGCGCTGGGCGCCGGCTTCGGGCCGAATGAGCAGGCTGCCAGCAGCATCGTGGCCGAGGCGCCGAGGAAATGTCGTCGTTGCATCGAGGGAGAAGGCTTTCGAAGAAGTGATGCGCAGGGCATCGGCGGGCGCGTTGGCGGGTGCAATCCCGCGCGGCCCTGTTTCAGACCGGTGGCAGCATAAATGATTCCGCGGCCGGTTTGGAATCGGGCAGGGCGTATAATGCGGCGTTCAGCGAATGACGGCCTGCGCGCATCCGTGCGGGCCTTTTTGTTTCTGTTTCTCCCGACCATGACACAACGCGTCCGCACCCGTTTCGCGCCGAGCCCCACCGGCTTCATCCACCTCGGCAACATCCGCTCCGCGCTCTATCCGTGGGCGTTTGCCCGTCGCATGCAGGGCGATTTCATCCTGCGTATCGAGGATACCGACGTCGAGCGCTCGTCCGAGGAAGCGGTCGACGTGATCCTGGAGAGCATGGCCTGGCTCGACCTCGATATCGACGAAGGTCCGTTCTACCAGATGCAGCGCATGGACCGCTATCGCGCGGTGGTGCAGCAGATGCTGGACAGCGAGCTGGCCTACTACTGCTACATGAGCACCGAGGAACTGGACGCCCTGCGCGAAGCCCAGCGCGCTGCCGGCGAAAAGCCGCGCTACAACGGCTTCTGGCGCCCGGAGCCGGGCAAGGTGCTGCCCGAGCCGCCGGCCGGCGTGACGCCCGTGGTGCGCTTCAAGAATCCGATCGGCGGCAGCGTGGTGTGGGACGACGCCGTGAAGGGCCGTATCGAGATCTCGAACGATGAACTCGACGATCTGGTGATCGCGCGCCCCGACGGTACGCCCACGTACAACTTCTGCGTGGTGGTGGACGACCTCGACATGAAGATCACGCACGTGATCCGTGGCGATGACCACGTCAACAACACGCCGCGCCAGATCAACATCATTCGTGCGCTGGGCGGCGACGTGCCCGTCTACGCCCACCTGCCGACGGTGCTGAACGAGCAGGGCGAGAAGATGAGCAAGCGCCATGGCGCGATGCCGGTGACAGGCTATCGTGACGAAGGCTACCTGCCCGAAGCGGTACTGAATTACCTGGCCCGACTGGGCTGGGCGCATGGCGACGCCGAGATCTTCTCGCGCGAGCAGTTCGTGGAGTGGTTCGACCTGGAGCACCTGGGCAAGTCGCCGGCACAGTACAACCCGGAGAAACTCGCCTGGCTGAACAACCACTACATCAAGACCGGCGACAACGCGCGGCTGGCCACGCTGACGCGTCCGTTCATCGAGGCCCTGGGCGGCACGATCGAAGGCGCGAACCTGGAAGGCGTGATCGCACTGGTCAAGGATCGCGCGAACACGCTCAAGGAAGTGGCGCAGACCGCGATGCTGTTCTATCGCGGCGAGCCGCAGCCCGAGGCGGCCCTGAAGGCCGAGCACCTGACCGATGAGATCCGTCCGGCGCTGCAGGCGCTGGCCACGCAGCTGGCTGCGCTGCCCGAGTGGAAGCGCGAAGCCATCGGCGCCACGTTCAAGGCCGTGTTGGCCGAGTTTGGCCTGAAGATGCCGAAGCTGGCCATGCCGGTGCGCCTGCTGGTAGTGGGGCAGTTGCAGACGCCGAGCATCGACGCGGTGCTGGAACTCATCGGCCGCGAGACCGTGCTGCGCCGCCTGGCCGCCGCGTAAAAAAATGTGCAGAAATGTCTCGGCGGGGCTTGCGCTCAAGCCGGGACTTCAGCATAATCTCGTTCTCCCTGCTGCGCGACGCAAGTCAAGCAGCCCGGTTGAAAAGCTGAGAAAAAGGGACTTGCAAAACGCAGCGATTGATTTATAATCGCCGCTTCGCCGGAAAGCAGTTAATCTGGCGGCAAGCAGTAGTTGGCAGTAACTATGGGGCTATAGCTCAGCTGGGAGAGCGCTTGCATGGCATGCAAGAGGTCAGCGGTTCGATCCCGCTTAGCTCCACCAAAGTTTCTGTCCCCTTCGTCTAGAGGCCTAGGACATCACCCTTTCACGGTGAGTACAGGGGTTCGAATCCCCTAGGGGACGCCAGACATTGGATGTAACCAGACATCCAGTTGGCTGTCCGAAGCGAAGCTTCGGGTAGCAACCAACAACGGAGCGGTAGTTCAGTTGGTTAGAATACCGGCCTGTCACGCCGGGGGTCGCGGGTTCGAGCCCCGTCCGCTCCGCCAGACATACCCGCTTGGGTAAAAACCAAGCGGGTTTTTATTTGGGTGAGAGGTGATTATTCCGATAATCATCTTCGATTTACCCGAAGCCATTATTTCCGGCTTCGAAAAATCGAAATGCAGGATTTGCGGTATTTGGGGCTATAGCTCAGCTGGGAGAGCGCTTGCATGGCATGCAAGAGGTCAGCGGTTCGATCCCGCTTAGCTCCACCAAGATTTTGCCGGTGCATCAAGCAGTAAAAAAATGCATCGCGAATGCGAAAGTTCTGCTAGAATAGCGGACTTCGCAGCAGTAGACGGAAACGTTGCTTGCAACAGATTTCTGTCCCCTTCGTCTAGAGGCCTAGGACATCACCCTTTCACGGTGAGTACAGGGGTTCGAATCCCCTAGGGGACGCCAAAACATTGGATGTAATCAAACATCCACTTGGCTGTCCGAAGCAAAGCTTCGGGTAGCAACCAACAACGGAGCGGTAGTTCAGTTGGTTAGAATACCGGCCTGTCACGCCGGGGGTCGCGGGTTCGAGCCCCGTCCGCTCCGCCAAATTTAAAAAAGCCTGCGCAAGCAGGCTTTTTTTTCGCCCCTGCGAAGCGGAGGGAGCTGTCTTTATACCTGCGGCGGGTTCAGAAAGCCAACCTCGCCGCTCAGCCAAATTAAAAAAGCCTGCACAGAGCAGGCTTTTTTGCGTTCGTATGCCGCGGGCCGCAGCGGGCAGGGCTTTCTGAAGGTTATCGCCAGTTCTTCCGAAGCGCATCACGCGCCTTCTCCGACACCCACTACGTCCGCCTGCGCTCCGGCCGGCTGACTTGCATGAAATACCGCACCAGCAGCGTCCCGGCAATCGCCAGGCTGATGCTGTTGGCCAGCCAGAAGCCCGAGGCGCCGCGCGTGAAGGCGGGCAGCCAGTCGATCAGGCCAAAGCCCATCACGTAGCCACCGCCGAGTCCGACACCCCAAAGTGATCCGGCATAGATCAGCGTCGGAATCAGCGCGATCTTGTACGCACGCAGAATGAACGCGCTCATCACCTGCACGGCGTCGAAGGCCTGGTAGAACGCCACAAACAGCATCAGCGGCAGCGCCCTGGCCACGACGGCGGGATCCTTGACGTAGGCATTGAGCAGCGGCTCGCGCAGCAGCCAGAGCAGGGCGCCGATCACCACGGCCAGGCTGGCGCCGAAGCGGATGCCGCGCCAGCCAATGCGTCGCGCGGCAGCCATGTCGCGGGCACCAATCGACTGGGCGACCAGCGTGGACGTGGCGATCGAGAGCGACAGCGGCATCATGTACGCCACCGCGCTGAGGTTGGCGATGATCTGGTGCCCCGCCAGCGTCTCGGTGCCAAGCCGCGTGATGAAGATCGACATCAGCGTGAAGGACGTGATCTCGATCAGGTACGTCAGGCCCATCGGCACGCCCAGGCGCAGCAGCGGGCGTATGCGGTCCCAGCGCGGCCATTCCCATTGCGTGAAGATGCCCAGCGGCTGGTAGGCCGCGCCCAGGCGCAGGATGGCCAGGCCGGTCAGGCACCAGACCCAGCTGATGATCGTCGACGCCAGCGCGCACCCGGGCCCGCCCATCGCCGCAATGCCATACCCGCCGTGGATAAACCATGCGTTGAGCGGCACCTTCAGCATCAACCCCGCAATCTGCAGCACGGTAACCATGATGGGGCGCGACAGCGCGTTGTTGATCGCCATGTAAATGCGGAAGGCGAGCGCGGCGGGCAGGCCGAACGCCACGATATGCAGGTAGCGCGACGCCTTTTCCACCAGTTCGGGCGGCGCCTTGGCAAACGCCAGCAGCGGCTCGGGAAAGAGCAGCAGCAACATGCCCGGGATAGCCAGCGCTACGCCCAGCCACGCGGCCTGCCGCACTTCGGCGCCAATCTCCGCCGTTCGGCCGGCGCCGTAGAGCTGCCCGGCGATGGGCGCGAGCGCCTGGAGCACGCCCATCAGGCTGATATAGACGGTGACGTAGATCGAACCGCCCAGACCCACGGCCGCAAGGTCTGCCGCGGAGGCGCGACCGGCCATGATGGTGTCGATGACGCCAAAGGCGATGACGGCCAGTTGTCCCACCAGCACCGGGGCGGCGAGGTGAACGATGCGACGGATATCGTGCAACGCGCTGTTCATCGTATTTTTATGAGTCGTTGCGCCCGCCGACCGTGCCGGCGGGGCCCGTGAGGACGGTCGCAGCCGTCCGCACGTGGGAGGAAGTTACTGACGCGGCAGGCGCCGCTGCGCGGGCGGCCGTGCCGGCTTGACCTGCGAGGTATCCACCAGCCGGTACATGCGGAAGCGTTCGTCGCGGTCAGCCGGGCGACGGCCTTCCCAGATCAGGCGCCATTCGAAATGCGAAATGCTGCCCGGCGCGCCGTAGTCCACGGCATCGTGGCGCAGCAGCACGTCGCAGCCGTCGGCCGGGCCCCCAAAGCGGATGTGGCCGAAGTAGGCGAACGACGCCAGCTGGGCGTCGCCCATGCGGATCGGCTGCACGCACTGGTAGGACTGCGGCAGGGCCAGCGCGGCGGCGCGCGCTACATCGCGGTAAGTCTTGCCGTAGTTGATCGAGGGCAGCCACAGCGTCATGGCCATCACCCACATCAGCGTGGTGCCGGCGGCCGAGATCACCACCGGGCGCCAGATCTGCTTGGGCGCGCGCGACAGCCGCCAGCGCACCACCAGCACCCACGCCACGGTAACCGCCAGCGCGATGATCACCGCGCTGACCGTGAACGTATGCTCGAAGCCGGGAATCTGCCGGAAGACGTTGTTGGCGATCTTCGGCGGCCAGCCCGTGGTCTTGGCGATCCACATGAACCAGACCGTGCCGCCGAAGATCGTGAAGAAAATCAGGGCGAACCAGTCGATGGCGTTGATCGCCGCGCGGGGCAGCGTCGGCAGCGCGAAGGCCGCCAGGATGGCCATCGGCGGCAGCAGCAGGATGAACTGCACGTCGCCGGGGCCGCGCTGCAGCACCAGCAGCAGGAACAGCATGCCCAGGATGGCCAGCGGCAGCGTGACATGGGCCGCGCGCCGCATGCCGCGCCACGACAGCCAGGCAAACGCGGCGATCGGCCACACCGGCCACGAGAACAGCAGCAGGTTGCGGGCGATGAAGCCGGCCGTCTGCCAGGAAGGGTAGCCGTAGGTGCGGCGGTCGTACCGCGCCCATTCGCGGATATAGGTCACGGCGTCTTCGGGCACGGTGGCGCCGAAGTAGGCGGTGACCATCCAGATGGCGACGATGGCCAGCGCGATTGGCACGCCAATGGCCAGCATGCGCTTCGACGGCACGGGCTTGCAGACGATGCCGGCGACCACGGCGGCGCCCAGCAGCGCCGCGGCCAGGATGGGGCCGCTCGCCAGGCACAGCGCGCCCAGCCCCACGCCAAACCACACGCTGCCCTGGACGGGCTTGTCCAGGCTGCGCACCATGCCGTAGAGCATCATGGTGATCAGACAGACCTGGCCCACCATGGCGGTGGTCTCGTGCCCGCGGGTGGCCAGGCCCACGCAGGCCAGGAAGATCAGCAGCGCGCCGTCGGCCAGCGCGCGGCCATACGAGCGTGCGTCGGGCTGGCCGCCGAATGCGAAGGCGAACGGCTGCACCTCGTCGCGCCGGCCCAGCAGGTAAGTGGAATACCAGATGGCCGCGCAGGTGCCGAAGTAGAACAGCGCCGTGGCCAGGCGCGAGGCATCGGGGGCGCCAAGCCAGCCGCCGAACAGGCGGATCATCATGCCGCCCACCCAGAACACCAGCGGGCCGTCCTCGGTGAACGGGCGCCCCACGATGTTGGGCATCAGCCAATCTTGCAGGTTGCCGGTGCCGAGCTGCCACATCACGCCAAAGCCGGCCGCGTCCTCGTTCTTCCACGGGTCGCGGCCGAACAGGCCGGTCAGTCCGTAGATGATGCAGATCGCCAGCAGCAGGTAGCGCGGCAGCGCGCCCGTGGCGGCAGCGGTCAGGTGAACGGGAGAGGTCTTGGTGGCTTGGGACATCGGCAGGGAATCCGGGCGGCCCCGGCTGGGCGGCTGCAAACCGCTATTGTGGGGCCACAAAAGCAAAGAGGCAGCCGATGCTGCCTCTTTGTCAGGTTGCGCGTTGCAGGAGCATCCGTCCTGTCTCGCGCCGCAGTCGCTGGGTAGCGCCGGCCAATTACTTCTTGGCGGCCAGCTTGCTGCCGAACTTCTGGCGGAACTTCTCGACGCGGCCAGCCGTGTCCATGATCTTCTGTTGGCCGGTGTAGAACGGGTGCGATTCCGACGACACTTCGATCTTGGCCAGCGGGTAGGTCTTGCCTTCGTGTTCGATCGTGTCCTTGGTCTGGATCGTCGAGCGGGTCACGAACTTGAAGTCGTTCGACACGTCGTGGAACAGGACTTCGCGGTAATTGGGGTGAATGCCTTCTTTCATGGTGCTTCCTTTCAGGTTGGGTAGCCAGTCCGCTCTGTAGATGGCCGCTGATTGCTGCGGCGAGCGAACCACTTGCCGATAACGGGCAAACCGGGATTATGGCAGAAAAACAAGAGGCTGGGCAATATTCGACGCCATATTGTCAAGGCGAGACGCTGCCTGCCGGAAGTGCTTCATTCGCACCTTTCGGCGGGATTCTGGCGGTAGAACTGCGCCAGTACGCCGTACAGCGTGGGCCAGTGATCGTGCAACCCGCGCGGATCGACGAAAAATGACTCGGACGCTACGGCAAAGAACTCGCTCGGCGCCTCGCAGCCATAGGGGTCGATCACGCGCAGCCGCGGCGGCAGGCGCTCCGGATGATCCCAGGCGGCATCGGGCTGGGCCTCGCAGGCATCGGCGAACGCGTCGTATTCGGTCAGCAGGCTTTCCGCCCACTGCTCGGCGTCGATGGCGGGATGCAGCACGCGCGAGAACGGCGGCACGCCATCGGGTTCGCCATCGAGCATGTCCAGCTTGTGGGCGAACTCGTGGATGACCACGTTGTACGAGTCCGAGCCGGTGTCGAGGCCGGCCCCGGGGGTGCTCACGTCCTGCCAGGAGAGGATGACCGGGCCGTGCTCCCACGCCTCGCCGCTGGCTTCTTCTTCCACGCCGTGCACCAGCCCGATCTCGTCCTCCACGGTCTTGCGGATCAGGAACTCGCCCGGGTAGAGCACGATGCCATGCCAGCCCCGATACCACTCGATACCGAGCTTGAGGATCGGCACGCACGCCTGCACGGCCACGCTGACCACCATCTCGTCGGTCAGCTCCAGCTCGTGGGCGGTGGAGTATTCCTTGTTGGCGATGAACAGCGTCGCCAGCTCGCGCAGCGCGGCCAGGTCTTGCGCATCGTAGCGCTGCACGAAGGGCAGGGCGGCCACCGTGCGCGCCCACAGGTCATCGGGAATCGCGTAGTGCGCGAGCTTGCGCTCCCGGGATCGCGCGCGCAGAAAGCTGGACAGTTTGCCGAACATGGTCTCGAAGCGTCAGAAAAGAAAAAGGCGCACCCGAAGGGTACGCCTTTTCGCCTGCGAGGCAACCGGGCCAATCAGCCGCCGCGGCGCATCATGTCGAAGAACTCCGCGTTGTTCTTCGTCGGCTTCATCTTGTCGAGGATGAATTCCATGGCCTGGACTTCGTCCATGTCCGAGATGAACTTGCGCAGGATCCAGATCTTCTGGAGGATTTCCGGCTTGATCAGCAGTTCCTCGCGGCGCGTGCCCGACTTGTTCAGGTTGATGGCCGGGTAGACACGCTTTTCCGCCAGGCGGCGTTCCAGGTGCACTTCCATGTTGCCGGTGCCCTTGAACTCTTCGTAGATCACGTCGTCCATGCGGCTGCCGGTTTCGATCAGCGCCGTGGCGATGATGGTCAGCGAACCGCCTTCTTCCAGGTTACGCGCGGCGCCGAAGAAACGCTTCGGACGTTGCAGCGCGTTGGCATCCACACCACCGGTCAGCACCTTGCCCGATGCCGGCACCACGGTGTTGTAGGCGCGTGCCAGACGCGTGATCGAGTCCAGCAGGATCACCACGTCGCGCTTCAGTTCCACCAGGCGCTTTGCCTTCTCGATGACCATTTCGGCCACCTGTACGTGGCGGATGGCCGGTTCGTCGAACGTCGACGCCACCACCTCGCCGCGCACCGAACGCTGCATCTCGGTCACTTCTTCCGGACGCTCGTCGATCAGCAGCACGAAGAGGTCGGCTTCCGGATGGTTGTTGGCAATCGCGTGGGCGATGTGCTGCAGCATCACGGTCTTGCCGGACTTCGGCGATGCCACCAGCAGGGCGCGCTGGCCACGGCCGATCGGGGCGATCATGTCGATGATCCGGCCGGTGATGTTCTCTTCGGCGCGGATGTCGCGTTCGAGCGTGAGCGGCCGGTTCGGATGCAGCGGCGTCAGGTTTTCGAACATGATGCGGTTCTTCACCGCTTCGGGCGGCTGCCCGTTGACCTTGTCCACCTTCACCAGCGCGAAGTAGCGCTCGCCGTCCTTCGGCGTACGCACTTCGCCTTCGATCGAGTCACCGGTGTGGAGATTGAAGCGACGGATCTGCGAGGGGCTGATGTAGATGTCGTCCGTGCTGGCCAGGTAGGACGTTTCCGGCGAGCGCAGGAAACCGAAGCCATCGGGAAGAACTTCCAGCGTGCCGTCTCCGTAGATGGTTTCGCCCATCTTGGCGCGCTTCTTCAGGATCGCAAACATGAGTTCCTGTTTGCGCATCCGTTGTGCATTGTCGATCTCGAGCGTAGCCGCCATTTCGAGAAGCGCAGACACGTGAAGCGATTTGAGTTCTGTCAGGTGCATAGACAAGGGGTACAGAAGGGCCCGGACGGGCAAGACCTAGGAGAAGGGGGAGGAATGAGCGAACGCTCGGGGAGTTGTTGGGTGGCATCTTAGCACAATCCGGCCGGCGCGCCAGAGCTGGCGCACGCGAGGCCGGATCATGCAATCGCCGGAGCCAGGGCTCCGGCTGCGGCGGGTGGCTTAGACCTGTGCGTCCAGGAACGAAGTCAGCTGCGACTTCGACAGCGCGCCAACCTTCTGGGCCACGACTTCGCCGTTCTTGAACAGGATCAGCGTCGGGATGCCGCGGATGCCGAACTTGGCCGGCACCTGCTGGTTCTCGTCCACGTTGATCTTGGCGATCTGCACGCGGTCGCCGTAGTCCTTCGCAACTTCGTCCAGGATCGGGGCAATCATCTTGCAGGGGCCGCACCATTCAGCCCAGAAGTCGAGCAGGACGGGCTTGTCGGACTTGAGGACGTCGGTGTCGAACGATGCGTCGCTCACATACTTGATTTGATCGCTCATGGCGGGGAACCTCTGGTTTTGCTCAGTTTATGTTGGGGCGGGCAATTGCCGTGGGCCTGAACCGTTACCTTACACGAGATCGTGCAGGGCCGCCGGCCGGCAACGCGTGGCGACACGCGCCGCCATTGAGGCCGATATGTTACCAGCTTGCCGGAATTCAAGTCCCTGGCACCACCCGTACCGCGCCGCGTGCCACAAGGCCTTCGCGGCGGTCACGGTTCGTATTGTGCCGCGCGGCTGCGCATGTTGCCGATGATAGTTTCAATCGGTCTGAAAGGCTGGCTCAATCGGCATCCCTCATTGGAGGTATTTGCGCGTGCGCGTGCCTCGGGCGGGTGGGGATTTCCCGTAGAGATCCGGGCGGGGCATGATCTAGAATGCACTTGGACGGATCGCATCCGTGCACCGCGTAGAATGGCAGACCGGATGCCCGCACAACTGCATCTCCCGACATAGGCCATCGATCATGACGCCCGATCCCCGCAAGCCCGATACCGACACTTCCGATGTTCCGGACACCGGCGCACCACAGCAGGCGCCCGACCCGGACCAGCTGAGCGACGCGCTGGCGCACCTGAGCAGCGCCGTCGAGTCCGACAGCATTGCCACTGGCGCGGCCAGGGGGCTGATCTATAGCGTGGTGGAGACGCTCGGCACGCTGATCGGCGACCCCGACCTGCCCGAACATGCCCGCTCCGGCTACGAGGGCCTGCTCGAAACCGCGCGCGAACTGCGCGCACGGCTGGAGCACGGCGGCGGGGGCGACAACTGATTCCCGCGTTGCGTTCCGGGGGCTCCCGGGCAGTCTCCCGTTAAGCGTCGGTCCTTCCATTCATGACCCGGATTTCGTTTCCTCCCGGCCCGTCGTTTCTCGACCAGGCCGCCACGGCGACGTGGTATTTCCTTGACCGCTGCGGCCCCGCCGCGGCGTCAGCGCACGTGGTGGTTCCCACCGCCGCGCAGATCCCGGGCGTGCGCCAGGCGCTCGATGCCGCCGCGCGCGCGGCGGGCCAGCCGCGCCCGCTGCCGCGCGTGCTCACGCTTGGCCACTGGCTGCTGGACCTCCCGCCCGATCTCGATGCCGAACCGGTGCCGGTGCGCAGCCATGCCGCGCGGCTGCTGGCCGTGCAGCAGGCCATCCGCGCCCAGGACTGGCTGCGCCGCGCGTTCGGCGCGCAGACCGAGGGCGCCGCGTGGGGGCTCGCGCAGACGCTGCTGTCGATCAGCGACGAGCTGAGCGCGCGCTGGCTCGAGGATGCCGCGATCCGCGACGACGCCGATATCGATGGCGACGACCGGGCCGAGCTGCTGCAGGGCGCGCTGCAACGGACGTATGCGCATCTGTCCGAGCGGTTCCTCGGGCAGGAGGCCCAGATCGTGCTGGCGTTCTGGCAGATGCTCTCGGGCCCCGACGATCCGCTGCCCGCGCGTCGCCGTGCCCTGCAGCGGCTGGCGCAACTGGTGACGGGGCCGGTGGTCTGGATTGGCCCCACGCCGCCCGAACCCATCGAGGCCAGTTTCCTGCGGCAGGCCGGCGAACTGGTGCCGACCGTGGAAGTCGGCTACGACTGGACTGGCCATGCCGCTTCCGACGCGCCGGCCGACTGGTACCAGACGCTGCTCGCGCTGTGGCCCGAAGCGCGCCGGGCCGCACCGCGCGCCGAGGATGAGGCTGGCGAGGACGACCCTGGCGAGCCCGATGACCGTACCTTCCGGGACGTCGACGACGAACCCCTGCCCGGGCTGCCGCAAACGCTGCCCGCGCAGCGCCCGCGCGTCCGGGTCATCGGCAGTGCCCGTTTCGAGGACGAGGCCGCAGCCGCGGCCGCCCAGCTCGTGCAGTGGCTCAACGAGGGGCGCCAGCACGTGGCGCTGGTGGCGCACGACCGCGTGGTTGCGCGGCGCACGCGCGCGCTGCTGACCCGTGCCGGCGCGCCGGTACGCGACGAAACCGGATGGAAGCTCTCCACCACGCGCGCGGCGGCCGCGCTGATGCGCTGGTTCGACGTGCTGGCGCGCGATGGCGACACCGCCGCGCTGCTCGATCTGCTCAAGAGTCCGTTCTGCCTGCCGGCGGTGCCGCAGCGCGGCGCGGCCATCGCGTTGCTGGAACGCCAGACCCGGCGCGATGCGATCACCGGCGGCTGGACGCGCCTGCGGCATCTGTTTGCCGAACGGGCAGGCAGCACGATGGTCGACGCCGAAACCATGGACGCCAGCGATACCGCGCTGGAAGTGCGGGCCGCCGCGCGCGTGCTGGTGGCGCGGCTGGCCGACGAGGCGGCGCAATGGCCGCGCGGCCTGGCGCAGCAACCGCTGTCGGTCTGGTTGAACCGGCTCGACGCCACGCTCGATACGCTCGACATGCGTGCGGCGCTGGCCGCCGACGACGCTGGCCAGCAACTGCTCGATGCGCTGGCGCGGCTGGCGGAGCTGCCCGGCGAGGGGCTTGGCGAGGCGGGTGGCAACGACGAGGGCAGCCATGCCACGCTGAACCAGCAGGAATTCCGCGCCATGCTGTCGGCCTTGCTCGAGACGGTGGCCTACAAGGAACCCTCGGCGCCCAGCCGCTCGCGCATCACGATCCTGCCGCTCAACGGCGCGCGGATGCGCCGCTTCGATGGCGTGGTGGTGGTGGGCTGCGACGATGCGCAATTGCCGTCCAGCGCCGCCGAACTGATGTTCTTCTCGAACCAGATGCGCCGCGAACTGGGGCTGGAAGACCGCGAGGCGCGCTTCGCGCAGCAGGCGCGCGACCTTGCCGAGGTCTTGCTCAACAACGACGACGTGGTGCTCACCTGGCAACGCTATGGCAGCCGTGGCGAGCCCCATCGCGTGTCCGGCTGGATCGAGCGCCTGTCTGCCTGCTGCGCGCGCGCCGGGGCACCGATCGAGGCCAATGCCGCGCCGCAACTGCTCGACACCGTCGCGCGGCCGGGCAGCATGCCCGCGCCGTCGGCGCCGGGGCGCGTGCCGGCGCGATGGAGCGCGGCCGCGTACAACATGCTGCGGCGCTGCCCCTACCAGTTCTTCGCCGGTCGCATGCTCGGGCTTGCCGGGCTCGAAACGCTCAACGACGACCTCGAGAAGCGCGATATCGGCAACCTGCTGCACCGCGTGCTGCTGCAGTACCACGAGGAAATCCACGCCAGCGGCGAGCGCGACGATGCGCGGCGGCTGGCCCGCCTGCAGCAGATTTCGGACACCGTGTTCGGCAAGCAGATGGCCGAGGACGGCAACGCCATCAGCTACTACCGTCGCTGGTGCGAGGTGCTGCCTCCCTATGTGGCCTGGCAGGCCGCGCGCGAGGAAATGGGCTGGCACTGGCGCGGCGGTGAAATGGATGCGGGCGTCGACGTGGCCATGCCCGACGGCGTGCCGCTGCGGCTGGCCGGCCGCATCGACCGGCTCGACAAGGGGCCGGACGGCGCGCATGCGGTGCTCGACTACAAGACCCAGCCCGCCAGCCGCCTGCGCCGCAAGGTGGGCGATGCCGAGGAAGACTGCCAGCTCGCGTTCTACGGGCTGTTGCGCGCCGATGCCGTGGCCGGCAGCTGGGTGTCGCTCGAAGGCGTGAAGCAGGGCGGCCGCGACAGCGCGCCTGGCGCACAGCGCGAAGTGGACCTGCCCGAGTTCCAGGCCGCCGTCACCTGGCTGGAGCGCCAGTTGCGGCAGGACGTGGGACGCCTGCGCGCTGGCGCCAAGCTGCCGGCATTCGGCGATGCCGCCGCCTGTACCTATTGCGAAGCCCGCGGCCTGTGCCGCAAGGGCTTCTGGGAATCCACCGCCTTGCCCGACCTGCAATCATGACCGCCAGCCACGCCGCCAGCCAGGATATCCACGCCTATTTGCGCGACGGCCAGCCCGTGGGCGAGGCCGATTTCACGCGCGCCGCCTGCGATCCCGCCCGTTCGGTGGTAGTCGAGGCCTGCGCCGGCAGCGGCAAGACATGGCTGCTGGTGGCGCGCCTGGTGCGTTTGCTGCTGGCGGGCGCCGCGCCGCACGAGATCCTGGCGATCACATTCACGCGCAAGGCGGCCGAGGAAATGCGCGAGCGCCTGCTGGAAGTGCTGGCACAACTGGCCAGCGGCACCGACGAGGCCGTGCTGGACCAGCTTGCAATGCGCGGCCTGACGCCCGACGCCGCGCGTGCCGCCTTGCCGCGCGCCAGGCTGCTGCATGCGCAGGTGCTGGCGTCGCCGGGCCGCATGGCGATCGACACATTCCACGGCTGGTTTGGCACGCTGCTGCGTGGTGCGCCGCTGTCGTCGGGCATCGTGCCCGGGGCGTCGCTGCGCGAGGATGCGCTGCGCATGAAGCGCGAGGCCTGGGCGCCGTTCTGGCGCGCGCTGGCACAGCCTCAGCATGCCGAACTGCGCGCGGCCTATGAGCAGCTGGTCGACGCGATCGGCGATTTCCAGGCGCGCAGCCTGCTCGACCGGATGTTCCACGCGCGCAACGAGTGGTGGGCCTTCCGCGAGTCTGGCGACCCGGCGCAACGGCTGGCCGAAGACCTGGGCGACGACGCCACCACCGATGTTCTCGTGGAGGCGCTGGCCGACGACGACTGGCTCGAAGACTGCGCGCAGCTGGCGCTGACGCTGGGGCGGGCCGGCAAGACCGAACAGACCCATGCGTCGCGGCTGGTTGATGGCCTGCGCGCCGTGCGCGCCTGGCGCGATGCCGGCGCCGCGCCGGGGGAAGCGGCTGCGCAGGCGTTCCACCTGCTGCGCGGCGCGTTCTTCACCGAAGCAGGCAAGCCGCGCGCGTTCAAGGCCACGACGGCGCTGGTCAAGGCGTGCGGCGGCGAGGGGGCGGCCGGCGATCTGGTCGCGCGCCTCACGGGCCATTGCAGCCGCCTCGACGAGATCGCGGCGCGCCGCTGCGAGGCCGCCGTGCTGGCCATCAACCTCGCGCTGTACCGGCTGGGCGGCGCGCTGCTGGACCGCTACCAGCACTACAAGGGCGAACAGCGCGCGATGGACTTCGCGGACCTGGAATGGCTTGCCGCCAGGCTGATGGCCGACGAGGAAACCGCCACGTATCTGCAGGTGCGGCTCGACGCGCGCTATCGCCACCTGCTGCTCGACGAGTTCCAGGACACCAACCCGCTGCAATGGCGGATCCTGCAAGGCTGGCTGGCCGGCTACCAGGGGCTGGGCGAGAAGCCGACCGTCTTTCTGGTGGGGGACCCGAAGCAGTCCATCTACCGCTTCAGACGCGCCGACGCGCGCCTGTTCGATGCCGCGCGCGCCATGCTGCAGGCCGAATTCCGTGCCACCGTGCTACGCACGAACCGCACGCGGCGCAACCGGCCCGAAGTGCTCGACTGGGTCAACGCGGTGTTCGACCACGCGCGAGCCGAGGGCCGCTATCCGCTCTACGAGACCCAGACCACGGCCCTGGGCGAGCCCGGTGGTCCGGTCTGGCTGCTGCCGATGGTGGAGCCCGATGAGACCGCTGATGCCATTGATGCCGCTGACGCGGCACCGCCGGCCGACGATGCCGAAGGCGTCGACGGCGGCCATCGTGACACGCTGACGCAGCCGCGCCGGCAGCAGGGCGATTCGCTTCGGCTGGAAGAAGGGCGCCGCGTGGCCGCGTGGCTGCACTATCTGCGCGAGCACGTGCCGGTGCGCGAGGGTGGCAAGGAACGCCCGGCCACCTGGCGCGACATGCACCTGCTGGTGCGCCGCAAGACCTTCCTGCCCGACTACGAGCGCGCGCTGCGCGAGGCCGGCATCCCGTGCCTGAGTCCGCGTCGCGGGGGGCTGCTGACGACGCTGGAAGCGCTCGATATCTCGGCGTTGCTGGCGTTCCTGATGACGCCGGAATCGGACCTCGACCTGGCCCACGTGCTCAGAAGCCCCGTGGTGGGCGTCACCGACGACGAACTGATTCTGCTGGCGGAGATGGAGGGCGAGGGCGGCTGGTGGGCGCGCATCACGGCGAACGGCCTGCCGGAGCGGGCCTCCGAGACACTGCGCACGGGCATTGCCCGGCTGCGCGGGTGGCTGGCGCTGGCGCCGCACAAGCCGGTGCACGACCTGATCGACCATATCTACTATCAGGGCGAGGTGCGCCGGCGCTATGCCGAAGCGGCGCCATCGGCCATCCGCGAGCAGGTGCTGGCCAACCTCGACGCGTTCCTGAAGCTGTCGCTCGACCTCGATGGCGGACGCTACCCGAGCCTGCCGAAGTTCATCGACGAGCTGCAGGAGATTCGCCGTGGCGACGAGGATGAAAGCCCCGACGAAGGCGGCATGGGCGAGGGCGTGGAAGACACCGAGGCCGAGCCCGAAGAGGCGGCCGACAGCCAGCTCGACGCCGTGCATATCCTGACCGTGCATGCGGCCAAGGGGCTGGAGGCGCCATTCGTGGTGCTGCTCGATGCCAACCATAGCGATCCGGCGGCCGACCGTGGCGGCATCCTGGTGGACTGGCCCCCGGAGGCCGCCGCGCCCCGGCATTTTTCGGCCTACGGCAAACGCAGCGAACGTGGGCTGGCGCGCGCACCGATGTTCGATGCCGAGGCTGCGCTTGCGGAGCGCGAGAACTGGAACCTGCTGTACGTGGCGATGACGCGCGCGCAGCAGGGCCTGCTGGTCAGCGGCGTCAAGGGGCGGGCATCCAGGGCCGACAAGGAAGAGGGCAATGCCGAGATCGCCGGCAGTTGGTACGTGCGGCTGGCGGCGGCGGGCGTGGGCGACGTGGTGACGGCCTATCCGGAGGCCGATACCGCCGCCTCGGATCTGCCGGCAGCCCCGAGCGAACGGGTACGCTACGCCGATTTCCGGCTGCGGTTTCGCGATGCGGTGGATGCCGGGGCGACGGTCGATCTGATCGACCCGCTCGATGGGGCGGCCGGCGATGCTTTCGAGGACGAAGCGGAGTCGATGGTCTTCGATGCGGACGCGGCCGCGCACGGTGAACTGGTGCACGCCTTGCTGGAGCGCCTGACGCGGTATCCCGACGCCTATGCCGGCGCGCCGGACGCGGCCACCGTCATGCGCTGGTTCCCGCTGACCGGCGCAGGCTCGCCGCAGGCGCGCGAGCGCTGGCAACGGCAGGCCGAAACGGCCGTGGCGGACCTGCGCACGATGCTGGCGGCGCCAGCGCTGCGGCCGCTGCTGTTCCCGCCAGACGCGGTGACCGCGCGCAACGAAGTGGAACTGTACGATGGCCGTGGCCGGCTGCTGCGCATCGACCGGCTGGTGGAGTTCGAAGACCGGGTGGTCATCGTCGACTACAAGCTGCGCCTGTTGCCGCAGGAGCATGGCGCGTACGGGGCGCAGCTGGCGCGCTACGTGGCGGCGGTGAAGCCGATGTTTCCGGGCAAGCGCATCGAGGCCGGCGTGGCCACGGCGGCCGGGGAATGGATCGACGCCAGCGCGCTGCGCGCCGCGCCGCTCCCCCGGGTGCCAATCGCCACGACGCAGCAAGGGTCGTTGTTCTGATATCGAAAACGGGCGCAGAATAGAAAGAAACGGCGTCGATGGCATCCGGACGCACGTTTCCCCGCCAGGAAGCTGGTATGCGGTGAAAAGGCTGGAAGTTGCGCGGGGAAGACCGCTGGAACAACGAGAAGACGACAGAAAAACAGGGAAGGGGGACGAGCCTGACCGTTGTCACTCATCCATTTAATCCCTTTAAAATCAAGCACTTGCCAGATTTTCCTTTGGTGCCGTGACGCCTTCAGGTGACACACCCAAGTCACATTTTACCGAAAGAGCGGCCACTTGTCCCGGCTTCTGTGGGCTTACTCCCGAGTCGCGTTCATATCGTCCACCAGCGTTCCCAAGAAAGCATAAGTCCGTGACCTCGCCACGCTGTGTGTGGCATTCGCGCAATGTGTCTTTTGTATCAAATTGTTGCTCAACTCGTCTATCATGGTCGGAATGAAATTTTTACCGCTTTCTGCATAGCAGATCGTCGGGGTTGACGAACCTACAAGATAGATCAATGTCATTTGACCCAACTACAGAGACCTTCATCCGAAACTTTGTAAAGGATTTGAGGGAAAATAACGTCGCGATATTCGCAGGCGCCGGAATGTCAAAGGGGTCGGGTTACGTGGACTGGCCGACACTTTTGAAAGACATTGCATATGAACTAGGCTTGGATGTCGACAAAGAACATGATCTGATCTCTCTCGCGCAATATCACGTTAATCACGTTGGAAATAGGGCAGGCATCAAGCGGGCGATTCTGGAAGAATTTTCTCATCAGGCGGAGCAATCGGAGACTCATAGAATTTTGGCTCGACTGCCGATTCAAACGTACTGGACTACGAATTACGACACGCTTATAGAGGATTCTCTGAAATCCGCTTTGAAAGTTCCAGATGTAAAGCATAATCCCACGCAATTGTCTAACACGCGGCCGAAACGTGACGCGATTGTCTATAAAATGCATGGGGACATCAGTAACCCAGACGAAGCCATCATTACAAAAGGACAATATGAGACGTATTACAGGTCCCATGAGGCGTTCATCACGGCTTTGAGCGGCGATTTGATAGCCAAGACTTTTCTTTTCATTGGCTTCAGCTTTACGGACCCCAATCTCGACTACGTTTTGAGTCGTCTAAGGCATCATTCTGGGGACCGCCAGCACTACTGCTTTATGAAGAAGGAGGGCAAGGCGGTTGGTGATTCTGATGAGGTTTTTTCCTACAAGCAACGTAAGCAAGAACTGCGAGTTGCGGACTTGAGGCGATACAAGATCGCTGCATTATTAATCGACGACTATTCCGATATCGTTAAGATCCTGGCTGAGATCGAAAACAGATATAAGAAAAGAACGGTTTTTATATCTGGCAGCGCGGAGGAATATGGGCCTTGGGATCGGATGGAGGCACAAAAATTCATCCACAAGCTGAGCAAGGAGATCATTCAAGCTAACTCGGCTATCGTTAACGGGTTTGGGTGGGGTGTTGGCAGTGCAGTCATTAACGGGGCACTTGAGGCAGTATATGAGAATTATGAAAAATGCTCTGAGGATCAGCTTATTGTAAGGCCATTTCCGCAGTATGAGACAGGCACTAAAAAGCTCGGAGAGCTATGGCAAGAATACCGGGAGCGAATGATTTCGCTTGCCGGCGTGGCGATATTCATGTTTGGCAATAAGCTAGAGAATGGGGCTCTAATTTCTGCTAACGGGGTAAAAACGGAATTTGAGATAGCGAGAAAACAAGGTTTGATCTTGATTCCTATAGGTGCAACGGGATACGTCGCGCAAGAGTTATTCGAGATGGTTGCGCAAGCGCCGGATGAATATTATCCGGGCCTCAGCTGGTTATTTCCAAAAATCAAAGAGCTTGCCGATGATAAAAGTTCACCCGATGAGATAATAAAGTTGGTGGTGGAGATTGTGAAGGCGCTTAGTAAGTGAATGTCTCGGTTTGAATTTTTGACGGGCAACTCTTTGAGGATAAAAATAGAATGGCAAGAAAGACTTTCATTTCTTATAAGTACAGCGAGGCGCAGGGTCTCCGCGATAAAATCGTGGAATCGCTGGGCGATGACGCGGTCTACTATCGAGGCGAGACCAGTGAGTCGCCAGATTTGACTGATACTACGGCAGAAAACATCAAGAAGAATCTTAAGGATATGATGTTTGATACGTCCGTGACGATCGTCGTTGTGTCACCGAATATGGTAAAAAGTAAGTGGATCGATTGGGAGATTGAGTATTCACTGAAGGAAATAACGCGCGAGGACCGTACGTCCGCGACGAATGGTGTCGTCGGGGTTGTTATGAAAAGCAATGGCAGCTACGATTGGCTTGCGTCGAGTTCGGCCAACGCGGACGGATGCTCTGTAAGAACCATTGATGGTAACAAGCTATATGCAATCATAAATAATAATAGATACAATATTAAGGGTGACGACGCTTTCGCCTGCTCACACTGCAAGACATATGATCGACTGACGGGTTCTTACATATCTCTTATCAATGAAGATTTGTTTCTGAAGGACCCCGGGCTTTATATTGAAAACGCTTACGAAAAGTCGAAAAATCTGGATCAATACAATATATCGAAGCAGCGATAGCGTGCGGAAGGCGGTTTTCTTCTTTGCGGGCGGGGCAATCGGCCTTGGTGCTCAGGCCCCCTCCATCCGCTTGCTGCTTTCGTCCGTGATGCGGGACGATATGTAGGGGAGACGAGTGGTGAGCCAATCTGTAACGCATTTGGAGACTGTCGAATCGCTGCAAAGCCTTCTTGTGTCTCGCGCCACTGGACTAGGCGGTGACAACGACGAGTATGTCGCCTTGCGCAAGGCCATCATAGAGCGTCAAGAGTACAGTGCGCTTATCCCGAAGTTTGTCAAAACTTACCGAGATATTGACCAGTTCTGGCAGTTCATAAAGCACAAGTTTCCCAGCTACGCTGAACGGCGGATGTACCTGTGGGAAGAGTTCAGGCCACTGCTGGAACGGATTGAGCAAAGCTCGACTGGTCCAGCCGATTACGCCGTAAGTGCTGCGATTGAGAAGTTCGATGCAGAGCACCTGCAGGCGGCGTGGAGTAAAGCGTTAGAGCGTAGGCAGACGGACCCGGAAGGTGCGTAACGATTGCTCGCACGCTGCTCGAAACGACGTGCAAACACATTCTGGATGACCGCTCTATCGACTATGGAGACTCGCCGGAATTGCCGCACCTCTACCGCCTCACATCGAAGGCGCTGAGCCTGGCTCCGAGTCAGCACACCGAAGACGTGTTCAAACAAATTCTTGGGGGGTGTCATTCGGTGGTGGAAGGGCTGGGTGCACTACGAAACAGGCTCAGCGATGCTCATGGCACGGGTAAGCGTGCCGTACGGCCAGCGGCGCGACACGCTGAGCTTGCGGTTAATCTCTCCGGCGCGCTTGCGCTCTACTTGCTCCAGACGTTCGACGCCCGTCAAACAGGATAAATTACCGTGTTGAGGGCTTGCGCAGGGCGCGGGCGGGCAGAACATCAACATGTTCCGTAGATAAACACCACTAATACTTTTTGCACGGGGAATCCATGCCTGCGGTTGAAGACACGCCTCTAGCTGCTGTAGGTCGCATTGAAAGTGAGATGGAGTTGCCAAACGGGTTCTTTCAGCGGCTGCAACAAGAAGACGATTGGTCTTTCATCATCAAGCTACATGCACTATTTGAGGCTGCGCTTACCCATGTGATAGTTCACAAATTGGGTTTCGATGCGCTGACCGAGCCCTTGAACCGTCTGGAGATGAGCGACACGAGAAGGGGCAAGGTCGCCATTGCAAACGCCCTTGGGCTTCTGTCTTCGGAAGAGAAAGGGTTTCTCAGCATCCTTTCGAAGTTGCGAAACGACTGTGCGCACGACGTACGACAGGCCGCGACGTTTAACCTTGTATCTACATGTGCCGCGATGAGTCGCGATAAGCAAACTCAACTCGTCAAAGCGATATGTGGCAGCAGCGGTGACGAAAGGGTCGAAGAGAACGGCCATACGGTGACTCGCCGGGAAATGGTGCTTAGAAGCCCCAAGTATTTCCTATGGGTGACAGGTATGTACGTGCTTGCTGTACTGTGCGTGCAGAAGGAAACTGAAGACTATCGTCGTTCCGCAGAGGCAACCCGTGCGAAGCAGCTTGAGTTACTTCTTGAGCTACGGGAGAAGGAAACTGGCGTTGACCCTCTGCGAGAGGTTCTTATCCATGCCCGAGCAACGCGGGAGAAAGAAAAAGAAGGTAGCCAGAACAACGGGCCAGTCTGACTTTACACACCAAACGACGTTAGTGGGGTAGGCGTCACTACGGGGCGCAGGTAGATTTTGAGACTCCATCATTCTCAAAATTCATCATGGGTCGGTTCGATAAATTGGCTGTAGCTGTGGCGCTGTCGGTGGGTTCGCTGTCTGCGTTTGGGGCAGATGCTTGTGCCGCGCTCGACTATCAAGAGATGAAAGACATGTCCGTCGAACAACTGTCTACGGAGTGGTGCCACAACGCAGTGGCTGAGAAAGAGGCAGGAAATTCGATCTTTGAGATTGCGATGGGGCGCGCCAGAGGCAACCAAGACGAGCTAAGCGCGCAGGCCGACAAGTGCCGGGGCGAGAAACGACGCATCGAACGCGTCATCGCGCAGAAGGACAGCGCACTGAACGGTCAAGCCTTGGTGGCTACCTGTCGCAAGGCTGGAAAAATCTGACCCAAATTCCCAGACGCACATTGCCAGAGGTGGGGGGTGTGTCTGGGACGGCTAGCAGAATATATCTGCGAGCGCGGTGAGGATACCGAGCACGAAACGGCACCCGGCAAATCGGCTGGCTAAGCCACAGGAATATCTACGCTAGGGCCGCTCGCTGGTGGCAGTGGCCCAGCCTACCCTGAGCACGAAAGACGCTCTACGGGCTGTACGCAAGCCAGAAACGACAAAGCCAGCACCGGCTAAGGCACTGGCTCTAAGGCTTGCCGCTGGGCGGCTGGTGTGGGTCAGGCTGTAGGCTGGGCCAGCTTGAGGATTGTAGGGTGTGACACCCCGTAGTCCTTAGCCAGCGCACGAGCAGAAGCACCAGAAGCCAGCTTTGTGCGCGCGGCATAGTTGAGCAGCGACTTTACCGCCGTCATCCTGTCGTGTTGCGTCTTTGGGGCTAGGTCTTGTTGGAGTAGCCACGCTTTGAACGCATCGCCCATATCGCGGGTGATGTTGGAAAGTGTGGGGTTGCCTGACTGTGTTTCGAAAGCCTCTAGCGCACGCTCCATTGCGCGGATCGAATCCGGTTTTCGGTCTGCTGAAGCCTTCCAGCGTTCGAACACCGTCCGCAATCGGCGGGGCTTGGTGAGTTCGATGGCTTCCCTTGTCGGGGACGGTGGGCGTTGTGCCAGCTTTGCGCTTAAGGGTTCTTCCAGTTCGTGCAAGTAGTGGAGCAACGCTTCCTGAGCACCGGGGGTGTTCTCATTGAATGCAATGCCGATGCGTTCTCCGACAGGCTGCATACCGACCATGCCCACGGCACGATGGTATCGGAGAAGGTCTCTTCGGGATGATCGTTCAGTGCGGAACCTTTCACCCTCAAGGTTCTCGTGCAGTGTTTGCTGGGCCATCAGCCTAGCCATTTCCGGCGTGACGGCTTCCACCATCAACGGGGCCAGCACAGCACGTTGTTCCTCAAACTTGCGGAGCCAGTCAGCGCGAAGTTGCGTAGCTATGAGATTGGCTTGTCGGAGGTCAGGGGTTCCAAGGGAGCGGTTTTCCGCCCATTCGGTGTCATACAGGTGGCGGAGGTCTTTGGGTGCCTTAATCTTCCATTGCCAGATGCTACTACCCTTGCGGGAGTAGACGCCGGTGGCTTTTTTCATGGGATCAGTGGTCATGGGAGGTTGCTCAAGTGACACACTGAAAGGCACGCAGACCGCTGTAAGTGCTTGATCTGCCGTAGGATGTAGGCAGAATAAGGACTAGAAGGGAAGAGGTGGACGAGCCTGACCCTCGGCACTGGTGGAAAACGGCTGTGGCTGCTTCGTTCCCGACCTGACCAGGTTGACCGCGCCGCCATGCGAGGAGGCCCGTCCGACCGGCATTGTAACCCAACCCGGGCAGGCGTTTCCAGTTTCGTATTTCTACTAGGGTTGTTCGACGGGGATTTGATCTGACACCGGGGTCTGGCGTGGTCATGCTGGCAGCATGGCGAACGGCGAATTTGAGCCAGGTTTTCCTCTCTAGAACAGGTTGGGGCATGAACGCAAACGACCAGATCCTCCGCGGCGCACTCGTGCCGCAAGACATCTCCATCGAAGTCCTCCAGGAAAAGTACGCCAAGGGCGAGGAACGCACCATTGACGATGTGCGACGCCGCGTGGCGCGTGCGCTGGCCGAGGTTGAACCCGAGGGCCGGCGCGAAGCCTGGGAGGCGCGCTTCCTGTGGGCGCTCGAAAACGGCTTCGTGCCGGCGGGGCGCATCAATTCCGCCGCCGGCACGGGTATCCAGGCCACGCTCATCAACTGTTTCGTGCAGCCGGTGGGCGATTCGGTGTCAGAGACGCGTGACGGCAAGCCCAGCATCTACACGGCCGTGGCGCAGGCGGCCGAGACCATGCGGCGGGGCGGCGGCGTGGGCTACGACTTCTCGTCGATCCGTCCCGGTGGCGCGCTGGTGCGGGCCACGCATTCGCGCGCGTCGGGGCCGGTGTCGTTCATGAAGGTGTTCGATGCGTCGTGCGCCACGGTGGAATCGGCTGGCGCGCGGCGCGGCGCGCAGATGGGCGTGCTGCGCTGCGACCATCCCGACATCGAGAGCTTCATCCACGCCAAGGATCGCGGCGAGCTGACCAACTTCAATATCTCGATCGGCGTGACCGACGACTTCATGCGTGCCGTGGAGGCCGACGACGAGGTTGAACTGGTGCACGAGGCCGAGCCGGGCATGGACGTGATCGAGGCCGGCGCCTACCGGCGCGACGATGGCCAGTGGGTGTACCGCCGCGTGCCGGCGCGCCGCCTGTGGGACCAGGTGATGCAGGCCACCTATGACCACGCCGAGCCCGGCATCCTGTTCCTGTCGCGCATCAACGCCGACAACAACCTCTACTACTGCGAGACCATCGAGGCCACCAACCCGTGCGCCGAGCAGCCGCTGCCGTCGTATGGCTGCTGCTGCCTCGGATCGATCAATCTCACGCATTTCGTGCGCCAGCCGTTTACCGAGCAGGCCAGCTTCGACTTTGCTGCGTTTGCCGAGGTGGTGCGTGTGTCGACGCGGATGCTCGACAACGTGCTCGACGTCACGTTCTGGCCGCTGCCCGAGCAGCGTGCCGAAGCCCAGGCCAAGCGGCGCATCGGGCTGGGCTTCCTGGGCCTGGGCAGCGCGCTGGTGATGCTGGGCCTGCGCTATGACACCGACCAGGCGCGCGCGCTGGCGGGACAGATCTCGGCGTCGATGCGCGACCACGCGTACCTGGCGTCGGTGGAGCTGGCCGACGAGAAGGGCGCCTTCCCGCTGTTCGAGGCCGATGCCTATCTGCGCGGCGGCTTCACGACGCGCCTGCCAGAGCCGGTGCGCGAGGCGATTCGCGAGCATGGGCTGCGCAACTCGCACCTGCTGTCGATCGCGCCAACGGGCACCATCACGCTGGCGTTTGCCGACAATGCGTCGAATGGCATCGAGCCGGCGTTCTCGTGGACGTACAACCGCCGCAAGCGGATGCCCGACAACAGCTATCGCACCTTCGAGGTGGCGGACCACGCGTGGCGGCTGTACCGGCATATGGGGGGCGACATGGAGCGCCTGCCGGACAGCTTCGTCACGGCGCTGCAGATGTCCGCGCTCGACCATATGCGCATGCTGGAAGCGGTGCAGCCATATATCGACACGAGCATCAGCAAGACCGTGAACGTGCCCGAGGACTATCCGTACGAGGCGTTCCGCAACCTGTATCTGGAAGCGTGGAAGGCCGGGCTGAAGGGGCTGGCCACGTACCGGCCGAACCAGGTGCTGGGCGCGGTGCTGTCGGTGGCGCCGGCCGAGGCGCCGCCGCCGGTGTCGGCGACGGGCACACCCGCCGCGCAGGCCGACGACGATCCGCTGACGCGGCCGTTCGGCAGCCGGCCGCTGGGCGACCTGGAAGGCGTGACGTCGAAGGTGGAGTACCTCACGTACGAGGGGCACAAGACCGTCTACCTGACCGTGAATTTCATGCGGGTGTCCGGTGTGGTGGGTGGCCAGGCCGTGACGATCGAGCGGCCGATCGAGTTCTTCATGCCGGCCGGCCAGCGCACCGAGGGTCAGCAGTGGATTACGTCCACGATGCGGTTGCTGTCGATGGTGGCGCGTTCCGGCGGCCCCATCGCCAAGGCGCTGGCGGATATGCGCAACGTGGTGTGGGACAAGGGCACGGTGCGCTACGGCTCGCTGCTGCGCCAGGACGGCACCGAGGTGCCGCGGTTTCACGATTCCGAAGTGGCGGCGCTCAGCTACGCGCTGCAACGCATCCTGATCAAGCGGGGCTTCCTCGACGACGAGGGTGGCCAGGTGCCGGCAACGGCGCTGGCGGCGCGCCTCGCGCGTCGCGATGGCGGCGACGCGGCCATGTCGCTGGCCGTGGCGCCCGGCGCGGCGCCTGCCGCCACGGCCGTCACCGGCATCGGCACGGGCAAGACCTGCCCCGAATGCGGCGCCCACGCACTGCACAAGGTGGACGGGTGCGCCAAGTGCGCGAATTGCGGCTACGTCGGCGAGTGCGGCTGACGCCGCGTGACGCATCTTCCGCTTGCCGCCGGCCCGCTCGGCCGGCGCGGGAGCGCAGAACCACACTTGACGGCTTTCGAACGTTCGTTTTAAGGAGTACGCTGCGCGCGAGGATGAACAGGTGCGTCAGGCTGCTCCCCCGCATAAACCCTGATCCCTGAATCTGGCTCATCGAGGCGATGACCGGATTTTGGGCGGTGGCCCGGAACCCGTCCTTACAATCCCCTTTCTGTCCCGCAGGCGGCGCACGCGTCGCTTGCGGTGACAAATGCCGTCCGGCTGTCCAGGCCCGTCAGAGGCAGGCGCCGCATCAACACCAGAGGAGGATTCAATCGTGTGGAGTCAAGTCTATGACCCGCTAGGCAGCATGGCGCTTTCGACCATTGCTGCCGGGGTTCCGGTCGCCGTGCTGCTAGCCGCGCTGGCGTTCTTTCATATGCAGGCACACCTCGCGGCCGGACTGGCGCTGGTGGTTGGCGTGGTTGTCGCGTCGTTCGTATTCGGCATGCCGGCGGCCATGGCCGGCAAGGCGGCGGGGCTTGGCATCGTGTCCGGCCTGTTCCCGATTGGCTGGATCGTCCTGAACATCATCTTCCTGCACCGGCTGACCACGCTGAATGGGTCATTCAAGGTGCTACAGAACTCGATCTCGGGCGTGACCGAGGATCGCCGCCTGCAACTGCTGCTGGTGGCCTTCAGCTTCGGGGCGTTTTTCGAGGGTGCGGCCGGCTTCGGCACGCCTGTGGCCGTGACCGGCGCCATCCTGATCGGCCTGGGCTTCTCGCCGCTGGCCGCCTCGGGCCTGGCCCTGATCGCCAATACCGCTCCGGTGGCGTTCGGCGCGCTGGGTGCCCCGATCATCGGCCTGTCGTCGGTGACCGGTATCGACCAGGTACAGCTGTCGGCGATGATCGGCCGTCAGCTGCCGTTCTTCTCGGTGCTGGTGCCGTTCTGGCTGATCTGGGCGTTCGCGGGCTTCCGCGGCATGCTGGCGATCTGGCCGGCCATCCTGGTGGCAGGCGTCAGCTTCGCGGTGCCGCAGTTCCTGGTGTCGAACTTCCACGGCCCGTGGCTGGTGGACGTGATCTCGGCGCTGATCTCGATGGGCTGCCTGACGCTGTTCCTGAAGGTATGGCATCCGAAGGAGATCTGGACCTCCACCCGTATCCTGGGCCGCCACGACGACTCCAAGGTGGACCATCCGGAAGCGCTCGAAGCCGATGCCAAGGCCTCGGCGGCCTCGGTGGGCATCTCGGTGGCCAAGGCCTGGATGCCGTGGGTGATCCTGACCGTGTTCGTCTTTGTCTGGGGCATTCCCGAATTCAAGAAGCTGATGGACGGCATCTGGGCGTGGAAGTACGCGATTCCGGGCCTGGACAAGGCCATCATCAAGGGCCCGCCCGTGGTGCCGAAGGAAATTGCCGAAGCCGCCGTTTTCAACTTCAACGTGCTCTCGATGGCCGGCACCGGCATCCTGGTCTCGGCGATCGTGGGCGGCCTGCTGATGGGCTACTCGATCCCGCGCCTGTTCAAGGAGTACTGGGAAACCATCAAGCTGGTGCGCTTCTCGCTGCTGACGATCTGCGCCATGTTCGGCATCGGCTACCTGACCCGCTACTCGGGCCTGGACGCCACGCTGGGCCTGGCGTTTGCGCAGACCGGCGTGTTCTACCCGCTGTTCGGCACGATGCTGGGCTGGCTGGGTGTGGCGCTGACCGGCTCGGATACCGCCTCGAACGTGCTGTTCGGCGGCCTGCAGAAGACCACGGCAGAGCAGCTGGGCCTGTCGCCGACGCTGATGGCCGCGGCCAACAGCTCCGGTGGCGTGATGGGCAAGATGATCGATGCGCAGTCGATCGTGGTGGCATCCACGGCCACCAAGTGGTACGGCCACGAGGGCGAAATCCTGCGCTACGTGTTCTTCCACTCGATCGTGCTGGCCATCCTGGTCGGGCTGTTCGTGACGCTGCAGGCGTATGTGCATCCGTTCACGCTGATGGTGATCCACTGAGTATCCCGCCCCCGCCGCCCGCCAACCGCCGCACTCCCGGCCGCCGGGGGTGCTGGACGACGGAAAGCCCCGCCAGCCGGCGGGGCTTTTTCATGGGCGCGGGCCGGATGGGAATAGTCGCCCCGGTTCCGAATTCTCGGGTCCGCCTTTTGCTACAATCGCCGCCATGAGTTATCAAGTTCTAGCGCGCAAATGGCGCCCACGGGATTTCACCACGCTGGTCGGCCAGGAGCACGTGGTGCGCGCGCTCACGCATGCGCTGGAACAGCAACGGCTGCATCACGCCTACCTGTTCACGGGCACGCGCGGCGTCGGCAAGACCACGCTTTCCCGGATTCTGGCCAAGGCGCTCAATTGCACCGGCGCTGACGGCAGCGGCGACATCACGGCCCAGCCATGCGGCCAGTGCAAGGCCTGCCAGGAGATCGACAGCGGCCGGTTCGTCGACTACATCGAGATGGATGCGGCGTCGAACCGTGGCGTCGACGAGATGGCGCAGCTGCTGGACAAGGCGGTGTACGCGCCAACCGTCGGCCGCTTCAAGGTCTACATGATCGACGAAGTGCACATGCTGACCAACCACGCCTTCAACGCGATGCTGAAGACGCTGGAAGAGCCGCCCGGGCACGTCAAGTTCATCCTGGCCACCACCGATCCGCAGAAAATTCCGGTCACGGTGCTGTCGCGCTGCCTGCAGTTCAACCTGAAGCAGATGCCGCCGGGACACATCGTCTCGCACCTGGACAACATCCTCGCGCAAGAGGGCATCAGCCACGACGGCAGCGCGCTGCGCCTGCTGGCGCAGGCGGCTCATGGGTCGATGCGCGACGCGCTGTCGCTGACCGACCAGGCCATCGCGTATAGCGCCGGGCAGGTATCCGAGGAAGCCGTGCGCGGCATGCTCGGTGCCATCGACCAGAGCTACCTGGTGCAGTTGCTCGATGCGCTCGCCGCCGAGGATGGCGCCGCGATGCTTGGTATTGCCGATTCGATGGCGGACCGCAGCCTGTCGTTCGCCGGAGCCCTACAGGATCTTGGGTCTCTGCTGCACAAGGTGGCGCTGGCGCAAGCCGTGCCGGCGTCGGTGCAGGACGAGTGGCCCGAGGCCGAGGAAGTACGCCGGCTGGCCGGGCTGTTCGACGCGCAGGAAATCCAGCTGTTCTATCAGATCGCCAACCTGGGCCGCAATGAACTGGCGTTGGCGCCGGACGAATATGCCGGCTTCACGATGACGCTGCTGCGGATGCTGGCGTTCCGTCCGTCCGCCGCACCGTCCGCGCCAGCGGGCGGGCAGGGTGGCGGTGGCCAGCCTGTGGCGCGCCCGCGCGTGGCCGGTACGCCGGCCGCCCCGGCGCCCCGTGCGATGGCAGCCGCGCCTGCGGCCGTGGCCCCGGTTTCGCCCGTCGCGGCGGAAGCGACGGCGCCATCCGTACCGAAGGTTGACCTGGGCGCCAGGTCGGAGCCGGCAACGGCGCCCGCTGCCACCGCTGCACCCGTCGCCGTTGCGAAGCCGGAACCCGTGGCTGTGCCCGTCGCACAAATGGCACCGCCTGCCGCCCCGCCTGCCGCACCGATGGCGCCCACACCCGCCGTGACAAGCCGTCCGTCGACGTCGCCCGCGCGTGCCGCGCTGGAAGCGGCGCGCCAGGCCTCGGCAGGCAAGGGCGCAGCGCGTCCGGCGGGCGCCAGCGCGCCCCCGAATGCCGGCGCCGCTGCTGCTGCGGCGGCCAGCCAGCGCCCGGCCGCGCAGCCGCTGCGGCCCCCCGCGGCTGCACGCCCGGCAACTGCCGCCGCGCCCGCATCCGCACCCGCTCCCGTGCCAGCTTTGGCGCCCGCGCCGGCACCAACTCAGCCCGAGACGGCCGCCCGGATGCCCGCTGCGCCGGAACCGGTGCGCGAGCGCCCGGCCCCGGCGGCCAAGCCTGCCGCCGAAGTCCCGCCTTGGGAAGCGGCCGGTGGCAGCGATGTGCCGCCGTGGGAAGAAATGCCTGCCGACATGCCCGTGATCGGCCCGTACGACAGCGATCCGGGTTTCGACCCGAACTTCGCCGGGTTCGACAACGGTTTCGAGTCGGAAAGTTTCGAGCGCACGCCGCGTGCCGGGCGTCGCGCCGCACCGGCGCAGCCGCCCGCACCGGCCCGCAAGCCGGAGCCGGAAGCCGCGCCGGCCGTGCCGCTGGCGCCCGCCGTGCCACCCGTGGCGCCGAGCGCGGCGGACGATGGCACGCCCCCGGTCTTCACCGGCGACTGGCCCGAGCTGGCGGCCAAGCTGCCGCTCAAGGGGCTGGCGCAGCAGCTGGCGCACCAGAGCGAGCTGCATCGCGTGGTTGGCCGCACGCTGCACCTGCGCGTGCCCGTGGCGGCGCTGGGCGAAGCCACTGTCGCCGAGCGCCTGCAGGCCGCGCTCAATGACACCTTCAACGTCGAAGTACGCGTGCAGTGCGAAATCGGCGCCGTCACGCATACGGCGGCGGCTGTCGATGCCGCGGCGCGTGCCGAACGCCAGCGCGAAGCGGAAGCCAATATCGACCAGGACCCCTTCGTGCAGGGGCTGCTGCGCGAGTTCGGCGGGCAGATCGTGCCCGGGTCCGTGCAGCCCCGCGCTGCCTGAATTCGAGAGGCGGCCGCGTGTAACCAGATCACGCCGCGCCGCCCGTCCCAACACATATATCCAAGGAGTAATGCCATGATGAAAGGTCAACTCGCCGGCCTGATGAAGCAAGCCCAGCAGATGCAGGAAAACATGAAGAAGATGCAGGACCAGCTGGCCCAGATCGAGGTGGAAGGCCAGTCGGGCGCCGGTCTCGTGAAGGTGCTCATGACCTGCAAGAACGACGTGAAGCGCGTGACCATCGATCCGAGCCTGCTGGCCGACGACAAGGACCTGCTCGAAGACCTGGTTGCCGCCGCGTTCAACGACGCCGTGCGCAAGGCCGAGGCCACCACGCAGGAAAAGATGGGTTCGATGACCTCGGGCCTGCCGCTGCCCCCGGGCTTCAAGCTGCCGTTCTGATCCTGGCCGGCATCCTGATGGATCGAACCACACTGGCGGGGCTGTCATGAAGGCGGCGCCGCCCACCTCGCTGCAGGCGCTGGTCGAAGCGCTCAAGGTACTGCCCGGCGTGGGGCCGAAGTCGGCCCAGCGCATGGCGTATCACCTGCTGCAGCACGACCGCGATGGCGCGCGCAAGCTGGGCGACGCGCTGCGCGGGGCCGCCGATGGCATTCGCCACTGCGCGCGGTGCAATACCTTCACCGAGCAGGAGATCTGCGAGACGTGCCGCGACCCCGAGCGCGACGCCTCGCTGCTTTGCGTGGTGGAAACCCCGGCGGACCAGGTCATGATCGAACAGACGCTGACCTACCGCGGCCAGTATTTCGTGCTGATGGGGCGGTTGTCGCCGCTCGACGGCATCGGCCCGAAAGAGATCCACCTGGACCGGCTGCTGGCGCGCGCCACCGACCCCGAGGCTGGCGGGCCGGCCTCCGAGGTGATCGTGGCCACCAATTTCACGAGCGAGGGCGAGGCCACCGCGCACTACATCGGCGAGATGCTGAAGGCCCGTGGGCTCAAGGTGTCGCGCCTGGCGCGCGGCGTGCCGGTGGGTGGCGAACTGGAATATGTGGACGCGGGCACCATCGCCCGCGCCGTGATGGACCGGCGCACGCTCTGACCATGAACCTGGCGCGCTTCGATCTCGTCACGCTGGGGCTGTTCGTAGCCGTGGCCCGGCAAGGCAGTATCTCGGCCGGCGCCCGCCAGTCGCATCTGGCCGTGGCGGCCGCCAGCAAGCGGATTTCCGACCTGGAAACCGCGGTGGGCGCGCCGCTGTTCTTCCGCCATGCGGCGGGTGTGCAGCTGACCGAGGCAGGGCAGGCTTGCTTTCACCACGCGCTGACGATCCTGCAGGACGTGGAGCGCATGGCTGGCGTGATGTCGGACTATGCGTCCGGCGTGCGCGGCCAGGTGCGCGTGTGCGCGAACACCTCGGCGATCACCCAGTTCCTGCCGGACGACCTGGCGCAGTTCATGCGCCAGCATCCCACCATCCGCATCGAACTGGAAGAGCACAACAGCAGCGACATCGTTGCCGCGCTGATGGAAAACCGGGCCGATGTCGGCATCTTTGCCGACCGTACGCCGTGCACGGGGCTGGTGACCGTGGAGTACCGGCAGGACGAACTCGTCATCATCACGCCGCCCAACCATCCGCTGGCCCAGCGCGGCGCTGTGCATTATGCCGATGCGCTGGAATTCGACTTCGTGAGCCTGCCGCAGGTGACCTCGCTGGCCGCGCGGCTGCTTGAGGAAAGCAGCCGGCTCGAGCGTCAGTTCCGCCTGCGCATCCAGGTGCGCAGCTTCGACGCGATGTGCCGCATGGTCATGGCCGGCATGGGCGTGGGCGTGCTGCCGCGCATTGCCGCCGAGCCGCATGTGAAGTCGATGGGCCTGTCTCTGGTGTCGCTCAACGATGCCTGGGCACGCCGCTCGCTGCTGATCGGCATGCGCGACCCGGCTGGCCTGACCGTTTCGGCCAGGCTGCTGATCACCCATCTCTGCGGCGACCGCGCACCGTTCTAAGCCCGGGGGGGCGCGCCGCCGGTGGGATCAGGTGGGCTAGTTTGCCGGCACGCTCTCCTCGGCAAACTCCACCCGGTCCCGCCCATTGTTCTTGCCCCGGTAAAGCGCGTGGTCGGCCCGCGAAATCATGCCGTGGATGGTGTCGCCCGGCTGTACGCTGGCCACGCCCAGACTGGCCGTCATGGCGCCGGTTACCGAGAAATCCCGGCCCGACACCGCGCGGCGCAGCTGCTCGGCAAAGCGCACGGCCTCGTCCGGCCCCATGTCGGGGGCGATGATCAGGAATTCCTCGCCGCCCCAGCGGCCCACGGTGTCAGCTTCGCGCGTGGCGTCGAGAATGCGTTCGGCCATCTCCACCAGCACCCGGTCGCCAATCTGGTGGCCGTGGTTGTCGTTGACGGCCTTGAAGCGGTCCACGTCGATCAGGATGATCGAGAACGCGCTGCCTTCGCGACGATGGCGCTCCAGTTCATGAATTAGTACCGCGTCGAGGTGCCGGCGGTTGAACACGCCGGTGAGCTGGTCGGTCTTCGACAGGGCCTCCAGTTGCAGGTTCTTCTCCACCAGCTGGCCCTGCGTGGCCTGAATCTGGGCGAACGCCTCGTGACTGCGCTGGATGGCCGCGCGCACGGTCAGCTCGGCCTCCGTCCGCTCGGCGATGATCAGCTTGAGCTTGCGCAGTACCTGGTTGAAGCCCTCGATGACGCTGTCGAACTCGGTGCGGCCCAGGCGCGACAGCTCGTCGAGTTCGTCGCCATGGCTCGATGCCAACTGGAACAGCGCGCGCTGCAGGTGCTCCAGCGGCCGGAACACCATGCGCAGGCCGAAGGTCAGCAGCAGCACCAGCACCACGTCGATGGCGGCCACCTCGGTTACGCCCTGGATCATCGCCTTGCGCAGCGCCTTGTGCATGGGCGCGTGCGAGAAGCGCACCACGGCCGTGCCGATCGGTTCCTCGCGGCGGGCGGCGTCGATATTGGCGGGGGGATAGATCGGTACCCGGTCCAGCACGTCGTGCGGGCCCGCCCGCGTGCAGGGCGACGCGCCAGGGTTGCCGGGCTGGCCGGCCGTGGCATAGGTTTCCTGGCCGTCGGGCGAGAACACGCAGGCTTCCGATACCTCGGCGTGAATCAGCGCCGCTTCCAGCCGCGAACGCAGGATGCCCACGTTCAGTGCCCAGGCCGGCTCCGCCAGGCTTTGCGCCAGGCTCTCCCGGATTTCGGCGCGGGTCCGCTCGAAGCGTTGTTCCAGATCCTGCTGCAACTGCCACTGCCGGTGCGCGCCGAATGCCCCCAGCGTTGTCGTGGTGACAACGATGAACAGCACGATCATCCGGTTCCGGATCGATTGAACCGGTGGCAGCAGTGGCATGACGGGCGTGATCCTGGTGGAATCAGTGGCAGATTCTATTCATCCGCCGCCTTGTTGAACAGCGCGCGGAACCTGGCCAGCTCGGGATGCAACGCCTCGTACGGCTTGCTGAAGCCGATGTGCACCGTCTCCGTCCGGATATTCAGCACGCGCCGCGACTTGAAACGCATGCGCTCGGGCAGGCCTTGCGCTTCCAGCGTGACCAGGGCCTCGTTCAGGACCACGCTCGGATTGACGACGCAGTCGATTTCGCCAACCAGCATTTTCTTGACCAGGTCGTGGAACTCGTGGCCTTCCACAATCGCGATCTTGCCTTCCCGGGCAAACTGGAAGAACCGGGGGCCGGGTGCCAGGTAGCCGCGCTGGTTGCCGAATTTCAGGCCGACGAAGTCGTCCGGGTAGCTGTGGAAGGTGCGGCCGGCCACGGCATCGCGGTTGCAGTGCACGGCCACCTCCTCGCTGTAGAACGGCTTGGAATGGTTCAGGAACGGCCGCTCCCGGGGCCGGTAGTAGACGCCGAGAATGCCGGCGCTGTGGCCATTGCGGGCTTCCTCCACCGTGCGCGCCCAGGAAGCAAAGCGGATCTCGACCTTGAATTCGGGCGGCATGCGCCGCAGCACCCGCTGGAGGGCGTCGATGTAGGCGCCGCGCGGCGTGCCGTTTTCCTCGTACGACTGCGGGCGCTGGCCGGCTTCCGAGTACAGCACGATGGTGGTCTGGGCCAGCGCTGGCGTGGCAATCCAGCACGCGCAGGCGGCGCAGAGAATGCGGCAAAGGCGGAGGAATCGCATGGCGTCGGGAATGCCGCTTCAGGGTGGGTGGCGAGCGCGGAGTGTGCCCGGATAACGGCATCCGGCGCCCGGAAGTTGACCCGCGCCCCACCTCAGGGTTAGCCCCAATCCTTCGCATTCGGAGAAAACCCGCTTTCCGGAATGCCGATTCCGCGTCACCCGGCGCTGCGGCACACTCCGTCGAAACAAAGCCAAATCCCGATACGGGTCAGTTTCACGGAGAGGTTTCCAACATGGCGCAACAGATTCTGAACGGCATCAAGGTCCTGGAACTGGGCCAGCTGATTGCCGGCCCCTTTGCCGCCAAGACCCTTGCCGACTTTGGCGCGCAGGTGGTCAAGGTAGAGCCGCCCGGCCAGGGCGATCCGCTGCGCAAATGGCGCATGCTGCACGACGACACCTCGGTCTGGTGGGAAGCCCAGTCCCGCAACAAGACGTCGATTGCCATCGACCTGCGTCAGCCCGAAGGGCAGGCCCTGGTGCGCCAGCTGGCCGCCGAGGCCGACGTGCTGATCGAGAACTTCCGCCCCGGCACGATGGAAAAGTGGGGCATGGGCTGGGATGTGCTGCATGCGGCAAATCCGAAGCTGATCATGCTGCGCGTGTCGGGCTACGGCCAGACCGGGCCGAAGCGCGACGAGCCAGGCTTTGCGGCGGTGGCCGAGGCCATGAGCGGCCTGCGCTACCTGACCGGCGAACCGGGCCGTCCGCCGGTGCGCGCCGGCCTGTCTCTGGGCGACACCATCGCCGGCCTGCATGGCGCGCTGGGCGTGCTGCTGGCGCTCTACCAGCGCGATGCGCGCGGCGGCAAGGGGCAGGTCATCGACGTGGCGCTCTACGAATCGCTGTTCAACCTCAGCGAAAGCCTGCTGCCCGAATATTCGGCGTTTGGCGCCGTGCGCCAGCCGGCCGGCGGCGCGCTGCCGGGCATCGCGCCGTCCAACGCCTATCCGTGCGGCTGTGGCGACTACGTGCTGATTGCCGCCAATGGCGATGCCATTTTCCGCCGGCTCATGGCGGCGATGGACCGCAACGACCTGGGCGAAGACCCCGAACTCGCGCGCAACGACGGCCGCGTGAAGCGGGTGGAGGAAATCGACGCGGCGATTGCCGCCTGGACCCGCACCCAGACCGTGGCGTCGGCGCTGGAGGTGCTGCGCGGCGCCGATGTGCCGTCCGGCCGGATCTACACGGTCAAGGACATCGCCGAGGACCCGCACTACCGGGCCCGCGAAGTAATCGAGACGGTGACGTCTGCCAAGGGGCTGGCGGTGGAAGTGCCGGGCATCATCCCGAAGCTGTCCGGCAACCCCGGTGCCATCCATGACCGCGCGCCCACGCTGGGCGAACACACCGACACCGTGCTGGCGCAAGCCGGCTTCGACGCGGCGGCCATTGCCGACCTGCGCGCCCGAGGAGTGATTGCATGAGTCTCCAGACCTACCCTCTCGCCGGACCGGCGAAGATCGAGATCAACGAGGTGGCGCCGCGCGACGGGTTGCAGATCGAATCGTTCATCGTCCCGACCGAACAGAAGGTGGCGTTCGTGAACGCGCTGGCGCACTGCGGCTTCGCCCGCATCGAGGCCACGTCGTTCACGTCGGCCCGCGCCATTCCCGCGCTGGCCGATGCCGAGGCCGTGATGCACCAGATGGAGCGCGTGCCGGGCGTGCGCTACACCGTGCTGGTGCCGAACCTGCGTGGGCTGGAGCGCGCGCTGTCGTGCCGTCCCGATGAGGTGAACCTGGTGATGTCGACCAGCGAGACGCACAACCGCGCCAACCTGCGCATGACGCGCGAGCAGTCCAAGGCCCAGTTGCTGGCCATGATCGCCGAGGCAGGGCAGGCCGGCGTGCCGGTCAACATCTCGCTATCCACGGTGTTCGGCTGCCCGTTCGAGGGCGATGTGAGCGAAGCCGACGTGATGGCGCTGGCGCAAGCCTTTGCCCAGGCCGGCGCGGCTGGCATCACGCTGTGCGATACCACCGGCATGGCCTACCCGAGCCAGGTGGCGGCGCTGTGCCGGACGTTCCAGCAGGCGTTGCCGGACACCGGCCTGACCATCCATCTGCACAACACGCGCGGCATGGGCCTGGCCAATGCCATCGCGGCCTGGCAGACCGGCGTGACGCGTTTCGATGCGGCGGCCGGCGGGCTGGGCGGATGCCCCTACGCCCCGGGTGCCAGCGGCAACGTCAGCACTGAGGAACTGGTGCATATGTTTGCCGCGATGGGCGTCGATACCGGCGTCGACCTCGGTGCGCTGCTGGAGGTGGTGGGCGGGGTGTCGACGCTCGTGCAGCGCGAGGTGCCCAGCCAGCTGCTGCGCGCCGGCCCGCGCCTGCGCACTCACCAGCCACCGGCCTGGATGGCGGAGTACTTCGCCAACGCATGAGGCGTTCGGTTCGCGCCAGTCAAAGGATTTTCGAGTCCCCCAATAAGACATACGGAGACAAAGCATGAAACGCAATCACATTGGCGCCGCGGCGCTGCTGGCCGTTGCCGGCCTGACCACCGCCTTCACGGCGCAGGCCCAGGATGGCTCCTACCCGAACCGTCCGGTGATGCTCGTGGTATCGGCCGCCGCGGGCGGCACCACCGACATCGCCGCGCGCCTGATCGCCGAGCCGCTGGCCAAGGCGCTGGGCCAGTCGGTGGTGGTCGACAACAAGCCGGGCGGCAACGGCACCATCGCCGCGCAAAACGTGCAGCGCGCCAAGCCGGACGGCTACACGCTGCTGGTGCAGTACTCGGGCTACCACGTCATCACGCCGCTGCTGACCAAGAGCTCGTGGGACCCTGTGAAGGACTTCTCGCCCGTGGCCAACCTGCTGTCGGCGCCTCAGGTGCTGGTGGTGCGCCCGAGCCTGCCGGTGAAGTCGCTGAAGGAGCTGGTGGCGTACGCCAAGGCCAATCCGAACAAGCTCAACTACGCCTCGTCGGGCAACGGCTCGCTGCAGCACGTATCCACCGAGCTGCTGAACCAGATGGCCGGCATCCAGATCACGCACGTGCCGTACAAGGGCACCGGCCCGGCCATGACCGACCTGCTGGGTGGCAACGTCGACATGACGATGACCACGCCACCGCCGCTGATGGGCCATATCGCGGCGGGCAAGCTGCGGCCGCTGGTGGTGACCAGCAAGACGCGCCTGGACAGCCTCAAGGACGTGCCGTCGGCGCCCGAGGCCGGCTACGCCGATCTCGACGTGTCGTCGTGGTTCGCCATGTACGCGCCGGCCGGCACGCCGAAGCCGGTGATCGACAAGCTGACCACCGAGATCGAGAAGATCATGAAGACCGACGCGTTCCGCAAGAAGGCCGAGGAACTGGGCGCCGAAGCCAAGTACATGAACCCGCAGCAGCTCGACCAGTACCAGAAGGCCGAACTGCAGCGCTGGGGCAAGGTGATCAAGTCCGCCAACATCCACGCGGAATAACGCGGCCGGCCGTCGGGGCAAGCTGTTTGAAAGGGCGGCGGCGCAGCATGGCCACCGCCGCCATTGTGCCGACATTAGGTAGTGGTACCGATGCGGGGCACCAGGCCGTCAGGTAGCATCGCCGGGAGCCGCTTTGCGGCGGCCCGGCTGTCTTGCGTGGTGCCGTCATTCAAACAGAAGTAGAAAAAGGCAGGAGATCGACATGTACAACAAACCTTTCTGGAAGCAGCTGCTGATTGCGTTGGCACTGTTCCTGGCCGGCTGGTTCACGTTCGGCAGCGCGTTCGCGCAGGGCAAGCCCGAGAAGCAGAAGGTGACCATCGCCGTGGGCGGCAAGAACCTGTTCTACTACCTGCCGCTGACGATTGCCGAGCGCCTGGGCTACTTCAAGGAGGAAGGCCTGGACGTGGAGATCGTCGACTTTGCCGGCGGCGCCAAGGCGCTGCAGGCCGTGGTGGGCGGCAGCGCCGACGTGGTGTCGGGCGCCTACGAGCACACCATCAACCTGCAGGCCAAGGGCCAGCACTACCAGGAGTTCGTGCTGCAGGGCCGCGCGCCGCAGATCGTGCTGGTGGTCTCGAACAAGACCATGCCGAACTTCAAGTCGATTGCCGACCTGAAGGGCAAGAAGATCGGCGTGACCGCGCCGGGCTCGTCGACCAACATGATGGCCAACTTCGTACTGGCCAAGGCCGGCCTGAAGCCGTCGGACGTGTCGTTCATCGGCGTGGGCGCCAGTGCCGGCGCGGTGGCCGCGATGCGTTCGGGCCAGATCGACGCGATGGCCAACCTGGATCCGGTGATCTCGATGCTGACGCAGAAGAACGAGGTGAAGATTGCGTCGGATACCCGCACCCTCAAGGAAACGCAGTCGGTGTTCGGCGGCAACATGCCGTCGGGCTGCCTGTACGCGTCGACCAAGTTCATCGAGCAGAACCCGAATACCACGCAGGCGCTGACCAACGCAATGGTGCGCGCGCTGAAGTGGCTGCAGCAGGCCGGCCCGTCGGACATCGTCAAGACCGTGCCGGAAAGCTACCTGCTGGGCGACCGCGCGCTCTATCTGTCCGCCTGGGACAAGGTCAAGGAAGCCATTTCTCCGGACGGCGTGATGCCGGCCGACGGCCCGAAGACCGCGCTGAACACGCTGCAGCAGTTCGATCCGGAACTGAAGGGCAAGCCCATCAAGCTCGAAGGCACCTTCACGAATTCGTTCGTGCAGAAGGCCAACGCCAAGTACAAGTAAGGCTGCCGTTCTCCGGAGCGCCTCCCGTCGCCCCCGCGCCGTCGCCCCTCGTTCCTTCCTCGCCCGCCGCGCGTCACTGCCCGGCGGGCGAACGCTTTCTCAGAGTCATGCCGTCATGAGCACGCCTGCACTTTCCCTCGAAAACGTGACCTGCACCTTCGTCTCGCGCGAAGACCGCTCGCAGCGCTACACCGCCGTGCGCGATGTCACGATGTCCATCCAGCCCGGCGAATTCCTGTCCGTGGTGGGTCCCACCGGCTGCGGCAAATCCACGCTGCTGAACGTATCGGCCGGCCTGCTGGAGCCGTCCACCGGCAACGTGCGGGTGTTCGGCGAGCCGCTGGCGGGCATCAACACCCGCGCCGGCTACATGTTCCAGACCGAGGCGCTGATGCCGTGGCGCAGCGCGCTGGACAACGTGATTGCCGGCCTGGAGTTCCGCGGCGTGCCGCGCGCCGACGCCGTGGCGCAGGGCGAGGAATGGCTGCGCAGGGTAGGCCTGGGCGGGTTTGGCGACCGCTATCCGCACCAGCTGTCGGGCGGCATGCGCAAGCGCGTGAGCCTGGCGCAGACGCTGGTGATGGACCCCGACATCATCCTGATGGACGAGCCGTTCTCGGCGCTGGATATCCAGACGCGCCAGCTGATGGAGAACGAGGTGCTCGACCTCTGGGCCGCCAAGCGCAAGGCCGTGCTGTTCATCACGCACGACCTGGACGAGGCGATTGCGATGAGCGACCGCGTGGTGGTGCTGTCGGCGGGCCCGGGCACGCATCCGATCGGCGAGTTCGCGATCGACCTGCCGCGCCCGCGCGACGTGGCCGAGATCCGCAATCATCCGCGCTTCGTGGAGCTGCACGCCGCCATCTGGGACGTGCTGCGCGAGGAAGTGCTCAAGGGCTATGCGCAGCAGCGCAAGGTGGCCTGATTCAACGACCGGACACTCAAGAAGATCATGGCTTTTCGTGCTGATTCCAAAGGCATGCTGCGCGTGTGGCAGCTGCTGCTCCTGGTGGTGATCCTGCTCGCCTGGCACCTTGCCACGCGCTCCGAACAGGTGGCGTTCTTTTTCGGCGAACCGCTGATGGTGGCGCAACGCGTGTGGAACTGGTTTGTCGTCGAGCGCGACATCTACATTCACCTGGGCGTGACGCTGCTGGAAACCGTGCTGGCCTTCGGCATCGGTACCGTGGCCGGGCTGGGCGTGGGCCTGTGGCTGGCGCTGAGCCCGTTCACTTCGGCCGTGCTGGACCCATACGTCAAGGCCGCCAACTCGATGCCGCGCGTGATCCTGGCCCCGATCTTCGCGGTCTGGTTCGGGCTGGGCATCTGGTCGAAGGTGGCGCTGGCGGTGACGCTGGTGTTCTTCATCGTCTTCTTCAACGTGTACCAGGGCGTGAAGGAAGTGAGCCCGGTGGTGCTGGCCAACGCGCGCATGCTCGGGGCCAACCGGCAGCAGCTGCTGCGCCACGTGTACCTGCCCAGCGCCACGAGCTGGGTGTTCTCGTCGCTGCATACGTCCGTGGGCCTGGCGTTCGTGGGCGCGGTGGTGGGGGAGTATCTGGGCTCGGCGCGCGGCGTGGGCTACCTCATCCTGCAGGCCGAAGGCACGTTCGACATCAACACCGTGTTTGCCGGCATCGTGGTGCTGACCGCGTTTGCGCTGGTGCTCGACTGGATGGTGGCGGTGGGAGAGAAGCGGCTGATGCGCTGGCAGCCGAAGAGCGGGGAAACGGAGAAGCTCTGAAGCGGAAGCCGGGGGGCTGGCCCCTCCCGGGCGGGAAGGGGCGGCAGCGGCCAAGGGTAACGGTAAGGGTAACGAATGAGGGTGGCGTTATGCGTTACGGCGTGATGACGATCTTGCCCGTCACCTTGCGCGCTTCCATGTCCTTGAGCGCCTGCGGGGCCTGGTCCAGCGGATAGCGGGCCGAGATGTGCGGGCGGATCTTGCCTTCCTTCATCCAGCCCAGCATCTGCGCCATGTTGGCCTGGTTGGCCTTCGGTTCGCGGCGCGCGAAATCGCCCCAGAACACGCCGACCAGCGAGGCGCCCTTGAGCAGCGCCAGGTTCAGCGGAATCTTCGGGATCTCGCCGTTGGCGAAGCCAACCACGAGGTAGCGGCCGCGCCAGGCGATCGAGCGGAAGGCTGGCTCGGCATAGACGCCGCCCACCGGATCATAGATGACGTCGGGGCCCTTGCCGTCGGTCAGCGCCTTGATGCGCTCGCGGAGGTCTTCGGTGCTGTAGTTGATCACGGCATCGGCGCCATGCGCCTGGCACACCGCGAGCTTTTCGTCGGTGGACGCGGCGGCAATCACGCGCGCGCCGATCGCCTTGCCGATCTCGATGGCCGCCAGGCCAACGCCGCCGGCCGCGCCCAGTACCAGCATCGTCTCGCCGGCCTTCAGCTCGCCACGATCCACCACGGCGTGGTGCGAGGTGCCGTAGGTCAGCGTGAAGGCGGCGGCCACGTCGAAGTCGATATCGGCCGGCATCGGCACCACGGCCTTGGCCGGTGCCTTGGCCTGCGTGGCAAAGGCGCCATTGCCCAGGTAGGCAATGACCTTGTCACCCGGTTTCACATGCGTGACACCGGCGCCCACGGCATTGACCACGCCGGCCAGTTCCGAGCCGGGCGAGAAAGGGAGCTCGGGCTTGGCCTGGTATTTGTTCTGGATGATGAGCACGTCGGGGAAGTTCACGCCCGCGGCCTTGACGTCGATGACGACCTCGCCGTCGCCCGGCACCAGGTCGGGCAGCGTTTCCAGCGACAGGGAGTCAGGCGGACCCCAGGCTTTGCACAGTACGGCTTTCATCGTGTCTCCCTTGTGTGTTGGCGTGTTGCCGGTGTCGTCCGGGGCCACGTTACGGGGCTGCCGCGGACAATGTCGGGCAAGTGTAGCGCAAGAAAAGCACGATCGTTCTGCTGGAACAAATCGTTGCATGTCGCCTATTCGGGCGACGCATGTCCGGCCGTCTTTGTCCCCCATCCGGTGCATGCGTGGTGCCTCCGACGGCCCCTCGCTCAGGTACAATCGCGGCCATGCATATCCTTCTTGCCAACGATGACGGTTACCTTGCGCCAGGGCTTGCCGTCCTGCACGCAGCGCTCGCGCCCCTGGCGCGCGTGACCGTGATCGCCCCGGAACAGAACCACAGTGGCGCGTCGAATTCGCTGACGCTCCAGCGTCCGCTCTCGGTGTACGAGGCGCGCGAGGGGGTGCAGAAGGGGTTTCGTTTCATCAATGGCACGCCGACGGACTGCGTGCACGTGGCGCTGACCGGCCTGCTCGAAGACCGGCCGGACCTGGTGGTGTCGGGCATCAACCAGGGCCAGAACATGGGCGAGGACGTGCTGTACTCGGGCACCGTGGCCGCCGCCATCGAGGGCTACCTGTTCGGTATTCCGTCGATCGCGTTCTCGCAGGTGCATCACGGCTGGGAACATCTCGATGCCGCCGCGCGCGTGGCGCGCGAGGTAGTGGAGCGCGTGATTGCCCGGCCGCCGACCGAACCGTTCCTGCTCAACGTGAACATCCCGAACCTGCCGTACGAGCACATCCGCGGACACCGTGCCACGCGGCTGGGCAAGCGGCATCCGTCGCAGCCCGTCATCCAGCAGGTGAATCCGCGCGGCGACCCCATCTACTGGATCGGCCCCGCCGGTGACGCCCGCGATGCCAGCGAGGGTACCGATTTCCACGCCACGGCCAATGGCTATGTCTCGCTGACCCCGCTGCAGCTGGACCTGACACACCGCGGCCAGCTTCAACAGATCGAACAGTGGCTGGGGTAAGCGTGTCATCGCCGGCCTTGCCACAACCGTTGTTGCGCGATCGTCGCGCCCGTTTCGTGCGCGAACGCACCGTTTTCATCTCGTCCCCGGTTTCTGCGCCGTACTCCCGATGAGCTCCACGCCGCGCCGCCCCCGCTTTCCGCTGCCGCTCGATGCGGTGGTCGAACGCAAGCCCGCTCCTGCGCGTACCGCCGGCATGCCGGCGGTGGGCAAGCGTGCCGCTGCCGCGCCGGCGCCCGCCACGGTCAAGCCGCGCAAGCCTGCCGCACCTCCCGCTGCGCCGCCTGCGCCCGGCAGCGCCGTGGAGGCCCGTGCCTCGGCGGCGGTAGCTGGCGGCGGAGGCATGGCATCGGATCGGGCCCGTCTTGCGCTGGCCGCGCGCCTGCGCGCCGGCGGAATCCGCGACGAGCGCGTGCTGGGCTCCATCGCCACGGTGCCGCGCCACCTGTTCATGGAGCCGGGGCTCGCGTCGCAGGCCTATGAGGATGCGGCGCTGCCGATCGGGCACCAGCAAACCATTTCGAAGCCATCGGTGGTGGCGCGCATGATCGAGCTGCTGCGCGAGGGCATGGCGCCCGACCAGCCGCTGGCGCGCGTGCTGGAAATTGGCACCGGATGCGGCTACCAGGCCGCCGTGCTGAGCCTCTGCGCGCAGGACGTGTTCTCCATCGAGCGAATCCGTCCGCTACACGAACAAGCCAAGGCCAATCTGCGTCCGCTGCGCGTGCCCAACATCCGTCTGCACTATGGCGACGGCATGCTGGGCCTGCCGCAGGCCGCGCCGTTCTCGTCGATCATCCTCGCCGCCGCCGGCATGGAAGTGCCGCAGGCCCTGCTGGAACAACTGGCCATCGGCGGGCGTCTGATCGCACCGGTGGTGGCGTCCGGCAACGGCGCCCCGGGTCAGACGGTGACGCAGCAACTATTGCTGATCGAGCGCCTCAATCGGCATCGATTTCACCGAACCGCGCTTGAAGCCGTTTTCTTTGTGCCCTTAAAATCGGGCACCATCTGAGTCGAACTATGCACAACATCGTGAATCAGAAGAACTTCACACGAGTCGGACAACGCCTGAGCATTGTTGCCGGCGCAGCCATCCTGGCTGCCTGCGCAAATTCCCCGATGCCTGCACCGGTGGTGGATCGCACCTCCGGCGTCGCCACCGGCCAGACGGCCGCCCCGCTGGAGCCGGCACCGCCCGGATACTATCGGGTCAAGCGCGGCGATACCCTTTATCGCATCGCCCTGGAGAACGGGCAGTCGTACCGCGACGTGGCCGCCTGGAACAACATGGCCAACGCGAACCAGATCGAAGTGGGCCAGCTGCTGCGCGTGGTGCCGCCGAGGGCTGACGTGAATGCCGCACCGGGCGTGGCCACGGTGCCGGTGGCGCCCGGTACGGTGCAGTCGCAGCCGATTGATGCGGCGCGTCCGGTGGGCACGCCGATGAGTGCTTCGTCGGCCCCCGCCGCGGCCTCCGCGCCGGCCGCCACAACACCGTCGGCCACCGCCCCTGCAGCGGCCGCTGCGGCGGGCGCATCGGCCCCGGCCGGTGACATCCGGCTGGCCTGGCCGGCAACCGGCCAACTGATCGGTAAATTTGACGACAAGGCCAATAAAGGCATCGATATTGCCGGTAAAAAAGGTGACGCCGTGCTGGCTGCGGACGAGGGTAGGGTGATTCACGTAGGCCCCTTGCGCGGCTACGGGAATCTTGTCATCATCAAACACAACGACACATATCTCACCGCCTACGGTCACAACGACAAGGTACTGGTGGCAGAGCAGTCCACGGTCCGCAAGGGTCAGAAGATTGCCGAAATGGGTAACAGTGATACTGACAGGGTCAAGCTGCATTTCGAGGTCCGCAAGAACGGAAAACCGGTCGATCCGATGCGGTATCTACCGCCACAGTGAGGTTTCATGCCACGTCAGAAAACTGTCTCATCCGGAGTTGTCAGCAGGACCCGTCGTCCCAAGCAGCCGGAAGCGAAAGCTGACGTGGGCGGTCAACCTGACGGCGACGTCGAAACCGCAATGGTCGACGTCGATCCTGCAGCCGACATGGTGCCGGTGGCCGACGAGCCCATCGCGCCCGTGTCGCGCGCCAGCCGTCGCACTGCGGAGGCGAATGGCGACGACGCCGATCAGTCCGACCGTGACGACGAAGACGAAGACAGCGACGACGAAGAGGAAGAAGGCACCCGGGAGGCGGCTGCCGAACCCGACGACTTTCGTACCGTGCTGCACACGGAACTGGCCGCCGATACGGTCCAGCACTATCTCAATCGCATCAGCATAAAGCCGCTGCTGTCGGCGCCGGAGGAACTGCATTTCTCCACGCTGGCCAAGGGCGGCGATTTCTCCGCCCGGCAGGTGATGATCGAGCGCAACCTGCGTCTCGTGGTGAGCATCGCCAAGGGCTATCTGAACCGTGGCGTGCCGCTGCTCGACCTGATCGAGGAAGGCAACCTCGGGCTCATGCATGCGATCGAGAAGTTCGACCCGACGCGCGGTTTCCGTTTCTCCACCTATGCCACCTGGTGGATCCGCCAGAGCATCGAGCGCGCAATCATGAACCAGGCCCGCACCGTGCGGTTGCCCGTACACGTGATTCGCGAGCTGAACCAGGTCCTGCGCGCCAAGCGTCATCTTGAGAAAGGTGGCACCGATGGCCGCGACGCCAGCCTCGAGGACATCGCCCACCTGCTCGGCAAGACGCCGGACGAGGTGCAGGACGTGCTGGCACTCAATGAACACACCACCTCGCTAGATACGCCGTTCGATCTGGATCCCGGATCGAGCCTGCTCGACTTCCTCTCTGACGAGCACAATGCCGCGCCCGATCAGGAAGTGGCTCACCGCGAGCTGGAAGGCCTGATGAAACTCTGGCTGGCACGCCTGTCGGAGAAGCATCGCTATGTGGTGGAGCGCCGCTTCGGGCTCAACCATATCGAGCCGGCCACGCTCGAGGAGCTGGCAGAGGAAATGGGTCTGACACGCGAACGCGTGCGCCAGATCCAGCAGGAAGCGCTGGTCAAGCTCAAGCGGCATTTCGCTTCGCAAGGTGTACGCAAGGACGCCGTTCTATGACCCCTGTGCTGGTATTCGACATCGAGACAATTCCCGATGTCGACGGCCTGCGCCGTTTGCATGACCATCCCGCATCGATGAGCGACGCCGAAGTCGCCGAGCATGCATTTTCCGCCCGCCGGGAGAAGACCGGCTCCGACTTCCTGCCGCACTATCTGCAGCGCGTGGCCGCCATTTCGTGCGTGCTGCGCCGCACCCAACGCGATGGTTCGGCCGTTTTCCACGTCGGATCGCTGGGCACCCCGGAGGATGGCGAGGCCACGCTGATTCAGAAGTTCTACGAGCTGATTGCGCGCTACAGTCCGCAGTTGGTCTCGTGGAATGGCGGCGGCTTCGACCTGCCCGTGCTGCATTACCGAGGGCTGGTGCATGGCGTGGCGGCCCCGCGGTACTGGGAGATGGGCGAGGGGCGCGACGACGACAGCCGCGACTTCAAGTGGAACAACTACATCAGCCGCTACCACATGCGGCACCTGGACCTGATGGACCTGCTGGCGATGTATCAGCCGCGGGCCAGCGCGCCGCTGGACGACCTCGCCAAGCTGTGCGGCTTTCCGGGCAAGATGGGCATGGACGGCAGCATGGTCTGGAAGGCGTTCCAGGAAGGCCGGCTCAACGAGATCCGCGACTACTGCGAGACCGACGTCGTCAACACCTACCTGATGTACTGCCGTTTCCAGCTGATGCGCGGCGGATTGACGCCGCGCGAGTTCGACCTGGAAGTGTCGCTGGTGCAGGAGACGCTGGCCGAACTGCCAGGCGAGCAGTGGATGACGTATCTGCGCGCGTTCAAGCTGGCGCCGATGGCGCCCGAGGCCGAAGACGAAGGCTGATTCGCGCGTGGCGCGCGGTCTAGCGTCGCAGGCTCAGGTGCAGCGGCTGATGGTCTGACGCATCGGTCGTGCCGTTGACCTCGCAACGCGTGACGTCGCCCAGCAAATCCTCGGTCACGAACATGAAATCGCAGGCGAACGGTGGCTCCGGCCACTGTTCCTTGTCGTAGAGCGCGCAAGTTGGTGCGTGGGCCTGGCCCGGATGCATGTGGCACCAGGCGTCTTTCCAGTTCACGGTGGTATCGGCGTAGGGCTCCAGCACGCGTCGATACGCCACGTCGTCGGGTTTGCTGTTGAAGTCGCCGCAAAGAATGGCCGCGCTCGGGCGCGGTTGCGGCGTGAACGGTCCCGGTTTCTTTTCCGACTTGCCTGGCCGGCGGGCGTGCTGACACGCCTCGGCATGCCATTGGCGCAGCGCGTCGGCTTGCGCGGCGCGCTGCAGCTTCGAGTAGAACTCCAGGTGCGTGGAGATAATGCGCAGCGGCTTGCCGCCGGCTTCCACGGTGACCTCCAGTGCCACGCGCGGCATCGATGCCACTTCCGGGTCGGAGGGCCAGGGCAGGGCGTGGCGGAACACCTCGCGCACAGGCAGCCGCGTGGCGATCGCGTTGCCGAACTGGCGCGGCGTGCCATCGCCATGGGTGCGGTCGACGCCCGGGGCAAAGATGACCCGATAGCCAGGCAGCAGCGCGCTCAGTTCCGCCACCTGGTCGCGCTGGGGCTGACCCGCCATCTCGGAAAAACCGCGCGTGATTTCCTGCAGGCAGATCACGTCGGGATTGGTCATGCCACGGATGGTGTCGACAATTCGGGCCATGTCGACCTTGCCGTCGACGCCGCGGCCCCACTGGATATTCCACGATACCAGTTCCATCGCTACCTCTTTCTTGGCGCCTTCCTGCGTGACAGCGCGATGACTGGACTACAATCGCGCTTTCGCAAAACAATACGTCAGGTCCCTCCGGTGTCTCAAGCCGTCGTCTCCTCCCAGCCCGAACAAGCGGGCCAGCCGGGTGTCGCGCCCGTCGCATCCGTGCCCGCGGATCCCGTTGTTACCATCCATAGCCTCGACATGGAGGCGCGCGGCGTGGGCCGTCTGGAGAACGAGGATGGTACACCGGGCAAGGTCATTTTCGTCGAGGGCGCGCTGCCCGGCGAGACCGTTGCCTACAAGAGCTATCGCCGCAAGCCGAGCTACGAGCAGGCGCACCTGGTGGAGGTGAAGCAGCCGTCCGTCATGCGCGTGGAGCCGGGTTGCCAGCACTTTGGCGTCTGCGGCGGTTGCTCTATGCAGCACCTCGACGCGCGCGCCCAGCTGGCCATCAAGCAGCGGGTGCTGGAAGACAACTTGTGGCACCTGTCGAAGGTGAAGGCGGATGTGGTGTTTCGTCCGATCGCCGGCCCGGATTGGGGTTATCGCTATCGCGCGCGCCTGACCGTCCGCTATGTGGCCAAGAAGGGTGGGGTGCTGGTGGGCTTCCACGAGCGCAAGAGCAGCTATGTGGCGGACATGACGCGTTGCGAGATCCTGCCGCCGCATGTTTCGGCGATGCTGGTGCCGCTGCGCGAACTGGTCACCGGTTTGTCTATCCGCGACCGCATGCCCCAGATCGAGCTGGCCGTGGGTGCCGAGGTGACGGCGCTGGTGCTGCGCATCCTCGAGCCGCTGACCGACGCCGACAAGGATCTGCTGCGTGCGTTCGCCGACCAGCACGGCGTGCAGTTCTGGCTGCAGCCCAAGGGCCCGGACACCGTGCATCCGTTTTACCCGGTCGACGTCGAGCTGGCGTACACGCTGCCGGAATTCGGTATCCGCATGCCGTTCAAGCCCACCGACTTCACGCAGGTCAATCACCAGATCAACCGCGTGCTGATCGGGCGTGCCCTGCGCCTGCTCGACGCGCAGCCAACCGATCGCCTGCTGGACCTGTTCTGTGGCATCGGCAACTTCACGCTGCCGCTGGCCACGCAGGGTACTTCGGTGATGGGTATCGAGGGCAGCGAGGCGCTGACCACGCGCGCGCTGGCAAATGCCGGCTACAACAACCTGGCCGACAAGACGACGTTTGCCTGCCGCAACCTGTTCGAGGTGACGGCCGAGGACATCGCCGCGCTGGGCCGTTTCGACCGCTGGCTGGTAGACCCGCCGCGCGAAGGCGCGCTGGCCGTCTGCAAGGCGCTGGGCGAACTGCACCAGGCGGGCAGCGATGTGCTGCCCAAGCGCATCGTCTATGTGTCGTGCAGCCCGGCAACGCTGGCCCGCGACGCCGGCCTGCTGGTGCACGAAGCCGGCTATCGCCTGTCAGGCGCGGGCGTGATCAACATGTTCCCGCACACCTCGCACGTGGAATCGATCGCCGTATTCGATCGGGACTGAACGCCGGCCGGCGCGCGAGCAAGCGTAGCCGCCGGGAAAATGCGCAAAAAAAAAGCCGACCCGAAGGTCGGCTTTTTCATGCCGGGCGCGCGTCAGTCGCGGCTGCCACCGAAGATGCCGAGCAGAGCCAGCAGGTTCACGAAGACGTTGTATACGTCCAGGTAGATCGCCAGCGTGGCCGTGATGTAGTTGGTCTCGCCGCCGTTCACCACGCGCTGCACGTCGATCAGAATGAAGATCGAGAAGATCGCGATGGCGATGACCGACAGCGTGATCATCAGCGCCGGCAGTTGCAGCCAGATGTTGGCGATGCTGGCCAGAATCAGCAGGATCACGCCGACGAACAGAAACTTGGCCAGGCCCGAGAAATCGCGCTTGCTGACGGTGGCGATCGTCGCCATGACGCCGAAGACCGCGGCCGTGCCGCCGAAGGCGTACATGATGAGCGCGGGCCCGTTCGAGTACGACAGCGTCAGGCTCAGAATGCGTGCCAGCATCAGGCCCATGAAGAACGTGAAGGCCAGCAACAGGACCACGCCCATGCTGCTGTTCTTGGTCTTCTCGATGGCGAACATGAAACCGAAGGCCACCGCCAGGAACAGCAGGGCGGAGAGGCCAGGGCTACCCGCCACCAGGCCGGCGAAACCGGCTGCCACCCCGATCCACGCGCCGAGCACGGTCGGGATCATCGAGATCGCAAGCAGCCAGTAGGTATTGCGGAGGACCCGGTTGCGGACGGCCACATCGGTGACGCCCGCACTGTTGCCGAATCCGTAGGTATTCAGCTTGTTATTCATCATGACTCCTGTCATCAGATATTCAGTGAGACGCCGGGCTAACCCGGCGACACAGCGCCAATGTGGCATCGCGCCCGCCGATTTGCAAGGGCCTTGTCTTGACAATGTCCCTCGCCATCATTGTTCTACGAAAGCGCAGACATTTTGACGCAAGTTCCCGGCAACCGTTCCGACATTTCACGATTGTAATGTGCCTTATGGTGCATATAAATCGGGTTGCACCCGGTTGCGGCATGCGTCTTGCGCGTCATCCTGGACGATGCTCGAATCCGCCATGCCGTCGTGCTAGAATTGCACGTTTAATCCATTTGTAACCCCTTCATTTTTCGGAGTTTTTCATGGCGATCGAACGCACCCTGTCGATTATCAAGCCGGATGCCGTGGCCAAGAACGTTATCGGCCAGATCTATGCCCGTTTCGAGGCCGCTGGCCTGAAGGTCGTAGCTGCCAAGATGGTTCACCTGTCGCGCGGCGAAGCCGAGCAGTTCTACGCCGTCCACAAGGCCCGCCCGTTCTTCAAGGACCTGGTGGACTTCATGGTTTCGGGCCCGGTCATGATCCAGGCTCTCGAAGGTGAAGGCGCCATCGCCAAGAACCGCGACCTGATGGGCGCAACCGACCCGAAGAAGGCCGAGAAGGGCACGATCCGCGCCGATTTCGCCGACAGCATCGACGCCAACGCCGTGCACGGCTCGGACGCCGCTGAAACGGCTGCCGCGGAAGTGGCTTTCTTCTTCCCGGGCATGAACGTTTACAGCCGCTGATTGTCTTCTGACATCACGACTGAAACCTGTAGCAAGCTGGAAACTGCCGTCATGAACAATCTCGTCAACCTGCTCGATCTCGACGCGGACGCGCTCACCGCCTATTGCGGGGAGCTCGGCGAGAAGCCGTTCCGTGCGCGGCAGTTGCAACGCTGGATCCACCAGTTTGGCGCCAGCCGCTTCGATACCATGTCGGATCTTGCCAAGTCGCTGCGCGAAAAGCTCGCGACGCGTGCCGAGATCCGGGCGCCTGCCATCATCACCGACAACCTGTCGACCGATGGCACGCGCAAATGGCTGATCGACGTAGGCGCCGGCAACGCGGTGGAGACGGTGTACATCCCCGAGGACACGCGCGGTACGCTGTGCGTGTCGTCGCAGGCGGGGTGCGCCGTCAATTGCCGGTTCTGTTCCACCGGCAAGCAGGGCTTTTCGCGCAATCTCAGCACGGGCGAGATCATCGGCCAGCTGTGGATGGCCGAATTCGCGATGCGCACGCAGCTGGGCCGTGGCCCCAAGGACGACCGCGTCATCTCCAACGTGGTGATGATGGGCATGGGCGAGCCGCTGCTGAACTACGACGCCGTGGTGCCGGCCATGCGGCTGATGCTCGACGACAACGCGTACGGCCTCTCGCGCCGCCGCGTCACGCTGTCCACTTCTGGCGTGGTGCCGATGATGGACCGGCTGTCGAAGGATTTGCCTGTCGCCCTGGCAGTGTCTCTGCACGCGTCGAACGATGCGCTGCGCGATGTGCTGGTGCCGCTGAACCGTAAATACCCGCTGGCCGAACTGATGGCGGCATGCCGCCGTTATCTGGAATTCGCGCCGCGCGATTTCATTACTTTCGAATATTGCATGCTCGATGGTGTCAACGACACGGTCGAGCATGCCCGGGAACTGTTGAAGCTGGTGGCCGACGTGCCATGCAAGTTCAACCTGATCCCGTTCAACCCGTTCCCGGAATCGGGGCTGAAGCGCTCGAACAACGAGCAGATCCGCCGCTTCGCCCAGGTGCTGATGGATGCGGGCATCGTCACGACGATCCGCAAGACCCGGGGCGACGATATCGATGCCGCCTGTGGCCAGTTGGCCGGCGAGGTCATGGATCGCACCCGTCTGGCCGAGCGCGGCAAGTTCGGCAAGATCACGCCACTGGTTCCGGTGGATGCCGGCGCCGCTCGGGAGGTCCGTCCTGCATGACCCGTCTGCTTGTCGCTGCCCTGTCGGGGCTGTTGATGCTTTCCGCCTGTTCGTCGTCTTCGGCGCCGCCGCAGGTGAACAGGTCCTCTCCTGAACCGACACCGGCGGCCGCGGACAAGCGATCGGCGCTGCGCCTGCGCCTGGCGACCCAGTATCTGGAAGCCCGCCAGTATCCCGTGGCGCTCACCGAGGTGGAGCAGGCCATCAGCATCGACCGGTCGAACGTCGACGCGTATCACGTGCGCGCCCTGATCTACATGGGCATGAACCAGAACGCACAGGCGGAAGACAGTTTCCGGACGGCGCTGAACATGCGTCCGAACGACCCGGACGTGCTCAATAACTATGGTTCGCTGCTTTGCCAGACGAATCGCTATGCCGATGCTAAGGCCATGCTGGAGCGCGCGGTGCAGGTGCCGTCGCCCAATGGTCCCGTCAAGCCGCTGACGAACCTTGGCAACTGCGACTTGCGCAACGGCAACCTGGCTGCGGCTGAAAAAAATCTGCAAACGGCCTACGGATATGACCGCAACGATCCGTCAGTGCTCATGAATCTCGCGCAACTGTATTTCAAGCGTGGGGACATGGGGCAGGCCCGGCAGTATGCGGGCCGCATCAACGGCAGCCAGTTCGTCAGCGCGCAATCCCTCTGGCTGGGTGCGCGCATTGCGCATCGCCAGGGCGACGCGCAGGCGCAAGGCGCATTGGTCTCGGAACTGCGTAGCCGTTTCCCCGATTCGCGCGAGCTGACCGCATACGAAAGAGGAGCTTGGGATGAGTGAACAAGAGCGCGCCGATAGCCAGGCCACCGCGAGCATTGGCACCGGCGCGACAGACTCCGACCGCGAGGCAGTGGCCCGCGAGATCGGGGCGCAACTGAAAGAGGGTCGCGAGACACAACGCCTGTCGCTGGAAGATGTCAGCGCGCGCCTGAAGGTGGCGCCGGGCAAGCTGGTGGCCATCGAGGCCGGCGATGTGTCGAGCCTGACGGATGTGACCTTCGCCAAAGGCGTGATGCGTGCCTACGCGCGTACGCTGCAGATCGATATCGATGCGCTGCTGGGTCAATACCATGCGCGCGCGCAGGCCACCCCGGTGACGGGCATCACGCGGCGCCATGAGGGTGCCCTCAACCAGGCGTTCGACGACCGCAACCGCTTTGGCAGCAAGGGTGCCGGCGGCCGCTGGATCTGGCTGGTCTGCGTTTTGGCCCTGGTGGGCGTGGGCGGTTATTTTGGCTATGACCACGCCAAGGCGTGGTTCGAGGCGCGCCAGAAGGCCGCGGCAGAAGCTCCGGTGCCGGAAAAGTCGGCGGACAAGCCCGCCGAGGAAGGCGTCGCGCAGAGCAACGGCGACGGCACCGTGTCTGCCGCCCTGCCGCCGGTGATGGTTGGCAATGATTCGCCGGCGCCGTCGGCCGACACGACGCCGGCGGAGGCTCCCAAGGCTGCCGTGCAGCCGGCCGTACCGACGACGTCGACGGGCATGCCGCTGGCGACCGGCGGCGCCGTCGGCCTGCCGCAGGATACCCCGGCACAGGCCAAGCCCCAGGCGCCGACCGCTCAGGTCACGCCGGCAGCGCCTGCCGCGACGCCCGCGACGACCGCGGCTGCACCGACAGCTGACGGTTCGGTGCAGATCCGCTTCGCTGCCGACACCTGGTACGAAGTGCGCGACCGCACCGGCAAGGTCATCCTCGGCGGCACCGGCAAGGCCGGCGACACCGTATCCGGCAGCGGCGCCGGAGGTCCTTACAAGGTCATTCTCGGTAACGTGAAGGGCGTGGAATCGCTGGCGCACAATGGCGCGCCCGTGAATTTCAAGTCTGCGGACCGAAACAACGTGGCGCGCCTGACCCTGCAGTAAGTCGGTCGGACAGCGCAATCAGCCATGCCATTTGAAGGTGGTAATGCAATGCATCAGAATGCTTCCCAGCCGGTAATCCCCGGGCCGCTGCCGCGACGCGTGTCGCGCCAGGCCAATATCGTGTGGGGCGACAATATCGTGACGATTGGCGGCGGCGCGCCGGTGCGCGTGCAGTCGATGACGAACACGGACACCGTCGACGCGATCGGCACGGCCATCCAGATCAAGGATCTGGCGCGTGCCGGGTCGGAAATCGTGCGTATCACGGTGAACACGCCCGAGGCCGCGGCTGCGGTGCCGGCGATCCGCGAGCAACTCGACCGCATGGGTGTGAACGTGCCGCTGGTCGGCGACTTCCACTACAACGGCCACACGCTGCTGCACGACTACCCCGAGTGCGCGCAGGCGCTGTCGAAATACCGTATCAACCCCGGCAACGTCGGCAAGGGCGCCAAGCGCGACAAGCAGTTCGCCGAGATGATCGAGATGGCGTGCCGCTACAACAAGCCGGTGCGTATCGGGGTGAACTGGGGCAGCCTGGACCAGGATCTGCTGGCACGGGTCATGGACGAGAATGCCCGCCGCGCCGAGCCCTGGCCCGCGCAGAGCGTGATGGTGGAGGCGCTGATCACGTCGGCGATCGAATCGGCGCAGAAGGCCGAGGAAATCGGGCTGGCGGGTAACCAGATCATCCTGTCGTGCAAGGTGTCGCAGGTGCAGGAACTGATCGCGGTGTACCGCGAGCTGTCGCGCCGTTGCGATTACGCGCTGCACCTGGGCCTGACCGAGGCCGGCATGGGCAGCAAGGGCATCGTGGCATCCACGGCCGCGCTGTCGGTGCTGCTGCAGGAAGGTATTGGCGACACGATCCGCATTTCGCTGACGCCCGAGCCGGGCGCGGCGCGCGAGAAGGAAGTCTACGTCGGCCAGGAAATCCTGCAGACGATGGGCCTGCGCAATTTCACGCCGATGGTGATTGCATGCCCGGGGTGCGGCCGCACGACCAGCACGACGTTCCAGGAACTGGCGGCCAGCATCCAGGGTTATCTGCGTGAGCAGATGCCCGTGTGGAAGCACGAGTATCCGGGTGTCGAGGAAATGGATGTGGCCGTGATGGGCTGCATCGTGAATGGCCCCGGCGAGAGCAAGCATGCCAACATCGGCATTTCGCTGCCCGGTTCGGGCGAATCGCCGGCGGCGCCGGTGTTCGTCGACGGCGTCAAGGTGAAGACGCTGCGTGGCGACAATATCGCCCAGGAATTCCAGGCGATCGTGGACGAATACGTGCGCACGCACTACGGCCCGGCCGCAAAGAAGGCAACCCAGGAAGCGGTGGCCTGAAGCGCGGAGCGCGGCAGCACCGGAATCACGAAGAAGACATGAGCGAAGACAAGACGAAGGCCGCCAAGGCACTGCAGGGCGTAAAGGGCATGAACGACATGCTGCCCGCCGACGCCCCGCTGTGGGAAATGTTCGACTCCGCCGCGCGCAGCATGCTGCGTGCCTACGGCTACCAGCAGATCCGCACGCCAATCGTCGAGCATACCCAGTTGTTCGTGCGCGGTATCGGCGAGGTGACCGATATCGTCGAGAAGGAAATGTATTCCTTCACCGATGCGCTGAACGGCGAGAACCTGACGCTGCGCCCGGAAGGTACGGCCGCGGCGGTGCGCGCCACGATCGAGCACAACCTGCTGTACGACGGCCCGAAGCGGCTGTGGTACACCGGTCCGATGTTCCGTCACGAGCGTCCGCAGCGCGGCCGGTACCGTCAGTTCCACCAGCTTGGCGCCGAGGCGCTGGGCTTTGCCGGCCCGGATGTGGATGCGGAAATCATCCTGATGTGCCAGCGCCTGTGGGATGACCTGGGCCTGGTCGGCGTTCGCCTGGAGCTGAATTCGCTGGGCCAGGCGCACGAGCGCGCCGCGCACCGCGAGGAGCTGATCAAGTACCTGGAAGGCTTCAAGGACATCCTCGACGAGGACGGCAAGCGCCGCCTGTACACCAATCCGCTGCGCGTGCTGGACACGAAGAATCCGGCGCTGCAGGAGATGGCGGCCAATGCGCCGAAGCTGATCGACTTCCTGGGCGAGGAATCGCTGGCCCACTTCGAAGGCGTCCAGCGGATCCTGAAGGCGAACAACATCCCCTTCAAGATCAACCCGCGCCTGGTGCGCGGCCTCGACTATTACAACCTGACGGTGTTCGAGTGGATCACCGACAAGCTGGGCGCGCAGGGCACGATCGCCGGCGGTGGCCGCTACGATCCGCTGATCGAGCAGATGGGCGGCAAGTCGGCGCCGGCCTGCGGCTGGGCGATGGGCATCGAGCGGATCATCGAACTGCTGCGCGAGGAAAAGCTGACGCCGGATGCGCCGGGCTGCGACGTGTACATGGTGCACCAGGGCCAGGTGGCCGGCGAGCAGGCGATGATCATCGCGGAACGGCTGCGCGATGCCGGGCTGGACGTAGTGCTGCATGCCACGCCGGATGGCAAGAGCGGCAGCTTCAAGTCGCAGATGAAGCGTGCCGACGGAAGCGGCGCTTCCTTTGCCGTTATCATTGGCGACGATGAAATCGCAGCCGGCACAGCCCAGGTCAAGCATCTGCGTGGCGGCGACGCGGCCGAAGGCGGTCAGCAGACGACCGTGCCGGCCGAGAACGTGGTCGATCACATCATCGACGCGATGGTCGACGCGCTGGAGTCGGACGACGAGGACGACGAGCAGTAAGCACTTCGTCAAATACGTGATACGCGGCCGCTGTCCACGGGGATGCGGCCGCGTCAATTTCAATCAACGCGGGTAACTGCCTCGACATGGCTTACGATCTAGAAGAACAGGAACAGCTTGAGAGCCTCAAGGCCTGGTGGAAACAATACGGCAACGCGGTGACGTGGGCGGTAATTGTCGCCTTGCTCGCGTTTGCCGGCTGGTCGGGCTGGAACTACTGGCAGCGCAAGCAGGCTGCCGACGCCGCGCAACTCTACGAGCAGGTGACGAAGGCCGCCGAGGCGCGCGATGCCGACCGCGTGAAGCGTGCCGCGACCGATCTCGAGGACAAGTTCGGACGCACCGCGTATGGCCCGATGAGCGCGCTGACCGCCGCCAAGGTGCTGTATGAAGCGGGTGATCTGGCCGGTGCCAAGGCACAGCTGCAGTGGGCCATCGATCATGGCGGCGACGACTACGCACCGCTGGCGCGCGTGCGCCTGGCGGGCGTGCTGCTCGACGAGAAGGCGTACGACCAGGGCCTGGCCCTGTTGAAGGACGCCCCGGCGCAGTACGAAGCGTTGTTCGCCGATCGTCGCGGCGACCTGCTGGCCGCGCAGGACAAGCGTGAAGACGCGCGCACGGCCTACCGTCACGCACTGGAAAAGCTTGCCCCCGGTGAAGCGGGCATGCGCCAGATCATCCAGTTCAAGCTCGACGCGCTGGGCACCGCCTGAGCGAACGGCGGACCCTTTCAGAACATTCAGGATCGCATCCTATGACGTCATTGCTTCGCACAGCCGCAACCCGCACGCTCGTGGCCGGCACCTGCCTGGGCCTGCTGGCGGGCTGCTCGCTGTTCAGCAAGGAAAACAAGCATCCGCCCACCGAGCTCAAGCCGATCTCGGCAACGCTGTCGGTCAAGCAGTCCTGGAAGGCTGACGTGGGCAAGAGCGGCCCGTACGTGATGGCACCGGTTGCCGTCGGCGATACGGTGTTCGTGTCGGGCAAGAGCGGGTCGGTCATGGCGATCAACGCCACGAACGGCCAGACGCAGTGGAAGGCCAAGACCGATCTCGACCTGACCTCGGGCCCTGGCTCCGACGGTGATACGACTGCCGTGGCGGGAGAGAAGGGCGCGATCTACGCGTTCGACAAGAGCGGCAAGCAGATCTGGAAGAAGCAGGTCAATGGCGAGGTGCTGTCGGCTCCGCTGGTTGGCAATGGCCTGGTCGTGGTTCGTACCACCGATACGCGCCTGATCGGTCTCGATGCCAGCACCGGCGACCGCCGCTGGATCTACCAGCGCTCGCAGACGCCGCTGAACCTGCGTGCCGCGATGGGGATGGTCTATGCCGGCGACGGCATCGTCACCGGCTTCCCGGGCGGCAAGATCGGCGTCCTGGCGCCGGGCAATGGGGTGCTGCGCTGGGAAAGCACGGTGTCTTACCCGAAGGGTGTGTCGGAGATCGAGCGCCTGAACGACGTGACCGGCGTGCCGGCCGTGCTGGGTCGCCAGGTGTGCGCCACGACGTTCCAGGGCAGGGTGGCCTGCCTGGAACTGGCCAACGGCCAGCCGCAATGGGGCAAGGACTTCTCGGCGCCGATGGGACTGGCGCAGGATGACACGTCGCTGTTCGCCAGCGACGAAACCTCGGCCGTGTTCGCGTTCGATCGTCAGAACGGCAACGAGCGCTGGAAGAATACCGACCTGCGCTATCGCAGCCTGGGCGCCCCGGTGGCGGTGGGCCGTTCGGTGGTGGTGGGCGATTACGAAGGTTTTGTCCACTTTCTCTCGCGTGAGGATGGGCAAATCCTGGCGCGCATGAAGACGGACGGCAGCGCCATCAGCGCTGCGCCGGTGATGGCGGGTCAGACGCTGGTGGTGCAGACCCGCGACGGCGACGTGTTCGGTTTCGTGCCGAACTGATTGCCTGCCGCCGCGCCCCAACGTGTTGGCGGCCAACGAATGCTGCGCGCGCCATTGGCGCGCCAACGCACGCAGCCCATCCATGCCCCTGTCGCATGGGTGGCGCCAATCCGGTAGCATGATCCCTGGTCGTGCCAGCAATCGCGGATAAGGGGGCCAGGTCCCGTTATCCGCCGGACAGGAAAAGCGGCCAGCCGTGCCCCAGGGGCGCGGAGGTTGTCGGATCAACATGACTCCGGAATAGCTGGGGGACGGCGAGTGCCGCCCCCCTGTTTCCGTTTATCGAATGAAACCAGTTATCGCACTCGTCGGCCGTCCCAATGTGGGCAAGTCGACGCTATTCAATCGCATGACCCGCTCGCGCGACGCACTCGTTGCCGACCTGCCGGGTCTGACACGGGACCGCCACTACGGCGAGGGCCGTATTGGCGAACGCCCATTCATCGTGATCGATACCGGCGGCTTCGAGCCGGTGGCCAAGGACGGCATCGTTGCCGAAATGGCCAAGCAGACGCGCCAGGCCGTGGTGGAAGCCGATGTGGTGATCTTCCTCGTGGATGGCCGGCTCGGGCTCGCGCCGCAGGACCGCGTGATCGCCGACTACCTGCGCAAGACCGGCCGCCGCATCATGCTGGCGGTGAACAAGGCCGAGGGCATGAAGTACACCTCGGTGGCGGCGGATTTTTATGAGCTCGGCATGGGAGATCCGTATGCGATCTCGTCCACCCACGGCGACGGTGTCAGCGAACTCGTCGACGAGGCGCTGGAACTGGCCGTGCAGGAACGCCCGGAACTGGCCGAACAGGACGATGCCAACCGGCGCGGCACCAAGATCGCCATCGTGGGGCGCCCGAACGTGGGCAAGTCGACGCTGGTCAACACGCTGATCGGCGAAGAGCGCGTGATCGCGTTCGACATGCCGGGCACCACGCGCGACGCCATCTACGTGGAATTCGAGCGTGGCGGCAAGCCTTACACGCTGATCGATACCGCTGGCCTGCGCAAGCGGGGCAAGGTCTTCGAGGCGATCGAGAAGTTCTCGGTGGTCAAGACGCTGCAATCGATCGCCGACGCCAACGTGGTGGTGCTGCTGCTCGATGCCCAGCAGGACATTTCCGAGCAGGACGCCCATATCGCCGGGTTCATCGTGGAATCTGGCCGTGCCCTGGTGGTGGGCGTGAACAAGTGGGATGGCCTGGACGGCCACCAGCGCGACCGCGTGAAGCACGATCTCGAGCGCAAGCTGCAGTTTCTGAGCTTTGCCAACTACCATTTCGTGTCCGCCAAGGAGCGCACCGGCATTGGCGCATTGCTGCGCTCGGTGGACGATGCCTACGCCGCCGCCATGGTGAAGCTGCCGACGCCGCAACTGACGCGCGTGCTGCAGGAAGCGGTGGAGTTCCAGCAGCCGAAGCGCGCCGGGGTGTCGCGTCCCAAGCTTCGCTATGCGCACCAGGGTGGGTCCAATCCGCCCATCGTGGTCATCCACGGCAACGGTCTGCAGAACATCACCGACGCCTACAAGCGCTACCTGGAGAACCGGTTCCGCACGGCGTTCAAGCTCAAGGGCACGCCGTTGCGCATCGAATTTCGTACGAACAAAAACCCGTACGCCGAATCGAAGGATTGAGCCCAAAAGGTGCCGTTCCTCGTCCGAAGTTTCGTTTGCGTTCGTTTGGAACTGCGGCTAAATTCACGGTAGCAGGGGGAGCCCTGCGCGTTGATGCCAGCCTGGTACCGTTTTGATCTTTTTTCTGGCGCGTTTTTGCGCCAACTGACTTGAACCGGGGGCTTTCGTCCCCATGATCCATCACTAAACCTATAATTTTGGAGTGTGCCATGAGCAACAAAGGGCAATTGCTACAAGACCCGTTCCTGAACGCGCTGCGCAAAGAGCACGTGCCGGTTTCCATCTATCTCGTCAATGGCATCAAGCTGCAAGGCAATATCGAGTCGTTCGACCAGTATGTCGTCCTGCTGCGTAACACCGTGACGCAGATGGTGTACAAGCATGCGATTTCGACCGTCGTGCCGGCGCGCGCGGTCAACTTCCGTGTGGATGATTCTTCCGAGGGCTGATTCTGCCTCGACTGTGTGCGGCCGCATCGCCATGCGGCCGGCGCACCGCAGATTCCCGCCTCCGCTGTCCGGCAGTCCGATTGAATCCAGTCGGGCTGCGCACCCGGCAGCAGCCTCCCGATCAATTCCTTGTCCGTTCCTGAGCCCGGTACCACCCGGGTGTGGCAGGATGCCGCAGCGCGGCCGGCCATTGTCTTGACAATCCCGCATCCACCGATTTCCAACCATTTATCCGGCGCTACGCGTCCTCCCGCTTGCAACCCAGAGCTACTTCACAGACCGAACCGTCACGCGCCATCCTGGTTGGCGTGGATTTCGGCAAGCATGATTTCCAGGAAAGCCTTTCCGAACTGGCGCTGCTGACCTCTACGGCCGGCTCGGTGCCGGTGCATACGCTGACCGGCAAGCGCTCACGGCCCGACCCGGCGCTGTTCATCGGTTCGGGCAAGGCGGAAGAGCTCAAGGAGGCGGCTGACGCCCTCGACGCCGATATCGTCGTTTTCAACCACGCCTTGAGCCCGGCGCAGCAACGGAATCTCGAACGATTCCTGCAGCGTCACGTGATCGACCGTACCGGTCTGATTCTCGATATCTTCGGACAGCGCGCGCAGAGCCATGTGGGCAAGGTGCAAGTGGAACTCGCGCAGGTGCAATACCAGGCGTCGAGGCTGGTTCGCGCGTGGAGCCACCTGGAGCGCCAGAAGGGCGGTATCGGCATGCGCGGCGGCCCGGGCGAGCGTCAGCTCGAGCTGGATCGCCGGATGCTGGACGAGCGCGCCAAGCGGCTCAAGACCGATCTGGCGCGCCTGCAGCGCCAGCACCATACGCAGCGCCGCGCCCGCGCGCGCAACGATACGCTGAGCATTTCGCTGGTCGGCTATACCAACGCCGGCAAGTCCACGCTGTTCAATGCCTTGACCAAGGCGCGCGCATACGCCGCGGACCAGCTTTTCGCCACGCTGGATACCACGTCGCGGCGGCTGTTCCTCGACGGGTTCGGCAACGTGGTTCTGTCCGACACGGTCGGCTTCATTCGCGACCTGCCGACGCAGCTGGTGGCCGCGTTCCGGGCCACGCTCGACGAAACGGTGCACGCCGACCTGCTGCTGCACGTGGTGGATGCCTCGAGTCCGGTGCGCCACGAGCAGATCGAACAGGTGAACCGCGTGCTGTCCGAAATCGACGCTTCGGACATTCCGCAGATCGTGGTCATGAACAAGATCGACGCGGCGCCAGAATTGCTCGAGCAGGGTCCGCGCATCGAACGGAATGAAGACGGTGTGCCAACACGCGTGTTCCTGTCTGCGCGAGAGGGCATGGGTCTGGATGCGCTGCGCGAATCCATTGTCGAAGTGGCCCAGTGGCTGGCCTCGCGGCCTGCCGAGCCCGCGCCGTACGACCCGCGCCTGGACGGCATGGCGCCGGCCGGCGACGGCGACTGGGAGCCCGATGACCTCGATGACGGGGCCGAAAACGGCCCTTAACGGGGTCAGGATCACCCGAACTGATCGTTGTTCGCCGCGAATGGCGGCCCGTTTGGGGGATTTTGAGCAAAAGTGATCAAGATGGCTGCTAGAATCCCCCTGTTCCAAACTTTCCCGGACCCGTGCTCTTCATGCCCCTGTTCCCCCGGAATCCTGATTCGCACTTCGTGCCAGGCAGCCGCGCTGCGCGGTTTGCCCGTTGGCCGCGCCTGCGCGCGATCTTCTCGCTGAATGACCCACGTTGGGGCCGCAACGGCGATGACGATGAAGACAAGGACAAGGGCCGCCAGCAGAACCAGCGGCCCCAGGATGGTCCGCCCGACCTCGACGAACTCTGGCGCGATTTCAACCGGCGCCTGAACGGCCTGCTGGGTCGCAAGGACAATGGCGGGGGCGGACAGGGCAACGGCTTCGGCTCGCGCCCGTCGGGCAAGGGCTCGAACGTCGGCATCGGCGTGATCGTGGCCGCCGTGGTCGGCATCTGGCTCGCCAGCGGTTTCTTCATGGTGCAGGAAGGGCAGACCGCCGTGATCCTGCAGTTCGGCAAGTTCAAGTACAGCACCGGCCCCGGCATCAACTGGCGTGCGCCGTGGCCGATCCAGTCGGCCGAGGTGGTGAACCTGTCGGCCGTGCGCTCGGTGGAAGTGGGCCGTGCCACGTCGATCAAGGACAGCAACCTGAAGGACTCGTCGATGCTGACGCAGGACGAGAACATCATCGACGTCCGCTTCACGGTGCAGTACGACATCCAGGACGCGAGCGAATTCCTGTTCTACAACAAGACCGATCGTGGTGGCGATGAAGAACTGGTGACGCAGGCCGCCGAGACCTCGGTGCGCGAAATCGTGGGCCGCAACAAGATGGACGCGGTGCTCTACGAGAACCGCGAACAGATCGCGCAAGGGCTGGCCAAGTCGATCCAGTCGATCCTGTCGGCCTACAAGACCGGCATCCGCGTGATCTCCGTCAACGTGCAGAGCGTGCAGCCGCCCGAGCAGGTACAGGCCGCGTTCGATGACGTGAACAAGGCCAGCCAGGATCGCGAACGTGCGATCAGTGAAGGCCAGGCGTATGCCAACGACATCCTGCCGCGCGCCCGCGGTACCGCGGCGCGCCTGAAGGAAGAATCGGAAGCGTATCGCGCACGCGTGGTGGCGCAGTCCGAAGGCGATGCAGCGCGCTTCCGCTCGGTGCAGACGGAATACGCGAAGGCACCGCAGGTGACGCGCGACCGTATCTATCTGGAGACCATGCAACAGATCTACAGCAATTCGAACAAGATCCTTGTGGACGCGAAGTCCGGCAACAACTTGCTGTACCTGCCGCTGGACAAGCTGATGTCGCAAGTGCAGTCGTCGGCCGGCACGGCCGCGGCGACGCCGGGCACCAATGCGCCGGCGGCACCGGATACGACCACGCCGGACATTCGTTCGCGTGAGTCGCTGCGTAACCGCGACCGCGACGTTCGCTAAGGAGACCCGTCATGAACCGACTGATTTCCTTTGCCATTGGCCTGTTTATCCTGCTGGCCGTCGTGTCGTCGATGCTGTTCGTGGTGGACCAGCGCCAGTATGCGGTGGTGTTCGCGTTCGGCGAGATCAAGCAGGTGGTGCGCGAGCCGGGCCTGCACTTCAAGCTGCCGCCCCCGCTGCAAAACGTGGTCTTCATGGATCGCCGGCTGCAGACCATCGACGTGGCCGCCAGCGAGCGTTTCCTGACCGCCGAGAAGAAATCGATGGTCGTGGACTGGTTCGTCAAGTGGCGCATCACCGATCCGCGCAAGTTCTTCGTGGCGTTCGGTGGCAACGTGCGTGGCGCGCAGGACCGCATGACCCAGCGTATCGACGCCGTGGCGCGCGAGGAGTTCGGCAAGCGCACGGTGAGCGATGTGGTGGCTGGCGAGCGTGACAAGGTCATGCAGAACATCCGCTCCGGCATGGCCGAGTACGCGCAGTCCGTGGGCGTCGAGATCCTCGATGTGCGCCTGAAGCGTGTCGACCTGCTGCCCGCCATCAGCGAGTCGGTTTATCGCCGCATGGAGGCCGAGCGCAAGCGCGTGGCCAACGAACTGCGTTCGACGGGCGCCGCCGAAGGTGAGAAAATCCGGGCTGACGCCGACCGTCAGCGCGAAGTGGTCCTGGCCGAGGCCTATCGCGACGCTCAGGTGGTGAAGGGCGAGGGCGATGCCAAGGCGTCGCAGATCTATGCCGACGCATTCGGCAAGGATCCGAACTTCGCGCAGTTCTGGCGCAGCATGGAAGCCTATCGCAACACGTTCCGCGACAAGGGCAACGTGATGGTGCTGGAGCCGAACTCCGACTTCTTCCGCTACATGCGCTCGGCCGGTGGCAACGCTGCACCGGCGCCGGCAGGCGGCAAAAAGTAGCGCGCGCACCGCGCACCGGGCGCCCAGGTCACACCGGGCACCCGCAGACGCAATATTCGACAGAACCCCGGTCCGTCCGGGGTTTTGTCCGGCTGGAGGGGCCGCACCTTCCAGCCCTGTTTTTGATAGAAGAGACCCCCATGTCCAACCGCTGGCTCCTGCCCGAAAACATTGCCGACGTCCTGCCGTCGGAAGCGCGCAAGATTGAAGAACTGCGCCGCCGTATGCTGGATCTGTTCCGCACCTATGGCTACGAGCTTGTCATGCCTCCCATGCTCGAGTACCTGGAGTCGCTGCTGACCGGTACCGGTCATGACCTCGACCTGCGTACCCTGAAGCTGGTGGACCAGTTGTCTGGCCGCACGATGGGCCTGCGTGCCGATATCACGCCGCAGGTGGCCCGTATCGATGCCCACCTGCTGAACCGGCCCGGCGTGACGCGCCTGTGCTACGCCGGCAACGTGCTGCACGCGCGACCGGCAGGTTTCCACGCCACGCGCGAGCCAATCCAGATTGGCGCCGAGATCTATGGCCACGCCGGCCTGGAAGCGGACGTGGAGATCCAGGAACTGATGCTGGCCGCGCTGCAGGCCGCTGGCCTGACAGATGTACGCCTGGACCTGTGCCACGCGGGCATTCTCGAGGCCTTGCTGGCGGCGCTGCCGTCGGTGCGCCAGATCGAGGACGCGATGTTTGCCGCGCTGGAAACCAAGGATGTGCCCGCGCTGCGGGAACTGACCAAGGGCCTGCCCGATACCGAGCGCGACGCGCTGCTGGCCCTGCCTACGCTTTATGGTGGCGTCGAAGTGATCGAACGGGCGCGCGCCACGTTGCCGGCCAGTGCGGCGATTGGCCGGGCGCTCGATGAACTTGCGGCGTTGGCCACCCAGGTGCGCGGCGCCAGCGTGAACATCGACCTCGCCGATTTGCGCGGTTACCACTATCACAGCGGCGTGATGTTCACGGCCTATGTTGCGGGTCTGCCGAACTACGTGGCCCGTGGCGGCCGCTACGACAAGGTGGGCGAGGCGTTTGGCCGGGCGCGTCCGGCCACCGGCTTCTCGCTCGATCTGCGCGAGGTGGCGGCATTGTCGCCGGTGGAAGTCCGCGCGCTGGCCATCTTTGCACCGTGGGATGCCGATCCCGCGCTGCGCGCCACCATCGCCTCGCTGCGTGCGACGGGCGAGATCGTGATCCAGTCGCTGCCGGGTCATACGCATGAACTCGACGAGTTCAACTGCGACCGGCAACTCCAGCGTCAGGGCGATGCCTGGGTCGTAGTACCGCGCTAAAGCGCTGATTTCCTGCGCCGGCCGCTTTGTGCCGGCGCCTTCCTGCTGCTCTCAAATGACGTTTGCTGCCCGTGGCGGCCTGTGATCGCCCGGAAAGGACGGCAAACGTCTGTCTGGTGGTGCCGTGAAAACCGGGAACCGTCCGGCAACGAGAGTAGAATACGTTTTTAACCTTCTGACCAATTCAACATGTCCGCATCCGCAGTAGGCCAGGGACGCAATGTCGTCGTGATCGGAACCCAGTGGGGTGACGAAGGCAAAGGGAAAATCGTCGATTGGCTTACCGATCATGCAAAAGGCGTGGTGCGGTTCCAGGGCGGCCACAACGCTGGCCATACGCTCATCATCGGCGGCAAGAAGACCATCCTGCGACTGATTCCATCGGGAATCATGCGCGAAAGCACCGTCTGCTATATCGGCAACGGTGTGGTGCTGTCGCCCGAGGCACTGTTCCGTGAAATCGAAGAGCTTGAAAGCGCTGGTCTGCAGGTGCAGAGCCGCCTGCGCATCTCCGAGGCCGCCACGCTGATCCTGCCGTACCACGTTGCTATCGACAAGGCCCGTGAAGCCCGCCGTGGCGCCGCCAAGATCGGCACCACGGGCCGCGGCATCGGCCCGGCCTATGAAGACAAGGTAGCCCGCCGCGCGCTGCGCGTGCAGGACCTGTTCGACCCGCAGCACTTCGCCGAGCGCCTGCGCGAGAACGTGGAATTCCACAATTTCATGCTGACCCAGTACCTGGGCGCCGAAGCCGTGGACTACCAGCAGATCCTGGACGAGATGCTGGCCTACGCGCCGCGCCTGAAGCCGATGGTGGCGGACGTGTCGGCCGAGCTGTACGCCGTGAACGCCGCGGGCGGCAACCTGATGTTCGAAGGTGCGCAGGGCACGCTGCTGGACGTGGACCATGGCACGTATCCGTACGTGACGTCGAGCAACTGCGTGGCGGGTGCCGCCGCAGCAGGCGCCGGCGTGGGCCCGGGCCGCCTGAACTACATCCTCGGTATCACCAAGGCCTATTGCACGCGCGTGGGTTCGGGTCCGTTCCCGAGCGAGCTGTACGACAACGACAACCCGACTCGTCAAGACGCCGTGGGCGTGCGCCTGGCCAATGTTGGCAAGGAGTTCGGTTCGGTGACCGGCCGTCCGCGCCGCACCGGCTGGCTCGACGCCGCCGCGCTGAAGCGTTCGGTGCAGATCAACGGCGTGTCGGGCCTGTGCATGACCAAGCTGGACGTGCTCGACGGTCTGGAGACGATCAACCTGTGCGTGGGCTACGAGCTCGACGGCAAGCAGGTAGACATCCTGCCGCGCGGCTCCGACGCCGTGGCGAACTGCAAGCCGATCTACGAGGAATACCCGGGCTGGAATGAATCGACGTTCGGCGTGAAGAACTGGGACGCGCTGCCGGAACAGGCCCGCGTGTACCTGAAGCGGATCGAGGAAGTGGTTGGAATTCCGATCGACATGATCTCGACCGGCCCGGACCGCGACGAGACGATCCTGCTGCGTCATCCGTACCAGGTCGCCTGATTCCGCTGCGATATCCGTGAGTATGACCGTGGCGCCATGAGCGCCGCGGCCTCACAAAAGCCATTCGGCCCGCGACATGCGGGCCGATGCTTTATCCACCGGCCAAACGTTACGGCCGTTAGAAGAAAAGACGCCATGAACCTGCCAACCAACGACGACGAGAACCTGTGGGTCTCGTGGGATGAATATCACCGACTGATCGCGCGCCTGGCGCTGAACGTGCACGAGTCGGGCTGGAAGTTCGACCAGATCCTGTGCCTGGCCCGTGGTGGCCTGCGCGTGGGCGACCAGATGTCGCGCATTTTTGACGTGCCGCTGGCCATCCTGGCCACCAGCTCGTACCGCGAAGCCGCCGGCACGCAACAGGGGGACCTCGATATCGCGCAGTACATCACGATGACGCGCGGCAATCTGGAGGGCAAGATTCTGCTGGTGGATGACCTCGTGGATTCGGGCGTGACGCTCGAACGCGTGGGCCGCCATCTGCAGGAGCGCTATCCGGCCGTGATCGACGTGCGCTCGGCCGTGCTCTGGTACAAGGCGTGCTCGAAGGTGGAGCCCGACTATCACGTGACGTTCCTGCCGTCGAACCCGTGGATTCACCAGCCGTTCGAAGAGTACGACACGCTGCGTCCGCACAACCTGGCCGCCTGGCTCAAGCGCGGCAAGCGCGCCAGCCTGCTGGACGACGATTCGGCGGCCTGACGGCTGGCCGGTAAATGCCCCGCTCCCGCACTCGCGGGAGGAGGGCGCACCTGAGGCGGCGACGATTCCGCCTCGGGCCTCGTCTCAATATCCGACCGTGAAGCGTGCCCGCACGTGCGTGGGCTGCTCGATTTCGTCGAGCATGGCGATGGCATAGTCTTCCATCGAGATCCAGCTCTTGCCGTCGGCGGCAGTGAGCAGCGTGTCATTCCCAAGCCGGAACTTGCCGGTCCGCTCGCCCGGCGTGAACAACGCCGACGGCGAGAGGAAGGTCCAGTCCAGATCCGATTCCCCGCGCAAGGCGTTCAGGAAGTCGCGGCCCGCCGAGGCCTCGGCCTTGTAGGCGTCAGGGAAGTTGGGCGTGTCGACCAGTTGCACGTCGGGCGCTACCAGCAGGCTGCCCGCGCCACCGACCACCAGTAGCCGCTTCACGCCCGCAGCCTTCACCGCGCCGGTGATTTGCGCCGCGCTGGCCTGCAAGAACCGGACGGTGCTGATGACCACGTCGTTGCCGCGCAGGGCGTTGGCCAGTGCCTCCGCATTGCCGACGTCGACATCCTCCGTGGTCAGGCCGCTGCGCGCCGGCAGTTGCGAAGCCTTGCGGGCCAGGGCGGTGACCGTGTGGCCACGGCGCAGCGCTTCGTCGGTCAGGCGGCTACCCACGTTGCCCGTGGCACCAATGATGGCGATCTTCATGATGACTTCCTTCCAAGGGTTATCTGAAACTAGTGTGGTTACACATTGGGGTAAAAAAATCAGCGCTTGCGGCGCCGGGCGGCATGTTCGACTTCGCCGAGCATGCCGGCAATCGTGATTTCAGCAAGCGACGCATCCATGGCGGCCTGCGCGCGATTCGCGACGGTCTGGAGGGCCCCGGTGATTTCGCGGCCCACCATGCATGCCGGATTCGGCGCGCTTTGGTGCAGTGTGATCAGCGCCGTCGTCTCGGTGGCGCGGAACACGTCCAGTAGCGTGATGTCCGACGCCGGCCGGGCCAGCGTTGCACCACCGGTGCTGCCCATGGTGGTGGTGACGAAGCCTGCCTCGGTCAGCGTGCCGATCATTCGGCGGATCAGCGCGGGGTTGGTACCCACGCTGCCCGCGATCATCGACGACGGCACCGGCCCCTCGGCCTGCGCAAGCAGGGTAAGGATATGGACGGCGACGGCAAACCGGCTGCTGGTGCTCATGCTGAAATCTTCAATGTGAAACCATGGTAGTTACAGATCGCCAAAACGTCAACCGGTGGCATCTGGCGAGTTGAGCGCGTCGATCGCTCTATTTTTCGCGATGGATGTTGCGAAGTTGGCGAGATAATGCCGGAATCGGCACTGAAACTGATACACTCATCCACGGCTTTATGGCCGGTAGATCGTACAACAGCGAAAGAGGGAAAGATTTGAAGGATTCAGCAGCGCAAAAACAAAAAACCCGCAACGTATGTTGCGGGTTCCTTGCTGAATCTTGGTGCCCAGGAGAGGACTCGAACCTCCACAGTGTTGCCACCGCTAGGACCTGAACCTAGTGCGTCTACCAATTCCGCCACCTGGGCAGGTGTCGAAACAACCGAAGCGGCCATTATAGCGACCGTCAAACGTTTGTCAAATAGTTTCGAGAAAAATTGAATCAGAACAACTATCCGATCCCTAGCCGGGAAGAAATCCTCGGCGTACTGAGAACTTCGGGGTCGCCCCTGTCGGCCGGCGATATCGCCAAGGCCCTCGCCGTCACGCGCAAGGAGCATGACGGCTTTCAGAAACGGCTCGCCGCCATGGAACGCGACGGCCAGATCGAACTGAACCGCAAGGGCCGCTACGAGCTGGCCCATCAACCCAATTTCGTCGTCGGGCGGGTGCAAGGTCACCGCGACGGCTTCGGCTTCCTGATTCGCGACGATGGCGAGGACGACATTTTCCTGCCGGAACGCGAACTGCAGAAGGCGATGCACAACGACCGTGCGCAAGTGCGCGTGGTGGGCTACGACCGCCGCGGGCGTCCGGAAGGGCAGATCGTCGAGATCGTGGAGCGGGCCAACCGCTTCGTGATCGGCCGGCTGCTGTCCGAGAATGGCGTGCTCGTGGTGGCGCCCGAGGACAAGCGCATCGGCCAGGACATCCTGATTCCGCCCAAGGCACAAGGCAAGGCGCGCGTGGGGCAGGTGGTCAGCGTGGAACTGGTGGAATGGCCAGACCGCTACGTGCAGCCCGTGGGCCGCGTGGTGGAAGTGCTGGGCGACATCGACGATCCGGGCATGGAGATCGAGATCGCCGTGCGCAAGTACGGCGTGCCGCACGAGTTCTCGGCCGCGGCCGCCAAGGAAGCCCAGGCCTTGCCGGACGAAGTCCGCCAGGCCGACCTCGACCACCGTATCGACCTGCGCGACATTCCGCTGGTGACGATCGACGGCGAGGACGCGCGCGACTTCGATGACGCCGTCTACTGCGAGCCGGTCAAGATCGGCCGCGCCAAGGGCTGGCGCCTGATCGTGGCCATTGCGGACGTGTCGCACTACGTGCGGCCCGGCACGCCGCTCGATGGCGACGCGCTGGACCGCGCCACGTCGGTGTATTTCCCGCGCCGCGTGATTCCGATGCTGCCCGAGAAGCTGTCGAACGGGCTGTGCTCGCTCAATCCGCATGTGGACCGCCTGTGCATGGTCTGCGACGCCGTGATCACGGCCAAGGGCGAACTCAAGGGCTACCAGTTCTATCCGGCCGTCATGCACTCGGCCGCGCGGCTCACGTACAACGAGGTCTGGTCGGTCCTGTCGAACACGAAGGGCCCGGAGGCGCACAAGCGCGCCGAGCTCGTGCCGCACCTGCAGAACCTGTACGAGCTGTTCCAGGTTCTGCTGAAGGCGCGCCGCGAGCGTGGGGCGATCGACTTCGACACCACCGAGACCTACATCGTCTGCAATGCGCAGGGCAAGATCGAGCAGATCCTGCCGCGCACGCGCAACGATGCGCACCGCCTGATCGAGGAATGCATGCTCACGGCCAACGTCTGCGCGGCCGACTTCCTCGAACGCTTCAAGCATCCGGCGCTGTATCGCATTCACGCCGGCCCGAGCGAGGAAAAGCTCAAGAACCTGCGCGAATTCCTGAAGACGGCCGGCCTGTCTCTGGGCGGCGGCGACAAGCCGCAGGCGTCGGACTACGCCGAGGTGATGGACAAGATCAAGTCGCGCCCCGATGCGCCGATGCTGCAGACGATGCTGCTGCGCTCGATGCAGCAGGCCGTCTACAGCCCCGACAACATCGGTCACTTCGGCCTGGCGTACGAGGCCTACGCGCACTTCACGAGCCCGATCCGCCGCTACCCCGACCTACTGGTGCACCGTTCGATCAAGGCGATCCTGGCGCATACCAAGTACAAGCCGGCCTTTGGCCCGGGCACCGAGCTCAATACGCAGATCTCGCCGAAGGCACGCCGCATGCAGGCCGCCGACGCGGAGAAGCGTGCCGAGAACGCGGCGGCGCGTGCCAAGCGCAACGAAGGCATCTGGGATGAACTGGGCCTGCACTGCTCGGCCAACGAACGCCGCGCCGACGAAGCTTCGCGCGACGTCGAGGCATGGCTCAAGTGCTACTTCATGCGCGACAAGCTGGGCAGCGACTTCGCGGGCACGATCAGCGCGGTCACCTCGTTCGGCATCTTCGTGCAGCTCGACGAGCTTTACGTCGAAGGGCTGGTGCATGTCACCGAACTGGGCAGCGACTACTTCCAGTACGACGAAGCGCGCAACGAACTGCGTGGCGAGCGCACGGGCATCCGTTACCGGCTGACCGACCGCGTGCGCGTGCAGGTGTCGCGCGTGGACCTGGACGCGCGCAAGATCGACTTCCGTCTGGTGCAGGAACCGTCGGCCAAGACACTGCGCGCGCGTGCCGGGGTGCCGGAACAGCCGCGCGTGCCGGCGGCCCATGCCGTGCCGGCGCGCAAGAAGGGCCGGCAGCTGGCGGCGTTGCTTGGCGGAACGTCCAAGCCCGAGGAATCGTTCGACGAAACGCTTGACCGCGTGATCGAAGAGCAGCCGGTGTTCGAGGCCGTCATCACCCCGATGAAGCCGCGCGATACCCATGTGGGCCATGCGTCGCATCCGGCCCGCAAGGCGCCGGCCGGCAAGCCCGCCAAGCGGGCAGCCAAGCCGAAGCCAATGCACCTGAAGACGGCGAAGAAGTCTGCCGCGCCCAAGCGCGCGGCCAAGACGGCGGCGGGCAAGACCAGCCGCACCCCGCGCAAGCGTTAAGCGCGCGTTTCTGGCGTGCCAGTGAGGCCATGGCGGGTACAATGCCCGCCATGGCCAAACACAAACTCCTGATCGGCTTTCACGCCGTCAACGCTCGCCTGCGCCAGAACGCGCAGAGCGTCTCCGACATCTATATCGAAGCCAACCGCAAGGACCGGCGCATGCAGGACTTCATCCGCCTCGCGGAAAGTTTTGGCGTGACGCTGCATCCGGTGGATGCCGACCGGCTGCGCGGCATGGCTGGTACCGACCGTCACCAGGGTGTGGTGGCGCGTGCCGACGACATCTCGCTCGCCCTCAACCTGGACGAATTGCTGGACGGCATCGAAGGTACGCCGCTGTTGCTGGTGCTCGATGGCGTCACGGACCCCCACAACCTCGGCGCGTGCCTGCGCGTGGCCGACGGCGCCGGAGCGCATGCCGTGATCGCGCCGAAGGACCGCAGCGTCGGTCTGAACACGACGGTGGCCAAGGTGGCCAGCGGCGCCGCAGAAACCGTTCCCTATATCACCGTAACCAACCTCGCTCGCACGCTGCGCGAGCTGCAGGAGCGCGGCGTGTGGGTCGTCGGCACCGCCGATGGCACCGACAAGGCGCTCTACGATGTGGACCTGAAGGGCCCGACGGCGATCGTGATGGGTGCGGAAGGCGAAGGCATGCGCCGCCTCACGCGCGAGACGTGCGACGACCTCGTGTCGATTCCGATGGCCGGCGGCGTGGAAAGCCTCAACGTATCCGTGGCCAGCGGCGTGTGCCTGTACGAGGCGGTACGGCAGCGCCGGGGCTGAGCATGATCGTCGATGCTGCCTTGCTTGAGCAAGCCCGCAGCTGGATTGGCGCCGCGCAGAACATCTTCGTGCTGACCGGTGCGGGGATTTCGGCGGAATCGGGCGTGCCGACGTTCCGCGATGCATTGACGGGCCTGTGGGCGCGCTTCGATCCCGAGGAGTTGGCCACCGAGGAAGCGTACCGGCGCCAGCCGGCATTGGTGTGGCAGTGGTACCAGCACCGGCGCGAGCTGGTGTCGGCGGCCAGGCCGAATCCCGCGCACTACGCGCTGGCGGCGTTGGCGAAGCAGAAATCGGTCACGCTGATCACCCAGAACATCGACGGCTTGCACCAGCAGGCCGGCAGCGAGCACGTGGTAGAGCTGCACGGCAACCTGTTTGCCAACAGGTGGCTCGATGGCTGCGGCCGCTGCGACACGGTGCCGCCGGTGCCCGGCGATCCGCCGCATTGCGCGCTGTGCGGCGCGATGATGCGTCCCGGCGTGGTGTGGTTTGGCGAGGATCTGCCGCGCGTGGCGCGCTTTCGCGCCGACCACGCGGCGCAGACCTGCGACCTGTGCGTGGTCGTCGGAACCTCGGGACTCGTCTATCCGGCGGCGTCGCTGCCGGGTCTGGCGAAGGAGCACGGCGCGCGCGTCATCGTCGTCAATCCCCAGCCTTCCGCGCTGGATGCCACGGCGGATCTGGTCTTGCCGGCAGCGGCGGGGGAGTGCCTGCCGATGCTTTGGCAGCCATCTTCCTGATATCTGGCAACTGACATCTGAAACACGCTCCCTTCCTCCTTGTTGGGCGGAAGGGAGACAGGCTGTCTCGCTCAGCCGGCCAGTTCGGCCACCAGCTTCTCCAGCTTTACCGCGTCCGCGGCAAACAGGCGGATGCCTTCCGACAGCTTCTCGGTGCCCATCGCGTCTTCGTTCAATTGCCAGCGGAACGCCGCTTCATCGGCGGCAATACGTGCGATGTTGCCGGCCTGCGCCTGCTCGACCGACAGCTTGCGTTCCACCGTTGCGTTGCTGGCCGCCAGTTGCTCCAGCAGTTCCGGGCTGATGGTCAGCAGGTCGGAGCCCGCCAGCGCCAGGATCTGGCTGGTGCCGCGGAAGCTGGCGCCCATGACTTCGGTCGGATAGCCAAATTTCTTGTAGTAGTCGTAGATCTGGCGTACCGAGCGCACGCCGGGATCGTTGTCGCCGGCGTTGGCGTCGGCGTCCCACTTGTCGCCGGCCTGCTTCTTGTACCAGTCGAGGATGCGGCCGACGAACGGCGAAATCAGCTGCGCGCCCGCTTCGGCACAGGCTACGGCCTGCACCAGCGAGAACAGCAGCGTCATGTTGCAGCGGATGCCGTCGCGCTGCAGGATCTCCGCCGCCTTGATGCCTTCCCACGTCGATGCAATCTTGATCAGCACGCGCTCGCGCGCCACGCCGCGTTGCTCGTACAGGTCGATGAGGTGCCGCGCCTTGTTGACGGTGGCCTGCGTGTCGAACGACAGGCGTGCGTCCACCTCGGTCGATACGCGGCCCGGCACGATGGCCAGGATCTCGCAGCCGAAGGCAATCAGCAGTTGGTCCATCACCGCTTCCACGCCGGCGGCGCCATGATGGTCGCGCGTGGCCTGTTCCAGCAGGGGCCGATATTCGGGCTTCTGTACGGCCTTGAGGATCAGCGACGGGTTGGTGGTCGCGTCCTGCGGGGTGTACTGCTTCATCAGCTGGAAGTCGCCGGTATCGGCCACCACCGTGGTGAACTGCTTCAGTTGTTCGAGCGCGTTCATGATCTGGGTTCCGTCTGGAGTCTGGAGGATGCTGGCGCCACGAGGGCCGCGAATGGGCCATTGTAACGGCGTGGCGTGATGCGGCAACCGGCAGCTCGGCCGGAACGCGCGGGGCGGCGCTGGCCCCCGATCCGCTACACTACGCGTTTTCCCCTACGCAGGCTGTTGTCATGACTCAGGATGAACTCAAGGCGCAGGTCGCGCAAGCCGCCGCCGACTATGTGAAGCAGGAAGTGCCCGAGGGGGCCGTTCTCGGGGTCGGCACGGGCTCCACCGCGAATCTCTTCATCGACGCCGTGGCGGCGTTCAAGGAGCGTTTTGCCGGTGCGGTGTCCAGCTCGGAGGCCTCCACGCGCCGCCTGCAGCAACATGGCTTCACCGTTCTGGATCTCAACGAGGTCGACAGCATTCCCGTCTACGTGGACGGCGCCGACGAAATCGACGCGTCGGGCGCGATGATCAAGGGCGGCGGCGGGGCGCTGACGCGCGAGAAGATCGTGGCCTCGGTGGCCGACCGTTTTGTCTGTATCGCCGACGGCAGCAAGCTGGTGCCGGTGATGGGTGCCTTCCCGCTGCCGGTGGAGGTGATTCCAATGGCACGTGCGGCCGTCGCGCGCCAGTTGGCGGCGCTGGGCGGTCAGCCCCGTCTGCGCATGACCAAGGAAGGCGGCATCTTCAAGACCGACAACGGCAATGTGATCCTCGACGTGGCGGGTTTGAAGATCGACGATCCGAAGGGGCTCGAGTCGCGCATCAACCAGTTGCCGGGCGTGGTGACGGTTGGCCTGTTTGCGCTGCGCGGCGCCAATGTGCTGCTGCTCGGCACCGAGCAGGGCGTGCAGCGCACCGACTACTGATCGCCCGAAACCCGAACCCGCGCGTCGCGGTCAGCCGGCAAGTCCGTGCTCGACCGCGTAGACGGCCACCTGCACGCGGCTGGCCAGCTTGAGTTTCTTGAGGATGTTCTGGACGTGGATCTTGACCGTGCTTTCGGCCACGCCGAGGTCGCGGGCGATTTCCTTGTTGCTCTCGCCGCGCACCAGCCCCTGCACGATGTCGCGTTCGCGCGCAGTCAGCGCCGAGCCGTCCTGGCCGCGTGCCGGCAGCACCGCGCTGGCCGGCAGGCTGGGCGCGCGAAACTGCTGCACCAGCTTTGCCGTCATCGCTTCCGAGATGACGGGCTCTCCGGCCGCCGCGCGCCGGATGGCGCTGGTCAGGGCTTCGGTCTCGATGTTCTTGAGCAGATAGCCGCGCGCGCCACTGCGTAGCGCGGTGGCCAGTTCCTCCGCTTCCTCCGACACGGTCAGCATGACCACCGCGCTGTCGGGCAAATCCTCCACCAGCAGTTGCAGCGCTTCCAGGCCCGACAGCCCCGGCATGTTCAGGTCCAGCAGAATCACGTCGGGCCGGTGCTGCTTGGCCCGCTTGATGCCTTCCACGCCATCGGCGGCTTCGTCGACGATCTCGAAATCGGCCTGCCGCTGCAGCAGGGCGCGAATGCCCGACCGAAACAGCGTATGGTCGTCGATCAGCAGGATACGGATGGTCATGTTGCGTGCTCCTCTTGCCGCTGGGGCGCGGGCGCGGCGGGCGTCTCCGCTGGCGGCGCCTCCGGCAGTGCGTCGCCGCGCGGCAGCGTCAGTTCGATGCGGGTGCCCAGGCCCGGCCGCGCATCGATGGCCAGGTGCGCGCCCAGCCGCGCCGCGCGCTCATGCATGATGTGCAGCCCGATGTGGCTGGCATCGCGCTCGCCGAGCCGGCTCGCATCGAAGCCATCGCCGTCGTCGTCGATCACCAGCCGGAACGTGCGGTCGTGCCGGATGGCGATGCTGACGTGCTCGGCCATCGCGTGCTTGCGCACGTTGGACAGCGCTTCCTGCAGGATGAACAGCACCTGGAGCTGGTGTTCGGGCTGTAGGGGCAAGCCCTGGTCATGGATCGTCAGCGTGGCCTCGGTGCGGCACTGGCGCCGGAAACGCGCCACCGTTTCTTCCACCGCCGGGCGCAAATCGCCGGTGGTCAGCCGCGACCGGAAGTTGTGCAGCAGCTCGCGAACGTCCTGGTAGCTCTCTTCCACGCCATGCCGCAGCAGCGGGATGATTTCCGCCACATCGGCGTCGGCTTCATGTGCCACGGCGTCTTCGAGCAACTGCACCTGCAGGTTGAGGAAGTTCAGGCCCTGCGCGATGCTGTCGTGCAGCCCCTGCGCCACGAGGTTGCGTTCCTCCACCACGGCCAATTGGCGGGCGCTGGCCGACAGCCGCACGTGTTCGAGTGCCGTGGCCAGGTGCTGCGCCATGGTTTCCAGCAGTTGGCGATCCGATGGCGGAAGCTCGCGCGGCACGCGGAAGTGCAGTGTGAAGGTGCCCACGGGTCCGCGTTGCGTGTCCAGGCGGAAGGCGGCCATCGAGAGAAAGCCTTCGCTACGGCAGGGCGACAGCATCGCGGGCCGGGAGGGCGCGCCGTCCTTCCGCATGGCGCTGCGCAGGTCCGCGATGGTGACGATGCCGGCGCGTGTGGCGTGTCCGCAGTGGCAGGCATCGATATCCGCGCAGTGAAGGTTGTCGGCCAGCGTGCCGGACAACCCCGCCGACGCCAGGCGATGCAGCTTGCGCTGGTCGGCGTCGAACATGCGCACGGTGCCGCCATCGGCGTGGAACTGCCCCATCACCCGTTCCAGGAAGCCTTGCGCCAGGATTTCGGCATCGCCAGCCTGGTTCAGGAACGCCGCCATGTCATAGAGCGCTTCGAGGTCGCGGTTCTGATGCGCGAGTTCGGCGGTCTTGCTGGACACGCGCGCCGCGAGGTCGTGATAGAGATCCTGCAGTTCGGCCGCCATCTGGTTGAAGCCTGCGTTGAGCGTGCCGAACTCGTCGCGGGTGCCCACCGGCAGCCGCAGCGAGAATTCGCGGGCGGCCATTCGGCGCAGCCCGTCTTGCAACTGCAGCACGGGCAGGATGATCCACAGATAGAGCAGGTAGATGACGGCGATGGTGCCTACGCAGGCCATGACGGCCAGGCCGGCCTGAGACAGGCGCAGCATGTCGGTCTTGCGCGCGCTGTTCTTTTCGATCTGGCCAACCAGGCGGTCGGCACGGTCGACAAAGCCGGGCAGGGCCTCGATGTATCGGGTGGTATCGCCGGACAGCGCCATCGGCCGGAGCCGCTGCGACCAGTCGACCAGCACGGCATCGAGCTGCGCGTGGATGGCCGGCTCATCGGGCACGAACAGCGGGCGGGCCGGGTTGCCCTTGCGGAGCTGGGCGAGGGTGTGGTCCAGCGTGGCAACGTGCTCGGCCAGCGTGCCGGGTTTGCCGGATTGGGCCAGCGACAGTTCGATGGCGACGCGGTTCGCCCGCATCCGCAGGCTGCCGGCGTCATTGATGGCGGCGCCCGCGCCTTCAAGCTTCCACGACAGATACAGCGTGCCCGCGATCATCGTCAACACCGCGAATAGCGATGCCAGCGACAGCAGGATGATGCGCGTGGAGAGCCGGTACCGCAGCGGCGTGAGCCGGACGGTCTCGGGCACATGGCCGGTGTCCGGAAGCGGCGGCTGCGCGTCGGGGGTGTCCTGCTGGAAGCGAGAGGGGCTGGAGGAACGATGGGGGTCGGTGTCGGGGCCTTGCATGGGTCAGGGCTGGCCTATTGGGTGCGGCACAAATGGGGCGGCACAACGGGTGCGGCACAAGGGGGCGGGCACAACCTCGCTGCAGATTGTCCGCCTGCCCGCCAGTCCTACTTATGCGCCAGATCAAAGACATGCAAAAAGATCACCTTCGGACGGGGCCTTGTCACACCACCGCTTGAAGCGGACCCGCCGGGAGGCGGAGAATGTGCGGCTTTGATGCCGGCGCGGCGGATGGCCGCAAGGAGCGACGGTGAAAGCGGCAAATCTCGACTATGCACAGGCGCCACGGCCGGCCGTGGTCTTCGGCTGCCTGATGCCCGCGCCGTGGCTCGGCGGCACGGCGGGTCTGCTGCTGGCATGCGGTCCGGCCGATGGCCTGCCGGACCGATTTGCGCCGCTGGCACTGGCGGCGGTTCACGCCGTGGCGCTGGCCATGCTACTGCCCGTCATGCTTGGGGCGTTGTTCCAGATGATGCCGGTGGTGGCCCGTGTGCCGGTGCCGCGGGTCAGGCTGGTAGCGCCGTTCGTGGCCCTGTCCGGCGCTGTGGCGGCCGGCGCACTTGCCGGGGGCTTTTTCGGCGCTGGCAGCGATGCGTTTCGCTGGGCCGTTGTTGCTGGCGGATTACCGCTGATCGTGGCCGTGATGCTGCTGGCCGCGGGGCGCCGCGTGACACGCGTCGATGCCACTACGCGAACGCTGGCCTGGATCGGTGCGCCGTTATGGCTGACGGTGGCCGCTGGCGTGGCGCTGGCGGGCACCCTCGGCGGCCTGTGGCGGGTGGCCATCGATACCGTGCTGCCGCTGCATGTGGCCTGGGGCCTGGGCGGCTGGCTGGCCGCGCTTGTGACCGGCGTTTCGACCACGGTGGTGCCGATGTTCTGGCAGGCGCAGCCGCTCCCAGCGTCGCTGCAGCGCTGGCTGCCGCTCGCACACTGGCTGTTGCTGGGATTGTTCAGCCTTGTCGGCGTTGTCGCCCCCGGCGGATTGGCGGCGGGCCTGGCCTTGCTGCCGTGGCTCGTCTTTGTGCTCGTGCTTGGCGGGTACATGCTGGCTGGCGTGCTGCGGGCGCGCCGCCGACATGATCCGCATTGGCTGCTCTGGCCGGTGGCCGTTTCGAGCATGATGCTCGCCGCCGCGCTGACGGTCGTGCAGTGGTTCCAGCCAGCTGGCCTGCCGTGGGCATGGTGGATCGGGGTGCTGGCGCTGGTGGGCGGCGGCGTGTTGCCCGTGACGGCGATGCTCGGGAAGATCGTGCCGTTCCTGGTGTGGTTGCACCTGCGCCGCATGTTGCCGCCGCGTGCACGCGTGCCGGTGATGCAGGCGATTGTTTCGCCCGTCCGGCAGCGGCAGCAAAGCCGGCTGCTGCTTGGTGCGTATTTGACATTGCTGATGTTGCCGCTCGAACCAACGTGGCTGGCGCGCGTGGCGGGCGTGCTGTTTGCGCTGGCGAACTTCTGGCTTGGATATCAGTTGCTGACTGCGTTGCGCTGCCTGTTGGTCATGAAAAAGCGGGGCGGCTTACCGCCCCGCGTGCCCGGCGAGTGATGAGTGCCCCGCGAGTGATGATCCGCGTCAGGCGGTAGCGGCCATTCGCGGCTGTGCGGCAGCGAGCGCGGCGGGCTTTTCGCCGGTCAGCAGGTAGTGCATGAGTTCGGCAACGGGCCGGATGGCCTCGCCGAATGGCAGCTTGCCCTTGCCGCGGAAGAACAGGCCGCGTTCCACATCGCCGCGCACGGCCTGGGCCAGCTTGAGGTCGATACAGAACTGTCCGATCTTTGAAATGCCGTCGCGCAGGCCGCACGACTGGAGGCAATCGAACCCTTCCAGGCAGTCACGCGGCTTGGCGCGCCGTTGCAGGCGGCTTTCGCTGGAGAGGTAGCGCGACAGCCAGGGCGTCAACACCGCGCGGGCTGGCAGCCCCGCCACGCTGGTGAATTCGCGCAGCGTCTCGGGCGTGGACGTGGCGAGCACCTGCTTGAATGCCGGATGGGCGTCGCATTCCTCGGTGACGGCGAACGCCGTGCCAAGCTGCACCGCGGCGGCGCCTTCGCCGAGCCAGTGCCTGACTTTCTCGTGGCTGTTGATGCCGCCGGCCACGATCAGTGGAATGCTTTCCCAGGCCAGGCCCAGCGTCTGGAACAGCTCGCGGCATTCATTGAGCACGCGCGTGAACGAGAAGCGCTCATGCCCAAGATCCTCGATCGTGGCCGCCCCAAGATGGCCGCCCGCGTGCGCGGGGTGCTCGATCACGATGGCATCGGGCAGCCGTCCTTTCTTCATCCACCGTCGCAATACCAGGCCAATGCCCCGGGATTCGGACAGGATCGGAATCAGCGCCACCTTGGGGTGATCGGCGGCCAGTTCGGGCAGGTCCAGCGGCAGCCCGGCGCCCATGACGATGGCATCGGCACCGCTTTCGCAGGCCTGGCGCACCAGCTGCGCATGCGAGCCGACGGCCTTCATCACGTTGACCGCGATCAGTCCGCGGCCTGCGGACAGCCGGCGCGCCGCCTGGATTTCGCGGTCGAGTGCCACACGATTGACGGCCTCGATCTGGGCCTTGTCGCGCGTGCCGCGCGTCTGGGCCATCAGGTCCGGATGGTGATGGCGCAGATCGATGCTGGCAATGGTGCCCATCCCGTTGTTGGCGGCGACGGTGCCCGCCAGGCGATGCGCGGAAATGCCGATGCCCATGCCGCCCTGGACGAGCGGTAGCAGGCGTCGCCCTGCGATGGTGAGCCAGTGTTCGTTCATGAAGCCATCCCGGAGAGTGTTTGTTCCACGACGCGCGCAGGCGGGTGCGGCGGGGGTTGCAGAGTCAGATGCGGAGGCGGATGCAGAGTCGGATGCGGAAGTCATTGGGGCAGCGGACAGACCAGCGGCAAAAAGCTGTCGGCGCGCTCCGAATAGGCATGCAGCGCGCCGGCGGCAAGATCGAAATACCAGCCATGCAAGGTCAGTTCGCCCCGTTCGCATGCTTCGCGCACGAAAGGAAACGTCTGGAGATTGCGCAGCGACACCAGCAGCGCCGCCTGTTCGCAGGCTTGCTGGCGGTGCTCGGGCGCGGCGTCGGGCATGGTTTGCTCCACCATCCGGCGGGCTGGCATCGCAATGCGCACCCACGGACCGATGAAATCCTGGCGGCCAGCCTGATCGGCTGGCGACCCCGGTGCCGCGTCGTCGGGCTCGGGCCGCGCCAACAGTGCACGAATTCCGCCGCAGCCGCTATGACCCATGACAATGATTCGCGCGACGCGCAGGTTTTCCACGGCGAACTGGATCGCGGCGGAAACACCGTGCAGCCGTCCGCTCTCGGTTTCGTGGCAGGGCGGCACCAGGTTGGCCACGTTGCGGACCGTGAACATTTCGCCGGGATGGCTGCCGAGCAGCAACCCCGGGTCCACACGCGAATCGCTGCAGCCGATCAGCAGCGTCTGGGGATGCTGCCCGGTGCGCAAGGCATCGAACAGCGCTGGCGCATCCTCGAAATAGTGCCGCTGGAAGCGCTCGAACCCCTTTAGCAGCCGTTCGATTTCATGCATGGGCGTGTTCCTAGCGGCTACGCACCAACTGCCACGCGCGGCCGAGATAGGTGACCGAGGCGAAGCCGCTCCAGACGTGCACCAGCCGCGTGAACGGGAAGATGGCGAACAGCGAGATGCCCATGAACAGGTGCGCCTTGAATACCAGCGGCGCGTCGGCAACGTAGCTGGCGGCGTCGGCCCGCAGCGTCACGATGTGCTGCGCCCAGGTCATCAGCTGCACCATCATGTGGCCGTCCATATGGCTGGCCGATGCGAAGATCGTGGAAAGTCCAAGCAGCAGCGTCACCAGCAGCCACAGCAGCAGTACCTTGTCACCCGTACGGGTGACGGCCGACACGCGCGCATTGGTCAGGCGGCGGTGCAGCAGGATCAGCAGGCCGGCCAGGCACATCGTGCCCATCACGCCACCGGCCGTCATGGCTACCGCCTGCTTCAGCGAGTGCGATACGCCGAGTGTGTCCCAGACCACCACGGGCGTGAGCAGGCCCGCCAGATGCCCGAAGAACAGGCCAAGGATGCCGACGTGAAACAGGATGTTGCCCATGCGCAGGTTGCCGCGATACAGCACTTGCGAGCTGTCGGACTTCCACGTGTACTGCTCGCGCTCGAAACGGGCCAGGCTGCCGAACAGGAAGATGGCGGCGGCAATGTACGGGTAGATCCCGAACAGGAATTGATGAACAAGGGTCATGATGAAGGGTCCTTGTGCCGGGGTCAGGAAGGGATCGGCGCGGTCGTCTCGCGCGCCGCCTTTGCCGCGTCGCGCGGGTAGAACCGCACCGTGTCGATGGCGGGCCGGCGGGCCAGCAGCGGCTCCACGCCGTCCGCGCCCGGGCCGAACATTTCCAGCGCTTCGTCCATGTCTCGCACGGGCGGGGCTTCCTGGTGCTGCGGCTGGGTGTCGGTAAGCGTGCGCAAGACCTGGAAAACCGTGGCGTACGGGCTTTCGCTGCGTGCCAGGCGGTTGCCGATGGCGGCCAGCACGTGGATCGCTTCGCCGAGCAACTGCTCGGCCCGCGCGTCTTCGCCATCCATGACCAGCGCGCCGAGGTACTCCAGGAACAGCGGCACGTAGTCTGGCAGCTCGCCGGTGGTCAGCTCGAAGCCGTCGCGCCGGTATTCCTCCAGCAGGTCCACCATCGCCTGGCCACGGTCGCGGCTTTCGCCGTGCACGTGTTCGAACAGGTGCAGCGAATGGGCCGGATTGCGGTCGAACGTCGCCACATAGTTTTCCTGCATCCGGATCAGCGGCTCGCGCCGCATTACGTCGGTCAGCGGCGCCAGCATGTCGCGCGCCTGCGGCCATTCGGCCAGCGTCCAGTCGATGTCGCCCAGGCCGTCGACCAGGGCTTGTTCGGGGTAGGTGAGCAGGGCGCTCAAAACGCGATGAATCGTCATGGGGAACTCCAGTTCGCTCAGGTGGCCAGCGCCTTGCGCGGGCGCGGCAGATCGGCGTAGGCAATTTCCGGTTGCGGCTTCTTCTTGCCGAACAGCGTGCCGTCGGAGGTGCCGCCCGAGCAGCCGTTGCCGAAGCTGAAGCCGCAGCTGCCTTTCTCGTCGAAGCTGTCTTCGGACATTTCCTTGTGGGAGGAGGGCACCACGAAGCGGTCCTCGTAGTTGGCAATGGCCATGGTCTGGTACATGTCCTCGACCTGGGCCGGCGTGAGGCCCACCTGTTCGAGCACGGCCAGATCCTCGATTCCATCCACGGACTGGCCGCGCTTGTAGGCGCGCATGGCCAGCATGCGTTCCAGCGCGCCGAGCACCGGCATGACATCGCCGGCGGTCAGCAGGTTGGCCAGGTACTTGACGGGAATGCGCAGGCTCTTCACGTCCGGAATCACGCCGTTCATGCCCATGAAGCCGGCCTCGGCGGCCGACTGGATTGGCGAGAGCGGCGGGATGTACCAGACCATCGGCAGCGTGCGGTATTCCGGATGCAGCGGGAATGCCACCTTCCATTCGACGGCCATCTTGTAGACCGGCGACTTGCGCGCGGCATCGATCCAGCTCTGCGCAATGCCCTGGCGTAGCGCCTCGGCCTGCACGGCCGGATCGTTGGGGTCGAGGAAGATGTCGAGCTGCGACTGGTACAGGTCGCGCTCGTCGGCCACCGAGGCGGCCTGTTCGATGCGGTCCGCGTCATAGAGCATCACGCCGAGGTAGCGGATGCGCCCGACACAGGTTTCCGAGCACACGGTGGGCTGGCCGGCTTCGATGCGTGGATAGCAGAACACGCACTTCTCGGCCTTGCCGCTCTGCCAGTTGAAGTAGATTTTCTTGTACGGGCAGCCGGAGATGCACATGCGCCAGCCGCGGCACTTGTCCTGGTCCACCAGCACGATGCCGTCTTCCTCGCGCTTGTAGACCGAGCCGGACGGGCACGAAGCCACGCAGGTCGGGTTCAGGCAGTGCTCGCACAGGCGCGGCAGGTACATCATGAAGGTGTTCTCGAAGGTCGAGTACATGTCCTTCTGGATCTCGTCGAACAGCTTGTCGCGGCTGCGCGAGTCGAACTCGCCGCCCAGGTCGTCTTCCCAGTTCGGCCCCCAGTGGATCTTGTCCATCTTCTTGCCGGTGATGGCCGAGACCGGGCGCGCCGTGGGCGGCGTCTCCACCAGCGGCGCCTTCTGCAGGTGTTCGTAGTCGTAGGTGAACGGCTCGTAGTACTCGTCGATCTGCGGCAGGTTCGGGTTGGCGAACATGTTCGACAGGATCTTGCCGCGGCCGCCCTGGCGCGGGGTCAGGCTGCCATCGGCATTGCGCTGCCAGCCGCCGTTCCACTTGTCCTGGTTTTCCCATTCCTTCGGAAAGCCGATGCCGGGCTTGGTCTCGACGTTGTTGAACCAGGCGTATTCCACGCCCTCGCGGCTGGTCCAGACGTTCTTGCAGGTCACGGAGCAGGTATGGCAGCCGATGCACTTGTCGAGGTTGAGCACCATGGCCACTTGCGCGCGGATCTTCATTGCCATGCTCCTTCAGTCTTGTCTGCCTTGTCTTGGGGGGAGGGTTCTGCCTTGCGTGGACCTTCCAGCCAGTCCACCTTATTCATCTTGCGAAGGATCACGAACTCGTCGCGGTTGCTGCCGACGGTGCCGTAGTAGTTGAAGCCGTAGGCCAGTTGCGCGTAGCCGCCGATCATGTGCGTGGGCTTGGTCACCGCGCGCGTGACGGAGTTGTGGATGCCGCCGCGCATGCCGCTCGTTTCGGCGCCCGGCACGTTCACGATCTTTTCCTGGGCGTGGTACATCAGGCACATGCCCTGCGGCACGCGCTGCGACACCACCACGCGGGCGGTGAGCGTGCCGTTGACGTTGAAGACTTCCACCCAGTCGTTGTCGCGAATGCCGTTGGCCTTGGCCTCGACTTCCGAGATCCACACGTGCGGGCCGCCGCGCGACAGCGTGAGCATGCGCAGGTTGTCCGAGTACGTGGAGTGGATGCCCCACTTCTGGTGCGGCGTGATCCAGTTCAGCACCAGCTCCGGATTGCCATTCGGCTTGCGGCCCAGCATCGGGCTCACGGTCTTGGTGTCGATGGCCGGCTTGTACACGCAGGCGCCTTCGCCAAAGTCCAGCATCCAGCGGTGATCCTGGTAGAACTGCTGGCGGCCGGTCAGGGTGCGCCATGGAATCAGTTCGTGCACGTTGGTGTAGCCGGCGTTGTAGCTGACTTCCTCGGATTCCAGGCCAGACCAGGTGGGCGCGGAAATGATCTTGCGCGGCTGGGCCTGCACGTCGCGGAAGCGGATCTTGTCGTGCTCGCGCCCGGTGGCCAGGTGGGTGTGGTCGCGGCCGGTGATTTTCGAGAGCGCGTCCCACGCCTTGACGGCCACGTGGCCGTTGGTCTCCGGCGCGAAGGTCAGGATCATCTCGGCGGCGTCGATGGCCGTCTCCAGGCGCGGGCGGCCCTGGCTGACGCCCGGCTCGGTCACGACCTTGCTCAGGTGCCCGATCTCGTGCACCTCGTGCCTGGTATCCCAGTTGATGCCCTTGCCGCCATTGCCAAGCTTGTCCAGCAGCGGCCCGATCGACGTGAACTTCTTGTAGATGTCGGCGTAGTTGCGCTCCACCACGGTCATCGACGGCGCGGTCTTGCCCGGGATGAGGTCGCACTCGCCGTGCTTCCAGTCCTTCGGCTCGAACGGCTGGCCCAGCTCGCCCGGGGTGTCGTGCAGCAGCGGCGTGCAGACCAGGTCCTCGCGCGTGCCCAGGTACGGGCCGGCAATCTCGGTGAATTTTTTCGCAATCGCCTTGTAGATTTCCCAGTCGGTCTTGCTCTCCCAGAGCGGCTGCACCGCTTCGGACAGCGGGTGGATGAACGGGTGCATGTCGGACGTGTTCAGGTCGTCCTTCTCGTACCACGTGGCCGTGGGCAGCACGATGTCGCCGTACAGGCAGGTGGTGCTCATGCGGAAGTCCAGCACGGTCAGCAGGTCGAGCTTGCCTTCGGCGGCGGGCCGTACGTTCACCTCGCTGGGCTTGATGGCGTCGTTCTCGTCGCCGAACACGGCGTTCTGGGTGCCGAGCAGGTACTTGAGGAAGTACTCGTGGCCTTTGCCCGAGCTGCCGAGGATGTTGGAGCGCCACACGAACATGTTGCGCGGGAAGTTGGCCGGGTTGTCCGGGTCGTCGCAGGCAAACTGCAGGGCGCCCGACTTCAGTTGTGCGACGGTATGGGCCACCGGGTCCTTGCCGGCCGCGCGCGCGTCGGCCACCACGTCGAGCGGGTTGCGTCCGAGCTGCGGCGCCGAGGGCAGCCAGCCCATGCGTTCGGACTTGGCGTTGAGGTCCAGCAGCGAGAGGTTGTCGTAGCGTTTGCGGTCCGCGGTGGGGGCCAGGATCTCGTCGACGCCGAGCTTCTCGTGACGCCACTGGCTCGTGTGGTTGTAGAAGAACGAGGTGCCGTTCATCTGGCGCGGCGGGCGCGACCAGTCCAGGCCGAACGCGAGCGGCGCCCAGCCGAACTGCGGACGCAGCTTCTCCTGGCCGACATAGTGGGCCCAGCCGCCGCCGCTCTTGCCCACGCAGCCGCACATCATCAGCAGGTTGATGATGCCCCGGTAGATCATGTCGTTGTGATACCAGTGGTTCAGCGCCGCGCCCACGATCACCATGCTCTTGCCCTGGGTGCGGTCGGCGTTGTCGGCGAACTCGCGCGCCACCTGGATCACCAGCTTGCGCGGCACGGACGTGTGCTTTTCCTGCCAGGCCGGGGTGTAGGGCACGTCATCGTCGTACGACGTGGCCACGTTCGGGCCGCCCAGCCCCTGGTCCACGCCGTAGTTGGCCATCTGCAGGTCGTAGACCGTGGCCACGTGGGCCACCGTGCCATCGGCCAGCGTCAGCCGGCGCACCGGCACACGGCGCTTGAGCAGCGCCTCTTGCTCGCCGCCGAAGTAGGGGAAGCCCACCTCGGCCACGTCGTCATGCTGGCCCACCAGCGACAGGCGCGGATCGATCGCCCGCCCGCTGCCGCCATCCTTCATCTCCAGGTTCCAGCGGCCCACCTTCGCGCCGTTGTCATGCGCGGCCTCGCCCCAGCGGAAGCCGATCGAGCCATTCGGCGCCACGATCTCGCCGGTGGCGTCGTCCACCAGCAGCGTCTTCCATTCCGGGTGATTGGCCTGGTCCAGGTTGCCGGCCAGGTGCGACGCGCGCAGGAAGTGGTCGGGCACCAGCGTGCCGTCCTGGTCGCGCAGCAGCACCAGCATCGGCATGTCCGTGTACTGCTTCACGTAGTCGCGGAAGTAGGCCGACTTGCCCGTGGCGTGGAACTCCTTGAGCACCACATGACCCATGGCCATGGCCAGCGCGGCGTCGGTGCCTTGCTTCGGGGCCAGCCAGATATCGCCAAACTTGACCATTTCGCCGAAATCCGACGATACGGCCACGGTCTTGGTGCCCTTGTAGCGCACCTCGGTGTAGAAGTGCGCGTCGGGCGTGCGGGTCTGCGGCACGTTCGAGCCCCAGACCATCAGGTAGGTGCTGTTGTACCAGTCGGCCGATTCCGGCACGTCGGTCTGCTCGCCCCAGATCTGCGGGCTGGCCGGGGGCAGGTCGCAGTACCAGTCGTAGAACGACAGGCACGCGCCGCCGATCAGGCTCAGGTAGCGCGCGCCGGCGGCGTACGAAACCATCGACATGGCTGGAATTGGCGAAAATCCGATCACGCGGTCGGGGCCGTACTGCTTGACGGTGTAGGCGTTGGCGGCGGCGATGATTTCCGTTGCGGTGTTCCAGTCCGCGCGCACGAATCCGCCCTGGCCGCGCACGCTCTTGTAGTGCCGGGCCTTCTCGGGGTCCTGGCTGATCGAGGCCCATGCCGCGATCGGGTCCATGGTCTTGCGCGCCTCGCGCCACATCTCCATCAGCCGGCCCCGGATCATCGGGTACTTCACACGCTGCGCCGAGTAGACGTACCAGCTGTACGAGGCGCCGCGCGGGCAGCCACGGGGCTCGTGGTTGGGCAGGTCGGGACGGGTGCGCGGGTAGTCGGTCTGCTGGGTTTCCCAGGTGATCAGGCCGTTCTTGACGTAGACCTTCCACGAGCAGGAGCCGGTGCAGTTCACGCCGTGCGTGGAGCGTACGATCCTGTCGTGCTGCCAGCGGCTGCGATAGCCGTTTTCCCAGGTACGGTCTTCGCTCACCACGGCGCCGTGCCCGTCCGCGTAGGTAGACTTCACGCGGGACAGAAACTTCAGTCGATCCAGAAAATGAGACATTTCTTATGTTCTCCGCTTGCTTTTTGTTGGGCCGCCAGCTTCAGCAGGGCATGGGGGCGTTGCGGCGTGCGTAGTACCACCAGGTCACCAGCACGCAGCTCAGGTAGAAGGCGATGAAGCAGTAGAGCGCGGCATCGGGCGAGCCGGTCATTTCCAGCGACGTGCCAAAGCTCTTGGGAATGAAGAAGCCGCCGTAGGCGCCGATCGCGCCGGAGAAGCCCAGTACGGCAGCCGACTCCTTGCCGGCGTCCTGCAACGCCTGCTTCTGCGCGGCGTCGCCCCGGCCGGCGGCATCGCGCTGGCGCTCGGTGAGAAAGATCACGGGGATCATCCGGAACGTCGAGCCGTTGCCAACGCCGGTCAGCGCGAATAGCACGATGAACGCGGCCAGGAAGGCCTGGAAGTTGCCGCCTTGGCCGTCATGGGGCAGTGCGGCCAGCACGGCGAAGACCGCGCCGATCATGCCGAGGAAGGTCCACAGCGTGACACGCGCGCCGCCGAGCTTGTCGGAGATCCAGCCGCCCACGGGGCGGGTCAGCGCGCCGACGAGCGGCCCCAGAAAGGCATAGGCGGTGGGGTTGATGCCGGGAAACTGCGACTTGGTCAGCAGCGCCAGGCCGGCTGAGAAGCCGATGAACGAACCGAAGGTGCCGATATAGAGCCAGCACATCAGCCAGTTGTGCTTGCGCTGGAAAATTACGGCCTGTTCGGCGAAGGAGGCGCGCGCATCGGCGATGTCGTTCATGCCGAACCACGCGGCCAGCGCCGACACCACGATGAACGGCACCCAGATGAAGCCCGCGTTCTGCAGCCAGAGACTCTGCGTGGTGCCATTCGCCTGATAGGTCTGCGGCTCGCCGCCGAGCGCGCCGAATACGGCCAGCGACACCACCAGTGGCGTGACGAACTGCACCACCGACACGCCGAGGTTGCCGATGCCGGCATTGAGGCCGGTGGCCAGGCCCTTCTTCGCCTTGGGGAAGAAGAAGCTGATATTGGCCATCGACGAACTGAAGTTGGCGCCGCCCAGGCCGCACAGCAGCGCCAGCACCAGCAGCGTGGGATAGCTCGTGGCCGGGTCGCGCAGCGCCACGCCCATGCCCAGGGCCGGAATCAGCAGCAGCGCGGTGGAGATCGCCGTGAAGCGGCGGCCGCCGAACACGGGCACCAGGAACGAATAGAAGATGCGCAGCGTGGCCCCGGACAGCGCGGGCAGGGCGGTCAGCCAGAACAGCTGGTTCTTGGTGAACTGGAAGCCGGCGCGGTCGAGGTTGACGGCCACCACGCTCCAGAGCATCCAGATCACGAAGGCCAGCATCAGCGCGGGAATCGAGATCCAGAGGTTGCGGTAGGCGATGCGTTCGCCCTTGTCGCGCCAGAACGCCGCGTTCTCGGGCTCCCAGCGGGTCAGTACGGTACTGGTCATGATGTGCGAGGAAGTGGAAAGCTGTGGGGAATCCGTGGAAATCGATGGGATCGCGGGGTCAGGCGGTCTGTGTGGCCTTGCCGAGGGCGGTGGTGGCGTTGGCATCGGGCTCGGCATGCGCCGTGCGCGCTTCCGCGCGGTGGCTGTAGTGCATCCAGACCAGGCTCACGCAGACCGTGCCGTACATCAGCATGAAGCAGCTGCTGCGGATGCCGGTGAGGTCGGCCAGCGCGCCGAACATGATCGGCAGGATGAAGCCGCCCAGGCCGCCAGCCAGGCCCACCACGCCGGATACGGCGCCGATGTTGTGCGTGAAGTCGTTCGAGATGAACTTGAAGACCGATGCCTTGCCGATGGCGAAGGCGATGCCCACCACGAACATCAGGATCGTGAAGATGGTCGGGGTCAGCGCGATATGGAAGCTCTGCGGGCCGCTGACCGTGTGGATCACGAAGTCGGTCTTGGGGTAGCTGAGCAGGAAGAAGGCCACCCAGCTGATCCACATCACCCACCAGGTGGTGCGATGGGCGCCGTAGCGGTCCGAGATCCAGCCGCCGATGGCGCGCAGCACGCCGCCGGGCAGCGAGAAGCAGGCGGCCAGGAACGCGGCCGTCTTGATGTCGAAGCCGTATTCGCCGATGTAGTACTTGGTCATCCACAGCGCAAGGCCCACGTAGCCGCCGAACACCACCGAGTAGTACTGCGAGTACCGCCACACGCGCGGGTCGCGCAGCATGGCCATCTGGGCCCGGAAGCTCGTGGCGGACGTCACGCGGTGCGCCGGGTTGCTGCGCGAGAACGCCCAGAACACGAGGGCCGTGACCAGCATCGCCACCGAGTAGACCTTGGGCACGATTTCCCAGGTGCCGGCCGCCAGGATCAGCACCGGCGCCACGAACTTGGTCAGCGCAGCGCCCGAGTTGCCGGCGCCGAAGATGCCCATGGCCAGGCCCTGGCGCGAGCGCGGGAACCAGCGTGCCACATAGGGCGTGCCCACCGAGAACGACCCGCCGGCCAGGCCCACGAACAGCCCCAGCACCAGCAGTTGCCAGAACGTGTGCACGTACGAGATGAGCCAGATCGGGATCACCGTCAGCAGCATCAGCACGAAGAACACCACGCGGCCGCCGTAGCGATCCGTCCAGATACCGAGCGGCACGCGCACCAGCGAGCCGCTCAGCACCGGCGTGGCCGCCAGCAGGCCGAATTCCGTGTCGTTGAGGCCGAGTTCGTTCTTGAGCGGGATGCCAAGCACGGCAAACATCATCCATACGGCGAAGCAGATGGTGAAGGCGAATGTGCTGGACCAGAGCGTGGTCCAGCCGCCGGCGGGAACGATGTCAGGCGAGGGTGAGGCAGCGCGGGTGTCGGAAGCCATGGCCATATTCCGGAGTCACTTGGAGGAGTGCTGCCAGAGTAGGCCGGGTACGCCACGCGGCCTATTCGCCGGGCGAGGAAGCGAATGGCGATTCGGCTAGGTCGGCCGAACTAGTTCTTTCGGCATAGACCGGGACGGAGACCGGCGCCGCGCGTGGGTTCCCTGGGCACGCGCGGCACGTTGCCAGTGACGCGGCAAATCGGCTGGAAGTTGCCGAAGGATGATGTGGATCAAGTTGGGGGCGGGGCGTGTGCGAGCGGCTGAACGCGGGTTTTGGGGCCGCGCAAGGCAAAAAAGGGTGCCGGGGCACCCTTTCAACTGCGGCTGGTGCGCCGCGCGCCGGTTATCGCTGGCGTTATTGCTGGCGTTATTGCTGGCGTTATCGCTGGCGTTGTCGCGCTTGCTAGCGACGGCGCCGGGTCTCGCACTGGCCCTGGCGACGGCGGCGCGGCCGGCGCAGCACGGTGGCCGCCCGCGCGGTGCTGCCGGTCTCGCCGGTGAACGGAATCGGGCTGTTCATGTACTCGTTGAGCTTGTCGCGCACGAACGAGGTGTCGTCACCGACGGTGGAGATGATGCCGGTGGTGGCGCCGCCGCCCAGCAGCATCGTGAAGATGCCCCGGTACGGGAAGTCGCCGTAGGCCGGCACGCTGACGTCGAACGGCTCCGAGCGCGTGAACATGGCCTCGGCGTTGCGGCCCATCGCCCAGTGGAACGCCGTGGGGAACGGCAGGGCGATGATCTTCGGGTTGATGTTGTGATAGTCCGCCCCGATGGCCGGATCGCCAAAAATATAGGTGCCGCCCGTGCCCCAGTTCTGCGTGTCGAAGTTGTCGTTGACCGGGTCTGACACCAGCGGTGCATGGCTGGCCGGAATCTGCCACGGCATGATCGGAAACTTGAGGTCGCGGCTCAGCTCGGCGCAGAAGTCGTAGAAGCGGTCCCACTCGTGCGTCCAGTAGCAGTAGCCGTTGGCGTAGCTGCGGATCGTGAAGTCGTCGGCCTCGTAGCGGTCCACGGCCAGGAAGTCGGGCGCGTACGGGCCTTCGTGCACGCGCATCGCGCGCACATAGGCGGCCGTCTTGCGGGCGTTGTCCATCGGCTCGTCCCCCGACGCGTAGATCCACTCGGACGCGCCCACGCCCCACAGGTTGACCTGCCAGCCGAAGGTGACGGCCGGCGCCACGGTGCGGATCAGCCAGTTCACCGCCGCCACGTAGCCCCGGATGTTCTCTTCGATCGAATCGGGAATGGTGGCCTGCACGTTCCAGTGGTCCAGCGCCATGCGCAGGGGCTCGCGTACCGGCATCGCGTATTCGGGCGCGAAGCCGCCCTGCTGGCAGGCGCCCAGGAAGTCGGGGTTGATCACGTAGCCGGCCGGCACGGGATGGTCGGCGTCGGTGTGGGCCTTGGCCAGGTTCAGCGACAGGATCAGGTTGGCCAGGCTGTGCGCCAGCCCCTGCTTGTTCGCCAGCTGGGTCGGGGTGTCGCCCAGGGACAGGTTGCAGGTGTACGACACCAGCACCGGCAGCACCTGATGCCCGCCGCCGATCTGCCGTTCCACGTCGCGCGCCAGCAGCACCGTGGCCGTGGTCTGATTGTCGGAATCCAGGTAGACGTTGGCGTCGCCCGCGCCGTCGAAGCCCGCGTACTTGAACACCGACGACGCCCGCGCCGCGACAAAATCGGCCGCGTTGCCGGGCGTGAGGTCGGCGCAGCCGCCGAAGCTGAGGAATTCGGGGAAGCCCCGCACCTTCAGGTCGGCGCCTTGCGCCACGTCGATCAGCAGCCGCGTGGCCCCGCTGGGCGCCACGCGCAGTTCGTCGACGGCCTCCACGTTGTGCACCACGCCGTCGACGATGAAGTCGGACAGCTCGACGCCATAGGTTTGGGCCTCCACCGGCACCGCCAGCTGGTAGGTGTGGGTGCCCTGTTGCACGGGCAGCGCCTGCCGGTAGGTCATGTCCGCGGACACCAGTTGCAGGTCGAGCGTGGTGCTGACCGACACATCGGATGTGACGATGATCGGCAGCGAGACGAAGCCGGTCGTATCCACCGCCGTGGTCTGCACTTCGCTGGCCGCGAACAGCACCTTCTCGACCGTGCCGCCCAGGTTGCGGGATTTGGTCGGGAACGCGTAGCGCACGTTGTTCAGCGCCACGGGCGCCACGCCGATATCGACCATGCCGGCGCGCGGCAGGCCACCGAGCGGCATCACGCCGGGCGACGGCAGCCCGAATTCGGTGACCGTTTCGCCGGTGTTGCGGGCCACCACGCTCACGTCGAGCTGCTCGTCGGCCAGCCCCGGGATCTCGCCGATGGCCACGGTGAGGCGCGAATAGTAGGTGGGCGTCTTGTAGTTCACCAGCAGCGCCACCGTATTGCCCGGCGACACCGTGACGGTGGCCGGGTGCACCTGGGCTTCGGCCACGACGGTGTAGGTGTCGTTGGACAGTTCGTCCGCCACCACCTGGTACGTGCCGGCCGGCAGCGACACCGGCGTGGTGGTGCCCGGCGACACGGTTTCAACGTGCGACTGGGCGCCCTGCGTGAAGGTGATGGTCTGCGCTGCCGAATAGAGTTCGGGGTCCGGGGCGGAAGAAGTCTGGATGCGGACCGTGCCGTCGGTATTGGGCAAGGCATCGGCGGCGAGCGCGAACGTCGACAGGTAGGCTTCAGCCTTTTCCCGGTCAGGTCGCCATTGATGCCGATCTTGATCGTGTCCTGCGCCACGAACGTGTGCGCCGTCTCGAAGTTGACCTTGGCCTCGACGTCCCACGTGTTGCTGTCGATCCGGCTGTTTTCGGTCTCGGCGACGGTGGCCACCCAGGTGGCGAACTGGACGTTGAAGTCGGTCGGCTGGACGGCTACCGGCGCGTGGAACTTCAGGCCGAGGAAGTGGCTGGCCGTGACGGCCGTGCCGGTGCTGTGGCGGATGTTCGAAATGGCGATCACGCCGTACCACTGCGACGCGCCGCTTTCCACCTTGATATCGAAGAGTATTGCCATGATCCCTGCCTCCGCATGGTTGTGAACGCAGGCGCGGTGCGCCCGGCGTCAGCGCAGGTTAGGGGGCGGGGCGGGAGGCTGGGAATGGATTGGCGCGCGCCGCGCGCGGCGCATCCATGCGGGCAGACGAACTTCGCCCCGCGCCTGCGCAGGCCATCCGGATATCGCGGAGGGCCCGCGCGGAACGCGGGGCGAGGGGGAGCAGCGCGCCGGAAGAATGCCGGCGCCAGGGCAGCTTACGCCGACGGCGGCGGCACGTAGCCGGCGGCCTGGTCGGCGCCTTCGCCGAAGAAATACTTCTCGGTCTGCTTGAGCAGGTACTGGCGCGCGCGCACGTCGGCCATGTTCAGGCGGTTCTCGTTGATCAGCATCGTCTGGTGCTTGAGCCAGCCGGCCCAGGCCTCCTTCGATACGCTCTGCCAGAGCTTCTTGCCGAGTTCGCCGGGCAGCGGCGGGAAGTCGAGACCTTCGGCTTCCTTGTTGAGCTTGACGCAATGGACCATGCGGGCCATGAGGGACTCCTTCTTTCGTGTGGCCGCTATTGTAGCCAAGCTGGCCGGGGCGGGCGGCGCAAGCACGCCATGCCCCTGCGGCGTCTGGTGTTTTTGGGTGGACTACAGCTTTTTCATCAGCACCATCGACTTGCGCTGCCAGTTGTAGAGCTTGCGCTTGTCTTCCGGCAGGTCGTCCACGGTGGCGTGCACGAAGCCGCGCTTCAGGAACCAGTGCTCGGTGCGGGTGGTGAGCACGAACAGGCGGTCCAGGCCCAGCGAGCGCGCGCGGCGCTCGATGCGCTTGAGCAGCCGCTCGCCGTCGCCGGTGCCCTGGGCCTCGGACGACACGGTCAGGCAGGCCATCTCGCCCATGTTCTCGCGCGGGAATTCATAGAGCGCGGCGCAGCCGAACAACACGTTGTCGTGCTCGATCACCGAGAACTTGTCGATATCGCGCTCGATCAGGTGGCGGCCACGCGGCACCAGCGTGCCGTCGGCCTCCAGCGGCGCAATCAGCTGCAAGATGCCGCCCACGTCGTCGAGCGTGGCTTCGCGCAGGCTTTCCAGATCGGTATCGGACACCATCGTGCCCACGCCATCGTGCAGGAACAGCTCGAGCAGCACCGAGCCGTCCAGGTCGAACGGAATCAGGTGCGCGCGCGGCACGCCGCCCTTGAGCGCCTTGACCAGGTGCTCCAGGTAATAGGCCACGTCCGGCGGCAGGTGGTTGTTCTGCAGCCGCTCCACGGCGGTGCGCAGCGACATTTCCTTCATCAGCTTGCCCACCGGGTCCGGCACGCCGGGCACCTCGGTGATGAACACGAGCTTGTCGGCCTTGAGCGCGCTGGCCGTGGCGCTGGCCACGTCTTCCATCGACAGGTTGAAGGCCTGGCCCGTGGGCGAAAAGCCCAGCGGAGACAGCAGCACGATCTTGCCGTGCGAGAGCGACATGCGCATCGACTCGCCGTCGATCTTGCGCACCAGCCCCGTGTGCTGGAAATCCACGCCGTTGACGATGCCCACCGGGCGCGCCGTGATGAAGTTGCCGGACACCACCGACAGCTGGGCGCCCGCCATCGGCGTATTCGGCAGGCCCTGGCTGAACGCGGCCTCGATGTCGAGGCGCAGTTCGCCGGCGGCTTCCTTGGCGCACTCGAGCGCGGCGTTGTCGGTAATGCGCAGGCCCTCGGCGAACTGCGACTGCACATTGCGCAGCGCGAGTTGCTCTTCCACCTGGGGCCGGGAGCCGAACACCAGCACCACGTTCATGCCCATCGCGTGCAGCAGGGCCACGTCGTTGACCAGCGCATTGAGCACGCCGGCCTTGACCAGCTCGCCGCTGAAGGCAATCACGAAGGTCTTGCCGCGGAACGTATGGATGTACGGCGCGACGGCGCGCAGCCAGTCGACGAACTGTTGCTGGTCTGGCCCGCCGGCATCGACGAGATCGGCGCCGGCCGTGGCCGAGGGGATCGGCGTGGCGGGTTCGGCATCGTTCATCGGGACGGGCATCTGGGTCGGGGCGGCGGGCGCGGCGGCAGGATCGGGGTCCTGCTGCGGGGAGTCGGTTCTGGCGTTCATGCGGCGGATTATAATCCCGGCCAATGTCAGCACAACGCCCCGCCAAGACCGCCCCGGCCAAGCCCGCCGAGGCAACCTCCTCCAAGGCCAGCCAGAGCCCCGCACCGCGCCAGCCGGGTGACGGCGCGCGGCCGCAAAAATCCCCGCGCCCGCCACGCCCGCCGCGCCCCGAAGGTGGCCAGCGTCCGCCACGGCCGGAAGGGGGGCAGCGTCCGGCTCGGCCCGAAGGTGGGCAACGTCCGCCACGGCCTGAAGGTAGCCAGCGTCCGCCGCGTCCGGAAGGCGACCCGCGTCCGCCGCGCCCGCCGCAACCGGTGCGGCTGGCCAATCCGCTGCCCGACATCACGTTCCCGGAAGCGCTGCCCGTTTCGGCGCGACGCGACGAGATCGCCCGCGCGCTGCAGGCCAACCAGGTGGTGATCGTCTCGGGCGAGACCGGCTCGGGCAAGACCACGCAGTTGCCCAAGATTGCGCTGTCGATCGGGCGCGGCCCGGCGCGCGAGGGCAAGCCCGGCGGCGGCCTGATCGGCCACACGCAGCCGCGGCGCATCGCGGCCACGTCCACGGCCAAGCGCATCGCGCAGGAACTCGGCACGCCGGTGGGCGAGCACGTGGGCTACCAGGTGCGCTTCAACGACGCGATGTCGGCGGGGGCGTCGGTCAAGCTGATGACGGACGGCATCCTGCTGGCCGAAACCCAGCACGACCCGCTGCTGCGCGCATACGACACCCTGATCATCGACGAGGCGCACGAACGCAGCCTCAATATCGACTTCCTGATCGGCTACCTGCGCCAGATTCTGCCGAAGCGGCCCGACCTGAAGGTCGTCATCACGTCGGCGACGATCGACGCGAAGCGGTTTGCCGAGCATTTCGCGCGTGACGGCAAGCCCGCGCCGGTGATCGAGGTCAGCGGCCGGCTGTATCCGGTGGAAATTCGCTACCGGCCCATCCAGGAAGACCAGCCCCAGCAGGGCCAGGCGGCGCAGGCCAGCCAGCCGCGCTCGGCAAAGGCGCGCGAGCGCGACCTGTACGACGGCGTCGTCGACGCCGTGGACGAGCTGTGCCGCCTGGGGCCTGGCGACGTGCTGGTGTTCCTGCCCGGCGAGCGCGAGATCCGCGAGGCGGCCGAGGCGCTGCGCAAGCACCATCCGCCGCACACCGAGATCCTGCCGCTGTTTGCCCGGTTGTCCGTGCAGGAGCAGGAGCGCGTGTTCCGGCCTTCCAACGCTCGCCGCATCGTGCTGGCCACCAACGTGGCCGAAACGTCGCTGACGGTGCCGGGCATTCGCTACGTGGTGGATACCGGCCTGGCACGGGTCAAGCGGTATTCGTACCGCAACAAGGTCGAGCAGTTGCAGATCGAGTCGATCTCGCAGGCGGCGGCCAACCAGCGCGCCGGCCGCTGCGGCCGGGTGGCCGACGGCGTCTGCATCCGGCTCTACGAGGAAAGCGATTTCCTGGGCCGGCCGCGCTTCACCGATCCCGAGATCCTGCGCTCGTCGCTGGCGGCGGTAATCCTGCGCATGAAGGCGCTGCGGCTGACCGATATCGAGGCCTTCCCGTTCCTGGAACCGCCGCTGGGCCGGGCCGTGGCCGATGGCTACCAGCTGCTGCAGGAACTGGGCGCCCTGGACGAGGCGAACCAACTGACCGGCATGGGCCGCCAGGTGGCGAAGCTGCCGCTCGACCCGCGCGTGGCGCGCATGATCCTGGCCGCCCGGGACCAGCACTGCCTGCGGGAAGTGCTGATCATCGCCAGCGCGCTGTCGGTGCAGGACCCGCGCGACCGCCCGCAGGAGGCCCAGGAAGCGGCCGACCAGGCACACCGCAAGTTCATGGACGAGAAATCCGAGTTCCTGGGCTGGGTGAAGCTGTGGAAGTGGTTCGAGGACGCCATCGCGCACAAGAAAACCAACCGGCAGCTGCAGGAGCAGTGCCGCAGCCACTTCCTGTCGCACGTGCGGCTGCGCGAGTGGCGCGACGTGCATTCGCAGCTGCACACCACGGTGAGCGAGCAGGGCTGGCGCCTGAACGAGTCCGAGCCGACCTTCGAGCAGGTGCACAAGGCACTGCTGACGGGCCTGCTGGGCAATGTGGGCCTGAAGCTCGACGAGGCCGACGGCAAGGGCCGCGAATATCTGGGCGCGCGCGGCATCAAGTTCCACCTGTGGCCGGGCTCGCTGATCGCGCGCAAGGTCGGGCGCTGGATCATCGGCGCCGAACTCGTGGAAACCAGCCGGCTCTACGCCCGCACGCTGGCCCGGATCGAGCCCGAGTGGCTGGAGCAGGTGGGTGGCCACCTGCTCAAGGTGAGCTGGAGCGAGCCGCACTGGGAAAAGAAGGCCGGGCAGGTGCTGGCGCTGGAGCGCGGCACGCTCTACGGGCTGCCGGTCTACCAGCACCGGCGCGTGCATTTCGGGCCGATGAACCCGGCCGAGGCGCGCGAGATCTTCATCCGCAGCGCGCTGGTGGAGGGCGAATTCGACACGCGCCTGCCGTTCTTCGCCCACAACCAGCGGCTGGTGCGCGAGATCGAGAACCTGGAACACAAGTCGCGCCGGCAGGACGTGCTGGTGGACGACGTGCTGATCTACGCCTTCTATGACAAGGCGATTCCGGCCGACATCCACAACCAGGTGGCGTTCGAGGCGTGGTACCAGGCCGAGTCTGCGAAGGACCGCAAGCTGCTGTACCTGAACCGCGACGAACTGATGCGGCACGAGGCGGCCGGCATTACCACCGACCTGTTCCCGAAGCTGCTGCCGGTGGCCGGTGTGGACATGGGTTTGTCGTACCACTTCGAGCCGGGCAGCCACCGCGACGGCGTGACGCTGACCGTGCCGCTGTACGCGCTGAACCAGGTCAGGCCCGAACGCGCCGACTGGCTGGTGCCGGGGATGATCAAGGAAAAGGTGCACCTGCTGCTGAAGTCGCTGCCGCAGAAGCTGCGCCGCCACTGCGTGCCGCTGCCCGACTACGCGGCCGGCTTCGTCGAGCGCCAGCCGTTTGGCGAGGGCGACCTGATCGACGTGCTGATTGCCGATATCCGCGCCCAGACCGGCACGATGATCCGGCGCGCGGACTTCAAGCTCGAAACGCTGCCGGCCCACCATTCGATGAACTTCAAGGTGATCGACGAGCACGGTCGCCAGCTCGACATGGGCCGCAACCTGGCGCAGCTGCGCGCCGAACTGGGCGGGCAGGCGCAGCAGTCGTTCCAGAACATCGCGGCGCGCGATGTGCCGGCTGCCGAGGCGGGCCAGTACGAGAACCTGACGTCGTGGTCGTTTGGCGAGCTGCCCGAGCTGCTGGAGATCCGCAAGGGCAGCCAGACGCTGTTCGGCTATCCGGCACTGGTGGATCGCGGCGATCACTGCGACGTGGAGGTGTTCGACGATCCGCAGGAGGCCGCGCGCGTGCACCATGCCGGCCTGCGGCGGCTGTTCGCGCTGCAACTGCGCGAGCAGGTGAAGTTCATCGAGAAGAACATTCCGAACCTGCAGCAGATGGCCATGCAGTACATGACGCTGGGCACGCAGGAGGAACTGCGCAACCAGATCGTGCTGATGGCGCTGGAACGGGCCTGCCTGCAGGCGCCGCTGCCGCGCAACGAGGCCGAGTTCAACGCGCGCAAGGAAGAGGGCCGGGCGCGGCTGTCGCTGCTGGCGCAGGAAATTGCGCGGCTGGTCGGCAGCATCCTGGCCGACTACGCGTCGCTGCCGCGCAAGCTGCTGCAGGCCAAGCCGTTCGGATCGGCCTACCAGGACCTGGAAGGCCAGCTGGCCCGGCTGATGACCAAGTCGTTTGTGATCGACACGCCTTATAACCAGCTGGTGCACTTTCCGCGCTACCTGAAGGGCATGGCGATGCGGGTGGACAAGCTCAAGGGCGATCCGGCCCGCGATAGCCAGCGCATCCAGGAAATGTCTCCGCTGGTGCAGCAATGGCAGCGCGCCGAGAAGCAGTTGCGCAGCCAGGGCCGCGGGGCCGCCGACGCGCGGCTCGACGAGTTCCGCTGGATGCTGGAAGAGTTGCGCGTGGCACTGTTCGCCCAGGAGTTGCGCACGCCGCAGCCGATGTCGGTCAAGCGGCTGCAGAAGGTCTGGGAGTCGATGCAGCGGTAAGCGCAGGCCCGCCGGGTAGGGTAGGCGTCGCTCACATGTATCGAAATGTAAGTAACGCTTAAGATTCTGCGGTGTTCGTCATCGCAGCGGCGGGTCGAAACGTTAGAATGCGCGATTCGTGTAGAAATGGCGGTCTTATGCTCGCGTTGCGTCGTGTTGTGGCTGGGGTGGTATCGGTCGGCGCCCTGGTTTTGGGGACGGTCTCCGGGCCGGTTCAGGCTGAGGTGGTCACCATCCTCAATTCCGGTGATGCGAGCGTCACTTTAATTGACAAGGACACGCAGAAGGTTATCGAAACCTTCCCGATCGGCAAGGAGCCGCACCATCTGATTGCCACGCCCGACGACAAGTCGCTGATCGTGGCCAATGCCGTCGGCAACGACCTGGTCTTCCTGGATCCGGTCACGGGCAAGGTGCAGCAGCGCGTGCCCAATATCGACGATCCGTACCAGGTGGGCTTCTCGCCCGACCAGAAGTGGTTCCTGGCTACCGGCAACCGGCTCGACCGCGTGGATGTGTACCGCTGGGATGGCCATCAGCTCAAGATGGCCAAGCAGTTCCCGCTGGCCAAGACGCCGAGCCACATCGCGTTCACGGCCGACAGCAAGATCGCCTTCATCACGCTGCAGGATTCCAACCAGATCGCCGCCATCGACCTGACCACGCTCAACGTGATGTGGGTGATGGAAGCCGGCTCCGCGCCGGCGGGCATCTGGGTTACGCCGGACCAGAAATACCTGCTGGTGGGCATGACCGGCGCAGACTACGTGGCCGTGATCGACTGGCGCACGCGTACCGTGGTCAAGCAGATCCAGACCGGCAAGGGCGCGCACAACTTCCGCGCCGTGGGCGACAAGCGTCACCTGTTCCTGACCAACCGCGTGCAAGGCTCGATCAGCATCATCGACCAGCAGACGCTGTCGAAGGTGGGCGACATCACGGGCCTGCTGCCCGGCCCGGACGACATGGAGCTGACGGCCGACGGCAAGACGCTCTGGGTGACGTTCCGCTGGGCGCGCTCGGTGGGGTTGATCGACGTGGCCAGCCGCAAGCTTGTGAAGACGATCCGCGTGGGCAAGTCGCCGCACGGTATCTATTTCAAGACCCGGGCGCCGCTGTATTGAGGTCATGATGGGCAGGCTGACTTCCCGCATCGCCGCGCTGGCACTGGCTTCGATGGCTTGTCTCGCCGGCGCCGCCTCGGCGGCAGGGGCCGAGCAGGCTGGTCAGAAGCCGCCGGGCGCCTGCCGCGCCGGCACGCTCTACCTGACGTTCGACACCGGCAGCATGAGCCAGGCCGAGCTGATCGCCCGCACGCTGCGCCGCCACCATATCCGCGCCACCTTCTTCCTGGCCAACGAGCCCACCATCAACAAGGACAGCTCGCTGGACGCCGCCTGGGCGCCGTACTGGAAGGCGCTGGCCGCCGACGGCCACGCGTTCGGCACGCATACCTTCGACCACGTCTATCTGCGCGGCGTGAAGGACGGCAAGGTCACGATGCGTCCGCAGTTCGGCGCGCACGCCGGCCGCGACATCGCCATGGATCAGCCGTCGTTCTGCGCCGAACTGCGCCGCAGCGCGCAAGCCTTGCAGTCCATGACGGGCCAGCCGATGGTGCCGCTGTGGCGCGCGCCGGGCGGCCGCACCGCGCCGCAGACGCTGGCGTGGGCCGAGCAGTGCGGTTTCAGGCACGTGGGCTGGGCGCCGGCCGGCTTCCTGGGCGATGAACTGTCGTCCGAGAAATTCCCGAACCAGGCCCTGCTCGACAAGGCCCTGCGCGACCTGCGCGACGGCGATATCACAATGGCCCATCTGGGCATCTGGTCGCGCAAGGATGCGTGGGCGCCCGCCGTGCTGGAGCCGCTGATCAGCGGGCTGGAGCAGAAGGGTTTCTGCTTTGCCACGCTGCGCGAGCATCCGCTATACCGGAACTGGATCTCGCAACAAGGGACGAAGCCGTGATCTGGGGCGCATGATGTGGGACGCATTCACTAACTGGATCAACCTCTGGGTCGGGCAGATCGAGGCCACGGTCTTCCAGGACGTCATCCTGCCCGTGGTCTACCACCTCGGGTTTGGCGGCTACGCGGAAGACGCGTTCACGGGCACCGAATGGCTGCTGGTGGGCGTGGTGCAGATCGCGGTGATGGTCCTGATCCTCGGGCCGCTGGAGAAGCTGCGTCCGGTGGAGGCGGTGACCGACCGCAAGGCCGTTCGCACCGACATGTTCTATACGGTGATCCACCGGCTGGGGCTGTTCCGGCTGGCGATGTTCTTCCTGCTGGCTCCGCTGATGGACAGCATCGAGGGCCATCTGCGGCTGCTGGGCTGGCAGCGGGTGAACGTGGAAGACTGGTGGCCGGCGGTGACGTCGATTCCGCTGGTCAGCTTCTTCGTCTACCTGCTGCTGTTCGACCTGCTCGACTACTGGTATCACCGGCTGTCGCATACCTACCGCTGGTGGTGGAGCCTGCACGCCGTGCATCACAGCCAGCGGCAGATGACGCTGTGGAGCGACAACCGCAACCATCTGCTCGACGACATGCTGCGCGACTTCGTCTTTGCCGCCGTGGCGCTGGGCGTGGGCGTGGAGCCGTCGCAATACGTGCTGCTGGTGGCGCTGTCGCAGCTGCTGCAGAGCCTGCAGCATGCCAACCTGAGGCTGCATTTCGGCTGGCTGGGCGAGCGGCTGCTGGTGTCGCCGCGCTTTCATCGCACTCACCACGCCGTGGGCCTAGGCCACGAACGCCTGGGCCGGGACGGCAAGCCGGCGCGGCTGGGCGGCTGCAACTACGGCGTGATTTTCCCGTGGTGGGACATGCTGTTCCGCACCGCCGTCTTCATCGACGCCTACCATCCCACCGGCATTCGCGACCAGATGCCGCCGCCCGCCGGGCGCGGCCGCAACTACGGTGCGGGTTTCCTGTCCCAGCAGTGGCTGGGCATCAAGCGGCTGCTGCGCCTGGGGTGAAGGATGCGCCGCCGGCTATGCTAGGCTCTGGTGGCTTTCCTGAACGCTTAACCGCAACTTTCGCTGCATGAACGACATCCTCCGCTCATTTGGCAGGGCCCTGGTCAGCCAGCTGCATCCGCGCATGCTGATGCTGACCGTGGTCCCGTTCGTCCTGGCTACGGTGCTGTGGGGTGGCCTGATCTGGTGGGGCTGGGAACCCATCATGGGCACCGCGCGCACGCTGCTGGAAGGGTCGGTCTTCACGAGCTGGATCTACGCGATGCTCGACTGGCTCGGCCTGCAGTCGCTGCGCTCCGTGGTGGCGCCGCTGTTCGTGCTGACGCTGGCCATTCCGCTGGTGATCGCCTCGATGCTGATCTTCATCAGCCTGTTCTCGGTGCCCGCCGTGGTGAAGCACCTGGAACGCAGCTATCCCAACCTGCAGAAGGCGCGCGGCGGCAGCATCGCCGGCAGCGTGTTCCAGGCGCTGGGCAACACCGTGGTGTTTCTGCTGCTGGTGCTGGTGACCATGCCGCTCTGGCTGATTCCGCCGTTCTTCGCCCTGATTCCGCCGGTGCTGTGGGGGTGGCTCACGTATCGCGTCATGACCTACGACGCGCTGTCCGAGCATGCCACCGCCGAGGAGCGGCGCACGCTGATGAAGCGCCATCGCATGCCGCTGCTGCTGATCGGCGTGGCCGTGGGCCTGCTGGGTTCGGCGCCCACCTTGCTGTGGGTGTGGTCGGCTGTCATCATCTTCCTGTTTCCGGTCGTGCTGGCCGGCACGCTGTGGCTGTACGTGCTGATCTTCATTTTCTCGGCGCTATGGTTCGGCCATTTCTGCCTGCGGGCGCTAACCGACCTGCGCGCCGAACGCGCGGCCGCCGCGCCGCCGTCACAGCCCGACGTGATCGACCTGGCGCCGTCGGACGTGCGCCAGATCGGGCCATCCTGAGCATCCACCTACGAGAGGCACCATGGGTTTCGGTTTGATTGTCATCGGCGACGAGATCCTGTCCGGCCGGCGCGAAGACAAGCACATGCGCAAGGTCATCGAATTGCTGGCCGCGCGCGGGCTGGCGCTGGACTGGGCCGAGTATGTTGGCGACACGCGCGAACGCATCACCGCCACGCTGCGCCGCACGTTCGCCGGGCCGGACATCGTGTTCTGCACCGGCGGCATCGGCGCCACGCCGGACGACCATACGCGCCAATGCGCGGCCGCGGCACTGGGCGTGGAACTGGCGCTGCATCCGCAGGCGCGCGAGCAGATCGCGCTGCGCATTGCGGAGACGGCCGGCGACGATCCGGTCAAGGCGGACCTCAGCACGGCCGAGAACCAGCACCGCTTCAAGATGGGCGAATTCCCGGTGGGCGCGCGCATCATCCCGAACAGCTACAACCGGATTCCGGGCTTCTCGGTGGGCGACCATCACTTCATGCCGGGCTTTCCGGTCATGGCGTGGCCGATGGTGGAGTGGGTGCTCGATCACGACTACACCCACCTGTTCCACCTCGATGCCGAGCACTCGCGTGCGTTCTATGTATTCGAGGCGCCGGAGTCGACGTTGACGCCGCTGATGGAGCGGGTGGAAGCCGCCTTCCCGGGCATCCGCGTATTCAGCCTGCCGTCTGTGGGAGACGTCAGCCGTGGCGACCGCTTTGCGCGGCGCCATATCGACCTGGGCGTGAAGGGGCCGCTCGAACTGGTGCCGCCGGCCTACGGAATGCTGCTCGACGGCGTGCGCGAGATGGGCTTCGAGATCGTGGAGCAGTAGCCGCGCTGCATGGCCCCTCCGCCGCAGGCAGGGAGGGGCGCAAGACCCTCAGGAAATCTTCAGGCGCCGTGCCACGGCAGGCCGCGGAAGCACCAGCCTTCCACGGTCTTGCGATGGTGCTCGTCGTCGCGCGCACCTTCAAAACCTTCCAGCACATCCATGGCCAGCGTGTAGCCGGCCTCGGTGGCCACGCGCGCGGCGTGCTTCGAGCGGGCGGCGCTGCGGCACAGGAACAGCACCGGGGCATCCTGCGGCACGCGCGCCTTCAGTTCCGCCACGAAGTTCGGATTCTGCGTGCCGCCCGGATACGTCGACCATTCCACATGCGCGAACTGCTCGTCGGGCACGGCCACGCCACCCACCCAGTCCAGTTCCGCCTGCGTGCGCACGTCCACCAGCACGGCCTTCGGATCGGCCTGCAGCAGGGCATACGTTTCCTGCGGGGTGAGGGCGCCGTAGTAGGCAAGCTGACCTTGCTGCTGGCGGGCGTGGGCGGTCTGGAGGAGCGTGTCTCGGGTAGTCATTCTGGGTGACGGCGTCAATAAGAAAGGCGGACAAATCGGTGGCTTCCCGGTGCGATGGCAACAAAGCCGAATCTTCACTGGGAAGCAGCCGGAAACGGCGCTATTCTAGCGCCCGGCCGTTGCGAGCGGCCCGAAAAATGGCTGCAGGCCATATGCCTCGTTTTGGTGCCGTTTTGGTGCTGGCAGGGTGCTTAAGCACTTAAACGGTGCGATGCCTTGAATCGTGCACCAGATTGGTGTTTCATGGGTGACGGGGCGCTGGATCTTTACCACGCACGCCAGCCAGCGGCGGGGTTGGAGAACGGATTGCATGCAATCCGTATCCCCCGCGACGGTGCGGTGTTGCAGGCAGATGCACGTTTTTCGGGAAGTCTGTGCGATTGGCGGCTCCATGGGGTCAGGCGTTGGCACGCTTTCTGCTAACATCCTTCGTCCCTTTTGGGGCGGCCAGATCGGCAGGTCCGGAGGTCGCACCAACAATGGCTTTCTCAGACACAGCCTCGAATTTCCAGGAGATAGGCATGGCGCAGAGCGTTGCAGATGTGATGAAGCTCGTGAAGGAAAACGACGTCAAGTTCGTCGATTTCCGCTTCACGGATACCAAGGGCAAGGAACAGCACGTTTCGGTTCCGACGTCGCACTTCGACGAAGACAAGTTCGAAAGCGGCCATGCCTTTGACGGTTCGTCCATCGCCGGCTGGAAGGGTATCGAAGCATCGGACATGCTGCTGATGCCGGATTCGGGTACCGCCTACATCGACCCGTTCTATGAAGAACCGACCCTGGTCCTGACCTGCGACGTGATCGAACCGTCGGACGGCAAGGGCTACGATCGTGACCCGCGCTCGATCGCGAAGCGCGCCGAAGCCTACCTGAAGAGCACCGGCCTGGGCGACACCGCCTTCTTCGGTCCGGAACCCGAGTTCTTCATCTTCGACGGCGTGACCTGGAACATCGACATGCAAGGCTGCTCGGTGAAGATCCAGTCGGAAGAAGCCCCGTGGTCGTCGGGCAAGGAATTCGAACACGGCAACAGCGGTCACCGTCCGGGCAAGAAGGGCGGCTACTTCCCGGTTGCCCCGATCGACACGTTCCAGGACATGCGTTCGGAAATGTGCCTGATTCTGGAATCGCTGGGCATTCCGGTTGAAGTGCACCACCACGAAGTGGCTGGCCAGGGCCAGAACGAAATCGGCACGAAGTTCAGCACGCTGGTGCAGCGCGCCGACTGGACGCAGCTGCAGAAGTACGTGATCCAGAACGTCGCGCACACCTACGGCAAGACCGCCACGTTCATGCCGAAGCCGGTGGTGGGCGACAACGGTTCGGGCATGCACGTGCACCAGTCCGTGTGGAAGGACGGCCAGAACCTGTTCGCAGGCAACGGCTACGCCGGCCTGTCGGAATTCGCGCTGTACTACATCGGCGGCATCATCAAGCACGCTCGCGCGCTGAACGCCATCACCAACCCGGGCACGAACTCGTACAAGCGCCTGGTGCCGGGCTTCGAAGCGCCGGTGAAGCTGGCCTACTCGGCCCGCAACCGCTCGGCCTCGATCCGTATTCCGTACGTGGCGAACCCGAAGGGTCGTCGCATCGAGACGCGCTTCCCGGATCCGCTGATGAACCCGTACCTGGGCTTCTCGGCGCTGCTGATGGCCGGCCTGGACGGCGTGATGAACAAGATCCACCCGGGCGAAGCCGCTGACAAGAACCTGTACGACCTGCCGCCGGAAGAAGACGCAAAGATCCCGACCGTCTGCTCGAGCCTCGACCAGTCGCTGGAGTACCTGGACAACGACCGCGAGTTCCTGACGCGCGGCGGTGTGTTCTCGAACTCGATGATCGATGCGTACATCGAACTCAAGATGGAAGAAGTCACGCGTTTCCGCATGACGACTCACCCGATCGAGTTCGACATGTACTACTCGCTGTAATCGGCGCGTGCGTTGCCAGGTTGTCACCGGGCAACAGTTGCACCAGGAAGGGGCGGCTTCGGCTGTCCCTTTTTGTTTTGTGGCGACGTTGCTCGCTAGAATGGGGCTCTTTTCCCAACCTTCATGTCGGTGTTCATGAAAGCAATTTCGAACAGGGTTTTCAGCATGGCGGGCGGCGCGCTGCCGCACCAAATGCGTGTAGGTTTCCCCATTCTGGTGACGATGGCGGCCGTGGCGCTGGCCGCGTGGGCCATGCCCGCCGCGGCGCAGTCGTCCGACGTGTACATGTGCAAGGGCGCCAACGGCGTGCCCGAGTACCGCAACGGCAATCCGGGCAACAGCAAGGACTGCAAGAAGCTGAGCCTGCCCGACGTGGTGACCGTGCCGGGCACGCGCACCGGTGGCGCGGCATCGTCGGGTACGAAAGCCGCCGCCTCGCCGACCGCGTTTCCGCGCGTGGACAGCGCCACGCAAAAGAACCGCGACAGCGAGCGCCGTTCGGTGCTGGAGCAGGAGCTGCAGGCCGAGGAAGCCAAGCTGGCCGGCCTGCGCGCCGAGTACAACAACGGCGAGCCCGAGCGCCAGGGCGGTGAGCGCAATTATCAGAAATATCTGGATCGCACGGCACGGCTGCGCGATGACGTTTCGCGCAGTGAAGCCAATGTGGCCTCGCTTCGGCGGGAACTGTCGAATTTGAAGGACTGAAGCTTATGCGTCGCCTGATTCGCGGAGTGTCGCGCAAGGTAACCGGCGCGGACCGCAAGCCGGACATGGCCGGGCCGGAAGGGCAGGAAGCGCCGGACGCGCGCGATGCCGACGTCCTGCCGTTGGGCGATGTGACCTTCCACCCTGGCCTCGACGTGGTGGCGAATCCGGTGCTGCTGGTACGCCAGCCGGAATTGCGCGTGGTGTACGCCAACCCCGCAGCCGAGGCGAGCTTCGCGATTTCGCGCAAGGCCATGGTGGAACTGGCCTTGCCGGACCTGTTTGGCGAGTCGGAAGAGCTGGCCACGATGATCGAGACCGTTACCACGCGGCAGGTGGATGTGCGCCGGCAGGACCTGGTGCTGCGCCCCCCGCTGCAGGAGCCGATGCACGCGCACGTGGTGGTGGGCGGCATCGAAGGCCATTCGCGCACCGTGCTGGTTGAGATTCTTCTGAACGAGCAGAAGGTGCGCAGCGAGCGCGAGGAGCGCATTCTCGACCTTACTTCGGCCAACAAGGAGCTGATCCGCAATCTGGCCCACGAGATCAAGAACCCGCTGGGCGGCATTCGCGGCGCGGCGCAGCTGCTGGAGTTCGAGCTGCCGGAGCGGGCGCTGCGCGAGTACACGCAGGTCATCATCAAGGAGTCGGACCGCCTGCAGACGCTGGTGGACCGGCTGCTGGAGCCGCACAGGCACCCGCACATCGTCTCCGAACTGAATATCCACGAAGTGCTGGAGCGCGTGCGGTCGGTGGTGCTGGCCGAGTTCCCGAACGGGCTCGACATCGTGCGCGACTACGACGCCAGCCTGCCCGAGCTGCGCGGCGACATGGAGCAGCTGATCCAGGCCGTGCTGAACATCGTCCACAACGCCGCCCAGGCGCTGCACGAGCGCATTGCCGGCGGCGATGCCCAGATCGTGCTGCGCACGCGGGTGGCGCGCCAGGTGACGATTGCCAAGCGTTTGTACAAGCTGGCATTGGACTTGCATGTGATAGACAACGGCCCGGGCATCCCCGAGGACATTCGCGAACGCATCTTCTATCCGCTGGTGTCGGGAAGGGATGGCGGTAGCGGTCTCGGTCTCACACTCGCTCAAACCTTCGTGCAGCAGCACGAGGGCTTGATCGAATGCGAGAGCCGGCCGGGCTGTACCGACTTCCGTATCCTGCTGCCGCTGCATTGACCGTCGATCGACGCATCGACTGGTCCGGCGAGGCGAATCAGTGGGCGCTACGGGAGACCACATGACACCGAGCAGACAAGCGACGCACATGAAGCCGATCTGGATAGTCGACGACGATCAATCAATCCGCTGGGTCCTGGAAAAGGCCCTTGCCCGTGAAAGCCTGCTCTCTCGCAGTTTTACCAATGTGCGCGACGTGCTCGCGGCATTGGAAGAGGATGAGCCGCAAGTCCTGATTTCCGATATCCGCATGCCTGGCGGGTCGGGGCTGGACCTGCTGCAGGCCATCAAGGCGCGGCACCCGGGGCTGCCGGTCATCGTGATGACCGCGTACTCCGACCTGGACAGCGCCGTGGCCGCCTTCCAGGGCGGCGCGTTCGAATACCTGGCCAAGCCATTCGACGTGGACAAGGCGGTGGAACTGATCCGCCGCGCGCTGGAAGAAAGCCTGCGCGAGGAAGAGATGGACGACCGTCTGGTGGACGCGCCCGAGATCCTGGGTCAGGCGCCGGCCATGCAGGACGTGTTCCGCGCCATCGGCCGCCTGTCGCAGTCGAATGTCACCGTGATGATCACCGGAGAGTCCGGTACGGGTAAGGAACTCGTCGCCCGGGCGCTGCACAAGCACAGCCCGCGCGCCAATGGCCCGTTCATCGCGCTGAACACCGCGGCGATTCCGAAGGACCTGCTGGAGTCGGAACTGTTCGGCCATGAGCGCGGCGCGTTCACTGGCGCGCAGACCATGCGCCGGGGCCGTTTCGAACAGGCCGAGGGCGGCACGCTGTTCCTCGACGAAATCGGCGATATGCCATTCGACCTGCAGACGCGGCTGTTGCGTGTGCTGTCTGACGGCAACTTCTATCGCGTGGGTGGCCATAACCCACTGCGCGCCAATGTTCGCGTCATCGCTGCCACGCACCAGAACCTGGAGACGCGCGTCAAGGAAGGGCTGTTCCGCGAGGACTTGTTCCACCGCCTGAACGTGATCCGTCTGCGCCTGCCGCCGCTGCGCGAGCGGCCCGAGGACATCACGCTGCTGGCGCGCCATTTCCTGCAGAAGAGTGCCAAGGAACTGGGCGTGGAACCCAAGCGGATGTCGGACGAGGCGCTGACCTACGTCAGCACGCTGCCATTCCCGGGCAACGTGCGCCAGCTGGAGAACCTGTGCAACTGGCTGACCGTGATGGCGCCGGCCCAGACCATCGAGGTCAAGGACTTGCCGCGCGAAATGATCGACGCCGGCCATGGCGAGGCGCAGGCTCCGTCGCGGCCGACTGGCGAGTTGCGGCACACCGGCAATGAATACGAGGCGCTGGAAACGTCAGACTACGGCATGGGCGCGCCCGGCGACGGCGACACCATGGTGGCCACACGCCCGCCAATGGTCACGCCATCCTCGGCCATGGCGCCGGCCTATGCCGCGCAGGTCATCGCACAAAGCTGGGAGAGCCTGCTGGCCGGAGAAGCCAAGACCATGCTGGAGGCCGGCCAGCCCGAGGTCATGGACGCGCTGACACGACGTTTCGAGAAGGCCGTGCTGGAAGCCGCGCTCGGCGTCACGCGCGGACGCCGCGTGGAAGCTGCGACGCGACTCGGAATTGGACGAAATACGATCACCCGCAAGCTGCAGGAGCTGGGGTTCGATTGACATCAACCTGACAAACCAGTCGCTTTGGATGGAGAGGCCTGCGAGGCCTCTTTTTTTATTGGTGGCTTTGATCGGACGGAGCGACCGGCTCCGGAAGCTCGCTCACTTGCAACGAAGGCAGCCAGGTGCCCGACCCTGGCGGTCGCAAGATCGTGCCCCGCGCGTGCACGCGGCGACCGTTCAGCGTACGCGCATCGGCAATCGGAACTCCAATCAGTTCCCAGGACGTCTTGTCATCCGTGTCTAGTATGACCATCGGAAACGGCTCATTGCCCTTGATATGGATCTCGCCCACCAGCGCCCGACGGGCGGCCTCGGGCGAGCTAGACGCGCATGCCGCGATGCCGATCGCTGCGAGAAGGGCGCCGATTGTTGTTTTCATGTGGTTCCTTCGGAAAACGGGGGGGCGGCCTGGCGCCCCCCAGCATGCTTTATTGAATGACAACCGACAGCGTAGATCCGGCTGGCACAGGCACCGTCTCGCTGTACGTGCCACTCACCGCGGTACGGACCACCGGCAGGCTCGCATAGGCTTCGAGCGTGGTCGGGATGGATTGTGTCAGCGTCCGAAGGGGCAGAAGTATCTGCGGATCGATGACCGGCAGCTCGAACGAGCCGTCGCGGCGCGCCGGGAACCCGAAGCCGACTGGGCTCGGAGACTTCATCAGGGAGGCAGAGGTCGCCCCAAAACGACGGAACTGCTCGACGAAACTGGATTGCGGCTGGACAGAGCGAATCGCGGAGTCGAGCACCTTGACGGCGTCGGTGCTGCTGAAATCGGTCAGCAGATTCTTGTAGAAGTCCAGGCCGAGCTGACGGTTCAGGAAGCCGCCAAACGAGCCGGAAACCGAGTAGCTTTCGCAGGCCTCGGCAAATGGCGTCCAGGCAGTCAGGTTGCAGTTGTAGGAACCGGCCTTGTAGCCAACGTAATCGGGGAAGAGTCCGTCGCGAACTGCGTTGTAGCCCGGATCGATCGAGTGGCCTGCAAAATCCTCCATCATCATCGCAGACGCTTCCTCGAGCCACGTATCAAGGACGTGCGACGGCCCCTGGACAACGCCGCGCCGGTAGAAGTTCTGCATGTGCAGGGCTTCATGGGCCATGGTCATCTGCATGTGCCGGAGGCTATTGGCACCTCCCAGATAGAGCGTCTCGGCATCGAGATACAACGACACCGATTCGTTGCTGCGTGAGTTGGTCGTGGCGTTCCGCTGGAAGGCGTTTCGCCCGTAGAAATACCCGACGGCGCCGTACGGCCGCGAGTTGTTGTCAAAGTTCAGAATGACAATATCGATGGGCTGGCCGGTGGCGGAGATCATGTCGGCGTAGTTATGCGGCCCCCAGACTGGACCGCCGACCGATTTCAGCATGTCATAGATTCTTCCCTGCTCGACGAAGCTGTCTGCGAGCTGGCTAACGATCTCCGGGCTCACCCTGTCCGCGGTATTTTCGGATTCTTCCACCCAGAAATTGATCGTCGTGCCATCGGAGGCTGATAGTTGACGCACCAGCACGCCCGAGCGCGCGGAATCGTCGAAGTGATACCAGGTTCTGACATCGTCGATTGCTGCAAGACGCGGAGTGCTCGTCGCCGCGTAGTTTGGCGTTGCGCCTCGCTTGCCGGCCAACTTCACCCAGCCCTCGCGGTTGAAGTCCGAAATGCGACGCTTGGCGTCCCTCGCGGCATCGTCCAGCCGTAGCGCGCTGGCTGCGACATTCGTCGTATGCGACGTCGTCAGCGCGATGGTGGGCATGGTCTTCGGCGTGCTGGAGTGATTGGTAAAGACAAGCGTCACGTCCTGACCATTCAATCCTGAGATGCGGACCGGGATGTCCACCGTTTTGCTCGTGGCATTGATGGCTTGCCACACACCGACGCCGGTTCCCGTATAGGCATTGGCGCCAGCGGCTCCGCAATCGGTGCAGGCAGGCGTCACGGCCGGTTGCGGCGGCGCCGACGGTTCCTTGTTGTCGTCACCGTCTCCGCCTCCACACGCCCAGAGTGCGGCCGTGGCCAGGAGTACTGCAGCAGTGGATCTCGCGCGTGGCGCAGTGCGCGCTTGTGTCGTCATGGATTCCTCCCTTTGGCGTGGATGCGCCGCACCGTTGCGACGCAGGCATGCTTATACGGGCGCGAGTTGTGGGCTCGCCACCCTTTGGGAAGGAACTTCAGACTTGCTTGATTACGCTCAGGTCAATTGCTGCAGATTCAGCAACCTTTTCGCCATTTCCGCAAATCCCTCGCCGCCGGCCGCCTCAGTGATATAGGCGGGCTTTACGGGCAGGGTATCCAGAATGTCTCGTACGTTTGCCACCCCGACCGACAGCGGGAAATGTCCGAACATTGCCACGTCGTTGGCCGAGTCGCCGATGAACAGCCATTCGTCGCGATGCGCGTCGATATCGTCTCCGAGCAGTTCCTGAACGCATAGCCGGCTCATCGACAGCTTGTCGTGACGGCCGAACCAGCCATTGACGTGGATCGAGCTGACGGTGGCCGTCATGCCGGCGCAGCGCATGATGCTGACGATGCAGTCGACGGCGGCCTGCGGAAGCGGGGCGACGTCCTCGGCGTGGTCGATGGCCAGGTCGGCGGCATGCCAGGCCTGGTCCGAAGCCAGCGCGCAACCCGGTACTTCCCGGAGGATCTGTTGCCCCAATGCGTGGATGCGGAACAGGTTCGCCTCGCGCGTGGTGGCGTCGTCCAGGTAACGCGTCACGAGCTTGTTATCAACCAGATGTGAATAGAAGGCGCCGTTTTCGCCGATGATCGCGTCAACCGGCCAGAGGCGGGTCAGGATTTCAGCCCATGCGATGCAGCGGCCCGTGACGGGAATCACGTGCAGTCCGGCGCGTTTCAACTGGTCGAGCGCGACATAGGTGGAGGCCGGCAGTCGGCCGTCAGTGGTCAGCGTGCCGTCGATATCGGTCAGGATGCCGCGGACGCGGCGCAGCGCGTCGTCGGGCAGGGCGGAAAAGTGGGCGGGGAAAGGAGCGGGTACGGTCATGGCGGGGGATTGTAGCCGCGGCCACCGGCGCAAGGGGTTTACGGTTGCCTGTCGTCAATATGCTGCAACATTCGCTTTCGCAAGAGCGGGTTTGCCCGGTGTTCGGTGACAAAAGAGGGGCGTAACATGCGTGTCACAAAAAATGCATACAGTCGGGCGCTTTTTCAAAAAAAATCGTCTGACGGAACAGCCTCAGGAGAATCACCCATGTCCTTCCCGCGTTTTGCAATGAAATTTGCCGCCGTGGCCAGCCTGGCCTTGGCCGGCACGGCCCACGCCGCCGTCGAGATCCAGTGGTGGCACGCCATGCAGGGCTCGCTGAACGACAAGGTCAACGAGATCGCCGGCAAGTTCAACGCCAGCCAGTCTGACTACAAGATCGTGCCCGTGAACAAGGGCAACTACGACGAAACGATGGCGGCCGGCATTGCGGCATTCCGTGCGGGCGGCGCCCCGGCCATTCTGCAGGTGTTCGAAGTGGGCACCGCGACCATGATGAGCGCCAAGGGCGCCATCAAGCCGGTGTCGACGGTCATGAAGGAAGCGGGCGAGAAGTTCGACCAGAAGGCCTACATCCCGGCCGTGGCGGGCTACTACACCTCGTCGAAGGGCGAGATGCTGTCGTTCCCGTTCAACAGCTCGACGACGGTGTTCTATTACAACAAGGACGCGTTCAAGAAGGCCGGCCTGTCGGCCCCGCCGAAGACCTGGCCCGAAGTGATGCAATATTCGGCCAAGCTCAAGGCATCGGGCTCCAGCTGTGCCTACACCACCGACTGGCAAAGCTGGGTGCACCTGGAGAGCTTCTCGGCCTGGCACAACACGCTGTTCGCGAGCAAGAACAACGGCTTTGGCGGCACCGATGCCCGCCTGGTGTTCAACACCCCGCTGCACGTAAAACACATCGCGAACCTGCAGGAGATGGTCAAGAAGGGCTATTTCAGCTACGGCGGCCGCAAGTCGGAGTCGCAGGCCAAGTTCTATAACGGCGAGTGCGCGATGTTCACGGGTTCGTCGGCATCGCTGGCCAATATCCGCAAGAACGCCAAGTTCCAGTTTGGCGTGTCGCAGCTGCCGTACTATCCGGACGTGCAGGGCGCCCCGCAGAACACGATCATCGGCGGCGCGTCGCTGTGGGTGATGGGCGGCAAGAAGGCCGAGGAATACAAGGGCGTAGCCAAGTTCTTCACGTTCCTGTCGCAGCCGGAAATCCAGTCTGACTGGCACCAGGCCACCGGCTACCTGCCGGTGACGATGGCGGCCTATGAGCTGACCAAGAAGTCGGGCTACTACGAGAAGAATCCTGGCGCCGATGTGTCGGTAGAGCAGATGGTCGTGAAAACCACCGACAAGTCGCGCGGCGTGCGGCTGGGCAACCTGGTGCAGATCCGTACCATCGTCGACGAGGAACTCGAAAGCGTGTGGGCTGGCAAGAAGGAGCCGAAGGCAGCCCTGGATGCGGCCATCGCGCGCGGTAACGAGCAACTGGAGCGCTTCCAGAAGACCGCCAAGGAATAACCTTCCTGCTGTGCAACGCTCGCCAGGCGGGCGGCGGCAATCACCGTCGCCCGCTTGCCGTTTGGCGAGCGGCCGTTTAGGCGTTTGGTCGTTTAGTTGTTTGGTCGTTTAGTCTTTCAGGCGGAAATCCGGACATGGAAAAACGTGTCGCATTCCGGTCGCCGTGGCTGCCGTATCTGCTGGTGTTGCCGCAGATCGTCATCACGCTGATCTTCTTCTTCCTGCCCGCGGGGCAGGCGCTGTGGCAATCGCTGCTGCAGCAGGATGCCTTCGGCATCAACCTCGATTTCGTGGGCGCCGACAACTTCGTCGCGCTCTGGAACGATCCCAACTACGTCGAATCGTTCCAGGTCACGGCGATCTTCGCCATCGGCGTGACCGTGGTGGGCCTCTCGGTGGCTCTGCTGCTGGCCTATTTCGCCGACCGCGTGGTGCGCGCCGCCACCGGGTACAAGACCCTGCTGATCTGGCCGTATGCCGTGGCGCCAGCCGTGGCCGGCGTGCTCTGGATGTTCATGTTCAATCCAACGCTGGGCGTGGTGTCGTACGCGCTGCGCAAGATGGGCGTGGACTGGAACTTCCTGCTGAACAGCAACCAGGCGTTGAGCCTGGTGGTGCTTGCCGCCGCCTGGAAGCAGGTCAGCTACAACTTCCTGTTCTTCCTGGCAGGGCTGCAAAGCATTCCGAAATCGCTGATCGAAGCCGCGGCCATCGATGGGGCGGGGCCGTGGAAGCGGTTCTGGTCGATCGTGTTTCCGTTGCTGTCGCCGACGACGTTCTTCCTGCTGGTGATCAACGTCGTCTATGCGTTCTTCGACACCTTTGCCATCATCGACGCCGTAACGCACGGCGGGCCGTTCAACTCGACGAACACGCTCGTCTACAAGGTGTTCCACGACGGTTTCAGGGGCATGGACATCGGCGGCTCGGCCGCGCAGTCGGTGGTGCTGATGGTGATCGTGATTGGCCTGACCGTGGTGCAGTTCCGCTTCGTGGAACGCAAGGTCCAGTACTGACGGGAGAAAAGACATGGTAGAACGACGTCCCGTACTGGACTTCATTACGCACGCGGTGCTAATCCTCGGCATCATCGTCGTGGCATTCCCGGTGTACCTGACCTTCGTGGCGTCCACGCTGACGGCCGAGCAGGTGCTCGATGCGCCGATGACGCTGATTCCGGGCAGCCACCTGATAGAGAACTATCGCACCGTGCTGTTCCACGGCGTCGGGGAGTCGGCGTCGCCGGTGTCCACGATGATGAAGAACAGCCTGATCATGGCGCTCGGTATCGCGCTGGGCAAGATCGCCATCTCGATCATCTCGGCCTTCGCGATCGTCTATTTCCGATTTCCGCTGCGCAAGACCTTCTTCTGGATGATCTTCATCACGCTGATGCTGCCCGTGGAAGTGCGGATCCTGCCCACCTACAAGGTGGTGTCGGATCTGGGCCTGCTGGACAGCTACTTCGGCCTGACGATTCCGATCATCGCGTCGGCCACGGCCACCTTCCTGTTCCGTCAGTTCTTCCTGACGATTCCGGACGAGCTGGCCGAGGCGGCGCGCATCGATGGCGCCGGCCCGCTGCGCTTCTTCTGGGATGTGGTGCTGCCGCTCTCGCGCACCAGCATCGCCGCGCTGTTCGTGATCCAGTTCATCTATGGCTGGAACCAGTATCTGTGGCCGCTGCTGATTACCACCCAGAAGTCGATGACCCCGGTGGTGGTGGGCGTGACCCAGATGATTTCCCGTTCCGGCGACGCGGCCACCGACTGGAACCTCGTGATGGCCACCGTGATGCTGGCGATGATTCCGCCGGCCGTGGTGGTAGTGCTGATGCAACGCTGGTTCGTCAAGGGCCTGGTGGAAACGGAAAAATAAGACCATGGCAAAGCTTTCTCTTCGCAACGTACAGAAAACCTATGCTGGCGGCACGCAGGTGGTGCACGGCATCGATATGGAAATCGCCGACGGCGAGTTCATCGTGATCGTCGGGCCGTCCGGCTGCGGCAAGTCCACGCTGCTGCGCATGGTGGCAGGGCTGGAGACCATCACCGGCGGCGAGGTGTTCATCGGCGACAAGGTGGTCAACGAACTGGAGCCCGCCGCGCGCGACATCGCGATGGTGTTCCAGAATTACGCGCTGTATCCGCACATGAGCGTGTACGACAACATGGCGTATGGCCTCAAGATCCGCGGCATGTCGAAGGCCGAGATCGAGCAGCGCGTGAAGCACGCGGCGGGCATCCTGGAGCTGGCGCCGCTGCTGGAGCGCAAGCCGCGCGCGCTTTCGGGCGGCCAGCGCCAGCGCGTGGCCATGGGTCGCGCCATCGTGCGCGAGCCGGCCGTGTTCCTGTTCGACGAACCGCTCTCGAACCTCGATGCCAAGCTGCGGGTGCAGATGCGGCTGGAGCTGAAGGACCTGCATCGCAGGCTCAAGACGACCAGCCTCTACGTGACCCACGACCAGGTGGAAGCGATGACGCTGGCAGACCGCATGATGGTGCTGAACGGCGGTCGGGTCGAGCAGATCGGCACGCCGCTGGAGGTGTATTCGCGGCCCGCCAGCACGTTCGTGGCCAGCTTCATCGGTTCGCCGCCGATGAACCTGGTGCCGGTGGCGCGCAATGGCAACGGCGCGGGCAACGGCGGGGGCGAGGCGCAGATGCGCGTGGTGCCCAAGGAAGGGCAGGGCGCCACGGCAACGCTGGGCCATCTGCCCATGGGCCTGCACCTGCCGGAGCAGGCGCTGATGGGGCTGCGCCCGGAGCATATCGAGCCGTGCGCCGCGCACGAGGCGATTGCCGAGGTCGATGTGCGCGTGGTGGAAGCGCTCGGCGCTGACTCGTACGCCTACGGCACGCTGGGCGGCCAGCCGATCGTGGTTCGCCTGGACAGCCACATGCCCGTGCGCGCCGGCGACAAGCTGCCGATCACCACTTCGGGCGATCACCTGCACTTCTTCGACATGTCGCACGGCAAGCGCATCGAGGCGCTGGCATGAGCGGCGCCCACTGGCCCTATCCGCGCCATATCGCGCATCGCGGCGCCGGCAAGCTGGCGCCGGAGAATACGCTGGCGGCGTTTCGCCACGGGGCGTCGTTCGGCTACCGGATGTTCGAGTTCGACGTAAAGCTGTCCGGCGACGGCAAGCCGGTGCTGATGCACGATGCCACGCTCGATCGCACCACGTCGGGCAGCGGTCGTGTCGATGCGCTGACGCTCGGCGAGCTGGCCCTGCTCGACGCCGGCAGCTGGCACGGTCCGGCCTTTGCCGGCGAGCCGGTGCCGACGCTGGCGGCCATCGCCCGCTATACCCGCGCCAACGATTTCCTGGTCAACATCGAGATCAAGCCGGTGCCCGGTGCCGAATACCGGACCGGTGCCGCCGTGGCGCTGGACGCACTTTCGCTCTGGAAAGGGGCGGCAGTGCCGCCGCTGCTGTCGTCGTTCTCCGAAACCGCGCTCGAGGCAGCTCGCCTGGCGGCGCCCGGCCTGCCGCGCGCGCTGCTGCTGGACAAGCTGCCGGCAGACTGGCTGGAACGGCTCAGGCGCCTGGACTGCGTGGCGCTCGATGCGAACCATCGCGAGCTGGACGCCCAGGTCATCGCCGACGCCCACACGGCCGGCTTCAAGGTGTTGTGCTACACCGTGAACGACCCGGCGCGGGCGCGAGACCTTCTGTCGTGGGGGCTCGACGGACTGATTACCGACGCGGTCGACCTGATTTCGCCGAACCCATAACAGTTCTGGACAATCTGTCTCGATTTTGCATCACGAAAAGTCCCCACTGTCTGGGGGATTACATGCTATGCTCTGCGAGTGAAGACTTAGGTCCTTCCCGCACAACTTGCCCTTTCGGGTCGGGCGGCGAGACCGAAGACAGACGGCACCCCCGGGTGCCGTTCGTTCAAGGTGGTAACCGCAGGACCCCCAAGAGTTGTTTGCAATCCGCTAACCGGTCAGGCCGTGTCGCGGAAGGTTGATGAACCCGCTTAACTCCGGCATACCCGGAGAATAGTGAGCGCCCCATGATGCAGCAGTATCAAAGCAATTCGTACCTCTTCGGCGGCAACGCCCCCTATGTGGAAGAGCTGTACGAGGCCTATCTCCAGAATCCCAGCTCGGTTCCCGACAACTGGCGCGCGTATTTCGACGCGATGCAGAATGTCCCGGCTGTGGATGGTTCCAACGCCCGCGACATCCCCCACGCACCGATCGTTGCCTCGTTCGCCGAGCGCGCCAAGCAGGGCCCCATCAAGACCATTGTTGCCTCGGCCGATTCCGACATGGGCCGCAAGCGCGTCGCTGCAACCCAGCTGATCGCCGCCTATCGCAACATTGGTACGCACTGGGCCGACCTCGATCCGCTCAAGCGTCAGGAGCGTCCGCCCCTGCCTGACCTGGATCCAGCGTTCTACGGTTTCTCCGAGGCCGACCTCGACATCGTCTTCAATGCCAGCAACACGTATTTCGGCAAGGAGTCGATGAGCCTGCGCGAGCTGCTCAACAACCTCCGTGAGACGTACTGCGGCACCATCGGCGCCGAGTTCATGTATGTGAGCGACCAGGCGCAGAAGCGCTGGTGGCAGGAACGCCTGGAAACCACGCGTTCCAAGCCCGTGTTCACGCTGGAGAAGAAGAAGCACATCCTCGACCGCCTGACCGCGGCCGAAGGCCTGGAGCGCTTCCTCCACACCAAGTATGTCGGCCAGAAGCGCTTCTCGCTGGAAGGCGGCGAAAGCTTCATCGCCGCCATGGATGAACTGATCCAGCACGCCGGCAGCAAGGGCGTGCAGGAAATCGTGATCGGCATGGCCCACCGCGGCCGTCTGAATGTGCTGGTCAACACGCTGGGCAAGATGCCCGCCGACCTGTTCGCCGAATTCGAAGGCAAGCACGTCGACGACCTGCCGGCCGGTGACGTGAAGTACCACAAGGGCTTCTCGAGCGACGTGACGACCGAAGGTGGTCCGGTTCACCTGTCGCTCGCGTTCAACCCGTCGCACCTGGAAATCGTCAACCCGGTGGTGGAAGGCTCGTCGAAGGCGCGCCAGGAACGCCGCGGCGACGTCGGTCACAAGGAAGTGCTGCCGGTGCAGGTGCACGGCGATGCCGCCTTTGCCGGCCAAGGCGTGGTGATGGAGACGCTGAACCTCGCGCAGACCCGCGGCTACGGCACGGGCGGCACGATGCACATCGTCATCAACAACCAGATCGGCTTCACGACCTCGGACCCGCGCGACGCACGCTCGACGCTGTACTGCACGGACGTGGTCAAGATGATCGAGGCCCCGGTGCTGCACGTGAACGGCGACGATCCCGAAGCCGTGGTGTACGCCATGCAGCTGGCCGTTGACTTCCGCATGGAATTCAACAAGGACGTCGTGGTCGACATCATCTGCTTCCGCAAGCTGGGTCACAACGAGCAGGACACTCCTGCCATGACGCAGCCGCTGATGTACAAGAAGATCGGCCAGCACCCGGGTACGCGCAAGCTGTACGCCGACAAGCTGGTGGCGCAGAACCTGACGGACGCCAATTTCGGCGAGGAACTGGTCAAGGGCTACCGCGCCGCCATGGACGCCGGCAAGCACACCGTCGACCCGGTTCTGTCGAACTTCAAGAACAAGTTCGCCGTGGACTGGATGCCGTTCCTGAACCGCAAGTGGACCGATGCCGCCGACACCGCCGTTCCGGTCACGGAACTGAAGCGTCTGGCCGAGCGCATCACCGCGATTCCGGAGCACGTGAAGCTGCACCCGCTGGTGGAAAAGGTCGTCAAGGACCGTGCCAACATGGGCCGTGGCGAGCAGATGCTGGACTGGGGCATGGGTGAACACCTGGCCTTCGCCTCGCTGGTGGCTTCGGGCTACCCGGTGCGTATCACCGGCCAGGACGCCGGTCGCGGTACCTTCACGCACCGTCATGCCGTGCTGCACGACCAGGCCCGCGAGCGCTGGGATGCCGGCTCGTACGTGCCGCTGCAGAACGTGTCGGAAAACCAGGCGCCGTTCACGGTGATCGACTCGGTGCTGTCCGAAGAAGCCGTGCTCGGCTTCGAATACGGCTACTCGACCGCCGAACCGAATGCGCTGGTGATCTGGGAAGCCCAGTTCGGCGACTTCGTCAACGGCGCCCAGGTGGTGATCGACCAGTTCATCTCGTCGGGTGAAGTGAAGTGGGGCCGCGCCTCGGGCCTGACGATGATGCTGCCGCACGGCTATGAAGGCCAGGGTCCGGAACACAGCTCGGCCCGTATCGAGCGCTTCCTGCAGCTCTGCGCCGACCACAACATGCAAGTGGTGCAGCCGACCACGCCGGCACAGATCTTCCACCTGCTGCGTCGCCAGATGATCCGTCTGTTCCGCAAGCCGCTGGTGATCATGACGCCGAAGTCGCTGCTGCGCAGCAAGGACGCCGTGTCGCCGCTGTCCGATCTGGCCAAGGGCCACTTCGAGACCGTGATCCCCGATCACGAGGAACTGAACGCCAGCAAGGTCAAGCGCGTGATCATGTGCTCGGGCAAGGTCTACTACGACCTGGTCAACACCCGCAAGGAACGCGAAGCGGGCGACACGGCGATCATTCGCCTGGAACAGCTGTACCCGTTCCCGCACAAGGCCGTGGCTGCCGAACTCAAGAAATACCCGGCCGCGACCGAAATCGTGTGGTGCCAGGACGAGCCGCAGAACCAGGGTGCCTGGTTCTTCGTCCAGCACTACATCATGGAAAACATGACGGAAGGCCAGAAGCTCGGTTATGCCGGTCGTCCCGCCTCGGCTTCGCCGGCGGTGGGCTACTACGCAAAGCACAACGAGCAACAGAAGGCGCTGCTGGAAGCCGCGTTCTCCAAGCTCAAGGGCTTTGTTCTGACCAAGTAATTCGTGGGCAGCCCGCGGACGCGCACAGGGATACGCGCCGCGGGATTTGCCTGACTGAAACGAAACACATACGCATACATCGAGGAATTACCAAACCATGGCTATTGTTGACGTCAAGGTTCCGCAACTGTCTGAATCGGTCGCCGAAGCGACCATGCTGAACTGGAAGAAGAAGCCGGGCGAAGCCGTTGCTCAGGACGAAATCCTGATCGAAATCGAGACGGACAAGGTTGTGCTGGAAGTGCCGGCCCCGTCGGCTGGCGTGCTGTCGCAGATCGTCAAGAACGACGGTGACACCGTCGTTGCCGATGAAATCATCGCCAAGATCGACACGGAAGCCACCGCTGGCGCCGCCGCGCCGGCTGCTGCCGCCCCGGCGCCCGCTGCCGCCGCACCGGCTCCGGCCGCTGCCCCGGCTGCCGCGCCCGCTGCTGCTGGCGCCATCGCCATGCCGTCGGCCGCCAAGCTGATGGCCGAAGGTGGCCTGTCGGCCTCGCAAGTGGCTGGCACCGGCAAGGACGGCCGCATCACCAAGGGCGACGTGCTGGCCGCTGGCTCGGCTCCCGCACCGGCCGCCAAGGCTGCACCGGCTCCGGCCGCCGCCAAGCCGGCCCTGCCGCAAGTGTCGGCCCAGGTTGACTTCGCTGCGCTGGGCGACCGCCCGGAAGAGCGCGTGCCGATGAGCCGTCTGCGCGCCCGTATCGCCGAGCGCCTGGTGCAGTCGCAATCGACCAACGCCATCCTGACCACGTTCAACGAAGTGAACATGAAGCCGGTCATGGATCTGCGTAACAAGTACAAGGATCGCTTCGAGAAGGAACACGGCGTGAAGCTGGGCTTCATGTCGTTCTTCGTGAAGGCCGCCGTCCACGCGCTGAAGAAGTACCCGATCATCAACGCTTCGGTCGATGGCAACGACATCGTCTACCACGGCTACTTCGACATCGGTATCGCCGTGGGCTCGCCGCGTGGCCTGGTGGTGCCGATCCTGCGCAACGCCGACCAGATGAGCCTGGCCGACATCGAGAAGAAGATTGCCGAGTTCGGCGCCAAGGCCCGTGACGGCAAGCTGTCGCTGGACGACCTGACCGGCGGTACGTTCTCGATCTCGAACGGCGGTACGTTCGGTTCGATGCTGTCGACCCCGATTATCAACCCGCCGCAATCGGCCATCCTGGGCGTGCACGCCACCAAGGACCGCGCCGTGGTGGAAGATGGTCAGATCGTGATCCGTCCGATGAACTACCTGGCCATGTCCTACGACCACCGTATCATCGACGGCCGCGAAGCCGTTCTGGGTCTGGTGGCCATGAAGGAAGCGCTGGAAGATCCGGCCCGCCTGCTGCTGGACCTGTAAGCGGTCCTGCCTCCCGACAGACACTCCGTCTTCCGTTTGTCGTCGTCCCCGTGCTCCGGCGCGGGGACCCGGCGAGCGCATCGCCTGTGCATGCCGCTCGCCGGATGTCCGCCACGCTGGCCGACATGACGTGCCAAAGAGATATTTCCCATGAGCAAACAATTCGACGTGCTGGTGATCGGCGCCGGCCCCGGCGGTTACATCGCCGCCATTCGTGCTGCCCAGCTGGGCCTGAACGTGGCCTGCCTCGAAGGCAACGCCTATGACGACCCCAAGGGCGAAGCCCGCCTGGGCGGTACCTGCCTGAACGTGGGTTGCATCCCCTCGAAGGCGCTGCTGGCTTCCTCGGAAGAATTCGAGAACGCCTCGCACCACCTGGCTGACCACGGCATCACCGTGGGCGACATCAAGGTCGACGTGGCCAAGATGCTCAAGCGCAAGGACGACATCGTCGGCAAGATGACGAAGGGCATCGAGTTCCTGTTCCGCAAGAACAAGATCACGCTGTTCAAGGGCTACGGCAAGTTTGCCGGCAAGGCCGCCGAAGGCTTCCAGGTGGAAGTCAACGGCGAGACGCTGACCGCCAAGCAGGTGATCATCGCCACGGGTTCGAAGGCCCGCCACCTGCCCGGTATCACCGTCGACAACAAGCTGATCAGCGACAACGAAGGCGCGCTGAAGTTTGAATCGGTGCCGAAGAAGCTGGGTGTGATCGGCGCTGGCGTAATCGGCCTGGAGCTGGGCTCGGTGTGGCGCCGTCTGGGTGCCGACGTGACCGTGCTCGAAGCGCTGCCCGCCTTCCTGGGCGCCGCCGACGAAGGCGTGGCCAAGGAAGCACAGAAGCTGCTGACCAAGCAAGGCCTGAAGTTCAACCTGGGCGTCAAGGTCAACGAAGTCAAGGCCGGCAAGGACAACGTCACCGTTGCCTACACCGACAAGGACGGCAAGGACCAGACGCTGGAAGTGGATCGCCTGATCGTGTCGGTGGGCCGCGTGCCGAACACCGACAACCTGGGCCTGGAAGCCGTTGGCCTGGGCGTGGACCAGCGCGGCTTCATCGAGGTGGACGACCACTGCCAGACCAAGGTGCCGGGCATCTGGGCAATTGGCGACGTGGTGCGTGGCCCGATGCTGGCGCACAAGGCGGAAGACGAAGGCGTGGCCGTGGCCGAGCGCATCGTCGGCCAGAAGCCGCACATCGACTTCAACACGGTTCCCTGGGTCATCTACACGTTCCCGGAAATCGCGTGGGTCGGCAAGACCGAGCAGCAGCTCAAGGCCGAAGGCCGCGAGTACAAGTCGGGCCAGTTCCCGTTCATGGCCAACGGCCGTGCGCTGGGCATGGGCGCCGCCGACGGCTTCGTGAAGATGCTGGCCGACGCCAAGACCGACGAGATCCTGGGCGTGCACATCGTGGCGGCCAATGCTTCGGACCTGATCGCCGAAGCCGTGGTGGCCATGGAGTTCAAGGCGGCAAGCGAAGACATCGGTCGCGTTTGCCACCCGCACCCGTCGATGTCGGAAGTCATGCGTGAAGCGGCGCTGGCCGTCGACAAGCGTCAGCTGAACATGTAATACCCGCGTTCACCTTCTGGTGAGCACCGGCGCGCCGCGATGCCTGCGGCGCGCCGTTTTCGCTTGCAGCACCCCGGATTCCCCAGGCTCTCACGATGAACGTCACCGAGTTTTACGAGCACGAACTCAAGCAGCGCGGCTACCATTCCGACGAGGCGCAACTGCGCGCCGTGGCGCGGCTGCAGCAATGCTACGACGAGTGGGTGGCCTACAAGAGCCGCCGCAACAGCACGCTGAAGAAGCTGCTGGTGCACCCCGACGTACCCAAGGGCGTGTACATGTGGGGCGGGGTAGGGCGCGGCAAGTCGTTCCTGATGGACAGCTTCTACTCCTGCGTGCCCGTGGTACGCAAGACACGGCTCCATTTCCACGAATTCATGCGGGAGGTGCACCGCGAGCTCGAAGAGCTGCGCGGCCGCTCCGACCCGCTCGACGAACTGGCCAAACGGATCGCGCGCCGCTTCCGGCTGATCTGCTTTGACGAGTTCCACGTCAGCGATGTGGCGGATGCCATGATCCTGCACCGCCTGCTGCAGCAACTGTTCGACAACGGCGTGCAGTTCGTGATGACGTCGAACTATCGCCCAGACCTGCTGTACCCGGACGGCCTCCATCGTGACCGCGTGCTGCCGGCCATCGCCCTGCTGCAGACCAAGCTCGACGTGCTGAACGTCGATGCGGGCGTTGACTACCGCAAGCGCGCGCTGGAGCAGGTACAGGCCTATCACACGCCGCTGGGGCGCGAGGCGAGCGCCGCGCTGCGCGATGCGTTCACGTCGATTGCCGGAACAGCCGACGAATCGCCGGTGTTGCACATCGAGCATCGTGAGATCAAGGCGCTGCGCAAGGCCAATGGCGTGGTCTGGTTCGACTTTGCCACGCTGTGCGGCGGACCGCGCTCGCAGAACGACTACCTCGAGATCGCGTCGCAATTCCACACGGTGATCTTGTCGGATGTACCGAAAATGACGCCGCGGATGTCGTCGGAGGCGCGTCGTTTCACCTGGCTGATCGACGTCTTCTACGATCACAAGGTGAAGCTGCTGATCTCGGCCGAAGTGCCGGCCGACGAGTTGTACACGGAAGGGCAGATGGCCAATGAGTTCCACCGGACCGTCTCGCGCATCATCGAGATGCAGTCGCGCGAGTATCTGGAGTCAGAGCGCCGGGTGATGGACACGTCGCTGACCTGATCTTCCTTGACTCCCGTTCGGCGTGCACCTGTTGCGTGCCGGACGACTGCCGAAGAACGAATCTGAGTCCGTTTTCGCAACCTTGATTTGCATCAAAGCGGAGGGCAGGCGCGTTACCTAGTATCCACTGGGTAAAAAAAGCGCGCCATGCCGTCTCTACATACCGCCCCCCCAGCGCCCACGCTCCCAGCCGTTGCCCCCTCCACCGGATCCGGGCGCGCTGCGGCATCTCCATCCGATTCTTCCTGTGATTGCTTCCACTGCGGCCAGCCGTTGCCTGGCGGCGCGACATCGTTCGTCGCCCAGATAGATGGTCGGTCGCGGTCGTTCTGCTGTGGCGGCTGCCAAACCCTGGCGCAGGCGCTGCATGCGGCCGGCTTCGGCCATCTCTATGGCGATGTCACGCGCTTTGCGCGCCCGATCGACGATGCAGCGCGCCGTGCGGCCGAGCCGGTCTGGGCTGCCTATGACACGCCGGAACTGCGTAGCCAGTTCGTTCGGACGGTGGGGGATGGGCGGGCCGAAATTACGCTGGCCCCCGAGAATATCCGCTGTGCGGCCTGCGCCTGGCTGATCGAGCAGCATCTTGGCCAACTGGACGGTGTGGAGTCGGTAGTGGCCAACGTGGCCACGCGCCGCGTAGTGGTGCGCTGGCACGATGCCTCGCTTGGGGTGGCCAGCCTGTTGTCCCGTCTGGCCGATATCGGTTACCAGGCCTGGCCGTTCGAAGTCTCGCGCAGCGACCAGCAGGACCGCCGCGAGCGCCGAAGCCTGCTGATGCGGATGGCGGTGGCCATGCTCGGCATGATGCAAGTCATGATGTACGCGTGGCCGCTATATACCCACGAAGCCACGATCGACCCCGGCCAGCTGCAGCTGATGCGCTGGGCCAGCTTCGCGTTGACCGTCCCGGTCGTTTTCTACTCCGCGTGGCCCATCTTCTCCGGTGCCTGGCGGGCCATGCGCCGGCGGCATATGGGCATGGATGTGCCGGTGGCGATTGGCGTGGCGGCCGGGTTCATCGCCAGCGCCGTTGCCACGCTGCGGGGCGTTGGCGAAGTCTATTTCGATTCGGTGACGATGTTTGTCGCATTCCTGCTGCTGGCACGCTATCTGGAATTGCGCGTGCGGCAGGCGTCGCGCAGCGGGGCCGAGATGCTGGCGCGACAGTTGCCGGCCACCTGCGAACGGCTAGGGGAGGCGGGCGGGGCAGGCGAGCGCGTACCGGTGGCGAGGCTGCAGGCCGGCGACCGCATTCGCGTGAAGGCCGGCGAGATCGTGCCTGCCGACGGCACCGTGGTAGCGGGCGCCAGCGAACTGGATGAATCGATGCTGACGGGCGAGGCGCGTCCCGTACAGCGGGCGGTGGGCGATGCTGTGCTGGCTGGCTGTTTCAACGCGGCCAGCCCGCTCGAAATGCAGGTCGACCGTATTGGGGCCCAGACGCGCCTTGCGGAGATCGTAGCCGTGCTCGACCGGGCCCTGGCTGACAAGCCGAGGCTGGCCCAGCTTGCCGACCGCGTGGCCGGATGGTTCGTCGGTACGCTGCTCGTCATGGCAGCGCTGACTGGCGCGGTTTGGGCGATCTGGATCGATCCGTCCCGAGCGCTGCTGGTGACGGTGGCCGTGCTGGTGGTGAGCTGCCCGTGCGCCTTGTCGCTGGCTACGCCGGCCGCACTGGCCGCTGCCGGAGCCGCGCTGTCGCGCCGGGGCGTGTTGCTGACGCGGGCCCATGCGCTGGAAACGCTGGCGCGCGTGACCGACGTCGTACTCGACAAGACCGGCACGCTGACCGAGGGCCGCTTCGCGCTGGTGTCCGCCCGGACCTTCCGGGCGCTGGACATCGAGTCGTGTCGCCGCATGGCCGCTGCCATCGAGCGCGGCGGCGAACATCCGATAGCACGTGCATTTGCGGAGCCTGCCGACGAGTCCATGCAGGTGACCACGCATGTCGACGCGCTGCGCAACGTGCCCGGACAGGGGCTCGAGGCTTGCGTGGACGGACGAGTTGTCCGCCTTGGCCGCCAAGAATTCGTGGCCGGCTGGTCCGCCGCGCCTGCCCCACGCCTTGCTGCGGAAGACCACCATCCCGGCGCCACGCTCGTGTGGATGGGCGACGCCGATGGCCTGCTCGCGTGCTTCCAGCTCGCCGACGTGCAGCGTGCCCAAACGCCTCTGCTGCTGCGCGAGCTGGCCGCACTCGGGGTGCGTTGCCACCTGGTCTCCGGCGACGCGGACGAAGCTGTGCGCTGGTGGGCGGCGCAGTTCGGCATGGACACCGCAGCAGGCGCCGTGACGCCGGAAGGGAAACGGGACTACGTGGCCGCCTTGCAGCGGGAAGGCGCTGTGGTACTGGCCGTTGGAGACGGCATCAACGATGCGCCGGTGCTGGCCCAGGCGCAGGTGTCGGTGGCGATCGGCAGTGGCGCGCCGCTTGCCCAGGCCGGCGCCGATGCGGTGCTGACCCATGGGGGCGTTGCGGAGATCGCCACGTCGATCGCCACGGCGCGCCGGGCGCGCCGGGTCGTGCGCCAGAACCTTGGTTGGGCCTTTGCCTACAACGTCGTGGCGATTCCGCTGGCGGCAACCGGACATGTCACCGCCTGGATGGCCGGCATTGGCATGTCGGTGTCTTCGCTGCTGGTGGTGGCCAATGCATGGCGCCTGCTGCGTGTCAATGCGTCCCGGAACAAGGAAACATGAATGGAAACGCTCTATCTGCTGGTGCCGATGAGCCTGGTGCTGGTTGCGCTGATCGCGGGTGTGCTGTGGTGGGCGTTGCACGCGGGGCAGTACGACGACCTGGATCGCCCGGGTGAAGCGATTTTGCTCGACAACGACACGCCGCCAGGCGCCGAGCGCGTGCGCTGATGGCCCTGGCAGCGGTGCGGATCGAAGCATTGACATGCGTCGGCAAAAACAGTTCGCCGACACTGCGCCGAAATTGATCGAAGTCAACGCGCCGCTCGACTTGTTTTTCTAAAGTCACACTGTCAATAGGTTTATTCTTACTTAGCTTGGGGGTCTGAATGGCTGTCACCACCGCGTCTCCACGCGTCGACACCTTCAATTACGGCGTGGTGCGGCAGTTTGCCGTCATGACCGTTGTCTGGGGAATCGTCGGCATGGCCGTAGGCGTTCTGCTTGCGGCACAACTGATCTGGCCGGATCTGAATTTCAACACGCCGTGGCTGTCATTCGGCCGCCTGCGTCCGCTGCATACGAATGCCGTGATCTTTGCATTCGGGGGCAGCGCGCTGTTCGCCACGTCCTACTACGTGGTGCAGCGAACCTGCCAGGCGCGCCTGTTCTGCGGCCCGCTTGCGGCCTTCACGTTCTGGGGCTGGCAGGCGGTTATCGTGGCCGCCGCAATCACGCTGCCGATGGGCATCACGAGCTCGAAGGAGTACGCTGAACTGGAATGGCCGATCGACATCCTGATCACGCTGGTCTGGGTGGCCTACGCCATCGTGTTCTTCGGCACGATCGTCAAGCGCAAGACGCGCCACATCTACGTGGCCAACTGGTTCTTCGGCGCTTATATCCTCACCATCGCCATCCTGCATATCGTCAACAACATCGAAATGCCGGCGTCGATGTGGAAGTCCTACTCGGCCTACGCCGGCGTGCAGGACGCGATGATCCAGTGGTGGTACGGCCATAACGCCGTGGGCTTCTTCCTGACCACGAGCTTCCTGGGGATGATGTACTACTTCATTCCGAAGCAGGCCGAGCGTCCGATCTACTCCTACCGCTTGTCCATCGTCCACTTCTGGGCGCTCAACTTCACGTACATGTGGGCGGGTCCGCACCACCTGCAGTACACGGCGCTGCCGGACTGGGCCCAGTCGCTGGGCATGGTGTTCTCGCTGATTCTGCTCGCGCCGTCGTGGGGCGGCATGATCAACGGCATCATGACCATGTCGGGTGCCTGGCACAAGCTGCGTACCGATCCGATCCTCAAGTTTCTGGTGGTGGCGCTGTCTTTCTACGGCATGGCCACGTTCGAAGGCTCGATGATGTCGATCAAGACCGTGAATGCCCTGTCGCACTACACGGACTGGACGATCGGCCACGTTCACTCGGGCGCGCTTGGCTGGGTGGCCATGATTTCCATCGGCTCGTTGTACTACCTGATTCCGCGTCTGTTCGGCGAGAAGCAGATGTACAGCACGCGGCTGATCGAGCTGCATTTCTGGGTGGCGACCATCGGCGTGGCGCTCTACATCGCCTCGATGTGGATCGCCGGCGTGATGGAAGGGCTGATGTGGCGCGCCACGCAGCCGGACGGCACGCTGACCTATGCCTTCGTCGAGGCAGTCAAGGCCAAGTATCCGTTCTACCTGATCCGTCTGCTCGGTGGTCTGTGTTTCCTGGGCGGCATGTTCATCATGGCCTGGAACGTCTTCCGCACCATCGCTGGCAAGCCTGCCGTGGATGCGCCGATTCCGGCCAGCCTGCCGGCTTCCGCCCACTGACCCCCGCCGAGGAATCGAACAATGTCTCAGAATCAAGGTTTCTTCAGGCACGAGACGCTGGAAAAGAATGTCGGCTGGCTGATCATCGCCACGATCATCGTGGTGAGCATTGCCGGTCTGGTACAGATCGTGCCGCTGTTCTTCCAGCATTCCACCACCCAGCCCGACCCGGGTATCACGCCGTACTCGCCGTTGCGGTTGATGGGCCGGGACATCTATATCCGCGAAGGCTGCGTGGGCTGCCATTCGCAGCAGGTCCGCACGCTGCAGGCCGAAACGGAGCGCTATGGCCATTTCTCCACGGCCGGCGAGTCGGTGTTCGACCACCCGTTCCTGTGGGGTTCCAAGCGTACCGGTCCCGACCTGGCGCGCGTTGGCGGGCGCTATTCGGACGACTGGCAGCGTATCCACCTGCGCAACCCGCGCGACGTGGTGCCGGAATCGGTGATGCCGTCCTACCCGTGGCTCGAAAAGACGCAGTTGCCGACCGATTCGGTGCAAGCCCGCATGCGCGCGCTGCAGCGGCTTGGCGTGCCTTACACCGATGACGAGATCGCGCGGGCGCCGGAAGAACTGGTCGGCAAGACGGAAGAGGACGCCATGGTGGCCTATCTGCAGGGCCTGGGCCTGAACCGCCGCAATGTCCGCCTCGAGCCGGCGGTAACGCCCGCTGCCGCTGCGCCGGCTGCCGAGGCCGCTGCGCCGGCCAAGGAGTGATGCCATGGTGATCGTGACCGCTGTTGCCACCGTGCTGTCGATGCTGACGTTCCTGGGCATCTGCTGGTGGGCCTGGTCGGCTGGCCGTCAGACGGCCAATGAGGAATCGGCCATGTTGCCGTTTGCCTTGCCCGACGAAACCAACAATACAAGCCGGACTTTGTAACCATGAGCGATTTCATTTCCGATTTCTGGGGCTACTACATCTCGGCCATTGCGCTCATCGGTATCGTCTGGTGCGTGTGGCTGCTGTTCTCCCAACGCAAGATGCCGAAGGGCGTCAGTACCACCGACGATACCGGCCATGTCTGGGATGACGACCTGCGGGAACTGAACAACCCGCTACCGCGCTGGTGGATGTGGATGTTCCTGATTGCCTGCGTGTTCAGCGTTGGCTATCTGGTCCTGTATCCGGGCCTTGGCACTTATGCCGGCGTGCTGAAGTTCTCCACCCAGGGCGAGCTCGCCGCGCACCGCGAGGCGGCCGAGAAGATGCAGCACGAGATCTACGCCAAGTACTTGAAGATGGATGTCAAGACGGTGGCGGCGGACCCCGATGCGCGCGAAATCGGCCAGCGCCTGTTCCTGAACTACTGTGCGCAGTGCCATGGCTCCGATGCGCGCGGCAGCCGGGGCTTTCCGAACCTGACGGACGACGACTGGCTCTACGGCGGTGACCCGGACACGATTCAGCAAACAATCACGAAGGGGCGCAATGGCATGATGCCGCCGCTCGCGGGCGCCATCGACGGCAAGCTGGCTGGCGACACCGCGCAGTATGTGCGATCGCTGTCCGGACTGACGTACGACCCGATTCGGGCCTCGCGTGGCGAGAGCACGTTCAAGTCCACCTGCGCGGCTTGCCATGGCGCGAGCGGCAAGGGTAATCAGTCGCTTGGCGCGCCGAACCTGTCCGACAAGGTCTGGTTGTATGGCAGCTCGGAAGGGTCGATCGTCGACGCGATCCTGAAGGGACACAACGGCCATATGCCGGCGCACGAGGAAATTCTGACGCCAGAACGCATCCGCATGCTGACGGCCTACGTCTGGGGGCTGTCGAACACGGGTGACGCGACCAGCAAGGCATCGGCCGGACAATGACAAACCGCCCCCGGCGGCAGGGCGGCGAACGCCGCGCCCGCCGGGGGCATAAGGGCTAAACGATGAACGCGCCCCTGGAATCTCCCCCCACAACCCGGGAATCGGACGCTGCTGCAGGCTGGCGGCCGGCGCCACCGCCCAAGAGCGCGGCAGACGCGACCGAAGAAGCGTTGTACGAGGTACGGCGCAAGATCTATCCGCGTTCCGTGACGGGCGCATTTTCCAGCTGGCGGGTCTGGCTGGTCATCCTGACGCAGTTGATCTACTACGGTACGCCGTGGCTGCAGTGGAATGACAGGCAAGCCGTGTTGTTCGACCTGGGTGCGCGCAAGTTCTATATCTTCGGCCTCGTGCTGTGGCCGCAGGATGTGATCTACCTGGCCGTGCTGCTGGTTATTTCGGCGTTGTCGCTGTTCCTGTTCACGGCTATTGCAGGCCGTCTCTTCTGCGGTTACGCGTGTCCGCAAACGGTCTATACCGAAGTCTTCATGTGGATCGAGCGACGGGTCGAGGGCGACCGCATCGCGCGCATTCGCCTGGACGGCGATCCGTGGAGCCTGCGCAAGCTGCGCCTCAAGGCCACCAAGCACGCGCTGTGGATTCTGATTGCGCTGTGGACGGGCTTCACGTTCATCGGCTATTTCGCGCCGATTCGTGAACTCGGCGGTGAAGTCCTGCACTGGACGCTGGGACCGTGGCAAGCCTTCTGGATGTTGTTCTATGCATTCTGTACCTGGGGCAATGCCGGGTTCATGCGCGAGCAGGTCTGCAAGTACATGTGTCCGTATGCACGCTTCCAGAGCGTGATGGTGGACCGCGATACCTACGTCGTAACCTACGACGTGGGCCGGGGCGAGCCGCGCGGCAGCCGTTCGCGCAAGGCCGACCACCATGCAGCGGGGCTGGGCGACTGCGTGAACTGCAGCATCTGCGTGCAGGTGTGCCCGACGGGCATCGATATCCGCGACGGCCTGCAGTACGAGTGCATCGGCTGCGGCGCGTGTATCGATGCCTGCAACCAAGTCATGGACAAGATGGAATATCCGCGTGGCCTGATTCGCTACACGTCGGAAAATGCCATGCGCAAGGGCTGGTCGGTTGCCGAAGCGCGCAAGCGTCTGCTGCGGCCCCGGACCATTGTCTACACGATCATCTGGCTGGCGCTCGCGGCAGGATTCGTCGCCTCGCTGGCGGTACGCACGCCGCTGAAGGTCGACATCATCCGTGACCGGGGCGCGCTGGGTCGCGAGGTGGAAGGGCGCTGGATCGAGAACGTGTACCGCTTGCAGCTGATTAACGCGACCGAGGCGCCGATGAAGATCCGCATCGAGGCGCACAGCGATGAACTGAAGGGCGTGATTGTCGAGTACGACCATGCCGCCGAAGCGCTGGCCCCTACGTCGAACCGCTTGCTGCCCGTGCGCATCCGGGTGCCGATCGAGGATGCCCCCCAGGGTACGCACAAGGTTGAGGTCACCGTGACGGCGGAGCCCGATGGCGCCCGCCAGGTCGATATTCGGCAAAGCACGAGTTTCATCGTCCCCCGCAATCTGTGAAGCTGTCGTGGACGGTCGCCGGCAACGGCTAAACGTCTAACAAGAGGAGAGCGTAATGACCCCACACCCCGCGAAGCCCTGGTACAGGGAGCCATGGCCATGGATTCTGATGAGCGGACCGTTGTTGGCGATAATCGGCTGCGGTATCACGATCTGGCTGGCCAGCACCCACGCCGACACGCCGGTGGCCGATGCAGCCCGCCATGGGCTGGTGGTGGAAAAGGTGGGCCATGACACAGTGCAACCTCCGGCGAGGCGCCCATGAGACTCCGCTGGCTGATGTGGGTGTTGTGGCCGGCGTTTCTGATGGGTGGAGCGGCCACTGCGGTGGTGTTTTCGGTAGTCGATCCCGGAGACCTGAGTTTTTTCGGGCAGCCGGTGGAAGCGTCGAGACAGGCGGTCTACACCGTAGGCTTTCTGCTCGCATGGCTGTTCTGCTCGTTATCCAGCGCGCTGACGTTGTACACGATGCCGGTCGCGCTCAGCGATACCGATGAACTCGAATAGGCCGTACCAAAGAAGAAGGCCGCACCGGATGCGCTCCGGTGCGGCCTTTTGTGTGCGTCGTGCAGGGCTGTCAGCAGGAACGGCTGTACACCTGCTTGATACCCCCCATGTCCACGATCTTCACATGTCGCTGACGAATCTGGATCAGGCCGGCTTCGGCAAAGCGCGAGAACAGGCGGCTAACGGTTTCGAGCTTCAGGCCAAGGTAGCTGCCGATTTCCTCGCGGCTCATGCGCAGCACGAACTCGGTGGACGAGTAGCCGCGCGCGGACAGGCGTTCCGACAGGTTGACAAGGAATGCCGCGAGCCGCTCCTCGGCGCGCATCGAGCCCAGCGTGATCAGCATGACCTGGTCTTGCGAGATTTCCTTGCTCATCAGGCGCAGGAACTGGCCTTGCAACGACGGCAGATGACTGGAGAGCGACTGCAGGTCGTCGAATCGCACGACGCATACTTCAGTGTCTTCCAGCGCCGTGGCGTCCGAGGCGTGTTGCATCTCGCTGAGGCCATCGAGACCGATCACTTCGCCGGGCAGGTGAAAGCCGGTGATCTGCGTTCGACCGTCTTCCATCGTGACGTGCGTCTTCAGCGTGCCGAAGCGAATCGCGTACACCGCGGTCAGCGGTTCGCCCATGCGGTAGAGGGTTTCGCCCTTGTGGACGCGCACGCGTTCTTGCACGAGCGTATCCATCTTTGTCAGGTCTTGTTGCGACATGCCGACGGGCAGGCAAAGCTGACCCATTGCACATGTGGAACAGCGGGGCGACATCTCGGTGACGGGAATGGAAGTCAGCAATTGAAGTGCTCGTTTGAATGCGCTTGCAGCGAGGGCGCGATGCAGGCATTTTACAGCTTCAAGTGAGGCGGAAGCGAGGAACTGTTGCCATTTGGTGTGCTTTTAAGCGTTTTTCTTATGGCCCTGCTTGGTGGTATGCATTGCGCCGCCATGTGTGGAGGAATTGCTATTGCCGCGGAGCAGAAACAGACCCGTGGTGTCGCGATTCACCTACACCGTTCGCCAGCACAGTGGTGGGCCCAGCTGTGTGTCATGCACGCGGGCCGCGTGACCACGTACATGTTGCTGGGCGCGCTGATGGGTGCGGTCGGAGCGACGGTCTGGCGGCAGGAGTATCTGCCGATGCAGCGGTGGCTTTACGCAGCAGGAAGCGTGATGCTGGTAATCACGGGCCTGTGGTTGCTGCGTGGTCGAGCATTGCGAGCCGACTGGCTCGAGCGGCTGGCTTCGCTGGCGGCCGTTCAGGTCGTGCCACGCGCCAGAGCAATGGCAGTGCGTCTGCCGGCGCGGTGGCGGGGCGAGCGGCGCGCCATGCCGATGATGCGGCGCTATGGCATGGGCCTGGCCTGGGGGCTGGTGCCGTGCGGCATGGTCTATGGCGCGCTGGCCATGGCATTGCTGGCCGGCAACGCACCGTCTGGCGCGCTCGTGATGGGTGCATTCGGTCTTGGCACGCTGCCTAACCTGCTGGTGATTTCGGGTTTGTCCGGATACTTGCGGCAACTGTCGCGCAAGCCGGCGGTGCGGTGGGTGTCGGCCGTGGTGGTCATGGGCTTCGGCCTGCTTGGCGTGGCGCGGGCGGTGTGGCTTCCGGAGACGCTGGCGCAACATGGCTTTTGCGTGGTGTTCTGAATCGGCCACAGCGGCGGGTTGCGGGGCAGGGCTGGAATGCCATACAATCGCGAGAACCAACGGTATCGCGCCGCACACGTTCTTGGCGTCGCCGGGGCCGCATCCCTGATCTGGGATGTGATTCCGGGGTTTCCGAGCCACTTCGGTGAGCTGGAACCGTCCTCACAGTCCTTCCGGTTCAAAAGATCTGGTAAAAAGGCCGGCGGCGGTGTGGAAGGTGGCGCCTGGTCAGGGCGATGTTGTCCGAGCCGATATCCGTATGTTTCTTGCCGTCTTGGCCATCTGGTGGCCCTGGCGATTGTCCGCCCCGAAGGGAGAAGGCGCGACGCAAGAGGTTTGTCGACCGGCGAAGGCTGCCGGGCACGAACGATCTCCTGCCGGACAGACCCGGCAATTCGATGCAAAGAACGAGGTGCACCGCTGCGTATGCAATAAGGCATGCGAGTTGGCTGCGCGATGAGATGGCGGTGGCTTTTGCGCCGCTGTATCTGCAATCTCCAGTGCTCCGGGATTCGTCCGGGAGCAGGTGCAAAGACAGGCTGCACGCAATCACATGAATACCCAAGAGGCGAAGATCGTCCTCGAGACCGCGCTGATCTGCGCGCAGGAGCCACTGCGCGTTGGCGATCTGCGGCGGTTGTTTGCCGACGATGTCGGTGCCGACACCATTCGCGTGCTGCTGGAGGAGTTGCGCCAGGACTGGCAGCAGCGCGGCGTGGAACTCGTGGCGCTGGCCAGCGGCTGGCGTTTCCAGAGCCGGCCGGAGATGCGTGAATTCCTGGACCGGCTGAACCCCGAGAAGCCGCCCAAGTACTCGCGCGCCGTGATGGAGACGCTGGCGATCATCGCCTATCGTCAGCCGGTGACGCGGGGCGATATCGAGGAAATCCGCGGTGTGACGGTCAGCACGGATGTGGTCAAGAAGCTTGAGGACCGGAGCTGGATCGAGGTGATTGGTCATCGCGATGTGCCGGGCCGTCCCGCGCTCTACGCAACGACCAAGGCGTTCCTGGACGATCTCGGGCTGCGCTCGCTCGACGAACTGCCGCCGCTGGAAGATGCCCAGGCTCAGGCCCAGGCCGCGCTGCTCGATCAGCAGGCCATCGATTTTGAAGAAATCGCGACGGCTAATCCGCCTGCGGGTGATGAAGAGGCGTTTGCCGAAACCGCAGCGGGCGAGCAGCCTGTCGAGCCAGCCGCCGAGACCGTTACCGAGACCGTTACCGAAGCGGCTGGTGAAGCAGTTGTCGAAGCAGGTGCCGCTGAGCCGGCCGACGAGTCAGGCCGTGAGGCGGCGACCGAAGTCGACGCTGCCGCCCATGCCGCTGACCTGGTTGACGACGGTCGGATCTTAGATTCGGCTGGCGAGCAGGAAGGCCGGGACGGCGGGCCCGTGGATGAGCCCGACGACAGTTCGGCCGACGACGATTCCAGCGCTGACCGCTTGCCGGAGGAAGACGAGCAAAACGACGGGCCGGTGGCAGTTGCCAACGGCTTCCACATGGACACACCTGCCCCGGAAACGGGTGCCCACGAGCGTCAGGTCGAGGAGGGCGATATGCCGTTCCCGGCCGAGGACGACGAGCGCGTGTCCAACTGAACAACATGCAACATCGATAGTGAATATTTTGTCTGATTCCGCTGAGCAAGACGTCCGCCAGCCGGACACGCCGGGCGACACCGGCGCAGCCCCTGAAACGGGTTCCGAGGCCGACGGCGCACCGCGCCGCAAGGGGCTTCGCCGTGGTCTGCGCAACCTGGTAGCGTCGCGCCGCCAGTCGTCGCAGGATCGGGAAGCGGGCCGTCAGGAAGCTGATCCCGCCGCACAGGCCGAGGGAGCCGAGGGCGCCCAGCCTGCCGCGCCGCGCGGTCGCGGGCGTCGCAAGCCGGCGGCCGCTGCCGAGGCTGGCGCACCGGGTGTGGCTCAGGGCGATGCTGGCGAGGCCGAACCGGCCCAGGCGCAAGCCGGCCAGGGTCAGCGCAAGCGCCGCCAGCAGCCGCAGCGCAAGGCTGCCCTGGTGGACGGCGACAGCAAGCCCGCCGCCGAGCAGCCGGCCAAGCGCAATCGGAATGGCCAGCAACGCAAGGGCCAGGGCCAGGGTGGCAAGCAGGGGCCGAAGGGCGAGTCCCGTCAGGGCGAGCAGCGCCTTGGCGAGAAGCCAGGCAGGTCGGGCAAGCCGGCAGGCAAGGCCGGCGGAGCCGGTGGGGCTGCCGCCAAGGCGGGCGCCGGTGCCGAGGATCTGTTCCGCTTCGTGATTTCCGAGCAGTTCGACGAAGAAGACACGGTTGTACCGCGCACCAAGGCCAAGCCGGTGCGCGAGCTGACCTCCGACGACGATGCGCCCAAGCTGCACAAGGTGCTGGCTGAAGGCGGCCTCGGCTCGCGGCGCGAGATGGAAGAGCTGATCCTGCAAGGCCGTGTGTCCGTCAATGGACTGCCGGCGCACATCGGACAGCGCATTCTGCCGGCCGACCAGGTTCGCGTGAATGGCAAGCTGATCCACCGCAAGGTGTCGAGCAAGCCGCCGCGCGTGCTGCTGTATCACAAGCCGGCCGGCGAAATCGTCAGCCAGTCGGATCCCGAAGGCCGTCCGACCGTGTTCGACAGCCTGCCGCGCATCAAGAACGGCAAATGGGTGGCGGTCGGGCGTCTCGACTTCAACACCGAAGGCCTGCTGATCTTTACGACTTCGGGCGATATCGCGAACCGGTTCATGCACCCGCGCTATGGCGTGGAGCGCGAGTACGCGGTGCGTACGCTGGGCGAACTGGCCGAGGCGGATCGCCAGAGCCTGCTGCATGGCATCCAGCTTGACGACGGGGAGGCGAACTTCCTGCGGATCGCGGATGGCGGCGGCGAGGGCGTGAACCAGTGGTATCACGTGGCGCTGACCGAAGGTCGGAACCGCGAGGTGCGCCGCATGTTCGAGGCAGTTGGCCTGACCGTGTCGCGCCTGATTCGCACGCGCTACGGCCAGTTCCTGTTGCCGCGCGGCCTCAAGCGCGGTCGCTGGCAGGAGCTGGAGGCAACGGACGTACGCACGCTGATGAGCGGCATCGGACTGAAGGCGCCTGGCAAGGCCGAGCAGGGCGGCGGCAAGGGTGTGACCAAAGTGGGCGGGCGCAAGCAGCGTACCGAAGCGGCCATTGCCGGCATGCCGATGCACACTGGCATGGACGGCCTGCCGCGCTTCGAAAAGCCGGCTGGCAATCGCGGTAACGGCAATGCCGGGCGCGGACAGCCTGACCCGATGCAGACGTCGATGGGCTACATCCCGTCGGGTCCGGCGCCTCTTACCTCGCACACGACCAAGTTCGGTGGTGGCATGGGCGGTGGCATGCGTGGCACTGGTGGTGGTCGCGGACCGGGCACCGGTGCTGGCGGCGGCCGTGGCGGTCGCGGTGGCAATGCCGGGAACGCCGGCAATGCCGGCGGCAACCGTCAGCGTCGCGGCGGTGGTGGCGATGTCAACGGCAATGTGATGCCGAAGGCGTCGAAGAGCGGTGGCGGCGCTGGCGGCGGCGGTGGTAACCGGCGTCCGCGTGGCGGCGGTGGTGGCCGCGGCGGTCATCGCTGATCCGGAATAGCGGGGCAGCCGGGCATTTTGCCCCGCGCGTGCCCCGTCCGGGCGCGGATCCAAGGCTGATTTTGCCTTTTGGACATAATCCGCGTATAATCAAAGTCTATTCAAAAGTATCATCCTCGGCGAGGATGGGCGAATGATGGGCATTGCGCCCATTTTTTTTTGGTTCGCCCATTTGTGCTTGCGGCTGGATTGCGTCACTTCCGTGATGCGCGGCAGCTCGGGGGATGATGGGGCAGGCAGGGCTTACAGGTCGTTTCGGAACCTCGCTTTCAGAACGTTGTGTTGTCCGGTGTCTGCCAAGGTATGGAAAGCCACTACTCGGGATTACAGTGCATCTGGCAGATTTGATCGAAACCACCCTTAACGGCATGGGCTACGAGTTGGTTGAGCTTGAGCGTGCCCCGGCCGGACTTCTGCGTGTCTATATCGATCAGCCTGAAACTGGCATCGTCATTGAGGATTGCGAGAAGGTCAGCCGGCAGTTGACGCACGTGCTGATGGTCGAGAACGTCGACTACGAGCGCCTCGAAGTGTCGTCGCCGGGCCTGGACCGTCCGCTCAAGAAGCTGGCCGACTTCGTCCGCTTCTCCGGCGCGGAAGCCAGGGTCACGCTGCGACTGCCGGTCAACGGCCAGAAGAACTTCGTTGGCATCCTGCGCGAAGCCTCGGGAGAAGCCGGCGCCGAGAAGATCGGCCTGGAGTTCGAGGGCAAGGATGGCCCGGCGCTGCTGGAATTCGCCATATCCGATGTCGACAAGGCCCGTCTGGTGCCGGTGATCGACTTCAAGGGAAATCAAAGAAAAGGGAACAAGCAATGAGCCGCGAAGTTCTGTTGCTCGTCGATGCGCTAGCGCGCGAAAAGAACGTCGACAAGGATGTGGTGTTCGGTGCGCTGGAAGCCGCGCTGGCTTCGGCCACCAAGAAGCGTTTCGAGGAAGACGTGGATATCCGCGTCCATATCGACCGTGAATCCGGTGAGCATGAGACGTTCCGCCGCTGGCTTGTCGTCCCTGACGAGCAGGGCCTGCAGGAGCCGGACAAGCAGATCCTGCTGTTCGAAGCCCGCGAGCAGGCTGCCGACATCCAGCTGGACGAGTTTATCGAAGAGCAGATCGAGTCGGTGGAATTCGGCCGTATTGGCGCCCAGGCTGCCAAGCAGGTCATTCTGCAGCGTATCCGCGACGCCGAGCGCGAGCAGATCCTGAACGACTACCTGGATCGCGGCGAGAAGATCATGACCGGCACGGTCAAGCGCGCCGACAAGAAGGGCCTGATCGTGGAATCGGGTCGCGTGGAAGCGCTGCTGGCCCGCGATCAGATCATTCCGAAGGAAAACCTGCGTACGGGCGACCGCGTGCGGGCCTATATCCTGAATGTGGACCGCGCCGCGCGTGGCCCGCAGATCGAACTGTCGCGCACCGCGCCGGAGTTCCTGATCAAGCTGTTCGAGAACGAAGTGCCCGAGATGGAACAGGGCCTGCTCGAAATCAAGGCGGCTGCCCGCGATCCGGGCGTGCGCGCCAAGATTGCCGTGGTGGCGCATGACAAGCGTATCGATCCGATCGGTACCTGCGTGGGCGTGCGTGGCACGCGCGTCACGGCGGTGCGCAACGAGATTGGCGGCGAAGCCGTGGACATTGTCCTGTGGTCGGAAGACCCGGCGCAGTTTGTGATTGGTGCGCTGGCGCCGGCACAGGTGCAATCGATCGTCGTCGACGAAGAAAAGCACTGCATGGACGTGGTGGTGGACGAGGAAAATCTCGCCGTCGCCATCGGCCGCAGCGGTCAGAACGTGCGCCTGGCGTCGGAACTGACCGGCTGGCAGATCAACATCATGACGCAGGAAGAATCGGCGCAGAAGCAGGCCGAGGAAAGCGAAGTGGTGCGCAAGCTGTTCATGGCCAAGCTGGACGTGGACGAGGAAGTGGCGGACATCCTGATCGAGGAAGGCTTCTCCACGCTGGAAGAAGTGGCCTACGTGCCCATCAGTGAAATGATGGAAATCGAGGCATTTGACGAAGACACCGTCAACGAGCTGCGCAACCGCGCCCGCGATGCGTTGCTGACGATGGAACTGGCCCGGGAAGAAAAGGTGGAAGAGGTATCGCAGGACCTGCGCTCCCTCGACGGCCTGACCCCGGAGCTGATCGGCAAGCTGGCCGAAGGCAATATCCACACGCGTGACGACCTGGCCGAACTGGCCGTCGACGAACTGGTCGAGATGGCCAGCGTGAGCGAGGATGAGGCCAAGGCGCTGATCATGAAGGCACGGGAACATTGGTTTAACTGAGGGACACGTCCGGGCCCAGGTGGCCCGGACGCGCTTTCCGCATACGAATTGTCCCGACGTAGAAACCGAGCATTGAAAGGGTTTGAATGGCAAGCACAACAGTTGCCCAACTGGCCGCAGAACTGAGCCGCAGCCCTGCTGCACTGCTGGAACAATTGCAGGCAGCTGGGGTGGGCAAGGCAAAGCCTGAAGACATCATCACCGAATCGGACAAGACCCGACTGCTGGAGCACCTGAAGCGGTCCCACGGTCAGGCCGATGACAGCGCACGCAAGAAGATCACGCTGACCAAGCGCGAAACGTCCGAGATCCGCCAGTCGGATTCGACCGGCAAGACCCGCACGGTGCAGGTCGAAGTGCGCAAGAAGCGCGTGCTGATCAAGCGCGACGAAGTCGAATCGCACGACGACGATGCCGATGCGCAGGCCTCCACGGAAGCGGCGGCCGAGCAGGCACGCCGCGACGAGGAGCAGCGCCGCGAACAGGCTGAAGCGCTGGCCCGCCAGGAAGCGGAAGCCCAGGCTGCCCGCGAGGCGGCCGAGCGCGAGGAAGCCGAGCGCCGCGCCCGTCAGGAGGCCGCGGAAGCTGAGCAGCGCCGTCAGGCCGATCTGCTGGCCCGCAAGGCCGAGGAAGAAGCGGCCGCCGCCCGCGTTGCAGCCGAGGCTGCCGAGGAATCGTCGCGCCAGAAGGCTGAAGAAGACAAGGCGCGTCTGGCTACCGAGCGTGCCCAGGCGCAGAAGAACGCCGATGACGCGAAGGCCGCCGCCGACAAGGCGCGTGCCGAGCAGGACAGCGCCAAGGCTGCCGCCGACAAGGCGCGCGCCGAGCAGGATGCTGCCGCGCGTCGCCGTCGCGAGGCTGCCGAAGCCGAGGCCCGTGCCATCCAGCAGATGCTGAATGCGCCGCCCCGCGTGCTGAAGGCGCCGTCGGAACGCAAGGCCGAGGAAAAGAAGGCCGAGCAGACCGGTACGCTGCACAAGCCGGTGAAGCCGGCTGGTGCGACGACGGAAGCGAAGAAGGACGAAAAGAAGACGACGACCACGACTGCCACCACGACCACGACGACCACCGCCGACAAGAAGGGCGGCAAGGGCGCGAAGGGCGGCTGGCAGGACGACAATCGCGGCGGCAAGAAGGGCGGTGGCCTGAAGACGCGCGGCGATTCGTCGGGTGGTACCGGCGGCTGGCGCAGTGGCCCGCGTGGCCGCGGCGGCAAGCACAATGCCGATGACGGCCGCAGCAACTTCCAGGCGCCGACGGAGCCGGTGGTGCGTGAAGTGCACGTGCCGGAAACCGTGTCGGTGGCCGATCTGGCGCACAAGATGGCCGTGAAGGCCTCCGAGGTCATCAAGCAGATGATGAAGCTCGGCCAGATGGTGACGATCAACCAGGTGCTGGACCAGGAAACCGCCATGATCGTGGTGGAAGAAATGGGCCACAAGGCGTTCGCCGCCAAGCTGGACGATCCGGAAGCGCTGCTGGTGACCGACGGCGAGGAGCAGTCGGATGCCGAACTGCTGCCGCGTCCGCCGGTGGTGACCGTGATGGGTCACGTCGACCACGGCAAGACCTCGCTGCTGGACTACATCCGCCGCACGAAGGTTGCCGCGGGCGAAGCCGGTGGCATTACGCAGCATATCGGTGCGTATCACGTGGAAACCGACCGTGGCGTGATCACGTTCCTGGACACCCCGGGTCACGAGGCCTTCACGGCCATGCGTGCCCGTGGCGCCAAGGCAACCGACATCGTCATCCTGGTGGTGGCTGCCGACGACGGCGTGATGCCGCAGACCAAGGAAGCGATTGCGCACGCCAAGGCTGCCGGCGTGCCGATCGTGGTGGCGATCACCAAGGTCGACAAGCCCGAAGCCAACCCGGACCGCGTCAAGCAGGAACTGGTGGCCGAGCAGGTCGTGCCGGAAGAGTACGGCGGCGATTCGCCGTTCGTGCCGGTCTCCGCCAAGACGGGTGCTGGCATCGACGACCTGCTCGAGCAGGTGTCGCTGCAGGCCGAAGTGCTGGAACTGAAGGCGCCGGTCGATGCGCCGGCCAAGGGCCTGGTGGTGGAAGCCCAGCTGGACAAGGGCAAGGGCCCGATCGCGACGATCCTGGTGAGCAGCGGTACGCTCAAGCGCGGCGACGTCGTGCTGGCGGGCAGCGCCTATGGCCGCGTGCGCGCCATGCTGGACGAAAACGGCAAGCCGGCGAAGGAAGCTGGTCCGTCGATCCCGGTGGAAATCCAGGGTCTGTCGGAAGTGCCTGCCGCCGGCGAGGAAGTGCTGGTACTGCCGGACGAGCGCAAGGCGCGTGAAATTGCGCTGTTCCGCCAGGGCAAGTTCCGCGACGTGAAGCTGGCCAAGCAGCAGGCGGCCAAGCTGGAAACGATGCTGGAGCAGATGGCCGAAGGCGAAGTCCAGTCGCTGCCGCTGATCGTGAAGGCCGACGTGCAGGGTTCGCAGGAAGCGCTGGTGCAGTCGCTGCAGAAGCTGTCGACCGCCGAAGTGCGCGTGCAGATCGTGCACGGTGGCGTGGGTGGCATCTCCGAGTCGGACGTCAACCTGGCGACCGCATCGAAGGCTGTCATCATCGGCTTCAACGTGCGTGCCGATGCAGGCGCGCGCAAGCTGGCCGAGCACAACGGCATCGACATCCGCTACTACAACATCATTTACGATGCGGTGGATGAGGTGAAGGCGGCGATGTCGGGCATGCTGGCGCCGGAGAAGCGCGAGACCACGATTGGTCAGGTGGAAGTGCGCCAGGTCTTCCGCGTGCCGAAGGTTGGCGCGGTGGCGGGCTGTATGGTCACCGACGGTCTGGTCAAGCGGACTTCGCTGGTGCGCGTGCTGCGCAACAACGTGGTGATCCACGATGGCGAACTGGACTCGCTCAAGCGGTTCAAGGACGACGTCAAGGAAGTCAAGCAGGGCTTCGAGTGCGGTCTGTCGATCAAGAACTTCAACGACGTTCAGGAAGGCGACCAGCTCGAGGTGTACGAAATTACCGAGGTGGCGCGTACGCTGTAAGGCGATACGCAAGAACGGCAGGCTCCGGCCTGCCGTTTTCACATCGGCACAGCAAAAAGTTTTGCATGGCCAAGAAAGGCAATATCTCTTCCCGCAACCTGCGCCTGTCCGACCAGATCCAGAAGGAACTGGCCGGCATGATCCAGCGTGAGATCCGTGATCCGCGCCTGGGGCTGGTGACGCTGCAGTCGGTGTCGCTGACGCCGGACTACGCGCACGCCAAGGTGTATTTCACGGTGCTCGGCGCCGAACCCGAGGTGGCGGCCGCCATTCTCAAGGAAAAGGCCGGCTACCTGCATTCGCTGCTGTTCAAGCGCCTGCACATCCATACCGTGCCGACGCTGCATTTCCACCACGACACGTCGGTGGAACATGCCATCGAGATGTCGAAGCTGATCACGCAGGCGAACGCTACGCGTGCCACGGACGACGATACGTCGTCTGACGAGAACTAGGCGCACGCCGTCTTCCGCGCGCCGGCATTCAGCGCCGGCGCGACTTTCTTCTCCCCGCAATGACCGATTCCCAAGCCAACCGTCCGCCCCGGCTGCCGCGCCGCGACGTGCATGGCGTGCTGCTGCTCGACAAGCCGTTGGGCCTGTCGTCCAACGACGCGCTGGTGCGTGCCAAGCGCCTGCTGCGCGCGAACAAGGCCGGCCATACCGGTACGCTCGACCCGCTGGCCACTGGCCTGCTGCCGCTGTGCTTTGGCGAGGCCACCAAGTTCTCGCAGGACTTGCTCGAAGCCGACAAGACCTACGAGGCCGTCGTGCGGCTGGGTGCCACCACGACCACCGGCGATGCGGAAGGCGAGATCGTTGCCGAGCGTGCGGTCAGCTGCGACCGTGCCGGGCTGGATGCGGCCGTCGCGCGCTTCACCGGCGAGATCGAACAGGTGCCGCCGATGTATTCGGCGCTGAAGAAGGACGGCAAGCCGCTGTACGAGTACGCGCGCGCCGGGCAAACCGTCGAGCGGGCATCGCGCCGCGTGACGATCCACGCCATCGCGCTGCTCGATGTGGACCTGGCCTCGCGCCAGTTCACCATGCGCGTGACCTGCAGCAAGGGCACGTACATCCGCACGCTGGCCGAGGATATCGGCGAAGCATTGGGCTGTGGCGCGCACCTGACCGGCCTGCGCCGCACCGGCGTGGGCGACCTGACGCTCGATGGCGCGGTGACGCTGGAACAGATCGAGGCACAGGCCGACGATGTTCGACCGACGTTGCTGGCGCCGGTCGACGCGCTGCTGCAGCGCTGCACGCCGGTACATCTGGACGCCGCCGCGGCAGGCCGCTTCGTGCAGGGCCAGCGCATTGCGCGCCGGGACTTGACCGAGCAGCCGTTGCCGGAGGAGGGGATGCTGGCGCGCGTCTATGCCGAAGGGCAATTGCTTGGCGTGGCGCGGATGCGCGAAGGCGCGCTGCGGCCGGAGCGGCTGGTCAAGCTCTGAGAGGCTCTGGCAAGCACTGAAGAGCAGGCCTCCAGCGCGCGCGCCAAACAAAAAGGGCATCGACGCCGGTCGATGCCCTTTTTTCATGCCCGCACCGTGCTCAGTGCGCGCCGGCAGCATCGGCCGCGCCACCGCCGCCCTTCGAGCGCTTGGTCAGCCACACGAAGCCGATCAGCACGAAGAACAGTACGCCCGAGATCCAGAAGATATCGTTGGCGCCCAGCATTGCTGCCTGCTGGGTGATGTTGCGTTCGATCAGTCCGATGGCCTGCATCTTTGACATGCCCATCTGCATCAGGTGGTCCAGCTGCGCCTGGTAGATCGGGTTGTACGGGTTGATCTGTTCGACCAGTTGCGCATGATGCAGCGCCGAGCGGTTTTCCCAGATCGTCGTCGAGATCGACGCCCCGATGGCACCGAACGTGATGCGCACGAAGTTCGACAGGCCCGAAGCCGCCGGAATCTTCTCGGGCGGCTGGCCCGACAGGATGATCGACGTCAGCGGGATGAAGAACATCGCCATGGCCGCTCCCTGGATCAGCGTGGGGATGACCAGCGCGCGCGTATCCACGCCCGTGGTGAAGCCGGCCCGCATGAAGCTGACCACGCCGAACGTGATGAATGCCGTGGTGGCCACCCAGCGCGCGTCCACCTTCGGCAGCATGCGGCCGATGATCGGCGACAGGATGATGGCGAAGATCCCGACGGGCGCGGTCACCAGGCCGGCGTCGGTGGCGGTGTAGCCGATGATCGTCTGCAGCCACAACGGCAGGATCACGAGATTGCCGAAGAACAGGCCGTACGCCACGGAAATCGCCACCACGCCGGCCGCGAAATTGCGGCCCTTGAACAGGTGGATGTCGACTATCGGGTGCTTCTCGTACAGCTCCCAGGCCAGGAAGAACAGGAAGCCAACCACGGCGATCACCGACAGCGCCACGATGACGCTGGAGTGGAACCAGTCAAGCTCCTTGCCCTTGTCCAGCATCAGCTGCATCGACCCGACCCAGATCACCAGCAGCGCCAGGCCGATGCGGTCGATCGGCAACACCTTGGTGGGCGTTTCGCGATCGCGATAGATGGCCCATGTGACGTAGGCCGTGACGATGCCGATCGGCACGTTGATATAGAAGATCCACGGCCACGTCATGTTGTCGGAGATCCAGCCCCCGAGCAGCGGGCCCATGATGGGCGCCACCAGCGTGGTCATGCCCCAGAGCGCCAGCGCCATCGAACTCTTGGCCGCTGGATAGCTGGCCAGCAGCAGCGACTGCGACAACGGAATCATCGGCCCGGCCACCGCGCCTTGCAGCACGCGGGCGGCCAGCAGCGTTTCGAGGTTGGGCGCCACGCCGCACAGCCACGACGAGATCACGAACAGCAGAATCGACAGCACGAACAGCCGCACCGCGCCGAAGCGCGTGGTGAGCCATCCGGTCAGCGGCACAGAGATGGCGTTGGCCACCGCGAACGACGTGATGACCCAGGTGCCCTGGTTCGGCGATACGCCGAGATCGCCGGAGATGGCCGGGATCGAGACGTTGGCGATCGACGAGTCGAGCACGTTCATGAACGTGGCCAGCGACAGCGCAATGGTGCCCAGTATCAATTTCCCGCCCGAGAGGGGCGGGTGCGCGGCGGGACGCGCCGGTGGCGGCTTGGGGGCCGGCACCGCGCCGGCGTCCAGCGTTGCAGTGGTGGAATTTGCCATGGGCGTTCAGCCAGATCAGGTGTTGGCGGGCTTGGCCGCCGCGCTGCGTGCCGCCCGCGCCGCACGGGCTGCGCCGGCTTCCGCGGCACCGGCCGCCGGTTGCACGCGGCCGCCGTTGTTCATGGCGATGATGCGGGCGATCAGGGCGTCGGCATCCTGGGCCACCTTGTCATACACATTGGTCTGCAGCGGCTTGGCGGCCGTGGCGTTGACCAGCGATGCGCCTTCCTCCTTGCGCACGTCGACGGTCACGTTCATCGACAGGCCCACGCGCAGCGGATGGTCTTTCAGCTGTTGCGGATCGAGCGCGATACGCACCGGCAGGCGCTGCACCACCTTGATCCAGTTGCCGGTGGCGTTTTGCGCGGGCAGCAGCGAGAACGCGGCGCCGGTGCCGGCGGAGAAGCCCTCCACGTGGCCGGTGTATTTCACCTTCGAGCCGTAGACGTCGGCCTCCAGTTCCACGGGTTGGCCAATGCGCATGTGGGTGATCTGCACTTCCTTGAAGTTCGCGTCGACCCACACCTGCTCCAGCGGCACCACGGCCATCAGCGGCGTGCCGGCGGCCACGCGCTGGCCCACCTGCACCGAACGCTTGGCCACATAACCGGTGACAGGCGCCGGCATGGTGGAGCGCGCGAACGCCAGGTACGCCGAGCGCAGGTTGGCAGCGGCGCGCTGCACGCTCGGGTGCTTTTCGATCGTGGTCTGGTCGGTCAGCGCCTGGTTCGAGGCCAGTTGCTCCTTCGCGGCCACCAGCGCCGCTTCGGCCGCCTTCAGGGCGGTCTGCGCGTGGGCGATTTCCTCCTTCGAAACCGCACCAGAGCCGGCGATGGCCTGGCGGCGGCGCAGATCGTCGCGCGCCTTGGCCACGTCGGCATCGCGCAGGGCCACCTGGGCGGACAGCGAGCCATTGTTCACGTACAGCGTGCGTACCTCGCGCACGGCCTGCGCGAGCTGGGCTTCGGCCTGTTCCATGGCAACCTGCGAGTCGGCGCGATCGAGCTGGATCAGCGGCTGGCCGGCGGTCACCAGTTGGGTATCGTCGGCAGCAATCGATACCACGGTGCCGCCTACCAGCGGCGTGACCTGCACCACGTTGCCGGCCACGTACGCGTCGTCGGTGTTCTCGAAGTGGCGCGCATACAGGCCCCAGTAGAGGCCGTAGCCGATGGCGCCCACCACCACCGCGGTGGTCAGCGTCACAAGCAGGCGCTTGCGCTTGCCGTTGTTGTCAGCCGCCGGGGCTGCTTGCTGGTTCGTGCTCATTGTCGGATCTCTCGAATGTCGTATGTTCTGTTCGGTATGGCTGGCGCTGGGCGGTGTCAGCCGTGGGCAAGCTGGCCCGCGCTTGCGTTGCCGCGCTGGGCGGCCGCTTCGGGCGACTGGTAGCCGCCGCCCAGGGCCTTCATCAGCCCCATCTGCAAATCCAGGCGTCGCGCCTGCAGGTCGGTGGCCAGGCGGCGCTGCTGCAGCACGTTGCTTTCGGCGTTCAGCACGGTCAGCTGCGTGCCCAGACCGGCCTTGTAGCGCGTGGTGGCCAGCGCGTAGGCGTGCTCGGCCAGGTCCAGCGCCTCGCGCTGGGTGACGATCTGCTGGTCCACGCTGCGGATGCTGGTGACGATGTCGGCAGTCTCGCGCAGCGCATCGACCAGCGTCTGGTTGTAGCTGGCCGCAGCGATGTCGTACTGCGCGTACTTGCCCTTGAGGTTCGCGCGCAGGCGGCCGCCCGCGAAAATCGGCAGCTTCAGCGTGGGGCCGACGCCGAACGTACGGCTGATCCCCATCAGCAGGTTCGACGGGTCGAGCGAGGCATAGCCCGCGAACGCGGTCAGCGTGATGTCCGGCAGGAATTCCTTCTTCGCTACCGTGATGTCCTGCGACGAGGCTTCCACGCGCCACCGTGCGGCGACGATGTCGGGGCGTCGTCCAATCAGGCCGATGGTCAGGTCGTCGGGCAGCTGCGGGGTGGCATTGGCCAGCAGCGTCGGCCGGGCGATCTGCATGCCGCGGTCGGGGCCCTTGCCCAGCAGGGCGGCAATCTGGTTGCGCGCCAGCGCGATTTCTTCATCCACGCGTTGCAGGTCGGTTTGCGCGGCGGCCACGGTACCACGTGCCTGCGTGGTTTCTACCTGGGTGTCGAGCCCGGCAGCCAGGCGCTGGTTGGAGAGGGCGGTCAGATCGCGGCGCTGCGCGATGGCCCGTTCGGCCACGTCACGCTGCGCGTAAAGCGCGGCCAGCCGGTTGTAGCTGCGGGCGATCGACGTAGTGAGCATCAGACGCGCGGCCTGGCTTTCGGCTTCCATGGCGCGGTCGTCGGACAGCGCGGCTTCGAGCGCATCGCGGTTCTTGCCCCAGAAATCGAGATCCCACGACAGGCCCAGCTGCAGGCGCGACTGGTTCTGCCACGAGCCGGCCAGCGGCGTACCTTCGAACAGGTCGGTCTGCGAGAACCGCTGGCGCACGATGCTACCTTCGAAGTCGATTCCCGGATACAGCGCGGCGCGCGTGGCGTCGGCCATCGCACGCGAGGCTTCCAGCCGTGCGAAGGCAACCTGGAGGTTCGGATTGTCGCGAACGGCTTCATCGACGAGCGTGCGCAGTTGCGCATCGTGGAACTGGTCCACCCAGTCCTGCGCTGGCCACTGGCCGTGCTCGTTCGTGAAGGTCTGCGGCGAAGCCAGTGTGCTGGCGTCTGCCACGGTCTGCGTGCTGTGCGAATTGCCCAGCGCCGCGCAGCCGGCCAGCGCGGCCGCGGCCAGCACGGTGAGGGCAACGCTGCCCGCGCGGCGTGCGTGACGGAAGGAGGAGAGAGGGTTTGTCATGGGTGTGAACTGTGACGCGATCTGGCGATGTCGGGAACGGCGCTGCGGACGATTGGAAGCATTCTTCGGTGTCGCGAAGCCGTGCCTAGCCGGTGTTGCGGTCGACGTCGCCGGCCGGCGCGGGCACGGTGGCGCAGCCCGATGCGTTGTTGGCGATGATGCGCAACAACATGTCGCGCAGCACTTCGATCTCGTTGTGGCTGAAGCCTTCGAAATGCCGGCGCATGACATTGCAGAACGCCGCCGGCAGTTTTTCGATCATGGCGTGACCTTCGGGCGTGATCGACAGGTCCACCACGCGGCGGTCGTCGTCGCGGCGCGAGCGCGCAATCAGCCCGCGCTTCTCCATGCGGCTCAGCAGCCGCGTGACGGAGCCGGCATCGGTGTTCAGGTTGCGGGCCAGGTCGGTGACCGTGGTGGCCTCGCCCTTCGCCAGCATCATCAGGCAGCTTGCCTGCGCGTAGGTCATCTCCAGGCTGCTCACTTCCTGTTCCACACCTTGCGAGAGGGTGTTCTTGGCGCGCACCAGCAGGTAGCCGAGGCTTTTGCCGATCTCATAGTCGGCAGGATCGAATAGGTCGGGTGCTAGGTCGGGCGAGGTGGGCGTCATCATTTGTCGCAGCAATCTTTGCCTGGGCAAATATAAGCATCCTTCAAGTGATGTACAAGCCAGGAAATTTGTTATTGCGTAAAACGCAATGGAACTATTGATCTATGCTGAGTAACGACAGAGTGTTCTGCGCTGCAACATGCTAGAATGTCGGGTTAATTTTTCCGATAGCTCCGCCTTCAGGGGACGCCGAATGACCCGCGCCATCCGTAATATCGCCATCATCGCCCACGTCGATCATGGCAAGACCACCCTGGTCGACCAGCTCCTGCGTCAAGCAGGCACCTTCCGCGAAAACCAGCAAGTCGCCGAACGGGTGATGGACTCGAACGACCTGGAAAAGGAACGCGGGATTACCATCCTCGCGAAGAACTGTGCCGTCGAGTACAACGGCACGCACATCAACATTGTCGACACCCCGGGCCACGCCGACTTCGGCGGTGAAGTGGAGCGCGTGCTGTCGATGGTCGACGGCGTGCTGCTGCTGGTGGACGCCGTGGAAGGCCCGATGCCGCAAACGCGTTTCGTGACGCGCAAGGCACTGGCCCTGGGCCTGAAGCCCATCGTCGTGATCAACAAGATCGACCGTCCGGGCGCCCGTCCTGACTGGGTGATCAACCAGACGTTCGACCTGTTCGACAAGCTGGGCGCCAACGACGACCAGCTCGACTTCTCCGTGATCTACGCCTCGGGCCTGAACGGCTATGCCGGCCTGACCGAAGACGTGCGCGACGGCGACATGAAGCCGCTGTTCGAAACCGTGCTGGCCAAGGTGCCGGTGCGTAACGACGACCCGAACGGCCCGCTGCAGATGCAGATCATCTCGCTCGACTACTCGAGCTACGTCGGCAAGATCGGCGTCGGCCGCATCTCGCGTGGCCGCGCCAAGCCGCTGCAGGACGTGGTGGTGAAGTTCGGCCCGGAAGGCAACCCGATCAAGGGCCGTATCAACCAGGTGCTGAAGTTCAGCGGCCTGGAGCGCGAGATCGTGTCCGAGGCCGAAGCTGGCGACATCGTGCTGATCAACGGTATCGAGGAACTCGGTATCGGCTGCACCGTGTGCGCCCCGGAAGCCCAGGACGCGCTGCCGATGCTGAAGGTGGACGAACCCACGCTGACGATGAACTTCTGCGTCAACACGTCGCCGCTGGCCGGCCGTGAAGGCAAGTTCGTCACCAGCCGCCAGCTGCGCGAGCGCCTGGACCGCGAACTGAAGTCGAACGTGGCGCTGCGCGTGGCTGACACCGGCGACGACACCATCTTCGAAGTGTCGGGCCGCGGAGAACTGCACCTGACCATCCTGCTGGAAAACATGCGCCGTGAAGGCTACGAGCTGGCCGTGTCGCGTCCACGCGTGGTGTTCAAGGAAATCGACGGCGTCAAGAACGAGCCGTACGAACTGCTGACGGTGGACGTCGAAGACGGCCACCAGGGTTCGGTGATGGAAGAGCTGGGCCGCCGCAAGGGCGAACTGCTCGACATGGCATCGGACGGCAAGGGCCGTACCCGCCTGGAATACCGCATTCCGGCGCGTGGCCTGATCGGCTTCCAGGGCGAATTCCTGACGCTGACGCGTGGTACCGGCCTGATCAGCCACATCTTCGACGACTACGCACCGGTGCGCGAAGGCGGCCTGGGCGAGCGCCACAACGGCGTGCTGATCTCGCAGGACGATGGCGACGCCGTGGCCTACGCACTGTGGAAGCTGCAGGATCGCGGCCGCATGTTCGTGAAGCCGGGCGACGCGCTGTACGAAGGCATGATCATCGGCATCCACAGCCGTGACAACGACCTGGTGGTGAACCCGATCAAGGGCAAGCAGCTGACCAACGTGCGCGCGTCGGGTACCGACGAAGCGGTGCGCCTGGTGCCGCCGATCCAGATGTCGCTGGAATACGCGGTGGAATTCATCGCCGACGACGAACTGGTGGAAATCACGCCGAAGAGCATTCGTCTGCGCAAGCGTCACCTGAAGGAGCACGAGCGCAAGCGTGCTTCGCGCGACGCGAACTGATCTGCGTTCCGCCGGACATCATCCGGCTGGCATGCGAGAACCGCGCCCTTGTGGCGCGGTTTTTTTATAGGCTTCCGGTTTGCTCGGCGGGCTCGCCGGTGGGCGAGTGGCTGGCATGGCCGGGCGTTTCCATTGTGGATGCCGCCGAGCGCGGGCTGCGCCACGCTGGCGGCTTCCAGAGGTATCGGATATCCCGATCGCGCCACGCGTCGGCAAACATGTCGCGCCACTCGTGAAAGGTCAGCGTCAGCGGGTTGTGGGTCCGGATCTGCCGCGTAATGCCGTACTCGGGCGCTTCGTCCTCGGGCACGAACGTGCCGAACATCCGGTCCCAGATAGTGAGCACCCCGGCGTAGTTGCGATCGATGTACTGCGGATTCCGGGCGTGATGCACGCGGTGCACGCTGGGCGTGTTCATCACGGCTTCGAGGGCCGGCCAGCGGCGCCCAAGCCGCGTGTGGACGAAGAACTGGAACGCCAGGTTCAGGCCCACGGCCAGGATCACCCAGTTGGGCGTGAATCCGATCAAGGCGAGCGGAATCCAGAACAGCCACATGCCCGAGATCGGGTAGGTCAGACTCTGGCGGAACGCCGTGGAGAAATTCATGCCTTCCGACGAGTGGTGCGCCACGTGGGAGGCCCACATCCAGCGCACCCGATGGCTGGCCCGGTGAAACCAGTAATAAAGAAAGTCCTGCAGTAGCAACAGCAGCGCGAACGACCACCACGTCTCCGGCACGGCCCGCAGCCCGTGCGCGTAGCACCAGGTGTACACGGTGCGAATCATCAGCCAAAGGAAGAAGGTATCGGACGCCTGATGCATGAGCGCGAGCGTGGCGTTCGATGCGGTGTCGCGCCAGCTATAGATCGAGCGGTCGCGCTTCGACCAGTACCAGGCCTCCCAGGCGATCGTCAGTAGAAAAACTGGCGCAAAGGCCATGAGGATCAAGCCCGGGTCGAAGTTTCCCGAGGCAGTGGCAGTTGCAGCAGGGGCGGTAGCGGAGACCGGAGCGTTTGGCGTCATGGCGCAAGTGTGCACATTTCCGATGGCTTCGCACTGAGGATTTCCTCCATACGCATGGAAAGTGAAGCATTCGACGCGCGTCATCGGTCATCACAAAAATGCACGGCTGAGTATCACCGCGATGCAATCAAGTCTGCCGCGTCGATGCCGTTCATTGGAGCGACGGCCATGGAGGAGTGGCCGTTTTTCACGTCACGGAGAGACTGCCCCCATGTTTCGCAACACTACGATCGGAGCCAGGTTGTGGCTCCTCACGATTGTCACCAACTTGTTGCTGCTGATTGTCGGCGCCGTAGGCTGGTTTGGCATGTCGCGTAGCAACGATGCCACGCACCAGATCTACGAGCAGCAATTGTCGGCCGCCACCCATCTGGCGGAAGCGCGTTCCAACCAGCTGCTGGTGCGTGTGCTGCTGGACCAGGCCGCATTTGCCACCGACGCTGCCGACGCCAAGGCCCGCGCGGCCACGGCGCAGGATTTCATGCGGCAGTCGAACGCCGCGTGGCAGGCCTACCTGGCCATTCCGCGCAGTGTCGAGGCGACCCGCGCCACGGAAGATGTGTCGGAAAAGCGCAAGGCGCTGTTCGAGCAGGGCGTGGCGCCGATGATTGCCGCGCTCAACGCCGGTAACCGCGACGCGATGATGAACGCCGTCATGGAGACGATTCCGAAGCTCGACATCGCGTTCACGGCCGTGAATACCGAACTGGCGCGGCTGCAGGTGGCCAGCGCGAAGTCGGTGTATGAGTCGTCGCAGCACCGCTATGGCCGCCTGCTGACGATCTCGATCGCAGTACTGGTGCTGGGTCTCGTATTCAGCACCGTGGTGGCCTGGCGCCTGCGCGCGTCGATCGTCGGTCCGCTCGATATCGCCATTGCGCGCTTCGCGCGCATGGCCGATGGCGACCTGGGCGCCGTGCGCGGCCGCGATGCGAGCGCGCTGGCCGACGAACATGCCAAGAGCGAGACCAGCCGCATGCTGGGCATGCTCGATCGCATGCAGGCGCGCCTGGCCGGCATGGTGGGCGAGGTGCGCAGCGGCGCCGATTCGATTGCCGCCGCCAGCCAGCAGATCGCCAGCGGCAACACGGACCTTTCGCAGCGTACCGAGCAGCAGGCGGCCTCGCTGGAAGAGACGGCGTCCAGCATGGAGGAACTGACCAGCACGGTACGCCACAACGCCGACAGCGCCCGGGAGGCGAGCGCCCTGGCGGTGGATGCGCGCAAGCTGGCCGAACACGGCAGCGAGGCGGTGTCGCGCGTGCAGGCGACCATGCAACATATCGACACCGGTGCCAACAAGGTCGTGGACATCATCGAGGTGATCGAGAAGATCGCGTTCCAGACCAATATTTTGGCGCTGAACGCCGCAGTGGAAGCGGCGCGCGCCGGCGAGCATGGCCGCGGGTTCGCGGTGGTGGCTGGCGATGTGCGCGACTTGTCGCAACGATGCGCGGCGGCGTCGAAGGAGATCCGCACGCTGATCGGTGCCTCGGTGGCCAACGTGCGCGAGGGGACATCGCTGGTGGACGACGCCGAACGCGCCATGCAGGACATCGTCGACGCGGTGCGTCGCGTGAGCGACATCGTGGGCGGCATCAGCGCGGCATCGGACGAACAGTCGCGCGGCATCGAGCAGGTAAATGTGGCGGTCTCTCATATGGATGGCATGACTCAGCAGAACGCTGCCTTGGTGGAGCAAGCCGCGGCGGCGGCCGGCTCGCTGGAAGACCAGGCGCAGCGACTGACGGGGCTGATGGCGGCGTTCCGGCTGGCCTGAGCAGCGTGTTGATGCAGGATATCCGACGGCGCGTGGTCGGCGATTGAGACGATTCTGAAAAGCCGCCGTCATCGAATCCGGGCAAGGTAGCTGGCGTAAAATTGCCGCCTACAGAACTGGAGACGGAAATGACGGAGTTTGTATCGACGGCCGTGCAGGGCGGCGTGGCGTATCTGACGCTGAGCCGCCCACAGGCGCTGAATGCCTTGTCGCTGGACATGATCCGCGCGCTCACCGACGCGCTGCGTGTCTGGGAGCAGGACGCGGCGGTGCACGCGGTGGTAGTGGCGGGCGCGGGCGGCAAGGCGTTCTGCGCAGGCGGCGACATTCGCTGGTTCCACCACGCGCATCACGCTGGCGATCCGTTGCTGGACCAGTTCTTCGTCGAGGAATACGCACTCAACTACCTGATCCACCGCTACAGCAAGCCTTACATCGCGCTGATGGATGGTGTGGTGATGGGCGGTGGTATGGGCATCTCGCAAGGCGCGAGGCTGCGCATCGTTACCGATCGCACGAAGATGGCGATGCCCGAGACCAATATCGGCCTGTTCCCTGACGTGGGCGGCGGCTGGTTCCTGGCGCGCACGCCGGGGCATATCGGCGAGTATCTTGGCTTGACCGGCGTGGTAATCCATGCCGCTGACGCGTTGTACGCCAAGCTGGCGGATGCCTATCTGCCCGCCAACGCCGTGGCGGAAATGGTGGCTTCGCTCCAGGCGCAGACGTTTGGCGATGGCGCTGACGTACTCGCGCATATCGCTTCGTTCACGCAGCAGCATGCCGGGGCCTGCACGCCGCAGGAAAGCCAGCTGGCCCGCCAGGCGGAGCAGATCGACGCGCTCTTTGGACGCGGCAGCGTGCCGGAGATGCTGGCCGCGGTGAGCGACGCGGAAGGCGATTGGGCCGCGCAGACCGCCGCCACGCTGCGCAGCCGCTCGCCGCTCATGCTGTGCGTGACGCTGGAGCAGATTCGCCGCGCCCGTACGATGTCGCTGGAAGACGAACTTCGCATGGAACTGGACATGATGCACGACGTATTCCGTCACGGTGATGGCATCGAAGGCATCCGTGCGCTGGTCATCGACAAGGATCACAAGCCGAAGTGGAACCCGGCGCGGCTGGACGATGTCACGCCGGGACGCATCCGCGCATTCTTCGATAGCAAGTGGCGCCGCGAGGAACATCCGCTGGCCTCGCTGGGCCGTTAGCGAGCGGGGCGGCTGCCCGGCAAGTCGAGTAGAGTGACGGCTGGACCGGCCCGCTGGCCATGGCGGACCGGCCTCCGTTTGACTTCGATCCGCTGAACAGGGAAAGGAACCGTAATGAGCAATCCTCGTGATGTCGCCGTACTGGTGGGAAGCCTGCGCAAGGAATCCCTGAACCTGAAACTGGCCAAGGCGCTGGCCGCACTGGCGCCGCCGCAACTCAAGCTTGATGTGGTCGAGATTCGCCAGTTGTCCCACTACAACCAGGATGACGATGACAATCCGCCGGCGGAGTGGAAAGCGTTCCGCGACCGCATTCGCCGGGCCGATGCTGTGCTGTTTGTCACGCCCGAGTACAACCGTTCGGTGCCGGGCGTCCTGAAAAACGCCATCGATATCGGATCGCGCCCGTACGGGCAGAGCGCATGGGACGGCAAGCCGGGTGGCGTGATCAGCGCATCGCCGGGCAATATCGGTGGCTTCGGCGCCAACCACCATCTGCGGCAATCACTGGTGTTCCTGAATATCCCGGTCTTGCAGCAACCCGAAGCCTATATCAGCGGTGCCGACAAGCTATTCGACGCGCAGGGCGGTATCGCCAACGAGTCCACACGCGGTTTCCTGAGCAAGTACCTGACCACCTTCGCAGCCTGGATCGAACGCAACGCCGCCAGTTGATTCAAACGCCGGTCAGCCCCGTCCTACAAAGCATCGCGGAAGCGACCTGACACCGACGCGAAGCCCTCCTTTCTATAGTGGAGTCATGCTCACTACATATAGACAAGGAGGAACATCATGCCGTATATCATCGCTTGGCTGCTTGGCGTACCGGCCTTTGTCCTGATCCTGATCTGGCTGTTCATGCGCTAACCCGCGCATTCCTCAATACAAAGACACGGCGCTTTCGGGCGCCGTTTTTCGTGCTACCGAGTCGTTGTATGACGGAAGCACGGCCCTGCCTGCGGCGGGCATCTCGCGTATACTTCTGGGTCTTCCGCCGTCCGCGCCCCTTGCGCGAATCTGGCCGCACATACCACGCCACACCCATGACAGTAAATCCGCGCCGCATCTCGGTTGCTCCGATGATGGACTGGACCGATCGCCATTGCCGCATGTTTCACCGTTCGCTGAGCCAGCACACGTGGCTCTATACCGAAATGGTGACGACCGGCGCGTTGCTGCACGGCGACGTGGCGCGACATCTCGATTTCAATGCTGCTGAGCATCCCGTGGCACTGCAACTCGGCGGCAGCGAGCCGGCCGACCTGGCGCAGGCTGCCAGGCTGGGCGAGCAGTGGGGTTACAAGGAAATCAACCTGAACTGCGGATGCCCGTCCGAACGGGTCCAGCGTGGTGCATTTGGCGCCTGCCTGATGGCGGAGCCGCAACTCGTGGCTGATTGCGTCAAGGCGATGCGTGACGTGGTGACAGTGCCGGTGACCGTCAAGCATCGGATTGGTATCGATACGGTCGAGCATTATGGTTTTGTGCGCGATTTTGTCGGCACGATTGCCGATGCCGGATGCACGACCTTTGTGGTCCATGCACGTAATGCGATTCTGAAAGGACTGAGTCCGAAGGAGAATCGTGAAATTCCGCCGCTGCGTTATGAGGTGGCCTACCAGTTGAAGAAGGAATTTCCGCACCTGGAAATTCTGATTAATGGCGGCATTATTTCGTACGACGAAATCGCGGCGCATTTGCAGCATGTCGACGGAGTGATGATCGGCCGGCAGGCCTACCACGACCCTTATTTCCTTGCGGAAATGGATACCCGATTTTACGGCGCAGATACCGAGGTGCCGACCCGGGAAGCTGCGGAGTTGTTCATGCAGGCCTATATTGGCCGGTTGGTCGAGCAGGGCGGTTATATGGGAGCCGCCACCCGCCATATGCTTGGACTCCATCGTGGCGTCTACGGGGGGCGAGGCTGGCGTCGCGTGCTTTCCGATGCCCGTCGCATGAATGCCGCGCGCAGGGCCGCGGATGTCGAGGCGCTTTTTGTGGAGGCGCGTTCCCACTTGCGCCCGGACCTGCTCGAGGCGGCGTAGATGACAATCGGTCGCGATCAGGGGTGGAAGAAAGACTCTAATTCCGAACGATCGTTCTATGCAGGTTGCCGGAAATGTATGCCCCAGCGGCGTTTGCGGCAGTTGGGGCGGCTGGAAACCCGCGCCGGCAAAGGGATTCCCCTAATTCGCCAGGTCCGCCCCATGTTCTTACACTGTGCCTGCCCTCGAATACAGGGCTTTCTTCAACTGATTTTTGAGCCCGCCGTGTGCGGGCTTTTTTTCTCGGTTGTCTCGCTTCGGCGACACTAGACCGTGGGTTTGCCCGGATGGTGCACCCCGATTTCGGCGACTACATTGGTAATGCCTTCAGGGCATTGAGATCGCTAATTTAAGAGTCCGCTACGGCGGGCTCTTTTTTTTGCGCGCGTCGAAGCGTGATTGGTGGCGTACCGCCCCGAATACAAGCGCTCGAAAAAAAAGCAGGCGATGCTCGTCGGGAGGATCGCCTGTCGGGAATGTCGAGGGGGTCAATTGCCCTCGGGGAAGAGTATCCAGTAGCGCCATAAGCGGTAGAACCCCGCATTGGTAGGGCAGTGCGGCAACAGGCTGCTTGGATATGCCAATGCTGGTCGGGATGGTGATCGCTTAAAGCCTTGATCCCGGGAGGCGGGGAAGGCACGCTGGCATGTTAGGATTCGCCGCAAGCGTCGCGACAGTCGATGCAGGTATGAACCGCGGGAAGTTGACACGGTTCAAGTGGGGTGGAAAAGCAGTAGGGCCGGCTGCTCCGAATGCGCGTCGAAAGACGGCAACAGTCAGCAAGGGCCAGCCCAAGGGAAAACGAAATGAATGCGGAAGAGCCGTTCGGAGAAGTCTTCGAGGACTACCGGTTGATCTGGGTGGCGGAGCAACTGCAGGACGGAAAGTGGACGGCGCGGTATTGCTGGCACCCCGGTACGTCGGAGGAGGCGGGCAAGGCGTTGCAACGCGATGTGCTGAACGGCAAGTCGAAGCGATTGCTGGGACTCTTTCCGACCGAGGCCGACACGATCGCTGCGATCAAGGAGGCAGTGCTGCTGGAAGCGAAGTGGGTTGGACCACGCTGAACCCGGTCAGAAGCCGCGAATTTTTTGTGCGGAATACTAGCCATCTCCCGAGAATCCTTGTATAGTCTTGTTCTTCGCTGATCGACAAGTCGGTTGGCAGGAAATCTCTACGGTGGCTGTAGCTCAGTTGGTAGAGTCCAGGATTGTGATTCCTGTTGTCGCGGGTTCGAGTCCCGTCAGCCACCCCAAATTTTCGCAGAAAGGCCGCTTGAAAAAGCGGCCTTTTTGTTTTGGTTCGCGACATTACAAGATGTCCGATACCGTGTGCGAGCAAACGGCTCGTGATCCTCTGATGCAATGCCTCCGCGAGAGTGGCCCACGCGAGACGGCCCAGCGCCGCTGGCCTTTTGGCGGCCAGCAATGCCAGGTTTGTCAGCCGAGCTTCGTGCTCGGTTCGGCAAGTTCCAGCATGCGACAGATGGCAGCCATGTTGCCGACCATCGTACGGCGCTGGGCACCCTGATAGACGCGCACGCCCTTGATTTGCCGGAACGGGACTGGCTTGACCGGGCGGCGGGAAGCGGTGGGGTTCGATTGCAGCATGGCAACACCTCGTTATTTGCGACAGCAGAAGTCCGCGCCCGTCGTCCAGGGAGGATGGGGCGGCATGGGCAAAGCAAAGCGGGTGACCAGGGCAGACGGCCGTGCTGCCTAAGTCTCGGGGACTGGAGGCGCGTTGGTGATGCGCCTCCTTACAGCTAGAAGCCTGACGATCGAATCAGGCCTACAGCGATACCTTCCAGGGAGAACTCATCGCGCCCGGAATGGAGCACGATGTTCTCGAAATCGGGGTTCTCGGCAATCAGTTCAATCGTCTCGCCGCGCTTCTTCAGGCGTTTGACGGTGACATCCTCGCCAATTCGTGCCACTACGACCTTGCCATTGGCCGCCTCGCTGGCTTTCTTCACGGCCAGCAGGTCGCCGTCGAGAATGCCGGCGTCACGCATACTGAGGCCGCGTACGCGCAGCAGGTAGTCGGGGCGGTCATCGAAGACCGAGGCATCGACGTGGTACTGGCGATCGATATGCTCGGCCGCCAGGATCGGACTGCCTGCCGCCACGCGTCCAACCAGCGGCAATGTCAGTTGCAGCACGCCGGCCATCGGCAGCGAGAACTGGTCGGCGCGCTCGGAATCGCTGCGGGACACCTTGAGTCGAATGCCGCGCGAGGCGCCGGGTGTCAGTTCGATGACCCCCTTGCGCGCCAGGGCGCGCAGGTGTTCCTCGGCGGAGTTGGGCGAGGAAAAGCCGAACTCGGCGGCGATCTCGGCGCGCGTGGGCGGAAAGCCGGTGTTTCGGATCGTCTCGCGGATCAGGTCGAAAATCTGCTGCTGCCGGGGGGTCAGGGTCGCCATGGTTCGCCGGTCTCGTGCCGAAGCACTGTATGTTTAAACAGTATGCTGTGATTTTATACAGTATCGAGTGAAGTGCAAGCACAATTTGCGACGCGGGCGCGACATGGTGCGTGGGTAGAACGCTCCACGCGGGTTTTTCAGGGCGCTGGCGGGGCGGCGCGCCAGTTACAATCGGCGGCCCGGTTCCATCACTGTTTTCCATTTCCATATGTCCGCGTCCTTGCCCCCAGCCGCGACGGCGTCCTTGCCGCGCGTTGTGATCCTCGCCACCGGCGGCACCATTGCCGGGTCGTCGGGCAACCCGGCCAGCAGCGCGCAATACCAGGCTGCCACGGTGCCAGTGTCGCAACTCGTGCGGGCCGTGCCGGCGCTGGCCGCTATCGCGCGCGTGGAAGCCGAGCAGGTGGCCCAGGTAGATAGCAAGGACATGATGTTCGGCCTCTGGCAGCAACTGGCGGCGCGCGTGGCCCATTGGACGGCGCAAGCCGATGTGGCGGGCGTGGTGATTACACATGGCACCGATACGCTCGAAGAAACGGCCATGTTCCTGCATCTGACGCAGGCGGGGCCGGTGCCTGTGGTGCTGACCGCGGCCATGCGGCCATCGACCTCGCTCTCGGCCGATGGCCCGCTGAATCTTCTCGACGCCGTGCGTGTGGCGGTGAGTGGCGCGGCGCGGGGCAAGGGTGTTCTGGTGGTGTTGAACCAGCAGATCCATGCGGCACGGGATGTCACGAAGGCGCATACGTCGGCGGTGGACGCCTTCGTTTCGCCAATGTGCGGGCCGCTCGGCTTCGTGCAGGACGCCTATGTCCGTTTCACGCGCTTGCCGGCTCGCAGCGAGCCGACGTTGCCGGTCCCGTCGGCGTGGCCGATGGTTGAGATCGTTGCCAGCTACGCCCAGCCGGGCAGGGTGGCGGTGGACGCGCTGGTGGCGGCCGGCGTGAAGGGGTTGGTCGTGGCAGCGGCCGGCAACGGCTCGGTGCATGAAACCCTGGCAGCGGCGCTCGCGGATGCCGCGGGAGCCGGGGTGGCGGTGGTGCGCAGTTCGCGCACGGGCGCCGGTCATGTGGCGCTTCCTGTCCGGCCTGCGCCGACGGCGGCGGTGTTCGCGTCGGCCGGCGATCTCAATCCGTACAAGGCCCGGGTGCTGCTGCTGACGGCTTTGGCCTGCGACCCGGGGCTTGGCTCGGACGCAGTCCGCCTGCAGGCGCTGTTCGCGGCGCATTGAAGTCTTGCCCCGACGATTCTTGCGGGATTGCCCGGTTCCGTACTATACTCGCGGGCTATTCAACCTTGCCGCACCGGACGTGACGCCCGGGTGGCTCATCCCAAAAGGAGCGTCAATGCGTCATTACGAAATCGTATTTATCGTCCATCCGGACCAGAGCGAACAAGTGCCGGCGATGATCGAGCGTTACAAGCAGCTCGTCACGTCGCAAAACGGCCAGGTTCACCGCGTGGAAGACTGGGGCCGCCGTCAAATGGCCTACATGATCCAGAAGCTGGCCAAGGCTCACTACGTTTGCCTGAACATCGAATGCGGCAAGGACACGCTGGCTGAACTGGAACACGCGTTCAAGTTCAACGACGCCGTGCTGCGTCACCTGATCGTCCAGACCAAGAAGGCTGAAACCGCTCCGTCGCCGATGATGAAGGAAGTGCAGCGCGAAGAAGCCCGCAAGGCCGCGCAAACGACCACGGAAGGTCAGGCCGCCTGAGTGCGGACTGCTGTTTAGCGGTGAACCAGCTTCGGCTGACCGCCACGCTCGCCGAGCGCGATGCGCTGCGCTACACGCCGGCTGGCGTCCCCGTCGTCAACTGCATCCTGCAGCATGGCGGCGAGGTGACGGAGGCGGAAACGCCCCGGCAGGTGGAATTCGCAATCGTGGCGATGGGCATCGGTCCCGTTGGCCAGCGGCTGGAGCGCACCCCGCTCGGCACGCTGCTCGACTGCGAAGGGTTTCTCGCCCGCAAGCACCGCAACAGCAAGACACTGGTCTTTCACATCACTCGATGTAGAGCATTCGAAAAGGATTGAATCATGGCATTCGTCAAACGTGACAACAAGAACAAGAAGCGCTTCCAGCAACAGAACCCGCTGTTCAAGCGCAAGCGCTTCTGCCGCTTCACCGTGGCTGGCGTCGAACAGATCGACTACAAGGATCTGGACACGCTGAAGGACTTCGTCGGCGACAACGGCAAGATCACGCCGGCCCGCCTGACCGGTACCAAGGCTCACTATCAGCGTCAGCTGGATACGGCCATCAAGCGCGCCCGCTTCCTGGCGCTGCTGCCGTACACCGACCTGCACAAGAACTGATAGTCCCAGGACCGCAAGGAGAAATACACGATGCAAGTCATTCTGCTGGAAAAAGTCATCAACCTGGGCAACCTGGGCGACATCGTTCGCGTGAAGGACGGTTACGCTCGTAACTTCCTGATCCCGACCAAGCGCGCTCGCCGTGCTACGCAAACCGCCATCGCCGAATTCGAAGTCAAGCGCGCCGAGCTGGAAAAGGCCGCTGCCGAGAAGCTGGCCGCTGCGCAAACCGAAGGCGAGAAGCTGAGCGGCCTGACCGTCCAGATTACCCAGAAGTCGGGTGTGGACGGCCGTCTGTTCGGTTCGGTCACCAACGCCGACATCGCTCAAGCCCTGGAAGGCCAAGGCTTCAAGGTCGAGAAGTCGCAAGTGCGTCTGCCGAACGGCCCGCTGAAGCTGGTGGGCGACTACGCCGTTGGCGTGGCGCTGCACACCGACGTGCTGGTCGACATCACCGTTTCGGTGCTGGGCGAACACGTCTAAGCCGTACTTTTGCGAACGACGCGCCGGTCACTCCGGCGTATCCGATGCACGAAAAGGCAGGAGCCATGCTCCTGCCTTTTTTGTTTGGGCGCCCCCGCGCTGGCTCGCCCCGTTATAATTGCCCCCCATGAACGCGCCCGCCGCAGATCCCCAACTAGACAGTCTCAAGGTTCCACCGCACTCGATCGAGGCCGAACAATCGGTACTCGGTGGGTTGCTGCTGGACAATGCCGCCTGGGACCGCATTGCCGACTTCCTGTCCGAGGGCGATTTCTATCGCTTCGACCACCGCCTGATCTTCCAGAGCATTGCCCGACTGATTTCCGCCACGAAGCCGGCGGACGTGGTCACGGTGTACGAAATGCTGCAGGTGGCCGGCAAGGCCGAGGAGGTGGGCGGGCTGGCCTACCTGAACTCGCTGGCGCAAAACACGCCAAGCGCGGCCAATATCCGCCGCTACGCCGAGATCGTGCGCGAGCGTGCCGTGCTGCGCAAGCTGGTGACGGTGGCCGACGACATCGCTTCGGCCGCCTTCGCACCCAAGGGGCGCGAGGTGCGCGAACTGCTCGATGAAGCGGAGTCGAAGGTTTTTGCCATCGCCGAAGAAGGTTCGCGCGGCCAGAAGGGCTTCCTGGAAATCCAGCCTCTGCTGACGCAGGTGGTGGAGCGCATCGACGAGCTTTATCACCGTGACAGCACCAGCGATGTAACCGGCGTGCCCACCGGCTTCCTGGACCTGGACCGCATGACCAGCGGCATGCAGCCGGGCGACCTTGTCATCGTGGCGGGCCGGCCCTCGATGGGCAAGACGGCGTTTTCGCTGAACATTGGCGAGCACGTGGCGGTCGAGCAGGGCCTGCCGGTGGCCGTGTTCTCGATGGAAATGGCGGGTGTGCAGCTGGCCATGCGTATGCTCGGATCGGTCGGGCGCCTGGACCAGCACCGCCTGCGTACCGGCCGGCTGCTCGACGAAGACTGGCCGCGCCTGACGCACTCCATCCAGCGCATGAACGATGCGCAGCTGTTTATCGACGAGACGCCCGCACTGAACCCGATGGAGTTGCGCGCCCGCTCGCGGCGCCTGGCGCGCCAGTGTGGCCAGCTGGGCCTGATCATCATCGACTACCTGCAGTTGATGTCGGGTTCCACCGGTGGCGAGAACCGCGCGACCGAGATTTCAGAGATCTCGCGGTCGCTGAAGGGCTTGGCCAAGGAACTCAACTGCCCGGTGATCGCGCTGTCGCAGCTGAACCGAAGCCTGGAGCAGCGCCCGAACAAGCGACCGGTGATGTCTGACCTGCGTGAATCGGGCGCCATTGAACAGGATGCCGACGTGATCCTGTTTATTTATCGCGACGAAGTCTACAATCCCGACTCGCAGGACAAGGGAACGGCCGAAATCATCATCGGCAAGCAGCGTAACGGGCCGATCGGTACCGTTAGGCTCACGTTCCTGGGCCAATTCACGAAGTTCGATAACTTCAGCGGCGGTCCGGCGTTCTTCGACAACGACACCTGATGCGCAGGGGTTACACCGCTGGACGGTGCAACCCTGTAAAATATTGCGCTTTGATGACAGCCGCCCACGAGGCGGCTGTCGCGCATTGCCTGCCTCCCATTTGCAACACAACCGAGCGCTGCCGTGAGGCGCGCCACAAGGACATTTCATGTTCGGTCGATTCATGCCCACCGAGGGCAAGTTCTTCGAATACTTCAACCAGCACGCCGACTGTGCGGTGACCGCCGCCCATGAGCTGGAAGCGTTGGTCAACGACCTGCCCAACGCCGAAGCCCACGCCCGCCGCGTGCAGGCCACCGAGAAGAAGGCGGATCGCGTCACCCACGACACGATCGACCTGCTGCACAAGACGTTCATCACCCCGCTGGACCGCGACGAGATCCACAAGCTCATCACGACCATGGACGACATCCTGGACCTGATGGAAGACGTGGCCGAGACCATCTCGCTGTACGACGTGACGCACCTGACGGACGAGGCGCGCCGCCTGGCCTCGATCTGCGTGCAGTGCTGCGACCAGGTGAAGATCGCGGTGGGTCTGCTCGAAGACATGGGCAACGCCAGCACGATCCTGAAGACAGCCCAGCAGATCGACCAGCTGGAATCGGAGGCAGACCGCGTGATGCGCGCGGCCATGTCGAAGCTGTTCCGCGACGAGACCGACGTGAAGCGGCTGATCAAGCTCAAGGCCATCTACGAGCAACTGGAGTCCATCACCGACAAGTGCGAGGACGTGGCGAACATCATCGAAGGCATCGTCCTGGAAAACGCCTGAGGCCGCGCTCGCATGCATACAGTTCAAATGAGCTTGTGGGTCATCGGCCTGCTGGTGGCGCTGGCGCTGCTGTTCGATTTCATGAACGGCTTCCACGACGCGGCCAACTCGATTGCCACGGTGGTTTCCACGGGCGTGCTCAAGCCGCATCACGCGGTGGCCATGGCGGCCATGTGCAACGTGGTGGCCATTTTCATCTTCCACCTGAAGGTGGCGGCCACGGTGGGCACTGGCACCATCGACGTCAATATCGTCGACCACTACGTGATTTTCGGGGCGCTGGTGGGCGCGATCTTCTGGAACGTGATCACCTGGTTCTACGGCATTCCGTCGTCGTCGTCGCACGCACTGATCGGTGGCCTGGTGGGCGCCGCGGTGGCCAAGGCCGGCACCGGTGCGCTGGTGGGCCATGGTCTGCTGAAGACCGTGGCGTTCATCCTGATCTCGCCGCTGCTGGGTTTCATCCTGGGCTCGATCATGATGGTGATCGTGGGCTGGACGTTCTTCCGTACGCCGCCGTCGCGCGTGGACCGCTGGTTCCGCCGCCTGCAGCTGGTGTCGGCATCGCTCTATAGCCTGGGCCATGGCGGCAACGACGCGCAGAAGACCATCGGCATCATCTGGATGCTGCTGATTGCCAGCGGCCATGTGGCCGTGGGTGGTGGCGAGCCGCCGATGTGGGTGATCGTCAGCTGCTATGTGGCCATCGGCATGGGCACGCTGTTCGGTGGCTGGCGGATCGTGCGCACCATGGGTCAGAAGATCACCAAGCTGAAGCCGGTAGGCGGTTTCTGCGCGGAGACCGGCGGCGCGATGACGCTGTTCATCGCCTCGGCAATGGGGGTTCCCGTGTCGACGACGCATACGATCACGGGCGCCATCGTTGGCGTGGGCTCGGCGCAGAAGATGTCGGCCGTGCGCTGGGGCGTGGCGGGCAACATCGTCTGGGCCTGGGTGCTGACGATTCCGGCATCGGCCTTCATGGCGGCGATTGCATGGTGGATCGGCAAGCAGATTCTGTGAGCCGAGTCTGAGTTGGTAGTAAAAAAGCCAGGCGCGTTGCCTGGCTTTTTTATTGGTTCGCGAAGGCGGCGATGGGGTCGTCGTCCACGGGGGGCGCAGTCACGGGGGCAGGGGTGGCCGGCGGCACGGGCGACACCGGTGAGGCGGGTGACGGGGGCGCGACCGACGGCGCCGGCGTCATCGGCAGGTTGCTGGCGGCCACCACGCGTCGCGCGCCATTGTAGCGAGCGGCCCAGTAGGACTTGCCCATGTCCTCGAGCCGAACCGTGCCGCCCGTGGCGGGCGCATGGACGAAGCGGTTCTGGCCTACGTAGATGCCCACGTGCGAATTGGCGCGGCCGGTGGTGTTGAAGAACACCAGGTCACCGGACGCCACGTCGCTGCGGTCGAGCGACACGCCGCGCTGGCCCATCTGCTCGGTGGTGCGGGGCAGGTTGACATTGGCGGCGCGTGATACGACGTAGCGCACCAGGCCGCTGCAATCGAAGCCGGAATCGGGCGTGTTGCCGCCGTAGCGGTAGGGCGTGCCGACCAGCGACATCGCCTGGATCGAGATTTCCTCGAGTCCGGCGCTGGGGTCGATCATGGGCTTGCCGGGCGCCCGGGGCGTTCCCGACGTATGGCGTGCGGGCGGTCCGCCGGCGCAGGCAGCCAGCAGCAGGGCGGTGGCGCAGAGCGCGCCAAGGCGCAGGCGAGATGGCCTGTGCAGCAGGCGCGAGGGCGATGGCAAGGAAAGCGGGCGCTGCGGCATCCTTCTTGTGGTTCGGTTGCCGGGTCAGATGTTCGCCCGCACGGAGACATCCGTCGGAGGACTGCCAGGGTGTTACCAGCGCAGCTGTGCGTTACGTGTGCCGGTGCTGATCTTGATGGACTTTGGCTGACCCTTGTAACTGGCCTCGATATTGTAGCTGCCTTCGGGCGCACGTATGAGGCAGCGCGGGCCGCCAGCGCGGAAATCGGCCACGTTCTGGCCATCGCGTGTCAGTTTTACGTCAACATCGGCAAGGTACTCGCCCTCGGTGCCCCGTGTGAACAGGACGCCCATGTTGAAGTTCTTTTCCAGTTCGGCCAGCTTCACGCGCTCATCCTCGGCGATGCCGCCGCAGACATAGCTGACCGGCCCCATCGTGCGGATCACCATTTCGTCCGCCGCGGCCTTGGCTGGCTGCAGGGCGGCCGCGATCACCACCGTCGCACCGATCAAGGCGGCCACGGCAATGCGTTTGCGCCGGGTGGCGCGGGCGTTCTGGGAAAACAATGTCCTGCTATTGGACAGATACCTGCTGAATGGCTGCTGCCTGTTCATCGACGCCTCCGTATCGACATGAACACCCGGCCATCATAGCCGGGTCGTGCGACGCTGGCTGTCGGGCAAACGCCGACGCCGTGTGCTGCGCCACACTACGCGATGCGGGTGCCTGCCGCCCATGGAACATGGACGGCAGGCGATATTGCCAGCTTTTCTTGCGATCCTTGCGTTACAGCACGTCGGCCGCGTGATCGGCCAGGCGCGAACGTTCGCCCCGTGCCAGCGTCACGTGGCCGCTGTGGCTCCAGCCCTTGAAGCGGTCCACCACGTAGGTCAGGCCAGACGACCCTTCGGTCAGGTACGGCGTATCGATCTGCGCGATATTGCCCAGGCAGACGATCTTGGTGCCAGGGCCGGCCCGGGTCACCAGCGTCTTCATCTGCTTCGGCGTCAGGTTCTGCGCTTCGTCGATGATCACGAACTTGTTCACGAAGGTACGGCCGCGCATGAAGTTCATGCTCTTGACCTTGATGCGCGAGCGGATCAGTTCCTGCGTGGCGGCGCGGCCCCATTCGCCGGCGCTGTCGTCGCTCTTCTGCAGCACTTCGAGGTTGTCGTCGAATGCGCCCATCCACGGCTGCATCTTCTCTTCCTCGGTGCCCGGCAGGAAGCCGATGTCCTCGCCCACGGGCACGGTGGCGCGCGTGACGATGATTTCGTTGTAGAGCTTCTGGTCAAGCACCTGCTCCAGGCCCGATGCCAGTGCCAGCAGCGTCTTGCCGGTGCCGGCCTGGCCCAGCAGCGTCACGAAATCGACGTCGGGGCTCATCAGCAGGTTCAGCGCGAAGTTCTGCTCGCGATTGCGGGCCACCACGCTCCACACGTTGTTCTTGTTGTGGGTGTAGTCCTTCAGCGTCTGCAGCAGGGCGGTCTTGCCGTTGATCTCCTTGACCTGTGCATACAGCGGCAGGCTGCCGTCCATCGGCTCCAGATAGACGAACTGGTTGACCAGGAACGACGGCACCAGCGGGCCCGTCAGGCGATAGAACATGGCGCCCGACTTCGGGTCCTGCCAGCTTTCCACGCCCTTGCCGTGCTTGGCCCAGAAGTCGTTGGGCAGCTGCATCACGCCCGAGTAGAGCAGGTCCTTGTCTTCCAGGACCTGGTCGTTGAAGTAGTCCTCGGCGGGCAGGCCCAGCGCGCGCGCCTTGATGCGCATGTTGATGTCTTTCGACACCAGCACCACCTGGCGCTCGGGGTACTGCTGCTGCAACGCGCTGACCACGCCCAGGATCTGGTTGTCGGCCTTGCCTTGCGGCAGGCCCTCGGGCAGCTTGATATCGTTGAGGCGGGTCTGGAAGAACAGCTTGCCGGCAGCGTCGCGGTTACCCAGCGTGGCCAGCGGCAGGCCCTCGTCGAGCACGCCGTCCGTGCCGCCCACAAGCTGGTCGAGCGTGCGGCTGACCATGCGGGCGTTGCGCGCTACTTCGCTCATGCCCTTCTTGTGGTTGTCCAACTCCTCGAGCGTCATCATCGGCAGATAGATGTCGTGCTCCTCGAAGCGGAACAGCGAACTCGGGTCGTGCATCAGCACGTTCGTGTCGAGCACGAACAGCTTGCTGGGGCCGGCCGACTTGCGCGCGCGGCGCGTGGGGCCGGCGCCCGGCTTGACCAGGCTGACGGACGGTGCCGCGGGCGCGGTGGTGGCCGGTGCCGGGGCATCGGCGGTCTTGGCCCGGGTGGTGCTGCCGGCGCGCGCGCGGGTGGCGGGTGCCTGGGTGTCGCCGGTCTCGAGCAGTGCCACGCGCTCGAGCACCGGCACAGGTTTTTTACCCTGCGCGGCATTGGCCTTGGCGCTTGCAACCGGCGCGAATTCGCTCGGGTCCAGCAGTTGGGCAGGCTTGGCGGGCATGGTAGGCAGCGGCATGCTTGGCTTTCCTTTCAGGGGAGCAAACGGGGGCGAAAAAACTGAGGTACTACCTGGGAACGGCACACAGCGGGAAAACCGGAGGGTGGGCGTGCGCGCAACAAAAAAGCCGCCAGGCCTGGAGTGCAGGTGTGGCGGCTTGTCTCGCGGTCCGGCGACGCGGCAGGTCCGCTACCAGCCCTGGGACTGTGCCTGTCGGGCCGGGACGTTACTGCAGCGTGGCAACTGGGATCTGAACGCATTGAGGGCCAATCTACCCGAAGGTTTTGGCTTTTGCAATCGGTCAGATTCGCGTCGCTGCCGCGCAACTGTTGCACGGGGGGCTGGCATAAGGGCCGGCGCGCCGAGGCTGTTCCGGTTCACATCGCCTTGACGATGTCGAGCACCTCGTCCACGTGGTTCGGCACCTTGATGCCACGCATTTCGTGGCGCAGCACGCCCTTGCCATCGAAGACGAAGGTGCTGCGTTCGATGCCGCGCACTTCCTTGCCATACATCTTTTTCATCTTGATGACGTCGAAGAGCTTGCAGATGGCCTCGTCGGCGTCCGAGATCAGCTCGAACGGCAACTCCAGCTTGGCCTTGAAGTTCTCGTGAGATTTCAGGCTGTCGCGCGAAATGCCGTAAACCACGGCGCCGGCCTGCTCGAAGGCGTCGTACTGGTCGCGGAAGTTCATGGCCTCGGTGGTGCAACCCGGCGTGTTGTCCTTCGGGTAGAAGTACAGCACCACGGTCTTGCCGCGCTGGTCGGCCAGGCGGAATTCCCCGCCGGTTGCGGGGGCCTGGAAGTCTGGAACGGCCTTGTTGAGACTGACGGTCATGCTGGTGGCTCTCCTGGATGGCGATGCATCATCGGTGACGGCGGCAGCCCATTGTTGGTCTGACTGGCCAGGGTCTGCCGTCATGGCGGGTGCAGATTGGGGCAGTCCGCCAGACTTCAAGCGTGGCGTCGGCGTAACCTCGCAAAAAGAGGCAGCCGCGCACGGGCCGCGTCAGGCTTGCGCGGCCGGTTCCACCAGCAGTACCGCCGCCACCTTGCGGCCTTCGGCCATGAGGATATTGTAGGTACGGCACGCCGCCTGGAGATCCATGGCGTCGACGCCGATATGCTGGCGGGCCAGGGCGGCGGTCAGGCGCGGATGCGGAAAGCGCAGCCGGTTGCCGGTGCCCAGCAGCACCACCTCGGGCTTTTTTTCCAGCAGCGCCTCGAAGTGCGCCGGTTCCAGGTCTTCGAAGCGGCTGACGGGCCAGGGTGCCACCTCGCCCTCGGGCATGACCAGGACGGGCCCGTCATGGCGTACCGCGTTGATTTCGACGTAACCGGGGCCGTAGCTGGTCACGGTATTGAGGTTCTGGGGTTGGTCTGCGTGGAGTTTCAAGACGGGGGCCTCATGCCGCCGGGGCGGTTCCGGTGCCCGTTGCGGCGGGCGCTCGGGCTGGCGGCGGGTTCGTGGCAGGATCGTGCGCGCGGCGGCCCAAACGGTTCGCTGCAATGCAAGAATCCATGCCGAAGTCTGTCATAATCCGATATCTTATAGCTTTTGGTGCGACACGCACTTTTCGTGTCCGGTAGCTCATCGTTAAGAGCACGCTCAATAGAGCATCGACCTTTGCGGAGACAAGGGGAGGGCCTCGGCCTGAACCGTCCAATCTCAGCCATTTCTTGCTTTGACAAGCCCAGCCGCAAGGCTGGAGTGAGTCCATGTGTTGTGTGAAGGCCAGCATATCGGCTAACACGCAGCTTGCTTTCTGCTGGATGGATTTCCAGCCATTGCCCAAAGGCGGGGACGCTTGCCTTTGGGCAGGTGTCTTTGCCGTACGCGCTCTCCCCGAAGGGTGCGGGTGGACATGCAGCGGCAGTTTCGCTGCGTGTCCGCTACATAGCGTTTAAACCGACCCAGTAGGGTCGACGCTACGTTCTTTGGGACGCAGACCATGCGCTCGCAAGAGCCCGTCTGTCGTCAAGCGCCTGCCAGCATGGAGGCACTGAAGTAATGAAGTGAGGTTCCCGGAGCGATAGCTCTGCGCGTTATGGTTCGGTCGAATACACCCGCAAGGGTGCCTCGATAGAGAACCTGCTATGCGACTAGCAGTAGCCTAGGGAGACATGCGTCACTGGTTAACGGTGGGGTATGAAGCTCTCCTGACAACGTAGCCCCTGTAAGGGTGCGTCCCTGTCGTGAGATAGGTTCGCAGAGACTCCGAGCAGCAATGGGGTCAAGGAGCCAGGCTGACTGGTATGGGTAATGTAAGTGAACTGCTGATAAACGTCGTAAATAAGGCGGTGCCAAAGCTGCTGATAGGCACTAACCAAACGGTACGTGATCGGATGCTCCGCTCGAAAGTCGGAGTACGTCGCTAGATAGATCACCGGCGAAGAGGCAGGCCCTAACCCAGTCGTGTAATGCGCAGGGAACGTGGTAAGCCCGTATGGCTGCCGGAGCGCAGTATGGCTCTGGCAGGCGAACCGCAAGGAACGCTGTCGGCTGTGCGGGTATGGGAGGTTGGAAAAAGCGAACGCCGGGTTGTAATGATCCGGATAGGGGTTGAAACATTACCTCACGCGAAAGCGGGCAGACTTCCAACTGGTCTTTCGTCGCAAGACGGCTGACTGAACTCGCTTGTTTAATTTTCTTCCCTTGGGGGGTGACATGCCCCTCAAGGGGCATGTTGTCTCTGTTGCTTGGGGAAGTCCTCAAGATAGGAGAGCAGCATGGAAGCATTGATCCGCGAGGATGAATCTGCGCCCTCCGGCATCCCGCAGCGATGGGGCGACATCAATTGGCGCCGCGTCGACCGGAATGTTCGGGCAATGCAGATTCGAATTGCGAAGGCAACACAGGAAGGGGATTGGCGCCGGGTGAAAGCCCTGCAACGATCCCTGACCCGCTCGTTTTCCGCTAAAGCATCAGCGGTGCGACGAGTGGCGATGAACCAAGGAGCGCGGACGGCGGGAGTCGATCGCGTAGAGTGGGATTCACCTGAAGCCCGATGGGCAGCCATTGGGAGGTTGAAGCGCCGGGGGTATCGCCCGCTGCCGTTAAGGCGGGTGTATATCCCCAAGGCAAATGGGAAAGAACGCCCTCTGGGCATTCCGACCATGCACGACCGGGCCATGCAGGCGCTGTATCTGCTGGCGCTGGAACCGGTGTCCGAAGGAACGAGCGACCCGAACTCTTACGGGTTTCGGATCAATCGCTCTACCGCGGATGCCATGTCCCAGCTGTTTGTTTCCCTATCCAAGAAAGCCTCGGCTCAATGGGTGCTGGAAGCAGACATCAAAGGGTGCTTTGACCATATCAGTCACGACTGGCTGGAGCGCAATGTCCCAATGGATAAAGCGATCCTACGGAAGTGGTTGAAAGCTGGCGTCGTATTTCAGGGCCAGTTTCAGGCGACCGATGCTGGAACACCACAGGGGGGCATCATTTCCCCGACCTTGGCAAATGTGGCACTGAACGGGTTGGAACAACAACTGATCGAGTCCTTGCGGGCCAGACTGGGCGTTGCCAACACGAAGAAGCTGAAAGTGAACGTCGTACGGTACGCGGATGACTTTGTGATCACCGGCAACACGCCGGAAGTGTTGGAGCACGAAGTGAAGCCGTGGGTAGAACAGTTCCTAGCAACACGAGGACTGACGCTCTCCACGGAGAAAACACGAATCGTCAATATTGCTGACGGCTTTGACTTTCTAGGGTGGAATTTCCGGAAATACTCGGGAACGCTGCTCATCAAACCGAGCAAGAACAACGCGCAGGCGTTCTATCGCAAGGTAAAGGAGGTCATCGGGGCACATAGGGGGAAACGGACGGCAGATCTAATCCAGAAGTTGAACCCGATGCTGAGGGGCTGGGCTCAGTATCACAGCCCAGTGGTTGCGAAAGCGATGTTCGCCCGCATGGAGCATCTGATCTTTAGGTCTCTATGGAGGTGGGCAAAGCGGCGACACCGAAGGAAGGGTACCGAGTGGGTGCGAAGGACATACTTCGCCTCAGTTGGGAACCGGAACTGGGTGTTCGGTTCCACGATGTGGAATGGGGCGGGTGAGCGCTACTGGATGGAACTGTATTCGATGCCGAGTACGCCTATCCGGCGGCACAAGAAGGTTCGCGGGGACTACCATCCCTTCGACCCAGCGCAGGAAATGTATGGCGAAACGCTGCGGCAGGAACGTATGGCAGAAAGCATGTCGTACCGAAGGCAGTGGGCAAAGCTGTTCATGTCCCAGCGGGGCTTGTGTGCGGTATGTCAGAGCAAGATTACCAAAGAGACAGGATGGGATGACCATCACATCGAACCTCGGGTATCCGGGGGCTCCGATGCTCTAGGAAACCGCGTTCTGGTGCCCCCCGATTGCCATGTTCAAGTCCATTTCCACGGCCAAGTTGCGGTGAAGCCGGTGTATGATTCGTCCATATACTTTGTAGAGGCTTGAGCCGTATGCGGGGAAACTCGCACGTACGGTTCTTAGGGGGGAGGGGGTCAGTAACGACCTTTCTCCTACCCTACCCTCCCGGTCTGCCACGCCCGGCCGCGCCCCTTGCGCGGCACGGCGCCGCCAGACGTCCAGGACAATCCAGAAGATTCCCAAGACCGCTGCCGCCGAGACACGCAGCTTGCCCTGACATCGCCAAACCGCCGTGAAACCCATCCAGAAATCGAACAAGCTCCAGAACGTTTGCTATGACATCCGCGGCCCGGTGCTGGAAAAGGCCCGGCAGATGGAGGAGGAAGGGCACAAGATCATCAAGCTGAACATCGGCAACCTGGCCGTGTTCGGTTTCGATGCGCCGGAGGAGATTCAGCAGGACATGATGCGCAACCTGCCGAATTCGGCAGGTTATTCCGATTCGAAGGGCATTTTCGCGGCGCGCAAGGCGATCATGCACTACACCCAGGAAAAGAACATCCAGGGCGTGGGGCTCGATGACATCTACGTGGGCAACGGCGCGTCCGAGCTGATCGTGATGTCGATGAACGCGCTGCTGAACAGCGGCGACGAAGTGCTGGTGCCGGCGCCCGACTATCCGCTGTGGACGGCCGCGGTGAGCCTCTCGGGCGGTACGCCCGTGCACTACGTGTGCGACGAGGCCAACGAGTGGATGCCCGACCTGGACGACATCCGCCGCAAGATTACGCCGAACACGCGCGCGATCGTCGTCATCAACCCGAACAATCCCACGGGCGCGCTGTATTCGGACGATCTGCTGAAGGCCATCGTCGCCATCGCGCGCGAGCATGGCCTGATCATCTTCGCCGACGAGATCTACGACAAGGTGCTGTACGACGGCAACACGCACACCTCGATCGGGGCGCTGTCCACCGACGTGCTGACCGTGACCTTCAACGGGCTGTCGAAGAACTACCGCTCGTGCGGCTACCGCGCCGGCTGGATGGTGGTTTCCGGCGACAAGCGGCCGGCGCAGGACTATATCGAAGGCCTGAACATGCTGTCGTCGATGCGCCTGTGCGCCAACGTGCCGGGCCAGTGGGCGATCCAGACCGCGCTGGGCGGCTACCAGAGCATCAACGACCTCGTGGCCGAGGGCGGCCGCCTGCGTCGCCAGCGCGACCTGGCGCACGAGCTGATCACGCAGATCCCGGGCATCACGTGCGTGAAGCCCAAGGCCGCGCTGTACCTGTTTCCGAAGCTCGACCTGTCGATGTACCCGATCCAGGACGACCAGGAGTTCATCTACGAACTGCTGCAGGAGTCGAAGGTGCTGCTGGTGCAGGGCACCGGCTTCAACTGGGACGCCCCGGACCATTTCCGGATCGTGTTCCTGCCGCACGAGGAAGACCTGCGCGAGGCGGTCAGCCGCGTGGCGCGCTTCCTGGAAAACTATCGCAAACGTCACGGCACGGCCTGAGGCCGCCGGGGCGCCCCCACATTTCCGTATCAAGCAACCCAGAGTCAGACGTCCATGAATCCCATCAAAGTCGGCCTTCTCGGCATCGGTACCGTCGGTAGCGGCACGTTCAACGTGCTCAAGCGCAATCAGGAGGAAATTCGTCGCCGCGCAGGCCGCGGCATCGAGATTGCGGTGGTGGCCGACCTCAACACCGAGCGCGCCCGCGAACTGACCGGTGGCGCCGTGGACGTGGTCAGCGACGCCAACGAGGTGGTGACGCGCCCGGACATCGACATCGTCGTGGAGCTGATCGGCGGCTACGGCATCGCGCGCGAGCTGGTGCTCAAGGCCATCGAGAATGGCAAGCACGTGGTCACCGCCAACAAGGCGCTGCTGGCCGTGCATGGCAACGAGATCTTCGAGGCGGCGCGCAAGAAGGGCGTGATCGTGGCGTTCGAGGCGGCCGTGGCCGGTGGCATCCCCATCATCAAGGCGCTGCGCGAAGGCCTGACCGCCAACCGTATCCAGTGGATTGCCGGCATCATCAACGGCACCACGAACTTCATCCTGTCCGAGATGCGCGACAAGGGCCTGGACTTCGACACCGTGCTCAAGGAAGCGCAGCAGCTGGGCTATGCCGAAGCCGATCCGACCTTCGACATCGAAGGTGTGGACGCCGCGCACAAGGTGACGCTGATGAGCGCCATCGCGTTCGGCATGCCGGTGCAGTTCGACCGCGCGCACGTGGAAGGCATCACGCGGCTGTCGGCCATCGACATCAAGTACGCCGAGGAACTGGGCTACCGCATCAAGCTGCTGGGCATCACGCGCCGTCGTGAAGAAGGCGTGGAACTGCGGGTGCACCCCACGCTGGTGCCGGCTTCGCGCCTGATCGCCAACGTGGAAGGCGCGATGAACGCCGTGCTGGTGCAGGCCGACGCCGTGGGCGCCACGCTGTACTACGGCAAGGGCGCTGGCGCCGAGCCCACCGCCTCGGCCGTGATCGCCGATCTGGTGGACGTGACGCGCCTGCATACCGCCGATCCGAACCACCGCGTGCCGCACCTGGCGTTCCAGCCGGACGAGCTGTCGAGCGTGCCGGTGCTGCCGATCGACGAAGTCACCAGCTCCTACTACCTGCGCATGCGCGTGGCCGACCAGACCGGCGTGCTGGCCGAAATCACCCGCATCCTGGCCGAAGGCGGCATCAGCATCGACGCGATGCTGCAGAAGGAATCGCGCGAGGGCGAGCCCCAGACCGACATCATCATCCTGACGCACCTGACGCGCGAGAAGCAGATCAACGCGGCCATCCGCAGCATCGAGGGCCTGCAGACCGTGCTGTCGCCGGTCACGCGCCTGCGCATGGAAGAACTGAACTAAGACGCCGAATTTCGCCGAATCAGCCAATGAACTACCAGTCGACGCGCGGCCATGACGTGCCGCAATCGTTCTCTGAAATCCTGCTTGGCGGCCTGGCCCCGGACGGCGGCCTGTATCTGCCGAAGCAGTATCCGCAAGTCACGGCCGACGAGCTCGAGGCCTGGCGCCACCTGCCGTATGCCGACCTGGCCTACGAGGTGCTGTCGCGCTTCTGCGATGACATTCCTGCCGACGACCTGCGCGCGCTGACGCGCAAGACCTACACGCCCGAGGTGTACTGCAACGCGCGCGCCGGCGACAACACCGCCGACATCACGCCGCTGCGCACGCTGGGCGAGGAGGGCGGCACGAAGCTGCAGCTGCTGGGCCTGTCCAACGGCCCGACGCTGGCCTTCAAGGACATGGCCATGCAGTTGCTGGGCAACCTGTTCGAGTACGCGCTCAAGCGTGCCGGGCTCAAGCTCAACATCCTGGGCGCCACGTCGGGCGATACCGGCAGCGCCGCCGAATACGCGATGCGCGGCAAGGAAGGCATCCGCGTGTTCATGCTGAGCCCGCACCGCAAGATGAGCGCGTTCCAGACCGCGCAGATGTTCAGCCTGCAGGATCCGAACATCTTCAATATCGCCATCGAAGGCGTGTTCGACGACGCGCAGGACATCGTCAAGGCGGTGTCGAACGACCACGCCTACAAGGCCCGCCAGTGCATCGGCACGGTGAATTCGATCAACTGGGCGCGCGTGGTGGCCCAGGTGGTGTACTACTTCAAGGGCTGGCTGCTGGCCACCGATGGCCCCGGCCAGAAGGTGTCGTTTTGCGTGCCGTCCGGCAACTTCGGCAACGTTTGCGCCGGCCATATCGCGCGCATGATGGGCCTGCCGATCGACAAGCTCGTGGTGGCCACGAACGAGAACGACGTGCTGGACGAGTTCTTCCGCACCGGCACATACCGCGTGCGCACCTCGGCGCAGACCTACCACACGTCGAGCCCGAGCATGGACATCTCGAAGGCTTCGAACTTCGAGCGCTTCGTCTTCGACCTGCTGGGCCAGGATGCCGGCAAGCTGGCGCAGCTGTTCCGCGATGTGGATACCAAGGGCGGCTTCAGCTTCGCGGGCAAGCCCGAGTTCGACCGCATCCGCGAGTTCGGCTTCGTGTCGGGCCGCAGCACGCACGATGACCGCGTGGCCACGATTCGCGATGTCCACCAGCGCTACGGCGTGACGATCGACACCCATACCGCCGATGGCGTGAAGGTGGCGCGCGAGCAACTGTCGGCCGGCGTGCCGATGGTGGTGCTGGAAACGGCGCTGCCGGCCAAGTTCGCGGACACCATCCGCGAGGCGCTGGGCCACGAGCCCGAGCGTCCGGCCGCCTTCGACGGTATCGAGGCGCTGCCGCAGCGCTTTGAAGTGATGCCGGCCGATGCCGACCGGGTCAAGGCGTACATCGCGCAGCACACCGGTCTGTAATCAGGGCTATTGCCCCAGGCCCCAACGGTCCCGGCGCCAACTCGCTACAATCGGGTTTGCCGGGCTCCGCTGCCACGGCCCCCAGGCGTCATTGCCCGGGGGCTGTTTCGCTTTTTGGGGCCAACCCGATTTTCGAAGAATCCCCCACATGACCCAACCCGCGGCACGCCCCCCGATGCTGACGATGGCCCAGGCGCTTGAAGCGCTGATGGCCGGCGCTCGGCCCATTTCCGAGACGGAAACCGTCGATACGCTGGACGCCAACGGGCGCGTGCTGGCCTCGCCGGTCACGAGCACGCTGCGCGTGCCGCCCGCCGACAACACGTCGATGGATGGCTATGCGATGCGAGCCGCCGATGTGCCGGCGCCAGGCACGCGCCTGCCGGTGTCGCAGCGCATTCCGGCCGGCCACGTGGGCACGGCGCTGGCGGCTGGTACCGCGGCGCGGATTTTCACGGGCGGCCTGATCCCGCCCGGTGCCGACGCGGTGGTCATGCAGGAGCAATGCACGGCCGATGGCGACGCAGTCATCGTCAACCATGTGCCGCAAGCCGGCGAATGGATCCGGCGCGCCGGCGAGGACATCGAGGCCGGCAGCCAGATCCTGCCGGCCGGCGCGCGCCTGACGCCGCAGGCGCTTGGCCTTGCCGCATCGGTCGGCCAGGCCAAGCTCGACGTCATTCGCCGGGTGCGCGTGGCGGTGTTCTTCACGGGCGACGAACTGGCCATGCCGGGCGAGCCGCTCAAGCCCGGCGCCATCTACAACTCGAACCGGTTCACGCTGCGCGGGCTGCTGGAGAACCTGGGCTGCGAGGTCACCGATTTCGGCATCGTCCCGGACACGCTGGCCGCCACGCGCGACACGCTGCGCCGTGCCGCCGAAGGCAACGACCTGATCATCACCTCGGGCGGCGTGTCGGTGGGCGAGGAAGACCATATCCGCCCGGCGGTGACCGCCGAGGGGCGGCTGGACCTGTGGCAGATCGCGATCAAGCCTGGCAAGCCGCTGGCGTTCGGCCAGGTGGGCAACGGCACCGGCACGCCCACGTTCTTCGTTGGCCTGCCGGGCAATCCGGTGTCGAGCTTCGTCACGTTCCTGCTGTTCGTGCGGCCGTTCCTGCTGCGCCTGCAGGGCGTGGCAGATGTGACGCCGCGCCGCATTGCCATGCGGGCCGACTTCGACCTGCCGAAGGGCGACCGCCGCAACGAGTTCTTGCGTGCGCGCCTGAACGATGCCGGCGGGCTGGACCTGTTCCCGAACCAGAGTTCAGGCGTGCTGACGTCCACCGTGTGGGGCGACGGCCTGATCGACAATCCTCCCAACCAGACCATCGCGCGCGGCGATACGGTCCGGTTCATTCCTTTTGCCAGCCTGCTGGCCTAGGTTTCAAGCCGATGCAAGTAGAACTCCGATATTTCGCCAGCGTACGGGAACAGGTGGGGCAGGGCGCCGAGCGCGCCGACCTGCCGGCCGAGGTGCGCACCGTCGCCGACCTGCGCGGCTGGCTGCGCACCCGTGGCGGGGCCTGGGCCGAAGCACTGGCCGAGGGGCGCGCCTTGCGCATGGCCGTGGACCACGCCGTGGCGCGCGCCGACACGCCGCTGGCCGACGGCTGCGAGGTAGCCTTTTTCCCGCCCGTGACCGGAGGTTGAGATGACGGTGCGCGTACAAACCGGGGATTTCGACCTGGGCACCGAAGTGGCTGCACTGCGGGCCGGCAATCCTGGCGTGGGCGCGGTGGCCAGCTTCATCGGCACCGTGCGCGACGTCAGCGACGGCACGCGCGTCAGCACGATGGAACTCGAGCACTACCCGGGCATGACCGAGAAGGCGCTGGAGAAGATCGAGGCCGCGGCGCGCCAGCGTTGGGAACTGCTGGGTGTGACCATCGTGCACCGGGTGGGCCTGCTGCAGCCGCTGGACCAGATCGTGCTGGTGGCGGTGGCGTCGGCCCATCGCGGCAACGCCTTCCAGGCGTGCGAGTTCATCATGGACTACCTGAAGTCCGAGGCGCCGTTCTGGAAGAAGGAAGCCACGCCCGAGGGCGCGCGCTGGGTGGATGCGCGGGTGTCGGACGACGCGGCGTTGCGCCGCTGGGGCATCGAATCGTTCAACGCGGACGCTGCCGACACCCAATAACAACAACGTCGCAGAAGAAAAATGAGTCCTTTGGGTTTTGTGGCGGTCGGCATCGGCGCCGCCGTGGGCGCGTGGCTGCGCTGGTTCTTCTCGGTCATGTGGAATGCGGCCAATCCGGCGCTGCCGTACGGTACGCTGGCCTCGAACCTGGTGGGCGGCTACCTGATCGGGCTGGCCGTGGCGTTTTTCCAGAGCCATCCGTCGCTGCCCCCCGAATGGCGGCTGCTGGCGGTAACCGGCTTCCTGGGCGGCCTGACGACCTTTTCGACGTTCTCCAGCGAAGTGGTGTCCAACCTGATGGGCGGCGACTACCGCTGGGCGCTGGCCCATGTGGTAATGCACCTGGGCGGCTCGCTGGCGCTGACTGCGCTGGGCATCTGGACCTACCGCACGCTGTCCTGATTTCGACCGAGCCCGAACTGCGCCTGACCCGCGCCTGACCCGCGCCGTCCACCGGCCGGCTCGGGGTGCCTGGCAGACCGCGCCGGCCGCGCCAGGCCCGCCCGTTCTGGGACATAGGTAACACTCCCGATACTTTTCCACCTGTCGGACCGTCCCGGACCGACTACTATTTCCCGCATGGCATTGAGGTGTGCAACGCACCTTGCCGTCGTTCGCCTTGCAGATTTCCAGACTATAAAAAAGTGCAGCTACGGGCGCTTGCCGGCCCGCCGTAGCCTCCAAGAATCCGGCGTTCCGATCGGTTTCACGCTGTGTATCGAACTGGCAGTCCTTGTGTTATCGCGGCTTGACTGCGGCTTTGACGTTCCGCCGTGTTTCGCTGACGTTCCGTTCACATAACAAGGAGACATCCCCATGCAGCCTCGCCACGCCATGCGCTCCGCCGACCCCGTCGTGCGGCGTCGCCTTCGCCTGACCGCCACGGCGGTTGCGGCGGCCACCTTGCTGACTGCCGCTTGCGGCGGCAGCGACTCGCCGAGTAACCCGGGCGGGGGCGGCAGCACGACGCAGGATCCGAACAACCGTCCGGACTTCGTGGTCGGCACGATCTCGGTCAAGGCCTACGATGGCAATTCGGACGACCTGCTGACTGCGGGGCTCGGCAAGGATGGACTGGCCGGCGCCGCGCCGGTGTTCGCCAATCCCGCCGCGCCCACGGCGGCCGAACTGCGCCGCAACGCCATCTACGTCAATTACCGCGCCATCGTCGACGTACAGGCGGCGGGCGGCTATGGCTCGCTGTACGGGCCGAACGTCGATGCGCAGGGCAACGTCACGGCGAGTCAGGGCAAGGTGCCCGGCACGGAGTACATCGCGTTTGCCGACGACGGCACGGGCACCAAGAACGTCACCGTGATGGCCCAGGTGCCCGATTCCTTCGACCGCAACAACCCGTGCATCATCTCCGCCACCTCGTCGGGCTCGCGGGGCATCTACGGCGGCATTTCGGTGGGCGAATGGGGGCTCAAGCGGGGCTGCGCGGTGGCCTATACCGACAAGGGAACCGGTGCGGCGCCGCATGACCTGGATACCGACACCGTGCCGCTGATTGACGGCACGCGGGCCGACCGCCGGGGCGCCGGCAAGCTGGCCCAGTTCGCGGCGCAGCCGGGGGCGCAGTCGCTGGCCGACTTCACTACAGCCTTCCCGCACCGGCTTGCGTTCAAGCACGCCCATTCCCAGCAGAACCCTGAGGCCGACTGGGGCAAGAACACGCTGCAGGCCATCCAGTTCGCGCTGTTTGCCATCAACGACCGCTTTGGCGCCGTGGACACCAATGGCGTGCGGCAGAACACGTTCACCAAGGACAAGGTGCTGGTGATCGCCTCGGCCATCTCGAACGGGGGCGGGGCGGCCGTTGCGGCGGCCGAGCAGGACACCACGGGCCTGATCGACGGCGTGGCCGTGGGCGAACCGAACGTGGAGATGCCGCCCAGCCCGGTGATCACGGTGCGGCGCGGCGGCACGCCGGTGGCGGCGTCGGGCAAGCATCTGTATGACTACACGACGACGGCGAACTTGTTCCAGTTGTGTGCCAGTCAGGACGCAACACTGGTCAACGCACCATTTGCGCCGTTGCCTGGGCAAACGGGCCTGAACCGATGCACCTCATTGGGTGACAAGGGCAAGCTCCCCGGCGCCACCACCACCGCGGCTCAGACGCTGGCCGCGCTGAATGCCTTGCACGCCGCTGGTTGGGAGTCGGAATCCGACGACCTCCATGCCTCGTTGTCGTTCCTTGAGGTGGCAAGTTCGATCTCGGTCACCTATGCCAATTCGTATTCGCGTGCCAGCGTCACCGACCGCCTGTGCAACTACAGCTTTGCCCCATTCGTATCGGGCGTTGGCATCACGCCGGTGGCCATGCCGGCGGCCGCGCTCGCCGGAATGTTCTCCACGGGCAACGGCGTTCCGCCCACGGCGCCTGTCACGCTGATGAATGACCTCAACCCGGCTGGCCCGGTGCGCGATTACAGCTCGACATCGCCGACGACCAACCGGACGGACGCCAACCTGGACGGCGCGCTTTGCCTGCGGAACCTGTTCGATACCAGTAACGCGGCGCTGATGGCCGGCATTGGCCAGACGTACCGCAATGGCAACCTGCAAGGCAAGCCGGCGATGATCGTGCACGGGCGCAGTGACGCGCTGCTGCCGGTGAACCATACGTCCCGGCCATACTTGGGGCTGAACAAGGTTGTGGAAGGTCCCGCGAGCAAGTTGTCTTATATCGAGGTGACGAACGGTCAGCACTTCGATGCCTTCATCGACGTCGTTGGCGGCTATGCGTCACGCTATATTCCGATGCACGTGTACCTGAACCGGGCGCTCGATGCGGTCTACGCCAATCTGAAGAACGGCACGGCGCTGCCGCCGTCCCAGGTGGTGCGGACCACACCGCGAGGCGGCACGGGCAACCCGGTCATCGGCCCGCAGATCCTGCCGTCCAACGTGCCGCCGATCGCGGCCACGCCCGCGGCGGGCGACGCGATCACCGTGACCGGCACCACTGTAGACGTGCCGAACTAGCCGCCTGCCGGGGCGCCGGCGCAAGGTTGCCCGTCATGCACCTGCAGTCTGTACAACTTGCATGACGGGCATCTTGAAATGTCAACGCAAAGCCCTATCTTTCGGGAGTACCGTGTCCGGCAGGGCATACGCGAAACGGCAGCCGTCGCGCTGCAACCTCGCGGCCCCGCAGCAGGACACACTCATCGACTGAGAGAGAGGGCGCCTGATGCGAATTGACAAACTCACCACCCGGTTCCAGGAAGCGCTGGCCGAAGCGCAAAGCCTGGCCCTGGGCCACGACAACCAGTACATCGAACCCCAGCACCTGCTGCGCGCGCTGCTGAGCCAGGAAGACGGCTCGGCGCGCACGCTGCTGTCGCGTGCCGGCGTCAATGTGAACGGCCTGCAGACCGCGCTCGACGCGGCCATCCAGCGCCTGCCCCAGGTTCAGGGCACCAACGAGATCCAGGTAGGACGCGATCTCAACAACCTGCTGAACGCCACCGAGAAGGAAGCAATCAAGCGGGGCGACCAGTTCATCGCCAGCGAGCTGTTCCTGCTGGCCGTGTCCGACGACAAGGGCGACACGGGCCGTATCGCCCGCGAGAACGGCCTGTCGCGCAAGTCGCTCGAAGCGGCGATTACCGCCGTGCGCGGCGGCGACAACGTGAACAGCGCCGACGCCGAATCGCAGCGCGAGGCCCTGAAGAAGTACACCGTGGACCTGACCGAGCGGGCCCGCGCGGGCAAGCTCGACCCCGTGATCGGCCGCGACGACGAAATCCGCCGCGCGATCCAGATCCTGCAGCGCCGCACCAAGAACAACCCCGTGCTGATCGGTGAACCGGGCGTGGGCAAGACCGCCATCGTCGAAGGCCTGGCACAGCGCATCGTCAACGGCGAAGTGCCCGAGACACTCAAGAACAAGCGCGTGCTGGTGCTGGACATGGCCGGGCTGCTGGCCGGCGCCAAGTATCGCGGCGAGTTCGAGGAGCGCCTGAAGGCGGTGCTGAGCGACGTGGCCAAGGACGAAGGCCAGACCATCGTCTTCATCGACGAGATCCACACCATGGTGGGGGCCGGCAAGGCCGAGGGCGCGATCGATGCAGGCAACATGCTCAAGCCGGCGCTGGCGCGCGGCGAGCTGCACTGCATCGGCGCCACCACGCTGAACGAGTACCGCAAGTACATCGAGAAGGATGCCGCGCTGGAGCGCCGCTTCCAGAAGGTGCTGGTGGACGAGCCGAGTGTGGAATCGACCATCGCCATCCTGCGCGGGCTGCAGGAAAAGTACGAGCTGCACCACGGCGTGGAGATTACCGACCCGGCCATCGTGGCCGCGGCGGAGTTGTCGCACCGGTACATCACGGACCGCTTCCTGCCGGACAAGGCCATCGACCTGATCGACGAGGCCGCCGCGCGCATCAAGATGGAAATCGACTCGAAGCCCGAGTCGATGGACAAGCTCGAGCGCCGCACGATCCAGCTCAAGATCGAACGCGAGGCCGTGAAGAAGGAAACCGACGAGGCGTCGCGCAAGCGTCTGGAACTGATCGAGCAGGAAATCACGCGGCTGGAGAAGGAGTACGCGGATCTGGACGAGATCTGGCGTGCCGAGAAGGGCGCCGCCCAGGGCGCGGCCGCGCTGAAGGAAGAGATCGAGAAGATCAAGCTCGAGATCTCGCGCCTGCAGCGCGAAGGCAAGCTCGACAAGGTGGCCGAGCTCCAGTACGGCAAGCTGCCGGCGCTGGAGGGCAAGCTGCAGGCCGCGAACAAGGCCGAGGCCACCGAGCAGAAGCAGCCGAACAAGCTGCTGCGCACCCAGGTGGGCGCCGAGGAAATTGCCGAGGTGGTGAGCCGTGCCACGGGTATCCCGGTGGCCAAGATGATGCAGGGCGAGCGCGAGAAGCTGCTGAAGATGGAAGACCGGCTGCACCAGCGCGTGGTGGGGCAGGACGAAGCCGTGCGGCTGGTGTCCGATGCCATCCGCCGCTCCCGTGCCGGGCTGTCGGACGAGAACAAGCCCTATGGCTCGTTCCTGTTCCTGGGGCCGACTGGCGTGGGCAAGACCGAGCTGTGCAAGGCCCTGGCCGAGTTCATGTTCGATTCGGAAGAGCACCTGATCCGCATCGACATGAGCGAGTTCATGGAAAAGCACAGCGTGAGCCGGCTGATCGGCGCGCCGCCGGGCTATGTGGGCTATGACGAAGGCGGCTACCTGACCGAGGCCGTGCGGCGCAAGCCGTATGCGGTGATTCTGCTCGACGAGGTCGAGAAGGCGCACCCGGACGTGTTCAACGTGCTGCTGCAGGTGCTGGACGATGGTCGGCTGACCGACGGCCAGGGCCGCACCGTGGACTTCAAGAACACGGTCATCGTCATGACGTCGAACCTCGGGTCGCACATCATCCAGTCGATGTCGGGCGAGCCGCAGGAGGCGGTGAAGGGCGCGGTGTGGCAGGAGGTGCGTACGCATTTCCGGCCCGAGTTCCTGAACCGGATTGACGAAGTGGTGGTGTTCCACGCGCTCGACCAGAAGAATATCGAGTCGATCGCCCGGATCCAGCTGCAGCGTCTGCAGTCGCGTCTGGCCCGCATGGACATGACGCTGGACATCAGCGAAACGGCGCTGGAGAAGATTGCCAGCGCGGGCTACGACCCGGTGTTCGGCGCCCGGCCGCTGAAGCGCGCGATCCAGCAGCAGATCGAGAACCCGGTGGCCAAGGCCATCCTCGAAGGCAAGTTCGCCGCCAAGGATGTGGTGCCGGTGGACTACGTCGACGGGCAGTTCACCTTCGGCGCGACGGTGCACTAAGCACGGGTTTGCCGCCCGGTGTATCGCAAAGGACCTCTCCGGAGGTCCTTTTTTTTTGCGCCGGACACCGCGCCCGGCAACGGTTTGCCGGTGATTGCCCGCCGCTTGACCTGCATCAACTTGCAAATGGGAACGGCTCGCTAATATCTGATCCGTCATGGAGATGCGGGGGCGCTCTTCATGACTTGTCTACCCGTTTCCGGAATGGAAACTTGACCCGCAGCGCAACTCCGGCGCTGCGGGTTTTTTCTTTTGGGGCGCCGGCACCCACACGCCCTGGCATGCCCATATTCCCGTCCGATCTTATGCAGAAAACGTGCTTGGATCGATGAAACCATTCGTTCCGTTCAGATAGGGCGGCCGGTAGCCTTTCTCCCTGACAGAAACCCTGGCCGATCAAGGCAGGGACATTTCACGACAAACTCTGACGGGAGCAACGAAGATGATCCGCAAGCTGGCCCTGGGCCTGGCCGTACTGTCCGCAATTGGCGCCGCCCCGGCCGCCCTGGCCAATACCAACCTGCTCAATGTGTCGTACGACCCCACGCGCGAGCTGTATGTGGACGTGAACGCCGCCTTTGCCAAGGCCTACAAGGCCCAGGGCGGCGACACCGTGCAGATTCGCCAGTCGCATGGCGGCTCGGGCAAGCAGGCCCGTTCGGTGATCGACGGGCTGGACGCCGACGTGGTGACGCTGGCGCTGGGCTACGACATCGACGCCATCGCCGAAAAGGGCCTGATCAAGCCGGACTGGCAGAAGCGCCTGCCGCACAACGCCTCGCCGTACACGTCGACCATCGTCTTCCTGGTGCGCAAGGGCAACCCGAAACATATCAAGGACTGGAACGACCTGGTGAAGCCGGGCGTGCAGGTGATCACGCCGAACCCCAAGACCTCGGGCGGGGCGCGCTGGAACTACCTGGCCGCGTGGGGCTATGCGCTGCGCCAGCCGGGCGGCAATGACGCCAAGGCTCGCGAATTCGTCGGCCAACTGCTCAAGAACGTGCCGGTGCTCGATTCGGGTGCGCGCGGCGCCACTACCACGTTCGTCGAGCGCGGCCTGGGCGATGTGCTGATTGCCTGGGAGAACGAAGCCATCCTGGCCATCAAGGAACTGGGCCCGGAGAAGTTCGACATCGTCGCGCCGTCGGTCTCGATCCTGGCAGAGCCGCCGGTGGCCGTGGTGGACAAGGTGGTCGACAAGAAGGGCACCCGCAAGGCGGCCGAAGCCTATCTGCAGTTCCTGTACACCGACGAGGGCCAGGAGATTGCGGCAAAGAACTACTACCGTCCGATTTCCGAAAAGGTGGCGGCCAAGTACGCGGCCAACTTTCCGAAGGTGAAGCTGTTCACAATCGACGAAGTGTTCGGCGGCTGGGCCAAGGCCCAGAAGGCGCACTTTGCCGACGGCGGTTCGTTTGACCAGGTCTACCAGCCTGGCAAGCGGTAATCACCGATGCCGGGGCGGAGAGGCGCCTGCCGCCGCCCCGGCACGCCAGATGAAGGAGTCCGCAATGCCCGCTTTTCACCCCGCAGTTGCCTCCTGCATCGCCATGGGGCGATGTCCCGCCTGACCTGATTTCCCACGCATGACGTTTGCGCATGCCGCGCCCTGGGCGCCGGCAGGGCGTCGTGCCGCCGCGCGTTTTGCATGCGGTGCCGTATTCCAACACGCCGACCACCCCAAAGATCACCGTTCAGGACTCCAGACATGACATCGTTCGTTCCCGTTTCCTTCCGTCCCCACTCGCTGCGCCGGCGCCTGCTGCTGGGCGCGCTGGTGGTGGCCACCGGCCTGGCCTATGCGCTGGCGGCCTCGCCGGCCGGCGCGCAGTCGCAGACCGTCAACGCCAAGACGCTGCGCATCGGTTATCAGAAATACGGCACGCTGACGCTGCTCAAGGCGCGCGGCACGCTGGAGAAGCGGCTGGCGCCGCAGGGCATCACGGTCAAGTGGACCGAATTCCCGGCCGGTCCGCAGTTGCTGGAAGGGCTGAACGTCGGCGCCATCGACTTTGGCACCGTGGGCGAGGCGCCGCCGATCTTTGCGCAGGCCGCGGGCGCGCAGCTGGCCTATATCGGCAATGAGCCGCCAGCGCCCACCTCGGAAGCCATCGTGGTGCCGAAGACGTCGACGCTGAAATCGGTTGCCGACCTGCGCGGCAAGCGCGTGGCGCTGAACAAGGGCTCGAACGTGCATTACCTGCTGGTGCGCCAGCTGGAGAAGGCGGGCATTCCGTGGAGCGAGATCCAGCCCGTGTACCTGCCGCCAGCTGATGCGCGCGCGGCGTTCGAGCGTGGTGCGGTCGACGCCTGGGTGATCTGGGATCCGTTCCTGGCCGCTGCCGAGAAACAACTGGGCGTGCGCGTGCTGGCCGATGGCCGCGACGCCAGCGGCAAGCACCTCGTCAGCAACCACCAGTTCTACCTGGCATCGCGCCCCTATGCGAATGCCCGGCCCGATGTGGTGGCGGTGATCCTCGACGAACTGGCGCAACTGGGCCAGTGGGCCGAGAAGCACCCGCAGGACGCCACGCAGTTCCTGGCGAAGGAAACCGGCCTCGATACGCAGGTGCTGGCCCTCGCCGTGTCCCGATTTGCCTATGGCGCCAAGCCGGTCACGCCCGAGGTGCTGGCCGAGCAGCAACGGATTGCCGACGCATTCGTGACGCTGAAACTGATTCCGAAGCCGATCAAGGTGGCCGACGCCGCCTGGCAGCCGCCCGCAGCTACCGCCGCCACCGCGCAACGGTGACTCCCCGACCCCGACAACAAGAGCAGAGGCCCGACATGCAAGTTTTCTGGTTCATCCCCACCCATGGCGACAGCCGCTACCTCGGCACCTCCGAGGGCGCGCGCGAAGTTGGTTTCGACTATCTGAAGCAGATTGCCGTGGCCGCCGATACGCTCGGCTACGAAGGCGTGCTGATTCCGACCGGCCGCTCGTGCGAAGACCCGTGGGTGGCCGCCTCGGCGCTGGCCGCGGTTACGCGCCGCCTGAAGTTCCTGGTGGCGGTGCGGCCGGGCCTGATGACGCCGACGCTGGCGGCGCGCATGGCCGCCACGTTCGACCGCATCTCCGGTGGCCGCCTGCTGGTGAACCTGGTGACCGGCGGCGACGTGGCGGAGCTGGAAGGCGACGGCCTGTTCCTCGATCACGCGGCGCGCTACGAGGCGTCGTCAGAATTCATCCGCATCTGGCGCGACGTGCTGGCCGCCAGCCACCAGAACGGCGAGATCTCGTTCGAGGGCAAGCACCTGACCGTGAAGGGCGCGCGCGTGCTGTATCCGCCCGTGCAGCGTCCGCACCCGCCCGTGTATTTCGGGGGATCGTCTGCCGCCGCCCATGACCTGGCCGCCGAACAGGTGGAGACCTACCTGACCTGGGGTGAGCCCCCGGCCGAAGTGGCGAAGAAGATCGCCGACGTGCGCGAGCGCGCCGCGCGGCATGGGCGCACGGTGCGTTTCGGCATCCGGCTGCACGTGATCGTGCGCGAGACCGACGCGGCCGCCTGGGCCGCCGCCGAAGACCTGATCAGTCGGCTCGACGACGACACCGTGGCGCGCGCCCAGGCCGTCTTCGCCAAGATGGATTCGGAAGGGCAGCGGCGCATGGCCGCGCTGCACGCGGGCGGCACCCGGCGCACGCGCGAGGCGCTCGAAGTCAGCCCGAACCTGTGGGCCGGCGTCGGCCTGGTGCGCGGCGGCGCCGGCACGGCCCTGGTGGGCGACCCCAGGACCGTGGCGGCGCGCATGGAAGCGTACGCGGCGCTGGGCATCGACACGTTCGTGCTGTCCGGCTATCCGCATCTGGAGGAGGCCTACCGCTTCGCTGAGCTGGTATTCCCGCTGCTGCCGCGCGCGGTGCGCGAGAAGCTGCCCGGTCAGGTGCTGTCCGGGCCGTTTGGTGAAGTCATGGCCACCGGCATCGTGCCGCGTGCCGCGCAAAGCTGACGGGGGGCGCCATGGCGAATATCGCATCGAAGGCGGGCCTGTCTACAGCGCCTGCGTCCAAGGCTGCATTGAAACCGGACACCTCAGGGCCGGCTACCTCGAAGGCGAGCGTGCGCGGCGTGGCGCAGGCCGTGGCGCCGTGGGTGGTGCCGGTGTTGCTGATCCTGGCGTGGCAGGCGGCGTCGCAGTTCGGCTGGCTGTCGAACCGCGTCCTGCCGGCGCCGCTGGCGGTGGTGGAGGCCGCGTGGTCGCTGGCCGCCTCGGGCGAACTGTGGCGCCACGTCTGGGTGAGCACCTGGCGCGCGGTGGTGGGCCTGGCCATCGGCGGCGGCCTGGGGCTGCTGCTGGGCCTGCTGACCGGCACCTTCCGCACCGCCGCCACGCTGCTCGACAGCACGTTGCAGATGGTGCGCAACATTCCCACGCTGGCCCTGATTCCGCTCGTGATCCTGTGGTTCGGCATCGACGAGACGGCCAAGCTGTTTCTGGTGTCGCTGGGCGTGTTCTTCCCGGTCTACCTGAATACGTACCACGGCATCCGCGCGGTGGACCCGGCCCTGGTGGAGATGGCGCGCAGCTATGGCCTGTCTGGCTGGCGGCTGTATCGCGAGGTGATCCTGCCCGGCGCGCTGCCGAACATCCTGGTGGGCGTGCGGTTCTCGCTGGGCCTGATGTGGGTGATCCTGATCGTGGCCGAGACCATCTCCGCGCAGTCGGGCATCGGCTACATGACGATGAACGCGCGTGAATTCCTGCAAACCGACGTGGTGCTCGTGGGCATTCTGCTCTACGCGCTGCTGGGCAAGCTGGCCGACGTGCTGTCGCGCGCGCTGGAGCGTTTCTGGCTGCGCTGGCATCCGGGCTACCAGACCCCTTAAGGAGACATCGCATGCAACCGCTATATCCGGTGGAAGCCGCCGCGCTTGCGTGGCTGGAGCACGATCTGGCCGTGCGCGAGACAGCGCGGCACAAGGAGCGGCACAGGGAGCGTACCGACGAGGCGCCGGGGCACGCGCCCGGCGGCATCGCGCTGCACGTGCAGCAGGTGGTCAAGCGCTACGACGGCCGCGAGGTGCTGCATGGCATCGATCTCGACGTGGCGCCGGGCGAGTTCGTCGCCATCGTCGGGCGCAGCGGCTGCGGCAAGAGCACGCTGCTGCGGCTGGTGGCGGGCCTGGAGCCGGTTGATGACGGCGCCGTCACGCTGGACCGCGAGGCGGGCAGGGCGGCCAGACATGCCACGGTGGATGACAATCGCGACAGCATCGGGGACAGCATCCGCGTGATGTTCCAGGATGCGCGACTGTTACCGTGGAAACGTGTACTCGACAACGTCGCACTCGGCTTGCCGCGCGAACGGCGTGCCGATGCCGCCGCCGTGCTGGCACAGGTGGGGCTGGCCGATCGTGCCGGCGAGTGGCCGGCGCGACTGTCCGGCGGGCAGCGTCAGCGCGTGGCCCTGGCGCGCGCGCTGGTCCATCATCCGCGCCTGCTGCTGCTGGACGAACCGCTGGGCGCGCTCGACGCGCTGACGCGCATCGACATGCAGGCACTGATCGAGGCGCTATGGCGCCGACTCGGTTTCACCGCGCTACTCGTCACCCACGATGTGTCCGAAGCCATCGCACTGGCCGACCGCGTGGTGCTGATCGAGGACGGCCGTATCGCGCTGGACCAGCGTGTGCCGCTGGAGCGGCCGCGCCAGCGCGGTTCGGCGGCGTTCGCGCAACTCGAGGACGCGGTGCTGCGCCGCGTGATGCAGCAGCCATCGCCGCCGGTAACAGCTTCAAACAATCTTCATGCCCCGCTTGCCGAGGAGCTTCTATCATGAGCAATCAGGCGATGCGCGCGCACCGACATGGACGTCACACATGACCATTGCTTCCGCACTCGAACGCTATCTTGAAACGCTGCCACGCGAGCCCGTACCGGGCCGCGAACTGTGGCGCGATGCCCGTGGGCAGGTGCAGGGCCAGTATTTCAACTGCTCGCTGACCAGCGCGTTCGACCCGCTCGTGACGCTGGCCGGGCGCGAGGTGGTGGCCCACGAAGGGTCGATCCGCACCTATGCGGAAGATGGCGTGGGGCTGGCCGCGTGGAAGCTGTTCGCGATGGCGGCCGACGATGCGTCGCTGGTGTCGCTGGACCGCCTGTCGCGGCTGGTGCACGCGATGAACTACTTTGCCGCGCACGGCGAGCACAAGCTGGTGCTGAACGTGCACAACCGCCTGCTGGCGGCGGTGGCCGACGACCACGGCGCGGCGTTCCGGCGCGCGCTGGAATCGCTCGGCCTGCCGGTCGACCGGTTCGTCATCCAGGTGCCTGCCAGCGCCAATGACGATCTGCCCCTGCTGCTGCACGTGGTGGGCAACTATCGCCGCAACGGGTTTGCGGTGAGCCTGCAGGCGTCGGACCCGGCCGAGGCCGGCGCGCTGATGGCCCATGCGCTGCCCGACTGGCTCAAGCTCGACATGCGGCGCATCTGGACAGACCGCCAGCTCGCCGGGCTGCGCGCCAGCGCCGACGGCGCCGGCGTCACGCTGATTGGCCGGCGTCTGCAGAACGACGAGGCCGTGGAACGGCTGCAGAACGCGGGCATCGTGCTGGGGCAGGGCGAGGCCGTGGCCGGCGGACCGGTGCCGGCACGGCAATTGCGTGAAGGGTGGTCGGGCGGCAGCGCCGCCTGAGACCGGCGGGAAAGGCCCGACGAGCCAGGCTTGCGGGCCGGCAGTGACAAGAAGATCTGAATAAGAGAGAAGGAGAGCGCGTATGACGGCATCGACGCTATCGGGCGGCATCGCACGGCTGGAAGTGCCGCGCGGCCTGCAGATCCTGACGATTCCGGGCCTGCATGGCAGCGGGCCGGGTCACTGGCAAAGCCGGTGGGAGGCGCAGTATCCAGACTGGCAGCGCATCGAGCAGCACGACTGGAGCCGGCCCAGCCTGCCGCTCTGGGCCGAACGCGTGTCAGAAGGGGTGTCGCGCGCGCTGCGCGTGGCGTCGCGCGGGGCCGTGCTGGTGGCGCACAGCTTTGGTTGCCTGGCCACGCTGCGCCAGGCCGCGCTCGATCCGGTCGGCATCGCCGGCGCGCTGTTGGTGGCACCGGCCGACCCCGACAAGTTCGGCGTGGGTGACTTGCTCCCGACCTGGCGCCTGCCGTTCCCCACCGTGCTGGTGGCCAGCACCAACGATCCCTGGATGACGCAGCGCACGGCGTTCAGCTGGGGCACGCTGTGGGGCAGCGAACTGGTGGATGCCGGGGCGCTGGGCCATATCAATGCCGACTCCCACCTCGACATGTGGCACGAAGGGCAGGCCTTGCTCGCCACATTGCTGCAGCGGATCGACTCGGAGGGCCGCATTCTTCAGATGGGTGACGGGTCGGACACCTGGGAAGCCTCCGCCGAGGTGGCGCAGTCCACGCCTTATATCTAAACCGTCTAAGAAAATTCGGAAAGATTCGTTCTGTTTATAAGGGCGCATCTGCAAAATTTGTCTCGTACACCGGCGCGTTATGCGCCGGCTTCATAAGCGAGACAACATGCCCCCGACGATTTCCCTGGCGGACGCGCCCCCGCCCATCGCGCCAGTTGTGCAGCAAAGCCTTCCCGCCAGCCAGCGGTTCACGGTGCTGCCGGGCTTCGGGCTGTCGCTGGGCTTCACCATCTTCTACCTGACGCTGATCGTCCTGATTCCGCTGTCGGCGGTCTTCCTGAAGACGTTCACGATGACCTGGGACGCGTTCTGGGCGACGGTCAGCAATCCGCGCGTGGTGGCATCGCTGGAACTGAGCTTCGGCGCCTCGTTCGTGGCGGCCATCATCAACACGGTGTTCGGCCTGATCGTGGCCTGGGTGCTGGTGCGCTACCGGTTCTTTGGCAAGCGCTTCATCGATGCGCTGGTGGACCTGCCCTTCGCGCTGCCCACCGCCGTGGCCGGCATTGCGCTGACCGCGCTGTTCGCCGGCAATGGCTGGCTCGGCCGCTGGCTGGAGCCGCACGGTATCAAGGTTGCCTTCACGCCGCTGGGGGTGGTGGTGGCGCTGACGTTCATCGGCCTGCCGTTCGTGGTGCGCACGGTGCAGCCGGTGCTGGAGGATGTGGAGCGCGAGCTGGAAGAGGCCGCGGCCAGCCTGGGCGCCACGCGCCTGCAGACATTCGGGCGGGTGATCCTGCCGGCCATCCTGCCGGCGCTGCTTACCGGGTTTGCGCTGTCGTTCGCGCGCGCCACCGGCGAGTACGGCTCCGTGGTGTTCATCTCCGGCAACATGCCGATGGTCTCCGAGATCGCGCCGCTGATGATCTATTCGAAGCTGGAGCAGTACGACTATGCCGGCGCCACGGCCGTGGCGGTGGTGATGCTGGTGATCTCGTTCGTGCTGCTGCTGCTGATCAACCTGCTGCAGGCCTGGACGCGCCGCCACCAGTCCGGTGCCCGTGCGGCCGCGCTGCCCGACGGCAACCCGGAGGTGAACTGACATGGCCGGCGCCGTTTCCCGGCTGGGCGCATCCGCCGTCCAGCATCCGCATGACGCCACGGGCGAGTCGCCGTGGGTGCGCTATGCGCTGATTACCGTGGCAGTGCTGTTCCTGGCGCTGTTCCTGTTCATTCCGCTCGTGTCGGTCTTCTACGAGGCGCTGCGCAAGGGGTTCGAGACCTACCTGGCCGCGCTGGCCGAGCCCGACGCCGTGGAAGCCATCAAGCTGACGCTGACGGTGGCGGCCATCGCGGTGCCGCTGAACGTGGTGTTCGGCGTGGCGGCGGCCTGGGCCATCGCCAAGTTCGAGTTTCGCGGCAAGAACCTGCTGATCACGCTGATCGACCTGCCGTTCTCGGTCTCGCCGGTGATCTCGGGCCTGATCTACGTGCTGATGTTCGGCGCGCAGGGCTGGTTCGGCCCGTGGCTGGAGGCACACGACATCAAGATCATGTTCGCGGTGCCGGGCATCGTGCTTGCCACGATCTTCGTGACCTTCCCGTTCGTGGCGCGCGAGCTGATTCCGCTGATGCAAGCGCAGGGCAGCGAGGAGGAAGAGGCCGCCATCGTGCTGGGTGCGTCGGGCTGGCAGACGTTCTGGCACGTGACGCTGCCCAACATCCGCTGGGGCCTGCTGTACGGCGTGATTCTGTGCAATGCGCGGGCCATGGGCGAATTCGGCGCCGTGTCGGTGGTGTCCGGCCATATCCGCGGCCTGACCAACACGATGCCGCTGCACGTGGAAATTCTCTACAACGAATACAACTTCGCGGCCGCCTTCGCCGTGGCGTCGCTGCTGACGCTGCTGGCGCTGGTCACGCTCGGCATCAAGACGCTGGTGGAGATTCGCGCCAGCCGTGAACACGCATCGGAAGGACAGCCATCATGAGTATTCAGGTCAGGAACGTGCAGAAGCGCTTCGGCGACTTCGTGGCACTCAACGACGTTTCGCTGGACTTCGCCGAAGGCGAGCTGACGGCGCTGCTGGGCCCCTCGGGCTGCGGCAAGACCACGCTGCTGCGCATCATCGCCGGCCTGGAGCGCGCCGACGCGGGCCAGGTGGTGCTGGCCGGGCAGGATGCCTCCACGCAGCACGTGCGCCAGCGCAACGTGGGCTTCGTGTTCCAGCACTACGCGCTGTTCAAGCACATGACCGTGTTCGAGAACGTGGCCTTCGGCCTGCGCGTGAAGCCGCGCGGCGAGCGACCCTCCGAGGCGAAGATCCGCGAGAAGGTGAAGTCGCTGCTGGAACTGGTGCAGCTGGACTGGCTCGGCGACCGCTTCCCGGCGCAGCTGTCGGGCGGCCAGCGCCAGCGTATCGCGCTGGCCCGCGCGCTGGCCGTGGAGCCGCGTGTGCTGCTGCTGGACGAACCGTTTGGCGCGCTCGACGCCAAGGTGCGCAAGGAACTGCGCCGCTGGCTGCGCCGCCTGCACGACGAACTGCACGTGACCAGTGTGTTCGTCACGCACGACCAGGAAGAAGCGCTGGAGGTGGCCGACCAGGTGGTGCTGATGAATCGCGGCAGCGTGGAGCAGTTCGGCACGCCCGAGGCGGTGTACAACCATCCGGCCACGCCGTTCGTGTTCGGCTTCCTGGGCAACGTGAACCTGTTCCACGGCCGGCTCGAAGTGGGCGACAGCGGCGGCCTGCTGCACACGGGCGCGGCGGTGCTGCCCGTGGTGGGCAGCGGCCACGAAACCGCCGGCGACGCCGTGGCCTATGTGCGCCCGCACGACCTGGAGCTGGAGCGCTATGCGCCCGGCACCGACGGCATCGCCGTCACGCTGCGCCGCGCGCTGACGCTGGGCCCGGTGGCCCAGCTCGAACTCGAACGCGAAGACAACCAGGACGTGATCGAGGTGGCGCTGCCGCTTGAACGCTTCCGGCATCAGGGTTTCCGCGAAGGCGAACTGCTGGCGGTGCGTCCGCGGCAGCTGCGCGTGTTCAACCGCAACCAGACAACCACAAACGAGACAGGGGCGGCACGATGAACTTCCAGCAACTGCGATCGATTCGCGAGGCGGTGCGCCGCCAGTTCAATCTGACCGAGGTGGCCAACGCGCTGTACACGTCGCAGCCGGGCGTGTCGCGCCAGATCCGCGAGCTCGAGGAAGAACTGGGCGTGGAAATCTTCGAGCGGTACGGCAAGCGCCTGACCGGGCTGACCGAGCCGGGCCGCGAGATCGTGCGGATCGTCGAACGGCTGCTGCTGGAGGCCGAGAACCTGCGCCAGGCCGGCGACGAGTTCGCGGGCCGCCACACGGGCCGGCTGACCGTGGCCACCACGCACACGCAGGCCCGCTACGCGCTGCCGAAGGTGGTGCAGAGCTTCCGCCGCGAGTATCCGCACGTGACGCTGGCGCTGCAGGAGGCGTCGCCGTCGCACATCGTGGAGCTGCTGCTGACGGGGCAGGCCGACATCGGCATTGCCACCGAGGCCGTGGCCAGCGAGGCGGGGCTGACCTCGTTCGAAGCCTACAGCTGGCAGCACGTGATCGTGGTGTCGCCCGATCACCCGCTCACGCGGCTGCCCGAGCCCACGCTCGAGGACCTGAGCAATTTCCCGATCATCACCTACGATGCCGGTTTCACGGGCCGGCGCAAGATCGACGGCGCGTTTGCCGAAGCGGGCCTGCAGCCCGAGATCGTGCTGACCGCCATGGACGCCGACGTGATCAAGACCTACGCCGAGCTGGACCTGGGCGTGGGCATCATCGCGTCGATGGCCTACGACGAACGCAAGGACGCCGGGCTGGTGCGGATTTCGGCCGACCACCTGTTCTCGCCCAACACCACCAGCGTGGCGGTGCGCCGGGGCGCCTACCTGCGCGGCTACGCCCACGCGTTCATCAACATGTTCGCGCCGCATCTGTCGCGCGACACGGTGTCGACGGCGCTGGCCGAAGCCACCAACCGGGTGGCCGTGGCCGCCTGAACCGGAAGGCCGTGGCGGCCTGGGCGCCGCCAGGCCCCTGTGCTTTCAAACGCGCGTTCCGCTTTCCGGTCGCGCAACCACGCCTCTCGCGCCGTCCGGCACCCCTTCGTCGCACGGCGCTTTCCTCGCGACTCTCTCCGGCGTAAAGTGCCCATCGAAGCCACCGTCACGTACCGACCGAATGCACGGGCGAGTGGTATTGCTGCAGTGCATCACAGAATGACACGCGGCTTGTGGAGCAAACGGAGGGAGAGATATGCGCATGTCGTGCGCGGTGCCGTCGCGGCTCAACATACTGGCGCGAGACCTGCTGTTCGTGCTCTGCATGAACACGGTGATTGCCGTCAGCCTCAACTATGGCTTCCAGACCGGCGGTACGCTGGTGCAGAACTTTGTTTACAGCCAGCTGATCGGCTTGTCGATCTGGGTGCTGATCGACGTGCCGCGCGTGCTGATCTGGTGGAACGACCGGCCGCGCCGCTGGCCGTTCATGTGCCTGGCCGTGGTGGCCGTGCCGATGGGCGTGGTGCTGGGTAGCTGGGCCACGCGCGAACTGCTGAGCCTGCCCGAGAAATCGGCGGCCGCCACGGGCGACATGCTGCGCATGTGCCTGATCGTCGGCATGCTGGCGTCGGCCAGCATGATCTATTTCTACTGGTCACGCGAGAAGCTGGCTTACCTGGAACGCCAGGCCGCGCTCGACGCCCTGCAGCGCGAGGAAGCCGAGAAGCAGCTTGTGCGCGCGCAACTGATGGCGCTGCAGGCGCAGATCGAACCGCACTTCCTGTTCAACTCGCTGGCCAACCTCGACGGCCTGATTGCCACCGACCCGCGCGCGGCGCGCCAGCTGCTGCAGCGCCTGATCGGCTTCCTGCGCATGTCGCTGTCGCACACCCGGGCCGAGCACTGCACGCTGGCGCAGGAGTTTGAACTGCTGCGCAGCTATCTCGATATCCAGGGCATGCGCTTCGGATCGCGGCTCGACCATGAGGTGGACCTGCCGCCGGCGCTGGCCGACGCCGAGATTCCGCCGATGCTGATCCAGCCGCTGGTGGAAAACGCCGTGACCCATGGCATCGAGCCGTGCATGCGCGGTGGCAAGATCGTGCTGTCGGCGCGCGAAGTGGCCGAGGGCCAGTTGCAGGTGAGCATTGCAGACACCGGCGTGGGCTTCTGCCAGGGCAGCAAGGGCGGCTCCGGCCTGGGGCTGACCCATGTGCGCGAGCGGCTGGCGCGCATCTTCGGGGCTGCCGCCACCATGCAGATGGAAGAGAACGCGCCGCGCGGCGTGGTGGTGCGGCTGACGCTGCCGCTGACGCGCAGCACCGAGCCGACGATTGCGCCGATGCGCGCCGCGCCAGAGGCCCGCACGGCGGCGCACGCGCCGGTGGCCCCCGCGATTTCGCGCACGTAGAACCGAAGCACCTGACGCCCCCGACGCCCCCGACGCTCCCGACGCTCTCGACGCCCCATGTCCCCGACCCTGCTGATTGCCGACGACGAGGCGCTGCTCGCGCGCGTGCTCGAATCCGAACTGAAGACGCTGTGGCCCGAAGCCACGATTGCCGCCGTGGTGCACGACGGCATGGCCGCGCTTGAAGCCGCGCGCACGCACCAGCCCGACGTGGCCTTCCTCGACATCCGCATGCCCGGCATGAGCGGCATGGACGTGGCACGCGAACTGATCGAGTTCGACGGGCCGCCGCTGGTGGTGTTCGTCACCGCCTACGACCAGTTCGCGCTGGAAGCGTTCGAGCGCGCGGCCGTCGACTACGTGCTCAAGCCGGTGCAGCACGAACGGCTCGAGGCCACGGTCGGGCGCCTGAAGGCCCGCCTGGCCACCAAGGCCAGCGAGGCGGCCGAATCCGATGCACCCGACGATGATGGCGGGGCCGAGGGCGACATCGGCACCATGGTCGATGCCGACCGGCTGGCGCAACTGCTGCACCGGCTGGAGTCGCTTGACCGGCCGGCCGCGCCGCGCGGCCAGTACCTGCGCTTTATCAAGGCGCTGGTGGGGCAGGAGGTACGCATCATCCCGGTGGACGAAGTGGTCTATCTCGAAGCCACCGACAAATACGTGAACGTGGTGGCCACCAGTGGCGAGGCGCTGATCCGCACGAGTCTGCGCGAACTGGCGCAGCAGCTCGACCCCGACCGCTTCTGGCAGATTCATCGTGGCACGGTGGTCAATATCGACTGCGTGGCCAGCGCGGTGAACCAGTCGCTGGGCCGGCTCTCGCTGAAGCTGCGCGACCGGCCGGAATCGTTGCCGGTTGCCCGGCAGTACGCGCACCTGTTCAAGCAGATGTAGGCCGCAGATGTAGACCGCGCGTGCACCACGGCGGGGACGCCCCGCGCCGTGGTTTCGTCGCGGTCCGGCTTCCTCTACCATGGGCGTTTTCGTATCCCCTGGAGGATTGCGCGATGCTGCGTGTGTTTGTCTACGGTACGCTTCGGGCCGGCGAGGTCAACGACCTGAACCAGGCGGCGGCCCGCCATGGCATCGAAGCGGCCACGCGGCTTGGCAGGGCCACCGTGGCCGGCCGGCTCTATGACTTCGGCACGTATCCGGGGCTCGTGCTCGATGCCTCGGCCGGCCCCGTCGTGGGCGACATCTACGACATCCCCGATGCCTTGCTGCCGGTGCTCGACGAGATCGAAGAGGTCTACCCGGGCCAGGCCACGCTGTTCATCCGCGAGACCCAGCCGGTGATGCTCGACGGCGCGCCGGTGGATTGCCTGCTCTACCCGGTAGCCGACAGCGCCGTGGCCGGACTGGCCCGTATCGAAAGCGGCGACTGGGTGGACTACCGGCGCGCCCGGGACACCCCGACGGCCGCCTGAAACCCCGACTCGTTTCAACCGCCGGCGCAGCGTTTGTCGACCATCTCGACGGCGGACCGGCCTCCGCCGCGTTGCAGGCCGCCCGTGTTACGTCGGAGGCTGCCAATATTTCATGATGCGGAATGAGGTTTTGATGCGCAAAAATGCGTAGGTGCATCGCATCGTCGCCATTTCTCATGATGGAGGATTGCTTGCCGCATCGTGAAATTATTTTCGTAAGGCTATGATTTACAACGATTAAAAATACGTCCTTCGACCCCATTGAGCGCTGTTGCAACGCGGGAGGCTTCCCTACACTCTTATATAAGACACATGACCTGTGACGCCGGACACGCATCGCAGGCCCTTCGGAACGCAGCACCCGGAGCCGTGTCACCGATTTCAGAAGCTGTTTGAAATTGTTAACCGGAGAGTGAACATGACCACGCGCCAACAACAGATCGAAGCCCTGCAAAAGGATTGGGACACCAACCCGCGCTGGAAAGGCGTGCAGCGTCACTTCACTGCCGAGGACGTGGTGCGCCTGCGCGGCTCCGTCCAGATCGAACATACGCTGGCCCGTCGCGGCGCCGAGAAGCTCTGGCACCTGCTGAACACCGAGCCGTTCGTCAACACGCTGGGCGCGCTGACCGGCAACCAGGCCATGCAGCAGGTGAAGGCCGGGCTGAAGGCGATCTACCTGTCGGGCTGGCAAGTGGCCGGCGACGCCAACCTGGCCGGCGAGATGTACCCCGACCAGTCGCTGTATCCGGCCAACTCGGTGCCGATGGTGGTCAAGCGCATCAACAACACCTTTCAGCGCGCCGACCAGATCCAGTGGAGCGAAGGCAAGGGCGACACCGACTTCTTCGCCCCGATCGTGGCCGATGCCGAAGCCGGCTTCGGCGGCGTGCTGAACGCGTTCGAACTGATGAAGTCGATGATCGAGGCCGGCGCCGCCGGCGTGCACTTCGAAGATCAGCTGGCGTCGGTCAAGAAGTGCGGCCACATGGGAGGCAAGGTGCTGGTGCCGACCCGCGAGGCCGTGGCCAAGCTCACCGCTGCGCGCCTGGCTGCCGATGTGTCCGGCACGCCGACGCTGGTGATCGCCCGTACCGATGCCGAAGCCGCCGACCTGCTGACCTCCGACGTGGACGAGCGCGACAAGCCATTCCTGACCGGCGAGCGCACGGTCGAGGGTTTCTATCGCACCCGGCCTGGCATCGAGCAGTCGATCGCCCGCGCACTGGCCTACGCCGAAGTGGCTGACCTGGTGTGGTGCGAGACCGGCAAGCCGGATCTGGAATTCGCCAAGAAGTTTGCCGATGCCGTGCACGCCAGATTCCCGGACAAGATGCTGGCCTACAACTGCTCGCCGTCGTTCAACTGGAAGAAGAACCTCGACGACGCCACCATCGCCAAGTTCCAGCGCGAACTGGGCGCCATGGGCTACAAGTTCCAGTTCATCACGCTGGCCGGCTTCCACTCGCTGAACTACTCGATGTTCAACCTGGCGTACGGTTACGCGCGCCACCAGATGTCGGCGTTCGTCGAGTTGCAGGAATCGGAATTCGCGGCGGCCGAGAAGGGCTTCACGGCCGTCAAGCACCAGCGCGAAGTGGGCACCGGTTACTTCGACGCGGTGACGCAGACCATCGAAGGCGGCCAGTCGTCCACGACCGCGCTCAAGGGTTCGACCGAAGACGAACAGTTCTTCGACAAGAAAGTGGCCTGAGCCTTCGGAGCGGAAAGGAAATTCGGGGACGGCGTGCGACCATCGCGCCGTCAGTTTGGTACCGCGCCGTGACACCCACGGCGCGGCTTTTTTTGAGAGGCTGCGCCTCTCGGGTAGCAGTTACCGATAAACGATCACCGGAATATCGGTGTGGGTGAGCACCTTCTGCGTTTCGCTGCCGAGCAGCAGGCCCGACAGGCCGCGCCGGCCGTGCGACGCCATGAAGATCACGTCGCAGCCATGGCGCTCGGCGGCGTCGATGATGCCGAGGTAGGGCACCGCGAAGGTGGTCATGTCGGCATCGAACGGCAGGCCCTGGGCGACGGCGGCCGTTTCGATTTCCTTCAGGTACAGCCTGGCCTGGTTCTCGATGCGTTCCTTGAACGCCTGCGGGGCCTCGACCACGATCTCGCTGAAGGGGGTGTACGGGTATTCCTCGAGACAGACATAGGCGGTGACGCGCGCGCCGATGACCTTGGCCAGTTCCAGACCGCCGTCGATGGCCTTCTTGGACAGCTCCGAACCGTCGGTGGGCAACAGGATGTGCTTGAACATACCGGACCTCCTTGCGAGTTGGGCGGGGGGCAGGCCAGCGCGGCGCCTGTCTGCCTTGATTGTAGTCAGTGTGCAGTGTGCTCCATTGCGAAATATCAAGAACGTGCGATGGACAACAAATGGAAAAGCGTCTAGGCGACAACGGCGTGGACTTCCGCCGCGGCGCTGCTGGGCGCCTGTTCGGCGCGGCGCCAGTAGGCCGGGTTGCCGTAGGTGTTCTTGAGATGGTCGATGAACAGACGTACGCGCAGCGGCAGGTGCTTGCGTTGCGGGAACACGGCGTGGATGCCGATCGGCGGGGCCTGGAATTCGTCCAGCACGGTCACCAGGCGGCCGCTGACGATCTCCTGGCCCACCTCCCACCAGGAGCGCCAGGCCAGGCCGTGGCCCTGCAGGCACCACGCGTGGAGCACCGCGCCGTCGGTGCACTCCATGGTGCCGCCGACCTTGACCGTCAGCGCGCGGCCGTCCTGCTGGAACACCCAGCCGCGCTGCACGTTGGCGCTGGCGCCAAAGGCCAGGCAGTTGTGGCGCGCCAGGTCGTCCGGAAGCTGCGGGGTGCCGGCGCGCGCGAGGTATTCGGGCGACGCCACCACCACGCGGCGGTTCTCGGCCAGGCGGATGGAAACGAGGCTGGAGTCGGGCAGGTCGCCCAGGCGGATGGCGCAGTCGAAGCCTTCGTTGACCAGGTCGACCACGCGGTCCGAGAGGTCGAGGGTGAGCGTGACGTCGGGATGGGACTCGATGAACAGCGGCACCAGCGGGGCCACGTGCTTGCGGCCGAATCCGGCCGGCGCGGTCACGCGCAGGTGTCCGCTGGCCTTGACCCCGCCGGCGGACACGCTGGCTTCGGCATTGTGCAGGTCGTTGAGAATGCGCTGGCAGTCTTCCAGGAAGGCGGAGCCTTCGAACGTCAGCGTGATCTTGCGGGTGGTCCGTACCAGCAGCTTCACGCCCAGCCGTTCTTCCAGGGCGTCGATGCGGCGGCCGATGATGGCCGGCGCCACACCTTCGGCGGCGGCCGCGGCAGACAGGCTGCCACGTGACGCGACCGATACAAAAGTCTCGAGTTGCTTGAAGTGGTCCACGGAAGTCCGCTTGGCTGTACACAAGTCTCTGTGAGGATGGCCAAGATTAGTAGTGCAAAAGTAAAAGATCAAGTGACACCGACCCTATTTGCCGCACTGCAGCGTGTCTCTAGAATTCGATGCATTCAAACGTGTACAGGTCCATTCAGTGGATGACGCCCTGAAATGAACAAGATCCGCGCAGTCGTTTTCGATGCCTATGGCACGCTGTTCGACGTGTATTCCGTCACGGCGCGTGCGGAGCAATTGTTCCCGGGCAAGGGCGAGGCGCTGGCGCTGCTGTGGCGCGAGCGACAGATCGACTACACCCGGCTGCGCTCGCTGGCGGCGCCGGACGGCGCGCGCTACAAGCCGTTCTGGGACATCACGATCGATGCGCTGCGCTACGCGGCCGAACGCCTCGCGCTGAAGCTGGACGAGGTGGCCCAGGCGCAGCTGCTCAAGGAATACGCGTGCCTGTCGGCGTTCCCCGAGAACCTGGCGGCGCTCAAGCGGTTGCGCCGTGCCGGCCTGCCGCTGGGCATCCTGTCCAACGGCAATCCGGAGATGCTCGACATCGCCGTGAAAAGCGCCGGCATGCACGGCCTGTTCGACCACGTGCTGTCGGTGGACGCGGTGAAGCAGTACAAGACCGCCCCGGCCGCCTATGCCATGGGCCCCAGGGCGTTCGACCTGCCCGCCGGCGAGATCCTGTTCGTCTCGTCGAACTGCTGGGACGCCTGCGGTGCCACGTGGTTTGGCTACACCACTTTCTGGATCAACCGTGCCGGCCATCCGGCGGAGCGCCTGGACGTGGCGCCCACCGGCACCGGACACGACATGAACGACCTGCTTGCGTTCGTTGCCGCCTCTGGCGCAACGGTCTGACAGGCCAGGCCACCCCTCACACCATCGCACATACAGGAGAAGACTGATGGCTATCACGCTGCCCGCGGGCATGAAGATTACCGGCGAAATCCTGCCGGCCTACGAAGACATCCTTACGCCGGAAGCCCTGGCCCTGGTCGACAAGCTGCACCGCGCCTTCGAGCCGCGCCGCCAGGAACTGCTGGCCGCGCGCGTGGCGCGCACCCAGCGCCTGGACGCCGGCGAGATTCCCGATTTCCTGCCGGAAACGAAGAACATCCGCGAAGGCGACTGGAAGGTTGCCCCGGTGCCCAAGGCACTGGAATGCCGCCGCGTGGAAATCACCGGCCCGGTCGAAGCCAAGATGGTCATCAACGCCTTCAACTCGGGCGCTGACAGCTACATGACCGACTTCGAGGATTCGAATACCCCGAACTGGCACAACCAGCTGCAGGGCCAGGTGAACCTGAAGGCGGCCGTGCGCGGCACGCTGACGCTGGACAGCAATGGCAAGCACTACAAGCTGAACGACAAGATCGCCGTGCTGCAAGTGCGTCCGCGCGGCTGGCACCTCGACGAAAAGCACGTCACGATCGACGGCAAGCGCGTGTCGGGCGGCATCTTCGACTTCGCGCTGTTCCTGTTCCACAACGCCAAGGAGCAGATCGCCCGCGGCGCCGGCCCGTTCTTCTACCTGCCGAAGATGGAAAGCCATCTGGAAGCGCGCCTGTGGAACGACATCTTCGTGATGGCCCAGAACGAAATTGGCCTGCCGCAAGGCACGGTCAAGGCCACCGTGCTGATCGAAACGATCCTGGCCGCGTTCGAAATGGAAGAAATCCTGTACGAGCTGCGTGAGCACAGCGCCGGCCTGAACGCTGGCCGCTGGGACTACATCTTCTCGTGCATCAAGAAGTTCAAGGTGGACAAGAACTTCTGCCTGGCCGACCGCGCCAAGGTGACGATGACCGCGCCGTTCATGCGTTCGTACGCGCTGCTGCTGCTGAAGACCTGCCACAAGCGCGGCGCACCGGCCATCGGCGGCATGAGCGCACTGATTCCGATCAAGAACGATCCGGAAAAGAACGCCATCGCCATGGAAGGCATCATCAGCGACAAGCGTCGCGATGCCACCGACGGCTACGACGGCGGCTGGGTGGCCCACCCGGGCCTGGTCGAGCCGGCCATGAAGGAATTCGTGGCAGTGCTGGGCGACAAGCCGAACCAGTTCGAAAAGCAACGCATGGACGTGGAAGTGAAGGGCGCCGACCTGCTGAACTTCCAGCCGGAAACGCCGATCACCGAACACGGCCTGCGCATGAACATCAACGTGGGCATCCACTACCTGGGCGCCTGGCTGGCCGGCAACGGCTGCGTGCCGATCCACAACCTGATGGAAGACGCCGCCACCGCCGAGATCTCGCGCTCGCAGGTCTGGCAGTGGATCCGCTCGCCGAAGGGCAAGCTGGAAGACGGCCGCAAGGTCACCGCCGAACTGGTGCGCGCCCTGATTCCGGAAGAGCTGGCCAAGGTCAAGGAAGTGGTTGGCGGCGGCGCCACCTACGACCGCGCCGCGCAGATCTTCGAGCAAATGTCGACGTCGGAAGATTTCGCCGAATTCCTGACGCTGCCGCTGTACGAGGAAGTCTGAGGTAATGCCGGAGGGGGCGTGAGCCTCCTCGGATGATCTTGATAAAGCCCCGATGGTGCGAGCCGTCGGGGCTTTTGTCTTCCAGATTCCGGTTTCAGGTGTCAGGCGCCGTCCCGCTCCCCATACCCCTGACCCCGCCACTCGATGAAACACAGCCCGTGCCCGAATGGGTCCGACAGCCTGGCCTGGCGGCCCCAGTCGAATTCCTGCGGCCAGTCCTCGATTTCCGCGCCGGCGCCGAGGGCGCGTTCGATGGCGGTTTCTAGCGATTCGACGACGAAATCGAGGTGTACCGGGGTCCAGTGCCGGGTGTACTGGCGCCGGCTATCCGCGCGGGCGGTGGCCAGGGAGCCCGCGGCCTTGGCCAGCAGATAGACCGGCGCGCAGGCGCCGTGCATTTCCGCCACCGTGCCGTCGAACAGCTTGCGGCCGAGCCGCAGGCCGAGTCCCGCCTCGTAGAAGCCGATGCCACGTTCGAGGTCATCGACGTCGATGTTGATCAACAACTCCATGCCTGCCTCCTGAGCGTTCTTCCGGTGCAGGGGCTTCGGGGGCCGCTCCTGACGACTCCTGACGCTGCCTGAACACCGGGCGAGCATTGTGCGCCCGGCCTCCTGACAGCTGGTGTCAGGAGTGATGTGCACGGCTGCAACCGCTTCTGGCGGGGCAGATGCGTGCGCGAGGCCCCATAATACGGAAATCTACGATATGGAGATTCAAGTTGCGCTTCGAACACCTGGTGGAAATCAATGACCCAGGCAACCCGACGCTGGAGCCGCTGACGGCCGACCAGCTCTGGCAGGGCCTTGTGTTGCGCGCGGAATCGCCGGAGCTGTTCATGCTGGGGCTGGATCGCGCCGAGATCGTTGCGCGGGGCGACGGCTGGATTGAGCGCGTGCTGCATTTTGGCCAGGCCAAGGTGAGCGATCGGGTGGTATATGAGCCACGTCGTGCGGTGCGCTACGAATCCGCGGCCACGGCCGAGCACGCCGGTGGCACGCTGACGATGCGCATCGAGACGCCTACGCCTGGTGCGCTGCTGGTGCGCTTCGTCTACGAAACCACGATGCCGAATGTCGATGCGAGCGGCGACAACCGCTACGCGGAGATCGTCAAGTCTGCCTATCACGAGGCCGACCTCGACACCGTGCGCAAGATCCGCGAAATTGCCTCGACCGGGCGGCTCGGGTGAGCCGCGCATCCACTGCGCCGGCACGTACCGGCGGCGGGGATGATCCGGGAGGAGACGGACCAGAGGAGACGGCCAAGGGCGCCGGCCCCACGCGCGCCGAGCTGCGCGAACGTTACGGCGACCGCCTGCGCTGGCTGATCCTGGTGACGCTGATGCTGGGCGCGATGTCGTCCATCGTCTCGTCGACCATCGTCAACGTGGCCATTCCGGACCTGAGCCGGCATTTTGTGCTGGGGCAGGAGCGCGCCCAGTGGGTGGCCGCCAGCTTCATGATTGCGATGACGATGTCGATGCTGCTGACGCCGTGGCTGCTGAACCGCTACGGGCTGCGCCGCACGTTTATCGGCACGCTGCTGCTGCTCGGTTGCGGCGGGCTGGTGGGCGGCTTCTCGCCGACGTTCGGGGTCATGCTGGCCATGCGCGTGGCCGAGGGCATTGCGGCGGGCATCATGCAGCCGCTGCCGAATATCTTCATCCTGCGGGCGTTCGACGAGCGCGAGCAGGGCAAGGCGCTGTCACTGTTCGGGTTTGGCGTGGTGCTGGCGCCGGCCATCGGCCCTAGCGTGGGCGGCGTGCTGGTCGAACTGTTCGGCTGGCGCTCGATTTTCTTCGTCGTGGTGCCGCTGACGCTGGCCGGCTGGTGGATGGCTCGGCGCTACATGGCCGTGGACTCCGCCATGATCGGCGAGCGCAAGCCGCTCGACTGGCGCGGCCTGGCCCTGGTGGGCGTGGCCACGGTGAGCCTGCTCAACGGCCTGGTGGAGATGCGCGACAACGCCATCGAAGGGCTGGCGCTGGCCGTGTTCGGCGTGGCGATGCTGGCCGTCTTCGTGGCCTGGCAGCTGCGCGCGCCCGACCCGCTGATGAACATGCGGCTCTACAGCTACCGGCAGTTCTCGGCCGGCGCGGTGGTGGCGTTCATCTATGGCGCGGGCCTGTTCGGCTCCACCTACCTGCTGCCGGTCTACATGCAGACGGCCCTTGCCTATACGCCGTCTGCCGCCGGCCTGGTGCTGATGCCGGCCGGCATTGCGCTGGCCGTGACGATCGCCATTGCCGGGCGCCTGACCAGCCGGATCCTGCCGTACCGGCAGGTCACGTTCGGGCTGGCGCTGCTGGCGGGCTCGTTCCTGTTGATGGCAACCGGCTCGATGGCCACGCCATACCTGTTGATCGTGCTCTATGCGGTGATCGGCCGGATCGGGCTCGGGTGCATCCTGCCGTCGCTGACGCTGGGCTCGATGCGTGGCGTGGACTTCTCGCTGATCGCGCAAGGTTCCAGCTGCATCAACTTCGTGCGGCAACTGGGCGGCGCGATCGGGGTGAGCCTGGCGGGGGTGGGGCTGGAATGGCGGCTCGCGGCGCATGGCGTGAGCGGCGATGTGGCGGGAGCCGCTGGGGCAGCCGGGGTGGCGGGGCAGGCCATGCAGGCCGCCCGCATCCGCGCCTTCGATGAAACGTTTCTGGCCGTGGGCGTGGTCATTGCCATCGCCATGCTGGCGGCCTGGCGGATTCGTGCCAAGCCGGTGCCAGGCGGTTGAGCCTGGCATTCGGTGACGCCCGGGCAGGCGGCACCGGGCGCCGGGCCGGTCAGCTGGCGCGGCCGGCCAGCAGGTCTTCCACCAGTTCCACGTACTTTTGCTTGGCGTCGTCCTGGGCCGTCCCCTTGAGCGCTTCCCACGCTTCGAACTTGTAGCGGCCGACGAAATCGGTCATGCCGGGCTTGTCGCCGTGCGCATCGCCCTCGGCGCCTTGCTTGTACAGCGCGTACAGACGCAGCAGCGTCATGTTGTTCGGACGCTCCGACAGCGTCTTGACGTCGCTCTGGGCCTGGTCGAAACGGGTCTGCAGGTCGCTCATGGTGTCTCCCGAGATATGGCAAGTCGATAACAAGCAGCGATGATAAGCGCCGCCCGGCGCTGTTTGACCGTTAAAAATCCGAAGATTTCCTCGGTATGCCGGGCAGCCCGCAAGCGCCGGGCCATCATCCACCGGTCTTCCATTCCGTTCCGTTCCTCGGTTGCAGACACTGGCCCGGCGGGCGATTCCCGTCCGCGCGTCACGCCCAGGAGGAGGGAACATGGACGACATCACCATGAATCAGGCGATCCGCACCGTGCCGCAGCGCGGTTCTGGCACGCGCGCGAATCACGACAGGCAGCACCTCGGCGTGGTGCTGCCTGCCGGCACGACGCTGCGAATCCGGCAACGGCCCGGCGATTGCAGCGGCCATCTGGTGCTACGGCTGCTGGGCGACGACGCGCGCCGCGAGCGTTCGGTGGAGGTGGGCGCGGAGTGGGTGGACGTGGCCGCGCAGGCCGATCTGGTTCCGTTCATCGACACGCCTGACGGCGCAGCCAGCCCTACCGTCGAAGTGTGCCTGCCGCCGGGCAGCAAGCGGCTGCCGGTCTTCGCGGTGCTCGACTCGCAGCGCCGTTTCCTGTCCGCCTGGGACGAAGAAGACGCGGCATTCGCGCTGCTGGAGTCCCACGGCTCGCAGGTGCTGGTGCCGCTGGCGGACCGGCAGGCGCTGCGTGCCGTGGAGGGCGGCATCCGTCGCTGGCTGCGCCGCGTCGACCGCATGCTGCAGTTGCTGGAGCAGGAGCCGGTGGCGGGGCCAGGCGCATCGCCGCAGCGCCGCTTCATCAAGGCCAACGCGGCGGCCGGTGGCCAGGCCGAGGCTGGCAGACGCTGGCTGACGTCGGGCACGGCCTCGGTCGTGGCGTTTCTTGACGCGCTGCAGTCGGCCTGGGGGCAGGGCATGCCGGGGGAATCGGTGGGCACGCAGTTCCGGGGTGCGATGCGGGGGCTCGGTGACTGGCAGTTCTTCCAGGCCACGATCGACGAGACCCGGCGCGAGATCGTGCTGCAGGTGAAGGCCGGCCAGCCCCATGTCTATTTCGGGTCCACCTACGCCTATGCCAGCTATCGCGATGCGGCGGGCAACGAGCTGTTCTCGTACGACTTCATCGGCACGCAGAGTTCCACGGCCATGACCCGCGCCTTCGCGCTGTCTGGCAATGGCGGCGAGAGCCTCTATGTCCACCATCAGGAGGCGTCGACGCGCTACGTGGTTGAAAACCTCACGCGCGGCACGCAGATCGCCGCCACCCCGGACACCAGCCTGCACGTGCTGAAGAACGGGATTGACCTGTGGGCCATGCCGTCGGAAATCGGCCGCACGCCCACGGTGCAGGGCAACCTGTTCAGCTGGGTGCAGCGCAACGAGCTGGAAGAGGAGTTCTCGCGGCTGAATATCGACCTGACCAACAACACGCTAGGGGTCATCATCGACCCGGTGGTTTCGTTCGATTACCTGTGGAACTACACGCTTTCGGTGATCATCGTCCGCGACAAGGACGGCAAGCTGGTGTTCTCGAAAGAGATCCGGGGCGGCGTGATGCCAACGCCGGTGGCCGAGACGTTCTCGTTGCAGAAGGGCTATACGATCCAGGTAACGAACCCCAGTCCTGACTATTACGCCTTCCTGGTCAATACGGAAACCAACGTCCGCACGATGGTGTCCGACGACGCGACGTACCAGATCATCCCGCGCGGGTTGCTGGCGGTGTGAAGGCGCGGCCCGGGCGGCGGAGGGTGCCGGAGGGTGGCGGGGGGGGCGGAGGGTGACCAGGGCGCCCGAGCGGGTGCCCTGCGGCGCGCCGCCAATACTGCTTTGCCCCGGCAGCGGATACAATCGCTGCCATGTCCTGGATTCTTGCTGTCGAGACCTCCACAGAGTGGTGTTCCGTCGCACTCGGGCGCGCCGGTTACGACGGCGGCGTCGAGTGTGTTTTCCGTCATGAGCACACCGGTGCGCGCTCGTCGTCGCGGGTGCTGCCCGCGGCCGGCGAGTTGCTGGCCGAGGCCGGCATTCGCCTGTCAGATTGCGCCGCCATCGCGTTTGGCGCCGGCCCGGGTTCCTTCACCGGCCTGCGCACCGCCTGTGGCGTGGCCCAGGGGCTGGCCTTCGGCGCCGAACTGCCCGTCATTCCCGTCAATGTACTGATGGCCTGCGCTGAAAGTGTACGGTCAGGCACGCCCGCGTTGCCGGACGGCATGCCCGTGCTGGTGGCCCTGGACGCGCGCATGGATGAAGCCTACGCCGCCACGTTCCGCTGGGAAGGCGATACGTGGACCATGGCCGAGGCGATGCACGTCGGTCCGCCCGAACAGGTGACCGCTCCCGCAGGCGATTTCTGGCTGGCCGGCAATGCCGCCGCCATCTTCGGCAACCGGCTGTCGGTGGCGGTGCGCGCCAGCCGCGTGCTGCCCGAGGCCATGCCCGATGCCCGCGCGATGGTGTCGATCGGGCTGCGCGCGCTGGCACGCGGCGAGACCATCGACGCGGCCGATGCCATGCCGATCTACGTGCGCGACAAGGTCGCGCAGACCATTGCCGAGCGCGAAGCCGTGGCCGCGGCAAAGGCCGCCGCCCTGGCTGCCCAGGCCACCCCGGGAGGCACCCCGTGAGCGCTGCGCTGCTGCCCGAACCGTCCGGACAGTTCGACTGGCCGGCCGTGCCCGCCATGCCGGCCTTGCCCGCTGGCTGGGCGCTGGACCACATGAGCGCGCGCGACCTGCAGCAGGTTGCCGAGATCGAGCTGCGCGCCTACAGCCATCCGTGGACGCGCGGCAACTTCGAGAATTCGCTGAAGGCCGGGCATTTCGGCCTGACGCTGCGCGACCCGTCGGCCACGCTGGTGGGCTACGCCATGCTGATGCCCGTGGTCGACGAGATGCACCTGCTGAACATCACGATCGATCCGGTGTACCAGCGGCGCGGCTACGGCCGCCTGCTGCTGGCCATCGCACTGGCCACATCGCACGCCCATCGCCTGTATACGATGCTGCTGGAAGTCCGGCCGTCGAATACCGCCGCGCTGGCGCTGTATCTGGAGGCGGGTTTCGCCGAGATTGGCCGCCGCAAGGGCTATTACCCCGCCACAGCGCTGGGCCGCGAGGACGCGCTGGTGCTGCGGCGCATCTGGCCGGCTGGCGAGACCGCTGCCATGGGTGCCACGGGAGCGACATCATGAACCGCCGCGCCATGTTCCTGGAGGTGCTCGGCATTTCGGCCGAATGGATGCCGCGCGATGTGCCGGTTGCCGACCAGCCGACCGAAGCGCCCGTGGGGTCCGTGGCGTCGCCGGCCGTCGTGGCGCGGGCCGCGGCGCCTGTCGCGCTCACGATGGCCGAGGCGGTGGTGGCCGACGCGCCTGTCAGCAAGCCGGCGGCACCCTTGGCATCCTCGGCCCCGGTCGATGCGCCAGTCGTGGCGGCGTCCGATGCCCACCCCAACGCCGACGCCGACCCCGATAGCGCAGCGATCGATCTCGAGCGGGCCGCAACGGTGGAGGCATTCGACGTGCCGGCCGCTGCCCCGGTTCAGCGGCCGGCGGTGGCGCGCACCAGCGAGCACGCCGGGCGCGAGGCGGCCATCGCCGCGATGCCGTGGGCCGAACTCGGCGATGCCGTGGCCGGCTGCACCGCCTGCGGCCTGTGCCAGTCCCGTTCGAACACGGTGTTCGGCGTGGGCGACCAGCAGGCCGAATGGATGCTCGTCGGCGAAGCCCCGGGCGAGAACGAAGACCTGCAGGGCGAGCCGTTCGTCGGCCAGGCCGGCAAGCTGCTGGATAACATGCTGGCCGCGCTGGGCCTGGCGCGCGGGCGCAACGTCTATATCGCCAATGTGCTCAAGTGCCGCCCGCCGGGCAACCGCAATCCCGAGCCGGACGAAGTGGCGCAGTGCGAGCCTTACCTGAAGCGCCAGATCGCGCTGATCAAGCCGAAGGTGATCGTGGTGCTGGGCCGGTTCGCGGCGCAGTCGCTGCTGCGCTCTGACACGCCGATCGGCAAACTGCGCGGCGCGGTGCACAGCTACGAAGGCATTCCCGTGGTGGTGACCTACCATCCGGCCTACCTGCTGCGCACGCTGACCGACAAGGCGCGCGCCTGGGAAGACCTGTGCCTGGCCCGAGAGGTACATGATCGTGCGGGAGCTCAAGCCTGATTTCGCGGTACCCGGCATGCCGGCTGGCGCCGCGCCGGTCGGCGTGGAAGTGTCGCCGCTCTGGCGCGATGCCGCATCCCAGCGCACGCGCGACCTGGCCTGGTGCTCGCTGTCGCCGCCGTTGCTGGCGCGGCTGCCGGTGAGCGCTGACGGCACGCCCGCCCAGCTGGCGCGCTGGCCGGCCGGTACGCTGGCGTCCTGGCAGGCGTGGCTGGCCAGCGCCGACCCCGGGCAGTTGCCCGAAACCCTCACCGAACTGAGCGAGCTGGCCATTCCCGATGGCCGCAGCCTGCGCCTGGGCCGCCATGCGGAGCGGCTGCTGCGCTTCACGCTCGAACACGCACCGGGCATCGAACTGCTGGCCGCCAACGTGCCGGTGCGGCGGGCCGGCAACGGCGGCATCCAGACGCTGGGCGAGCTCGATTTTGTCTGGCGCGATGCGCTGAGCGGCGCGTCGGTCCACTGGGAAATGGCCGCCAAGTTCTATCTGTTCGTCGATGGCGGGGCGGGGCAGCGGTCCTTGTCGCACAATTTCGTCGGCCCGAACCTGGCCGACCGGCTCGGCGACAAGCTGGAACATCTGGTACAGCGCCAACTGCCGTTGGGCCTGACGCCCGAAGCCCGGGCGCTGCTGGGGCATGCCATCGATCGCAGCGAAATCTATCTGCTGGGCTGGCTGTTCTATCGCGATGGCGTCCTGCCTGCGGGGCTCGACGCGCTGGGCATTGCGCCCGATCATCTGCGTGGCTGGTGGTCATCGCTGGACGACTGGTTCGAGCGCGCGACGGACGCGTCGTGCCAGGGTGCGCGCTGGTGCCGGCTGCCGCGCGCGAACTGGCTGTCGTGCGCGCGCGTGGCGACCGATCAGACCGATTCGGCCGAGGCGCTGCACGCCATGCTGGCGCAACGCTTCGCCGACACCCGCGACACACACAACTGGCGTCGCGAATCGCCGGTAATGCTGTGCGAGCTGGAACCCCTCGGTGACAGCGCGTCGCCGCTCTGGGTGGAGCGCTCGCGCGGCTTTGTGGTGCCGCCGGGGTGGGAGCAGCGCGCCATCGAGCGCGCGGCCCGCTAGTTGGCGGGGCGCCGTGCGTTCACTGCAGGCGGGAAGCTTGGGGCGAGGGGTGGGGGAAGGTTGGGGAAGGGCCCTGCCAGCGTACGGCAGGGCCGGAACACTCAGTGATGCTTGTCTTCGCCGATCATCGCCAGCGAGTTGTAGACCTTCACATTGTGCTTGTGCAGGCGCATGACCAGCGCCATGGTGGCGCAGATGAACACGCCCAGCGCCACGATCACGAAGCCGATCGGCACGTTCAGCTTGATCAGCAGTGCGTACAGGCACAGCATCAGCAGCACCGACACGTTCTCGTTAAAGTTCTGGACCGCGATCGAGTGGCCGGCCGACAGCAGCACATGGCCACGGTGCTGCAGCAGGGCGTTCATCGGCACCACGAAGTAGCCCGACATGGCGCCCACGATCATCAGGAACACATAGGCGATGGCCATGTACAGCGGCATGGCCATGCCCAGTACGTCGAGCGTCACGGCCGGCATGGTGTCCTTGGTGTAGAACGCCATCAGGATCACGGTGGCGCCCATGGCCACGCCAAACGGCAGCACCGACAGCGACTTGCGCAGGGGAATCCGCGCCGCCGCCATGATGGCGCCGACGGCCACGCCCACCGCCACCACGGCCTGGAGCAGCGCGCCCTGGGACAGGTTCAGCCCGAGCGATTTCTCGGCCCACTTCAGCACGATGAACTGCAGCGTAGCGCCCACGCCCCAGAACAGCGTGGTCACGGCCAGCGAGATCTGGCCCAGCTTGTCGCGCCACAGGGCGATGAAGCAGTCGCCAAACTCGGCAATCAGCTTGATCGGGTTCTTTTCCTGCTGGGGATAGCGCGCGCCGGTGTCGGGGATGAACAGGTTGAACACCGCGGCAATGAAGTAGAACAGCATGATCACCACCATCGCCGCCTCGGCGGGGGTGTTGATGCCGGTCTCGATATAGGGCAGGTCGAAGCGCAGCAGGATGGTGGACAGGTGCACCGAGATCAGCGCGCCACCCACCACCGTGCCGAGGATGATCGAGCCGACCGTCAGGCCTTCGATCCAGCCATTGGCCATGACCAGCTTTTCCGGCGGCAGCAGTTCGGTCAGGATGCCGTACTTGGCCGGCGAGTAGGCCGCGGCCCCGAAGCCGACCACGCCATAGGCCAGCAGCGGGTGCAGCCCGAACATCATGATGGCGCAGCCCACGATCTTGATGGCATTGGTGATCAGCATCACCTTGCCCTTGGGCATGGAGTCTGCAAAGGCGCCCACGAAGGCCGCCAGCACCACATAGGACAGCACGAAGAACAGTTTGAGCAGCGGGGTCATCCACTGCGGGGAATGCAACTCGGTCAGAAGGGCAATGGCCGCGATGAGCAGGGCATTGTCGGCCAGCGACGAAAAAAACTGCGCGGCCATGATCGTGTAGAAACCCTTCTTCATACCTTGGACTTTGTCTCCATCGCGGACGTCCATGTGGACGGGCAAAAGCGCGCCGGCGGGTAATGCGGCGGCCTGGGGGGAACCTGTTGCACCGGCCGTGTCAAAGTGGGGCGACGACGCAACTTTCACGCGCCTTGCAGCTTGCCTGACCGTCATCGACATATTGCTTCTCTTCTAAAACATGGCCGGAGCGTCCGGCTTTATATCACGAAAACGCGACATTTCAGCACACCGCCGGACGCGCATTGGACAGTACATGCCCGGATGGATTCCCGGAACATTCCCGTGGATGTGGTCAAATATCGCTTGCGCGAGGTGGCCTGAACCGCGCGGCGTGCCCGTTTCACCACGGAATGCCTCCTGACGCACAGTGCGTGCCACCTTAACGCCCGAATTTTGCGGGTTGCCGACCGGGTCTTCCCGAATCTGGTGCAGATCAAAGCCCGGCAGCCTGCCCAAGTTGTCATATCGATGCCTAGACCCATACACGCCGTCATCCACCAGCCCGCGCTAGCCAACAACCTCGAAGTGGTACGCCGCCATGCGCCGGACGCCCGCGTCTGGGCCGTGGTCAAGGCCAATGCCTATGGCCACGGCATCCGCCGCGCCTTCGCCGGCCTCAAGGCCACCGACGGATTCGGCCTGCTCGATCTCCAGGAAGCCGTGCTGCTGCGCGAACTGGGCTGGCAGGGACCGATCCTGCTCCTGGAGGGATTCTTCCAGCCGCAGGATGTTCCCCTGATCGAGCAATACCGGCTGACCACCGCCATCCACTGCGAGGAGCAGCTGCGCATGCTGGAGCAGGCGCGCCCGAAGGGGCCGCTGGCGATCCAGCTCAAGCTCAACACCGGCATGAACCGTCTGGGCTTCAAGCCGGCGCAGTACCGCGCGGCCTGGGAGCGCGCCCGGACCCTGTCCTGCGTGGGCAGTATCGTTCACATGACGCATTTCTCCGATGCCGACAGCCCGCGCGGCATCGCGCATCAGATCGAAGCGTTCACGGCCGCCACGGCCAACCTGCCGGGCGAGGCCAGCCTGGCGAACTCGGCCGCCGTGCTCTGGCATCCGTCGGCGCACCGCAACTGGGTGCGGCCGGGCGTGATCCTGTATGGCGGCTCGCCCACCGGGCTTTCCGCCGACATCGCGGAGACCGGCCTGCAGCCGGCCATGTCGCTGCACAGCGAACTGATCGGCATCCAGGACCTGCAGCCGGGCGATACCGTGGGCTACGGCTCGATGTTTACCGCCGACCGCGCCATGCGCATTGGCGTGGTGGCATGTGGCTACGCGGACGGCTATCCACGTCACGCGGCAGGCTGGGGCGAGAAGCGCGCGCCGGTGCTGGTCGACGGCGTGCGCACCGAACTGGTGGGCCGGGTATCGATGGACATGATTTGCGTGGACCTGACCCCGTGCCCCAAGGCCCGGGTAGGTTCGCCGGTCACGCTGTGGGGCCAGGGCCTGCCGATCGACGACGTGGCCGCGGCCAGCGGCACGGTGGGCTACGAGCTGATGTGCGCGCTGGCGCCGCGCGTGCCCACCACGGTGGCCACGCTGACCACGGCCGACTCCGTCGCCTGAGTCTCTCCCGTCAACGATCGATCGCAGCGCGATGGCAAAGTCCAAGACTGTCTATACCTGTACCGAATGCGGCGGTACCGTGCCGCGCTGGGCGGGCCAGTGCCCGCAGTGCAACGCCTGGAACACGCTGGTGGAAACCGTGGCCGAATCCGCTTCGTCCGGCGCGCGCCGTTTCCAGCCGCTGGCGTCGTCCACCGTGGTGCGCAAGCTGAGCGAGATCGAGGCGGCCGATGTGCCGCGCTTCTCCACCGGCATCGACGAGTTCGACCGCGTGCTGGGCGGTGGCCTGGTGCCTGGCGGCGTGGTGCTGATCGGCGGCGACCCCGGCATCGGCAAGTCCACGCTGCTGCTGCAGACGCTGGCCAACCTGTCGGCCGGCCGCCGCGTGCTTTATGTCAGCGGCGAGGAGTCGGGCGCGCAGATCGCGCTGCGCGCGCAGCGGCTGGGCGTGGAGGCTGCCACGCTGGGCCTGCTGCCCGAGATCCAGCTCGAAAAGATCCAGGCCGCGCTGGAGGCCGACAAGCCCGAGGTGGCGGTGATCGACTCGATCCAGACGCTGTATTCCGAAGCGCTGACCTCGGCGCCGGGCTCCGTGGCCCAGGTGCGCGAATGCGCAGCGCAGCTGACGCGCATCGCCAAGAGCACGGGCATCACCATCATCCTGGTCGGCCACGTGACCAAGGAAGGCAGCCTGGCCGGCCCGCGCGTGCTGGAACACATCGTCGACACGGTGCTGTATTTCGAGGGCGACACCCATTCCTCGCACCGGCTGATCCGCGCGTTCAAGAACCGCTTCGGGGCGGTCAACGAACTTGGCGTTTTTGCGATGACAGAGCGCGGGCTGCGTGGCATCAGCAACCCGTCGGCGCTGTTCCTGTCGCAGCACGAGCAGCAAGTGGCCGGCTCGTGCGTGCTGGTGACGCAGGAGGGCACGCGTCCGCTGCTGGTGGAAGTGCAGGCGCTGGTGGATACGGCCAACGTGCCGAACCCGCGCCGCCTGGCTGTCGGGCTGGAGCAGAACCGGCTGGCGATGCTGCTGGCCGTGCTGCACCGGCACGCGGGCATTGCATGCTTCGATCAGGATGTGTTCCTGAACGCCGTGGGCGGGGTCAAGATCACCGAGCCGGCCGCCGACCTGGCCGTGCTGCTGTCGATCCATTCGTCGATGCGCAACAAGCCGCTGCCGCGCGGGCTGGTAGTGTTCGGCGAGGTGGGCCTGGCGGGCGAGATCCGTCCGAGCCCGCGCGGCCAGGAGCGGCTCAAGGAGGCCGCCAAGCTCGGCTTCACGACGGCCGTGATTCCCAAGGCGAATGCACCCCGGCAGGGCATCGACGGGCTGGAGGTGATCGCGGTGGATCGGCTGGAACAGGCCATCGACCGCGTGCGCAATCTGGACTGAAAACCCGGCGGAAGGCTGGCGCGCCGGCAGATTCTGCAGGTGCGTCAATTCACCGCGGTTGCAGGTGCCCCGGATCGTGCAGCGATCACGGTGCGTGCCGCCAAAATCGGTAATAATTCGCGTCGACGCCAATCTCGCCATCGAATTCCATGCAAGCCAATTCCCGCGCTTACTTCCTGCTGATCGCCATCGTCTCGTTCGCGATGCTGGGCGCCGCGCTGTACATGCAATATGTGGAAGGCTACGCGCCTTGCCCGCTCTGCATCATGCAGCGCTTTGCGTTCGTGGGCATCGGCGTGTTTTCGCTGCTGGCCGCCGTGGCGCAGAACACGCGCACGTTGTGGCAGGGGCTGGGCATGCTGTCCGGTGTGGCAGGCATCGCCGTGGCCGGCTATCACGTGTCGCTGCTGCTGAACCCGAAGGCGTCGTGCGGCATCGACCCGCTGGAAAACTGGGTCAACGCGCTGCCCACCGCCAAGATCCTGCCGCAGGTGTTCTATTCGGATGGCCTGTGCACGGCGCCGCTGCCGCCGCTGTTCGGCCTGTCGATTCCGGCCTGGTCGCTGATCTGGCTCGTGATTCTGACGCTCACGCTCGCGGTGGGTTTGATCCGCCGGGAGAAGAATTACCGCTGAGGGTTTGACGGGGGTCTCGGAACACCGTCGGTTCGCTCCCCTCTCCCGCCGTGCGGGAGAGGGGCTGGGGGAGAGGGGCGTGGCGGTTCAAACTGCCACGTATCGCGTCTTGAGGCGCTGCCCTCTCCCCCCGCCCCTCTCCCGCGCGCGGGAGAGGGGAGACAACCAGGCGCTTGGCGAACGACGTCTGATTCCGTCTACGCAATCTGCTCGATCTGTTCCTGCAGTTCGAGCCAGCGCATTTCAAGCGTGTCCAGTTCGCCGGTGACCTCGGCCTGGCGCTTGAGCATCTCCATCAGTCTGGCCTTGTTGGCTTCCTCGTAGCTTGCGGAATCGGCCATGAAGGCGTCGATGCTGGTCTTGTCGGCCTGCAGCACCGACATCCGTTTCTCCACCTTCTCCAGTTCCTTGGTCAGCGGCTTGCGCAGTACCGATAGCCGCTGGCGTTCGTCGGCCTCGGCGCGCCGCTGGTCTTTGCGGTTGACGGCCGGCGCGGCTTCCGACGCGTGGGCTGCCGTGGCGGCATTGCGCTTGGCCGCGGCCTGCTGCAGCAGCCAGTCGCGATAGTCGTCGAGATCGCCGTCGAACGGCTGGATCGTGCCGTCTGCCACCAGCATGAACTGATCGGACGTGGCGCGCAGCAGGTGCCGGTCGTGCGAGACCAGGATCAGCGTGCCCTCGAACTGGGCCAGCGCCATGGTCAGCGCCTCGCGCGTGTCCAGGTCCAGGTGGTTGGTCGGCTCATCGAGCAGCAGCAGGTTCGGCTTCTGCCAGACGATCAGCGACAGCGCCAGGCGCGCTTTCTCGCCGCCCGAGAAGGGCTCGATCGGCGAGGTGGCCATGTCGCCGCGGAAGTTGAAGCTGCCCAGGAAGTCGCGCAACTCCTGCTCGCGCACGTCGGGGGCTAGCCGCGCCAGATGCTGGAGCGGGGAATCGTGGTCGCGCAGCGTTTCGAGCTGGTGCTGGGCGAAATACCCGATCACCAGCCCCTTGCCCAGCCGTACCGTGCCGTTCAGCGGCGGTTGGGTGCCGGCCAGCGTCTTGACCAGCGTCGATTTGCCCTGGCCGTTGGCGCCCAGCAGGCCAATGCGCTGGCCGTTCTGGATCGACAGCATGAGCCGGTGCAGGATGGTGACCGGCGGGTCGGCTTCGGCGTAGCCGCAATCGACGCTGTCTAGCACCATCATCGGATTGGGCGCCGAATCGGGTTCGCGGAATTCGAAGGCGAATCCGGCCGCCACGTGCACCGGCGCCAGGCGCTCCATCTTTTCCAGGGCCTTGACCCGGCTCTGGGCCTGCCGCGCCTTGGTGGCCTTGGCCTTGAAGCGCGTGATGAACGATTCCAGGTGCGCGATTTCCTTCTGCTGGCGCGCATAGGCCGACTGCTGCTGCGCCATCTGCTGCAGCCGCATGGTCTCGAACTGCGTGTAGTTGCCGCCGTAGCGCTTGAGTTGCTGGTTCTCGATATGCACCGTGACCGTGCAGATCGCATCCAGGAATTCACGGTCGTGCGAAATCATCACCAGCGTGCCCGGGTAGCGGGCCAGCCAGTCTTCAAGCCACACGATGGCGTCGAGATCCAGGTGGTTGGTCGGTTCGTCGAGCAGCAGCAGGTCTGACGGACACATCAGCGCCTGCGCCAGGTTCAGGCGCATGCGCCAGCCGCCCGAGAACGAGGCCACCGGCTGCGATACCTGCGGCAGCGTGAAGCCCAGGCCCAGCAGCAGCGCCTCGGCCCGTGCGGCGGCGGTGTAGCCGTCGGCATCGGCGTAGGCGGCATGCGCCTCGCCCTCGGCCGAGCCGTCCCCGCTGGCCTGCGCGGCGGCAATGCGCGCCTCGATGTCGCGCAGCCGGGTGTCGCCGTCGATCACGTATTCCACGGCCGTGCGGCTGACCGCCGGGGTTTCCTGCGCCACGTGGGCGATGCGCCATTGCGCGGGCACGAACACGTCGCCGCCATCGGCATGCAGCTCGCCGCGCAGCATGGCGAACAGCGTGGACTTGCCGCTGCCGTTGGCGCCGACGAGGCCCACGCGCTCGCCCGGGTTGAGCGTAACGGTGGTGTGGTCGAACAGCACCTTGGTGCCGCGCTGGAGGACAAGCTGGTCGATTCGTATCACGGGGAGGAAAAAGGCAGTGCAACCGGTGTTTCGGCAGGCCGGCATTGTAGCGCGCCGCCGCCCGGCGGCCCGGATTCCGGCGCGCGGCCTTTCAGGCAGCTTGCATGTCCGCTCCCATGTATTGAGGGATTTCCCCTAAACGCGCACTTTGGTCATGGCAGGCATGCCATTTGCGTGTAAATTTATTTACATGGATTGTCGCACTGCGAAAGTGCCTTTTCATCAAACGACTACGGCGACGCGCCATTTTGGTGCGCTGCCCGCGACAGAGAACCCCAGTGCGTCCTGACATGCCCCCCGGCCAGACGATTTCCGAGCGCATCGCCCGCGCCTTGCCCACGCTCACGCCCGCGCACCAGCGCATGGCGAACTATGTGCTGGACAACCTGTTCCGGGCCGCCACGATGCGGATCGACGAATTCTCCACGGCTGTCGAAGTGTCCGTGGCCACGGCCAACCGCTTTGCCAAGGCGCTTGGCTTCGAGGGCTATCCGCAGTTCCGTGCCGAGCTGGTGCGCGGGTTCGAAGCCACGCTGGCGCCGGTGGAGCGCCTGCGCGACGAGCTGGCGCGCCCGACCACGGTGGCCGAGGTGTTCGCCGCCGCGCTGGAAGACGGCGCGCGCAACCTCGATGCCACGCGCCGCAACCTCGAACCGGAATCGATCGAGCGCGCCGTGGACGCCATCCTGGGCGCCGAGCGCGTGTACGTGATGGGCTTCGGCGCCAGCGGCTACCTGGCCGGCCTGATGCAGCACGGGCTGGAAATGCATTGCCGCATGGTTACGTCGGTCTCGACGGTGGGCGGCGCCTCGCACGCGGCGCGCCAGCTGTTCAAGCTGACGCCCAAAGACCTGGTGGTGTGCGTCGCGTTCCCGCGCTATGTCACCGATTCGATCAAGCTGGCCGAGCGCGTGAAGGCGCACGGCGGGCGGCTGCTGGCGCTGACCGACGGGCCTACGTCGCCGCTGGCGCCGCTGGCCGACATTGCGCTGTACGCGAACGCCGGCAACCGGCTGTCGGCCAACTCCGAAGCCACCGTGCTGGCACTGATCGAGGCGCTGTGCGGCGCCGTGTCGTACCGCTCGGTGCGCGCCGTCAAGGCGGCGGCCGAGATGACCGAATTCCTGCTGCCGTGGCTGTACGGCGCGCCGGGCGTGCGCGAGGACCGCGCCGCATCGAAGTCTTCCGAATGAAGTCGAGATTGAGAACGAAGTAGAAGGACCTATGCCTCAAGCTGTTATCGCCATCCACGGCGGCGCCGGCACGATTACCCGTGCGGCCATGGACGCCAACCGCGAACGCGAGTACATCGCCGCGCTGGAACAGGTACTGCAGGCCGGCCAGCGCGTGCTGGCCGACGGCGGCAGTGCGCTCGACGCCGTGACTGAAGCGGTGCGCCTGCTCGAAGAATGCCCGCTGTTCAATGCCGGCAAGGGCGCGGTGCTCACGCACGCGGGCACCTATGAACTCGATGCCTCGGTCATGGATGGCGCCACGCTCAACGCTGGCGCCGTGGCCTGCGTCAAGCGCCTGCGCAACCCGGTGCTGGCCGCGCGCGCCGTGCTGGAAAAGAGCGAACACGTGCTGTTCGCGGGCGAGGGCGCCGAGGCGTTTGCCGAAGCGCAGGGGCTGGAGCTGGTGGCGCCGGACTACTACTTCACGCAGGCACGCCACGACCAGTGGCAGCGTGCGCGCGGCACGGCCGGCATGGCCCTGCTGGACCACGATGCCGCCACGCTGGCGGCCAGGGCGAAGGCCGCCGAAGCGAACCCGCTCGACGCCGACACCAAGTTCGGCACGGTCGGCGCCGTGGCCTGCGATGGCAGCGGCAACCTGGCCGCCGCCACCTCCACCGGCGGTGTCACCAACAAGCAGGTGGGCCGCGTGGGCGATACGCCGGTGCTGGGCGCCGGCTGCTATGCCGACGATGTGGCGGCCGTGTCGGCCACCGGTACCGGCGAGATGTTCATCCGTACCGCGGCGGCATTCGATGTGTCGGCGCAGATGCGCTACGCCGGGCTGTCGCTGGAGGAATCGGCGCGCCGCGTGGTCATGGAGAAGCTGCCGGCCATCCAGGGCCGTGGCGGCCTGATCGCGGTGGACTGCGCCGGCAACGTCACGCTGCCGTTCAACACCGAAGGCATGTATCGCGGCGTGGCCCGCGTGGGCGAGCCGGTCAACGTCTGGATCTATGGCTGATATGGCGAGTACTGATTCCAAGCAAGCGGCCCGCTCGGGCCTGGTGCTGCCGCCCGAGCGCGTGGTGGCGGTCAACAACCTGACGGTGCGCTTCGCTACGTCGGAACGCACCGTCGAGGCGGTGCGCAACCTGTCGTTCCACGTCGACCGCGGCGAGACGCTGGCGGTGGTGGGCGAATCGGGCTCGGGCAAGTCGGTCACGTCGCTGGCGCTGATGCGCCTGGTGGAGCATGGCGGCGGCAAGATCGCCAACGGCGACATGCTGCTGCGCCGCCGTGGCGGCGAGGTGCTGGACCTGGCCCATGCGCCCGAAGCGACGCTGCGCAACGTGCGCGGCGCCGACGTGGCGATGATCTTCCAGGAGCCGATGACCTCGCTGAACCCGGTGTTCCCGGTGGGCGAGCAGATCGCGGAATCGATCCGCCTGCACCAGGGCAAGAGCAAGGCGGCGGCGCGTGCCGAGGCGCTGCGCATGCTGGAGCTGGTGCGCATTCCCGAAGCGCGCCGCGTGCTGGACCGCTTTCCGCACCAGTTGTCGGGCGGCATGCGCCAGCGCGTGATGATCGCCATGGCGCTGTCGTGCAAGCCGGCGCTGCTGATCGCCGACGAACCCACCACGGCGCTGGACGTGACCATCCAGGCCGAAATCCTGCAGCTGATCCGCAACCTGCAGGCCGAGATGGACATGGGCGTGGTCTTCATCACCCACGACATGGGCGTGGTGGCCGAGGTGGCCGACCGCGTGCTGGTGATGTATCGCGGCGAGAAGGTGGAAGAGGGCACCTCCGACGAGGTGTTCCACGCCCCGGCGCACCCGTACACGCGCGCGCTACTGTCGGCCGTGCCCAAACTGGGCGCGATGTCGGGCACGGACCTGCCCGCGCGGTTCCCGCTGGTGCAGGTCAACGACGCCGCCGCGCCGGTGAAGGAAGTGCCGCAGGACACGGTGCCGGCCGGCGCCGAGCCCATCCTGCGCGTGCGCGACCTGGTTACGCGTTTCGACGTGCCGGGCGGCCTGTTCGGCAAGGTCACGCGCCGCGTGCACGCCGTGGAGCAGGTCAGCTTCGACCTGTATCCGGGCGAGACGCTGGCGCTGGTGGGCGAATCGGGCTGCGGCAAGTCCACCACGGGCCGCTCGCTGCTGCGCCTGGTGGATGCCCAGAGCGGCACCATCGAGTTTGCCGGCCAGAACATCAGCAAGATGCAGGGCCCGGCCCTGCAGGCACTGCGCCGCAATATCCAGTTCATCTTCCAGGACCCGTTCGCCTCGCTCGACCCGCGCGTGCCGGTGGGCTACTCGATCATGGAGCCGCTGCTGGTGCACAAGGTGGCCAGCGGCAAGGAAGCCGAGGCCCGCGTGGCCTGGCTGCTGGAGAAGGTGGGCCTGACGGCCGCGCATGCCTCGCGCTATCCGCATGAGTTCTCGGGCGGCCAGCGCCAGCGCATCTGCATTGCGCGCGCCCTGGCGCTGAACCCGAAGGTGGTGGTGGCCGACGAGTCGGTGTCCGCGCTCGATGTGTCGATCCAGGCGCAGATCGTGAACCTGATGCTGGACCTGCAGCGCGAGCTGGGCGTGGCCTTCCTGTTCATCTCGCACGACATGGCCGTGGTGGAGCGCGTGAGCCATCGCGTGGCGGTGATGTACCTGGGCCAGATCGTCGAGATCGGGCCGCGCCGCGCGATCTTCGAGAACCCGCAGCACCCCTACACGAAGAAGCTGATGTCGGCGGTGCCGATCGCCGATCCGGCGCGCCGCCACCTGAAGCGCGAGCCGCTGAACGACGAAATTCCGAGCCCGATCCGTGCGGTGGGCGACGAGCCCGTGGTGCAGCCGCTGGTGGCGGTGGTCGGCAGCGGCGCCCACGGCCACTACGTTGCCCGGCATGCCGTGGGCGGGGCCTACTGATTTGCGCTGGATCCCGTAGTTTCTGAAGTCGCTGTATTTCCTGTATTTCCTGTATTTCCTGTATTTCCTGTATTCCCGATAGAGGAGAAGAGATGTCCAAGGTTACTTTCCGGCTGATGGCCGGTGCTGCCGCCGTCGGCGCCATGGGTATGCTGGCTGCCGCCCCGGCCTTTGCCGCGAAGGATGCGGTCATGGCTGTCTACTCGACGTTCACCACGCTCGATCCGTACGACGCCAACGACACGCTGTCGCAGGCGGCCACCAAGTCGTTCTACCAGGGCCTGTTCGGTTTCGACAAGGACCTGAAGCTGGTCAACGTGCTGGCCGAAAGCTACGACGTGAGCAAGGACGGCCTGGTCTACACGTTCAAGCTCAAGAAGAACATCAAGTTCCACGACGGCACCACGTTCGACGCCACGGCCGTCAAGGCCAACATGGACCGCGTGACCGATCCGGCCAACAAGCTCAAGCGCTACACGCTGTTCAACCGCGTGGCCAAGACCGAGGTGGTAGACCCGTACACCGCCCGCATCACGCTCAAGGAGCCGTTCTCGCCGTTCATCAACGTGCTGGCCCACCCGTCGGCCGTGATGATCAGCCCCACCGCGCTGAAGAAGTACGGCAAGGAGATTGCGTTCCACCCGGTGGGCACGGGCCCGTTCGAGTTTGTCGAGTGGAAGCAGACCGACTACTTGAAGGGCAAGAAGTTTGCCGGCTACTGGAAGACGGGCTACCCGAAGATCGACACCATCACGTGGAAGCCGGTGGTGGACAACAACACGCGCTCGGCCGTGATGCAGACGGGCGAGGCAGACTTCGCGTTCAGCATTCCGTTCGAGCAGGCCGCCGTGCTGAAGGCCAGCCCGAAGGTTGACCTGATCGATTCGCCGTCGATCATCCAGCGCTACCTGTCGTTCAACACCATGGTCAAGCCGTTCAATGACCCGAAGGTGCGCCAGGCCATCAACTACGCGATCAACAAGGACGCGCTGACCAAGGTGGCCTTTGCCGGCCATGCCGTGCCCGCCGAAGGCGTGGTGCCGCACGGCGTGGACTACGCCGAGAAGCTGGGCCCGTGGCCGTACAACCCGGCCAAGGCGCGCGAGCTGCTGAAGGAAGCCGGCTACCCGAACGGCTTCGAGACCACGCTGTGGTCGGCCTACAACCACACCACCGCGCAGAAGGTGATCCAGTTCGTGCAGCAGCAGCTGCAGCAAGTGGGCATCAAGGCCCAGGTGCAGGCCCTGGAAGCCGGCCAGCGCGTGGAGCGCGTGGAGTCGGTGCAGAAGCCGGAAGACGCCGGCGTGCGCATCTACTACGTGGGCTGGTCGTCGTCGACCGGTGAGTCGGACTGGGCGCTGCGTCCGCTGCTGGCCTCGGAATCGATGCCGCCGAAGCTGCTGAATACGGCCTACTACAAGAACGAGCAGGTGGATGCCGACATCGCCGGCGCCCTGCGCACGACGGACCGCGCCGAGAAGGCCAAGCTGTACAAGGACGCCCAGGAACGCATCTGGAAGGACGCCCCGTGGGCCTTCCTGGTGACCGAGAAGATCTTGTACGCCCGCGCCAAGCGCCTGACCGGCGCCTACGTGATGCCCGACGGCTCGTTCAACTTCGACGAGATCGACATCAAGCAGTAAAGCCAGGGCTTTGTTGCCTGGTTTGTCCCCGCTCCCGCGTGGCGGGAGCGGGGCCGGAGGAGAGGGCAGTGCGGTTGTCATTGCGGCATGTTGGCAAGCACAGCCGCGTGGCCCTCTCCTCCACCCCCTCTGCCGCGCGCGGCAGAGGGGAGCAGCCGTAGCAGTAGATACGAAGTGGTAGCAGTCGCGGTAAGCAGTGCTTATAACAAGCAGTTCATAAATGCGGTAAGCCGTGAGGCCCGCCCGCCCGTGTATGCGGGGTGAAAGGGCGGGCGGCCACCGGTCTCAAATATCTGGTTTTCTGGTGTCAGGATGCTGAATTACTTCCTCAAACGATTCCTGGGCGTCATACCGACAATGCTGATCGTGGCAGTGCTGGTATTCCTGTTCGTCCACCTGTTGCCCGGCGATCCGGCGCGGCTGGCCGCGGGCCCGGAAGCCGATTCGGCCACGGTTGAACTCGTGCGCAAGGATCTGGGGCTCGACAAGCCCATGCACGAGCAGTTCGTGCGCTTCTTCACGAATGCCCTGCAGGGAGAGTTCGGCACGTCGCTGCGCACCAAGCGCCCGGTTTCCGAGGAAATCGGCGAGCGCTTCCTGCCCACGCTCTACCTCACGCTCACCTCGATGGTCTGGGCCGTGATCTTCGGCATGGCCATCGGCATCAGTTCGGCCGTGTGGCGCAACCAGTGGCCAGACCGCCTGGGCATGACGCTGGCCGTCTCCGGCATCTCGTTTCCCGCGTTTGCGCTGGGCATGCTGTTGATGGAGATCTTCTCGGTGCAGCTGGGCTGGCTGCCCTCGATTGGCGCCGACAGCTGGAAGCACTACATCCTGCCGTCGCTGACGCTCGGCGCCGCCGTGGCCGCCGTGATGGCGCGCTTCACGCGGGCCTCGTTCATCGAGGTGCTGCAGGAGGATTTCGTCCGCACGGCGCGCGCCAAGGGCGTGCGCGAGACCGTGGTGGTGATCAAGCACACGCTGCGCAACGCGATGATTCCCGTGGTCACGATGATGGGCCTGCAGTTCGGCTTCCTGCTGGGCGGCTCGATCCTGGTGGAGATGGTGTTCAACTGGCCCGGCCTGGGCCGGCTGCTCGTCGACGCCGTGGAAATGCGCGACTACCCGGTGATCCAGGCCGAGGTGCTGCTGTTCTCGCTGGAATTCATCCTGATCAACCTGGTGGTGGACCTGCTGTACACCGTGATCAACCCCACCATCCGCTACAAGTAAGGAGGCTGACATGACCGAGCTTTCCACGTCCGCCACCGCCCCCCAGAGCGCCGCCCCCGACGCCGTGCGCACGCCCTGGACGGAGTTCTGGCGCAAGTTCCGCAAGCAGCATCTGGCACTGGTTGCCGGCGCGTTCGTGCTGATGCTGGTGGTGATTGCCATCGTGTCGCCGCACATCGTGCCGTACGATCCCGAGAACTACTTTGACTACGACGCCCTGAACGCCGGCCCGTCGGCCGCGCACTGGATGGGCGTTGATTCTCTGGGCCGCGACATCTTCAGCCGCATCCTGGCCGGCACGCGCATCTCGCTGGCCGCCGGCGTGTTCTCGGTGGTCATCGGCGCCGTCATCGGCACGCTGCTGGGCCTGCTGGCCGGCTACTACGAGGGCTGGTGGGACCGCATCGTCACGCGTATCTGCGATGTGCTGTTCGCGTTCCCGGGCATCCTGCTGGCCATCGCCATCGTGGCCATTCTCGGCAACGGCATGTTCAACGTGATCTGCGCCGTGGCCGTGTTCAGCGTGCCTGCGTTTGCCCGGCTGGTGCGCGGCAACACGCTGATGCTGAAGCGCCTGACGTATGTGGAGGCCGCGCGCAGCATTGGCGCGTCGGACTGGACCATCCTGATGCGCCATATCCTGCCCGGCACGGTGTCGTCGATCGTCGTGTATTTCTCGATGCGGATCGGCACGTCGATCATTACCGCCGCCGGCCTGTCGTTCATCGGCCTGGGCGCGCAGCCGCCCACGCCGGAATGGGGCGCGATGCTGAGCCAGGCGCGCGCCGACATGGTGACCGCGCCGCACGTGGCCATCTTCCCGAGCCTGGCGATTTTCCTGACCGTGCTGGCGTTCAACCTGCTCGGCGACGGCCTGCGCGACGCGCTGGACCCGAAGATCGACCGCCGCTGATGTCCGGCGCCCCCATCGTCGGCAACCTGCCTGCCGGCCCGCGCAACGCCATTACCGACGTGGCCGGCGTATCGGTGGGCCACTGCACGCTGGCCGCTGGCGCCTGCCAGACCGGCGTGACCGTGATCCGCCCGCACGCAGGCAACGTCTACGTGGACAAGGTGCCTGCCGCCGCCACCGTGTTCAACGGTTTCGGCAAGAGCATCGGGCTCGTGCAGGTGGAAGAACTGGGCGTGCTGGAAACGCCGCTGGCGCTGACCAACACGTTCTGTGTAGGCGCGCTGGCGCAGGCGCAGATCGGCGCGGCGATTGCCGCCAACCCCGAGATCGGCCGCAAGTGGCCCACCGTCAATCCACTGGTGTTCGAATGCAATGACGGCTTCCTGAACGACATCCAGGCAATGGCGGTGCAGGCGCATCACTACGATGCCGCGCTGGCCGCCGCCGGTGCCGACGTGCCGCAGGGCGCGGTGGGCGCGGGCCGGGGCATGTCGTCGTTCGGCGTGAAGGGCGGCATCGGCACGGCCTCGCGCGTGGCCGGCGGCCATACGGTTGGCGCGCTGGTGCTGTCGAACTTCGGCACGCCGGAATCGCTGATCCTGGCCGGCCGGGCGCTGGGCCCCGCGCTCGATGCGCGCCTGAAACAGCCGGCCGAACCCGAGAAGGGATCGATCATCATCATCGTGGCCACCGATGCGCCGCTGGATGCGCGCCAGCTGCGCCGGCTCTCGATGCGCGCGGGCACCGGCCTGGCGCGCACCGGCTCGGTCTACGGCCACGGCTCCGGCGATATCGCGCTGGCGTTCACCACGGCCTATACCGTGCCGCACGCCGCCGACGTGCCCATGCCGGCCGTGCCGATGCTGCATGAGTCGAAGCTCGACCCGCTGTTCCGCGCCGCTGCGGACAGCGTGGAGCAGGCCATCGTGCATGCGCTCTGGCACGCCGAAACCGTCGAAGGCCGCGATGGCCATACCCGCCGCGCGCTGCGCGCGGTGCTGCAAGACCTGACTGCCTGACTGCATGAAGATTCTGATTTCCGTCGATATCGAGGGCGTGGCCGGCGTATTCCACCCCGAACAGACGCGCGCCGGCAACGGCGAGTACGAACGGGCCCGCGCATGGATGACGGGCGAGGCCAACGCCGCCGTGCAAGGCGCGTTTGCCGGCGGCGCCACGGAAGTGCTCGTCAATGACTCGCATGGCGGCTTTCGCAACCTGCTGCCCGACCAGATCGATGCCCGCGCCAGCCTGGTGCTCGGCAAGCCGCGCTACCTGAGCATGATGGCCGGCGTGGAGCAAGACTGCGACGGCGTGTTCATGATCGGCTACCACGGCCGCGCGCAGAGCCGCGGGGTGCTGTCCCACACCATCAACAGCGGCGCGTTCGCGCGCGTCTGGCTCAACGGGCTGGAGCTTGGCGAAGCCGGCATCTACGCCGCGCTGGCCGGCGAATTCGACGTGCCCGTGCTGATGGCCAGCGGCGACGACGTCTTCATCGCCGAAACGCAACCGCTGATGCCCTGGGTGCGCTACGTGCAGACCAAGACGGCGGGCGGGCAGGGCAGCGGCACGTCGCTGTCCCCAGCCGCCGCGCGCGCCGCCATCGCCCAGGCCGCCGAGGTGGCCACGCGCGATGCCATCGCGCATGCCCAGGCGCGCTGCTTCGAGCTGTCCGGCCCCGTCACTTGCCGCCTGCAGACCCAGACCCCGGCCCACGCCGACCTGTTCTGCCAGTGGCCCACCTTCGAACGCGTGGACGGCGTCACGCTGACATTCACCGCACCAAACGTCCAGGCCGCCGTGCGCATGCTGAACTGCTGCTCGGCGATGTCGTTCATGCTGAAGTAGGGCTGTCCCGGTTGTCTCCCCTCTCCCGCGTGCGGGAGAGGGGCGGGGGAGAGGGTGAGCCTCTCAAGATGTGATAGACGGCAATTTGAGCCGCCGCGCCCTCTCCCCCAACCCCTCTCCCGCAGTGCGGGAGAGGGGAGCCGACCCGCAGTGCGGGAGAGGCGAGCCGACCAGCAGTGCGGGAGAGGGGAGCGAACCCGCAACGCGGGATAGGCGAGCGAACCGACGATATTCGCTGGACGCCCCAGTCCAAAACAATGGGACAATGGCGCGCCTGAATTTCACCCGCGTTGCCTCATGACTTCACCCCTGCCCGGGAGCTGGATCCCCGTTCGCAAGGACTTTGCCGATCCCGCCACCACGCGATGCCATGCCCGCAGCACAAAGGGCGGGCGGCACCATGGCTTTCCGGAGGGCCACGCGTGGATTCTGCGCGGCCCCGATGGCCACGAATACCCGTTCGGCCTCGAATGCGCACGGGCGGCGCTGGCCGTGCCGGGCATGCTCGACCAGGTGCCGGACTACACCGAGCGCGATGCCGTCAAGCGGGTCGACGCCGCCTTCGCGCCGCTGCCACGGCGCAAGCCCAGCGCCGCCGAACTCGAACTGGAGCGCCGCAACGCGGCCACGCGCTACGTGGTGCTGCGCATGGAGAAGGTGGCCGCCGTGCCGCGCGTGCAGCCTACGGTGCGGTTTCCCGCGCTGGAAGCGCTCTACCAGCAGATCGTGGCCGGGCGGCCGCTCTCGCATGCCCAGGTGCAGCGCGTGCTGGCCATCGAGCGCAGCGCGGCCACGCCGCCGAAGCTCAAGGCCCTGAACCTGCTCGATGTCTACACCGCGCACGTGAAGCTGACATGGCTGATCGCCACCGCCAATCGCGACGACCGCATACGTTTTCTGCGCAGCCTGCATGACTGGCTGGCCAGACATCTGGTGCTCTCGGCGGCCCAGATCGAGGCCGCCGGCATCGTCATGCATGCGCACGCCTTCCGCTCGGCGTGGCCGCTTGAAGAGGCCCCCCCGCAGGCGGCCAGCACGGCTGCGCCCAGCCGGCCGCGCACGCCGGCCGGGCCGGGCGACTCGGGCGAACTGTTCTAGCCGACCCCGGCAGGCTGGCGGGGGGTGGTGGTCAGCCAAGCCGGAATGGCGTTACAGTGGCGGCATCCCCACCCGGCCCAGGCCAACTTCTTGCCATGCCTGCCAGTCAGACTTCGCTTGCCTCCAGTCATGTCTCCCGGCACTTCGCCCGCAACTATGCCGAGGCGCGCCGGAAGTTTCTCGATGCCGCGCACGGGTGTGGCGCCACGCTGACCGAGTTTCCCCATCCCACCGAAGTTGGCCAGGACGGCGAGACGCTGGCCATGGACGTGGCATGGCTGGGCGCCGACGATGCCCCGCGCGTGTTGCTGGTGACATCGGGCACGCACGGCGCCGAGGGCTTCTGCGGTTCGGGCGCGCAGGGCGCCTTGCTGGCCGATACCGACCTTCATGCCGAGTGCCGGCGCGCGGGTTGGGCGCTGATGCTGGTGCACGCGGTGAACCCCTACGGGTTCTCGCACCTGCGCCGCGTCAACGAGGACAACGTCGACCTGAATCGCAATTTCATGGATTTCGACCGGCCGCTGCCGCTGAACCCGGCCTATGCCGAGGTGGCACCGCTGCTGCTGCCGTCGCAATGGCCGCCCTCCGGCGACGAGCAGACCGCGCTGATGCAGGTCGTGGCCCGCAAGGGCATGGCCTGGTATCAGGCGGCGGTCAGCGCGGGCCAGTACCAGGATGCGGCGGGCATGTTCTTCGGCGGGCAGAAAGCCACGTGGAGCAACTACACGCTGCGCCGCATCCTGGCGCGCCACTGCGCGGGCCGCGGCGTGCTGCGCTGGGTGGATGTGCACACCGGGCTTGGCCCGTGGGGCTATGGCGAGCCGATCTACATGGGTCCCGATGAAGCCGGCCAGCTGGCGTTGACGCGCGCGATCTGGGGCAGCAGCGTGACCTCGATCTACGACGGCTCGTCGACCTCGGCCAATCTCACGGGGCTGGCCTGGCAGGCGGTGCCGCAGACGTTGCCGTCCATCGACTATGCCGGCATCGCGCTCGAATTCGGCACGCTGCCGCTGCCGGAAGTGCTCGACGCCCTGCGCGGCGACCACTGGCTGCATGTGCATCCCGAGGCCGACGAAAACCAGCGCGCGCTGATCAAGCAGGCCGTGTGGCAGGCGTTCTACGGCGATGCCGACGACTGGCGCGAGGGCGTGGTGGCGCAGGTCACGGAGGCCGTGCGCCGCGCGCTGGCCACGTAACAGACCAGCGCCGGCCCGGCGCCTACGCCTGGCCGCTTTCCTCGACCAGCCACTGGCGGAACGCACGCGCCGCCGCCGGTTCGGCGCGGTCGCGCGGCCATACCGCGTAGTAGCCGCCGCCCAGCGACGCGCTGGCCGCGCAGGCCCGTACCAGCAGGCCCGCGTCGATACACCGGTCGATCATGTGCTGCCACCCCAGCACGATGCCCTGGCCTTCGATGGCCATCTGCACCAGTACTGGATAGGTATTGGCCACCAGCTCGCGCTCGAAGCGCGTTTCGCGCAGGCCCTGGCGGGCAAACCAGGCCGGCCAGGACATCCAGATGCGCTGGGCGTCCTCCAGCACCAGCAGCGATTCGCCGGGCAGATCCGCGGCCTCCAGGTGCCGCCCGTTCAGGTACGACGGCGCGCAGACCGGAAAGACCTCTTCGTCGTAGAGCCGCCGCGCCGCCATGCCGCTGGGCGCCCCTTCGCGCAGGTAGTACAGGCCGATATCGAAGTCGGTGCCCGAGAGCGACGCCAGGCTGTCGTTGACCAGCAGCCGCACATGGAAGTCCGGATGCCGCGCCCGAAACGCGGCCAGGCGCGGCGTCAGCCAGAGCACGGCCACGCCCGATGAACACGCCACGGTCAGCTCCACCTGGCCCTTGCGCTTCATGATGTCTTCGGTGGCCTCGGCACAGTCCACGAGCATGCGCTGCACCTGTTCGGCGTATTGCTGGCCGCTGACAGTCAGGCGCAGGGCGCGCGGCTCGCGGATGAATAGCTTTTTGCCGAGAAAGCGTTCGAGCTGGGCCACCTGGCGGCTGATGGCGCTCTGGGTGAGGTGCAGCTCAGCTGCCGCCTTCGTGAAACTGCCATGCCGCATCGCCGATTCGAACGCGACCAGACAGGGCAGTGGGGGGAGTGGGGTGATGCGCATGGGGGCTTGTCAGGGGGCAGGTGACGATGTCAATGATAAGCGCAAGCCCCATGCCAGATACGGACGCTCAGTGATTTGAGTGGGATCAAGGTGCCCGCCAGGCAGGTGCGGATACTGGCCGCTTTTGAGCAAGGAGTCGTGGGATGAGAACCACCAGCATGCCCATTCTCGTGAAAGTTGGCTTGGGTCAGCGCTACGCGCGGCGCACGCTTGCGCCAGGCGCCTCAAAGCCGCATGGCCAGTGTCTCGGTCTGTCGATGGCGTGGCTGCGGCGCATTCAGTGTGGCGCCACGCTGGACGAACTGCCAACTTTCATGGAAGGCGCACTCGGCCAGTCGATCTATGTCTGCGGCTACGATGCCGCTTCCTGGGTGACGAATACCGCGCCGGCGTTCAACCATTCGCGCCACCTGCACGCGATGGCGGCTACGCTGGGCAGGCGGGCCGGCGCACGGCAAAGTGTGAGTCCGTTCGCCATCGCCGATGTCGTGCAAGGCCAATGGGCGCCCGGTGCCAGGAAGACGTTCCTGCTGCAGATGTACGGGCACGCCATGGGGCTGGCGTTGGTGGACACCGAAGTAGGCCTGTTCGATTCGAACAGCGGCGCCTACGTCTACAAGATCGGCGTGAAAGAGGAAATGACCAGCCTCACCAACGTGCTGACCAGGCTGGTGTTCCGGTATACCGGCCAGCCCAGCAAGATCGGGATGTCCCCGATCCTGTACTGAGCGCGCCCGGCCGCCGGGTTACGCCTGATGAATCCGGCCGGCCTGCATCACGAGCGTGATGCGCGAGGCCGGGCCGGCCAGCACCTCGATATCCTTGAGCGGATCACCGTCCACCACCAGCACGTCGGCGATGGCGCCGGCCTGCACCACGCCCAGTTCGCCTTCACGCTGCAGGATCTCGGCCGCGATCGAGGTGGCCGAGCGCACCGCTTCGGCATTGCCCAGCAGTTCGGCGCGGATGCGGAATTCCTCGGACTGGTACTGGTGCATCTCGCCCAGCAGGTCGGAGCCGAAGCCCATGGGCACGCCGGCCTCGGCATAGATGGCCAGCGAATCGCGGCCAGCCTGGCGCACGGTTTCGATCTTGGCCACCGAGTCGGCGGGCAGGCCCAGGCGGGCGCCGTCGCGCGCCAGCGCGTCGTAGGTGATCAGCGTGGGCACCACATAGGCGCCGTGCTCGCGCATGACGCGGGCGGCGGCGGCATCCACGAGGTTGCCGTGCTCGATGGTGCGTACGCCGCAGCGGATGGCGCGCGTGATGGCGCGGCCGGTGTAGGCGTGGGCCATCACGTAGGTCTGGGCGGCCTCGGCCTCGGCCACGATCGCGCGGATCTCGTCCTCGCTGTACTGCGTGTTGCCGATCGGGTCGGTGGGCGATGCCACGCCGCCCGACGCCATGATCTTGATCTGGGTGGCGCCCTTCTGGATTTCCTCGCGCACGGCCAGCCGTACCGCATCCACGCCATCGGCCACGCGCGCGATGGCGCCGGCCCGGAATGCGCAGGAGCACGGCTCCAGCGTATCGGAGCGCGGGCGGAAGTCGCCATGGCCGCCGGTCTGCGACAGCGCCTTGCCCGACGGGAAGATGCGCGGACCCGGAATCAGGCCCGTGGCCACGGCCTGCGACAGGCCCCAGTCGGCGCCGCCAGCATCGCGCACCGTGGTGAAGCCGCGCTCCAGCATGCCCCGCATGATGGGCATGGCGCGGAAGGCCACCAGCACATTGGGCTGCACGGCGTTGATGCCGAGGTTGGCCAGCGAGGCCAGCACGTGCACGTGCAGGTCGATCAGGCCCGGCATCACGGTCTTGCCGGTCACGTCGATCACGCGCGCCTGGGGCGCCTGGATGGGCGTGGCACTGACTTCGACGATGCGTTCGCCGTCGATCAGCACATCATGGCGCGGCAGCAGCGCGCCGCGTACGGGGTCGAGGACGTTGCCGCCCTGGAGCAGGATCTGGGTCATCGTGTGACGTCTTGACTTCGGGTTACTTCGATTGCAGGTAGGCCGGTTCGCGCACCAGGCGCGTGCCGCAGAAGCTGATGGCGGCCGCGATCATCACGTAGATGGCCGGGGCCATGGTGCTGCCCGTGCTGGCGATCAGCCACGTGATGAAGAACGACGCGAAGCCGCCGAAGATGGTCACGGCCAGGTTGTAGGCCACCGACAGGCCGGTGGACAGCACCTTGGCCGGGAACAGCTCCGAGAACGCGGCCAGGATCGGGCCGGTATAGGCGGCGATCAGCACGCCGAACACCACCTGGAACACCAGCAGCGAGGCCAGGCCGGGCGTGTGGTTGATGTAGGCGAACATCGGCCAGGCCAGCACGAAGATCAGCACGGCCGAGGTCGACAGCAGGCCGCGGCGGCCCACGCGGTCGGCCAGCAGGCCGACGATCGGCGCGAACACCATGATCGACAAGCCACCCGCCATGCCGGCGACGAAGCCCGTGGACTGCGGCACCTTGAGCACCTTCACGGCGTAGGTCGGCATGTAGAACAGCAGCACGTAGGTGCACACCGTCCACAGGATCACCATCGAGAAGCTGGCCGCGGTCTGGCGCGGGTAGTCGCGCAGCACCTCGGTGAGCGGCGAGTCGGTCTTGTCGGTGGTGGCCTGGAACGTCGGCGTCTCGTCGAGGTTGTGGCGGATGTAGAAGCCCACCGGGCCGATGATCATGCCGATCAGGAAGGGCAGGCGCCAGCCCCAGCTGTTGAGCGCCTCGGTGCTCAGCGTGGAGGTGACGAAGGTGCCCACGGCGGCGCCCAGCAGCACGGCCACGCCGATGCTGGCCTGGATCCAGCTCGAGTAGTAGGCGCGTTGGCGCTCGGGCGCGTATTCGGTCAGGAACGCGGTGGCGCCGCCCATCTCTCCGCCGGCCGAGAAGCCCTGCATGAGCCGGGCAATCACGATCAGCATCGGCGCGAACACGCCGATCTGGTCATAGGTGGGCGCGATGCCGATCAGCGTGGTGCCGGCGGCCATCAGCAGGATGGTCAGCGACAGCGCCGCCTTGCGGCCCACGCGGTCGGCATACACGCCGAGGATGATGCCGCCCACGGGGCGCATGAAGAAGCCCACGCCGAACGTGGCCACGGCAAGCAGCAACGACGAGAGGTCGTTGCCGGTGGGGAAGAACAGTTTGGCGATGATCACGGCGAAGAAGCTGTACACCGTGAAGTCGAACCATTCGAGGCCGTTGCCGATCACCGTGGCGATGATGGCGCGGCGGCGTTGACTGGCCCCGATGGCGGGTACCGTCTCCGCATAGGCGGGGGCGCTGGCTTGCATGTCTCTCTCTCCCTGTTTGGCAGAACGCTGGGAAGCCCATTTCTGGCAGGCTCTGACCGATGGTAGGGGCGCGGCCCGAACCCGGGAAACGAAATCTGCGCATGTGGCCATGACGCCAGCGCATGCGTCGCGTGCGCTGGCGTCAGGCGCGCGCGCCAGCGACGGCGCGAGGCGCAATACGGCGACTATGCTACGGCGTCAGCCCGGCCGGCTCCGTTCACGCGCGCCAGCGCACCCGTCACGCCGTGCGCGCACAGCGTTTCGAGCTGGCCGGCCACGGCATCGACGAAGACGTCAGACTGCGCGAGGTTGCCGAACACCGGGGCAAAGCCGGCGATGATGCGCACGCGCGTGCGCTCGCGTGTGCGGGCATCGAACACATTCTCGGTCTGGCGCGCGGCGTCGGCCATCACGGCCGCCAGCGCCTGGGCCAGCGGGTCTTCGATCACGAACGCATTGCCGGACTCGTCGTAGCCGCGCAGGAAGTGCAGCCACGCCGCCACGCCCAGCGCCAGGCGCGGGAAGGGCAGGCCCGCCGCCAGGCGGTCGCGGATTGGCGCCAGCAGGCGTTGCGGAATCTTCTGCGAGCCATCCATGGCGATCTGGCGCGCGCGATGGCCCAGCGCCGGGTTGCCGAAGCGTGTCAGCAGGCTGGCCGCATAGGCGTCCAGGTCCAGACCGGGCAGCGGCGGCAGCGTGGGGCGGGTCTCGTCCGCCATGGTGGCGGCGATGAACGTGCGCACGGCCGGCTGCGCGATCACGCGGTCGGTGGTCGGCCATCCGGCCAGCACGCCCATGTAGGCCATCATCGACTGGCTGCCGTTGACCAGCCGGTGCTTGAGGATCTCGAACGGCTTGGCATCCGTCACGAACTGGGCGCCGCCGGCTTCCCACCGGGGACGGCCGGCCGCGAATCGGTCTTCGATCACCCACTGGAAGAACGGCTCGCCGATCACGGGCCAGGCGTCGTACAGGCCCAGCGCGCCAGACACCTGCGCGACGTCGTCGGGGGTGGTGCGGGGCACGATGCGGTCGGCCATCGTGTTCGGAAATGTGCAGTGGTCGGCCACCCAGTCGTGCAGCGCTGCGTCCACCTCGGCACAGAAGGCCAGCAGCACGCGCCGCAGCGTGTCGCCGTTGCTGGCCAGGTTGTCGCACGACAGCAGCGTGACAGGCCCGCGGCCCTCGGCCATGCGCCGCCGCAGGCCGCGCGCCAGGTAGCCGATGGCGGTCACCGGTGGCGCGGTGCCGGCCAGGTCTGCCGCGATGCCGGCGTCGGCGCGGTTCAGCGCCCCCGAGGCCGGATCGTGGCAGTAGCCTTTTTCGGTCACAGTCAGGCTGACGATGCGGGTGTCCGGATGGGCCAGCCGGGCGAGTACGGCGTCCGGGTCTTCCTCGGCCACCAGCACGTCGAGCACGGTGCCGATCACCTGCAGCGTCTGTGCCTCGGCGCTGCGCAGCGCAAGCGTGTACAAGCCGTGCTGGGGCTGCAGCGCATCGCGCGTATCGGCGTGGCGCAGCGAGACGCCGACGATGCCCCAGTGCAAGGCGCTGGCGTCACCGGCTTCATGGCCGGCCTCGATGGCCGCCTCGTTGATCTCGGCCTGATGGCCGCGATGAAACGCGCCAATGCCCAGGTGCACGATGCCGGCGCGCAGCCCTTCACGTGGGTAGCGCGGGCGGCGCACGGCCTGCGGCAACGCGTCGAGCCGATCGGGATGCAGGCGCGGCAACTGTTCGATATCGCTCATCGTGGTCTCCTACCAGTGCCACAGCGTGCCGTCGTGCGCCAGCCGGTTCACCGGCAGGTAGGCGCGCTGGTACGGATACTTTGCGGCCAGCGCCTCGTCGATGTCGACGCCATGGCCCGGCGCGTCGCCCGGGTAGAGCATGCCGTCCTGGAACGTGTAGGCATGCGGGAACACGGCATCGGTTTCTTCGGTATGGCGCATGTATTCCTGGATGCCGAAGTTCGGCACCCAGATGTCGAAATGCAGCGCCGCGCCCATGCAGGCCGGCGAGAGGTCGGTGGCGCCGTGGCAGCCCGTGCGCACCTGGTGCATGGCCGCGAAATCCGCAATGCGGCGCAGATGGGTGATGCCGCCCGCATGGACCACGGTAGCGCGGATGTAGTCGATCAGCTGCTCCTCGATCAGCGTCTTGCAATCCCAGATGCTGTTGAAGATCTCGCCCACGGCCAGCGGCGTGACCGTGTGCTGGCGGATCAGGCGGAAGGCGCGCTGGTCTTCGGCCGGCGTGGCGTCTTCCATCCAGAACAGGTGGAACGGCTCCAGCGATTTGCCGAGCCGGCCGGCCTCGATGGGCGTGAGCCGGTGGTGCACGTCGTGCAGCAGGTGCACATCGGGGCCCACGGCCGAGCGCACGGCGTCGAACAGCTTCGGCGTGTGCGCCAGGTAGCGTTCGGTGCTCCAGTCGTGCTCGGAGGGCAGGTTGGCATCGGCGGGCTCGTAGAACAGCCGGTCGCGCGACACGCCGTAGACCTTGTTCAGCCCCGGCACGCCAGATTGCGCGCGAATCGCCTTGTACCCCATCTCGCGGTAGCGCAGCACTTCCTCGACGGTGTGGCTGATGTCGGTGCCGTTGGCGTGGCCGTACACCATCACCCCGGTGCGGCTCTTGCCGCCCAGCAACTGGTACAGCGGCAGATTGGCGGCCTTGGCCTTGATGTCCCAGAGCGCGGTGTCCACCGCCGCGATCGCGCTCATCGTCACCGGCCCGCGCCGCCAGTAGGCGCCCCGGTACAGGTACTGCCAGATGTCCTCGATCTGGTGCGCGTCGCGGCCAATCAGGCACGGAATCACGTGGTCTTCCAGATAGCTGACCACGGCCAGTTCGCGGCCATTGAGCGTGGCGTCGCCGATGCCGGTGAGCCCCTCGTCGGTCTCGATCTTGAGCGTGACGAAATTGCGCCCCGGACAGCAGACGATGACGCGCGCGTTGGTGATCTTCATGCAGGTCTCCGCAAAGAGTTACGCCACAGATTTACGTCCCGGACCGGCAGCGCCGGTTCACATCACCGCGCCCAGCGCCCAGGGCACGAATTCGTTCTGGCCGTAGCCGTGCACCTCGCTGCGCGTCTTGCGCCCCGAGGCGGTGTCCAGCATCAGCCGGAAGATGGCCGCGCCTTTCTCTGCAACCGTCGACGCGCCGTCGAGGATGTCGCCGCAGTTGATGTCGATGTCCTCCGACTGCCGTTGCCACAGCGCGTTGTTGGTGGACAGCTTCAGCGAGGGCGACGGCGCGCAGCCATAGGCCGAGCCGCGTCCCGTGGTGAAGCAGATCAGGTTGGCGCCGCCCGCCACCTGGCCGGTGGCCGAGACGGGGTCGTAGCCAGGCGTGTCCATGAACACCAGCCCGTGCGCGCGTACCGGTTCGGCAAATTCGTAGACTTCCACCAGATTGGTGGTGCCGCTCTTGGCCACCGCGCCGAGCGACTTCTCCAGGATGGTGGTCAGGCCGCCGGCCTTGTTGCCGGCCGACGGGTTGTTGTCCATGCTGCCGGCGTTGCGCGCGGTGTAGCCCTCCCACCAGCGGATGCGGGCGATCAGGCGCTCGGCCACGGCGGGCGACACCGCGCGTCGCGTGAGCAGGTGCTCGGCGCCGTAGATCTCGGGCGTTTCCGACAGGATCGCCGTGCCGCCCTGTGCCACGAGCAGGTCTACCGCCGCCCCCAGCGCCGGGTTGGCGGTAATGCCCGAGTAGCCGTCCGAGCCGCCGCACTGCAGGCCCACCACGAGATGGCTGGCCGGCACCGGCTCGCGCCGCACGCGATTGGCGTCGTCCAGCAGCGCGCGCACCACGCCCACGCCGCGCGCCACGGTCTTGGCCGTGCCGCCGGTGTCCTGGATGTTGAAGCTGTGGAAGCGCGGGCCGTCGGCCAGCGCCGCCAGGCCCGGCTCGGCCAGCAGCGCGTCGATCTGGTTGGTCTCGCACCCCAGGCCTACCACCAGCACGGCGGCAAAGTTCGGGTGCTGCGCGTAACCGGCCAGCGTGCGGCGCAGCACGCGCAGGTTTTCGCCCTCGCTGTCGGTGGCGCACCCGGCGCCGTGCGTGAGCGCCACCACGCCGTCGACGTTGGGGTAGGGCGCCAGCGCCTCCGGAAAGATGTCGCGGCGGAAATGGTCGGCGATGGCCCGGGCCACCGTGGCCGAACAGTTCACCGAGGTCAGAATGCCGATGTAGTTGCGCGTGGCGATGCGGCCATTGGCGCGCACGATGCCGTCGAACGTGGCCGGCGCAGCGGCGCTGGCCGTGGCGTGCACGTCGCTGCCGGCCGCGTAGTCGCGCGCGAAGTCGCCCATGGCCAGGTTGTGGGTGTGCACGTGCTGGCCGGGCGCGATGTCCTGCCGCGCGAAGCCGATGATCTGGTTGTAGCGGCGCACGGGCGCGCCGGCGGCAATCGCGCGCACGGCGATCTTGTGGCCGGGCGGCACCATGCCGGCCACGGTCACGCCTTCGGTGGGCAGCACGGTGCCGGGCAGCAACTGGCGGCAGGCGATGACGATATCGTCGGCGGGATGAATGCGGATGATGGCCGGTGCGGACATGCGCGGCTCCCGTGGGTCAGTTCGACCAGCCGCCGTCGATCACCTGCGCGGTGCCGGTGGTGAACGCCGATTCGTCCGAGGCCAGGTAGACGGCCAGCGCCGCGATCTCGGCCGCCGTGCCGATGCGCCCCATGGGCTGGCGCGCGATGAAGTCGGCCTCCACCTGGCCCGGCGTCTTGCCGCTGGCGGCGGCCTGGTTGCCGATGCGCTGGCGCAGCGACGGCGACTCCACGGTGCCGGGGCAGATCGCGTTGCAGCGGATGCCACGCGTGATGAAGTCTGTTGCCACGGCCTTGGTCATGCCGATCACGGCGGCCTTGGAGGCGCCGTAGACGAAGCGGTTCGGCGCGCCCTTGATGCTGCCGGCCACCGAGGCCATGTTGATGATCGAGCCGCGCCCCGCGTCGAGCATGGCGGGCAGGAAGGCGCGCATCATGCCGTACATCGCGCGGACGTTGAGGTTCATGGAGAAATCGAAGGCCGCTTCGTCGCAGTCCAGGATCGTGCCGTGGTGCACGAAGCCGGCGCCATTGAACAGCACGTCGATGCGGCCGATCTCGCGCGCGGCGGCCGTCACGGCCGCGCCATCGGTGACGTCGAGCCGCAGCGTCCGGCAGCCCGGCATGGCCGACAGGTCTGCCAGCGCTTCGGCGTTGATATCGGCGGCAAAGACCTGCGCGCCTTCGCGCAGGAACGCTTCGGCCGTGGCGCGGCCGATACCCTGGCCGGCGGCCGTGACCAGTGCGATCTTGCCGGCGAGTCGTTGCGACATGGATGGCTCCTTTATCGGGAAAGCGGTGGAGTGAGGTCGATGCGTGGATGGCGGGGTGTGCGGGTCACGAAATCGTCTCGCGCGCCCACGCCCGGCGTTCGATCCGGGTCCAGTCCCAGTCGATGCCCAGCCCCGGCGTGTCTGGCGCCACGGCATGGCCGTCGGTAATGGTCACGCGGCTGCGTGTGATGGCATCGAGCTGCGGGATGTACTCGACCCACGGCGCGTTGGGCACCGCCGCGCACAGCGACACATGCAGTTCCATCAGGAAGTGCGGGCAGATCGAGACGTTGCAGGCTTCGGCCAGGTGCGCCACCTTGAGCCACGGCGTGATGCCGCCGATGCGCGACACGTCGGCCTGCACGATGGAGCAGGCGCCCTGGCGCAGGTAGTCGGCAAACTGGCCTACCGAGTAGAGCGATTCGCCCACGGCAATCGGCAGGTGCGTGTTGTTGGCCAGCCGGACGTGGCCGGACAGGTCGTTGGCCGGCAACGGTTCTTCGAACCAGGATATGCCCAGGCCGGCAAAGTGGGGCGCGCGGCGGATGGCCTCGGCGGCCGTGAAGCACTGGTTGGCGTCGATCATCAGCGCAAAACGGTCGCCCACGGCTTCGCGCGCGGCATAGAGACGCTCGATGTCGTCGGCCAGGTGGAGTTTGCCGACCTTGATCTTGGCGCCCGTGAACCCGGCGTGGCGGGCGGCGACCGTGGCGCTGACGATTTCGTCGAGCGACAGGTGCAGCCAGCCGCCCTCGGTGGAGTACATCGGCACGCTCTGCTGGGCGCCGCCGGCGGCCAGCCACAGCGGCTGGCCGTCGCGCCGGCAGCGCCAGTCCCATAGCGCCGTGTCCACGGCGGCCAGCGCCAGGCTTGTGATGGCCCCGACAGTGGTGGCATGGGTGCTGAAGTACAGGTCGTGCCAGATCTTCTCGATGTGGGCCGGGTCCCGGCCGATCAACTGCGGCGCGAAGTGGTCGCGCAGCAACGCCATGACCGACGAGCCGCCGGTGCCGATGGTGTAGCTGTAGCCGGTGCCCTCGCCGCCATCGTCGCAGTGGATGCGTACCAGCGGCGTCTCCTGCGTGACGAACGACTGGATGGCGTCGGAGCGCGCCACCGGCGGCGGCAGATTCACCTGGAACAGGTCGACGCGTGTGATCCGGGTCATTTCGCCCCCACCAGCTTGGGTAGCCACAACGTGATGGCCGGCACGTAGGTAATGGCGATCAGCGTCAGGAACAGCGGGATCAGCCACGGCAGAATGGCCACCGTGGTGCGCTCCACCGACAGCCTGGCCACGCGCGCCAGCACGAACAGCACCATCCCAAGCGGCGGATGCAGCAGCCCGATCATCAGGTTCAGCGTCATGATCAGGCCGAAGTGGATCGGGTCGATGCCGAGCTTGAGCACGATCGGCAGCAAAATCGGCACCAGGATGGTAATGGCGGCCGTGGTGTCGATGAAGCAGCCCACGATCAGGATCAGCACGTTGGCCAGCAGCAGGAACACCCACTTGCTCTGCGTGAAGCCGAGGATGGCGTCGGTCAGCGCCTGGGCGGCCTGGCTGGTGGTCAGCAGCCAGGCGAAGATCGAGGCCGCGGTGACGATGAACAGCACCGAGGCCGTGGTCTCGATGGTGTCCAGCGTGGCTTTGGCCAGCGCGCGCAGCGTCATCGAACGGTAGCGCACCAGGCCCAGGAACAGCGCCCAGATCACGGCGGCCACGGCGGCCTCGGTGGGCGTGAACCAGCCCATCGTCATGCCGCCGATCAGGATCACCGGCGCCATCAGCGCCATCACGGCCGAGAAGTCGAAGTACCAGTCCAGCGCCAGCAGCACCACCAGCGCGATCATCGCGGCCATGTTGGTCGACATGCCGGCTTCCACGGCCAGCCAGATCGCCATCGGGAAGGCCAGTACCACGATGATCTCCACGGTGGCCGCGCCAAGCAACTTCCACGAGAACGCGGTGTCGCCGCCCCAGCCGCGCCGGTGCGCGATCCACGCCACGGTGGCCATCATGAACAGCGTCAGCACCAGCCCCGGCACGATGCCGGCCAGGAACAGCGAGCCAATCGACACGTTGGCCATCATCCCGTAGATCACGAACGGCAGCGAGGGCGGGATGATCGGGCCCAGCGTGGCCGAGGCGGCGGTCACGCCCACCGCGAACTCGGTTTCATAGCCATGGTCCTTCATGGCCTTGATCTCGATGGTGCCCAGGCCGGCGGCGTCGGCAATGGCCGTGCCGCTCATGCCCGAGAAGATGACCGAGCCAATGATGTTGACGTGGCCCAGGCCGCCGCGCATCCAGCCCACCAGCGCCACCGCGAAGTTGTAGATGCGGCCCGTGATGCCGGCCACGTTCATCAGGTTGCCGGCCAGGATGAAGAACGGCACGGCCAGCAGCGGAAAGCTCTCCACGCCCGCGATCATCCGCTGGGCCAGGATGACGTCGGGCACGGTGCCGCTGGCCCAGATATAGAACAGCGATGCCAGCGCCATCGACACCGCCACCGGCATGCCGACCAGCATCAGCAGCAGGAACGACGCAATCAGGATCCACATGCCCTCTGCTCCTTAGTTGTCGATCGAATCGAACGCCGCGGGGCGTTCCAGTATCGAATAGCCGTTTCGCCAGTTCTGCCATGTCACCTGCGCGGAGCGGCCCGTCATCAGCACGAAGCCGGCCAGCGTGATCCAGTAGACGTGGCCCTTGTTCCATTCAATGGTGGTCATCGGCTCGTCGCCGACGATGCCGATGTAGCGCCACACCAGGTAAGCGGCGTAGCCGAGGAAGGCGGTGCGGACGATATCGACCAGCGTGGACAGCACGCGCGCTGGGCGGTGCGGCAGGTAGCGGTAGAGCAGATCCACCTGGATATGGCGGCTCTTGCGCACGCACATCGACGCGCCGATGAAGACCACGCCGATCAGGCAGTACGTGGCCAGTTCCTCCGTCCAGGCCAGCGAGTCGTTCATCACGTAGCGCGTGAAGAACTGTAAGAAGACCAGGATCGTCATGACCCAGAACAGGCCCACGGTGAACCAGTCCTCGGCCGCATAGCCGGTGAGGTCCACGGGCTGGGCATCAGCCTCCTCGAAACTGTGGACGATCTCCTCGACGGAGGTCATGTGGGGCGCGCCTTCCTGCGGCGCGGCACCGCCCTCCGGCGGCATGGCCTGGGAACGCATTTCCATGGGTGTCTCCGTTGGGTTTCTTTATCTTGTCTCCCCTCTCCCGCAGGCGGGAGAGGGGCGGGGGAGAGGGCAAAGCGCTTGCAGTACCAATCAAGCACGTCAAGAACGATGCGTTTGCCCTCTCCCCCAACCCCTCTCCCCCAAGTGGGAGAGGGGAGCCAAAACACTACCGGCTGCCGAATCAAGCACGTCAAGAACGATGCGCTTGCCCTCTCCCCCAACCCCTCTCCCACAAGTGGGAGAGGGGAGCCGATCACTACGGGGCTCGCTACTTCACCGCCTGGATCTTTTCCCAGTCGGCCTTGCGGTAGCCCTGCGATTCGATGCTCACGTTCTTGAGCACGGCGTCGCGGTACTCGGGGATGCTGACCTCGGTGACCGTGATGCCTTTCTGCTTGAACACGGCCACCAGTTCCTTCTCGCGCGCCACCACGTCGGCGGTGGCCTTGGCGGCGGCTTCCTGCGCCACCTCGCCGAACATCTTGCGCTCCGGCTCGGAGAGCTTCTTCCACAGCGCGCCGGAGATGATCGTGTTCAGGTGGTCGACGATATGGCCGGTCAGCACGATGTACTTCTGCACCTCGTAGAACTTCTTCGCCTCGATCGTCGTCAGCGGGTTCTCCTGCGCTTCGACGGTGCCGTTCTGCAGCGCCAGGTAGACCTCGGCGAACGCGATCGGCGACGTGTTCACGCCGCACGCGCGCGGCATGGCCAGGTAGGCGGGCACGTCCGGCACGCGCATCTTGAGCCCCTTCATCTCGGTGCAGTGCGAGAACGGCTTGTTCGACGTGGACTGGCGCGTGCCGTAGTAGGTGGTAGCCACGATATGGTTGCCGGTTTTCTGCTCGTAGCCCGCAGTCAGTTCCTTGTAGATATCGCTCCGGGTGTAGGCCAGCAGGTGATCGGGCCCGCGGAACACATAAGGATAGTAGGTGACCCCGATGCGCGGGAACGATTTGGCCGCGAAGCTGGAGCCGGAGATGATCATGTCCACCGTGCCCATCGCCAGGCCCTGGTTGATGTCGTTTTCCTTGCCCAGTTGCGAGGCCGGGAAGACATCGATCTGGTACTTGCCGTTGCTGCGCTTCTTGATTTCCTCGGCGGCCCACACCGACCACTTGTGGAACGGCTCCGAGGTCTCATAGACGTGCGCCCACTTGAGCTTGATCGGGGCGGCCTGCTGGGCAAGGGCGCTGGTGGCGGGCACGGCCAGCGTGGCGGCAAGCAGCACGGCCGTGCCGAGCATGGACGAGAACTGCCGGCGACAAAGCATCATGGGTATCTCCTGTTTTCGGTGGAAATGCCGCCGGCTCTGTCAGGGTGGCCGGTCGGACGCGCGGGCAAGCCTTCACCCGGTCAACTGCACCTTCGTACTGCGGGACTTGTCGGCGGCCAGCCGGAACGCTTCCACGGCCTGGGCCAACGGCAACTGGGCCGAGAGTAACGGACGCACGTCGAGCCGCCGGCTGGTCAGGTACTGCACCGACCAGTCGAATTCGCGGCCAAAGCGGAACGCGCCCACGTAGTCGAGTTCGCGCGCCATGATGCTGTTGGCGGGGAAATGCAGGCCCTCGGCAGGCAGCGTGCCCACCTGCACGATGCGACCGCCGCGCCGCGTGGCGGCCAGGCATGTGGCCAGCGCCGCCGGGCTGCCGGCGGCCTCCAGGCTGACGTCGGCGATGTCCTGCAGCGCGCTGGCCGGCACTGCCGTGGCAAGCACCGTCTCGTCGGCGCCCACGGTGGCCGCCACCTCGAGCGGCCGCTGCGCGATATCGCACACCACAATCCGCGCGGCGCCGGCCAGCCGGGCGGCCATCACGGTCAGGCTGCCGATGGTGCCGCCGCCGGTGACCAGCACGGTCTTGCCGAGCAGGTCGCCGGCGCGGTGCACGCCATGCAGCGCCACCGACAGCGGTTCGGCAAACGCCAGCTCGCCCAGCGAGATATCGCTGTCCACGGGCGTGAGCTGCGCCTCGTGCATCAGAAAATGCTGGCGGAACATGCCCTGCACGTGCGGAAACACGCTGGCGCTGCCCAGGAAGCGCATGTTGCGGCAGAGGTTGTCGCGCCCGGCCCGGCAGTAGTCGCACTGGCCGCATGCGTGCGACGGATTGATGGCCACCTTCATGCCGGGCGCCACGCGCGTTACCGCGTTGCCCACCGCCTCGACGATGCCCGATGCCTCGTGCCCCGGTGTCAGCGGCTCGCGGATGACGAAGGCACCCACCTTGCCGTGGAAGTAGTAATGCAGGTCGGAGCCGCAGATGCCGGCGGCGCCCAGCCGCACGCGCACCTCGTGCGGGCCGGGCTGGACCGGTTCCACTTCGGTGAAGCGCAGATCTTCGCTGGCGTGAATATGGCAGGTCAGGGACATCACGATTCCTCGCTGAGCGCTTTCGCGTCCTTGGCATGGCCGGGCCACGCCGCATAGAAGCGGTTGTGCGACTGTTCCAGGTGGTCGCGCATGGCGTTGCGCGCGGCGTCGGGCGTGCCCCGCGCGATGGCCTTGATCACGGCACGGTGCTCGGCAATGGCCGCGGCCCAGCTCTCGGACGTCTCGAAGTGGTTGCCGAACTGCGCGAACAGCGGGTTATGGCGCTCGTCGAACAACTCTCCCACCAGCCGTTGCAGCACGGCGTTCTCTGACACCTCGGCAATGCGCAGGTGAAACATGCGGTCACCGTGCACGGGGATGTTGCCACCGCCGGCTTCCGCTTCCATCAGGGTGATCGATTCCGCCAGCGCGTCGAGCAAGGCGGGGGTGCAATGGCGTGCCGCGTCGGCGGCCAGTTCGCCTTCGATGATCTGGCGCGCGCGGATGACGTCGAGTGGCGGTTCGGCCACGATGCCGGGGGCCGATGCGGCGCGCGGCGTGGCATCGGCGGCGCAGGCATAGATGCCCGAGCCCATGCGCACCTCCACCAGGCCTTCCACCTCCAGCGCAATCAGGGCCTCGCGCACCGAGGGGCGCGACACGCCCAGCTGCACCGCCAGGTCGCGTTCCGGAGGCAGCCGCGAGCCCACGGGAAATTCACCGCTTTCGATCAGCCGACGCAACTGTTCGGCGATCTGGCGATAGAGGCGACGCGGTTCGATCTGCTGAAGCGGCATGGGCGAATCCCCGAGGCAGGCAGCGGACAAATGGTCAAGCGGTCTGACCAATTTCTAGGAGACTTTGCGCGGCGTCGCAAGGAAAAGTTGTGGCGCGCCGCAGCAAGCGCAGGGCATCCCAAAACTACCTGCGCGGGCACACGGGGCCATGCATTTTTTCAAAGCGACGGATGGCCGCGCGTGAAAGCGGGGAAGGCGCAATTTCGAAGAATCGTCGATAAACCGCGACTAACAGCAGCGAACATGACCGGATTTAGAGCGGAAAGTGCGCCGTGGGACGCCACCGTCTCATGCGGGCCCCGCATTTGCTACTAAGCTGGGTTGGGACTGTCCGGTTCGCGGGCAGTCTGACGTGTTCCATCTGTGAGGAGATCACGATGAAGACGAAGACGTTAATACCCACCGTCCTGGTCGCCGCCGGTTTGCTGGCCGTGCCGATTGCACAGGCCCAGCAGCAACAGACCATGCCGGGCCAGCCCAACCCTTCGGGACCCACGCCGATGCCGGCCCCAGGCCAGGCCGGCGCCATGCCTCCCTCGGCCACGCCGATGCCGCCCGCTACCGGCGGCCGGCAGCCGCGCGGCATGGCACCGCAGGATCGTGGCATGTCCGGCCAGGGCATGTCCGGCCAATCCGGCCAGGGCATGTCGCCGGGCGCACGGCCGCCAGGAGACATGTCCGCCAGCCCGGGTGGCCAGGGGCCGATGGGCGCGCAATCGCCCTATGCGCCGAAGAAATGGAGCAAGGGCGACAAGCTGCCCGCGGAATTCCGTGACCGGCAGTACGTGATCGACAAGTACAAGGACTACAACCTGCCCGCACCGCGCAAGGGCCATCACTGGGTGGGCGTGGGCGCCGACTACTACCAGGTGTCGTCGAACGGCACGATCTATTCGGTTGGACCGGGGGGCTGATTGCCTCTGAAGGCTGTCAAGGAAAAGCGCGCTGCGGATCTTGCAGCGCGTTTTTTATGGGTGTGGAGCCGAAGTCGACTTCGCCCCGGTCAGTTGGCGTCGGCACGCATCAGCGCGCCGACATGGGCCGCCGTACTGGTGGCCAACGCGTCCAGGCTATAGCCGCCTTCGAGGATCGACACGATCCGACCATCGCACGTCTGGTCGGCAATCTGCATTAATTCCGTGGTGATCCAATCGAAGTCGTCGTCCTCGAGGTTCATGCCGGCGAGGGGGTCCAGACGGTGCGCGTCAAAGCCAGCGGAGACAATGAGGAGGTTCGGGGCGAAGGCCCTTAGCGCGGGAAGCAGCAGGTCGGATATCGCAGCCCGGAACTGCGCCGACCCACAGCCGCGAGGCAATGGAACGTTAACGATGTTGTGGTTCACCCCTGTCTCGGAGCGGGCACCGGTTCCGGGATAGAAAGGCGACTGGTGGCTGGACGCGTAGAACAGTTCCGGACGGTCGTAGAACGCGGCCTGGGTACCGTTGCCGTGGTGCACGTCGAAATCGACCACCGCGACACGCTCGAGTTTGTGAACCTCACAGGCGTAGGCTGCCGCGATCGCCGCCTGGTTAAAGATGCAAAAGCCCATCGCCTTTGCCGGTTCGGCGTGATGGCCACACGGCCGCGTGGCGCAGAACACGTTGCGTGCCTGGCCGTCCATCACAGCATCCACGCCGGCACAAGCAGCGCCAACGCAGCGCATCACGGCCTCCCACGAACCCGGAGACATGATCGTATCGCCCGCATCCAACGGCACGTAGCCCTGGGAGGGCGCATTCTGCGCGATCTCGTCGACGTAGTCGGCATCGTGGATCAAAGTGAGCTGCTCGACCGTGCCCATCGGCGCTTCGCGCCATTCCAGCGCAGCGAAGTCCGGCGTCTGCAATGCCTGCAAGACGGCGCGAAGGCGTTCAGGGGATTCGGGATGGCTCGGCCCGGGCCGATGCGCCAGACACGCGGTATGGCTGTAGATGATCGTGGTTGTCATATTTTGCCGACTCGGTTCCGTTCTGCAGAATCCCTTGCTTCGTCTAAGGGAAGAACGGCCACGACAACGCCGCAGCCTGATATGTAATATATCAGCGATTGGCTGCGTTGCAAGCCAGCATGGCACCCGTCGCAGTCTGGCACTCGGGTTGTCCGAGGCCGGTGCGTTCACTTAGGGTGTCCTGTAGTGCATAAAAAAAGTCCGTCGCAGCGCCAATCCGCATACCGAATTTGCGCTGCACGGACTTTTTTATGTTTCGCCCCGACTTTGCCCACCAAGTCTTGGGCAAGCCGTCTGTGAGGCGGGGCGGCCTTATCCCGGCAATGCGTCGTACGTGACCAGGAACACCTGGTCGTCGCCGGCGCTGACCGACAGCCACACGATGTCGAGATCGGGGAAGGCGGCTTCCACGTTGGCGCGCTCGTTGCCGATTTCCACCACCAGCACGCCGTTCGGGTTCAGGCGCTTCTTTGCGCCGGCCACGATGCGCCGCACGATGTCCATGCCGTCGTCGCCGCCGGCCAGCGCCAGGCGCGGCTCGGCCAGGTACTCGGCTGGCAGTTCCCGCATCGACTGCTCGTTGACGTAGGGCGGATTGGTCAGGATCACGTCATACGTGGCGCCCGACGGCAGCGGCGCGTACAGGTCGCCCTCGTACAGCGCGATGCGGTGCTCCATCTTGTAGTCGGCCACGTTGCGGCGCGCCACGGCGAGCGCATCGGGCGAGATGTCCACCGCGTCGATGCGGGCTTCGGGCCAGACATGCGCGGCGATGATCGGCAGGCAGCCCGAGCCGGTGCACAGTTCCAGAACCGGGCCGATCTGCGCGGTATCGCCCAGCCACGGTTCCAGCCCATCCTGCAGCAGTTCGCCGATGAAGCTGCGCGGCACGATCACGCGCGAATCCACGTAGAAGCGCAGGCCATGCATGAACGCCTCGTGCGTGATGTAGGCGGCCGGCACGCGCTCGGTCACGCGGCGGTCGATGACCTTGAGCACGGCGTCCACTTCCTCGGGCAGCAGGCGGGCGTCGAGGAACGGGTCGAGCGTGTCGAGCGGCAGGTTCAGCGTATGCAGCACCAGGTAGGCGGCTTCGTCATAGGCATTGGCGCTGCCATGGCCGAACGACAGCCGGGCGGCGGTGAAGCGCGATACGGCCAGGCGCAGCAGGTCGCGGACGGTCTGGAGGGGGGAAGGCGTTGCCATGTGGGTATCCTGCTATCAGCGTGGCGATCAGGCGATCAGGCGTTCCAGCACGCCACGGTAAACATTCTTGAGCGGCTCGATGAAGCGCACTTCCACGTGTTCGTCGATCTTGTGGATGCTGGCGTTCGGCGGGCCGAATTCGATGACTTGCGGACAGATCTTGGCGATGAACCGGCCGTCCGACGTGCCGCCCGTGGTCGACAGTTCGGTGGTCACGCCGGTCTCGGCCGCGATGGCCGCCGCCAGCGCCTCGGACAGGTCACCGCGCGGGGTCAGGAACGGCTCGCCGCCGAGCGTCCAGTCCAGCGTGTATTCCAGGCCGTGCTGGTCGAGGATGGCGTGCACGCGGGCCTTCAGGCCGTCGGGCGTGCTGGCCGTGGAGAAGCGGAAGTTGAAGTCGATCGTCACGTGGCCCGGAATCACGTTGGTGGCCCCGGTGCCCGCGTGGATGTTCGACATCTGCCACGTGGTGGGCGGGAAGTATTCGTTGCCCTGGTCCCACGTCTCGTTGACCAGCGCGGTCAGTGCCGGCGCGGCCAGGTGGATGGGGTTGCGTGCCAGGTGCGGATAGGCGATATGGCCCTGCACGCCCTTGACCGTGAGCTTGCCCGACAGCGAGCCACGGCGGCCGTTCTTGACCATGTCGCCGAGCGTGTCCACCGAGGTGGGCTCGCCCACCACGCAGTAGTCCAGGCGCTCGCCGCGGGCCTGCAGCGCTTCCACCACCTTCACGGTGCCGTCGTGCGCGGGGCCTTCCTCGTCGCTGGTGATCAGGAATGCGATCGAACCGGCGTGGTTGGGGTGCGTGGCGACGAATTCCTCGCAGGCCACCACGAAGCCGGCAATCGACGTCTTCATGTCGGCGGCGCCACGGCCATAGAGCTTGCCGTCGCGCTGGGTGGGCGCGAACGGGTCGGACGACCACTGCTCCAGCGGACCGGTGGGCACCACGTCGGTGTGGCCCGCGAAGGCCAGCAGCTTGCCCGCCGTGCCCTGGGTGCCGCGCTTGACCGCCCACAGGTTGGTCACGCGGAAGCTGTCAGGGCCGCTGACGATGTTCTCGCAGGTGAAGCCAAGCGCCGTCAGGCGTGCTTCCAGCACGGCCTGGCAGCCTTCGTCGGCGGGGGTGACCGAGCGGCGGCGCATCAGGTCTTCGGTCAGGGCAAGGGTCGGGTTCATGGGGCAGGGTGGTGCGAAAGGTGTGTCTTCAGAACAGCGAGGCGTACGTGTCGGCGGAAAACCCCACGCTGACCTGGCCGTCGCGGTCCAGCACGGGCCGCTTGATCAGCGACGGGCTGGCCTGCATCAGGGCCACCGCGCCGGCTTCGCTCTCGGCCTTGGCCTTGTCGGCATCGGACAGCGCGCGGTACGTGGTGCCTTTCTTGTTCAGCAGCGTGGCCAGCGGCACATGCTTGAGCCAGGCGCGCAACATCGTTTCGTCGACGCCCTGCTTCTTGAAATCGTGGAACGTGAAGTCGACGCCGTTCGATTCCAGCCACGTGCGGGCTTTCTTGACGGTGTCGCAGTTGGGAATGCCGTAGAGCAGGACGGTCATGATTTGCGGTATCGGTTCGGCTGGCTCAGCGCAGCAGCAGGTTGAGTGCGATGACCAGGCCGCCCAGGCCCAGCGTCACGCCGGCCATGGCCACGGCCGTCATCAGGCGCAGGCGGCGGTCCAGGCGCGCCGCTTCGCGACGCAGCGCATCGATGGTGATGGCGTGCTGCTCGGCCAGCAGCTTGACGGCCTCGGCCTGCTGCACGGCGGCCGCTTCCAGCTCGGCAATGCGCGCGGCCGGGTCGCGCGGCGGCTCGGCGTCGGCCGGCGCGCCATCGTCCTTGCGCTTGCCCTTCTTGAGCCGCTCGATGGTCTTGTTGGCCTGTTCGAGGATGGTGGGCAGCAGGGAGAGCACGGTACTGACGGTGGCGGGGTCGAGGGCCATGAGTCGCTTGCGGAGGGATGGCATCGGCGGAAATCTCGCCGCCGGGGCGGGCCCGGCGGCAGGGTGTGGCGGGACGGACCGGTGACGATCAGTCGCGCAGCAGGTCGTTCAGGCTGGTCTTGGCGCGCGTCTGCGCGTCCACCTTCTTGACGATCACGGCGCAGTACAGGCTGTACTTGCCGTCCTTCGACGGCAGGTTGCCGGCCACCACGACCGAGCCGGCCGGCACGCGGCCGTAGTGGATCTCGCCCGTTTCGCGGTCGTAGATCTTGGTCGACTGGCCCAGGTACACGCCCATCGAGATCACCGAGTTTTCTTCAACGATCACGCCTTCCACCACTTCCGAACGCGCGCCGATGAAGCAGTTGTCCTCGATGATCACCGGGTTGGCCTGCAGCGGCTCCAGCACGCCGCCAATGCCCACGCCACCGGACAGGTGCACGTTCTTGCCGATCTGCGCGCACGAACCGACCGTGGCCCAGGTGTCGACCATCGTGCCTTCGTCCACGTAGGCGCCGATGTTGGTGTACGACGGCATCAGCACGGCATTCCTGGCGATGTACGAACCACGGCGGGCCACGGCGGGCGGCACCACGCGGAAGCCGGCCTTGGCGAAGTCTTCCTGGCTCCAGTTGGCGAACTTGGTGGGCACCTTGTCGTAGAACTGGGCGAAGCCGCCGGCGCTCATCGGCGCGTTGTCTTCCAGGCGGAACGACAGCAGCACGGCCTTCTTGACCCACTGGTTGACGATCCATTCCTTGCCTTGCTTTTCGGCCACGCGCAGCGAACCGTTGTCGAGCTGCGAGATCACGTTGGCCACGGCTTCGCGGATATCGTTCGGCGCGGACTTCGGCGACAGGCTGGTACGGTCTTCCCAGGCCTGGTCGATCAGGGCTTGCAGAGCTTGCGTCATGATGGTGTTCTCGTGGTGAGGTATTGAGAGAGGCGGCGCCGGAAAGCAGTTGCCCCGGCGCCAGGGCATTCGGGTAAAGCAGGTCAGGCGTTTGCGCCGGCGCGGCCCAGCGACTTGCAGAATTCGACAATCCGGCGCGCCCCTTCCAGGCACTCGTCGGGCGTGGCCACCAGGGCCATGCGCACGCGGTTCGTGCCCGGATTGGCGCCGTGGGCATCGCGTGCCAGGTAGCTGCCCGGCAGCACCGCCACGTTCTGCTCGGCCAGCAGGCGTACCGCGAACTCGGTATCGGAAAGACCGGTGCGCGAGACATCGGCCCACAGGTAGAACGCCGCGTCGGGCAGCGCCACGTCCAGCACCCCGGCCAGCACCCCGGCCAGCAGCGGCGTGACTTCCGCGAACTTGCGCACGTAGGCGGCGCGATTCTCGCGCACGTGTGCCTCGTCGTTCCACGCGGCCACGCTGGCGGCCTGCACGGCCGGGTTCAGCGCGGCGCCATGGTAGGTGCGGTACAGCAGGAATTTCTTCAGGATCGCGGCATCGCCGGCCACGAAGCCCGAGCGCAGGCCCGGCACGTTCGAGCGCTTGGACAGGCTCGAGAACATCACCAGCCGCTCGAAGCCGCGGCCCAGCTGGTGGGCCGCCTCCAGCGCGCCCAGCGGCGGCGTGGATTCGTCGAAATAGATCTCGGAGTAGCACTCGTCGGACGCAATCACGAAACCGTAGCGGTCAGACAGCGCGAACAGCTGCTTCCAGTCTTCCAGCGACAGCACGGCGCCGGTGGGATTGCCCGGCGAGCACACGTAGAGCAGTTGCACGTTCGGCCACACATCGTCGCCAATCTGGTCGAAAGCGGGCGCGAAGTTGCGTGCCGGGTCACTGTTGGCGAACACCGGGCGGGCGCCGGCCAGCAGGGCCGCGCCTTCATAGATCTGGTAGAACGGGTTCGGGCACAGCACCAGCGGATCGGGGCGGCTGGCGTCGATCACGGTCTGGGCGAACGCAAACAGCGCCTCGCGCGAACCGCTGACCGGCAGCACCTCGGTGGCGGCGTCCACCTTCGGCAGGTGGTAGCGGCGCTCCAGCCAGCCGGCGATGGTCTCGCGCAGCTCGCCGGTGCCCGCCGTGGCCGGATAGACGGCCAGGCCGGACAGCGACGCGGTCATCGCATCCTTGATGAACTGGGGCGTCGGGTGCTTGGGCTCGCCAATGCCGAAGCTGATGGCGGGCTTGTCGGCGGGTTTGACATCGGCCACCAGCACGCGCAGTTTCTCGAAGGGGTAGGTCTGGAGCAGGTCGAGGCGCGGATTCACGGTGGCAGGCGGCAGGGGCGGTTGAAACGCGACAGTATATCGCGGCGGGCGCAGCCTGCGGAAAGCGGCGGCGGGCGGCGCGCCGGAAGCAGGCGGGCGCCCGCGCCGGTCAGGCCCGGCCCGGGCTGCTCAATACAGCATCACGCGCGACACCATGGCCACGATCGGACGCCGTACCAGGCTCTCCACCCGCGCGTGCAGGCGCAGCGGCCGCAGCAGCATCTTCACCGTCATTTCGAGCGGCAGATGGCGCCGCACCACGGCGCTGCAGCGCGAATTCAGCGCCCGCACCTCGCGGTCGGACACGTCCTCGCGGCCTTGTTCCACGCGCAGCACATTGCGCAGCGCAATTTCGGCATCCTCGTTCTTTATTTCGAGCAGGCGGCGCGCCAGCGCCGAGAGCACCTTGCCGCGGCCCAGCCCTTCGCGGGCGTTCAAGGTATTGAAATAGCGGAAGAAATGCTTGTAGTGCCGCACCTCGTCGTTGGCGATGCGGCGGGTCAGGTCGCGCAGCACGGGCTCGTCGCTGGCCTGCTCCAGGGCCCGGTAGTAGGTAGCCGTGCCGGTCTCCACCACGCAGCGGGCCACCATTTCCAGCGCCTGCGTGGGTTCGAAATTGTCGATCGAGCACGTGGCGCTGTATTCGTCGAAGAACCGGCGATAGCCGCGCTCCCAGTCGAATTCGGGCCAGACGTGCTCCACGTAGCGGCGCAGCGCCAGGCCGTGCTGCAGTTCCTCGCCTTCCCAGTGGCGCGCCAGCCATTCGGCGGCGTCCGGCACGTCGGCGTAGTAGCTGGCCAGGTTGCCGGCGTAGGTATCCGACCCGCTCTCGATGAACGAGGCGCCCGTGAGCAGATAGAACAGGGTGCGATCCCCGCGCACGCTGGCCACATCGATGGCCGCGTAATCGATATCGGAGATCTGCCATGGCATGTCGCCCGGCGTCGAAGCCGGCGGCGTTGGGATCATGCTCGGTCCTCCTTCTCGTCAAACCTGCAGTGCGACGGCCACAGCGCTTGCCGAGGGGGGCTCCGGCATCACGCCAACGTTTGCAGAGACTAGCACTAACCCTAAGAAGTTTCCGCGCGGTGGGTCGGCGTGACGTTTTCATGAAACACCGCCGGCAGTGGGAAAGTGCTTGCGAAACCGCCCGTAACCCCCGGAGTTAGAAGGGTTTTCCGGATCGGGCAAGCGGGGGCAGGAACCCCATGCCACGGTCGATAAAGCGGCCGGTGAGCGGTATGGCGATGGTATGATGAGCGCCAATCTATCGGGCCCCCGGGGTAGTTTGCGACGCAGGCGTCACGCCGCGCCGTGTGCTCCGGCATCGGCCCGGCTTTTCCCAATTCGTATCGCCCAAACCACACGACTACCGTGCGACTGTCCTCGATCAAGCTGGCGGGCTTCAAGTCCTTCGTAGATCCCACCAATTTTCAAGTGCCGGGCCAACTGGTCGGCATCGTCGGTCCCAACGGCTGCGGCAAGTCCAACATCATCGACGCGGTGCGCTGGGTGCTGGGTGAGTCACGTGCGTCGGAACTGCGTGGCGAATCCATGCAGGACGTCATCTTCAATGGCTCCACGGCCCGCAAGCAGGCCGGCCGCGCCAGCGTGGAACTGGTGTTCGACAACGCCGAAGGCCGCGCCGCCGGCCAGTGGAGCCAGTACGCCGAAGTGGCCGTCAAGCGCGTGCTGACGCGCGACGGCACGTCGTCCTACTACATCAACAACCAGCCGGTGCGCCGCAAGGACATCCAGGACATCTTCCTGGGCACCGGCCTGGGCCCGCGCGCCTACGCCATCATCGGGCAGGGCATGATCTCGCGGATCATCGAGGCCAAGCCCGATGACATGCGCATCTTCCTGGAAGAAGCCGCCGGCGTCTCGAAGTACAAGGAGCGCCGCCGCGAGACCGAGAACCGGCTGTCCGACACCCGCGAGAACCTGACGCGCGTGGAAGACATCCTGCGCGAACTGGGCAACAACCTCGACAAGCTCGAAGGCCAGGCCGAGGTGGCGCAACGCTTCCGCCAGCTGCAGTCCGAAGGCGAGGAAAAGCAGCACCTGCTGTGGCTGCTGCGCAAGCGCGAGGCGCAGGCCGAGCAGGAGCGCCACGCCCGTGCCATCGACCAGGCCCAGATCGACCTGGAAGCCCAGACCGCACAGCTGCGTCACGTGGAAGCCGAGCTGGAAACCATGCGCGCCGCGCACTACGCGGCGTCCGACGGCATGCACGTGGCGCAGGGCGCGCTGTACGAAGCCAATTCGGAAGTCAGCAAGCTCGAAGCCGAGATCCGCTACGTGGTGGAGTCGCGCAACCGGCTGCAGGCGCAGATCGCCGCGCTGACCGCCCAGCGCGAGCAGTGGCAGGGCAAGGCCGACCAGGCCAACGACGAGATTGCCGATGCCGAGGAAAACCTGGCGCTGGCCGAGGCCCGCACCATCGAGACGCAGGACGCCGTCGCGCAGAAGACCGACGAGCTGCCGACACTGGAAGGCCAGTGGCGCGATGCCCAGCAGCTGCTCAACGACCAGCGCAGCGGCATCATGCAGGCCGAGCAGGCGCTGAAGCTGGAGGCCGCGCACCAGCGCAATGCCAACCAGATGCTCCAGCAGCTGGAGCAGCGCAAGGAACGGCTGCAGGGCGAGGAAAAGGGGCTCGACCGCCCCGACGAAGTGCGCCTGGAAGAGCTGCGCATGGACCTCGCGGAGCAGGAAGCCACGCTGGAAGAAGCGCAGGCTTCGCTGGCCGACGCCGAGGAAGCCGTGCCGCGCCTGGATGCCGAGCGCCGCGCCGCGCAGGAGCGCGTGCAGAGCGAGGCCGCAGCCATCGCGTCGCTCGACGCGCGCCTGGTGGCACTGCGCCAGCTGCAGGAAAGCGTGCAGACCGACGGCAAGGTCCAGCCCTGGCTGGAGCGCCATGGCCTGGCGGAGCTGCCGCGCCTGTGGAAGAAGGTGCATATCGAGCCGGGCTGGGAAAACGCACTTGAATCGGTGCTGCGCGAGAAGCTTGCGGCGCTGGAAGTGTCGAACCTGGACTGGGTCAAGGGCTTCCTGTCCGACGTGCCGCCGGCCAAGCTGGCGTTCTACACGCCGCCGCCGGCCGCGCGTCCAGTCGAGACCCCGGCGGGGCTGCGGCCGCTGATGTCGCTGGTGCAGATCACCGAGCCGGGCATCCGCGCCGTGATGCAGGACTGGCTGGCCGATGTCTACACGGCCAGCGACATGTCGCAGGCCCTGGCCGCGCGCGGCACGCTGCCCGAAGGCGCGCAGTTCGTGGTGGCCGAGGGCCATCTGGTGGGCCGCAACGCCATCCAGATCTACGCGGCCGATTCCGAGCAGGCCGGCATGCTGGCGCGCGAGCAGGAGATCGAAAACCTGCAGAAGCAGTCGCGCGCGCAGATGCTGCTGTCCGACGAGGCGAAATCGACGGCCGTGCGCGCCGAGTCGGCCTACACGCATGCCAGCACCACGCTGATCGAAGCCCGCGCGCGCGCCGAGCAGGCCACGCGCCGCGTGCACGCGCTGCAGATGGACGTGCTGAAGCTGTCGCAGGCCATGGAGCGCTTTTCGGCCCGCAGCAACCAGATTCGAGAGGAACTGGGCGAGATCGACGCGCAGATCGACGAGCAACGCGCAATCCGTGCCGAATCCGAAGCCAGCTTCGAGCAGCACGACACCCAGCTGGCCGAACTGCAGGCCGCGCATGAAGACCAGCAGATGGCGTTCGACGCGCTGGATGCGAAGCTGACCAGCGCGCGCCAGCAGCTGCGTGACCTGGAACGCGCCTCGCAGGAAGCCGTATTCGCCGAGCGCAACCTGGCCGGCCGTATCGACGAGCTGCGCCGCAACATCCAGATGGCTGCCGACCAGAGCGAGCGCGTGGCGGAATCGCTGGAAACGGCCCGCGCCGAGCTGGAAACGATCAACGAGCAGACCGCCAACACGGGCCTGCAGGAAGCACTGGAAGTGCGCGCCGAGAAGGAGCAGAAGCTGTCGGCCGCCCGCATCGAGCTCGATGCGCTGTCGGCCCAGCTGCGCCAGTTCGACGAACAGCGCCTGGCCGCGGAGCGCAGCCTGCAGCCGCTGCGCGACCGCATTACCGAATGCCAGCTCAAGGAGCAGGCCGCGCGCCTGAACCAGGAGCAGTTCACCGAGCAACTGGCCGGGGCGGAAGTTGACGAGGCCGCGCTGGCCGAGAAGCTGACCGGCGACCTGAAGCCGTCGTACCTGCAGGGCGAGGTCACCCGCCTAAACAACGCGATCAACGCGCTGGGCCCGGTGAACATGGCCGCGCTCGACGAGCTGGCCGCCGCGCGCGAGCGCAAGACCTTCCTCGATGCGCAGTCGGCCGACCTGACCGACGCCATCAACACGCTGGAAGACGCGATCAACAAGATCGACCAGGAAACGCGTGCGCTGCTGCAAGGCACGTTCGACCAGGTGAACCACCATTTCGGCGAGCTGTTCCCGGCGCTGTTCGGCGGCGGCCAGGCCAGGCTGATCATGACCGGCGAGGAAATCCTCGATGCCGGCGTGCAGGTGATGGCCCAGCCGCCGGGCAAGAAGAACTCGACGATCCACCTGCTCTCCGGTGGCGAGAAGGCGCTGACCGCGATTGCGCTGGTGTTCGCGATGTTCCAGCTCAATCCGGCCCCGTTCTGCTTGCTGGACGAGGTGGACGCACCGCTGGACGATGCCAACACCGAGCGCTACGCGAACATGGTGGCGCGCATGTCAGACAAGACCCAATTCGTGTTTATTTCCCACAACAAGATTGCGATGGAGATGGCCCACCAGCTGATTGGCGTGACGATGCAGGAGCAGGGTGTCTCGCGTATCGTGGCGGTGGACATGGATGCAGCCGTATCGATGGCGGAGGCCGCTTAAAGAATGGAACTGCAGAACGCACTGATCATCGCGGGTGTTGTATTGCTCCTGTTGCTGGTGGCCTACAACCGCTGGCAGATTCACAAGGCGCGCCGCGTGCGCCCGCTGATGCCCGAAGACGACGTGCCGCCGATGCGCGAGCCCGTGGTGGGCAGCACGACCAAGCCTGAAACCCACGCCACGCTCAAGGAAGCGGCGCCGGCCGAGGCCGTCAGCCGGCGCGAACCCACGCTGGGCGAGCTGGGCCGTGGCCTGAAGCGCGACGACGCGGTGGACGCGCACGGCGATGCGCCGGCCGATGTGGCAACCGCCGCGGCCGCTGCGCACGCCGCTGCAAGCACCGCCGATGCCGACGAAGTGGTCGCCGACGAGGTGGCCGTGGCCGCCGCGCAGGCGCCGGCGGAAGCGGAGGCGGAGGCGGGCGTCGAGGCCGAGGTGGAAACCCAGAGTGATACCCGGACCGATACCCGGACCGCAGCCCAGGCCGACACGCGAACGGCGCCTGCCGCACACGCCGCCGTGCCGGCGGCCATGGATGGCCAGCCCGCGCCGGCCATGATCGATCCGCTGATCGACTGCATCGTGCCGATGCACCTGGAACGCAAGGCCTCGGGCGACCGCATCCTGCCGCTGACGGGCCGCCTGCGGCGCGCCGGCACGAAGCAGGTGCATATCGAGGGTCTGCGTGTCGAGGCCAATACCTGGGAGGCCGTGACCGCCGGTCACCAGTACGAAGACCTGCAGGTGGCCGTGCAACTGGCCAACCGCAGCGGACCGCTCAACGCGCTCGAGTTTTCGGAGTTCGTCAACGCCGTGGAGGCCCTGGCCGAGGCGCTCGACGCGTCGGCCGAACTGCCCGACATGACGGAAACCGTGGCCAACGCACGCGAACTGGACGGCTTTGCCGCCGGCGCCGACGTGCAGCTGGGCGTGAACGTGATCTCCGACGGCGCCCCGTGGTCGGCCGCCTATGTGCAGACCGTGGCCACGCAGGACGGCCTGGTGCTGTCGCGCGACGGCACGCGCTTCATCCGCTATGAACCGGGCGCGGACGGCGTGCAGAAGCCGCTGTTCACGCTGCAGTTCGGCGACACCAACTTCCTGCGCGACGACCTGACGCTGAACGCCGGCCGCCAGATCACGCTGCTGCTGGACGTGCCGCAGGCCGCGCAGGCCATCAAGCCGTTCAAGACCGTCTGCGAATATGGCTACAGCCTGGCGCAGCGCATGGGCGCCCAGCTGGTGGACGACAACATGCGTCCGCTGACCGAAGCGTCGTTCGTGGCGATCTTCACCCAGCTCGAGAAACTCTACGAGAAGCTTGAGGCGCGCGGCCTGCCGGCCGGTTCGCCGGTGGCGCAGCGCCTGTTCAGCGTGTAACGACGAAAGCCCCTATGACCGCCAAGAACGAAGGCGCGCGGGCTCCGGCCCCCGCGCCCGCCGGCGCATTGCCGGCCGATGCCTCGCCTGCCGCGCGCGTGCAGTGGCTGCGCGCCGAACTGGAGCGCCACAGCTACCAGTATTACGTGCTCGATGCCCCCACCATCCCGGACGCCGACTACGACGCGCTGTTCAGCGAGTTGCAGGCGCTGGAAACCGAACATCCCGACCTGCTGACCGACGACTCGCCAACGCAACGCGTGGGCGGCGCGCCGCTGGCCGCGTTCGACAGCGTGCGCCACCGGGTGCCGATGCTGTCGCTGAACAACGGCTTCGAAGACGAGGACGTGGTGAACTTCGACCGCCGTTGCGCGCAGGGGCTGGGCAAGTCCGCCGTGGCGGCACCGGCCGACGACCTGTTCGCCGCCGCCGATGCCGACGCCCGCGCGGTGGAATACTCGTGCGAGCTGAAGTTCGACGGCCTGGCGATGTCGCTGCGCTACGAGGATGGCAAGCTCGTGCAGGCCGCCACGCGCGGCGATGGCGAGACCGGCGAGGACGTGACCGCGAACGTGCGCACCATCAAGGCGATTCCGCTGAAGCTGCGCGGCAAGGCGCCCGCCGTGCTGGAAGTGCGCGGCGAAGTGTTCATGTACCGCGCCGACTTCGACAAGCTCAATGCCCGCCAGGCCGAGGCGGAGGAGAAGACCTTCGTCAATCCGCGCAATGCGGCGGCCGGCAGCCTGCGCCAGCTGGACCCGCGCATCACGGCCAAACGGCCGCTGTCGTTCTTCGCCTATGGCCTGGGCGAGCTGCAGGGCGCGGACCGGCCCGCCACCCACAGTGTGATGCTCGACGGGTTTGCCGCGCTGGGCCTGCCCGTGTGCGACGAGCGCCGCGTGGTGAAGGGCGCCGAGGGGCTGTTGTCGTTCTACCGCGATATCGGCGCGCGGCGCGATCAGCTTCCGTACGACATCGACGGCGTGGTCTACAAGGTCAACGCGATTCCGGAGCAGGAGCAACTGGGCTTCGTGTCGCGCGCCCCGCGTTTTGCGCTGGCGCACAAGTTCCCGGCGCAGGAGATGACCACCACGGTCGAGGACATCGAGGTGCAGGTGGGCCGCACGGGTGCTATCACGCCGGTGGCGCGCCTGGCGCCGGTGTTCGTGGGCGGGGTGACCGTGACCAATGCCACGCTGCACAACGAGGACGAGATTCGCCGCAAGGACGTGCACATCGGCGATACGGTGATCGTGCGCCGCGCCGGCGACGTGATTCCGGAAGTGGTGGCCGTGGTGCTGGAGCGCCGGCCGGCGGACGCACGGGCGTTCGTGATGCCTACTGCGTGCCCGGTCTGCGGCTCGCACGTGGAGAAGCTGGAAGGCGAGGCCATCGCACGGTGCACGGGCGGGCTGATCTGCGCGGCGCAGCGCAAGCAGGCGCTGATCCACTTTGCGCAGCGTCGTGCGATGGATGTCGACGGCCTGGGCGACAAGATCGTCGAACAGCTCGTGGACATGGGCATCGTGCGCACGCCGGCCGACCTGTACAAGCTCGGCGTGGCCAAGCTGGCCGCGCTGGACCGCATGGCGGACAAGTCGGCCGCCAACCTGGTGGCGGCGATCGAGAAGTCGCGCGCCACCACGCTGAACCGCTTCATCTTCGCGCTGGGCATCCGCCACGTGGGCGAAGCCACGGCCAAGGATCTGGCCCGGCACTTTGGCAAGCTGGACAACCTGCTGGCCGCCGACGAGGCCGCGCTGCTGGAAGTGAACGACGTGGGCCCGGTGGTGGCGCAGTCGATCGCGAATTTCCTGGGCGAAGCGCACAACGTGGAAGTGATCGAGCAGCTGCGGGCGGCCGGCGTACACTGGCCGGAAGCGGAGCCCGCGGTGCGCGCGCCGCTGCCGCTGGCCGGCAAGACCATCGTGCTGACCGGCACGTTGCCGACGCTGTCGCGCGAGGACGCCAAGGAAAAGCTCGAAGCCGCCGGCGCCAAGGTGGCTGGTTCGGTGTCCAAGAAGACCGACTACGTGGTGGCTGGCGCCGAGGCCGGCAGCAAGCTGGAGAAGGCCCTCGCGCTAGACATCCCGGTGCTGGACGAAGCGGGCATGCTCGCGCTGCTGGCCGAGGCAGGTGCCACCGGCGCCGAAGACAACGCGGAGATGCGCAATGATTCGTGAAATCCTGAAGATGGGCGATGCGCGTCTGCTGCAGCAGGCGCGGCCGGTGACGCAGTTCAATACGCCGGAACTGCGGCTGCTGATCGACGACATGTTCGATACCATGGAGCACGCCAATGGCGCGGGCCTGGCGGCGCCGCAGATCGGCGTGGACCTGCAGGTGGTGATCTTCGGCTTCGACCGTAATCCGCGCTATCCGGACGCCCCGATGGTGCCCAAGACCGTGTTGATCAACCCGGTGCTGGAACCGCTGTCCGACGAGATGGAGGATGGCTGGGAGGGTTGCCTGTCGGTGCCCGCCCTGCGTGGCGTGGTGCCCCGGTTCACGCGCCTGAAGTACACCGGCTTCGACGCCCAGGGCAACCCGATCGATCGCGTGGCCGAGGGCTTCCACGCGCGGGTGGTGCAGCACGAGTGCGACCACCTGATCGGCATGCTGTACCCGATGCGGATCAAGGACTTCACGCGCTTTGGCTTCACGGAAGTCCTGTTCCCGGAACTGCCCGCCAACTACGACGACTGAGCGGGAGAGGCGGCAGAGGCGGCAGAGGCGGCAGAGGCGGCAGAGGCGGCAGAGGTGGCGCCCGCCGCCAGCCCCGGCTGGCCATGGCGCGCGTGGTACACCAGCGCCGCCACCACCAGCATTGCCATCATGCACAGCTCGGTGGCCAGGCTGGCCAGCGTGGCATCGAGGTAGGTGCCGCCATGGTGAAGCTGCTGCGCGAACACCGTGCCCAGCAGCGCCGAGCCAAGGCCCAGCGATGCCTGCTGCACCGTGGCCAGCGCCGCGCTGCCGGCCCCCGCGTGGTCGGGCGGAATATCGGCCAGGCCGATCCGGTAGAAGCAGCCCACCACCAGCGCATTGCCGATGCCGATCAGCATGGTCGGCGCCGCCAGCGCGGCAAGATCGGGGTGCGGCCAGACATGGCGCAGCGTCCAGGCCAGCGCCACCATTCCCACCATCTGTACCAGGCAGCCCAGCAGCAGCACACGCGTGCGGCCCAGCGCGTTGACCACGCGCGGGCTGAGCAGCGACATCACCGAGAACGCCACGCCCAGCGGAATGAACGCATTGCCTGCCATCGTCGGCGTCATGCCGCCGCCACCTTGCAGCGCCAGGGCCAGCACGAACATGAAGCCGCTCCAGCAGGCGTAGAACAGCACTGCGACCACGAAGCCGAAGCGCACGCTGGGCAGGCGCAGCAGCGACGGCGGCAGCAGCGGATGCACGCCGCGCCGTTCCTGCCGGATCTCCACCTGCCAGAGCCACAGCGTGAGCGGTGCGGCGGCCGCCAGCGCGGCCAGCAGCGGCCACGACCAGTGGAAGGCAGGACCCATCGCCACCGGCAGCAGGATCGACAGGATCACCATCGCCAGCAGGGTGGTACCGGGGATGTCGACGCCTGCCGCGTTCTGGCGGCGCGTTTCCGGAATCACGCGGGGCGACAGCGCCAGGATGCCCGCGCAGACCGGCAGGTTGATCAGGAACGCGTTGCGCCAGCCCAGCCCGCCGATATCGGCGTCCACCAGAAACCCGCCCAGCACCTGGCCGATGATGAAGGCCATGCCGCCCACCGAGGCGAACAGCGCCAGTGCCCGGGCGTGCGCGTGACCGCGCAGGCCCACGTGGATCGTGGCCAGGATCTGCGGCACGAGCAGGGCAGCCGCGGCGCCCTGCAGCAGGCGGGCACCCAGCAGCACCGGCATCGAGCCAGCCACGCCGCACAGCAATGACGCAATACCGAACAGCAGCACGCCGGCATTGAACACCCGGCGGCGCCCGAAGTTGTCACCCAGCCGTCCGCCCATGGCCAGGCAAACGGCAAAGGCCACGCCGTAGACGGCCACCATCAGTTCCAGTTCGGTAGGGGTGGCGTGCAGCGACTGCTCGATGGGACGCAGCGCCACGTTGACGATAGAAAAATCGATCTGGGGCAGCAATTGGCCGGCCAGCAGCACATACAGACCGGTGCGGCCCAGCGATGGGGAAGAAGCGTGGGGGGCTTGCATGGATAACCTCGACAAGGCATGAGAGCCGGAGTATGGTCATGCCTTCAGACTGGTACAAGAGTCCAGTTAGACTGGTATAAACAGTGTCAGGCTACGCAGGAGCGATGCATCATGAACGCCCGTCAGGAATTTTCGGCCCTGCAGGGGCCGGACGACGCTGAAGACCCCGCAGACGGCGAAGCGCTGGCCGGCTCGGGGCGCGAGGTCGAACTGGGTGCGTTCCTGCGCGCCCGGCGCGAAAGCCTCGATCCGTCGCGGCTAGGGCTGTCCCGCGTGGGACGTCGCCGCACCCCGGGCCTGCGGCGCGAGGAAGTGGCCGCCATGGCCGACATCGGCATCACCTGGTACACGAAGCTGGAGCAGGGGCGGCCGATCAAGGTGTCGCCGAAGGTGCTGAACGCGGTGGCATCGGCGCTGCAATGCACGCCCACGGAAACCGAGCACCTGTTCACGCTGGCCGGCATGCAGCGGCCCACGGCGCTGGCGGGAACGTCGACGTGCGAGGCGGTGTCGGCCACGCTCCAGCGCATGCTGGACCAGCTCGATCCGATTCCGGCGCTGGTGCAGAACGCGCGGTTCGATATCGTCGCCCACAACGCCGCATATTGCCGGCTGCTGGGTGTCGATGTGCCGAGCCTCGCGCCCGAAGAGCGCAATTGCATCTACCTGGCGCTGACGCACCCGGGCTGGCGCCGGGCCGTGGTGGACTGGGAATCGATGATCTGCCACATGGTGGCGCTGTACCGCGCGGCCATGGCCGAGCACGTGCAGGACCCGCTGTGGGAAGCCCAGCTGGCGCGCTACATGGCGGCGTCTGAACGGTTTCGGGACTTGTGGCAGCGGTATCAGGTGCGCGGCATCCAGAACCACGTGAAGCGGTTCACGCATCCGGAAACCGGGGCCTTCAACCTGACCCAGACCAATTTCTGGACGGCGCCGCGCAATGGCGCGCGCTTGCTGGCGTATGTGCCGGCCGACGAGGAAGCCGAGGCGGCGCTCAGGAAGTTGCCGCCCGTCTCAAGCTGAAAAAAAGCGGGACGCCATGCGTCCCGCTCTCATGCGCCTTCACAACTTTGCAGGCGCTCAGAACTTCTCGAACTGGCCCAGGAAGCGCCATTGGCCCGGCGGCAGATCGCCCAGGGCGATACGGCCCATGCGCACGCGCTTCAGGCCCACCACCTTCAGGCCGACCTGTTCGCACATCCGGCGGATCTGGCGCTTGCGGCCCTCGCGCAGCACGAAGCGCAGCTGCTCCTCGTTCTGCCAGCTCACCTTGGCCGGCTTCAGCGCCACGCCGTCCAGCGACAGGCCGAAGCGCAGGCGTTCGATCTGGTCTTCCGGAAACACTGCGCTGATGTCGCGCTCCACGGGGCCTTGCGGCGACTCCCACACCACGCGTACCAGGTATTCCTTTTCGACGGTCGAATCGTCGCCAATCAGCGCGCGGGCGATGCGGCCGTCTTGCGTCAGCACCAGCAGGCCGGTGGAGTCGATATCCAGGCGGCCGGCCGGGGCCAGGTTCTTGCGCTGCCACGGGGCAAAGCGCTTGCGCGTGGGGTCTTCCTGCCACTGGTTGTCGGCCGTGAACAGCACGGCGGCCGGCTCATAGCCATCTTCGGCCTGGCCCGAGACGTAGCCCACGGGCTTGTTCAGCAGCACCGTCACGCGCTCGCCCTGCTCGGAGCGGGCTTCCTGGCGGATCTCGATCTCGGCATCGGGACGCACGCGCGTGCCCAGTTCGGTCACCGGCTCGCCGTCCACGAGCACCCAGCCGCGCGGAATCCATTCGTCGGCTTCGCGGCGCGAGCACAGGCCCAACTCCGACATGCGCTTGGACAGGCGTACCAGGCCATCCTCGCGCGGCTCGGCCGCCGGCTGCGGGGCCGCGTCACGCCGGGCGGGGCGCTCGGCGCGCTCGGGGCGGTCAGCACGGGCGGGACGGGCACGGTCGGCCGAATCGCTGAAGCGGCGGGCCGGGGCGATGCCACGGCGCGGCGCCTCGTCGTCGCCAAAGCGACGCGGACGGTCGGTGCGCTCGCCTTCGAAGCGACGCGGACGGTCGGCGCGATTGTCGTCGCCGAAGCGGCGCGGACGGTCGCTGCCTTCGCCTTCGAAGCGACGCGGACGGTCAGCGCCCTGGCCTTCGAAGCGGCGCGGACGGTCGCTGCCTTCACCCTCGAAGCGGCGCGGACGGTCGGTGCCCTGGCCTTCGAAGCGGCGCGGACGGTCGGTGCCCTGGCCTTCGAAGCGACGCGGGCGGTCGGCGCCCTGGCCTTCGAAGCGACGCGGGCGGTCGCTGCCTTGGCCTTCGAAGCGACGCGGACGGTCGCTGCCCTGGCCTTCGAAGCGGCGCGGACGGTCGGTGCCTTGGCCTTCGAAGCGGCGCGGACGGTCGGTGCCTTCGCCTTCGAAACGGCGCGGACGTTCGGTGCCCTGGCCTTCGAAGCGACGCGGACGGTCGCTGCCCTGGCCTTCGAAGCGGCGCGGACGGTCGCTGCCTTCGCCTTCGAAACGGCGCGGACGTTCGGTGCGCTCACCCTCGAAACGACGGGGGCGCTCGGCGCGGTTGTCATCGCCGAAACGACGCGGACGGTCGGTACCTTCGCCTTCAAAGCGACGCGGACGCTCGCTGCGCTCGCCGTCAAAGCGACGCGGACGCTCGCTGCGCTCGCCTTCGAAGCGACGCGGCGCGCGTTCACCTTCCGCCGGACGCGGACGGGCAGGGCGCGCAGGACGGTCCTGGCGCGGCGCGCCTTCGGTGGGGGCTGCCTTGCGGCGGGCCCCCTTGTCGCTCTTGTCCTTCTCGGCTGCGCGGTCCCTGGCCTGCTTGATGCCGGTCACCACTTCCTGCACGCGCTTGCGGTTCAGGTCCGAGATGCGCACGGGGCGGGTCGCCTTGCGCGGCGCGCCCGTGGCAGCGGTCTTGATGCCCAGCGTCTTGCGGCCGGGAGTCTTGCTATCGGTCATATCTTTCCAAGCGCTCGCGCGCCTGGCCATCGGCGGATTCAGATGGCCAGCGCGTCGAGCAAATCCTGTTCCACTTGAATCTGCAATCGGTTGTCGGCGGTCAGGCGCGAGCCATCGACCAGGAACACGTCTTCCACGCGTTCGCCGAGCGTATTGATGCGTGCCGAATGCACGGACACGCGGTATTTGGCCAGCACGCGGGCAATCGCGTACAGCAGGCCGGTGCGGTCGTTGGCGGACACCGACAGCAGGTAGTACTGGCCGCGCTCGTCGGGACGCAAGTCCACACGCGGCTTGATCGGGAAGCTGCGCGACTGGCGCGACAGCCGGCCCTGGGCCGGATCGGGCAGCGGGCACTCCAGGCGCACGCGCTCGATCAGTTCATGTTCCACCAGCGTGAGGATGTCGCGATAGTCGCCGTCCAGGCCGGGGTCCGTGATCTGGAAGGTGTCCAGCGCGTAGCCGTCGCGCGTGGTTTCGATCTTGGCGTCCTGGATCGAGAACGCCTTGCGCTCGAAGTAGCCGCAGATGCGCGCGAACAGGTCGGGCTGGTCCTTGACGTACACCACCACCTGCAGGCCCTCGCCGGCGGGCGACACGCGCGCCTTGACCACCGGATCGGCGCTGTTCACCTGGTTGAACAGGTGCCGTGTCACCCAGGCGATGTCGCGCGCGTCATGGCGCATGAAGAACGACATGTCGAGCTTGGTCCACAGCGGCTTGGCCAGTTCGGGGTCGAATGCCTTCAGCCGCAGCTGGGCGATGGTGTCGTCGCGCTTCTGCGCCCACAGCGAGTGCTGGTCGATCTTCGCGCCGCCCAGCACGCGCAGCGTGATGCGGTACAGGTCTTCCAGCAGCTTGCCCTTCCACGCGTTCCACACCTTCGGGCTGGTGCCGCGAATGTCGGCCACCGTCAGCAGGTACAGCGCGGTCAGGTAGCGCTCGTTGCCCACCACCTGCGCAAACGCCTTCACCACGTCGGGGTCGGTCAGGTCCTGCTTCTGCGCCACGTGGCTCATGGTCAGGTGATGCTCCACCAGCCAGGCGATCAGGTCTGTGTCCTCGCGCGAGATGCCGTGCTGCTTGCAGAAGCGGCGGGCATCGACGGTGCCAAGCTTGGAGTGGTCGCCGCCGCGCCCCTTGGCGATGTCGTGGAACAGCGCCGCCGTCCACAGCACCCACGGCCGGTCGAAGCTGGCCATCAGCTGGCTGCAGAACGGAAACTCGTGCGTGTGCTCGACAATGGCGAACCGGCGCATGTTGCGCACCACCATCAGGATGTGCTGGTCCACGGTGTACACGTGGAACAGGTCGTGCTGCATCTGGCCCACGATGCGGCGGAAATTGATCAGGTAGCGGCCCAGCACGCTGGTCTGGTTCATCAGCCGCAGCGCGTGCGTAATGCCCTGCGGCTCCTGCACGATGGCCAGGAACAGCTTGCGGTTGACGGGGTCGTTGCGCCAGCTGGCATCCATCACCGTGCGCGCGTTGTAGAGGCCGCGCAGCGTGCGCGGCGACAGGCCCTTCACGCCGGGCGTGCGCTCGTACAGCAGGAACGTTTCCAGGATCGCGTGCGGGTTCTGCTCGTACAGGTCGTCGCTGGTGATCTCCAGCATGCCCTGGCGCTCGACGAAGCGCTCGTTGATCTCGCGCGTGACCATCGACTCGCTTGGGAACAGCATCGCCTCGATGTTCAGCAGCAGCACGCTGTTGAGCTGCGTCACCGCCTTGGCGGCCCAGTAGTAGCGGCGCATCAGCTGCTCGCTGGCGCGCTTGTGCGTGGTCTGGCGATAGCCGAACGATTCGGCCAGCGCGGTCTGCAGGTCGAAGACGAGCACGTCCTGGCGGCGGCCGGCCAGCAGGTGCAGGCGCGCGCGGATGGTGCGCAGCAGCCGCTCGTTGCGGGCCAGTTCCTGCGATTCGCGCTCGGTCAGCAGGCCGCGCTCGAACAGTTCCTTCCAGCTGTCGCCCAGGCCGGCGGCCTTGGTCATCCACAGGATTACCTGCAGGTCGCGCAGGCCGCCCGGGCTTTCCTTGCAGTTGGGCTCGAGCGCGTAGGGGGTGTCCTGATACTTGGCGTGCCGCTGGCGCAGTTCCAGCAGCTTGGCCTGGAAGAAATCGGCCGCGTCCAGGTCGGCCAGGTAGCGCGTTTGCATTTCCTGGAACAGCGGCCGGCTGCCGGTCAGCAGGCGGGCTTCCAGCAGCGACGTGCGGATGGTGATGTCGGCCGCCGCTTCGCGGATGCAATCATCGACGGTGCGCACCGACGAGCCGATCTCCAGCCCCAGGTCCCAGCACAGGCCGATGAAGCGTTCGAGCTTGGCCGCGGTCTCGGCATCGGGCTCGGCGCGCAACAGCAGCAGCACGTCGACGTCCGAGAACGGGAACAGCTCGCCGCGGCCGTAGCCGCCCACGGCCACCAGCGCGGCGTGGTCGGGCAATGTCAGGCCGGTCCAGGCCTCGATCAGCGCGGCATCCACCGCGCGGCGCAGCCGCGTCACGAGGGGCGTAACCTGGTTGTTCGCGTCGAACTCCGCAAACAGGGCCTGCTTGTCGGTCTTGAGCTTGTCGCGAATGCGCTGGCAGAGCAGCAGTTCCGGCGTGGTGTCCATGGACGGTTCGAGGGTGGGCGTGGGCACGGCTGGAAGAAGAAAGGGCGCCTTGGAGGGCGCCCTGGCGTTCGGTGCGGATCAGGCCGCCACGGTGTCGGTGATGAACGCGGGCGGTACGGGCGAGCCGGCCGACAGCGTCAGCACTTCGTAGCCGGTGTCGGTGACCACCACCGTGTGTTCCCACTGGGCCGACAGGCTGCGGTCGCGCGTCTTCACCGTCCAGTGGTCGGGCATCGTGCGGATGTCGCGCTTGCCGGCGTTGATCATCGGTTCGACCGTGAAGATCATGCCGGTCTTGATTTCCATGCCGGTGTTCGGACGGCCATAGTGCAGGATCTGCGGGTCCGAGTGGAACACCTTGCCGATGCCGTGGCCGCAGTACTCGCGCACCACGCTGTAGCCGGCGGCTTCGGCGTGCGTCTGGATGGCGTGGCCGATATCGCCCAGCCGTGCGCCATTGCGCACTTGCTGGATACCCTTCCACATGCATTCGTAAGTGACCTGCGCCAGGCGCTTGGCCAGGATCGAGGCCTCGCCCACCACGAACATGCGGCTGGTGTCGCCGTAATAGCCTTCCTTGGTGATGACCGTGATGTCCAGGTTCACCACATCGCCGCCCTTCAGGACGCGGTCGCCCGGAATGCCGTGGCAGATCACGTCGTTGACCGAGGTGCAGATGGCGCCGGGGAAGGGCGGGTAGCCCGGGGGAGCGTAATTCAGCGGCGCCGGCACGGTGCCTTGCACGTCGCGCATGTAGGCGTGGCAGAGCTTGTCCAGCTCGCCGGTGGTGACACCGGCCTTGACGTGGGGCGTGATGTAGTCGAGGACTTCGGAGGCAAGGCGGCAAGCCACGCGCATTTGGGCGATGTCTTCGGCGGTATTGATATGGATGCTCATGCTGCTTCGCCTGAAATGTGACGGCTCAGCCACAGGCTTCGCCAAATTCTGTTCGCAAAGCGGGATTATCGCACCTTCGTGACGAGAAAGCAGGGAAATGCCGGGGAATCTCCCTTCCAGCCTTCCGCGCCCTGACGAACCGGCGCGGGCAGGCACCATGGCATCGGCTTGCGCAAGGGGCTTGAGCGAAAGCACACTTTGTTGCTACAATCGCGGGCTGACTTGCTTGCTGTCCGGAAACGGCGCAGCGGGTCATACAGGCAACTTTTTGTAAATCGCTGGTCTGCCCATCCGGGGTGTTCCTTTTCAGGAATGTCGGGGCGGACTTCAGACACTAACCCTTTTGGAGCACCTCACATGTCCGTGACCATGCGCGAAATGCTGGAAGCCGGTTGCCACTTTGGCCACCAGACCCGCTTCTGGAACCCGAAGATGGCCCCCTTCATCTTCGGTCATCGCAACAAGATCCACATTATCAACCTCGAAAAGACCCTGCCGATGTTCCAGGACGCGCTGAAGTACGTGCGTCAGCTGGCAGCAAACCGCGGCACCGTGCTTTTCGTGGGTACCAAGCGTCAGTCGCGCGAGATCCTGGCTGAAGAAGCCGGCCGCGCTGGCATGCCTTACGTCGACGCCCGCTGGCTCGGCGGCATGCTGACGAACTTCAAGACCGTCAAGATCTCGATCAAGCGCCTGAAGGACATGGAAGCCGCCAAGGAAGCCGGCGCGCTGGAAACCATGAGCAAGAAGGAAGCGCTGATGTTCGAGCGCGAGATGGAAAAGCTGGAAAAGTCCATCGGCGGCATCAAGGACATGGGCGGCGTTCCTGACGCCATCTTCGTGGTGGACGTCGGCTACCACAAGATCGCCGTGACCGAAGCCAACAAGCTGGGCATCCCCGTGATTGGCGTGGTTGACACGAACCACACGCCGGAAGGCATCGACTACGTGATTCCGGGTAACGACGACTCGAGCAAGGCTGTGGCCCTGTACGTGCGCGGCGTGGCCGACGCCATCCTGGAAGGCCGCGCCAACGCGGTGCAGGAAGTGGTGGAAGCCGCTCGCGGCGACGACGAATTCGTCGAAGTTCAGGAAGGCTGATTGCCCGCTCGCGCCTGAGGCCGGGGTACACCGGCCGCTGGCGCCTGCCTCGCGGCATCCAAGGAAAGGGGGCACTTCTGGCGCCCCCTTTTTGCAAACAGATTCAGTTGTCATCCGCCGCGACTATCATTCGCCGCGGATGAGGCCAACCAATCAAGGAGTGACAAATGGCGGCAATTACCGCAAGCATGGTTGCAGAACTGCGCGCGAAGACCGACGCGCCGATGATGGAATGCAAGAAGGCCCTGACGGAAGCCGACGGCGACCTGGACAAGGCTGAAGAGCTGCTGCGCGTCAAGCTGGGCAACAAGGCCAGCAAGGCCGCTTCGCGCGTGACCGCCGAAGGCATCGTGGCCACGTTCATCGACGGCACCACCGGCGCCCTGGTCGAACTGAACTGCGAAACCGACTTCGTGTCGAAGAACGACGACTTCCTGGGCTTCGGCGCCAAGGTTGCCGAGCTGGTGGCCAAGCAGGCTCCGGCCGACGTGGCAGCCCTGTCGGCCCTGGCCATGGACGGCTCGACGGTTGACGCCGTGCGCGCCGCCCTGATCGGCAAGATCGGCGAGAACATGACGATCCGCCGCTTCGTGCGCTACGCCAACGGTGGCAAGCTGGCTTCGTACCTGCACGGCACCCGCATCGGCGTGATGGTCGAGTTCGACGGCGACGAAACCGCTGCCAAGGACGTGGCCATGCACGTGGCCGCCATGAAGCCGGTGTCGCTGTCGTCGGAGCAAGTGCCGGCCGAGCTGATCGCCAAGGAGCGCAGCATTGCCGAGCAGAAGGCTGCCGAGTCGGGCAAGCCGGCTGAAATCGCCGCCAAGATGGTGGAAGGTTCGGTCCAGAAGTACCTGAAGGAAGTGTCGCTGCTGAATCAGCCGTTCGTGAAGAACGACAAGCAGACCGTGGAACAGATGCTGAAGGCCGCCAACACCAACGTGAAGGGCTTCACGCTGTACGTGGTGGGCGAAGGCATCGAGAAGAAGCAGGACGACTTCGCCGCTGAAGTGGCCGCCCAGGTGGCAGCTGCCCAGAAGGCCTGATGTCCGGGTGGCCGGGCGGGTTTCCCGGAGGGGATTCCCAGCCTGCCACCGTATAATGCCGAGGGGCGCCGAAAGGTGCCCCTCTGCACAAGTGCGGCTGCCCGGTGCGCCGTGCCAGTCAGTTTTCGCAGTCACCTGCGTTCAAGGCGTCATTTAGCGGCGCGTTGCCGGCAGATGACGGCGAAAACCGGCTTTCCAGCTGTCAGTCAGTCCATATTCATGCGCGGCCGGTGCGCAGTTGCGTTGTGCCGCCCGCGCCCATCCATCCGTTCAAACGAGCGATCTAGAACCTGCCCGAGGGTGAACATGCCAGCCTACAAGCGCGTCCTTCTGAAACTGTCCGGTGAAGCCCTCATGGGCGACGATGCCTTTGGTATCAACCGGGCCACTATCGAAGGCATGGTCAACGACATTGCCGAAATCGTGAAACTCGGCGTCCAGGTGGCCGTGGTCATCGGTGGCGGCAACATTTTCCGTGGCGTGGCCGGCGGCGCCGCCGGCATGGACCGTGCCACCGCCGACTACATGGGCATGCTGGCCACGATGATGAACGCGCTGGCGCTGCAGGATGCCATGCGCCACGCCAATATCGAGGGCCGCGTACAGTCGGCCCTGCGCATGGACCAGGTGGTCGAGCCTTATATCCGTCCGCGCGCCATTCGCCAGCTGGAAGAGGGCAAGGTCGTGATTTTCGCGGCCGGCACCGGTAACCCGTTCTTTACGACCGACACGGCCGCTGCGCTGCGTGGTTCGGAAATCGGTGCGGAAATCGTGCTCAAGGCCACCAAGGTGGACGGCGTGTACACGGCCGATCCCAAGAAGGACCCGAGCGCCACCCGCTACACGACGATCACGTTCGACGAGGCCATTTCCCGCAACCTGCAGGTCATGGACGCCACGGCCTTCGCGCTGTGCCGCGACCAGAAGCTGCCCATCAAGGTGTTCTCGATCGTCAAGCCCGGTGCGCTCAAGCGCGTGATCCTGGGTGAGGACGAAGGTACGCTGGTGCACGTTTGATCGGGCCGGACCGCGTCAAAATGCTGATTCGGTCCCGCCTGAGGGTAGAATGTTCCATTTTCGATCCCGCGCGGGCGGGATCCTGTCTGGCTGTTTCCCGGAGGTAAACATGACCGTCGCCGACACAAAGAAGAGCGCCGAGCAGAAGATGCAGAAGACGATCGAAGCCTTCAAGGCCGATCTGGCGAAGATCCGTACTGGCCGTGCACATACCGGCCTGCTCGACCACGTTCAGGTGGACTACTACGGCTCGCCCGTACCCATCAGCCAGGTGGCCAACGTTGGCCTGGGCGATGCGCGCACTATTACCGTGCAGCCGTGGGAAAAGAAGATGGTGCAGGCCGTGGAAAAGGCGATTCGTGACGCCGACCTGGGCCTGAATCCGGCCACCATGGGCGACGTCATTCGCGTGCCGATGCCTGCGCTGACCGAAGAGCGCCGCAAGGAGCTGATCAAGGTGGTCAAGAGCGAGGCCGAAGGCGCCAAGGTGGCAGTGCGCAACCTGCGCCGCGACGCCAACGAGCAGTTCAAGAAGCTCGTCAAGGACAAGACCATCTCGGAAGACGACGAGCGCCGTGGCGGCGATGACGTTCAGAAGCTGACGGACAAGTACGTTGGCGAGATCGACAAGCTCGTTGCCGAGAAAGAAAAGGAGATCATGACGGTGTAAGGCGCCCCCGGCGGGTCACCGCCGGGGTTGTCACGCTTCGTCCACGAATCCATGCAGCATATCAGTTCGACGCTCGGCGTTCCCGACACCACCTATGTGCCACGACACGTTGCCATCATCATGGATGGCAACGGCCGCTGGGCGACGCAGCGTCATCTGCCACGCGTGGCAGGCCACACGCGTGGTCTCGACGCGGTGCGCGATATCGTGCAGGCATGCGCCGCGCGCGGCGTGCAATACCTGACGTTGTTTGCGTTCAGTTCCGAGAACTGGCGGCGCCCAGCGGACGAGGTGTCGTTCCTGATGCGTCTGTTCATGACCGCGTTGCGCCGCGAAGTGGTCAAGATGCACGCCAATAACATCCGTCTGCGCGTGGTGGGCGATCTCGAGCGCTTCAGCCCGCGCATCCAGCAGATGATCAAGGATGCCGAGGCGCGCACGGCAGGCAATTCCGGCCTGACCGTGACCATCGCCGCCAACTACGGCGGGCGCTGGGATCTGTTGCAGGCCATGCGCAAGATGCTGCTGCGCTCGCCCATGCTCGAGGGCGACGCCATCGACGAGTCGCTGCTGGCGCCGCATCTGGCCATGGCCTACGCGCCGGAGCCGGACCTGTTCATCCGCACCGGCGGCGAGCAACGCATCAGCAACTTCCTGCTCTGGCAGCTCGCCTATACCGAGCTGTATTTCACCGATACCTTCTGGCCCGATTTCGATGCCGCCGAGCTCGACAAGGCCTTTGCCTCGTACCGTCGGCGCGAGCGCCGCTTCGGCCGGACCAGCGCCCAGGTGGTGGCGCCCGGTCTCTCCGGCACCGCCTGACACCGGACGAGCCTTCATATCCTCACGGGAACCGCAGCCGCATGCTTCTTACCCGCGTCATCACCGCTGTATGCCTGTTGCTGTTGATCCTGCCCATCCTGTTCCTGGCGCCGCCTACGGCGCTGGCGGTGCTGGTGGCGGTCATCGTGCTGCTTGGCGGCTGGGAATTTGGCCGGCTGATCGGCCTGCGCGGCCCCTGGCCCTATATCTATGCGGTGCTGTGCCTGCTGGCGCTGATCGGATGGCATCTGGCGCCGGCCGGCCAGGCGATCGACTGGCTGCTTGAGGCGTCCCTGGTGGCCTGGGGCGTGGCGCTGGTGCTGCTGGCCCGTGGCGTGCGCAAGGCCACGCCGGGTTTCACGGCGCTTGGCGTCGTACTGGGCCTGATCATGCTGCCGGCGTTCGGCCATGCCGTGATGGTGCTGCGCGCGTCGGGCGTGGGCGTGCTGCTGACCGCCGCCGTGCTGGTGTGGGCAGCCGATATCGGCGCCTATTTCGTCGGCAAGGCCATCGGCAAGCGCAAGCTGGCGCCGACCATCAGCCCGGGCAAGTCCTGGGAGGGCGCCATCGGCGGCTGGCTGCTGGCGATGATCGTCGCGCTTGGCCTGGCCGCAAGCCACGCTTTCGCGCCCACCTGGTATTCGCTGGTTGCGGACAAGGGCGGGCTTGGCCTGCTGGCCGTGCTCACCACGTTGCTGGTGGCCGCCAGCGTTACAGGCGATCTCTTCGAATCGCTGCTCAAGCGCCAGGTCGGCATCAAGGACAGCAGTCGGCTGTTGCCTGGCCATGGTGGCGTCCTGGACCGCATCGACGCGCTGATCCCGGTATTTCCGCTGGCGGCGCTGCTGTTGGCCTGGGTCTGATTACAACTGAATTCCTCTGGTTATATGCAACGCATTACGATTCTGGGCGCCACGGGCTCGATTGGCGAAAGTACGCTGGATGTGGTGCGCCGCCATCCGGACCGCTACACCGTGCACGCGCTCAGCGCCCACCGGCAGGTAGACAAGCTGGTTGCCGCATGCGTCGAATTCCGCCCCATTTACGCCGTGGTGGGCACGGCCGAGGCGGCACGCGAGCTGGAAGGCAAGCTGCGTGCGGCCGGCCTGGCTACGGAGGTCGCCTACGGCCCCGAGGCGCTGGAATCGATTGCCGCCGATGCCGGCACCGATGCCGTGATGGCGGCCATCGTCGGCGCGGCGGGCCTGCGTTCGTCGCTGGCGGCGGCGCGTGCCGGCAAGCGCGTACTGCTGGCCAACAAGGAATCGCTGGTTATGTCCGGCAGCATCTTCATGGACGCGGTGCGCGAGCACGGCGCCACGCTGCTGCCGATCGACAGCGAACACAATGCGATTTTCCAGTGCCTGCCGACCAGTGATCCGCGCTATGGCGCGGGTGTGTCGAAGGTGCTGCTGACGGCGTCGGGCGGCCCGTTCCGCACGCGCCACCCCTCCACGCTCCACGACATCACGCCGGACCAGGCCTGTGCGCACCCCAAATGGGTCATGGGACGGAAGATTTCGGTGGATTCCGCCACGATGATGAACAAGGGCCTGGAGGTTATCGAGGCCCACTGGCTGTTTGGCGCGCCGGCCGACCGGATCGAAGTGCTGATCCACCCGCAAAGCATCGTGCATTCCATGGTGGCCTACGCCGACGGTTCGGTGCTGGCGCAGCTTGGCAACCCCGACATGCGCACCCCGATCGCCTACGGCATGGCATATCCGGAGCGGATCGACTCGGGCGTGACGCCGTTGGACCTGACCGTCGCCGGCGGGCTGCACTTCGAGGTGCCGGACCTGGAGCGCTTTCCGTGCCTGGGTCTGGCCTTCGATGCGCTGCGTGCCGGTGGCGTGGCGCCGGCGGTACTGAATGCCGCAAACGAGGTAGCCGTGGAGGCGTTCCTCGCGAGTAGTATCCGGTTTACGGACATCGCCCGCGTGGTGGCAGGCGTGCTGGAGCAGCCCGCCGAGGGCGCCGCCGACACGCTCGAAGGCGTGCTGGCGGCCGATGCCGCGGCACGGCGCGCCGCCCAGGCGCTGCTGAAACAACTGGCCGGCCGCTGACCGGCCGCGGCGAGCCGGACCGGAATAGGGGGATTTGTCATGCAAACCGTTATCGCGTTCATTGTCGCCCTCTGCATACTGATCTTCGTGCACGAGATGGGGCACTACCTCGCCGCGCGCGCCTGTGGGGTCAAGGTTCTGCGGTTTTCGATCGGCTTCGGCCGCCCGCTGGCCCGCTGGGTCAGCAAGGGACGCGACCGGACGGAATGGACGCTGGCGGCAATTCCGCTCGGCGGCTACGTCAAGATGCTCGACGAGCGCGAGCGGGACCCCGAGACCGATCCGCCAATCGACGCGGCTGAACTGCCTCGGGCCTTCAATCGCCAGCCGGTCGGCAAGCGGTTCATCATCGTGGCAGCCGGCCCGCTGGCCAATTTCGCGCTGGCCATTGCCTTGTACCTGGTGCTGTTCGCCGGTGGCATGCGCGAGCCGGCGCCCGTTCTGGCGACGCCGACTGCCGGCACCGTTGCCGCCCAAGCCGGGGTGCGGGATGGCGACCGCGTCTTGTCCCTCACGGCGAATGGCCAGACGGAACCGGTGCGTTCCTGGAATGACCTGCGCATGGCCGTGTTTGCCCAAGGGTTCGGCGATGCCCGCGCCGTTTTGCGTGTGCGGGGTGCCGATGGCGCCGAGCGCGAGGTAGCGCTGGGCCGGCTGCCCGATACCGGCGGCAACCCCGAACTGGACCCGCTGGCGACGCTGGGCCTCGCGCTCAAGGGCGGGCCGGTGACCATTACCGAAATCGTGCCCGACTCGGCGGCCCAGCGTGCCGGGCTGCGCGCCGGAGACCGGGTGGTGGCCTGGCAAGGCCAGCCGCTGACCCAGGCGGGCGAGCTGATCCGTGGCGTTCGGGCCCGGCCGGGGCAGGAAGTCACGCTTGGTATCGAGCGCGAAGGCCAGCGGTCGGACGTGACCGTCAAGCTGGATGCCGCGCCGGGCGGCAAGGCCGAGGGCGGCGCCGAGGCGCCCGCTACGGTGGGCAAGCTCGGTGCGGCGCTGAACCAGGCCGTGCAGACCGAGGTGGTGCGCTACCCGTTTACGCAGGCAATCGCCCGCGCCACGGACCAGGTCTGGAGCACCAGCACGCTGTCACTGAAGCTGCTTGGGAAAATGCTGATCGGGCAGGCGTCGCTGCAGAACCTGAGCGGCCCGCTCACCGTGGCGGACTACGCCGGCCGCGCCGCGAACATGGGCTGGCAGCCTTTCGTGAGCTTTCTGGCGTTGGTCAGCGTGAGCCTCGGTGTACTGAATTTGTTACCTATTCCGGTGCTGGATGGGGGGCATTTGCTGTATTATTGCGTGGAATTTTTGACTGGCAGGCCTGTACCAGACCACTGGCAAGCGATGCTGCAGAAGGTCGGCATCGCATGCATCTTGCTCCTGACCTCACTCGCTTTGTTCAATGACGTCAGCCGACTGTTTCTGACGCGCGGCTAGTTTCGCGCAGATTGAAACGTGTGTCGGCCGGGGGCGGTCGTATCTCGCGGCGACAAGCCCGGCGGGAGGGATCAGTCGTGCCGGCATTGACAGGTGTACCTGCGGACGGCACTGGAGCCAATACCCTGCATGAAATCGATGAGGAAGAGGGGATCGACTTTGATCAGAAATAAGCGCATCTCGCTGGGCTTGCTGACGAGTGCCATCATCGCGGCATGGAGCCCGGCGGGCTGGGCCGCAGATCCGTTCGTGGTCAGGGACATTCGCGTTGAAGGCCTGCAGCGCGTGGAGCCTGGTACCGTCTTCGGCTATCTCCCGGTGCGTGTCGGAGAAACCTTCACCGACGACAAGGGCGCCGATGCCATCCGTGCCCTCTACAATACCGGCTTCTTCAAGGACGTGCAGATTCGCGCCGAAGACGGCGTGCTGGTCGTGCAGGTGGAAGAGCGCCCGGCCATCTCGCAGCTGGAATTCGTCGGCATCAAGGAATTCGACAAGGACACGCTGCGCCGCTCGCTGCGCGCCGTGGGCGTGGCGGAAGCCCGCTACTACGACAAGGCCCTGATCGACAAGGCCGAGCAGGAGCTCAAGCGCCAGTACGTGGCGCGTGGCTACTATGCCGCCGAAGTCCAGACCACCGTGACGCCGGTGGACCGCAATCGCGTGTCCGTGGTGTTCAACGTGGAAGAGGGCCCGGTTGCCAAGATCCGCCAGATCAATATCGTCGGCAACAAGGCGTTCAAGGAAAGCACGCTGCGCGATGAAATGCAGCTGTCCACGCCGAACTGGCTGTCCTGGTACACCAAGAACGACCTGTATTCGAAGCAGAAGCTCACGGCCGACCTGGAAGCGCTGCGCTCGTACTACCTGAACCGCGGCTATCTGGAATTCCAGATCGAGTCCACGCAGGTGTCGATCACGCCGGACAAGAAAGACATCTACCTGACGCTGAACATCAACGAGGGTGAGCAGTTCAAGGTGTCCGACGTGCGTCTGGCGGGCGAACTGCTGGGCAAGCAGGAAGAGATGGAGAAGCTGCTGCAGCTGAAGAAGGGCGACATCTTCTCGTCCGAAAAGCTGACGGCGAGCACGAAGTCGATCACCGACCTGCTGGGTACCTACGGCTACGCCTTCACCACGATCAATCCGCAACCGCAGATCGACAAGGAAAAGCGCGAAGTGGCGCTGACCCTGATGGTTGATCCGGGCCGCCGCGTCTACGTGCGCCGCGTGAACGTGGTGGGCAACAGCAAGACCCGTGACGAAGTGGTGCGCCGCGAGATGCGCCAGATGGAAAGCTCGTGGTTCGACAGCGAGAAGCTCCAGCAGTCGCAGGCCCGTATCAACCGTACCGGCTACTTCACCGATACGAACATCACCACCGAGGACGTGGCCGGCGCGCCAGACCAGGTGGATGTGAACGTGAACGTGACCGAGAAGCCGACCGGCCAGATCAGCCTGGGTCTCGGTTTCTCGTCGACCGACAAGCTCGTGCTGCAGGCTGGCCTGCGCCAGGACAACGTGTTCGGTTCAGGTACCAGCCTGGGCCTGGACGTCAACACGGCCAAGTCGTTCCGTACCATCGCACTGACCCAGTACGATCCGTACTTCACGGTGGATGGTATCAGCCGGTCGACCGATATCTATTACCGTACGTCGCGCCCGCTGTACTACACGGGTGACCAGGACTACAAGATCGTATCGGCGGGTGGCGGTTTCAAGTTCGGCGTGCCGTTCTCCGAGAACGACACGGTGTTCTTCGGCATCGGCTACGAACGCACGCAGGTCTACACGTCGGTCAACACGCCTAGCCAATACCAGGCGTGGCTGCAGAAGATCGGCAAGAACAGCGGTGATCCGATCAACAACTTCCCGTTCACGGTTGGCTGGGCACGCGACCGCCGGGACAGCGCGCTGATCCCGACCAAGGGCCCGTACACCCAGGCCAACCTCGAAGTGGGCGTGCCGGGCGGCGATACGCAGTACTATCGCGCCAGCTTCCAGCAGCAGTACTTCTACCCGCTGTCGAAGGCCTTCACGTTGGCCTTCAATGGTGAAGTCGCCTACGGCCACGGCTACGGCGATACGCCGTTCCCGGTGTTCAAGTACTTCTACGCCGGCGGTATCGGTTCGGTCCGTGGCTACCAGACCAGCACGCTGGGTCCGAAGGACCAGAACGGCAACCCGGTAGGCGGTGCTTCGAAGCTGATCGGTAACGTGGAATTCGTCTTCCCGCTGCCGGGCTCCGGTGTTGACCGTACGCTGCGCCTGTTCACGTTCTTCGACTTTGGTAACGTCTATCAGGAAGGCGCGCCGATCAAGGTCAGCGACCTCAAGTATTCGACCGGTTTCGGTATGTCCTGGCTGTCGCCGATCGGCCCGCTCAAGGTCAGCATGGGTTTCCCGCTGAAGAAGGACGATACCGACAAGGTTCAGCGATTCCAGTTCCAGATTGGTACCGCGTTCTGATCCCCACAAAGGATTTTGTTTGATGAAACTCCATACTCCACTGATGAAATCCCTGAGCGCGGCCGCGCTGGCCGCTGCGGCCCTCTGCGCGGCAGCCCCGGCGATGGCTCAGGAGACGCGCATTGCCGCGGTGAACTCGGAGCGTATTCTGCGTGATTCGCAGCCGGCCAAGGCCGCGCAGGTCAAGCTTGAGCAGGAATTCTCCAAGCGTGACCGCGAATTGCAGGACATGGCCCAGAAGATCAAGGGCATGGCCGACAAGCTGGACAAGGACACTGCCGTACTGGCCGACGCCGACCGTCAGCGCCGCCAGCGTGAAGTGGCCGACCTGGACCGTGAGTTCCAGCGCAAGCAGCGCGAGTTCCGCGAGGACCTGAACCAGCGCCGCAACGAGGAACTGGCACAGGTTCTGGAGCGCGCCAACCGCGTGATCCGCCAGTTGGCCGAGCAGCGCAAGTTCGACCTGATCGTGCAGGAAGCGGTCTACGTCAATCCGCGCATCGACATCACCGACGACGTGATGAAGGCGCTGAACGCAAGCTCGGGCAAGTAAGCAGCGCCTGTTCGCGCCGCTCGCACCTTTTCAAGGAAGTACCGCCATGCAGACACCCACACTGGGTCAGCTCGCCACCGAGAACGGCGCGCAGGTTGTGGGTGATCCCGCCCTGGCCGTGCGCGGCCTGGCGCCGCTCGACCAGGCCGGCCCCGGCGACCTGTCATTCCTTTCCAACCCGCTCTACCTGGCGCAGGCGCTGGCTTCCCGGGCCGGCGCCATTATCGTGTCGCCGGCGGACCTGGAGCGCATCCGCGCCGACGGTCAGGCCGATGGCCGAAACTGGCTGGTCGCGCGTAATCCGTACGTCTGCTTTGCCCGCGTGGCCCAGCGGTTCGACCGCGTGGCCAACGCCGACCCGCGTACCGGCGTGGACGCGCGCGCCACCGTGGCACCCGATGCCGTGGTGCCGGCTTCCTGCTACATCGGCCCCAATGTGGTGATCGAGGCGGGGGCGCGGCTCGGCGAGCGGGTACGCATCCTGGCAAATGCCTTTATCGGCGCAGGCGCGGAGATCGGCGAAGATACGCTCATCTACGCCAATGTTTCTGTCTATCATCGTTGCGTGGTCGGTGCGCGCAACATCCTGCACAGCGGGGCGGTGATTGGCGCCGACGGCTTCGGCTTTGCGCCCGATATCGGGCCGGCCGGGGTGGAATACGTCAAGATTCCGCAGGTGGGCCGTGTCCTGCTGGGCCAGGACGTGGAAATCGGCGCCAATACCTGCGTGGACCGGGGCGCGATGGCCGATACGGTGATCGAGGACGGTTGCAAGATCGACAATCAGGTGCAGATTGCCCACAACGTGCACGTCGGCGCCCATACGGTGATCGCGGGTACGGCGGCGGTGTCGGGCAGCACGAAGATCGGCAAGTTCTGCGTGATCGGTGGCGCGGCCAATTTTTCCGGCCATTTGAATATCGCCGACCGGACCACAGTGTCCGGCGGTACCTCGATTACCAAATCGATTACAAAACCCGGTGGGCATTTCACCAGCGTGTTCCCGTTCACGTCGCATGGCGAATGGGAACGCAATGCGGCCATCGTACGCGGGCTGTCGAAGCTGCGTGAACGGGTGGTGCAGCTGGAGCGCCGGCTGCGTGGCAACACCGGGTCCAATAGCAACAAACAAGACGAAGAGAAATCATCATGACAGCCTCCGATATCGACATCCGCAAGATCCTGAAGCTGCTGCCGCATCGGTATCCGATCCTGCTGGTCGACCGCGTGCTCGAGTTCGAACCGCAAAAGCGCATCAAGACCCTGAAGAACGTGACGATCAACGAGCCGTACTTCATGGGGCACTTCCCGGAACAACCGGTCATGCCGGGTGTCATGATCCTTGAGGCGCTGGCGCAATCGGCTGGCCTGCTGACCTTCGGCGCGGACATGGAACGCAAGGAAGGCGCACTGTATTACTTCGTCGGTATCGACGGCGCCCGTTTCAAGCGCGTGGTGTATCCCGGCGACCAATTGCATCTGAACGTGACCGTGGAGCGCTACATTCGCGGCATCTGGAAGTTCAAGGCCAGCGCCACCGTGGACGGCGAGGTGGCTTGCGAAGCCGAGCTGATGTGCACGGTCAAGCAGGCCGACGCCTGAACTTCGCGATACCGAGCAGAACAGAGAGCACAGGACAGGACGTATGACGCAAATCCATCCCACCGCGCTGGTTGACCCGAAGGCTGAACTTGGCGCCGACGTGGAAGTTGGCCCGTTTTCGATCGTTGGCCCCAATGTGCGGATCGGCAATGGCACCCGGATTGGTGCGCACACCACGGTCGAGGGCCATACCACGATTGGTGCAGGCAATCGCATTGGACCGTACGCCTCGGTGGGCGGTGTGCCGCAGGACATGAAGTACGCCAATGAACCCACCCGGCTCGAGATTGGCGATCGCAACACGATTCGCGAGTTCACGACGATCCATACCGGTACGGTGCAGGATCGCGGCGTGACCAGCCTGGGTCATGACAACTGGATCATGGCGTACGTGCACATCGCGCACGACTGCCGCGTGGGCAACCACACGGTGTTTTCGAGCAACGCGCAGATTGCCGGCCACGTGGAAGTGGGCGACTGGGCGATTCTGGGCGGCATGAGCGGGGTGCACCAGTTCGTGCGCATCGGCGCGCATGCCATGCTTGGTGGCGCATCGGCGCTGGTGCAGGACGTGCCGCCGTTCGTGATTGCCGCCAGCGACAAGAGCGGCAACAAGGCGACGCCGCATGGTATCAACGTGGAAGGGCTGCGCCGCCGTGGTTTCGATGCGGCCCAGATCGCCGCGCTGCGCCAGGCGTACAAGCTGCTGTACAAGTCAGACCTGAGCTTCGACGAAGCCCGCAACGAGATCTCCGCGTTGCTGGGTCAGTCGGATGCAAGCACTGCAAAGCCGCTGCAGGCGTTTGTGGACTTCCTCGCCGCCACGCAGCGCGGCATCGTACGCTGACGTACCCGGCACATGGTTGATGCAACCGTGCAGGCTGCGCTTCCGGTGGAAGCGCAAGCCCAGGTGAGCAAGCGTGGCACGATAGCCATGGTTGCCGGCGAGGCATCCGGTGACCTGCTGGCTTCGTTGCTGCTGGAAGGGTTGCATGAGCGTCTGGGCCAGTCGGTGAACTATGCGGGCATCGGTGGTCGCCGCATGATGGCGCAGGGCTTTGTCTCTCACTGGCCGATGGAAACACTGTCCGTCAATGGCTATGTGGAGGTGCTGGGTTCCCTGCGGGAAATCCTGGCCACGCGCCGCGCCATCCGGAACCAGTTGCTGGCGCAGCCGCCGCTATGTTTCATCGGCGTGGATGCCCCCGATTTCAATTTCGGACTGGAAGTCCCGCTGCGACGTGCCGGCATTCCTGTCGTGCACTTTGTCAGCCCGTCGATCTGGGCCTGGCGCGGCGGCCGCATTCGTACGATCGCGCGTGCGGTGGATCATATCCTCTGCCTGTTCCCGTTCGAACCCGAGATCTACGCCAAGGCGGGCATTCCCGCTACCTACGTCGGGCACCCGCTGGCCGACGTAATTCCCATGGTGCCGGACGTGGCCGGCGCGCGCGCGAAACTCGGCCTGCCGGAGGGCAAGCGCATCGTGGCGGTGTTGCCCGGCAGCCGTCAGTCGGAAGTGCGCAATCTCGGCGCAACGTTCTTCGAGGCCATGTCGCGCATGCACCGCATGGACGTCAACCTTGCCTTTGTGTTGCCCGCGGCCAATGCGGCATTGCATGCCATCGTGGAAGAACTGCACGCGCAGCATCCCGAAATCGATCTCACGATTGTGGACGGCCAGTCGCATCTGGCCATGGAGTCGGCCGATGTGGTGCTGCTGGCAAGCGGCACAGCCACGCTGGAGGCGGCGCTGTACAAGAAGCCAATGGTGATTTCGTACAAGGTGCCCTGGCTGACGGCACAAATCATGAAGCGCCAAGGCTATCTCCCGTATGTGGGCCTGCCTAATATTCTGTCAGGGCGCTTTGTCGTGCCCGAGTTGCTGCAGGACGATGCCACGCCCGAGGCACTGGCCCGCGAAACCCTGCTGCAGCTCAACGATGAAGGCAACATCGCCTTCCTGCGCGACCACTTCACGACCATGCACGAGACGTTGAAACGCGATACCGCCAGGCTGGCTTCCGGGGTGGTGGCTGATCTGATGCATAGTCGGGGAGTGGCCTGATGGCGCGCGTCAAGGCCGCCGATGTCGGCCAACTTGGTCTCGCATTGACGCAGACTGTCGCGGTCGTCCAGCGCCTCTGTGGTGTGGACGAAGCGGGGCGCGGGCCGCTGGCTGGCCCCGTGTATGCGGCAGCTGTCGTCCTCAACCCGGAGCGTCAGATCCGTGGGCTGGCCGATTCGAAGATCCTGACCGCGGACAAGCGCGAGGTGCTGTTCGACCGCATCTGCGAGCGGGCGCTGGGTTGGCACATTGCATTCGCAACGGTAGAGGAAATCGATTCCATCAATATCCTCCACGCCTCGATGCTGGCCATGCAGCGCGCGGTTCAGGGGCTCGCTGCGAGCGGCGTGATTCCAGACCTCGTGCAGGTTGACGGCAACCGCTGCCCCCAGGTGGCGTTCCCCGTGGAAGCCATCGTCAAGGGCGACGCCAAGGTGCGTGCCATCTCGGCGGCATCGATCCTGGCAAAGGTGGCGCGGGACCGCAACCTTCTGGAGTTGCATGCGCAGTACCCCGAGTACGGATTCGATTCCCATTTTGGCTATCCGACGCCCCAGCATTTCGCAGCGCTCGATCGCCACGGCCCCACGCCGCATCATCGTCGCTCGTTCGCGCCAGTCCGCCTGGCGCTGGAACGACTGAGCGGCCTGGCACCGGAAGCGCCTCCTTTCTAAGCTCACCACAAGCGACACGCCTTGAAGCACGTCACTTCGCGCGACAACGCGCTGTTCAAGCACCTGAAGGCCCTGACGGGGTCCACCCATCAGCGCCGCAAGGCGGGCCAATCCGTGCTCGACGGCGTACATCTGGCGCAAGCCTATCTTGGCGCGCTCGGTCAGCCGGCAAGCTGCGTGGTGGCGGAGCGTCACTACGACCACGCCGAAGTCCGGCAACTGCTGGACCAGGTCGAGCCGGAGCGCGTCGTGGTTCTGGCGGATGCGCTGTTCGCGCAGATCAGCAACGTGGCGAACGGCGTCGATCTGCTGTTCGTGATCGATACCCCGGCGGGGCACCTGCCGGCGGAAATCAGCACCGACTGCATCATCCTCGACGGTGTCCAGGACGCGGGCAACGTGGGCTCGATCCTGCGCAGCGCGGCGGCAGCTGGCATTCCCCACGCCTTTCTGACAACGGGATGCGCGTTTGCGTGGTCGGTGAAGACACTGCGGGCCGGCATGGGCGCCAACTTCCACCTCAATATCGTCGAGCATTGCACGCTGGAAATGCTGGAAAGCCGGCTGGCCGTGCCGTTGCTGGCGACCTCTTCGCATGCCGACGCCGCGGTGTTCGACACCGATCTGCGCCAGCCCGTAGGCTGGGTGGTGGGTAACGAAGGGATGGGCGTCAGCCCGGAATGGATGGCGCGCGTTTCGCGCACGGTCGGCATTCCGCAGCCAGGGGGGCTGGAGTCCCTGAACGTGGCAGCCGCCACTGCCGTCTGTCTGTTCGAAACGGTAAGGCAGCGCCGCTCGGCGTGATGTGCGGTGGCTCATAGGGCATGAAAGGGAGGATGAAAGATCGTCGATGACGTAATCTTTCACCCCCAACCACTGCCTGCCTAGCAGACGATTCTCAAAATCGTCGCGTCCTAGAAGTTGTCGCGGTCGACCTTGATTTCCTGGAGGATCGTGGTGGCGATCTCCTCGATGGACTTGTGCGTGGACGACAGCCACTTGATGCCTTCGCGGCGCATCATGGCCTCGGCCTCGTTCACCTCGTAGCGACAGTTTTCCACCGCTGCGTACTTGCTGCCGGGGCGGCGTTCGTTGCGAATTTCTGTCAGGCGCTGCGGGTCGATCGACAGCCCGAAGATCTTGGCCTTGAACGCATAGAGCGCCGACGGCAGGCGGCCGCGCTCGAAATCGTCGGGGATCAGCGGGTAGTTGGCGGCCTTGAGCCCGTATTGCATGGCCAGGTACAGGCTGGTCGGCGTCTTGCCGCTGCGCGACACGCCAACGAGGATGACGTCCGCTTCTTCCAGATTCTTGTGTGACTGGCCGTCGTCGTGCGCCAGCGAGAAATTGATGGCCTCGATACGGTTCTTGTAGGCTTCGGTGTCGGCGTTCTGGTGGAATCGGCCAATCGCATGCGTCGACTTGAGCCCCAGTTCCTTTTCCAGCGGCTCGATGAACGTCTGGAACATATCCAGGATCATTGCCTTGGCCCGGCGTAGCGCCTTGTTCGACTCGGCGTTCACCAGCGTGGTGAACACAATCGGGGGCACACCTTCGTTGTAGAACGCCTCGTTGATCTTGCTGACTGCGACATGTGCCTTTTCCGGCGTATCGACGAACGGCATCCGCACTTTCCGGAAGCGCATTTCGAACTGCGCCAGGATCGAGTGGCTGAAGGTTTCGGCTGTAATGCCGGTACCATCCGAGACGATAAAGACCGTACGCACCGCAGGGCGATCGGCGGCCGGGGCAGGCGACGGCGCGACGGATTGGCCCGCGCTGGGCTGGGAAGTTGTGGCAGGTGCAGCTTGCTGCGATGCGTCAGGCGCTTCGGGCAGGGACATGTCTGAACAATATTTTTGAGACCGCCGCCGAGCGAAAGTGCGGTGCGGCACGGTAGAATAGCGGCGATCTTTTGGCTAAGCAATTCCGCCAATCCTGACCGGACAACGATTTTCCGGCGGATTGTCGACAATGTGCATTGCAGCATCGGCGCGTTCCGATGACCTGCGGGATGGTTCAGCCAAGCGATCCGCCGGGGACAGAACACCAACAACATACCGGTCGGTGCAAAAGATTTCTTACTTTGTTTTGAGGCTTTTATGACCAACCAGGTAGACAACGGCGCCTACGTGCAGCCGTTCGAAGAACTGCGCATGCAGGACGTGGAGACCGTCGGCGGCAAGAACTCGTCGCTCGGCGAAATGATCTCGCAACTGGCCGGCGCCGGCGTGCGCGTTCCCGGCGGTTTTGCCACCACCGCGCTGGCATTCCGCGACTTCCTCGCCCACAACAACCTGACCGCCCGTATTTCGGAACGTCTGAAGACGCTCAACGTCGATGACGTGAAGGCCCTGGCAGAAGCTGGTGCCGAGATCCGCGGGTGGGTTGCCAACGCGCCTTTCCAGCCGCGCCTGGAAGCGGACATCCGCGAATTCTACACACGCGTGTCGGCGCGCGAAGGTGCCGAGGCATCGTTTGCGGTACGTTCGTCGGCTACCGCCGAAGACTTGCCCGACGCCTCGTTCGCCGGCCAGCAGGAGTCGTACCTGAACGTCAGCGGCATCGACGACATCCTCGACAAGATCAAGCACGTTTTCGCCTCGCTGTATAACGACCGTGCGATCTCGTACCGCGTTCACAAGGGCTTTGCCCATGACGTGGTGGCGCTGTCGGCCGGCGTGCAGCGCATGGTCCGTTCGGACCTGGCCGCCTCGGGCGTGATGTTCACGATCGATACCGAATCGGGCTTCCCGGACGTGGTGTTCATCACGTCGAGCTACGGCCTGGGCGAAACGGTGGTGCAGGGCGCCGTGAACCCGGACGAGTTCTACGTCTTCAAGCCGACGCTGCAAGCTGGCAAGTACCCGATCATCCGCCGTTCGATCGGCTCCAAGCTGATCAAGATGGAATTCACGAAGCCGGGCGAAGCCGGCCGCGTGAAGACCGTGGACGTGCCGCCCGAACTGCGCAACCGCTACTCGATCACCGATGAGGACGTGAACGAGCTGGCGCGCTACGCGATGATCATCGAGAAGCACTACGGTCGTCCGATGGACATCGAGTGGGGCAAGGACGGCAAGGACGGCAAGATCTACATCCTGCAGGCACGTCCGGAAACCGTGAAGAGCCAGTCGGCCGGCAAGGCGGAGCAGCGCTTCAAGCTGAAGGGCACCTCGGCCGTGCTGACCAGCGGCCGTGCCATTGGTCAGAAGATCGGCACGGGCCCGGTGCGCGTGATCAACGATCCGGCCGAAATGGAACGCGTGCAGCCCGGCGACGTGCTGGTGGCCGACATGACCGACCCGAACTGGGAGCCGGTGATGAAGCGTGCCTCGGCGATCGTCACGAACCGTGGCGGCCGTACCTGCCACGCCGCCATCATCGCCCGTGAACTGGGTGTGCCGGCCGTGGTGGGCTGCGGCGACGCCACCGACTTGCTCAAGGACGGCACGCTGGTGACGGTGTCGTGCGCCGAGGGCGACGAGGGCCGCATCTATGATGGCCTGCTCGAGACGGAAGTGACCGAGGTCATGCGCGGCGAGATGCCGGACATCGAGACCAAGATCATGATGAACGTCGGCAATCCGCAGCTGGCCTTCGACTTTGCGCAGATTCCGAACCACGGTGTTGGCCTGGCCCGCCTGGAATTCATCATCAACAACAACATCGGCGTCCACCCGAAGGCGATCCTGGACTATCCGCAGGTCGATGCCGACCTCAAGAAGGCCGTGGAATCGGTGGCCCGTGGCCACGCGAGCCCGCGCGCGTTCTATGTCGACAAGCTGGCCGAAGGCATTGCCACGATCGGTGCGGCGTTCTATCCGAAGCCCGTGATCGTGCGCCTGTCGGACTTCAAGTCGAACGAGTACAAGAAGCTGATCGGCGGTTCGCGCTACGAGCCGGACGAGGAAAACCCGATGCTGGGTTTCCGCGGTGCATCGCGCTACATCGCCGACGATTTCTCGGAGGCGTTCGAGATGGAATGCAAGGCCATGAAGCGCGTACGCGACGAAATGGGCCTGACCAACGTCGAGATCATGGTGCCGTTCGTGCGCACGCTGGGCCAGGCCGAGCGCGTGATCGAGCTGCTGGCCAAGCACGGCCTGAAGCGCGGTGAGAACGGCCTGCGCATCATCATGATGTGCGAAGTGCCGTCGAATGCGATTCTTGCCGAAGAATTCCTGCAATTCTTCGACGGCTTCTCGATCGGTTCGAACGACCTGACGCAGCTGACGCTGGGCCTGGACCGCGACTCGGGCATGGAGCTGCTGGCCAAGGATTTCGACGAGCGCGATCCGGCCGTGCTGTTCATGCTGCAACGCGCCATTTCCACCGCGCTGCGCCTGGACAAGTACGTTGGCATCTGCGGCCAGGGTCCTTCGGACCATCCGGACTTTGCCGCCTGGCTGGCCAAGGAAGGCATCAAGTCGATCTCGCTGAATCCTGATTCTGTCGTGGAGACGTGGCAGCAACTGGCTTCGTAAGGCATTACGCGTCACAATAGCGACGCTACCTAATAGCGGTGTCCGGCCAGTGGCCGGCGCACCGTGTGGCACCGGCCCTGCGGCAGGTGTTCCAACTGCCCCCGCAGACGCCGATGGCGTTTGACGGGGGCTTTGTTTTTCGGGCGGCAGTCTGGCGTCCGGAGGGGAACGGGGATGACGTCGTACTATTTTTGGTTTGCTGCTGCCGTGGTGCTGGTGATCGCCGAGATGGCAACTGGCACGTTCTATCTGCTGATGGTGGCCTGTGGCGTGGTGGCCGGCGGCATCGCCGCATGGTTGGGCGTGGACGTGCCGATTCAGACCGTCACGGCCGCGCTGGTAGCCGTCGTGGCCATCGCCGCGCTGCGGCGCTCACGCTTCGGCCGCTTGCGCCGTACGAATGCCGCCACCGACCCCAATGTGAATCTCGACATTGGCCAGGAAGTGGAAGTGCCTGCCTGGGACCCATTCCGCCGGGCCCGCGTGCCATACCGCGGCGCTGACTGGACTGTCGAACTGTCGCCGGGCAGCGAGCCCGCGCCGGGCCGCTATCGGATTGTCGAAGTTCGCGGTGCCACCCTGATCGTATCGCCGCGCTAGCCGGCGCCTGCGTTGTTGTCTTGCCTTTTTTCCTACTGACGGGAGTCGTACATGCTTGCCTATGAGCTTGGCCTGTTGCCGCTGATTCTGCTCATCGCCGCGATCGTGCTGATCGCCAAAGCCATCAAGATCGTGCCTCAGCAACATGCCTGGGTGCTGGAGCGCCTTGGGCGCTATCACGCCACGCTGGCGCCTGGCCTGTCGATCGTCGTGCCGTTTGTGGACCGCATCGCCTACAAGCACATCCTCAAGGAAATTCCGCTCGATGTGCCCAGCCAGATCTGCATTACGAAGGACAACACGCAACTGCAGGTGGATGGCGTGCTGTATTTCCAGGTCACAGATCCGATGAAGGCCTCGTATGGGTCGAGCAACTTTATCGTGGCCATCACGCAGTTGTCGCAGACCACGCTGCGCTCGGTGATCGGCAAGCTGGAACTCGACAAGACGTTCGAGGAGCGCGAGTTCATTAACCACAGCGTGGTCAATGCCCTCGACGAGGCGGCTGGCAACTGGGGGGTGAAGGTGCTGCGCTACGAAATCAAGGACCTGACGCCGCCGAAGGAAATTCTGCATGCGATGCAGGCGCAGATCACCGCCGAGCGTGAGAAGCGGGCGTTGATCGCGGCGTCGGAGGGCAAGCGGCAGGAGCAGATCAACCTGGCCTCCGGCGCGCGCGAGGCGGCTATCCAGAAGTCCGAAGGCGAGAAGCAGGCGGCCATCAACACGGCGCAGGGCGAGGCGGCAGCTATTCTGGCAGTGGCGGACGCCAATGCCCAGGCCATTGCGAAAATCGGACACGCCATTCGTAGCGAGGGCGGCGTGGAGGCCGTCAACCTGAAGGTGGCCGAGGAATACGTTGCCGCCTTCGGCAACCTGGCCAAGCAAGGCAACACGTTAATCGTGCCGGGCAACCTTGGCGAAATGAGCTCGATGATCGCGTCTGCCTTGCAGATCGTGAAAGCCCAGGGCGTCGAGAAGGTGAGGTAAGGGCGCCTCGGCGCATGGCAGGCGCTCCGGCGGGCGCCTGGTCAGCGCCTTCCGCAGCCTTATTCCTTGGTGTCGCCCTTCATCACGCGCGCTTTCTCGCGCTGCCAGTCGCGATTCTTCTCCGTTTCGCGCTTGTCGTACTGCTTCTTGCCCTTGCCGAGGCCGATCTCGCATTTCACGCGGCCGCGCGTGTAGTGCAGGTTCAGCGGTACCAGCGTATAGCCACGCTGCTCCACCTTGCCGATCAGCTTCTTGATTTCGTCAGCGTTGAGCAGCAGCTTGCGCGTACGCACGGGGTCGGGATTGACGTGGGTCGATGCGCTCTGCAATGGGCTGATGTGGGCGCCGATCAGGAACATTTCGGCATTGCGCACCACGACATAGCCTTCCTTGATCTGGACACGTCCAGCCCGGATCGCCTTGACTTCCCACCCTTCAAGGACAATGCCGGCCTCGTAGCGCTCTTCGATGAAGTAGTCGAAAAAGGCCTTCTTGTTGTCAGCGATTGTCATGCGGGAGGTATTTTCCTAAAACTTGTTTGCCGAAACCCGGGGCGGTGCTGGGGCATGGCCTGAAGCCGGGGATGCCGTGCAGGCGGCGGTCGGCTAAAATCGGGATTTTAGCAAACCGCTACGGCCCGGCCCAGTCCCGCGGCGCCGCGCAAACCGAATACATGGCAGACGTCCACAAATCCGTCCTGCTCGGCTTTTCCGCCGAACAGATGTACGACCTGGTCACGCGTGTGGAGGACTATCCAAAATTCCTGCCGTGGTGCGGCGGCGTGGAAGTCTTCGAGCAGACCGATACGCTGCTCGATGCCAAGATCCACATCCACTTCAGCGGCATCAAGCAGTATTTCCATACGCGCAACACGCAGGAGCGCCCGACACGCATCGATATGACGTTCGCGGACGGTCCTTTCAAGACCTTCAACGGCTCCTGGCGGTTCACGCCGCTGCGTGCCGATGCCTGCAAGATCGAATTCCACCTGCACTACGAGTTTTCGAGTGTCCTTCTAGAGAAGATCATCGGACCCGCTTTCAGCGTCATTGCGAATACGTTCGTCGATGCCTTTGTCAAACGCGCCGAGGTGGTTTATGCCAACCAGGGCTGAATCCGGCCCCGGCGTTCGCGTGGCGGTCTGCTACGCGCGCGCCGATGCGGTGTTTCTGAAGGAAATCGATGTGCCGGCCGGCACTACGATCATCGGTGCCATTGCATCCAGCGGGCTGACCGCGGTGCACCCCGAGGTGGACCCATCCACGCTGCGCGTAGGCATCTACGGCAAGCTGAAGACGCTGGATACGGTGGTGCGCGAAGGTGATCGGGTGGAGGTCTATCGCGTGTTGACGGCAGACCCCAAGACGGCGCGGCGCAAGCGCGTGCAGAGCACCCGCAAGTCGGGCATGCGCGAAGGCCAGAAATGGCTGCGCAACAAGGCTGGAGGGGAGGGCGGCTGATCCGCCCCGGCGCGTGCGGGGCGTGACGCTCAGCTATTGCAGTGCTGGTTGATGGAATCGTTCATGCGATTCAGTTCCGCCGACCGCTCGTCGTCGTTCAGGCGAACGGCGGTGCCGTCCGGGCTGGCGCGCGAGACGCGCATGCCGCTGCTCAGGCCGGTCGCATAGTTGCGCATCTCCTGGCATTTTTCCTGGCGAGCCAGCTGTTCGCGCTCTTTGGTGGCGGCTTCCAGGTCAGCCTTGATGCGCGCTTCGCGGCGCTCGCGGAACGCTTCGTCCGGATCGGCGGGCTTCTCTGTCTTGGATTTCGCGCTCACGGCCTGCATGCGCGGCGCGCCGGCAGGCTGGGCCTTGGCATCGGCTTTCGGTGCTTCGGTTTCCACCGGGCGGTACGCGCCGGCCGCCCGACCCGGCGCGGCCATGACGGCGTTCAGGGGCACAGACGGCGACGGCGGCACATCGCTATAGACCGTGCGGCCGTTGGCGTCTTTCCACTGCCATTGGGCGAACACGGCGCCCGGCATGGCCAGGGTGGCGGCAATCAGCAGGTACAGCGCGGACGATCGTTTCATGGCAGGCGAGAACAGGTCGAAGCGGTTGTGTGGGCATCAGTCGCCAGTGGGGTTGACTTTCCATGTGACCCCTGCGGCATTGCCCGCTAGTCTACTGAGACTTGTCCGTCGCGTGCAAGCGCACCGACCACGCCACGCCTGCCATGAGTAACACGATGGCGGCCATTTCAAGCGGCCGGGGCCAACGGTGATCGAACACAAACCCATATGCCAGCGCGAACAGCGTCTCGAAAACGATCATCTGCCCGGACAGTGTCAGCGGTAGCCGCCGGCTTGCCGTGTTCCAGAGGTTGTTGCCAATAAGCGACGCACCGAGCGCCACGGCCGCGTTGACCGTCCAGTACCACTGCCAGTCGCGGCCGCTGCCGGGTGCGGAGAGGGTGTCGCCGAACGCCGTCCAGCCGATGACGGCCAGCGCTAGCGAAACCAGTCCGGTGGACAACCCGTAAAGGGCCGACCATTCGTTGCCGCTGAAATGGGGGTGGCGTTGCAGGTAGCGGGCATTGTCGACGGCGTAGAGCGTCCAGCACACCAGCGCGCCGGCCGCGCACAACACGCCGGCCATTTTCTGCCACGCAGGGCGGACGACGGCGTCCGCGACCGCGCCGTGCGCGCCGCCGCCACCACTGAACAGGTCGATGTTGATGCAGACGATGCCGGCTGCCACCACCAGCAGCGGCAGCGCCAGGCGGCGCAGCGGCACGGCGCCATGGTCGCGCCGGCCCATCAGCGTGACCGAGATCGGGAGGATGCCGATGATCAGCGAGGTGGGCCCCACGCCCGCGAGTTGCACGCCAAACGCCAGCAGCACGTAGTACAGCAGGTTGCCGGTGAAAGCCTGCCGCAGCAGGGCCACGCAGTCGGGCCGGGTCAGCTTGCGCGCAATGCGACGCATCATCGGCAGCGCCGCGACGAACGCCACGAGCCCATAGGCCAGGTAACGGCCGATGGCGAGCTCCCATGGCGAGAACGCCGGCAGCAGCTTGGGCGCAATGAACACCATGCCCCAGAAAGCGCCAGCCAGCAGGCCGCACAACACGCCGATTCCCATGGTCTCCCGCTGCCTTGTCTTAAAAAGGGAGGCCGAGAATAGCAAAGGGCCTGCAATAACGCATCAGCAAATCCTGCATTCCTGTATAATCTGCTTTTGCGCCTAGAGGATTCGCTATGCGTCTTGTCCAGAAAGCACTCACATTCGATGACGTGCTGCTCGTCCCGGCCTATTCGGCCGTCCTGCCCCGGGATGTTTCCCTCCGCACCAGCCTGACCCGTTCGATCGAGCTGAATATTCCGCTGCTGTCCGCCGCCATGGACACCGTGACGGAAGCGCGCCTGGCGATTGCCATGGCACAGGCCGGTGGTATCGGTATCGTCCACAAGAACCTGAAGCCCGCCGACCAGGCCCGTGAAGTGGCGCGCGTGAAGCGCTACGAGTCGGGTGTGCTGCGTGATCCGATCACCATTTCGCCCGACATGAAGGTGCGCGATGTGATCGCACTGTCGCAGCAGCACGGCATTTCGGGCTTCCCGGTGCTGGAAGGCAAGACGGTCGTCGGCATCATCACCAACCGCGACCTGCGTTTCGAGGAAGAGCTCGACGCCCCGGTGCGCGCCAAGATGACCCCGCGCGAGAAGCTCGTGACCGTGGCCGAAGGCGCCCCGCTGGAAGAAGCCAAGCGCCTGATGAACCGCCACCGCCTGGAGCGTGTGCTGGTGGTCAACAGCGCGTTCGAACTGCGCGGCCTGATCACGGTGAAGGATATTCAGAAGGCCGTGGACAACCCGCTGGCCAGCAAGGACGCACACGGCCAACTGCGCGTAGGCGCCGCGGTGGGCGTGGGTCCGGACAACGACGAACGTGTGGAACTGCTGGTCAAGGCCGGCGTTGACGTGATCGTCGTGGATACGGCGCATGGCCACAGCCAGGGCGTGCTGGACCGCGTGCGCTGGGTCAAGCAGAACTTCCCGCAAGTGCAGGTGATCGGCGGCAACATTGCCACCGGCGCGGCTGCACTGGCTCTGGTGGAACATGGCGCCGATGGCGTCAAGGTGGGTATCGGCCCCGGCTCGATCTGCACCACGCGTATCGTGGCCGGTGTGGGCGTGCCCCAGATCACGGCCGTGTCGAACGTGGCCGAGGCGCTCAAGGGCACTGGCGTGCCGCTGATCGCCGATGGTGGCGTGCGCTACTCCGGCGATGTGGCCAAGGCCCTGGCGGCTGGCGCGCACACGGTGATGATGGGCGGCATGTTCTCGGGTACCGAGGAAGCGCCGGGCGAGGTGTTCCTGTTCCAGGGCCGCTCGTTCAAGAGCTACCGTGGCATGGGTTCGGTGGGCGCGATGAAGGATGGCGCGGCCGACCGCTACTTCCAGGAAGACAACACCGCCAACGTCGACAAGCTGGTGCCGGAAGGCATCGAGGGCCGCGTGGCGTACAAGGGTCCGGTGCAGGCAATCATCCACCAGCTGACCGGTGGTATCCGCGCCTCCATGGGCTACTGCGGCGCGCAGTCGATTCCGCAATGGCACGAGACGGCCGAGTTCGTGCAGATCACGGCGGCCGGCATGCGCGAGTCGCACGTGCACGATGTGCAGATCACCAAGGAAGCGCCGAACTACCATATCGATTGATTTCGATCTGGCCTGCCCGATGGTCGGGCACCACGGCCGCGCCGGTTCTGTCGAGGTTGACGGGGCTTGCGCGGCCGCGCCGCAATAAGGAGCGTCCATGAAGGTATTGCTGCGAGCCGTGTTGTTTTTCGACGCCGTGCTCGACTTGCTGCTTGGCCTGCTGCTGCTGATGTCGCCGTTCACCACGCTGTACGCCGCACTGCAGTTGCCGGTGCCGCAGCCCGCCCTGTTCGGGCAACTGCTGGGCGTGGCCACGCTTGGCATGTCCTGGCTGCTGTTCACCGCCACGTTCAATGGCCACATGACGGTGCCGGTGGCCCGTACCGCCGGCTACATCAACCTGGCCAGCGCGATGCTGGTGGCTGCCTGGACGCTCTTCCTGGACATGCCCGTGCAGCCCGCCGGCAAGATCTGGCTGCTGACGCTGGCCGCGATGCTGCTGTTTTTCGCCATCGTGCAGATTCCGTCGGCCAAAAAGGTGAGGCTGCGCGAACGCGCGCTGGCTGACCAGGCAAAGGCTGACGCGCAAGCCGGCGCGGCCGGTGTCTACTATCCGAATAACGCCAACAACGTAAGCGACGTCACGGACGTCACAGACGTGGCCGAGCGCGGCGCGGGCCGACCCGCGCGCCCGGCCGCGAACTCCGCATCCCCCGAATACCGGCGCGAGCCGGTCATCACGCCGCCGCCCGGCTATGGCCCGGGTACCGAGGTGATGCCCGAACCCGATCCGGACGCACTGCCAACTGCCCATCATGCACGACAAAATCCTCATTCTTGATTTCGGTTCGCAAGTCACGCAGCTGATCGCGCGCCGCGTTCGCGAAGCGCACGTCTACTGCGAGATCCATCCGAACGACGTCACCGACGAGTTCGTTCGCGAGTACGCGCCGAAGGGCATCATCCTCTCCGGCAGCCACGCCAGCACGTATGAAGACCACCAGCTGCGCGCGCCGCAGGCCGTGTGGGACCTGGGCGTGCCGGTGCTTGGCATCTGCTACGGCATGCAGACCATGGCCGTGCAACTGGGCGGCAAGGTGGAGTGGAGCGATTCGCGCGAGTTCGGCTATGCCGAGGTGCGCGCCCATGGCCACACGAACCTGCTCAAGGGTATCGAGGACTTCTCCACGCCGGAAGGGCACGGCATGCTGAAGGTCTGGATGAGCCACGGCGACAAGGTCACGGCGCTGCCCGATGGCTTCAAGCTGCTGGCGTCCACGCCGAGCTGCCCGATTGCCGGCATGGCCGACGAGGCGCGCGGCTACTACGCCGTGCAGTTCCACCCGGAAGTCACGCATACGTCGAAGGGTCGCGAGATTCTGGAGCGCTTTGTCCTGCAGATCTGCGGCACCAAGGCCGACTGGGTGATGCGCGACCACATCGCCGAAGCCGTCGCCAAGATTCGCGAACAGGTGGGCGATGAAGAGGTGATCCTGGGCCTGTCCGGTGGCGTCGATTCGTCCGTGGCCGCTGCCCTGATCCACCGTGCCATCGGCGACCAGCTGACCTGCGTGTTCGTCGATCACGGCCTGCTGCGCCTGGACGAAGGCAAGATGGTGATGGACATGTTTGCGGGCCGCCTGCATGCGAAGGTCGTCCACATCGACGCTGCCGATCAGTTCCTGGGCCATCTGGCCGGTGTGACGGACCCCGAGCAGAAGCGCAAGATCATCGGCCGCGAGTTCGTCGAAGTCTTCCAGGCCGAAGCCAAGAAGCTGACCAACGCCAAGTGGCTGGCCCAGGGCACGATCTACCCGGACGTGGTGGAATCGGGCGGCACGAAGACCAAGAAGGCGACCACGATCAAGAGCCACCACAATGTGGGCGGCCTGCCGGAAACACTGGGCCTGAAGCTGCTGGAGCCGCTGCGCGACCTGTTCAAGGACGAAGTGCGCGAGCTGGGCGTGGCGTTGGGCCTGCCGCCCGAGATGGTCTACCGTCACCCGTTCCCGGGTCCGGGCCTGGGCGTGCGTATCCTGGGCGAGGTCAAGCGCGACTACGCCGATTTGTTGCGCCGCGCCGATGCGATCTTCATCGAGGAGCTGCGCAAGACGATCGCTACCGAGCAGGACGCCGCCGCCGGCCTGTGCGAGCCGCATCAGGTGGGCAAGAGCTGGTATGACCTGACCAGCCAGGCGTTCGCCGTGTTTCTGCCGGTGAAGTCGGTGGGTGTGATGGGCGATGGCCGCACGTATGACTACGTCGTGGCGCTGCGCGCCGTGCAGACGACCGACTTCATGACCGCACACTGGGCGCACCTGCCGTACGCGCTGCTGGGCCGCTGCTCGAACCGCATCATCAACGAGGTGCGTGGCCTGAACCGGGTGGTCTACGACGTCTCGGGCAAGCCGCCGGCGACCATCGAGTGGGAATGAGTGTCAGTGATGCACAGCCGTGACCGGCTGAGCTGAACGAAGAAAGGCGCCCGAGGGCGCCTTTTTGTTTCTACCGGTCATGTTGCTGCGATGAAATCGCCAGCGTTCATCGCGCCGCGCGGGCGCCCTTGCTGGCGGGGATGGTCAACATGATCGACACCATGCCGGCGATGATCATCATCTGATTGAAGGTCAGCGCCACCATCGCGGCGCTGCGGATCGAAATGTTGTCCTGGCTGCCATGGAAGGTGAACAGCGCTTCGAGCGCATTCCCGCTGCCATCGCTGCGCAGGGCCGTGAAGATCGCTGCCGAGATCGCCACGCCGAAGGCGGTGCCCAGCGACGAGGCCATCTTGTAGATGCCGGCGCCGGCGCCGGCCTGGTTCTCGGGCAGGGACGACAGGGCCGCATCGGTGGACGGGGTGGCATAGAGCGCCAGCCCGATGCCTTGCAACGCGAAGCCGATGGTGACCAGGATCTTGTACTGGGCCAGTTCGACGGTGGTCGTTGCGAGGAACAGCACCGATGCCAGCGTCAGCGCGCAGCCCATCAGCATCGGCTTGCGGGCGCCGAAACGTTGCAGCATCTTCTCGCCGAGGCGGATAAAGACGATCAGCGTGATGGCGAAGCCCAGCGTCAGCGTGCCGGCCTGCTGGGCCGAGAGGTTGCCGGCAAGCTGCACCAGCTGCATGGTGACGATCAGGGTGCCGGCCACGCTGTTGAGCGCGAAGTTCGAGATCGTGGCGCCCGTGTAGGTCTTGTTGCGGAACAGCCGGAAATCAATAAACGCCGATGCGGTGCGTGATTCGTGGCGCAGGAACCAGGCGCCGAACACCAGGGCCGCACCAATCAGCGCCAGCGTCGGCGCGCTCGTCCAGCCCAGGCGGCTGCCTTGCGTGACGGCTACCTGCAGCGACACCATCGCAATCATGAAGGTGAGAATGCCGGTGCTGTCGGTCTTGTGCGGGCTATCGGTGCTTGCCCGGCTTTCGGGGGTGCCGCGAATCAGAAGCAGGCCGGTGACGGCGACGACTACGGACACCAGAAAGATCGCGCGCCAGCCCAGATGCTCGGTGACCGTGCCGCCGAACAGCGCACACAGGCCCGAACCACCCCACGAGCCGATCGACCACAGGCTCACGGCGCGCTGGCGCGCGGCGTCGTGCCAGTAGGTCTTGATCAGTGCCAGGCTGGACGGCATGATGCACGCCGCCGAAAGCCCTTGCAGCGCGCGGCCGGCCAGCAGGCACGGCGCGGCCAGCGTACCGGTTGGCGCCAGCGCCACCAGCAGCGAGCCCGCGATGCTGAGCATGAAGCCGGTGCGGAGGATGCGCACCCGGCCGATGCGGTCGGCCACGCCGCCCATGACCACGATGAAAATCCCCGAGATCAGCGCCGTAATGGCAACGGCGCTGTTCATGGTGCTGGGCGCCAGGCCCAGTTCGTCGCCCATGGCCGGGGCGATGTTCAGCGTGGTCTGGGCGAACAGCCAGAACGTGAGCACGCCCAGCACGATGCCAACCAGTATCCGGTCATTTCCGGTAAAGGCGGGGCTGTGCGCTCCCTTTGGTATGGGTGACGGATCGGCGTCCGGCGGAGTGATGGTGGAATCGATGGTGGTCTTCTTCATGGCGAGAGTCCCTAGGCATGGCCGGCCACGGCTTGCCGCCGGCATCATCCATGACGCCTGCTGTGTGGAGGCATTCATGGTTGCGTCGTCAACGCATGCCCATGCTAGGGAAACGGCGTGCCGCGAACGTTGACGCCGATCACGGGGGCGGGTGGCCTTCGTAGTCCGTTGGAATTGCAGCGTGCGCGTGGCCGGGTTGATGCACGCCAATGCGCGTCTGCCGATGGAACGCGGACCATGGCGGCCTTGCCCAGCTACAGCGCCCCTGGCAGGCGTATCGCCGATTCCATGAACCCCTACGATGCCGTTGCACAGATTGCGGACCCGCTGGTCCGAACCCGTACCATCGACGGCCTGACCCGTCTGCGCGGCGCGCTGGCGCAGGACATTCCGGCGCGCACGGCCACCAATACCTTGCTGCTGGCCACCTGGAATATCCGCGAGTTCGATGCCGGCCGATACGGTTATCGTTCGGAAGAAGCCTACGCGTACATCGTTGAAATCCTGAGCCGGTTCGATCTGATTGCCGTCCAGGAGGTCAGGGATAGCCTGTACGCGCTGCAGCGCGTACAGCGGCTATTGGGACCGTGGTGGGGCTATCTGGTGACCGACGTGACGCTGGGCGTCTCGGGCAATGCCGAGCGCATGGCCTATCTGTATGACCGTCGGAAGGTTCGCTTCACCGGGCTGGCGGCGGAACTGGTCCTGCCGAAGCCGCGCAATGCGCAGGCGGAGCCGGTGCAACTGGCACGCTCGCCATATCTGGCGGGCTTTCAGGCGGGATGGGCGTATCTGACGCTGGCCACGGTGCATATCTACTACGGCACCAGCAAGGCCGTCGATCCGCGCCGGCTTGCCGAGATCACGGCGTTCAGCCAGACCATCGCCGGCGCGGCTGCCAGGCTGTCGGCGGCGCCGCAGCCGTCGCCGGGCGTCAAGCCAGAACCGGGCAACCTGATCCTGCTCGGCGACTTCAATATTTTCAATCGCCGGGACGTGACCATGGAGGCCATCACGCAGGCCGGGTTTGTCGTGCCCACGTCGCTGCAGTCGGTGCCTGGCACCAATGTCAACAGGAACCGACACTACGACCAGATCGCGTACCTGCGCCAGTTGTCGAACATGCAGCCCACGGGCCGCGCCGGGGTATTCGACTTCTACGCGCACGTGTACCGGCTGTCCGACGCAGAGGCCTACGCGGCCGAGCGCGAGTCCCGGCCGGGCCGCAGTTTCAAGGACTGGCGCACCTATCGCATGAGCGATCACCTGCCGATGTGGATCGAGTTCAGGATCGAGGATGCCGATGCCTGGCTGGCCGGCCTCAGGGCATAGCCGTGCCAAGCGGCGCGGCGCGGTTCGGTCTATGCTCTCGGCTGCAGCACTCCCACGAACCCTGCCTGGAGCCTCCAACCATGGCCCTCTCGATGTACGACGTATCGATCCCGGTGTTCATCCGGGCCCTGACCAATCTTTCCGCGATCCTGGAGAAGGGTGCCGCCCACGCCCAGGCGCAAGGCATGGACGCCGCGGAGCTGATCCAGACGCGTCTGGTTGCCGACATGGACCCGCTGCCCGCGCAGATCCAGCGCGCCAGCGATTCCGCCAAGGGCTGCGCGGCGCGGCTGGCCGGCATCGACATCCCTTCCTATCCGGACGACGAAGCCACCTTTCCGCAACTGCAGGAGCGTATCGCCAAGACCGTCGGGTTCCTGAAGACGATTCGTCCGGAGCAGCTCGAAGGCAGCGAAACGCGCGTGGTGGAACTGAAGCTGCGCGGCGGCCCGGTAACGTTCGATGGCAAGAGCTATCTGCTGGGATTCGCGCTGCCGAACTTCTACTTCCACGTGACCACGGCCTACGACATCCTGCGCCACAAGGGCGTGCAGATCGGCAAGATGGATTTCCTGGGCGCGCCGCGCTGAGCGAGCGTCTGCAACGATAAACGGGCCATCGGGCCCGTTTTTTACATCCTGGTGATGGTCGGGCACGGATGCCGTGCCACCACCGTGCCCGGTCAATGCGTGATCGCCCCGGCGGGCAGGCTGCCGGCCCGCACGTCGATCCCGGCGGCGCGATCGAGCCGGCCGCTGAGTTCGGTCAGCCCCAGCGCCACCAGCACTACCAGCGCGCCAATCCACGGCGTCTGCATCAGGCCAAGGTGCGCGACGATCAGTCCACCGGCCCAGGCCGCGCCGGCAATGCCGAGGTTGAACGCGGCGATATTGAGGCCCGAAGCCACGTCCACCGCGTGCGGCGTATGGTGTTCGGCCTGCTTGACCACGTACACCTGCAGGCCCGGCACGTTGCCGAATGCCACGGCGCCCCAGGCCAGCACGGTAGCCACCACCAGCCAGCGATGCGGGGCCGTGAACGTCAGCACGAACAGCACCACGGCCAGCAGCAAAAACACGATGCGCAGCGCGGCGATCGGACCATGCCGGTCAGCCAGCCGGCCGCCCCAGATATTGCCCGCGGCCACCGAAACGCCGTAAACCAGCATCACCAGGCTCACCGCGCCAGCGCTGAAGCCGGACACATCCTGCAGAATCGGCGCCAGGAACGTGAACGGGATGAACGACCCGCCATAGCCGATGGCGGTCTTGGCATATACCAGCAGCAGGCGGGGTTCGGCCAGCACGCGCGCCTGTTCCAGCAGCGAGGCGGGCGGCGTGTGCCGGATCGAGGCCGGCACGAACAGCAGGCTGCCAACAAACGCGATCACGCCAAGGCCGGAAACGGCCAGGAAGGTTTCGCGCCAGCCGAAATGCTGGCCGATGAACGTGCCGAGCGGCACGCCCGTTACCAGCGCCACGGTCAGGCCGGTAAACATGATGGCGATGGCGCTCGCCGCCTTTTCCCTTGGCACCAGGCCCGTGGCGATGGTCGAGCCGATCGAGAAGAACACGCCGTGCGCCAGTCCGGTGAGCACGCGCGCCGCCACCAGAGACTCGTAGCTCGGCGCCTGCCAGGCCAGCAGGTTGCCGGCCGTGAACAGCGCCATCAGTGACAGCAGCAGCGCCTTGCGCGGCAAGCGGCCGGTCAGGGCGGTCAGTACAGGTGCGCCAATGGCCACACCAAGCGCATACAGGCTGACCAGCAGCCCGGCAGAGGGCACACTGATATGCAGGTCCGCCGCAATGGTGGGAATCAGGCCGACAATGACGAATTCGGTGGTCCCGATGGCGAAGGCGCTGATTGTGAGCGCCAGCAGGGCAATGGGCATGAAATGGCTCCAGCAAGGATTCGGAAAATCACGATGGAGCGCAGTGTGCCAGCGCCGTTGTTGCAGAAAAACTCGTGGATGCGCAGAAGATATTTGATGCGAAATCAAGAATCACGTCATCGGCGCGTGATGGCGGCCATCACGGCGCGCTTAGCAGAAACCCTAGGTTCTTGATACAATCGCCGGTTGCTCACACGCCGGCTTTTGCCTAATTTTTGAGCAGGAACCACTACGACAATATCCGTCCCACACGACCGGTACTCACACGCATGACATACGCCGTCAAGGAAATCTTCTATACGCTGCAGGGCGAGGGCGCCAACGCCGGTCGCGCCGCGGTGTTCTGCCGTTTCGCGGGTTGCAACCTGTGGACCGGCCGCGAGGAGGACCGCGCCCGGGCCGTCTGCCAGTTCTGCGATACGGACTTCGTCGGCACCGATGGCACGCGCGGCGGCAAGTACAAGACCGCCGAGGAACTGGCGGCGGTGGTGGCGTCGGAGTGGCCGCAGGGCGCCGGCGGCCAGCCGCTGGTGGTGTGCACGGGCGGCGAGCCGCTGCTGCAGCTCGATGCGCCGCTGATTGCCGCGCTGCATGCGCAGGGGTTCGAGATCGCCATCGAGACCAACGGTACGATCGCGGTGCCCGAGGGCATCGACTGGGTCTGCGTCAGCCCCAAGATGGGCGCGGAACTGGTGGTCACGAAGGGCGACGAACTCAAGGTCGTGATGCCGCAGGACGGCCAGGATTTCGCGGCGTACGAGCAACTGGATTTCCGTTATTTCATGGTGCAGGCCATGGACGGCCCGCTGGCCCGGCAAAATACGGCCGCCGCGGTTGATTTCTGCCAGCGGCATCCGCGCTGGCGCCTGTCGCTGCAGACCCACAAGCTGCTGGGCATTCGCTGACACATGAGCAAACAAGTTTCCATCACGCGCCGCCTCGAATTCGATGCCGGCCACCGCATTCCGAGCCACGGCGGCCAGTGCCGCAACATCCACGGGCATCGCTATCGGCTGGACCTGACGCTGTCGGGCGAGGTGCTGCACCAGGAAGGCGCGCCCGACGACGGCATGATCCTGGACTTCGGCGATATCAAGACGCTAGCCAACGAGCATCTGGTGGCGAAGTGGGACCACGCGTTCCTGATCTATCGTGGCGACGCGGCGCTGCTGGCGTTTCTGCAGTCGATGGATAACCACAAGACCGTGGTCATCGACAGCATTCCCACCGTGGAAAACCTGGCGCAGGTGGCCTTCGACATCCTGGCGCCGGTGTTCAAGGACTGCTTCGGCCACCATCTGCAGCTCACGCGCCTGGTGCTGTTCGAAACGCCGAACTGCTGGGCCGAAGTGACGGCGCCGCTGGCCTTGCCGGCGCAGGACTGACGCCGCCGATGTCCAACGCGCCCGCTTCTCCAGCCGCTGCGCCGGGGTTTGCCGACGATGCCGCGCGCGACCGCTTCTACATGGCGGCTGCGCTGGAAGAGGCGCGTCTGGCCGAAGCGGCGGGCGAGGTGCCGGTGGGCGCCGTGGTGGTGTGGAACGACCGCATCATCGCGCGCGGCCATAACCTGCCGATTCGCTCGGTCGATCCGTCCGCTCATGCAGAAATGCAGGCGCTGCGCGCCGCGGCCAAGGTGCTGGGCAATTACCGCATGCCCGAGTGCGAGTTGTATGTCACGCTGGAGCCGTGCGCGATGTGCAGCGGCGCCATCCTGCACGCGCGGCTCAAGCACGTGGTGTTCGGCGCCACCGACCCCAAGACCGGGGCCGCCGGCAGCGTGGTGGACCTGTTCGCGCAGGCCACGCTGAACCACCAGACCACGCTTGCGCGCGGCGTGATGGCCGACGAGTGCGGCCAACTGCTGCGCGACTTCTTTGGCGCGCGGCGGCGGGCACAGAAGGCTGCGCAAAAGGCGGCACAGGAGCTGGCGCAACCCGCAGCCCGGGAAGCCGCCCCCGCCGAGCCCGGCGCGGGCCAGGCGGGCACCGGCGGAGAGCCGGGCACGCCACCCTCGCCATCGCCAGCCGATTAGACGACAATCGGTGCTTCCGGCCTGATCCCGCCTCATTCCGACACCGTCCGAAGCATGACCCAGCCCATCGAAGTCCGTCTGATCGCCTCCTCGGGTTACCCGCATGACGTGGCCATTGCCGCGCGCGGTTGCGCTTGGCTCAAGCATCACGGCTACCACGTCGGCAACCCCGACATTCTCGCGCGCCGCTACCTGCGTTTCGGCGGCACCGACGCGGAGCGCCTGGCAGACCTGCACGCGATTGGTACGGGCGCCGCGCGCGAACTGACGCTGGCGGTACGGGGCGGCTACGGGCTGGCCCGCCTGCTGGACCGCATCGACTTCCCGCGCATCGCCGAACAGGCGCGCGCCAGCGGCACGCCGATCGTCGGGCATAGCGATTTCACGGCTTTCCAGCTGGCCTACCTGGCCGCCACGGGCGGCGTGAGCTTTGCTGGCCCGATGCTGCTGGCCGATTTCGGCGAGGAGCATGTCGACGCCTTCATGTGGAAGCACTTCGAGGGCATCCTGCGCGATCCGGCTTACCACATCGAGGTGGCGGCGCCGCAGGCGAGCGCGCCGGTGACCGTCGAAGGCACGCTGTGGGGCGGCAACATGGCGATGCTGTGCAGCCTGCTGGGCACGCCGTACCTGCCGCGCGTCGAGGGCGGCATTCTGTTCCTGGAAGACATCAACGAGCCGCCGTACCGGGTGGAGCGCATGCTGCTGCAACTGCTGCAGGCCGGCGTGCTGGCCCGGCAGCAGGCCATCGTGCTCGGCGATTTCTCGAACTACCGCACCACCGATTACGACAACGGTTACGACATGGCCGCCGTGTTCGACTACGTCCGCGCGCAGCTGCGGATTCCGGTGCTGACCGGGCTGCCGTTCGGGCACTGCCCGCGCAAGCTGACGCTGCCGGTGGGCGGGCAGGCGCGGCTGGCGTCGAGTGGCGACGGCTTCACGCTGGCGCTGTCCGGATACCCGACGCTGTAGCCGCACCCGGCTGACGCAGACCCCCGCGAGTGGTAAAATCGCGGGTTATTTCCTCATTTCCGCTGCGCCGGGCACGCCAATCGGGTGCGTGCCGCCAGACAACCGGCTGCCAGCAGGCGGCGCCAGGGAGCATTGCTCCGGGGCGCTCGCACATTCCAGACAAGGTTCAGACGTGCTTTCTACCGCAAACATCACCATGCAGTTCGGCCCCAAGCCGTTGTTCGAGAACATCTCGGTCAAGTTCGGCGAGGGCAACCGCTACGGCCTGATTGGCGCGAACGGCTGCGGCAAGTCCACGTTCATGAAGATCCTTGGCGGTGACCTGGAGCAGTCGGCCGGCACCGTGATGCTGGAGCCGGGCATCCGCCTGGGCAAGCTGCGCCAGGACCAGTTCGCCTATGAAGACAACCGCGTGCTCGACGTGGTGATGATGGGCCACACCGAAATGTGGGCCGCCGCCAGCGAGCGCGACGCCATCTACGCCAACCCGGAAGCCACCGACGAAGACTACATGCGCGCGGCGGAACTGGAGGCCAAGTACGCCGAGTACGACGGCTACACGGCCGAGGCGCGTGCCGGCGAGCTGCTGCTGGGCGTGGGCATTCCGACCGACCAGCACCAGGGCCCGATGAGCGACATCGCCCCGGGCTGGAAGCTGCGGGTGCTGCTGGCGCAGGCGCTGTTCTCGAACCCCGACGTGCTGCTGCTGGACGAACCGACCAACAACCTGGACATCAACACGATCCGCTGGCTGGAAGACGTGCTCAACGAGCGCAACTCCACCATGATCATCATCTCCCACGATCGCCACTTCCTGAACTCCGTGTGCACGCACATGGCCGACATGGACTACGGCACGCTGAAGGTCTACCCGGGCAACTACGACGACTACATGCAGGCGTCGATGCAGGCGCGCGAGCGCCAGCTGGCCGCGAACGCGCGCGCCAAGGAGCGCATCACCGAACTGCAGGACTTCGTGCGCCGCTTCTCGGCCAACAAGTCCAAGGCCCGCCAGGCCACGTCGCGCGCCAAGCAGATCGACAAGATCAAGGTTGAGGACATCAAGCCGTCGTCGCGCCAGAACCCGTTCGTGCGCTTCGAGTTCGAGAAGAAGCTGCACAACCTGGCCGTGGAAGTCGAGGACATTACCAAGACCTACGACCGCAAGATCATCAACAACCTGTCGATGGCCGTGCAGGCCGGCGAACGGGTGGCCATCATCGGCGAGAACGGCGCGGGCAAGACCACGCTGCTGCGCAGCCTGCTGAACAACGTGGTGCAAACCGGCGTGCAGCGCGGCGTGGAAGTGGACCGCGGCACGGTCAAGTGGGCCGAAAACGCCAACGTGGGCTACATGCCGCAGGACACGTACGAGGAATTCCCGAACGACGTGAACGTGATGGACTGGATGAGCCAGTGGACGCAGGCCGGCGACGACGACCAGTCGCTGCGCGGCACGCTGGGCCGCCTGCTGTTCTCGGCCGACGACATCAAGAAGAACGTCAAGGTGCTGTCCGGTGGCGAGAAGGGCCGCATGATCTGGGGCAAGCTGATGCTGGGCCGCCACAACGTGCTGGCCATGGACGAGCCGACCAACCACATGGACATGGAATCGATCGAGTCGCTGCAGATCGCGCTGGACAAGTTCCCGGGCACGCTGATCTTCGTGTCGCATGACCGCGAGCTGATCAACGGCCTGGCCACGCGCGTGATTGAAGTGCGCACCGACGGCACGATCACCGACTACCTCGGCACGTACGACGAGTACCTGCAGTCGCAAGGCATCGAAGCGTAAGGCTTCGGTCCGCGACAGCTTCCCGCCCGCACCGGTGCTGCCGGGTGCGGGCAGGAAACCCCAGCCCCTTCACATTCGCCTCACCGTCTCTTCACGGCGCCTGCCGAGACTGGCGGCTCCATTCTTCCGGAGCCAGACCATGAGACGCCGTCGGCCAGTCGGCATCCCCGCTTTCCTCTTCCGCGTGCGCCAGTTGCTTCGGGTGCCGCAGACATCGCATCCCGGCACATAACGGGCGAAAAGATGGCGGATAATGCGCCATCCAGCCCGAGCCGCGCCGATGAACCAGCCAGTCATTCTTGTGGTGGAAGACGAATCCGCCATCGCCGACACCATCCTCTATGCATTGCGTACCGATGGCATGCAGGCCGAGCATTGCGTCCTCGGCAGCCAGGCGCTGGCGCGGCTGCGCACCCACCGGCCCGACCACCGGCCCGACCTGGTGGTGCTCGACGTAGGGTTACCCGACATCAACGGCTTCGAGGTCTGCCGCACGCTACGCACGTTTTCCGATGTACCGGTGATCTTCCTGACCGCGCGCCACGAGGAGATCGACCGCATTGTCGGACTGGAAATCGGTGCCGACGACTACGTGGTCAAGCCGTTCTCGCCGCGCGAGCTGGCGGCGCGGGTGCGGGTCATCCTGCGCCGTGCACGCAAGCCGGCCGCGGCGCCCGAAGCGACTGAAGCGCCTGGATCGCCTGGATCGCCCGAAGTGCCCGAAGCGTCTGACCCCGCCGCAAAGGCGGCATCGCGCCCGCCGGAGGGCTTCCACCATGACGCCGAGCGCGCGCGGGTGGCCTTCCGGGGCCAGTGGCTGGACCTCACGCGTTACGAATACCGGCTGCTGGCGCTGCTGGTACAGCATCGCGGGCGCATCTACGCCAGGTCGCAGCTGATGGACCTGGTCTGGCACGACGCGCTCGACACGGTCGACCGGACCGTCGACACCCATATCAAGACGCTGCGGGCCAAGCTGCGCGAGGTGGATCCGGCCGCGGATCCGATCCGCACGCATCGTGGCATGGGCTATTCGCTCGAAGACTGAGCGGCCTGACAGTCAATTTTCAGCGGACCACCCGTGCACATCGGCCTGCGCATCTTTTTCGGATTCTTCCTGATCGTCGGACTGGCGGCGTTCCTGACGCTGCGCGTGTTCGTGCAGGAGGTGAAGCCCGGCGTGCGCCAGGCGATGGAAGACACGCTGGTGGACACGGCCCACGTGCTGGCCGGGCTGGCAGCCGAAGACCTCAAACAGGGCCACATCGCCGACGGCGCCTTTGCCCGGGGGCTGGTACGGCTGCGCGAACACCCGGTGGAGGCCAGTGTCTGGGGCATGCACAAGGACGCCGTGGGTTACCGCATCTACATCACCGACGACCACGGCATCGTGCGCTTCGATTCGTCGGGCGAGGCGCTGGGCGCCGATTATTCCCGCTGGAACGATGTCTACCTGACGCTGCAGGGCAAGTACGGCGCGCGCAGCACGCGCACCGACCCGAACGATGAAAACAGCACCGTCATGTATGTGGCGGCGCCGATCCGCGATGGCGACAAGATCATCGGCGTGCTGACGGTGGCCAAGCCCAACCAGACCGTGGCCCCGTTCATCGCGCGCAGCCAGGGCAAGATCCTGACCTATGGCCTGCTGCTGATTGGCGGGGCGGCGCTGATCGGCGTGGTTTGCACGCTGTGGCTGGTGTTCGGGCTGCGCAAGCTGCGGCGTTATGCGCGGGCCGTGGAAGCCGGCGAGCGCGCCGAGATGCCGTTGCGTGGCGCCAGCGAGCTGGCCGAGCTGGGCCGGGCGGTGGAGAGCATGCGGCTGCGGCTGGAAGACAAGCAGTACGTGGAGCACTACATCCACACGCTCACCCACGAGATGAAAAGCCCGCTGGCGGCCATCGGCGGCGCGGCCGAGCTGCTGGAGGAAGACATGCCCGCCGCCGACCGCCAGCGCTTTGTCGGCAATATCCGCAGCCAGGCGCAGCGGCTGGACCTGCTGATCCGCAAGCTGCTGACGCTGGCCGAGCTGGAGCAGCGCCAGCAACTGGCAGACCCCGACATCGTGGACCTGGCGCAGGAAGTGGGGCAAATCGTGCTGGCGCTGGAACCCCGGGCGCGGCAGCGCGATGTCCGGCTGCGCTGGCAACCGCCCACGGCGCTGCCGCCCGTGTCGGGCGACGTGTTCCTGCTGCGCCAGGCAATCGTGAATCTGATCGAGAACGCGCTCGACTTCGCCCCGGCCGGGTCGGACATCGACATCACACTCGACTTCGCGCCACACGCGAACCGCATGACCCTGCGGATCGACGACCGGGGGCCGGGCATCCCGGACTTCGCCCAGGCACGGCTGTTCGAGCGCTTCTACTCGCTGCCGCGCCCCGACGGCCGCGACCGGAGTACCGGGCTGGGCCTGTGCCTGGTGAAAGAGGTGGCCCAGTTGCACCATGGAATGGTCGCTGTTTCCAATCGCGAGGGGGGCGGAGCGCGGGCCGTGCTGGAACTGCCGGTCCTGGGCTGAAACGCCGCTGCCGCTTTTGCAGTGACATCGGGGCGGCACCATGGCGGCGCCAGCGCGGCTTCACGGCCACTTCACATCGGGTTCGCGTGGCGCGCACAGGCGCTGACTAGTCTTGCGGCATCTTCACTCGCAAGACTGTCATGAACAAAGCCCTGGTTTACCGAATCCTGATCATTGCCGGCGTCATCCTGCTGTTGTGGGTGGACCTGCAGATGGTGTTGAGCGTGGTACGCGAGCGCAGCCAGTACGGCGAGGCCGCCGAGCGCAGCATCTGGCAAAGCTACGCCGGGCCGCAGACACTGACCGGCCCGATTCTGGTGGTGCCGTACAAGGAGGTGGTGGCCGTGGCCGGCGCCACGCCGCCGCAGCACCGCGAAGAGAGCGGGCGCCTGCTGGTGTTCCCCAAGATGCTGCAGGTCAGTGCCGACATCACGCCCAGCGAGCGCTATCGCGGCGTCTACAAGACCATCGTCTACGAGACGGCAAGCCAATGGTCGGGCACGATCGAGTTACCCGACCTGACCTCCACGGAGGCCATGCCAAAGGCTGACGGCCATGTGCGGTTCGAAATGGGCCAGCCCTACATGGTGGTGGGCGCGTCCGACATGCGGGGTTTGACGTCGCCGCCCGTGCTGCAACTGGGCGACAAGTCCTATCCGCTGGAGCAGGGCACGCGGCTCGACAGCCTGCGCCAGGGCCTGCATGTGCGCATCGACGCCAGCAGCGCCGCAGGCAAGCCGGCCGATGCACGTGTCGTGCCGTTCCGACTGACGTTGGGCATGCTCGGCGCCCGCTCGCTGGCGCTGGCGCCGGTGGGGGACCAGAACCACTTCACGGTGCGCTCGCCCTGGCCGCATCCGAGCTTCGACGGCGACTTCCTGCCGCGCCAGCGCACCGTGAAGGACGATGGCTTTGTCGCGGAATGGTCGGTCACGGCCTTCAACACCCGCGTGCGCGACCAGCTGGGCTACTACTACGGCAAGGACCAGGACGTCCGCCTGCAGTCGGCCTCGGTAACGCTGATGGAGCCGGTCAATATCTATGTGAAGGCCGAGCGGGCCGTGAAGTACGGGCTGCTGTTCGTGCTGCTGACGTTTGCCGGCCTCTACCTGTTCGAACTGGCCAAGTCGCTGCGCATCCATCCCATCCAGTACCTGCTGGCGGGCCTGGCGCTGGCCATGTTCTTCCTGCTGCTGGTAAGCCTGTCGGAACACGTGGCGTTCCTGCTGGCATACCTGGTGGCCAGCGCGGCCTGCATCGGGCTGCTCGGCTTCTACCTGACGTTCGTGCTGCATAGCTGGCAACGCGGCGCAGGCTTCGCGGCGCTGCTGACGGCGCTGTACGGCGCGCTCTACGGCCTGCTGGTGTCCGAAGACAACGCGCTGGTGCTCGGTTCGCTGCTGCTGTTCGTCATGCTGGCCATCATCATGGCCGTGACGCGCAAGGTGGACTGGTACACGGTAGGGGTGTCGGGCGAAGCGGCTAAAGACGAGCAGTAGCCGGCGGCGTGCCGACGGGGTGGCGGGGTGGCCGGCGCTTAGGTGGACCGGCGCGCCCTCCGTCCACCATGCTTCACCGCGCCGGCGCCACTCCCATTTCCGCCAGCAGGTCGTCGAGTTGATCGACGATGGCGTGGGCGGTGATCTCGCCCCTGGATTTTTGCAGCGCGATGCCGAGGGCGTCGCGCAGCGCCGCCAGTTCCACCACCGTGGACGCCTTTTCCACCTTTACCTGCAGCACGTAGCCGCGCAGGCCAAGATGGTTGCCGATCACGTCGGTATAGAAGTGGTACAGCCGCTTGTAGCCGTCGGCGCCGGCCGAGGTGGTTGAGGGCGCAACCGACGCAGCGGGAGCGAAGGCCGGGGCGATGGTCGTGTCGGCCAGCACGTCGCGGTCTTCCACCCGATCGTCGATGCCTTTGCCGGCCGCCGAATTGAACCCGGAATAGGCTGCGAACAGGTTGGTGTCGGCCGGTTTGCCGGCAGGGGCCTGCCTGGCGGTGCGCGCCACGGGCGCGGGCGTGGCGGCTTGCGTCGCGCTTTCGCGGATGGGTTCGATCAGGCCCAGCGCCAGCAGGGTGTCGAACGCCTCGTCCGCCACGCCCAGGCCGCTGACCTGCGCCAATAGCGCCGATCTGGCGCGTTCTCCGTTCACGATCAGCAATAGCGCCCGCAGCTTCTGGTCCAGCTTGCGCGCGCGCGTGCGAATTTCCTCCTGACCAGCCTCCGTCTTGTGATAGATCGGGTCGACCATGTCTCGCTCCTTTGTTATGTGTCGGCCGCCCGCGGCGAGTCCCTCGGGTGATTCTTGCGCGGCCGATTATCGCCATCTTGTTGTCCGGACCGGCGCGCGCGAAAGAAAAAGCGAACGTGCAAACCGGCCTACAATGTGATGCACCATAAAAGTAACAAATATTTGCACTCCGCCAATCACCAGATGAGGGCTGTGGCCATGCAACAACGAGACAAACTTTTTATTAACGGCAAGTGGGTCGCCCCCCACGGCACCGGCAGTATCGACGTCATCCATTCCGCCACCGAGGCGGTTATGGGCCAGATTCCCGAGGGACATGCCCGTGACGCCGAAGACGCCATCGCGGCCGCCCGGGCCGCGTTCGATGGCTGGGCCGCCACGCCCGCGGCCGAGCGCGCCACCTATATCCGCAAGATCGCCGAGGGCCTCAAGGACCGCACCGAGGAACTGGCCCAGCTGATTGCCGGCGAAGTAGGCATGCCGATCAAGCTGGCGCGCGCCATCCAGGTGGGCGGGCCGGTCTACAACTGGGGCCAGGCGGCCTCGCTGCTCGAAGCATTCGAGTTCGAGTCGCAGGTCGGCAATTCGCTGGTCGTGCGCGAACCGGTAGGCGTGGTGGCTGCCATCACGCCGTGGAATTACCCGCTGAACCAGATCACGCTCAAGGTAGCGCCGGCGCTGGCCGCCGGTTGCACCGTGGTGCTGAAGCCCTCCGAAGTGGCGCCGCTCAATGCCTTCGTGCTGGCCGAAGTGATCGAGGCCGCCGGCCTGCCGCCGGGCGTGTTCAACCTGGTGACCGGCTATGGCCCGGTGGTGGGCGAGGTACTGGCCAGTCATCCGGAAGTGGACATGGTGTCGTTTACCGGCTCCACCCGGGCCGGCAAGCGCGTGTCCGAGCTGGCCGCGCAGTCGGTCAAGCGCGTGGCGCTGGAGCTTGGCGGCAAGTCTGCCTCGGTGATCCTCGACGATGCGGACCTGCCGGCAGCCGTCAAGGGCACCGTCAGCGCCTGCTTCCTGAATTCGGGTCAGACCTGCTCTGCGCATACGCGCATGCTGGTGCCGCGCGCCCGCTACGACGAGGTCAAGGCAATCGCCGCCAAGGTGGTGGAAGGCTTCACCGTGGGTGATCCGCTGGCGGAGACCACGCGCCTCGGCCCGCTGATCTCGGCCGTGCAGAAGGAGCGCGTCACCGGCTATATCCGGCGCGGCCTGGAAGAGGGCGCCGAACTGGTGGCGGGCGGCCCGGAAACCCCGGCCGGGCTCGATCGCGGCTTCTTCGTCAAGCCAACCGTGCTCGGCAATGTCGACCCGAAAGCGACCGTGGCGCAGGAAGAAATCTTCGGGCCGGTGCTCTCGGTGATTTGCTACGACACCGAGGACGACGCGATCCGCATCGCCAATGACAGTGTCTATGGGCTCGGTGGCGGCGTGTGGTCTGGCGACGAATCGCGCGCAATTCGTGTGGCGCGGCGCATCCGTACCGGCCAGGTCGACATCAATGGCGGCCCGTTCAACATGAATGCGCCGTTTGGCGGCTTCAAGCAATCCGGCAACGGCCGCGAGGGCGGCAAGTTCGGACTCGAGGAATTCCTCGAATACAAGTCTCTGCAACTGAAGAAGCCAGCCTGACCGGCGGCTGCCGGCCATCCCCGGCCGGCACCGATAGTGTGCAGAACCAATGCCCGGCCAGCCCGGGCATTCTTGTCTGCGCAGAAATCTGCGATGCTTGCGTCTTTCCTTGGGGGAGCTCGTTGCGATGCGCTGGATCAAACGGCTGGGCTGGCTGATAGGTGCCGTGGTGGTGGTCGCCGCGACCGGTGGCGTGGGCGGCTATGTCTGGTATCGGCAGGCATCGCAGCCCGATACGGCAGGCACGATGCAGTTGCCGGGCCTGCGCGACCGCGTGGTGGTGGTGCGAGACCGCAACGCCGTACCGCATATCCAGGCCGGCAATGCCCTCGACGCGTACTACGCGCTTGGCTATGTCCATGCGCAGGACCGGCTGTGGCAGATGCAGATGAACAAGCGCATCGTGGCCGGCCGGCTGGCCGAGATCCTGGGCCCGAGTGCGCTCGATACCGACCGCTTCCTGCGCACCCTGGGGGTTCGCCGCAACGCCGAGGCCGTGCTGGCGCGACTGCCCGCCGATACCCGGGCGGTGCTGCAGGCCTATGCCGACGGCGTGAACGCCTATATCGATACCCGCAAGGCCGCGCTGCCGCCCGAATTCCTGATCGTCGGCACGCGCCCCGAGCGCTGGGAGCCGGTGGATACGCTGGGCTGGCAAACCATGATGGCGTGGGACCTGGGAGGTAACTGGTCGCAGGAGGTGCTGCGCATGGGGCTGGCGCAACAGCTGCCCACCGCGCGCATCGCCGAGATCCTGGCGCCGTATCCCGGCGACAAGCCGCTGCGCACGATGGATTACGCGAGCTTCTACCGGCAACTGGCGCCAGTGGCCACGGCCATGGCGCAGGTGGTGGACCGCGCCCCGTCCGGCTACGTGGAAGGGATGGGGTCCAACAACTGGGTGGTGTCAGGCGCCCACACTCGCAGCGGCAAGCCGCTGCTGGCCAATGATCCGCACCTGGGCCTGCAGGCGCCGGCGCTGTGGTATTTCGCGCATCTGCAGGCGCCGGGCATGGAGCTGACCGGCGCCACGCTGCCCGGTGCCCCGCTGGTGGTGCTGGGTCACAACAAGCGCATTGCCTGGGGCTTCACCAATACCGCGCCCGACGTACAAGACCTGTACCTGGAGCGGATCGACCCGGCCGACCCGCAGCGCTACCAGACGCCCGAGGGCTGGGCCCGCTTCGAGACCCGCACCGAGACGATCCACGTCAAGGGCCAGCCCGACGTGACCCTGAACGTACGGGCCACGCGCCACGGGCCCGTGATGTCGGACGTGGCCGAGCCGATCAGTGCGGCCGCCAAGCCGCTGGGCGCGCAATACGTGGTGGCCTTCCAGTGGACCGCGCTGCGGCCCGACGACAAGACCTTCCAGGCCAGCCTCAGGATGGGCATGGCCTCCGACTGGAAGAGCTTCGTGGCCGCGCTGCGCGACTTCCACGCGCCGCAGCAGAACATGGTCTATGCCGACGTGGACGGCAATATCGGCTACATCGCGCCGGGCCTGGTGCCGATCCGCCGGGCCGATAACGATCTGATGGGGCTGGCGCCGGCGCCGGGCTGGGATGCGCGCTACGACTGGCAGGGCTTTATCCCTTTCGAGCAACTGCCGCAGCGCTTCAATCCGGCGTCGGGCATGATCGTGACGGCCAACCAGAAGATTGTCGACGACAGCTATCCGTATTTCATTACCAGCGAGTGGACCGTGCCGTACCGCGCCCAGCGCATCCAGACGTTGCTGGAAGGCGAAGCGCGCCACACGCCCGAGACCTTCGGCGCGATCCAGAAAGACGTGGTGTCGCTGGCCGTGCGCGATGCCTTGCCGCTGCTGCTGGCCGCGCCGGTGGCCAGCGATGCCGGCCGCCCGGAGCGCGAGCGCAGGCTGTTCGACGCGCTGCGCAAGTGGGACGGCACGATGGCGGCCGATCGCGCCGAACCGCTGGTGGTCACCGCCTGGCTGCGCGAGCTCTCGCGCCTGCTGTTCGAAGACAAGGTCGGCGATCAGCTGTTCGCGAAGCTCTGGGACCAGCGCAACGTCCAGCTGCCCATGCTCAACGCGATGCGCGACCCGCGCGGCCTGGGCGCCTTCTGGTGCGACAACGCGCGTACTACCACGCGCGAGACCTGCGCCGAGGTGATCGGCCAGGCCTGGCAGCGCGCCATCGCCGACCTCGATCAGCGCTATGGCAATGATCCGGACAAATGGCGCTGGGGCAAGGCGCATACGGCGCGCTCGGAGCACAAGCCGTTCGGCAAGGTGCCGTATCTGGCGGGGCTGTTCAATGTGCGCGTGCGCACCGGCGGCGATACCTATACCGTCGACGTGGGGCGCCACAGCCTGCGGGACGAGCAGGCGCCGTTCGAAAGCGTGCACGCCGCCAGCCTGCGCGCGATCTACGACCTGTCGGACTTGTCCGATTCGCGTTTCATGCTGTCGACCGGGCAGTCGGGCAATGCGCTGTCGCCGCACTACCGCGACTGGACCGACAAATGGGCCGCCGTGCAGTTCGTGACGATCGGCTCCCATCGGCGCAATCCGGGCGGTGACAGTTTTGACACCCTTGTGCTGCAGCCGCGTGGCGCCACACCCTAGCCTGGGCGCAAGCACCGCCAGCGGCGCGCCCGCGTTGCCAGTACCATCACGCTTTGTTGCCCGGCCCGGCCAAGCACGGGACGGGGCAGGACTTGGAACATCGAACCGCAGGAGTGATATCCGATGAGCGAACCCAAACGCCAGCTTCGCGCCGACGTGATCCAGCACGTTGCCTTCGAGCACGCAGGTGTGATTGCCGACGTGGCGCGTGACCGCGGCCACGATATCCGCATCTTCCAGGCGGGCGTGGACGATCTGACGCTCGTGCAGACTGATCCGGCCGACCTGCTCGTGGTGCTGGGCGGCCCGATCGGCGTCTATGAAACCGAGGCCTATCCGTGGCTCGACGTCGAAATCGGCGTAATCCGCCAGCGGCTGGAAGCGGAGTTGCCGATGATCGGTGCCTGCCTGGGCGCGCAGCTGATTGCGGCGGCCGCTGGCGCGCGCGTGTATCCGGGCACGCGCGAGATTGGCTGGGCGCCGATCCAGCCCACCGAGGCGGGCCGTGAGTCGCCGCTGGCCCTGCTGGCCAATGCCGACTGGGAAGTGCTGCACTGGCACGGCGACACGTTCGACCTGCCCGCGGGCGCCGAACTGCTGGCCTCCACGGCGGCCACGCCGAACCAGGCCTATGCCATCGGCAAGCATGTGCTGGCCCTGCAGTTCCACCCCGAGGTCAAGGCCGGCGACATCGAGACCTGGCTGATCGGCCATACCGTGGAACTGGCCAAGGCGGGCATCGATCCGCGCACGATCCGTCGGCGTACGGCCGAAATCGGCGCCACGGTGGCCAGCGCAGGGGAACTGATGTTTGCGCGCTGGATGGAGGAAGCCCGGCTGTAAACGCGGTCAGTATCGACATTGGTATCGACACCCTGCTGGCCGGCCGGGTCCGGCCGTTTGGCCCGAAGGGCGTGCCCAGCGGCATCGACAAGCAGCCCGTGGCGGGCAGTGTCCGCGTGACCACGCTCGGGCTCGACATCGACGAGCAAGGCGACCCCAAGCACCACGGCGGCCCGGAAAAGGCGCTGCACCACTATCCGCGCGAACACTATGCGGACTGGCGCGCCGAGCTGGCGCAGCACGGCGGCAATACCGGTTTGCTCGATCACGCGGGCGCGTTTGGCGAGAACTTCAGTACCACGGGTTTGACCGAGACCCAGGTCTGCATCGGAGACCGTTACCGGCTGGGCACGGCGCTGGTGGAAGTGTCGCAGGCGCGCCAGCCGTGCTGGAAGCTCAATCACCGCTTCGGGTTTGCCGGCATGTCGCGCGCGGTGCAGGGCAGTGGTCGCACGGGGTGGTATTACCGCGTGATCGAGGAAGGCAGCGTCGCGGCGGGCAACCGGCTGGTGCTGGTGGACCGGCCGTTCCCGCAATGGAGCCTGCAGCGGCTGCTGCACGTGCTCTATGTCGATCGCCTGAACTATGCGGCGCTGGCTGAAATGGCCGAACTGCCATGCCTTGCCGAGAGCTGGCGCAAGCTGGCTCGCCAGCGCGTGGCGAGCCAATTGGTCGAGGATATGGAGAAGCGGCTGGCCGGCGGGTGATCGGAAATATCGCAGGACGGTGATGAATCTTCGGGCCTGTCAGGTCTGCCGGAAGCGCCAGGCGGTGCCCTCGCGCGTGATGCGTTCCCAGATGACCTGCTTTTCTTCTTCGCTGTAGAAGACCCAGTTGCTGACTTCGAACGCGGTACGGCCGCAGCCCTGGCAAACTTCGTCGAACAGCGTCGAACAGATGCCGATGCAGGGGCTATCCGGCCGGTCGCTCAGGCGAGTCTGCGCTTCGTCCTGGGACGATGCGGCTGGCGGGACGAGCGATTCGGGAGACGGGTCGGGCATGGAACAGGGGGGCGAAGACGGCGGCAATTTGACGGCCGCACATTATAAACGCCCGGCCTGTGCGCTTCCGGCACACGGGATTTACCCGTGAGGTTATTGTGGCGCGCTTGACGGGCGCCTAGGCTGTACGGATCACGCTTCCACGCGTATTGCTGCCAAGGAGCCCCGCGATGTTTGCTCAGCCTGTCGATGCCCGTCCCACCGTCGATCCTCGTAATCTGGCCATGCTCGAATCGGTGCTGATCGGGTCGCCGGTCGCCCGGACGCTCGGCATTCGCTTCGCTACGGTGGCGGTCGACCATGTGGAGCTGCTGTTGCCATTCAGCATGCAGCACATCACGGTGGGTGACATGGTGCACGGCGGGGTGATGGCAACGCTGATCGATGTAGCCGGCGCGGCCGCGGCATTTACCGGGGTGGATCTGGAGGTAGTGAAGGGCGGGGCGACCGGATCGCTGTCGATCCAGTACCTGGCGCCTGCCCGCTCGGCAGACCTGCGCGCCGTGGCGGATGTCGTGCGCCGGGGCAAGCGCCAGGTGGTGACCGAGGTGTCGGTCTTTGCCGAGAAGGGTGGAGAGGCCGTGCTCGCCGCCAAGGCGTTGATGAGCACGGCCCTGCTCTGATTCCCGCGCTTCAGGCGCGGATCAGTACTTCCAGAGGATCTGCTGCAGTGCCTTCGGATCGCTGGTCTTGGTCAGGGCCAGCGCCGTGAGGATGCGTGCCTTTTGCGGCAGCTGGTCGTCGGTCACCACCCAGTTGTACTTGTCGTCGGGCTGCTCGCCGTTGCGCACCACCACGCCGCTGCCGGTACGCGAGGCACGCACCACCTGCACGCCCTTGGCCTGGGCGGCCTTGAGCGGCTCCACCATGTATTCGCCCACGCTGCCGTTGCCGGTGCCGGCGTAGATGATGGCCTTGGCGCCATTCTTGACCGCCGCGTCGACGCTGGCCGGATTCACGTTGCCGTAGGCGTACAGCACCGCCACTTCAGGCAGCTTGTCGATCTTGTCGATATCGAACTCGGTCTGCAGCGTGTGCGGACGGGCCAGCGAGCGGTAGTACATCGTGCGGCCTTCCACCACATAGCCCAGCGGCCCGAACGGCGAGCGGAAGGTCTCGGTCTTGAACGTGTTGGTCTTGGTCACGTCGCGGCCGGACTGGATCTCGTCGTTGAGCACCACCAGCGTGCCCTTGCCCTTCGAGGCCGGGCTGGAAGCCACCAGTACGGCGTCGTACAGGTTCAGCGCGCCGTCGGCGCCGAGCGCGGTGCCCGGGCGCATCGAGCCCACCACCACCACGGGCTTGTCGCTCTTGAGCGTCAGGTTCAGGAAGTACGCGGTTTCCTCGATGGTGTCGGTGCCGTGCGTGATGACGATGCCGTCCACGTCGGGCTGCTTGAGCAGTTCCGACACGCGCTTGGCCAGCTTCAGCAGGCGCTCGTTGTTGAAGCTCTCGGAGCCGATCTGGAAGATCTGCTCGCCCTTGACGTTGGCCACCTTGGAGACCTCGGGCACCGAGGCGATGATCTTGTCGACCGGCACCACGGCGGACTGGTAGGCCGCGGTGTTGGTGGCCGAGGCGCCCGCGCCGGCGATGGTGCCGCCGGTGCCGATGATGACGATGTTGGCCTTGCGCGCTTCGGCCGTAGTGCCGGCCGGTGCGGTGGCGGCCGGGTTTGCCGGAGCCAGCTGGGCGTGCGCCGCGCCGGTCAGCACGGTGGCGGAAAACAGCAGGGCAACCAGGGGTTTGAGCTTGGCAGTGCGTTGCATGAGTTTCTCCTCATCCCGGCGCGATGGCGGCTTCTTGTGGAAACTTCATCGCGCCGCTGTTGTTGGTTCATGAGCCCGATGGCGCGCTTCGCGCGTCACGGACCGTGCACTATAACCACGCAGCGGCGTTGCGTCGACAACCACAACAGAATCTCTACACCCCCCGCAAACGTACGCCAGATAAGACAAAGCGGCATTCTCCCGGTGGGAAGAATGCCGCCCTGGGACGACAATTGGCGGGGTCGGACAGCGCTTAGAAGGCGTCGCCCGGCACCCGTACCCAGCCTTCCATCAGCACGCGCGCGCTGCGGCTCATGATGGCCTTTCTGACGGTCCACTGGCCGTCAGCCTGCTCGGCCTGCGCGCCCACGCGCAGCGTGCCGGACGGATGGCCGAAGCGCACGGCCTCGCGCGCGCCGCCGCCGGCGGCCAGGTTGACCAGCGTGCCCGGCACCGCGGCCGCCGTGCCGATGGCCACCGCGGCCGTGCCCATCATCGCGTGGTGCAGCTTGCCCATCGACAGCGCGCGCACCAGCAGGTCCACGTCCTCGGCCCGCACCGTCTTGCCGCTGGACGCAGCGTAGGTGGCCGGCTTGGCCACGAACGCCACCTTCGGCGTGTGCTGCCGCTTCCTGGCCTCGTCGATGTCTTTGATCAGGCCCATGCGCTGCGCGCCGTAGGCCCGGATCGTCTCGAACATGGCCAGCGCCTTCGGGTCGCCGTTGATGGCGTCCTGGAGTTCGGTGCCGGTGTAGCCGATGGCCTCGGCGTTGACGAAGATGGTAGGAATGCCGGCGTTGATCATGGTGGCCTTGAGCGTGCCCACGCCCGGCACCTCGAGGTCGTCCACGAGGTTGCCGGTCGGGAACATCGCGCCGCCGCCTTCGCCTTCCTCGGCAGCCGGGTCCATGAACTCGAGCTGCACTTCGGCGGCCGGGAAGGTTACCCCGTCGAGTTCGAAGTCGCCGGTCTCCTGCACCGCGCCATCGGTGATCGGCACGTGCGAGATGATCGTCTTGCCGATATTGGCCTGCCAGATCCTGACCGTGACCGTGCCGTTTTCAGGAATCCGCGACGCGTCGATAAACCCGTTGCTGACCGCGAACGGCCCCACGGCCGCCGACAGGTTGCCGCAGTTGCCGCTCCAGTCGACGAACGGCTGGTCGATCGACACCTGGCCGAACAGGTAGTCCACGTCGTGGTCGGGGCGGGTGCTCTTCGAGATGATGACCGTCTTGCTGGTGCTCGAAGTGGCCGCGCCCATGCCGTCGATCTGCTTGCCGTACGGATCGGGGCTGCCGATCACGCGCATCAGCAGGCGGTCGCGCGCGTGGCCGGGCTGCTGCGCCGCCTCGGGCAGGTCTTGCAGGCGGAAAAACACACCCTTGCTGGTGCCGCCGCGCAGGTACGTGGCCGGGATCTTGATTTGAGGTACGTGAGGCATCGTGTTTTTCCTAAGTCAGGCCGCCGCGCGCGAAGATTCCAGGAAATCCTGCGCAAACCGCTGCAGCACGCCGCCGGCTTCGTAGATCGACACTTCCTCGTCGCTGTCCAGGCGGCACCGCACCGGCACCTTCACCTGCTCACCGTTCTTGCGATGGATGAGCAGCGTCAGCTCGGCGCGCGGCTGGCGGGCGCCGACGATGTCGAACGTCTCGGTGCCGTCGATGCCCAGCGTCAGGCGGTTCGTGCCGGGCAGGAATTCCACCGGCAACACGCCCATGCCGATCAGGTTGGTGCGGTGGATGCGCTCGAAGCCCTCGGCCACGATCGCTTCCACGCCGGCCAGCCGCACGCCCTTGGCGGCCCAGTCGCGCGACGAGCCCTGGCCGTAGTCGGCCCCGGCCACCACGATCAGCGGCTGCTTGCGGTCCATATAGGTCTCGATGGCTTCCCACATGCGCACGACCTTGCCTTCGGGCTCGATGCGGGCCAGCGAACCCTTCTTCACCGCGCCGTCCACCACGGCCATCTCGTTCATCAGCGTCGGGTTGGCGAACGTGGCGCGCTGGGCGGTGAGGTGGTCGCCGCGGTGCGTGGCGTACGAGTTGAAGTCCTCCTCCGGCAGGCCCATCCTGGCCAGGTACTCGCCGGCCGCGCTATTGCGCAGGATGGCGTTCGACGGCGACAGGTGGTCGGTGGTGATGTTGTCGCCCAGCACCGCCAGCGCGCGCATGCCGCGCAGCGTGCGCTCGCCGGCCAGCGCGCCTTCCCAGTACGGCGGACGACGGATGTACGTGCTTTGCGGGCGCCAGTCGTACAGCGGGTCTATCGCGGTGTCGTTCTCGGCGTGCAGCGCGAACATCGGCTCGTAGACCTTGCGGAACTGCTCGGGCTTCACGCTCTGCTTGACGATGGCGTCGATTTCCTCGTCGCTCGGCCAGATGTCCTTCAGGTACACCGGACGGCCAGCGGCATCGGTGCCCAGCGCATCCTGCTCGATGTCGAAGCGGATGGTGCCGGCGATGGCATAGGCCACCACCAGCGGCGGCGAGGCCAGGAAGGCCTGCTTGGCGTATGGGTGGATGCGGCCGTCGAAGTTGCGGTTGCCGGACAGCACCGCCGTGGCATACAGGTCGCGGTCGATGATTTCCTGCTGGATCTTCGGGTCGAGCGCACCGGACATGCCGTTGCAGGTGGTGCAGGCAAAGGCCACGATGCCGAAGCCGAGCTTTTCCAGGTCGGGCAGCAGGTTGGCTTCTTCGAGGTACAGCTCCACGGCCTTGGAGCCGGGCGCCAGCGACGACTTGACCCACGGCTTGCGGGTCAGGCCGCGCGCGTTGGCGTTGCGCGCCAGCAGCGCGGCGGCAATCACGTTGCGCGGGTTGCTGGTGTTCGTGCAGCTGGTGATGGCGGCGATGATGACCGCGCCGTCGGGCATCTGGCCCGGCGTTTCTTCCCACTTGCCGGCAATGCCGCGCGCGGCCAGGTCCGACGTCGGCAGCCGCTTGTGCGGGTTCGACGGGCCGGCCATGTTGCGCACCACGGTGGACAGGTCGAAATGGAGCACGCGCTCGTATTGGGCCGTTTTCAGCGCGTCGGCCCACAGGCCGGCCGTCCTGGCGTACGTTTCCACGAGCTGCACCTGGGCCTCGTCGCGGCCGGTCAGGCGCAGGTATTCGGTGGTCTGCTCGTCGATGAAGAACATGGCCGCCGTGGCGCCGTACTCGGGCGCCATGTTCGAGATCGTGGCGCGGTCGCCCAGCGTCAGGCTCGACGCGCCTTCGCCACGGAATTCCAGGTACGCGCCCACCACCTTTTCCTTGCGCAGGAATTCGGTCAGCGCCAGCACGATGTCGGTGGCGGTGATGCCGGGCTGGCGGCGGCCGGTCAGTTCCACGCCGACGATGTCGGGCAGGCGCATCCACGATGCGCGGCCCAGCATCACGTTCTCGGCTTCCAGGCCGCCCACGCCGATGGCGATCACGCCCAGCGCGTCCACGTGCGGCGTGTGGCTGTCGGTGCCGACGCAGGTGTCGGGGTAGGCCACGCCGTGCTCGGCATGGATCACGGGCGACATCTTCTCTAGATTGATCTGGTGCATGATGCCGTTGCCCGGCGGGATCACGTCGACGTTGCGAAACGCCTTCTTGGTCCAGTTGATGAAGTCGAACCGGTCTTCGTTGCGGCGATCCTCGATGGCGCGGTTCTTGGCGAACGCATCGGGGTCGAAGCCGCCGCATTCCACGGCCAGCGAGTGGTCGACGATCAGCTGCACCGGCACCACCGGGTTGACCTTGGCCGGGTCGCCGCCCTGGTCGGCAATGGCGTCGCGCAGGCCGGCCAGGTCGACGAGGGCGGTCTGGCCCAGGATGTCGTGGCAGACCACGCGGGCCGGAAACCACGGGAAGTCGAGGTCGCGGCGGCGCTCGATCAGCTGCGTGAGCGAGGCCGTCAGCGTGGCGGGATCGCAGCGGCGCACGAGGTTCTCGGCCAGTACGCGCGAGGTGTACGGCAGGTTGTCCCAGGCGCCCGGGGAAATGTCATTGACGGCTGCGCGGGCATCGAAGTAATCGAGCTTCGTGCCGGGCAGCGGCTTGCGGTATGCGGTGTTCATGGCGGCGTGAGGACTGGCGTGCCTGCCGTGGCGCCCAAGACGGGCCGGGTGCCACGGCGGCACTGTTGCTTTTGCTGGAGGATCAGGCGCGCTTTTCGATCGGCACGAACTTCAGGTTCTCCGGGCCGGTGTAGTTGGCCGTCGGACGAATGATCTTGTTGTCCACCCGTTGCTCGATCACGTGCGCCGCCCAGCCCGACGTGCGGGCAATCACGAACAGCGGCGTGAACATCGCGGTGGGCACACCCATCATGTGGTAGCTCACGGCGCTGAACCAGTCGAGGTTCGGGAACATCTTCTTGGCGTCGGCCATCACCGTTTCCAGGCGCTCGGCGATGTTGAACATCTTCAGCGAGCCGGCATCCTTCGACAGCTTGCGCGCCACTTCCTTGATCACCACGTTGCGCGGGTCGGAGATCGTGTACACCGGGTGGCCAAAGCCGATCACCACTTCCTTGTTTTCCACGCGGCGGCGGATGTCGGCCTCGGCCTCGTCCGGCGTGTCGTAGCGCTTCTGGATCTCGAACGCCACTTCATTGGCGCCGCCGTGCTTCGGGCCGCGCAGCGCGCCAATGCCACCGCAGATGGCCGAGTACATGTCGGAACCGGTGCCCGCCACCACGCGGCAGGCGAACGTCGACGCGTTGAACTCGTGCTCCGCGTACAGGATCAGCGACGTCTGCATCGCGCGCTCCCACAGCTTGCTGGGCGCTTCGCCATGCAGCAGGTGCAGGAAGTGGCCGGCGATCGATTCGTCGTCGGTTTCCACCTCGATGCGGCGGCCGTTGTGGCTGTAGTGATACCAGTACAGCAGCATCGAGCCCAGGCTGGCCATCAGGCGGTCGGCGATGTCGCGCGCGCCCGGGGTGTTGTGGTCGTCTTTTTCCGGCAGCACGGTGCCCAGCACCGACACGCCCGTGCGCATCACGTCCATCGGATGGGCGCTGGCGGGCACCCATTCCAGCGCGGCCTTCACGTTGGCGGGCAGGCCGCGCAGCGCCTTGAGCTTGATCTTGTAGGCGGCCAGTTCGGCCTTGTTCGGCAGCTTGCCGTGCACCAGCAGGTGGGCGATTTCCTCGAATTCGCAGGTGTCGGCGATGTCGAGGATGTCGTAGCCGCGATAGTGGAGATCATTGCCGCTGCGGCCCACGGTGCACAGCGCGGTGTTGCCGGCGGCAATCCCCGACAGGGCAACGGACTTCTTGGGCTTCGGCGTGGCCAGCGGTTGGGCTTCGGACATCTGGGTCTCCTTGGTTCGAATTGGTTTGTTTGGGGTGCGTGCAGCCATGGTCATGTCCTTGTTGCAGCGCAAAGAATCTGGGAATACAGCAAAAAGAATAGCGCGCGCGTGGGGTTACCGGGCCTTGCCCTGGGCGAACAGGGCGTCGAGCTTCTGCTCGTAGGCATGGTAGTCGATCCGCTCGTACAGTTCGGCGCGGGTCTGCATGGTGTCCACCACGGCCTTTTGCGTGCCGTCGCGGCGGATGGCCGCGAAGACGTTCTCGGCCGCCTTGTTGGCCGCACGGAACGCCGACAGCGGGTACAGGGCCATGGCCACGCCCACGCCGCGCAGGTCGTCCAGCGTGAAGTACGGCGTGGCGCCAAATTCGGTCAGGTTGGCCAGTACCGGCACCTTCACGGCGTCGACAAACTTCGCGTACATGTCGAGGTCGGTCATGGCTTCCGGGAAAATCGCATCGGCGCCGGCTTCCGCGCAGGCCACGGCGCGCTCGATGGCGGCGTCCAGGCCTTCCACGGCCAGCGCATCGGTGCGGGCCATGATCACGAAGTTCTCGTCGGTACGGGCATCCACGGCGGCCTTGATGCGGTCCACCATTTCATCCTTGCCGACGATTTCCTTGTTCGGGCGATGGCCGCAGCGCTTGGCGCCCACCTGGTCTTCGATGTGCATGGCGGCCGCGCCGAACTTGATCAGCGAGCGCGTGGTGCGCGCCACGTTGAAGGCGGACGAACCGAACCCGGTGTCCACGTCCACCAGCAGCGGCGTGTCGCAGACGTCGGTGATGCGGCGGATATCGGTCAGCACGTCGTCCAGGTTCGAGATGCCCAGGTCCGGCAGGCCCAGCGAGCCCGCGGCCACACCGCCGCCCGAGAGATAGATGGCGCGATAACCGGCGCGCTTGGCCAGCAGCGCGTGGTTGGCGTTGATCGTGCCCGGAATCTGCAGCGGGGTTTCGTCGATCAGGGCCTGGCGGAAGCGGGCGCCAGCGGAGCGGGCGAGTTCGTTGGCGGAGAAAGTCATGGCGTGGTGTGCTGAGTGAGTCTTTGTCTGGAAAACCTGCAGCGGGGCAGGGCGGCGCTCATAGGCGCAAGGGGTGTGCCAGCCTGCCGGTCACCGGTGCCGGAGCGGCGCGGCCTGCATGCCCGTCCGCAGAAACCCTTATGACTCAGGGGCTTAGGTGATGACTCGACCGCACGGCCGGGCTCCTGGGGCGTGCCAGGCGGCACTTCATCTTTTCAGATATGCCATTCCTGCATTTCAAAGTTGAAATGCAAAGGCGCTTGGGAGGACAATGGGCGCTCGTCCTTCCACCGTCCGTCCACCGTCTATCCACCTCCTGGCCGCCATGTCCTCCCTGCCATCTCCGATTCCGCTCAATCGCGCCCCGGTGCCAGCCGCCGGCGCGCGGCCACGCATCTGGGCGATGGGCATCAGCCGGCTGTCGCGTGCGTTCGCCGACCTGATTCCGGCATATGCCGCGCGCGCCGAATTCCGCATCGTCGGGCGCGCCTTCGAGGCGGCCGCCAGCGCCATCAACCGCGAAGCGCGCGAGAACCGCGTGGATGTGGTGGTGGCCGGCGGTTCCAACGGCGCCTACCTGCGCCAGCACGTGGACGTGCCCGTGGTGCTGGTCAAGGTCACCGGCTTCGACGTGATGAGCGCGCTGGCCACGGCACGTCGTATTTCGCCGAAGGTGGCGCTGGTCACGCATGCGTCGACGTATGCCGAAGTGGACGAATTCGTGCAGGCGTTCGGGCTCGACATTCCGCGCTACACCTACCTGACCGAGGACGACGCCACGGCTCGCGTGCGTGCGCTCAAGGAGGAAGGCATCCGCGTGGTGGTAGGGCCGGGCATGGTGACCGACCTGGCCGACAAATATGGGCTGGTGGGCGTGTTCCTGTATTCGGGCAACGCGGTGCGGCTGGCGCTGGAAGATGCCATCGAGGCGGCGCGGCTGCGGCGCATCGAATCCACGCGGCGCGACTATGTCAACGCCATCCTGGCCCATCTGAACGAGGGCGTGGCGGCCGTGGATGCCGAGGGGCGGGTCCAGGCGTTCAACCCGGCGATGGAGCGCTTCCTGGGCACGCCGGCCGGCGTGGCCGTGGGGCGCAAGCTGTCGACGCTGGCGCCGGGCCTGTCGCTTGACGGCGTGATGCAGAGCGGCGCGCGCGAGCTGGAAGCGATTCACCGGCTAGGCGATCGCATGGTGGTGGTCAACCGTATTCCGATCGTTGGCGAGGCGGGCACATCGGGCGCCGTGCTGACCATCCAGGACGCCAACGCGATTCACCGCGCCGACCGCAACCTGCGCTCCCGCACGCGGACGCGCGCAGCCGGCGTGCGCTACAGCCTCGACGATCTGGCGGGCGACGCACCGGCCATGCGCGACCTGCGCGCGCTGGCGCGCCGCTACGCCGTGGTGGATTCCACCGTGCTGGTCAGCGGCGAAAGCGGCACCGGCAAGGAGGTGCTGGCCCAAGGCATGCACGATGCCAGCCCGCGCCGCGCCTTTCCGTTCGTGGCCGTGAACTGCGCGGCCTTCCCGGAATCGCTGCTCGAATCGGAGCTGTTCGGCTACGAGGAAGGCGCGTTCACCGGGGCGCGGCGAGGCGGCAAGGCCGGCCTGTTCGAATCGGCGCACAACGGCACGCTGTTCCTGGACGAGGTGGGCGACATGCCGCCCGCGCTGCAGACCCGCCTGCTGCGCGTGCTGCAGGAAAAACAGGTGCTGCCGATTGGCGGCATCGAGGCCGTGCCGGTCAACGTGCGCGTGATTGCCGCCACGCACCGCGACCTCTCGGCGCTGGTGCGCGAGGGCACGTTCCGCCAGGATCTTTACTACCGGCTCAATATCCTGCGCATCGAGATGCCGCCACTGCGCGAGCGCATGGCCGACCTGCCCACGCTGGCCGCGCTGCTGTACCAGCGCGCACAGGAACGGCTCGGCATCGAGGCGCCGCAAGGGCTGCCCGACCCCGTGCGCGCGCGGCTGGCCCGCTATGCCTGGCCCGGCAATATCCGCGAACTCGAAAACGTGACCGAGCGGATTGCGGTGCTGGTGGCCGGCGCGGAACTGGACCCCGCGGCGCTGCAGCGCGAACTGCAGGCGGCCGTGCCGGAGCTGTTTTCCGGGGCAACCGCTTCGGTGGCATTGCCGGCAGCTGAAGCGGAGGGCGCGTCGCTGGCAACCGTCGCAAGATCGAGCCAGGCCGAGCACATCCGCCGGGTACTCGATGAGTGCAACGGCAACCGTGCTGCCGCCTGCGCGAAGCTGGGCATCAGCGCCACCACGCTGTGGCGGCGGCTGCGGGAAGGCTGACTGGCGGCGGGTATTCGCGGCCCTGGCGAGGCACCTTGCCCCGCCTTGGACCATACTTCGCAATTAACTGCCAAGATAGTACCCAAACCAAAAAGCCTCTCCCGTTCCGGGGAGAGGCTTTCTTTTGGCTTGCAGAAGCTGTCAGGGGCCGGCGCAGTCTAGACGTCGTCCGCGAGCCGCACGCCGGTGAACTGCCACCGCTGGTGCGGGTAGAAGAAATTGCGATAAGTCGCGCGCATATGAGATTCCGGCGTCACGCACGACCCGCCGCGCAGCACCATCTGGCTGCTCATGAACTTGCCGTTGTACTCGCCCACGGCGCCGGAATCGGGACGGAAGCCCGGATAAGGCAGGAAGGCGCTGGCCGTCCATTCCCAGACATCGCCGAACATCTGGCGCAGCACGCCCGACGAGTTCTGCCGATCGGGCAGCGGCCGCAGCGTGCGGCCTTCCACGAAATTGCCGGTGGCGGGCAGGTTGCGGGCGGCATGCTCCCATTCGGCTTCGGTCGGCAGGCGGCGCTCGGCCCAGCGCGCGAACGCATCGGCCTCGAAAAAGCTCACGTGGGTCACCGGGCTTTCGGGGTCTACCGGCTGCATGCCGCGCAGCGTCATGTGCCACCACGTGCCTTCACGGTCTTCCCAATAGAGCGGGGCTTCGATGCGGTTGTCGCACACCCAGCGCCAGCCGTCGGAGAGCCACAGGCCCGCCGTCTGGTATCCGCCATCCTCGATGAATTCGAACCACTGCCGGTTGCTCACCGGATGCGCGCATAGCGCGAACGGCCGCAGCAGCACCTGGTGCCGGGGGCGCTCGCAATCGAACGCAAAACCGTCGCCATCGTGGCCGATATCGACCACGCCGCCGTCGAAGCGGATCCACTCCGGCGCGGGACGCGGTTCGACGATGACCGGCACCGTCTGCGCCGGCGCATAGGCCGGCCGCAGCGGGTTCTGCGCGAACAGGTGCAGGATGTCGGTCAGCAGCAGTTCCTGGTGTTGCTGCTCGTGATGCAGCCCCAGCGTGATCAGCGCCGCTTCGTCGTCGGTTTGCGCCGACATCAGCAGCGACAGCATGCTCTCGTCCACCGCTTCGCGATAGGCCAGCACCTCGTCGAGCGTGGGGCGGGTCAGCAGGCCGCGCCGGGGGCGGGGATGGCGCGCGCCCACCGCCTCGTAGTAGGAATTGAACAGGTAGCGATACTGCGGATCCACGGGTTCGTAGTCGGGCAGGCGCGCCGCCAGCACGAATTCCTCGAAGAACCAGGTGGTGTGGGCCAGGTGCCATTTGGCGGGGCTGGCATCGTCCATCGACTGCACGGTGGCATCGGCATCGGACAAATCCGCCACCAGCGCTTCGGTGGCGGCGCGCACGTGGCGGTACTGACCCAGCAGCGCGGGCTCGTGCGGCGGATGACTGGCGGTGGCTGGCAGCAATGCTGAGGCGGCGGTCATGCAGGCTCCCGGTGGCGAGGTTGGCTGGCGGACAGTCGAACCATCATAGACCCATCCGTGCCATGGGGCGAGCAGGACGGGCGCGGTCCGCCATGTAGGCCATTCCCTACAAAATGGCGGCGGAAGGGGGTCCGAGGCAGTGCCGAGCCGCGAGCAAGGCGCCGGCGAAAAAAAAGACAGGCACCCCTTGGAAAGGGATGCCTGTCTCAGGCAGCTGCCGGCACCACGGGGGCAACGCCGGCTTCACGGAGTGAGGGGGTGCCGGGCGGACCGGCTGTCAGCTTGCGCCGGCCGCGTCCGGCGCCTAATGGGTGCTGATCGCGGATCGATCAGGCAGCGGCGCGCACGGCGTCGTTGATCGCGGCAATCTCGGTACGCGCGGTGGCCAGACCGGCTTCGCGCGCTTCCGGACCCATCGCCAGGCCGTGGGCGCGGACGTACGAGATGTCGGTGATGCCGAGGAAGCGCAGCACCGCGTCCATGGTGATTTCATGCAGATCCAGCGCGTTGGCGTCCTGGCGCACGCCGCCACGCGATGACACCACGATTGCGCGCTTGCCGGTGGCCAGGCCTTCCGGACCATTGGCGGTGTAGCGGAACGTGCGGCCAGCCTGCGCAATGCGGTCGATCCAGGCCTTGAGCTGGCTCGGAATGCCGAAGTTGTATTGCGGCACGCCAATCACCAGCACATCCGCCGCCAGGAATTCGGCCAGGAAGGCTTCGGTGATGTCCAGTTCCGCCTGCTGGGCGGCATTCAGGCCTTCCTTCGGGCCGCCCAGCACGGGCAGCAGCTGGTTGACCAGGTGGGCCGGCGCTTCGCGGTCCAGGTCACGCACGGTGACATTGGCGGCGGGGTTCTGTGCCACGAGGTCGGCGACGATGCTGGCGGTCAGGTTGCGCGAGACGGAGTTGTCGCCCAGTACGCTCGAATCGATCTGCAGGATGTTCATTGTCTGGCTCCACTTGGTGTTCGGTTGGGATGGACTGAACGATATAGGCTGGCCATTGATGCCGGTAGTGAGGCAAAATGCAAATAATTGTTCTACCTGCGCAACGGAGCGCTGACCATGCAGGATCTCAACGATTTGTCGCTGTTTGCCCAGGTGGTTCAGCACGGCAGCTTCTCGGCAGCCAGCCGGGCCACCGGGGTGCCAAAGTCACGCCTGTCGCGGCGTATCGCCCAGCTCGAGCGCGATCTCGGCGTGCAGCTGTTGCGCCGGACCACCCGGCAGGTGCGCGTGACGCCGCTTGGCGAGTCGTACTACGCGCGCTGCCGCGAGATGCTCCAGGCGGCCGAAGCGGCGCGTGAAGTGATCGAGCAGGCGCGCGAACAGCCGGGCGGCTATCTGAAGATCAGCTGCCCGGTAGCCATCGTCCAGATCCTGCTGGCGCCGAACATCGGCCACTTCATGCGGGCCAATCCCGGTATCCAGCTGGAGATCGATGCCACCAATCGGCGCGTGGACGTAATTGGCGAGGGCTATGACCTGGCGCTGCGCGTGCGCAACGTGCTCGACGATTCGAGCCTGGCGGTACGCACGTTCGGCAAGAGCGACCTGAAGCTCGTGGCCAGCCCGGCCTTGCTCGACAGCATCGGCCGGCCGCGCACGCCGCAGGCGCTGGAAGGCATGCCCGGCGTGGGACAGAAGCCGCACGAAGGGCGCCACGTCTGGACGCTGTACGACAAGGCCGGCGAGGCCGTCAACATCGGCTACGAGCCGCGCCTGGTGTCGGACGAGTTCGCCATCCTGCGCGAAGCCGCCATTGCCGGCGCCGGCGTGGCCATGCTGCCGCGCATGTATTGCCGCGACGATATCGAGCGCGGCGACCTGGAAGTGGTGCTGCCCCAGTGGGACTTGCCCATGGGCGTGCTGCACGCCGTGTTCCCGTCCCGCCAGGGCGTGACGCCGGCACTGCGGCGCTTTCTCGATTTCCTGGCCGAGGTGCTGCCCGAGCACGCTCGCAAGGTGGGCATGATGACGAGCGGCGGCGTGCCGATGCATGCAGCCCCGCCCACCGAGCCGCCATCGGCCCGCGCCGCATTGGACGCCCATGCCGACCACGACGCCGATCCAGAGGCCGACCCAGACGCCGACCACGACACCGACCCCCACACGCGCTAGGCACGCCCGGTATGCGGCATCGGCGCCACGTCAAAGGCGGCCGGCCGGCGCCACGCTGCGCCTTTACCTTCACGCCAGCACGATCTAAGGTAGTTGTGCAGGTCACATCGAGCCTGCTCATACCGCAAGGAGCCACGCGATGAGTCGCACGCAAGGAACGCAAGACCTGGGCAAGGCCATCCTCCGCATCGCACTGGGCGCGCTGATCCTGGTGCATGGCATTTCCAAGCTGATGTCCGGCCCCGGCTTCGTCATGCAGGTGGTGGCGCAGGCGGGCCTGCCGTCGTTCGTGGCCTATGGCGTCTACATTGGTGAGGTGGTGGCGCCGATCCTGCTGATTATCGGCCTGTGGACGCGCCTGGCCGCGCTGATCGTGGCGGTGAACATGCTTTTCGCATTCGCCCTGGTACACGCCAACCAGCTGGGCCAGATGGCGCCAACCGGCGGCTGGGCGCTTGAGCTGCAGGGCATGTACCTGGCCGCCGCGCTGGCCGTGGCGCTGCTGGGCGCGGGGCGGATGAGCGTGGGCGGTGTCGACGGCAAGTGGAACTGAGGGCGCCCACGAACGCGCCGAGCCCAACGAACAACGATCGAGGGGGTATCACCATGCCTGGCCTGACTTCCCTGCGCAGCCCGGCGCGCGCGGCGGGCACCGTCCTGGCGGTGCTGGCCATGGCCGGCTGCGCCACGGGTCCCGAGATCCGGACCGACTACAACCGCAGCGTCGATTTCTCGCAATACCGGACGTTCGGCTTCGTGCCGCGCCCCGGCACTGACCGTCAGGGCTACGAAAGCCTGACCACGCAATACCTGAAGGCCGCCGCGCAACGCGAGATGACCGCGCGCGGCTACCAGTTCGTGCCGCGCCAGCCCGACCTGCTGATCAACTTCAACATGCAGTTCCAGCAGAAGGTGGCCAGCAGCCCGGCGCCCATGCCGCCCCCCGGCTACATGGGCTACTACGCCTACCGTGGCGGCCTGTACGCGCCGTGGCCCGGGTATGGCTTCTATAACGACACCTATGTGTATACCGAAGGCACGCTCAATATCGACGTGGTCGACGCGAAGAAAAACCAGCTCGTCTGGGAAGGCGTGGCCCAGGGCGATGCCAGCGAGGGGCTCAAGCGGCAGGACAACCAGCAGGCCATCGACAAGGTGGTGGGCGCGATCTTCGCCAAATTCCCGTTTCACGCGGGCCAGTGAGCCAGCGCGCAGTGCCATCAAAAGGGCGAGCTAAAGCGTAAGTTTTTCCTTGTACCGCCCGTCCCGTGCAGCCAGACCCGCTACAATCGCTGCCCGTGGTTTTCAACGTGTCATATCAAAAATGGGTCTGGGCTGGTTCGGATTGTCGACCTTCTGGCTGTTGCCGCTTGTCTGGCGAACGGTGGGCCGCGTGCTCGCCGGCGATCGCCAGCTGTTCGGCCGCGGTTCGCTGCGTGTATGGATGGGTACGGTGCTGGTGCTGGGCGCCAGCACCACGCTGGAAGCGCTGACCGGTGGCGAAGGGGAGGGCAGCTCGGCTGGCGGTGCCGTCGGGCATGCGCTGGCCGGCACGGTATCGGGCATGCTGGGATGGACCGGCGCATTGCTGATGATGCTGGCCGTGCTGGGCCTGGCCGCGCCAATGGTGTTCGGCGAAACCTGGCGCAGCCTGTTCCTGCTGCGCCGTCCGCGCGAGCATGGCGACGACGCGCCGCGCGACAAGCATCCGGCGCCCCGCCACGAGGCGCGCATGGACGCGAGATCCGATTTCCGTACCGACCATCGCACCGAAAGCGCGCCGGCGCCCGCCGCCGCGCGCGATACCGAACGCTGGGAAACCACCTCGCTGCCGGCGCAGGCCGCACCGGGCTGGCAGGCACCGCGCCACAAGGGCATCGAAGCGGTTTCCGCGCGCCGGCAGCCGGCCTGGCAGCCGCCGCCGCGTACGCGCGAATCGCCGCCGCAGCCCGGTGAAATCTGGCTCCACCAGGCCGGCGCGCCCGGCCCGGTCAAGGCCGAATCGCCGGCTAGTGCGGCGCGCCCAGCGCCGCAGGCAGGGGCCGCTACCCAGCCGAAGCCGCAAGCGAGGCCGCAGCCGTCCCCGTCTTCCGTATCGTCCCAGCCATCGGTGCAGTCGCGGCCGCAGCCCATGGCGAAGCCCGAAGCAAGGCCCGAAGTGCGACCCGAAGTGCGACCCGAAGCGCGACCCGCCGAACGGCCGCAGCAGGCCACCGTGGTGAGTAGTCCGTTCCGGAATCCGCAACTCGGCCTGCGCTCGGCCGTGACGACGCTGCCGGAGGCGATGGCCAGGCCGTCGGCCGCGGCAGCGTCCACGGTGGCCCCGGCAGCCGTGCAGGCGGCGTCCGCTGCCACGTCCATGGCGACGTCCATTTCTACGTCCGCGGCAGCTTCCGAACTGGCGACCGGCGCGGCATCCGAAGCAGATTCCGAAGCGGCATCCGAAGCGGCATCCGAAGCGGCATCCGACGTGGCGGTGGCCCTGGCTCCCGCGCCCGTCGACACCGACGTCGTGGCACGCGCCAGCGAGATCGTGGCCGACCTCGCCATGCTCTCGGCTGGCGCCGAGGCGGCGACGGCAGTGTCCGCCGATCCCGCGCCGTCGCCAACGTCGGACGACGACCCCGTGACGCTGGAATCGATCCGCGTCGAGGCCCTGACGCTGCTGGCCGAGCTGCGCGCGCTGGCCGGCAAGCCGGCGGGCGAGGCCGGTGAAGCGGCTGAAATCGTCCACGCGGCGGAAGCCGTCGAGCCGGCAGCGCCCGTCGAAGCGATCGACGTGGTCGACATGAGCGTCCCGACCGACACGACCGACACGACCGACACGACGGACACGACCGACACGACGGACACGACCGACACGACCGACACGACGGACACGACGGACACGACCGACAATAGCGAGCCGGCAGACGCCGCGCTCCCGTGGGAGGCCGAGGCCGTGCCGCAGCCGGCACTGGCGGAGGCCATCGAAGCTGCCGAAGCCGCTGCCACGGAGGCCATCGACCAAGCCGTCGCCGCCTCGATATCGGAAGCGGTAGCGGAAGCGGTAGCGGAAGCGGTAGCGGAAGCAGAGGCGGAAGCGGTAGCGGAAGCAGAGGCGGAAGCCGAGGCCGAAGCGGAATCCGCGTCTGCATCGCTGGCCGCCATGCCGGCCACTGAAGACGCAGCCGCGTCTGAAGACGTTGCGCAGGTCGAGGACGCCAATGCGTTTGTGCAGCCCGCGCCCAAGCCGCGCATCGTGCTGCCGGCCGTGGTGGGCAACACCGTGCCATTGGTTCCGGAGCCTCCCGCCGCGAGCCAGCCCGCAGCGGCGCAGATGGCAGCCCCGGTCGTCGTACCGCCCGCCCCGCGCATCGTGGTCGACTACCGCCTGCCGGGCAGCGACCTGCTCGAAGCGGCCGACGACAACGCCGAACAGGTCTCCGAGGAGCGGCTGCAGCAGACCGGCGAGCTGATCGCCCAGCGCCTGGCCGAGTTCAAGGTGCCGGTGTCCGTGGTGGGCGCCAGCGCCGGCCCGGTCATCACCCGTTTCGAGGTAGATCCGGCGGTAGGCGTGCGCGGCGCGCAGGTGGTGGGCCTGATGAAGGATCTGGCGCGCGCGCTGGGCGTGACGTCGATTCGCGTGGTGGAAACCATCCCCGGCAAGACCTGCATGGGGCTGGAACTGCCGAATGCGAAGCGCCAGATGATCCGGCTGTCCGAAATCGTCAGTGGCAGCGCGTTCGATGGCCACGCCTCGAAGCTGGTGCTGGCCATGGGCAAGGACATCACGGGCAACCCCGTGGTGACGGATCTGGCCCGTGCCCCGCACCTGCTGGTGGCCGGCACCACCGGTTCGGGCAAGTCGGTGGCGGTCAACGCCATGATCCTGTCGATGCTCTACAAGGCCACGCCGGAAGACGTGCGCCTGATCATGATCGACCCGAAGATGCTGGAACTGTCGGTCTACGAGGGCATTCCGCACCTGCTGGCACCCGTGGTCACCGACATGAAGCAGGCCGCGCACGCGCTGAACTGGTGTGTGGGCGAGATGGAGAAGCGCTACCGGCTGATGTCGGCCCTCGGCGTGCGTAACCTGGCCGGCTATAACCAGAAGATCCGCGCCGCCGAGGCGGCCGGGCAGAAGGTGCCGAATCCGTTCTCGCTGACGCCCGACGCGCCGGAGCCGCTCTCCACGCTGCCGCTGATCGTGGTGGTGATCGACGAACTGGCCGACCTGATGATGGTGGCCGGCAAGAAGATCGAGGAACTGATCGCCCGGCTGGCGCAGAAGGCGCGCGCGGCCGGCATCCACCTGATCCTGGCCACGCAACGCCCCTCGGTGGACGTGATCACGGGCCTGATCAAGGCCAATATCCCCACGCGCGTGGCGTTCCAGGTGTCGTCCAAGATCGATTCGCGCACGATTCTGGACCAGATGGGCGCCGAAAGCCTGCTGGGGCAGGGCGACATGCTGTTCCTGCCGCCCGGTACGGGCTACCCGCAGCGGGTGCACGGCGCCTTCGTGGCCGACGAGGAAGTGCACCGCGTGGTGGAGCACTGGAAGCAGTTCGGCGAGCCTGACTACGACGAGGCCATCCTGGCCGGCGATGTGCCCGAAGGCGCGGCCGACCTGTTCGGCGAGGGCGGGGCCGATGGCGAAGCCGATCCGCTCTACGACGAGGCCGCACAATTCGTGCTGACCTCGCGCCGGGCATCGATCTCGGCCGTGCAGCGCCAGTTGCGCATCGGCTACAACCGTGCGGCGCGGCTGATCGAACAGATGGAGGCGGCGGGCCTGGTCTCGCCGATGGGCCGTAATGGCACGCGCGAGGTGATCGCGCCCGGTGGTCCGGCCGACTGACACCCCGCAAACTCTGGAGCCTTGCCGATGACCGCTACCCGGGGCAACCTGCTTCACGACGTGCCGGTGCACGCCGATGGCGAGGTGTTCACCGACCTGCTGGCCTGGCAGGCTACCGGCCGCGTGCGCATCGAACGGATCGTGTCGAATGGCCAGGCCAGCCCGGACGGCTTCTGGTACGACGCTGCCGACGACGAATGGGTGCTGGTGATCAGCGGTAGCGCCGCCGTGGAAGTGGAGGGCGGCGCCACCCACACGCTGGGCGCCGGCGACTGGCTGCACCTGCCCGCCCGCTGCCGGCACCGCGTGGCATGGACCGACGCCGCGCAGCCCACGGTGTGGCTGGCCATCCATGTGACACCGGCAGCCCCACCGGTTACCTGAGCGCGCAGCCGGTTCTCGGCGCCAGCGCGCGGCCATCGGGAGGCCATCGGGCGGCTTGTATGGCCGTCGTATGGCTTTATGATGTCGGGACAACTCAACCGGAGTCCCCGGCTTGCCCCCTACCTCCCGGCTGCTCTTCGTCTGGCTTGCGCTGGCGTGCCTGCTTGGCCCACTGGCGCATGCCGATACGCTGCGCGTGGGCTCCAAGCGGTTCACGGAGTCATACATCCTCGGCGAGGTGCTGACGCAGACCGCCGCCCCGCATGCCGACGCGCGCCACCTGCCGGGGCTGGGCAACACCGCCATCGTCTTCGCCGCGCTCAAGGCCGGCAGCATCGACCTGTACCCGGACTACACCGGCACGCTGGCCAGTGAAATCCTGCGGCTGCCCGGCGATGCCTCGCTCGAGCAGATCAATGCCGCGCTGGCCCCGCTGGGGCTGGGCGCCGCCGTGCCGCTCGGGTTCGAGAACACCTATGCGATTGCGGTGTCCGACGCCCGCGCCGCCGACATCCGCACCCTGGCCGACCTGGCGCGCCATCCGCAGCTGCGGCTTGGACTGTCCCACGAGTTCATCGGCCGCGCCGATGGCTGGCCGGCTCTGGTGCAGCGCTACGGCCTGACGCAGAAGCCGTCGGGCATCGACCACGGCATTGCCTACGAGGCGCTGGCCAACGGCCAGATCGACGCCACCGACATCTACTCCACCGACGCCAAGATCCGCCGCTTTCACCTCCGCGTGCTGGAAGACACCCTGCACGTCTTTCCGCGCTACGACGCCGTGATGGTCTACCGGCTCGACGTGCCGCGCCGCTTTCCGGCCGCCTGGCAGGCGCTGGGCGAGCTGGCCGGACGCATCACCGTGGCGGACATGATCGACATGAACGCGGCAGCCGAGATCGACGGCGATACGTTCGCCGGCATCGCGCGGCGCTTTTTGGCCGGGGAACCGGTGGGGGCGGCGACGCCCGGCAGCGCGCGCCGCCCGGGCGTGCTTGGCATGCTCTGGGGCGCCGAGACCTGGCGGCTGACGGTGCGCCATCTGGCGCTGGTGGGTGGCGCGGTGGGTGCCGCCACGCTGGTGGGCATTCCGCTGGGCATCGTGGCGGCGCGCCGGCGTCGCCTGGGGCAGGGCCTGCTGGCGCTGGTGGGCATGCTGCAGACGGTGCCGTCGCTGGCGTTGCTGGCGATGCTGATTCCGCTGCTCGGCCGCATTGGCGTGTGGCCGGCCATGATCGCGCTATTCCTCTACGCGCTGCTGCCCATCGTGCGCAACGCGTGCACGGGCCTGCAGGAAATTCCGGCGGGCATGCGCAACGCCGCGCGCGCGCTCGGTTTGCGTCCCGCGCAGGTGCTGCGCTACGTGGAGCTGCCGCTGGCCATGCCGGTGGTGCTGGCGGGCGTGAAGACGGCTGCGATCATCAGCGTGGGCACGGCCACCATCGCCGCGTTCGTGGGCGCGGGCGGCTACGGCGAGCGCATCGTGACCGGGCTCGCGCTCAACGACGCCAACCAGCTGCTGGCCGGCGCGATTCCGGCGGCGCTGCTGGCATTGCTGGTGCAAGGCGCGTTCGGCAGCGTCGAATGGTGGACGCGGCGGCACCGCGCGTCCGTGTCCTGAGGTCCATCCAACCAAAATGTTCATGCGCCTGACTGGTATCCGGCTCCTGACCCTGGCTGCCGCACTCACTGCCGCACTCACTGCTGCATCGACTGCCGCCACGGCGCAGGCCGCCCCCCCGGCAGCGGCATCATCGGCCGAGCAGGTGGCGCGCGGGCGCTACCTCGCGCGCATCGCCAATTGCGCGGCCTGCCATACCGCCTCGGGCGGCGCGCCGCTGGCCGGCGGGCTGCCGCTGCAAACCGACGTGGGCACACTCTATTCGACCAATATCACCCCCGAGGACGAGACCGGCCTGGGCCGCTATACGCTCGACGACTTCGATCGCGCCGTCCGCCAGGGCGTGGCGCGCGACGGCAAGCGGCTGTACCCGGCCATGCCCTACACGTCGTACGCCAAGATGACGCGAGACGACGTGGCGGCGCTCTACGCGTGGATGCGCAGCGAGGTGAAGCCGGTGCGGCAAGCCAACCGCGCGCCGGACCTGCGCTGGCCCTACAGCATGCGCTGGCTGCTGGTGCCGTGGAACTGGCTCAACCTGCGCGACGCGCCGGTGCGAGCCGATGCCGGCCAGGACGCCACGTGGCGCCGGGGCGCCTACCTCGTCCAGGCCGTGGCGCATTGCGGTGCCTGCCACACGCCGCGCGGTGTGCTCTACGGCGAAAAGGGCACCGATGCGAGCAGCCGCCATTTCCTGTCCGGCGCCACCGTCGAAGGGTGGTCGGCCACCAATCTCACCGGCGACACGCTGACCGGGCTGGGCGCGTGGTCGAAGGCTGACGTGGTGGAGTACCTGCACACGGGGCGCAACGCCCATGCCACGTCGTTCGGCCCGATGTCGACGGTGATCGCCACGTCGACGCAATACATGAGCGCGGCCGACCTGGACGCCGTGGCCACGTACCTGAAATCGATTCCCGGCGCGCGCGGCGAGCGCCAGCCGTTCCGGGCCGATCCCGCCACGGCGCAGCGGCTGGAGCAGGGCCGCTTCGACACGGCGGGCGCCCGCCAGTACGCCACGTTCTGCATGCCGTGCCACCACAGCACCGGCAAGGGGTTCGCACGGGTGTTTCCGCCGCTGGCGGGCAATCCCACGGTGGCGGACCCGAATCCGGCCTCGCTGATCAACCTGCTGCTCGACGGCGCGGTGACGGCACGTGTGGACACTGCGCCCACCGATTACCACATGCCCGGCTACGGCTGGACGCTGGAAGACCAGGAGCTGGCCAGCGTGCTGACGTTCATTCGCTCCAGCTGGGGCAACCGCGCCGCGCCTGTGACGCCGGAAGCGGTGAGCGAACGGCGCCGCGCGATGGGCCTGCGCGGGCCCGGCACGCCATGACCGCCGAGCGCCTGTGCGCCCAGGGTGGCTGCCATGTCTGCCATGTTCCTGTGATGCCGATGACGGCGTGATCCCATGTCCTGATCCCATGTCCATTACCCGACGAGACTTCCTGAACGGCACGGCACTGACCATCGCGGCGGGCATGGCGCCCGCCACGCTGCTTGGCGCCACGGGCACCGCGCCGCCCGCCTATCCGCCCAACTATCCCCCTGCATTGACCGGCCTGCGCGGCAATCACGCCGGCACCTTCACGCTGGCGCACAGCCTGGCGCGCGAGGGCGCCAGCTATCCGGGGGTGCTGGCCGACGAGGCCTACGACCTGGTGGTGGTGGGCGGCGGCATCAGCGGGCTGTCGGCCGCGTGGTTCTACCAGCGCAAGTTCGGTGCTGGCCGGCGCATCCTGATTCTCGACAATCACGATGACTTCGGCGGCCACGCCAAGCGCAACGAGTTCACCGTGCGCGGGCAGCGGCTGGTCACGTACGGCGGCAGCGCCGGCATGCCGCCCTCGGCCACCGACAACGCCGCCGTGCAGGCCCTGCTGGCTGGCCTGGGCCTTGCGCCCGCCGCGCAGGCGCGGACGCGTCTGGGCGAAGACTACGAGCGGCGCGGGCTGGGCCGGGCGATGTTCTTCGATGCCGAGCACTTCGGCCGCGACCAGTGGCTGGCTGGCGACCCGTTCGCCGCCTTCGTCGACGCGCGCAACCAGGGTGTGCCGCCGGCGATGGACAAATGGCCGGCGTTCCTCGCCGCCGCGCCGCTGCCACCGGCCGACCGCCAGGCCCTGCAGCGCCTGACGCGTGGCGATGTCGACTTCCTGGCGGGCATGCCCGCACCGGCGCGCGGCGACTATCTGCGCGACACGCGCTATGCCGCGTTCCTGCGCGACAAGGCGGGGCTGGGGCTGGCCGGGTTGCGCTTTCTGCGTAGCCGGGCGCTGGACGCCTACGCGCTCGATGCCGACGGTATTTCGGTGGCGCAGGCCCTTGCCATCGGCCTGCCGGCGGGCGCCGCGATGCCCGCGCCTTCGGTCGATGCGCGGCTGGGCAGCGGGCCGGCCGCGCGCCTGTGGTTTCCCGACGGCAATGCCACGCTGGCGCGTGCATTGGTGGGCCGGCTGGTGCCCGAGGCCGTGGCGGCCGGGCGCGGCGGTGCCGTGCCGGACGCGCGCTTCGACTACGGAAAACTCGATCAGGACGGCAAACCGGTGCGGATCCGGCTCAACAGCACGGCCATCGCCGTGGAGCCCGATGTCCGCATTACACGCGTCACCTATGGCTGGCAGGGCAACCTGCGGCGCGTGGAGGCGCGGCACGTGGTAGTGGCCGGCTACGGCATGATGGTGCCGTTCCTGCTGCCGACGTTGCCGGCCCCGGCAAAGGCGGCACTGCGCGCGGCCGTCAAGGCGCCGATGATCTACACCAAGGTGGCGCTGGACAACTGGCGCGCCTTCGATGCCTTGAAGACGTGGCGCGTCCACGCGCCGACGATGCCGTACGCCGACCTGTGGCTGGAGCCCGTGGCGGGCGGGCCAGAGGCGCCGGTCGTGCTGCACATGCTCTACGTCCCGACCGTGCCGGACAGCGGCATGGCGGCGCGCGACCGGTTCCGGGCGGGGCGGGCCTTGCTGCTTGGCACACCGTTCGACGTGATGGAGCGCGATATCCGCGCGCAGCTAGACCGCATGCTCGCGCCAGCCGGCTTCCGGGCGGCGCGCGATATCCGCGGCATCACGGTCAACCGCTGGGCACACGGGTACAGCTACATGCCGTCGACGCTGGCCGCTGACGATGCGGGCCTGCAGGCGGCGCTGGCGCAGGCCGGGCAGGGCCTCGGCAATATCCGTATCGCGGGCGCCGATGTGGCGGGGAGCCCTTCGGTCACGTCGGCCATCGAGCAGGCCCAACGGGCAGTCATGTCATTGCAGGCTGACATTTGAGGGAACGGCGATGGCGTGGCCAGGGATGCGCGGGCAGAATCGGCCGCTCCACCTCTCTGGAGACCACCGTCATGAAGTTTCTGTCTACCTTTGCGTTCGGCGCCCTGGGCGCCCTCGGCATGCTGGCCGTGGACACGGCGCATGCCGCGGAGACCACCGACCTGGCCGTAGGCGGCACGCTGCGGCCTTCGGCCTGCAATATCAGCGTGGCCGCCAGGTCGAGCGGTGGCTCCCGCATCGACTACGGCACCGTCGACCTGTCGAGGCTGTTTCCGGTGGGCACCGATTTCCTTGGCATGCCCGACGACCAGGTCCAGGTCAGCGTGAGTTGCAATGCCGGCATGCAAGTGGGCATCGGCGTCACGGATGGCCGTAGCGGCACGGCGGCATCAGGCCTGGACACCGCCATTGCGGAAAACTACATGGGCATCACGCCGGTGGCCGGCGCCACGTTTGGTCTCGGCACCACGGCAAACGACACGGCAATCGGCGGCTACTACCTCCATCTGGCACCGCAGGATGGCATGGTCCAGATTGGCTCGATGCCCGCCGGGGCACTGCGGGCCGATGGCGGTGGCGCCTGGGTGCCGCTGCCATCGGATGGCGGCAACAACGCGAACCGCGTGATGCTGCCGACGGGCACCCGTTTGCATACGTGGGCGCCAATCTCCCGGGACGGTACCGTGGGTACCACGCCGGCGACGGTGACCACCGCCACCATGAACTACGAGATTTTCCCGGCCATTCGTTCCGCAGCGCAGTTGCCCTTGACGGGCCAAATCAATCTGGATGGCCTGGCCACGTTCACGTTGCACTATCTCTGAATACGCGATTCATCCGCCGGTTACGAATTTCTGCAACAGCCGGCGGAATTCCTCGAATTCCTCAACGGTAAATCCCTGCAGCCGGTGATTTAACACCTCCGGCGCAATAGTGGGTATTTCCGATGCGACGGTGCGGCCTTTTGACGTCAGCGTCAGATTTACCACGCGCCGGTCGTCGATGCTGCGGCTGCGTTCCAGCAGCCCCTTTTCTTCCAGTTTGTCGAGCATCCGGGTCATCAGACCACTGTCAATGCCGAGCAGCTTGCTGATCTCGAATGGCGTGCTGGCCATGCCGCGCGTCAAGGACAGCAGGATGCCCATCTGCTGTCCGTTGATATCGAGCGGGCGCAGGGCGGAATCCATTTCCAGCAGCAGGCTGTTGCGGGCTTTGTTCAGGTGGAAACCGATGCTTTGGGTAAGCTGGAAGTTGTCTGATGTGTAGTGCTTCACCGCGGTCTTCCTTTGACGTTGGGCTATCAATGGTTGATCGGTCAGTAAATCTCCCGACATTTGTCAACCGCCGTATGAATGCGCGTTGCATGGCATTCATGGGACCGTAGTCTGGCAAAGCTATTGCGAAATGGGAATTCAATTTTATTGTGTTTCGATTTAGACGAAATGAAATACTTGAAACTGCCCGGACCAGATTCTCGGGGTGGTGAATTCAATATGCGAGTTAATCCCCCGTACGGGTTATCGAATGACATGACATTATGTCAATGCGTGACGCAAGCGGCGTGGCCCCGGTTTTTCATTCCCGGCGGCGGAAATGCCGGGATGACCAGCGAAACTACTTAACGCGGCGTCCAAGAAAGTTCATCACGGCGCCGTGCTCTGCCGGGGAATGGCTCCGGTACATTTGCCCGGGGGGTGGTTATGTCACACCGCTCTCACAAGCCGCCCCAAGTCGTCCCCTTGAGTTGTGCCTTAAGCCGTGTCCTTGAGCCGCAACGAACATGGAGTCAGTGCCAATGCGAGCGTTTCGCACCGCCAGTTTGATCCGCAACATCTGCATCGCAATGTGCGCCGCCAGCGGCCTTGCCATGGCGCAAACCAGCGCCGAACTGGCCAACAAGAGCAATAACCCGTTGAACCTGGCGCCGTCGTTCAACATCCAGAACTATTATTCGCCGCGCCTGTACAACAGCAACGCCCATACCAATGACCTGCTGCTGCGTCCCACGATTCCGGTGGCGCCAGGCAGCCTGGTCGGGGTGCCCCAGGTTCTGCGTGGCACGGTGCCCATCAGCACGCGGCCCAAGGCGGACGGTTCCTACGAGACCGGACTGGGCGACATCAATCTGTTCGACATCTTTCTGCTGCGTGGCGACGGCATGCAGTTTGGCGCCGGTCCGCTGCTGACGCTGCCGACGGCCACCGACCCGAGCCTGGGCACCGGCAAATGGCAGGCGGGCGTGGCGGCGGTGCTGGTAGACCCCACGCCGGCCCGGCTGCTTGGCATGCTGGTGCAGTGGCAGCATTCGTTCGCGGGGCAGAGCAGCCGTCCCGACGTGCAGTCGCTGACGGCGCAGCCGTTCATGATCTTCAACCTGCCGCACGGATGGTATGTGCGATCCACCGGCACCTGGACCTTTGACCTGCAGCATGGCACCTACTATGTGCCGGTGGGCCTGGGCGCGGGCAAGGCGTGGAAGGACGGTGCCACCATCTTCAACGCCTTTATCGAGCCGCAATACTCGGTCTTGCATCAAGGGGCCGGCGTGCCGCAATGGACCGTCTTCGCCGGTCTTAACATGACCTTCGGCAAATGGCAGCCGCAGGGCTGGCCTGGGCATGCGCGGCCTCGCTATGGTCCGTATGGGGCCTGGCGCCCACGGCCGCCAGCGCAGCGCCGGACACGCCGGCCGGGCCAGCGCCCGCCACCGCATCCCCAACCGCCCCATCCGGCGACGCCGCGGCCGCCAAGCCGAAGCTGTCGTTCTTCGACCCCGAGGACGGCATGCTGGACATGAGCGACTTCCTGCTCCACCACAAGGGCGCGCTGCCGGTGCCGACCATCATCACCGAGCCCGCCGTGGGCTACGGCTTCGGGCTCGCGCTGGCGTTTTTCTCGGAATCGATGGCCGATGCCGCCCAGCATGCCAAGGAGGCGGGCACTGGGCCCGCGCCGCCCAACATCACGGCGGTGGGCGGCGCCTATACGGAGAACGGCACCTGGGCAGCCGGCGCCGCGCATTTCCATACCTGGGGCGGCGACCGCATCCGCTACCTGGGCGCGATTGGCAAGGTCAACGCCAATCTCGAGTACTTCGGGCTGGCCAACCAGCCGCGTGCCTACGCGCTGGATGGCTTCGCGCTGATCCAGCAACTGCTGTTCCGCGTGGCGGATTCCCACTGGTACATCGGGCCGCGCTACGTCTACGCCGATACCTCGGCCACCTTCAAGTTCGGCACCACGGCCAATGAACTGGGGCCGATCGAGAAGAACCAGCGCATCGGCAAGGGCGGGCTGGTAATCGACTACGACTCGCGCGACAACATCTTCTTCCCGAACAAGGGCAGCTACGCCGAGATCGAAGCCCAGTTCGCGCGCAGCGGCTTTGGCAGTACCCAGAGCTTCAACATGTTCAACGCGCGTGGCTTCACCTGGCTGCCGCTGTCGCGCACGTGGATTCTCGGCTTGCGCGCCGACACAAAGTTCTCCAGCGGCGACGTGCCGTTCTACGCCCAGCCCTATGTGGACCTGCGCGGCGTGCAGAAGGGCCGGTATCAGGACCGCAACGCACTGGCCGCCGAAGCGGAACTGCGCTGGGACGTCACGCCGCGCTGGTCGGTGCTGGCCTTCACCGGCACCGGCAAGGCCTATGGGCGCTGGCACGACTTCTCGGACGCCTCCACCGTGGTCAGCGTGGGCGGTGGCTTCCGCTACATGATCGCGCGCAAGCTGGGGCTCTCGATGGGCATCGACGTGGCCCACAGCAAGGACCAGAACGCGTTCTATATCCAGGTCGGCAGCGCCTGGCACTGACTGGCACCGATTGGCACTGACTGCCGCCGACCCGGTTCTCAGGCTCAGGCGACGGCCGGGAAGTCCAGCGTCGTGTCGTTCACGCGGTTGATCATGTTCGTGAACAGGATGGCGCTGATGGCCTGGATGGCTTCGACGATCTGCGCATCGGTGTAGCCCGCGGCGCGCACCGCCTCAACACTGGCGGCCGGCACCGTGCCGCTGGTGCCTACCAGTTCCAAGGCGAAGCGCGTCAGCGCGTCGATCTTCGCGTCTTCCGGAAAACTGCCTTGGCGCAACTGCTGGGTCTGCTCGACGCTGAAACCGGCCATCTTGGTGGCGGTCAGCGTGTGGGCGGCCAGACAGTAGTCACAGCCGCTGTGCTCGCTCACCGCCAGGTTGATGGCTTCCAGTTCCTTGGCCGAAAGGCTGCCTTGCTTCAGCACGGCATTGGTCTGCAGCGCCTGGGCCAGCACGGCGGGCGCGTTGCTGCCGATGGTGGCGTAGGCATTGGGCACCTTGCCGACGGCCTTGCGAATGGCACCGAACAGTTCGGCGGTCTGGCCCGTGGCGTCCTGGGCGGCGATGGTGTGCAGGCGGGTGGTCATGGTAAAGCTCCTTGGAATGAGGTGTGTCTCGATAGGTCGATCCGTTGCTTCGGTGGGCGTGGCGTCTTGCTGTGCAACGCTTCCTTGGACTCCATAGTAGGTGCGTCGGCGATCCGTCTGGATTAGAATCGGCTCAACTTTTTGTCGGATCGTCTCACGGGCCTCTCCATGGACAGTCTCAGCGAACTGGTGCGCCTGCTGGCGCCCTCCGGTACGGTCGACCTGCATTGCCGCGTGGCGGGTGCGTGGTCGGCGCACAACGCGCAGGCCGCGCCCGGGCACGTGCCGTATCACGCCATCCTCGATGGCGAGGCCGATGTCTCCCTCGGGAGCGACCGCGTCCGGGTGGCGGCCGGCGACGTGCTGCTGTTTCCGCATGGCGCCGCGCATACCATGGCCGGCGTGCACGGCGGCCAGTGCCGCGCGGCGGAATCGCGCCACTTCAACGGCGTGGTGACCGAGATCACGGTGCCCGGGTCGGCCGCGCCGCTCGACATCCTCTGTGGCACCTTCGTGCTCGGCAGTTCGGCCGGCGTGCTGCTGCGCACGCTGCCGGAGATGCTGTGCGTGAAGACGGCCGGCGGCGGCACCTCGGGCCTGAGCTGGCTGCGCGGCCTGATCGGCATGATGCATGTGGAGGCGGACGCGCCGGGGCCGGGCAGCGCGGCCATCATCGCGGACCTGTCCACCGCGCTGTTCACGGTGCTGTTGCGCACGCTGATGGCGCAGGGCGCGGTGTCGCACGGGGTGATGGCGTTGATGGCCGATGCCCGCATGGCGCGCGCTGTCGATGCCGTGGTGCGCCACCCCGAGAAGCCGTGGACGGTGGATAGCCTGGCCGAGGTCTGCAATGTCTCGCGCGCCACGCTGGCGCGCCGGTTTGCCCAGATCGGCATGACGCCGCTGGAACTGGTCACCACGTTGCGGATGGAACGGGCGGCCAGGCTGCTGCGGGCAGACGGATTGTCGGCGGCGGCCGTGGCCGAGCAATGCGGCTATGCCTCGCAGGCCGCCTTCGGGCGCGTGTTCGCCCAGCATTTCGGCGTGGGGCCGGGTGCCTATCGGCGTCAGCATCGCCAGCAGCGCAGCGCACGCGCAGCCGGCCCCGCAGCGGACGCCGACGCATGAGCACCCGCACCCCGGCAGCCCAGCGCGCCGCGCGCAACGCCGACAACTGGGACGACTATCGCTACTTCCTGGCCGTGGCCCGCGGCGGCACGCTGTCGGCGGCCGCCGAGCAGCTCGGCACCGAGCACACCACGGTGGCGCGCCATATCCAGGCGCTGGAGCGCGTGCTGAACACGCGGCTGTTCCACAAGAGCCATGTCGGCTATGCGTTGACGGCCGCCGGCGAGCGGCTGCTGGCCACGGCCGAGGCCATCGAGACCGCGCTGCTGGCATCGAAGGCTGCCGCCGCCGGCGAGCAGGACATTGCCGGCACGGTGCGCATTGGCGCGCCGGACGGCTTCGGCAGCCTGTTCCTGGCGCCGCGCATCCACGCGTTGACCGCCCGCCATCCGAGGCTGGACGTGGAGATTTTCGCGGCGGCACGCCTGTTCAGCCTGACGCGCCGCGAGGCCGATATCGCCATCGGCCTGTCTGGCGCCGAACATCTGCGCGTGGCGTCGCGCCGGCTGACCGACTACCGCATGTTCGTGTACGGCACCAGGTCCTACCTGAAGCAGGCGGCGCCGATCCGCACCAAACAGGACCTGGCCGCCCACCCGTTCATCGGCTACGTCGAGGAGCACCTGTTCTCGCCGGAACTGAGCTTTGCCGGTGCGATTGGCGTCGACTACCGCGCGCGCGTGCGCAGTACCAATCTGCTGACCCAGGTGCATGCCACGCTGGCCGGACAATGCCTGTGCATCATCCCGGCCTACGTGGCGGCGGCCTTTCCGGGCCTGGTGGCGGTGCTGCCCGACCAGGTGGAGGTGACGCGCACCTTCCACATGCATGTGCATGAAGACCACTGGAAGGCCGCGCATGTGCGCGCGGTGGCCGAATTCATCGCGGAGGAAGTGGACGCCCATATCCCGCTGTTCATGGACGGCAAGGGGTGAAAAGGGCGGTTGTGCATTCGTGCACAACCGATGCCGATTTCCAGTCTGTCGTTGTGCGGGAATCCAGCGAATAATCGGCGTCATTGCTTCCTCGCCCCTGATGTCGCCATGTCCGCCCCAGTCATCGCCCCTAACACTGCCCCCACTGCCTCGCTTCCCGTTTCACGTTCCCGCCGCTGGCTGCGCACGATTGCGCAGGTAGGTGCCTTGCTGGCGATCTGGCAGGCTGCCGACTGGCTGACCCGCGCGCTCGGGTGGTCGATTTCGCCCGGCGTGCTGGGCATGCTGGCGGTGCTGGGGCTGCTGCTGTCTGGCCGGGCCGAGGTGGGCTGGGTCAAGGACGGCGCAGACTGGATGCTCGGCGAGCTGGTGCTGTTCTTCATCCCGTGCGTGGTGGCGGTGATGAACTACGTGCCGCTGTTCCGGGCGGAAGGCGTGCAGCTGACCATCGCCATCGCGGTGGGCACGGTGCTGGTCATGGCCGCCACCGCGCTGGCCGTGCACGCGGGCTGCCGCCTGGAGCGCCGCATCGCGCGCTGGCGTGGCCAGCCGGCGGCGGAGTAAGGCCATGGCATCGTTCCTGTGCCTGGCATGGACGGTCGCGCTGTACTTCGCGATCAAGCCGTTCTACCTGCGGCGTCCCACGCTGTGGCGCTCGCCCGCCATCGTGGTGCCGCTGCTGACCATCGTGTTGCTGCTGGTGGCCGGCATTCCGTATACCGCCTATGTGGCTGATACCCGCTGGATGGTCTGGCTGCTGGGCCCGGCGACCATCGCGTTTGCCGTGCCGATCTACGAGCACCGCGCCATCGTGCGCCGCCACTGGCTGGCGCTGGCACTGGGCGTGGTGGCCGGCATGCTCGTGGCCATGGTCAGCGCGCGGCTGCTGGCCGAGGCGTTCCATTTCAGCAACGAGGTGTCCAGCAGCCTGATGGCGCGCTCCGTCTCCACGCCGTTTGCGGTGGCCGTGGTGTCGCACACCGGCGGCTCGGCCGATCTGGTCTCGCTGTTCACGGTGATGACCGGGCTGGTGGGCATGATCGCCGGCGACACGGTGCTGGCCCTGCTGCGGCTGCGTTCGCCGGTGGCGCAGGGCGCTTCGCTGGGCGCGGCAGCGCATGGCTTCGGCACCGCGCGGGCGCGCCAGCGCCACACTGAGGAAGGCGTGGTAGCCAGCCTGACGATGGTCCTGGCCGGCGTGCTGATGGTGATTGCCGGCCCCACGCTGACCGGCTGGATTACCGCGCTGGTGGGCTGACGTAGGAGGCGTCCGACCCCGCACTTCGCCGCTTCCTGCTGGCACGGCGCGTCTCGCGGACTAGACTTCCCGGATGATGACCGGTTTCCCTGCACGGGAGGATGTCGCCATGGCCGCACGTTCCATTGCTTCGCTATCCATCAGCTTCGGGCTCGTTTCCATCCCGGTGAAGGTCTATTCGGCCACCGAGAGCAAGTCCGCCATCAGCTTCAACCTGCTGCACAAGGGCTGCGGGTCGCGCCTGCGCCAGCAATACATCTGCCTGAAGGAAGACGTGGTGGTGGAGCGGGCCGACATGGTCAAGGGCTACGAGTTCGAGAAAGACCGCTATGTGACGTTCACGCCAGATGAGCTGAAGGCGCTGGAAGACGCCGCCGAACAGACTATCGAGATCGTCTCGTTCATGCCGCTGGGCGCCGTCGACCCGATCTACTTTGACAAGGCCTACTATCTGGGGCCGGACAAGCGCGGCGCCAAGCCGTACAACCTGCTGGCCGAGGCCATGCGCGAAACCGGTACTTGCGCGCTGGCCAAATGGGCCTGGAAGGGCAAGCAGTACATGGTGCAGATACGGGTGGGCGACGACGGCCTGATCCTGCAGCAACTGCTCTATGCCGACGAGGTGCGCGACATGGCCGACCTGCACGTCGAGCGCACCGAAGTGCAGCCGGCGGAACTCAAGCTCGCCCAGCAGTTGATCGAGCAGAACGCGGTGGAAGGCTATGACCCGGCCGCCTACGTCGACGAGGAGAAGCAGCGCATCCTGGAGCAGATCGACAAGAAGATCACGGGCAAGAAGATTACCGTGGCGGCCGAAGTGCCGGCGCCGGCCGGCGGCGAGGTCATCGACCTGATGGAGGCGCTGCGCAAGAGCATCGGCGCCAACAAGCGGCAGCCGGCGGCCAAGAGTGCCGGCGCCGGCAAGGCGGCCGCGAAGGTGGCGCCGGTGGCGGAAGCCCCGGCGCGCAAGACCGCCCGCCGCGCCGCCGCCACGCCCGCCGAAGCGCCCCGGCGCGCGGCGCGCAAGTAGTCCATCGGGCCGGCGATGCAGGCTTACTCGATGCGCGAGGTGCAGGGGCTGCTGGGCATCTCGCGCACCGTCATCACCGCACTGATGGCCGCCGGCGTGATCACGCCGCGCCGCGGCGCGCGCCGCGAATATCGCTTCAGCTTCCAGGACGTGGTGCTGCTGCGCACCGCGCAGTCGCTGCGCGAGGCCGGCATCCCAACCCGGCATATCACGCGGTCGCTGCGTCGGCTGCACGGCATGGGCGAGGGCCGGCCGCCCACCGGCCTGCGCGTGACCGCCGTGGGCGGCGATGTGGCCGTGCACGACCGGCGCGGACGCTGGCACGTCGATTCCGGGCAATTCGTGCTCGACCTCGACGACGCCGATACGCCAGATATGCCCCTGCGTGGGGCCGAGGTGCTGAACCTGCGCCGCCAGCCCGGCCCAGGGGCCAGCGCAGCCAGCCACGCCAGCCGGCCGAGCAGGCCCACCGACGACCCTGTCGCGTGGTTCGAGCGCGGCGTGACGCTGGAGCGCGCGCACCCGGGTGAGGCCGAAGCCGCCTACCGGCAGGCGGTGGCGCTGGCACCCGACTACCTCGACGCGTGGCTCAACCTCGGCTGCCTGCTGGGCGACCAGGGCCGGCCGGCCGAGGCCGTGGCCGCCTACCGCACGGCGCTTAGTTATCTGCCCCGGCAGCCGTTAATCCACTTCAACCTTGGCGTGGCGCTCGAAGATGCCGGTGCGAGCCGCGAGGCACTCGACAGCTATCACGCCTGCATCGAACTGGCGCCCGACTTCGCCGACGCCCACTACAACGCCGCGCGGCTGCACGAAGCGCTTGGCGACCCGCACCGGGCCATCCGGCACTACAACCAGTACCGCAAGCTGGATCCGGTGTTGTAGCCCGCACAGCGCAGCGCAGGCCCCGGTTCGTGTAGGCGCGCCACCGACAGCATTCATACACCTGACCGCCGCAGAATGGCGCATCGGGCAAGACAACATCGAGGGGACTTTTGGCTTCGAACCTTTGGCGCGAGCGCTTTGGAGGATGGTCTGTTTCGCCGCTCACGCTGCTGGCCTGGGTGTTTACCTGTGTGTGCTTTGTCGCGATGGCGCTTTGGCTGGGCCGGCGCCAGGTGGATGACATCGTCAGGCAGCGCGAGGCCAGTATCGGTACCGAGATCGTGGCAACGCTGGCGCGCATGCTGGATTCGGTCGAGGCGCAGGGCCGCCAGCATGTGGCGCCGCTTGGCACGCGGCCGTGCGACGAAGTTGAACTGGCGCTCAGCACCGCCCACAGCTTCATTCCGTACGTGCGCACGGTGGGGCTGGCCGAGGACGGCGTGGTCTACTGCTCGGCCACGCGCGGGCCGGTAAGCGTGCCGCTGCGCTACTACTTCACGGATCTCCAGGCGTGGGTGCCGCATCGGCTGATGCTCTCCCAAGGCACGCCGTTCCGCGAGAACGCGCCGGCGATGGCCATGTTCCTGCCGACCCGCGACCGGCCCGATACCGGCGTGTTCCTGCTGGTCGAAGGGCGCTACGTGGTGGATACGCTGGTGCAGGGGCTTGGCTTTGGCGCGTCTTCCGTGGTCCTGAGCGTCGGCCGGGCCTCGATCCATCACGACGGCAGGTTCGCGCCCGGGCCGATCGACGTCACGCGCGGCGTGAACACGCAGGCGAAGACCTGGCCCCTCGCGGTGCATGTGCAGGCGTCCACCAGCTACATCCAGGCCGTCCGGCGCAAGTACGACATGCTCTACGGCGCCATTGGCCTGCTGGCGGGGCTGCTGGCGGTGGCCGTGTTCCTGATCGTGGCGGCGCCGCGCCGGCTGCTGCTGCAGAACGTGCGCCTGGCGCTGAAGCGCGGCGAATTCCAGGTGGTCTACCAGCCCATCGTCGAGGTAAGGTCGGGCCGCTGGATCGGCGCCGAGGCGCTGTTGCGCTGGCAGCATCCGCGCTGGGGCAGCATCCCGCCAGCGTCGTTCATCGAGACGGTGGAGTCGACGCCGCTGATCGACGACATCACGCAGTTCGTGCTGCGCCGCGTGGTGGAAGACATGAATCGCGTGGGCCCGCCGGCGCCGCTGCATATGGCCGTCAACGCGGCGCCGCTGAACCTGCGCCGGCGCGGCTTCCTGGGCGAGCTGGAGGCGCTGCAGCGTGCCATGCCAGATGGGTCGGGGCTGGTGCTGGAGATTACCGAGCGCCATCTGTTCGACGACAGCAACACCGCCCGCGAAGCGTTCGACCGCCTGCACCAGGCCAATGTGCGGCTGGCCGTGGACGACTTCGGCACGCGCAATAGCAACCTGGATCTGATTCGCTCGCTGCCGTTCGACTACCTCAAGATCGACCGCCAGTTCACACAGGAAGTGGACGAGAACGCGCGTGCGCTGCTGCGCAGCATCGTCAGCATGGCGCACCACTTCCAGCTGACGGTAATCGCCGAAGGCATCGAGACCGAGGCCCAGCACGCGGTGGTGGCAGAGGCTGGCGTGGACTGGGCGCAGGGCTACCTGTACCAGCGGCCCGCCGGGCCGGCCAATATCCTGGCGCGGCGCGGCATCTGGGTCAACGAGCACCACGATCCGAAAGAAGCGGAAGCCGGCGTGACCGTCTGACCGACGCGGCTGGCGCAGATTGCCGCCGTGGCGCTTCAGGCCATCGCGCCTTGCCAGAGCAGCGCGCCGTTGAGCAGGATGATCGTCAGCGCCGAGGCCACCGCCAGCACCAGCGGCAGGCCACGCACGCGCCAGGCGCCCATCAGCCGGCGGTTGGCCCCGAACATGATCAGCGGCACCACGGCCAGCGGCAGCGTCAGGCTCAGCACCACCTGGCTGGCCACGAGCAGGCTGGCGGAACCGTGCTCGCCGAACACCCACACCGCGCCGAGGGCCGGCACGATGGCCACGGCCCGCGTGAGCAGCGCGCGGCGCATGCGCGACATCTTCAGGTCCAGAAAGCCTTCCATCACGGCCTGGCCCGCCAGCGTGCCGGTCACCGTGGAATTGAGGCCGCAGGCCAGCAGCGCCACGGCGAACAGCAGGCTGGCCATGTCTGAATGCAGCAGCGGCGCCAGCAGGCGATGCGCATCGGCCAGGTCTTCCACGTCCGTCAGCCCGTTGGCATGGAACACCGAGGCGGCCAGGATCAGCAGCGCGGCGTTGATCAGGAAGGCAAAGCCGAGCGAGCCGAACGTGTCGAGATTCATGCCTTGCAGCACTTCCACGAACGTGCGGCGGCGCGCGGGACGGCTGCTGCCCGGCGGCGGGGTGAAGCGGCGCACCAGCGACGAGTGCAGATAGAGGTTGTGCGGCATCACGGTGGCGCCGACGATGCCGGCGGCCAGCCACAGCATGCCGGCATCGCGCACGAGGTCGGCCGACGGCGCCATGCCGCCGATCACGGCAGCCCAGTCGGGCTGGGCCAGGGCCAGCTGGGCAACGAAGCACAGCGCCACCAGCAGGATCAGCCCGGCGACCATGGCTTCCATGGTGCGCTGGCCGTGGCGCTGCACCGCCAGCATGACGATGGTGACCACGGCGGCAATCAGCACGCCGACCCAGAGCTTGACGTGGAACAGCAGCTGCAACGCCACGGCGCTACCCACCACCTCGGCCACATCGCAGGCAATGATGGCGATCTCGCTGGCGATCCACAGGCCGATGGTCACGCGCCGTGGAAAGCGCTCGCGGCACAGTTGTGCGAGGTCGCGCCCGGTAACCACGCCCACGCGGGCGGCAATCCATTGCAGCAGCATGGCTACGAGGCTCGATGCCGCAATCACGCTCAACAGGGTGTAACCGTACTTGGCGCCCCCCGCGATGGCCGTGGCCCAGTTGCCGGGGTCCATATAGCCCACCGCCACGAGCGCGCCGGCGCCAAGAAAAGCCACGCGCGACCGGCGTGGAGCCGGGGCGGCGGGAAGGGTGGCGGTATCGATCGGCGGCGGCATGCGGTGGTCCGGTAGGTGGCGCGGAGTCCTGTGTGACCCCCTTGTTGCATTCTAGGAGGTTGTTGAGAACTATTCCCAATTGGCTTTCGCTAAGAGGGGGATTGTGCGAACCAGCTTAGGCCGAGGCGTGGGTTGACGTTTTCGGCACTTGGGTGGACGTTTTCAATTGGCACGCCGCCGGCGAGGTGACCTAGCGGCTCCAGCCGCCGCCGCTGGCGCGGCCCGCCAGCTTGACCGGCCCGCAACAGGCGCATGCCGAGCCGTGGGTGCTGGTGCCGCTGCCGTCCGCGGCCCCGGCCAGACCCGGCGCTGCCACCAGTGCGCGCACCGCGGCCTTGCCGCAGTCCGGGCAGACGGCCGCGTCATCGCGCCGCGCGATGGGGCGCAACTCCGAAAACACGCCGCAGGTCTCGCATCGGTAGTCGTACGTGGGCATTGCCGCTCTCGCATTGGTAAACAGTTGCGGCCAGCTTAGCGCAATCCCCGGTCGAGCGGGGGCCACGGTGCGCCACGTTGCAGGGCAAGCGTCGCGATGGCTGGTGCGAGATCGAAAAACCGAACCCGACAACTCCCTATAATCGCGCGCATGGAAAAGAATCTCGACAAGCGCTTTGGCTTTCTGGTGTCGGACGTGGGCCGGTTGTCCGGCAAGCGGTTCGACGAGCTGTCGCGCGCCACGCTCGATCTCACGCGCGCCCAGTACCGCGCGCTCGCCTATCTGTCGTATCACGGCGAGATGAATCAGGCCGCGCTGGCAGACCTGATGGAAGTTGCGCCGATCTCGGCGGGCCGCCTGCTCGACCGCATGGAGGAGGGCGGCTGGATTGCCCGGCGCCCCAACGCCGAAGACCGCCGCGAACGCATGGTGCGCATCACCGAAAAGGCCGAGCAGGCGCTGGATGCCGCCCGCCACGTGGGGGATGTGGTGACCGCACAGGCCCTTGGCGGCTTCACGGCCGACGAGGTGGAGCAGTTCCTGGAGTTCCTGCAACGCGCCCGGAACAATCTGTCCAGGCCCCAGGGCTGAGCGCCGCCGGGCTCAGGCCGTCGCCGCCATCGCCGTCGCCGCCGGCGCCGGGGCAGGAAACGCCACCTCCACCGTCAGCCCGCCGCCGGGCGTCTCGCCAAGTGCGACGGTCGCGCCATGGATGCGCGCGATTTCGCGGACGATCGACAGGCCCAGCCCGCTGCCGTCGCGGCGGGTGCTGGCGACGCCGCGATAGAAGCGCTTGAACACCGATTCACGCTCGAAGGGCGCCACACCCGGGCCGTTGTCCTCCACCAGCAGCCGGTTTTCCATCACGCGCACGGTCACCACGGCGCCCGTGCCGGCATAGCGCACGGCGTTGTCGATCAGGTTGCCCAGCAGTTCCTGCAGCAGGTCGGGCTGGCCTTCGATGTCGTGCGCCCCTGCATCGTCAAAGCCGAGATCGACGCCCTCGCGCCGTGCCAGCGGCGCCCAGTCGAGCGCCACCTGCTGCGCAAGCTGCGCGAGCGGCACGGGACGCAGCGTGGGGGCATAGCCGCTGTCCGGTTCCAGCCGCGACAGCGATAGCAATTGCGCCACTTCCTTGGCCGCCTGCCTGACCGAGCCGTTGAGCCGCTCCACATGCACGCGCACGCTGGCCAGGTCGGTTTCGCGCAGCGCCAGTTCCGACTCGGCCTGGATGATGGCCAGCGGGGTCTTGAGCTGGTGCGCGGCGTCGGCGAAGAAGCGCTTGCGTCCCTGCAGCATGCGCTGCAGGCGCGCCACGTACTGGTTCACGGCAGCCACCAGCGGGCGGGTCTCCACGGGCAGCGTGGTATCGCCGATGGGCGCCAAGTCGTCGGGCCCGCGCGCGGCCATGGTGTCGGACAGGCGCTGCAGGGGCCGCAGGCCGCGTCGCACGCCAAACCAGACGATGACCAGCGCCAGGCTGACCAGCATCAGCTCCTGCAGCAGCGAGCCGATCAGGATTTCCTTGGCCAGTTGCTCGCGCGGCTCGGTGGATTCGGCCACCAGCACCCATACCAGCTGGGTGCGCGCGGAGCGCACGTCGTGCAGCGGCAGCGCCATGGCGGCCATGCGCACGGGCGCGCCGCGGAAGTCGGCGTCGTAGAACTGCGGCCGATAAAGCTGGCGCGTCGGGCCGGACGGCATCGGCAGGTCGTCGTAGCCGGTAATGGTGGCGCCCTGATCGTCGCGGATGCGGTAATAGACGCGCGAGCCGGCTTCGGCGTCGAAGACCTCGAGCGCCAGGTAGGGCACCTCCACTTCCACGCGGCCATCGCGCAGCGCAATGCCTTCGCGCATCGCCTTCAGCGAGGCCGCCAGCGTGCGGTCGAAGGCATGGTGGGCGGCGGACATCGCGCGGCGGTCGGTCAGCCAGGTGTCCAGCGCCAGCAGCACCAGCAGCGGTATCAGCAGCCACAGCGTCAGTTGCAGCCGCAGGCTGCCGGTCTTCATGCGCCGGGGCCCACGTCGGAGGTAGCGGCGGTAGCGGCGGTGTCGGCAGTGTCCTGTGCGTCGCGGGCTTCCAGCAGATAGCCCAGGCCGCGCAGCGTGACGATGCCCACGCCGGAGCCTTCCAGCTTCTTGCGCAGGCGGTAGACGTAGATCTCGATGGCGTCGGCGTTGACCGATTCGTCGATGCCGAAAATCTTCTCGGACAGCGCCGCCTTGTTGACGGCCTTGCCATCGCGCAGCAGCAGGATCTCCAGCACGGCGCGCTCGCGCCCAGTCAGCTGCAGCAGTTCGCCATGGAGCGTAAAGGCCCGGCTCACGCCGTCGTAGTGCAGCGGGCCGCAGACCAGCTCGGTGCGGTCATGGCCGTGGCTGCGCCGGATCAGCGCGCGGGCGCGCGCCTCGAGTTCGGTCAGCGCGAAGGGCTTGGCCAGGTAGTCGTCGGCACCGAGGTTCAGGCCACGGACGCGGTCGTCCACCGAACCGTGCGCGGTCAGGATCAGCACCGGCAGCGGGTTGCGGCGCGCGCGCAGGCGCCGCAGCACTTCCAGGCCGTCCAGCCGGGGCATGCCGATGTCGAGGATGGCCAGTGCGTAGTCTTGCGTGGTCAACAGGTGATCGGCGCTGGCGCCATCGTGCATGCAGTCCACCGTGAAGCCGCTCTGGCTCAGCGATGTCACCAGGGATTCGGCCAGTTTCAGGTTGTCTTCGGCAAGCAGGATACGCATCGGGGAATACAGCGGGCAGGGGGTCTTCGCAGGAACGCGATGGAGTGATACCCGCAACGCCCGCACATGCCTAGATGGGGAAACTCCCAATCGTGGTGCATCGTCCACGGCCAAAATCGCCGGGCCTTCGAAAGCGAACTGAAAGTGAGGCCCCCATACCATCCGCTCCGTTCATGACGCATCAAAAAGATAAAAGGAGACTGAGGATGAATCGGAAGGCAGTGGCACTGGCCGCGTTGGGCTGCGCGGTATCGGGCGGGGCGGCGGCGCAGTCCAGCGTGACGCTGTACGGCCTGGTGGACTCGGGCATCGAATACGTGAGCCATGCCGGCCCCACCGGCAGCTCGACGGTCAAGATGACCTCGGGTGGCAAGAACACCTCCCGCTGGGGTCTGCGCGGCACCGAAGACCTGGGTGGCGGGCTGAAGGCCATCTTCACGCTGGAGTCTGGCATCGCCGTGGATACCGGCAAGCTCGACACCGACAACACGCTGTTCGACCGCCGCGCATGGGTTGGCCTGCAGGACAAGAACCTGGGCAGCATCCGCATGGGCCGCGATTTCACCACCACCTATGACTTCATGCTGCCGTTCGACCCGATGGGTTACGCGCCGAACTACTCGTGGGCCACGTCGTCGACGGCCACGGGCGGCCGCAAGGACGGCATGTTCACGCGCTCGGCCAACGTGGTGCGCTATGACGGCCAGTTCGGCCCGGTCAAGGTGGGCGGCACGATGTCGTTCGGCGAAGTGCCGGGCAGCTTCAAGAGTTCGTCGAAATACGATCTGGGCCTGGGCTACAACGCCGGCAAGTTTGCCGCCGCGCTGACGTGGGACCGCCAGATGGGCGCGGGCACGAGCACCACGCCGGCGGACAGCACCGACTACGTCCAGGGCATCCACGCCGGCGCCAGCTACGACTTTGGCGCGCTGGCCATCTACGCCGGCTATCGCAATTACCGCAAGACCTTCACCACGACGGCGGCCAAGCAGCTGAGCGACATGTACTGGGTGGGTGCCGCGTACGACTTCACGCCGGCCTTCTCGCTGTTCGGCGCCGTGTACAAGCAGAACATCAAGGGCGACACGGACGCAGACCCGATCATGGTCTCGCTGCGCGCTCAATACAATCTTTCCAAACGCACCTCGGCCTACCTGTCCGCAGCGTATGCCAAGGCGCGCAACGGTCAGAACGTGAGTGTCTCGCGCGATTTCGTTGGCTATGCCAACAATCAGGTCGGCGTGACGGCGGGCCTGCAGCACCGCTTCTGATTGTTGTTTCAGGCTGCCGTGGTGGGCGGCCTTCCGGCGGTGCGAGGGGCTCGCGCCGCCGGTTTTTCATTTCTGGGCCCTGCATGGCACCCGACAGCCACCGCGCCTGTCATGGGTCAAGTTGGCGGGCGTCGCCGGACCTCACACTTTCACGTCGAAGCAGCAACGTGCAAGGAGGTCTGAAATGAAACGCAAGGTAGTGGTATTGGCCGCAACCAGTCTGGTTGCGGGTGCGGCACAAGCGCAGTCCGGCATCACGCTCTACGGGCTGCTCGACGTGGGGGTGGAGTACCTCAGCAACGCGGGTCCCGGTGGCCATTCGACGGTGAATATGGTCTCGGGCGGCAAGAACATCTCGCGCTGGGGCCTGCGTGGCGCCGAGCCGCTGGGCGACGGCCTGACGGCCATCTTCAGGCTGGAGTCGGGCATCGAGGCCGATACCGGCAAGTTCTACGGCGACCGCGGCCTGTTCAACCGGCGCGCGTGGGTGGGCCTGGAACACAAGACGTTCGGCAGCATCCGGATGGGCGCGGATTATTCCACGACGTTCGATTTCATGGCGCCGTACGACCCCATGGACTACGCGCAAAACTACTCGTGGGCGATGGGTTCGACAGGCTCCGGAAACCGGCAGGACAGCATGTTCGTGCGCTCGTCGAATGTGGTGCGCTACGACGGCCAGTTCGGCCCGCTGAAGGTGGGCGGGACACTGGGGTTCGGCGAAGACCCTGGCAGCTTCAAATCCTCGGCGAAATACGATCTGGGCGTTGGCTATGCGGCGGGCAACTTCTCGGCCGTGGTCGCGTGGGACCGCGTTTATGGCGCCGCGGGCGGGCAGGAGGACTATGCCCAGGGCATTCATGCGGGCGCCAACTATGACTTCGGCGCGCTGACGCTCTACGCCGGGTATCGCAACTATCGCAAGACCTTCACCTCGGCGTCGCCCAACCAGCTCAGTGACATGTACTGGCTGGGTGCCGCGTACGACTTCACACCGGCTTTCGCGCTGTACGGCGCGGTCTACAAGCAGAACATCAAGGGCGATACCAACGCCGATCCGATTCTGCTGTCGCTGCGCGCGCAATACAGCTTTTCCAAACGCACCCTGGCGTACCTGTCCGCCGCGTACGCCAAGGCGCGCAACGGCCAGCCCGTCAGTGTCTCGCGTGATTTCGCCGGCTATGCCGACAATCAGGTTGGCGTGCTGGCGGGCCTGCAGCATCGTTTCTGAATCGCCGCTTGGAGCTGAATTGGGAGATGGCTTGCCGGCGGTGCGAAGGTTCGCACCGTCGGCTTTTTTCATGGCGCTGCCGATTTGGGTAGCCAATCGGGCAGCCCTTGCTCCGCATCTCCGGCGCATCGCCGGTTCGCGCGCGGTACACGGACTCGTCAGTGAAAGTCGTCTAGCACTGAGATAAGGATTCTTCAATGCCGCTGCGGCATCGAATGCATATGCTAATGAGCATTCCGGATGTCCAGCGCATTGCCTCAGGCCTAGCCCCTGCCCATCACGGAATCCTTTTCGCGGCGCCCATCAGGCGCCGCCATCTTCTGAAATCGTGATGCCATCGCGCTTGCCGGGTCGGCAGACCAGCCTCGGCGCGGGCGGCTTATGCCCGAGGGTGAAGCATGCCGATGATCTCGACGAACGCGAGCGAAGGCCGTCCGGGCTTGCAGTGGGATCCGTTGCTGTATCTCAAGTATTCCGATTTGCGGATGCGGCCGGCGGTGGAGTTGCTGCAACGCGTGGCACTCGAAGCGCCAAGTGTGGTGTATGACATCGGATGCGGCCCGGGACATGTCACCCGGGCGCTGCAGGAGAAATGGCCGCGTGCCAGCGTGTGCGGCGTGGACAGTTCCCCGGCAATGCTGGCGGCAGCGGCCAGCGAGGCGGAGGGCATCGCGTGGGAGCACGCCGACATCCAGCACTGGGTGCCAAAGGCCGGCGCGGACCTGATTTTCGCCAGTGCCGTACTCCATTTTCTCGACGATCACGAAACGCTGCTGCCCAGGCTGCTGGGATACCTGCGTCCAGGGGGATGCCTGGCGTTGCACATGCCCAACTGGTGCGGCACGCCGTGGTACGCGCTGATGCGCGAGGTGCTGGCCACGGCAGGTCCGGGCGGCACGGTGCTGGGGTCGCCCGTGCTGCGCAGCGAACTGGGCCGCAACCCTGTGCAGTCCGCCACGTTCTACTACCAATTGCTGGCCGACCGTACCGCGTACCTGGACATCTGGGAGACCGACTACCTCCAGATCGTGGAAGGCGACGACGCGGTCTATGACTGGATCAAGGCGTCCGGGTTGCGCGCCGTGACCGATCATCTTGAAGCTGGCGAATGCACCAGCTTCCTGGCGCAGTACGTGCCACGGCTACGCAAGCTGTATCCCAACGGTGCCGACGGACGCACGCTCTTTCCATTCCGCCGGCTGTTTATCGTGGCGCAGGTGGGCTGATGGCGGCGCTGCACGCGTTCCGGCCGGCCCGGATTCGTGTTTGAGCGTTTTGGGGAATGACGATGACACAGCGCATCTTGATCGTAGGTGGCGGCGTGGGCGGCACCATGCTGGCCAACCAGTTGGCGGCCAAGCTGTTCCGCGAGATTGTCGATGGCGAGGTGGTCTTGACGGTGCTGTCCGATACGGCCGATCACTTCTACAAGCCGGCGTTCATGTACGTGGCGTTCGGCGCGTTCTTTCGCGAGGAACTGGTGCGCCGCGAGCGGTCGTTGCTGCGGCCGGAGATCCGCTTCGTTGTGGACGCGGCGGAGCAATTCCTGCTCGACCGCCAGGAAGTGCAGGCGCGTAGCGGCCAGCGCTACGGCTATGACTACCTGGTGATTGCCACGGGCTGCGTGCCGGCACCGGAACGCATCGAGGGTCTGAGCCAGGCCGGCGACCATTTCTATCAGTACGCGCCGGCCCGCCAGCTGGCCGAGAAGCTGGCACGGATCGAGCGGGGACGCATCTTCGTGACCGTGTCGTTTCCCAAGACACACAATGTGCCGCACCAATGCGGCATCGCGCCACTGGAAACCACGCTGATGCTGGACGATTACCTGCGCCGGCGCGGCGTGCGCGATCGGGTGGAGATCGTCTACACGTACCCCACGGTGGCGCAATTGCTGCGCAACTGCCTGTTTCTGCAGAAGCCCACCTGCGACGTGGTGCCGGCACTGTTCGCGCAACGTGGCATCCGTTACCAGCGCGGCTTCACGCTGGCGCGGGTCGATCCCGATGCCAGGGTGGCGTACTCGGAAGAGGGCGCCGAGCAGCCGTTCGACATCCTGATGGCCACGCCGCCGATCCGCGCCGTGGACGTGGTGCGGCACAGCGGCTTGTCTGAAGCCGCCGACGACGAAGGATGGCTGCCCACCGACCATGAGACGCTGCAAGTGCGCGGGCATGAGCGCGTATACGTTATTGGCGACACCGTGGATTTGCCGGTCAGCAAGGCGGGCGGCTCATGCCATAACCAGGCCCCGGTGATTGCCGACAACATTGCGGCGTCGATCCGCCTGGGACGCCCGGTGGCGGCCTACGACGGCAAGGTCCAGGCCGTGGCACAGCTGGGATTGTCGGCCGGCATGCCGCTCTGGTACGACTACCGGCGCGACGTGCTGCCCACGCCGCCCACCAGGCTCGGCGGCCTGCTGCGGCAAGGCTTCAATCGCGGTGCCTACTGGGCGGTTGCCCGGGGCATGCTCTGACACCTCACGACGATTGCGGAGGCCCCATGTCATCCGTCCCCGAGACCGCCGAGTCGGCTGCCAACACCGCCAACACCGTGGCTACCGGCGCAACGCCGGCCGATGCCGACGCCCAGGCATGGGCCGGGCTGTCTGCACGGGTGGCGCCGCTGCTGTTGCATGGGCGGCTCGACAACCTCGTCGATCTGCTGGCGTTGATGGCAGACGTAATGGATTTTCTTGATCCCGCGATGGTCGAGAAGGCAAGCCTGGTGTTCGAGGAAAGCATCGCGGCACACGCCACCCTGGGCGGTGCGCTGCGCCTGGCGGCCGCGCAGGGCCAGCGTGAAGCGGACCCTCCCGGCGCGCGTGCGCTGTGGGCGCTGGCGCACGATGCCGACACGCGGCGGGGCATGGCGCTGCTGCTGCGGACCGTGCAGATCATCGGACGCGGTCAGGCCCCGGCGGGCTGAGTGCGCGGCAAGGCCTTACCGCGCACCCGTTACCCGCCAGACCACGTTACCCACGTCGTCGGCCACCAGCAGGCCGCCGCGCTTGTCCACGGCCACGCCTACCGGGCGGCCTTGTGCGTTGCCTTCCTTGTCCAGAAAGCCGCCGAGCACCTCGAGCGGTGCGCCGCTGGGTCGGCCCTGGGCGAACGGCACGAAGATCACGCGATAGCCGGCCCGTGGCTTGCGGTTCCATGAGCCATGCTGGCTCACGAACATGCCGTTCTGGAATTGCGCCGGCAGGCTATTGCCGGCAGCCCCGGTCATGCCCAGCGAGGCGGTATGCGCGCCCACCGCGTAGTCCGGCACGATGGCCTTGGCCACCATGTCCGGCGCGGGCGGCTTCACGCGGGTGTCCACGTGTTGGCCGTAGTAGCTGAATGGCCAGCCATAGAAGCCGCCGTCGCGCACCGACGTGATGTAGTCGGGCACGAGGTCGCTGCCGATCTCGTCGCGCTCGTTGACCGACGTCCACAGCGCCTTGGTTGCCGGTTCCCACGCCATGCCGTTCGGATTACGCAGCCCGCTGGCAAATACGCGATGCTGGCCGGTCTGGCGATCCACCTCCCAGATGGCGGCGCGGCCCGCTTCCTTGTCCAGCCCGTTTTCGGCCGCATTGCTGTTGGAGCCAACGGTGACGTAGAGCTTGCTGCCGTCGGGGCTGGCGATGATGTTCTTGGTCCAGTGATGGTTGAGCGTGCCGGCGGGCAGGTCCACCAGTTTCTGGCCGGGCTCCGCAATGCTGGTCTGGCCCTCTGCATACTGGAAGCGCACCACGGCATCGGTATTGGCCACGTAGAAATCATTGCCCACCAGCGCCATGCCGAACGGCGAGTTCAGGTCCTTCAGGAAGACCGAGCGCTGGTCGGCCACGCCATCGCCGTCGGTGTCGCGCAGCAGCGTGATGCGGTTGGCGCTGGGCACGCCGGCACCGGCACGCGCCTGCATCTTCTTCATGACCCAGCCCTTGATGCCCTTGCCGTCGTCGGGCTTGGGCGGGGCGTTGGACTCCGCCACCAGCACGTCGCCATTCGGCAGCACGTACACCCAGCGCGGGTGGTCGAGCTTGTCGGCGAATGCGGCCACGCGCATGCCCTCGGCGGCGGTCGGCTGCTTGCCATTGCTCCAACCCTGCGCCGGAGCAACGTGGATGGTGGGTATCACGGTCTTGTCGGGCGCCGGCAGCTTCGGTGCCGGGCCATAGCCCGCGGCCTCGGGCAGCTTGGCCGACTCGCCGCAGCCAACCAGCAGCGTGACGGCCACGATCGCAAACAGCGTGGCCGTCGGGTAGATCAGGTATTCGCGCATCGCACGCTCCTTGCTGAAAGAACGATGGCCCGGCCCGGTGACTGGATCGTTCCCAGGTGGATCATCGGGCGGCAAATTCGAGGGCTAATTCGAGCTTAGGAGGGCACTTCGGCGCCGTATGTCAGCGCCAGTGCAAGGCGATGTCGGCGGCCGTCCGATTTCGTGCGATGCCGTGTGCGCTCAGGACAGCAGCCGGTGCCGCACGTGCCAGTCGCGCAGCGATTCCTCGGGCCAGGTGCCGGCGTGGTGATGACCCTTGCCGCGCGGCACGTCGACCCACGGCGCCACGTAATCCATGCCGGCTTCCACCACCTCGGACGGGCGGGGCAGCGGCGTGTCGATGGCCCCGGCGTACGGGTGAACGAGGTCTGGCCAGCGCGGGTCCCACATCCACAGCGGACTGCCACAGAGCCGGCAAAAATGGCGATAGCCCTTCGAGCGCCTGGGCCGCTGGCCGGGCTCGCGGATTACCGCGTGGAAATGCGCGACATGCTGCTGGCCGCTCACGCGCAGGCTGTGCGCATCGCCGCCCAGATTGATGCCGAAGCCGCCACTGCCGCCGGTCTTGCGGCAGATCGAGCAATGGCAGTGCAGGTACGGGTAGGGCGAATCGGACTCCAGGCTGAACTGCACGGCGCCACACTGGCACGAACCTTCGAGATGCATGACAACTCCCTCCACGATGTCACCGATGCCGGTCGATGTGCTTCAGTGTGGGCGACGCACCGGCGTCAATCAAGCACGCCGAAACGTCAAATTCGCCAGAAACTGTGGTCTTGTCAGGTGTTGTCTGTCAGCGCGCGCGAGTTTTTGTAAGGAGTTGTGTGAATGCGGCACGCGGGGCACGGGGTCGCTTCTAAACTGGGCACGCGGTGGGAAACAACGCACCCGTCGTTTTCGATAACAACCACCTGAGAGGTCTCACATGTCCAAGCAACACACCACTCGCACCATTTCGCTGATTGGCGCCCTGGCAGCCGGCATGATCTCTGTCACCGCCTTCGCACAGACCACGACCGCACCGGCCGATTCGTCGACCGCCGTGCCGCCGGGCACCGTGCAGATCCAGCCGCCGAAGGATCCGCTGGTGGAGCGCCGCGAGGCCCGCAAGGCCGCCAACGCCCAGTACAAGGCCGAGAAGTCCGCGGCCAAGGGCGAATACAAGCAGGATGTGAACGCAGCGAAGACCGAACGCAAGGACGCCAAGAAGGCTGCCGACGAGGCGGCCAAGGCGGAGTTGCAGAGCGGGACGATGAAGCAGTAAGCGGGGCGGGAGGGGCGGCTAGTTGATGCGCTAGTTGATGCGCCGTCCCTCTCCCCCGGCCCCTCTCCCGCTTGCGGGAGAGGGGAGCAAACAGTGGGCGGAAGCAGGGCGGGAGAGGGGAGCAAACAGTGGGAGGAAGCAGGGCGCGAGAGGGGAGCAAACAGTGGGCGGAAGCAGGGCGGGAGAGGGGAGCACGCCATCAAACCAGCCGGGCACCGGGCCAGGCGCCCGACATGACGGTGTTTCTCACCGACTGCCGCACGGTTTGCATGATGTCCCACAGTTCCGGTACCACGGGACGATTGCGCGCGGTGGTCAGCGCCACCTGCCGCGTGACCACGGGCTCTACCACGCGGGCCGAGTGCAGGCGGCCCTGCGCCACGCGGTCGGCCACGGCCGCGAATGGCAGCAGCGTGGCGCCGCAGCCATCTTCCACCAGCCGCATCGACACTGTATTCGAGGCGTCGCACTCCATGGCCACGTTCAGCGAGTTGCCAACGCGCGCGGCCAGCGATTCGGCCAGCACGCGCAGGCCGTTGGACGTGCTCGGCAGTATCAGCGGGATTTCGCCCAGGCGCCGCGCCGGAAACGTGGGGCCCAGATGGCTCCATGAGGTGGGCGTGACCAGCGTCAGGTCTTCCTCGAGCAACACATCCACCTTGAGCGCGCCTTGCTGCTCGGGCAGGTAGAGCAGGGCGACGTCGATCTCGCCCGCCGCCAGCCACGCCAGCACCGGGCTGGCCAGCCCCTCCACGAACCGGATGCGCGTGGCCGGAAAGCGCGCCTTCAGCGCGGTGCCGATGGCGGCAAACGCGGTGTTTGCAATGGTCGGCTGCGCGGCGATGACCAGTTGCGCCGGCCCCTGCGCGGTGGAGGCGCGCACCGCGGCGCGTGCCTCGGTGAGCGTGGCGGCAACCTGTCGTGCATAGCCCAGCAGCGTGCTGCCGGCCTCGGTCAGCACCACGCCGCGTCCGCTGCGATGGAACAGCCGCGTATCGAGCGCCGCTTCCAGCCGGGCAATCTGCCGGCTCACCGTCGACTGGTCCGCGCCAAGTTCCAGCGCGGCGCGCGAGATGCTCTGCGTGTTGGCCACGCAGACAAAGCACGCCAGGTCGTCGGAGTTCAGCGCGGCGGTCATCGTGGTCATCAGCCCTGCCTGGGGGTGTCGCCGATGGCGAAGCTCGACAGGTGTTCGATCGCCTTGACCAGGCCCGAATGGTCCCAGCCCGCGCCGCCCTGCGCCACGCAGACGTTGAACAGCTGCTGGGTGGACGCCGTGTTCGGCAGTCCCAGGCCTAGCTGCTTGGCCGTGGACAGCGCCAGGTTCAGGTCCTTCTGGTGCAGCTCGATGCGGAAGCCCGGGTTGAACGTGCGCTTGATCATGCGTTCGCCGTGCACCTCCAGGATCTTCGAGCTGGCAAAGCCGCCCATCAGCGCCTGGCGCACGCGCGCGGGATCGGCGCCGGCCTTGGCAGCCAGCACCAGGGCCTCGCTGACGGCCTCGATCGTCAGCGCCACGATCACCTGGTTGGCCACCTTGGCCACCTGGCCGTCACCGACGTTGCCCACCAGCGTGATGTTCTTGCCCATCAGTTGCAGCAGCGGCAGCACCTTCTCGAACACGTGCTGCTTGCCGCCGGCCATGATCGACAGCGTGGCGGCCTTGGCGCCCACCTCGCCGCCCGACACCGGCGCATCCACATACTCGCAGCCCAGCTGCTCGATCTTCGCGGCGAATTCGCGGGTCTCGATGGGCGAGATCGAGCTCATGTCCACCACGATCTTGCCCTGGCTCAACCCCCCGGCCACGCCGTTCTCGCCGAACAGGACGCGCGCCACGTCGGGTGTGTCCGGCAGCATCAGGAAGATGATCTCGGCCTGCCGCGCCACGTCGGTGGCGCTGGCGCACGACTGCATGCCCTTGTCGAGCAGGTCCTGCGGCACGCCGCTGCGCGTGTGCGCGTATACGGTATGGCCGCCGGCCTGCAGGTGTTCCGCCATGGGCTTGCCCATCACGCCCAATCCGATAAATCCGATCTTGCTCATGTTTCGATCCAGTTGAAATGGCTTCAGGACGCGAAGCGCTCGCGCAGGGCGCGCGCCGCATCGCGCAACAATACGTGATCCAGGCCCACGGCCACGAAATGCGCGCCCATGTCCAGGTAGCGCCGGGCGTCGGCTTCCACCGGCGTGAGCGTGCCGATGGCCTTGCCGGCCTGGTTGGCGGCATCGTAGATCTGCTGCACGGCCGCCTGCACCTCGGGATGGTTCGGGTTGCCCAGGTGGCCATAGGCGGCGGCCAGGTCGTTCGGCCCGATGAAGATGCCGTCGACGCCGGGCTCGGCGCAGATCTCGGCCACCGCCTCCACGCCCTTGCGGCTTTCGATCTGCACCAGCACGCAGATGTTGTCGTTGATGGTCTTGAAGAAGTCCGGCAGCGTGCCGTAGCGGTTCTGCCGCTGCACGCCCGACACGCCGCGCGTGCCGTCGGGCGGGTAGCGCGTGGCCCGCACCGCGCGGCGCGCTTCCTCTGCCGATTCCACGAACGGAATCAGGAAGTTGTAGAAGCCGATGTCGAGCAGGCGCTTGAGCATCACCGGGTCGTTCCACGGCGGACGCACCACCGGGGCGCTGGTGCTGTCCTTGAGCGCCATGAGTTGGGGCGCGAACGTGAGCACGTCGTTGGGCGAATGCTCGCCGTCCAGCAGCAGCCAGTCGAAGCCGGCCAGGCCAACGATCTCGCTGGTAACCGGCTGGCCCAGTGAACTCCACAGGCCGATCAGCCGCTTGCGCGCCAGCACGTCGGCGCGGAACTTGTTGGGCAGCGGGTGGATCTGCGGCAGGTGAGGGGTGGTGGTCATCGTCGAATTCCTGTTCAGTCGGCCGGTTCAGTCGGCAGCCAGTGCGGACAGCGGGCCGGGCGATTGGCCGCGTGCCTGCAACACGCGCGCGGCGGCATCGTCCAGTTGCGCCAGCGTGCTGCTGTCCACGGGGATGTACTCGGCGCGCGCGCGGCGCCATGCGCGTTCGGGGTCGCCGGGCAGGCGAATCTGGTCAGTGCCGGGCTGCAGCCGCGACGCCTTCATCCATTCGACGAAGGCCTCCACTTCGTGGCCAAACGTGGTGCTGCTGCCCAGCCGCGCGGGATCGAAGATGATCGCCAGCATGTTGTTCCAGACCGCGTGCTCGTGCGTGAGCGTCTCGGGACGAATGGTGTGCCCGCCCGTCACGGCCGCGCCCAGCAGCTCGCACATCACGGCCAGCACGTAGCCCTTGTGCTCGCCGAACGTGCGCAGCGCCCCTTGGGGCGTGCCCGCGTGCGGAAACATCACGCCCGGGTCGTCGGTGGGATGCCCGTGCGGATCCATCAGGCAGCCCGGCGGCACCGGCACGCCCTTGTTGTTGGCCACGCGCACCTTGCCCAGCGCGATGGCGCTGGTGGCAAAGTCCAGCACCAGCGGCGGCTGCCCGGCCACCGGCACGCCGATCGTGAAAGGATTGGTGCCGAAGCGCGGGTCGTAGCCGCCATGGGGCGCCACGATCGGCTTGGACAGCACGTTGACGAAGTGGATCGAGATCATGCCCGCCGCCGTGGCCTGCTCGGCCCAATGGCCCACGCGGCCCAGGTGGTGCGAGCGCCGCAGCCCCAGCACGCATACGCCGTGCTCGCGCGCCCGGTCTATGCCCATGCGCATGGCCTGCTCGGTCACCGCCTGGCCCATGCCGCGATTGCCGTCCAGGCTCACGATGCCGCCCGACTCATGCACCACGCTGACCTGCTGGTTCAGCTGCAGCTGGTCGGCCTGCCAGGACATCACGTACTTCGGAATCATGCCCACGCCGTGCGAGTCGTGGCCAGACAGGTTGGCGCCCACCAGGTGGTCGGCGGTCAGCGTGGCCTCGCGCGCGTCGGAGCCGGCCGCCAGCCAGAGATCGGCCACCCAGCGGTGCAGGCCGGCGGTGGGAATGCGGTGATCACTCATGCTTACTCCAGGTGAATGTTGGCCACTTTGATCAGGTTTGCCCATTTGGCCACTTCGCTTTTCTGGAAGTTGCCCAGTTCGGTGGGGCCGGCGCCCGACGGCTCCACGCCCATCGACGCCAGCTTGGCGCGCACGTCGGGCTGGCGGATGATCTTGCCGATCTCGGTGGAGAGCTTGTCCACCACCGGCTTGGGCGTGCCGGCCGGCGCGAAGATGGCCTGCCACGACACGATCTCGTAGCCCTTCAGGCCGGCTTCATCCATGGTGGGCACGTCGGGCAGCTCGCCGGCGCGCTTGGCGCCCGTGGTGGCCAGCGCGCGGAACTTGCCGGACTGGATCATCGGAATTGCGGCCAGGCTGTTCTCGAAGACCAGATCCACCTGGTTGCCCAGCAGCGCCTGCACGGCCTGGCTGCTGCCCTTGTACGGCACATGGGTCATGCGCAGCCCGGCCATGTTGGCGAACAGTTCGGCGGCCAGGTGCTGCGAGGTGCCATTGCCCGACGACCCGAAGTTGATCGAGCCCGGCTTGGCCTTGGCGGCGGCAATCACGTCCTGCACGCTCTTCCAGGGGCTGCTGCTGTTCACCACCAGCACGTTCGGCAGCGTGCCGATCAGCGTGATGGGCTGGAAGTTCTTGACCGGGTCATACGGCATCTTCGGGTACAGGCTCACGTTGATGGCGTGCGAGCTGATGGTGCCGCCCAGGATCGTGTAGCCGTCGGCCGGCGCCTTGGCCACGTAGTCCGAGCCGATGTTGCCGCCGGCGCCGGCGCGGTTTTCCACTACCACGGACTGGCCCAGCGCCTGCGACAGCTTCTGGCCGATCAGGCGGCCCAGCAGGTCGGTGGTGCCGCCCGCGGCAAACGGCACCACATAGGTGATGGGCTTGCTCGGGTAGTGATCGGCGGTCTGGGCGCCGGCCGGCACGGCAAGGGCCATGCAGCCAGTACAAAGCGCGGCCAGCATCGGCCGCATCAGTCGTTGGGTAAAACGCATACTGTGTCTCCTGTTTGCGCGAACATTGCGGTACGGGCAATCCGGTGTCGTTGCGGTTCCGCCTGGCAGGATTCGGGGAAATCCCGCCGGTGGACCGGGCGTCTAAGGCTGCGCCGTCTGCAAATCTACACGCGGAGCCACCTGGCTGACTTGCGGAATTTGCATAACAGAAATGCACGATAGGCCGCGCAGCGCCGCGCGTCAAACGGAACAATCCGACTCATCGAAGACATTCCTTGCAGACATGGGCAGCAGACATCGCTGACCCGCACCCGGACCTCGCCATGACATCCACGCCTTCCCAAGCGGCCCGCACCGGCGGCCGCGTACTGGTTGACCAACTGCGCCTGCACGGCACCGAGCGCATCTTCTGCGTGCCCGGCGAGAGCTTTCTCGACGTGCTGGACGCGCTGCATGACCAGCCCGCCATCGACCTGGTGGTGTGCAAGCACGAAGGCGCGGCGGCCAATATGGCCGAGGCCGACGGCAAGCTCACGGGGCGCCCCGGCATCTGCTTTGTCACGCGCGGACCGGGCGCCACGCATGGCAGCATCGGCGTGCATATCGCCCAGCAGGACTCCACGCCGATGATCCTGTTCGTGGGCCAGATCGCGCGCGAGCACAAGGGCAGGGAGGCGTTCCAGGAGGTGGATTACGCGGCCGTGTTTGGCAGCATGACCAAGTGGGCGGCCGAGATCGACGATGCGGCGCGCATTCCGGAGATGGTGGCGCGGGCGTTCCAGATCGCCACCTCGGGCCGGCCGGGTCCGGTGGTGCTGGCGCTGCCCGAAGACGTGCTCGACGGACTGGTGACGTGTGCCGATGCCACGCCGTATCGCGCAGTGGCCGCCGCACCGAGCGCCGACGATGCCGAAGCGCTGGCTGCCGCGCTGCGCGCCGCCCAGCGGCCGCTGGTGATTGCCGGGGGCGCCAACTGGACCGAACAGGCAACCCGCGACTTCGCCCGCTTCGTGAAGACCTGGAACCTGCCCGTGGCCTGCGCGTTCCGCCGCCAGGACGTGATCGACAATCGCGACCCGCACTACGTGGGCCACCTGAGCCTGGGCGTCAGCCCGAAGCTGGCCGAGCGCGTGAAGACGGCCGACCTGATCGTGGCGTTCGGCACGCGGCTCGGCGATATCGCCACTGACGCCTATACCCTGCTGCAGGTGCCCGTACCGCAGCAGAAGCTCGTGCATGTGCATGCCGACAGCGCCGAACTGGGCCGCGTCTATCAGGCTGCGCTGCCGATCCATGCGGGCGTGGCGGCGGGCGCTGCCATGCTGGCGGCCTTGCCGGCGCCGGCTTCGCTGCCGTGGCAGCACTGGACGTCCGGCGCGCGGGCCGATCATGAAGCCTTTGTTGCCCCGCCCAAGCCGCATGCCGAACTGACCGGCGTGGACATGGCGGCGGCGATGTCGCACCTGAACCAGGTGCTGCCCGAAGACGCCGTGCTGAGCAACGGCGCCGGCAACTACACGGTCTGGCTGCATCGCTTCTACGCCTACAAGCGTCCGCGCACGGAACTGGCGCCCACCTGCGGCGCGATGGGCTACGGCCTGCCCGCCGCCATCGCCGCCAAACTGCGTCATCCAGAAAAAACCGTGGTCTGCTTTGCCGGCGATGGCTGCTTCCTGATGTACCCGCAGGAACTAGCCACGGCCGCCGCGCATGGCGCAAACCTGATCGTGATCGTGGTGAACAACCGCATGTACGGCACGATCCGGATGCACCAGGAGCGCCGCTATCCGGGCCGCCAGAGCGGCACGACCATCGTCAATCCCGATTTCGTGGAAATGGCGAAGGCGTGCGGCGCCTGGGCGGAGCGGGTGGAAAAGACCGAGGACTTTGCCGCCGCCTTCGACCGCGCCCGTAACGCTGGCAAGCCGGCCGTGCTGGAGCTGGTGACCGACCCGTTGCAGATCACGCCAGCCATGCGCGTCAGCGAACTGCCGCGATAAGCGCCGCAATCAGCACTCGACGCTGGAATTAGTCCGAATTATTGGATTTCCATAATTAGGACTAAAACGCCGGCGCTCGGTGTTTCAAGGAGGCGGTGCCAACGAGGTGAACGGGGCCGGTGCAATGCCGGCGCCTTCCTAGAACAGCGGGCCCTGCGGGCGGCTGCCGTGACCGGACATTTCGTGCGGCGCGGCCGGCTGGGCCAGGATCTGGCGGATTTGCGCCAGGTATCGCTCGCCCACGGCCCGATGGCTCTTGCGGGCTTCGTCGGCAAAGCTGCGGCGCGACGGCGGGCGGATTTTCAGCATCCGGCAAATGGTTGAGAGATAAGGCTTTTTCTCGTCCGTTGCGGCACGGCGCGCGGCCGTCATCAACGCCGCGTCACCAATGCGTCCGCGCAGCCAGACCAGGATTTGACGGTCATACTCGTTCTGTACACGGATCAGGTGTTCCATTTGCCAGGGCTCCGAAGGTTCCGATACTGTTCATTCATACAGTACCTGTAAATATATACAGTGTTTCGGAATTTTCAAGGCCGCGGACAGGCGGGCAATGGGAACGGCGAGGGGACGGCGGTGCCACAATGGCGACCCTGCCCGGACTGACTTCAAGTTTTTACGACACGCCCCCCATGCGACTCCCCAGCCTGATTGCACTGCAGATGCTCGAGTGCGCCGCCCGTCTTGGCAGCTTCACCCGCGCGGCGGCCGAACTCAACGTGACCGAAAGCGCGATCTCGCGGCAGATCCAGGCACTGGAGGAACGGCTAGGCGTGCGGTTTTTCGAGCGCGTCAGGCAGCGCGTGGTGTTGACCGCCGACGGCGACCGCTACGTGCGCGAGATCCGCGCCGAACTGAAGGCCATCGAACGTGCCACGCGCGACCTGGCGTCGCGGGCGGGGGGCATGGAGGTGCTGGAACTGGCCGTGGTGCCCACCTTTGCCACCCAATGGCTGATTCCGCGCCTGGCCAGCTTCCGCGACGAACAGCCACGCATCGTCGTCAATATCCACGCGCGGCCCGAGCCGTTCCACTTTGCCGACTCGGTGTTCGACGCCGCCATCTATTTTGGCGATCGTCCGTGGGAAGGGCATGCATCGGCGCGGCTGCTCGACGAGGGGCCGTCGATTCCGGTGTGCAGCCCGCAATGGCTGGCCGGGCGTCGTCCGCGCCAGCGCGCAGACCTGCTGAACCTGCCGCTGCTGCACCTGCAGAGCCGGCCCGAGGCCTGGCCGGACTGGTTCGGCAGCGATGACGAGGCCATCCGCCGCAAGGCGAGGCTTGGGCCGCGCTATGACCTGTTCACGATGATCACGCGCGCCGCCATCAGCGGGCTGGGCGTGGCCGTGCTGCCCGAGATGATGGTGCGGTCCGAGATCGAAACGGGCCAACTGGTGGCGTTGCCATTCGCCGACGCCCGGCCGGGGCCGCAGCCCGGTGCGTACTTCGTGAGCTGGCGGCAGGGCAAGGCGGCCGACGACACGGATTTGCAGGCCGATAAGGCGGCGCTGTTCGCCGAATGGCTGCGCCGCCAATGCCAGGCATCAAGTTGATGCCAAAAGCGCATCAAGTTCGTCATAAATGTCGCTTGTCGTCACCGGGCTGACCTCCCAGACTTGGCAGCTTCTCTTGCCCCCAACCCGAATGACGATGTCTGAATTCACGTCCCCCAGCCAGATCCGCGCCCAGTTCTCGCGCGCCATGTCTGATATGTACCGCGCCGAGGTGCCCCAATACGGCACGCTCATGGAGCTTGTTGCCGACGTCAACGGCGACGTGCTCGCCAGCATTGGCGCCGCCGCGGCCGGCGCGGCGGGGCAGGAATCCCGCATCGAGGTGGAACGCCACGGCGCCATTCGCGTGGGCACGCCGGCCGAACTGGCCACCATCCGCCGCCTGTTTGCGGTGATGGGCATGGTCCCGGTGGGCTACTACGATCTGTCGGTGGCCGGCGTGCCGGTGCATTCCACGGCGTTTCGGCCCAAGGACACGGCCGGGCTGGCCGAAAACCCGTTCCGCGTCTTTACCTCGCTGCTGCGCCTGGACCTGATCCAGGACGCTGCGCTGCGCGAGGCGGCGTCGGCCGTGCTGGCCAGGCGCTCGATCTTTACGGCCGGTTGCCTGGCGCTGATCGAGCGCGCGGAACAGCAGGGCGGCCTGCACGCCGACGAGGCCGCGCAGTTCGTGGCCGAGGCGCTGGAGACGTTCCGCTGGCACGGCAAGGCCACCGTCGAGGCCGAGCTGTACTGGAAGCTGCGCAAGACCCACCCGCTGATCGCCGACATCGTCTGCTTCCCCGGGCCGCACATCAACCACCTCACGCCGCGCACCCTCGATATCGACGTGGTGCAGGCGCTGATGCCCGAGCGCGGCATCCAGCCCAAGGCGGTGGTGGAGGGCCCGCCCACGCGCCAGTGCCCGATCCTGCTGCGCCAGACCAGCTTCCTGGCCCTGAGCGAGCCGGTAACGTTCGCCGATGGCGCCGAGGCAGGCACGCATACGGCGCGTTTCGGCGAGATCGAGCAACGCGGTGTGGCGCTGACACCGAAGGGCCGCCAGCTTTACGACCAGCTGCTTGGCGACGTGCGCAAGCGCATCTCGCCCGCCGGCGACGGCTCGAATGCCGCCGAATATCGCAAGACGCTGGAGGACGTGTTCCGCGCATTCCCGGACGATCACCAGCAACTGCGTCAGCAGGGGCTGGCGTATTACCGCTATGCGGTGGGCAATGGGGCGGCGGACGGCGGCGACGTCGAGGCACTGATCGCCGCCGGCGCGCTGGTGGCCGAGCCGATTACCTACGAAGACTTCCTGCCCGTGAGTGCGGCCGGCATCTTCCAGTCAAACCTCGGCAACGAGCGCCGCGACGACCTGGAAGCCTCGCCCAACCGCGCAGCGTTCGAACAGGCGCTGGGCGCCACGGTCAGCGACGAACTGGCGCTGTACGCGGCAGCGGAAAAGGCATCGCTGGACGCGGCATTGAAGGCGTTGGGACTGGCTTGAAGTATGGTTTTCGCTCCCCTCTCCCATGAAATGGGAGAGGGGCTGGGGGAGAGGGCGGGGGCGGTTCTGATCGCCACATGTCGCACCTTGAGACGCTGTCCCTCTCCCCCGGCCCCTCTCCCGCGCGCGGGAGAGGGGAGTAAAAAAGCGCCGCGGATACGTCAGAAGCGGTGACGCACGCCGATGATGGCGCCGAACTGGTTCTGGCCGGCGCCCACCTGTTCGCTGGTGGCGGTCAGCGTGGTGGCGCTGCCGTTCAGCGACGGACCGAAGCCCGACAGGCCCATCGACGAGCCGTTGCGGTTTTGCGCGTAGGCGGCGATGGCGTAGACATCGGTGCGCTTCGAGAACGCGTAGGTGCCCGACAGCACGAAGCTGTACGGATCGCCGCTGCTGTTGCGCACGTCGGTGTAGTACGCGGCGCCGGTCACGGCGATGGCCGGGGTGACCTGGTACGTGGCGCCGAGCCAGTACAGGTTGGTGCGCAGCGAGCTGCTGGCGAAGTCGCCGTAGTACCAGCGATAGCCGGCGAACGCGCGGCCACGGCCGAAGTTGTAGCTGGCGCCGAGCGTGGCGCGGCGCTCGCGGTTGTCGTCGGTGGTCACGGTGCTGCCGCGCACTTCGTCGTAGACCACGCGGGCCGACACGGGGCCCGAATCGTAGCCGCCCGAGACCGACCAGTTGCGTCCGGCCTTGTAGTCGCCCGGCACTTCGCCGCCGGCGCTGCTGTCGTAGCCGGTGCTGTAGAACAGGCCGTAGTAGAACGCGCCGGTCTGGCCGGTGAACTTGAGCGAATTATCGGCGCGGCCCGACATCCACTTGTCGTGCATCAGCACCGAGTACCGCGTGGCGATGGCCATCGGGTCGTAGGCCAGCGAGAAGTCGTACAGCACGGTCTGGTGACGGCCCAGCGACAGCGTGCCGTACTGGTTCTGCAGGCCGACGAACGCCTGGCGGCCGAACAGGCGGCCGCCCTGGTTCATGCTGCCGGTGTCCAGATCGAAGCCCGATTCCAGCGTGAAGACAGCCTTCAGGCCACCGCCCAGGTCTTCGGCGCCGCGCAGGCCCCAGCGCGACGTCGACAGGTTGCCGGCCGACATGCGCACGACGCTGTTGCTGCCGCCCGTGGCGGCGTTGGGGGCGTGGGTCAGGTACTCCACGCCGGCATCCACCACGCCGTACAGCGTGATGCTCGGTTGCGCCTGCGCGGCAGCGGGCAGGGCGGGCAGGATGGCCATGGCGGCCAGGCAGGCAATTCGGGTCTTCATGCTTCGTTATCCTTGTAGTGAGACGCGCGCACGCGCGCCTCCTTACGGCTCGGACGCGTTTGCGGCGCCTGAAATGTAACGATTGGTGTCGAAGCAAAGAAGAGCGAATCGACTGACACATTGTCTTCAGATGCGAACAATAAAGCCGCACCCCGAAGGGCGCGGCTTTGGCGGGTTTCAGCGTGTTTGGCAGGCGTTCAGCGGTGTTGCCGCCTGGCTACGCCTTACTTCTTCAACAGTGGACACTGCGATTTGCCGGGCGGCATGAAGGCTTGGTCGCCCGGTACCGTGGCCAGCAGCTTGTAGTAGTCCCACGGATATTTCGATTCCTCGGGCTTCTTGACCTCGAACAGATACATGTCGTGGACCATGCGGCCGTCTTCGCGAATGCGCGCGTTGCGGGCGAAGAAGTCGTTGATCGGCATGGCCTTCATCTGCTTCATCACGGCCGCCGTCTCATCGGTGCCGGCCGCCTGCACCGCCTTCAGGTAGTGCGTGACCGACGAGTAGACGCCGGCCTGGCTCATGTTCGGCATTTTCTTGACCTTGTCGAAATACTTGCGCGACCACGTGCGCGTGGCGTCGTTCATGTCCCAGTAGAAGGCCTCGGTCAGCACCAGCCCCTGGGCCGTCTTCAGGCCGATGGCGTGGATGTCGTTGATATAGAGCAGCAGGCCGGCCATCTTCTGCGTGCCGTTCTTGGTCAGGCCGAATTCCGAGGCGGCCTTGATGGCGTTGACCGTGTCGCCACCCGCATTGGCCAGGCCCACCACCTGCGCCTTGCTGGCCTGCGCCTGCAGCAGGTACGACGCGAAGTCGCTGGTGTTGAGCGGATGCCGGGCGGCCCCCAGTACCTGGCCGCCCGTTTCGTTGACCACGGTCGTGGCCGACTGCTGGAGCGTGTGGCCGAACGCGTAGTCGGCGGTCAGGAAGAACCAGGTCTTGCCGCCGCGCTGCACCATGGCGCGGGCCGTGCTGTTGGCCAGCGCGTAGGTGTCGTAGGCGTAATGCACCGAGATTGGCGTGCACAAGTCGTTGGTGATGCGCTCGGTGCCGGGGCCCGAGAACACCACCACCTTGTTCTTCTGCTTGGCCACGTCCAGCACGGCCAGCGCCGGGGCCGAGGCGGCCACGTCGAGGATGGCGTCGACCTTGTCCTGGTCGAACCATTCGCGCGCCTTGTTGGCGGCAATGTCGGCCTTGTTCTGATGGTCTACCACCACCAGCTCCACCTTCTTGCCCAGCACCTTGCCGCCGAAGTCGTCGATGGCCATCTGCGCGGCGGTGGCGCTGCCGCGCCCGGTGACGTCGGCATAGACGCCGCTCATGTCGAGCAGCAGGCCAACCTTGACCATGTCGTCGGAAATGCCAGCCTTGGGCTGGGCCAAGGCCGGCGCGGCGGCGGCCAGGGCCACGGCCGCGGCGATCAGCGTTTGTGCGAATGTCATGAGGTCTCCTCCGTTGTTGTTGTGATGTCTCGATGGCGCGCCCCGGGGTGCCGCCTGGCGTGCGGGGTGGGGCGCGATGCTGCGGCTAGACGGTAGCCACGGGCGTGGTGGGCGACCCCACGGCGCCCGGCAAGCGCAGCGGCGGGGCCGTCAGCATGAAGCGCGTGCGCTGGTGCGCGCGTAGCCAATCGGCCAGTTCGCGCAGATACCAGAGTTCGCCCAGCGGCAGGCCAAGCTTGAACAGGCAGTGATGGTGCAGCGGCAGCAGCGGGTGTGCGCGCGCGTCGTCGGCCGGCGGCAAGGCCGGGTAGCGCTCGACGGCATAGTTGTCGGCGATCAGCGCCGCGATGCCGGAATCAGAAATCCACTGCAGCAGCCGCTCGTCACGCCCGTTCAGGGCCGCGCAGCTGTGGTGCAGCACGTTTTCGTCGGGGTTGCGCTGCATCGACAGCACCACTTCGGCAAAGCCGGTGCGCAGCAACAGCATGTCGCCGGGCTCCACTTCCACGCGGTGGGCCTCCATGGCGCGCATCAGGTCGTCGTAGCCTACGTTGCGGAAGTCGGTGCCGAAGACGTCGGCCAGGTCCACCAGCACGCCACGGCCCTGCATGCCTTTCACCGCGAAATTCTCGATACCGAGCGCATCGGCGTGGCTGGCATGGCCATGGCCGCAGTCGTGCGCGGCGAAGTGGTCGTCGTCGGCATAGTCCACCGGCCCCACGATGTCGGCGTTAGCGCGGTAGCCGTTGTAGTAGACGCGCTCGGGCCGGCCGTCGCCGTCGGCATCGAACAGCGCGCCCACGTGGGCCAGAGAATCCCATTGCGTCGAGTATTGCAGGCACAGCAGCACCTGATCGTCGCTGATGACGTCGGTGGCGGCCGGATTGACGCGGGCCAGCGGAAAGTTCAGGTACGGGGTGTCGTCCCGGAAGGTGGGCCGCAACTCGGGCGGATGCCGGCGCGGATTGAGCTTGTTGCCGCCCGGGTAATCGAGCGGCATCGACAGGCAGAAGCTGATGCCCGACTGAATTTCCCTGGCGCCTTTGACCACTTGCTCCGGGCCGATGAGGTTGAGGCGGCCGAGTTGATCGTCGGGCCCGAAATCGCCCCAGTTGGAACCTTCTGGACGGTGCTTCCAGCGCATGCTTGGTGTCTCCCCTTGAAGTGTCTTTCACTGCGCAACCGTTGGGTTATAGGAGACTGCCGATGCGCCGTCATTCTGCGGCGCACCATGGTTCCGACAGGCGGAAGGCGCACGCCGGGGCGGGCGATGCGGCGGCGTCCTACATCCGGGCGCGCAACCGGCCGACGTGGCAGGGCCGGGCGTGTCTCTACGATGAACAGAGAGGCCACAGAGATGCCACAAAAATCAAAATTGACATCGATCGGGAGGGCGCTGGTACGGCCACTACTGGTACGGCACTACTGGTACGGCCACTGACGGCAACCCACAGGAGCCCCGACATGACAGGGAACATGATTTCAGCGGAGGCGGCCAGCACACGCATTGCCGCGCTCTATGACACCGAAGCCGACGCCACGCAGGCCGTGGACCTGGTCTGCAGCAGCGCCGGACTCGGCGCCGACCAGGTGCGCCTGATCCACCCGCACGAGGCCCATCTGGGCCATAAGCTCGAACCCGATGACGCAGGCATCGCGGGCACGGCCATCCGCTCGCACCTGACGCTGGGCGCATGCGGCCTGATCCTGGGCCTGCTCGTCATGGCCGTGCTGTACCTGCAGGGGGTGGAATGGGTGGCGCGCAATCCGTGGCCGGCAGCGGCGGCGGGTGCGTTTATCGGCGCGATGCTCGGCATGATGGGCGGCGGCCTGATCACGGCCCGGCCCGACCACCTCGCCGTGATCGCGCCCGTGCGCGAGGCCGTGCGGCACGGCCGCTGGGCCGTGCTGGTGAACCCGGAATCGCCGCAGCAATGCGACGACGCCATGCGCACGCTGCGCGGCACGCACGCCGAGCTGATGCGGTCGGCGTAGGGAAAGCTCGAAACCTGGAAACCTGGAAACTCGCGAAACGGCTACGGCCCGGGGCGGCTGTCACCCGCTACTCGCCGAGGAATTCCGCCAGCACCTCCAGGCCCTCGACGTGATCGGCCACCACCTTGGCGATCACGGCCAGCGGAATCGCCAGCAGCATGCCCCAGGTGCCCCACAGCCATGTGAACAGCAGCAGCGAGACGAACACGGCCACCGCGTTCATGCGCGCCATGCGTCCGGTCATCCAGGTGGTCATGCCATTGCCGATCAGCGTGGCGATCAGCAGTGATCCGCCCGCGGCGCCGGCCGCCACCGGCAGCGCGCCGCCAGACTGCATGAACGCGGCCACGCCCAGGCATACGGCCGTCACCAGCGAGCCGAAGTAGGGCACCAGGTGCAGCGCTGCCGCCACCAGCGCCCAGGTGCCCGCGTTGTTGATCGACAGGTACTTGAGCAACAAGTAAATGCAGAGGCCGAGCGAGGCGTTGGTGATCAGCAGCATCAGCATGTAGCGCTGGATCGACCGGTTGATCTCGTCGAGCATATGCACGTTGATCTTTTTCTGGCTGATGGTGGTGCCCACCATCTTGATGAACTTGCGCTTGAACATGTCGCCGGCCAGCAGCAGGAACCAGGTGAGGAACAGCACCACCACGGCCTGCGCCATCAGCGTGAAGACCCCGATCGAGCCGGCCCAGATCATCGTGTTGACGTTGTCAGGTGCCACCATGACCGGCGCGCCACGCGGGGCGGGCGGCTGGCCCGTGCCGCCAAGGATGGTGGCGGCGCGGCGGATTTTCGGCAGTACGGCGTCGTCGCCGCTGATCAGCGCGCCCAGCGAGCGCGACAGCTTGCTGGCGATCTCGGGCAGCCGGTCGACGATCGACGACACCTGGCCCTGCAGCAGATACGCGCTGCTGAGCAGCAGCGCCAGCAGGCCCAGCAACACCAGCGTGGCGCCCACCACGCGCGGCAGGCGTTGACGCTGCAACAGCGCCACCAGCGGATCGAGCAGATAGGCGATGACGATGGACAGCACCACGGGCACGATGAAGTCGCGCGCCACGTGCAGCGCATAGAGCGACGCCAGCGCGGCCAGCACGGTCAGCGCGGTGCTGGCGCGACGCAGGGTCAGGGTCCAGGCAGGAGGTGTGGCGTCGGGCACCGCCACCGCTTCGGGTTCCGGCGGCGCCACAAGCGCTGCGTTGTCCGGCTCCGCCGCACTGCCGGCGGCATCCGGTTCCAATGCGCCGTCCGCCGGCGACGGCGCGGACCGCATGACGGGTGGGGGCGGAACGGTCGTCATGGCTCGCTTTACAGGGTGGGGAAACGGGGTGTGGAGACCTGCTCAGAGAATAGCGCGCGTCAACCGGCTCCGTTGTCGGCGCGGAGCGGGTTGGCATGTAGGACGCGTGCGCGTGGCGGAGGCGTCGCGTGGCCCCAAAACAAAACGCCGGTCTTGTGGACCGGCGTTCGGGTGAACCAGGGCGTGTGGCAATGATTCGGGTATTAACCTATCGCGTCAGCGTGGGCGGATCGTCACGCGGGCTCGGCGAAGTATCGAGGAACGGTTGCTGTTTGAGCAGGGGGTCGTTCTTGAGCATCCAGCGAACACCGAATACCAGGGCAACGATGCAGGCCAGCATATACGCAACGATCGCAGTGAGAGTCAGCATGTTTCTTCACAGGAGTAGGTTGCGACCGCAGTAGCCACGCTGCGCTCCGCTCATTCGCCGGGCAAACGACGCGGAAAAACGACGCAGAATCAAATAAGGTCAGAACAAACGTGGCGGGCCGGATGGGAAGGGATTGTATGTGACAGCAGACGTGATGCCGACCCGATTTCGCCTGAAATTTTCTGTATGCCGATCTAAGCGCAACTAATATCGGCGGGTTGTGCGATGTCCATACATCCACGGGCCGGCAGGGCTGCCGGCCACGATATCGATGGCATGGGCAGCGACGTCAGAATCAGAAATAGCAGCCCATGTTGTACTGCTCGGCGCGCAGCGCTTCCACGGCGTCGCGGTAGCGGTCGGCGCGGCTCCAGTACTCGGTCTGATGCATGGCGCGCTCGGCGGCACGGGCCTGGTACTCCAGTGCCCGGCACTGGTTCCAGAAGGCATTGCGGGCACGCGCGTCCATCTCTTCGTCGCGGATCTCCAGCGCCTCGATCTGGCCGGCCAGCTGCGCGCGGTTCTTGAGCCAGGCCTGTTCGTCGCTGCGTACCTTGGCCGATTTCGTGACGGTGGTCACGTTGCCTTTCATCGTACGCGTGGCATTGGTATAGCCGGCGGGGCAGGCGCCCGACGTATAGAGCGTGTCCCCCGGACCCTCGCACTTGGTCACGGCGTGCGCCGCGCCCGAGGCGGCCAGGGTCAGCAGCAGGGTGACGAGGAGTCTGGACATGGCGGCGCTCGCGACGAGTCTCGATGCGCTTCACTGTAGGCGCGCGCCACGCGCGAGCCCAAGGCCGTCAAGGTATCCAGATATTTCACAACCTTGCGGAAGGCTTTCGGCTCGGGCGCTACCGGGCAGTTTCCCGGCAGCTACCCGGCTGCAAACCGGCAGCTACCGGGCTGACGCGGAGCCTACCGCAGCTTCCACACGCCTGCCTGCTCGGCCGCCACGCCGTCTGCCTCCAGCTTGCGCAGATGGGCCACCAGCGAGCGCAGGGCGATCGGGTGCTTGCTCGCGGGCACGTCGTCATAGACGCTGGCCACCAGCGTGGCCAGATCGGCGGGCGCCAGCGCGCGCAGGGCATTGAGCACCTTCGCTTCGCGCTGCTGCCGATGCCGCACCAGCAGGCGAATGGCGTCGTGCGGGCGCGGCATCAGGAAGCCGTGGCCCGGCGCGATCCAGTCGAGGTCTTCGTCCAGCAGCGCCTGCAGCGAGGCCAGATAGGCGCGCATGTCGCCATCGGGCGGGTTGATCACCACCGTGGAGCCCTGCATGACGTGATCGCCCGTGAAGAGTGTCTTTTCCTCTTCCAGCAGGAAGCAGAGGTGGTTCGACGCATGGCCCGGCGTGTGGATCACGCGCAGCGTGGTCTGCGGGCCCAGCGCGATGCGGTCGCCGTGCGCCGGCATGTGGTCGGGCGCGAAGGTCTGGTCCTGGCGGTCCTTGACGGCGGTGACGCGGCCCCACACGGGCGCCGAGGTGGCGGCGCGCAGGCGCACCGACCCCGGCGAGTGGTCGAGGTGGGTATGCGTGACGAGGATCCATTTCACCGGGCCCGGCGCGGCGGCCATCACGGCGTCGAAGTGGGCGGCATCGTCGGGGCCCGGATCGATCACGGCCCACTGGTTGTCCGCGCCGGCCACGAAATACGTATTGGTGCCCGGCCCGGTCATCACGTTGCCGTTGTTGGCGGTCACGCGCCAGACCCGCTCGGACAGCTTCACGGCCAGCCCGGGTTCCAGCACGTAGCGGCCGTGGCCGGCGCCATCGGGGTCGATGCGCGCGATCTCGGCATAGGCGGGCTCGTCCGGCATCACCGGGCGCTGGCCTTTCGGGCCGGCCGCCAGCCGGGGCATCACCAGCGAGACCTGGCGCACCTGCCGCGCGTGATCGAAGCATTCCTGCGCCGTGCGGAAATGCGCGATCGATTGCAGGATGCGGCGCGTGGCATTGACCAGCGTAAGGTTGTTGGCCGGGTCGATCACGTCGGCCGGGCGCATCCAGCGGTGCTCCACGGCTTCCACGCCATCGTGCAGCGCGGTCTGGCCGGCGGGCAGCAGCGTCATGAAGAAGCGCGTGTCGAACCGCTTGGCCAGGCCCGGCGGGGTCAGCCAGTAGGCGCAATAGGCGAGCTTGTCGACGGCCAGGCGCAGCCCGAGCATGTCGCAGACATGGGCCAGGCCCTTGCCGCCGTAGGCCGCCGCCTCGCGCAACTGCTGCCGCACCTCGGCCGGCAAATCGTCCAGCCTGATCATTTGCCCGCTGGCGTCGTAGGCGAACAGCAGGTTGGCTTCCTCGAACGCCTCGCGCACCGCGCACAGGTAGTAGTCGAGGCCGTGAGCCTCCACCTGGAGCCGCGCGCTGGCGGCCACGTCGTCCAGCCCCGCACACAGCGGATGCAACGCCGCGTCCTGCGGATCGAGCACCCCACCGGGGAACACGAGCGCGCCGGCACTGCGGTCGTCATCGCGCTGGGGGCGACGCATCATCAGGATTTCCATGCCCGCGGGGCCATCGCGCAGCACCAGCATGCTGGCGGCGTGGCGCATGGCCTTGGCACGGGCGATGTCGGCGGGCGGTGCGGAAGCGGTGGAAGCGTTGGAGAGGGCGGAAGCAGCGGTGGCGGCAGGGGTGGACATGACTGGCGGACGGAATCTCTGCGGATTCGTTGATCGGCGACAAAGGCGATTGTAGCGGCTTGGCGCCTTGCCGCGATGCAGCAATAACCCTGCCTTGCGGGGCCGCCGCTGACTTGCTGGCTTGCTGGCTACGCGGCTACTGCGGGAACAGCGCCATCTGGCCGGTCAGCAGCGTCTCGAAATCGTCGTCCAGGAAGGGCAGGATGGCGTCGGCAATCGGCTGCAGCTGGCGGGTGACGTAGTGGTCATAGTCGATCGGCGCCGCGCGCGTTTCGAGCGGTTCGGGCCCGGCCACCGTCATCAGGTAGCTGATCCAGCCGCCGTTCTGGTATTGCCGGGGGCGCCCCATGCGCTCGTTGTACTCATCGGCGATGCGCGCGGCCCGTACATGGGGCGGCACGTTGCGCTGGTAGTCGTCGAGCTGCCGCCGCAGGCGCTTGCGGTAGACGAGCTGGTCGTCCAGTTCGCCGGCCAGCGTGCGCCGCACGGTGTCGCGCACATAGTCCTGGTAAGGCTGGCGATCGAAGATCTTCGCGTAGAGCGTTTGCTGGAACTGCTGCGCCAGCGGCGACCAGTCGGTGCGCACCGTCTCCAGGCCCTTGTAGACCATCTCGACCGTGCCGTCGGCGCGTTGCACCTGGCCCGCGTAGCGCTTCTTGCTGCCAAGGTCGGTGCCGCGGATGGTAGGCATCAGAAAGCGCCGGAAATGCGTTTCGAACTGGAGTTCCAGCGCGCTCTCCAGCCCGTACGTCTGCCACAGGTGGTCGCGCCACCAGTCGTTGACATAGGCCACCAGGCTGCGGCCGATCTGCGCGGCGTCGTCCTCGGTGCGCGCGCGGCGCAGCCAGACGAACGTGGAGTCGGTGTCGCCGTAGATCACCTCGTAGCCGCGCGCTTCGATCAGTTCGCGGGTCTGCCGCATGATCTCGTGGCCGCGCATGGTGATCGACGAGGCCAGGCGGGGGTCGAAGAAGCGGCAGCCGCTGGAGCCCAGCACGCCGTAGAACGCGTTCATGATGATCTTCAGCGCCTGCGACAGCGGCTTGTTGCCGTCGCGCTTGGCGGCCTCGCGGCCCTGCCACACACGCGCCACGATGGCGGGCAGGCAATGCTTCGTGCGCGAGAACCGCGCGCCCCGGAAGCCCGGCACCGAGTTGGCGTCGTCGGGGTGCGCCAGGCCCTCGACCAGGCCGATCGGGTCGATCAGGAACGTGCGGATGATCGACGGATACAGGCTCTTGTAGTCGAGCACGAGCACCGACTCATAGAGCCCCGGGCGCGAGTCCATCACGAAGCCGCCGGGGCTGGCCTCGGGCGCCTTGTCGCCAAGGCTGGGCGCCACGTAGCCCTGCCGGTGCATCAGCGGCATGTACAGGTGCGTGAACGCCGCCACCGAGCCGCCACTGCGGTCGGCCGGCAGGCCGGTCACCGTGGCCCGCTCCAGCAGGAAGTGCAGCAACTCGGTCTTCTCGAAGATGCGCGTCACCAGCTCGCAGTCGCGGAGGTTGTAGCGCGCCAGCGCGGGCTTGTCTTCGGCAAACATCCGGTCGATCTCGTCCATGCGGTCGTACGGATTGTCGATGGCCTTGCCTTCGCCCAGCAGCGTGCGCGCCACGGCTTCGAGGCTGAACGACGGAAAGCTCCACGTGGCCGAGCGCAGCGCCTCAATGCCATCGATCACCAGCCGTCCGGCCGCCCCGGCAAAGTAGTGCTGCTGCTGGTTGTGCTCGCGCCACTCCATCTCGGCGCCGCCCCGGCCCAGCCGCAGCGGCACCTGATACTGCCTGGCGTGCTCGCGCAGCACGCGCAGATCGAACTGGACCAGGTTCCAGCCGATGACGGCGTCGGGGTCGTGCGTGGCCAGCCAGTCGTTGAGCCGCTCGATCAGCGCTCGGCGCGTGGCGCAGTATTCCAGCGCGAAGCCGGGATCGGCCGCCGCCTCTGACTCGGGTCTTGCGGCCGGCGCCGGCCCGAGCATGTAGACCTGCCGCTGGCCGCAGCCTTCCAGCGCGATGGAATACAGGTCGCCAAACGCGTTGGTCTCGATATCGAGCGATACCAGGCGCAGGGTGGGCCGATAGTCGGCGGCCGGCTTCATCTGCGCGTGGCGCAGCACGCCATCGGCGCCGGGCTCGCCGTCGAACCATACCGGCGCGGTGATGAAGCGCTCCATCAGGTAGCGCTCGGGCGGACGCACATCCGCTTCGTAGACATCCACGCCAGCCTCGCGCAGCGCGCGGTCCAGCTGAATCAGCTGCCGGTGCTGCTGGCAATACAGCCCCAGCACGGGCCGTTGCCGGAAATCCTGCAGATTCAGTGGCCGCAGCGCCACGTCGCGCTCGCCGCGCAGCAGCGCTTCGGCGGTGGCCCGTTGCTCGGCGGGGATAAAGGCGGTGGAGGGCTGGCCGGGCAGGCGCAGCCGGCGCGGTCCGTCGTCGGTGGCCAGCCAGAATTCGACCTCGGTGCCGGCCGGGGTGTCGCGCCAGTGTCGGGTCAGGATGAATCCCTGCTGAAGTGCCACGCTGTTGAACCTTGAAGATGTTTCTGGCGTGGATTCTAGCGGAGTGGCGCGGCGGCATGGTCGGCCCGGCCCGCACGGCCGGCCTTGGCGGCCGTGCGGAAGGAGTGGGTTGAGCGGGACGCCGGGTGCCTCAGGAGCCCGACCCGGTCATGGCCGCCGCCGTGCCCGGAATCGTCGGCCGCGCAGTCACGTCGGGGGCGGACTGGAAGCCGGCCGGCGGTCCGGCGGAGGGCTGGGTCGCTGGCGCCGGCTGGCGGGCGGGCGCAGCAGGCTGCGGGGGCGATGGTGATGGCGATGGCGATGGCGATGGCTGTGCCTGCGCCACCGGTGCGGCGGTGGCGGCCGGCGTCGGCTGCGGGGCTGCCGACACCGTGGCCGCCGGGGTCGCAGCAGGGGTCGCAGCAGGGGCCGCCTGGACCGTTCGTGCCGGCGCCGCTGGTGTGGCGGGCGCAGTTGCCGCCGGTACGGCGGCCTGCGGCGCACGGGACGGGGTGGGCGCGGCCGCCGCGCGGGGTGCGCCGGTAGCCGCCGGTGCGCGGGCCACAGGCTGCGTGGGCGGCGCGGGCTGCCGGGTCACCGTCTGCTGCGACCATCCGCCGCCGAGCGCCTTGTAGAGTTGCGCCCGGCTGGTCAGGCGGGCCAGCTGGATGGTTACGAGCTTCTTCTGGGCTTCGTACTGCTGGCGCTGGGCGTCGAAGACCGCGAAATAGTCGTCCACCCCGTTCTTGAACCGCATCTCGGCCAGCCGCCGCGTTTCGGCCACTTCCTTCTGCAACGACTGCTGCGCGGCGGTCTGGCGGTCATAGGTGCCGCGCGCGGCCAGTCCGTCGGATACCTCGCGGAACGCACCCTGGATGGTGCGCTCGTACATGGCCACGTTGATGTCCTTGCGCACCTTCGAGGCATCCAGGTTGGCCTGGTTGGCGCCCGCGTTGAAGATCGGCAACGTGATCTGCGGCGCGAAGGCCCAGGCCGCGCCGCCCGTGAACAGCCCCGCCAGCGTGGTACTGGCCAGGCCCACGCCCGCCGTGAGCGAGATGCGCGGGAAGAACGCCGCGCGCGCCGCGCCGATATTGGCGTTGGCGCCTTTCAGCCGGTGTTCGGCGGCCATGATGTCGGGCCGCTGCTCGAGCAGGTCGGAGGGCAGGCCGGCCGGCAGTTCGGCCACGAAGGCGTTGCCGTCGAACGGCTGGGCCGGCGGCAGGTCGGCCGGAATCGGCCCGCCAATCAGCAGCGTCAGCGCGTTTTCATCCTGGGCCACCTGCCGCGTGAACTGCTCCACGTCCACGCGCGCGGTTTCCACCTGGGTCTGGGTGCGGTGCTGGTCGATCTCGGCCATGCCGCCGGCCTGCTTGCTCTTTCGCACCATCTCTGCGGCGTCTTCCTGCACCTTGAGCGTATCCTGCGACAGCTTCAGCAGCTGCTGGTCGGCCTGCCACGTCAGGTAGGCGCTGGCAATCTCGCTCACCAGGCTGATCTGCGTGCTGCGCCGTACCTCCTCGATGGCCAGGTACTGCTCCAGGGCCTCGTGCTTGAGGCTGCGGATGCGCCCGAACACGTCGAGTTCGAACGCCGAGAAGCCCACGCCGGCGTTCCAGGCGTTGATGACCGAATCCTGCCCCGGCGCGCGCAGGTCGCCAGTCAGCCGGGTACTGCTGAAGCCCGTGCTGGCGTTGATGGCGGGGAACTGCGCGGCGCGCTGGATGCGGTACTGCGCGCGGGCCTCTTCGATCGACAGCGTGGCCACGCGCAGGTCGCGGTTGTTGGCCAGCCCCAGTTCGATCAAGCGCCGCAGGCGGGCATCGGTGAAGAAATCCTCCCATCCGAGGTTGGCGGCGGAGGTCTGGGCCTGCGCGGCGTTCTGGCCGCCCTGGGTCTGGTAGGCCGCCCCGGTGGGATAGGCGCCGCCGACGGGCGAGTCGGGCCGTTCGTATTTCGGCTCCAGCGAGCAGGCCGTCAGCACCAGCGGCAGCAGCGGCAACAACAGCGCCGTGGGCCATCGCGGGATGGGCAAGATGGGCGGGATGGCCAGGAGTTTGTGGGAGAGGCGCATTGTGGGGGTCTTCATGAACGTGGATCAACCGGTAAAGGCGCGTCGCAGCAGCTGCACGATGGCCGTGCCGGGCCGGCCGCGGTACGCGATGTTGTGCGCCGGCTCGCTGAACAGCAGCCGGATCAGGCGATGTCGCATCGGCATGTCGGGCAGCAGCGAGATGCCGATCAGCTGGCCGTCGGTGCGCGCCACGCGGCAGGGCACCCATCCCAGCGGCGCCAGCCAGAACGCGCCCACGGCGCCGGGCTCCACGGGTGTGCCGCTGTGCGATTCCAGTGCCACGCCGTTGCAGGAGAGGTCGCGCGTGACGCCGTCGACCTCGCGCGAGATGCCGTCCGGGCCATAGAACTGCAGGCGCCCGGCCGCCCGGTACGGAAAGCGCTCTTCCTTGCGCGGACGCGGCAGCTCGAAGCAGACCAGCAGCGATGCCAGGTAGAGCACCATCGACACCACCGTCCAGGCCACGTTGAAGGCGGTACCCGGCGCGTTGCCATCGGCCGCCACCGCGCGCGCCAGCCCCATGGCCGACAGCAGGAACAGCCCGCCGTACAGCGCCGCAAATTTGCCGTGCACCGTGAGCTTCGAGCGGTCCAGGCCCTTGTTCGTCACCTTGAACGGCCGCCCGAACGGCTTGAACATGGCGCTGACCAGCGTGGCCGTGACCGCCATGGCGGCCACGATCTGCGTGACCTCGGTAAAGACCGGCATGGCCCGCGCACCGGTAATCCAGATGCTGTACGACCAGTAGAGCAGCAGCGCCGGCACGCCGTAGGCCAGGAATTGCAGCGGGTCGCCATAGAGCGTGGGGATGTTGAAGAACCAGTAGAGCAGCGGGCCAGCCAGCAGCATCAGCGTGAACGGCCGGCTGAGCCAGTGCAGCAGCCCGTGCACGTAGTGCAGGCGCTGGCGCAGCGTGTAGCCACGGCCGCGCAGCGGGCCATCGCCGGTCAGCGCCACCTGGATGGTGCCCAGGCCCCAGCGGCTGCGCTGGCTGATGTACTCGGGCAGCCCCTCGGCGGACAGGCCCACGCTCAGGCGCTCGTTGAGCCAGCGCGTGACGTAGCCGTGCGGCATCAGCTTGTAGGTGAGGTGGATGTCCTCGGTGACCGTGCCCGTGGGAAAGCCGCCGATCTGGCCCAGCGCGTCGCGCCGCACCACGAACGACGTGCCGATGCAGAACGCGGTGTCCCAGGCGTCCTTGGCCGGCTGCATCACGTCGAAGAACGCGCGCTGTTCGTCCACCCAGCAGTCGGTGGAGCGCAGGTTGTACTGGATGGGATCGGCGTTGTAGTAGAACTGGGGCGTCTGCACCACGCCTACGCGCGGATCGTCGAACAGGCCAATCACGCGCAGCAGGATGTTGCGGTTGGGCGCGAAGTCGGCATCCAGCACCATGATGAAGGGCGCGCCGCCATCGGGCTGCGCGCTGTGGTGCAGGCCATTGTTGAGGTTGCCGGCCTTGGCGTGGGTGTTGTCGGGGCGCGTCACGTAGTTGACGCCCACCTGCCGGCAGAACGTCTTGAGCCAGTCGCGCCGCGTGTCGTCGAGCACCCAGACGCGGAAGTTCGGATAGTCGAGCGCCTTGGCCGCGACGATGGTCTTCTCCAGTACGTCCAGGCCCTCGTTGTACGTGGCAATGAAGATGTCCACGGCCGGCGCCTGCTGGTTGCCGCGCAGGCGGGCTTCGCCGGCGTCGGCCTGGGCGCTGTGGTCGGTGCGGCGCGTGAGGGTGACGATCGAGATCAGCGTGTAGAGGATGGTCAGCGTTTCGAAGCCGAAGAACGCGTGCGCCCAGAGGCTGGGGAATTCCAGGCGCCAGTCGGGCAGCGTCTGCGTGAGGCGCCAGATGTAGTAGACGATCAGCAGCACGGCGGCCGCCAGCCCGAACAGCCAGCGGTCGGCCGCGCGATGGCGGCTGCCACGCAGGCACAGGATGGCCACCAGCAGGGCGCCGGCGTTGATCTGCACCAGCATGCCGCCATCAAGAAAGTCCGCGAAATTCGGCGCGAGCATCGTTACTCCTTCGGTGGTTGTCCGTTCGGCTGGAACGGATTCCAGCCCGTCGCGGCCAGCACGGCCCAGGCCGTGGCGCCGAGGTGCGGCAGGTGGAAGTAATAGAAGTCATCGGTCTTCGAGTCGGGCCCGATCTGCAGGCCGGTGCGGATGCGCGACTCGGGCGTGGCGAACAACATGCCGGACGGCGCGCGCTGGGCCATCAGGATCGGCCACAGCGACGCGGCGTCTTTCTCGCGCCCGGTGGCTCGCAGCACCAGCGCGGCCTGGCCCGTGCCTTCGGTCCAGAGGCCGTCGGGGTTGGCGTTGAACCCGTAGCCGCCCGTGAGGCCGTCGCCCTTGACGCCGTGCCTGGTGCGCGCCCAGTCCAGCGCGCGCTGCCAGGTGGCGGCAGCATCGGGCATGGCAATCAGCGGCCAGAGCGAGGCGTCGAGCGCGGAGGGGCCGCCGTTCAGCGTGCGGCCGTCGTCCCGCGTGCCGATGGCAAAGCGGCCTTCGCCTGGCTGCCACATCGTCTCGACGAACTTGCGCGAGCGATCGGCGCCGGTGCGCCAGCGCGGATCGCTGTCGTGGCGCGCGAGCCAGTGGAACACCGCGTAGGTATCCACGTTGTGCTCGGTGGATTTCCATCCCTGGCGTTGCGGCGAGGGCTCGTGGCCGAAGTAGCCGCCGATGAAGGCGGCCGGGGCGTCGCTGTTGTAGGTCTGCTTGTCGACCCAGCCCATCATCGTGCGCGTGGTGTCGAGGTAGCGGGCGTCGCGCGTGGCCTCGTAGGTGGCCATCAGCAGCAGCGCGGCCCAGGCCACGTTGCCGGTGGCGGTGCCCACCTGGTAGCGGTCTTCAAACCAGCGTTTGGCCTTTTCGTCCCACCAGCCCGGCAGCGGCACCGGGCCATCGGGCACGGCACCCGCGCGATAGCCGTTGCGGATGCGGCCATCGTGATAGTGGCGGTCGCGCGTGACGCCGGCCACCACGCCATCGGCAATACGGCGCGCGGCGTCTTTTTGTCCGCATGCGATCAGCGCGATGCCGGCCAGCGCGTTGTCGTAGACGAAGGCGGATTCCTTCAACGGGCCGGGCAGGGGCTCGCCACCGGGCGCCGGCTCGTAGCTGGCCAGCATGACGGGCCCCTTGCCCGGGATGGCCGCCACGCGCTGGGCCAGCGTCTGGCAACCGGCGTCGCGGAGCTGTTCACGGGCCGCATCGCCCGAAGCGGCCGGGGCGGCGCGGGGCGCTTGCGGCGCGGCAAGGGTGCCCAACACGGCCACCATCAGCATTTGGCACAGCCGCTTGCGCGCGGCCGGAAATCGCTTTCCTGCGGTAGTACGCTGCACGGTAGTCTCCTTCCTGCGGGCGTTGGATCCATCTCTGGATAAAGGCGGTTTCGCTTCAGTTGGCTCAGGTCAGCTCAGGTCGGCTCAAGTCAGATCAGTCGGCGGAACCATGGGCGATCGAGGCTGACCTTGGCCCAGTGGCCAAGTGCGCAGCGGTCGGTCTTGCCGGCGCCGGGCAGGTCTGGCAGCGGCTTGTTGAGTTTGGCAATCAGGTAGATCTCGTTCTTCTCGATGGGCGGAAAGGGCACGAAGTAGCGGGCCTGGTCGCCGTCGGGCGCGCGCGGCAGGATTTCCGCCACCTTGCCCGGCAGCGGCGTGGCCACGCCATCCACCAGCACCGTGACCGGCGCGCCGGGCAGCAGGTCCTTGCTCAGGCTGCGCGGAAACACGGCCACCACACTGGGCTGCGCGCAGTTGGTGGCGCGCATCAGGGTGGCGCCGGCCGCCACACGCGTGCCCGGCGGCGTCAGCACGTCTTCGACAATGCCGCCCGTATAAGCCTTGATGTCGAGATTCGAGACGCGGTCAAGCCGGGCCTGCTCGGTCTCCACCAGCTTGTCGACTTCGGTGCCGAAGTCTTCCAGCTGCTTGATCTCGGCCTGCAGCGTGGTGATTTCGGCCTTGAGTTCGTCCTGCCGCTGGGTCAGCGCGCCCACCGCGCTATCGGTGCTGGACGTGTAGACGCGGTTGCGCGTGGCAGCACTGCTGGTGCGGGCGCTGGCCAGTTCGGCCTCGATGGCGTCGCGCTGGCCGGACAGCACCACCAGCTGGTTGCGCGAGGCATCGGTAAAGGCCTGGCTGACGGCGCCGGCCTGCTGCATCGCCTGGTTGCGATTGACAACGGCTTGCTGGGCGTCGATCTGCTGCTGCGCCACGTTCAGCTTGGCCTGTATGCCCTGCAGGCGCGAATCGTTCTGCTGCTGCGCGGCCGACGTGTAGCGCTTGACGTCGCCGCTGGTGGCGCCCAGCCGGGCCTGGTTGACCTCCAGCTTCGACTTCGCGGCTTCCAGCCGTTTGTCGTTGTCGAGCTTCTTGCCCGTCAGCTCCATCAGCAGCGCGCGGTCCATGTTCGGGTTCTGCAGCGTCATCAACGACTGCCCGGCCTGGAACGTCGTACCAACCGGCACCAGCTGCTTCGTGACCACGCCTTCGACGGGTGTGGTGATCAGGCTCACGGGACTGTTGACGATGGCGCGCTCGGATGAGCGGACGAAGATGTACGGAAACATCACGGACAGGATGATCCAGATGATGAACCCCACCATGCCGTAGCTGGCCAGGCGCGGAATGGCCTGCCAGACCGGCCGCAGGCTCAGCGAACTGCTACGCGGCGCCAGTGCGTCGCGCTGGGGAGGCGGCTTTGGCTGATCCGGCGGTAGCCGTGTGGGCACAGTTGGCTTTCGGTCGGAATTGTTGTCCATGCGAGCTCCCGGGCAAAAAGGTGGCCTTCCACGGGCGCATGGCGCGTCGTGGCTGATTAATCGCAGACAAACACAGGCCCGCCGCACGGACGCAGGTCGTCCGTTCGGTGACGCGTGCTTCGTCCCCCAACAATTGTTATGCGCCGTTCGTCCCGGGCCGTTGCTACGCCGCCGGAACTGGCGTTGAGGATCGTGTAGCCGATCCATTGAACTGCTCGCATGCACCAGGCGGGGCATGTCAGCAGGTACTACGCGAGGCGCGACGCGCCATGGAAGCTCACAACACAACATTTGCCGCATTGATGCAATGCAATGCCGGAGCGATTCAAAGTTAGTCAGTTTGCTCTTGACGTGCTGTAAGAATGTGTAAGGACTGTATATCGGTCCACTTACATCTCTCGATCACGGACAGGCGAAAACGCGGACATGTAGTAAGCCGCTGATTCAGAAAGCGCTGCGTTAACGCGGGCTTAACGCTTGATTCGCGCGTGAGAAGGCCACGGCCCGCGAGAGTCGCCGCGATGCGAAGCGCCGGCAACGCGTGCTGGGGTTGACGGTGAGGGTCATGCCGCTACGCGAATTGCGGCAGTGCAGCGGCGGGACGGTGGTCCGACCACGGCGGAAGCGCGCTGCAGCAGCGGCCGGCGGCCGTTTGCCATGGCGCACAAGAGTGGGGTCCTCAGCGCCATGGGTGTTGCGCTTTACCGACGACCGGCGTGACGTTGCAACATTTTGTGTCGTTGGGGGAGGGGCGGTTGCGGGGTGGGGCTGTGGATGGAGGGGGGCACTTTGCCGGCGAGGGAGAGGTGTTGCGATAAGAAAACTTATCGCAATGCGCTCAGATGAAGTGCTTTTCGTGAGGACGCCTTTTTCAACATGCGGTGCAGGCGCCAGCGCCTCGATAAGGCTTGCATGGTACGGCCCAGCGCCCAATACCGCGCTAAACCCGGATCTGTTGATTTGGATTAAATGAAATTGAGACGTATTCGTACTTACGTATGCATACTAAAGCGCGCTTCACGTTGCGAGCTGATTCCCTATTTCGTTGGTGAGATAATTATGACTACTGGTAATTGGGGCACGCTGCCCACAGTGACGGTCTATGCGAACCCGCCGCTGGAACTCAACCCTTACTGGGGCACGGGGCCGGCCACAGATTTTCCCGTTGGCATGCCGCCGCAGTATGACCCGGTTGGCATGGGCATTGGTGCCCTCGCAAATGGCGCGGCTGTATTCAATGCCAGTTTCGGAGCGGATTCCAAGGCCTCACTGCGCTGCCTGGAGGAATTTTGCAAAGGCATCAGTGGCCGCCCGGCTGCGTATGCCCTTAGCCAGCTTTCGCTGGTCAAGCAGTTCCATTCCTACATGGCCTGGTATGCCCAGTATGCTGGCGTGTCCGAAGCAGGGTTCACCTTGCAAGACACACAAGTTGAAAACGGGGCGAAGATCGCAGGCCTTTTCGGCGATTATTTCTACCGCAAGAACACTGGCTGGACCTTTGATTCTGGCAAGTTTGACTGGCACGTCGGTCCGCTCATGCCGATTGCCGCGCTGGCACACTGGGTGGACGGCAACGGTCAGAACGTCAAGATTTCCTTGAATGCGCTTGGCCTGACTCTTCAGCCGAGCCAAATCAAGGGAGGCTTCTACGAGGAGATCCGGAAGTATCGACCGGCCGGCAGCTTTCCGATCAACATGCGGTTCTCTTACAACACCTTTAACCAGGGGCAGTACATCGGCGGCACCATTGGCCGCGTGCAGGGAGAAATCACTGGCACTCTGACGGTAAAAGCGGATGGTACGTTCACCTTCGATGGCAGTTACACGTTGCTACCCGACTACTACAACGCTGACGCTGGAGACCGTACCTGGTACCAAGAGTCTTTGACCACTTTCCTAAATTGGATCGGCGAAACGTTTGGGCAGACCGACTACTGGATTGAATTCGACGGTTCGGTGCCATTTATCGACTCCGGCACCGTGACGCCTATGGCGAAACCGGATTACCCGCCGATCGATGCGAGCACGTTCCCCATTGCCGCCGTATTCCCTAATCCGGCCAGCGGTGACCCGTACTGGGGCTATGGTGCCGATCCGACTATCCGCATGCCGGACCCCATCTTTCCGCCCGCCGACAACGTGGTCGCGGCGTACGAAGCGAGCGTGAATGGACAAGCGTTTTTCACGAAAATTGAACAGGCCGATCCGATCGGTGTGCTCGACGAATTCAGCAAGCAAATTAGTGGCCGGCCGGCTTCCGTTGCACTTGCCCAACTTAGGACTTGGGGCCAGATGTCTGACTATATGTCAGCCAATTGGACCACATTCGGATATCCGGCTGCCGAACGTGGCATTTCGCTTGCCAAGGCCGCCCAACCGGGCCATATCGCAAATATCGCCGGCGAGTATCTGTGGGGAGTGAGCGCGGGGTATTGGAACCCTAACAAGATCGAGAGAGAATGGGCAGCGACGCCGCTGTTGCCCATCAAAGCGATGTGGCACTGGGTCAATGGCCGAGGCATGCCGGTTTCCATCCCCACCAACGCGTTAGGTTTGACGCTCCCACCAAGCGAACTGCAGGGGGAAATGCAGAACTTCCTGAAGCAGCAAATGCAGCAGCGCGCCAACCGGTTCCTGCGTAAATTTTCCTACGATGCGTCGAGAACTTTCATTAAGGATATGTGGGCGGCCGGCACCGTGGGACGCTTCTCGGGACAGGTGATCGGCATCGTTTGGGTGAACACGGATGGCAGCTACATCTTCGATGGCGACGTTCACCTGGATCCGGTCACCTATAACGGTGGCCGGACCCACAGCGCTTGGCCAACTCAGGCACAAACCGATTTCGTACAAGGGATTGGTCAAGCATGGGGTCACACGGACTACCAGATCAGCTTTACCGGTACCCAACGCCTGCTTTTCACGGGCGTGCTCGATGTGAGTGGGGTGCCGGTACTCCCGGCGTGATCGCACGAGCCAACCTCATCGGGAAAGAATCCTTTCTTTCTGCCTCCCCTCTGTGAAGCCAACTGAAAGTACCGACTTCACAGTGGGCATTCAACGTTGCCGCTAAGTGCCAGGCTAGTATCCTTCATCGAATAATCCCGGAGTAGCGCTTGAGTCGCAAAATCAAGATTCTTCTAAGTGCGTTCGTAGGCTTAGTGGTCGCTATTGTCCTGCTCGTCATCGCCATACCGATTCTCATCGGCTACCGGTTCAACTACGGCGACACTGGCACCTGCCCTGACGCCACGCCTGAGTTTTTCGAGAAGGCTGTGCGCGACCATTTCGCGCGCAACAACAGGGGAGATGTCGAATTCGTCCCGGGCTCGCGGTACGATCCCGAGCTATCGGCCATCGCTATTCGCAAGAACGGTCAGGAGTTCTTCGCGCTCGTTGACTGCAGAGGCACGGTCGAATTCACCGGCAAATAGCGGAGTCAACGTAAAAGAGCCAGCTTTGCGCGGGCTTATGCGAGCAGGGCGAGCAGGGCGCGCAGCCTCATTCTTGTGACACGCAACGTACGCGAATTTTCCCGTGTTGCGCAGCTGCCAGTCGAAGACTGGCACGCTGGCGGCCACTAAGAATGCTCGCACAGTCTCTGACCTGAGACGAGTCCGGAGCTAAACGGAAGGCAGCCCTGCCTTACTCCAACTTCGCCCCCGACCGTTCCACAATCGGCTTCCACGCCTTGTATTCCGTCGTCACCAGTTCGGAAAACTGCTGCGGGGTCATGACCTTCGGCTCGGCGCCTTGTTCGTGGATGGCGCGGATGACGTCCGGGCGGGCCAGTACGCGGTTGACTTCGGTGCCGATGCGGTCGACCACGTCGGCGGGCGTTTTGGCCGGGGCGAAGATGCCGTACCAGGTGCTGACGTCCACGTTCTTGTAGCCGCTTTCGGCCACGGTGGGCACGTTGGGCAGCGAGGTGCTGCGCGTGGCCGACGTTACTGCCAGGGCGCGCAGTTTGCCGGCCTTTACCTGGGCCAGGGCGGAGGGTACCGAGGCCACCATCAGGTCGACGTTGCCGGCCATGGCGTCCATCATCGCGGCGTTCGAGCCCTTGTATGGCACGTGCAGCAGCTTGATGCCGGCGGCCTGGCTGAAGATCTCGGCGGCCAGGTGGATGGTGGTGCCGTTGCCGGGCGAGCCATATTTGATCGATTCCGGGTGCGCCTTGGCGGCGGCTACCACGTCGGCCAGCGTCTTGAAGCGCGAATTGGCCGAGGTGACGATGGCGATGGGCGTGTAGGCCACATGGCTGATCGCGATGAGGTCGCGGCCCGGCACGTAGGACACCGATTTGTACAGCCATGGCGCCACCACGAGGTTGTCTTTCTGGCCCATCACCAGTTCATAGCCGGTGGGCGCGGCGCGGACGATTTCCGCGATACCGAGCGTGCCGCCGGCGCCCGGCTTGTTATCGGGGACGAAGGTCCATTTGGTGTCCTGCGACACCTGGTTGGCCACCAGGCGCGCCAGGATGTCGGTGCCGCCGCCCGGCGGGAACGGAATTACCAGCCGGATCGGCTTGGTCGGGTATTGGGGTTGGGCGGGTTGGGCGGGTTGTTGGGCGTGGAGGGGCGCGGTGGCCAGACCGCACGCCACGAGCGCCGTGGCGAGTATTGCCTTCAGCATTGCAAGGATCCTTGTGAAGCGAATCCTGAGCCGAGCGTTCGCCTTATGGCGCGGGCTGATGGGAGATAGGTGACGCCGCTGCTCACGCTTTCATTTCGCGCTGCGGATGACGCAGGCGCGCAGATTCGAGACATCACTTCAGACAACAGGAATTCGGGTAAAGAGGCGGCCCGAATTATACCGGTGAAGCGGCACCGGTCACCGAAAACGCCTGGGCGGGCGATAAGTCAGGTGGCGGGGCGGGCCAGGCCAGGACACGCCCCGGCCCCGATCCAGCCCCCGGCGACGACAACCGCGAGCGGTCAGTCCAGCTTGATGCCGACAGTCTTGACCACCTTGTCCCACTTCTGGGCGTCGCGGTTCACCAGCTGCGTGAACTCCACCGGCCCCAGCGCGGCCGGTTCCATGCCCTGCTTGGCGATCGAATCGCGGATGGACGGCTGCGCCACCACGGCGGCGATTTCCTGGGCGAGGCGATTGACCGTCGGCATCGGCGTGCCGCCCGTCGTAAATACGCCATACCAGGACACCACTTCATAGCCCGGCACGCCGGATTCGGCGATGGTCGGCACGTTCGGCATGGTGTCCACGCGCTTGGTGCTGGTAACGGCAATGATGCGCACCTTGCCCGAGTCGGCCCCGGCCTTGGCCGACGGCAGGCTCGCGAAGGTCATCTGCGCCTGGCCGGCCATCACGTCCTGCATGGCAGGCGCATCGCCGCGGTAGGGAATATGCGTGATCGACACGCCCGCCATGCTCTTGAACAGTTCGGCCGACAGGTGCGAGATCGTGCCGTTGCCCGGCGACGTGACATTGAGCTTGCCCGGATTGGCCTTGGCATAGGCCAGCAGCTCCTGCACGTTCTTGATCGGCAAGTCGTTGTTCACCACCAGCGCATTGGCGGACTTGGCCACCAGCGACACCGGCTGCACGCCCTTCACCGGGTCGTACGGCAGCTTGCTGTAGATCGACGGCGCGATGGCCTGGCCGCCGACGGAGCCGAGCAGCAGCACCGAGCCGTCGGGCTTGGCGCGGGCCATCTCGGCCGTGGCGATGGTGCTGCCGCCACCGGGCTTGTTTTCCACGACGATCGTCGTCTTGGTGTTGAGCTGGAACTGCGTGGCCACCGTACGGGCGATTACGTCGTTGCCGCCGCCCGGCGCAAAGCCCACCAGCATGCGCAGGGGGCCGGGCGGCAGGTCTTGCGCCATGGCCGGGGCGATGCCCTGTGCCGTGGCCAGTGCCAGCGCGAGAGCGGGGACGATCTTGGAAAACGCCATGATGAATTCTCGAAAGATAGGTTAAGGACGGCTCTCAGGGGTGTCGCTGTACTGGTTCAACTGGCGGGCCGGCGTACCGGTGCCCGCTCTTTATCGTTTTGCTTGCGGCAATGGGCTACTTCTTGAAGCGCACCACGGCCTCGCGCGATGCCTGCGTCTGCGGCAGCGTCGCCATTTCGCCAAGCGTCACCGGCTTAGTGGGAAAGCGCAGCCGGTAATAGCCCACGTCGCGCGGATGGCGCTGCTGTTCGTCGGCGATCAACTCGGTTACCGTCAGGCCGCAGAAGCGGCCCTGGCACGGGCCCATGCCGCAACGCAGAAAGGCCTTCAACTGGTTTGGCCCCTGGCAGCCCAGCCGGGCGGCGTGGCGCACCTGTTCGGCGGTGGCTTCCTCGCAGCGGCAGACGATGGTGTCGCCCACCGGGCGGCGGAACTGCGCCAGCGGCCGGTACAGCACCTCGAAGAACTCGCGGCCACGCGTGGCGCGCGCCAGGGCCTGGCGATGCGATGCCGCCTGGCTGTCGCGCGTTGCGGTATCGATGCGCCCCAGCGCCGCGGCCGCATGCACGGCGGCGATGCGGCCGCGATGCTCGGCGGCCATCGCGCCGGCAATGCCCGCGCCGTCGCCGGCGATGCTCACGTGCGGCACCGAGGTGGCGCCCCAGGCGTCGACCTGCGGTTCCCAGCAGTCCTGACGCTCGTTCCACACATGCTCGGCGCCAATCGCACGCGAGAGGTTGGTGTTGGGCACCACGCCCTGGTGCAGCAGCAACTGATCGACGGCCATCGTGCGACGCTCGCCGGCCACCTCGTACTGCAGTTGCGCAACCTGGCCATCCGGGCCGGCCTGCGCCGCGAGCGCGGTGACGTTGCCGATGATCGGCACCGCCTTGCGCACCGCGCGCAGCAGCTTGAGGCCCTTGGCCAGATACGGCGAGCGCAGGAAGCCCCAGGCGTGCGGCAGTGCCTGGCGCCATTGCGCGTTGTCCGTGGTTTCCAGAATCGCTTCGAGCTTCACGCCCGCCTTGAGGTACTGGTAGGCAAGCAGATAGAGCAGGGGGCCGCCGCCGGCCAGCACGGTGCGGCCGTCGGGCACCACGCCCGACGTCTTGAGCAGGATCTGCGCCGCACCGGCCGTGATCACGCCGGGCAGGGTCCAGCCCGGAATCGGGAACGGCCGTTCCTGCGCGCCGGTGGCCAGGATGATGTGGCGGCAATGGAGCAGCGCCGCTTGCGGATCGCCGTCCGGTCGCGCCACCGAATAGGCCACCTCGTAGCCAGCCGGCGCCTGGTTGACTTCGGCCTCGCGGGCATTGATCGACCACACCGTGGCGGAGGCAAGGTACCGCGCGCCGCTGGCCGCGAAGGGCTGGAGCAGGTCCAGGCCATGCCAGTAATCCGCGCCGAGGATGTCGCGGTCCTGCACGGGCGTGGTGCTGATAGCGCGATAGATCTGGCCACCCGGCGCCGGCTGCTCGTCGATCAGTACCGTCGACAGGCCCAGCTGGGCTGCCTGCGTGGCGGCGGCAAGGCCGGCCGGGCCCGCGCCGATCACGAGCAGGTCACAGGTCAGGGTATCGAGGCTCATGCCGCCACCTCGCGTGCGCCAAGCTGGCGCTCCACGGTCATGCCGTCGCGCACGCGCGTCATGCAGGCTTGCTGATTGGGCCGGCCGTCGATGCGCACGAGGCAGTCGTAGCACACGCCCATCATGCAGTAGGGGCCGCGCGCGGCGCCGGATACGGCGGTATCGCGACAGGCCAGCACATTGGCGGCGAACAGGGCGGCGGCAACGCTGTCGCTCTCGCGGCAGTCGATCGCGGCGCCATCCACGGTGACCCGTACGGTGCGATCCGTCGCCTTAGGCGCGGCCGCTTCAATTCGTCTGAACATGGAATCTCCGGGTCGAGAAAATGCCCATCTCGGGCGGCAGCGCGCCAGCGGCGATCATCGGGGCCAGGTGCATCGCATGCGTGGCGGCCAGCGTCACGCCGCTATGGCAGGTGACGATGAACGCGCCGGGATGGGTTGCAGACTGCTCGTAGACCGGAAAGCCGTCCTTGGCGCGCACGCGCAGGGCCGACCAGGCCCGCACCGTGCGCACGTCGCGCAGCGCCGGCAGCGTGCGCACCGCGCGGTCGGCCAGTGTGGCCAGCACGGGCAGCGTGGTCACCTGGTCGGCGTAGCCGGCGTCTTCCTGCGAGTCGCCCACCAGCCAGCTGCCTTCGTCGTTCTGGCGCAGCGTCACCATGGGGGTGTCGAGCAGGCGGCGCGTGCGTTCCAGCACCAGGATCTGGCCGCGCTGGGGCGCCATCGGCAGGTCGATGCCGACCATGCGGCCCAGGTCGCCATTGCGCAGGCCGCCGGCCAGCACGATCTTGCGCGCCCGGATCACGCCATTGGGCGTGGTCATCACGAAGTCGCCGTTAGGCGCCTGCACGATGTCGGTCACGCCGTGATGGGGCAGGTACTCCACGCCGCTGGTGCTGAACGCGGTATGGAACGCGCGCAGCAGCTTGAGCGGGTTGACAATGCCGTCGTGCGGTGTCCAGATCGCGCCCGTCACATCCGGGCCGAGGCCCGGCACGAGCGAGGCCGCCTGATGGTGGTCGAGCAACTGCCACTCGTAGGGCTCGACCCCGGGCTGGGACATCAGCGTGTTGACCCACGCCAGGCGCGCCTCCACTTCGTAGTCGCCCATCAGCGGCGTCAGGCCGCCTTTCTGTTCCAGCGCTACGTCGATGCCGGTTTCCTTCTGCAGCATGCTGGCAAGCGTGGGCCACAGGCGGGTGGAATTCAGCGTCCAGCGGCTGTACGCGCCCATGCCATAGCCCTTGCTCTGGAGCCAGACCAGGCCGAAGTTGCCGCGCGAGGCGCGCAGCGCCATGTCGCCCTCGTCGAGCACGGCGATGGTGCCCACGCTGCTGCGCAGGCCGTATGCCACGGCCGAGCCGACGAGGCCGCCGCCGATCACGGCCACGTCAAAGGTGGGAAAGCGGGAGGAAGAGGCCGCCGACATCAGCGCAGCCTCCCTTGGGAGCTTTTGGGGCGCTGTGGGCGCTGTGGGCCTGGGGCCCTGCTTGGAATCATGTTCGGTACTCGCGAATATCGTGACGGCACGGGGCTGTCAGGTTTCGAACGAGTATGCGGACGGTGCGTCTGGCAGGCAAATACGAGTCTGTCGGGCGCCCATTCAAAAAGCTGATGGGGTGGCGCCCGATAGTTCCGCCGGCAGCGAGGCCGTCTCCGCGGCAATGACCTCGATCATCCGCTCGGTAAAGCGGTCAACCAGCACATTGGCGGGCCGGTTGCGGGCCAGCAGCAGGTAGCTGACGAACGGAATGGCCGGCTGGAACGGGCGCACCACCAGCTCGGCGGCATGCATGCGCGCCACCAGCGGATTGACGATGCCCACGCCCAGGCCCAGCCCGACCATCTTGCAGATGGTGGCGCCGTAGGGGGTCTCGAAGTGCATCACACGCCGGTCGTCGCTGGCGAAGGCCGCGTCTACCGTGGCGCGCAGGCCATCGCCATGGCTCATCGAGATAAACGATTCGCCAGCCAGGTCGGCGGGCGTGATGACCTCCCGCTCCGCCAGCCGGTGGCCCGGCGGCAACACGCAGCAGCCAAGCAGTTCGGCCACGGGCTGGGCTTCCGTGACGGCGGCGGGCGGCAGGAACGAGACCAGGCCGAGATCGCAGTAGCGCGCCCCGACGCGGTCTGCCACCAGTTGCGTGCTGCCGGTTTCCATCGCCACGTTCACGTCGGGGTAGTCGGCATGAAACCGCTGCAGCACCAGCGGCAGCACGGTCATGGCCAGCGACGGCACCGTGGCAATGCGCAGCCGGCCCTTGCCGAACTGGCGGATATTGCGCGCGGCGTCCTTGAGCGCGTCGATGCCGACGAACGCGCGGTCTACCTCGCGCAGGAAGGCCAGACCCTCCTCGGTAGGCGTCAGGCGGCCGGCGTTGCGGGTGAACAGCGTCAGGCCCGTGGCGGTTTCGAGCTGGCCGATCATCCGGCTCACATTCGGTTGCGACGTGTAAAGCTCGGTGGCGGCGGCCGTCATCGAGCCCGAGCGCATGACGGCCTGGAACGCGGCGATTTCCTTGAATTTCATGCCAGGGGATAGCGGTGATGTCAGGTCAGGATTTGGCGATGGTATAACAAATCCGTATGCGGCCCCCGTAAAAACTGATTTGACGGTATAGGGGCGCGATTTCCATACTGGGCGCCATCGCACAACGCCCCCACAGGAAGCCAGCGCCATGCACGCAACGCCCCAGCCATCGAGCCCCGAATCGAAAGTCAGCCGCCGCCTGACCCAGGCCACGGCCCCGGAGGTCTGCTCCCATATCTACGCCCCGCGCCTGCGTGACTTCGGCGCCGGCTTTCGCTATCTCACCGAGATCAACGCCGCCCACCTGCTGATGCTGCACGGTACCGGGCTGATTCCGGCCAGCACCGCCGCCACGCTCGCGCAGGCCCTGCAGCGCATGGAGCAGGAGGGGCCCGATGCCGTGCCGCTTGACCCCCAGCGCGAAGACGCCTATTTCAATTACGAGGCGCGGCTGATGGACGTGGCTGGTGCCGACGCCGGCGGCCGCCTGCACGTGGCGCGCAGCCGCAACGACATTCTGGCTACGCAAGACAGGCTGCGCGCACGCGATGCGGTGCTGGCGTTGCTGGAAGCGCTGGCCGAAACGCGCGCGGTGGCGCTGCGCAATGCCGCCACCCATGCCGGCGTCGTGATGCCGGGCTACACCCATCTGCAGGCGGCGCAGCCGATTACGTATGGCTACTACCTGGCCGGCGTGGCGCAGGCGCTGCAGCGCGATATGACGCGCCTGCGCCATGCGCTGGACACGCTCGACGTCTGCCCGCTCGGCGCCGGAGCGCTGGCTGGCACGGCGTTTCCGATCGATCGCGCGGACACCGCGCAGTGGCTGGGCTTCTCGACGTTTGCGCCGAATTCGCTCGACGCCGTGGCGTCGCGCGACTTTGCGTGGGAGATTCTGTCCGCGGTCACCATTGCCACGGTCACATGGGGCCGCGTGGCGCAAGACCTGTATGTTTGGGCCACGCCGGAGTTCGGGCTGATCGACTTCCCGGACAGCGTGGCCGGCACGTCGAGCATCATGCCGCAGAAGAAGAACCCGGTGGTGCTGGAGTACCTGAAGGGGAAGGGCGGCCATATGCTGGGCCTGCTGACGGCGTCGCTGGCGTCGCTCAAGGGCACCCATTTCACGCATAGCGGCGACGGCAACCGCGAAACCATGCGCGGTTTCTGGGAAGCCATGGACGAGGCGTTGCGCTGCGTAGACCTGCTACGGCTGGTTCTGGAACACGCCACGCCGCAGCCCGGCACGATGCTGCAACGCGCGCGCCGCGATTTCTCCTCGGCCACGGACCTGGCCGACATGCTCGTGCGCGATGCCGGCATGTCGTTCCGCGAGGCCCATCACGTAGTGGGTGCCGTGGTGCGCGAGGCGCTCGATCGCCACCTGCCAGCGTGCGAAATCGACAGCGCGATGGTCGATCGCGCCGCGCTGGCGCACACGGGCCGGGCGCTGCGCCTAGATTCGCAGGCCGTCTCCCGATGCCTGGACCCCGAGCACGGCGTTGCCGCGCGCCTCGCCGCCGGCGGCCCTGCGCCGTCGCTGGTGGCCGCGCAGGTGGAAGCCCAACTGGCCACGCTGGCCCAGGACCGCGCCGCCATCGCCAGCCGGCGCGATGCGGTGGCGGCGCATCGGGCAGCGCTGAAGCGGGCCGTGGAGGCGCTGGCGACGGCCTGAGGCCAGCGCGCGCCTGTAACGTGGGCCGTTCACCCGTTCACCCGTTCACCCGTTCAGCCGTTCAGCCGCCCACCGACTTGACCGGGCACGCCTGCGCCCCGCGCCCGTCGCCCAGCAGCGCGATCAGGCCACATGCCAGCGTCCCGCGCCATTGCAGGTAGTCATGGCCGCTGGCCCACTCGGCATGCGTCACCGGATATCCCTTGGCGCGCAGCACGTCGCGCATGCTGCGCGTGGTGGTCAGGATGTTGACGGTGCCGCGGCCTTCTTCGAACAGCCCGGCTTCCAGATAGAAGCGCAGTGGCAGCCTCGGCGCCTTCGCGTACTCGCGCATCAGCCAGCCCGGCTCGCCTGGCGGCTGGTCGGGCGCGCCGCCGGGGCCCCACCAGAACGAGCCGGACTGGCTCAGCACCAGCCCAAACCGCTCCGGATGGCGCAGGCCGGCATAGGCGGCGGCCAGTCCGCCGTAGCTTGAACCGGCCACCACGGTGCGGCTGGCTGGTACGGCCACGCCCTGCCGGGCGGCCCACGGCATCAGCTCGTTGGCCAGGAAGTCGGCGAATTTCGGATTCGGCGGCAATTGCGTGCCGCGCGCGGTGGCGCTGGGGTTGGCGACGATCAGCGCGGCAGTGGGCGGGATGCGGCCTTCGGCGATCAGGTTGTCGAGCAGGGTGGGCGTTGGCACTAACGACAGGTAGGCATGCGCGTCGAACACCACCAGCAGGGCCTTGGGCTGGGCGCCGGCTGGGCGATAGAGGTAGACGTCGCGCGCTTCGCCAAGAATCTGGCTGTCGATGCGGAACGGCGTCACGGTGCCGGACGCCACGCCCACGCGCGGCGCCAGCCAAGGCTGAGGCGGGGCGTCGGGCAGTTCGAGGATCGACTTCTGCCCGAAGGCGTCCGTGGCCGAGGCGGGGAAGATGCGCGGATTGAGCGGGTCGCGCTGCACCGTGGCCAGGATGGCGCGGCGGCGTTGCATCGGGGTGTCGCCGGCGGCGGGCACGTCCGGGGCCAACTGGTAGCTCATGCGCGTACTGGCCGGTACGTGGTACGAGCGATACCAGACGTCGCTGTCGCTCAGCCGCTCCAGCGCGTCGTGGTCGCCGGCCGGGCTGCCCAGCAGCCGTACGCCGTGCCGCGCGCCACGCCACAGGAACGTGACGCGCACCTGCGGCGCCGCACCGGGCGACGCGGGCAGGGGTTCCACGAGCGGCGTGCCATGCGCGGCAACGTCGCGCCAAAAGGCGTCGGTGGTGCCGCCTGCGGCCAGCGTTCTAGCCAGCGCCGCCAGCGTCGGGCTTTCGGGGCCGGCTGGCGGGGCATGCTGCGCGGACGCCGGTATCACGCGGTCGATGCGCAGCGCATAGGTGGCGCCCGGCGTGGGCCTGCCGCCGACCGCGCCCGGCACATCGGCGCCATCGCCGGCCAGCACCAGGCGGTAGTCGCCGCTGGCCGGCGTCACGAACATGAAGCTGCGCGCGAGCGTAGTCGGCCCCAGCAGGCGGCGTACGGCGCGGCCATGTGCGTCGACCAGGTCCAGCGAGGCGGCCGGGCCCTCGAGCGAGCCTTGCACGAAGTCTCCGGCCTGCAGCGCCAGCGTGAAGCGGGTGGCTGCGCCGGGCGTCCATGTCGCCTGGGCGGGCTGGCCCGGCACGAGCGCGGTGTCGGCACGGGCGGGGGGCGCCGGCAAGGCAAGGCAGGCCAGGACGGCAAGTACCGCCCCGGGGCGGGAAGTCAGGCGGGCAGGGGTCATCAGAAGTCCACCGTGGTCGAGAATTTGAAGAGGCGCGGCGCGTTCTGCGTGACGTAGCCGTCGTTGAACGAGCCAGCCCAGTAGCTCTTGTCGAGCAGGTTTTCCACGCTGGCGTAGAAGCCCACCTGCTTGCCCTGGATCTTCGTCAGGTAGCGCGCGCCGACGTCGTAGCGCGTCCAGCTGTCGATTTTCTGGGTGTTGGCCGTGTTCACGTATTGCGAGCCGGTATAGGTCATGCGCCCGGTCAGCGTCAGGCCCGGCACCCACGGCATGTCCCATTCCAGGCCGAGGTTGCCGGACCACGTCGGCGAGCCGAACGCGGTATTGCCGTCGTACGCGCCATTGGCGGTGTGCGTCAGCACGGCGCGCGTGTAGGCCACGCCGCCCAGCACCCGCGTGCCGCGCACCACCTCGCCATAAACGTTCCACTCCACGCCCCGGTGGCGGCGCTCGCCGTCGGGACTGTAGGTGTTGCTTGCGGTGTTCTTGATCAGGCTGGGACGCTTGATCTGAAACACGCTCAGCGTCTGCGTCAGGCGGCCGCTGTCCCATTTCACGCCGGCTTCCATCTGTTTGGTCTTGTACGGGGCAAACACCTGCTGGTAGTTGCTGGCCGTGACGTCGGTCACGGTGTCGCCCTGGCTCAGACCTTCCACGTAGTTGCCGTAGAGCGACCATTGCGGTCCGAAAGGCTTGAGTACCAGGCCCACCGTTGGAGTGACCGCGCTTTCGTCGTAGTCCGCGGTCTGCGCGCCGGTGGCGTTGAAGCTTTTGGCCTGCACGCGCTGGTGCCGCACGCCCACCGTCAGCTGGGCACGGTCGTCGAAGAAGCCGAGCGTATCGGCCAGTGCCACGCTGGATAGCGCGGTGTCGGCGGTCTTGGGCACGTCGCCCGGTGCGCTGGCCAGCGGCGGCGTGATCGGGTCGTAGATGTTCGAGATGAACGCACGGCTGGTGACGTTGATGGTGCCCGTGCGCAGACCCAAGTAGGTGTAGCCCAGCACCAGCTTGTGCGTGACCGGGCCGGTGCGCACGTTGCCGCGCACGCCGGTTTCGGCGGAGAACGTGTCGGTGAAGCCCTTCTGGTTATAGGTGTAGCCCGTGTAGTTGCCATTGGGCTGCACGTTGTTGGCGCGCGTGCCGTTGATGAAGCCGCTATAGGTGTAGTGCAGCGAGCCCAGGCCCGCGTAGGCCGTCCAGTCCCGCGTGACATCCACCTCACCGCGCGCCACGAACGCCTGGTTGCGCAGCTTGCCCCATGCGCCGCGCAGGATGTTGGTGCCGGACTTCGGCGCCTCGGGTACGGTGCTCGTGAACGATGCCATCCAGGCGCTGCCGTTGCGGACTTCCTCCTCGTTCGCATACGCGTCGAGCGAGGCGCGCACGCGATCACCCGTGTAATCGAGCGCCAGGGCGCCCAGCGCGCGCTTTTTCGACTGGCCGTCCACGCCGGTGCGGCCGTCGTCGTAGGCGCCGTTGAAGCGCACGCCGAAGGCATTGTCGGGGCCGAAACGGCGGCCGATATCCACCGCGCCGCCGACGTTGCCTTCCGACTGGTAGTTGGCGGCCAGCCGTGTCAGCGGCGCGGCGGCGGCGCGCTTGGGCACGATGTTGATCACCCCGCCGACCGCGCCGCTGGGCGACATGCCCGTCAGCAGCGCGCTGGGGCCGCGCAGCAGTTCCACGCGCTCGACGAACTCGGTGGGCGCGTGGCCATACGGGGCCAGCCCATACATGCCGTTCCAGGCGAGGTCACTCGACGAGATATCGAAGCCGCGCACCGTGTAGTTCTCGTAGAGATGGCCGGCAGACGTGGTAAAGCGCACGGTGGGATCGTTGGCCAGCACGTCGCCGATGGTTTTGGCCTGCTGGTCCTCGATCGTCTTCGACGTGTAGGCCGCGCTGCTGTAGGGCGAGTCCATGACGTCGGTGTTGCCGAGCAGGCCCAGGCGCGAGCCGCGCGCTACCTGGCCGCCCGCGTACGGCGCGGGCAGCGCTTCGGCATCTGGCCGCGTGCCAGCAACGGTGACGGTGGGCAGCGTGACGGCGCCGACGTCCTCGCCGGGCGCGGCCTGGGCGCGGATGGCGAAGCCATTGGGCACGGTCACCGCCAGCAGGCCGGTGCCGCGCAGCAGCGTGGCCAGGCCGTCGCCCACGCCATGGCGGCCCTGCAGACCGTCGGTATGACGGCCGGCCAGGTCGTTGGCGGTGTAAGAGATCATCACGCCGGCTTCCATGCCGAAGCGGGTCAGCGCCGGCTGCAGCGGTCCGGCCGGAATCGCGTAGGCGCGCGTGGCGGACGTAGTGGGCGTGGCAGAGGTCGTGGCGGAGGTCGTGCCGTCAACGGTGGCAGCGGAAGCGGCCGGCATGGCCGGCGGCAGCGCCATGACGACGGCGGCAATGGCGGTGAGCGTAAAGCGGGTGCCCATGAGAAGCAGATCCTTTCAGGAAAGTTCGCTCGGAATGAGTGGTTCATTCCCGAGGCCACCCGAAAAGCGAAAACCCCTCAGGCAAACGGCACAAAAATATCTATCGAGGTGGATTAAGCAATAGCTGACTAGGGCCGCGCGCGCACGGTGACCCAGTAGCGCGTCCACTGGCCCACTTCCACGGGCAGCAGATGGGGCAGCGCGGCAAGGACGCGGTCGGTGTCGGCCAGCGGGAAGACGCCGGACACCCGCAGCACGGCGGCAGCGTCGTCACAGTTCAGGCGGCCGCGCCGGTAGCGCGACAGTTCGGCCAGGAAGGCGTCGAGCCGCATGTCGTGGACGGCCAGCATGCCTTGCGTCCACGCCGCGTCGGTGGCGTCGGCCAACTCCACGGTATCGACGGCCGTGCGCGTGAAGCGCGTGCGCTCGCCTGCGCGCAGCACCACCTGCGCATGCGGCGCCTCGGCCGGCGACACTTCCACCGCGCCTTGCTGCACGCTGACGGCCGTGAAGCCGTCTTCCTGACGCGCCGTGAAGCGCGTCCCCAGCGCGCGCAGCAGACCCTGCGCCGTGGCCACGCGGAACGGGCGATGGCGCGGATCGGCGCCAGTCTCGATGGCGATGGCGCCGGCGCGCAGCGTCACCAGCCGCTCGGTCTCGCTGAAATCCACCGAGATGGCGGTGCCGGTGTCCAGGTCGACCAGCGTGCCGTCGGCCAGCCGCACCTGGCGGCGTTCGCCGATGGCGGTGAGATGATCTGCACTCCAGGTCTGCACCGGCATGGCCCGCTGCAACTGCCACGCACCCGTCGCGGCCACGGTGGCCAGCATCAGCGTCAGCGCACGGCGGCGACCGCGATGGTGCGGCAGCGGCAGCGCCAGTGCCGGGCCCGTCACCGTTGCCGGCAAATTGCCGAACGCGGCCGAGAAAGCATGCAGATGCTGCCAGGCGCGTTCGTGATCGGGATGCGCGGCGCGCCATTCGGCGCAGTCGGCTTGGGTCTGCGGCGTGGCGCTGGCGCCCAGCAGCGTCACCATCCATTCCGTGGCGCGCATCGTGACGGTGGCGTCGATGGGCGGGTGAGGCGGCGCGGGCAGGGCGGTGCGAAACATGAATCGGGGGGAGTGTGTCAGGCGGCAAAGCAGCACTGGTGCAGGGCGCGCACGATATGGCGCTGGACCGTGGCAATAGATACCGCCAGCCGCGCGGCGATCTCGGCCTGCGGCAGGCCATCAACCTGGAACAGCAGGAAGGCGCTGCGCACGGCGACGGGCAGCGCGGACAGGCGGCGGTCGATCTCGACCAGCGTTTCGAGGATCAGGGCACGGGTTTCGGGGTCCGGCGCCTCGGCTTCGGGCAGGGCGGCCAGCGCGTCGCGGTAGGCGTTCTCGATCTGCTGGCGACGGTAGAAATTGCTGACCAGCCCGCGCGCCACCGTGGCCAGGAACGCCCGGGGCTCGCGCGCAGCGACCGGCGTTTCGCGCGACAGCAGGCGCAGGAAGGTGTCGTGCGCCAGGTCGGCCGCGTCGCCGGCACTGCCTACCCGCCGCCGCAGCCAACCCTGCAGCCAACCATGGTGGTCAACATAAAGCGTGCGGATTTCGTCGTTGAGCGGACGCTCGGCGGTAGACATGACAGGCGGTGCTGCGGTGGAAGAGCGCCATTGTATGCCTGGATGCAAATGATTCGCAATAACATCTGGGGCGATGTGTTGCGTTAGACGCGAACGGAGCGACTTGATGCCCCGGGCGCCTTGCTACCTCACTCCGCCGTCTGCCGTGCGCTGCGCCACGTCCGATCGAGCACCATCCGGTACGAGAACTGCTCGGCCGGGTGCACCGACAGCGCCATTTCGATCAGGTTGCCGGCGGTGTCGCGGTACTGGCGGTTGATCCACAGGCCGGCGGCGCCAGTTGGCACCTTCAGCTGTTCGGCAATGTCGGCCGGCAGCGCCGCTGCGTGGATGACCTGCTCGATGCGCGACACGGCCACATTGAACTGCTGCTCGATCAGGTGGAAGACCGAGGCCTCGATGTCCTGCTCGGCGCCCCGCACGCCGCGATAGTCCGGGTGGACCCACACCTCGTTGTAGCAAATCGGGGTATCGGCATCGTCGCCGGTGCGCACGCCCCGGATCACGAGCCAGACCTGGCCGCGATAGGGGTGCAGCACGGGGTCGGCATCGTCGCCCACTTCGCGCAGGTCGCGCGACAGCACGTGCATGCGCGTGGTGGCCGCGTACTGCAGCAGGTCGCCCACCTGGCCCACGGCCAGCTCGTAGCCCTGTTTGGCGCGGGCGGCCGTGACCACCGTACCGATGCGCGGCGTACGCTTGATCAGCTCCAGCCGCACCAGCCGTTCGATTGCCGCGCGCACCGTATGGCGGCTGGCGCCGAACTGTTTGCACAGTTCCATCTCGGTTGGCAGCTTGCTGCCCACGGGATACTTCCCCGATTCGATCTCCGCGCGCAGGCTGCGGGCGAGGGCGAGGTAGCGCGGGCTCGCGTCGGCGCGCACATCGGCGTCCGGGCCGGCAAAGTCATCTGGGAAGGTACCGCCTTGTTCCATGGATCGCACTGAAAGCGTCGGGTATAGGGTGTGGACGCAGCATAGCCGGGACGCGTCGTGGCGGGCAAGCGCCGTGGCGCGGCCACGCCAGGGCCGCCAAGGGTCTATGCCATGGGGGGCTATGCCATGGGGTCGATGCGATGGGGGTCGATGCCATTGGCCACGGCGGCCGGTTTTGCGCGCCCGCCCCAGAACAGCAGCGCGCCGGCCAGCACGGGCACGACGGCCAGCGCCAGGTAAGCCAGGGCCAGGCTGTTCATGCGCTGGGCCAGATAGCCGAACGCGGCCGGGCCCGATACGACGCCAAAATACGTGCAGAACAGCGATCCGCCAGTGACCGACGCCACGCGTCCGGGCGGCGCCAGCCGCGCCACTTCGCCCAGATAGACGCCATTCCATCCAATTGCCGTCGCACCCAGCAGCGCGGCCACCAGGCACAGCGGCACCAGCGCCCATTGGGACGTGAACATGCCGGTGGCGGCGGCGCTCGCGCTCATCAGCACGGCCAGCGCAATCAGCACGGCGCGCGGCGAGCCAGCCACGTCCGCGAGCTGGCCCCACGCAATGCGGCCCGCAATGCCAGCGCCCTGGGCAATCGCGTAGATCAGTCCGGCCCGCGTCAGGCCGATGCCGATCTCGCGGGTCAGGTACACCATCAGGTAGCCGCTGACCGACAGCTGGCAGGCCGAAAACAGCAGCGAGACGGCCGCCATCGAGCGCAGGCGCGGGTCGCCCAGCACGTCGCCAAACATCTGGCGCAGGTTGGCCGCCACCACCAGGCGTCCGGTGGCGGTGTCGTCATGCAGGCGCCGCAGGGGCTGGCTCAGCGCCGCCACGGCCAGCGCTGCCGCCGCCAGCGTGCCAAAGGCAGCCTGCCACGAGGTGAGCGCGGCCAGCGTGGGCAGCGCCGCGCCGGCCAGTAGCCCGCCAAACGGTACGCCGGTCTGCTTGAGCGAGAAGACGAAGCCCATGCGGGCGGGCGAGGTGGTGCGCGCCAGAATCTGCGAACTGGCCGGCGTGATCGGCCCGTAGCCAAATCCGCTGGCGAGCGCCGCCACCGGCCGGAGTTCGGGAACGCCGATGGCGAGCAGCAATAGCGCCGTGGCCTGGGCGATCAGGCCCAGTTGCGACGCCCGCACCGGTCCCCATGCCGCGACGAGCCCCGCGCCGATCAGGCTGCCGGCCATGCCGCCGAGGTACACCAGCGACAGGAACACGCCCACGCTGGTCAGCGCCACGCCGGGCATGACCGGCGCCAGCACGGCGAATGCCAACGTGGCGGCCGTGGCCAGCGTCTGGATGGCCAGGGTGCTGGCCAGCGTCAGCCCGGCGCGCTGTGGTGCAGGCCTCGGCACGGCAGCGGTCATGAAGCGTTCGGTTTGTCGGCGTGCCGTTTGTCGGCGTGCCGTTTGTCGAATTCCCAGACCGATTCGAAATCCATCAGCGTGTTGAAGCGCGGGAAGTCGTAGAGCTGGTTGCCAATGCCCAGCGACGTACGGTTCGCCTTGAGATGGCCGTAGACATCTTCCAGCGCCTTGCCCATCGCCAGGAAGCCCACCGCCGGATAGATGGCGATGGCAAAGCCCATCTGCTCCAGCGTTTCGGCGGGCAGCACCGGCGTGCGGCCGGTTTCCACCACGTTCACCAGCAGCGGCAGGTCAAAGGTACGGCCGATGATCTCCAGCTCCTTCTCTGACTCGGGCGACTCCACGAACAGGATGTCGGCGCCCGCGCGCGCATAGGCTTCGGCGCGGCGCAGCGCTTCGTCCAGGCCCAGCGTCGTGCGCGCGTCGGTGCGGGCCAGGATCAGGAAATCGCGACTTTCGCGCGCTTCCACGGCAACCTGGATCTTCTTGACCATGTCCTCCACCGGAATCACGCGCCGGCCTGGCGTATGGCCACATTTCTTCGGGAACTCCTGGTCTTCGAGCTGGATCACGCTGGCGCCGGCCCGTTCATAGCCGCGCACCGTATGCGCGACGTTGAGCAGGCCGCCGTAGCCGGTATCGCCATCGCAGATCATCGGCACGGTGGCCGCCGAGCAGAAGGCGCCAACGCGGTTCGCCATGTCGGTGTAGGTGGCCAGGCCGGCGTCCGGCAGGCCCAGATACGAGGCCACGGTGCCATAGCCGGTCATGTAGAGGCAGTCGAAGCCCATGCGCGTGGCAATGCGCACCGAGATCATGTCGAACACGCCGGGCGCGGCAACCAGCCGCTTGCGCGCGAGCAGTTCGCGCATCGACGGACGGGCGGCGCCCTGGGAGGGTGTGGCGGTCATCAGGCAGCTTCCTTGACGGGGTAGATACGGAGTTTCATGCCGTGGGCATTGGCCATGCGGGCTTCGAAGGCGCGGATCTCGGGCGTGATGCCCACGCCGCGGAATCCGCCGCGTACGCATGCCGCGTCCACGTCCTTGTAGGCGTCCAGCCAGCCCAGCGGCAGCGGCTGGGCCTGCGGCAGCGACAACCAGAGCCGGAACAGATGGCGCTTGCGCTCGGGCTCGGGGTGGTCTTCGTACTCGGTGCGCGAATGCAGCACGATGTGGTTGTTCAGCAGCTGGATGTCGCCGGGCTGCAGGTCCATGTCGTAGCAGAGGTCTTCCCGCGCCAGCAGGGTATCGAACATGTCGAGCGCCTCGGTCTGCAGCAGCGACACGCGCGGAATATCGGGAAAGGTCGCCTGCGCGCCCTTGATGTGGTTGCGAATGTGGCGGCAGGCAAAGTGCCCGTCGCGCACGCCGAACACGGGCGCGGCGTACCACGGGGCTTCTTCCGGCGCTTGTTCGCCCTGGCGACTGAAGATCAGCGGCTTGTACAGCTCGGCGGCCAGGTCCGGGCGCAGGCGCACCATCTCGTTGTGCGCGGCAATCGAGCTGGTGACCAGGCTCGATCCGCCTTGCTTGGCCGTGCGCACGCAGAACAGGCCCACCATGTCGCTGCCATCGGCGTGGAAGTCCAGGCCCGAGCGCGTGTTGTAGCCGCGTCCGGTGCTGGACCGGTACGTGCCGCCGGCATCGCGCACATCCGAGACGAACTGGCTCAGCTTGCCTTGCGGGCGCGGCACGCCCAGCAGCAGGCCGATGCCCCAGAACAGCGTGCGCAGCGCATCGGTCTCCCAGCGCTCGACCGGAAAGCCGCGCAGCAGCTTGAGCCCGAAGCCGCCCTGCGTCTCGTCGATCAGGCTTACCAGGCGCCGGCGCACGCGGGCGTCGAGCGGGAAATCCTCGGTGGACATGTCGAACATGCTTTTGCCCGTGGCCAGCGCATGGCGCAGCGCGTCTTCAAGCGCGGCAATCTCGTCGGCGTCCAGCACGTGGATCCAGCGCTGGTCGCGCTCCATGTCGGCGCGCGTCCAGGCGCCTGGCACCGGCTGAACGGTGGTAGGGGAGGGGGTGTCGATCGGGGTGGTGGTGTTCATGTTGGATCGTCTCGCTTTTCACTCTGCTTGCAGGTTCACTTCCTTGGCCAGGCGCTGCCAGAACGCGAAGTCCTTCTTGACCTCGGCGTTGAATTCGTCCACCGGCTGGGCCACCGGCGTGGCCGCCTGTTCGGCCAGGATCTCCTTCATGTCCGGCGCCATGACGATGTCATGCACTTCCTTCTGCATGCGCTCGAGCGCGGCCTTCGGCGTCTTGGCGGGGGCATACAGGCTGTACGACGTGTAGACCTCGAAATCCTTCATGCCCGATTCGATCATGGTGGGCACGTTGGGCAGCACCGGGGTGCGCTGCGCGCCCGTTACCGCCAGCGGGCGCAGCTTGCCGGACGTGATGAACGGCTTGGCGGTCAGCACGCTGGTCACGCCCACGGTGGTCACGCCGCCGATCACGTCGGTCATCAGCGGCGAGCCGCCCTTGTAGGCCACGTTCACCATGTCCAGGTGCTGGTACTTGTTGTACATCTCGCCCACCAGCCGGGTCATGTTCTCGGAGCTGCCGTAGGAATACTTGTCCGGCTTGGCCTTGACGTGCCTGGCAAATTCCGTCGCGTTGGTGGCCGGGAAGCCGCTCTGCGTGACGAAGACCAGCGGCGACTTGCACACCATCGTCACGCCGATCAGGTCGGTGAACGTGTCGTACGGCATCTTCTTGTAGAGGATCGGGTTCAGCAGATGGGTGTTCACCACCAGCACGTAGGTGTGGCCGTCCGGCGCCGACTTGGCTACGAAATCGGTGCCGATGATGCCGTTGGCGCCGGGGCGGTTATCCACCACCACAGGCTGCTTGAGCCGGGGTGTGAGGCGCTCGGCGAGGCGGCGGGCGACGATATCGGTGCCACCGCCGGCGGAATACGGCACGACGATCCGTACCGTCTTGTCAGGGAATTCGGCGCTTGCTGGCAAGGCCAGCGCGGCAAGGCCCAGCGACAGGGTCATCGCCGTGAATTTGTGTGGGGCGCACATGCGTGTTGTCTCCTCGTTCCTGCGACGTGGTAAAGCCCGGCTAAAGCCGGATCGGAATCGTCGTGTCCGCATTTATTCTTTTGTCCGGACAAATCGTGAGACAAGCATAGGAAGCCGGTCTTGCGCTGGCAAGGCGCGAATGCATGGGGCTTTCCCTAGGGTGGCGGTCGCGCTGTCTTTCTAGGGAAAACACTGAGTTTGCATACGAATGCAAGAAATCTAACCTGCATACGTATGCACAACCCCGTAGGGACCTCCCAATGATTCGTTACCTCAAGCGTGGCCGCGACGTTCAGGCGCGCGCCGAAGACGACACCGCCGTTCGCAACACCGTCGAAGGCATCATCCGCGATATCGAGACGCGCGGCGATGCGGCCGTGCGCGAGTACAGCAAGAAATTCGACAACTGGGACCCGCAGGACTTCCGCCTGTCCGATGCCGCCATCGAACGCGCGATGAAAAGCCTGTCGGCCCGCGAGCTGGAAGACATCCGCTTCGCCCAGGCGCAGGTGCGCAACTTCGCCCAGATCCAGCGCGACTCGATGCTGGACGTGGAAGTGGAAACGCGCCCCGGCGTGTTCCTCGGCCATCGCCATGTGCCGATCAACGCGGTGGGCTGCTACATCCCCGGCGGCAAGTATCCGCTGCTGGCCTCGGCGCATATGAGCGTGCTCACGGCCAAGGTGGCAGGTGTGAAGCGCGTGGTGGCCACGGCGCCGCCGTTCCAGGGCGAGCCGCACCCGGCGATTGTGGCGGCCATGCACATGGCCGGTGCCGACGAGATCCTGGTGCTCGGCGGCGTGCAGGCCGTGGTGGCGATGGCGGTGGGCACGTCCAGCATCGCGCCGGTCGACATGCTGGTGGGGCCGGGCAACATGTTCGTGGCTGAAGCCAAGCGCCAGCTGTTCGGGCGCGTGGGCATCGACCTGTTCGCCGGCCCGACCGAGACGCTGGTCATTGCCGACGATTCGGTGGACGGCGAACTCTGCGCGGTGGACTTGCTGGGCCAGGCCGAGCACGGGCTGACCTCGCCCGCCGTGCTGCTGACCGATAGCGAAGCGCTGGCGCACGCCACCATGGCCGAGGTGGAGCGCCAGCTCAGGATCCTGCCCACGGCGCAGATCGCTGCCAAGGCATGGGCCGACTTCGGCGAGGTAATCGTCTGCGACACGCGCGAAGAGATGCTGCAGAAGGCCGACGAGATTGCGTCGGAGCACGTGCAGGTGATGACGCGCGACCCCGACTGGTTCCTCAACAACATGAGCAACTACGGCGCGCTGTTCCTGGGCCCGCGCACCAACGTGGCCTATGGCGACAAGGTCATCGGCACCAATCACACGTTGCCCACCAACAAGGCGGCCCGCTACACGGGCGGCCTGTGGGTGGGCAAGTTCCTCAAGACCTGCACGTTCCAGCGCGTGACCACCGATGCGGCCAGCGCCGAGATCGGCGAATACTGCTCGCGCCTGTGCCATATGGAGAACTTTGCCGGCCACGGCGAGCAGGCCAATATCCGCGTGCGCCGCTACGGCAATCGTCCGGACGTGCCGTGGTACGAGCCGGTGCCGGAGCAGCAGGCGTGACAGCCGCGACGGCCTTGCCGGCATTTGCCGGTTTCCGTCTCGACGGCAAGCGGGCCCTCGTCACCGGCGGGGGCCGAGGGTTGGGGCTGGCGGCGGGCGTGGCACTGGCGCAGGCCGGTGCCGACGTGACGCTGGCGGCGCGCTCCGGCGCCGAGCTGGAAGCCGCCTGCGCGGCCATCCGCGAGCAGGGTGGCCGGGCCGACCTTCTGGTGCTGGACGTGACCGATCCGTCGGCCGTCCGGCAGGCCATCGACAGCCGGGCGCCGTTCCAGATCCTGGTCAACAACGCGGGCATGAACCGGCCCAGGTTGCTGACGGAGACGCCTGACGAAGACATCGACGCCATCTTTGCGCTGAACGTGAAGGCCACCCTTTATGTCTGCCGCGAGGTGGCACGCAGCCTGCAGGCGGCGGGATTGCCCGGTTCCATCATCAATGTCTCGTCGCAAATGGGCCATGTGGGCAGCCCCCGCCGCGTGCTCTACTGCGCCAGCAAGCACGCGATAGAGGGCATGACCAAGGCGCTGGCCTGGGAGCTGGGGCCGGCCGGCATCCGCGTGAACACGATGTGCCCCACCTTCATCGAAACCACGCTGACCGCGCCGATGTTCGAAGACGCGGCGTTCCGCCGCTTTGTACTCGACAAGATTGCGCTGGGCCGGCTGGGCCGGATCGACGAGGTGATGGGGCCAGTGGTGTTCCTGGCCAGCGACGCGTCCAGCCTGATGACGGGCAGCGCGCTGATGCTGGACGGCGGCTGGACCGCGGCATGAAGAAAGTCACCGCTCATGATGTGGCGCGCCTGGCGGAGGTGTCGCAGTCAGCCGTCAGCCGCGCCTTCACGCCTGGCGCCAGCGTGGCGCCCGATACGCGCGAGCGCATCGAGACGGCGGCCCGCAAGCTCGGCTACCGGCCCAACGCCATCGCGCGCAGCCTGATCACGCGCCGCAGCCGCATCATCGGGCTGGTCATGAGCTACCTGGAGAACCAGTTCTATCCGCTGGTGATCGAGCGGCTGTGCCAGGCGCTGCAGCAGGACGGCTATCACGTGCTGCTGTTCATCAGCGAGACCGAAGACGCCGACAACGTGCTGACCGACATCCTGCAGTACCAGGTTGACGGCATCGTGATGGCCTCCACGACGCTGTCGTCGGCGCTGGCCAGCGACTGCCAGAACGCCGGCATTCCGGTGGTGCTGTTCAACCGGGTGGCGCAGATGGGCGCGATGGGCGCCTACGCCACGAGTTCGGTAACCTCGCAGAACCGGGAGGGCGGCCGCCTGGTGGGCGAACTGCTGGTGCGCACCGGCCATCGCCGCATCGCCTGGCTGGCCGGTGCCGAGAATGCCTCGACCAGCCGCGACCGCGAGGCCGGGCTGTGCGACGCGCTGGCCGCGGCGAATTTGCCGCTGTATGCGCGCGGCGTGGGCCACTACGACTTTGCCGAGGCGCGGCGCGCCGTGCTCGACATGTTCAGCGATGCCGACAACCGACCCGATGCGCTGTTCGTGGCCAACGACCACATGGCCATCGCCGCGCTGGAGGCGCTGCGCACCGAACTGGGCCTGCAGGTGCCGCGCGACGTGTCGGTGGTCGGCTTCGACAACGTGCCGCAGGCGGCATGGCCGTCGTTCAACCTGACGACCGTGCAGCAGAGCGTCGACCAGATGGTGGACGCCACGCGCACGCTGCTGTTCGACCAGATCGGCGGACAGGTGATGGCGCGCACCGTGGATGTGCCGTGCGTGCTGGTGGAGCGCGGCACGGTGCTCGCGCGCCGTGCCAAGCCGCCTACAGCGCCAGCCGCCTGAATACCACGTCGGGCAGCGCCCGGATGATCAGCATGATGTAGCGCCAGAAGCCGGGCACGTAGGCCACGGCCGTGCCACGGTCGATGGCGTTGAGGATGTGGCCGGCGGCGGCGTCGGGGCCGATCCACAGCGCGTTCTTGCGGAAGGCGCCGGTCATCGGCGTATCGACAAAGCCCGGCTTGATGGTGACCACGGACACGCCGGCCTTGGCCAGCCGCTGCCGCAGGCCGGACAGGAACGCGGTGACCATGGCCTTGGCGCTGCCATAGACATAGTTGCTCTGCCGCCCGCGCTCGCCGGCTACCGACGAGATCACGGCGATGGTGCCGGCGCGCCGGCGCTCGAACAGGTTGGCCAGCAGCGTCAGCATGGCCACCACCGACAGCGCGTTGGTGCGCAGCTCGGCCATGGTCAGGTCTACGGACTGCGCGCACGCGGCCTGGTCGGACAGCGTGCCGTGCGAGATCAGCACCGTGTCGATGCCACCGAGCGCCGCGTCGGCATCGCGGATCACCGCGTCGTGCGCCTTGAAGTCGTTGGCGTCCATCACGGCCATGTGCACGTGCCGCGCGCCGCGTGTGCGCAGGTCGTCAACCATGGCCTGCAGGCGTGGCGCGCTGCGCCCCACCAGGAACAGCGCGTCGCCACGCTGCGCCATGCGCCGGGCCGTGGCTTCGGCCATGGCCGAGGTGGCGCCGATGATCAGAACCTTCTTCATTGGATGGTCTCCATGCCGTTATCCGGCCATTCAAGGCCCGTTACCCGGCCGCCACGCGACGCCAGAACCCCGACGAGAACGCCGGATCGATGTAGGGCGTCAGCTGCTGCCAATGTGGATAGCCGGCGCGAAAGCACGCGCCGCTCATCCGTCCGTCCTTGGCCGGATACAGCCGGCCACCCGCGCCAATGACCACGGCGTCCAGGCGCTCGAACAGCGCGTGCACGGCATGGCCGGCGTTCGGGAAGTCGAGTGCCAGCGTGAAGCCCGGCCGCGGAAACGACAGCAGGCCCGGCGACGCCAGCGCGCCGAACTGCTTGAGCACCCCCAGGAACGACGCGGCGTGGCTGCGGCCGATCTCGGTCAGCAAGGTGCCCAGAACCCGGTCTGCATCGTCGGGCGGAATCACGCACTGATACTGGTAGAAGCCTTTGGGGCCGTACATGCGATACCACTGCTGGATGTGGTCGAGCGGATAGAAGTACGTCTCGCAATGGGTCAGGCGTGCGGGGTCATTGATTCCCACGCGGTGGTAGTGCAGCGCGTTGAAGGCGCTGACGCTGAGCCGGTTGACCAGCGAGAACGGCGGCGTGAATGGCATCGAGCGCGCGGCCGGCTGGTGTCCGTCCCGCGCCGGATGCGCGCCGGCGGCGGCGTGGTTGGCGCGCGTGTACAGGCCGCGCCCCACGCGTTGTGTGCCGCCGGAGCAGTCGATCCACGCCACGGTGTACTCGTCCTTGCCCGCCGAGGCCTGGCAGAGCGCGAAGTACTCGTCCAGGCTGGCGAAGCGCGTGGTCTGTTCCTCCACCCACGGCGAGGCAATCTCGCGCAACTGGATCTCGGCCCACAGCACCATGCCGGTCAGCCCCAGCCCGCCGATGGTGGCGGCAAACCAGTCGGCATTCTCGGTGGGCGAACAATGCAGCAGCGTGCCATCGGAGCGCCGCAGCGCGAACGCGCGAACGTGGCGGCCGAAGGTGCCGTGCGTCAGGTGGTTCTTGCCGTGCACATCGTTGGCAATGGCGCCACCCAGCGTGACGAAGCGCGTACCCGGCGTGACCGGCACGAACCAGCCCTGCGGCACCGTCAGCTTCAGGATGTCTGCCAGCAGCACGCCGGCCTCGCAGCGCAGCACGCCCGTGGCGGCGTCGAACGCCATGAAGTGGTCGAGGTAGCGCGTGGACAACAGGGTGCCGCCAGGGTTCAGGCAACTGTCGCCATAGCTGCGGCCGTTGCCGAACGGCAGCATGGTCTGGCCCTCGCCAGGCGGCAACGTGGCGAAGCGGCTGGCCAGGGCCTGCACGTCGCTGTCACTCGCCGTGGTACGGCCCCACGAGAAAACGGTCTGTCGCATCATCTCAGGCGGCGGCCCAGATCACGATGCCGGCCAGCACGCCGATCACCAGGCTGGCGCGGTCGCGCAGCGCGAACATGACCGGGTCGTCATGCATCTGCCCGCGGTGCGACACCACCCAGACCCGCGTGATCCAGTACAGCATCAGCGGACACAGGCCCCACAGCACCTCGGGGCGGCGATACAGCGTTTCCACCACGGGGTTGTTGATATAGAGCGCCAGCACCAGCACGCACATGTAGCCGGCGCCGGTGCCCAGGCTTTCCAGCAGCGCCAGGTCGTCCAGCCGATAGCCGCGCCCGGCGGCTTCGAGCTTGCCCTGGCGCTGCATCACCTGCAGCTCGGCAAACCGCTTGACCAGCGCCAGGCTCAGGAACAGGAACATCGAGAACAGCAGCAGCCACAGCGAAAGCGGCACGGCCACGGCAGCAGCGCCGGCGATGATGCGGATGGTGTAGAGCCCGGCCAGGAACAGCACGTCGACGATCACCACCTGCTTGACGCCGAGCGTGTAGGCCAGCGTCAGCAGGTAGTAGCCGGCCAGCGTGAGCCCGAACTGCACCGGCAGCAGCCAGGCGATGCCGGCCGTGGCCAGCAGCAGCAGCGGCACCAGCGCAAAGCCGGCCTTCAGCGGCAGGGCGCCGCTGGCAAACGGCCGCAGTGCCTTGCGCGGATGCTGGCGGTCGGCCTCCACGTCGAGCATGTCGTTGAGCACGTACACCGATGACGCGCACAGGCAGAAGGCCAGGAAGCCAAGCGCCGCGCTGCCCAGCGAAGTGGGGTCCAGCACGCGGTGCGCGGCGGCCAGCGGCACGAACAGCAGCACGTTCTTGGCCCACTGGTGCGGGCGCAGCACCTTGCAGATGGCACGCGCATGATGGCCGGGCGAGCCGAACGTGCGGTAGACCTCGGTCACCTGGCGCGCGCGCTGCTCGAGGTTGCCGTGGGCGTTGACCACCACGCCACCCCGGCTGACCGACCACACGTGCAGGTCCACACGGTCGTTGCCGCAATAGTCGAAGGCGCGGTTGCCGAACTTGGCCACCAGCATCTCGGCCTTCTGCTTGCCGGAGAGGTTCAGCGTGTCGGTGCTGGCCAGCACGCCGTCGAACAGTTGCAGATGCAGCGCCACGGCTTCGGCCAGGCGCTGGTTCGAGGCCGTGCAAAGCCAGATCTGGCGGCCGTCGCGCTTCTCGTCGGCCAGCCATTGCAGCAGTTCGCGATGAAAGGGCAGGGCCGCGTGATTGAGCAGCACGCGGCTGGCTACCTGCGCCTTCAGGTGCGCCTTGCCGCGCAGCAGCCACCATGGCAGCAGGAACACGTACAGCGGGTTCTTGCGCAGCAGCGCCACGCAGGTTTCGACCAGCAGGTCTCCGTGGATCAGCGTGCCGTCGAGGTCGACGCACAGCGGAACGGCGGCGTAGCTCATTTCCCCTCTCCCATGCAGACAGGCTGCTGGCTCCAGCTGCGCCGGAACACGAATCGTTTGTCGAGTTGGTACTTGGTGTAGTAACCGAGCGCCAGGCCCAGCACGCCGCCCAAGTAGCGCATTTCCCGCGTGCCGAAGACATGGCCGAAGCCGAATTCGAAGGCCCAGAAGATCGCCGTGGTGGCCAGCCCCATTACCGTGTAGAGCATGAAGACGCGGGCGTCGTGCGCGGCGTTGTCGGCCTGGAAGTCGAAGATGAAGCGCTTGTCGAGCACGTATTTGACGACCAGCCCCACGCCGGTGCCCACCACCACCGACAGCAGCGTGGCGTACGCGCCCGCGTAGACGCGCAGGAACAGGTCCTGCGCGCCGATATTGGCGATGATCGCGATCACCGCCAGCACGATGTAGGTGGCGGCAATGCGGGTGGCGCTGGGGTTCACGGCGGGCCTGGTCATGGTTGGCGGTGTGCCTGGGGCTGCCGCTGCGCGAGCGGTTGCCAGGCGGCGAGGGCGCCGAGCCCCGACACGTCGCGGTACACGGTGACGTCGAACTGGTACTCGGGATAGCGCGGGTCCAGCCGCTGCTTGATGCGATAGTGGCTGTCGCGGCCGATCTGCCGGTGCGTTGCGGCGCCGTGCCGCAAGCCGCCAACCTGGGCGTACATCTGGCCGATCTCGGCGTCGCTGAACATGCCCGCATAGGTGCGCACCACGGCCACGCAGCGGTGCGTGGCGCCCAGCGCATCGCGCGACAGCACCTGCCGCGAGAACGGCCCCAGCTGCGGATAGCGGGCCTGGTCGACATGCCAGGTCAGCGCCGGATCATGCGACAGCACCACCAGGTCTGCGCCGCACGCGTCGCGCTCGCTGGCCAGCGCGGCCATGACCGCCCCCAGTTGCAGATCCCAGCTGTTCTTGGTGGTGTTATGGTGCGTGGCCACGTTGACCGTGCCCCAGAGGTTGCCGGCCACCAGCGCGGCAAAGCATGCCAGGAAAGCTTTCGTGCGCCGCTCCGGCACCTGCAGCGTGGCCAGCCACATGGCCTGCCACGGCGAGACGATTACCAGGTTGCGGAACTTGCCGGCAATTCCCAGCAAGATGGTCAGCAGCGAGCCGATGGCGTACGCCGCCAGGTAGCGGTTGCGCAGATTGCCGCGCCAGTCCGCGCGGAACGCCAGCCAGACCACGCCGGTGATGCCCAGCGCGGACAACGCCGCCGGCACTGAGATCGAGAACACACCCTGGTTGGCCACCTGCGCGATGGCGAACCCCATCAGGTTGTGGAGCAGCGACGACACCTGCGAGCCTTTGGACTGCAGATGCACGGTCAGGAAGACGTGGAACTGGTAGGCATACAGCAGTGCGCCGGCGAGCGCGCCCCAGCCGATGGCGATGGCTTTCTCGCGGGGGCTCTGGCGCGAGCCGGTCCAGTACAGCCACAGCACCGGCAGGGCCACCACGAACACCGCGTAGCCGATATAGCCCAGCAGCACCAGTCCGCCAAAGCACTTGGCCCAGTAGCGCCAGTCGCCATGCCGTGGCGTAACGCTGAGCCAGACCAGCACGGGCACGAAGTACGCATACCAGCGCACGCCGGTGCACCACATCAGGATGGCGGGGTTCAGGCACAGCAGCACGAACAGCACGCCGGCGGCGCGGTCGCCGTGGCGGTGGCGCAGCGCTTCGGTCGCATAGATCAGCGACAGCGCGGTAAGCAGCGCGGTGGCCAGCCGCACCAGCCACCAGTCGCCAGTCACCGCGTGCAGCCCCCAGTTGATCAAGTACTGGCCGGGCGGGTGTACGTCCTGCGTCTGCATCAGTGCCACCACGGCCAGCCCATGCCGCTCCACCAGCGCCATGTTGCTGAATTCGTCGTCGTAGCCCATCGACGCATAACCCACCACGCCATAGAGCACGCAGACCAGCACATAGCCAACGGGCAGCACGCGCCGCAGCCAATCAAGCCGCGCGTCTGCGCCGGGCGGCTTCGCTTGTGCGGCGGCGTTCGCATTCAGGGTGGACGGCACGGCGAATCTCCTGGGGGCGGTCGGCACGGCGCCGGGGAACGGCCATGGCTGGCGCGCTCTGGCGCGCTAGGACGCGCCCTGACGCGCTTTACCGACTTGCGGAGTATCGATTCCGGGCCGCGCAGGGGTCTGTTGGATAGCGCACCATGTGCCGTGCAGTGTCCCGGCCGGCGCTGCCAGAAAACACTGAGTCAGCGCCTTCTGCAGGGCAGGCCCCTATTGGTATTCCCGAGCATTTGAAACGCTTGACGATTCAACGAAAATGGCGGTTCTGGCGGCCCTCGCCCTCTGAAGGCCGCGCCAAGAAACAGAGCCCCAATGTCCCGTCTCGCCTCGCTGCGCCCCGTGTTGCCGATTCTGATCGGTGCGTCCGTCATGCTGTCGCTGGCCATGGGGTTGCGCCAGAGCCTGGGCATCTTCGTGCCGCCGCTGACGCGCGATATCGGCATCTCGGTGGGCGACTTCACCATCGCCGTGGCCGTCCAGAATCTCACCTGGGGCGTGCTCCAGCCGTTCGCGGGCGCGCTGGCGGTGCGCACGGGCTTCCGGCCGCTGATGCTCGGCGGCGCGTTGCTCTATCTGGTGGGGCTCGTGTTGCTCGCTACGTCCCAGGGGTTGTGGACGGTGGTGCTGGGCGCCGGCATCCTGATTGGCACGGCCATGGCCAGCACCGGCACCGCGATGTCGATGGCCGCAGCCGCCAGCGCCGTGAATGCGCAGATGCGCAGCCTGGTGCTCGGTTGCGTATCCGCCTGCGGCTCGATCGGCGCGATGATCGCCGCGCCGCTGGGGCAGGGCATTGCGGGCGAGTGGGGCTGGCGCATGGGGGTGGCGGCGTTCGTGCTGCTGGCGCTCGTGATGCTGCCCGCCGCCTGGTTTGCCGGCCGCGCCGACACGGTACGCCAGGCCCCGGCTCAGGCGCAGCCCGAGATGGGCGGGCGCCAGGCCCTGCTGACGGCGCTGCGCCATCCGCCGTTCGTAGTCATGGCCATGGCCTATACCGTCTGCGGCATGCAGCTCGTGTTCCTGACCACGCATCTGCCCGCCTATCTCGATATCTGCGGCATGGATCCGATGCTGTCGGCCAAGGCGCTGGGGCTGATTGGCGGGTTCAACGTGCTCGGCAGCCTGTTCTTCGGCTGGGCCGGTGGCCGCGTCAACAAGCTGCTGCTGCTCGGCGGCATCTACGTGTGCCGCTCGCTGGGCTTCATCTGGTTTTTCCACACGCTGCCCACGCCAGACACCACGCTGGTGTTTGCCGCCGTCATGGGCTTTCTCTGGCTCGGGGTGGCGCCGCTGGTGCAGGGGTGGATTGCACAGACCTTTGGCCTGCGCTGGCAGGCCATGATTGCCGGCGTGGCGTTTTTCAGCCACCAGATCGGCAGCTTCATCGGCGCGTTCGGCGGCGGCTGGCTCTACGACCTGATGCACAACTACGGGCTGGCATGGCAGGTGGGCGCCGCGCTGGGCTTGACGGTCGGGCTGATCCAGATCGCCTTCGCGTTTATCGCCAGGACGCAGACGCCGCGGCTGGTGCCGCAAGGCTAGTCAGCCACCCGGGCGCCTGCCCGCACACCTACCCGCCGCCGCCGCGCTCCAGGATCTTGTACAGGTGCGAGCGCGAGATCCGCAGTTGCTCGGCCGCGCGCTTCTTGTTGCCGCCGTGCCGGGCGATGGCATCGCACACCGCCGCGTAGGCGAGCTCGGGCATGCCGCCCGTGCCGGCGCCCGTTCCCTCGGCTGACCAGGCCGGCGCCGCCGACGCCGACATCGAAGCGGGCGGACCGGCTTCCGCCGTGGCGGACGCAGCCTGCATGTCGCCGGCGGACAGTACCGCCCGCGCGGCATCGCCGCGTGCGAAGTCGGCCACCCTGAGCCAGCGGCCATCGCAGAACACCAGCGCTTCTTCCACCCGTTGCCGCAGTTGTCGCACATTGCCGGGCCACGGCTGCAGGGCCAGGTGGCGCGCCACATCGGGCTCGATGCCCGGCGCCGGCATGCCGTTGCGCGTGCAGAACGCCTCCACAAAGTGGTGCAGCAGCGCGGGAATGTCCTCGCGCCGCTGGCGCAGCGCCGGAATCCGCAGCACCACGCCGCTGAGGCGGTAGTAGAGGTCCAGGCGGAACCGTCCCGCGTCGATCAGTGCCTGCACGTCGCGATTGGTGGCCGACACCAGCCGGAACTCCACCCGCCGGGCGCGCCCGCTGCCGAGCCGTTCCACCATATGGTCTTCCAGCACGCGCAGCAGCTTGACTTGCATTTCCATCGGGATATCGGCCACCTCGTCGAGGAAGACCGTGCCGCCGGCCGCCAGTTCGAGCTTGCCGGCCTGTCCCTGGCGCTTGCTGCCGGTAAAGGCGCCCGGCGCATGGCCGAACAGTTCGGATTCGATCAGCGTGGCGGGCAGGGCGGCCAGATTCAGGCTCACCAGCGGCCGCACATCGCCGGCTTCCTGCCCCACGTTGTGGATGGCGCGGGCCACCAGCTCCTTGCCCGTGCCGCTTTCGCCGAGAATCAGCACCGGTACGTCGAGCCGCCCCACGGTCTGGATCTCGCGGCGCAGCCGCTGCATCGGGGCGCTCTCGCCAATCAGGCCCAGCGTGGCTTGCTGCTCGCGCAGCCCTCCGTACTCGCGCTGGTAGCGCGCCACCTCGGAACGCAGGTCGGACAGCTCCTTGTGCAGGCGCACCAGTTCCTCGGGGCCCTTGAACATGACCTGGCCGATGGCGCCCACCACCTTGCCGTCGGCGCGGATCGGAATGCGGTTGACCACGCGCGTGGCGCCGTTCAGTTGCTGCAGCTGGCCAATCTCGGCCTTGCCGCTCGTCACCACCTGCGGCAGCCGCGAGTTGGGGATGACCTCCGCAGCCGGCCGGCCCGTGCCGGCGCCCGGCGCAAGGCCAAGGAACCGCTCGTGCACCGGGCTGATGAAGCGCACCCGCCCCGCCTGGTCCACCACGGTGATGGCCTGGTAGGGGTCGTTGAGGAAGTAGTCGAGGATGGCGCCGGCGAACGGCACGGTGCCAAGGAAGTCGAGCAGCGTGGCGTGGGCATCGGCGCCGTGCAGCAGGATCAACTGGTGCTGTCCGTCTTCGAGCGCCAGGCCGATGTAGCGGCTGGCCCCGGCCTCCACCGGAAAAAGCCGGCGGCCGTTCACGGCTTCCGTGGCACGGGCCAGCGCCGCCTGCGCGGCATCGGCCAGGGCAGGATCGGCGCACACGCCGATGGCGGCCAGCCGCGTGCCGTCGGCCGAACAGACCACGGCGCCCAGCGGCGGTGTTGTCTCCAAGGACACCTGTGTCTCCTGTTGTGTCCGTTCTGCGGACACTTATATGTCGTCGTGGCGGACATCTTAGCCGCCGGGCCCGGAATTCTCAATGCAATCAAGGCCTGCCGGGGTGGCCGAAAGCTGGCACGGGTCGTGCGAAGTGTCCTCGGCATCATCAAAAAGATAAATACGGAGACAACGCGTGAGCTGGCAACCCGAAGTCGATGAACTGGCTTACCGCCGACGGCTGGCCGCCCGGATGGGCGGGGCGGACAAGGTGGAGCGCCACCGCCAGGCCGGCAAGCTCACGGTGCGCGAACGTGTGGACGCCCTTGCCGATGCCGGCTCGTTCCGCGAAGTGGGCGGCCTGAGCGGCAGCGGCCGCTACGACGGCAACGGGCGGCTGGTGGATCTTGTGCCGTCGAACCTGGTGATGGGCCGCGCACAAGTCGACGGCCGGCCCGTGGTGCTGGTGGGCGACGATTTCACGGTGCGCGGCGGGGCCAATGACGGCGCCGTGGGCGACAAGCTCGTGCACGCCGAGAAAATGGCCCACGACCTGCGCCTGCCGATGATCCGGCTGGTGGACGGCACGGGCGGCGGCGGCTCCGTGCGCAATGTCGAGATCAAGGGCCACACGCTGATTCCGACCATGAAGGTGTGGCAGCACGTAGTGGAGAACCTGGCCACGGTGCCGGTGGTGTCGCTGGCGCTGGGCTCCGTGGCGGGCATGGGCGCGGCACGCGTGGCGTCGAGCCACTACTCGGTGATGGTGCGTGAGACCTCGCAACTGTTCAACGAAGGGCCGCCATCGGTGGAGGCGCGGGTCGGGCAGACGCTGACCAAGAACGAACTGGGCGGCAGCCAGATCCATACGCGCAATGGCGTGGTCGACGACGAAGTGCCCACCGAGCAGGAAGCCTTCGCACGCGCCCGCCGCTTTCTTTCCTACCTGCCGGGCTCGGTGCATGAACTGCCGCCGCGCGCGCCGGCCGTCGACGATCCCGCGCGGCGCGACGCATGGCTGCTGTCGGCCATTCCGCGCCATCCGGGCACCGACTATGCAATCCGTCCGATCGTCGAATGCGTGGTCGACGCCGGCTCGTTCTTCGAAACCGGCCGGCAGTGGGGCTGCGCCATCGTCACCGGGCTGGCCCGGCTCGACGGCTGGCCCGTGGCCGTGATTGCCAGCGACCCGACATGCGACGGGGGCAGCTGGGACAGCGATGCCGCCGAGAAATTCACGCGCTTCGTCGACCTGGCGCAGACCTTCCACCTGCCCGTGGTGCATCTGGTGGACACCGTCGGCTTGCAGGTGGGGCTGGAAGCGGAGCAGGCCGGCATCATGCGCGCCGGCGTGCGCGCGCTGGCCGCCGTGTACCAGGCCACGGTGCCGTGGTGCTCGGTGATTCTGCGCCGCGCCTATGGCGTGTCGGCGGCCGGGCACCAGCACATGGGCCGCTTCAACTTCCGCTATGCATGGCCGTCCGCCAACTGGGGCGCGCTGCCCATCGAGGGCGGGCTGGAGGTGGCCTACAAGGCCGAGATCGAAGGGGCCGACGACCCCGTGCAGAAGCGCGCCGAGATCGAGCAGCGCGTGCGCAGCCTGTCGTCGCCGTTTCGCAGCGCCGAAGCCTTTGTCATCGAGGACATCATCGACCCGCGCGATACGCGGGCGTTGCTCTGCGAATTCGCCAACCTGGCCGCGCCGCTGCGCGAAGCGGGCGTGAGCCGCTTCGGCATCCGGCCCTGAACCGACGCACCGATACCGATACCGCAAACCTTGCCGTACCCCATACAAGACCGACAGGACAGGAGACCGATTTGAAGAAGCTGCTGATTGCCAACCGGGGCGAGATCGCGCTGCGCGTGCTGCGCGCCGCCCGCGATCTCGATATCGCCACCGTGGCCGTGTATGCGCAGGACGACGCCACCGCGCGCCATCGCGTGCTGGCCGACCAGGCCGTGGCGCTGGACGGCACCGGGCCCGCCGCGTACATCGACATCGCCGGCATCATCGCCGCCGCGCAGGCATCGGGCTGCGACGCCGTGCATCCGGGCTACGGCTTCCTGAGCGAGCGCGCCGACTTCGCGCAGGCATGCGCCGAGGCCGGCATCCGCTTCATCGGGCCAACCGTGGAACAGCTGGCGCTGTTCGGCGACAAGGGCCGCGCACTGGAGCTGGCCGCGCAGAACGACGTGCCGGTCATGCCGTCCACGCACGGCGGCGCCACGCTGGACGAGATCGGCCGATTCTTCGATGCGCAGGAGGGCGCCGGGGTGGTGATCAAGGCAGTGGGCGGCGGCGGCGGGCGCGGCATGCGCGTGGTGCGCCAACGCGAGGAACTGGCCGAAGCCTATGCGCGTTGCCGCTCCGAGGCGGCGTCGGCGTTCGGCGTCGATGCGCTGTACGCGGAGCGGCTGGTGGTGCGCGCGCGCCATATCGAAGTACAGATTGCCGGCGACGGCACCGACGTCGTGGCGCTGGGCGAGCGCGATTGCACGCTGCAGCGCCGCTTCCAGAAGCTCGTGGAAATTGCGCCCAGCCCGGTGCTGAAGCCGCAGCTGCGCGAGCAGATCATCCGCTGCGCGCTGCGGTTGGCGCGGCGCGTGGGCTACCGCAGCCTCGGCACGTTCGAGTTCCTGGTGGAGGAAACCGCCACGGGCGAGCAGAAGGATTTCGTATTTATCGAGGCCAATCCGCGCCTGCAGGTGGAGCACACGATCACCGAGCAGGTGACCGGCGTGGACCTCGTGGCGCTGCAGATCGGCCTGGCCGCCGGCCGTTCGCTGGCCAGCCTGGGGCTCGATCCGGCTGCGCCGCCGCAGCCAAGGGGGTATGCGATCCAGGTGCGCGTGAACGCCGAGATGACCGATGCGCAGGGGCTGGCGCGCCCGGCCCATGGCCGTCTGGAGCGCTTCGACCCGCCCTCCGGCCCGGATGTGCGCGTGGACACCCACGCCTACACGGGCTACGAGCCGTCGCCGAACTTCGACACGCTGCTGGCCAAGCTGATCGTCAGCAGCGCCGCGCCGTCGTTCGATGCCGTGGTGCGTCGCCTGCAGCGCAGCCTGGCCGAATTCCGCATCGTCGGCGTTCCGACCAACCTGCAGCTGTTGCGCGCCCTCGTGCAGCGCGAAGACTTCCGCGCGCAGGACGTGCATACGCGCCACTTCGAGGCCATCCTGCCCGAACTCGCGGCGGCTGCGAGCGCGCTTGCCGAGGCGGGCCGCGCGCAGGACGCGCTGCTGGGCGGTGCCACCCGCGCGGCCACTGCCCACGCGCCCCACGCGCCCCGTGCGGCGGAGCCCGAGGAGCAGGTCGACCAGGGCCTGGTGGCCGTGCGTGCGCCGCTGACGGGCCGGGTGGTGGAGATCTCGGTGCAGCTTCATGACACGGTCAGGCCAGGCCAGACCGTGGCGGTGCTGGACGCGATGAAGATGGAGCACACGATCGTCGCCGAATGCGGGGGCCGCGTGGTGGACCTGCGGCTGGAACGGAACACGCTGGCCCAGGAAAACCAGATCCTGATCGTGCTGGAAGAGGGCGAATCTGGCGATGCCGCGCACGACGCCGCGCACGCGCACGACCCCAACGCCATCCGCGCGGACCTGCAACGCGTGCTGGATCGCCATGCCTATCTGCACGACGCTTCCCGCCCCGATGCCGTGGCGCGGCGGCGCTCGCGCGGCCAGCGCACGGCGCGCGAGAACATCGCCGATCTTTGCGATGCCGGCAGCTTCGTCGAATACGGTGCGCTGGCGCTGGCGGCGCAGGCTTCGCGCCGCACCAGGGATGACCTGATCGCCAATACCCCGGCCGACGGCCTGATCACCGGCATCGGCAACGTCAACGGCGGCCTGGTGGATGCGGACCGCGCGCGCAGTGCCGTGATGGCGTACGACGCCACGGTCATGGCCGGCACGCAGGGCAAGCGCAACCACATCAAGACTGATCGCATCGTCGAGGTGGCGCTGCGCGACGCGCTGCCGCTGGTGCTGTTCGGCGAAGGCGGTGGCGGCCGGCCCGGCGACGTGGACTACCCGTCGGTGTCGGGCCTGTACCAGCCGTCGTTCGCCGCGTTTGCGGAACTGAGCGGGCAGGTGCCGGTGGTCGGCATCGTGTCGGGCCGCTGCTTTGCCGGCAACGCCGCATTCGTGGGCTGCTGCGACGTGATCATCGCCGACAAGTCCGCGAACCTCGGCATGGCTGGCCCGGCCATGATCGAAGGCGGTGGGCTGGGCATCTACCGTCCGGAGGAGGTGGGCCCGGCGCCGGTGCAGTACGCCGGCGGCGTGATCGACATCCTGGTGGAGAACGAAGCCGAGGCCACGCGCGCGGCGAAGCACTACCTGTCGATGTTCCAGGGCCGGGTGGCGCACTGGAGCGCGCCCGACCCGCTGACGCTGCGCCATGTGGTGCCCGAGAACCGGCTGCGCGTGTACGACACCCGCAAGGCCATCGAGGGCATTGCCGACGTGGACAGCGTGCTGATGCTGCGCGGCGGCTTCGGCTTGGGCATCCACACGGCGCTGGCCCGCGTGGAAGGCCAGCCGGTGGGCATCATGGCCAACAACCCGTATCACCTGGGCGGTGCCATCGACGCCGATGCGGCCGACAAGGCGGCCCGCTTCATGCAGCTGTGCGACGCGCATGGCCTGCCGATCGTCTCGCTGATCGACACGCCGGGGTTCATGGTGGGCCCCGAGGTGGAGGCGCGCGCGCAGGTGCGCCACGTGTCGCGCATGTTCCTCACCGCCGCCAAGCTGCGCGTGGCGCTGCTGGCCGTGACACTGCGCAAGGGCTATGGGCTGGGCGCCATGGCCATGGCAGGCGGCGGGTTCCGCTCCGCCAACTTCACGATCTCGTGGCCCACCGGGGAATTCGGCCCGATGGGGCTGGAAGGCGCGGTGCGGCTGGGCTTCAAGAAGGAACTGGAGGCGGTGCCCGACGGCCCCGAGCGGCAGGCGCTGTTCGACCGGCTCGTGGCGCAGTCCTACGAGCGGGGCCACGCGATCAACACGGCCGCCGCCGTGGAGATCGACGCGGTGATCGATCCCGCCGAGACGCGCCGCTGGATTGCCCAGGGCATTGCGTCGAGCGCGATTCGCGGCCAGCGCGAGCGCCGCGGCTTTGTCGATGCCTGGTAACGCCGCGTGGAGACCGCTATGACGCAGCAACGTCCCGACCCGGCGCACCTGGCGCTGGCTGGCCTGCGGGTGCTGGAAATCGGCACCGGCCCGGCGGTGGCCTACGCCGGCAAGCTGTTTGCCGATTTTGGCGCCGAGGTCATCAAGGTGGAAAGCCCGGCCGGCGATGCGTGGCGGCAGATGCCGCCGCTGGTTGACGTGCCGGGGCATTCCGAGCCCGAGAGCGCCTTGTTCGCGTGGCTGAACACGAACAAGCGCAGCGTGACCGCGCAGCCCGGCCACCCCGAGCATCCTCACGATCGCGCGTGGCTGGCCGACCTGGCGCGTACCTGCGACGTGGTGCTCGATGCGCGGGCGCTGGGTCCGGGGCAGGGCGCCCCCGATACCCCGGTCTGGCATGGCAGGCAGCCCGGTGGCCATGTCCCGATCGAGATTGTGCTGACCTGGTTTGGCGAGGACGGCCCGTACAGCGGCTATGCCGGCGCGGAAGCCGTGTGCCGCGCGCTGGCCGGCGCCGTGCATGGCAGCGGCCCGGTAGAAGGGCCGCCGCACATGCCCCACGATGTGCAGACCGCCATTGCGGTGGGGCTCAGCGCGTTTTCCGCCGCGCTGGCCGCGTTGATCGGCAGCGCACATGGCAGCGCACATGGCAGCGCACATGGCAGCGCCCGTGTCAGCCGGCGCTACGTGCTGAGCGTGCACGAGTGCGTGTTCGGCGTGGTGGAAATGGAGGCGGGCATGGTGCAGGACCAGCGCCATCCGCAGCGGCGCCTGGGCGTAAACCGGTTCTGCGGCACGCATCCGGGCGGCATCTACCAGACCGCCGCAGGCTGGATCGGCATCTTCACGCACACGCTGCCGCAGTGGCAGGCGCTGTGCGACGCGATTGGGCGTCCCGACCTGGCCGATGACCCCGACTACGCCAGCGGCCCGGAACGCATGGCCCGTGCCGATGCAATCGACGCCATCCTCCAGCCGGCCTTCCTGACGCGCACCGCCGAACAGTGGTTCGACCTGCTGGCACAGAAGAAGCACCCGGCCGTGGTGGTGCCGACCATGGAGACACTGCTCGGCCAGGCCGTGCACCGGCAGCGCGGCGCGTTTGCCACCGTGCAGCTCGATAGCGTGACGTTCGAAGGGCCGGTGGTGCCGTTTCCGCTGGCGGAGGCAGGGCCGCTGCCCGGCGGCGTGGCGCCGGCGCTGGGCGCGCACGATGCGTTCTATCGCCGCAGCGGTCTCGACCATACGCCGCGCGCCGCCCTGGACCGCGTGGCTGACGCGGAGCAGGCGCCGCTGCCGCTGCAGGGCCTGCGCATCGTCGACCTGACGATGGGCTGGGCCGGGCCGCTGGCCTCGCGCACGCTGGCCGACTTCGGCGCCGAGGTCATCAAGGTGGAGAGCACCGGATATCCGGACTGGTGGCGCGGTGCCATCTTCAACGAGGCGTTCTACCGCGACCGGCTCTACGAGAAGAACACCAATTTCAACCTGATGAACCGCAACAAGGCCGGCATCACGCTGGACCTGACGCGGCCCGAAGGCAAGGCGCTGCTGCTGGACCTGGTGGCCCAGGCCGACGCGGTAATCGAAAACTACTCGGCCGAGGTGCTGCCCAAGCTCGGGCTGGACTACGCCGCGCTGCGGGCGCGTAACGAGCGGCTCGTGATGCTGTCGATGCCGGCCTTCGGCATGGGTAACGCGTGGAGCAACACGCGCGCCTACGGCGGCACGCTCGAGCAGGCCAGCGGGCTGCCGCTCTACACCGGCCACCCCGACGGGCCGCCGGCCATGACGTCCTATGCCTACGGCGACCCGGTAGGCGGCATGAACGGTGGGGCCGCCATCCTGACGGCGCTGTTCGCGCAACGGGCTACGGGACGCGGGCGGCATATCAACCTGTCGCAGGTCGAAGCAATGCTGCCGATGACCGCGCCGTTCATGATCGAGCAGTCGGTCGCGGGCACGGTGTCGGCGCGGCAGGGCAACCGGCATCCGGTGGACGCGCCGCACGGCATCTACCGCTGCGCCGGCGACGATGCCTGGCTTGCGCTCACCGTGGCGGACGCCGCCCAGTGGCTGGCGCTGTGCGGCGTGATCGCGCGCAACGACCTGGCCGCCGATCCGGCACTAACGCAGGCCGCTGGCCGGCGCGCGCAGCATGAACGGATCGATGCGGCCATCGGCGCCTGGGCGGCCGTGCAGGACGCCGACGCCGCTATGCAGGCGCTGCAGGCGGCCGGCGTGGCGGCGGCGGTGGCGCGGCCGATGGCGCAGGTGCTGCAGGACCCGCACCTGCGGGCGCGCGGCTTCTGGCAGCAGGTGGAGCGCGCCCACGTGGGCACCTACACGGCCAACACGGCCTGGTTCCGCTCCGGCACGGCACCCACGCCCACGCGCAGCGTGTCGCCCACGCTGGGCCAGCACACCGATGCGGTGCTGGCGCGCGTGCTGGGGCTCGATGCCGCTCAACTGGCCGACCTGGCGCAGCGCGGCATCACCGGCCAGGACGCCAGACCCAAGGGTTCGAAAGACGCCGCATAGCGGCCGGCATGACAGACACACACAAAAGATCGACACAAAATACAAGGAGACAAGATGAGCAAGCGAGTACTGAAAGCCGGTGTAGCCATGGTCCTGGCCTGTGCCGTGGTCGGCCCCGTGGCCGCGCAGGCGAACTGGCCGAACAAGCCGATCCGGTTGATCGTGCCGTTCCCGGCCGGGTCATTCACCGATACCGTGGCGCGGGTCATCTCCGAGCGGCTGACGCGGCAGCTTGGCCAGCCGGTGGTGGTGGAGAACAAGGCCGGCGCCAATGGCCTGATCGGCGTAGGCGAGGTGGCGCGTTCGGCGCCCGACGGCTACACGGTGATGGTGACGAACTCGAGCAGCGTCACGATCAACCCGAACCTCTACAAGAAGAGCACGTACAAGGTGAAGGACTTCGCGCCGGTCACGCTGGTGCTGGAGGCGCCGTTCATCCTGGTGACCAACCCCGAGTGGGCGCAGAAGCATGCGGTGGGCACGGTGCCGGACCTGGTGCGCTACGCAGCGCAGCATCCCGGCAAGATCAGCTACGGCTCGGCCGGGCCCGGCAACATCGCCCACCTGAGCTTTGCCATGCTGAACAACCGGGCCAAGATCTCGACCACGCACGTGCCCTACAAGTCAGCCGCGCAGGCGCAACTGGCGGTGGTCAGCGGCGAGCTGGACACGGCCTTCGACACCTGGAGCGCGCTGCCGCAGATCAAGGCCGGCAAGCTCAAGCCGCTCGCCGTGAGTTCCACCCAGCGCATGACGCAGTTGCCCGACGTGCCCACGGTGGAGGAAGCCGGCATCAAGCCGTTCCAGTCGACGTTCTGGATTGGCCTGCTGGCGCCGGCCGGCACGCCGCAGCCCATCGTGCAGAAGTTGAACGCCGCCACGCGTGGCGTGGTGGATGAGGAAAAGGCGAAGGCGGCCCTGAGCCTGCAGGGCGACGTGGTGATGGTGGGGCCGGAAGACTTCGCGAAGCGGATCGAGAAGGAAGAGGCGAGCTGGAGCGCCGTGATCCAGCGCGAGAACATCACGCTGGACTAAGGCGTCGAAGGCATGCCGCCCGCATTAGCGGGCGGTGTACTTGATGTGGGCGGATGGATGGGCCTACTTGCCGCGCCACGTGGGCGAGCGCTTCTCGACGAAGGCTGTGACGCCTTCACGGAAGTCTTCGCTGCCATAGCATTGGCGCACGAGGTCGTCGGTATCGGCCACTGCCGCCACGGTCTGCCGACGCAGCGATTCCTTGACCACCTGCTGGGTGACCGGCGCCAGCTTGGCCAGCCGCTCGCACAGCGCGGCAAGCTCGGCATCGAGCGCGTCGGCCGGGTGAACCGCTTCCAGGAAGCCGCAGGCCAGCGCCGCATCGGCGTCGAGGATCTGCGCGAGCAGCAGCATGCGTCGCACCGGTTGCAGCCCCCAGGCCGCGCGCAGCTTGGCCAGGTTCAGCGCGGACAGCGTGTTGCCCAGCGTGCGCGCAATCGGCACGCCAAAGCGCGCCTGGGGCGTGGCCAGCCGGAAATCGCAGGCGGTGGCAATGGCCAGGCCACCGCCCACGCACCAGCCATCGACCACGGCCACGGTGGGCATGGGTAACGCCTCGACCAGCCCGATGCCGGCGTCGATCTGTTCCTCGTAATGGATGCCGTCGTCGCCGCTGTGGAAGGCGCGAAACTGGGCGATGTCGGTGCCGGCCACGAATGCCTCGCCGCCGGCACCGCGCATCACCACCACGCGGATGCCCGCGCCGCCGGCGCCGGCCAGGTCGCGGCAATGCTTGCCGAGCTGCTCGTACATCGCCCACGTCATGGCATTGCGCGCGGCGGGGCGATCGAACGTCAGCGTGGCAACCTGTCCCGCCACGGACAGCGTGACTTGCCCGCTCGGCTGGGCCTCGGAGGGTAGGTGCGCGCTCATGCGCCGAACGCTCCGGCCGCGGCCAGCGCTGCCTTTTCTTCGGTCTGGATGCCCAGCTCGGCCAGCACCTCGTCGGTATGCTCGCCCAGCAGCGGCGGATGCCGGCGCACCTGCTGCGGCGTGCCGCCCATCTTTACCGCAAAGCCGATGTTCGGCACCTTGCCTTCGATCGGATGGTCGATCTCGATGCGCATCTGGCGGTGCTTGCCATGGTCGCTGTCGAATGCCTGCGGGTACGTCAGGATCGGGCCGGCCGGAATGCCCACTTCGAGCAGCGTTTCGATCCAGTAGTCGCTGGTTTTCTGGCTGAACGAGCGCTCCAGTTCCGCAATCAGTTCGTGCCGGTTGGCCAGCCGCAGCGCCACGGTGGCAAAGCGGTCGTCGGCCAGCAGGTCGGCGCGCTCGAGCGTGTTGCACAGCAACTGCCAGAGCTTCTGGTTGGTGGCGCCCATCACGAAATGCCCGTCTGACGATTTCATCGCCTGATACGGCGCGCTCATGCGGTTGGCCGTGCCCAGCGGCTCGGGCTCGCGGCCCGTGCCCCAGTATTCGGCGCTGTCCCAGACCGAGAACGCCAGCGCGGAATCGAACAGCGAGGCATCGACGTACTGGCCCTTGCCGGTTTTCTGCGCGCCGATGTAGGCGGACAGCATGCCGTAAGTGGCAAACAGCGCGCAGCCGATATCGGCCACAGGCACGCCGCATTTCACCGGGGCGTCACCCGGGTAGCCCGTCACGCTCATCACGCCCGACATGGCCTGCGCCATCAGGTCGAAGCCGGGGCGGCGGGCCCACGGGCCGGACTGGCCAAACCCGGAGATGCTGACGTAGACCAGCTTCGGGTTGATGGCGGCCAGCGTTTCATAGTCGATGCCGAGCCGCTTCATCACGCCGGGGCGATAGTTCTCCACCAGGATGTCGGCCGACTCGGCCAGCCGGTAGAGCACCTGCCGGCCGGCATCGGTCTTGAGGTCGAGCGTCAGGCTGCGCTTGTTGCGGTTCATGTTCAGGAACCCCATGCTGTCGGGGCCCTTCATCTTGAAGCCCATGGCGCCACGGGTCTGGTCGCCGCCCTCGGGCGGCTCCACCTTGATCACGTCGGCGCCCAGGTCGGCCAGCAGCATGCAGGCGTAGGGGCCGGCCATGACCTGGCAGACGTCGAGCACGCGCACGCCGGCCAGCGGCAGTGGGCGGGCGGCCGTGTTGTCGGTGGCGGCGGTGGCGGCGTCGGGAGTCATGTTGGGAGGAGTCATCGATAGCTTCCGGAACACATCGTCAATCGGTTGGGGCACGCGCGAATCTGCGGCTCAAGCTTCTGCCTTCACGCCGGCCTGCTTCACGACCTTGCCCCACTTGCTGGCCTCGGACGCAATGAACGCGCCGAACTGCTGGCTCGATCCGCCCGAGTCTTCGGCGCCGAAGCTCTTGAGTTTTTCGGCCACGTCGGGCATGGCCAGTGCGCGGTTGACGTCCTGGTTCATGCGTTGCACCAGCGCGGGCGACATGCCTTTCGGCCCGACCAGCCCGTACCACGACGCGGCGTCGAGCCCCGGGAAGCCGGACTCCGCCAGCGTCGGCACGTTGGGATGGCTGGCCGCGCGCTTCAGCCGCGTTTGGGCGATGGCGATGACCTTGCCCTGCGCAATGAACGGCGTGGCGGCGGTCATGGTGTCGAACGCGTAGTCGATCTGCCCGCCAAGCAGGTCGGCGATCAGCGGACCCGAGCCCTTGTAGGGCACGTGCACCACATCGAGCTTGGCCTGCAGCCGGAACAGTTCCAGCGCCAGGTGCTGCGCGGAGCCGATGCCCGACGAGCCGAACGACACCTGGCCCGGCTTCTTGCGGCACAGCTCGACGATCTCGGCCACCGTGCGTACCTTCTGCTCGGGCCGGCAGGTCAGCATATTGGGCGTTACGCCGACCATCGAAATCGGCGTGAAGTCGGTGGTGGGGTCGTACTTGACGTCGAGCAGCGCCGGCGCGATGGCGTGGCTGTTGACGTGGGCCATCAGCAGCGTGGCGCCGTCAGCGGGCTGCTTGGCCACGAAGGCGGCCGCGATGGCGCCCGTGGCGCCCGGCTTGTTCTCCACCACCACGCTGGTGTTCCACATCATGCCGAGCTTCTGGCCGATCACGCGGGCCAGCACGTCGGTGCCACCGCCGGGCGCAAAGCCCACCACGATGCGTACCGGACCGGGCATGTCGGCCGCGCGGGCCAGGCTGGACACGGCAAGGCCCGGCGCGGCCAGGCCGGCCGCAGCCCCAAGAATGAACTGTCTGCGCTGCATGGGCTGTCTCCGTCATAGGAATCGTTATGGCTCCGATGATGCGGAAAGCCGCCAGCGCGGGCTATCGCTAATTTGGCGATTCTGGTTTCGCATTTTGCGCAAGCACCGTCAGCACGCTGATGGCGGCGGACGACAGCGCATCGGCGGACCGATGGCACAGCACGAACTGGCGGGCGGCCCACGGCTCGGCAATCGGCAGCCGCACATACCGGCTGCCCCCGGCAATCTCGGCCGCAATGGCCTCCGGCATCACGCCCACGCCCAGGCTCTGCGCCACCAGTGCGGCAATGCTGTCGAAGCCGCCCACGCGCATGCGCATGCGCGGCACGCGTCCCGCTTCCTCGGCCAGGCGGTCAAGCATGATAGAGATGGCCGAGCTTTCGCCCAGCGTGATCAGGTCGCAGTCGAGGATATCGGCCAGCCCAACGCGGCGGCGGCGCGCCAGCGGGTGACCCCGCGCCACCACCAGTTCGAGACGGTCGCTGCGATAGGGCTCGGTGGGCAGGTCCACCATGCCGAGGCTGCCTTCGTAGATGCCGATATCGACGGTGCCACGCCGCAGCGCCTGCTGCACCTCCTGGCTGTTCATCTCCTGCAAGTCCACACGCACGCCCGGGCAGACCGTGGCGCAGCGCTGGATGTCCAGCGGCAGGAACTGGATCACCGCCGATTTCGGCGCCGCCACGCGTACCACGCCGAGGTCGCCGCCGATGAACGACGCCGCGTCGTCCTGCATACGCTGGACCGTATGCGTGATGCCGCGGGCGTGGGCCAGCAGCGCCCGCCCGGCCTCGGTCAGGGCCATGCCGTGCGGCAGCCGTTCGAACAGGGCCACGCCCAATTGCGCTTCCAGTTCCAGCACCCGCCGCGAGGCGGCCGCGGCGGCCAGATGCAGCCGCTCGGCGCCGCGCGTGATGCTGCCGAGTTCGGCAACGGCGATAAAAAGCTGCACGGTGATCAGGTCGAAGTGCAGGCGGGCGGGGCGCAGCGGCGGCAGAGTCACGGTCGTGGGGCGGCGGTTGACGAGGGGGATGCGACGTGAAAGCCGCCTGGCGGATTGTCCGCCGACGCGCTGCCGGTGTCCACGCCTGTCCAGGGAGGCACGGTCGGGCATGGTCGGGCACGGCCGGAACACCGGGTGATGTGTCCGCAACGTCCGCAATGCGCACCTAACGGACGCGATCGATTGACTAATCAACCAGAATGCGGCGACGTAAATTGAATGTCGCTGCGAACCCGCTCGCGACTTGCTCTGATGCGAGCAACGTCATTCCCGCCGTTGCTCGCCTTTTTTTGGTGACTCCGTTCCGCGCTATTCCTTCACCGCGCCGGTCATCCCGGACACGTAGTACTCCACAAAGAACGAATACACCACGGCTACCGGCAGGGAGCCGAGCAGGGCGCCCGCCATCAGCGCACCCCAGTGGTAAACGTCCCCCTCCACCAGTTCCGTCACGATGCCGACCGGCACCGTCTTCACTTCCGACGACGAGATGAAGGTCAGCGCGTAGATGAACTCGTTCCACGACAGCGTGAAGGCGAAGATGCCGGCCGAGATCAGCCCTGGCACGGCCAGCGGCAGGATGATCTTCACCAGGATCTCCCAGCGCGTGGCGCCGTCGATCAGCGCGCATTCCTCCAGCTCGTACGGAATGGAGCGGAAATACCCCATCAGCAGCCAGGTGCAGAACGGAATCAGGAACGTGGGGTAGGTCAGGATCAGCGCCCAGCGCGTATCGAACAGCCCGAGCTGGAACACGATCGAGGCCAGCGGAATGAACAGGATCGACGGCGGGATCAGGTAGGCCAGGAAAATGGCCAGCCCCACCTGCTTGGCGCCCTGGAAGCGCAGGCGCTCGATGGCATAGGCCGCCAGCACGCTGGCCGCCAGCGAGGCGAACGTGGACACCGTGGAGACGATCACCGTGTTCAGCAGCCAGGCCGGGTAGGGCGTGTTGAACAGCAGCTTCTTGAAGTGCGCCAGCGTAGGCGCGATCACGAAGAACGGGTTGGCGCTCTGCATCAGCAGCTCGCCGTCCGGCTTGAACGCGGTGATGCCCATCCAGTAGAACGGGAACAGCAGCACGAACAGGAACACGCCCATCGGGATGTAGAGTGTGACCCAGCGCCGCGGCACCGACTGCAGATACTCCATGCCTTGCGATTCGTTTTCCGTGGCTTTCACTTGTCGCCCCCCTGTTGCCAGGCTCGCCGTTGCAGGCCGAAGTACGAGAACAGGATGGCCGCCAGCAGGAACGGCACCATCATCGTGGCCAGCGCCGCGCCTTCACCCAGAGATCCGCCCGGAATGGCGCGCTGGAAAGACAGCGTGGCCATCAGGTGCGTGGCATTGAGCGGGCCGCCGCGCGTAAGGACGTAGATAAGCTGGAAGTCCGTGAACGTGAACAGCACCGAGAACGTCATCACCACGGCGATGATCGGGGTCAGCAGCGGCAGCGTGACATAGCGGAACTGCTGCCACGGCGTGACGCCGTCGATCGACGCGGCCTCGTAGAGCGTGGGCGAGATGGTTTGCAGCCCGGCCAGCAGCGAGATGGCCACGAACGGAATGCCGCGCCACACATTGGCCGCGATGGTGGAAAACCGCGCCAGCCAGGGGTCGCCGAGGAAGTCGATGTAGCGGTCGATCAGGCCGAGCTTGACCAGCGTCCAGCTGACGACCGAGAACTGCGCGTCATAGATCCACCAGAACGCCAGCGCCGACAGCGCCGTGGGCACGATCCACGGCAGCAGCACCACGGCCCGGAAGAACGACTTGAACGGCAGGTTGCGGTTCAGCAGCAGCGCCAGCCAGAGGCCCAGCGCGAACTTCAGCACGCTGGCCACGAGCGTGTAGAAGATGGTGTTGAACAGCGCCAGCTGGGTGACCGAATCGCTGGCCAGGTAGCTGAAGTTGTCCAGCCCGATCCACGCGCCGGGCCGCCCGATCTTGGTATCGGTGAAGCCCAGCCAGACGCCGAGCCCGAGCGGATAGGTCAGAAAGACCAGCAGCAACAGCGCCGTGGGCAGCATGAACAGCAGCCCCAGCGCGTGACGGTGGTTGGACAGGCGGTGCAGCATGCTCCTCCTCGCCGGCTGGGCGGAAAGCCGCTGCGAGGCAGGCGGCTTCGCAGCGGTTTCCTGCATGGCGTCAGGCCTTGTAGTAGCGCTCGGCGCGCTGGGCGGCGCGCGCGGCCGCTTCCTTGGGCGTCTTCGAGCCGCTGGCGGCCTCGGCCACCATGTCGAGCACGATGTAGTCGGCCATGGCGGCCGCCGATGCCGTGCCCAGCGGCCCTGCATGCCCGTTGTCGAGCATCAGCGTGGCGGCGTCGCGGTACACCGTGTGCTTGGGGTCCGCCGTCCAGATCGGGTTCGACTCATAGGCCTTGAGCGGCTGGCTCACGTAACCGATGGCGGCCTCCATCCACGGGTTGTACTGCTCGGGCTCCATCATGAACTGCAGGAAGGCCTTGGCGGCGTTCGGATACTTGCAGTACTTGAAGATCATCATCTGCGTGATCTGCATGAGCTCGGTGGGCTTGCCGCTCTTGCCGATGGGGAAGTGCGCGTGCTGGATGTCCTTCGCCATCTCCTGCACCTTGGGCTCCTTCGAGTTCTTGGCCGCGTAGTAGACCGAGATACCGTTGGCGGTCAGGCTGACCTGGCCGTCCAGGAATGCCTTGTTGTTCGACGGGTCCTGCCACGACAGCGTGCCGGGTACGAACGTGGGATAGAGCTGCTTGGCGTATTCGAGCGCGGCCCAGGTCTCGGGCGAATTGACCACCACCTTGCCCTTGGCGTCCACCAGCATGCCGCCGTGCGACCACAGCAGCCAGTGCGCCCAGTTGTTGCCGTCGCCCACCGCCTTGCCCAGCGCGAAGCCGGGCGGCGTGCCCTTGGCCTTGAGCGCCTGGCACAGCTTCAGGAAGCCCGCGGTGTCTTTCGGGATGCTGTCGAAACCGGCGGCCTTGACGTGGCTCTCGCGGTAGACCAGCGCGTTGCCCACCACGCCCAGCGGCACCGCGATCCACTTGCCGTTATGCATGCCGTACTTCTTGCACACGTCGTACCAGCCGCCGTGCTTGTTGCCCAGGTAGGTGGCCACGTCGGTCACGTCCACGAGCTTGTCGGGATATTGCTGCGGGTCGTCGAACCAGCCCAGCACGATGTCCGGCCCGGTGCCCACGCTGGCGGCCACCGCCGCCTTGGGGCGCACGTCTTCCCAGCCTTCGTTGTCGATGCGCACCTCCACGCCCGTAAGCTCCGAGAACTTCTTCGCGTTGGCGTTCCACAGGTCCTCGTCGCCCTGCACAAAGCGCTTCCAGCGCAGCACGCGCAGCTTGGCGCCGGCCTCGGGCTTGTACTGCAATTGGGTGGCGGCGTACGCGGGCGTGCCCAGTGCCGTGGTGGCAGCCACGGCTGCCGTCGAAACCAGGAAATCGCGTCGGGTGAAGTTTCCGGAATGGCTCATCGCTGTGTCTCCTCCAGGGGTCAGGCCAGGGGTGGTGATTACCGCGCCGTTTGGCGGGGCAGGGCCTGCCCCGATTCGGCGTCGAACAGATGCGTGTGCTGATGGTCGGGCACCAGGTGCAGCGCCTGGCCGGCGGCGAAGTCATGGCGCTCGCGGAATACCGTGATGAAGTCGGTGCTGCCGAAGCGCGAATACACCTCGGTGTTGGCGCCAGTGGGCTCCACCACCGAGACGCTGGTCGGAAAGCCCTGGCCCGGTGCGCCGCAGGCCAGGTGCTCGGGCCGCACGCCGTAGATCACGCGCTGGCCCTCGGTGCCGGCGCCTGGCTCCAGGCGGTCGGGGGCGGGCAGCAGCGTGCCGCCGGCAAACTCCACGCGGGTGGCGCCGTTCTGGCGGCGCAGCACGCCGGGCACGAAGTTCATCGCCGGCGAGCCGATGAAGCCAGCCACGAACAGGTTGTCCGGATGATCGTAGAGCGCCAGCGGACGCCCGCGCTGCTCCACCCGGCCATCGCGCATCACCACGATCTGGTCGGCCATGGTCATGGCCTCGATCTGGTCGTGCGTGACGTAGACCGAGGTGGTACGCAGGCGCTGGTGCAGCTCCTTGATCTCGGCGCGCATCTGCACGCGCAGCTTGGCGTCGAGGTTGGAGAGCGGCTCGTCGAACAGGAACACCTGCGGATCTCGCACAATGGCGCGGCCCATGGCCACGCGCTGGCGCTGGCCGCCCGAAAGCTGGCGCGGATAGCGGTCCAGCAACTGGCCCAGGCCCAAGATGCCCGACGCCTTGTCCACCTTTTCCTTGATCGTCGACTTCGGCACGTTCGCCAGCTTCAGCGAGAACGCCATGTTGTCGTAGACGGACATGTGCGGGTAGAGCGCGTAGTTCTGAAAGACCATCGCGATATCGCGCTCCTTCGGCGGCAGCTGGTTCACCACGCGCTCGCCGATGGCGATCTCGCCGTCGCTGATTTCCTCCAGCCCGGCCAGCATGCGCAGCAGCGTGGACTTTCCGCAGCCGGAGGGCCCCACCAGCACCGTGAATTCACCGTCGGGGATGTCGATGCTGACGCCCCGGATGACCTGCGTCCCGCCGAAGGACTTCTGCACATCGCGGATCTGTACCGATGCCATGCGTCACGTCTCCTTGTGTCGTGCCGCACCGCGCGCGCTGGCGGTGTTGCCCGGGGATACTGCCTGAATCAGTGGTTGTCCTTCGGTATGCCGGCGCGGCTCTTGCCGCGCAGCACGGCAATACGCGCGTGCGGCGCGTGCGGCGCGTGCGGCGCGTCAGGGGCGTGGGCGCGTTGCAGGGGTGACTTCGGAATTGGTGCTGCAGAGGCCCGTGGCCGGCGGCCATCGAGCGGGTCGTGCGGAATGCCGCGGTTCTTCAACCACGAACGATAGATGAAGCCATCGCGGTCAAGGCGGCCAAACCATGCCTGGCTGCGCCTTTGGGGCGCGGCCGACGGATTGTCGTCGTTCACTCGGGTCTCCTGCGTTCTGCTTCTTGTAGGGGGTGCAGATCCGGATGCCCGCGACCACACTGCCCGCGCCGCACGCATGCCGAGTTGAACCGAGTCTAGGTCAGGCCATAGGACAGGTAAAGTGGTATTACCAATATGCGCTTCGGGACTTACCCGTAGGCGCGCCGGAGGCCATGCCCGCATTGCGGCGGTGCGTCATGGCCGTCGACGGGGGCGTTTATGCGCGTCGCAAAGAAGGGCAGTAGCGGTAGAAGCGCGGCAGGCAATTCAAGGCAACGTTCAACGGCTGTAGACGTCACGCGTGGCCGTCCGAAGCGCTTCCGCCATACGTTCCGCAGCCGGTGACAATAGTCGGTCGGTGCGCGTGATCAGTCCGAAGTCGTCCATATGGCAAGGCACGTCGAGAGGCTGGATTTCCACCATGCCGTGCCCGGCATAGTACTCAGCGACGTCAGCGGCCAGTACCGCGAGCATGTTGCTCTGCTCGACCATTTGCGTGACGAAGAGCAGCGCCGAACTTTCCACCACATCCGCAGGCGGCACCAGACTCGCTCTCCTGAACATCAGGTCGAAGCGATGGCGCAGCACGCTGCCTTCTGGCGGCACGATCCAGGATGCATGTTGCACCGTCGCAAGCGACAACGCTTGCGTATCGCGCAGCGGGTGCCCGGGGCGCGCCACCACGCAAACGGGTTCCCCGGTAATCGGTTCATAGCGTAGCGGCAGGGTGTCATGCTCCGCCGAGAGCCTGCCGACGACGAGATCGAGCTTGTCTTGCGCGAGCCTGTCGAGCAAGACGTTGCTGTTTTCGATCTCGACCGACACCCGCATGCCGGGGCTCTCACGCTTGAGAGCCGCCACGGCCGGCGGCAACAGTTTGACGGCGGGAGACGTGATGGCTCCCACCGCGACGTGCCCGAGTTGCCCCGCCTTCAGACCCATGACTTCTTCCTGCGCCTGGTCGAGGCTGCCGATGACCGCTCGCGCATGGCGGATCATCGCGTCGCCATAACGCGTAGGGCGCATCCCGCGCGGCAACCGCTCGAACAGCGGCACGCCCAGCATCGCCTCCAGCTCACGCAACAGTTTGGATGCGGCCGGTTGCGTCATGTTGAGCACCTCGGCGGCGCGATGGATGTTGCCTTCCTCCGCCAAGGCCACAAGCAGCAGCAATTGCCGGGTTTTCAGACGGGCACGGACATACCAGGGCGGGGTACTCATAGGGTTTTTACTGATATCTGGTTTGATATCCCAACGGCGCGAATCTTCATTAGAAGGATATCCAGCGCGTTTGTACACTGCCGCCTGTGAAAAGAAAAGCGCATGCCGCCGGCGTAGCGCCAATACGGAGACAGCCCCAAGCCAGCACAAGCCTGCGCACCCCGCAGCCGCGACACAACGCTTGCCCGGCGTCAGCCACCGGTTGACGCGTCGTTGCGATGCAGCCATAGCCCGTAGCCCTTAGCCCTTAGCCCGTAGCGCGACCCCGTCCAACGCCCCTATTGCCAGGAACATCCATGCCAGATTCGAAACCCAAGCTCCGCTCCGCCGCATGGTTCGGCACCGCCGACAAGAACGGCTTCATGTACCGCAGCTGGATGAAGAACCAGGGCATTCCGAACCACGAGTTCGATGGCCGCCCCATCATCGGCATCTGCAACACCTGGTCGGAACTGACCCCCTGCAACGCGCATTTCCGCAAGATCGCGGAACACGTGAAGCGGGGCGTCTACGAGGCCGGCGGTTTCCCGGTGGAATTCCCGGTGTTCTCCAATGGCGAGTCGAACCTGCGCCCGAGCGCGATGCTCACGCGAAACCTGGCGGCCATGGACGTGGAAGAGGCGATTCGCGGCAATCCCATCGATGCCGTGGTGCTGCTGGCGGGCTGTGACAAAACGACGCCAGCCTTGTTGATGGGGGCTGCCAGTTGCGACGTCCCCGCGATCGTCGTCAGTGGTGGGCCCATGCTGAACGGCAAGCTCGATGGCAAGGACATCGGTTCGGGCACGGCCGTCTGGCAATTGCATGAATCGTTGAAGGCGGGCGAGATCGACTTGCATCATTTTTTGTCGGCCGAGGCAGGCATGTCGCGGTCGGCGGGCACCTGCAACACCATGGGCACCGCCTCCACCATGGCCTGCATGGCCGAGGCGCTGGGCACGTCGCTGCCGCACAATGCGGCCATCCCCGCCGTGGATGCCCGTCGCTATGTACTGGCACATATGTCAGGCATCCGTATCGTCGACATGGCAAAGGAAGGGCTGTGCCTGTCGAAGATTCTCACGCGCGAGGCCTTCGAGAACGCGATCCGCACCAACGCCGCCATCGGCGGCTCCACCAATGCGGTGATCCACCTGAAGGCGATTGCAGGGCGCATCGGCGTGCCCCTCGAACTTGAAGACTGGACGCATATCGGCCGGGATACCCCCACGATCGTTGACCTGATGCCGTCGGGCCGCTTCCTGATGGAAGAGTTCTACTATGCCGGTGGCCTGCCGGCTGTGCTGCGCAGACTCGGCGAGGCCAACCTTCTGCCGCATCCTGGCGCCCTGACTGTCAACGGCAAATCGCTGTGGGACAACGTCAAGGAGGCACCGAACTTCAACGACGAGGTCATCCGCACGCTGGACAATGCCCTGATCCAGGACGGCGGCATCCGCGTTCTGCGCGGCAATCTGGCGCCGCGTGGTGCGGTGCTCAAGCCCTCTGCCGCCACGCCGGCACTACTCAAGCATCGCGGTCGCGCCGTGGTGTTCGAGAACCTCGAACACTACAAGGAGCGCATCGTCGACGAATCGCTCGAGGTAGATGCCAACTCGATTCTGGTCATGAAGAACTGCGGCCCCAAGGGTTACCCGGGCATGGCGGAGGTTGGCAATATGGGTCTGCCGCCGAAGCTGCTCCGCCAGGGCGTCAAGGACATGGTGCGGATTTCCGATGCGCGCATGAGCGGTACCGCCTACGGCACCGTGGTGCTGCATGTGGCGCCCGAAGCCGCGGCCGGCGGCCCGCTGGCAGCCGTGCGCGATGGTGACTGGATCGAACTCGACTGCGAGGCCGGCACGCTGCACCTCGACATTTCGGCCGACGAGCTTGCGCGCCGCATGGAAGGCTTCCGCGCTCCGGAACCCGACGGCCGCGCAGGGAAGGGCGGCTACCAACGACTCTACGTGGAGCACGTGCTGCAGGCCGACGAAGGCTGCGACCTCGACTTCCTCGTGGGCTGTCGAGGCGCCGACGTGCCACGCCACTCGCACTAAGACCGGGCTGAATACCACATATAAGAAACGAGGAGACAAGCATGAACAGCCATTCCACCGCGGGGCTCGACCAGCCGGTACCGTTGCCGCAGGATCAAACGGGTACAGCGCCTGCGGAAGAGACACGCATCATCAGCATGCTCACACGCAAGCTGATTCCATTCCTGGCGCTGATCTACGTCGTGGCGTATATCGACAGGTCGGTGGTCGGCTTCGCCAAGCTGCACATGAACGCCGCGATCGGCATCAGCGATGCGGCCTATGGCCTCGGGGCTGGCCTCTTCTTTATCGGATACTTCCTGTGCGAGGTGCCGAGCAACCTGGCGCTCGAGCGATTTGGTGCCCGCCGTTGGTTCGCCCGCATTCTGTTCACGTGGGGTGTGATCACCATGGCGATGGCACTCATCCACAACGCCACCACGTTCTATGCGCTGCGCTTCTTGCTTGGCGCCGCCGAAGCGGGCCTGTACCCCGGCATCCTGTACTTCCTCACCAAGTGGTTCCCAATGCGGCACCGCGCCCGGATCATCGGCTTGCTGGTGCTGGCGCAGCCTATCGCCCTGATTGTCACCGGCCCGATTGCTGGGTGGATCCTGTCGATGCCGGGCGCATTCGGCATGTCGAACTGGCAGACGCTGTTCGTGATCAGCGGGCTGCCAGCAGTGCTGCTGTGCCTGCCGACGCTCCGTTTGATTCCCGAATCGCCAGCCGATGCGAAGTGGCTGCCGGCCAGCGATCGCGCATGGATCGAGCGCGAACTGTCGGCTGACAGCAAGACGTTTGCGCTGAAGGCGCATGGCAATCCGCTCGCGGCGCTCAAGGACAAACGCGTGCTGCTGCTCTCGTTGCTGTTCCTGCCGTTTCCGCTCAGCATCTATGGCCTGTCGCTGTGGCTGCCTACGATCATCAAGCAATTTGGTGTCAGCGATGCCACCACGGGCCTGCTGTCGGCGGTGCCTTACCTGTTCGCCGTGCTGGGCCTGTACCTGGTGCCGCGGCACTCCGACCGCAAAGGCGAGCGGTACTGGCATATCGTTGTGGTCTCGGCGGCTGCGGCGTTGACCATGGCGGCGAGCGCCTGGGTACAGACGCCGGCGCTGCAGTTCCTGTTCATTTGCCTGACGGCGTTCTCGATCTACTCGATCCAGGCCGTGGTATGGGCGCTGCCGGGGCAGTTCCTGACCGGTGCGAGCGCGGCGGTGGGCATCGCCACCATCAACTCGCTGGCCAACCTGGGCGGCTATCTTGGGCCGTTTGGCATCGGCGTGATCAAGGACGCCACGGGAAGCATCGCCGCCGGCCTGTACTTTCTTGCCGCGATGCTCGTGTTCGCGGTTGTGATGACCTTCGTGGTGCGCGCCGCGCTGGAACCGCGCCATACTCGCTGATCGGACGATCCATGCAAACTCTCCATGCGCCGCGCTACCGTGGCATTTTTCCGGTGGTTCCCACCACGTTCACGGAAGCCGGCGACCTTGATCTGGCCAGCCAGAAACGCGCCGTCGATTTCATGATCGACGCGGGGTCCGACGGACTTTGCATCCTGGCCAATTTCTCCGAGCAATTCGCACTGTCGGACGACGAGCGCGACTTACTGACGCGCACGGTTCTGGAGCATGTGCAGGGTAGGGTGCCGGTGATCGTCACCACCACGCACTACAGTACCCAGGTTTGTATCGCGCGCAGTCGACGTGCACAGGAACTCGGCGCCGCCATGGTCATGGTGATGCCGCCGTACCACGGCGCCACGTTTCGGGTGCCCGAAGCGCGCATCTACGAGTTCTTTGCACACCTGTCTGACGCCCTGAGCATTCCCATCATGATTCAGGACGCGCCGGCCAGCGGTACCGTGCTGTCGGCGCCGTTGCTTGCCCGCATGGCGTGTGAAATCGAACAGGTGTCGTATTTCAAGATCGAGACGCCTGGGGCTGCGAACAAGCTCAGGGAGTTGATCAGGCTGGGTGGCGATGCGGTGGAAGGGCCGTGGGATGGCGAGGAGGGCATCACGCTGCTGGCGGATCTGGAAGCGGGCGCTACCGGTGCCATGACAGGCGGCGGCTTTCCCGACGGCATCCGGCCGATTATCGAAGCCCATCGCGATGGCCAGGGCGAGCTGGCGTACGAGCGCTACCAGAAATGGTTGCCGCTCATCAACCATGAAAACCGTCAGGGCGGCATTCTGACCGCGAAAGCACTGATGAAGGCAGGCGGCATCATTGCCTCGGAAGCCCCGCGCCATCCCATGCCGATCATGCCTGCCGACACGCGCCGGGAGTTGCTGGCGATCGCGAAGCGGCTCGATCCTCTGGTATTGCGCTGGGCCGCGTAGTACTTGAACCGTCTTCGCGTGTACTAGCGCTCCCAGGTCACGGGCACCTTTGCCGAACACGCGGTGAATTTTCCGATCCAGTTTCGGCTGGTGGTCAGTTGGAACCGGGTGTCGTCCAATGGCCCGGCCTTCCGGTTCCATCGGTCGGCAAGACTTGTGGCGACACGGCCAGCGGCTGACTTGCACTCGGCCGCCGCAGTGCTGCGCAGCACAGTGAACTGTTGATATCGATGGAACACCAGCAAAGTGAAGCCATCGGGCGAATACTCGGTCGCATATTCCGTCGACACGTCGTACGTGGACAGTTGCCGGCCGGAATAGGATGGCGCCGGTGTGGTGCAGGCCGCGGATAGCAAACAGACCGCCACCGCGGGAATCGATAGAAATCTCACAGCGAAATCGCCAGGCTTGCCCATAGTGCCGAATACCCCAGGTGTGCGGTTTGTTTTGGGGCTGGATGGTACCAAAACGAGTACGCGGTGAGGGCTAAACGCGGGCCTAACTGGCGTCCACCATATTTAACATAAGATAGATTATGTGTTTTAAGGTTTGTGAAGGCCAAATCAGAATGTCCGCTTCCAGTGCGTTGCAATGCCGCACCGCATATTGAACATTTCTGGCACTTGTGTATCGTTTCGACCGAAATTCAAAAAAGATAACGCAGCACTGCATTGGATGACGGACATCGCTCCGCTCCCGATGACGGTGCTACAACAGGGAAACAACGGGTAAATACATGAAAAAAACCGCGATGGTGCTCGCCGCGGCGGGCCTGGTGTCGGCCTGCGGTGGCAGCGACGACAATACGAACGCCGCATCGGCGACCCCTACACCGCAAACGCCCAGCAGTTACGCGCTGGCCGTCCGGCCGCACCTGGGCACCATGGTGCCAGGCGGCAAGATCTCGCTGCAGCCGCTGGCCGACCTGGGCGGGCCGCTGTCGGCGATCATCCCGTCGAGCGGCGATCCGATCTTCCAGATTCCAGCTGAACGCTGCGGCCCGGGCCTGGTCACCATCTCGGGTGCCGACGGCGCATCGTATTTCAGTGAAGCCACGAACCAGACCGAGACGCTCGGCGCCACGGAAAAGATCCGCGCGCTGGTGCCCAACATCTGCGGCAGCACCGCGCCCGTATCGGTTAGCGTGCTCGACGAGATCGCGCTGCATATCCCCGCCGGGCCAGACGCCGGTCCGCTGTTCGACTACATGGCCGAATTCCAGCGCCTGGCTCAGGAGATGCGCGACCAGGCGCGAGAAGTTCGCCAACAGGAGCGGGCTGCCCAGTTAGCTGCGCTGCAGGAAGCGGCCCAGAAAATGAGGGATGCCGCCAAAGAAAAGATGCTCCAGGCGCTGGTGGGTAGCACGCTCAACATCATCGGCAACGCGCTGCCCACGGCAATCGGCCAGCCCAACACCGTATTGCCGCCCGATGCCAGCGGCCTGCAAGCGGCCATGATCGAATCGCTCATGAAGCAATACGCCGAGATCGAGAAGATCACGGTGGACTTGCAAGCCAACCAGGCCGAGGCGATGGCCGCCATGCTCGCGCACCTGATAGCGAACATCGGCGCCGCGAGCGGGAGCGCAGCGGGCGATAGTTCGATCGCCAGCCAGTTGAATGCCATTCTGCTCGTTGACTCCCCAGCCAAATTCGACTTTGCCTCCGGCGACGCTGCCGCGCTGGCCCAGGCGGCCCTGGGCGCCAAGGCCGCGGCGCTGGCGCAGGACCTGGCTGGCGTGATCGGCAACATCTCTGACCGCATGAGCGGCTTCGAGGCGGCACGCGACGCGATGGAGGCGGCTCGCAACAAGGCACTGGCCCTGCAGCCGGTGGCCAGCCCCGACATGACGCTGGCGCTGCGCGCCGCGCTTACGCCGCTGCTGCTGCGTGCCGAGCCAGTGCAGCGCCTGCAGCAGGCCGTGTCGACAGGCAGCGCACGGTTCGCGTGCGCCACGGGCAATGTCACGCGCGGCACGGTGACGCTGACGTTCAGCGACGCCGACAACAGCGGCACGTTGACCGCCGACGATACGTTCCAGGCGATCTACGACGACTGCGTGGTGGCAGAGCCGGTGTCCGGCGTGACGCTGACCCGTACCGGCGCCATGAACCTTACCTACGATCCGCACGCCGACAACGATATCCGTCTGCAGACCAGCTTCGAGATGATGTTCCGCAGCGGCGAAACGGCTACGTCGGGCACGCCCGGCTTCCTCTTCCGCGCCAACGGCCGGTGGACAGACCGCGCGGCGTTCGGCAAGCCCGGCGACGTGACGGCCAGCCAGATCGGCAGCGTGCTGCCGGTGGTGATGGTGGACGATGTGTCGCTGACGCTGGGCGATCAGAACACCAACTGGACGACCCAGATTGACAACGCGCGCTTCGACATGACCGGCCAGATCGCCACGGGCGGCGCGGGTCGCGCTGAAATGCGCACCCAGGGCGTGATCGACGGCGTGTTCTACGGCAACTCGCCGCCGCTGGTGTTCGACCGTGACACCAGCCTGCGCCTGACCGGCGGCGATTTCTGGTTCAACCGCCAGGCGGTGCGTACCGGTAGCGTGGAAGCGGCCAGCGACGGCCGTATCACCACCACCTTCGCCAACTTCGCCTCGCCCGCCGTGCCCACCACGCGCACGCTGACGTGGCAAACGTTCGTGGCAGCCTACCTGGCACCTGCCCAGGCCGCGACCGATCAGCCCCCGCGCTGAGCCCTTCTGCCGATGGCGCCCCATGGCGTCATCGGCATCATCGGCGCCCCGCCCTGCCCGTCCCACTCCGCCGGAATCCCGGCCGCAAACCAATTGTCGATTCTCCGCGCCCGCGCGAACATTGAACGGCGAGTGCCATAGCGAACCACTATCCATTTGATTCCTGCACACGGAACAGGAATCGCCGCCCACGGCGCAGCGCGACGGGCGTTGGGCATGCCGATTGCTTCGACCTCTGCATTGCCCTCACGCGACCATGGAGCAGCCATGCGCAATCCGGTCCCCTTTCCTGCCGCCCTGCTTGTGGCAACCGCCCTGCTACTGGCCGCCTGCGGCGACCGCAACCCGGCATCGAACGTCTCGGCGCCTGGTGCGCCGGAGTCGGCCAAGACCAAAGTACTGGAGGCTGGCGCCGCCGCTTTGCAGGACAAGCAGCCGATTGCGGCGATCAATGCTTATCTGGACGGGTTTCATTTCTACAACGGCAATCCGCAGGGCCAGATGGAAGCCCATCACTACTGCTCGATCGTCAACGAGGACGTTACGCAATGCGTAATCTTCGACGGCAACCAGGCCGACGCCAAGATCATGGGCGTGGAATACATCATCAGCGCAAAACTGTTCGGCAAGCTGCCCGCCGAGGAAAAGGCGCTGTGGCACAGCCACGTGCATGAGGTGAAGTCTGGGCAGCTCGTGGCGCCTGGCATCCCGGACGTGGTGGAAAAAGCCCTGATGGAGAAACTGATCGGTACTTATGGCAAGACGTGGCACACCTGGCATACCGATGCCGACAAGCCGCTGCCGTTGGGTGTGCCGCAACTGATGATGGGCTTTACCGGTGATGGACAACTCGATCCCGCCTTGATCGCGGACCGAGACAAGCGATTCGGCATTGACAGCGCCGCCAAACGGAAGCAACGCGACGACATTCCTGCGCCTGCCATCGATCCCGGCGCCGACAGTTGGCAACACGGCACGGTGGTCCAGCTTGCCGATCCGAGGGCAGGCGGACACGCGCATGGCAACGCCTCGGCGCCAGCGCCAGCTCGTTAGGCGTTACGGCATCGGGCGCCGCGCTGGCATCCTTCGATTCAATTCCCCACCATTGCCTAGTCCGGCTTGATGCCGGCGCGCGCCACGATTGGCTTCCAGCGCTGCTGCTCGGCCGCGATAAAGCGGGAGAATTCCTCTGGCGTACTGCCCGCCACGAGCGCCGCGTCAGCGCTCAGGCGCTCGACCGATGTGGGGCTCTTTACCGCCTTGATGGTGGCCTCCGCCAGCTTGGCGGCGGCTGGCTGTGGCAGGGACGCCGGCGCCAACAGCCCGTACCACTGCGTCATCTCGAACCCTGGGTAGCCTTGCTCCGCCACCGTCGGCACGTCTGGCAGCTGCGGAATTCGCTGTGCGGTGCCCGTGGCAATGCAACGCACCTTCCCCGTCTTGATGAACTGCAGGATGGCCGGCGCGCCAATGGCCGCCGCGTCGAGCCGCCCGGACAGCAGGTCGGTAATCTGCGGACCGCTGCCGCGATATGGCACGTGAGTAATGAAGGTGCCTGTGGTCGCTTTCAGGTACTCGAAAGCCAGGTGTCCAGCGCTGCCATTGCCGGCCGAACCATAGTTGAGCTTGCCAGGCTTGCTCTTGGCCAGTGCCACGAATTCCCTGAGGTTCTTCGCGGGCACGTCCGGGTGCACCACGTACAGGCTCGGCACCTTCGACAGCAGCGAAATTGGCCGGAAGTCCTTGATCGGGTCATACGGCAGCTTCGGGAAGATGTACGGGTTGACCGCCAGCGTACCGATATGGCCCAGAATCAGCGTGTGGTTGTCGTCGGCCCGCGCCACTTCTCCCATGGCGATATTGCCTGCGCCGCCCGGCTTGTTTTCGACAAAGACCGACACGCCCAGCAGTTTGGTCAGTTCTGCCGCGGTGGATCGCGCGACGATCTCCGAGCTGCCGCCAGGCGCGAACGGCACGACCAGGCGGATGGTCTTCGACGGCCACGCCTGTGCGCGCGCGAGCGATGGCACCAGGGCGCCGGCGCCCAGCGCGGCCATCAGTCCAAGCAGGTGCCGACGGTCGGCGTCATGGGTACGATCGGTGGACATGGGTCTCCTTTGTGATTGGAATATTTGGTGCGCCTGAACGTCCTGCGCGCGTGCTACGGGATGACGAGGTGCCGGCGCTTATTCCGGCTTGACGTTGCCATCCTTGATGACCTTGGCCCAGAGTTTTGTCTGGGCGTCGATAAAGTTGGCGGCATCGGCCGGCGATGCCGTCGCCACCTCCCCGCCCAGCTCGGCCACGCGATGACGGATCTCCGGGCTGGCCATCACTTTCTGCAGCGCGCCCGATAGCCGGCTCACCACGGCTTCCGGCGTGGCGGCAGGCAGGAACGCCGCGTTCCATTCATAGACCTCGTAGCCGGCCACCCCTGCTTCCTGCATGGTCGGCACATTGGGCAGCGCCGAAGTACGGCTGTGGCTGGTCACCGCCAGCGGCCGCAGCTTGCCCGCCTTGATGTGCTGGAGGCTGGAAGCCACGTTGGCAAAGAACAGCGGCACCTGCCCGGCGATGACGTCGGTCATGGCCGGGCCGCCGCCCTTGTAGGGCACATGGAGCAGGTCAACACCGCCCCGCTGTTCGAACAGCACGCCCGACAGATGCTGCGCCGAGCCGTTGCCCGACGACGCGAAGGCAACCGTGCCAGGCTTTTGCCGGGCCATGGCCAGCACCTCCTTGACGTTGGCTGCCGGGAATGCGGGATTGGCGACCAGAACATTGGGATAGCGCGCGAGTACGCCCACCGCGCGGAAGGCCTTGGCGGGGTCGTAGGGCAGCCGCGGATAGAGGCTCGGATTCACCGCATAGGACGAGGCATCGACCATCACCGTGTAGCCATCGGGCGCGGCCTTCGCAACGTAAGACGCGCCAATTTGCCCGCCCGCACCGGGACGGTTCTCAACGATCACGGTTTGGCCGAGTTCGCGCCCCAGGGCGGGGGCGATCAGTCGTGCCATCAAGTCGGCGCCGCCGCCGGGCGGATACGTGACGACGATGGTCACTGGCCGCGCTGGCCATGGCGCCCCGGCGTCGGCAGCGTACAACTGGGTCGAATGCACGGCCAGGCTGGCCAGCGCGAGGGTCATCAAGCAACGCATGGGTTTTCCGTCGGAAATGGATGAAGGCGTGAGGTCAGCGGATTTCGGCCGTGTAGCGGAAGGCATAGGCGTCGCCCCTGGTCAGCCGGTACTCGACGCATTGGCCCTGGATATCGAACGCGTGACGCGTCACCAGTGCGCACGGGTGGGATGCCGGCAGCGCAAGCAGTTCCGCTTCGTCGGCATCGAGTTGGCGGAACGTCACCTCGTCCATCGCCCGGTGTACCGTGATGCCGCAACGCTGGCTCAGCATCGGATAGAGCAGTTCGCCCCACTCCGCCGTCGGAATGTCCTGCAGCGCTGCACAGACTGGCAGCGGCAGCCAGATCGACTCGAGCAGGCGTGGCTGGTCTGCCACCCAGCGCCGCCGAGAAATGGCCAAACCGCGCGCGCCGGAGTCGAGCGCGAAGCGGGTGGCCATCGCCTTGTCCAGGCGGACGCTGCGGCACGACAGAATTTCAGAGCGCGGCACGATCGCGGGCGGTGCCCCGGCGTCGGTATCCGAACGAAAGCGGAAAAAGCGCATCATGCTCGCGCCCGACAGGCCGTTGCGAACGAATGTGCCCTTCCCTTGCACGCGCTCGAGCAGTCCCTGCTGCACCAGCACGGCAATCGCCTGCCTGATCGTCCCGAGCGCAATGCCGAACTGGCTCGCGAGCGCGCTTTCAGCCGGAATGGCGCTGCCAGGCGGCCATTCGCCCGCGAGAATGTTGTGTTGCAATCGTTTGGCAATCTGCCCATAGCGGCTCATACCCGCCGCTGCGGCAGACTCGACATTGTGATTGTCTGGCATTCGCTGACCGTGTTAGATTCATGTCCTATAGAGGACTAGAGTACGCGGTGCGGCAAGCGTTGCCATATCGGGAGTAACCCGTACAGAGGAGAATCCATCCCATGATGACTAGCCAGCCGCTGGTGGATTGCCACTTCCATGTGTTCGATGCCGGCGTAGCCGTGGCATCGGCGCGTTATCGGCCGTCCTATGCGGCAACGCTCACGGCGTGGCTCGCCATGGCGGCGACAGTGGGCGGAGCGCAGGCTGAGCCTTATGGTGTGGTGGTACAGACCAGCTTTCTTGGCACCGACAACGCCATGATGCTGGCCACGTTGCGGCGCATGCCGGCTCGGCTGCGTGGCGTGGCGGTGCTCGATCCGTCAGTGTCCGACGCCGAACTGGCTGCCTTCGATACCGCGGGCGTGCGGGGTATCCGCCTGAACCTCTATGGCGACGATGGCTGGCGCCGCATCGAGACGGCGCCGTGGCGCACGCTGTTTCAACGCATTGCGGCCTTGGGCTGGCACATCGAGATCCATACCCATAACGGCGATGGCGCCGTGGTGCTGTCCGCGCTCGATGCGGCGCTGGGCAACACAGCGGCACCGGTCGTGCTCGATCACTTTGGCCGGCCCGGTAAGCTGGGCACCGATGATCCGATCTTCGACGTAGCGCGCGCCGTGGGCAAGCGTCGTCCGCTCTGGGTGAAAATCAGCGCGCCGTATCGGCTATCCAACGTGGATCTGTGGCCGGCACTGACCACGCGCTGGGCCGAGATTGCCGGGCCGGATCGTCTGGTATGGGGCAGCGACTGGCCCTGGACCAACCACGAAGGACCGGCGCGTGCGGACGAATGCCGCAACACGATGACGTGGCTGGCGCAACGGCCCGACCTTGAGGAAGCGCTGCGCTGGCGCAACGCCGCCGCGCTTTACGGCTTCGAGATCGGGGCCTGACCGGTAGGCAGCAGGCCCGCCAAACGCGCGTAGCGCCGCTGCGGCGTCGACAGCGACCAGGCCCCAAACGCCTGGCGAGCCGCCGCAATGGCGCGTTGCGTGTCGTCGGTATTTCATCGTGATTCTGGCTGGATCAGGCTATCAAGCTATCTGGCTGTCACGCTCTATCAGGCAGTGAGCAGGCCGCGTGCGGCCAGGCTGGCGTAGAGCGCGCGCACGCCGAACGTCCATGGCGTGATCTCGGTACTGAGCTGCACCGTGTTCACCAGCGCACCGAGCGCAGGCGTGGAGATCGTGACGCGGTCGCCAAGGTGGTGGGTAAAGCCGGCGCCCGGCGCATCGCGGTCCTGGATCGGCGAGAACATGGTGCCCAGAAAGAGCATGAAGCCGTCCGGGTACTGGTGATGGGCGCCCCAGGTCTGCGCCACAAGATCGGCCGGGTCGCGGCTGATCTCGCGCATATGGCTGATGCCGTCGAGCACAAAGTCGTCATCCGCACCTTCCACGCGCAGAGCCAGGCTGGCGCCCCGCACGCTGTCCAGCGTGAAAGTCTCGTCGAACAAGCGAATGAACGGACCGATCGCGCACGAGCCGTTGTTGTCCTTGCACTTGCCAAGCAGCAGCGCCGAGCGGCCTTCGATATCGCGCAGGTTCACGTCATTGCCGAGCGTCGCGCCCACGGGCACCCCGTTGCTGTTGACCGCCAGCACGATTTCCGGCTCGGGGTTATTCCACACCGACGCCTGCAACAGGCCAACGTCTGCGCCGAAGCCCACGGCGGACATCGGCTGCGACTTGGAGAACACCTCGGCGTCCGGGCCGATGCCCACTTCCATGTACTGCGACCATGCGCCGCGCCGCTCCAGTTCTGCCTTCAGCCGCATGGCAGCGTCCGAACCCGGAACGATTTTCGAAAGGTCAGTACCGATGGTGGCCGCAATGGTCTCGCGCACGGCGCGGGCCTTGGCCGGATCACCCCCTGCCTGTTCCTCGATGACCCGCTCGATCAGGCTCACGGCGAATGTCACGCCGCAAGCCTTGATGGCCTGCACGTCGCACGGCGCCAGCAGTTGTGCCGGACCGGCGCCGCCTTCGAGCGCGGCCAGCAGCAGCGGCTCGACGCGGCCCAGCGATTCGCCCGCCGCAGTGCGCGCGATCTCGACGGCGTCGGCACGATCGAAGAGATCGGCGGTTGTGTGCACGGTGCGCGTGATGTCGATGACCTCGCCACCGCGCACGGCAACGACGCATGGGCCTGCGTGAACACCATCATGCCGCCAGACGCGGCCGATCAGCAGCGCCTGCGCCAGGTCTTGCGGCAGGCAGTCGGAAACAGAAAGAGTTTGCATGGGTGGCTCGGCGACGGTTCTGTGTGCGGGTTTAGGTCGGTCAGTGCGAATGACGGGGATTGCCACGCTGCTCGATCACCTTCAGGTACAGCGTGGCCGGTTCCAGGCAGCCCCCGGTCGACAACTGTCCTACCAGCTGGCGGTACAGTTCCTGCCAGGGTGTTTGCGCCTGCGGTATGGCAAAGGTCGCGGTCTCGCGGCGCCGCGCAAGCTCGTCTTCATCGACGAGCACATTGACGCTCCGCTGGTTCAGATCCACGCGGATGCGGTCATTGGTGCGCAGCAGTGCCAGGCCGCCGCCCACCGCAGCCTCGGGCGACATGTTGAGGATCGAGGGGCTGGCCGACGTGCCGCTCTGGCGCCCGTCGCCCATGCAGGGCAGCGAGGTGATGCCACGGCGCACCAGCTCGGCGGGCGGCGCCATGTTGACAACCTCGGCGCTGCCCGGGTAACCAACCGTCCCGCAGCCGCGGATGACGAGGATGCAGCGCTCGTCGATTGCCAGCGCTGGGTCGTTGATGCGCGCGTGGTAGTCCTCGGGACCGTCGAAGACAATGGCACGCGCCTCGAAGGCATTCTCGGCGCCCGGCTCGGCAAGATAGGTCTGGCGAAACGCCTCCCCCACCACCGACATCTTCATGATGGCGCTGTCGAAGAAGTTGCCGGACAGCACGATAAAGCCCGCGCCGTGCTTGAGCGGCGCTTCAGCGGTGCGGATCACGTCGCGGTCGGCGTCCTGCGCGGTATCGGCAATCTCGCCAATGGCTCGGCCCGACACGGTCAGGCAGTCACGCCGCAGCAAGCCCGCAGCATCGAGCTGGCGCAGTACCGCCGGCACGCCGCCGGCGCGGTGGAAGCTCTCTCCGAGGTATTCGCCGGCCGGCATGCAGTTCACGAGCAGCGGCACGGCTTCACCGAAGCGCTGCCAGTCGTCCAGGCTCAGTTCCACGCCCATATGGCGCGCAATGGCAATCAGGTGCGGCGGGCAATTGCTCGATGCGCCGAGCGCGGACGCCACCACGATCGCATTCTCGAACGCCGCGCGCGTCATGATCTTCGATGGGCGCAGATCTTCTCGCACCAGTTCGACGGCGCGCTTGCCCGTTGCATAGGCCATCTGGCCGCGCTCGCGATATGCCGCCGGAATGCTGGCGCAGCCGGGCAGCGACATGCCCAGCGCCTCGGCCAGGCTGTTCATCGACAGCGCCGTGCCCATGGTATTGCAGTGGCCGATCGAAGGCGACGAAGCCGTGGTCAGCTTCATGAAGCCTTCATAGTCGATATCGCCAGCCGCGAGCAGATTGCGCGCGTGCCAGATCACCGTGCCCGAGCCAACGCGTTTGCCCTCGTGCCAGCCGTCGAGCATCGGGCCACCGGACAGCACGATGGCGGGCATGTCCACCGTAGCGGCAGCCATCAGACACGCGGGCGTGGTCTTGTCGCACCCCGTGGTCAGCACTACGCCGTCCAGCGGAAAACCGTGCAGCACTTCCACAAGCCCCAGGTACGCCAGGTTGCGGTCGAGCGCGGCGGTGGGCCGGCGGCTCTGCTCCGCGAGCGGATGGACTGGGAACTCCATCGGAATACCACCCGCGTCACGAATGCCCGCCCTGGTACGTTCGGCCAGCTCGATGTGGTGGCGATTGCACGGTGCGAGGTCACTGCCGGTCTGCGCGATGCCGATGATGGGACGCCCCGACTGCAGCTCCTCACGCGTCAGCCCATAGTTCATGAAGCGCTCGACGTAAAGCGCCGTCATGTCCGCATGCGCGGGGTCGTCGAACCATTCCTGGCTGCGCAGGCGACGTGGGACTTGTGACATGGTGAGCTGTCTCCGTATGGTTTTGATCTTTGGCCGCTACCGATAGTTACCGGTAACATCGACGCGGATGTTAGCACGGGGAATTTGATTGTAGGAAGGGATTTTGGCGGGGTCCAACTGTGCCGTCGGATGCCCCGGATACACGCTGCCAGGCGCGCAGCCTGGCTTACGCGCTGTCGCGCGCCACGATCTTGAAGTCGATCCGGATACTTTGCGATGCGGTCTGCTCGCCCGCATCACGCGCCTGCAGCGCGGCCAGCAGTGCCTCGCCCGTGCGCTGGCCGATGCCGTGGGCATCGACCGACACGGTTGTGATGGATGGGTGGCAACAAGCGGCAATTTCGAAGTTGCCGAAGCCGGCCACTGCCATGTCTCCAGGCACGGAAAGCCCGCGCCGGTGGCACTCCATGATGGCGCCGAAGGCGGACATGTCGCTCACGCACATGACGGCGTCGGTGTCTGGCCACTGCGCCAGCAGCGCCGCCATGGCCGGCCCGCCGTGGCTCATCGTGATCGGGGATTCCCCCAGGCGTACGACGCGCGGCTCGCCAAGCTCCAGCGCCTTGATCTCGGCCTGGTAGCCCTTGAGGCGATCCAGGCCGCGGCGGTCCAGCTCGCTCTCGCCGCCCAGGAAGCCGATGCGCTGGTATCCGCGCTCCGCAAGGTGCCGGACCATTGCGCGCGCGGCGCGCACGTTCGAGAAGCCCACGGCGGTGTCGATCGGATGCGTGGGCAAGTCCCACATTTCGACCACCGGAATCGCCGAGCGCTCGAGCAGCTTGCGCGTGGCATCGGTATGCTGCGAACCCGTCAGTGCGATGCAGCGCGGCTGGTAGCGCAGCATGGAGCGCACCAGCCGCTCTTCGCGGTCCAGGTCGTAATCGGTGTCGCCGAGCAGCAACTGCAAGCCGTGCGGTTCGAGCGCGGCGGTCAGCCCGCGCACGGTGTCGGAGAAGTTGGAACTGGACAGCGACGGCACCAGCACGGCCACAAATTCGGAGCGGCCCGAGGAAAGCGCGCCCGCTGCGGCGTCGGCCACGTAGCCGAGCTGGTCGATGGCCTTGCAGACCCGCTCGCGCGTCTCGGCGGCCACGCTGTGACCGGCCAGCACACGGGACACCGTCATCTTCGAGACCCCGGCCAGGCGGGCTACATCAGACATGCGGGGCGCTCCGGCAAGCCGGACGGCGTTGGGACTAGGCATCGGAATCGCGCTCGGAAAAAGCCTGTAAAGGCCACATCATACCGGTGCAGCGCCTCATGCAAACCTGCCGCTGCAATACCCGTGGCCCCGCCGCCGGCACTAGGGAAACCCCCTGCTCTGCGGCACTTGAACTCGAATGACGCGCCATGCTACCGTGCGGTCCGTTACCGGTATCAAATGCCGGTTGCTCCCGTCGCCCCCCATCGGCGGATTTTTTTGGCCGCGTGATGTTACCGGTAACTATCGCCAGCCCGCTGCCGATACGAAGAATATCTACACAATCAGGAGACAAGCTGATGTCATCGCTCTCGCAGACTGCTGCCGTGCCGGTAGCGGCCGACTCATCCGAAGACGCCCTCTACCGCAAGGTCATGCGGCGCATCCTGCCGCTACTGTTGCTGTGCTACGTCGTGGCCTACCTGGACCGCGTCAACGTGGGCTTTGCCAAGCTGCAGATGCTGGATGACCTGAGCCTCAGCGACAGCGTGTACGCGCTCGGTGCGAGCATCTTCTTCTGGGGCTATTTCCTGTTCGAGATGCCCAGCAACCTGCTGCTGCACCGCTACGGCGCGCGCTTCTGGATTGCGCGCATCATGATCACGTGGGGCATCGTGTCGTCGTCGATGGCCTTCGTCGTGCCGCTCGCGCAGTTCTTCAACGTGCAGACATCCACCATGTTCTACACGCTGCGCTTTCTGCTTGGCTTGTGCGAGGCCGGCTTCTTCCCGGGCGTGATTCTCTACATGAACTACTGGTTCCCGGCGCGCCGCCAAAGCGTGGCGATGTCGGGCTTTCTGGTGGCGATTCCGCTGAGCCTGACGCTGGGCAGCGTGGTATCCGGCTGGCTGATGGAGCAGACGCACGGGTTGTCCGGCATGAGCGGCTGGCAATGGATGCTGCTGCTCGAAGGCCTCCCGTCGATCGTGGTGGCATTCATTGTCCTGGCCTTCCTCGGTGACGGCCCCGATTCGGCCAAGTGGCTGTCCGCCCAGGAAAAAGCCGTGCTGTCGCGCAACCTTGAGCGCGAGGCCGTTCACAAGTCGCATAGCGTGGGCGCCGCGCTGCGCAGCCCGCGTGTCTGGCTGCTGACGTTGATCCTGCTGACGTTCAACACCGGCTTCTACGGCCTGGCGTTCTGGCTGCCATCGATCATCCGCGCCTCGGGCGTGCAGAGCCCGATGCAGATCGGTCTGCTCACCGCCATTCCGTACCTGACGGCCATCTTCGCGATGATCTGGAACGCCCAGCATTCGCGCAAGACCGGCGAACGCCGCCTGCATGCGGCCATTCCCGCCCTGATCGGCGGTATCGGCCTGGTGCTCAGTGCGGCCTTCGCGCATCACGTGGCGCTGTCGATTCTGTTCCTGACCATTGCCACTTGCGGCATTCTGGGCCTGATGCCGATCTATTGGACCTTCCCGGGCCAGATCCTGTCGGGCCCTGCCGCGGCTGCCGGCATTGCGCTGATCAATTCGGTGGGCAACCTGTCCGGCTTCACGGGTTCGATGATCACTGGCATCGCCAAGGAAATGACCGGCGATATCAACAATGGCACCTACGCGCTGGGCGCTTGCCTGCTGATCAGCTGCGTGCTGATCGCGATGATTCCGCGCACGCTATTGAATCCGCCTGCCGAGCACTAACGGCCGCCCGCGACCGTCGTTCGGCTACGCGAGCCAACACGTGATCAATGAAAAATGCGACGAGGCTGCCCTCGTCGCATTTTTTGTTTCCGGATGACTAGACCACGATGACATCCGGTGTATTGGCGGCCACCTCCAGCACGTTCGTGCTTGCCGTCGCCGGTGAAGGTGCCGTACCACCGGACAGCCGCTGCATTACGTGGAAGGTGCAGTTGAGCTTGTCAGGGGTCAGCGTCACCAGCGCGTAGCCCTCCGCATTGGTATTCACATGCCGCATCCATGGATTGAACGTACGCAGCGTGCTGTCGAAGGCGTTGATCAGCGTGCCGCCCGCGTTGCTGTAGATCAGGTCGCGCAGGGCCGCGAATGCCTGGTCGTTATCCACGATGGAGCGAATCGAGCTGAGCAGCGTGTTGCTCGAAAGGCCCGCCGTGACCAGATCCACCATGACCGGCGCCGGGCTGGTCGCATCGTAGTCGTCCATCACCTGGCCGCCAAAGAACGCGTGGATATCGCCGCTGAGCGCCACCACATTTCGTACGTTGTTGGTTTTCAGGAACGCCATCAGGTTCTTGCGCTCCGCATTGAAGCCATCCCACTGGTCGGCATTGAGAATGGACTTGCCGAGCAGCGACACCGGCGGCAGGCGCGTCTCGATGAACGGCTTGACGTTGGCATCGAACGTGGCCGCGTCGATGCCAGCCTGCGACAGCACGTTGCGCAGCGCCGTATAGGCCAGCCCGGCATAGGAGCCCGCCGTGCGCGCCGGCGCGAGGTCGCTGGCCAGCGCCGTGGCCATCGCGCTTTCCACCGACGCCAGCGCGCTGTTGGACAGCACCAGCCCACGGGCGATCAGCGTCGAAACCGCTTGCGTAACATCGACCTGCATCCGCAGCATTGCAAGCTGGTTGCCCCACAGCTTCCAGGTGGTATTGGCACCGCCAACCCGGTCTTGCCACCATGCCCGCTGCGTGTCGCCGAGCATCGACACCGGCGTCAGCGCCCCGCCCGCCCCCGAGATCTTGGCGGCTTCGGCCGAGGCCAGCCGGTCGGCCGGCACCAGGTAGAGGCTGCCGGCCGAACCGCCTGCCGATGTCTCCGGAATGACATGGTCGGCGCGATACAGCCGTTCGTCGGTCATCATCAGCGTGGCCAGATTGCCAAATGTGAACGACCGATAGATCTGGATGTTCTGGAACGACGGGTTGTCCGCATCGAGCGTGACATCGGCCGGCATGTACTCGAACCACGCCTGGTTGGCGGCACGTCGGCGCGCGGTACGTGGCGTCTGGTCGTCATCGGCATCGTAGGTCTGCCGGTCCTGCCAGCAGTTGTCGGAGAACTCGTGGTCATCCCAGATCGCGATCATCGGCGCTGCCGCATGCAGGGCCTGTAGGCGGGCATCGTTGCGATAGCTGCGGTACAGGTAGCGGTAATCGTCGAGCGTGGTGGCGTACACGCTGCCGTCGGGCAATGCCGTGCCATTGGGCAGCGTCAGTACCGTATGCCGATCCTCGACGTTGCCTGCGCGCGAGCCGCCGGGCACCGCCTCGTAGATGTAGTCGCCCACGTGGACGATGAAGTCCAGATCCTGCTGCGCCAGCTCCTCCATGCCGGCCCAATGGTTGGCGTTCCAGTCCTGGCAACTGACGAAGGCAAAGCGCAGCTGCGCCAGCGCGGTGCCCGCCGCGGCAGCCGTTCGTGTGCGGCCAACCGTACTGGGCCGGTTGCCCAGCAGAAAGCGGTAGTAATACCGTGTGCCGGCCGTCAGCCCGGTGACCTTGTTGCGGATCGTATAGTCCCAGTCCGGCAGTGCCATCAGGGGTTGGTTGACGAGCAGGCTTTGCGGTGGGAAATCCGCCTGCGTGGACACCTGCAGGCGCACCACCACGGGCCGCTTGCCGTTGTTGCCTTCGACCCGTGTCCAGACGATCACGCTGTCGGGACGCGGATCGCCCGAGGCCACGCCGTGGACGAAATTGAAGTTCTGGGGGTCACCGGTGTCGGGCGGCGGGTCGTCTCCGCCTCCGCCGCCACCGCAGGCAGCTAGCCCGCCAGCGGCAACGGAAACGGTGAGAAAACCTCCCAGCTTGAGAAAGTTACGACGGTCCATGATTGTTTTTCCTGTGTGAGGGGACATGGACAGCCGCGGATGGGATGCCACGCAAGTCGCATCAGGCTGTCTTTCGTGGCAGGTCGCATCTGGATACTAGTGTCGGGGCGCCGGACTCGCCGTCGGCAAATGGCCGACAACGGTATCGGTGAAAAGATGACGCCGGTCGAAGCCGGCAAGGCAAGCGGCGTCTAGTCGAGCCGCAGATCGCGCAACATGTCCAGCACGTGTTGCGTGGAACGCTCGATGCTGCCCGCGCGATGCGCAATGCCGAGCCGCCGCCACAGCGCCGGACGCAGCGGACGCATAACAATGCGGTTGTCCGGTAACGGTGCGGTGGCCTCATGAGGCAACAGCGCGGCGCCGTAGCCGGCTGCAACGAGACTCTTGATGGCGTCGTTGTAATTGAGCTGGATGCGCGGCGCAGGCTGATATCCCCCGGTCGCGAACCATTCGGCTGTCAGACGCGAAAGGCGCGTGGTGGCGTCATTGAGAATCAGCGGTTGCGCCGCGAGCCATTCAGGCGTGACACGCGCTGGACACTGCCAATGCGCCGGCACGAAGGCCATTACCGGGTCGCGCCGCCAGGGCTTGATCACCAGCCCGGCCACCGGTGGCTGCGGCAGTGCGATCAACCCGACGTCAAGCGTCCCATCTGTCAATCCGGTCAAGGTTTCGTGCGAAGTCAGCACGGCAACCTGCACGTCGATGGCGGGATGGTGTTGACGCAGCACCTCCAGCGCCTGCGGCAGCAGGTGTGCAATCGCGCCAGTCGACGCGCCGACTCGCACCCGCCCTTCCAACCCCTGCACCTGGCGCTGAATATCGTCCAGGGCCTGTTCCGCGTCTGCCAGCAGCATACGCGCCCGCTCCACCAATACCTCGCCGATGGCCGACGGCCTGACCTGTCCGCGCTTGCGCGACAGCAGCGGCGCCCCGATGCGCGCTTCCAGTTCGGCGATATGAAGGCTCACCGTTGGCGCCGCCAGATGCAATGCGCGCGCCGCCTCGGCAAATGAGCCGCGCTCGGCAATGGCAACCAGGGTGCGCAACCGGTCCAGGCTGATCTCTCGCATGTCGGTATCCAGGTTCAGGAAAACTGAATGTCGGAGTTATGAAATTCAACTTTCCCTATTGTAGCGATGCACCGATCATGGGGGCTCATTCTCGTTCGGCTTCTCAAAAACCCCACGTCAGCGGAGTATTTCGGCTATGAGCTCTCCCCTTGTTTTCATCGACGGCGACCAAGGCACCACCGGCTTGCTGATCCACGAGCGGCTGCGCAACCGGACCGACATCCGGCTGCTGACGCTTGCGGCTGCCGAACGCAAAGACTTGCAGCGTCGCGCGGAAGCCATCAACGCCTGCGATATCGCCGTACTTTGCTTGCCCGATGCCGCCGCGCGCGAGGCAGTGTCGAGCATCGTCAATCCTGCGGTGCGCGTCATCGACGCCAGCTCCGCCCACCGTACGCATCCGGACTGGACTTACGGATTTCCGGAAATGGCAGCCGGACAGGCACAAAAGATTGCCAACGCGCGTCGGGTCACCAATCCCGGCTGCTATCCAACCGGCGCCATCGGACTGCTGCGCCCGCTCATGCAGGCCGGGCTGATTCCGGCCGACTACCCGATAAGCATTCATGCAGTATCGGGCTATTCGGGGCGCGGTCGCGCCGGCGTGGACCAGTATGAAGGCCCGGAGGCCGATCAGGCGCCCTCCTATCAGGCGTATGGCCTGGAACTCGCGCACAAGCACACACCGGAGATCCAGCAGCATGTGGGACTCGCGCATCCGCCCATTTTCATGCCGGCCTATGGCGCGTTCCGCCAGGGCATCGTGCTGACTGTGCCACTCGCCTTGCGGCTGCTGGCACCCGGCGTCAATGGCGCCACGCTACAGGCGTGTTTGGCGCGCCACTATGCCGATGCGGGCCATGTGCAGGTGTTGTCGCTGCAGGAAGCGAGCGATGCGAAACAGCTCGATCCGCAAACGCTGAACGGTACCAATGACATGCGCCTGGGCGTGTTTCCCAGCAGCAAGCACGAGCAGGTTCTGCTGTCTGCCGTATTCGACAATCTCGGCAAGGGGGCATCGGGCGCCGCGATTCAAAACCTGGACCTGATGCTGGCGCGGCAATAGTTGCGGGCCGTTTCAGGAAAACGCTTGCGCGGGGCGCGCTTCGGACTGAACAATAGCGGCGGCATTCATGAAATGCCTTCATAGCTCGATACGCGCGGCAAGCCGCTGCGTCACAAGAGACATCCGCCCCACATCCGTCCCATGCCCCGCCATAACCTGAACGACCTGCTTGCCTTGATTACCGTCGCGCGCGAGCGCAGTTTCACGCGCGCCGCCGCCCGGCTTGGTGTCACGCAGTCGGCGCTCAGCCATACCATTCGGGGCCTGGAGGCCAAGCTCGGCGTGCGCCTGCTGACGCGCACCACGCGCAGCGTGTCGACCACCGAAGCGGGCGAATGGCTGATCCAGTCGGTAGGCCCGAAGTTCGAGGAGATCGAGGCCGACCTCTCCACGGTGGCCGAACTCGGTGACCGGCCCGTCGGCACGATCCGCATTACGGCCGTCGACCATCCGATCGATGCGATTATCTGGCCGCGCCTGGCCAAGGTGCTGCCGCAATACCCGGACCTCAATGTGGAACTGACGGTCGACTACGGCCTCACCAACATCGTGGGCGAGCGGTACGACATCGGCGTGCGTTTTGGCGACCAGATCGAGAAGGACATGATTGCGGTCCGCATCAGTCCCGATGTGAAGATGGCCATCGTCGGCGCGCCGGCCTACTTCAAGGGCCGCGCCGAACCGGCCACGCCGCGCGACCTGCTGGCCCACCGTTGCATCAACCTGCGGCTGTCCACCAGCGGCGGCCTATACGCGTGGGAGCTTGCAAAGGGTGCGAAGAAGCTGCAGGCGCGCGTGGAGGGCCAGGTGGTCTGCAACGGCATCAACCAGATGCTGAATGCCGCGCTGGACGGATTCGGGCTCACGTTCCTGCCCTGGGCGCTGGTGCAGCCGTATGTGGAAGCCGGAAGACTTGTGCGGGTGATGGACGACTGGTGCCCGACCTTCCCCGGCTATCACGCGTTCTACCCCAGCCGCCGGCAGTCCTCGCGCGCCCTCAGGATCGTCATCGACGCCATCCGGTATCGGCCGGATGGCGCGCGCAGTTAGGCTTGCGAAAGCTGATCGCGAATCGGCAGAGAGCGGATACGTTGCCCGGTTGCCGCGAAAATCGCGTTGCATAGCGCTGGCGCCACCGGCGGCACCGGCGGTTCGCCCACGCCGCCCGGCGGCACATCGAAGTCGCCGCCGACCATCCACGTGTGAATGGCACGCGGCGCCATATGCGAACGCAGAAGCTCGAAGTCGTGGAAATTGCTCTGCTGCACGCGGCCTTCCTTGAACGAGATCTCGCCCAGCATCGCCAGTCCGATACCCATCACGCAACCGCCTTCCACCTGCGAGCGAATCCGCTCCGGATTGACCTGTGGCCCGCAATCGATGGCCATGTCCACGCGCGGAATCGTGATCTGACCCTTGGCATCCACCGCCACTTCCACCACGGTTGCCACATAGGTGACGAAGCTGTAAGCCATGGCGATACCAAGCCCATGGCCCTTGGGCAGCTTGCGGCCCCACCCTGCCCTGCGCGCCGCCTCGTCGATCACGCGGCGCATACGGCCCGTATCGAGCGGATACAGGTCTGGCGACTCGCTGTAGTTCCACTTGTCGGACAGCGTCGCCGGATCGATCTTGCGCGGCGGGCCAATCAGTTCCAGCAGGTAGTCCTTCGGGTCGCGACCCGCCTGGTGCGCCAGTTCGGCAACAAAGCTCTGCACCGCGAACGCATGGGGAATGTTCGACACCGAGCGGAACCAGCCGATGCGCGTATGCGCGGGAATGTCGGCGGACTCCAGCCGGATGGACGGAATCTGGTACGGGATGTTGATGGCCGTCATCGCGGCCTCGAACTCGGCCTTGCCCTGCGCGCCCACCTTGAACGTGGAGCCGATGGTGGGCGCGGCCGACCGATGCAGCCATGCGGAAGGTTTGCCGCTGGCATCGAGCACCGATTCCATCCGTTCGACCGATACCGTGTGGTAGTAGTCGTGCCGGATGTCGTCGTCGCGCGTCCATTGCAGCTTGACCGGCGTGCCACCGATTGCCTTGGACACCAGCGCGGCCTCGGAGATGAAGTCAGCCATCGACTTGCGGCCGAAGCCGCCACCCAGCAGCGACAGGTGCAGCGTCACGTCCTTCGCATCGAGCCCGACATGCTTGGCCACGCTTTCCAGCGCGCCCTGCGGGGCTTGGGACGGTGCCCAGATCTCGCACTTGCCGTCGACGAAGCGCGCCGTGGCCACGGGCGTTTCCATCGATGCATGCGCGAGATGCGGAATGTAGTATTCGGCGGATACCTTGCGCTGCCCAGCGGCGGCCGACAACGCCTTCACGGCATCGCCATCGCTGCGCAGCGCCTTGCCGGGCTGGCGCACCGCCGCTTCCATGGCACGGCGGAACGCCACCGAGTCATAGGTCCCATTGGCGCCGTCATCCCATTCCAGCTTCAGCGCGGCACGGCCCTGCATGGCCGCCCAGGTATTGGTGGCAACCACCGCCACCCCGCCCACCGGGTTGAACAGCGGCGGGCCGTCGTAGCCCTTCAGCTCCACGACGCGCAGCACGCCGGGCACCTTCAAGGTGTCGGTACTGTCCACCTTGCGCAGCTTGCCACCGTAGACCGGCGGGCGGGCGATGACGGCGTAGACCATGCCCGGCAACCGTACATCGATGCCGTAGGTGGCCTTGCCCTGCGCGATGTCGCGGCTATCGGTCGGCAGGACCTTGCCCTTGCCGATATAGCGGAATGCGTCGGGCTTCTTGAGTCGCAGCGCCTCCTGCGCCGGCACCGGCTGCCGCATGGCCGCTTCCGCCAGTTCGCCATAGCCGAGCCGGCGGCCGCTGGGCAGGTGGACGACTTCGTGATGGCGCGCCTGCACTTCCGCCACCGGCACGTTCCACTGAGCGGCGGCAGCAGCTTCGAGCATCTGGCGCGCCGCGGCACCCACCCGGCGCATCGGCGCCAGGAAATGCCGCATGCTGCGCGAGCCATCGACGTTCTGGCTGCCATAGCGCGCCTCGTTGGCATCGGCCTGCACGATCTTTACGCGGCCCCAGTCGGCTTCCATTTCATCGGCGACGACCATTGGCAAACTGGTTCGTACGCCAGTGCCCATCTCGGCGCGATGCGCGACGATGGTCACGGTTCCGTCGCGGGCGAGCGATACGAAGACTAGCGGGTTGTCGACCACACCGCCCGGCATCGACGCCGCGCCATACTTCTTTGCCGCTTCGGCGGCATCGGCCTTGGCGATCAGGCCGCCGAACTGTACGGTGAGCGCAAACGCCGCGCCGGCTTGCAGCAGGCGGCGACGTGCCGGCTGCTCCAGTGGCTTGATATCGGTACGCGTCATGCCTTCGCTCCCGACTTTGCACCGCTCTTCGTGCCAGACAGCCGCGACGATGCCAGCTTGACTGCCGCGTTGATGCGCGTATAGGTGCCACATCGGCAAAGGTTGCCGCTCATTGCCGCCACGATCTGTTCGTCGGTGGGTTTCGGATTGCTCCGCAGGAACGCGGTGGCCGTCATGATCTGGCCCGCCTGGCAATAGCCGCATTGCGCTACGCCCAGTTCCACCCAGGCATCCTGCACCGCCTTGCCAACGCGGTCGGCGTCCATGGCTTCGATCGTGCGCACGGGCTTGCCGCCCACTGCCGAAACCGGCGTGACGCACGAGCGCACCGCCTGCCCGTCCACATGCACCGTGCACGCGCCGCACAGCGCCATGCCGCATCCGAACTTTGTCCCGGTGAAGCCAAGCGCGTCGCGCAGGGTCCAGAGCAAGGGGGTCTCGGGAGACAGGTCCACTTCATGGACCTGGCCATTGATATTGAGCGATGTCATGGGGCGAAATCTTGGCAGGAGATCGCGGGATGGTAGCGGAGAAACGCTATGCGATTACGCGGCGTCGACGCATACGGTCATGAATCCAGCTCATCAATCGCGGCAGGCTGCGCCGCTTCAGGACGTTACCTCGCGAAACGCCCCCTGCCAGTCGTGAACAAAGCGCTCGATGCCGAAGCGCTCCCGCGCCTCCTTGGCCGCGGCCTTGCCCCAGCTGGCGGCCAAGCGCGGGTCTTCCAGCAAGGCGCGCATGACGTCGACAAGTCCTTCCACGCGCGTATCGACGTAGCCGTTCACGCCGTTGCGGATCACCGTCACCAGCTCCGTGGTAGCCAGGCCGACCACGGGCATGCCGATCGACATGGCCTCCACCACCGCAAGGCCAAGGCTGGTGTAGCGGATCGGATGGAAAAAGAACCGGTACCGCGAGATGAACGCGGCCAGCTCCGGGTTGGGGATCTCGCCAAGACCGCCAGCCGCTTCGGCGTCCATGCCCACGAGGTCGATCGGCACCTGCCGGCTGGCCTCCGCGAAGACATCCGCGCCCAGCCGTCGGCCACGCTTGGCCAGATGATTGACCACGCTGATGCCGCGTGCAAGCTCGCCGGTATAGCGAACCGAGTCGTCCACCACCACGCCATGGTCGATCACGCGCGCCGGCGTGACGCCGCTATCCCACATCAGCGCATTGAACGGCGTGACATGTACCAGCAGCGTGCCCGCATCCTGCACCGGATGCAGCGTATTGGTGGGATGCTCCTGCGGCGGATCGTGTTCCAGGTAGATCGCTGGCAGCTTGCGCTGCGCCTCGGTCAGGAGCGACAAGCGGTCCTTCGCGTAGTGATCCCGGTGCTGGTAAAGCACGCAGTCGAATTGTGTGTGTGGCACGTCGTCGTACGGCACTTCGCTGACGTTGCCACCCCAGGGCAGTTGCCCACCTACCCCTGCATAGCCGGGCGGATAGCCGGGACGCGTCACCAGCAGGAAGTCATGCGGCACCTGCGACAGGTAGTACAGATAGTTGCCATGGACATGCCAGGTGAGGATGCGCAGACGCCTATGCATGCTCGAAGCTCCGTTGGGTCAGCCGCTGTGCAGCGCCGACGACCTGCTCCACGCCGATATGCAGCGCACATTCATGGCCGAAAGGACAGGTCTGCCACGCACATGGCCTGCAGGGCGGATAGTCGGCCAGCACCTGATGCCGTTCGCGATCAAGCGGCGCCCAACGCTCGCTGTCGCTGCCGCACGATATGACAACGCTGGGCGTACCCACGGCCGCCGCGATATGCGACGCCCCGGTGTCGTTGCAGACCAGCAGCCTCGCGTGCGCGATCAATGCCGCCATTGCCCCGAGCGTGGTCTTGCCGCATAGATCCACCACTGGCTTGTCGACTTTCTCGCGCAAGGCCTGGGCCAGGCCCCTTTCCTCCGACGAGCCGGTGACGACGATCCGCCAGCGGTCGCTTAGCCGCCGCGCCACTTCGGCAAAGCGTTCGACCGGCCAACGTCGCGACAGCATCCGGGCGCCCGGATGCACGCAGACATAGCTGCCCGGTTGCAAGGCGTATTCACTTGACAGCGCTTGCCATGCGGCCCGGTCTGACAGGTCCAGCGGGAAGGCGAGCTGCGTATCCGAGGCGGGATAGCCGAGGCGATGCATGAGCGCGAGCAGCCGCTCGATCTCGTTGCCGTCTGGCCACGCCAGCCACTGGCCAGCGTCTGCGGGGGGTTGACCGGCATAAAACCCCGCCACCTCGGCAGCGCCAAACTGCCGCACCAGCGGGTTCGTGACGGCACCGCTGCCGTGCAACTGGATGACGAGATCGAAACGCCTGTCGCGCGCGTCGGCCAGGAAGCGTTCCAGTGCCTGCGCGTCCCCGGACTGTTCTGGCATCCCTTCCGCGCCAGGGAACGCCATGAAGTCGTCAACCAGATGCGCATAGCGCGAGACAAAATCGCCGGCCCACGGCAGGCCGACCAGCGTGATGTGCGCCGCGGGCTCGCCCTGGCGGAGCGCCCGCAGCGCCGGCACGGCGCAGAGCATGTCGCCGAGCTGCAGCGCGCGAAATACCGCGATCGATCGCTGAGTGGACGCCATCACAGGAACCCCGTGCGAAACGCCAGTGCACCGCGCACACGCCAGTAGAGCGAGAGCGGCGGAATGGCCACCGAAGTGACGATCATCTCCAGCACATGGCGCGGATGCCACGACGCACCCCGCAGGCGGCGCAGGCAGAACGCCAACGTCATGGCCGTCCACAGCAGCGCCGATACCGTGGCCAGGCGCGGTGACTGGGCCAGCGCGCCGCACAGCGCGACGGCGCCCGCCATCACAATCACGTGGTAGTGCCACGGCGGCACGCGGCGGATGCGCGCGCGGTACAGGCGCGGGTGTTTCTTGTACAGCAGCGCGTCAAAAAACACCTTGGCCTGCGCCCGCGCGCTGGCTCCCCATTCGGCTGGACGGACTGGATGCTCGACCACCGCATCGTCGGCGCGGCCCACCTCGCCTGCCTGTGTTTCGAGCCGGAACTGCAGATCGGAGTCTTCCCGCCACGCCCGTGTGAAGCGCTCATCGAAGCCGCCCACCCGCACGAATGCCGAGCGGCGAACAAAGCAGTTGGCGGTCACGAACTCCGCGCATGCCAGCCCCGCCGTGTCGCGCTCGTGGTCGGTGGGACGCGTCGGCGTGGGCACCACCACGCGCCCCGCCGCCGCGCACCACGCCGGCCGGGCGGCCATCGCCAGGTAGCCGTTGCGCACCCAGTCTGGCGACGGAATCGTATCGTCGTCGGTAAATGCCAGCACCTCGCCGCGTGCCAGGCGCGCTCCGGCGTTACGTGCGCCGGCCGGGCCCTGCGTACCGGCTACCGCGGTGTAGCGCAGCGCCACCTTGGGGTACACGGCCGCCATCTCGGCCACCAGGTCCGCAATGCGGCGCTCGCAGCCGTCATCGGCAACGATGAGCTCGAACCCGCTGGCATCCATGCGCTGGTTGCACAGCGCGGCCAGGCAGCGACGCAACAACGCCGGACGCTGGTAAGTCGCGATGACAACCGAAACCAATGGCTCAGGTACGCACATCGGACGCCTCCCCCGCATTGGCCGTCGTACTGGTGGCACGCCGCGCTGACGGCTTCTCCAGCAGGAACGAGCCGATTACAAGCGCATCGAGCGGCGACGTCCAGAAACACTCCACCGCATCGCGCGGCGTGCACACGATGGGCTCGCCGCGCGTGTTGAACGAGGTGTTGACCAGCACCGGCACACCGGTCAGCCGTTCAAACGCCTCCAGCACCGCGTAGTAAGGCGCGTTCTGGTCTGACCGTATCGTCTGCACGCGCGCCGTGCCATCGACGTGCGTCACGGCCGGTATGCGCCGCGCCTGTTCGGGAATTACGTCATAGACAAAGAGCATGAACGGCGCAATGCCATCGCCGGGCTTCTGCGCGCGGAACCAGTCGGCAAGGCGCTCCTCCATCACCACCGGCGCCACCGGCCGAAAATCCTCGCGGTCCTTGATTTCGTTGAGGCGCTGCTGCATGCCGGGGTCGATCGGCGAGGCCAGGATGGAGCGGGCCCCGAGCGCGCGCGGGCCAAACTCCATGCGGCCCTGGAACCATCCGATGATGCGCCCGCTGGCCAGCAGTTCGGCTGTGCGGGCGGGCACGTCGTCAAGGCGACGGTATGGCAGCTTGGCCCAGTCGAGAAAGGCGGCAATCTCGTCGTCGCCATAGGCGGGGCCCAGATAGGCGTGGTCCATCTGCCACTGTCGGGCCGGCTTGCCGCGCTGCGTGAAGTCCACCCACAATGCCGCGCCGAGCGCGGTGCCGGCGTCGCCAGCGGCGGGCTGCACCCACACCGATTCGAACGGCGTGCCGTCGCGCACGCGCGCGTTCATCACGCAGTTGAGCGCCACGCCGCCGGCCATGGCCAGGTTCTTCTCGCCGGTCACCTCGGCCAGCCAGGTTGCCATGCGCACCACGGTCTCTTCAAGCACCTGCTGCAACGACCGCGCAATATTGAAGTGCTTGCCCTCGAACGCTTCGCCGCGCCTGCGTGCCGGGCCAAGCACGGCCTGCAGGTCCACCTTGGCCACGCGGTAGCCACCCTCGCTGTCGCCAGTGACCATCTCGCGGAAGACGTCGAGATATGCAGGCTTGCCGTACGAGGCCAGCGCCATGACCTTGTACTCGTCGGACGAATGCAGGAAGCCCAGGTGCTGGGTCACCCTTTCATACAGCAGGCCCAGCGAATCCGGCAGGTCGATCTGCTTGATGCGGCGGTAGTCGTGGCCATCGAAAACGCCATAGCTGGTGGTGGCTCGCTCGCCGCGCCCGTCCATCGTCAGTACGGCACAGCGCCCGAACGGCGCTGCCATGAACGCACTGGCCTCGTGGGCCATGTGGTGCTCGATAAAGTGCCATCGATACGCGCCCTCCTGGCCTGCCTGGCGGAAGCGATCGGACAGATGGTGCGGCGCGCCTGCCGTCAGTTGCCGTGGCGCGTTGACGACATAGGACACGAACAGCGGGTCCCACGGCGACGACGTCGCGTCCGGGGCTCGCCCACGAGACGGCTCCAGGGGCAGCACTACGGATTCCGCACCGTTCAGTTGCCCCATCAGCAACTGCGGATCGTACGAGTAGGCCACGTGATCGAGGTCGTCCAGTCCAATGCCCGCTTCCTTCAGGCAATAGTGGATCGCATGCCACGGCAGTTCCCACGCACTGAACGGCACCGGCCGCTTGCCATGCTTGATATGGGTAAACCGTTCGTCCTCCGCCGCGGCCACGACCACGCCATCCCGCACCAGGCAGGCGGCCGAATCGTGATAGGCGGCGTTAATGCCGAGCGTGTACATGCAGTGTCTCCTTGACGATGCTTTCCCCTGCCGTGCTGCGTTCGGGTACGCCACGGGCAGGCAATCCCAGATCACCCAGGTCGGTCAGCTCGCTGGTTGCCGGCATCCGCGGCATCGGCTGCCGGACGCACGGCACGCCGTCGAGCAGGTGCAGCGCAGCCTCCACCACCTCCGCTTCGGTCACTTCGGCCAGACAACGGTGATGGCCTTCCGGACACGTGCTCTTGTAGCAGTAGCGACACGGCACGTCCTTGAACAGCACGCGACTCGGCACCATCCACGGTGTGTGCTGCGGATTGGTCAGCGCGTACAGGTCCACCACGGGCGTACCCAGCGCAGCGGCCATGTGCACCGGCCCGCTGTTGTTGGACACCAGCAGGTCGGCGGCCGCCAGCAGTGCGCCCATCTGGCCAAGGCTGAGCCGCCCGGACATCGGCATCACGGCCCGATGCGCGGCCAGCGCGCAGACCGACGCCACCAGCGAGGCTTCGCCAGCGGAACCGGTGACCATGACCAGCGCGCCCGTGCGTTGGGCCAGCTCGCGCGCCACGCCAGCAAAGTGCGCCGCCGGCCAGCGCCGCGACGCCGCCGTGGCGCCCGGATGCAGCACGACAACGCGGCGGTTTCCGCGGCGGGCGCCAAGCGTCGCCAGCAATTGCGTCACCGCCTGCTTGTCGGCCGCGTGCAACGCAAAGCGCAAGCGAGGGTCACGCGTGCGGGCGCCGATGTGTGCCACCAGATCGAGCTGGCGTTGTGCCTCATGCCGTGGCGGGGTGGCCGGCTCGGTATCGCGGACCCAGTCGCTCAGCAAGCCATACGGGTTCTCGCGGCAATGGGCCAGCCGTAGCGGAATGCCTGCCAGGCTGCACAGCAAGGCCGCCGGCAGCGCGCTCTGGCTGTAGACCGTAAAGATCACCGCGGCGTCGAATTGCCGGGCCGCCAGGGTCGCCGCGCAATCCCGGATGTCGGCCGACAGGTGCTGGACGTCGGCGGCGCTATCGTGCCGCACCCATGGTGCATCCCACGCCATCACGTCATCGACCATCGTCAGGTGCGGTGCCAGCGCAGCGGATGCGCGCGACGTCAGCAACGTCAGCTTTCGCGCCGGGTTCATCTCGACCAGCGCCTGCATGGCCGGCGTGCTCATCAGCACGTCGCCGAGGTTGTCGAGCCGGATGCAGAGCACCCGCTTTGCGTCCGCCCATGTCAGCATGGCCGCTCCGTCATGAACGGCGGCGAAGGCGATACCGGCAAGCCGGATGCGATGACCTGGGCCGCGCGTTCCAGCGTCGGCACGATGAAGTCCGGCGCGCGTAACGCGCCGCCGACCCACTCGGTTTCGTTGCCGCAGTCGACCAGCACCGTCCCGCAGCCGGCACGTCGGCCGGCTTCCACGTCGTCGAGGATGTCGCCTACCATCCATGATCTGGACGGGTCGCATTCGAGCGCGGCGCAGGCCTGACGCAGCAGGCCGGGCGCCGGCTTGCGGCACAGGCAATGCATGGCATACCGCGAGACCGTGCCGGCAGGATGATGCGGACAGTAGAAGAAGCCGGAAAGCGTGGCGCCGTGCCGGTCGAACAGTTCCCGAAGGCTGTCGTGCACCACGTCCAGCGCGCGCGCATCGAAGCGGCCCAGCGCCACGCCGGGCTGATTGCTGACCACGGCCAGCGGCATGCCGAGCCGCGACAGTCTGCGCAGCGCGTCGCCTGCCGTGTCGGCCAGCCGGATCTGCGCCGGATCCACGTTATAGGGCACGTTCTGCAGCAGCGTGCCGTCCTTGTCCAGCAACACCGCCCCGCGCGCATGGCACGTCATGGCCATGACGTCTCCTTCATCGGCAGCACCATGACTTCCGGAATCACGGTCTCCTCGGGCTGGGTCAGCACGAAGCGCACGGCGCGCGCCACATTGGCAGGGTCCTGCAGCGTGGTGGTGTCGATATCGGGAAAGCGGTCGAGCAGAAACGGCGTACGCATGCCGCCCGCCACCACGGCCGTTACCTTGATGCCGTGTGGCCGCAGCTCCGCGTGCAGTGCGTGCGAGAAGCCGAGGATGCCCCACTTCGTCGCGTGGTAGGCCGATGCATTGGGCCACGCGCGCTTCGAAGCGGTAGACGCGATGTTGACGATATGACCGCCGCCCCGCCCTTTCATCAGCGGTACGGCCGCATGCGCGAGCAGATACGGGCCATACAGGTTGACCATCAGCACGCGCCGCCATTGCTCGGCATCCACTTCCTCCACCGGCAGCGTGATGTCGATCGCGGCGTTGTTGATCAGCCCATCCAGGCCGCCCTCGCGGGCCACATCGGCAAAGAGGCGCGTTACGGCCTGCGGATCGGAGACATCGGCACAGCGGGCCGTTGCCGCGCCGCCCGCCTCCTGTAGCCCGGCCACGCATCGGTGGGCCAGCGCTTCGTCCACATCCACCACCGTCACATGCGCGCCGGAGGCCACCAGCATGCGGCAAGTTGCCTCGCCGAGGCCGCGCCCGCCGCCCGTTACCAGATACCGCTTGCCTTCCAGCATCGGATGCCGGCCCTGATCGATGTCCTGCATGTCGTGTTCCCCTGTGGTGATGAATGGGTAAATGCCGTATCAGCGAATTGCGTGCCAGTGCTGCATCACGGCTGCGTGGCGCCGTGCAGCCGCTCGCGCACTACGGCGCGCAGCAGGCTGGCCACGCAGCGCGAGAACGCCTCGTCGTACCAGCCATTCGCGCCGCTGACCGCCACCACGATGCCGTCGAGCACGATGCCGCCCGCCAGCACGGTGTCGCCTTGACAGAGCAGGTGCGGCGCACGGTCCATCAACTGGCCGCTGTCGAAGCGCGTCCGCCACGTGACGCACGCTTTCTCGCGCGCATAGTGCGCATAGTCCGCATCCCAGCGCTCGCGCGACGGCAGCGAGTGCTCGAGCAGGATCGCTGCCTCGAACTCGCAGGCACCGTATGGCTTGCTCGGGTCCATGATCACGATGTGCATGCAGTGGCTTTCACCCACGCCATCGTCTTCCAGGCCGGCCAGCAGCATGGGCATGGCAAGGTCCAGCGCGCGCCGCGCGGCGGCTGCGTCGGCGATGGGTCGACGGTCGGGATCCATATGAACTGACATCGAACGCTCCGGTTTGCTGGCACGAGACGGAGGTCGTACGCAAGCTTCGCGCCGAGCCGCTGCTACCGCCCCGCCAGCGAGCCATCGGCATGGTCACGGGCCGGCGCTGTGTTGCCCTGCGTGCCCGCGCTCCGCCGGCTGGTGTGACGGATAGGAGAAGCGGTTCTACATCCGATCAGTAGAAACGGCGCTCGCAATGTTCAAAACGGCGCGGGCAGACCTTGCACACGCCGCTGGAAGGCAGCGCTCCACGGAGAAGCGTTATAGCGGCTCTCGCCATGGGCAACGCCACGGCGCCGCGCGCACTGGCACGCATGGTGCAGACGTTGAGTGGGAAAACCCTCACGATTGCGGAGCCTCCCATGCGAAGAATTGCACTGATCAGCGAACACGCGTCGCCGCTTGCCAGCATTGGCAGCATCGACAGTGGCGGCCAGAACGTCTACGTGGCCCATCTGGCCCGGCAACTGGGCAAATGCGGATACGCCGTGGATGTCTTTACCCGGCGCGACAAGGCGCTGCTGCCCGACGTGGTGGGCTTTGCCCCAAACGTACGGGTGGTGCACGTGCCCGCTGGGCCCGCCGTGCAGATTCCAAAGGAAGGACTCCTGCAGTACATGCCGGACTTCGGCGACTACATGGTGGCGTTCATGCAGCGCGACGCCATCGGCTACGACGTACTCCATGCCAATTTCTTCATGTCCGGCGTGGCGGCGCTGCGTGCCCGTCAGGCGCTCGGCATTCCGCTGGTCATGACCTTCCATGCGCTTGGCAAGGTACGTCGCCAGCATCAGGGCAGCGCCGATGGCTTCCCGGATAGCCGCTTCGACATCGAGGACACGCTCGCCCGCGAGGCCGACTGCGTGATCGCGGAGTGCCCGCAGGACGAGGAAGACCTGGTCGGCCTGTGCGGCGCGGACCGCGCCCGCATCGAGACCGTGCCGTGCGGATTCGACGACGAAGAGTTCTCGCCGATGGACCGCGCCCAATCGCGTCGCGCGCTTGGCTGGGATCCCGAAGCATTCACGGTCTTGCAGCTCGGCCGGCTGGTGCCGCGCAAGGGCATTGACAACGTGATACGGGGGATCGGGGTCTTGCGCCATACGCTCGGCGTACGCGCCAGGCTCTATGTGGTGGGCGGCAACGCCGAGGCGCCCACCGCCGCGGCCACGCCGGAGATCGGCCGGCTGCAACAGGTGGCGGCGGAATCCGGCGTGGCCGACGACGTGACGTTTGTCGGACGGCGCGGACGCGAGCAGCTACGGCAGTTCTACGGCGCCGCCGATGTGTTCGTGACCACGCCCTGGTATGAGCCATTCGGCATCACGCCCGTCGAGGCCATGGCCTGTGGCGTGCCAGTGGTAGGCGCTGGCGTGGGCGGCATTCGCTCCACCGTGGTCGATGGGGAGACCGGCTTCCTGGTGCCGCCGAACGCGCCGGTTCCACTGGCCGAGCGGCTGGCCAGGCTGGCGATGGACCCTGCCCTGGTCGATCAGATGGGTGCGGCGGGCCGGGCACGCGCTGAAAACCTGTTCACCTGGGCGGGCGTGGCGCGTCAGCTGGAGCAGATCTACACGCGGCTGGTGCAGACCCATGGCGGCGTCGGCCGCGTGGCGGCATGAGTCCGGCTTCGGAGGCAACGCCATGAAAGAACCAGATCGCAAGCGCATTCTCGTCACCGGCGGCGCGGGATTCCTCGGCTCGCACCTCTGCGAGCGCCTGGTCGAAGCGGGCCACGATGTACTTTGCGTCGATAACTTCTACACCGGCAGCAAGGAGAACATCGCCCCGCTGCTGCAACGCCCGAACTTCGAGCTGCTGCGGCACGACGTGACGTTCCCGCTCTATGTGGAGGTCGACGAAATCTACAACCTGGCCTGCCCCGCATCACCGGTTCACTATCAGAGTGATCCGGTGCAGACCACCAAGACCAGCGTGCACGGTGCCATCAATCTGCTGGGGCTGGCCAAGCGCGTCAAGGCGCGCATCCTTCAGGCGTCCACCAGCGAAGTGTATGGGGACCCGGACAACCATCCGCAGCAGGAAAGCTACTGGGGCCACGTGAACCCGGTGGGCAAGCGCGCGTGCTACGACGAAGGCAAGCGCTGCGCCGAAACGCTCTTCATGGACTATCACCGGCAGCACGGCGTCGACGTACGCATTGCGCGCATCTTCAATACCTATGGTCCGCGCATGCATCCGGCCGACGGCCGCGTGGTGTCGAACTTCATCACCCAGGCACTGGCCGGCGAGCCGCTCACGCTGTATGGCGATGGCTCGCAGACGCGTTCGTTCTGCTATGTCGACGATCTGGTGGAAGGCTTGATACGGCTCATGGCATCCGACGCCGCCGGCACCCCGGTCAACCTTGGCAATCCGTGCGAGACGACGATGCGCGACATTGCCGCCGAAATCCTGCACGCCACCGGCTCCGCGTCGGTCATCGAACAGCGACCGTTGCCCGCCGACGACCCACGGCAGCGCTGCCCGGACATCACGCTCGCGCGCACGCTGCTGCAATGGCAGCCCGCCGTGCCGCTGGCGCAGGGCCTGCGCCTGACGGTGGCCGCGTTCATCTCGCGGCTGGCGTCGCGTCAACGGCAACATGCTCAGTCGCAAATCTGGCAGCCACCGGTCGGCGAAGTGGCGCCGCGCAGCGCGGTGCCGGCGCCGCACGCCACAGATTGTCACTGACGTCGCGCGACACCGATGCCCAACCTGCCGATCCCCGAGCCGTTGACCGTGGTTTCGCCGCATCTCGATGACGCCGTGTTCAGTTGCGGGGCGCTGATTGCCGCCGCGAGCGAAGCGGTGGTCGTTACGGTCATGGCCGGCGTGCCTGCCGCCGAGGCAGAGCTTCCCGACTGGGATCGTGCCGCCGGCTTTGCCACGGCCGAGCAGGCCGTGACCCAGCGCAGGCGGGAAGACGCGCGCGCCCTCGGCATGCTGAGCGCCAGGCCCGAGTGGCTGTCATTTTTCGACAGTCAGTATGGGAAGCACCATGAGGCGGACGACATCATGACGGCGCTATCGTCCGCAGCGGCATTGCAGCGCGGCGGCACGGTGGCGGCGCCGATGGGCCTGTTCCACAGCGACCATATGCTGGTCAGCCATGCCTGCATGTTGTTGCGCGGCTCGCTGTTGCAGCAGGACACCACAGCCGATGCGGCCCCTCCCTTGCATTGGATCCTCTATGAGGATGCGATCTACCGACGTCTGCCCGGCATGGTGCAGAGCCGGCTGCTTGGCTGGTGGCAAGCCGGCCTGGTGGCATCGCCGGTGCATTTCCCGACCGCGCCGTGGCAAGCGCTGAAAATGGCCGCCGTGGAAGCGTACGAGAGCCAGTTGCCGCTCTTCAACGCGGGACAGCTCGCCGATATCGGCGCGCCGGAGCGGTACTGGTCGGTTGACATCGTGCCTGCCCCCGGCCATTGACCGCCGTGACGATCGTGCATTCCCCGTGCTGGCACGCTGGCATCAGCATCGTCGTGCTGACCCACAACCGCTGCGACACCCTATGCCGCACGCTGCACCAGTTGCAGGCGCTGCCCGAACGGCCGCGTATCGCCGTGGTGGATAACGCCTCCACCGACGGCACGGCAGCCATGGTGCGCGACATGTTCCCGAACATCACCTGCCTGCAGAGCGCCACCAACCTGGGCGCGGCGGGGCGCAACGTTGGCGCGCAATGGGTGGCGAACGTCGCCCGCACCCCATACGTGGCGTTCTGCGACGACGATTGCTGGTGGGCGGCCGGCTCGCTGACGCGCGCATGCGCAATGCTCGATGCCAGCCCCGATGTGGCCTCGCTGACCGCCCGCATCCTGGTTGGGCCCGATCAACGCGAGGACCCGGCCAGCACGCAGATGGCTCGCAGCCCCCTGCCTTCCACCGATCTGCCGGGGCGCGCCATCCTGGGCTTCATGGCGGGCGCCAGCGCCTTCCGCGTCGACCCGTTCCTGGCGGCTGGCGGATACGATGCGCGCTTCTTCATCGGCGGCGAAGAAGAAGCGCTGGCCTTGCGGCTGGCTTCCCAGGGATGGCTGATGGTCTACGCGCCCGAACTGGTGGTCCACCATCATCCAAGCCCGATGCGCGATACGCGGGGCCGCCGCAGCCTGCTTGCGCGCAATGCCGTGTGGACAGCATGGTTGTACCTGCCGGCGCCCATGGCCATGCTCGCCACGGCGCGCGCCATGCCGGCGTTGGCGCGCCATCTGGACTTTGCCGGATGGCTGGAACTGGCGCAGGGCATGCAATGGGTGATGCGCGAGCGGCGCGTGGTCGATGACCGCGTGGTGGCGGCCTTGCGCCTGACGCGGCGCCAGCACTAGCCACGCGAGACCGACGCCGGGTTCGTGTCTTTCGCCGGCATGGCCTCGCCCGGCTTGCCGTACTGGAGTTGGGTCTTGATGGCTGCAATCAGCTCGGCCATCTCCACGGGCTTGGACAAGTGCATCTGGAAGCCGGCCATCATCGCCCGGATGCGGTCCTGCGGTTGCGCATGGCCGGACAAGGCGATGGCGGTGAAGCGCCGCGCAAGCGGCACATCGCGTTGCGATTCCAGCCGGCGCACGTCGCGCAGCACCGTGTAGCCGTCTTCCTCGTCCAGCGCGATATCGCAGAGCAGCACGTCGGGCCAGCCCTGGACCGGCGTATCCGCAAGATGCCGCAGCAGGTCACGGCCATGCGCGAAGGCGGTGGCCTCCGCGCCGAGGTCTTCGAGTGCTTCGACGAGAACTTCGCGCGTGGGTGCATCGTCGTCGAGCACCAGCACACGGCGGCCGCCCAGCGTCTGCGGCCCCATGCTGACAGACGGCTCCTCTGGCGCCTCGGGCTTCGGCGCGGCCGCCGCTTCCCTGACCGGCCGCATCGGCATGCGCAGCCGCCAGACCTGTTGCGACGCGTCGGCCGTCAGCGTGACGCCCGCCTCGGCCAGATCCGCTTGCAGCCGCTGGATTTCGGCCGCCGGCACCGGATGCCCCTGCGCGGAGGCAATCGCCGACAGGCTCAAGGTGGCATCGCCGTTGCTGCGTTCCAGCCTCAGCTCGATGCGCCCGCCCGCTTCCACGGCGTCGACGATGCACTCGCAAAGCTCCCACAGCGCCTTTTGCAGGACGCCCGGGTCGCCAGTCACGCGCAGTTCTGTCTCGCCAACCACCGTAAAGAGATGGATATGGCGTTCCGCGATGCGCTCGCGCAGACCGTCGACCACGCCGGCCACGATGGCTTCGAGGCGGATCGGCTGCAATGCCAGCCGCTCCTCGGCACGCTCCAGTTCGCGCTGTTGCTGCTGCAGCCGCCACATCCGCGCGTAGACGCCACCACGCGCCAACAGCGCCAGGTGCGTGCCGGCCTCCACCACGCGGCCGTGCTCCATCACCAGGATATGGTCGGCGTCGGTGATGGTGGATAGCCGGTGAGCAATGATGAAGGCCGTGCGGCCCTGGGCGACTTGCGCCAGCTCCTGCTGGATTGCGCGCTCGGTGCGTGTATCGAGCGCCGAGGTGGCTTCGTCGAACACCACGATCGGCGGCCGCTTCAGCATCGCGCGCGCAATGGCCACGCGCTGCCGCTCGCCGCCCGAAAGGCGTACGCCGCGCTCGCCGACCATGGTCTCGTAGCCGTCGGGCAGACGGTCGACGAACGTATCGAGCTGCGCGGCGCGCGCCGCCGCCACCACATCGGCGCGCGTTGCCCCTTCCCGGCCATAGGCAATGTTGTAGGCAATCGTGTCGTTGAACAGGATGGTGTCCTGCGGCACGATGCCAACGGCCTTGCGCAGGCTCTCTTGCGTGACCAGCCGCAGATCCTGGCCATCGATCTGCACACTTCCCGAGTCCGGCTGGTACAGGCGGAACAACAGGCGCGCCAGTGTCGATTTTCCTGAGCCGCTGCCGCCCACCACCGCCACCGTTTGCCCGGCACCGACGCGGAAGCTCACGTCCCACAGCGTCTGCCGGCTACGGTCATAGCCAAAGTTGACATGCGCGAACTCGATTTCGCCGCGCGACACGTTCAACGGCCGTGCGCCGGGGGCGTCGTCATCCTCGCCAGGGCGGCCCTTGGCATCGAGCAGCGCGAACAGCCGCTCGACGTTGGTCATTGCGTCGTTCGATTCCCGGAAGATGAAACCCAGCGTATTGAGCGGCAACACCACCTGGATGATGTACGCGTTGATCAGCACGAGGTCGCCAATCGTCAGCGTGCCCTGCGCCACGCGTTGCACGCCCAGCAGCATGACGCACGCCACGCCCACCGCAATGCATCCGCTTTGCGCAATATGCAGCGACGACAGCGCGTACTGGTTGCGCACGCTGGTTTCCACCCACCGATGCAGCAGGTGGCCCAGGCGCCGCGCTTCGAACGCCTCGCGCGCAAAGTACTTGACGGTGTCGTAGTTGAGCAGGCTGTCCACCAGCTTGCTGTTGGTCTGCGCTTCCACCGCATTCACGCTGCGCTGCACCCGCATGCGCCGACGCGTCAGCAGCACGGTGCAAACCGAGTACAGCACAAAGACCACCAGGATGATGGCTGCGAAATAGCCGCCATAGGCGGCCACCATGATGGTGAGGACGGCTGCGATTTCCAGCAGCGTCGGCACGATCGTGAAGACGGCCACCCCGAGCAGGAAGCCAATGGCCGCCGTGCCCTTGTCCAGGTCACGGATGATGCCCCCGGTCTCCCGCTGCGAATGAAACCGTGCGCCGAGCCCGTGCAGGTGAACCACCGCCCGCTCCATGAAGCCGGCCACCGTGCTCTGGGCAACGTGTGCGAACACCACATCACGCAGTTCATTGAACGCGTTGCCGAGCAGGCGCAGGATGGCATAGGCCAGCACCAGGAAGACTGGAATGGTGACCACCAGCTGCAACATGGGCCCCACCGCTGCCGCACCCGCCGGGTGGCCCGCTGACTGCGTCGAGGCGGCTTCGTCCACGATGAGCTTGAGCACCAGTGGCACCGAGACCGTGGCGGCCTTGGCCAGCAGCAGGCAGACAACGGCAGCCACCACCCGCAGGCGGTGCTGCCAGATGGCCTTCCAGAGCTCGCCGGCAATGCGCCGGCGTGAGATCGGCGTGGCGTGTTGGGGCATGCGTGCAGCCTCCGCTTCCGTTGGAAAACGGTAATGCTGGGCGCAAGGAGTGTGCCGGCCCCGCAAGGGCTAGGCCGTAGAACGTGACTGTCCCGCCGCGACGGCGCTATCGGGTTCCACCAGGCAGTAGCCGTGGGCGATAAGGTCGTACATGACGGCTGCCGCCGAGATGCCGATCATCGGCGTGGTCTCCGAGAACTCGGCTTCCTCGATGGATTCCACCTCGCCAAGCCACTTCAGCACATACGAGGGCAAGTCTTCCGGCCGGGAGCCGGCGCGCACGAATAGTGCACGCCCCGCGCTGCGATAGAGGGTCACGCCAATGGCGAGGTTGGAGAGCAGACGCGTGCCCGCAACCGGTAATGTCATCGCTCGCTCGCGATACCGCGTGCGCGGAATTGAAGCGCGGCAAGAGACCCACGCAGCGTTTCGAGTTGCTGACAGGCTTCGCCCACGTCCTGCAGACCGGCTTCATGCATCGACGATATCCGTCGCTCCTGCATGGCGATGCTGCGCTGGAGTTCAACGATATAGCGATTAATCAGCAAAGCGCTTCTGACTGTCTTCATCATCGTCCGAAAGAGGTTATTACCCGCCTTTCTGCACAGTATCGCAATGGTTCCAGTTGTACAGGGCCCGGAAGGACAGCATTTCGGACAGGGGCTTTCGGGTGCTGCCGGGGGCGCGCGTCGCCGCGCCAGACCGCACGCCGGCAACGCCTGGCACCCTGGCACGCCCGATGCGTCCGTTGCCACGCACGCGGCGCTGCGCTCGGCGGCGGCCACCTTACGACGTTGTCCTGGAGATCACTATGAAAGCGCTTTGCTGGCACGGAAAACACGACATCCGCTGCGACACCGTTCCCGACCCCGCCATCGAGCACCCGCGCGATGCCATCATCAAGGTGAGCAGTTGCGCCATCTGCGGCTCGGACCTGCACCTGTTCGACGGCTTCGTGCCCGGCATGGAGAAAGGCGACATCATGGGCCACGAGTTCATGGGCGAAGTGATGGAAGTGGGCGCCGAGAACAAGCGGCTCAAGGTAGGAGACCGCGTGGTGGTGCCATTCACCATCGTCTGCGGAGAGTGCGACCAATGCCGACGCGGCAATTTCTCGGTCTGCGAGCGCACCAACCGCAACAAGGCAACAGCTGACAAGGTTTTCGGTCATACCACGGCCGGACTGTTCGGCTACACGCACCTGACCGGCGGCTACGCGGGCGGCCAGGCCGAGTTTGTACGCGTGCCCTACGCCGACGTGGCGCCCGTCAAGATTCCCGATGGCGTGAGCGACGAGTCGGTGCTGTTCCTCGGCGACATCCTTCCCACTGGCTGGCAGGCGGCAGCGGCATGCGAGATCCAGCCGGACGACATCGTTGCCGTCTGGGGCGCCGGTCCGGTTGGCCTGTTTGCCATGCTGAGCGCCAAGCTGATGGGCGGGCAGCGCATCATCGCCATCGATAACGTGCCGGAACGGCTTGCCATGGCGGAGCAGCTCGGGGCCTCGCCGTTGAACTTCGATGCCGTGAATATCGTGGAGGCGCTGAACGAGCTGACGAACGGCAAGGGCCCGGACAAGTGCATCGACGCGGTGGGGCTCGAGGCACACGCCACGGCGTCGCTCGATTCGATCTATGACCGTATCAAGCAGGCCGTGATGCTGGAGTCTGACCGCCCGCATGTGCTGCGCGAGATGATGTACGTTTGCCGCCCGGCTGGCATTCTTTCAATTCCGGGCGTTTATGGTGGTCTTGTTGACAAAATTCCGATGGGTGCGCTGATGAACAAGGGCCTTACCATCCGCACCGGCCAGACCCACGTGAACCGCTGGACCGACGACCTCTTGCAGCGCATTCTCGATGGTCAGATCGACCCGTCCTTCGTCATTACGCACCGCGTGGCGCTGGAAGACGGGCCAGAGATGTACAAGACGTTCCGCGACAAGCAGGATGGCTGCGTGAAGGTGGTCATGAGCCTGCCATGAGCCTTCCATAAGCCTGCCGGAAGCGGGCTGCAAAGCGGGCTGCAAGGCTTCAGGCCAGTTGGGAGCCCGTGGCGGCGCGCAGGAGTTCGGCGATCTTTTCGTTTTCCTCGATGCGCGTCTGCTCCAGCGCCGCATCGAGGTCGTTACCCGTGCGCTTTGCCCAATTCCGCCGTTCCTGCGCAAAGATGATGCGTTCGTGCACCGCGCGCAGGGCGCTCCATATTGCATCGCTGGTTTCTTGCGCGTTGGCGGCGTCCAGCGACATGGCAGAGAAGGCATGGCCCGTGTGACAGCGATACCGCAAGGGCCGGTCATCGCGCAGGCGCCACAGCACGCCGTGGCAGTTCGGGCACGTCAGGGCCGAGCGCTCCGCAATTTCGTCGAGTTCCTGAGGCGCGGCAACGCCGCTATCTCCAATGCGGGCCTCGCGGTCCAGATCGGAACGGTTGCTCATGGTTGCCTCCTCGCGCCGTGCGGCGCCATTGATACCCGCCAGCAGCGCGGCGGGTAGTTCGGCCCGTGTGGCCACCGCGTCGGCACCCGCGGCGACCATCGCACTGCGAGGCATCGACGGTGCCTCGCAATCCTTCGGGTCTTGCACGATCCGATATCCGCCGCGCGCCCCGACGGCAGCCAGCCCGGCGGCGCCGTCATCGAGTTCGCCGCTGAGCACGATGCCGACCACCCGTTCCTTGTATTGGGCGGCAGCCGACCGGAATAGTGGGTCGGCCGCAGGACGGCAGAAGTTTTCGGGCGCGGTGTCAAGCAGACACACGGTATCGCCGCGTATCGCCATGTGCCGATCGGGAGGCGCCACGTAAATCCTGCCTTGCCGGATGCGTTCGCCATGCACGGGATACTGAGCGGGGAGCCGGCCCCAGTGCGCGAGCAGGTCCGGGAGGATGCTGCCGTGCCGGCCAATATGAAGGACCACCAGTACGGCAGCGGGCAAATCGGGGGGCAGTCCTTCGACAAGGGTCCGGAGGACCGGAAGTGCGCCCCGGGACGCAGCCACAACCACGGTATCTCTGTGCATGCCTGTTCCTTTTTACAGAACAGGCAAGTTCCGCGCCCAGTGTCGCGGCGCGCTGGCGCGCTTTCGATCAACGCTCTCCGGTCTGCCCTTGCCGTGCCTTCAAGCCATCCAGTGCGGACAGCAGTGTCTGGAAGTCGAGTGGCTTCGCAAAATGCATGTCGTAGCCCGCTTCGCGTGCCGCCTCGACGTCCTCCGGGCGATCACGTCCGGTCAGCGCCGCCGCCCAGATGCCGGCCCATCGTTTGTCCCCGCGAATCCTGCGCAGCAGCGCGTAGCCATCCATATCGGGCAAGCCGATGTCGGAAACGATGGCATCCACCGCGGTATCGGCCATGCGTTGCAGCGCTTCGCCCGCCGTGCCGGCCACGGTGACGTGCGCGCCTTCCAGTTCCAGCAGTGTTGTGAGCGCTTCAGACGTGTCCCGGTCATCCTCCACCAGCAGGAGCCGAAGCCCGGCAATGCTCGCCTGTTGGCCGCCCGCGTCCACGGTGTGCGCGTAATCGTCGGCGATGCCGGGCAGCCACACCGTCACGGTGGTGCCGTGCCCCTGGCCTTCCGACGTGGCGTCAACCCTGCCGCCATGCGCTTCCGCCAGTTGCTTCACCAGCGCCAGGCCAATGCCGAGCCCGCCCCGGAACCGGTCGCGAGCGCCCTGCCGGTACATGTCGAAGATGAACGGCAGTACGTGCGCATCGATGCCCTGCCCCTGGTCGCTCACATCGACCCGCAACATCCGGCCCTCATGCGACAGCCGGAGCGTGATGGTGCCGTTGGCATCCGAGAACTTCAGTGCATTGGAAACCAGGTTCCAGAGAATCTGCTCGCAGCGCACGCGGTCGACCAGCGCAATGGCCGGCGCGTCCGGCACGATCAACTGCATGGTGATCCTGCGCTCGCCGGCATCGCGCTCGCACGTATCCACCACGCTCGCGAGCATGGCGGCGAGGTCCACGCGCGAGATGTCCAACGCCAGCTTGCCGGTCTGCACGCGGGACAAGTCCAGCAGGTCGTCGATGATCTGCGCCTGGCTGCGCACGGCCTGACGAATCGCCCCAGCCGCTTCCCGCACCGCGGCGATGCTGCGAAGCTCCGGCAGGCGTGGCAGCATTTCCGCCTTCACCCCGATAAGGTTCAGCGGGTGCTTGAGTTCGTGCGACAGCACGGCAATGAATTCGTCCTTGAGCTGATTGGCATTGAGCGCCTGTTCGCGGGCCGCCTGTTCCTTGGCCAGGGCATCCCTGCTCGCGTCTTCCTGCAGCTTGCGCGTGGTCAGGTCGCGGACAATCTTCGCAAAGCCGTTGAACGACGTATCGACGATGGGCGTAACCACTCCGCTGCAGTAGATGCGGCGCCCATCCTTGGTGCGATACCACCGCTCGTCGTCGGCACGTCCTTCGTTCATGGCCGTTTCGCGCTCGTTGGCCGGGACGGATTCCTGCCGATCGGCCGGTTCGAAGATCACCTCGACGCTCTTGCCGATCAGTTCCGCTTCCGTGTAGCCGAAGATGCGCTCGGCGGCGGCGTTCCAGCTGACGATCCGGCCTTCCTGGTCCTGGATGATGATCGCGTAGTCCTTGGTCGACTGCGCCACCAGCCGCAGACGCTGGGCGCCGGCGCGGGCGGCCTCCTCGGCCTGGTGGCGGTCGGTAATGTCGATCAGCGTGATCACCGCGCCGTCGATATGGTCGTCTGCCGTGCGATAGGGCAACAGCCGCATCAGATACCAGCGGCCGGCCTCGCTCTGGATCTCGCGTTCGGTCAGCCGCAGGGACTGGAAGGACTGCCGCACGTCGTCCACCAGGGTCGGATAGCGAAGCGAGTGCGTGATGTGGAACAGCGAGCGGCCAAGATCCGTGTCGATCAGGTTGAAGATCGCGGTGGCGTTTGGCGTGAACCGCTTGATCCTGATTTCCTTGTCGACAAAGACGGTGGCGATTTCGCTGGACGTGATGATGTTGTGCAGGTCGTCGTTCGCCTTGGCGGTATCCTCGATGCGCGCCTGCATCTCCGCGTTCGCAGTGGTCAGCTCTTCGTTGACCGATTGCAGCTCTTCCTTGCTGCTTTCGAGTTCCTCGCTGGTCGAGCGCAGTTCTTCGTTGATCGCCTGCAATTCCTCGTTGGAGGCCTTCAGCTCCTCCACCGAGGTCTCGTACTGCTCGATGATGGTCGCGAGCTGTTCCCGGCTGTGCTGCAATTCCAGTTCGAGCTGCGCCAGGACGGGATCCTGCCCCGAGGCCAGGGCCAGTTCCTCGTCGGTCATATGCCCGGAGACTTCGTCGAAAACGACCAGCAGGAAGTCGGCATTGGCCACCTTGTCGTGGAACGGCCGCACCGTCATGCTGATCCACGAAACGTTCGGGTCGTGATCCCACTTGACCTTGCGCGCCTCCACGCTGGTGCCGGTCTGCAGCGCGCGAAAGATCGCCGTGCGCAGGTCGAGCCGAAGCTCGGGCAGCACCAGCGTCATGATGTTCGTGGTCAGCTCCCCGCCAACATGCCGCAGGAAGCGGCCCGCATTGTCCGACAGGTGCACGACGTTCGACTCGCGGTCGATGATCACGCTCGGCGGCGAATAGGTCTCCAGCGCACGCTGATGCAGCTCCGTCAGCGAGAAGCTCCGCTGCGTGGCATTGGCGGCGGCCCGCAGCGGCATGGGCACGGACTGGCGGTCCTCGGTCGGTCCACTGTCCGTCGGGGTCAGCACCGGGAAGCCGATGGGCGGCTTGGCGCGCTGCGACACGGCGCGGGCCCGGTACACGCGCCACTTCTTGTCCACCACCGCAAACAGGTCGTCGGCGGCATCGGCGGACTCCGCGGTGCCCAGGAACAGCAGGCCATTCGGCCGCAGGGCGAAGTGGAACAGCTCGAGGATCTGCCGCTGCACCGAACGTTACAGGTAGATCAGCACGTTGCGGCAGGAAATCAGGTCCAGGTGCGAGAACGGCGGATCACGCAGCAGGCTGTGCGGCGCAAACAGAATGCGCTCGCGCACCGCCTTGCTGATGATGAAATGCGCACCTTCCCTTGTGAAATAGCGCTGCAGGATCGGGGCGGGAACATCGTTGGCAATGGCTAGCGGATACGAGCCCGTGCGCGCCCGGGCAATCGCCGTCGCGTCGATGTCGGTGGCAAACACCTGGATGGGCCGCGCGGAACCCGCCGCCTCGCGCGCCTGGGCCAGCAAGATCGACATCGAATAGGCTTCCTCGCCGGTGGCGCAGCCGGCCACCCACACGCGAACCTGGTCGTCCTCGCCGAGGCCGCCGCTGAACAGCGTCGGAATCATTTCGCGCTCGAGGAATTCGAAAGCCTCGCTGTCGCGGAAAAACTGCGTAACACCGATCAGCATGTCGCCCAGCAATGCGCTGGCTTCCTCCGGCGTTGCGCGGAGGAAGTCGCGATAGGCCGCCAGATCGCTCTGCCCGTTGAACTGCATGCGGCGCTCGATGCGGCGCAGCACCGTGGCGCGCTTGTAGAAGCGGAAGTCGTGCCCGGTGCGCACCCGCAGGTGCATCAGGATTTCGGACAAGGCGCGCTCCGGGCCCGTGCCGCCCGACGGCCCCACGTCCTGCGGGTGGTCTTCCAGCGCGAAGTCCTGCGGCGCCATGCGACGCACATTGGCCCAGAGGTCCATGAGCCGCTGGGGAAGTTCCGCCGCGGGCAGCACGATGTCCACCCACCCCGCCGCGATGGCGGATCGCGACATCTCGGCGTGCTCGGCATCGTCCGGCGCCTGCGCCAGCGTCAGGCCGCCCACCTCGCGGATGCGGCCCAGCCCGATCGTGCCATCGGAACCGGAGCCGGACAGCACAACGCCAATCGCGCGCCGGTCATGGGCGTCGGCGAGGGTACGGAAGAAATGGTCGATCGCAAAAGGCCGCTGCACGACTTTCGGCTGGTCCACCACGCGCAGGTGTCCGTCCGACATCTCGATATGCGTGCCGGGCGCCAACACATAGACGTGGTTCATCTGCAGCGGCACCGTGGTCTTGACCTCGTTGACCGGCATCGCGGTCACGCGCTGCAGCAGCGCGGCGATATGGCTTTCCTGGCTGGGAGCAAGGTGAACCACCACGACAAACGCCATGTTCATGTGCGCGGGAGCATTCTCGAAGAATGCCTGCAGCGCCACGAGCCCCCCGGCAGAAGCGCCCAGGCCTACCACGGGGAAATGCAACGTGCCTTTTTCCGTGCCCGACAGGTTTTCCACCTGCTGCTCCTTAGATTTTCTCGATGTCATGTTCCTCCCCGCCGTACCCGTTGAAAAGCGGATATCGGGCTTCCCCGGATCGATTCCGGCCATATTGTAGCGGCGCGGCGCCAGCCGGCTTACGCGCTCCGGTCAAGCCGGCGGCCCCCTCCCCTCATGCTCCAGCCAGGCGCAGAAACGCCCGACCAGGGCATCGCCAGACTTCTCGTCCGGGATGTAGCTGCAATAGCTGCGCGATGGCAGGCGAGGCGCGACAAACGGTTCGACGAGCCGCCCGGCGGCCAGGTCGTCGGCCACCAGCGCCGTCGGACCCATGGCGATGCCGATACCGTCGATGGCGGCCTGCAATGTCAGGTAGAAATGGTCGAAGGTCAAGGTGGCCGCCGGAACCAGCGTTGGCACCTGTGCCAGGGCCAGCCAGTCGGGCCAGAGCCGGGGCAGGCTCGAAGTGTGGAGCAGCGTGTGTTGCCGCAAGTCCCCTGGCGAGGCAAGCGGCAGGCGCCGCAGCAGCGCAGGGCTGCAGACCGGCACGCGTTCCTCGGTCAGAAAAGGCCGGGTTGCGTAGCCATAGAACGTGTCCGGGCCACCCCGGATGATCACGTCATACCCTTCCTTCATGCTTTCAAGCGGCGCGTTCGACGTTTCCACGCTGACCTCGACGTCGGGATGCTGCGCGCGGAACGCCGCCAGCCGGGGCACCAGCCAGCGCAGCGTAAACGTGGCTGAGGCGTTGACGGAGAGCGTGCGGGCGACCATCTCGGCCACGCCGTAGCGCGCGGTGGCCAGCGCAAGCTGTTCGAACAACGGCCCGACCTTTGCCAGATAGGCCTGCGCCGCCGGCGTCAGGGCCACGCGGCGGTTGTGCCGTTCGAACAGCGCGGCACCGAGCCACGCTTCCAGCAGGCGCACCTGCTGGCTCACGGCGCCATGCGTCACATGCAGTTCCGCGGCGGCGTCCTTGAAGCTGCCTAGCCGCCCGGCCGCCTCGAAGGCACGCAAGGCGTTCAGCGGCGGTAGCACCCGTTTCATTGGCGATAGATTTTCTAACCCGATGCGGCAATTTATCTCGTTTGTCGCACGCTAACAAGATAGATATCCTGCTAGACAGTGTCATTTCTGATGACTTCCGTCGATTTTAGGTGCTATCTCCACATGCTCAGTCTTACCGGCGGCGCGGTACTCCTGGCGGCCCTGCTACACGCCAGCTGGAACGCGATGCTGCATGGCAATCGCGACCGCTTCCTTTCCATGACGTGGATGAGCATGGCCATCGCGGCGGCGGCCACGCTCATCGTCGTGTTCCAGCCCTTGCCGGCCAGCGAAGCCTGGCCGTACATCGCGGCATCGGGGCTGATCCATATCTTCTACAACGTGAGCCTGGTGCGGTCATACCGCCGCGCCGACCTGGCGCTGGCGTACCCGATTGCGCGCGGCTCATCGCCGCTGCTGGTCACGCTCGGCGCGGCGCTGTTCGCCCACGAGGCCATCAAGCCGCTGCACGCGCTCGGGGTGGCAATGATCTCGGGCGGCATTATCGCGATCGCCTTGCAGGGCCGCCAGGTGTCGCGCGCCGGCGCGGCGGCAGCACTGGCCACCGGCGCGACCATCGCGCTCTATACCGTGATCGACGGCATCGGCGTCAGGCTGTCCGGCGGCCAGGCGCTGGCCTACGCCGCCTGGATGTTCCTGTTCTACTGGCTCATGCCCGTGCTGTTTGTCGCGATGCGTGGCGTGGGGCCGCTCTGGGCGCCGGTGCGCGCGGCGCCGCTGTCGATTGGCGTATCGCTCGGGGGCGGACTGGTGTCGCTGGCGGCGTACGGCATCGTGATCTGGGTGCTGCAGTCGGGCGCGATGGGCGCGGTGTCGGCGCTGCGCGAAACCAGCGTGGTCTTCGCCGTGCTGATCGGCCGGCTATTTCTGGGCGAAGCCGTCAGCCCGGCACGCTGGCTGGCCTGCCTGATCGTCACGGCGGGGGCGGTATGTCTGGGATTCTGATATGAGCGGAGAGACTTTCGAGATGACGATCGATACAAACTTGCGGGCTGGACAGTGCCACTGCGGCGCAGTGCGTTTCGAGGTAACGCTCTCCGACGGCCTCGCCTCGGCGCGCCGCTGCAACTGCTCCTACTGCCGCATGCGCGGTGCGGTGCTGGTGACGGCCGAAATCGGCGGCATCCGCTTCCTGAGCGGCGAGGCGGCGCTGACCCGCTACCGGTTCAACACCGGGGTGGCCCAGCATTTCTTCTGTTCGCACTGCGGCATCCACACGCACCTGCAGCGGCGCTCGAATCCGAACCTGATCGGCGTAAACGTGGCCTGCCTGGAAGGTGTCAGCCCGTTCGACTTCACCGAGGTGCCGGTCACGGACGGCATCCATCATCCGAACGATACCGGCGGCCCGGCCCGGCTGGCGGGCACGTTGCGCTTTGAGGCCGCCGGCGTTGACGGCTGATGCCGGAGCACGCCTTTCCATCGAATTGCGCCTACCGACGCTAGCTGCCTTGCCCTTCCGCCTGCTCAAGCGCCTCGGGCTTGATCAGCTCAAGCCCGCGGGCGGCGTTGTAACCATGAATCTCCTTCACGTCCAGCTTGCGCATGAACGCGATGGTCTCGGGCGTGATGACTTGCCCGGGCACCATGATCGGGAAGCCGGGCGGATACGGGATGACGAACTTGGCCGATACCAGTTCCGGGCCATCGGACAGGCGCTGGTCGATGCGCGGGTCATTCAGCTTGATGCACTCGCAGCATTCGGGCCGGTACGCCAGGTAGTACGCGCGGCGCATATCGCCTTCCGGCGTCTTGCTGTGCGGGTTGCGTCGCAAGGCGTCGTGGAAGCGGCTGAAGTTGGGCAGGTCCGGCACGTCTTCCACCAGCGCCTTGACGCGTGCCGCAAAGGTGGCGCGCTCGTTGTCGCCGCCCTCTTCCAGTCGCCGGTCCAGGTCGCGCGAGATATCGGCCAGTGCCTTGATCAGGTGCGCCAGATCGCTGCGGGTGTTGTTGATGTTGATTTGCACCAGCACGCTGTTGCGCGATGTCTTGTTGATCTGGATGTCGTATTTCTCTGCCAGCAGGCCCTTGAACTGCGTGCCGTCGTAGCCGGCGGCGCCGCATAGCAGCGTGATGCGCGTGGGATCAAGGAAGAACTCGTCCTCGCGCAGCGCCTGTGCGGTGTCCGCCACGGTCTTGTCCGGCGCGCCATAGTCGGTGTAACCCGACAGCCGGTACTGCTCGGGAATCATCTCCGCCGGCGTGGCCGCGCGGAAATACTTCGAGATCAGCGGGTGGTCGTTGATCTCCTGGCGCATTTCGATGGCCAGCTGCAACGCGCGCTGCACCAGCTCGTACCCTTCCAGTTCCATCTGCCGCCGCGCCAGGTCGATCGACGCGATGATCTGCAGGTTCGGTGACGTCGACGTATGCGTGAAGAACGCTTCCTTGAACGGCGCCTCCACGGTGTGGAAGTCCTGGTCGGCCACCACGAGGATCGAACCCTGGCGCAGCGCCGACATCGACTTGTGCACTGACTCCGTCTGGTACACGCGCACCCGTGTGCGGTCCGGGTCAGGCAGCAGTTCCATGTCCAGCAGCCGCGGATCGTCGTCGGGGATGTCCTGCGCCGCCGCCTTGAACGCGTCATACCGTGCGCGATACGCGGGATCGGCCATCGTCTTGCGCACCTTGTACGCGGCGCCCATGGCCGTCCGCATGCGCAGCAGCGGCGAGAACCGTGCGTAGCCGTACCAGGCCTCGTCCCACAGGAAGACCAGGTCGGGCTTGATCGCCAGGCACTCCATCATCGTGCGCCGGACGTTGGCGATATGCCCGTCGAACGTGCAGTTGGTCAGCACCAGCATGCGCGCGCGGTCTAGCTTGCCCTCGGCTTTCAGCGCCAGCAGGGCCTGCTTGATCGGGCGAATGGCCAGGCTGCCATACATCGAGTATTGCGTCAGCGGATAGGCGTCGATGTAGAGCGGCTGCGCGCCGGCCAGCACCACGCCGTAGTGATGGGATTTGTGGCAGTCGCGGTCGATCAGCACGATGTCGCCCGGCATCAGCATCGCCTGATGCACGATCTTGTTGGCGGTGGAGGTGCCGTTGGTGACGAAGAAGCTGCGGTCGCCACCGAAAGCCCGGGCGGCCTTCTCCTGTGCGCGCTTGATGTTGCCGGTGGGCTCCAGCAGGCTGTCGAGCCCGCCCGTGGTGGCCGACGACTCCGCCAGGAACAGGTTGGCGCCGTAGAACTCGCCCATGTCGCGTATCCAGTTCGACTTGAAGATCGACTTGCCGCGCGCCACGGGCAGCGCATGGAAGGTGCCGATCGGCCGCTGCGCATAGTGCTTCAGGTTGTCGAAATACGGCGTCTCGTAGCGGTCTTTCACGCCCTCCTGGATGGCCAGGTGGATTTCCATCGGCTCCTCGGCGCCGTAGAAGATGCGCCGTAGCGGTGCGGCTTCCTCGGTACCGGCCAGGTGGGCAACGTCACGATCGGTGGACAGGTAGGCGTCCAGTTCGGGCCGCAGCCGGCGCAGCACGCGCGCCAGCGTGGCGCCGGTGTCATCGGTGCCTTCTCCGGTACCCACCGGCGTGTTGCGGGTGATGATCTCGCGCAGCGCGGGGCTCGTGTACTGCGACGCGAACCGGAAGCCATCGACGATCACCACCGACTGCAGGTTGTAGTTGAAAATTGCCGCCAGCAGCGCGTCTTCGAAGCTGCCCACCACCACGGTCTCGTAGACAAAGGCGTCGTCGTCGCGGCGCAGCCGGCGGAACGATGTGCGCAGGTCATCCCAGGTAGACGGGTCGCCGGCCGCCACCACCAGTACCTCGAAATACGGCTTGCGGCTTTGCCCCTTGCCGATCGACGGCGGCAGGAATTCCGGCAGCCCCGTCTCGCCGTCCTCTTCCACCTGCCAGGCCTCGCGTTCGTCGCGGTAGCTGTTGGAAAGCAGCGCCGTACTGATGCGGCCCACCAGCCTCGCCAGCGCTGGCCAGTCGCGCTGGGCAAGGCGCGCTTCCACCTGGCCGAACAAGGCGACGCCCGGGTAGCCGTTGAATTGTTCGAGCGGACGCAACTCCTCGATCACGTCGCGACTTTGCGTCGCATATGCATCGGCATCGTGGGGTGCCGTCGCCAGCTTGCGGGCCAGCCTGTGCAGTGTGCGCCAGCGGTCGATGCGGCCCTCCGACGCGGAAAGGAACTGATGAAGACCGCGCTGCGGCGCGTGAAGCTCGGCAGTTGACATGGTGTTCTCCGTGCGCAAGGGCCCGCCTGGACCGGCGTCCGCCTATCAATGTGCGCTACATGGGCGCCCTTGCCATTGGACCTTGGACCCATCGCGTCGCAGCATCCGCATGCAGGCTTGTCATTAGCCCTTTGGGCCAATTGAGAAGCACGTGAGCGCGAGCTAGTTTGTCTATCGGGCAATAGTGGGCGGCGCTCACGGCGCCCGCTATTCGACGGAACGACGGAACGATGGAACAGGAGACGCGCCATGAACAAGCGGGACACCTCCGGCCTGGAGAACCTTTCGCCATTCGAACTCAAGGATGAACTGATCAAGCTTGCGGGTAGCGTGTCGAACCGGCTCATGCTCAATGCCGGCCGCGGCAACCCGAACTTCCTGGCCACCGTGCCGCGTCACGGGTTCTGGCAGCTGGGCCTGTTCGCGATGATCGAGTCTGAGCGCTCGTTCTCGTACCTGAGCGCCGGCGTGGGGGGCTTCCCGCGTCGCGCCGGCATCGAGGAGCGCTTCGACCTGTTTGCGCGCGAGCATCGCGACGTGCCGGGCGTCAAGTTTCTGGCTGGTGCCGTCTCGTATGTGCGCGACCAGCTTGGCCTCGACGGCGGCGACTTCCTCTACGAGATGTGCGAAGGCATCCTGGCGTGCAACTACCCGGTGCCGGACCGCATGCTCAGGCTGACCGAAAAGATCGTCAAGCAGTACATTCGCCGCGAGATGATCGGCCGGCACCCGTTCGTGGGCGACTTCGACCTCTACGCGGTGGAAGGCGGCACGGCCGCCATGACATACCTGTTCAATTCCATGCGCGTGAACCACCTGCTGAAGGCGGGCGACACCATCGCGCTGGGCATGCCGATCTTTACGCCGTATATCGAGATCCCGGAACTGGCGGAATACCACCTGACCGAACTTTCCATCGACGCCGATCCGGCCGAAGGCTGGCAGTACTCGAAGAAGGAGCTGGACAAGCTGCGCGACCCCAACGTCAAGGCCTTCTTCCTGGTCAATCCGAGCAATCCGCCTTCCGTGCGCGTGAGCGACGAGAGCCTGCAGTACCTGGCCGACATCGTGCAGGAGCGCCCTGACCTGATCATCCTGACCGACGACGTGTACGGCACCTTTGCCGACAACTTCGTCTCGCTGTTTGCGATGTGCCCGCACAACACCATCCTGGTCTACTCGTATTCGAAGTACTTCGGTGCCACGGGCTGGCGCCTGGGCGTGATTGCCACGCACAAGTCGAACCTGCTCGACGAAAAGATCGCCGACCTGCCCAGCGACGAGCGTACCGGCCTGAACAAGCGCTATGCGTCGATCACCACCGACCCCGAGAAGCTGCTGTTCATCGACCGCGTGGTGGCGGACAGCCGCACGGTGGCCCTCAATCACACCGCCGGGTTGTCCACGCCGCAGCAGGTGCAGATGGTGCTGTTCTCGCTGTTCTCGCTCATGGATTCGGCCGAGACCTACAAGCAGACCATGAAGCAGCTGATTCGCAGCCGCAAGACCGCGCTCTACCGCGGCATGGGCGCCAAGATGGCCGAGGTGGACGAGAACGTGGTGGACTACTACACGCTGCTCGACGTGGAGCAAATGAGCCGGGAAGTCGGGCCGGAGTTCGTCACGTGGCTGCTCGAGTCGGTGCAGCCGCACGAACTGCTGTTCCGGCTGGCCGAGGAAGCGGGCGTGGTGCTGCTGCCTGGCGGTGGCTTTGGTACGCGGCACCCGTCCGGGCGCGTCTCGCTGGCCAACCTCAACGAGGAAGACTACGTGAAGATCGGCCGCTCCGTGCGCAAGTTGCGCGACGAATACCTGGAGCGCTACCGGGCGCAGGGCGGCAAGACCGCCAAGTCGAAGAAGAAGTAGCGCACGCGGCAAGCGTCCGGCACGCAAGGCAGCATCGCGTGCCGGACTGATTTTCAGGGCACACGGGAGAATCGACCATGACCTGGTTCGTCGATACGCTGAAGGCCTATCCGGAGATCGCCATCTTCCTGGCGCTGGGAATCGGATACTGGGTGGGCGGCAAGAGCTTCAAGGGGTTCAGTCTTGGCGCGGTCACGTCCACGCTGCTGGTGGCCATCGTCATCGGCATACTCGGCGTCAAGATCTCGGCCAACGTGAAGTCGGTCTTCTTCCTGATGTTCCTGTTTGCCGTGGGCTATGGCGTGGGCCCGCAGTTCGTGCGCGGCATTGCCAAGGACGGCGTGCCACAGGCCATCTTCGCGGCGATCATGGCGGTCTTCTCGCTGGCCGCCGCCGTCGGCGCCGCGATGATTGCCGGCTATGACCTGGGCTCGGCGGCGGGCCTGTTCGCCGGGTCGCAGACCATTTCCGCCTCGATGGGGCTGGCCACCGACGCCATCAACCGGCTGGGCCGCTCGCCCGAGGAAACCAAGGTGCTGCTCGATGGCATGCCCATTGCCTACGCCGTCACCTACATTTTCGGCACGGTTGGCTCGGCCATCATCCTCGCGCAGCTCGGCCCCAAGCTGCTCGGCATCGACCTGGTAGCAGCCTGCCAGGAATACGAGAAGATGCTCGGCGCCGGCTCCGCGGGCGGCGGCGGCGCCACCGACTGGCACGAGTTCGAGGTGCGCGCGTACGCGGTGGCCCCTGAAAGTCCGTTTATCGGCCGTACCGTGGGCGACCTCGAAGCCGGCACGCAGGAAGGTGTGCGCGCCTTTATCGAACGGATCCGACGCGGCGGCAAGATCATCGAGGTGGACCAGAAGACCGTCATCGAGGCCAACGACGTGGTGGCCATTGGCGGCAAGCGCGACCAGATGATCCTGCGGCTGGGCCCGAGCGGGCGCGAGGTGGAAGACGCCGAACTGCTGAACATACCCACCGAGGGCGTGGACATCTACATCACCAGCAAGGAGGTGGACGACAAGCCGCTGGAAGAGCTGGCGCGCTGGCCCGGCGCGCGCGGCGTGTTCCTGAAGAAGATCAAGCGTGGCCCCACCGAGACCGTGATTCCGGTGCTGCCAAAAACGCGGCTGTACCGTGGCGATGTCATTACCGTGGTGGGCCGCACGCAGGACATCAACGCCGCCGCGCGGCAACTGGGCTACGTGGATCGCCCCACCACCGTCACCGACGTGGCCTTCGTGTCCCTGGCCATCACGGTCGGCGCGTTGATTGGCGCCGTGGTCATCAACGTGGCGGGCATCCCGATCACGATCTCCACGGCGGGCGGCTCGCTGATCGCCGGCATCATCTTCGGCTGGTTCCGCGCCATCCACCCGACGTTCGGGCGCATACCGGAGCCAACGCTCTGGTTCATGAACTCGGTCGGGCTGAACGTCTTCATCGCCGTGGTTGGCATCTCGGCCGGCCCCGGCTTCGTGGCGGGCCTGCAGAAGCTCGGCATCAGCCTGTTCCTGTGGGGCATCTTTGCCACCGCCGTGCCGCTGATCCTTGGCATGCTCCTGGCCAAGTTCGTGTTCCGCTTCCATCCGGCGCTGATCCTCGGCATCTGCGCCGGGGCGCGCACCACCACCGCAGCGCTCGGCATGGTTTGCGAGGCGGCCAAGAGCCAGGTGCCGGGGCTTGGCTATACGGTGACCTATGCCGTGGGCAACACGCTGCTGACGATCTGGGGGATGGTCGTCATCATGATCCTGTCCTAGGCCTGGCATGGGCTGGCATGACCTGGCAAGACCTGGCAAGACCTGGCAAGACCTGGCAAGACCTGGTTTGGGCCGGGCACGGAGGTGAGCCGGACTGTGTAATATGCGCAAAGCCACGCTTCACGGAGATGCGCAGTGTCCATTCCTTCCAGCATTTTCAAGGTTTCAGGCGATATCGTCGAATCCTCGGTCTTGTCACGCGGCCCGTGGAATCCCGGCGCCCAGCACGGCGGCGCACCGGGCGGCCTGCTGGCGACGCTGGCCGACCGCGCCATGGCGCACGAGCCAGGCTGGGCGTTGGCGCGGCTGACGCTGGAGTTCGTCCGCCCGGTGCCCGTGGCCACGCTGCGCGCCGTGATCGCACCCCAGCCGGGCGGCGCGGTACGGCGCGTGCGGCTGGCACTGCTGCATGAGGACGTCCCGGTTCTGGAAGGCACCGCCGTGTACATGCGCGAGCGCGAGCTGGACCTGCCCTCCTCCTCGCAGCCGCCGACCCTCCCGCCGCCGGACACCTGTCACACCCCCATCCTGATACCGGGCATGCAGCCCCAGACGTCGTTCCACTACACGGCAATGGAAAGCCGCGTGGCGACGGGGACGGTCACCGAACCGGGGCCGGCCGCGGTGTGGTTCCGCGTGGCAGTACCGTTCCTCGAAGATGGCCCGATGAGCGCCGCGGCGCGCGCGATTGCGGCGGCGGATTTCGGTAACGGCATCAGCTGGGCGGTGCCGCTCGATCGCTTCGCGTTCGCCAATGCCGACCTCACCGTCTATCTGTACCGGCTGCCACAGGGCGAATGGGTGGCCGCCGAGTCGGCCACCACCGTGCAGCAGAACGGCATCGGGCTCACGCGCACGACGCTGCATGACGCGCTTGGCCCCATCGGCGTGGCCCAGCAGGGGCTGATCTTCAAGCCCGTAAGCCGGTAACGGCGCGCGAACGCGCACCGCCTTCCAAATCCCTCGGGCCGAGGGTCGCAGTCAGCCACGTACCTGGGGGAGCCCATGGCGCAGCAGATCGCAAACCACTACCCGCACCAACGCCTGGCCATCGCGGCGCTGCTGCTCTGGAGCGTCGCCATCGTGCTGGTCGTGACGTTCCTGTTCGATACCTGGCCACACGCGTGGCTCAAGGATGACCAGAGAGAACCCTGGTTCCACGCGCTGGTGGTGCTGGTGCTGACGCTGCTGGCGTTCTGTTGCAACTACCTCCACCATCACGTCGTCGACGCGCGCGAGCGTCGCGCACCCGACCCGACCGCGCCCGCTGGCGAGGCGGTGCCCCGCGAAGGCCTGATTCCCCGCATCTTCGGCTCCTGGCTGGCCATCATCGTCATCTTCCTGCTGCCAACCGCCGTGTACTTCGGCGCCCACACGCTGCATTCCCCGCTGCCTGAGCCCGCCATCTTCGTGATGGCCGTGGTCGCCATCTACGTGGCGGCCGAGCACTATGCGTCGCTCGACAAGCAGCGCAAGAACCTGCGCTGGGTCACCGAGGAACTGGGCAAACAGGTCTTCAGCATCCAGAACGCGCTGGGAAGCCGCGACGGCCGGCATCGTCTGTACGCCGAATACAGCCAGTTCTCGGTTGGCGATCCGGCACCCTGGGAACACGGGCACCCCGTGCACGCCATCGTCCGCCACCTCGACATCGACGAGGACTGGCTGCGGGCCGAGGGCTGGGACGACTACATGGCGTCCCAACGCACCACATCGCTGGTGGCCGCGCTCAGGCATGGCGGCCGGCGACGGCTGCGCATCGTCACCGCGCTGGAGACACCCCTGGCACGCTCACCCGACAGCGATGTCGACACCGCCGACCGTTTCCAGCACTTCATGGGCCTGCTCTGGCATTGGCTCGCGCTGCGCAAGCTCCAAACCGAGCAAGCCGACTTCGATTTCCGGATTGCCATCGCGGAGACCCCGCACTGGGTGCACGTCGTCAACCGGAAGGTGCTGCAGGTGGCCGGCGAGTATCCGCATGACCTGCGCATCCGCGATATCACGCTCGATATCGGCGACATGGCGCCGCGTGTGGAGGCCTGGGTGCGCGACGACATTGAAACGCGCTGCGCGAACGGGCAGCGCGCCGAGGCCTGCATCGCCGACACCCTGCAGACGGCCCTCGCGCAAGCGCGCGCGCCCGGCCAGTCAGATCGGCTCGACTACGCGAAGGTGCTGGACGGGCTGGGCTGGGCGGCATGGGCCGCGCACGCCGAAACGCGCTACGGCACCACCGTTCCACCCGCCGCCGCGCACCCGAAGTTCGTCTCCCTGATCCAGACGTTCCTCACGCTGGAATCCTGAGCTCCGCCAGATGGCCGGCAATCGTCCGGCGCCTTTCGCTTGAGAAAAACGCAAGCCACGGCAGCGGAAAATTCGTTTGCCCGCGTGCGATCGGGCAACCAATATCGAGTCAACGCACGGGCCCGTGCAGCCCCCGAAAAGACCGATACAGGAGACCCTCGTGTCAGCCATCCCCGATCTCTGGAGTACCGACACTCCCCCTGCCTTGCTGGCGTCGCGCCATCACGCCACCGGCGAATGGCTGTTCCCCGCGCTGCCCGAGCACTCGCCGTTGGCGTCCCGCCACGCCACCGTGCCCGTGCGCGGCATAGGCACCGTCTACAGCTTCACGGTCATCCATCCCGCCCCGAAGACCGGGCAAGCACCCTACGCGCTCGGCTATGTCGACTTCGAGGGCCCGGTGCGCATCTTCGGCCGGTTGCAAGGCCAGCACCGCCCGGCCATCGGCGGCCGGTATGCCGCACGGCCCGACGACACCTTCGGCTACGTGTTCGAAGCGGTTCAGGATTAAGGACGAGCATCATGCAAGACATCTACATTTCCGGTGGCGCGATGACGCCATTTGGCCGTCACCCCGGCGTGCTGGCCCCCGAACTCGCACAGCAAGCCATTCTGAAGGCGGTGGACGACGCCGGCGTCGAACTCGGTGACATCGAGGCCGTGTACTGCGCCAATGTGCTGGGTGGCATGATCCTGGGCCAGTTGATCGTGCGCGATCTCGGCCTGCGCGGCATTCCGGTCTACAACATCGAGAATGCCTGCGCCAGCGGCGCCACCGGCGTGCATCTGGCACGCCACGCGTTGCTGGCCGGACAGTACGCCACGGTGCTGGTGTTCGGCATCGAGCAACTGACCGCGCTGGGCGGCGGCACCATTCCGATGCAGCGCAACGACGTCAAGACGGACCTCTATGCCACGGCCGGCATGGTCCTGCCGGCGGTCTATGCGATGCGCGGCACGCGCTTCCTGCATGAGCGGGACGCCACACGCGAAGACCTGGCCACCGTCGCGGTCAAGAACCGGCATCACGGCTCGCTCAACGCATACGCACAACAGCGCACCGAGACCACCGTGGACGAGGTGCTGGCCTCGCGCATGATCGCCGACCCACTCACGCTACTGCAGTGCTGCCCGTCGCAGGTCGACGGCGCGGCGGCCGTGGTCATGACCACGAAGCGGCCCACCCAGCGCAAGCCGGTCAGGGTGCTTTCCTCGGTCGTGGTGTCCGGCATTCGCGAACAGGCCGACGATGACATCCTCGACGCCGAGATCACGGCGCGCGCCGCGCAGCAGGCGTACGACCAGGCTGGCGTCAGTCCGCGCGACGTAAACGTGGTGGAACTGCACGACGCCTTCACGATTGCCGAACTGCTCTATTACGAGGCGCTGCAACTGGCCGCGCCCGGCGAGGCCGTGCATTTGCTGCGCTCGGGCGCCACGCGCCTGGGCGGCCGCGTGCCCGTCAACCCGAGCGGCGGACTGCTGGCAAAGGGCCATCCGCTGGGCGCCACCGGTATCGCGCAGATGGTGGAGGTGATGTGGCACTTGCAGGACCGTGCCGGCAGCCGCCAGGTTGCCGACGCACGGATCGGCCTGACCCAGTGCACGGGCGGCGGCATCGCCGGTGTCGATCATGCCGCGTCGTCGGTGCACATCCTCGGAGCCTGACATGTCTGCCGCCTCCAATCACTCTTCCTCGTCCACCGAGACGCGGCAGGTTGCCGTCGTCACCGGCGCGGCGCGTGGCATCGGGCTGGGCATCGCCCGACGTCTGGCCGCGCAGGGCATGACCGTGGCCCTGCTGGACCGCGACGCCGCCGCGCTCTCCGATGCCGTGGCCGGCATTCTCCAGGCCGACGCGCTCGCGATGGGCGTGACGGTGGACCTCACAGATTCCGCAGCGGTCAATGCCGCCTTCGCGCACATCACGGCCACACTGGGCCGCATCGACTGCCTGGTCAACAACGCCGGCGTAGTGCGCGACATGCGCTTCCTGAAAATGCGCGACGAAGACTGGGACCTGGTGGTCGACACCAACCTGCGCGCGCCGTTCCTGTGCTGCCGCGCCGTGCTGCCCGGCATGGTCGAGCGCGGCTATGGCCGCATCGTCAACATCTCGTCGCGGGCGTGGCTGGGCGGGTTCGGGCAGGCCAACTACTCATCCGCCAAGGGCGGCGTGGTCAGCCTGACGCGTTCGCTGGCCATCGAGTTCGCGGGCCAGGGCATCACGGTCAACGCCGTGGCACCGGGTATCGTCGACACCCCGCTGTTCCGCAACTTCGCGCCCGAGGTGCAGGCCCGGCTGCAGAAGTCGGTACCGGTGCAGCGCATCGGCACGGCCGAGGACATCGCCAACGCCGTGAGCTTCTTCGCCAGCGTCGAGGCGTCCTACGTCACCGGCCAGACACTTTATGTCTGCGGCGGGCGCAGCCTGTCGTCGCCAAGCGTGTAGGAGCCGCCATGACCGTACATCTTCAGATCGAAGGCCCCGTTGCCCTGCTGACGATCGACCGCCCCGACGCGCTCAACGCGTTGAATGTGGCCACCTTGCAGACCCTGCGCGCGCACTTGTGCGAAGTGCGGGACCGGTCCGACCTCCGCGTGGCCGTGCTCACCGGCAGCGGCTCCCGGGCCTTTTGCGCCGGCGCCGACCTCAAGGGCGCACAGGCGCCGGCATCGTATGCCGAGGCGCTGTTTCACGCGCCCGACGCCGCCGCCGACCTCGGCCTCTACCTGCGGCTGATGGACCTCGGCAGCCTGCAATGCTGGAAGCCGATGATCGCCGCCGTCAATGGCCACTGCCTGGGGGCAGGGCTGGAGATTGCATTGCAGTGCGATTTGCGCGTGGCCTCCACCCAGGCCAGCTTCGGTCTGCCCGAAGTGCGGGTGGGCTCCATCCCCGGCGTCTCAGGCCTGCACCGGCTGCTCAAGGCCGTGCCCTGCGCGCTGGCCATGCAGATGGTATTGACCGGCGAGCGCATCGATGCCGCCGAGGCCGCGCGGATCGGCCTGGTGTCGGAGACCACGGCGCCAGACCAACTGCTCGACCGCGCGCTCGCGCTCGCCCGCAAGGTGGCGCAGAACGCGCCGCTGGCGGTGCAGGCCGTACGCAAGCTGGCGCGGCAGACCGCCCACCTCAGCGATGCCGATGCTCAGGAGATCACCGAACTTTACTGGGGCGCGCTGCGCGATACCGCCGATCGCACCGAAGGCCGGCAGGCCTTTGCCGAAAAACGCACACCACGCTTTACCGGCCGCTGAGCCAAACCATACATAGCGATAACAGGAGACCACCATGAACACGCTGCCCCGCCCGATGCCCCGACTGCTGCGCGCCCTGAACGTTGCCCTCGCCGCCCTCGCGGGCCTCGCCGGCCTCGCCTGCGTGACCCTGCCCGCATTCGCACAGACGTCCTTCCCCACCAAGCCGATCACGCTCGTGGTGCCGTTCGCCCCTGGCGGCGGCAACGACATCCTCGCGCGCCTGATCGCACCCAAGATGAGCCAGCAACTGGGCCAGCCCGTGGTGATCGAGAACAAGCCCGGCGCCGGCGGCAACCTGGGCGCCGACTTCGTGGCGCATGCCACGCCGGACGGCTACACGCTCGTCATCGCGTCGAGCCAGATCACGATGAACCCCTACCTCGGCATGAAGGTACCGTTCAACATCGAGCGCGACTTCGAGCCGGTGGGCAAGATCGGCTCGGTGCCGCTGATGCTGGTGGCCAACCCTTCGCAGCCGTACCAGACGCTGAAGGAATTCATCGACTACACGCGCGCCAATCCGGGCAAGGTCAGCTACAGCAGCCCCGGCCCCGGCACGCCGCAACACCTGGCTGGCGAGGTCTTCGCGCGGCTGAACAAGACGGAACTGCTGCACGTGCCGTATCGCGGCACCGGCCCTTCCATTGCGGACCTGATGGGTAACCAGGTGCAGGTGTCGTTTGCCACGTTCGCCTCGGCCGCCCAGTACGTGCGCACCGGCAAGCTGCGTGCGCTGGGCATCGCTGGCCAGCATCGCACGGCGCTGATGCCTGACCTGCCCACCTTTGCGGAGGCTGGCCTCAAGGGCTACGACGTCGAACTCTGGTATAGCCTGCTGGCCCCCGCCAGGACGCCGCGCGCGGTGGTGGACAAGCTGAACGGCGCCCTGCTGGCCGCGCTGAAATCGCCTGACCTGGTGGAGCAGTTCCGCAACCAGGGCTTCGAGGTCAAGGGTTCCTCGCCCGACGAGCTGAAGGCATATATCGCGCGCGAACTGCAGCGGTGGCAGCGAGTGATCTCGGAGAACAACATCAAGGTCACGATGTGAGCGGGAGCCCATCATGCTAGGCAATGCACTCGAAGGGCTGACCGTGATCGATTTCACCCAGATTGCCGCCGGCCCGATCTCCACCATGCTGTTGGCGGACATGGGTGCCCGTGTGATCAAGGTCGAGCCGCCCGATGGCGAACTCGGGCGCGGCCTCGGGCCCGGATGGATCGGCGACGACAGCGCGCTGTTCCATGCGTTCAACCGCAACAAGTGCGGCGTGGCGCTGGACTTGAAGTCTCCGGAGGGCGTGGCGGTGGCGCGCCGGCTGGTTGCAGGCGCGGACGTCGTGGTGGAGAGCATGCGCCCGGGCGTCATGGCCAGGCTCGGACTCGGCTACGCGCAGCTGGCCGCCGACCATCCCGCGCTGATCTACTGTTCGATCTCGGCCTATGGCCAGAGCGGCCCCTATGCCGAGCGTGCCGGCGTGGACGGCATCCTCCAGGCCGACTCCGGGTTAATGAGCCTGATCGGCACCGAAGGCGGCGAACCGTGCAAGGTGCAGGCGCCGGTAGTGGACGTCATGACGGGCTACGTGGCGGTGATGGGCATCCTGGCGAAGCTGACGCAGCGCCAACGGGACGGCCAGGGCGGCCAGGGCTGCCATCTCGACGTGAACCTGCTGAATGCGGCGCTGGCCTTGCAGCAATCGTCGCTGACCAGCTACCTGGCCGATGGCCAGCTGCCGGTACGCGCCGGCAGCGCGGCGCCCTACTCGGCGCCGAACCAGGCATTTCGCACGCAGGACGGCTGGATCATGGTGGCGGCCTATATGCCGGGTCGCTGGCGCAGCCTGTGCGAAACGCTGGGCCTGCCGCAACTGCTCGACGATCCCCGCTTTGCCACGTCGCCGCTGCGCGTGGCCAACCGCGATGCCATGGTCGACGCCCTGACGGCCGTCTTCGTTACGCGCACCTCGGCGGCATGGCTGCCCCGGCTCGAGGCGGCCGACATCCTGTGCGCGCGCGTGGCAACCTATGACGATGTGGCTGTGCATCCGCAGGTAGCCGCCAACCGCATGCTGGCGGAAACCGACCACCGCACCCTCGGCAAGATCCGCATGCCCGGCTTTCCGGTCTGCAGCGCCAGCGTCAATGCCCGCCAGCATCAGCCGGCACCGGCGTGCGGACAGCACACGGCAACGGTGCTGCGCGAGATTGGCTACTGCGAGGACGATATCGCGGCCCTGGCCGCGACCGACGCGATCCGCTGCGCCACGCCCGCGTGAGGGCAGCGGCGAGCGGCGTCCGGGCAAGGTCAGGCGGGCGCCTGCTCGAACTGCGCCAGCAGCCACTTGCGGAACGTGGCCATGCTCGCGCTTTCAGGCCGATCGGCGGGCGTAACGAGGTAGTACGTGAAGTCGCCCATGTCGACCACCTTGCGGAACGGCGCCACAAGCTTGCCCGAGGCGAGGTCGTCTTCCACGAGAAAGCGCTGGGCGATGGCGAAGCCCTGCCCTTCGAGCGCGGCCGCGTACGCCATGGCCGAACTCTGGTAGGTCATACCGCTGCGCGCATCCACGTACTCGTCGGCCTTTGCGGCCGTCAGCCAGAACGCCCAGTCGTCGGGCCGGGCAATCGAATGCAGCAGCACCTGGCGCTGCAGGTCGGCCGCGCCGCGCACGGTCTTTGCCACGGCGGGGCTGCACACGGGCACCAGCAGATTCGAGACCAGGCGATACGCGTTGGTGCCTGGCCATTTGCCATCGCCAAGCCGGACGGCGCCGTCGAGATCTTCGCGCCGGAAGTCCACGGGATCGAGCGAGGCAGTCAGCAGCACCTCGATGCCCTTGTTGGCCGCGTGAAAGCTGGACAAGCGCGGAATCAGCCAGCGCATGGCAAACGTGGTGTAGGCGCGCACCTTGAGCTGGGTACGGCGCGTGCGGCGCGTCAGTCGGGTGGTGGCTTCGCGCAGGCCGTCCATCGAGCGCGTGACGGCTCGATAGTATTCCTCGCCGGCGCGCGTAAGCGTGATCTCGCGATGGCCGCGCACGAACAGCGGCACGCCAAGTGCATCTTCGAGCGTGCGGATCTGGCGGCTCACCGCGCCAGGTGTCACGTGCAGCTCGGTAGCGGCCACAGTGATGCTGAGGCGGCGCGCTACGACTTCGAAGGCGCGGATGGCATTGAGCGGGGGCAGTCGATCCATCGCGCGGATTCTGGCACGCGCTTGAGGAAATCTCAATCGAGGGAAACCACGCAGCCCGTTCGATGAAACAACAACGGACATCGGCCGCCTTGCCCTCGCCATGCCGCCACTGTGAAGCGGTTCTTGAAAAAGTCGAAGTTCCGCATACAGTGAGAGCGCGCGCCAACAGATATGTACGCCGCCTCCGATTGTCTCGTCATTTGTGCAGATGACAGCCGTGCAATCTCTCGAGACTTCGGTTGCGGCAGTGATCGGACATCGCCACCCCGTCGATGCGCTGGATCTCGCGCTTGAGCCCACGTTTGAGCCCACGTTTGAGCCCGCAATTGAGCCCGCAATTGAGCCCGCACGTTTCCCCGGATGCGTCACGCCGGGGCGCCGTGGTTGTCTTGCCGCGCCTGGCGACAAGGAGAAGAACATGGAAGCCCCCACGACTGCCCCCCGCCACAGCCCAGAGGCAAGCGCCGCCGAAGGGTATCCCGTCACTTTGACGGTCAACGGCACCACCCGGAGCCTGACCGTGGCGCCGAACGAGATCCTGCTCGATACGCTGCGCGACCTGCTCCATCTCACCGGCACCAAGAAAGGCTGCGATCACGGGCAGTGTGGCGCCTGCACCCTCATGGTGAATGGCGTCACCGTCAATGCCTGCCTGTCGCTCACGGTGATGCACGATGGCGACGAGATCACCACCGTGGAGGGCCTGAGCCAGGACGGCGCGCTGCATCCGGTGCAACAGGCGTTCTGGGACCACGACGCCTATCAGTGCGGCTACTGCACCGCCGGCCAGATCATGAGCGCGGTGGGCGTGCTCCAGGACCAGCGGATACCGGCCGACGACGCCGCCGTGCGCGAGGCCATGAGCGGCAACATCTGCCGCTGCGGCGCCTACAAGAACATCGTCGCAGCCATCCAGGACGCGCGCGGCAAGACGGGGAGGCTGTGATGCGGCAATTCGACTATGCGCGCGCCGCCACCGTGGAGCAGGCCATCGCGCTGCATGCGCGCGGTGCCGACACGGTGTTCCTGGCCGGCGGCACCACGCTGCTGGACCTGATGAAGCTCGACGTCATGCGCCCCGCGCGCCTGGTAGACATCCACAAGCTCGGGCTCGACAAGGTGGAACCGCTTGACGATGGCAAGGTGCGCATCGGCGCAATGGTCAGCAACACCGACCTGGCCCGGCACGACCATATCCGACGTCACTATCCGGTGCTGGCCGAGTCCATCCTGTCCGGCGCCAGCACGCAGCTGCGCAACAAGGCCACCACGGCCGGCAACATCATGCAGCGGGTGCGCTGCGGCTACTTCCGCGATGGCGTGTCGCCCTGCAACAAGCGCACGCCCGGCTCGGGCTGCGCCGCGATCGAGGGCCTCAACCGCAACGTGCACGCGGTACTGGGCGGCAGCCCGCAGTGCATTGCCGCTCACCCGTCGGACATGTGCGTGGCCATGGTCGCGATCGGCGCAACCATTCACGTGCAAGGCCCCAAGGGCCAGCGCGAGATTCCGTTCGCTGACTTTCACCTGCTGCCCGGCGAGACGCCGTGGCAGGAGCATGCGCTGGAGGCCGACGAAATGATCACCCACGTCACGCTCGACGCGCCGATGGCGGGCAGCAAGTCGTCCTACCTGAAGCTGCGCGACCGCACCTCGTACCAGTTCGCCCTGGCATCGAGCGCCGTGATCGTGGCGCTGGACGGCGCTACGGTGCGCGATATCCGCATCGCGCTGGGCGGCGTCAGCACCAAGCCATGGCGCGCCACCCATGCCGAAGCGGTGTTGCACGGCAAGCCGGCGTCGGAAGCATTGATCCGCGAGGCCGCCGTGGCCGCGCTGTCCGGCGCGCAGTCCTACGGCCAGAACGGCTACAAGATTCCGCTCGGCCAGCAGGCCGTCATCCGCAACCTGTCGCGGCTGGTTGCCTGAGCGACTGTTCGTCAACGGAGACTCGCGCGTGAACCCATCCCCTGCCATCGGCGCGTCACCGCGCCGCATCGACGGCCGCCTCAAGGTCACCGGCGCCGCGCTCTACACCGCCGACCGCACCCTGCCCGGCATGTTGCACGCCTATGGCGTCTACAGCACCGTCGCCAGCGGCCGCGTGACCGGCATCGAACAAACGGAAGCGCGGCGCGTGCCGGGCGTGGTCGACATCCTGCACAACGGCAACTTCCCGCGCCTGTACAAGACGCCCAGAAGCCCAATCTCGGTTGCCACCATCCTCACCGCATCGATCACGGACGAGCACCGCCTGCCCTTCGAAGACGACACGATTCACTACGGCGGCCAGATGGTGGCGCTGGTCATCGCCGACACGTACGAGCATGCGCGGGACGCTGCCTGCCGCGTCAGGGTGGAGTACGCCAGCGCCAGGGCCGTGACGGACCTGGAGCAAGGCATCGAGGCCAATGGCCTGCAGGACGCCGGCGCGGGCCACACGCGCGGCACGCCCGCACCGGCGTTCGACGCGGCGCCGGTCAAGGTCGATGCGATCTATCGCACGCCGGTGGAGACGCACAACCCGATGGAGATGCACGCCACGCTGGCCTGGTGGGAAGGCGGCGACCTGCACCTCTACGAGGCCACGCAAGGCGCCACCGTGCATCGCAACACCATTGCGCAGGTCTTTGGCCTGACGCCCGAACGCGTGACCGTGGATTGCCCGTTCATCGGCTCGGGCTTCGGGTCTAAGCTGTTCCTGTGGCCACACTCGGTGGCGGCCAGCGCGGCCGCGCGCATGACGGGCCGCCCGGTGAAGTTCGTGGTGCCGCGCGCGTACATGTTCACCACCACCGGCCAGCGCCCCGAAACGCGGCAGCGGCTGCGCCTGTCAGCGGGCCACGATGGCCGCATCACCTCGATCCGGCATGAGTCGGTGAACACCACCTCGTTTATCGACCAGTACGTGGAGAACTGCGGCGGCATGACGCAAAGCCTCTATACGTGCCCCAATGTGCTGGTGACCCACCACACCACCCGCGTGCATCGCGGCGCGCCCACGTCGATGCGTGCACCGGGCGCCGCGCCAGGCCTGTTCGCACTCGAATCCGCCATCGACGAACTGGCGCTGGCGTGCCACAAGGACCCGGTGCAGTTTCGGCTGGACAATATCTCCACGCGCGACCAGAGCACCAATCTGCCGTGGTCGAGCAACCATCTGCGCGAGGCCATCGAGGCAGGCGCCAGCAAGTTCGGCTGGGACAAGCGCAATCCGCAGCCGGGGTCGATGCGCGACGGCACCGAGGTCATCGGCTACGGGGTTGCCGTGTGCAACTGGGACGCCTGGCGTACGCCGGCGGAGGCGCGCGTGCTGCTGCGCAGCGACGGTAGCGCGCTGGTGACCTGCGCGGTGCAGGACATCGGCACCGGCATGTACACCATCGTGGCCCAGACCGTCAGCGAGCTGACCGGCCTGCCGCTCGAGAAGATCGAGGTCAGGCTTGGCGATTCGTCGTTCCCGGCTGCTCCGGTGGCCGGCGGTTCGTGGGCCACGGCCAGCGTGCTGCCCGCCGTGGCCGAGGCCACCCGCGGCGCCATCGCGCAACTGCGCGAGTTTGCCACCCAGGAGGGCGGCGAATTTGCGGGCGGCAAGCCCGAAGCGCTCACGCTGAAGGACGGCAAGCTGACCGACGGCAAGCGCGGCGTCGACTATGGCGCCATTCTCAACAAGCAGCGCTTTGCCGCCGCCGAAGGGTTCGCGAAGACGGGCGGCACGCCCACCGACAAGGTGTCGTTCATGTCGTTCGGTGCCCACTTCGTCGAGGTGCGCTGGGATCCCGGCATCTCGCGCTTGCGGGTCTCGCGCGTGGTCAGCGCCATCGACGTGGGCCGGGTCATCAACCCGGTGATGGCGCGCAACCAGGTGGAAGGCGCCATCGTGATGGGCATCGGCATGGCGCTGTTCGAGATGACCGAATACGACGAACGCAACGGCATGCCCGGCAACAACAACTTCGCCGAGTACGCGGTGCCGGTGCATGCCGACCAGCCGCAGATCGACGTGATCCTGCTCGACTACCCTGACCTCCAGTTCAACGAGTTCGGTGCACGTGGCATTGGCGAGATCGGCATCACCGGCTTTGCGGCGGCCGTGGCCAACGCGGTGTATCACGCCACCGGCCAGCGCATCCGCGACCTGCCCATCGTCAAAGAGAAGCTGATGCAGCCCCTGCAGGCATAGGGCGGCCATCCCTGCCCCAACGGGGGTCAGCGGCCGTCGCCGACCACCGCCAGGTACTGGTGAATCTGCGCGACGACCGAGGCGCCCTCGCCGATGGCGCCACCCACGCGCTTGATCGATCCCGAGCGCACGTCGCCCACCGCGAACACGCCCGGAATGCACGTCTCCAGTGCGCCGGGCGGTCGATCGGTCACGGCGGCGGCATCGTCGGTGTGGAACGAGTCCGCACCGGTCAGCACGAAGCCCGACCGATCGGTGGAGACGCCGCAGGTCTCCAGCCACCCCGTCTCCGGATCGGCGCCCACGAACAGGAACACGTTGCGCAAGTCCCTGCGTTCCGAATCGCCCGAGCGACGGTCTTGCCAGGTCACGCCGACCAGTCCGTTGCATTCGCCCTTGTGCAGGGTCACAAGCTCCGTGAACGGGCGCACCTCGATGTTGTCCGCCGAAGCGATGCGGTCAATCAGATAGCGCGACATGCTGGCTTTCAGCCCCGGGCCGCGCACCAGCACATGTACCTTGGCGGCATGCTGGGACAGGAACACCGCCGCCTGGCCCGCCGAATTGCCGCCGCCGACGAGCGCCACTTCCGCCCGCGCGCACATCCGCGCCTCGATGGCCGAAGCCCAGTACCAGACCCCGCGCCCTTCGAACTCGGACAGCGTCGGCAGCGCCGGCCGGCGATAGCGCGCACCGCTGGCAACCACCACGCTGCGCGTACGCAGCCAGCGGCCGTCGGTCAGTTTCAGCCGCAACTCGCGCTGCGGGCCGGCGCGCGTGCAGTCAAGCGATTCGACTTCGGCTGGAATCAGGATCTCCGCTCCGAACTTTTCGGCCTGCACATGCGCGCGGCCCGTCAATGCCGCCCCCGAAATGCCGGTTGGAAACCCGAGGTAGTTCTCGATCCGGGCACTGGCGCCGGCCTGGCCGCCATAGGCGCGGCGGTCCAGCACCACCACATGCAGCCCCTCGGACGCCGCGTACACGGCCGTCGCCAGTCCCGCCGGGCCGGCGCCCACCACCGCCACGTCGAAGATCTCGTCGCGCTCGCGGCTGTCGATCATGCCGATGCAGCGCGCCAGCGCCGAGACGGTGGGGTTGATCAGCACCGAGCCGTCCGGACATGCCGCGACCGGCTCGCCGGGCGCCACGCCGTATTGCTCGATCAGCGCCGCCGCGCAGGCGTCCTCGCGCGCGTCGAGCACGCGGTACGGCTCGCCGTTGCTGCGCAGAAAGCTCTCCAGCCGTACCAGATCGGCGGAACCCGGTCGGCCAATCAACACCGGGCCACTCGCAGCCCATTCGATCAGCGACACGCGTCGCAGAATCAGCGCCCGGATCAGGCGCTCGCCAAGATCTGCTTCCGCAACGATCATCGCGCGAAGTTGACGCGGCGCCACCAGCAGCGCTTCCACTGGTTCGACGGCCACGGCATCCACCAGCGATGGCTTGCCCGACATCGCGCCCAGTTCGCCGGCAAAGTCGCCGCGCCCGAACCGGACAATGGGCTGGGCGCAGCCAAGTCCATCGCGCTGGATGATGTCCACCGCTCCGCTCAGGATCAGGAACATGCCCGGCGTATCGACCCCGGTCGTATGCAGATGCACGCCGGCCTCGAAACGGTGCAGCGTGCCGAAGCGGAGCATGCGCGTGATTTCAAGCTCGGTGATCTGCGGATACATCTGATGCCGGCGCGACACCATGGTGCTGGGGGCATCGGTGGTCATGGGCAACTCCAGGGCGGATGAACCGAGGTTCGGCCGATGCGGGCGGGCGCGGCCGCGTAGCCGGATGCCATGCGCGGCAATGGGCAAGGGAATCATAGGAAAGCCGTCCCCAAGTGCAAGCGATTTGGCGCGGCGCCGCACTTGCCTTCGCAGCCACGCCCGATCGACGTGCGCGAACGCCGCTTGCCGCGCCCCTATTCGATTGAGGAAAGCGCAAGCGACGGCGTCGCAAATGTCGTTTGCCGGCCGCCACGCATCGGCAGACCATGGCGTCGAAGCACCACCTTTTCGACCGCAAGCATATCCAGGAGGCCACTTGGAAACCATGATCGATGTCGCCACCGACAACCCGCTGCTGGCGTCGCTGGGCGTGACCACGGTCACCGTGGCACAGGGCAAGTGCACGATCGAACTCGCGATCGAACCCCGGCACCTGAACCGCACGCGCACCCTGCAGGGCGGTGTCAGTGCCACGCTGCTCGATGCGGCCTGCGGGTATGCGGGGCTGGACCAGGGCGACGGCGTGCTCGGCAACGCCGCCACGCTGATGCTTTCGATCAGCTATCTCGGCAAGGTCAGCGCCGGACGCGTGCGCGCAGTGGCCACGGTCACGCACGCCGGCCGCAGCATCTATTTTTCGCAGGCCGAACTGATCGCGGAGAACGGTAATCGCATTGCCACCGCCCAGGGCACGTTCAAGCGCGACCGGCGCGACCGGCGCAACGAGCGCGAAGGCCCTCCGGCAGACCGTTCGCGCTGAGGCGTGGGATGGATGGCCCGGCGGGCGGCGGCGTCCTCAGACCTTTGGCGCGACGATGGTCATCGTCACGTTGCCGTTGCCCGTGGGGAACGGGCTGCCCGGCACCGGCGTCAGCGCGCCGGTGGTGCCATCGATGGCAAAGCCGTAGAGATTGCCGTCGTAGGACGGCGCATACAGGAACTTGCCCGAGGCATCGACGCGCAGCGTACGGCCACCAATCACCGCCAGCGTCGCGCCGAGGGAGACAGCGGGCATGCTGGATATCCGGTATCCCTGGATGACGCCGCCCATGTCGATCATGTAGGCAAACGCCCCGTCCGGCGTCAAGGCCATATCCAGTGGCGTGCCAGTCACGGGGAAGGCAGTGGCCGCCAGCGGCGCACCGGTGGCGGGGTCCAGGGTGATCGCCGAAACCATGTTGGAATTGCCCAGCGTGTACAAGGAGCGGGCGGTCGGCAACATCACCGGCTTGTACATCGCGTTCACCGGCAAGGCGCCCAACAGCATCGGCGTGCCCGCGTAAAAGAGCTTCAGGGCGGAGATCGCACCCGTGGCGTCCGCGACGTATGCCACGTCCTGGTCTGACACAGTGATGCCGCGGATCGCCATCGCCGACGGCACCATCGTTCCACTCCTGAGTCCCGGCGCACCACCCGCAAGCGAATAGATATGCACCTCGCCCAAGGTATTGCCCGTGATCAGCCGGTCATCCACGAACGCCAGCGCGGTGGCAGGGACTCCCAACGTCAGGTCATTGACCACTAACCGGATCCACTCGCCAGTGGTCGGACTGACGAAATAGCTAACCAGCTTGGTGCCGCCGTTGGCCAGGCCGAACGCATCCATGCCCATCTCCGAGACCGCAACATCCATCAGCGGCCCGGGCGTCGCAACCGGACTTCCCGGCACAGCAGACAGCGCGCCCGTGTCGGGATTCACGCGAAAGATCGACAGCGTGGCACTGGCGCTGCTGTTCACCACCACAAACTGCGCCTGCACGCAGGTAATGGCCACGTTTGTCACGTTGGCCGCCGCAAGCGTGCCGCTGCCGTTGCTCACCATGCAGGTCTGGCCGGCCGGCTGACCGCTTACGGTCACGTCGTAAGCCGTGGAAGCGAGTCGCGGCGTCGGCATCGAGAACGTGCCGTCGGTGTTGATGACCCTGGTATCGCCATAGCTGTCGGACAGTTCCAGGCTCTTGTACGCGCGCAGCCCGGTCACGGTGCCTCCCACGGTGTACGTCGGCGGCGGCGTGAACGCGCGCACCAGCGCGGCGTTGGCGCACAGGCGGCCAGCAGGCGCATCGGCACAGGCGGCGAGCGTGCCGGTGGCGGCGGCCGTGGCCGACGACGGACTGACCACCTGGGCGCTATCGCCGTCGGCGTCCGGCGTGACCACGAAGCTGGCATCATCGCTGGTCCACGACCAATTCGACAGATCTGCCGCGCCGTCAACGCCATCCGAACGCCGCACGGCGATGGCCACTGTCTGTGCTGCGGCACCTGCCGTGACATTCAGCAGCGCAGGCGACAGCGTAAGGGTGTAGGTCTTGGCGGGCGCCGCCTGCACCACAAGATGCGTGATGCTGGTCATGCGGCTGCCATCGGCAAGCGTCGCCGTGGCCGTGATATCTGCCTGGCCGGCGGCCAGCGTCCGGATTGTCGCGTAGATGCCGACCGGCGCGATGACCGACGCTGACGGGGCCTTGTCAGACGCGGACACCACCGTAGCCACCGCTTCGTCCGAGGACGTCCACACGAAGCTGGCGCCCTTCAACTCGCTGCCATCGGCGGCGAGCAGCGTGGCCTTGAGCGTAAGCGTGCCGCCGGCAACCGGCGTTGCGCTGCCGGTATCCACCACGAGGCGCGACGTGGTGGACGTGGGCGTGGTGGACTGGCTTTGCGGCGCGTCGTCGCCGCCGCAGGCGGCAAGCAGCGCTGCGGCAAACATGGCAAGGCCGGCAGCGCGCGCGCCGGCAAAAGCGTGTGAAAACATGGACCCAACCCGTTTGGATGTAGAGAGGGCCGCCCTGCGGTCTCGCGCGGACGGCCATCCGCCCTCGTGTCGGGGCGGCTTGCGCGCGACTCTAACAGCACATGGCTGGCGTACCCATCCCCCGTTTGTGGGTGATCGGTCAACTTCACACGGTCATGACGCAACCGTTTCTCGCGGGGACCACCGGCAGGCACCCCGGCAATGCCGGTGCGTGGCAACCAGGCGATGCGCGGTGGCGAGGTCGCCACTATCGGGCCGCACGGCGCCGGCGTAGATCAACTTGTCCACTCTCCACATCGGAATGCGCTCGACGTAACACAGGTCGGCGTTGGAGAGCTCGGCATAGACGGGGGAGTTATCAATCAGGGATCGCACGATGCGAAGCTGGAAACCTTCATGCAAGAGGCGAACGATCCGCCTCTGGTGAACAGACATGGCCATTGAGAACTGCGGAGACACTTAGCGTTTTAATCATGAGGTGATGTTTTTGTTGTTTTTCTGCGGATGCATCATCGCCTTGCCGACGTGTCGATCGCACTCCCCTTTGGAGGGGTTCCAACGATACGTCTGGCTCGGCGCGCCCCGCTCCGCCGCGCCAACGCTGGCCGCGTGCGAAAAAAACCACGCGAATACGCGTGGCCGGGGGATGGGTTTTTACCCTGTTGAGCGACGGCGCGCCATGTCCGGAATGGAGCAATTTCCGGCAGGCGCCGGCATCACATCGGCGCGCCGCCGGCTCAGCCCGAGCGCCTCGGACAGGCGAAATCGCGCAGCAGGCCCGTGGTCCAGGGATTGGCCGCGCTGCCGGTATGCACATCGAGCGTGGCCGTGCGGCCATCGAAGTCGTACTCGGCGGTGAAATGACTCGCGGTGGCCGATCCGGCGAGCCTGCCCTGCGCGATCACGCGCATCAGCGCCCATGGTCCGCTGGCCGCAAGCGTGGAGGTATCCGGCCGGATGCGCGGACTGGCGCTGATCTCGGCCCGCTGCCCGCCGCGGGGGCCGGGCCACGTTACCTTGAGCGGGATAACCGGGCCGTGCACGTAGCGCTGCGCCTGCCCGTCGAAATCCATGCCGAGTTCGGTGATGGCGGGGTCCAGGTCCACCACCCTCAGTTCCACCTTCCACGCCATCGTTCTGGCACCCGGCTCCCGGAAGAACGCCTCGCGAATCGCCTTTGCCTGCTGGAATGGCGCCAGGCTGGGCCCGGCCACCGGTGGTATGTCGGGGCTGGCCAGCTTGTACCGCCACGGCGTGATCGTGGTGTCCACATGCGGTGCCAGCACCTTCTGGAAGAAGTCGTCCAGCACGCCACCGGCGGCGAACACGCGCGCGAAGTCGTCGGGGTCCACCTCCTGCAGCGCGGCAGGCGCGAACGGATACTTGCCATCGATACTGCGCCGACAGGTTTCGCCGATCATGGCTTCCATCTGGACCACCAGCAGATCGCCTATGCCCCGGTTCACGTCGCGCGTGCCCGCCACCGCCAGGTCATCGAGCACGGCCCGGAACGGCGCCGGCAGCCGCGTGGCCGCCATGCGCATCTGCATGGCCGCATCGCTGGGCGGCGGCAGCGTGCGCGTGGCCAGCGCGTGGCTGGCCACCATCTGGCTCGTGTAAAAAGTACCGACCATGCCGACGACGGCATCCAGCCCCGGCTTGCCGGATGCCACCGCGCCATCGACCGGCACCGCGCCGGACTGTCCCGACACCACCTCGCGCAGCGCTGCAAAGCGGCTGTCGACGATGTCGGTCAGGTCGCGCCTTTCGTCATCGGGCTCGCTACGGGTCTCCGGCCCCCTGGTCTCCGCCCCCATGTCCCCCATCGCCCGCGCTCCTGCCTTTGCCACGGTGGCAGCCTTCGCCACCCGCGCGGCCTTGCCGCCCTGCTGCTTCAGGCTCGCCAGGGCCTGGTCTGCCGACGATGCGTCATCGGGCTCGCGCGGCACCACCAGCGTGGTCTCGCGCATCGCTGCCCGGCCCAGCCGCGACAACGGCGAATCGGGCGCCGCCAGGGTGCGCAGCGTCTCCAGGTCGAACGCCAGATTCTGGCCTGCGACTGGGCGGATGTCGGCCAGAAACGCGTCCCAGTGCCGCGCATACTCTTCCAGGTAGAGGCGCCGGATCTCGCGCGTCAGCGTGGCGGTGGCGTGCCCCCTGCCTGTCGATGGCGCCCGGCCCATCACCCAGGTGTCCATGGCCTGGGCCGTGTCGACGAACGCCGGCAAGCGCGCCCTGAATACTTCGTGATAGCCATCGTGCGTGAACAGCCCCGGCACGCCGCGCTCGATCGGTTCGCCGTTGGCACGCGCGAACACCATCACAGCCTGGGCACCCACCGCGCTGCCCAGCGTGAACTCGGGTGGCGCCGCATGCCGCATGGCGGCCTTGGCGCGCGCGTACAGCCCCTCCACCGACGTATTGCCGTCCAGCAGACCGCGCGCGGCTTGGATCAACATCTCGTCGCGTGGATACGGCGATGCGATGGCGCGGCCGGCGCCGAGCCGCTCGTCCAGTTGCGCCAGCACCGCCGTCTGGCCGCCAAAGGCCTGCGCGCCGTCTCGTGCAGCCCAGTCGGCGTGCACCCAGTCACGGACATCCGGGCCATTGAACCGGTCGTGGTCGTACAGCATCAGGTAGATGCGCAAGGTGTCGTAGAGCTGCGCGATGTCACGCGCCTCGACAGCGTCAACCAGTGCGTGCTGCACGCGCTGGGCCAGGTAAGGCGCCAGCAGGCTGTCCTGCAATCGCGCATAGGTCTGCGCCGAAGCGGCCTGTATCGGCGGCACGCTGTACAGCCCATAGCGCCAGCCAGTCGGCGGATTGGCCGGGTCCAGCGCGGCGTCGGCCGGCAATGCCTGCGCGGCCGCCAGCAGCCCAGGTATCGCGGCGGGCTGCGGTTGCTGCCGGAAGGCCGCGACGCCGGCCGCCAGCGCGCCAGCCTTCGCTGCCGTCCGGTCGAGGTAGCCCAGATTACGCGCAAGGCTCGTGCAGAGCGCTGCCGCCAGCCAGAGGAACAGCCCCAGCGCCAGGGCATGACCCAGCCATCGCAGCAGGCGGAAGCGGCGCTCCCAACGCAGGTTCGGCTTTACCAGATGGGCTTCTGGCACGATGATGCGCTCGAAGACGTCGCGCAGGAAATAGCTTCGGTTGCCGGTGTCCTGGCCCGCGCCCTTCTCGGCTATCCGCTCATCGTCCCCCTCGCCCAGGCCCGCCTGCGCCGGCACCCGATGGAAGCCGCCCTCGCCGCGCGCCAGCCGCTGGAAGACCGAGCCGTGGTCACCCGCCACCACCTCCCCCGTCTGCATCGCACTGCTGAAATACACGCCACGCAGCATGGGATGCGGCTCGGTGTCGTCGAAGCGCGAGTCCTGGAATACATGATCGAGCATGTCCAGCAGCGGTTCGGTCAGGCTGGCGAACTCGGGGCGCAGTGTCACCAGCCGCCTGCGGCGCGCCTCGTCGAATTCTTCCTGCAGGCGCGTATTGAGCCCGGCCTGCAGCCGCGCGTCGAGCCGCGCCATCTCGCTCCGACATTGCGCGAGCAAATCGGCCGGCAGGGTGTCGCGCCCATGCGGCCCACGCCTGCCACGCGGCTTCCGCCCATCGTCGAGGGCAAGCGTGAAGCCCCATGGCTGCGCGCGCCGATCACCCGGCAGCGACTGGAAATACTCGGCAAAGCCGGCCAGCTGGTCGAGCTTGGTCACCAGCACGTACACCGGAAAGCGGATGCGCAGGTCGCGCCGCAGGTCGGCCAGACGTGCCCGCAGCGCGGCCGCGTGCTACCCGCTCGGCGGGCGTCAACGTGAGCAGGTCCGCGCAACTGAGTGTCAGCAGCACGCCATTGATGGGCGCCCGTGTCCTGTGCTTGCGCAACAGCGCAAGCAAGCCTTGCCATTCGGCGGTGTCGATGGCCGGATTCGACGCCTGGCTGGCGTACCGCCCCGCCGTGTCGATCAGCACCGCGTCGTTCGTGAACCACCAGTCGGTGTGGGGCGTGGCGCGGTATGGGTCGGCCGCGGCCCGCATCTGCGCGGCGATCGGAAACGGCAGACCGGCATTGAGCAAGGCGCTCGTCTTGCCTGTTCCGGGCGCGCCCACCACCAGATACCACGGCAACGCATACAGATGCCGCTTGCCATCGAACAGGCGGCCCAGGCCGCCAGCGCCGCGCATGTGTTTGAGCTGCCGCAGCGCGCGCTGCAACGCCAGCTCGACTTCGGCGATTTCCGCCTGTGCCGCGGGCTGGTCCGGCCTGCCGGCAGGATCGGGCAACGGCGGTGGCGCGCTGCGGTCCGGCCTTGCCCGCCGGGCCAGCACGAAGCCCACCCAGGCGGCAAGGCAGACGGCCACCAGCATCACGATCGCCGTAACGCGCGCCCCGATGCTTGCCAGCGGCCGCATGGCACCGAAGCCCAGCCACGGGCCGAAAAACCAGATTGCCGCAGCCAGCAACAGCACGGCCACACAGGCGAGTGCCCGGCGCGAAACCAGCGCGGCGCCCAGACGTTTGAAAAATGGCATCACAGGTTCCTTACGGCTGGAGTCAAGGCGTCACGACGATTTCCACGCGCCGATTTCTGGCGCGCGCGGCGGGCGTACGGTTGTCGGCAACCGGTTCGGTATCGCCCTTGCCCTCCGCCGCCAGACGCCCGGTGGCCACGCCCTGGCCGGCCAGGTACTCCATCACCGTGACGGCGCGCGCCTCGGACAACGACTGGTTCGAGGGAAAGCGGGCGGTGCGGATCGGCAGGTTGTCGCTGTGTCCGATCACCGTGACCTGCCCCGCCATGCCGGCCAGCTCGGCGGCCACCTTGTCGAGCGTCGGCAACATCCGCGCGCTGACCTGCGCGCTGCCGCCGGCGAACATGTCGTCGCCACGAAACGTCACCGTGCTGCCCGTGGCGTCCTCGGTCACGCTGAGCGTGCCGCGCGCAATATCATCGCGGAGCCGCTCCGCCAGCCGCGCGGTGCGTGGTGGGGCCGCCGGTGCGGCTGGTGCGGCAGGTGCGGCAGGCTCGGGGTTGCCGATCGCCAGGATCTGCCCGACCGTATCGGCCGCGCGCTGCTGCACCTGGTGTTTGCACCACGCGAACAGCCCGCCTGTCGCCAGCGCCAGCACGGTAACGGTCAGCCATACCGGCACGGTGCGGCGCAGGGCCGGCCGCGCCGCCGCCTCGCCGCGCCAGTGCGGAGACAGATCGCGTGGCACGTCGCCACGCACAGCAGCAACCAGGCCAAGCAGGCGCTGCCGGACGGCATCGAGCTGCCGATGGCCGTCCGGCTGACTCGTGTACCGGCCGACGAAGCCCAGCGACAGCACCTGATAGAACAGTTCGATCAGGTCGACCGATTCCGCCGGGCTGTCGAGCAACTGGTTCAGCATCTCGAAGTTCTTGTTCCCACCTTCGGTATCGCCGTGCAGACTGACCAGCAGCGAGTGCTGGGGCCACCCCGTCCTGCCCCAGGACTTGCCGTGCGCCGCCTCGTCCAGCGCGGTACATAGCAGGTAGTGCGCGGCCATCAGGTGCGCGTGCCGCACGCCGGCGCGCTCGCCCAGCTGCTGGAATTCACGCAAGGCCTCGGCCAGCAGGTAGCGCAGCGCGGCGGCCGAATCGGGCGGCGCGGCCCGCTGATCGTCGTGCCAGCCTTGGCCCGGCAGCGCGTCGGGCATTTCGGCCAGCGCGCGCAACAGCGGCTGGGCGGCCTCCAGCAGCGGATTCGGCGCACCTACCACGCGTAGCAGTTGTTGCTCGGCCGTCTCGGGCGTTTGCCAGTGCCGCGGCGCGCGCGACGGGCGCCCCGGCGCCGCTGCGGGTGGTACGGTCGGTGGCACGGGCGCGTTCATCGCACGCCCCAAAGCTCAAGCCGCAGGCCGGGAAAGCTGCCGGCGACATGCATCGACAGGCCGCCAAAGCGCGCCACCTGTTGCCACAGCGGATGCTGCTGCGTCAGGGCGAAATAGAGATAGCCAGCATGGAACGGAATCTGTCGCGGCGGCACCGGCAAACTCTGCAACGGGATGCCGGGCAGGTGCGACCGGATCAGCTCCGCCAGCTCTCCGGCCGGCCCCAGCTTGGCCTGTGCCGGAAACTGCTGCTGCAGCACATCGGCCGGCATCTGCGCGGACACCGCCAGTACAAAGCTCGAAAACCGCTCGATGTCGGCAGGTTCCAGCGCTGCCAGCCGGATGCCGTGCGGCTGCTCCCGCCATGCGAAGCGCTGGGCGCCGCGCTCCAGCACCACGTTGAGCAACTGGCGCAGATCATCGACCACGGGCCGGATGCAGGCATGGGGCTCGGCGTGCCGGTATGGCGGATAGTGCGCGGGCCGCCGGGTATCGGTGCGTACGAAGGTGGAAAGTTCGCCGGCCAGCGTGGCAAACGCCACGTAGAGCGCCTCGGGCGACGCCGCCTGGGCGTCGAGCAGATGGGCCAGCGCGGGCTCGTGCCGGTTCAGCACCTGGAGAATCAGGTATTCGGTGATATCGGAGGCGTCGCCACCGTGCGCGCTGCCCGCCATCAGGCTGGCGGCGATGGCGTCGGCACGCAGATGCAGCAGGCCATGGATCTCGGTCAGCCACGTGCTCAGCAGGCGGCTTGCCGCATAGCGGTTGACCGGCGGAATCCAGGCCGGGTCGAGCCGCACGCTGCCGTCGGCACGAATCTCCGTCACGCGCGCCAGCGGCAGGCCGAGCCAGGCGCGCGTCAGCGCATTGCCGGGCAGCAGATGCAGCCGCAGGTCTGCCAGCTGCACCAGTTTTGGCTCCTGGCCCATCGCATTGGCGTCCGGCAACGTCTCCTCGAAGGCGCGGTAGCGCGCCAGCGACTCACCTGACCTGCTGGACGCGCCCAACGCGCCCAATGCGCCCAACGCGCCAGACTCGTAGAAGGTCGTTTCCTCGGTATGCGGCAGACGGATCGGCACCGCAAGGTGGATCACCTGATTCAGGTGCTCGTGCTGCACCGTCAGCGGCGCGGGCAGCGCCGCGTGGGCCGGCGCATCGAACGGCGTACCGTCCTGGAACACCCCCGCCGCGCCGGACATCGCCAGCTTGCCCAGCGCCAGCGCCTCGACGTCGATGCGGTAGTGATGAAAGCCCCAGAAGAACGGCCCGAGGGCAGCCGCGCGCTTGTGCGCGTAGTGCTCCAGGTAGCGCTCCTGCTGCTGGAACAGTTGCGGACGCAGGAAAAGCCCTTCGCTCCAGACCACTTTGTTGTACCAGCTCATGACTTCAGTCCGCCTTGAAAATGGTGAGGGTCTGCTGGTCGAGCACCACGCTCAGCGCAACCTTGCGCGCGGGCACCACGCTCCGGTACCACGCCGCTTCCGCCGCGGGCGGCAGCCGGTGCACGGCGCGCCAGGTGGCATGGCCAAGGTCGCGGTAGCCCACCAGCACGCCCAGCGCCCGGGTCTCGGGCTGCAACGTGCGCGCGATGTCGCGCGTCTCGCCCGGGCGCAGGATGAATTCGTCCCGGACCAGCAGGTCCTGCTGCAGCACCGTCCGGTCTTTCTCGTCGAGCGAGAAGTAGTCGGCGTTGAGAAACGCGCCTTCGGTCTTGAGTTCGTACAGCCGCACCAGCACCGGCGCGGCGCGGCCCTTGTCGTCGGGGTTCAGCGTTGGCCTGGCCTCGACGGCAAGCGCGAGCTTCATCGGCTCCGGCCGGGGTGGCGTGCTGGCGCACGCAGCGCACAGCAGCATTGCCGCCAGCACCAGCGCGGCGCCCACGCTGCCCCGGCCCCGGGCCGCTTGCCGTACGGTAGGTGTCGCCATGCGCTACACCCCCACCTCGGCCGGCTGGCTGCCGATCAACTGGCAGCCGCATTCGGTACGGTGGCCATGCAGCGCGGCCGGCTTGCCGCCGAGCAGGCACCTGGCCTCGCCTTCGACGATCCGGTTGACGCCGTGCGGGCGTCCGTCCGGATACAGCAGCGGACACGCCACCATGTCGCCCTGCCTGGCCATGGGCCGCCCGCGCAACAGATGCTTCGCCGACCCGGAAATCACCGTGCCGCCATGCGTGGTCATGTCCCCGACCGTCACAAATCGCTTTCCCATCATCCTTGTCCCGTTTGCCAGCGCGCCGGCAATGCCTGCCCGTCGCTGTCGAAGATTCTGCGAAACTTGATCGGCCCCATGCCGTCGAGCGCGTACTCGTCGATGCCCGCGTCCATGGCCGTCGCCACGGCGTCGTGGACATACGCGTCGAAGAACCGCTCGATGGCAGGGGTCAGCGTGGTGGGGTCGATCGACCTGACCGCCGCGCGCAGCTGCTGGTAGCGGGCGTCGCGCGCATCGGCCTGCGCAAGCCCGGCGGCCTGGCTCGACGCTTCATGGTGGGCCAGCGCCTGGTGGACGTCATAGGCGCGCGCCATCGGCGACACCTCGCTGCGCAGCGCGGCAAGCCGCAGCAGCACCGCGCGGCACGTCGCATCGAGACAGGCCCTGTGGCGCGCGGATGCCTGCGCGTATCCGGGCCGCCGCGCAGGGTGCAGGCGGTGCTTGAACAGGTAGCTGAAGTAGGCGGCCATGTGAGCGGCGTGCACGGCGTCGGGCTGTTCGCAGCCCTGGCTACCCATGTCGCCCTTTTCGCCCTCTTCGCCCTCTTCGCTCTCGCCGCCATCGCCGCCATCGCCGACCGCCGCCATGTACCCCTGGAAGGCAGCCGCCAGCGAGGCACCGGGCATGAGGTTCGCGCGGCTGGCCGCGTCCAGCGCGCCCCATGACTGCATGGCCACGCCGGCCGCGCAGGCTTCGCGATACATGCCGGCCCCGGCCATCAGGCTCAGCAGCGCGTCCGCACGGGGCGACACGCCGAACTCGCCAGGCAGGTAGCCGCCGCAGACATCGCCATGGGCGCCCGGAAACACCACCTCCCTGGCGTTGGCCGGACAGCTGCCGTGCAGGCGCACCGACACCAGCGGCAGGCCGCGCCGCACTTCATGGCCGGCCACGTAATGCACGCACCGCGCTACCGCCGGATGCACGGCCATCGTATGCATGGCCCATGCGGGACGCTCGTCTGCGATGGCGTGCGCCGGCAACGTCTTGCCGGTGGAGGCAACGGTGTCGAACAGGCCAAGGAACGGCACGCGCACAGGCAGGCCCGCGAACCGGCTGGCGCCGTCCTGCTGCTGGCAGCCTTCCAGGAGCCAGTGGACAAAGGTGCGTGCCTGGGCCGCGCCCGCGCCGCAGCCGAACACGGACAGATGGATTGGCCCGATCGGCGCCGCCTGTTGCCGTCTGCCGCGCAGCGCGGCTTCGATCCTCACCTGCCAATCATGCAGTTGTGCCTCGCGCAACCAGTCCGGGGTGTAACGGCCGGCCAGCTTCGCGACAATCGCGCGGGCCTCGTCCTCCGGAAGCATCGCGCGGTGGCGCACGTGGTCATGCAGCGCGTTGGCGAGCGCCACCAGCGCCCAGACGATGCGCGCGGCGCCCGGATCTACCGCCCCTTCGCCCTCGCCGGCCTTCCCCGCATCGCCAATCTGGGCGAACGGCATGCCGACGCCAGGCACGTAGATGCGGAAACACCCGTCGTCAGGGTCGTGCCGGTGGGCGTGGAACAGCCGCAGGATATTGCTGCGCCTGGGCGGCTCCGCTGCGGCGGCGGGCGCCGCGACCTCGCTGTCGACCGGCTCCGCCGCCTGGCCGCAGCCTGCGTCATCAAAAAAGATGCCCACGTCGATGCGCCGCGCCGCGTGGTTCCCGAACCTGTGCTTGCCGCCCGGCAAGGTGTCGGCCAGCGCGGCGGCGCGCCGCATGGTGTCGCGCGGCGAGAGCGATGGCATGCCGGTCTCGTTCATCCGGCCATCTCCACCAGTTGCGACGCCAGTTCGCCCGGCTGCCACGCCCGGGCGTCCAGCAGCGCCAGCAAGGCCGCGTCCGACAGGCCATCGCGCTGGCGCACCGTGTCGAAAATCGCCAGCGCCACCTTGTCGGCAAACGCGTCAATGTCCCGCTCGCGGGCAAACTGGCACACCTCGCGCATCCGTTCGAAGAACGCCGCCCGGTTCGTGTGCGGGACGATATCGGGTACTTGCGCAACCATGGCGTCGATCACCGCATCGGGTTCGCCCCATTCGGCCAGCCGCGCGCATTCGCCTCGACCGATGACGAGCGGAAGGATTGGGGGGTGCCGCGGTCCGGTCACCGGCAACCTAGCGGAATTGCCCTGGCGGTCGGGATACCACCAGTGCTCCAGCCCATGCGTCAGCGTGGCCCAGGCGTCGGGGCGCAGCACGTCCGCGAGCGCCGGCAGTACGCGCGTATCGGCAAAACGCAGCAGGCGCGTCTGGCCAGACTCCATCGTCGCGCGAGCGCATTGCTGCCAGTGCTTCCTCAGTGCCAGCGCATCGCGCGCGCTGCCCACCACGCTCAACATCGGCCGTCCGGCGCAGTGGCGGATCAGGGCGATCAGTTGGTCCTGCAGCAACGTCAGCGGTGCCGTGGCAAGCGGAATCAGCAGCGGCGATACCGCCAGCAAGTCGTCCAGGGCCTCGTAGGCATAGAGCGGCACCGGGGCGCCGGGATAGTTGACGGGCTCGCGCCCGTAGTCGAACGCGCCGTCGACCAGCGCCGTCCAGTGCCTGGCGGTGCCGGCGGGGGTGCCGGCGGCCATGGCATCGGCGATGGCAGCGGTCCAGTGCCCAGCCAGTTCCGCAGCATCGTTGGCATCGACGGCGAAATACATGCGTCGTCCTCCGCTCACACCGCCGCCAGGGCGCTGCCGGACCGCACCGCGCGCAGCAGCGCATCCACGGCCGCTGTCTGCGGCGTGGCAGGAAACCGCACGGTCATGCCTTGTCCCTCCGTAAAGGCGTGCTGCGCCGCATGGGCCGTGTAGTTGCCCTGCGTGAGGTGCTTGATGCCGGAAGCGTCGTACCGGGTGTAGCTACCGCCCCCACCCACCAGCAGTTCCTTCCTGGCGATGACGCGGATGCTGTCTTCCGTGCTGACGATGCTGATGCCGAGCTTGGCCAGCAGGTCCATGGTGTCGGTCTGGGCCTGGATCTCCACCGGGCCATGGCTGGCGAACAGCCTGATGCCGAGCTTGTGCGCGCACAGCGACACCAGGTCGCGCACGCTTGCAATCAGGCTCCGGCCCGCCGAGATCGACACATGCTCGCCGGCCGTGAGCGACGCATGGCGCGCGCTGTGCAGATGCGTGCTTTCGGCGGCGGTGGCGGCGATGCCGGCGGCGCTCGACACCACGACGTGCGGCGCCGCCATGTCCGTGCCATGCCGCAGTGCGTCGTGCTGCTCGGCCATGCCCTGCACCGCCGCCTCGTGTTCGGGCAGCTGGGCCTGCGCCTGGCGCGCGGCGTCCTGCAGCGCCTGGGCCAATTCCAGCGCCTGCTTCAGGCGCTGGATGGTCTCGCCCATGTCCAGCGCATGGCCTTGCGCGTCGGGCCGCGCTTCCGTACTGAGCAGCGTGCCTTTGGCCGAACGCAGCGCCAGCGTCCCGTCGGTGCGCAACTCCGCGCCTTCGCCGCGCTTGTCTTTGCGGCCCGCCGCGTCGGGAATGCGGGTGATATGGCCCAGGTTGAGCTGCGACAGCAGATGGTCGGACGACAACTGCGCCTGGATTTCGCCCTGCGTGTCGTCCATCACCAGATGGTTGTGACGGCCACCGCCCAGCTCACGCGAGCGAAACCCGGAGAGCGCATGCTGGCCGGGCAAGCTCCACGGCGGCATGTTGAGCGGATTGGGCACGCTGCCCACGATCAGCGGCAGATCCGGGTCGCCATGCAAAAAGTCGACGATCACCTCCTGCCCGGTACGCGGAATCTGGATCGCGCCAAACTCGTCGCCGTGCCACGGCGATGCCACGCGTACCCAGCAGGAGCTGGATGCGTCGCGATCGGCCCGCGTGTCCCAGTGCATGCGCACCTTGACCCGCGCGTACTGGTCGGTCCACACCTCCAGATCATCCGGCCCGACCACCGTGGCCGTCTGCGGCCCGGTGGTGCGAGGTTTGGGCTGCGTGCGGTCCGGGCGGAAGGTCTCCGAGGTGGGCTGCACCTCGAAGGCCACCTCGCAGTGCCATGGCTGGCCGCCAGCGGCCACGCCAGCGATGGCTCCCTCGTCAGCCATGTCCTCCAGATGCAGCGTCGTGGCGATCACCAGGTATTCGCCATTGGCCTTCTGCTCGGGATGATGGGTCAGCGCAAACGTGCAGCCGGGCACCACGGCTCGCAGGTTGCCGCGGCCGTGAGCGCGCCGCCCGTGCTGGCGCAGCGCTTCCATGCGGATGCGCGCGATCATGTCGCCTTCCTGCCAGGGCTCGTTGCCGCTGGCCGCCTGGGCGTGATCGCCGGGCCATTCGTAGATCTCGCGGTCGGCGTGGGCAGTCTCGCGCGGCTGCTGGGCCTGCACGGTCAGGTCGGCGCGCGGCTTGACGAAGTCGTAGTCGCTGCTGCGCCATTTGCCCGTCACCAGCTGGTCGACCACCGTGAACGCCGTGATGCGCTCGGTATCGACGCCGGCCGTGCCCGGATGCCACGCCATCGCATGGCTGGCCCGGTTGGCAAAGCAGCGGAACGCGCCATTGCCGTCCGTGAGGATCAGCCGATGATGGCCGGCGTCATGTTCGAAGAACCACGCAATGCCCCACTCCTGCGTTAGCCGCTGAAAGAATTCGAAATCGGTTTCGCCGTACTGCACCTGATACGTACGCGGCGGGTAGCGGACCATGCTGAGCCGCTTTTCCACCGGAAACGCGTAGTCGGCCAGCAAGGCGTCCAGGATTTCGATGACGGTCTTCTGCTGGTAGATCCGGTAGTCGCGCGTCAGCGTTGCCAGCCAGAGCCAGGGGCGCAGCACGAAGCGGTAGACCAGCTGGCGTCCTTCCGGCGTCGGGCCGGCGATGCTGGCCACCAGGCCGGAGATCTCGCGCTGGCCCGCAGGCGGACCGTCGCCTTCGACCCCATCGACGCCGGAGCCATCGAGCGCGATGGCGATCGTCAGCGCGCGGCCGGTCAGCGCGGCCTTGTCCAGCTGTGCCGCCGGGCCGCCGGGCACGGCCGCAGCGTCGGCGTCGGTCGTTCTCAGTTCGACCTCGTATTCGAACAGGTCGCAGAGCCGTTCCTGCCCCCTGACCCGCGCCACCGCCAGCGCCGGCTGGCCGATCCACTGCGGCATTGCCGGGCCACTGGCCGTCAATATGCGGCGACGGACACCGCCCGGCTTGTCGCCGGACGGTACCGAAGATGCCGCCCCCGCTGGGGCATGTGCCGGCCTGACGTCCATCGCGTATCCGTTCCAGAGCGCCCATCCCGCGCCCTGGCGCCGGATGGGGCACGCCATCAAAGCGGCTTGCCCACCTTGAAGTCGTAGCCGGCGCTCGCGACACCGGCGGGGTTGCCCTTGTCGTCCTGGATCGTGTATTGCAGGTTGATCTTGGCGAACGCCAGTGACACCGCTTCCACCGGCGTCTCGTTGCCGGCGGCGGCCCGTTGCACGTTGACCATCGTCACCACCACGTCGTTGAGCGTGTACATCACGTACGCTAGCGGATTGCCACCGGCCTTGCGCTCCACCAGCGTGACTTCGCCGATGTGCTTGGCCGTCAGGCAGTGGTTCAGCAGCGCTGGCGAGGCGCGGTCCATGTAATGCTCGAAGGTCAGTTCCGAGGCCATGGCCTTGCCGGCGCCGCCGCCGCTGCCGTATGCCATGCTCGACGGCTGGTACACCCCCCAGCTCCAGTTGAGCAGCTCGATATCGCCGACGTGGCCTTCCTGGTTCGACTCGCCGGTAATGCCTTCGATCTTGAGGTAAACGTCTTGTGCCATTTGAAGAGGACTCCAAAGTTTTCTGGTTGAAAAATCTGCTGCGCCAACGGTGGCCCCGGGGGCAACTGGCAGCTACAGAATGGTGCAAGTGCCACGCGCCTGAGGGCGCTGGTACATGTCGATGCCGAGGCCGGATGTCTCGTCCATGAAAGGCAGCATCCGGTCGCATATCTCGGAAAAATCGTAGAGAACGCCACCAAAGTTCCCGCCCGGCCCGTGCCCGGAAAACGGCGGGCGCCGCACGGTGTCGTCAAGGTCGATGCCCAGCACGCGTTCGCGGTCTCCGAACGTGACGACGCCCAGCAGCGCAATGGTGTGCATGCCGACATAGTTCGATCCGGGCAAGGCCACATTGCGGCCCGATAGCAGCAGCGGGCCTTCCTGCAACGCCGCGCGCAGTTCCTCGGCACCGAGACGGCAACTGCCGCGGCGCAGCGGTGCGCAGCGTCCGTCCGGAATGCCGGCCGCCACGAGCACCAGGCGGCCGTGATCGAAATAGCACTGGCCGGGCTGCTGGGGCATCAGCGCGCGGGCGGCCAGCAGTCGCGCCACCACCGGGTGCGACTTGAACAATTGCAGTGAGGCGAACTTGGGCATGTTTCGGATTTCGATAGCGTGATGCGGGGCGCCGGCCCTCAGGCGCCCGCGCCCGCCGACGGCAGCCGCGCCACCAGGCGCAGCGACACGGTCAGGCCTTCGAGCTGGAAGTGCGGACGCAGGAAGAACTTGGCGCTGTAGTAGCCGGGGTTGCCCTCGACGTCCTCCACCACCACCTGGGCCGCCGCCAAGGGCCGGCGCGCCTTGGTGCCCTCCGACGAGTTGGCGGGGTCGGCGTCCACGTAGTTCATGATCCAGTTGTTCAGCCAGCGCTGCATGTCATCGCGCTCCTTGAACGAGCCAACCTTGTCGCGCACGATGCACTTGAGGTAGTGGGCGAAGCGCGAGCAGGCAAACAGATACGGCAGCCGGGCCGACAGGTTGGCGTTGGCGGTGGCATCCGCATCGTCGTACTCGGCCGGCTTCTGCAGCGACTGGGCGCCGATGAACGCGGCATAGTCCGTGTGCTTGCGGTGAATCAGCGGCAGGAAGCCGTTCTTCGACAGCTCGGCCTCGCGCCGGTCCGAGATGGCGATCTCGGTCGGGCATTTCATGTCCACGCCGCCGTCGTCGGTCGGGAACGTGTGGCACGGCAGGTTCGTCACCACCCCGCCGCTCTCCACGCCACGGATCAGCGAGCACCAGCCGTACTGCTTGAACGAGCGGTTGATGTTCACCGCCATCGCGTAGGCGGCGTTGCTCCACACGTATTTGTGGTGATCGGCGCCGTCCGAGGCTTCCTCGAAATCGAAGGCGTCGACCGGATTGGTCCGGGCGCCGTATGGCAGGCGTGCCAGGAAGCGTGGCATGGCCAGCCCAACGTAGCGCGCGTCTTCCGCGCTGCGCAGGCTGTTCCAGGGCGCGTACTCAAGGTTCTGGAAGATCTTCGAGATGTCGCGCGGATTGGCCAGTTCCTGCCAGGAATCCATTTGCAGCACAGACGGCGCGGCGCCGGCGATGAATGGCGCATGCGCCGCCGCCGCGATCTTGGCCATCTCGCCCAGCAGTTCCACGTCAGGCGGCGTGTGGTCGAAGTAGTAGTCGGCCACCAGGCAGCCGTACGGCTCGCCGCCGAGCTGGCCATACTCTTCCTCGTAGATGCGCTTGAAGAACGGGCTCTGGTCCCAGCGCACGCCCTTGTAGCGGCGCAGCGTGCGGCGCAGCTCGTCCTTGGAGACGTCCATCACGCGGATGCGCAGCATCTCGTCGGTCTCGGAGTTCGACACCAGATGATGCAGGCCGCGCCACGCCGACTCCAGCGCCTGGAAATCGGCGTGGTGCAAGATCAGGTTGATCTGCTCGGACAGCTTCTGGTCGATGGCGCCGATCAGCGCCTCGATGCTGTGGAAGGCATCGTCGCTCATGGTCAGGCTCGACGCCAGCGCCTGTTCGGCCAGCGTCTTCACCGCCAGGTCCACCGCATCGCGCGCCTGCTCGGTTTTGGGGGAGAACTCGCGGCTCAGCAACGCCGCGAAGTCGGACTGGTCGAGCGTGCCGACCGTCTGATCCTGCTGTGTCTGTGTGGAGGTCATGGAAGCGCCTTCGGTGAATGGTGTCAGGGCTGCGCGGGGTCGGTCTGTTCCGGCGCGGACGATGCGGGCGAAGCGGCTGCGCCGGCCTGGGGCTTCGGCGCGCTGGCCAGCGCCTGCAGCAGTGCGGGGTCGTGCAGCAGCCTGCCAATCAACGATTCGGCGCCAGACTTGCCATCCATATAGGTCTGCAGGTTGGCCAGTTGCGTGCGGGCGTCCAGCAACTGCCGCAGCGCGTCCACGCGCGTGGCGATCGCGGCCGGCGAAAAGTCATCCATGCAGGCGAAGGTCATCTCCACCTTCAGTTGCCCCTCCCCGGTCAGGGTATTGGGCACGTTCAGCGCCACCCGTGGCGCCATTGCCTTCATGCGCGCCTCGAAGTTGTCGATATCGATGTCGAGGAACTTGCGATCCGCCACCGGTGGCAGCGGCTGCTCCGGATTGCCGGACAGGTCGGCCATCACCCCCATGACGAACGGCAGCTCGACACGCCGTTCCGCGCCATACACCTCGACGTCATATTCAATCTGCACGCGCGGCGCGCGGTTTCGCGCGACGAATTTTTGCGAGCTGTTGTCCGCAGACATAGTCTTTTCTCCAATTGGTAGTGGCGATGCTTCTGCATCACGCTGCCTCGGTATCGGTAAGGGATGAAGGGCTGCCGCTTTCGCCGCAACTGTCGCCGCCAGCGTCACCATCCCGGTATTCAGGGTGGCAGTGCAGCGAGGCTGGTGGACCGTCCAGCAGCCGGATGTCGATTACGGTGACCTCGCGCCGGTCAGCCAGCGCGGCCAGCCAGATGCCGGCCAGCCGCGGGTGAATCACGCGCTCGATGAAGCTGATCAGCTGGCGGGCGCCCGTTTCGCCCACCGCGCACTGCGCCACGATGTGCGACACCACGGCATCGGCATAGGTCAGCGCAATGCCGTGCTGGTCGTGCATGCGCGCCACCAGCCGCTGCAGATGCAGCCGGACGATGCGGCCGAGGTTTTCCGGCGCCAGCGGCAGATACGGGATGACGGCCAGCCGGCCCAGGAAGGCCGCCGGGAACACGCCGCGCAAGGCTGGCATCAGGGCGTCAAGCAAGGCCGCCTGGCTGGGCCGCCGCGCCGGGTCTTCGTGCAGGTTCGCCAGCCGTTCCGCGCCGGCGTTGCTGGTCAGCAGCAGGATCGTGTTGCGGAAGTCGATGTGGCGCCCTTCGCCGTCTTCCATATAGCCCTTGTCGAAGACCTGGTAGAACACCTCGTGCACATCGGGGTGCGCCTTCTCGACCTCGTCGAGCAGCACCACGCTGTACGGGCGCCGGCGCACGGCCTCGGTCAGCACGCCGCCCTCGCCATAACCCACATAGCCCGGCGGCGCGCCCTTGAGCGTGGCCGTGTTGTGGGCTTCCTGGAATTCGGAGAGGTTGATCGTGATGAGGTTCTGCTCGCCGCCGTAGAGCGTATCGGCCAGGGCCAGCGCCGTTTCGGTCTTGCCGACGCCCGATGGCCCTACCAGCAGGAACACGGCAATCGGCTTGCCAGGATCGGTCAGTTGCGCCCGCGCGGTCTGGATGCGCTCGCTCAGCTGCTGCAGCGCCGCGTCCTGCCCGATGATCCGTTCGCCGAGGATCCGCGGCAGCGCCATCACCGTGGCCACCTCGTCGGCCACCATGCGGGTGACCGGAATGCCGGTCCAGTCGGCGACGATGGCCGCCACAACGGCTTCATCCACGTCGGTATGCACGAGCGGCTTGTCGCCCTGCATCGCCCGCAGCGCGGCCTCCAGGCCCATGAGCGTTTCGCGGGCTTGGTCCTCCGCATCCAGCGCCGAATCTGGCGCGGCCAGTTCCTGGCGCTGCGCCACGATGCGCGCGGCCAGCGTGCGCTCCTGCTGCCAGCGTGCCCGCGCCTGGGCAAGCTCCGCTTCGATCCGCCGGGCCGTCTGCGCAACCTCGGCAAGCCGCGGCGCGTCCGCCCTGCCCAGGGCCGCTTCCTTCTGCAGCAGCCGCGCCTCCACGCCCGTGGCGGCAAGTTGCTGGCTCAGGTGCTCCACCAGCGGCGGCGGCGCGTGCAGCGACAGCGCCACGCGCGCGCAGGCCGTATCGAGCAGGCTGATTGCCTTGTCGGGCAGCTGCCGTGCGGGAATGAACCGGTGCGAGAGCTTCACGGCCGCGCGCACGGCCTCGTCCCGAATCAGCACCTGATGGTGCGCTTCGAAAGTCCGCACCAGCCCGCGCACCATGGCCACCGCACTGGCTTCCTCGGGCTCCATCACCTGCAAGACCTGAAAGCGCCGGGTCAGGGCCGGATCCTTCTCGATGTACCGCTTGTACTCACTCCAGGTGGTGGCGCCGATAGTGCGCAGCGCGCCGCGCGCCAATGCCGGCTTGAGCAGGTTCGCGGCGTCGCCGGTGCCGGCCTGGCCGCCCGCGCCAACCAGCGTGTGTATTTCGTCGATGAACAGGATGACCGGGGTTTCGGCGCGGGTCGCTTCGTTCAGCACCGCTTTCAGGCGCGCCTCGAACTCGCCCTTCATGCTCGCGCCGGCCAGCAGCGCGCCTACGTCGAGGCTGAGCAGGCGCACCGCCTGCAGCGCCGGCGGCACCTTGCCGGCGGCGATGGCCAGTGCCAGCCCCTCCACCACGGCCGTCTTGCCCACCCCGGCGTCGCCGGTCAGCAGCGGATTGTTCTGCCGACGGCGCAGCAGGATGTCCGTCATGGTGCGGATCTCGTGCTCGCGGCCCACCACCGGATCGAGCCTGCCAAGCCGCGCCTCCTCGCCCAGGTCCCGGCAGTACTGCGCCAGCGCGCCTTGCCGCGCGTTGCCGGCCGGCATGGCGCCGCTCGCCTCGCCCGGCGCGGCGGGCACGAATCCGCTGCCGTCGTAGGCGGCTTCGAGGTGTTCGGGAGATTGCGCGATCAGCGCCGGCAGGCTGTCGACGAGGTCGTCGGCACGTACCTTGCCGAATTGCGGCGAGATGGCTAGCAGCGCGTGGCGCAGTGGCGTGGTCTTGAGCAGCGCCATCAGCAGATAGCCGCCGCGGACCTTGTCGTCGGCAAACGCCAGCGTGGCGTAGATCCAGGCCCGCTCGATGGCGAATTCGACGTCCGGCGCGAAGTCGCTGATCGATGCCGCGCCGCAAGGCAGCGCCGCCAGCGCGCGGGCGAGGTCGGCTTCCAGCGCCTGAGCGTCGACGGCGGCATGCCTGAGCACCCGCCGCAGGTCGCCGTCCGGCGCCTGCCACAGCTGATGCAGCCAGTGCACCAGCTCCACGTGCGGGTTGCCGCGCAGCTTGCAGAAGGCAGTCGCACTCTCGATCGCCTTGAACAAGGTGGTGTTGAGCCGGCCAAAGAGCGCTCGACGCGTGATATCCATCCCAAACCTGGTTCGTCTGTATTGCCGTATCGCCTGAAAAAATCACCGGATCCGGCGTCCATGTCGATCGATATCTGTCCGATACGATTATCGGATGACAGATTCTTCCGGCGATGGAAAATGTGCCAGCGGTGACGGCACTCATTTTCCTATTCTCCGATCACTAATCAATAGCATTACGCTTAAAGATTCGCGAGGAAATTTTTCAGGGGAAATGAAGAGATTATCTGCAACGTCGACTTGCTCATCGCCATCTTCTGCGGAAGCGCGCCACGGCTAGCCCCATGACGGCGATGGAAACCGCCACCACGGCCACTTCCATAGCATTAAGACGAAAATCTCGCCTGCTTAATGCGACGGTGACATTGGGCATTCAAAATTCCAATGTATTCCCATTTATCGAGGCCGATCGGATGATTATCATCGCCAAATGTCAAAAAATGCATAACTGAATCATGCGCAAGTCCATCTGGTCAGAATGGCCTGTCACAAATTGGCCCGCCACAAATTGGCCCGCAACAAGTTGGCCCACCACCCATAGCGCTCCCTTTGCAGGTTTCGGCCATGGCTGAAACGCGCGCGCCCCGCAGCGCCAGCGCGCAATTGCTGCCAACGCTGTTCGACCGCTTGCGTGACGACGCGCCGCAGCGGCACTCCGAACGCCCCGACGCGTACACGGTCACCCCCGCCCAGATGCGGCGCATCATCGAACGCGACCTGGCCTACCTGCTGAACACCACCAACTGCCCGCTCGCGCTCGACGTGGAGCGCTACCCGGCGGTGGCAAGCTCCACGCTCAACTACGGCGTGGCGCCGGTGGCCGGCGGCTACCTGTCCGCGCACAAGTGGCATGACCTCGTCGGCAATATCCGCCGGGCCATCCTCGATTTCGAACCGCGGATGATTCCGGACAGCCTCGTGGTCACGCCGCTGCGTAGCGACGACGCACCGCCACACCGCTACAACGTGCTGCGCATCGAGATTCGCGGCCTGATCCATATGGACCCGTATCCGATGGCCTTCACCGCCCAAAGCTCGCTCGATCTCGATACGAGCCGGATTGCGCTCCAGTCCGTTGACCCCGCCTGAGCCATGGACCCGCAACTGCTCGACCACTACAACCGCGAACTGATCTATATGCGCGAACTGGCCGGCGAATTTGCCAGCCAGCATCCGAAGGTGGCGCGGCGGCTGGGCATGCAGGCCCAGGAAGTGGCCGACCCCTATGTCGAACGGCTGATCGAGGCCTTCTGCCTGCTGTCGGCGCGCACGCAGCTCAAGCTCGACGCCGAGTTCCCGCGCTTCACCCAGCGCCTGCTCGAAGTCATCTATCCGAACTACGTGGCGCCCACGCCCGCGCTGGCGGTGGCGCAGTTTCATCCCAGCGAGAAACAGGGCGACGCGGCGCGCGGCGTGGTGGTTGCGCGCGGCACGGCGCTAAAGGCGCGGATTCCCGACGGCGAATCTACCGCGTGCGAATTCCGCACCACGCAGGACGTACACCTGTGGCCGTTCACGCTGACCGAGGCCAGGCTCACCGGCGTGCCGCCCGACATCGCGGGCCTGGAGCGCTTCGTGCCCGCCGGCATCCCGGTGCGCGGCGCGCTGCGGCTGCGGCTGCGCATGCCGCGCGGCGCAACGTTTGCGCAACTGCCGCCGCTGGAGCGGCTGCCCGTCTATCTGGCCGGCGACGAGCACATTGCCAGCCACCTGTTCGAGCTGATCCACGGTGCAGCCGTCGTGTCGCTGACCGGCAGGCCGGGCGCGATGGACCAGCGGCCCAGCGTGGTCAGCCGCAACGCGGTGTCGCTGGTCGGCTTCGGGCCTGGCGAAGGCGCCCTGCCGCTGGCATGGAACAAGTTCCACGGCCACAACCTGCTCCATGAGTACTTTGCCTGCCCGCAGCGCTTCTACTTCTTCGGCCTGAACGGGCTGGGCCCGGGGCTGGCGAGCCTCGACGGCCCCGAGGCGGAGATCGTCGTGTTGCTATCGAAGGCGCCCGGCGAGCTGGCGGCGCGGGTTGATCACAAGCAGTTCGCGCTGTACTGCACGCCGGTGGTGAACCTGTTTCCGAAGCGCACCGACCGCATCGAGGTGCATCCGGGACGCACCGAATTCCACCTGGTGCCGGACCGCACCTTGCCGCGCGATTTCGAGGTCTACGCCGTGCAGCGCGTGCTGGGGCAGCGCGCGGCGCACGGCGAAGCCATCGCCTTCCGGCCGCTGTTCGAAACCCGCAGCGACGACGCCGGCAACCATGGTCGGTATTTTTCGGTCCGGCGCGAACGGCGCCTGCTGTCCACGCAGGCACGCAAGTACCGCGTGCGCTCGGCCTATGTCGGCACCGAGGTGTTCCTGTCGCTTGTGGACCAGCACGACGCGCCCTACCCCGACGACCTGCGGCACCTGTCCGTCGAAGCGCTGGTGACCAACCGCGACCTGCCCAGCCTGATACCGCGCAACGGTCGCGACGACTTGCTGGCGCCAGACGCCGTGCCCGTGCAAGGCGTGGGACTCATCCGCCCGCCTTCGGCGCCGCGGCCCCCGTTTGCGGAGGGCGAGACGGCCTGGCGCCTGATCCGCCAGCTCGGTTTCAATTACCTGTCGCTGACCGATCTCGATCATCGCGCCGGCGGCGAGGGCCTGCGCAACCTGCTGGGGCTGTTCCTGGCCGGCGACGACGCCGTGCAGCAGCGCCAGGTGGAGAGCCTGACCGGCGCCAGCGTGAAGCCGGTAACGCGACGCCTGCCTGGCGCCGGGCCAATCCTCTACGGGCGCGGCATCCAGTGCGACCTGACCATCGACGAAGCCGGCTTCTCCGGCGTCAGCCCCTACCTGTTCGGCGTGATCCTCGAACACTTCATCGCACGGCATGTCTCGGTCAACACGTTCACCGAGACGGCCCTGACCTCCTCCCAGCGCGGGCTGATCCATCGCTGGCCCGTCCGCATGGGCGCGCGCGGCACGGTGTAGCCATGCGTTGCAACGACGATCCGGCACGCGCCACGCCTGAACCGTGGCAGATCAGTTTCCTGGGCCTGCTGCGCCAGTTGTCGGCACTGCACCCGGCCCTGCCTGCCGTCGGGCACGCGCGCCGGCCGTGCGAGGAGCCGTTCCGCATCGGGCAGGTTGCCTCGCTGACGTTCGCGCCGCGCGAGATTGCGCAGCTGCGCCAGACGGCGGGCCGGCTCGATATCGCGCTGTTCGGCCTGGGCATGCTGGGCCCGGGCGGCGCGCTGCCGCTGCACTTCACCGAGATCGTCCGCGAACGCAGCGCCGTGCACCATGATTCGACCACGGCCGACTTTCTCGACCTGTTCCATCACCGCGCCCTCACCCGCTTCTATCAGGCATGGGCGCAGGCGCAGTCCACCGCCGGCCTCGACCGGGCGGACGACGAAGTGTTTTCGCGCTATGTGGGTTGGCTGGCGGGCAGCGAGACCGACGAGATAGACCAGCGCGACGGGCAGTTGCCGGCGCACGCGCGGCTGGCGGCCAGCGGGCACCTGGTACGCGAATCGCGCAACCCGGACGGCATCGCGGCCACGCTCGCGCACTACTTCGGCGTACCGGTCGAGGTGGAAGAGTTTGCGCTGCACTGGATTGCGATCGATCCGGCCGAGCAGACCCGCCTGGGCTTGCCGGGCAGCGCCAGCGTGATGGGCGAAGGCGCCATGCTGGGCGAGCGCGTGCCCGACCGCCAGCACCGGTTCCGGCTGGTGATCGGGCCGCTGACGCGCCGGCAGTACCTGAACTTTGTGCCGAACGGACGCGACCTGCCCGCCCTGATCGACTGGGTACGGGCCTTTGTCGGCTTCGAATTCGCCTGGGAGATCGAACTCCGGCTCACGCCCGAGGCCGCCCAGCCGGCGATGCTCGGCGCACCGGGCCGACTCGGCTGGAGCACCTGGCTGGGTCGGCCCGCCGGTGACGCGGCCGTGACCGGCATGGTGTTCGAGCCCGAACAGTCGCCGCCCCCATCCGGCGACGCCGGCCCAGCGTGATTTGCGGCAGTGCAGCAGCCACTTGCTTCCCACATATAGATATAGCGACCTTCCAATGACCTCCGCCACCGCCATACCCTTCCCCGAGCTTCTCGAACCGATTGATGGCGCCCACCCGTGCGGCGCCAACCTCGAATACGAGCCCGCCTTCATCGCGCTGCAGGCCAAGGTCGCAGTCAGGCCAGAGGTGCAATACGGCCAGTTTCTGAGCGTGCCCGAGGCGGTGAACTGGCGCGAGGTCGAGCACGACTGCCGGGTTCTGCTGCAGCGCACCCGCGACATGCGCCTGCTGGTGCTGCTGGCGCGATGCGGCGCCAGGCTCGGTCATGCAGCCGGCTTGCGCGATGGCCTGTCGGCGCTGGCGCACCTGCTGGAAAAGTGGCCCGACGCGCTACATCCGCAGCCGATGATCGATGGCGAGGCAGACCCCGTGCTGCGTGCCAGCGCGCTCGCGGCACTGGCGGACCCGCATGGGCTGATGCGCGACGTGCGCGAGCTGGTGATCGACGGCAATGGGCCGCTCGCACTGCACATGCGCGATATCGAAAAGGCGATGGCCCGGCCCCGGCCTGCCGATGCGCTGCCGCCGGAGTCCGTCGCGCAGCAACTGGCCGCGCTGCGCGCCCGGCAGGACGCAGGGCTTGCAGCGCTCGATGCTGCGCGGTCAGCGGTCCTGTCGATCGATCACTGGGCACGCCAGCATCTGGCCGAGGATCGCCCCGACCTGCAGCCCTTGCTGCAACTGCTGGGCCTGCTGGCCAGCAAAACGGTTGAGGCCGAGGCCCTGGCAGCCACGCCGCAGGCGTGCGGCGATGTCGCCGCGCCGTGCGACCCGGCCGCCGCGCAGCCGATGTCCCGCGAGGCTGTGCTCGCCAGCATCCACCAGGCCCGTATCTGGTTCGAACGGCACGAGCCCAGCAGCCCGGTGCCGCTACTGCTCAGGCAGGCGGAACGGCTGACCGGCAAGCGCTTCGACGAACTGTTTCAGGCCATACCTGCCGACCTCGTCGAACGCTGGGCGCGCGACGAGGCGTAGGCAAGCCCCTGGGGTTCGGCGCAGAAGGGCCGGCGCAGACGGGCGCCGCCTACATCACCCGATGCGCGAAGTGCCCGTGCCGGGCCTCGCCCATCAGCTGGCTGAAGCCGGCCACATCCATGTGCACGAGCGACTCGCGGTCGCCGGCCTCGAAGTAGACGTCGTCGTGCGCCAGCAGGCTGTCGTCGATCCACGTCAGGGTGCCGTAGGCCATGCCCACCGGCGGCAAGGCGTGCAGGTCGCAGTCGCGGAACACTTCACGCACGCCATCCATATGCGCATACGAGAGCTTGCGGCCGCTCTGCTCGCGCAGTTCCGACAACTTGAGGTGATGGCTCGACGGAATCACGGCCGTCAGGTAGCCGCGCTCGTCTTCGAGCAGCACGGCGCGGGCCAGTCGATCGAGTGGCACGCCTGCTGACAGGCTTCGGCCGGTACGGGGAATTGTCTCGAATCGGCTCTCGTTCTTGCTCAGGCATTTCGCCAGCTTCATGGCCATTTTCATGGTGCAACCTCCGGGCGCTGGGGCGCTTCAGTTGTCTCGAGTACGGAAACTATAGGTCAGCGTCCGCGCCAGTTTGTCGGTGCTAACCCGAATGCCGCCGCTCATAGCGCCGCCCTATGGGGCCGATTGCAATCCTCACATTTTGCTGGCATCTGCTCTCGCCTATATTTCTCGTGCGACAGGCTCCGCCCCAGCGGCGCCGCGTGGAAGTGCCGACGCGTGAAGACTAGAACTACTACCGTTTGGATCCCCAAAGGAGAGAGCATGTCTGACGAAAAGTGTCCCTTCAACCATGCCGCCGGAGGCGGCACCACCAATCAGGACTGGTGGCCCAAGCAGCTACGCCTGGACCTGCTCAGCCAGCATTCGAGCAAGACCAACCCGCTGGGCAGCGAATTCGACTACGCGGCGGCCTTCAATAGTCTCGACTTCGCCGCTTTGAAGAAGGACCTGGCCGAGGTCATGACCGATTCCCAGGACTGGTGGCCGGCGGACTTCGGCCACTATGGCCCGCTGTTCATCCGCATGGCGTGGCACAGCGCCGGCACCTATCGCATCGGCGATGGGCGTGGGGGCGGCGGGCGCGGCCAGCAACGCTTTGCGCCGCTGAACAGCTGGCCCGACAACGTAAGCCTGGACAAGGCGCGCCGGCTGCTGTGGCCAGTCAAGCAGAAGTACGGCCAGAAGATTTCGTGGGCCGACCTGATGATCCTGGCCGGCAACGTTGCGCTGGAAACCATGGGCTTCAAGACCTTCGGCTTCGGCGGCGGACGCGAGGACACGTGGGAGCCGGACAAGGACGTCTACTGGGGCAATGAAAAAACCTGGCTCGGCGGCGACGTGCGCTACGGCAAGGGTGCGGCGGGCAAGGAAGGCGATGGCGGCGTGCTGGTGGCCGACGTGGAGAAGCACGGCGAGGAAGTGAGCCGCACCGATCCGGGCCGCAACCTGGAGAATCCGCTCGGCGCCGTGCAGATGGGCCTGATCTATGTGAACCCGGAAGGCCCCGACGGCAATCCCGACCCGCTGGCCGCGGCCTACGACATTCGCGACACCTTCGGCCGCATGGCGATGGACGACGAGGAAACCGTCGCGCTGATCGCCGGCGGGCACACCTTCGGCAAGACTCACGGCGCCGGCCCGGCCACCAACGTCGGCGAGGAACCGGAAGCGGCCGCGCTGGAACAGCAGGGCTTTGGCTGGCGCAACAAGTTCGGCACCGGCAAGGGCGCCGACACCATTACCAGCGGCCTGGAGGTGACGTGGTCGAACACCCCGACGCAATGGGGCCAGGGGTTCTGGGAGAACCTGTTCAACTTCGACTACGAACTGACCAAGAGCCCGGCGGGCGCCAATCAATGGGTGGCCAAGGACAGCCCCGAAACCGTGCCGCACGCGCACGACCCGTCGAAGAAGCTCAAGCCCACGATGCTGACCACCGACCTCTCGCTGCGCTTCGATCCGATCTACGAGAAGATCTCGCGTCGCTTCAAGGACGATCCGCAGGCCTTTGCCGATGCGTTCGCCCGCGCGTGGTTCAAGCTCACCCATCGCGACATGGGTCCCGTGGCGCGCTACCTTGGCCCGGAAGTGCCCACCGAGGAACTGCTCTGGCAAGACCCGATCCCGCCGGTCGATCATCCGCTGGTGAACGACGCCGACGTGGCGGCGCTCAAGCAGACGGTGCTGGCCTCGGGATTGTCGATTGCCGAGCTGGTGAAGACGGCCTGGGCGTCGGCGTCCACGTTCCGGGGCTCCGACAAGCGCGGCGGTGCCAATGGCGCGCGCATCCGCCTGGCGCCGCAGAAGGACTGGGCCGCCAACGAGCCCGACCAGCTCCACAAGGTGCTGTCGACGCTGGAAGGCATCCAGAGAGACTTCAACGGCAGCCAGTCGGGCGGCAAGAAGGTGTCGATGGCCGACCTGATCGTGCTGGCGGGCGGCGCCGCCATCGAGAAGGCCGCCGAGAAAGCCGGCAAGAAACTGACCGTGCCGTTCTCGCCGGGCCGCATGGACGCCACGCAGGACAAGACCGACGTGAAGTCGATGGGCGCGCTGGAGCCCACGGCCGACGCCTTCCGCAACTACATCAACCCGCGCGTGCGTGTGCCGGCCGAGCACATGATGATCGATCGCGCCCAGCTGCTGACGCTGACCGCGCCCGAGATGACGGTGCTGGTGGGTGGCCTGCGCGTGCTGAACGTCCACACGGGCAAGGACGCCCATGGCGTGCTGACCGACCGGCCGGAAACGCTGTCGAACGACTTCTTCCGCAACCTGCTCGACATGCGTCTGGAGTGGACGCCGCTGTCGCGCGACGTGTTCGAAGGCGCCGACCGCACGACCGGCGCGGTCAAGTGGACGGGCTCGCGCGTCGACCTGATCTTCGGCTCGCACTCGCAACTGCGGGCGCTCTCGGAGGTGTATGCCAGCGAAGACGGCGCGGAGAAGTTCTATGACGACTTCGTCGCCGCATGGACCAAGGTGATGAACCTCGACCGCTTCGACCTGCGCAAGTAGCCTTCCCTCACCGTGGCACCAGACGCCGGAGCTTGCTCCGGCGTTTTTTTTGGGCCGACTCAGGCCTCCCGCGCCTCTCCTGCCTCTCTCTCGCTACACGCCCGCAGCGCCTGCAGGCAGAACTCGGCCACCACGCCGGCCATCTCGTCGGTGTCCATGGGCGCCGTGCCGATGGCCGACACCCGCGCATGGCTGGCGGTCAGCGTGGCCAGCCCGTGCGCGGCGATCCATACCGCGAACGCCAGTTGGTCTTCAGAGAGCCGCGTGGCGGCCCGGCCCGCCAGGCAGCCCGCCACGGCCTCGCGCACGCGCGAGAACGAATCGCCGGCCGCCTGCATCAGTTCGGGATACTCGCCGCGCCGTTCCACACCGGGGCCGAACATCAGATGGAACCGGGCGGGATAAACGTGGGCGAACTCCGCGTAGCCCACCAGCAGGCCACGCAGCCGGTCGGCCGGGGTGGCGCTGGGCAAGCGGGCCGCGTTCTCGCTGCGGAACTGCTTCAGCTCGCGGAAGGCCTGCGCGGCAATCGCGGCCAGCAGGCCGTTGCGGTCCTGGAAATGATGCGATGGCGCGCCCGGCGATACGCCGGCCAGGCGCGCGGCGGAGCGCAGGCTCATGGCCGCCACACCTTCCGTATCGAGCAGATGCAAGCCCCACGCGATCAGCGACGCGCGCAGGTCGCCGTGGTGCCACTGGCCTTCGGGCTTGGTCACGCGCCGCGTGGGTGCGTCGGCGGGCTGGGTCATGCGTCGATCTGCGGAATCGCGGTTCCAGCGGCGGTCTGGCTATCGAGCACGCCGTCGGGCGGCGCCGGCCGTCTGCGCAAGGCCGCCTTGACCGTGACGTACTGCACGCAGAACAGCACGCCCTTCGATACCGCAGGATAGATCGCGATAAAGGCCGGCCAGGACGCCGGGTGCCAGACCGCCACCAACGCGTTGAGCCCGGCCGACACCAGCATCAGCAGCGCCCAGGCATAGCCGAAGAACGTCATCTCGGGCTGCACGCGCGGCGCGATGCCGGGCGGCACATAGCGGTTCATCCAGCCCTTGCGCAGCATGACGCCGCCGATGATCAGGAACAGGATGCTGGGCTTGGCCATGACGAAGCGCGGATCGGCGGTCAGCCACGTGGCCACCGACGACACCACCACCGATGCGAGCGAAATCCACTGCAGCACCGCCACACGCCGGCGATGCACGATTTCGCGGCCCACCACGGCGAGCGCCACCACCAGCCCGGCCAGCGTGGCGATGCGGACATCCACCTCCAGCGCCATCAGCACGGCAAAGACCAGCACGCCCAGCGTGTCGAGAATGACGGGCCAGGCAATGCGGAACAGGCGGCTCATGCGGCGTCTCCGTGCGCGAGGTTGTCGGCCTGCCCTGCCACCCAGCTGCCGTGGAAGCCGAACGGCACGCGCTGCGGCAGTTCCACCGTGGCCACCGGGCCGGCCTCGATGCGGCGGGCGTCGAGCACGATCAGTTCGCTGGTATTTGATGCCGCGCGCCATACCACGGCCAGCAGCCAGCCGTCGCCCTCCTGGGCGCCACGCGCGGCGAACACCGGCTCCGACGTGACATCGCCGGGCGGCAGCCAGTATGCCTGCTGCGTGCCGGCCTCCATGTCGACATGGACGATGCCGCCCAGCGTGTCGTCGTCGGGCCGCGACGCGGCAAACCAGCCGTGCCGATGCCGGCGCCCGGCCACGCGGTCGTCGATGCGCGGAAACTCGCCCGGGATATCGCACAGCGGCTCGGTGGAGAACGTTTCGGCGTCCTCGGCAAGGTCGAAGGTCCAGCGCGCCAGGCGGGCCTGCTGCCGGGACGGATCACCGGGCGAGCCGTCCGGCCGCGGAAACAGTGGCGCTTCCGGGTAGACCATGACATCGGCCATCAGCTGGTGGCCCGCCTCCCACGCATTCATGGTGTGGAACACGTAGCAGGACGGCCCCCGGTACCAGCGCACGTCAGCGCCGGGCGCATCGCGCCGCATCACGCCGACCATTGCGGGCCGGTCGGCCTCGAACGCGTACGCGGGCAGCCCCTTTTCCGCGCGCTCGCGGCTGCCGGTGAGCGGCAGGATGGGAATCAGCAGATGGCGCGCGGTCACCATGAAGTCGTGCACCATGCTGCAGTAAGGCGCCTCGATGCGGTCGTAGCGCGTCAGCCGTCCATCGGGGCCGATGGTGCCGACGGTCACGCCGCGCGTCAGGCGGCCGTCGGCGTTATAGCCGAAGAACACCATCTCGCCCGTGTCCGGATCGATCTTCGGATGCGCGGTAAACGGGCCCTGCTGCGCGCCGCTATCGACGTAACCCAGTGTTTCCAGCGTGCCTGGCGCAAGCTGCGTGGGCCGATGCGCTTCTTCCAGCGCCAGCAGCCGCTGGGCATGCCAGACGATGTGCGTGTTGGCCACGCCGCTGTCGTCGCCCACCCATTCGGGCGCGTCCGGCACCTTGCCGGCGAAGGTGCGGAACAGCGCCCGGCCGGCGCGGTCCTCGTCGCGCCACTTCGGCGTGCGCACCCAGCGGTTGCGGTAGGCGGCGCCACCCTTGCCCAGCGCAATCGCGTGCACCATGCCGTCGCCGCCAAACCAGTGCGTGGCCGGCGTGGGGAAATGCGGGTTGGGACCATTGCGGAACAGCGTGCCCACCAGGTCGGGCGGCAACTCGCCCCGTACCTTCAGCCCACTGACGGCAATCTCCTGCTGCACCGGGGCGAAATTCCCGGTCGTCCAGAGGTAGTCCGGCGCCTGGTCGTCCTTTGCCTGTGCCTGTGCCACGGTTGTCTCCCTGTCTGTTGTTATCTGAACAGCGTTCAGTTTGGGGCTGGAGGTATTCAAGGCGGCGCGTGGCGCCCTGTCAAGGCAAATCCGGCCCCGCTGGCCCCACGGGCGAAATTTTCAATCCGGCCCAGAAAAGATTCATACGGGCCCGACGCACGGCGCGCGGGCCGGGCCGCATATAGTGGTTTGTGGTTTCGCCAATCCGGCACGTCGCAACGAGGAGATATCCCATGGCTGTGACCTTCCGTTTCGCCACCTGGCGTGGCGCTGCGTTGACGGGCGTGATGACCGGGCTGCTAGCCCTGCTGGTGGCCAGCAGCGGCGTGGCCCATGCGCAACTGGGCGACATGCTGAAATCGTCGCCACTGGGTGGTTCGGGCGGTTCGGGCGGTTCGGGTAGTTCTGGCGGCGCGGGCCAGGGCGCCACCGGCAGCCTGGGCGGGCTGGGCGGGCTGTCGGCGTCGTCGATCACCGCCGGCTCGGCCGGCAATGCGGCTGGCGTGATCGAATTCTGCATGAAGAACAACTATCTCAATGCCGACGCCGCCACATCGGCCGTCAAGGACAAGCTGCTGGGCTCGGTTTCCGGCGGCAGCCAGGACAGCGGCTACACCGACGGCTCGCGCGGCGTGCTTTCCACCAGCGGCGGCAAGCAGCTCGACCTCAGCGGCAGCGGCCTGAAGGCCGAAGTGACCAAGCAGGTGTGCGACAAGATCCTGGCGCAGGGCAAGTCGATGCTCTGAGCGCCCGGTGGCTAGGCGTCGCCGTCCTTGGAATTGATGATGATGGTTGGCACCACCGACTGGGCCACGACCTTGCTGACGACCGACCCGGTCAGCGCGGCCCGCAGTGCGCCGGCCCCCTTCGCGCCCAGTACCAGCACGTCGGCGCCATGCTCCGCCGCGAAGCCGATGATGGACTCGGCGGCGTCGCCGCGCAGCCAGTGCTCGTGGATGGCGTCAACCCGGCCGTCGAGGATGGCGTGCGCCGCCTCGAAGCTCACGCGTGCCTCCTCGCGGTTCTGCTGCTCGAAATCCACCGTGCCGAAGCCGGTGCGGCCCAGCACCGGCGACACATGCACGACGTGGACGGTGCGCGGCGCGGCCAGCGCGGCCGTGGACGCCAGCCACGTGGCGGCGCAGCGGCTGTGGACCGACCCGTCGATCGGCAGCACGATCACAGTCATGAAGACACTCCCTCGAAGATGGATCGAACCACGCGAGCATACTGCAAGTCGCCGCGCGGCGGGCCGCCGGGTTGGCGCCCCCTGCCCGGTTGCCTACCATGACAGCACGCCGCGCCTCTACGTTTGTCCCCCATTCCTCCACCGCCTGGAGCCCGCCCATGGAAGTCGATGCCCCCGCGCTGTCAGGCGCCGTGCCGCAGTTTCCCGCCCACGTGACGTTGCGCAACGGCGCGGCCGTCACGCTGCGCAGCATCCGGGAGGATGACCGGTCCGGCGTGCTGGAGGCCTTCCACCTGCTCTCCGAGGCGTCGCGCTACACCCGCTTCATGGCGTTCATGAAAGACCTGCCGGACGCATTGCTGGAAGACGTAGTGCATCCGGAGCCGGGCAAGGACTGCACGCTGGTGGCCGTGGCCGGCACCAGCGAGACCGGACACCTGGTGGGCGGGTCGCGCTACGTGGCCATCCCGGGCCGCCCCGCCACCTGCGAGTTCGCGATCACCGTCATCGACGGCTGGCAGGGCACCGGCCTGGGCCGGCTGCTGCTGCAGACGCTGGTCGACCTGGCGCGTGCCGACGGCTTCCACGTCATCGAGGGCTATGTGCTGGCGACGAATGCCGGCATGCGCGGCCTGGCGCACCGGCTTGGCTTTACCGACACGATGTGTCCCGACGACCCGACCCAGCGCATCGTGCAGCGGCAACTGGTGGATGTCGCCTAGGTATGTCGCGCAGGTATGTCGCCCAGGTATGTCGCCTAGGTATGTCGCCTGGCAACGTCGTCCTAGCAATGTCGCTAATAATGCCGCGTAGATAAGACATCCAGGACCCGCATCGCCTGTCATAACGTGCGCCAGCGCACGGAGTCAGCTGGTGCCGTAGCAGTATCTTCGCCCTTGCGTCGAGCGGGCGGCCAACTTCACCGGTGTAGTGCTATTGCCAGCCGCCTGCGCATCGCGGCTGTCGATATGCGAACCGGAGAGGCTTTCATGGCACTGAATGCGGCGTCATCCGAGGCAACCTTGCAGACCCAGGTGTGCGTGATCGGATCCGGCCCGGCCGGTATTGCCTGCGCGCTGGAACTGGCGCGCCGCCGGATCGACGTGATCCTGGTGGAAGCCGGCAGCACCGGCCACAACCCCGTGGCGCAGGCCGACTGCGACGCGGAAATGGTCGACCACCAGCGCCATGCGCCGATGCAGGAGGCGGTGCGCCGCACATTCGGCGGCACGTCGTGGCTGTGGGGCGGACGCTGCGTGCCGTTCGACCCGATCGACTTCGAGGCGCGCGACTACGCGCCCGGCGCCGCCTGGCCGATTGGCTACGCCGACCTGGCGCCCTGGTACCGCGTGGCCTGCGACTACGCCAACTGCGGCCAGCCCGCCTTCACCGTGGCCGACCTCGACGCCCCGTCGGCCCGCCAACCGTTCACCGATACGTTCCGCCCTGGCGCGGTCATCGCCTCAGACCTGGAACGCTGGAGCGGCGAACCCAATTTCGCGCGCCGCTACGGCGAGGCGCTGCGCACCAGCCCGCACGTGCGGCTGATGCTCGACGCGGCGTGCGTGGACATCGACCTCGCGCCCGACAGCGAACGGATCGAGGGCGTGGTGCTGGCCACTGGCGAGCGCGGCGCTACCCGGGTGCGCGTGCGCGCCGACCGCTTCGTGCTGGCCTGCGGCGGACTCGAGGCCACGCGGCTGCTGCTCAATGCCAACCTGCGCCACGGCAACCGGCTGGGCAATCGCGCCGACCTGCTGGGCCGGCATTACATGGGCCATATCTCCGGCAAGATCGCCAGCGTGCGGCTGCAGGCCACCGCCAGCAGCACGGTCTGGCAATACGAGCGCGACAACCAGGGGTTCTACGCGCGGCGCCGGCTGACCGTGCCGGCCGCCGTGCAGCGCCGCCACGGGCTGCTCAATACCGCGATGTGGCTGGACAACCATCCGCTGGCCGACCCCGCGCACGGCAACGGCGTGCTGTCGCTGGCCTACCTGGCGCTGTGCACGCCGGGCCTGAACCGGCTGCTGGTGCCGCCCGCCATCGCCCGGCTGGTGACCGCCGCCGGCGCGCGGCACGAGCTGCCCCAGCACGTGGGCAACGTCATGCGCGCGCTGCCACGCATCGTGGCCTTCGTGCCGCCGTTCGCCTATCGCCGCTACATGGCGCGTCCCCGGCTACCCGGCTTCATGCTGGCGAGCCCCAAAAACATCTATGCGCTGCACTATCACGCCGAGCACCTGCCGCACCGCGACAGCCGCGTGACGCTGGCCGACACCGTAGACCAGTTCGGCGTGCGCCGGCTCAAGGTGGACCTGCGCTACCAGCGCGCCGATGCGGAGTCGGTGGTGCGCAGCCACGCGCTGCTGGACCAGCATCTGCGCGACACCGGCGCCGGGCAGCTGGACTACTGGCTGCCCGAGGCCGCGCGCGTGGACGCCGTACTGGCCGGCGCCAGCGACGGCTTCCACCAGATTGGCACCGCGCGCATGGCGGCCAACGATCGCGAAGGGGTGGTCGATCCGGACTGCCGCGTGTTCGGCACCGACAACCTCTACTTGGCCAGCAGCGCCGTGTTTCCATCGTCGGGCCAGGCCAACCCGACGCTGACCATCCTGGCGCTGTCGGCGCGGCTGGCGCACCATCTGGCCGGCCAGCTTGGCCGGGGCGACATGGCCGACGATATCCGCCTGGTCAGCGCGGCGCGCGAGATTGGCGAGATGCCGATGGCGGCGCGCGCCATCGAAGGCGCCGCTCCATGATCGCGAGGCCGCCGTTCCACCCTTCCCTTTGCCGACGTTGCACTGCCGCGAGCCACCCATGAGCAGACTCGGACTAGGTTGCGGGGCCGTGCTCGGCCGCGTGGGCCGCAAACAGGCGCTGTACGCGCTGGACCTCGCCTACGACAGCGGCGTCACGCATTTCGACGTGGCGCGCTCGTATGGCTTTGGCGAAGCGGAGGGGCTGCTGGGCCAGTTCCTGCAAGACAAGCGCCACGAGGTCACCCTGACCACCAAGTTTGGCGTGATGCCGCCCCGCAACGCCGCGCTGCTGGGCCTGGCCAAATCGGCGGCCCGCGCCGTGATGGCACGCATTCCGGCCACGCGCGGGCTGGGGCGTGCCGCGGCAAGCCAGATGCTGTCGCATCGCGACTATTCGCCGGCCTACGCACGTAGCTGCCTGGATACCTCGCTGCGGCAATTGCGCGTGGAGCAGATCGACTATTACCTGATTCACGACCCCGATACCGCGGACATCGGCGAGGAACTGATGCGGTTCCTGGAGCAGGCGCGCGGCGCGGGCAAGATCGCGCGCTGGGGCATCTCGGCCGACCGGCCGGCGGTGCTGGCCAGCCCGGCCGCGGCGCGTGCCGACGTGTTGCTGTACGAAGCCAACGTGAACGTGCTGGACACGCTGCCATTGGCGCCGGCCGGCGATCACCGGCAACGCTTTCTGACGCGTCCGTTCGGCGGCGGCGGCGCCGCCATCGAGGGCCTGCGCCGCCGGCCACAGGTGCGCAACGCGCTGCGCAAGCTGGGCCTTGAAGATCTCGACGATCACACCGTGGCGCTGTACTTCTCGCTCAGCCTTGCCGGCCAGCACGGGGTGGTGGTCACGTCGATGTTCGACCCGGCCCATCTGCGGCAGAACCTGCGCGCCGCCGAGCATTTCCGCGCCCTCGGCGAGCGCGGATGGCAGCTGGCGCCCGAGATCCTCGGTATTGCACCAGCCAGCGAGCGCGGCCCATGTGGCAGTGGGCACGGCCGGTGCGCCAGCGGCACGCCGGTGATGCCCGACGCCTGAATCACGCCTGAGTCACCCCTGAGCCACACCTCAGCCACGCCCATGCCACGCTGCCCGACGCTGTTCTTCTTCAGCCGGCGCCCGCCAGCACGGCCTTCTGTCCGGCCAGCCTGGCGCCCATGGCCTCGCCCAGCGCCTGCAGGCCGGACATCGGCCGCACCATCACCTCGAATTCCTCGATCTTGCCGGCCGCGTCGAAGCGCAGCATGTCGATGCCCTTCAGCGCTTTGCCATCGACGTTGGCGCTGAATTCGAGTACCACGCTCGTGCCGTCGCCCGTGGCAAACGCGCGGTGGTAGGTGAAGTCCTGGAATACCGTGTTCACGGTCTTCAGCACCAGCTTGATGGCGGCACGGCCCGGGTATGGGGTGTGCGCCACCGGCGAGCGGAACACGATCTTGTCGGACAGCAATGGGTCCAGCTCTTCCATCGCGTTGCGGGCCAGCAGCGCGTGCCAGGCCGCCAGCGTCTGCTGCGCGGCGGGCTTCAGGCCTTGAACATCCATGCGAGTCTCCTTTTGGCTTGGCATTGTTTTATGCAACTGGTTGCATAGCGTGCATCGTAGCGGGGATGGGGAGAAATTGCCAGTGGGCGATAGGCGAGGTGCCAGGTGACATGCACGCTCTGCATTTTGCGCATTAAGTTGCTCGATAAATGCTAGAAATGCAAAATCAGACAAACGCCTACAGCATTGGTAAGCGGCTCCCCCTAATCTTGCTTCCAGGACCTGACCCGTCCTTTTCAACCTCCCCTGCAGCCCGCCTGATTGCGTCAGGCGGGCATTTTTTTGCCTTGGACAAACCCGTGCAAACCCCCCGATGGCTGGATATCGCCCGGCTTCCAGGTCTGCTTGAAGAACGCTTCCTCGGGCGAGTACAGCCGGAAGAAAGTCCGAACCCGTGAAGTCCGGCAGTCCGCCGGCTTCCGGCCATCGGTCCGGTCCGGGCACGACCGACGTCGCGCGGGCCATGCCTGTGTGCGATGTCGCATATTACGGAAGCCCGCGATCGGGAACGATCTGCCTCTACAAGAAACAGAGGAGACGTTCGCCATGCAAAAGCCGCAAGACCTTCACCAGTCCGGCGTCTTCGCCGACATCAGCGCACCCCCCGACGAGCTTTGCCCGATCGCGCCGCACGCCATCCGCAGCGGCGCGCCGCTGACGCGCTGCCACGGACACTCGTCGACCACCGACGGGTATGCCTGGACCGTGGTGTGGGACTGCACCCGCAGCACGTTCGACTGGTACTACGACGTTGACGAAGTGGTGGTCATCCTCGAAGGCAGTGTCCGCGTCACGGATTGCCACGGCACCACGCACACGCTCAACGTGGGCGACGCCGGCTACTTCCCGTGCGGCACCACCTGGTTCTGGGAGGTGGACGACTACGTGCGCAAGGTGGCGTTCTGCCACAAGCCCGTGCCGCGCGGCATGCACCTGCCGGTTCGCATCGCCCACCGGCTGGTTCGCGAAGCGCGCCGATGCGCCGGCCTCGTCGTCCGGTTGCGCAACAGGTTGTCGGCGCGGGCCGGCCGTGCCGCTGGCCTGGGACGCACCACCGCCATCATGATGCTGCTGGGCATCCCGCTCTAGCCCGCGCGGGCTCCGCCCCTAGCGTGGCGTGGCCGCAGCGCGCCCTTCGAGCGCCTGCAGAATGGCGTACGCCGCCGTCACGCGCGCGGGAATCGGCACGTTGCGGTTGGCCAGCAAGACCACGCCAATCCGCTGCGCGGGCACGAAGGCCACATAGGCACCGAAGCCGTTGGTCGAACCGGTCTTGTTGATCAGCGCGTCGGCCGGCGCCGGCTGCGGCGGCGCAATGCGCTGCGCCGGCTGGGCCTCGGTCACCATGCGCGCATCGTTGCCGGCCAGCAGGTCGTTCAACGACACCGGCCAGCCATAGCGCTCCCATCCCAGCCCCTGCGTCATGCCGCCCACGCCGCCCACGCGGAAGTAGCCCGCATGGGTGGCGGCCAGCGCCTGGCGCAGCGCCGCGTCGCTCACGGCCTGGACGTCGAGGTTCAGCGCCACCACGCGGATCATGTCCGCCGCGGTGGTCTTGATGCCATAGGCTTGACCGTCGAACACACCCGGCGTGGCGCGCACGGGCCTGTCGCCCTTGTACCCCCACGCATAGTTGCCCATCTGCGCACGCGGCACCTCGATCCACGTGTGGGTCAGCCCGAGCTTCGGAATCAGCTGCCCCATCATCGCCGTCTCGAACGTCGCGTCCAGCGCCTGGGCGGTGGCCAGGCCGAACAGGCCGGCGCTGACGTTCGAATAGCGCCGCTGCGTGCCCGGTGCGGCGGCCGGCTGCCACTGCCGGAGCCACTCCACCATCTGCGGCATGGTGTTGACGGTGTCGGGCACCTGCAGCGGCAGGCCGCCCGCCGTATAGGTGCCCAGCTCCAGGAGGCTGATGCCGTCGAAGGCGCTGCCGGCCAACGTCGGCAGATACTTCGTGGTCTTGTCGTCCAGCGACAGCTTGCCGCGCGCCTGCGCATAGGCAGCCAGCGTGGCCGTGAACGTCTTGCTGACCGAGCCGATCTCGAAAAGCGTGTCGTCGGTCACGGGCCGCGCGCCTTGCCGAGCCGCCACGCCGTAGTTGAAAACCTGCTGCCGGCCCGCCACGGAGACCGCCACGGCCATGCCCGGCACGTCGTACCGCGCCATCATCGGGCGAATGGCGGCATCCACGGCCTGCCGGATCGCATCGCTGGCATCACCGCCGTCAGCGCCCGCCGCCAGTGCCGGCGTGGCGAGCGCGGCCGATAACGCTGATATGGCCAGCGCCAGCGTGGCGACACGGTGGCGAAGTGTCTGCGAACGGTCGGGAAGGGTCGGCATGGAGAGGCTCATCGGCTGCGGAATGCAAAGGTCTTCAGGCTGCGGGCGTCTCGTCCTGCTGGCAGAAGCAGAGCCGGTTGCCGAACGGATCCTTGACCTGCAACTGGCGGCCCCAGCCAGCATCCTCCACGCCGGGCTTGGCATAGCGGTATTGCCTGGCCGCCAGCTCGCGGTGCAACGCATCGACGTCATCGATGCGCACGAAAATGGCCGAACCGGGTGTGGCATCGCCGTGGTGTTCGCTCAGATGCAGCGTCAGTCCCGAGCGCGAGACCTGCGCATAGAGCGGAAAGTCGTCGCCGAACCGGTGTTCCCAGTCGATCTGGAACCCGAGAAAGTCCACGTAGAACTCCTTGGCCTTGTCGACCGAGAAGATGCGCAGGATGGGAATGGCGGCGGACAATTGCATGAAAGTACCCCGGCTGGCGAGAGGAAGCTGGACATTGTGCCATTCCCAACGCCGCCGTACGTGCCTGTCGCGTCACTTTTCTCGCCGTTTCGGACGTTTTACTTGGAATTATGGATTCCCTATAATTATTCGATCCAAATAATTCGGATTAAACCGCCGATGAGCTTCGTCTACAGACGTCCCGAGCTGGCGCGCCAGATGGCCCGCCAACTGCTGCACCCGAGTGTGCTCGACGAGGGCCTGCGCTCCGGGCTGTTCCTGTCCGGCCTGCGCCGCATCGGCAAGACCACCTTCCTGCTGAACGACCTGATTCCAGCGCTGGAAGAGATGGGCGCCATCGTGATCTACGTGGACCTGTGGAGCGACACCCAGCGCAGCCCCGCCGCGCTGATCCGCGAGGCGGTCAAGAAAAAGCTGTCCGAACTGGAGTCGATGCCGGCCAGCGCCGCGCAGAAGCTGCGGCGGCTCACGGGCGTGGATCTGGGTGCCTTCGGCTTCAAGTTCGGCTTCAAGCTCGACACCCTGGGCGAGCCCGGCGGCGCCACGCTGGCGCACGCGCTGGGCGAACTGGTAGACCAGGCGCGTACTGACGTGGTGCTGATCGTCGACGAGGTGCAGCACGCCATTACCTCCGAGGAAGGCAACCAGATGCTGCTGGCGCTCAAGGCCGCGCGCGACGCCATCAACCCCCGGCCCGATACGCCTGGCCACTTCCTGTTCGTCGGCACGGGCTCGCACCGCGCGCTGGTGGGCGAACTGACCGCGCGCCGCAACCAGGCGTTCACGGGGGCCACGTCGGTGGCATATCCGGTGCTGGACCAGGCCTACGTGAGCCACCTGCTGGAACGGCTGGCGGCCGAAGGCGTCACCGCCCTGCCCTCGCCCGAGGTGGCCATCCGGGCCTTCCAGACGCTGGGCAATCGTCCCGAGGAAATGATCAAGGCGCTGCGCCAGTTGCATTTCCACCTGCCGCCCGGCAGCAATCCGGACGAGCACCTGCCCGTCATCGCCAACACGCTGCGCTCAGCGGCGGCCGATATCGAGCTGATGAAGCTGGAGCAACTGGGCGGGCTGGCCACGGCCATCTTCGACCGCATTGCTTCCGCCGAGGGCGACGCCCGTGGCCTGTTCTCGGCCGACGCCGCCGCCGCCTATTCCCGAGCCATCGGCCGCGAGGTGAAGGTGGAGGAAGCGCAGCCGGTGGTGAACGAACTGATGGCCACCAACCTGATCATGCGCAAGGGCCACGGCCTCTACGGCATCACCGACCCGTTCGTGCAGGAAATGTGGCGCGAGCGCAAGGCCATCGAGGGCAAGCTCTGACCAGAGCGGGTGCCAGCGCAGCCTTCGCCTGACGCGCAGGACACGCGAGCATTGGGACGAAGCTGTTGGTGGTATCCAGCACGCGAGCATTGGAACGAAGCTGCTGGTTGTTTAACCGCCACCGCCGCAAGCCACGCCCAAGCGGAACCAGAACGTAGTGTCTTGGCTCTCTCTCCCCTCATGGGGAGAGAGCGGGAGAGAGGGGTGGTACAGCAAGGCGCCACATCGAGCAAAGCCGTCGGTTTGATCCAGCACGCGAGCGTTGGAACGGAGCTGTTGGTGGTATCCAGCACCAGCAGCACGCGATACGCAGCCCCCTCTCCCCCGACCCCTCTCCCGCGTGCGGGAGAGGGGAGCAAACCGTCGGGCCAGAAACGAAGCTGTTGGTTGTTTAACCGCCATCGCCGCAAGCCACGCCCAAGCGGAACCAGAACGTAGTGTCTTGGCTCTCTCTCCCCTCATGGGGAGAGAGTAGGAGAGAGGGGTGGTACAGCAAGGCACCACATCGAGCAAAGCCGTCGGTTTGCTCCAGCACGCGAGCATTGGGACGAAGCTGTTGGTGGTATCCAGCATGGCGGCACACGATACGCCGCGCCCTCTCCCCCGGCCCCTCTCCCGCGTGCGGGAGAGGGGAGCAAACCGTGGGGCGGCACAACGGAGCCGTCGGTTTGCTCCAGCACGCGAGCATTGGAACGAAGCTGTTGGTGGTATCCAGCACCAGCAGCACGCGATACGCAGCCCCCTCTCCCCCGGCCCCTCTCCCGCGTGCGGGAGAGGGGAGCAAACCGTCGGGCGGCACAACGGAGCCACCACCAGCCCTCCACCATCAAGCCGCCGCCGCTGCCCGTTGCCGGGCCACCTCGGCCAGTGGCGCGTCTACGCTGTCGGCGTGCAGCGTGAAGTCGAAGCGGATCATCGCGAACGGCTTCTCGGCGCCGGCGGCCTGCAGCGCGGCCGGGTCTGTCACGCGGGTGACCGGCGGCACCAGGCCTTCGCGCGTGGCAAACGCGAAGTCGTCCCACAGGAATGGATCGCCGTCGATGTTGATCTGGGTGGTCAGCTTGCGGTGCCCAGGCGCGGACACAAAGAAGTGGATGTGGGCCGGACGGGTGCCGTGGCGGTCCAGCTGCTTCAGCAGGCGGTCGGTGGCGCCGTTGGGCGGCACGCTATATCCCACGGGCATGATGCTGCGGAAGCGATAGCGCCCTTCCCCGTCGGTCACGATGCTGCGGCGCAGGTTGAAGGCGCTCTGCGTCGGGTCGAAGTACGAGTAGTTGCCCAGCGAATTGGCGTGCCAGACCTCCACCATGGCATTGGCCAGCGGCTTGCCCTGGCCGTCCCGGACCTGCCCTTCCATGACCAGCAGTTCACCTGCGTCGGTGCCGTCGTCCAGCCGCGCCTCGCCGTGCGCAACGGGTGCGCCCGCCACGTAGAGCGGGCCTTCGATCGTGCGCGGCGTGCCGCCGCTGATGCCGGCGCGCGCCTCGGCTTCGTCCATGCGCAGGTCCAGGAAGTGGTCGAAGCCCAGGCCCGGGGCAATCAGGCCGAGTTCTCCGGCGCGGCCGGCTTCGGCCAGGAAGTTCAGGCCCGACCAGAACTCCTCGGGCTGCACGTCGAGGTCTTCGATCATGTAGAACAGGTCGCGCACCATCCGGTGCACGATGGCGGCAATGCGCGGGTTGGCGTGCTGGCCCGTGGTTTCCTCGATACGGTTGAGCACGGCGTCGATCTGGATCTTGTCCATGGTTGTCTCCTTGGTGGGGTCTTCGGCTTTGTCTCTACAGCGAACGGAACAGCGGACTGCGGGTGGCCTGGCTGGCGTCGGCCGCCGACAGGAATTTCTCGGTGAAGATGTCCTTTTCGAACAGGCGGCCCTGCATCAGCGTGGCGATGCACGACTCGATCATCGGCGGCGGCCCGCACAGGTAGGCACGCCAGCCCCGGAAGTCGTGCCCGAAATGGCTCGACGCCACCTCATGCACGTAGCCGCGCTCGCCGGCCCAGTTGCTGCCCTGCGGCTCGGCCGACAGCACGGGCACATAGGTGAAGTGGTCATACTCGGCGGCCAGGGCCTCGAAGGCCGCGCGGTAATACAGCTCGTCTGCGGTACGGGCCCCGTGCACCAGCACGATCTGGCGGGTGTCGCCCGACGCCAGCAGGTCAAGCACCATCGAACGCGGGCTCGACAGCCCCGAGCCGCCCGCCATGAACACCAGCGGGCGCGGGTCGCTCTTGCGCACGAAGAAGCGGCCGAGCGGCCCGGAAAGCTGCAGCTGCTCGCCCACGGCCAGCGTTTCATGCACGTACGTGGTGGCGCTGCCGCCCGGCACCAGCCGGATGTTCAGTTCGATCTCGTCGGAGGCCGGCGCCGAAGCAATCGAAAACGCGCGCGGCGCGGCCTCCTGCCCGATCCAGACATTGACGTATTGCCCCGGCTGGAAGCGCAGCGCCTCGGCGCCCTCCACCCGCAGGAACACGCCCTTGATGGTGGGCGTGAGCGCCTCGATGCGCGTCACCACGGCGGTGAAGTCCATCAGCGGCAGGCACTGGTGATCGGGGTCAGGCTCGATATCGGCCTCGATGGTCAGGTCGGAGAGTGGCGTGGCGCAGCAGGCCAGGCACTTGGCCTCTTCGCGCTCGAAATCCATCAGCGCGAACGGCGATGCCTCGCCGTGCTCCAGCTCCCCTTCCAGCGTCTGCACCTTGCAGGTGCCGCAGAGCCCGTGGCCACATGCATGGGGCAGCCACACGCCGGCGCGCAGGCACGCGTCCAGCACGGTCTGGCCCTCGGCGATGTCGATGGTCTGGCCCAGCGGCTCGATGGTCAGTTGATAGGACATGACAGCCTCCGCTCAGTTATACGAACCGCCGATGCCCGACAGTTCCGGCGTGCGCAGCCGCAGCAGCGACTTGTGGCCGAGCCCGTTGGCGGCCAGGCTGGCCGCCGGGTCCGGCGTGAATGGCGCGTCGCCGCGCAGCCATTCCACGGCGTTCCAGTCGATGCGCGCGCCCTCGGGGTGCGCGCCCAGCAGCGGCGCGATCACGTCCTTGACCAGGGCGCCGAACGGCATGTCCGGCGGCAGTGGCAGCGTGAACGGGCTGCAGAACAGGCGATGGCGGTCCCAGCCGAAATACACGAGCTGGTTGCCATGGAAATTCTCCACACGGTCGCGGACTTCGCCCGTGTAGCCAGGTTCCAGTGCGATGACAGGCATGATCGGTCTCCTTTATTCCCTGGCCCCGGGCTCGCCGGCCGCGTGGTCGCGTCCGGTCCAGCGCTGCCAGTTCGCGCGGTCTGGTGAATCGGCATAGTCGCCACGGTCCTCGGGCTTCAGGTGGTACCAGTCCAGCACCTCGGGCAGCGTGGCGCCGCCGCAGTTGCCCTGGAAGATCTGGTGCACCGGCAGCCACGACTGCACGTACTTCTCCGGCTCGCCCAGGAACACGTCGCGGCAGCCGTCGGAGCAGAAATGGTAGTGCTCGCCGTGGTGTTCGGCATGGCGATAGCAGATCTGCGTGGGGTCGTCGGGCTCGGTGAAGGCCATCGGAATCTGGCAGATCTGGCACAGCATGGGCAGGCCCGGATTGGTCCAGCGCTGGCCGTCCTGGTGCTGGGCCTTCCAGTAATCGAAGCGCGGGCGGTAGTGCTGATCGAAGCTGTCGGGGTACTTCTGTGCCAGCCAGTCCATCTCGTGCGGCTCGGGCACCCAGGTATGGATGGCCGCCGCGTGGTTGAAGTTGTAGAAGATCGACCACGCAATGTGCGACAGGTGGTCTTTCTCCTTCGCGGCCTGCTCGTGGTACTTGGGCATGCGGATGCCGTAGCGCGCCAGGTCGGTGAACAGCGCGCCGCCGTTCTGCTCGAAGTAGATCTCCCATGCCTCTTTCCAGCTCATCACGCGCTTCGGGCACATGTAGTCCATCATCATGGCCACCAGCGTCAGCAGCCGGTAGCCGCGCCAGAACCACTTGTCGATCCACTTCTGGATGATGGGCAGGTTGGCGGGGTCCTGTTCGAGCATGAACTTGACCACTTCCAGGCCCAGCGTCATGTGGCGCGACTCGTCGGACTGGGCCGAGAAGCCGAATGTCACCGTGGCCATGTCGCCGTTGTAGGCCGCCCCGGACATGAACGGCATGAACAGCAGGTTGGTCAGCACGTATTCGAACGAGAACGAGATGGCCGTGATGAACTCGAACGGGCCGGCCGTCATGGCGTCCTCGAAGTACGACTTCGGCACCGACAGGTACCAGAGCCGGTCGTGCAGGTGGCGCCAGTCCGAGAAGCCGTTGAAGAACTTGTTGTAGTGGCTGATGGTGTGGATCTGGGTCTGGCAATGGCGCAGTTCGTCGATCGACTGCATCTGGCAGGCCACGCGCGCGCCCACGCCGCGCAGGCTGCGGCCCGCCATGGCAAAGCCGCGGTGCGCCGCGTATTCGAGCGGCGACACGCCGGTCAGGAACAGCTTCAGCGCGTTGATGTAGCGGGCATCGCTGACGTTGAGCTGGCCGTTGTTCTGCTGGAACGCGTCGATGATGGCGTAGAGCTTGCGCTCCTTTTCGGACTGGAACTTCCAGTACGCGTCCATCGTGAGCCGGAACGGGTCTTCCCAGCCGTCCCAGTCGTGGATCACGATGCCCTCGAACTTGTCGTGCGGAAACACCTTGTCCATGGGCTGGTAGGTGGTGTCCCAGCCGAGGTCGCGCGTGAGAATCGCGTATTTCTCCTTGAGCGACAGTTTGGGCCGGACGGCGGCCCGGGCGGCCGTGGCGGTGGCGGTGGGCGTTGCAGTGGTCATGTTGTCTTCCTCCTGTGTGTCTGGCCGCGCGTCAGCGCCACGCCAGCACGAATTCGTCTTCGGTTTCGTCGATGTTGCCGCCCAGTGAGATCAGGCCGAGCTGCAGTTCCTGCACGTCCCACGGGCGGCCGATGCGGGCCTCCACGCTGGCGCGCACGATGGCGAGCCGGCCCGGGGCGTCGATCTTGACCATGGCCGGATAGTGGTTGACCGTGGCGTGCGGGTTGTCGGCCTCGATGGCCTCGATCACCGCGCGCATGTCCTCGGTGGCCTGCAGCGCGATGAAGACCGGGGCATTGCTGGCGGCCTGGTTGGCGGCCTGGTTGGCGGCCTGGTTGGCGGCGTGGTTGGCTGGTACGTCAGGCATGGTGGTCTCCGGTTTGGCGTGCGGCGGGTGCATCTAGCCCCAGCCCGGCCAGGCGCTGGCGCAGCGCCGTCACGGCCTGGTCGAGCGCGGCGTCGGCGTCGGCTTCGAACAGGCGGGCGGCCAGCGGACGCAGCGCATGGGTGAAGCGTTCCAGCCAGCCGAAGGCGAACTCCCCCAGCACGGCCGCGTTGGCGGCGCTTTCCTGCGCGGCCGTCTTGACCGTGGCATCGACCCAGCGGGCCGACTCGCCGTACCAGGCCGACATGAAATCGGTAACCAGCGAGAAGCCCGGGTGGCTAGCCGCCCGCGCCTGGTCGAACTGCTGGTAGACCAGCGGATACACCAGGCCGTCGAGCACCAGGTTCTGCGCCACATGCAGCTCGAACCAGTCGTCGCGCACCAGCAGGTCTTCCGCCGCATGGCGCAGCGGCTGCCACGTCATGTCCTCCATCCAGGCGGTCTTGGCCTGCGCCACGGCCTCCTTGTCGCCGATCAGCAGCCCGATGCGGGTCAGGTACTGCGCAATGCCCAGGCGGTCCATCGTGTGATACATCGCCGCCTGCGTGATCGCCGACCCGAAGCCGTAGGCCGTGATGGCCGCGTTGTTCATGTTCGCGGCCCACTCCAGGTGGCGCAGCGGCACCACGCCCAGGGTCAGCAGCTCACGCGTGGCCGGCGGCAGCGCACCCAGCAGCCCGCGTTTCTCCACGAACTCCAGGTTCTTCTCCATCGCGTCCTGCTGGCGGGCGCGGGCGTTGACGTAGGTGCCGTAGTAGAACTGGCGCGGGTCCTTGAGCGCGTACCAGTCCTGCATCACCACGCGGGTGCGGCGGGCGTCGTAAAGCTCGTACTGCGGTTGCCAGAGCGGCCGGTAGTGGAAGCTCGTGACTGGCTGCAGGTCGAACATCGCCTCCTGGTAGCGCGTGGCGGGCTTGTCCGCGCCCAGCCGCCGCGCGATATGCGCGAAGGTCTGGCGGATCGGACTGACGCTGGCATCGGTCCGGATATCGATTTGCATGGTGGTCTCCTGTGCGGCCTGTCGGCGCTTCAGTGGGATGGCTGGTGGGATGGCGCGTGGCTGTCGCGCTGCAGACCGCCACCGGGCGGCAACTGCTCCGCGGCCTGGTCGATGCAGAACTGCCGGAACTGCGCCGGCGCCATGACCAGCTCCACGAAGATCGCCGGGTCGCCGATCGAGAATTCGAACTCGACCCAGCGCTCGTCGCGCTCAACCACGCGCACGTAGCGCCGTTCTGGTGGGGAAAGCGGCATGTCTCGCTCCTGTTGCCGTGCACACGCCGGGCGGCGGTGCTTTTTTTTGAATTCCAGGTGCGGGACATATAGCGAGCGCCGTGCCAGCGGGCGCCAACCGTTGTGGCACAAGGCCTGGCGGGCCGCGAGCGCGGTTTTTCGGGTGCCGGCTGCTTGATCATTTGATGAGGTGATCAGGGCCGATTTCATCAAATGATCAAATCGACCCGCGCTGCGCCGCAACATCGGTGTGACGGGCCGCATTTGCCCCTATCGGGCGCGGCGAAAGCCCGTGCTAGGCTTGCGCCAAAGCGAGGTGCTTCGGCCAGAAAGCACCCACGGAAATTCCGGAGTGACGAGGATGACAACGCCCCCCAAACCGCCCGCGGCGCAGCCCGCCGATGCGCCACCTGATGCGTCCGACAGTGCGCCGCCTGGCAAGCCCGACAACGCCCCGCCCTTCGACCTGGCCTCGCTGCTGACCATCGACGCCAAGGCCGCGCAGATTCGCCTGGGCGAGTCGCGCATGGTGCTGATGCATACCGAGGCGCTGAGCTACCTGCGCCGCGAGATCCTCGATACGCTAGGCCTCGAACGCGGCAAGGGCCTGCTGATCCGCATGGGCTACGCACAGGGCATGCGCGACGCCGAGATGGTCAAGCGCGAGCGCAAGGAGGAACTGGCCAGCTCGCCGCTCGAAGCCTTTCTGTGGGGTCCGCAGTTGCACATGCTCGAAGGCGTGACGCGCGTAGAGCCAGTGCGGCTGGAGGTGGATCGCGGCACCGGCCACTTCTACGGCGAATTCCTCTGGAAGGATTCGTGGGAAGGCGAGGCGCCGATCAACGAGGCGTTGAGCCGCGAGGAAGCGGGCTGCTGGGTGCAGCTCGGCTACGCCTCCGGTTACTCCAGCACGTTTATGGACCGCCTGGTCATCTACAAGGAAACCGAGTGCGCGCGGCGTGGCGACGACCAGTGCCGCATCGTCGGCAAGCCGGCCGAGGAATGGGACGACGCCGACTATCTCAAGTATTTCGAACCCGATTCGGTGATCAGCGACCTGCTCTCGCTGCAGCAGGAAGTGAGCACCCTGCGCGAGACGCTGTGCGGCGCCAACCAGGGCAACCTGATCGGCCAGTCGCCGGCCTTCCGCGAGGCGTTCACCCTGCTCTCGGCCGCTGCCGACAGCCACATCACCGTGCTGCTGACCGGCGAGACCGGCGCGGGCAAGGAGATGTTCGCCCGCTGGCTGCACGACAACGGTCCACGGGCCGAGCAGCCATTCGTGGCAGTTAATTGCGCCGCGATTCCGCATGAACTGATCGAATCGGAGCTGTTCGGCGTGGAGAAAGGCGCGTACACGGGCGCCCAGCAATCGCGCCCGGGCCGCTTCGAGCGCGCGCATGGCGGCACGCTGTTCCTCGACGAAATCGGCGACCTGCCGCCGGCCGCGCAAGTCAAGCTGCTGCGCGTGCTGCAGAACAACGAGGTGGAACGGCTCGGCGGCGTGGAGGCCCGCAAGGTCAACGTCCGGCTGATTGCCGCCACCAACGTCAACCTGGCGCAGGCCATCCGGCAGGGGCAGTTCCGCGCCGACCTGTTCTACCGCATCAGCACCTACCCGATCTCGATCCCGGCGCTGCGCGAGCGCAAGGAAGACATTCCCGAACTGGCGCAGGCGTTCATCACCCGCTTCAACGCGCTGTACCAGAAGCAGGTGCGCGGCCTGACCGGCCGTGCCCGCGACGGGCTCGTGCAGTACCCGTGGCCCGGCAATATCCGCGAACTCGAAAACATGATCGAACGCGGCGTGCTGCTGGCGCCGGCCACGGGCATGATCGACCTGCCCCACCTGTTTGCCAGCCAGCAGGCCGGCGCCGGCTGCCCCGAGGCCAGCGAGGATGCCGACGCGCTGATCGAGAAGCTGCTGAACCAGCAGGTGTCGCTGCCACAGATCGAATCCCGCTTGATGCAACTGGCGATGACCACCACGCGCGGCAACCTGTCGTCGGCCGCCCGCATGCTGGGCATCACGCGCCCGCAACTGGCCTACCGGTTGAAGAAGGAGTAGCCCGTGCCACAGCATGGGAGCTTTGGAACGAAGCGCGTGGTGGAGTCTAGCGCCGGCGGCATCCGATACGCCCCGCCCTCTCCCCCGGCCCCTCTCCCGCGAGCGGGAGAGGGGAGAAAGCCGTCGGGCCAAAAACGAAGCTGGGGGTTGTTTAACCGCCATCGCCGCAAGCCACGCCCAAGCGGAACCAGAACCTAGTGTCTTGGCTCTCTCTCCCCTCATGGGGAGAGAGCGGGAGAGAGGGGTGGTACAGCAGGGCACCACATCGAGCAAAGCCGTCGGTTTGGTCCAGCACGGCAGCATTGGAACGAAGCTGTTGGTGGTGTCCAGCGCCGGCGGCATCCGATACGCCCCGCCCTCTCCCCCGCCCCTCTCCCGCTGTTCAGACCGGACACATAGGTGACAGGTGTGCGAGGACATGGTTGACACTTCCGGACGGTTCGTCCGTCCGGAGGTTCACCAATGCCTTGGAACACGAGA